>Ga0190363_1000001_pt1 | contig 843365 bp, 888 predicted proteins | sample 48721867_MG_FD_161272 | JGI IMG/M metagenome (GOLD analysis project Ga0190363, IMG submission 161272) | Hydrothermal vent microbial mat bacterial communities from Southern Trench, Guaymas Basin, Mexico - 4872-18-6-7_MG | ecosystem: Environmental > Aquatic > Marine > Hydrothermal vents >...
TCCGTATTAGTTTATAAACCCGAAATATTAATGCTTGATGAGCCCACAGCAAATATCAGCTATAAGTACGTGGAAAAAATTAAGCAAATTATTAATGAAATGAAAAGCACGGGTAAAGCCATTTTAATTACGTCGCATAATGTTGAATTTGTAGCTGATAGAGTTTACATATTGAACCACGGCGAAATCATCGCCGAAGGTAGATCCAAGGAAATCCTTACAAATGAGGGGATTTTGGAAATGGCAGAAATGAAAATGCCAATTGCAACCCAAACATCAAAAGCATTGAAAATAAATTCTAATGGAAAGTATCCATTAACTGCTACTGAATTAATAATAATACTTAAAAATAAATTAAAATTAAATTAATTTTAATTTATATATTATGTAACTTCTACTCCAAATAGTAGTGATGTAATTCTACCAACAATAAATGTTACTCCAGCAACTTGCCTCTAACAATCGTAATGTTAAGCCTAGTCCAAGCAATCTTAGCGTAAAAGCATATAGCGCTAACTTAAATTTGCTTGCTTTAATTGATGATGGATCACGACCTCTCCTTTCAAGAAAATCATGCCAAAAATTTGCATGCCTAGTTTCCATTTCAGCCATTTTAATTAGCTTCGACCTTATAGACTTGCCAGAATAGAGCTTGGCTAATCGCCTGTAAATAGCTGATGATGATAGTTCATCTGCAAGCGCCAATTTAGCTAATTCGATAATTGTTTCAGCTGACACGCGACTTCACTCCATCATACATTGCCTAGTTAAGCTATATTGTTAACTTCATAAAAACGTTGATAGGCTAAAAATTGATGAAAGTTTAAGAGATTTCTAGAACTTCCAAAGTCCATGAATGTTGCAGTAAGCTCTTGCAGTTACCTTCTCCGCTTTAATTTCGAATTCTGCTTCAGGCTTATCTCCAGGCTTTAGAAACTTCCTGCAAAGCGCATTATCTGCAATTAATTCTATCCATTCAATATAGTGCTTTTCCTCCATGGGGTGAGGAGTTGAGCCAACTTTAACTATCACTCTCCCATTCATCATTTCTATTACTGGAACATGCTTCTCCATGCCAGCCTCTTCCGTTTTCTCTGTTAGCAATTCCATCGGCTGACCACAGCATACAAGCTTACCTGCACCGCCATGCAGCACTTCAACGATGTTCCCGCAAATATTACACTTATAGACCTGCTTTTTCTCAGGCATGACCGTAACCCCTCGAAGCTAGTATTCTTCACATTTTATTTGGAAGTAGTTCCTTGAATGGTGGCAAGATGGACATATTTCAGGAGGCTCTTCACCATAATGCACATAACCGCACTTTCTACAGACCCAATAAACTTTCTTATCCTTCTTAAACGCTGTTCCGCCTTCAACTTCCTTCAGCAACTTCCTATATCTCTCCTCATGATGCTTTTCAGCTACAGCTATTGCCCTCAACCTTGCTGCAATTTCATTTAATCCTTCCTTCTCAGCTATATCTGCAAATTCAGGATACATGGTTGTATGCTCATAATTTTCTCCAGCAATTGCGGCTTTCAAGTTCTCAACAGTATTGCCTAAAATTGTAGGTGCAGCTACCTCAACCCTAATTTCATCCAATTTTTCACATGCCTTCCTCTTAAGCTCATTTATTAACTCGAATAGCGTTTCAGCATGCTCCTTCTCATTTTCAGCCGTAATAGTAAATATTTCTGCTATCTGCTCATACCCCTCCTTCTTAGCAACTTTCGCATAAAAGGTGTACCGATTTCTCGCCATGCTTTCGCCGATAAACGCCTTCATAAGGTTTTCAATCGTTTTCCTCATAAAATCATCACCAATTTAAATTTTAGTATTAATTTTATAAAAATATTTAGTTCGAATTTCTAGCTGTTAATTATAAAACTTCAAGATTTTAAATTGAATGATTTTACTACGAATAATCGTTTAATTTCAAAATAATTATAAGGTTAAGGAAAAATAAATTTATATTCAAAATATCCTCGGCATTTGAATTAACCATCGGGAGCACGGGATGCAGCATGAAGCTGAACATGAAGGAGCTCTGGGCATCAACCATTATCGTTTTCATAATTTTCGCCTTAAGCTCAATATGTAGCATTCCCGAAGAGAACTTCATCAGAGAAATCATTTTATTAATTGGATTTATTGCAGGTTTATGGGCAGTATTTAGAGGAAGCGAAGCTGCAGTTGTTGGTTTGAAGTCAGCGGTAATTCACATCGGACAAACAGAATATACTGCGGGGGTAATTTCTAGCTTAGCATCAAATTCCCCAGAATTGGTTGTAGCTGCACTCATGTCCTTTAGAGGGCTCAACATTGGGTCGAAGGAGCTCATTGAAGTTGCCGCGCTAACAGTCATTATTGGTGCAGGATTTAATGTTCTCCTTCTAGGCTTACTAATCGTCGTAATTTCTTGGAAGAAGGGTGAGGTGAGATTTCCATATAAAGCAATAGCTCATGAAAGCGATCTAATTAGAATGGCGATAGTAACGTGCCTACTATTATTTGCATACGCAGTTATTATGAGCGGTGAAGGATCATATCCGAGAGAACTTGGAATTTTCATGCTTGCAACTTATGCCTCCTACGTGTTCTTCCTCACCAAAAGCCAGAAAATCAAGGCTAAAGCCAAGCCGAACTTGACGAAAAGAGCCACCATGCTTTACCTTGCTTTGGGATTTGCAGCCATTATTTTTGGCGGAGAGCTCATCGTAAGATCAGTGGAGTACGTGATTCACGTAGCTCACATAAATATAGTTACAACCGCCATAATTATTGGGTGCATTGGAAGCATACCTGAGCATGGAGTAGCTTTAATTGGAGCCCACAAGGGATTCGTGGAACTTGGATTAGCAAACTTGCTTGGCGGAATAACTCAATACATATTAGTTATATTTGGCATAATGATGATTCTTGTCCCGCTTCCAATCGATGGATACATTATGTTTCAACTAATTTCAATAGCATCCTCCCTATGGATAGTTAAGAAGGCAATAATAGATGATCAGAAATTGACTTTGGATGAAGGCGTTTTCATTCTCATACTTCAAGTAATGCTTTTCATAATGCTAGAAGAGCTTAGAATGTAATTTGGGCGTAAAGCGGATTAGTAATAAACTTGCTTTGGCTCCTTGACCATTGTAAGGAGGAGAATTGCAGTTAATGCTGAAAAGAATATGTCGATGAAGAATGGCGTTGCAGGATTTATTTCATATCCAGCACCAGCAATATATCCAATTGGAATGAGCAGTAGTTGATTGAGCATTAATCCAGCAGCATTAATTCTGCCCCTAAGTCTACGGGGAGTTAAATCTGCCTGCAGCGTCCTTAAGCCAGCTGCTAACCCGCTTCTCGTTACAGATATTGCGGTAACTGCAATGAGGAAGGTGTAAAAGTCGTATGAAGTTATGAATAAGATGCTTGAAAGCATTAGCGATAGCGACAATAGTATGCTCATCCTCCTTCTACCATACCTATCTATCATGAAGCCAACGGCTATGCCCAATAATATCGAAAGCGCATTTGAAATAGTTAATATCAATCCCCAAGAAAATACATCTAAACCTCTAACTTGAGTGTAATATAGAATTCTGAACTGCCCTATCGTTTGACCCAATGCTCCAGTAAATAGAGCTATCAGTATGCACCAAATCTCCTTAGGCGCCTCCCTTAATGCCTCCACCAAATCAATAATTGCCTTTTTAATTGAAACTTTTTCAGCGCTCCTTACCGTCATCGTTTCCTTCAAAAATAATGTTCTTATGATTGCAGCGGTAGTTCCACTTATGAATTGAAGTGTAAATGCAATTCTAATACCGAAATCAAAGCCATAGTATTGAATTAACAGTGCTCCTATAGCTGGAGAGAATATTGCAGGTATGCTTGGCAAGTAGCTTTGCAAGGTAAATCCCATGCCCCTGTACTCGGGCGATAGTGAGTCTGCAGTCATGGCCCTCAAAGCCGGCATATATATTCCAGCTACAGCTGAAATGATGGATGCTAGGAAAGCCCACTTCCAATCAAATGCAAAAGCATAGAATAGATATGAGACTGCCATGAAGAAAGTCATTATTGAAATTATTCGCTTCCTACCCCACCTATCAGCAATGTATCCTCCAGGTATGAGAACTATGAATCTAATAATTGATGAGGCTGAAGACATTAATCCGATAATAGTTGCACTTCCGCCCAGCACATCTATTATGAATGGAGACCTATATGGCTGAGCTAATCGCATGGAGAAGCGCCAAACAATCCAACTTACGAGGAGAGTTAGGAAATTACCTTTAAGCACCTCTCTCCAAACTTTAAAATCCTTAAGGGTAAACTTGCCCCTATCAACAGTGATTAATTCCTCATTATCACTTTCACTCTGCACTTTACTTCCTCACCCGCATCATTGGATTTCATTATATTTATTTCCAAAACTTTTATCGTTTACCAATCCAAAACATACATTGTGATGTTAAGTTGTTGAATTCAAATCAAGCTTGTAATTGACTACTGCTAAAGCAACTTAAATTCGTTCTCCTTCACAACTTTAATAAGCCATTCTAAGAAGAGCTTCAAAAGCAATTGAGCTTAACTAATAATAAAATTTAAAATTTAATTTTTAATCGTAGAGATCTCTAATTATAAAGTCTAGGCCTAGTCTTCGCAGAGTTGATCTCAGCGTGTCGTGCTCCTTTCCCGCTCCTTTTGGAGGTGGCTCTAGAAATCTTGGACAGCCAATATACGCTACGTGCTCAAATATTAACCGCATATGCGGTAATGCAAACTTGAGAAAATAAATTTAAAAGTGAAGATAGAACATCTAATTCATCTTTACCCAGCACATTTTAATTAAATATAAAAATTACTTATGCAATTAAATTATTCCAGCACGTTTGCATGGTGAAATCATGATTAATAATGAGTGGCTCGGAAAAGTTGACATCACCTTGAAAAGAGCCGTGGCCGGAAGCTTATCTTCATGGACAATCACATACACTGTAGGAAAATATGGCATAGATGATAAGGGCAGCATACTCATAGTTCAGCGAGACATCTCCGACATGCAAATTCCCCAATTCGATCATCCAAGCAAACCCGGATACGTAACTGTCAAAACAAATGGAAAAGCTAAGCTGAAAATCTCATTTCACAATAGAATTTTCATTCGACCATGGAGAAGCGGCCTGCTCATAAAAGTTTACGACGGAGCTTTGAAGGAAGGAGACAAGGTAGTAATGACATTTGGAGATAAAAATTCCGGCTGCCCTGGATTCAAAATCCAAACTTTCCGTGAAAAAAGGCACATCTTCAGAGTTTTAGTAGATCCATTTGGAACTGGAAAGTACATGGATGTTGAGCCGCCTCCAGTCATGCAGATCGTAGGCGGCCCAGCTGAAAAGCTTGAAATTGTAGCTCCATCAATCGTTGAAGTTAGAGAAAAATTTAATGTGATTATAAGGGCATTGGACCGCTGGGGAAACCCGTCAGAGTCGTACATTGATGAAGTAAGATTTTCATGCAGCGATGAGCTAGCCCTAATTCCAGACAGCTATCGCTTTGATGGTGAAAATTTGGCAGCTGCACGCGTAGGAGAATTTGCATTAAGCACTCCAGGCATCCACCACATCTACGCTGAAAGCAAATCCGGGCTAACAGCCATAAGCAATCCAATTCTATGCATAAGTAAGAAGATTGAACATCGAATATTCTGGGGCGACCTTCACGGCCAAACTGAAATAACCATTGGAACCGGCACAGTTGAAGAATACTTCAAATACGCTAGAGATGTAGCTGGGCTAGATTTCACGTCATGGCAAGGAAATGACTTCCAAATTGAAGGCAAAGATTGGTGGGAGGACGTTTGCATTCAAGTTCAGAAATTTCATGAGCCAGGTAAATTCGTGACATTTCTAGGATACGAGTGGAGCGGAATAACCTCTGCAGGGGGAGACCATAACATCATTTTTCTACACGACTACCAGCAAATTTACAGAAGCAGCCACTGGCTAATTAAAGATAAATCAGATGCCTACACCGACAGATATCCAATCACTGAACTATGGAAAACATTCAAGGGAAGAAGAGATGTCATGGCCATTCCACACGTTGGCGGCCGACCGGCAAACTTCGACTTCTACAATCCCGAATTTATAAGGGTAATAGAGATTTACTCTCAGCACGGCCTCTTCGAATGGTTTGCAAGAGAAGCGCTAGATAGAGGCTTAGAGGTAGGCTTCATAGCAAGCAGCGACGACCACACTGGAAGACCAGGACTAACACGCCCAACAGATGAAGTTCAAATAGGAGAGCCATTCGGAGTTAAAGGAGGACTAACAGGAGTATTCGCAGAAAGATTGACGAGAGAAGCAATATGGGAAGCACTTTGGAATAGAAGATGCTATGCAACAACTGGAGACAGAATAATCCTATACTTCTACGCGGACAGCCACTTCATGGGAGAAAAATACACTACAAATAAACCCCCAAAACTACATTTGAAAGTCATAGGAACAAGCGGAATTCAAGAAATCGAACTAAGAAGAGGATCAACAACAATCCACAACCACATCGTTCCAGGAAAAGCAAAAAGCCTCATAAAAGTCGAGTGGAGCGGCTTAAAAACAAAATACAGATCAAAGAGAACTGTCTGGAATGGAGAGCTAACCCTAGATAAAGGTAGAATTTTAAACGCACATCCCTACGCATTTGACCGGCCAGAAGAAGGCATAACCTCAATTACAAGCAGGAAAGTAACATGGAAATCAACAAGCTACGGAGATCCAGACGGAATAATACTTGAAATAGATGCACCAGACGATGCAACATTAACATTCAACTCAACACAGGGAAAAATAAAGTTCAAGCTAGGCGAAGTCAGGAAGACTATTAAAACAGTCTATTTAGGACCCATAGATAAGAAGGTCAGAGTCGTACCGCTACAAGACTCAAGAAACACAAAAGAAATAACCTTCACATACACTGACCGCGAAATAAAGCCAGGAACAAACCCATACTGGGTAAAAATAGTCCAATGGAATGGCGAAATAGCTTGGAGCAGCCCAATATTCATAAAATACAAACCTTAAAGAAAATCCCCGCCATACCAAAGCTTCAAACCTACTCATCGCATGCTTAAAGTTCTTCCACTGCTTGGAGAAGCTTACCAAACTCCTCAAAGCTAACAATTTCACTAAGCTTCTTCCTCCGCCTAATGAGATGGAGAAACTTACCTGCAAAATCAAATTTCTCGCGGGGATAGCCTACAGCAAGAAGCGCTACAACTTTAAAGCGCTCCGGAATTTTCAAAAGCCTTTTAACCTGCTCCTCATTAAAGCTGCCAACCCAGCAAGTCCCCAAACCCTCAGCAGTAGCAGCTAAAACCATGTTTTGCATAGCAATTGCCGTGTCAACAACATGCCATTTAGGCGAAGCCTTCATATCTCCACAGCCAACAATGACAACTGGAGCCTCAGCCAAAAATCTAGCAAACATACCACTCCTAGAAAGCTTCTCCCTAATTGAAGGATCAGTCACAACAATGAAGTGCCAAGGCTGAATATTGCCAGCTGATGGAGCCAACCTGCCAGCCTCCAAAATTCGCAAAAGCTTCTCCCTAGGAACTGGGGTCGATTTGTAAGCTCGAACAGACCTCCTAATACGAATAGCTTCAAAAACCTCCATACTTCACACCAACCCTCAAAGCAACCTACAAACTAACTTTCAAGTATAAAACCAAAAACTTTACAAGCAAACATGTATTTAAAATCCACCAGTACCACTAGCAGATAAGTAAGAACTTAAATATAAGAAATAACAAAGATACATGGAGACTAAATAAATGCCACATTTTATAGCTATTCATAAATGGAAGAAAGAAAACACCTCAACAGTATTAAAGAAAGTAATAGAAGTTCTAAAACAACTCCCAGAAGATATCTGTATATGCCATTCATACTCGAAAGATTTGGAAGCATGGTGCATATATAAAGCAAAAACTGAGGATGCGGGAGAACAAATTAAAAAATTATTTGAAGAACACGTTCCAGAAATGGAAACCGAAGTCAAATCAGTATTACAATTCTATCCACCATCAGAGGATCTCTACTCACTAATATACGATCTGGTAAAAAGCTAGGATAATCCAAAAATCTCCACTCCTATTTTACTTTCATCTCAACTCAACATGATACATGGATTAGCGAGTAAATAGACGTTCTAGCAGCAATTCTTCATTGTTAGGCGCTCTGATAAATACTGGAATATTCTTCCTCCTCGTAGCTTTATGCGATACGAATAGCCATTCGCCAGTGTCTAGTAATGCGGTTTTATCAAGTATTTCTGGACTCACCCCTGAAGCTTCAGCAATAACATGCCGGTCATAGCCTCTCGGCAGCGTGCCAGCAAAATAGCTATGCAACTGCTGAATAGCATTCACGTTCAAGTGGGCAACTCTCTGAGTACTTATCCACCCATGAATCCTATACTTCCTACCCTGCCGTAAAAGCCGCTCAACAGCTAAATTCGACTGAGCAGTAAAATCATCCTGCCTAACCCTATCAGGAATAAACTCCTGAGCCTCATCAATCACGACTAGCACTCTAGCGCCGCGAGTACTGCGCTTCCTCAACGCAAAAAGCTCGTCAATCAACCTGCTAACAAACTGCCTAGCCTTAATTGGCTCAGGCAAATAGCAAATAAACAGCCTCAAATCACTTTCACTCATAGGTTTAATCAACTCAAACGCAATATCTTCAGGCGCGTAATCCTGCTTTTCACCCTCCTCCTTACTTTTCGACTCTTCAAAGAACTCTAAGATTTCACGAATAGTATTCAGCAATTTCTGAGGAGGATACCTTCTCCGGGAAAGATCAGCTTCATGAGTTGTAAGAATTGAAATAACTTCACCATAAGCATCCTCATAATTCCTCTTCAATTGGTCAACAGTTAATGTTGGGCTTAAGCCCTTAAGCGCGCGCTTAAGCTCATCGTAAATTCTTTGGGCCCTCAACTTAATGTCAGGCCTATCGTCAGCCATAAAGGCTTCAAAGCTCGATAATATATCCTCAACAGTCAATGAAATCTCCTTAGCCAAATTAATAAACCTCACCTTACCCTTTCGGAACAGCTCTCCAGCAAGCTTCCTAAGCAAATCATCAGAGCCAAACTTGGAATTAATCATTTCCAGAAGAGTTTCAGGAATAGCCTGCGAAGCCAGGAAAGCTTCAACCTTATCCTCAGCCAACATGTAATTCTCAGTCGTAAAGATCAATCCGCACTCAAGAACCTTATCAATCAAATTAATTCCGTACTCGCCAGCCACATCAACAATGATAACCCTAGTATCATCAAGATTATCAAGCACATTCCTAATAACCAGCGAAGTTAAATTCGACTTGCCAGCTCCAGTGAAACCGAAAACTCCGCCGTGATATTTAATGAGCTTAAGCACGTCAATCTTCAATTCATGATTAAAGCCAACCATCTCACCAATACCTATGCCATCCTCAACATTAACCAGCTTATCAACAGCCTCGCGAGAAAGCAGATAGGCTTCAGCGCCTACAAGCGGCATGAAAGTCTCATCACGAATAAAGTTAACTTCGCCGCCATCAATCTTCATAACGTAGCCAGTGTAAATAGCATAAATGTCAATCCAAGTATCTTCGCTTTCACCCCACATATTATAGATTTCCTCGAGAAACTCGCCGCGCAGAGTTTTAGGCATGCTGACATCCATCGACAACTCCTGATAATGAATAGGCTTAGCGCTAACAACCTCATAAATAAGGTAAACCTCACCTGTGCTGGTCGGGCGCTTCAAAGCCAAAAAGCAAGGCTTACTCAGACGATCGAGAACTTCAATGTCAAATGCAGCCTCAAACACTCCAATAATGCTGGTTAATACTATTCTGCCCTCCTCATAAGTCCTAGTCTTAACCTGAGTCTGACGCAACCTAGCCCTAAACTTACCATTAAAATCCTCAAAAAGTCTCAAGCTACTCATACTCCTCCCTCACAAACCTCGCACGACTACGCTCAGCCTCACTCCTAATATCCCTAAACCTCCTAGATGAAAAATACGCCTTATACTTACTCGCAACATTAACAAGATCAAGGTCAGCAATACCCCTAAGCATAACCCTAGCCTGCTTAGCCCAAACCTTAACAAGCTTATCAGCAAGAAACAGCAGGTGATTATGACCCATCTCCTCAATAACATTAGGATTATCACACTGACTAAGAATATAGAGTACAAGGTCTCCAATGAAGCTACGCGTATTCACTTCAAGGAAAGGCTTAACCACTGACACGCCGCTCTTCTCCAAACAATTAAAATCAACAATCAACTTCGAGTCAAATTCGGGGCAGAAGGGCCGGTCATATAGGAAGACTGCACTCCTAATCGAAGGATCAGACTTAAGGCTTCTCAGCTGGAAGTAACCCCTAACAAAAAGCTGCTCACAAAAAACAGCCTTCCTAGCAGCACGAGCAACCACACCCTCGTCATCACAACCTTCATCCCTAACCATAGTGGCAAAGCAAGCATCATACTCAACCGAACGCCAAGGAGTAGGAATCCTATCAAAATTAGCAGCACTAACCATAGAAAGCAGAGCACGATCACTCCTAAGCGCAGGAGGCAACTCACTAGAAGAACGCGAAGAATCAGTCAACTTCAACCATACTGGTAAGACTGCACGAATAACGTCGGTAGCACTAGTATCCTTAACAATACCAACAATTAACTTACCATTATTAACAGCGTAATCAACGATTCTATGCAAAAGAAACACATTCAAAGCATTAATATCAAGAGTAGTAATCCACCTACCATCCTCACCTTCAAGCATTAATGGGTGATCAGCGCCGCCGCCCAAAATCCTATCAACAAACTTTTCAGTCACAAACCAAACGCGCTTCCAATAATCCTCAACGCCGTCGCGAACCATCAAATACTTATCGCCAACACTTGAATCGAGCAGCTGACCATCATAACGCTCATCCAACCGCCGAACCCGACGAACAAAACGCTTAGCATCATCAACAGAAACACCCAACAAACCAGGAATCTCACTCTTCCGAACAGCCCTACCCTCACGCTTAAAATCAATAAGCAACTTAATCAATGCATAAGCGCCGTAAGCACCTCTAGGCGGAACATACACGCGGCCAGCACCCAGAAAACAAGCCAAACGCAAATCAAGCAATGAAACTTCCCCATAAGGCGTGGAAAAACCAGCCAACACAGAAGAGCCACGCCTAAGCAGCAACCTCAAATCACGACTAGCAGGACCATAAGTACCAGAAAGCAACCTATCCAACAAAACAACCCTAACATCATCACTCAACAATGCCTTATAAGCAAGCCACAACTCAGCCAAAGTCATCAAAGCATAAGGAACACTCTCAATAGACCGCTTAACATCAAAATCAGAAACAGCACCCAACGAAGAAGGATCAACATTAGGCAAATCCTCCAACCACAAAGGAACACTAGCACTAACCTTCAAAGCATCCTCACGAACAGCACCAAAAACATCAAAAACAACCCGGCCACCATCAACCCTCACCCAACAAGAATACCCAGCCGCACACACATACAACAAAAGCAGCTCAAGCCTCTCCTCAACAGCATAAGAACCATCAACACCAACAACCTTAAACCCACCATCACCAAAAAACCCAGCCAAATTCAAATTACATTCGCCAACGTCAAGCGACTTAAAGAAACCCAAAATAAAATCCAACTTAGAAACATGCCTCACCCTACCCTCAAAAACATCAAGCACACGCCGAGTAGCACGCCTCAAACCACGAGCATCAACAGACGAAGGAAACAAACCAACACACCAAAAAATAATTCATCAGGCAACAAAATAACATTAACGTCATAGTTAAAAACTGATGATATAATTATAAACTAAAGTTACCCTAAAACTATATTAGTAAAATACAGAACACTTAAGCCATTTCAGAGGTAAAGAAGTTAGACGGACCGTTGTAATAAAGGGTAAGTATATGACCGGAAAAAAGAAAACATCGACCCGTTCTGAAACTATACCAACGATAAAATCATAACGGACTTATACACTTATCTATTTTCAAAATTTTATGGAAACATTCATTAATAGTTTAATAATTTAAAGAAAATTCTTAGAAAAATTAAATTAAAATAAAATTCAAATTTACGAAATATTAGCATTTATATTTGCTAGATCAGATTTTTTCATTACTATTATATCTTTCCATGTATTAAGTTCCAAAATACCCTTATAAGATTTAACAAATGCTTCAATTACCCTAATGTAGTCCCCAACGTTCACTTGATCGGCTTGTTCGCGCCATAAATTTAAAATAATTTCACCAGTCTCATCTCGGAGTATTGCCTTAGCTAGTCTTTTGGTTAACCTTGGAACATCCCACTTTTTAATAATCAAACCCTCAATAGTCAAGTTTTTCATACCTGGTTTTAAGTCTTTTATCTTGACCGTTGACATCTTACCTTACCTCCAACATTTTATTAAATACTTTAAGTGCTTATATTGTTTTATTTTGACGTTAAAATAAAATTTTATAACCTAAGTAGTTAAATTATATATTGGACGAGGGGTGAGGGATGAAGGATAATAGATTTTATATAAAGAGATGGGCACTTCGTTGGATTGAGGGCTCCGTGATAAGTTATATGAGGGGCGCAACACCATTAAACATTTTAATGGGAAGAATCAGAAAATGCTTAAAAGATTATGATGTTGATATGAGAGAGATAGACGCACTTTTAACAAGCATCGAAAATAATCCAATCTTTTTGCCATTACTAACAAAAAATGAAAATAAATTTCTACTTGGTCAGCTTAGAGACGCTTTAAAATTAAGTAAAAAGAAGAAGGAGGCGATATGATCTGACAACCGTTAATAATTTAGACAGGATTAATAATGAGCTAGAACACTTAAGACACAAGATACATGAGCTAGAGAAATCTTTAGCTAAATATGGATTCAATGCGAGCAGGGGGATAGAAAGTTACAAAATTAACGAGCTTAAGAAAATAATACGAAATTCTGGAGCTCAAAATGAAATAAAAAAACTTTTAAAAGAAATAATTAGTCTACAAGAGACATTATATCAAAAACTTTATGAAAATGCCAACTCAAAAATGCTTGATATTGATACAGACTCGCCAGAAAGGAGACTTGTAAGAATAAAAGAGTGGCTGGAGAAAAAGGCCGCACATAAACCCATTAGAAGTCGAAAAAAATTCATCGATACTATAAAATCAGTATTACAAGTAATAAAATTAAGAGATTCTAATAACGACGAAGTTTTAACAAACATAATTATGGGAATACTCACAAAATCCTATAAAAGAGATTATGATAGATATAGAGTACTTAAGTTCATTATCGAATCGATGCAAAGATTTTGCGCAACTAACCATCTTGAAAGTCTGCAAATGAATATAGAAATGCTGCCTATCAATGAATTAGTACGTAAGGTTGTAAAAGACCTTAGAAAGGTAGATGTGAATAAATTGGAAACATATATTCTAACAATGTATGAGGGAAGATTATGAAAAGCACAAACACCATGATTGATTTATTTAGTGGAGCGGGAGGACTAACTCTAGGTTTTCGATGGGCTGGATTCAAACCTGTCTTGGCTCTTGATGTTGACTGGGACGCTATTGTAACTTATAAAGCAAACAATCCTGGTGTTTCTTGGATTTGCAAAGACATTAGAAAAGTATCGACTAAAGAGATTATCGAAGTTTCAGGTGTGGAAAAAGGCGGGATTGATGTCATAGTTGCAGGGATACCATGTGAAGGTTATTCACTTCTCAACAGAAGATATGATCCATCAGACCCTAGAAATTATCTATTCATCGAATTTATGAGAATTGTTAGAAGTTTAAAGCCCAAGGCAGTTGTTATTGAGAATGTACCTGGTCTTTTCAGACGAGCTAACAGCTTGTTTAGAAAAGCTATAGAAAGTGCACTTGAAGATTTAGGGTATAAAGTAAAGTCGTTTGAGTTAAACGCTTTAAATTATGGAGTGCCACAAAGAAGAGTTAGGGTATTCTTCGTTGGTACTACGAATGAACTTTACGAGCCTCCACCTCCAACACATAAATTTGAAAAACATGGGATTGAAACATATATTTATGGCAAAAATCGTGAATTAAAGTCCCCATTAACAGTCTGGGATGCAATATCAGATTTACCTCCGTTAAAACCAGGCGAGAAAAAGGAGAGATATGAGAGCGAGCCGAAAACTGAGTATCAAAAACTAATGCGTTGTGGTAGTACTAAATTATACAATCACATTGCTCCTAAACATCCGGAATGGACAATAAAGCTAATCGAACGGACTAAACCCGGAGAACCTCTATATAACACATTCAAACAAAGAGTAAGACTAAGATGGGATGAGCCTTCACCAACCATACCTGCAGGTGGAGTAAGGCCCCAATGGTTTTTCGCTCACCCAAGCCAAGCAAGAGGACTTACTGTAAGAGAAATGGCTAGATTACAATCATTTCCTGATAAATACATCTTTTACGGATCGATTATCAAACAAAGAATTTTAGTTGGAGACGCTGTCCCTCCATTACTTGCCAAAGTTTTAGCCGAGCAGTTGATAAAGTATATAAGGTGAGTTGATGTACATGAGAACTAAAAATGATGATATTATCAAATGCATTGCTGATAGACTCGTACGCTGGTTCGATGTTAACGGTAGAAGATTTCCTTGGAGATTTATTTCTGATCCTTACAAGATACTCATAACAGAACTTTTACTTCAACGCACAAAGGCTGAGACTATAGAAAAAATATATGATAAATTTTTTAATAGATTTCCAAATATAGGCGCACTTGCAAAGGCGGATATAGCAGAACTAAAAAAAATCTTTTCTAAACTCGGTCTTTCGTATAGAGCTCAAAGAGCAAAGAAAGTCGCCGAAGAATTGATGAGAATTTATGGTGGAAAAATTCCATGTAATATGTATGACCTTCTCAAGTTAAAAGGTATTGGCGTTTACATAGCCTCTGCAACTCTCAATTTTGGTTTCAATAAACCAACACCTGTAGTCGATAAAAATGTCATGCGAGTGCTAAACAGGTTGCGTGGAATAACAAACGAAAAAAGTGCAAGAATATTCGTAAAAAAATTATTTAATTATGGGGATAATCAAAAGATAGCATATGCTCTAATCGATCTGGGCTCTTTAATTTGCGTTGAAAACCCTAAGTGTACTTTGTGCCCTCTTAAGGGTATTTGCCATAAAATCCCGTTGAAAAAAGAAAAATGGCGTTTTATGAGAAAGATTATTGGAAAGGATGGGATGATCAGGCTTCGAGAACAGCCAACATCGAAATAAATATATGATTTTTACCTTTTTAAAGTACTTTTAGATATTGTCTTGATACCCAATCCTTCTCCACTTCAGTTGTTGTATAGCTTATTGGAGGCGGCAAGATGGCCCTTGTAGGTAGATACTTAATATCAAAGTCAATGTCATTTGCATAGTATTGGTCATTAACCTTAAATACACTAGAAATGGAATATGCAATTATTATTGGTGAACTTACTTTAACATTTTTCGGCTGTTCACTTGTCATGAATTTGAGCTTCATGTTATATCTTTGGGGGATGCGCCTGACATTAATCTCCCTTCCTACAATAACTGGTTGTACTTCTATATCGGTTGTTTCAGGTCTGAATTGCGTTAGCACCTGAACTACCCAGGGTACGTAAAGGAGAGTCTCGGCAAGAGCTTTTTTGTCTATAACGCTCTTTTTAAACTCGAATAAGTAAATCTTAAAACGCCCTTTTGTTTCATCCCATAAACTAGCAACAAAATCTGCAGTATCACCCGTATAACCCCATGGAAGCTCGCTGGTCCAATACTCAAGTTTTGTTAGTGGAACCCCTAACATCTTATGAATCTTGTAACCTTGATTATCGATATAAAGTGAAAAATGCAGATTTAGATGAAACTCATGTTCTAATTCCCATGCGCCTCTTTTTAGCCTTACTCTTGCATAGAAAGCAGGAATATTGTTATGATCAGTAATAGGATTTCCTACCTTTCCTGGATACTTACATCCTCCTATATCACATAATGACTGTGTGTCTTCTGTCGCAAGCATATATGCGATCTTAGCTGCCTCTTCCGGAAGAAGTACTCTTATAGATGAACCCTTCCCTGCACCCATCGCATTATCAGTCCTGCTTATCCATATAAAAGGAGACATAGACATGTCACTATAAACTCTGTTATCGCCAGCGGTTTTTGAGAATACAATTAATGGTTTTATCAGGATCCTTGCAGAAAGAACTACCCTTGAGTATGCTTTGAACCCACTATCAGTCTTAACATAAACGGATCCGTACGGATTCCCGCACAAAGGACAATTCTTTCCGTTCTGCATTTTCCCTTGACCAAAATTAAATGGTACATTACAATTCGGGCATTTGCCTAAGATTTCATAGCCAGTTATTGGGTGTTTTAGTGATGTTGTATCTCTAAAAGGCTGAGATGTCACAATCCATATTCCTCTAAAGCCCCTTCTATTTAGTATATCCCTTGGCCATTGAGGGTCTGCTTGGAAGAAAAATATTAGATCTCCCGGTCGCACGCCATAAAGGTACGCTAGCATCGAATATCGTCTCTTGCTCCGCTGGATGTTTATTCTATACTTCCTTCTTTTCCTGTCAAATATGATTTCGTGAGGATCGGGTACTGAGGCAAAGCAAAAGTCTCTGTGGAGAGGATAGGTCAGACCATTTATCGTGAAAAGATGTGCACGAGGTGCAGGCTTGTTCTTTGGCTTAAGATACTCCCTTATGGCCTCCATTAAGGCTTCTGGCTCAGCAAATGGATTAATATTTGTCAGTCTTTTTAATAAATTTTCGAAATTAAAATCAGTCATACGTACAACCCCGTATATCGGTATTAATTAAAGATGATACTTGGAATAAATATTATTCCATAGAGTATTTATTATTTTGTATCCATTAAATTTAAATTTTACAAATTTATAAAGGATTTTACAACATAGCGCGAAACAACCTGACACCCTTATAAACCCTAGGCTTAATTAGTTTTAATAGAAAAACTATAAAAACTGTAGTTTTATCAGCTGTCTTAGAACCAATCTGTCAATTTTCTCTCAGCATAAGATCCGCTATAAAGCAATGCCTTGATTAGAGAGCCTTGTTTGTATTCCTGAAGCATTCTTTTGTTACGTATATACTCTTTAACACTACCATTGTTTAGAAGTGCTTTAGATTGGCGATTGAATTCTTCATCTACAAGCTTAGTGTTAATTGCCATGTTTGTTCTTTTGCTTTTCAAGATTCGTGATTTAACTTCTTGGTTTAACCAACATACCATAGAAACTTTAAAATAATAATATGTGTTAGAGTCAAAGACTCTAGCCTTGTGTTCCAATAACTTGTCTTTTTCAATTACAACCTTACCTTCTATAGGCCTAACAGGCTCTCTATTAACACCTATTATATTAGCCCCGATCAGAGATGCTAACACATCCGAGGAAGGAGTATAATCCTTCTTTACATTGGACATTATTTCTCTACGAATATTTGTGGCAATTAGAACAAGCTTATCGAATAGTCCTCTTTCATCAAATTTACGTAAAAACTTACGAACACGAGCTATTTTATCTTCAGTTACAGCACCTCCTTCAAAATCTATCCAGATGTTGTAATACTCCTTTTTCATATAATGTTCTGCAAGCTTATCTATATCAGCCATTGAAAATCTGAGAGAAAGTGGCACGAAGATCGGCTTGTTAGTACTATAATCAAGGATACCATACATAATATCAACTATATCTACAAACTCATCGATTGTGGCTATAGTCTCCTTTTTCCTTTTACCTCCAGTCTCCTCAACTATACGATGTATCTTTACATTAGGTACTAGAAGAAAGGATGTTGAGTAAGACTGATAGTACATTAGATATCCTTCTAAATAATCTTCGGTAATCCTACGATTTTCAAAATACCTGAATGGATTAAACGTAAATGTTACAGAAATATATCGCGGAAACTCTCTCGCATAATACGGAAATCTGAAATGACTTCTTATTCTCCTATTATCATCGGTTTCTACGATTTTACAAAACCTATTTGAGTTTACGAAAAAGGATTTTTCAAGTACAATAGGGTAACCGTCAAACAGCATTACTATGTGTTCATAACATATGTTTTTAGCATCGAGCACTCTAATTGGTCTTTCTATAAATAGCTTACCAAAATTAAACCGTTTTATATTAAATAACGAATACCTGTCACGAATAGTCTCTTTAACGTCTATCAGTTTACCCATGTTTACTACCTCTCGATACTAATTATTTCATTTTTGACTTTCTCCAAAATATCTCTACTCACTCTAAATTTAGAGTTCTCTATTGCCTTTAGTATATTTAACGCTTCATCCTTAGATATAATGCCGTAAATACTATAGCATTGTTTAATAAAACCAAGTGTACCTACAATATTTTCAAAAATCTCCGGGAAGTTCCTTTGAATAAACCTTCTCGTTTCTGTTTCATCAATGATAACTATGTAGTTTCGGTTTAAAACATGGTGATAAACATATGCTGCAACTATAACCTCGTGTTCACCTTTAACTATCTCCTCTTCAGCAAATAAGGGTTTAAGAATCTCGGCGTACATACCATATTCGAAGTGTTTGAAGTAATCGTTTAAATCATTAAAGAGTGTATTAAACCTAGAATTCATCATCAATTCTTCTTTGACTTTTTCACATAGAACGAATATGAAGCGATTATAGGTTATTGTCCGTTTAAGAATAGCGGGTATTTTTATGTCATCAAGAAAACATACAAAGAAACTAGAATTAGGAATTACATTAACAACATCTTTATCATGTTCCCTCGACAATCTCTAAGCACCTCTTCTTAGTAATCAATCCTTTCCTAAACAAGCTTAATGCAAGCTCTTTTTTCTTTTTAACAAGTTTTTCATAGTAGATAGAATGCTCTCCAAACTCTGGATAAGTTATGTATATTAAGAGTAACAACTCATCAGTCAATAATTTATCGTAGATCCTTCGTATCATTTTAAGCATTGCCAAGAACTGTTTAAAACCAGGAACTTCCTCATAGGTTTTAACTAATTCTTTATACTTCTTTTTACCTATATCATTCAAAGAAATTCTACCATTATCTATCGCAACATAATTACTGTCATACACAAGGTTTCTTATTACATCAGAATATGGACCATAACTATGAGGAGCAAACTGCAATATTTTAGCTACATTATGGTTTGCTCTACTCAATATGAAAAGCTCTTTCTCTAAGTGAAATATAGATGGAATAGGTTTTTCCTCAACACCAAGTAGTAGCACGATGTACCTCTCAATAATTTCCATTAAATCCTCCAAATAATGATCATGACCAGCCATTATGTCCCTCCCATTACTACCGCGTTGTAAATAAACCCCCGGTATTATTTAAGCAAAGCCCTAAATGAATAATACCAATACCTACCTAAAACATTATCCATCAATATTAATAATCCTTCGCACCATCACCATTATGGCAAAACAAGGATTCACACAAACCCTCTTAGAATCTTCGTCAATATCTTTTGCCATTAACAACATTTAGCATAGTATACACGCTCGCTTACGCGCCCTATAAAATCAATCCCGCCGCTCCATGCCGCCGAAACCCCACGCCGCGCCGTAGTTCTCGATGAAACGCGAATGTACTGCGCTGTTATCTCTTTGTTACCATATTCTTTATGCAGATATCATCTTTATGTAGTGGGTGGGAGCATAAGAAAGAGAAAGACCAGAAGAATAAAGTACTACCCTGTAAAGGTTGTTCAATATCTTTTGAACAACAAGCTTCTAAAAGCAATATCCCATATACTCATTAGGGAGTCAACTCCTCTTAGCTGTTTAGAGATCGAAGAGCGTCTAGAGAAGGTCTTTAGAAGAAGCTTCACAACAGACCGTATATCAGCGCAACTAAGAAAGCCAGAGCGTTGAGGAATAGCAAAACCATATAGGAAGCCCTACAATGGTCACCTACTATGGAGTATCGACAATACCAAAAACTGTAGAACTCCTGGTAGATACCTTGAGAAAGAAGGAAGCAACTGCAGCAACTAGAACACAAAAATATAATTAAGAAGGTTGAAGACAGATATGTTGCACTCACAGAGCCTGAGGAATTCATGACCTATTTCGATGTCAATTAAAACGTAGTTTAGGACCAAGGACAAGAAAGGAGCTAAAGGTTCCATCAGGAATATCATACTATGCTAGAGAGGTTCTATAAGAAGCTAAGAAACTCGTAGCTAAAACCTGTTGTGCTTAAATAACTGATAGCTTCAGTTCATCTCGCATGAACATGCAAGTATAATTGCAGCCATGCTTGCTGATTGATGTTATTCTGTTTTCTGAGGGCATTCAATTGCTTGTTAGTGGTTGTCGTGGCGGGGGAAGTATTTTTAGGGCTAGGCAATCAGCTTCAAATTTAAGTTTAAAGTTTTGTTAAGATGTAGTGGTGTTTAGATGGGAAACCAGTCTTTGTTTCCATAAGTTTGCCACTTTTTATGTCATCGATTATCTTCTTTATTATATATTCAATATTTATGTTACCTTCTTTTGGCTCTGAGGTTGTTATTACGTGTCCTAGTAATCCTAGTTTCTCGTAAATTCTTCTCTTAGTTTCCCATCGCCCTCTATAGATTTCTTTGTCGAGAAGACCTAGATGTTCTATGTAGAATACTTTTCCGTTCATTACTACTTTAAAATCAGGTATTATACCGTGTTCCTCGAGATCTCTCGGTTCATACTCGAATTCTATGCCTAGACCATCAAGCGTTTTTGCAATCATATATTCTATCTTACTCCTAGTGTAAATGGTTCTGCCATCTTTAAGTTTTAAGCTATAAATTCTACCTGAAAACCTTCTATAATTGAATAGAAGTGTTTGTCTTCTATCAAGCTCAGATAACATCTTTATTTGTTGTAATATAGGCACCACGTTATCCTTTAAATTCGCGTTTAGTAGTAGGTACAACTTTTTCTTAGCCCTAGTTAAAGCCGTATATACAAGTTCCTTAGTGATAAAGCTACTTATCCTAGGCAATATAAATATCACATAATCAAAATCACTACCTTGAGCTTTATGAACAGTTACTGCATAACCCGGTGAAATATAGCTATCGCCTTCTTTGTACCGGCCTTTTATCTCGTATACAATATCTTTCAACAGTTCATATATTCTATCAATGTCATTCTGAAGATGTTTTATTAATCCATAATATTTTCGTTTTTCAAATTTATTTCTTGTTTTACTTAAATATTTTATTGCTAAACCCTTATAATCCCATAGTCTTTTCAGAAATTCACTAGTTTCCATAAATTTGGCTTTCTCTCTGAACCAGTACCCTAGCGCACCATTTGGAATAAGCAATATTCTTCCATAGCTTTTTAAATTAACATATCTATTTCGTTCATTGATAATTTTCACATAATTATAATCTTGAATATTTTTACTATCCAGTATTAAAATTTTATTAATATATTCTGAACCTAGCTCTCCGTACCTTGTTGGTGTCAGTATTTGTATTTTGTCGAGCTGAGGTCCATCTGCTGAGCCAAATCCTAGTATGTTATTAAATAGTTCTAATAATCCATACTCATCTATACTAACAGTATTTGATTTATCTAGTATTTCTTTAAGTATATTTTTGACCATGCCTTTTAGATCCTCTTTATCTATAAAGCATTCAATTTTAAGCGTATCGTCAACATAATTCTTCGGGTCATCAATGGGATTATCGGTCGAAGTAAAAGCTTGTGAAAAAGCCCAAATCCCTGTTTTCACCGGAAAACGTATAGGTGTCTCCAAGGTTATAACAAGTTCGCCATGCTTTTCGTTTAAGAAATCTATTATGTCTACAAAAGGTTTTCCAAAACCAATTGGTGGGAGTTGATTACTATCACCTACAATTATTAAATGTTCTAGGTTGTGGATATTTACGATGCTAAGTAGTAATGCTAATAGAACTTCATCAACCATAGATGCTTCATCAATAATAAGAACCCGTGGATTAATCTTCAATCCACTATTTTTGGCAATATAATTTTTGAAAACACTAAAGAATCTAATGTCGTTAAAAGTCTTGTCAATTAAGTCTACAAGCTGTATATATTCTCCTCTTAAACCCAAGAATTTTTCAAAGTGATATGAGTATAATAATCTATGTATTGTTGATACCATATCTACGTTTCTTAGTAATCCTCGACTCTTTAAGCGTTCTTCAATAACTAGTGAAGATTTACCAGTTGGTGTTACTATTAATATCGGCTTTCTACCTATACGAGAATATAAATCCACAAGGTTAACGATAGTTTCCGTTTTACCGGTTCCTGCACCACCCGTGATCACTAAGAGACCATGCTTTACTGCCTTGTAATAAATATCTTTTTGGGTGCTAAGGAAATCTTCTTTCTGATTTTTAGAGATGTTTAAACAACTCATTTTTTCGCATAGTGATTTAAAGACACTTTCTATATGATAGTTGATATTTGAACTTGATACTAAGAAGGATTTCTTCAACATTTTCTTTATGAAGTCCTCTATTGTCCGCTCTATCTCCCTTATATGTTTTAACTGAAATATTCGTCCTTCAATTGGGTCTACTACACAATGAATTATATTTGATAACGCCTCTCTTCGATTAACCATGATGTCCTCTATATCTGCTTTTGAGATTTCAGGCATAGTACCATGGTAAAGTTTTAAAACTTGATTTTCATTTATTGCTTCAATCAGATCTTCTTCTCTAACAGCAGTAACACCATCAAATACAGCTTTATTATATAGAGTTTCGTAAATCACGGCAATCAAGCGATCTAGTGCTTTTGGTAATGATAACCAAAGAAGCTCAGAGTAGTCTGGATCCGGTATAAGTGGTATATCTAAAAGGTACAAATCTATGTTAAAGTCCATAAACTCGACGAACCATTCTCTTTCTTGTAATTCATATTGAGGAATATAACTGTATATCAAGCTGTAAGGATTATCTACAATGTCTCTTACATTCATTTGTTTATTTTCAACAGCTCTAATGATATTCAGTATTTGTATATAAGTGAGATCAAGTCTACTGAGTAGTTCAAGTAACTTAAAGTAAATTTTTCCGCGACTTTTTGCTAAGTGAAGGATCTCTCTTAATAACGATATGCAGTAACTATCCATGGTACTATCAGGATGTATATTGTTAAGAAGATTTTCTAAACCATTAAGATCTCTAGTCTTAATTATCTCTATGAGTCTTTCGCCATATTGTCCTAAAAATTTTCTAATTTTTTCTTCAATTTCCTTATATTTTTTATAGCCTAAATTATGCAACGATTTTTCTTTACCTGGTGAAATGCTAAAAATGCCGCGATTTACTCCTAGGGCTATGAGCAATTTTCCTAATGAGGAATGCTCACCTCTCAGCCTCCATAGATGTTTAATAAGTTCTTTAGCTCTCTTAACATAAGTTTCGATGAGGCTTTGCTCTACGATTCCATGTTCATTAATTCTATTCAATGAATTTAGGATTTTATATAATATGTATAATGCTTTATCCGTTGAGATATGCATTGAAACATATTTAAAGTGGGGTATGAGAGTTTGCTTGTCTACTTCAACAATTATTTCATCAATCATCCTTTCTATTTTACGCTTTACATTTTCGTCCTTGACTTCCTCAAGCTTTTTAATGTATTCTTGATATGGTATAATTATAATAGTGTCTGGATCAAGAACTATCTGAAAGGACCATTCAATTGGAGGAAAGTATCCTCCGAAATCGTTTTCCAGTTTTTTATAATATGTTGGGTCAAACTCATATTGTTTCGGTTTTTTAACGTCTTTTACTAATGCTGCCCCAACAACTAGATACCTATGTCTGTCACCATTGACAGGGTTGCTATAATTGAGGTAGAAAAAGACCACCGATTTGCCAGGAACTATATACGATAAGTAATGATTAAGTCTATCTTCAAGGTCACGTGGGTATTTAAGTAGCCCATCTCGTGAGAAAGAAAACTTGAAACACCATGAAAGAATGGCATAAGGTTCTATGGTATCTTCTATGGGTTTAATACCTCCTTGTTTAGCTTCTTCGGTAAAATCGCAAAATGGGTGTATATGCTTTACCCTTAGCTTCTTATCTGCTAATAAATTTATCACCCAATAGCATGGTGGAACATAGTTCTCCCTCTCTATTATTTCACTAGCATCTTTGCCTGAATACTGTTCCTCTAAATTGCCAATTTTTCTTCTCTGAATTCTAGTGGAAAGTAATGAATAGTTCCCTGAACAAAAAATGTTTTCAGAAGGCCTTCTACAAACCTTACCAGTCCAGCAACTATCATGCCAAGCTAGACGAACCGTGAGATGAAGAACCAATAATTCACCCACCTATTAGCAATTTTACTGTTCACTAGAAACTTTTTTAATATGTATATTTTTCTTACTTTCATCCTATTTAATGCAAGTCTCTAGTTTACTATCAAAGCCTAAAATAAACTTGATTAGCTCATTTCCAATTCATTTTAAATTTTGATTTCTTTTTTTAATACAATAGCAATTTATATTAATGCACATCGTCAATTTTGAGCTATTAGTTTAGGATGATTTACTAAAAGTATTAAAACTATTGTGAATACTTAGAAACCCACGTGAAATTGCCCACATTGAGATTCTTCTCGATGTGCATCAAGATGTCATTAGTGCTTTTAAGCATGAAACTGATGCTAGATTAGTATTACTAGCTGTGTTTTTCACGAAAATTTGGTTTAATTTGGTATTATGGAATTGCAGCTGCTAAGGCATTAATAACTGAGTTTAACTCTGTATTTCATTCTTTAGCACCTTAAATGTAGAAAAGTCTAATCAAGAGTTTAGTTATATTTTTATAATTCTAGTATTTTGAATTGTGCCCCGCCGCTGACACTCGACTTCATGGTTGGCTTTTTGCCTCTTTGTCGAGCTCTTACCAGCGGGGCTGGGTTGAAGGTGATGAATGTTAGTATTAAATTTAACTTATTGGTTAGGTGTATTGACTTTTATCTTTATTTTTGTCTATGAATTTTGTACCAGTAGTTGTATTGATCTTGGGTTGTGAGATGGATTTGTATTGGTCATCTATGTTTTATGATTTCAATTTTGATTTGTTTAGTATGCTTTCCTTTATCATTTTTACTTGATAGAAGTAGTATAGTAGTTTTTCTTTGAACTTTTAAGGGATTTATCTTCACATGACCATGTGGTGTTGTGTGAAGATATTATGTTTAAGTTGATCCCTACTCTTATTGAGGAGGTGGGGGTTGTCCTCTCAAGCGAGGATCATCTGTTGAGTTTATTTTGTTAATGGATCTATTATTTTTGTTGTCCAGTAATAGCAAGAATCTTGATACTCTATTCACCATTTCCATTGGATTTAAGTTTAATTACCTTAGGATAGTTAAATTAAAATTATTGGTTTTCTAGATTTTGTTGGGGTTTTAAGTTTGGATGATAATGATAATATTTTCATGAGGATTCTTTTGTTGGCTTTAGCTAGAGAGTTGAAAGAGTTGGGGTTGGTTGATGTTTTTCCTGAAGAGTTCGAGTGGATTTTTGAAGAGTTGAAGAAGTATGGTGTTGATTTGGATAAAAATTTTAAACATCAGTATGCTAAAAGAAGAGAACGATAACAATACTTTAAATTATTTGTAGAATTTTTTCTGGTATTATTGCATTTGTTCCGCAGTAGGGGCATTTGATTATTTTTCTTGTTTCAAGGTTTGTGGGTTTAGGTTTGCTCCGCAGTTTGGGCATTTTAATGTTATTACGCCATTTTTAAAGGTGAATTCTGAGATTATGTTGTATTGTATTCTTACTCCAGCTTTCGCTTGGAAGATTTGTTTCATGTATTCTCGTATCATGTTTGCTGTTTCTTGTAGTTCTTTTTTGTATTTTTCTTCTAAACTTTTTAGTTCTTCAATGTATTTTTGTGTATTTAAATTTGTTCTGGATAGGAATCTGAAAGCGCTTCTTCTTGATGTTCTCATCATGTTTTTGATGCTTAATATTTTTACGTATGTTTTGGCTAATTGCGATATCCTAGCAATTATCTCGGGTGGTAGATCTTCTCTGTTTATTTCGTATTTTACTAGTCTTGATAGGTCTTCAATTATATTTTGGATTACGATAATGTCTCCAAATCTTCAGGTAATGTTAAACGTCCATTGTGACATATTTGCTCAATACATTTAGTTACTTTTTCTGGTGGTGTAACATCAAAAAATATTCCTAAGTCATCAATTTTAGCTACACCCAACTTCATGAGATTTTCATAATCTTTCTTCACTTCCTCTCTTGCATAATTCACACTCTTCCTGCTTAGAAATGCAACAAAGAAAATGTTCTTCCACAAATTATCTTCCTTAAGAGCTAAGCAGCGGATAGTCATAGACTTGTAAAAATTATTAACTAATTTCCAGAAATTACTTAAGTTTAGTTCCTTATTCATGGAGTAGATACTAGTGTGAATCTTGAACATAAGAATCCCCCATATCGTCTTCACGTCAATTGAAACTCAGTTTTATAAATTTACCGATTTATTTCTCAATTTAACTCACTATTAAGTTCAAGAGGATACTTCTCAAGAACTTACTTGTCTTAGAAATTAAAATAATGTAAATTAATGAAATAAATTGGGCTGTAAACCGTTACTCACTTAAGCAAGTGCAACTGCCTAATATGTACCGGTCACTGCCAGCTCAAACAATATTGTTGGAATACTCAATTCAACAGCCCTACCATAATTATGCGTATCCATTTGGAATAGAAGAGTATAGAATTGGTGATAAGGCTATTATTTATTCTAGAGTTATTAATGGTGAAATGCGCTATATAGGTAAGTTATCTGTGATAAAAAGAAGTCCTGCATACATTTATGAAGAAGATGGGCTTGGCTTTGAAAATATTTTCCATCTTCCAATAACATACTACATAAACGAGCAAGGGACAGAAGATATTCCTAGAACTGATGAATTTCAAGCTATCATTAACGCGTTTCAAACATGGGAGAACGATACATATTCTTATGTAGACTTCACGTATGGTGGAACAACGAGTAATTCACCAGATGTTTATGACGGAGTAAATGTAGTAGGTTGGATTCCTAATCACGATGGGCCTGGAGGCGTGCTAGCATATTGTGCAATATGGTATGATGGTACACAAATAGTGGAAGCTGATATAGTATTTGATGATGCAGAAACTTGGTGCATTGGAAGTGACATAGATGTGCAAACAGTAGCAACCCATGAAGTTGGACACCTTATAGGATTGGATGATCTACACTTAATTGACAATCAATATCAAGTGATGTATTATATTTATACTGGAATAAAGTGGGATCTGAATTTAGGTGATGTTAGAGGCGTGAGGTATCTTTATCCAATAGTTTCGAGAAACGGTTGTAAACATAGTTTATCCATATGATGGTGAAACTGTTTCTGGAATTTCAATTATCCTTGGATTTAACGTGTTTAGTTCAGCTTCTAGGAATGATTTAAACTCATTTTCAGGGTTAGGTTTACCGTAAGCGTATATAAGTGCATTAACTGTTAACCAGTAATCTACTGCCTTAATCTTCTCAATGCTTTGAGTTCGTATTGGTATGATGTGCATTAATGGTTGAGCTAAAATAGCTGCAATTAGCATTAGGCTCATGAAGTATGCACATAAGGTGTAGTTCATGACTCCTTCACCTTCAAGCAAACTATTAATGGTTTAATGGTTCCATTAACTCCGGCCAACATTACTATTGTAGCTACACCTTCAACTTCAAATCCGACACTCAAGAGCTTAGTACCATTAGAACTGTAGATTGTGAAGTTGTATGGGGTCATTCCTAAATGTGCATTCAATAATGCTCTAAGCTTAGATGAATCCAAACTGTAAACTGCATGAACAAGTTCATCCTTACTCAATAAGACGCCTAGAATATCGTCGGGAGCCTCATACCTTATCATTGTGTGTATTTGATTGATCATTAGTAGGCTGATTAAAGCAGTCAATATTAGTGCTGTTGCTGCAATAGCGTCTAAAGTGTAAATTTGACCTTTCATCACCTACCACCCAAGAGAATAGTTTCGTTGACAACCATCAACCTCTTAAAGTTGAAAGTGAATTTACCCAATTCAACTGGATTTACCTCAACTACTAGGCCGCCATCAACATGAACATAAGGATGCTCAACAGGTTTACTATATACTCCGTGTGATGTAATGTAGCCTTTAATGTTTCCTGGAGGTTCACCATAAAACTTTACTGATGAACCTGAGAATGCAACAATGAATTGGTAGTAATCAACTTTTAGTGGAGTATAGCCCGTAACAATATTGCAGGATCCATCACCATTAAAGCACATGACAGTAACTCTAACAGTTAATTTCTCAACACAATCAACTGCAAGGTACTTACCTTCACGATAAATCGTCAAGTGTACTGGGTAAGCGTAGGTTTTAGGCTCTATTGGTGCTAGTGGTTGTGGGTGTCCTAAACTCGAAGATAAAATCCACATCGACAAGACCAGTGCTGACGAAAATACTAGAAAACCAGTTAGAAAGTCGAGCGTCAGCTCCATGAGGTTAATGCTATAGTACTTAAATATCTGCAATATAGTAGCAAATTTCAATCATCAATTATCAGATTCTCAATTTATTAAGTAGATTATCATAGGTTTTACAGTATGCTTGGTTCATTAGAAGCTAATCAATTCAATATAAGTACCTTGGAATTGGCATTATTGATTTAATTTATGTTCTTGTGCTAATCTCTTTAATGCTGTTTCTACTGTAACTCCAATCTTTAACTCTCTACTAATATGATACCTTAAAACTCCTTCAGGGTTATGAGGATACTTAACTCTATAAATTTTAAGTAAATCCCTATACATTCTACTCAATTCATCACTCATCTCTATCTGCTTAAATACATCAACCTTTTCCCTTCGCTCTACAATTTTAGGTGGACTATATAGATTCCACAATCCGAGTATAACTCCAACAGAGCTCAAATTAAATGGAGGTAGAAATAAGAGCATTAAATTAAGTCCCAATAATAGTTCAATTAAATTTAATTTCAAATATAATGATGCATATAACATTGGATATGCAATATACAGTATTGATAATATTGTAATTAATTTCTTAATTTTCAACTTAAATTGATTAATACTTCTAAGGTTAATGTAAATTCCAATCATACAAATTAAAACCAGCATATAAGCAATAATGTAATAAAAGTACCATAAAACTCCTAATTGAGCACCCCTCACAACATCCACTATACTCCTAAATGGTACATGACTTGGAAGAACGATAACACCCCATGAAAAAGCAAAAATAGCACTACCTTCACTAAAGAAAATCAATTGAGGAAGCATCATCAAACTTAGAATAAAAATGATATATGACCTACTTAAATAGTCACTTGAAAAAAGATGAGAAAAGACTTTAATAATTCGTCACCCCCGGTTCATCCCACGCATACTTATGCCATGCTGCAATAATATCTCCATAATCTTTGGGCCACCAATATTTTGAGAAATCATTCCAATATACATGTGCTCCCTCCCAATTAGTTATTCTACAATACACTTTACCATTAAATGTATCCTCATATTCACATGGCTCACTATCCCAAACATAAATCTCCTGATGTCTAGGATCATTGTATTCAATTATTTCTCCATCTCCAGACCAAGTTAATTCCCAAGGAATGATTCTGTTGATATTTGCTGCATGTGACTCGCATGCAATGAAAACTCTAACATGAGTACCATCTTTCTCCTTAGCATCCTCCCATGAATGACTGTATAGACCTCCATGAGCACCAGTTTTAAGTAAAACGACTTTAGATGTATTATACTGATCCACAAATACTACTAGATGCAATTCCCAATCATGAGGGTGTGCCGTAATGTGAGAGCTATATACGTAGTAATATTCGATGCCATAGGCGTGGAGAAGTATATTCTTGAATTCTTAAACAGGTTATCGAGGGAGAAATATATTCTACACAATAAGTATGGGTCCTGGAATTTAGCATTCTTCGCTAAAGTCACGCTAGCTAGGAGAAGAAAGCATAGCAGCCTCAAATAATACGGTCATCGATTCAACCGTTGAGGAACCATTGAAAACCTCTATCTGTACTAATTTTATTGGAAAATATTGAATCGCAGCCTTTTAGTGAAAACAGTAAACCCTTATCCACTAAGACTTAACAAATAAAGCACTTTAGATTCAAGCTCTTAGGCAAAACTCCTCGACCAGACAAGTAGTGCCAATTCGGCCAGTCTCGAGGCATGTTTCTCAGCATCCGTAAAAGCCCTTGTATCGCTGAGTATCTCACCGTAGTCAAATGCAATACCCATGACCCCCCTGTCACCTATGATCATCCTATGCTTCAACCCCCAGTTATGTATGCATGTGAGAGCCGAGTCTAGACCGTAGCCTCTTCCAACAACTATTGATCCAAGCACCTTATTCTTCAACCTACCCCTAATACACCACGTACGATCCATGAATATCTTAGTTAACGTTGAAACATTATCGAAGTTCACGGGCGAAGCAACAACGATCACGTGAGCCTCTAAGAGCAAGGGTATAATCTTCCCAGTCATATCATCATCTATGCAACAACACCCGGACTCCAAGCACTTCCTACAACTATAACATGGCTTAACCACGTACTCCCTAAGCCTAACTTTCACACAAGAGAAACCCCCGTCTCCCAATTTGTCCAGTACGCGGTCGAGGAGAATCTCAGTATTACTCCTAGTCCTCGGACTACCGAGAACACCCACAACTCTCAAGGAATTCGAACCTCTAACCATGAAAACCTCACCCTCACAAACTCGAACACACACTCAAATTTAAAATAATTTGTTTAAGACATTGGGTAATCTTCCTTTCCTAAAATCTCTATTAATTATTCTTTTTTCCAAGGTTTCAGCATTTTCAAGGGGTTGCTCTGTAATAACCATAACACTACATGATAAATGCTACTGGGGAAGTTTTCTTATTAGAAAACTTCTCATTAAATTTTTACCATAACAGTTGTCATAACCTTTACAATTAATTATTTCTCTATAAATTTTTTCAGGATTTAATACAGTCAAACATATCACAAAGGTATATTTTACTTTAATTTATATTTAAAATTTATTTTTTAAAGAAAAAGAATTAAGGAAATTTACCGTCAACTCTAATGGTGAATCCAGCTTAGAGCCGTCAGCTTCAATAACTTTAACAGTTAAACTGGTGATATCAACTGTACCTACATTTTTCAGTGTTATTTCTGCTCTACCAGTATCAACTGCAGCTCTAAAACCCCAAGTATAAATTGCAACACCAACACCAATCACTAGTCCTAAAGCTAGCACTATCGCAGATTATTTTTGCGAGATTCTTCATAAGTTAAGAGGTTGGGATGGTGGCTAGCGGTATGTTGAAATTGCTTTGTCCTCATAGTAATTTTACAGATGATGATTTGAAAATATGCATAGAAACACCATAGCGGTTGTTATTCAGGAGCAGATTCCTTATGGATCTTAAGTATTATTAATTCAAGTTGTCCATTAAATTAATTTGCTGAGGCATTATTAACTATTCTACCCATGATTTTTTTCCAGGTGTATATTGATTTTTTGTCATAGCAGTATTCTATGAATTTGTATAGTAGTGTTCCTTTGGCTTTAGTTGTTATTGCTTTACCGTTTCCTAGTACTATTAGTTTGCTTCTTGCTCTTGTGAATGCTACGTTTAGTCTATGTGGGTCTGTTGGGAATTTTAGTTTGGTTGTGTCTGTGACGCTGAGTATTATGACTTCTTTTTCTCTTCCTTGAAATGCATCCACAGTATTTACTTCAATTAACTCTTTACCTTTATCTTTAGATAGCTTGTCTATGATTAGTTTTCTTTGAGCTCTGAATGGACTTATGATTCCAATTTCTGATTTGCTTACTCCACATCTAATTAGCTCTCTTACTATTTCAACAGCTACTTCAGCTTCTTTTTCATTTAACCTTGAATTATCAACTACTTGATCCACTCCATGAACATGAACAAATACTACTGGCTTCATACCATTAAGAAATTCATATTTGGGCTTAATTCTTAGATTTAGAACTTTGCTTGAGCACGATTTTGCTGCTTTAATCTTACCTTCATAAACATATTTTGCTGAGAATCCTATGATGTCCGGATTACTTCTATAGTGAATTTGAAGCCATAAATGTCTATGATCATACTTGTCTTTTAGTCCTGAAAATGCACTTAAACTTGTTCTCAACTTTAAATCCCTAACCGTCTTAAATATTGGTAATAGCTGTTTGTGGTCTCCAACTACTATCCACTTTTTACCTTTAACCATCGCTAGCAGTGCTAGTGTTATTGATGCTTGACTTGCCTCGTCAATAATTACTGTGTCAAATTGAATACCTATGAGTGGGGGGAGCTGAGACTTAATTAATGTTGATCCAATTATAGGGATTTCAAATATAAGTTCTTCACATTCCTTCCTTATCATTTGATTTCTAAGCTTAATTAACTCCCTTAACTCCATCTTGTAGTTACTGATTATTTGCTTTAATCTCCTCTTCTCATGAACGCTCTTAGATCTTCTTAGCTCTTTAATTAAATTCTCAATGGCCTTAGAGTAATCTTTCACCTTCTTATCTATCTCTAAAATTTTTTGTCCGAGGCGCTGTCTAGCTTTATAACTTAGCAGATACTTTTTTATGTGTTCAAGAACTTTCTCTGGTCTACCAACCCTTAATGTTTTTTCTAATGGAAGAATTTCTACTGCATTATCTACTGCTCTATTAGTGTGTGATGAAATTAGTATTTTCTCGCCTCTCTTCATTAACTCATAAGCTATTTTTGCTATAACTCTAGTTTTACCAGTTCCTGGAGGACCAACAATCAATAACAGTTCATTATCGTTAAGAGCTAGTGCAGCCTCAACAGCTTTAATTTGAGAGAAATCTAGCTCAAAGGCATCCTTAACATCTCTTGTGTTTTCTAATTTATGGTATTTTAATGATGGTTGCTCAAGACTGTCTAAAACTAGTTCTATAGCATTTGGGTTGAATATTTGTATAATTGCTCTTTCAACATCTTTTTCTCCCTTTATTTGTTTAATTAAGTCTAATTGAAGATCATAGCTAATTAATGGTTCATAATCAAAGATTGTTATTGGCATGTCTTCTTTAATTAAATTGCTTGAAGTTAGTACTATTAATGTGTCTGAGTATGAATCAATTACTGTTCCTAGATATTCTGGTATAATCTCACCTTTAACTTTCAAAATTATTCCTATAGGATCTCCAGCTTGAAATTTCATTGCATACTTTGTCTCTGTTGTAGCAACTCCGTGAGATACATCGATTACCCTAGCTTCATAAACTTCCTTAAATGCTTCTCTTTTAGCATACCTTCTTTCCTTGCGAATTATCTCTTCTAAATAATTTAGATTACTTAGTGATATTGCTGGTACTAATTTCTCTGCTAATTCAATTTGCTTTTTAAATCCACAATAAATGCAGTAAAGATATAGCTCACCATCCGATCTGCGTAATCTTAACAATCCATCACATTTAGGACAGAAATTAATTATATTCATATACGCCACCGTTAAATACTTAATTTTAAATTGAATTTCTTTTCAAATGCTTCTTTAATTAAATTAAAGTCGTGATGTGAAACTTCACCAATACCATATCCATCAATGTAATTCTCTATTTTTATAAAGTGGGTTAGTATTGGCTCTAGTGAGAAGATTATTATTGAAAATTCAATTTTCCATGGAAATAGTACTTTATTCTCTTTAATTTCAGCTGGCCAGATAGGGGTTTGATCATCATAATGCTTACTTTTAATTAGACCAATTGCATGAATTTCACCAGTTCCAGCTATTTGAAATGTAGCGGAATCAAATGGTTTAATTTGATTATATAACCTAATGAAAGCCCTCCAATTTCTCCTCTGCTTATCACCTGCTTCCCTATCCCAAAACCCCCATAACAATCTTTTATATGCAACTTCAATATTGTCAATATTCCTCGATGAGAATAGCCAGACTTTCACATAATTCAATTTCTAAATTGATAAAAATAAGTTTACTGTTTAATTATTATCTCTTTAATAAAGAGCAAGATTGAGCATAACGATATGAAGCTGAGAGACTTGGCAAATTAAAGAGGTTACTTCATTGAATTAGAAGGACTGGCTTCTTGGATGATGCCTAATATTTATCCGCCTAGACTTAAAGTAACAAGCTAACCCCATCTAAGACTTTTGTTATGTTCATAATTCAATGTCGAATTTTTGTTTAGATATTTAAATGATTAGAAGAAAATTTAAAGAAAAACATATATATCATCGAATTAAAGTTTAGTTATGATGTCTAGTCGAATTTATTATATTGAAAAAGCAATTATGATTCTACTGATATGCGTAGTAATTTTAGAGGTCTTATTAAGTGCCAATACTTTTGCTTACGAACTTCTAGGTGGGAGGTGGACTGATAGTGATGTAAAGGATCTTTCTTATCGTGTTAAGTCGGGGATACCTTATGTAAGTGATATACGTGAAGTGTTTGCAGATGCAGCAGCATCTTGGGAAAACACTGTAGCTTATGGTGTTCCACATTTCTATGAAGTAAGTTCGGGAGAGAAGATAATTGTGAATGCATATTATGAGGAGTATGGTGCATTAGCATATGCTTATGCGGATCCAAGCCTTTACGCCTATCCTTACGAGTATGCATATATTCATGTAAATACATATTACTTAGATGTAGCTTATTACTTGAGTTATGAGCATTTTCAAGGTGTATTGGCACATGAAATAGGTCATATTCTTGGCTTAGCTCATGAAACAGAGTACGGACCAATAGTTTTAATGTGGCCAACTGATGAATTCTACATTGAATGTGGCATATATGAACCAACACTAGATGAAATTTATGGCGTAATGGATCTTTATGGGGGTTAATGCATGGTTAGATTTAAATACTTTATTATTTTGAGTGGTCTAATAGTGGCATTAATGGTCTCTATTGGATCATACATTCCAAGAGTTGAGGAATCAGAAAACATTATGATTTATGACATCTCAAATCTAAATAACGTTAAAATCGTTAAAGCATATGCTATCTATCCAAGCATCATGTATAAGTCATTGACTTATCAAAAACTTCTTAGTGAAAGAGATTTAATTGCTATTGTAGAAATAAGTTATCCAATAAAAACATACCATGTTATAGAAAAGAACTTCTACTTTACATTATATAAAGCTAAGGTAATTAAGGTGATAAAGGGACCTAAAAATATTAGTGAAATATATTTGTATCAGATAGGTGGCTATAAACCGGAAAGAAATGTTTTCTGGACTCTTGAAGGTCTACCGGTATTTAAGCCGGGTGAAAAATGGCTATTATTTATGAAGAAAATGACTTATGAAATGAATGCCAAAATAAACTTACCGCCAAACACGTATCATGCTGGAGGTTTAGAAGCAATAAAAGTAATTAATGGGAGAGTTTATTCGATGGATAATTTTGAGAAAATAGCAGAAATTGTATTGCCAGAACAATTAAAAGTAAAGGGCATACAACTACAAGAGTTCATAAACAGCATTCTAACAAAACCATAATTTAACTTTAACAAATAAAAGTTATTTTCACCTCCATTAAATTGTATAATATTGATGTTGACTGCAAATGAAAAACTCGAACGAAGCTTTTATAATATATATATGCTGTTCCGGTGACTGCTATTGCTGCTCAGAGAGGATGGAAGTTAGAATTTGCAATTTTTTCTTTAAGATTTAAATTTTATTATAACTTAATTAATAATGAAAAATTGGAATAAATTGTGTTGGGTGATTTAGCGTGAGATTTGAGGGTCATGCTGGTTTGTCTTTGTTGATTGTTTCTGTTGTTTTGTTTATTTTTGATTTTAGAAATTATGAATCCATTATAGCTGGTTTGCTTGTTGTTGGTTTTTCTAGTTTACCTGATTTGGATTTAAGTTGGGAAATCCCGCATAGAAGATATACCCATAATATTTTGTTTGGATTTATTTCTGGATTAATTTTTGGTTTCTTATTTATGTACAGTGGTTTGAATTTTGTATTAGGTTTTGTAGGTGGTTTTGGTGGAACCATATGCCACTTAATTGGCGATAGTTTTACTTTTATGAAGTTTAAGCCATTATGGCCTTTTAGTAATCTCGAAGTTGGTTTGGGCTTTTTTAAGTCAAGCGATGTGAAAATTAATGAAGTATTTCTCACTATTGGAGCTCTATCTTTCGTTTTCCTTTATGTGATTAAGCTTGGTATTTTAAAATTTCCTTAACTATTATTAATTAATTCTTAAATATTTAATTTTTATATTGTTTAATTGAATTTTATATTAGATGTTTAGTTAGAATTGCTAAATCTTTTTTCTCTAGTGGTTGTTCTACTTTTTCTGTTAGGGTTGTTCCGGTTGTTAGTGTTATTTCGATTGTTGTTGGCCATTTTGTTGGTTATTGTTAATTGTGCCCCGCCGCTGACACTCGACTTCATGGTTGGCTTTATGCCTCTTTGTCGAGCTCTTACCGGCGGGGCTGGGTTAAAAGGTGGTGAATGTTAGTATTAAATTTAATTTATTGTGTTGAGGATAAGTGAAATTAGTAGTAATTTGGGTTGTTTGATCTTGGGTTATAAAGTGGATTTGCATCAGTCATCTATGTTTTTATGATTTCAATTTTGATTTGTTTACTTTGTTTTGTGAAGATATTATGTTTAGGTTGATCCCTCCTCTCATGGAGGATGGTTTTCCTCTCGAGCGAGGATCATCTGTTTGTTTATTTTGTTAGTGGGTATATTATTTTTGTTGTCCAGTTTTCCATGATATTTGTTTTAGTGTTAGTAGTTCTTCGTCGTGGGTGTATATTATTGGGATTCTGTTTGCTATGTAGTTGGCTATTATTAGGGCGTCTCTTCCGTCGAGGCTGTGTTTTGCTGCTAGGTTTAGGGCTATGTTGCATATTCTTTTTGTGTGGTTGTAGAATTCTATGTATGGGTGATGTAGTAACATTTGTAATCTTCTTTTGGCTTCGGATGGTATCCATTTTTGGCTGTATACGAGTATGTAGTATGTTTCGTGTATTACTGTTGGGTTGATTGCTATGCGGTTTTCTGGTGTTAGGTTAATAGGAGTGTTTTGAGTTTTTGTGTTCTGGATAGGCTGGGTCGAGAGCGTAGCATAGTATGTTAGTGTCTAGTCTTGTGATCAATTAGGTTGGCCTTCATATCGCTTTCATTTTTGATGGTGACCAGTTTTCCGGTTTTCCTGTTCTTGGTGGCTCTGATGTTATTATTCTTTTGAATTCTTCTAGAAAGTTTATTGTTTTTCCTGGTTTTAGTATGTAGCCTCTTCTACTTTTCTAGGATGATGGAGTCTCCTATTTCTTCTCTTACTTCTCTTGGGAGGTAGATTCGTCCTTTTGAATCTACTTTTAATTTGTACTGCATTTCCAACTAATATTTTTGGGATTTTCTTTATCTTTAGTCTTTCGTGATGGTGTTATTGTTGATTAAGTATGGTTAAACTATATGGACTGATTCGCTGGATTTTATTGGGGTTTAGGCTTTGGATGAAGTTGGAAAGTTTTTGAGATGGAGCTTCGTGGTGGGGATTTTGTTTTAAAGTATTGTGGTGCATATACGTTGAGTTGGTTGTGTAGAAATTCTCCGTTTCAAAACTAGTTTTCTCTATTGATTTTATTATAGAATTGTTAATTTATTGATTAGTTAGCCATGGACTTAAAATCCTATGTCCTTCATTTATTCCTCTTAATTTCTCTACAAGCTCTCTATCAATAGTTAATAATTTTACGCCATATCTTTCCGCTAATGCTAGGAATAGTGCATCGTAAACTGTGACTTTAAGTTTTATTGATAGTTTTATGGCTTCCTGGATATAGTCGAGATCTCTGTGAGTTATGCATATGTTTTTCATGAATTCATGAAGTAATTCGAGATTCTTTAAGACGATATTGCTTGGCTGCTTAAATACCATTATTCTCTTCCAAGCGGCATTACTTGTTTCTAGGAAAGCTAGTTCAGGTATGTGAATTTCAATATATCTTTTAACCTCTTTTTCACACCACTCACTATAGTCCTCCGGGAAGAACAGTGCGAAGAGAGCTGAGCTGTCAATGACAATGCTTTTAATGCTCACGTTCCCTATCCTCGCGAATCATTCTATCAACTGGTACTGGTAGCTTTGATAATTGTCTACGCGCATCACGAGCAGCTTTAAGATATGCTTCCATTAAGATTTCCCTCACCCTTCTAGCAATAAATTGTCTAACCTCTTTGCTCCAATCAACATTTTCACATTTATCCATCAATTCCTTGAGTCTTTTTGAAACTCTTATGCTTATGACAGTGCTCATAATACATTACCTGTAGACAATGAATGTATACTTTAATATAAGCATTTCCTAAACAAATATTAATTTACATTCTCATTTAGTAAGAGCTTAGGCTTTTGCAACTATATTTCCCAACGACCCAAGAATCTTAGCAACACATAAAGAGGCAGAATATAAATCTTTAACATCAATTTTATAGTCCTCAACAACTTCACTATAGGAGGCACTACTTATGACTGAAACTTGAATTTATAGTTGTGTTTTAACTATATTTTTATGATCCTCCAGTTGTAGTATGTGTTTCATAATTGTTAGACCAATGTAGGTGATACCTGCTATCAATATTAGCCATACTCCTATTCCCGGATAGTATTTGTAATACTCCACACCCTCCATTCCCTGAATTACTATTTTCATACTTGAGATAATTGTTCCTGCAAACCAGAGGTATGATGAAATTATTGCCGATAAACTACTAATCACCGCAATTTTCCAATCTTTTTTGAAAAGTGATAGCATGCAAAAGAGAATTGATGCTGCGTAGAGAATGATAGAGGAAATGGCATGTAAAAATCCTTTTTCACTGTAGATTGGTGTTGAAGTATCAAGGAATGAAAAACTTTTAACAATAATAACTTTAAAACCAGGTTTTATATCATCATACTCGTATGTCCAGGGTAGGAAAGCTGATATTAGTAGAATAATTAGAGTTAAGAGTGATGCTCTATCTGTTATTATCTTGAGTACTTTTATGAAAATCCTCCTACCCTTCTCTATTATGGTGATACCCCCACTGATTTAAGTTAATCAACTCCAATAACATAAATATTCTCTACTCCATCTGGTTCTGATGGTATTTCATATTCATTTAATGCTATTACCCTTATATTATAATAAGTCCCGCTTGGTGATGTAGATGAATCCCAGTAACCAACCCATAATCCTAGAGTTGAGTCATAAAACATTGATTGCCTGCCAGAATTGTAATTCGTATTATAGACATGATAATCCACTGAGCTTATGGTTATTGTAGATGTAACTTCAGCTTGAATCTTCACAATTCCAGAAACAGTTTCACCATCGTATGGGTAGACTATATTTACAACCGGTCTTGATACTATTGGATAAAGATATATTACACCTCTAATATCCCCTAAATTAAGGTCATGTTTTAATCCAGTATAGTGATAGTACATTACTTGATAATAATTATCATCCAAGTAAAGGTCCTTTAAACCTATGACATGGCCTACTTCATGAGTAGCTGCAGTCTGTACATCATAGTCATTCCCATACTTCCCTTATCACCTTTTTAGCTTATTCTTTTTATTAGTGTTTTTTCGTGTATTTTTATTGCAGTGATTAGGAATGTTATTGTGAAGATTATAAGGGCTGTGTAGTTTATTATGGGTGGGTAGTAGCCTTTGTTTAGGATTAGTTGTCTTGTTAGGTCTGTGTAGTAGGTAAGGGGTGAAAGTGAGGCTATTATTCTTGCCCATGGTGGTAGTTTTTCTATTGGGATGAATATTCCGCTTATGAATATTAGTGGGAATTTTATGAGGGTTGAGATCATCATTATGGTTGCTGGTATGTCTGTTGGTGGGTATGATGATAGGAGTATGCTTAGTGCTGAGAAGCATAGTGTTGCTAGGGTTAGGCTGAAGAGTAGTGATATGAAGTTTATGGGGTTTATGTTTAGGGTTAATGTTAGGGTTGTTGGTATTAGTGTTATTAGGAATCCGAAGATGAATGATGATAGCATGTCTCCCAGTAGGATTGCCCATAGGGTTATTGGGCAGCATAGGAGTCTTTCAAGTGTTTTTGATCTTGCTTCCCATGGTATTATGGATGGTCCTACTGATGTTGCTGTGAAGAAGGCTGTCATGCTTATTAGTTTTGATAGCATTTCTTTTATGGGCATTTCTCTTCCTATTGTGTAGGCTAGGAATAGGAAGAGTGGGAGAATTAGGCCGAATATTACTACTGGTCCCTTTGAGTAGTAAATTTTTATGTCTTTCTTCGCTATTGTCATGGAGCGTTTAACTTGTTTGAGTATATGATTCATTTCTCCATGTCCTCCTGTCCTTTTATTAATTTCATGTAGACTTCTTCTAGAGATGGCATCATGGTGTTTAGGCTTAATACTTCTAGGTTGTTTTTCCTTGAAAAGTCTACTATGAATTCAATTACTTTGCTTGGAGTGTTTGTGTAGAGTCTAATTTTGTTGCCAGAGTACATGATTTTTGCCACATAACTGTTGGTGGAGAGTTCAGCTACTTTGATGGGCTTGTTGAATAGGACTTCTATGTATTGGAGTTCACTGTACTTCATTCTCAGTCTTTCAGGTGTGTCTATGGCTGCTATTACTCCATGGTTTATTATTGCTATTCTATGGCATAGTTGGTTTGCCTCCTCCATGTTGTGTGTTGAGAGGAATACTGTTTTTCCCTCTCTACCGTACTGTTGAATCATTTCTCTAACTTTTCTTGCACTTTCAACGTCTAGGCCTGATGTGGGTTCGTCGAGGAATAGTATGTCTGGATCATTTATCAGTGCCATGCATAGGAGGAGTCTCTGCCTCATCCCCTTTGAGAATCCTCTTACAAGTCTATTTCTAACCTTGTATAGTTCGAGTTCTTTTAGGAGTTTAATTGCCCTTGCTGTACGCTCTTCCTTGGGTATGCCGTTGAGTTCTCCGATTAGCATTAAGTTTTCCCATGCAGTTAAGTCTACATATGCATTTGATACTTCGGGGACAACTCCTATGCGCTGCTTAACCTTGACCGGTTCTTCTAGAACATTGTAGCCTGCCACAATTGCCTTTCCCTCATCTGGCTTTAGGATTCCAGTTAGAATTCTTATGGTGGTTGTTTTTCCAGCTCCATTTGGACCTAGGAAGCCAAATATTTCTCCCCTCTTCACCTTGAAGCTTATGTGGTTTACTGCTATTACTCCATTGAATTTTTTGGTTAGGTTTTCAACTTCTATGGTGTAGGTCATCTATAAGTCCTCTAGGAAGTTTATCTTTATCCCCTTAATTTTCAGCCTCCACACCTTTTCAGGCGCTCCTTTGCCAGCCTCTCTATACTCAGCGAGTTCTATTATTCCTGCATCCCTCAACTCTGAAAGATGGTAGTAGAGGGCTGATTTTGAAATATCTTCACCTATATTCTTTAATGAATTGAAAATTTCATTTGTAGTTAACTCTCCACTTGTTAGTGACTTAATTATTATCCATCTAATTGGGCAGTGGAGGGCTTTAAAAATTTTTAGAGTTTCTTGCAGCTTCTCTTGTTTAATTAGATTCATACCATGATTGCATTCATTTCTGCACATTATAATTCACTTATTATTGAAATTTATTTTAAGTGTTTTTCCAAGCTTTCTAGTTCAGCTTTTGCCTCTTCAATTTTCCCTTGATCTAATAGTTTGCGGGCAGCCTCTATATGCTTCTTTACACAACTCCTTAAGTCATCTTTATATTCACATTCCGTACAGGCAGTTTCGCGACACATGGTTATCACCTCAAAACTTCTGTAATATTACAAAATTTTTTGTAATATTTAAACTTTTTTGAGTGCCCTTGAGTTTGTTAGGCGTGTCCAGAGTGGTTAGGGTTTTCTAGGAGGGAACTTTGCATGCTACTTGAACAATTTTCTGCGAATATAAGGTGCTTTTACTTGGTTCTCGCATGGTTTCTCTTAATAATCTAGATTTTTGCATTGTTAATCTGGGCGAATTGGATATTTTAAGAGGTAGGATGCTGAAAATATGATGATCGATATTATGAGAGCTGCAATTCCTATAGAGAACATTATTGTAAACCATTTTCTAACTTGATGCTTATTTCAACTTACTTTGGCTTTACCTCATTTATTGCTAAGCCTTCTTTGGCCTGCTCATGAGGAATCCTCATTATAAGAGTTAGCAACATAGTCTATGGAAACAGGAGGAGTATGAATTAGAATTGCATGTTAAAGGAACGAGTTAGAGGAGGCACTCTACTAAAATTACATTTATTAAAAGATTTTGAGTTTAACATAGAAATATATGAAAAATATTTAGTCGTTATGTTTAAATTTTATCTTAATCTAAGTTGTGAAGGGATATAAGATTCCATGTCCTTGGCTTAAGAAGGAAGGCGATAAATATTATTGTACAGCTTCAACTCCTCCAATAGAGGTTGATATTAGGAAGGAGATTTGCAAACTTCCGCAATCACCATTTGATCCGACTAGACCTTACTCCATGTGTAGAAGATGGAGACCTCCATGACAATAGTTTCAATAACAAAATATTGCAATAGCCATCAAAATCAAAATTTCATCATTTTTATTATATACATATAATTTCAAATCTTAATTAAATTTTATGCACATTTTTAATAATAAAGTTATTTAGGAAGGGGTTAACAAATCGGGAGTGTTCAAGGGGGCTATGAGATTGACCCCAACTATGGGCAGCCTTGAAAGAACTGTAGCATTGATTGATCCTACTCGCTTAGCCATTTTTAAGCCTAGGATGTAAGAGGGTGTCAATTTTTCTTGGTCCGACGCAAAACTTGATGTAGAACCAGTAGGAGAGAAATCTTCCAATAAATGGGTCGTCGAGAGCATCAAAGGCGGCTACAATTACAAACCTACTCAAATTCTTACCGATATACTCATACTCCGCCTCCTCAACGGTCACAATACCTTCATCACTCTTTGATAACTCTCTCCATCTCTCCTCTCTTAATGAAATTGTGAGATATACACATGCAAAACCAATGAGAGAGATGATGAAGACTGGCTGGTAGGAGCTTATAATGCTGGTGAAATCTGTCGTCTTCTCAGATAGCATTGCCTGCTCAGATGGGCTGCTGAGATATACTGAGCCTAATCCTCCAAGAGCACTTGTGATCAAGTGAATTGGTAAATTTCGAGTAGAAGCATATATTGCCCCTGAAATAGCAATAATGCCGTGTAATAAGAATAGGAAGGGTTTTGTGCCGAATCTATCTGCGTGCATGCCCTCTAATAGACTTCTTATTGCAGCGATGAAAGCATATGCGGTGAAGAGAAAATCCATGGTTAGGGGTGGAACACCGAGTTAGCTATGTATATTGTAAAGATAAAGATAATGGATATAAATCGCTAATGAAACTTCTAAGACCTCGAGCCAATATCAGTAGCTTCGCATCCCTATCCAGTGAGATAAGCAAAAAGAACTTTGCCCATCGCTATTTTTCCTAAAATTTTATTTAAATTAATTATTAAATATTTTATGAAAAGAATTATTTTATTTTTCTTTATATATTTTTTCAGCTCTAATGCTTATTGGCAACCCAATTACACTTAATATTGTAGCAATGAAGATGTTGTTTATTTTTGGTGCTGAATCAAAAATATCATATATGCCATCTCCGTCAGAATCTAGGGCTTCGATTCTTATCTGTGGATTTCTTATTTGTAATTTAAAGCTTGATTCACTTTTTAATAATCCTTTCTGCAATATTTTTACATTTATAGTTAATTGATTTTCATCTTTTAGTAGTTCAGGTTTTATTATTGTTTTGGGAAGGGATCCTGCGATTTTAAAATACGTGCCTTCAAAGTCTTCTCTTATGGATCTAATTGGTTTACCGTTAAGAATTAGCGTATAATTTATTATTGTTGTTCTCCATTCTTCTGTTTCTATTTCAACGAAATATTCGTAGTTGACTTTTATATTTGAATTGCCTATCCAGTTTCTTGGCATTGTAAATGGTAGTTTGATGCTTATTTCTTCACTCCAAGTTGGTGTGGTTGTGTTTTTCTCAATGTCGTATGTTGGTGGCGATGATGTGAATATGATTATGATAGGTTTATTTATTTGCATATACATTGGAATTAGGATTATTAGGCTTGCTACAACAATCCATATGAAGAATGTGATTAAAATTAATTTATTTAGCTTCATGAGCACTCCCTAAACATTTTTGTTTTGTTTGACATATTTAGTTTTTGGTATATGCGTGATATGAGGTTTCATCTGGGTGCTATTAGTCTCTGCGTTTTGTTGCTTATTTAATTGATGAAATAATTTTGAATTAATCATAATGCATTTCCAATGTATAGATCTCCAATACCCATTTTCTACCAACTTATTTCCATCCATAATTCCCTTTATATGGTTCTTAATGTTGTCGAAAAATTAAATTTGTAACTCAGTTAAAGAGATGGTCAAATATTGTAGATTATGCTTCTTTCATTTGAAAATAAGGATCATTTATTGTCAAAGTCAGTACAGTTTCTCATGATTATTTCAAAGTAAAGAATGAATTACTAATTGGAAAGTCCTCTATCAATCCTTACAATTATAACTCGGTAATTATAAGTATTTCATCTTCTTATGAAATTATGCAGTGCTGAAACATTTATAACTTCAATGTTTAGGATGACTCTGTTCATGGTTTAAGTGGTGTTTTAAAGAAGGTGAAAATGTGTTATTATGTCCTCAGATTTTAAGATTACTATTAGTCACGTTAGCTATTATTACGCCTTCTTTTTCACAAAAATTTCTCCGAGTAGGTTTTAATCCTAGTTATTCTTAAACTTAAACAGTAAAACTAATTAAAATAATCTTGCCCTATGATGGTTAAAGTACTATCTTCACATAAATACTGGAAAGTATGTATTAGAACTCTAGGAGGCTTATCCTTATTCATTGATTTTTAGGTGGATTGTGTGTTGGATGGTTTGTATTGGTAGGTAGCCTATTGGCATTAAAGCGTATATTTTGAATTTTATGGTTATGGGTAAAATATGTTCTTTTGGTGGATTTTCAGATTTAATTAAATATATTTTTAAGAGTATGTGGTCGTCCATATTCCACCAGTAATTGGTTGGACATTCAATTATAAAGTACACATCATTACATGTTACATCTATTATTTCAATAGTGAAACCTGTTACTATTGGAAGTGAAATATTTTCAGAAACTTTTCCAAGAACTATTGTATATAAATATAGTGAACCCTGGACAAGTTTAGAGGCATTAATGTAACCTGGATGAATGCCTAAAATTAACCTTAATGATCCAGCATAAGTATTAATTGTCTTATACTCAAAATACCATGGATAGAAAGAATCCATCTCTGTCAGCTTATTAAAGGTATCCTTTCCCATAACATTCAAACTTCTGGGAGAATAATATTGCCACAAGAAAAGAAGTATAATAAGAGAAAAAATAAAAATGAGGAGAAAAGACTTAGTATGTCTCTTCACGTTTTCCACCACTTATCAATACTCATGGCGGTATGATGTTTACGCGGTAAGTGATGTTTTCACCATATTTCTATTTTTAAACTTATTTATAAATTTTTATGTAACCCTATTTTTAATTAATTAATTAAAGATAATTTTTATAAATTTTTAAACATAAAAAATTACTTCTCCAGAAAATAGAAGAAGATAATATTTTTGATGAGAAACATCTCGAAGAGATAAAGCGGATTGTCGAATGGATAAATAAAATTTCTAAGAGGGAGAAGAAGAAATGAGCTTCGACATTATAAGTAAACCAGCATATAATCAAGCATTAGAGTATTTAAAGGCTAAAGGCTTTAAATTCGAAATAAAAGAGAACCCACCATACTATACCCTTAAACTTACAGCTCCAAATGGGGAAATTCACATACAGAAATGTGAGCATAATGCAGGGTATAGTCCAACATTAATTATGGATTTTGTAAAGAATGAAGATGAAATAAAATAGTTCATAGCTGCCATAAACACCATTATTGATTACAGGCTTCTTAAGAAGAATGGGTGTTAAAGGAAGATTTTTTCCACGGTGTTCTTAGCGTCACTTCAACGGCTTTTCTTAAATTATTGGAAGAACCTAATAGAGCGTTATGGCTTTTGAATCATTTCTTCTAGGCGTATAATTTATTCTTGATATAGTTTGTTAAAGATTGAGATGTAGCTCGAAGGAGAAAGGAATTTTGTTTTGCTTTATTGTTTAAGTTATAAAAATTGATTGTATGTTTAAGTAGATTTTATTATTTATTTTTTGGTGTAGACGATTTGTCCGTCAATTATTACCATTTCCACGTTAGTTTTGATGTCTAGTGGATCTCCATCTAGTATTCTTATGTCGGCGTCTTTGCCTTTTTCTATGCTTCCAACTCTATCGGCTACGCCGAGTATTTCAGCTGCATTTATGGTTATGGCTTTTAGCGCTTCTTCGTATGGTAGTCCATGTTTTGCTGCTAGTGCTGCGCATATTGGTAGGAATGCAATTGTTTGTCCAACTGCGTCTGTTTGTATTGCTAGTTTTACTCCAGCTTCATATAGTATTCTTGGAGTGTTGAAGTTGAGTTCTCTCATTTCCCATTTTCCTCTGCTTAAGAGGCTTGGACCCCAAACTGCTGGCACACCTTTTTTGGCTATCCATCTTGCTATTCTGTGTCCTTCGGTTGCATGTTCCCACGATATTTTTACATTGAATTCCTCTGCAATTCTGATTGCAGTTGCAATATCATCTGCTCTGTGGGCGTGTGCTCTAAGTGGAATTTCGCCTCTTAGAACTTTTTCTAGGGCTTCAAGCTTTAAATCTATGTCAGGCATTTTTGATGGATCATCCTTTGCAAGTTCCTTCTTTCTCATATAATTCCTTGCGTTCTGTAGCCATTCTCTTATTAGGCCAGCTATCCCCATGCGTGTGCTTGGAGGCTTTTTCAGCTCGAGGCCGTATACTCTTCTTGGATTTTCTCCTAATGCAATTTTCATTCCTGAAGGTTCTTTTAGCACCATTTCATCAACCACAATTTTAGGTGCAGTTTTTATGACTACTCCCATTCCACCAATGACATTTGCGCTTCCCGGCAGTATTTGAACGGTTGTCACTCCTGCTTCTAATGCTGCTTGAAGTCCCTTTTCATCTGCATTTGCCTTTATTGCATCAATTGCTCTTAGGTGGGGTGTAATTGGATCTGTTGCTTCATTTCCATCGCTTCCAAACCAGCCTACTGTTTCCTCGAATATTCCAATGTGGCAGTGGGCATCAATTAGTCCGGGCATAACTACTTTATCCTTGGCATCAATAACTTCAGCATTTTCTGGAATCTTTATGTCTACACCTACATCCACAATTTTGCCATTTTCTATAAGGATTGTACCTCTCTTGATTACTCCTTTAGTTATGGTTAAAATTTTTCCATCCTTTATGGCTAACAATTAAAGCCCGCCTCAACATTTATCATAGAATGTATTTAAGACTAATTGAAACATTATGAAGATGCATTATTGGTGTACTCAGCATTAGAATTGTAGATGCTGTTCTTGCGTATCAAGTTGCTGCAACTTCCTAACAAGCAGAGCACTCCACAACTCTTTGCAAATTTTTAATATTCAAACTAATTGCTTCTGCGATTTTAAGCGGATATGAGGAAGCAGCAACTTTAAGTGCTTATACGTTCCAAGCCACTCATAGCCTCTTTCGGTGATTCTATAATATTTTTTATTGTTTGCCTCATACATGACTATTAATCCGTATTTGGTTAGGTGATTGATTATCTTTTTACCTCTATCAACGGGAATTTTTGCCAAAAGGCATAGCTCCGTGATTCCTTTGCCGCCCTCCAAGAGTGCGTTAAGAATTGATTCAACAATGTCGTGCCAACATCTGTTTTTCCTCATTAACTAACAATTTGTGAGTCTAACTAATAAGATTAATTTAACATGCATTATGCGGAGGTGATTTAATGCAGGAAATTGAGGAATTGTCAATTGGTGGATCGGCGAAATTTAGGGGACCGGTAAAGTTTAGGAGAATAAGTATTGGTGGAGCAATAAAGATCGAAGGAGATGCTGAGGGGGATGAACTCTCCATAAGCGGTTCAGGCAGCATTGAAGGTGATCTTAGAGTTAGGGAGCTGCGCGTTTCAGGAAGCATTAAGGTTGCTAAGAACATAGTTGGCGATGAAATCGGCATATCAGGTAGTGCTTCAATAAGTGGCGAGTTAAAGGGAGTGGAAGTAGAGATGTTTGGAAGCTTGAAGACATCAAAAATACATGCTAAATTAGCTCATCTTGAAGGAAGCGTTAAAGCTGAAGAAATAGTGGCTGAGCAGGTGTATATAGGTAGGAGGTCAAAGGTTATTGGAACCATAATCGGACGTGAAGTAAAGGTGGATAAGGAAGCCGAGGTTGAGGTAATTATCGGTGATGAAGTTAAAATTGGAAAGAAAGCTGAAGCAGAGCTAATTGAAGGTAGAATTGTTAGAATTGAGAGAGACGCGGAAATAGGGGAAGTAAGGTACATTGAGGAGGCAGAAATAGATGAGCAAGCGAAAGTTGGCAAGCTAATAAAAATTGAGCAATTATCAAGAGAAATACCTTAGTAAAAGCACTTTCTTTACATTTTTGAATTTAGCTTAAAGGGGATGCTTGTTGAGTTTCATCATTCATGTAATTAGTTGAAAAGCTTAAGTAGCATTTGGAATTTATCTGATGTCGGCGGGTGTCTTTATGAAGTTGAGAATGAATATCGATAAGCTAGTGAAAGTGTCGGTTATAGGTGAAGTTTCAAGTCCAATATCAACTCCATCGCCCTACAAGATATCCGCATTCGGCGAGCCACTAGTGCTGCCTGGTGTTGGTGGAATTAGATATAATGTTAGAGTTGGTGATCCGGCTGTTGGATGGATGGCTGATCATGTTGAGCCTGGAGTAAGCATAAAGAACTTCACGACATATCCAGGTGCATCTGCAGCCTCCCCAAATCTTGCCTTAAACCTTTTGGCTTGCATTGGAAATGAAGCGAAAGTTGTCAGTGGAGATGCTAAGGGAAGTAAAGGTGTAGTTGTTGGGAAGCATGGTGGAATAGAGCATGTAATGGTTGATTTTCCACCGGATGTTCTGGAAAAACTAGTTATTGGAGATAAAGTGTTGGTCAAAGCATTTGGAGTGGGTTTACGGTTATTGGACTACCATCCTGACATTAAAGTTATGAATATTGATCCAAGCTTACTGGAAAAAATCGACATTAAACAGGTAGAAGATAAGCTTGAAGTCCCCGTAACCCACCTAGTACCAGCATCAATTATGGGCTCAGGGATCGGAGCAAACCACGTCTATCGGGGAGACTACGACATACAATTATTTGACGAGGAGACAAGGAAGGAATACGGACTAGATGATCTGCGCCTTGGAGACCTAGTAGCCATACTCGATGCAGATCACAGTTACGGCAGAATATATAGGAAAGGCGCAATCTCCATTGGAGTTGTAGTCCACACAGACTGCATAACTGCTGGCCACGGTCCAGGAGTAACAACAATAATGACTTCAAGCAATGGTAAAATAATTCCAAGAATTGATCCGAAAGCCAACATAGCATACTACCTAAACTTGAGACCAGACATATTCAAGCAGTAGCTACCAATCATCATTACTTCCCCTGTAAATTCTTTTTAGCATTTTCAACTTGAACTCAAGTTGTTATTCGGATTTATTTGAAGCATAGATTCCAAAGAGCATGGCACTCGTTTGATTTAAATGATTGCTGTTATGATATTTGTTTGGTGGTTGCTTATGGCTTTCAGGTTTTTGATCGTTGAGCCAATCCATAAAGATGGCATCGATATTCTTCGCAGATTTGGCGAAGTAATTGAGCTTCCTCCCATGAGTAAAGTTGAAGATTTGAAGGAAGCCATCGTTGATGTTGATGCGATTGTTTCCAGGGGATTTATAAAGATTACTAGGGATGTTTTATTGGCTGCTAAGCGCTTGAAGGTCATTGGCGTTCATGGCGTCGGCATTGACCACATTGATCTTGAGGCTGCCAAAGAATTGGGAATTAAGGTTATTAATACTCCTGCTGCTTTAACTGACACTGTTGCTGAATTTACTATCGGTATGATTCTTTCATTGCTTAGACGCATTCCTCAAGCTGATAGGGCGGTTAGGTTGGGAGAATGGCATCGCAAATTCAGTGATTTGATCGGCTTTGATTTGGCCGGCAAAACTATAGGTATTGTGGGTTTAGGTAGAATTGGTAGTGCTGTAGCTTGGAGACTAAAAAATTTCAATGTTAAGTTGATTTATTATGATAAGATTAGGAAGCCTGATTTAGAAAATGAATTAGGTATAGAATTTAAGTTGTTTGATGATCTGCTGAGGGAGTCTGATGTGATATGCATTCACGTGCCTTTAACTGAGGAGACTTTTCACATGTTTTCAAGTAGGGAGTTTAAATTGATGAAGGATGGCGTTTTCATTATCAACATGGCTAGGGGCTCCGTAATTGATGAAAAGGCTTTAGTTAAATATTTGAGGGGTGGTAAGATTGGAGGAGCTGCTCTCGACGTCTTTGAAGCTGAGCCACTACCTAATGATAGTCCTTTACTTGAATTTGATAATGTAATTTTAACTCCTCATCTGGGTGCTTCTTCGAGGGAGGCTCTTAGGAGAATGGCTATTGAAGTTGCAGTAGGAATTTTGAGGGAGCTCGGCGTTAATTTATAATACCTTTTACGTGATAATTCTTAATTTCATTTTAATGATTTCTTTAATAGATTAATAGGTCTAGTCTAATACATCTGGCCACTCACAGTATCCCATGTAACTTACTTCGGGGGGTTCTGTACCTTTAGGAGGATTAAATTCATCGCCAAAATAACTATAGTACACTATTGTAATATGGGTTGCAGGATATTGATAGTATCTGAAGGGGACATAACCGCCATTCTCCCCAGCAGCCCAATGCTCATTATCCTTAAGCACGTCACCACACCAAATTTGTATTTCAAGCTCAGTGTATGCTCCTTCCCAATAGAAATCTTGGATATAAAATGAAGTTACTGGATTGGGAAATTCATGTGTTTCGTATGAATCTTCGTAAGGTAAATAACCAGCAAGCCACATATAGTTATTTCCTATTGATTGAGTTTCATCGGATTTTGTAATCGCCCTGTAGTTGGTTGAAATTATTATTGATGATGATATGCAGCATGCAATTAATAATATTAAATTTATTTTTTCATTTTTCACGAAATATCACAAAAAATTTATAATAATACACAATATTTAAATTTTTCTATGAAGATAATATGTAACTGATGGTAAGGCATTTCAGTTCATCGGATTTGAAGGTGCATGTAATAGCATATTTAATACTCATTAGCATGCTCGTTCAATATGGTTTGGTATTTGATCCATCTTTACAGTTTTTGCGTATTGCTCATGCTCAACGTGAATTTGACTACTTTTATATTTTTGTTAAAGCTGATGGCACTGTAGTTGCTGGAATAAAGTGTAATTATATTGAGCTGCCTTTCTACATTCCCTATATTCCCTCTTCAGAGTATGCTGATCATTACCTTGAAGTTATGTATGTTGTGGATGATGGTTTAAGTTGTGAACTTATGTTAAATCTAAATGTTATGAGTGAGAGTGAAGCTGATGTTCATGCTGCAAATATCAAGAAGGCTCTTGAAGATTGGCTTGGAATTCAATTTGAATTGAAATCCAGACGTAGACAATCCGTCTTTGCAGCACCTCTTGGAATCACAATTAAAAATATATTTTATAATTTTACTTCCGAAAATTTCAATCAAGATGTAATTATTGATAAGTTTCTAAGCTTAAAACCAGATCAAGGATGGATGATATTAATAAATAGGAAAAATTTGTCTAAGGGCGATCGCTTTTTACTACAGATTTATCCCGGCTCACGTTTCGGTAGACTTCTAATACTCAAATACTTTTATAATTACTTTAATTTTAAAGTTGGAAACACTTATACACTAGATGTATTTAAACTATTCAACTTCACTGGTCCACTAAAGATCCATCCTATGGCAGAGCATAATAGTAGAGTAGAGATATGGCTTTTAAGTTACGGCGCACCCTCCAATATTCAAGCTCAAATAATTAATATAGAAATCCCATTTGATTATAGAGTTCTTAAGCGTACCTGTGCAAATAGACAATGTTTCACAATAGAAAATTTCGATGGCCGTCAATATACTCTTACTGGCGGTGATGTAGTCGAATATTTGCGTGTAACCTTTAAAATTGTTGAGTATGGATATAAAATGCCGGATATTGGTGTGCAGAATGTTATTGGCATAATACTTGCCTGTATGGCTGTACTCTTATCAGTGGCGTTAGTGTATAGAATTCGTTCGAGGAGGCATGGCTGATTTATCTAACTTCCTCTCTAAGGAATTTTATGTGCGAGGCTGCTATTAATGCTATTAGTATTGATGTTATTATTGCCATATTTGGCCATAAGAGTGCTGGACTCCCTATTACTGTTAGTGGTCTGCCTAGGGAGCCTATTAGGAATCGAATTTTGCATTTAAAAGGTTCATGCTGAATAGTGCTGTTTTATTCGTGAACTATGTAAAATTTAGTAATTCTACCCTGTGTTTAGTAATTGTAGTAATATGTGTGGATAAAAATGCACATCTATTTCATGAAAGTCAGTTGTTGATCATTAATTCATGCTAATAGATGTTAAAATAATTTTAATTTATTATTTTATTAATTTATCGATTATTTCTTTGATCTTTTTGAGGTTTTCTATCGCCCATTCTAGGTAGTCAAGTCCTTCTTCGGTTATTAGGTATATTCTTTTTGCTGGGCCTCCTTCCTCTATATCCCATTTTGATGTTAAGAATCCTAGCTTTTCCATTCTCCTTAGCACTCCGTAGATTATTGGTTTTGGCGCGTCTACATCATATTTATCTTTTAGTTGGCGATAGATTTCTCCGCCGTGTATTTGGCTTTTCTTTAAAATTTTTAGTATCAGTATGTGTAGCAATCCCCTTATTGGTGTTTTTGTGAAGAATATGTGTTCACGTTTTTTATGATGCCTTATCTTATGATGGTGATGTTCATATCCTCCATATATGTTTTCGAGCAAAAATGTCACCTATCTATGAATATAATATTCTTAGATATAAAATTTATCCTAGTATAATGGCTTCCATTTACATTTTTGGAATTTGGTTGGCGAAACAATTTAGGTGTATTGGGTATGATTCAAGAATTTTGGTTAAGAGTGAAATTGCATTATTATTTTAGAGTTTTACTAGGACTTCTGAAGCTGCTTTTACTTGGGTTTTCACATCTACTATGGCTGTGCATTCATTTTCAGTTGCTGCTTTGATTGCTTCTTTAATTGTTTCTTTGAGTTCGCTTGGCTTTTCAACTCTATAGCCTTTGCATTTGAATGCTTCGGCTATTTCAGCGTAGTTTAGCTCTGTGAAGTCTGTTGAAATTGTTTTCCCAAAGTAGTTTAGTTGGGCCATTTTTATCCATCCAAAGGAGCCGTTGTTTAGTACTATGTAGATTGTTGGGATTTTCAGTCTGCGGGAGGTTTCTAGTTCGTGGATTGAGTATGCGAATCCTCCATCTCCTCCCATTCCTACTACTAATTTGTTTGGTGAGGCTATTTTTGCTCCTAATGTTAGTGGGAATCCGACGCCTATTCCGGCCATTCCTCTTGGCGCTATGAAGTATCTACCCTTTGATTGGATGGTGTAGTATATTGCTCCGTAGAATGAGGCCATGCTGCCATCACATATGAATACTGCATTTCTTGGCAGGATGCTTCTTAGCTCTTTAATTATTCTTGGTACGCTTATTGGAGTCTCATCTGAGCTCATTATCTTCTCCGCTTCTTTCCTCCATTTCTCCACTACCTTTTTAATTTCAGCTCTTCTTTGAGATACAGTGAGTAGGTGATCTTTATTGGCGATGTTCTTAATGGTTTTAATTAATTGTTGGAGCGTTGCTTTTGCATCTCCTATTAATGGGACTTCGGTGGGAAAGTTTCTTCCAATTTCATTTGGATCGATGTCTATGTGAATTATCTTGGCTGTTTTTGATGGTAGTGTCCAGTTTAACGTAGCGTATTGTCCTGTTTTGCATCCTACAATTATTGCCAGATCGGCTTCTTCTAGGAATTTGTTTGCGCACTCCTTTAGGGTGGCTCCTCCCACGCCTACACTTAATGGATGGTCTTCGGGGATGGATCCTTTGCCAGTTATTGTTGTTACTACTGGAATTGTTAGCAGTTCTGATAGCTGGATGACTTCGTCCCAGGCTTGGGAAATTATTACTCCTCCGCCAGCAAGTATAACTGGCTTCTTTGACTTCAAAATTAGCTTTGCTGCCTTCAAGATATGGTCATGGCTTGGAGTTGGTCGAGCTGATGGATATGTGGAGTATTTTGGATTAACTGAGATTTCCTCCTCTTTGATGCCTGTTTCTCCCATTAGGATGTCCATTGGAATGTTTAGGTGGACTGGGCCTGGCCTACCGCTTGTGGCGATTTTGAATGCTTCATTTACATGTGGCATTATTTTTGATGGTTCGGTTATGTTGAAGCTTGCCTTGACGAATGGCTTTAGCATTGAGATTTGATCGCAGCTTTGGGATGCCCACTTATTTGCCGTCCAGGTTGGATTGTCGGATGTTATTGCTATTAGTGGAATTGAAGCTCCCCAAGCCTCTGCGACACTTGGTACTAGGTGGGTTGCACCTGGACCTACAGTTGCATCACATACTCCTGGCTTGTATTTGATCATTGAATACGCCATGGCCGCGTAGCCGGCGCAGCGCTCACATCTAAACATGAGATGATCTATTTTAGGCGACTCCAATATTCCCCAGTACAATGCCAGCGTTTGTCCTCCGGGAACTCCAAATACATGTTCAACTTCATATTTCTCCAGCATTTTTGCGAGTAGGAAGCCTCCAATCATGATGTGAACCCAAATAGTATTGTTGGTATTGGAGATTTAAAATGTTCAGTATAGGCTAAATTCATTATCAATATGATTGATTATCTGTTAAAACTTAAATTTGTAGAGCTGAAATAATTTTGCTATGAAAGTTACTGTTTTAGGCTCGGCTCAGGACGGCGGCTTTCCAGAGTGGGATTGCAATTGCTTAAACTGCCGCCTATCTAGGCAGAATGCCTTGAAGTTTAGGTTTAGATCTTCATTAGCAGTTGAAAGCGAAAATGGCTGCATTGTAGTTTTAGATGCATCTCCAGATCTTAAAAGCCAGATTAGCATGCTTAGGCCTTATAGCAGGAGAATTAGTGAAGCCTATGCAGGTAGAGTTGCGCCCATCGATGCCATCCTAATTACTCATGCACATTGGGGACACATCATGGGTCTTTTGGAGCTTTCAGCTGGATATCCATTCAAGATTCCAGTTTACTGCTCACATTACGTAGCTTCAATCATTCGCAGTTCACGAATTTTCAAATCGCTTGTTGATGGCAATTTCATTGATATTATCGAGTTTGGTGATGGCGATGTTCTTGATGTTGTTGATTGGAGAGGTAGGAGAACTGGTTTGAAGTTTGAGGCATTCAAAGTTCCCCATAGAGAAGACTTTACCGACACTTATGGATTCAAAGTATTTGACAAAAAAGCGTCTATTGTGTACATTCCCGACATTAAAACGTTGAGTAACAATATTTTAAGTAGAATTGAAGGTTCTAATGCACTATTTTTTGAAGGAACATTCTATTGGGAAGATGAATTGTGGAGAATTAGCGGCATAAGGAGGACGTCGACTGAGCTTGGCCACATTCCAATGGTTGAAAGCTTATCGATTTTAAAGGAATTACAGGTCAATTTAAAGTACTATATTCACTTAAATCACACCAACCCCACTCTTAGAAGCAACAGTGATGAAAGAAGAACAATTGAAAAAGCTGGATTAAGAATTGCATTCGATGGCTTAGCCATCGAATTTAGATGAGCACATTGATGTAATATTTTGAGTTATGTTAAATTAAATTTTTCATAATGTTTTGAATGTAATTTTACATCAAAAATATTAACATCAAATTTCCTATTATGCGTTGAGAGTGATGGGTTTGGTGGATTTAAATGTTGAATTGGCTGGATTGCCAAAAACTGGTAAGCTTTACCTTGAAGATTCTTACTTGAAATGCTGTGAAAGTAGGGTTTTGAAGGTTATTCGTGATAGGGGTTCGAGGGCATATGTAGTTCTTGATAGAAGCGTTTTTCATCCTAGGGGCGGTGGGCAGCCTAGTGATGTTGGAGTGATTAGGTGTGGCAGCTTGGTTTTCATGGTTAGAAAGGTTTTGAATGTTAATGGAGTTTTGGCTCACTATGGAAAATTTGTTGATGGTCAATTTGCTGAAAATTGTTTGGTTCAATGTGAGGTTGATTGGGGTTTTAGATTTAAGGTAATGAAGCTGCATACTACAGGCCATATTTTGGATTATGCTTTGCGGGTTGTTTATGGTGAGGTTGTTGACACACTTGCAGCATTTCATGGGCCGCCGAAAGCATATACCATTTACGCTGCAAGAGTTCCATCAAATAATGAAGTCAAATTAATTGAGAAAATAGCTAATGAGATTGTAAGTGAAAATAGGCCCGTCAAGATTATATTCGTTAATAGGGATGAATTGCTTAGAATTACATTTAATGCTCCAAATTTAGGAAGATTGCCTAAAAGCGATCTTTATAGGGTTGTTGTCATTGAGGGAGTTAATGGCATTCCATGCACTGGAACTCACATTAGAATGACCGGTGAGATCGAGAGAATTAAAATTGTTGATGTAGAAGAAGTTGAAGGTGGATTTAAACTATATTATGATGTTAGTTAGGATTGAAAGAAGAGTTATTTAACTTCTATTCGAAGTCCATTGCATTGTATATTTCTTCGGGCAGTCCTGGACAATTTTTGTTTAAGTAGTATTTGCTTTCTTCTATTTGCGCTTTAAGTAGTGCCTTGAATTCCTCCATTGATAAGTATGTTGTTGGCATTAATTCTTTAAGTCTCTCACTACTTATTCCTGGAACTTCCACTGGGATTAACACTTTTTCTCCCCATACTGGGTGCGGCTTATATTTTACTGCTCCACGCACTGCTTGCAGGAGAAACAGTTCTGTTTCTTCTATTGAGGGCCTAGTTCCACCAGTTGCTTTAGGTATGCCGTCAACTTCAACTAAAACTGGTTCTGGAGCCATGATTGTTTTATTGCCAATCTTCTTTTCAACCCACTTGTATTTTGCAATTATTCTTCCAGTAGTATTAAATTGATATACTTCTATTGGATCTCCCTTTTCTTTGCGCTTCTTTAGGTATTGATAAAATCTTACTACGTGTGCAGTGTTTGTCACTCCCATCGTAAATGGATGCGCATATCTAGCAACATACCTAACTTTACCTACAACTTCCTTTGCTTGCGCGGGATGTCCAATTGTTCTTCCATCTGCAAGTACCTTTGCAGCTAATGCTTCATCTACAATTTTAATCCAAGCGTAATCTGTGAAGTATCCTGGAGTTAGGAATACTGCTGTGGTTAATGGTCCACTTGACGCTACATCACCATCAAAGTATCCGGTGTCCTCTAGGTAAATTACGCTTCTTGAATTCTTGTTTGGAGCGCCGAAATATTGGAATAATTTTCCTTCGAAGCATGGAAGCCCTTTTTCATTAAACTCGGTGTTTTCATGTAGTGCTCTTGGACTCATGGCTGCATTCCACATTGCCTCTTGCTGTGGAGTAAGGTCTTCAGTTTTTGTCCAGCATCCCCGTTCGGAGCCTATTACTTTATCTTCAAATATTGCTACTATATCATCATTTTTTATAGCTTGATCTTTAACGTATTCGAGTGGATTTACACCGAAGTTTTCGATGTATAGTTTGGAATTTCTTTCTGTCCATACATATAATCCATGAGTTGATTTTCCAGTTCCAGTTAATCCCCATACGCATAGTACTATTCTCTTCCATGTTCCATCTACCCGTTTAACCGTAAATTCTCTTAATGATGCATGTTCACCTGTTCCTCCACGCTGATAGACGTGGTATATCCAGTGGGTTAGAACTGCTTTCTTGACTTCTCCTTGATATGATGATGCAGTTATAATGGTGAAATTGTGATGGGGGAACCTCATTACCATTAGCATTCTATTTGTGCCTGGAATATTGGGATTTTTGAGGTAGTGTGGGATTACGAATACTTCTACATCAGGTTTTTCATTTGGTGGAGCTTGAAATACTAGTTGCTTCCACCTATAAGCGATGTCCGGAAATTGCGGATCAACATAAACTGTAGCATGCATTTGGGCTTTCGTTCCAGGCTTACCAACATATCCATCAACTTTAATTAGTGGTCCTTGGGCTAAAATGTGCTCTAAAACTCTAACTAAGAGCAATTTATGTTCATATTGAAGCTGATCATCATCTTCAATAACGACCGTATTTGCAGCTGATCTGCTCCAAATATTTGAAGCCCAATTCCAAGATCCATTCTTATACTGATTGCCATAAAGCTTAGCTCTATCAAGAAGATCTGGAGGATTATCAAGTATAGCTTTCAATCCAACTTTCTCTTTTACTTCAATTATTTTTCTAAATGCTTCCTTAAATTTAACTGGAGTCATATCCTCAATTTTGGGAATAATCGCCACGGCCTACACCTCCACCGCATCTAGTAACTTTAAAACAAAGCAGGGGTATAAATTATTTTAGATGCTTGGTGAATTAAATGATGAGTCTTGAAGATTTGTTGCTGAATCTTTCTGGAGGAAATCCACTTTTATTGGGTCTTCTTGGAGGACTTGTAACTGCTTTACTTAATGCTTTGGGTGCTACTCCAGTCTTATTCATTAAGAAGCTTCCTGAAAGATTAAGCGATTTAGGAATGGGGTTTGCAGCTGGAGTTATGCTTGCAGCCAGCTTTACTAGCTTAATTGTTCCTGGAATTGAGATTGGAGGCATAATTCCAGTTATTATTGGCATCGCGTTGGGAGCAGCCATGGTGAATTTTGCGGATATGATTGTTCCGCACATGCATGTAATTATTGGGAGGGAAGGAATTGCTACTGATAGGTTGAGGGGTATATGGCTCTTCGTGTTGGCTATGACTCTACATAACATGCCTGAAGGACTTGCCGTTGGAGTTGACTTTGGCTCTGGAAACATCAAAGAAGCCATAGTACTTATGCTTGCAATTGGATTGCAAAATATTCCCGAAGGCCTTTCAGTTGGCTTTTCAATACTTGCTGAGGGAAGTAAAAGCCGACTTTACGCTTATTTAGCTGCAGTCATCTCTGGACTCGTGGAGCCGCCCTTAAGCCTAGTAGGTGCAAGCACAGTAGTTTTAGCGAAAAGCATTTTGCCTTACGCCATGGGATTTGCAGCTGGAGCAATGATATTCGTTATAAGTGATGAAATAATTCCGGAGAGCAACAGAATTGGCCATGAAAAAATCTCAACATATGGCTTGATTGTAGGATTCATATTAATGCTTTACTTGGATGTAGCTTTAAGCTAGCGAATTGCATTCAAATGCAAGTTCATTTTGAAACTGTATTGTTAAATCATAAAAATGCAATGTACGTTATTAGAATGCCCAATAGGACGAAAAATGTTAGAACTGCCATGTCAACCGGCCTCAAAAATGAGGTTATCAGCACTATAAAGCTAGCGATCGTGAGAAATGGAGGTTCCCTAAAGAATGACTCTGGAGCTACATAAAAAATAATTCCGATCCAAATTATAGTAAATAATATTGAAGGAATTAGCCTATTTCTAATCGACATCGATAATAACTTCCATTAATACGAGGGTGGATGAACTATTTATAGATGTTGTACCAAATGGTCTGATCATAAATTAATTATTAATTAAAATAAAAATAAATAATTTTGACCATCTCATGTTAGCCTTTAAATTCAACTTTAAAATTAATATAGGCATGGTGAGTGAATTGAAGCTGATCGATGTCTTAAAGGCAACAAAAAGGTTGAAGCAAGTTGCCTTTAGGACTCCGTTGATTCGCTCAAAAATACTAAGCGACATTGCAGGATGCGATGTTTACTTAAAGTTGGAGAATCTGCAATTCACCAATTCCTTCAAGTTTAGAGCTGCCTACAACCTGATCAGCTTACTATCCGCTGAAGAGCGGAGAAGAGGGATCATTACCGCTTCTTCAGGTAATTTTGGAATTGCGGTTGCATGTGCTTCTAAAATGTTGGGCTTGAAGTCCACCATAATCATGCCAAAGAATACTCCTAAGTGGAAGGTTGAGCGCTGCAAAAATTTTGGAGGTAAAGTTGTTCTTGCCGGTGATAATTATGATGATGCTGAGGAGCACTGCTTAAGAATAGCTGATGAGAAGGATCTTACTTTCATTTCTGGTTATTATGATTTTAGAGTTATTGCTGGCAATGCAACTATCGCTTATGAAATTCTTGAAGATAACCCCAATATTAACGTAATTTTAGTACCTATCGGTGGTGGAGGATTAATTTCTGGCGTTGCTTATTGGGCAAAATCTTTGAATCCAAACATGAGAATTATTGGCGTGCAGACTACTAAGGCGAAAACAATGTATGAAAGTTTTAAGGCAGGTAGGGTTGTTGAAGTTCCTTGTGAACCTTGCTTAGCAGAGGCCTTGGCTGGCAAGATATCAGAGGTAACGTTGAATTTTGTTTTAAAGTATGTTGACGACATTGTTTTGGTTGATGATGATAAGTTGATGGATGCAGTTATTTGGACATTAAAGTATGAGCATCAAGTTGTCGAGCCGTCTGGAGTTGTGGGAATTGCAGCAATTATTCAAAACAAATTGGAATTTAATAGCGAAGATAAAGTTGCTATTGTTGTTTCTGGCGGCAACATTGATATTACAAATATTTTCTCAAAAGGGGTAAAGTGATGAAAAACCTAATTACATAATATCTTTAGTTTCAACTCATAATAGGGCTTAAAGACGTGTGCTGATAAACATTAACGTTAAAATCTATTATTATAATAAAATAAATAATATTAAAAATGGAGATTAATTTCTATTCTCTTCAACATCTATTGTTTCTTTTAGAGTTTTTAGTATTCTCTCAGTTACTTTTTCTATGAGTTGCTTTGCGAATTCAGCTGATGATTTTGTTGGATCACCTATACCTCCAGTGTTTGTTATTTCATTAAAGTACCTGAAACTTGATATTGGAGGTCTACTTCTAATCTTTGGTTTAACAATTTTTTGCTTTCTTACGAGTTCTGGTCTGTAGTAGAGTATTATGCTTGTCTCGTGTTCACATGCGTGGCCCCAGCCAGGCGTAGTCCATGCATCTATAAGGTCTCTTGCATATGAAGTCCAGTGAACAAGATATGTTTTCATTCCTGTCTCTCTTCTTATGATTTGCATTGCTATTGAAAGTGCTGATAAGTTTCCTCCGTGGAAGTTCATTATTAGAAATCTTTTAGCTCCATGTCTATAAACGCTTAGACCTATGTCTTTAATTAATTGGATATATGTTTCAGGCTTGATCGTTATTGTTCCAGGAAACTTCATGTGGTGTTCCGAGCATCCGTACGGGAGTGTTGGTAGTTTAATTAATTTCAAGCCATACTTATCTGAGCTTTTTAGTACTTCATCTACTAGATATGTTGCTCTTAATGAATCTACGTTTAATGGTAGGTGCAAGCCGTGCTGTTCCAGACTTCCTGTCGGCAATATCACGTAGTCTGCTTCTTTAAATGCTTTTTCCGCTTCTTCCCAGGTTAGTTCCTCTAATTTCCAATACATATTCTCACCACTATTTTAAGGATAAAAATAAATAAAAATAAATAATTTATTTCAGGTCATTTTGACTTCATTTTCTCCATGTATATTGCTATTCCTAGAAGGATGATTGCTACCGGTATCATGTAGTATGCAGGTTCGGTGAAGAATAGGAATTGCAGCCTTCCTATTAGCAGTGAGATTCTTGCCATTACGGTTGTTCCGAAGGCAGCTCCGAAGGCAATCATTAATACGTATCTGCCTATTTTAGCTGAAATTCCAACTATACCTTTGTGTTCAACTGTTGCGAAGAAGTATGATAATGCGGTTGCCAATCCAAATACTAGCACTATATTGCTAAATGTTGTTTGCGGATCCCCAGTCACTAGCGGAACTATTGTATATCTTATCTGCTCCATAAATCTCGTCTTTAACATGTATACTAAGGACACGCCTATTCCTGATCCAACTGTTATTGCCATTGGATATCTGTAAACCCAGAAGTACTTTCTTGAGAAGTAGAATAGGAAAAGCAGTCCCAGAAGTATTGGTAGGTACCATTCAAACCTTCCTTCGGAAATTGGCTTTTCAACTATTCTTCTAATTGAATCCATTGAGAATACGAATCCGTAGCCAGCTGCCATTCCAATGAATAAATGCTCTGCTATTCTATATGCCCTGTTTTCCCTCCATAGGTAGCTGAATAGGGCGAGCGTCATTCCAGCAGCAATTAGAGTTATTATAGTCTCCTTCACTTTTCACTCCTCCTTTGCGCGAAGAAGTATCCGATGTTGCCTAGAATGACGAATATTATAATTAGCATGTGTCCTAGAGATTGTGCATCCATTGCTTTAACTGCACTTCCAGGTCTGCCAATAAGCAGTTCATATTCTGCGCCGCCTCTAAGCCCATTTAGGAAGCCTATAACTTTCTCTGGCCAGTAGGCGTAAACTCTGCTGGATAGTACTGCTGTGACTAGACCCGCTATTGGCGTGCCATATGGGTCTGTTATTAGCATGACGTAGCCGTCAACTGATGAGCCAGTTGCAACAGCATATAGTGCAAAGTCAGCTGCAGTTTTAACGCCCTCCATTATTGGAAGCTTAGTTAAGTCGTTTCCATACACGTCCGTTTTCATGTAATATACGTCTTCGGTGAATGATCTTAAACCAACGGAGCCGCCTGGCCTATATCCTAGATTAACGAATTTCTTTCCGTAGTCCGGGTGGTCTTTCGTGCCTCCAAAAACTTCTTTCATAGTTATTTCTATGAATTGAACTCCTTCAACTCTTGATGCTATGAATATTATTCTTGCTCCCTTCTCAGCTAGATGCCTCGTAACTGCTATAAACTGGGGTAGGCATTCCGCTGCTGTTGAAGGATTCATATCTGAATCCATAACCACTACGCTTCCAGGAGATATCCTCTCTTCAATGAAGTCATATAGAGTTTTTGTTTCTGGGCTAATTGATATTGGTAATCTAATTGGCTTGAGTAGTGGGACACTAACTACAATGAACATTAGCAAGTATAGAATTCTTGGATCAATTTCCTGCAATTTAATTAGTGCTTTACTCACCTTCCCTCACCCTCCCCATCCAACCTCGCTCATAGCCTAATAGCGTTCTAATGTATAGTGCCACTGTTGCTAGAGTTGCGGATATCATGATCACTCTAGCTCCAGCCTTATTTGGAACGTCAAGTAGCCAGTGAGCTAGCGGCGGAAGGCCGCTCCAGATAAGTTCACCTAATGGTATTTTGCCGAGCATCACTATTATTCCTGCGGTTAATAGCAACGTTGATTCAAGAGTTCTAGCTCTAAATGCTCTGTAGGCTGCAGAAGCTATGAAGAAGCATAGCAGTGAAAATATGGTTGCATCTCCTGGAGTTAGGAATGCGTCGTACAAGTCGCTTAAAACCGGATTATCACCGGGCAAAATGCCTATAGCCCAGTAGCCGAAGCCAACAATAATCGTCGTGAACATTATGCCTAATAGCATCAAGCTTTCAACCCATCCACGCCTTCGCTTAATAACCCTATAGATGTGGATTCTGGCTAATGCGATAGTTGAAATTAGAATTGTTAAACTTGCAATTACACTTGCTGATTGAGTTACTGATCCCGCTATTGCATTGTACTCCGGCCACTCTAGAACTCCATCAAGAATTATGAAAACTGCAGTTAAAGTTGTAATTATTAGGGGGATATCTCGAGTGTAAACTCTAGACATGATCCCACCTACATTTTAATTATGTCAACGATAATATTCATTCCAAAGGATAACAGTATTGCTCCTAGAAGCAATATTGCTAGCGATATGACTCTGAGAATATCCTGTGAAAACACTGTTCCAACTTGGTGGGGATCGCCTGAAATGTATGCTCCGGCAGTCATCAGCTCTTCAGATATCAACGTGTAATCGCATGCAGCTACGAAGAAGGGTATTTGATAGCTATTTGCAGTTCCAGCTATTTGAATAGCTCCAACTAGGTTTCCGGATTCAGCTATCAATAGAGATTCTGCTGCGAAGTAGCCTAGAAGCATGCTTGCAGCAACTCGCTCTCTTTGAATTATTCCCATTACTCCGCTTGCAAAGGCGAATTGCCTTGAAGTCACCCAAATAATGTTTTCAGGTTTGAATTTCTCAGGCTTGCCAGCTTCAAGGTAAGCTTGACGTACAACTTCCGTTGCAATCATTTGGAGGCCAGGCCACCTAAATGTAACTATTAAAGGAGTATCATATTCAGCGCATTTCCTTGCAACATATTGGAGTATACTCAGTGAAGCTATTGTTTGAGGCACGTCATAACCTGAAACTAGGTCTCCCAATCCAAGGCAGTAATGCACTGGCCTCCCCATCTCAGTTGCCCTTCCGATAGCCTCATCTAATGCATCAATAGCTGCAAGTCTCCTAATTTTTGGAATGTATATATTCCTCTTAATCAGTGTAAGTGCTATGCCGAATGCTATCACTGTAATGATGAACAGCGCAAAAGGTGTTGCATATCCCTCTTTGAAAGCTACTTCTCCAATGATTGAGGGGAATTGCATCAATGGCATCTCCCCTCTTACTTTTAAAAATTTGCCAAATTATATATCTTTGCAGCCATTTATAAATTTCTATTATTAAATCAATGTTTCCGAATCGAAATTTTACAATAGCAAAGACGACAAATGTTCACCAAGTGACCACTTTTATTATTAAAAATCTAAGTAGGTGATCATTGCATTATCATATGGAGGTGATTTAAATGGGCGAAGAGTTTGAAGAAAAGAGAGAGAATATTGAGGAGCTGAAAAAGGTATTCTCAACCATTGTAAACTTCGTAAAGGAAGTGAAAACACCTCTCATAGATCTGATAAAGTCAATAATGACAGTAGTAAGTGGAAGTGACCTAGGTGAAGACGTAGCGACTTTTTATAAGAAGTTGAAGGAAAGTGGAATGCCTCAAGAAGTAGCAGTAAACTTAACCAGCAACTATCTTTCAGCTAGACTAAGCATTCTTAAGGAGTTCGGATCAATAATTTCAAATCTTGCATCGAAGAAAAAGTGGAGCCCAGAAGAAATAGAGGAGCTAATTAAAGAAGCTAAGGAAAAATAAAGAAGAAGGAATAGGAAAACGATAAGCAAGTCGTATAAAAGAATAATGTGTGATCCAATTGAAAAGTGAAAGAGAGACACTTGAAGGATTCAGAGAACTTTTAAAAGCGATACTTCAAAGACTCGAGCGAATAGAGAAAATGCTTTATGCAACTGGAGTGAGTGATGCCGAAGTAGTGAGTATAGCAAGTAAGCTTATTTTGGCCTTTTCACTCCCAGCTTTAAGGGCATATGAAATTACATCTAGAATATTGAACTTGATAGGAAGCAGAAGATTAGACGACATTTCAAAAACCATTATCGAAGTTTTAGCAGTTAAAGGTCCACAAACAATATCTGAACTAACAAGAAATGTAAGAGAAATTAGGGGAACAGCTTCTAGAAGAATCATAGGTGAAAGGATTAGAAAGCTTGAGGAAATAGGGATAATAGAAACTGAGAGAAGAGGCACCAGAGTTATAGTTAAGCTAAGTGATGAAAATGGCTAAAATCATACAAGCAATTAAAGCAATAATTTTATTAATTTACCTTTCAGTCGAAGTAGGTTTAATATACTTGAAATTTAAACTGTGGTTCTTAATTAACAGAATGAGACTTGTAAGAGAATTTAAGAAGCAATTAAAAAAGCAAGGATTAGAAGGCGATAATCTAAATGAATTAGTAAAAATATATTCAAAATATTTAAAAGAAATAGAAATAAGCATATTAAAACAATTTAAAATTAAATAAAAATATTATCTTGCTTCCTTAAGTAAATTATTATTGATTAAAGTCTTTGAATAGGTATTCTTCGAGCTAATTAAGCCATATTTCGCATACTTAAAACTTCACATAGTGTAAATCATTTAAGCAAAATTGTCGCTATAATTTAAAGATTCATATTGAGCAACGGTTGATGCGAGGAGTAAGTTATGGACGAGAAGACAAGTGCATTAATGAAAATAAAGGAAATTGCACTTCTTTCAATCGCTCTTTCATTTACAGTTCTAATTAGCATGAATGTTGTTCTACCAAACTACATAGCGAATCTTGGCGCCGACATTGCTTTGATTGGCTTAGCATTCTCGCTTCGCTCCATAGTTAGATGCATTGCTAGGTTAATTTGTGGGTTCGGCTCTAATTTTCTAACTAGGAGACTGATTATTTTACTTGGCTTATTCATTAAGGCTTTAGCGTTCTTCATAATTTACTCTGCAATTAATGTTATTATGGTTGCTGTCGGCATGATGTTTTTAGCCTTTTCTGAAGGACTGATTGAGCCTATATTTTTGTCTAGTACTGCTGATGTTTTCGCGGAAACCTCAATGGCTGCAATGGCTTTTGGCATTGCATTTTCCATAAGGAGAAGCCCAAGCGTTATTGCTCCAGCATTTACTGGCTTTATAGCGGATAACTTAGGGGTTAGATTTACCTTTCTACTTGGCGTGATATTTTCAATTCTTGGAGCAATTGTTTCTTTGAAAATCAAGTTTGAGAACTACAATCATGGTAATGAGAATAAAATTAATTTGATCAACATTAAAAGTTTAATGAATAGGCCATTTATTTTACTGCTCTTATCATCAGTTTTCCTATTTATGGCTGTAGGCGCGTTGGGACCAATATTTTCTTATTGGGTTGTAAATGAACTTGGATATAGTTACACAATTCTAGGCATGATTCTTACTGCAGGAGCTTTCGTGGGACTACTATCTAGAATTTATATTGGTTACGTTTCAGATAAAATTGGTCATATAAATACGCTAATTATTGTAGGTTTAATTAGAATACTTTCAGTTTTACTTTTAATCTTTGTAAGAGATCCTGTTTTAATAGCAGTTTCCTATTTGCTTAGAGTTTCAGTTGTGGCGGCGCCACCTAGAAATGCTCTAATTTCTACTCTTTGTGAACGTGAATTCTATAATTTAGCGTATAGTGTTGTTGGAATGTTTATTGATGTTGGTAGAATTATAGGCCCCGTATTTGTTGGATACATCATAGATCTATATGGGTTTAGTTTTGGATTCATAGTCATCTCGCTTTTTCTGTTTGCTTTCATTTTAGCCCTATTATTTCTCAAAATAATTCTACAAAAATAAAAATGTTGATATTTGATTGTGGCGACTTCCATTTCGTGCACCTTGAGTGAGGTTGACTTGGGTCTAGATTAGATTGAGGAAATAGGCGAATTCCTTTGGTTGAATCAACTTCTTCAGGCGACGCAACTGATGTACAGAGATATTTGTTATTTTCCTTCTTTAGCCAAGGACATGGCATAAACAGACCCGATAGAATCCCATCATTTACATATTTAAATATATCTTTTTACTTAAATTAAGTTTCAATTTTAGAATGAAGTCATCAATGACATCATCGATTTAAATTGAATTGTTCCGCCGAGAGCTTTAATACATCTTATATCGAAGTTCTTTCCTACTTTAATTATTACCCTAACCTTCTCGTCAAATTTAATTGCATTCGCAAATTCAATTGTTGAAGCTAATACTAGCAGCATTACTAAGAAATACGATATTTTTAATATTTTTAGCCAAGAAAGTCCCCATACATTACTGCCATTATTGATATTTAAAAATAGCGAAATTTAACACTATAGTAACTTCACTCATTACATACATCAAGTTGTAAAGCAAAAAATTGTAAGTTACTGTTGAAACTAAAGGTATCCAATAGCTATTTTTGCCAAATGTCCAGTGGCGGCTTTACTTCTGGCGGAATTGGCGACCTATACTTTCTGCCTCTAAGTCTTCTTCTATGTTCCTCTTGTGCTTTTTGAAGTATTTCAGGTTTAGTTAGTAGGTCTAATGCTGTTGCAGCCATGATTTTAGCAGCAAAGATAAGCGATTTACGGGATATGCCTGCTCCGCTTTGAGCAGTAGCTTGCCATGAGTGGCCAGGCGTTCCCAGAACCCAAGATGCTGTGCTAAATTCCACTGTTGGAGCCTGCCAGCTTACATCTGCTACATCAGTTGAACCATACATTACTTCTCCTTCGCCCCATGGATCTGGAACTTCATCATCTATAAGTTTATCAACTAATCTCTCCCATCCGGGTCTCTTAGATTTTCTAAGTTGATTTATTTTCATCTCGGGAGTTATTGTCTTAGCTATTTCCTTTGCAAAATTCAGCTCTTCCTCATCATATTTTGGTAAGCCTATTTCCCTCATGTTCTTAACTATAAGCTCGGCTATTGTTCTGTTAGGTATTAAGTTGTAGGCTCCTCCAATAAATTCAATTTTAACTTCAGTTCTTGTCATTAATGCAGCTCCTTTAGCTATATCAAGGATCCAATTGTAAATGTGTTCTACTTGATCTCTTTCAGGTGCTCTTATGTAATACCAGCTTCGGGCATAGTCTGGAACTATGTTTGGCTGGGCTCCGCCCTTCTCGATTACGTAATGGATTCTTGCTTCTTGGCTTACATGCTCGCGCAGGTAGTTTACTCCTATATTCATGAGCTCAACAGCGTCAAGCGCACTTCTACCTTCTTCTGGCGATGCAGCAGCGTGACTTGCTTTACCGTAGAAGTGGAATTTAACTGAATTTACTGCTAAGCAGCTTTTCAGGGTTACTGCATTCATCGTTCCTGGATGATGACTTATGATTGCATCTACATCCTTGAAGCATCCTTCCCTCACCATGTAGACTTTTCCATCGAAGTTTTCTTCCGCTGGGCATCCGAAGAACTTTATCGTTCCCTTCAATCCATGCTTCTTCATAGCTATTTTAACGGCTATGGCAGCTGCAGCTCCAGAAGTTCCATGCAAATTGTGTCCGCAGCCATGGCCTGGGGCTCCTGGAACTAAAGGCTCTTTCCATGGAACTTTCTTTTGTGATAGTCCTGGTAGTGCGTCGTATTCTCCCATTATTCCTATTACTGGTTTTCCTTCACCCCACGTGGCAATGAAGGCTGTTGGCATACCAGCAACTCCACGCTCAACCTTAAAGCCGTGGCGCTCCAATTCATCAGCTAATAGTGCTGATGATTTGAATTCAATTAGTCCTAGTTCTGCATACTCCCAAATTTTATCGCTGATCTCAATAATTCGACCCTTATTCTCCTCAATCCACTTAAAGGCGGTTTCCTTAACCATTAAAATTCACCTGGAGTTGACTATATTAGCTTAGCTAATAAAGCTTTAAGATTTGACATTATCAACTAAATTTTATTTCTCTGCTCACATTCTCCGATACAACTTCAGTGCAGTATGGATATTCCAGATGGAAGCTGATATTGAAGATAGAAGTTCAGGTATTGCTACACCATGTATTCCATAAGTTTTCCATGGAATCAGCCATGGAAAGATTGCGAGTACTGCAAGTATGAGGGTTGCTGCACCCAACTTAATCTCCCTGCATTCTTTAATTAGAGAAATTGCAAAAAAGATTAGCGAAATTGGAGTTAAAGTAAAGAATGAAAGCGAAACGTAAAAGTGAATTCTCCCAGCACTTTCTGGAAATACGCCTATTAATGCTAGGGATGTTGATGAAGCGAAATAAAAAGTAGATCCAATAACGCCTATAAGGCCATTAAAGTAATTTGAAAGGCTGAATGTAAAAATAATTTGTATCGCTCCAGCTAAAATCAATCCAAAATTAAATATATATGCGGAGCTCTTCCACACACCTAAATCGCTTAAAGCATTTTTAAACCAGGAGAAATGCGGCATTTGCATGATCGCTAAGGCTATGGACGAATATGCAATTGCAGGAGCAATAAATCCGCAGATAGCAAAGTACTTTAATTTCATGCTCAAAATCATAACCTCAAATGAAATTATCATATGCTACTTAAAATTTAAATTTTGAATTGCGATTGATAAGTTTTAATTTGGCTAGTGACTTGCAAACCTATTAGCAAGGTCTACCAATTGAACCGTAATTAATGATGCCGCTGGAAATATTGGGAGAAGCCACAAGATGGACGTATAGCCGCCACTATATTCAATTAGTAAGCCGAAGAGGATTGGTCCAATTAGGAAGCCAAGTTCAAATGCGATTGAATATATGCCGGACCCTAGGCCACGCATTTCAGATGGAAGCCCCCCTAAAGCTAGTAATTGAATTGCTGGAACGGTTAGTCCTAAACCCACGCCAAATATCGTAGCACATAGATATGCAGTTGGCGGTAAGTAGTTTGAAGTTAACAGCACGTATGCTAGGGTAATCAGAGCTAATCCACTGGAAGCAATGTGTATCGGTCCTTTGCGATCTGCAATTTTTCCACTAGTAGCTCTAGCTATGATGCTTGAGCCCCCTTGAACACTAGCATAAATACCGTAAATACTAGCTCCAAATCCAATTTCATTATAAATTGCTGGAAGAAAAGTGTTTAAGGCACTATATGAAGTGGCGTAAAGTGCAACAGCAATCATTGCACCGGTGAAATTTAATGTTAGAAGCTTCTTGACATTCCTAACCTTACTTCCAAAAAGTTTATCGTTTGATTTTAGCATCCCCTTCGCCCACCGAGCTGCCAGAGAGAGAATTAGAATTGAAACTAAAGTTAAGGCAAATGAGCTAATGAAAGTTGCTCTATAATCTAAAATGTCCGACAAGTAGCCACCCAATCCAGGGCCTAAAAGCTGGCTTACACCAAACATCGTGCTCCTCCAACCCAAAATTTCGCCAATGCGATTTAGTGGAGCTAGATCCATAGCTGTTGAAATTGAAGAGGGCAAAAATGAGGCTGAAGCTAAACCTTGAATTATCCTAGCAACGGCAAATAGCAGTAGGTTGTTTGAAGCAGCATAAATGAGTGAGGCAATGCAGCTTAATATGCAGCCTAACATCATCATCTCAAATCTATGACCTCTATCACTTATGAAGCCGAAGATTGGCCTCATAATAATTGCAGTGGCTGATGTAAGAGCGGATAATAATCCTAGAACTGCTGGAGTAGCACCCAGATTAATAGCGTATGGCGAAATTATGGGAGCTATAACCGTAACTGCGAAAAAGTACGTAAACGTCGCTAGTAAAACTGACCATATTGCTTTCGGCTGACTGCCCATGGGAAGTCCCCGTCATTGATGGATTAACTAGATTAATCGAAGGTGAATTATAAAGATTTTCCAGCAAGCTATCCTTTATGCGCAATGCATACTTACATGAAGCTGAAAATTGCAATTGCAAACAATATTGTAGAAATCATGCTTGGAAGCAAATACTTATAAACTTTATCCATTGAGCATTCAAAGTACTGAGCGGTGTACACAAAACAGAGGTGAGCTGGGGATCCGATGTAACTAACATAGGATGATACAAACAGAATATTCACATCATTAATTAGCAGGTGTTTAAATCCACTCATAATTGGCAGCGAAATTACTATGCCAGTTAATGGAGATCCAGTTGAAATGCTTATAACGGCCGGCATAAGTATCTCCAACACAATTAACGGAACACCGCTTGAAGAAAGTGCTTCAGTTATTAGCTGAGAAGCTCCAGACAATATAAATGCCTTTTGTATGTACATTATGCCAAATGCAGCCAAACCGATGCCCAAAACTCTCCTATTAAGGAAAGAGTTGCACAGCATACTCTTGCAGGGCTTTACAATTAAAGTTAAAATTAAAATACCTAGAAAGATTCCTAGAACCATACCCCAATCGCCTACACATATTTTTAGGAGAATAGCTGAAACTAAAGCTGTTATTAATGGGGCAGATGTCATGCTCAACGGCTTAGAATTAACTTTTAGTGAAGCCTTACCAGAGGATTTTGCGCTTCTCAAAGCAAGTAGGTAACCAACCATTATCATAAATATTGCAACTGGAAGCTGCCTCAAAATCAAGCTTTCAATGGAATAGCCTGATAGCGTTGCAGTTACAATAACTAGTTGGCTTATCGGATATACGAGAAATATCGTGTGCCTGAACCAGACGTTAGAGTAAACGGCTAAAGAGCTGGTGAAGCCCAGATCGGAGCTTAATACACCTATTATGGGGGCTGACATTAATGCTCCACCAGCAACTGGAAGCAAACCTATAACAGCTGGAGTTAAAATTACTGCAATCTTCGAATTTCTCAATGTACGAATAATTCCCAGCCCTAAGTCCTCTATTAGCTTGCTCAACCGATAAAGCTCAGCCAGTGAAGCAATGCCGATGGAAATTGCAATTAAAAACCAAGTTCTGTTGGAACTCAATGTCACCGCCAATATATCTAGAAAGTTTTCGGGTGAAAGCGCTAATGTAATAATAGCGGCTGCCGTGATGAGGGCGAAGCCAATTTCAATTCCCAATTTAATTAGGATTAAGGCCAACGCTAGAGCCACTATTACTATGGCCAGCATTAGCATGGAATTTGCACCTCAACTACTAGCTGCGCATTAACTTAACAAAATGCGGCAAAATCCACTCAAAAAACTTTTGGTTCAATATATTATAATACATTTACATTATCATAATATTTTAATTTTTACTAAAAATAAATATAAAAGTGTTATAGTGAGAAATTATGATCTACACTTTCATACTGACATGCCAAGCACGTTGTAGATAAATGCCAGTATATCGGCGTTCTCTTTAATTTTTGTTTTGGGCGTTGCTCCTGAATGTCCACTTGAGGTTTCTACTCTCAAGTAGATTGGAGCGTTTACTTCCTTGAGTTTTGCCACGAATTTGAAGGCATGTGCTGGATGTACTCTGTCGTCGTGGAGTCCAGTGTATACTATTGTTGGTGGGTACTTGGCTCTACGAACGTTATGATATGGAGAATACTTAATGAGAAATTCCGCATCCTTCGGATTTTCTGGATCCCCATACTCTGGAATCCAGGCTTTACCAATGTAGAGCTTGTGGAACCTTAACATATCTATGACAGGATATCCTATAACTGCTCCATCCAATAGTTCGGGTTTTTGAGTGAGAACTGCACTTACTAGTAAGCCGCCGTTACTTCTACCTGTAGCTACTACTTTAGCGCCCTTATCTTTAAAGTACTTTATTGCTGCCATGAAGTCGTTGAAAACGTTTTGCTTTTTATCTCTCATTCCATCCTTATGCCACTTTTCGCCATATTCTAGCCCTCCACGTATATTGGCTACTACATACACTCCTCCATCCTCAATGAAGGGCATTATACTTGGCTCAAAAACAGGTGTTTTTGAAATTCTAAAGCCACCATACCCGTAAATTAGCACATTATCAAGCTTCGCATCACTCTTCTTTGCAATGAACATGTGTATTTTTGTTCCATCAGTTGATGTTGTCCATGCTTCTTCAATTACGTAATCACCTCTAATTTCTTTTGAGTCTATTAGCCTGAACGCCTCGCCGTTATAAGCGTACAATCGATATGGCGTGAAGAATGATTCGTAAATGAAAGCTGCTTCATCTTCAATTGAATTTAAAGATCGAATTGTTCCTGGAACAGGAAAATTCACTTCATCTACAAGCTTGCCCGTAAATGTGAATGATTTGATAAGTGATGCTGCGTCTTTGAGGTAGTGGACGATTATCCTTCCATTAGCTGTGACTGCTTCTTGAAGTGGACATTTCTGCTCATCAATGATTGTCTCGATCACATTGTCAGATACTTTTAATATTTTGCCAAGTCCGTCATCCTCATAAGAAGCTATCAAGTATGCTTGATCCACATAATCTATGGGATTTGCAATAAATTTGCCACCATAAATTTTATTCCAGCTTTCGGGATTCTTCAATTCTCCTCCATAAACAGTGCTTTTACTCCAGCCGTATCTGACTGTAACGAGAGCCTTTGAATCATCGCTTGAAGATTTTATGTCAATGAAGTGTGAGGTAGGGATACCTTCACCCCAAACTACTTCATCTTTGCCATTTTCTCTAATTAATACTCTAGTAGTTGGAGGGGAAACTCCGTCAGGAGGAGGCTCTTCACGGAATAACTTGACGTAATAATAACTGTCTTTGTTAAGCCAAACTATCCCCCAAATAACGCCCTTTAGCTCGTCTACTACCTCTCTAGTATCTACATCAATTATCTTCAATGCTCCTACATCTGCACCTCCATAAGAGTAGGAGAATGCCAGTCGATCTCCTTCTTTAGATGCATGAATTCTCTGAATAACTGCATCTTCACCTAGATCTCTTGAATCTATGAGCTCTATAATTTCGCCGCTTCGCTTGTAAAGTTTGATTTTGAAGGATTCTTCTTCACGTATAAGTGCAAAGTATCCTCGCCTTGATATTGAAGTCATGACGATATGGAGAATTGAATAGTACTTGGCTATTCTAGGCTCAAGCTTGCGGGATAATTGCCTTAAGAAATCACTTGTACGCTTGTGCTCATTTAAAGCCCAATTTAAAACCTTAGGGTCTTTAAGATTCTCCATCCATAAATAAGGATCTTCCAGTACGCTCATACTGATCTACCACTTTCACATTACTAACTTGAAACTTGCTGATTATAAGTATTAGATAATTAAAGATAAATAGCATCTAATTTTGTTTACGCTCAAGCTTCTTCATTATTTCGTCTGCTATTTGTAGAATTATCTTTGCTGCAGGCGCGTTTTCATATTTTAGTAAGAAGAGTTCACCCTTATCGTTGCACTCGCTTATCCTTGGGTCGATGGGTATTGATCCCAAATATGGAATGTTCATTTCCAAGGCTATTCTTCTTCCAGCGCCCTCACCAAATATATTATATGTTGTTCCGCATTTGGGGCAGGTGAAGCCATTCATGTTCTCTACTATTCCTAATATAGGCACATTCAGTTTTTGGCAGAATTTAATTGCCTTTTTAACCACTAGCCTCGAAAGGTCTGAAGGTATGGTTATGATTACTGCTCCCGACATACTTTTAATGTATTGAGCAATGCTTAGCGGCTCATCACCAGTTCCAGGTGGAAGATCTATATATAGGTAATCCAATGCTCCCCAATTCACGTTAGCTAGGAACTCTGCAATTAGCCTCCCTTTAAGCGGTCCTCTCCATATTATTGGAGCATCCTCCTCTGGGAGCATAAATTGGGTTGATACTACCTTCAAGTTTAATGGCCCCAGAACTGGAGCTATGCCCAAAGGACTTATTAGCAATTTAGATTTTTCCAATCCCAGAATTTTGGGAATTGAAGGCCCATGAATATCTGCATCTAACAATCCCACCTTCCTGCCTTTAACTGCAGTTGCTAGTGCTAATGAAGCTGCAACAGAACTCTTCCCCACACCGCCCTTTCCGCTGACAATCATTATTTTGTGGGTTATTCCACTCATTTTACTTTCAATCATTTTAAGTAACTCTTCATAGGAGCGAGCAGCTTTACTCAAGCAATCACCTCTTGAAATTGCATGTCAAATATAAAAATGGTGAATTTAGCAGTTGCGCTTACCATCCATACATTTGACTTAGCCACAAGGAAGTAGGCACCCTATAACCCATAAAAGGCATCCGCATTTGCCATGGCATCATGTATGGACGATAAATCCATGGATATCCGTAGCTCATATACCCATATTGCCAAGGCGCTCCAAATAGCCACCAACATGATCCTCTGCCAAATAGCCATCCAGGCCTCATCCATGGCGGTAAATGGCTGAATGGACCCCTGCCAGGCCATTGTCCAATCCAACCTCTCCTACCCCAGCCCCACGCCATTAGCCCTCACCTCCTCATCAGGCATACTATAAAAGGAGATATAAATTTTGTGCTATTGCACAAAATTTATGTGGTCATTACAGCAATAGAAGTGAAGGCTGCAGCCTTCATTTTCATTAGAACCACTCCTACGATTACGGGTAGACGTAATCAATAAATTTTGTAAACAACATGTGGTATTGGTGGTTAAATGAGCTTAAAAACTTGGTCAAGGAAATATGAAGATGTTAGAGCAGCTCTAGTGGAGCAGTATTATAACCAAAGGGCAGGACTACCATACGACAAGGAGCTCATGGAGAAACTATCTAAGGATATGGCAAAACTATGTAGAGAATTCCTAGAAAAATTCAATGAGCCAAGAAGCATGTATCTCGCATGCATATCTGAAGTAGCAAGAGATGAAAGGCTTAAAATTGAAATAGAATTTGAAGAGAAGAGAATGGAAATAATCAAAAGCGAGACATTCACGCTTAATGGCGCTCCCGTTAACTGGGGAAGTTGGCGTAAATTTAACGCTAGAGTTGATAATCCTGAGAAGAGGAAAAAGTTATTTGATGAATTCATTTCCAAGGCAAATCAATTAGCACACCTCGTCAATGAGAGAATGAGAATTTCAAGGGAAGTATATGCAAGATATGGATTAACGCCATTAGATGCATATCTTGAATTGGAAAAATTGACTTATGAAGAGCTTTACTCGATTGTTGAGAAAATAGGATTGGGTGCTAAGGAAGCATACCTGAAAGCCGCTGAGCAATATGCACCAGAAGTTCTCGGCAAAAGCAAAGTAGAGTATTACGATGACTACTATACTTGGAGAGGCAGAATCTACAGGCCTCTAAACAAATACTTTGAGCATATAGATCCAGTATCAAAAGTAATCGAACTACTTAGAGACTTGCAAGTTGATCCAACAAAAATCAAAGTAGATGCAGAAGATAGAGAAAAGAAAAGTCCAAGTGCATTTTGCTTCTGGATAAGAGTTCCCGATGACGTTAGAGTAGTATACAGGAGAGTAGCTCCATTTACGGATTTCGGCTCAGTGTTCCACGAGTTTGGCCATGGACTACACGGCGTTTCAGCTAGGCGTGAAGATCCAGTATGGAAGAGATATGTCGTTCCAATGAGTGTAGCTGAGACGTTCAGCTACCTATTGGAATACCTACTGGAAGACGAATTCTTCCTAAAAGAAGAACTGAAACTGCCCAATGAAGCAGTTAGGGAAATTATTGATAGAAGAAGATTCATGCATCTAGTCTTCGCCACATTCTATGCAGCGAACAGCTTGATGAAATTAGAGTTCTGGAAATATGAATACAATGCTGAAAAGGCAGCTGAAAGATATCAGGAATTAACAAGGAAGTTCTTCGTTGAAGTCCCAGGAGAGTATTGGCTGCTTCACCACGTGATGCCAAGCTATGACATATATTCTCCAAGCTACGTAGTAGCTGCCGTCAGAATGGCTGCTATAAAAAGGAAGCTTAAAGAGGAGTTTGGAGAGGCATGGTGGAGAAACAGAAAAGCTGCTGAAATGATCAGAGAAATGGCATCAGCAAGAGGAGAATTCGACGTAAAAGCTTGGAAACTTGAACCAAAATTATACTTAGAGGAAATCAAAGAAATAAGCATTTTAAAGTAAAAACATAAAATTATTTTATATTTTTATTATTTGAACTATAATTAAACATAAAATGAATAATAAAATTGAAATTGGAAAAATTATCCAAATACCAAATAAGTCTACGAGTAACGATGCGATTATTGGCATTACAATTCCAGAAATGCTTACAGGCATGAAGAAGGCGCTGTAGGCTGTGCCTCTAGCTTCTGGAGGGATTATAAAGGCAACGAGGGAGCTTGAAATGGGCATGGTCATAGCGTTAAACAAGCCGTAAGCCAAATAGAAAATCACAATTAGAAATGGAGCTGGAGATAAGAAGATCATAGTTAAAGTCAATGAGATTGATATGAAAATAATTGTAAATGATCTCCTCCATCCCAATTTATCTCCTAGAAATCCCCCTAAAATTGAGCCAACTAAGCCGATTAGAGGACTTAAGCCAAAAATTATGCTTGCAGTGCCTGGATCAATACCCTTACCCATCGATAAGTACGTTGTCATGAAAGTTGAGATACTTGAACTAGCGGCAGTTCTTACTGAAATAAAAATTAACAGCGAGATAAAAGTAAATGAAAGTATACTCCTTAACGGTGTAGAGATGCTTCGCACTGCTTCACTTTCAACACTATGCTTCAAATTAAACTTTAATAGTAGAGCAGAAATTGCAACTATAAATATTGGAATTAACCAAAATGCGAAAACAAATTTCCAACCAAGCCAATGCAAAATTAAGCCAAGAGTGATTGGACCTAATGAAACCCCCAAAGTTCCACATGCACCATGTAGTCCAAGACCCCTTCCTCTATAATTTTCAGGTAAAACACTTGTTGTAGCACTTAAAGCAGGCGGATGGTAAAAAGTTGAAGATAAAGCAATCAGAGTGAAGCCGACAAATAAACTCCAAATAGAAGGATATAGATATATTAGAAGCCCAGCTAAACCTTCTAAAAACAAACTTGTTGAGATAAGCTTTCTAGCATTAAATCTATCTGCTATGAGTCCACTGGGAAGCGACATCAGAAGTTGAATGAAGCGCGGAATCGAGACAAGTAGTCCTGCTTGAAAAACTGATAAATTGAATTCATCCATGAGAATGGGTATTAAAGCGAAGGGCGCGTTAGTATAAACGTGAATCAACGTGTGCGTTGAGCATAGAAATGCCAATTTAAACTTAAAGCTACTGCGCAATCGAATCACCTTCTCAACCCAAGTATTTCATTAAATATACAGCGATTGCTTTAAATCATTTACTATTCCAACTTTAAACATTAACATCTTCAACTTAAACTAAGCAATTAATCTTAATAATTAAACGAATATTCAATTCTTTGCTGAATTTTGAACGCATCTCTCCTTTAATGTTCCTATTGAATGTGTATTTTCAGATTTTAGGTAGAGGATGCATGGTTGAAGGGAATACTCAATATAAGGTAGGCGTGCAAGAAATGCAATTATAATTGCACCTGCACCTGCCCAATCTGATGGTTTTAAATCTTTTTTATAATTAAGAGAACCCCTCCTTAGCAGGGCGTTCCAAAACGGTTTGAAGCGCTCCTTCTTCAGCACTCTGCGCTTTCCAGTTCGCTCAGAATAAACAATTATTCTGTCATCTTTAACATCCTCGATTTTAACTGTGACGCCTAATCCTAAAGTTGAAATTGAACTCAACTTTTTAGCAATTTGCAAAATATCACGCCAAACATACTCGAAACTGTCCATGGAAACCTTTCCTCCGCACTAGAATATATACTTGACATAAAGGATATTAAATATTTTTACAATCTATGAATTCAATCTTCATAAATGATTATAATCTTAATAATACATCATCCAAATAAGTGAAATAATTTAATTGACAGTTTAACCTTAATACGATTAAGTTTATTTAAAAATTAGTATAATTGTAATTTTTACTTGATTACAATAACATTAATAACTATTTATGAGAGAATCTAGTTAGAAGTATTTCCATAAAGTTAATGGAGTCATCTTCCCATTCGCAGTTGTTGGAATTAAATGCTTCACGCGTATTCTCCTCAGAGCTGAAGTTAATGGTTCAGCATCTAAGGCCAAAGTTGTTATTATTGCAGCAAGGCCACCCCACCTACTCCATCTTCTAATCCACTCTCTTTCAGCATCACGCTCAGAAACTCCATAAACTTCGCATATGATTTTCTTTAACCATCTATCGACAGGAGCCAATTCATATTTCTTAGCTGAAAGAACGAGAGCTAGCCTTGCTGTATATGGGCCAACGCCCTTAATCTTAACGAAATCTTCTTCGCTATATTTAGCATAGTAGCTTAAATCGCTATTTCGCATCTTTTCAGCAATTCTAATAATAGTTTCAGCACGATATCCCAGTTTACAAGCTTTCAAAGTTTCGTAGCTTGTTTCCAAAATTTTATTTGGGGATGGAGGTATAAGCGTTGGACCCCAATCGTTAACATGAATCTTCATGCCAAGCTTTCTGTAAAGAGAAGCGAGCATGGTCCATCCTTGCTTGAAACTTGCATTCTGCTGACAAACGCCAATAAGAAGCCCAAGCCATGGCGAAACCCTCCTAACTCTAAAACCTCGCAGATGAACGAGAGATGCTGATAGAAGCTTATCTTTTTGCCAGATTTTATAGAATTCACTTAAATCCTCATTGACACCAAGAATGTCTTCAATTAATTCGAAGTATTCTGAATTTATGGTCACATTGGATTTGGAATATATTGTTGCCTTAAACTTTCTAGGAGCAGCCTCCTCTATTAATGACACTATCGGCGCATCATAATCTAAAATGAGCAGCAATTTTGAGCCATTAAAATACCATGAGAAATTATATGCTGAAGCAGTTAAATAAAAGCTATAATCTTTAATTGAAGATTCGATCATTCGCGTTGAAATGCTTGTTAATCTCAATTCACCCACCAACAATTATCAAGTAGAATAATCCTTGAATTATGTTTCTACAAGCTAACTTAATTTAAAAACGATGAAAGAGAATTATTAGGAGAGTTTAAGAAAAGGTTCATTGATCTAAATATTGACGATCATTAAATTAGGGCCCATTATGCTTAAGCATCAGTGAAATGTATTAATTGCTTTGAATTGCGCATTCTTTTTTAGATTGTTAGTATTCTCCTTATATGGTGCCCATCAAACATCGAGACTACTTTTAAACTAAAACTCAATCTTAGGTGATTAGCTTTGTTGGATGCGACAGCAAGGTTGATGTGGAGAAGAGTTAAGCGAGCAGTTGAACTAGCGGATGTAGTTCTTGAAGTTGTCGATGCACGTGATCCATTAGGGACTAGGTGTAGAGAGGCTGAAAGACTGGTTAGGTTGATGGGTAAGAAGCTTATAATAGTAATCAATAAAGCCGACTTGGTTCCAAAGGAAATTCTTGAAGAATGGAAGAGGATTTTTCAAAAAGAGTATCCAACAGTTTACTTAAGTGCTAAGCATAGGCTTGGAACTAGAAAGCTTTGGATTGCAATTAAGAAAAATGCGCCAAAATTTCCAGTTAAGGTTGCTGTCGTGGGTTATCCTAAAGTTGGCAAATCCACGGTGATCAACGTTATTAAAGGGCGAAGTTCAGCTGAAACTTCACCTAGACCTGGAGCGACTAGAGCTGAGAGGCTCGTTGCTGCAACAACTTGGCTTAAGCTTGTTGACAGCCCTGGAGTGATTCCCATTAGAGAAAATGAAGTAAATTTAGCTTTAAAATGCATAGTCCCACCAGAAGAACTCAAAGACCCAGTAATACCTGCCATGGAGCTCATTAAAAGGGCTTTAGAGAAGAGGCCTGAAGCACTTCATGAAAAATACGGCTTTATAGTTGATGATCCATATGTGTTTCTAATTAAGCTCGCTAGGCGGCGAGGGCTCCTATCTAAAGGTGGCAAGCTCATCATAGAAGAAGCTGCAAAAATAGTAATAAGAGATTGGCAGGCGGGAGAACTTGTATTCTATTATACTCCACAGGATTATTGCTTTAAAAAGGAGGATTGAATTGCATTATTTAATAGAATTTAATCTTTCATAATCCACTTAAACTTCTTTGATCCACAAAAATCATTATTGGCTTTTAATTTTACATTTGAATAATGTAAATTTATATAATGTAAATTCGCAAAATTTTTACAGTTCTATGATAAGTTTCTTATAAGGTGTTAATCGTGACGAAAAAAAGCAAGAAAAATTTTGAGGTTGTCGTTATCGCAGACAGATGTAAAGGTTGCGGCATATGCATTGGCATTTGCCCGGTTGGCGTCTTAGAGTTTAGTGCTCAATTCAATAGACGCGGATATCACTATTCAGAAGCCAAATATCCTGAAAAATGCATTGGATGTAAAAATTGTGAATTACACTGTCCAGACTTTGCCATATTTGTTAAGCCTTCTCATAAGCCCAAGTTCACTTTAATTCAATAATTTGTTGGGTTTTCAATTGGTTTAAAGTAGTATCTAGGCCAATGCGGCCATCCTTCACCTTCAGCCTCTTCGAACTCAACTTTCACTTTTAAGCCAACTTTCAGCTTGTTTAGCTCTACATCCTTAATCATTCCCGGCAGCTTAACTCCGTCTTCCAATTCAACGATACCAACGGCATATGGTGCAAGGGACGCGAATTGCTGAGGGGCAACGTGAATTATGGTGAAAGTTTTAACCTCTCCTTTCCTCTTCAATTCAACCCACATAAATTTCCTCGAACCACAGATTGGGCATGTCGGCTTAGGTGGCACTAGAATTTTCCCGCACTTGTTGCACTTTGCACCCATAAACTTTCCTTCACTACAAAACTGGTAGAAGCTTTCTATGGTAAATGGCTTCTCTTCCACTTTAATCCCCCCTCACGTAAATGTGGACAACAGATGTGGCTCCGGACCCCCCTAAATTATGAGTTAAACCTATTTCTGCATTTTTAACCTGTCTTCTACCCGCTTCTCCAGTTAATTGAAGATATATTTCGTATGCTTGAGCAGCACCAGTAGCTCCAACAGGATGACCCTTAGCCTTTAAACCTCCACTCGTATTAACCGGAACATCACCGTCCAGGAAGGTTACTCCTTCCTCAATTAACCTTCCTCCCTCGCCAGGCCTGCAAAAACCTAGGTCCTCATACTCAATTATTTCTGCAATTGTAAAGCAGTCATGCACTTCAGCTACATCAACATCCTTAGGCTCAACTTTAGCCATCTTATATGCTCTCTCAGCAGCAATTCTAGTAGACTTCATCGTAGTCAAGTCTTCCCTCTCATACAACCCAATAGTATCGTGGCCTTGGCCTGAACCAATAATGTAAACAGGAGTGTCGGTGTATTTTCTAGCTATTTCAGGTTTGGTTAGTATTAGGCATGAAGCGCCATCTGAAATCAATGAGCAGTCGTAAAGCTTAAGAGGCCAAGCTATAATCCGTGAAGAAAGCACTTTTTCAACAGTTACCTCCTTATGCATGTGAGCCTTTGGATTTAGAAGAGCATTTCTGTGGTTTTTAACTGCAACTAAAGCCATTTGCTCCTCCGTAGTTCCATATTTATGCATGTGAGCAACAGCCATCAAGGCAAATAGACCTGGAAACGTTAAACCATGCCACTGCTCAAACGGAAAGTCTGCGGCCATCGCTAGTATGTCCGTAACTTCAGGAGTGCTTCTATGGGTCATCTTTTCAACGCCACCGATGAGAACAACATCATAAAAGCCTGAAGCTATGGCCATTACGCCTAGGCGAAGAGCAGTGCCTGAAGATGCACATGCATTTTCAACCCTAATTCCTTCAGCTAATAGTAGATTGATCCACTCCAACATTATCGGTGCATTGTGCTCTTGGTGTTCGAAGGAGCCGCTCATTTGACCAATGTATGCTACTTTAATTTCCTTAGGGTCAAGATTGGGGCATCGATCCAAAGCTTCTTGAAAAGCCTGAGCGAAAAGCTCCCTAGCATATTTACCATCAATTTTACCGAACTTCGATAAACCTGCGGAAACAATGGCAGCCAGAGGCTCTCTCATGCTCACCACCGCATTGCTGTAGCTAATAATAAATATTTTAGTTAATTAATTTGGTTTACGACTAAAGCAAAGCAAAAACGTTTTAAGTCCAAAATGATTGGGCGAAACACATTCACGTGAAATGATGATCATGTTATATTTTTAAGCAAGTGAAAGTTCACTATAATTGGTGATTAAAGTGGCACAAGCAAACAAGAGGAACTATGTGACATTAATTGCCGTTGTGAGTATATTGATAAATGCGTTCTTAGCTCCGCTAACGTTCATGTTATGGATAAGAAATGCTGAACTTTCAAATACCATTGAATTACTTTCTCAAGAAGTTAATAATTTATCAGGACAATTAAATTCGATTATTAAAGAGCTAAACTTTACTAAGCAGCAATTGGAGTACTATAAATCCCAAGCAAAATACTATTCATCTCTAATTCATCGGGCTAGCGGAAACTTGACGTTTTTCGGCAAAACAATAATAAGCATAGTTGCTGTAAAGGCTGTTCCTAAAGGATTCTTCACAGTTACTTATGAAGGCGCAACACTTCGCTGTGAAGTAGAAATAATTGAAGGAGAGGGAAGGGTACTGGTAAATACATCACCTAAAATTGGTATAGATTTGCAGGCAAGCGCAAGAACAGCAGTTTTAGTTGCTGAAAAAATCACTGAAACATCACTGGCTAATGCAGATGTTATAATATCAATTTTTGCAGATGAGCCGATAGAGGTTGTGGACGGTCCAAGTGCAGGTGCAGCAATTACAGCTGCTATAATAGCAACAATTAATGGTGAAAAGCTTAACAGCAGCGTTTACATAACTGGGACAATAAATGCAGATGGGTCGATAGGGCAAGTTGGAGGAGTGCTTGAGAAGGCAATTGCAGCTGCGGAGTCCGGCTGCAAAATCTTTCTAGTTCCTCCTGGGCAATCAATGGTTACAGTGGCAATTCCCAAGGAATATCAAATTGCTCCAGGAGTTAAGATTGTAACGTATAAATATGAACAGGTAAGCTTAGAGCAATACTTGCTGGACTTAGGTTATTCAGTAAAAGTTTTTGAAGTTAGTAGCATCACTGAGGCGTACAAGTACTTCATCTCCAGTTAAAACTTGGATTGTAAGCATATTGTTTTTCAATACTGCCATAGTGAGATTCAAGCTGGAAATAGGGAGTTAAAAGCAAGCGGGTTAGGTTAAGATATGAGGAAGGGTTTTAGAGCATACCTTGAAAATCCTTGAAATGCTTAGAATACCGTACTTCGAGGTAATTCTGATGAACTAACATGCATTTCATGCAAGAGAAACATGCATAGAGTAGCTGAAAAATAGCTTTAAAATTCAGGGCTGAAGCAATAGTTGCAGTTGAAGATGCAGGAGAGTAGGCAAACCAAACAATCTGGAACTAGGAAGTTTATAGCTTCAGCAATATCCGCAATTCCAGTTCTGCGCCCAATTCTAACTTCGATAAACCTAAAAATGATAAGTTAGCACGTAAAAATAAACATATGAAATTTCAGCTAGAAATGTAGGTTGCCGCCAAGCATATTCTAGGAAAACCGCAACGAAAACTTCACTTAAAGAGGTTTTGGAAGCTGAAGCTAAAATAAATGTGGATCACCTAGTATATTATGCAGTTGAAAATGTAAAGGTGATTCCCATTGGATGAGTCGGGTCAAGGCAAATATATAAATGCTATAGTTGACAGTCTAAAAGAAGCTCGCAAAGCAATTCTACATGGATTAAAGAGGCCTGATGCAGGAATAGCTCTAAAAACAGTTATGGGAGATGTAACCAAGTTAATTGACAAAATCGCTGAAGACACCATCATAAACTGTCTAAAGAAGCACCTGAAAGACTTTCAAATATTAAGTGAGGAAGCTGGAAGAATAAGATTTGGAAGTGGATCGGGACCTATATTCATCATAGACCCGCTTGATGGAAGCACAAACGCCCTAAGAGGATATCCATGCTTTTCGGTTTCAATCGCAGCAGCACTTAAACCTAGACTATCAAGCATAATTGCTGGTGGAGTAATTAATGTTGTTACTGGAGACATTTTTATAGCAGTTAAGGGTAAAGGTGCAAAACTAAATGGAAAGCCAATTAAGCCCTCTAAAGTCACTAAAATTGAAGACGCACTTATTGCTGCAGATTTAAATATTAGGTCTAAAATTCCAAATTACCTTGCTAAAGTGTGTAAGGTGATTGAAAAGGCCAAGCACTTTAGATTCATCGGTACGGATGCACTAGAAACGTGCTTTGTCGCTGCAGGAATATGCGATGCATTCATGGATTTAAGAGGATCCCTAAGAATCACCGACTTTGCAGCAGCATGCTTCATCGTAAAAGAAGCTGGAGGATTAGTAGTAAATGAAAAAGGCGAACCTCTAGACTTAGAGTTCGAAGGCAATGTTAGAGGGAAGTACATCGCTGCATGTACATCCGACCTCTTAAATGAAATCTTAAATAAACTTGAGGATTAGTTTCATCCTCTAAAGAATATCACAATGGTAATATTTAGATACGCAATTAAGAAGCCAATCAGCAACGCTCTCTCACTCCTCAAGTTCTTAGCAACACCTATTGCCGCTGAAAAAAGTAGACATGCAATAATTTGAGCAATAAACATTACAATGCTTAATAGATAATAATTATTGTTAAATAATTGAGTCAACGTAAGTGCCGGACATATTAGAAGCGGAATAGTCGAAAGCGCTAAGCCGGTAAATAATAATCGATAACCTCCAACTCTACCATGAAGTAGAAATGGAATAAGATTCGCTAAACCATAAATTGCTAGCCAACTTAAAATGAATTTTATAGCAGTTATCCAAGCCGGTTGCATAGGCCGGAAAGCAACGGTAAATAAAGTTAGTTCAGTTTTAGTATAAGCACAAAGCCAAGATCCAAAAGCCAAAATGAATAGAGAGATAATAATTGACTCATTCTTCATCTCAGAAAATGTCATAAAAATCCATCTCGGATGAAAAATTAGCCCAAATCTGGATCTTAATTTGAAGGGAAAAGAGTATTTTCTATAGAATTTAGCATCTAAGATGCTTTCCCTACCATTTTTAAGCATGTTAAACGCAATCCAACCAAGCTCTGTTAAAGAATACTTCTTATCAACATCTCTATATATCAAGTCGCCTAATAAGTCCAAATTATAGTACAATGAGCCAGTGCTAATTTTTAATGCCCTTTTAATTTCAGTTACACTTGCCTTACCTCTTGAACCTAGGAACTCTATTATTCTCTGCCTAAGAGGATTGCTCAGCACTTGATATATCTTCGCTATTTCATCCTTGCTTGACAATGTCTATAGCACCAGCCCACCAAGAATACTCAAATGCACAATAATAAGACACGGAAAAATAAGTTCTTCGCAAAAAAAGAGTTTAAAGACTATTGACTTCGATGTGCACTCTATTTAATGCCTGCTCTAAAGTAAGCTCCACAGTTTGGACACTTAAACAGACCAATAGTGACTCCTTTCCTTCCTTTTGGAGCAAGAGTCCAAGTCTTCATTGGAGAGCCAACATCAGTACCGCATTTCGGGCATTTAGCCATTTTTCAACACCCCATTTATTGATGTTCAATGAATCATGGTATTGTTAATGAATATAAATCTTACGATGGTTAACTTCAATTAACTCATCACAATTAAGATTCGAAATTATTTCTTTAATCTATTTACAAAATAATATAAAAATATTTTAAAATTTTAATAATATTTCATGTATTCGTCAGCTAAAGCATTTCGACGATTGTCAGAAAAACTCATGTTCACTTTAAAGTTTAAATCAATTCAAATCGACAATCATCACGCTATGAAGGTTTCTTCTTGATTTTCTGAAGAGCTAGATTGAGGACATCAATGAAACTCAGTTCGCCAATCAACTTGCCATTATCAGTAATAACTGGAATTTCATCCATTATTTTTTCCACCATTTTCCTGCAAGCCTCTGCAATTGAGTCATCAGGCTTCACTGAAACCAGCTCACCTACATAATCTTTAGCTGTAGTGCCAATTAGAAATCTTAGTCCAATAGCTTCTCCTTCACGCTTTAATACATCCGTCTTCCCAACTTTAAGCGCTATGAATTCGAGTAAACGCCTTGGAGTTATTATACCTATAAGCCTGCCATCTCGCACCACGTAGAACACTCGCCTCCTTGGTTCGCTTGCCATGAGCTCTAAAACGTTAACTATTGGAGTTCCATCATCGATTACGCCGCCGTGAACAGGACGCATGATATCTTTAACTAAAATTCTCTCTAGATCCTTAAGTTTATTCAAATCTTGCTTTTCCAATTCGGCCATCTCCACTAGGGAGACAAATGCTTATTAATTGATGTTCTATCTATAGTCTTGCAAAGCATTATTTAAGTGCTAGCGTAAAAATATTTTGCTTCAAAAACCAGCAACGGAGGGATTGTACCATTGGAGAAAACTGGAAGACGAGTGGAGACTAAGATTCAACCTACATTCGCAGAAGTACTGTTGGGTGTGCTGATAAAGAGGCAGCGTCCCTTAGTGTTAATCTTAGCTCCAATCATATCAGTACTTTTTACGCTTAACATGGGATTTGATTTAATGCAAATAGTAGCAGCTTCAGCATTTCTAATCTCCGTTTTGGGAGCATTTCTATATTGGAGGTACAAGTTGATAATTGCATTTGCAAGTATAACGATCTTGCTTATGCTTGGCGTAATGGATGTACATACTCTTGTCGAGTCCGCTGAGTTTGATATCATCCTATTTCTAATAGCGATGACGCTGGTTATAACTCCTTTAAAAAGATCTGGATTCTTCAGATGGCTAACAATTTTGCTTTTAAAGTGGTCTAACTTTAGTATTTCCAGGCTTTTAACCTATTTCATGTTCACCTCCATGATTTTAGCTGCACTCATGGGCGCTGTAACATCCATAGTCCTCACGTCAACCATGATAATGGAGTTCTGCAGCTACTTCGAATTAAATCCAATCATACTTCTAATAGCCATAATTTTATCTACTAATATTGGAAGCAGCGCAACTGCCCTGGGAAATCCAGTTGGCTTAATACTTGCACTTGGAGCTGGATTGAGCTTCGAAGAATTCTTGAGATGGGCAACTCCGCCAGCCATCTTAAGCTTGATAGTGTTAATTCTAATTTTTAGATGGAGGTTCTGGAGAGAGCTAAGAGAAATGCAGGTGAAGTTGCAGAGGATCGTTAAAGAAAGAGGGATAGTGCTGGATGTTTGGGCTGCAGTTGAAGATGTAAAGCGCTTCTCAATTTCAGTCTTCATATTTACGGCAACGATAATTACAATTGCACTTCACAAGTCCATAGAGTCAATTCTACACTTGAAAGGCATGACCATGCTTGTTGGAATATCATTTCTCGGTGCAGCAGTTGCTTTATACCTTTATAGAGATGAAAGCAAGGAGATCGTTGAAAGGGAAGTGGATTGGTGGTCAATTCTATTTATAGCATTTCTATTCAGCCAGACAGGCGCATTAAAATATACTGGCGTAACAGATAGAATTGCTGAAATAATCGTAAATGTGGTTGGAAGCAACGAATACCTATTAATTGCAATTGTAGCAATCTCAGCTTTTGGCCTTTCAGCATTCCTAGATAACGTGCCTACAGTAGCTGCATTCATACCCATAATTTTAAGTTTATCCCAAAGAGGATTGGAAGTTTATCCTCAGTGGTGGATACTATTAATTGCTGGGTGCTATGCAGGAAACTTGACGCCACTAGCATCAGCTGCCAACATAATTGCACTAGGAATACTTGAAAAAGGAAAAGTTAAGATTACGCTTAAAGATTGGATTAAAATGAGCCTATTCCCATCAATAATTACCTTCGCATTAGCACTGGCCATGATAATAACTCAATTTTACTTACTACCATAGCTAAGATAGGTCAATTAGCTCAAGTTAAAATTAATTTCAACGTTTATACGCCTAATTATACTCATCATTTCTGGAAGGGCTCGGTGTGCACAACTACCTTGACATCTCCAAGGACCTTTTTAATCTCCTCTTCAAGCTTAGTAGCTACTTCATGAGCTTCTTCAACAGTTAATTCTTCATCTACTAAGCAAGTTATATCCACTACATGCTTACCTTTAATCTCATACGCTAAAATCCTGTTTATACCTTTAACTTCAGGATGCATGCTGACAAGCTCATGAATTTTGGATGCAATCTTCTCCACGTCAACTAGCTTCACAGATTTCATGTAGCTTGAAGGCTCAATATGAATAGTTACGTTTAGTACTTCAGGTATTTCAGCTTTAATTGCCTTCTCAATTTCATCAATAATTTTATGGGCATCCTTCAAAGAGATTTCAGGACTTAATTCAACATGAAAAGAAACTATGATTTTTCCATTTAAAGTTGATATGTTTAGATCGTGCATGGACTTAACGTCTTTAAAGAAGGATATTATTCGCCTAACTCTTGACGACATTTCCTCCCTATGCTGAGGTTCTACATGAATTGTCACAACCGCATTTCTCAACTCTCTCCTAATTTTCTCCTCAATTCTCGTTGCAACTAGATGAGCCCTATTAATATCCATATCATCGACAACAATAACGGTGGCTTCAACAAAGTACATTTTACCTGCCTTTCTAACTCTTAAATCCCTATGTTCAAGCACATCTTCAACCTCACCAATAATTTCCCTAAGCCTATGAACTGAAACGCCGATGACAGCATCACTAAGCTCCATCGCAGAATTGTACATGAGCTTTACACTTAAAACTCCTAGAAAAGTAGCAAGAAATAATGAAGCTAACGAGTCTCCATTAGCAGATCCAAATTTCGCCGAAAATAGTCCCAAAAAGGCTATTAAGGTGGATGCGAAGTCGGTGATAGCATGCATATAACCTGCTTTAGTAGAGTGACTCAAGCTACATCTTTCATGCCTAAATAACGACACTCTAAAAACATCTATGCAAAGCGTATAAGCTATAGCTATAAAACCCCAATCATTCACTTGAAAGATAAATCCCTTCCAAATACGATTAATTGATTCAAAGCCGATAAAAACTGAAATTATAATTAAAAACACTCCGCCAACAAAGCCTCCTAAAGCATCGATTTTCCCATGTCCATAGGTGTGGTTCTCATCTGGAGGCTTCATCGACAACTTGGCCGCAACGAAAATTATCAAGCTCGAAATAGCATCCAGGAGAGCATGAGCCGCATCACTAATGAGAGCTAAACTTCCAATGTAAAAGCCTATGATCCCTTCAACAAAAAGCGTGGAAGCAATAGCTATACTCGACAATTTCAATGCTCTAAGCTCGGAGCTGCTCATTGTATCAATTGAAAAGGGTAAACAAACCTAAAGGCTTTTCTATCGAGCTTTTAGTAATATATAAAAAATGAGTAAATATAGTATAAAATCACAATTACCCGAAGTACCCCTAACTTCACGGACGAGTTAAATAGTAGAATCATTACCAAATTAATTCCCGATTCTCAGCAGCCCCGCTGGGCAATAAGAGTTTTAAGTAAATTTGCTTGAATAAATGAAGCTCTCAACACAACATTGAGCTGCGACGCTACTCTACTTTAAGCTACAAAATTGCCTCACGGGTGAGACCATGCCACAGTTTAAAAGCATAATTGAAGAGGAAGTTGAGGAACCATCCTTGAAGAGGGGATTAAGCCTATACAGCCTATTCTCCATAGGATATGCGGATGTTGGAGCAGATGTCTATATTGCGTTAGGCGTAACTGCCATGTTTGCCGCTGGCGGTACACCTCTAGCATTTTTAATTGGATCAATACTCTATATCTGCATTGGATTAGCCTACGCTGAACTAGCTTCAACCTATCCATATGCAGGCGGCGCTTCAGTTTACGCAATGATGGCCACAAATGACTTAATAGGCTTTCTCGCAGGATGGCTCGTAATGCTTGACTACGTTATAGATATTGCATTATTTTCGGTGGCAGCTGCAGGTTACTTGGGATTTGTATTTCCATGGCTTCTTAAATCGTCTCTGCCAACTCCATTAGGCGTAAGCTTATCTATGATAGGTATAGCGGCTATCGCGATCATAGCAGGTCTTGTGATCGTAAATTACATTGGGATCAAGCCTTCTGCAGCATTAACAGTTATCCTAGTAACTGGTAATCTTGCCATTTTATCGATGGTCCTAGGCTTAGGATATACAACAACTTGGAACTTTGAAAAATTCGTTACCAATTTAGCCGAAATTGGTGGCGACTTCATCAGCGAAGAAGTGGGCTATACAGGTTTACTAAGTGTACGTTTTGAGAATTTCCTTTACGGCTTAACGCTAGCCATGTCATCATTCATTGGAATAGAATCAATCGCACAAGCAGCTGAAGAAGCTGAAAAGCCTTACAAGAATTTATCTAAAGCAGCTGGAATTTCAGTTATCATGGTCGTAGTGTCAGTATTGAGTTGCTCTATACTTGGGTTAGGAGTACTAGGATGGAGAGGACTTGCAGAAGCTCAATTCAATCCAGTTGCAGCCATCGTTGAGCGAGTCCCAATCATTGGATCACATGCAGCTATGCTGGTAGCTATAGTTGCTTTTGCCATGACAGTAGCATCAACAAATACAGGCGTAATAGGAGTTTCAAGACTAGTATTCTCAATGGGGAAATTCCTCCTACTTCCAAGGTGGTTTTACAAAGTTCATCCAAAATTTAGAACGCCAACAAGAAGCATACTAATGTTCTCTGCAATAGCAATAGTTGTGGTTCTTTGGGGAGCACTTCAGCCGAACATTCTAGTGTTCATTTCAAGCCTATACAATTTCGGAGCACTCCTATCGTACATACTCGTCCTACTAGCACTCATCATACTTAGAAATGATGATAGAAAAACTAAGAGGCTCTACAAAGCACCAGGCACAATAATAGTAAGGAGAAATGGCAAAATAATTGAGCTCCCAATTCTAGGCATTATTGGACTCATAGGAATTGGGAGCGTATGGCTATTAGTAGTTATATACCATACAACTGCGAGAATTATGGGCTTCACATGGATCCTAATTGGATTGATCATCTACTCAATCTATAGGAGAAGAATCAACCTCTCAATAACTTCAAAGTTTGGAAGAGAAATGCTCGGTATTAAAGAGAACAACAATTCAAATTAACATTAAAATAAATTCTTCAAAATATTTAATAAATCAATGACGCTTAACTATAATGCGCAGGACATAATATTATTTTATAGCAATACAAGGTTAAACTTGAAGAATTGGTGATAACATGAAAAAGTTAAAGCTCAAAGGTGCCTTAAAACCAATAGGAGTAGTTCACGTCCAGCATAGTGATGAAGAAGTGTCATCATCACTCAATGGAGTTGATGGAATAGTCGAAGTTTATCCAGAGTACGCTGATGGACTCAAAGGAATTGACGGATTCAGCCACATAATATTATTAGCATACCTCCACAAAGTTAGAAGTGATCAAAGAAAAATTCTCGTAGTAAGATTCAGGAAATTTCTGAGGTTCGGATTTAAATTTGAAGAGCTACCTGAAGCAGGAGTTTTTGCTTCCGACTCTCCGGTGAGGCCTAACCCTATAGCAGTAAGCATAGTTAAACTTGTTGGAAGAACTGGCAGATTTCTACGCGTTTCCGGACTAGACCTCTTTGATGGAACGCCCATTTTGGACATTAAACCTTACACGCCTGATAGAGTTATAAATAATTATCACCTACCTTATTGGTATGAAAGATTTTTGATAAAAGTAAGAAATAAATTAAATATTAAAGGGATATAAGCACATTCAGGACCTATGCCAGTAAAATTTAAATTTAAGAAGTTATTGTTTATGCTGGCAGCTTCAACGCATTCACCCATTCGCTGTTAAATGCTAGCAACAATTGTAATTCTCACCTTTTGGAGGACGAGTAGGATGAGAGTAGACTCCCTACTCCAAATAGTTCTTCCATATGTGGAAGTGATCCGTGAAAGTATAGTTAGAATAGTGGAGCTCGGCTTAAGTAGAGTTCACCACGAGTTTGTTTCAGTTGCATTGGCAAGTGTGATTATCCTATTTGCTGCTATGATCAGCTTAAAAGTGGAGGTTACCTCAGCAATACTTGAAATTTCATTTGGAGCAATAGCAGCTACGCTGGGATTTGCACCATCCCATAGCCTCCACACCCTTTCATCTATGGGAGCAGTCTTGCTGATGTTTATTGCCGGCTCTGAAATAGATGTTAAATTACTTCAAAAATATGGGTTGAAATGCCTGGTAATCGGGATGATTAGCTTCACTGCACCCATGATAATAATAACCATGCTACTACATTATTCCGGTCATGAAATTGCTCAAGCAGTTTTAATTGCAACTGCCCTTTCAACGACTAGCGTTGCCATTGTCTACTCATTTATTGATCAAGCCAATTTAAGGGGTACCAAGCTTGGCGTAATAATGATTGCATCAGCCATGGTAGCTGACGTTTTAAGCATGGTTACGTTAACAGTTATATTCATTGGCGCAAACATAGCTACAGCGCTATATGTGCTAATAATACTGGCAATATTATACTTGCCAAGGATATTCAAGCGAGTTGCAGGGTTAAGATATGAATTCGAGCTTAAATTCATAGTTATGGTGTTAATATCGCTAGCAATTTTATCCGAATTTCTAGGTGTTCACGCAATCCTTACGGCGTTCATTCTAGGCATGTTCATATCAGAAATATTCCGCGAACACAGAATTCTCGAGGCAAAGATCAGGGGGTTGGCGCTTGGCTTTCTCACTCCATTTTTCTTCTTCGTAGCAGGAACCAACATCAATTTAACGAAAATATTTGATTACACTGAAATCGCGCTTCTTTACACTGCACTTTCAATAATGCTAAAATACATATTCACTGCAATACCAATGGCATTTTATGCTAAAATTAAGAGCTCGAAAATGCCGATGATATTTGCAGCAAGGTTAACTTTGTCAACAATAGCTGCAATAACAGGATTAAATCAAGGAATAATAAGTGCAGATATTTACTCGTCAATTTTAATATCTTCACTCCTTTCAACAATGATTGTAGCTTTCATACTTAATAAAAATGAGTAAATAATATTATGCTAAAATAAGTAAAATTTATTTAACCTAAACTTCTCCCGATTCCTTTTCAATTACTGCTTCAATGTCCTTTAGTACTCTTTCAGCTTCCTCTATTTTTGCTGTTTCACCAGCTTTCAATACCTCAGCAATATTCTCAGAGAGTAAATCGTCAATGGACCTTCCCGATAGCATTAACCTACCTCTCTTAATGATCACGGGTGCAGGCTCTATAACAGCCCCCCTAATGAAGGCCATTTCCTCATTAATTGGAGTTACAATGAGGCTGCCTACAGTTCTATCGTCCAGCTTGATGTGATATATGTGGTCGCCGTAAGCAGTTGTGAGCACCTTTTCCAGCGAGTAATCTACAGCCTTCTCTATTAATGCTGACACATTGGATACTACGCTCTCAACAACTTTACTTACTTCCTCATCTGCCACTCTTTTGAAGTACTCTAGCCTCAAAGTGCCGTAAAGCCATTGAATTTTTCCATTCTTAACTTCATATTCAATTCTAGCTCTAATCACATCGCCCTTATCAGACTTCAGCTTATCGACAATGATATAGTAAAGTATTCTGTTTAGCTCTGCAGATGCCCTGGCAATTTCTTGAGGAGCTACTTCTCCACGCTTAATAAAGTCTCTAAGCTGAGCAAACAGCGTCTTCCTAATTTTATCTGCATAAGCCCCTGCAATTATCAGTCCAGTACTCAGTTGCATCTTACGCTCACCCACATTAAGTTATACATACATCGCTCAAAAACATTTCACTTAAATACGGTTAGCACAACGTCCGCTCAGACCACAACAACAATTAATTCAAGGTACAACCGTGAATTCTAAGATAAGTAAACCTTAATTTAAAATGAGATAATTACAATGAGAAGCAAAATGCAGCGAAGCTAATATTTATCCAAAGGATGCTAAAATGAATTGTGCTATACATAATACACACGACAGGCAAGTGCAATTTGAACTGCAAATATTGTGGGGGAAGCTTTCCGCCAGAAATCGTTCCTTGGAAAGTTCATTATTCCATCAAAGATCTAAGAAAATTTATTGAAGGAGATAATGAAGTAATAATAGCGTTTTATGGCGGCGAACCGCTAATCAACTCAAAATTTATAATGCAAGTAATGGATGAAATCCCTCATGCTAAATTCGTAATTCAAACCAATGGCACGTTAATCTCGAAGCTCGATGAAGAATACTGGCGAAAATTCAAAGCCATACTTCTATCAATTGATGGGAGAAAGGAAGTAAATGATTACTATAGGGGGGCTAAAACTTATCAAAAAGTCATTAAAGCTGCAAGATGGCTGAAGTCCATAGGATTTAATGGAGATTTAGTTGCTAGAATGACAGTGTCCGAAGCAAGCGACATCTACAAAGAAGTAACTCACCTTCTCTCCCTAAAACTATTCGACCATATTCACTGGCAATTAGATGTTGTGTGGAGTAACAGATGGAAAAACTTTGATGAATGGTGTAGGCACTCATATAAGCCTGGAATAAATAGATTGGCAAAATTATGGGTCAAGGAAGCCAAAAAAGGCAAAATTTTAGGTTTAGTTCCATTTCTAGGGATTTTGAAAGCAATGATTTTTGCTGGAAAGCTCGAATCTCCACCATGCGGAGCAGGCACTTCCGCAATAGCCATTTCAACCGATGGAAGAATACTCGCATGCCCCATAGCAGTTGACGTTAAATGGGCTGAACTCGGAAATATATGGAACTGCAAATGGATGGATGTCATAAATAAGGTTAGAATTGAGGAGCCATGCACTTCATGCGCATACTTCAAATATTGTGGAGGAAGATGCCTTTACGCCTACTTTGAAAAGCTTTGGGGCGAGGAAGGATTTAGGAAAATTTGCAATCTCACCATTCACACAATAAAAGAACTACTTAAAATAAAAGATGAATTGTTAAAATTAATAGATGAGAAAGTTGTTTCTACTGAAAGCATCATCTATCCAAAATTCAACAATACAACCGAAATAATACCCTAAACCGCTACTTCTTCACACTTTCAACAACCATCATTGTAAGAGTAGACCTAACTTTTGGCAAGCGCCTTATTCTCCAAGAGATTATTTCTTTAAGCTTATCCATATCTTCAGCTCGAATCTTAGTAATGATATCGTAAACGCCATACACTATGTACGCTTCTTCAACTCCTTCAATATTCATCAACTCGTCCAGGAGCTCACCTTCAGTTCCAGTTTCAGCATTAATTAAAACATATGCTAGCGCCACCACAAACCCCTCTCCCAACTACCTAAAGCTAAATTAATTCTGCATTTAAGGATTTTGCTAAACTATGACATTAAATTTTAAAGGTACAATTCAATTTTACAATTTGGCGATGAAGAGCCGCTAGTGGGCCGAATTAAATGTGGAGCGCGTCCTTTACTGAGCGCGGAATGATGGACGGTCTCCCTTACTGAAAAGATGATGATTGTGGACCTCACTGACCGAGAATCCTTTTCCAACTTCCAACTGCTTTAGTTTTGCAAATTCAGCTAGCATTTGCGCAGGCACACTCGTAAGGCCTCAGATGAACTTGGACATCATTATGAAATCCAATTTCATCCAGTGCTTTCTTAAGTAGCACTCCGGCACGAAACCCATTTTTAGGTAAAATGATATTGTAGGTATGGCTATTGGAAAAGTATAAGCTATTATTTTGTGACATCCCTGCTTTTCGAGTACTCTATAATTGTTTCAAGAATCTTTCTACCAATGCCTTCCCCCTGCCATTCTGGGTCTACTGCTATCCATGAAATATCTGAAATTCCATATGTAACTTTGCCTAATGCAAGGCCCACTACTTCATCCTCAACTTCAGCTACAAAGGCGTACTTATCTTTATCATCAATGAACTTCCTCAAAATGGCTGGCTTGTACAGCTTTAATTTCTCTTTCAAGTATTTACGCGGATAAATCGTATGATCGTACTTTTCCCATAAGTCAATTCTTGCTTTAATTGAAATTTTTGAACAAGCGTCTAAATCATTATAATTCATTTGCCTTACAATTAGATTCAAACATTCACCTACGATATGGAAAGTAAGCTTATTTCAAAAAGCTTTTCATGAAATTTTAGAAGCTAATTTTCAAAACTGCTATTTTTAAAGTGCATTTTAAAATGCGAAGTTATTTGGAAATTTACTGTTTTAAGCTATGCATAGCTTAAAGTTTGATGAGCTTCCAACGTTCAATAGCTCTACCATCTGGTAGAAATTTTGGGTCGCCAACCATTTTCGCTTTTAGTCCAAACTGCTTTAATGCCGCAAACATGAGTGCGGTAGAAATGTGAGCTGGAACTCGACCTTGCTTTACAAGTCTTTTCGCTCCAGGCGTAATTATTGGATTAAGCATTGTGTACTCGACTTCATTTTCAGACACTTTTCTAACATCTATATTTTCAACATAACCTACCTTTTTGAGCCAACTTGCCAATTTCCTTAATGCTTCGAAGGGATCTTTAGCTGTTGACGCGCCAATGCTATCCTTAATTTCATTGTAGACTATTTCTCCAGCTCTCCAAACTATTTCCCAAGTCTTTTCACCGAGCAAATCATATGCCGCATGGTATATTGCATAGATTTCTAGATCGAAGAATTCGGGGTCCACGCAAATCTTATTTTCAACTTTCTTCATCGATAATCACCAATTCACCATATGAATGCATTAGATTAATAAGTTATATCACTCCTTAGAATCATTTAAAGGTAAGCCATTTAAAATTACATGTTTGCACTTAAGTTTAAGTACCCCGAACATGTAATGGAAGAAGAGTGTAGGTAAATGGTGCCAGGAAATGAGTAGAATACCAGCCGGCCCGAATCCCCCAAACGAGCTTTATGTAATAGTTGAAATTCCAAAGGGGTCCAAAGTTAAGTATGAATTAAAGTTTGAATTGAGCATATTATGTGTAGATAGAATATTATTTACTGCAATGGCTTACCCATACAACTATGGAATTATTCCCTGCACCCTCATGCCCGACGGAGAACCGCTGGACGCCCTTATAATTACAAATGAAGAATTGCTTCCCGGATCTCTAGTTAAAGTTAGACCCATTGGCATACTTGAAATGGAAGATGAAAAGGGCGTTGACCACAAATTAATAACAGTACCATCAAGCGAAATTGATCCAACTACTGAAAATATCAATGATGTTGGCGATCTATCTGTAGCCACGCTAAATCAAATTAGGCACTTCTTTGAACATTACAAGGATCTCGAACCTGGGAAATGGTCTAAAGTTAAACGCTTCTTAGGGATTGATGAGGCAAAGAAAATGATTATTGAGGCTATAACTAGGTTCAAGGAGCATCATAACAAATAGGAAATTAGTTTAAGCGAATGATGCTGGGGTGGCTGTATTGAGAATAAAAGTCAGATTCCTATCATATTTGATGGAAATTTTGGGCATTAAAGAACAAGAAATTGAGGCTCCAGATGGAATAAATCTTGGAGAACTAGTTGAAATAATAAAGGGAAAGTGGCCTCAACTACGCAAATTGGACATTGAAAGCGAAGGCCCAATAATAGTGCTTCTAAATGGAGCAACTGCAAAACTTGCAACAAAAATCAAAGAGGGAGATGAAATATCCATTTTGCCGCCCGCAACCGGAGGTTAGGTTAGCCTAACATTAATAATTCAATAAGCAAATATAATCCAAATATGATGAAGGATGCTGATGATAAAAGCTTAATCCACTTAAACCTTAAAGCTCGAATGAGCTTAGCTCCAATCGCTACGCTTATGCTCATCACCAACAATGCGGATAATAAAACCCCAATAAAAGCGTGAAATGGAGAAGTACTTTCCAATGAAATTGCCAAGACAGCTAAATTCGTTTTATCAGCCAACTCCATAGAGGATACTAGTATGAATGTAGTTAAGAAAATGGAGCTATTATCACTCTTAAGTTGCAATTCGTCATCTTCAAAGCCGCCCCTTAATGAAAGTATTCCAAACGCGATGAAAAGCACAGCGGCGCACATTTTAGCTAAGAAAGAGGAAATATGGATGTTCGCAAAATATCCTAGGGCAAAGCATATGACATTAACTGCTAGAAAGCCGGTAATGCTACCAATTAAAACGGGGATTGGCTTAAATCTTGATGAAAGCATGATGGTTGCAATTTGGGTTTTATCACCCAATTCAGCCAATGTAACTAATGTGAATGAAGCTATGATGGATGTTAGGTCGATGTTCATGGCCCAACTTCCACCTACATCATTCGCTAAATAATTGCATTGATCCATTTTAATATTATTGCCATTCAATGTTAATTAGCTACATCTGCTCTATGTAATTAGCTATCTTCATTAGAGCTTTAGCGCCATGGGAAGTTGGAGCTAAGTTTACTAGTGGAATGCCTTTAACGGATGCTTCAACGAATTTATCATCATATGGAACTTCAAATACGCCTTCAAAATCATTACTCAAAGCTACTTCAATTACTTCATCCTTAACGGAGCTTGGAATATCTGCCCTATTTAATATTAAGCTTCTATGGAGATTTAGCTTATTGAGTGCATTGCTAATCAACCTCAAAGTGTAGGCGCCAAGCGGAGTTGGCTCAGATACGACAAATGCCCATTCCACTCGAATTAATGCTTGAATTACGGTATTTTGTATTCCAGGTGAAGTATCAACTATGATGAATTTATATTGATCTAAATCTTCTCTGCTGAAAACTGCGTCCATGAGAAGCTTTGCTACAATTGGAGATCTAGCCTCGCCAATCTTCAATTGAGCTCCAATTAAGGTTAGATTTCCGCTTTCAGCTTCGAAAAGCTCACCAATAACTTTTCCTGCATCAGATATTGCATTAACTGGACACATAATAATGCAGGCTTTGCAGCCTGAACACCTTTCTATAAGAGGCATTGGAGGACTTCCTGGCTTCATAATTAGTGCATGCTCCGGACAATTCTTAACACACTCACCACATGCTACGCACTTTAACTCATCAATATGCGGTGCAAATATCTTCAATTCTCCCACAATTGAAGGCTTCATTTGAAGTAGCATAGCATCATTTGGGTTATCCACATCAGCATCCACTAAAAGTACTTTACACTTCCTACTTAGAAGAGTAGCTAAATTCACTGCAATAGTGGATTTCCCAGTGCCGCCCTTCCCACCGGTTACTGCAATCACCTTAGGCTTGCTCATAAATTTAAAACCTCCAATAAGCTTTCAAATGCTTTAGTTAAGGCTTTAGATGCCCGCGAATCCGGATTAAATTCCAATACCGGCTTTCTTTGGGCAACCGACCTTAGAACTTCAAAGTCAAAGGGCACTTTGCCCAGCACATCGACTTCATAAGTGGATTTAAGCTCCTTCTCAATTTCAGTAATATAATTGCTGATATCAAATTTGTTAATTATAATTCCCACAGGCACTTTGAAGTGATGAGCAACTTCAATAACTCTCAATGCCCCCTTGAAGGATTGCGGAGTTGGCTCAACAATTACAATCGCATAGCTCGCACCTAGAAGAGCTGCAATCACTGGACATCCGATTCCTGGAGCCCCATCAGTTAAAATTAAATCTGCATTTATGCTTTTAGCCAACTCTCCTGCTTCATTCTTAACTACACCAACAAGCAGCCCCGAGTTATGCTCTCCAACTTCAAGCTGAGCAGTTGCCATTGGAAAGCCATGAATAGTTTCGCCCGTAATTAGCTCTCCAGTCCTCACCATAACTAGGTTAATCGCATTTACTGGACAAACTAATTTACATACTCCACAACCTTCGCACATAAAATGCGCAACTTCCAGCATCCCTGATTCATTTCGAGTTATAGCGCCGTAAGCGCAGTGCTCCAAGCATTTCCCACACCCAATGCATTTCAAGTAGTCGATAACCGCCTTTCTAGATATTTTCACTTCAAATTTTTTAGTTATGTTTTTAAGTGGAATCAGCAACTTCAAACTGGGAGTATCAACATCAGCGTCTGAAGCTACTATTTTATATCCATTTGAATGTAGGAAGAAAGCTAAGCTAGCAGATATTGTTGTTTTGCCTACTCCGCCCTTACCACTTACAATTACAACCTCTCGTCTAGAATTCAAGATACGTACCTCAGTGCATCTTTAACTTTAATGTTTGGAGGTACAGTTACCATTCTAATCCCAAGGCTTTGAAGTACACTTGAAGCATTTGGACCAAACCTTCCAGCTATCACGACTTGAACTCCTTTATTAGCTAAATACTGAGAAACTGCTATTCCAACTCCATGCGGCTGATAAATGTATTGATTAGGCTCTACAGCAACGTTCTTAACCTGTCCTTCCTCCAGGTCAATTATCGTAAATGCTGGAGCTCTACCAAATTGCATTGAAACGAAGTCATCAAGCCCACCTCGCCCAATACATGCAACTGCAACTCTTAGCATACCCGACTTGACCCTAGGTCTTTGAGCAGTAGTTCGGGCAGTAGGAAACAGCGGCATCATTGGAGGAGGAAGTTGATAGGGCATAAATGGATATCCCCTCCTTCTACCTCTACCATAAGCCATTCCGCTACATGAAGAAATTTGAGGATTATATGGAGTTAATTTCTGCTGCTTAACTTCATCAATAACTTCTCCAAGAGTCTTAGAGTTCGTTAAATATATTGATATACCTTTAGATTGGAATGCCGATGCAGCTCTAACACCAATACCCTTAACAATCACCGCATCTACACTTAGCTCATTCAACAAGTCAATAACACCGCACCTATCTCCATGCTCAAGCATCACATTCTCAATTTTAAATGTCACATGACCATCACTGGTTAAAGCCACAATAGCATGAAATGAAGCCCTACCAAAGTGATCTGACACTGGAGAGTCGAGTCCACAGTCATCGTCGAGGGGCACCAGAAACCTCATGAAATCACCAAAACATACCGAAATAGCTGATCTTATAAATTTTGTGCCATAGCACAAAACAACAACTACTAATAAGATAAGATTATCGGCCTACCCTCAATAATAGCTTGAACAAGCTTTCTCCTACCAGTTTCAAGACACCTCCAAAGAGAGCCTCGAGATAACCCCATTTTCTTGGCAGCCTCCTCCTGCGTCAGCTTTTCCACGTAGACAAGCCTCAAAGCCTCAACTTCATCCGGAGAAAGATGAATGGGCTCACCTTGAATTGGAATTCTAAATTCGTCAAGAGGAATGAACATCATGGCTTTAGGTTGAACTCCAATTAATCTAGGCTTAGGTGGGCGGCCTGGTCCACCACGCCTCCAGCGCCATCTCCAGGGACCCTGATGCCTCATTCTAACACCTATTCCAAAGTACACTCTCAAGCAATATAAATAATGTCATGTAAATGAAATTCGCTCATGAAAACAGACTAAGTAAATTTAACCATGAAAAGCTTCATTAAAAATCCTTAAAAGCAATAGCAATCACCTTTTAGTTGGTGATGCCATGAAGGGGAAGGCCGTGCACTTCACAGAAATTGAACTTGAAAAGGTCACTGCTCCAGGAGCTAAGAATACAGCCGTTAGATGGCTCATATCTGATAAGGACGGCGCTCCAACATTTGCCATGAGACTATTCGAAGTTGGAGTAAATGGAAATACTCCACTTCACAACCACCCATGGGAGCATGAAATATTCATACTTGAAGGCGAAGCAAAAGTGAAAATGGGAAATGAAGAATTTCACGTAAAGCCAGGATACGCCATTTACATTCCTCCAAACATTAAGCACACCATAGTGAATACTGGAGAAGGCACATTGAAGTTTCTATGTATGATACCAATAAAAAAGTGATTTAAAGTTGAATAAAGCGCATCAACTAAACAACTTCCATGCCAAGTTTACGTATATTTTACTCATCTTAATCAATTCTTTAATTGAAATGTACTCGTCAGCTCTATGAGCAGCTCCAAGCGCTCCCGGCCCAAAGGTAATTATCTCAACGCCCCCCTCAACAAAGTACCTCATGTCAAGGCCGCCAATGCACATCGTAGGCTTTGGAGCAACTCCCAAAATTTTACATGCAGCTTCATCCGCAAGCTTAACTATCCTTGAATTTGGATCAGTTACACAAGCATTTGACTTGCCAAGCACTTCGAGTTCAACCTTCAATTGAGGATCCTTAAGCCTCATCTCTTCAAGGAAAAGCGTTATTTCCTCCAATGCCTCATCAGGCGACTCCTCTGGAACTATCCTTCTATCAATGGTGAAGCTGCATATTAACGGAACAACATTTTTAGCTCCACCAAAAACTTCTCCCGCGATATTCATCGTTGCTTTAGCACCTCTAGGATCAATGTAATCGTAATTGCTCTTCTTTGCTTCAACTCATTAATCATTGCATGCGCAACTTCAAGCATTTCCTCGAAGGCATTAACTCCAAGCCATGGAGTAGAGCCATGCGCAGCCTTACCCTTAACCACAACTCTAACCCACAGCACCCCCTTATGACTAAACCATATGCACTCGGTTGAAGAAGGCTCTGCTATTATGCAGTAATCAGGAAAAGCGATTCCCCTACTCAAGATATATCCGACGCTTGTTGCACCGCCTAACTCTTCATCAGGAGTGAAGGAAAGCTCAATAGACCCATTGAAGTTTGAGCAAATCTCTGCTAACGCCTTAGAAGCAATGAGAATTGAAGTTATGCCGCACTTCATGTCAGTTGAGCCTCTTCCATAAATTCTCCCACTCGCAACCTTGGCCTTGAAAGGCTCAGTTATGCTCCAACCAGAACCCGGAGGAACCACATCATAATAGCCATTGAAATGCAAAACCGGCCTATCGCTGACCCCCTTCAACCTCGCAAGGGCAATGAAACGTGGGTAATCAACCAAATTAGGGTAGAATCGGACATTCCTTATAGTGCTCTCCAGGAGGCACAACTGTTGGAAAACCTATTAAGTCACTTAGTATCCTAATGACCTCACCTTCCAATTTCATCGACAATTGAAAAGGCTTTCCTCAACAATTAGACTCGCCTAAAAATGCTGAGGAATATTAAGCATTTATAATTTGGCAAAATCAGAAAGCATACTTTTAATAATCATCAAGCCAATATTTTAGTTGATGCCGCCAATTAATTAGGGAAAGTGAGAAAATGGGTGGAATACTATTCATTGGAGCGGGAAGCGGCGGTGAAAGAATACTTTCAATAGCATATGGCACATTTAAAAATTTAAGAAGTCCTGAAAACTACTTCGTCGCTTTAAACACTAGCAGAAAAGATCATGAAAGGGTTAAGTCATACTTTGAAGAGAGGAGAATATCCTCATACCCAAACTTCATATTTGAAACCATTGGTCAAGCCGTTTTAAGTGGATATGGTGCTGGAAAAGACCCAAAATTGGGTTTAAAAGCTTATGAAACTGATAGAGAGCAAGTCGTTAACATGCTTAAAAAGCTACATAAAAAGCATAACTTCAAAATTGCAATTCCCATAGCAAGCCTAGGTGGCGGATGCGGAACGATGATTTTAGGGGAAATAGCCAATGACATTAGGGAGGAGCTTTCCCTTAGAGTTATACCCCTATGCACCGTGCCATTTAGAAGGGAAGGAGACCTACTAATTGAAAATGCAATATTAGGGTTAAAGAACCTTTTGAGTAAGGGATTGAGCCCGCTCATATTTGATAATGAGCTTATGATGAGATTTAGCCAGACAGTTGGAGAAGGAGTTGACAGAGCCAACATAATAATTACTTCATTAATTTCAAGCCTAGTAGACTTGGTGGAGTTCGGAGGATTCGCAAACCCACCCATAGACATCATCGATTTAACGAGGCTGATACTGCCACAATGCGGCTTCTTTACAGTAGTCTACCTAGACAATTACAGGGACTTTAAGAAGAAGTGGAAAGATTTCTTTGAATATCATAAGTCACTAATTTCAAGACCGATCGATGGAACAAACGCCTTTGTGATGTTCAAGGCCAGAAGCTTTCCACATGAAATGGCTGAAAAAGTTCTTTCATACCTTCGAGTCAAGTATAAAGCTAAGGAGATAATACCCTCAACGCTTGAAGATAGGTCTTTCGGAGGATACACCATAGTTGCAATGGTTTGGGGAATGTCCATAAAAGACATGAAACCTAGACTAAAAACAAAGAGGCCACTTAGCGAAGAAATACTAAAGGCTTTGAGGCTAAGCTAATTCAACTTTTCTTTTTAAGTAAGATATTTAATTTAGATATCCAATTAATATTCTCGATTCTCACCTACAGCTATCTGGAGGTGGCGGCTGTGGGTGGGAAGCATAAGAAAAGCATTTCTCAAATGGAGAAGCAGCAGAGGTTAGCGCAACTAAGAGTACTAAGAGGTAAAAGGCGATTCGAAGCTATGGAAAAGACGGTAAGGGACATACTCGTTACAGATGAAACCATCAGTCAAATGAAGAGAGAAATACTTAAAATGTCATGCATAACCCCCTCAGCAGTTGCATTAAAATTCAATTTGAGGTTAAGCGTAGCTAAAGACCTACTAGAAGAAATGGAGAAGAAAGGAGAAATAATTTTGATTTCGAAGAACAGGAGACTTTCAATATATAAGCCAGCAGCTGCATCCTAAATGAATTCACTTAGCCTACGAGAACGCTTAACTTTAGGAAGCTTACCAGTAGCATTAACAACGCCAATGGGAGAGTAAGTCACATAACCTAAATCAACAAGCTTCCTCAAAACCAAATCCGGCTTAGAAATGCCAAGCATCTTCAAATCCTCCAAAAACCTTATGATTCCAACACTCCAGTAATCATTGAGATACTCTATGGCTTTCTCAAGATCTTCATCAGCCACATGCTCTTCAGCCTCTTCAATTACTGGCTTAAGCTCAGTTTTCTCCGCTTCTTTAACCTCCAATACCTTATCTAAACTCTCAATTTTCTCCTCAGCAGCTCCACACATGGAAGAGCTAGTTTGAACCTCTTCAACTGAAGAAGCCTCAGTTGACTTCTCGACTTCAATGCCTTTCCGTATTGCAACAATACGTGGCACAGGATAAGCTACAATATAATCTTCAGGCTCGAAAAAACCCTCAGGAGCAGAAATTTTCCCCTCTTCAATTAAGTCGTTCAACGCGATGCTCAAAGTTATACTTCCAACATTATTTTCCTCAGCCCACTTAGCTAACTCACTAAAGGAAACTCTGCCTCCAGCTTTCTCAATAAACCTGTAAAGTTCATTCACAATTCTCTTATAGTAGTCTTCAGCATTCATCAATCAGCTTCACCGCCAACCATATAAAGCTTAATTTCAAGCTTAACCTCAATCAGCAATCTATTTCACTAACAACTATAAAGTTATTCTGGTGAACCATGCCGAGAAAACTTGAGAGAAAAGAGAGAAGAGCAGGGTACATGTACTTCAAATCCTCAGAAGTCAGAAGTAACATGAGACTTGAAGACATATTAAATATAGTGTTCACAAGAGCTGAGAAGTATAAGCACGCTGCACTAATAATACTTGAGGGAATTAAGGAAATCGCAAAATCGAGAAATAGAAAGCCACTATGGATAAGCGATAGCGAAATGTCCTTGCTAATTCATGAAAGACTTGGAGAGAAAAAGAAGAGCTTAGCTTATAGAGTAATCTCTGAATTCTTGGTTCCAATGGGATTCGTAAGCTATAGGCCGGACGAGGGAAGATACTTCATAAGTAAGAGCTTTCAACTAGCATTAATAAGACTTGGAAATGCCTATGCAAGGTGGATTAAAAGTTGAAAGTAAACTTGGAAAATTTAGCTTATAGGATAGCTAAAGTAAAAGCAAAATTCACAGTCACAGCAATGCCGGACTTCTTCATCGACCACTTCATAATATTCCCGTCAAGCATAGAAGAATTAGTGATGGAGATTAAGGAGGCTGCAAAACGTCATGGAGGAAACATCTTCAAGGGACACCAATACCTGCTAAGAGGAGGATGTGCAGCTAACTTCGCCTCAGCACTAGCCAAACTTGGAGTTAAAGTTAAATTAATAGCAGAAACCAACATCATCGGACGCCATATACTTGAAGTGTTCGCTGAAAACGTGGACTTAAATCACCTGAAAATTGGAGATGAATATTCAATTACAGCAGCATTGGAAGTTAAAGTTCATGATAAAAATGTGAATATAATGATTAGCTACCCCGGCCCGGCTAGCAACTTCGGGCCGGAGAAACTTAATGAAAGCGATTATGAGACAATCATGAAATCCGACTTCATTGCAATTTTCAGCTGGAATATGAACAAAAGAGCAAACAACCTAATAAAGGAGGTATTCAGTAGAGCTAAAAACTCCGGTAAAAGTAAAACATACTTGGACCTTGGAGATCCAACTTCAAAGAAGGATGAACTGAAAAAGCTGATTCGAGAAGTACTTGTCAAAGACCTGGTTGACGCATTAAGTGTTAATGAAAATGAGTTAATTCAATTGGCAAGTGCAATTAACGTAAATATAGGTGGAGACCACCAAGGAAGATTGATAGGCACCTTAAAGGCAGTTTCAATGAAATTGAACTTGAGAATAGACCTTCACACAGCATGTTTTGCAGCAACTGCCTATGAAGGCGAAATCAAAGTTGTCCCAACATTTGCTGTTAAAGTGCTTAGAGTTACTGGAGCTGGAGATGCTTGGAACGCAGGTAACATATTTGGTTGGGGCATAAACCTAACTGATGTAGAGAGATTGATGGTAGCAAACGCAGTAGCAGCATACTATATATCTAACGAGCACGCTGAGCACCCTTCATTAAGCGATCTAGCTCGATTCCTCATAAATAATAAATCAAATCTCCATAAACTTAATGCAAATTGCTGATAAAATCATATTTAGGTAATAACTATGACCTCCTTCTTTAAAACGACAACTGTATGTTCTGCCTGAGCAACCGGCTGCTCATTAACTTCAATCATCATTGGATACTCGCTGATAAAGCCCTTATCCATAAGATACTTAAATGCTCTCTCAAATCGAGGGTTCCTGCTACTCTTTGTTAACCACCTCTTCGTAAATGGCAGAGTCTTGTAATTTCTCTGAATCTCTAGGAATAAACTTCGGGCAGCACCCATTTTGGGAGGCTTTTCGCTAACCAGCTTAAGTATGTTTCCTCCTCGCCTCCCAATAACTTCACCCTTCCCCTTCTTCGTTGTTGCGAAAGGCTCGATTGCATAGGCATTTTCAGGCTCCAATCTATTAAAAACATCTCTAAAAGACCTGACGTTTGGAATTATAATTCCCGTATGAACCTTGTACTGGGCTAATTTATGACCGGCCAAATTAACAATGGGCTTAAAACCATAATATTTGATGGTCTTCTCAATGATCCTGCTGATCTTCGAGACCCTCATTCTTGGCTCCAACTCTTTAACTACATTATCTAAGGCTTCCTCAACAGCAATGATCAGCTCTTCATGTTCAGAATTAACATTAACTGTAATTGCGGAGTCTGCAATAAATCCGCTGTAATGAGCGCCAACATCAACTTTGACGAGAGAGCCTTCCGGAATGGTTTTAATGCTATTTGCAGGAGGAGTGTAATGTGCTGCAACATGATCTATGCAAATATTACATGGAAAAGCAGGCTTACAGCCTAAACGCTCAACTATTCGCTCAACTTCCTCGCAGATACTTAACAGCTTAGCTCCACTTCTCACAGCATTCTTTGCCCAATGCTTAGCTCTTTTAACTGCTTCGCCAGCTTTCAAGTAGTATTCGACAACCTCGTCCATACTCAATTTAATCACGATTAATTATTTGCCCACACGAGACTTAAAATCTTATTTGAGAAGAAAGCAGCTTCAATGCCTAATGATAATCGCTAAATAATAAAAGTTAATGGTTTAGGGCTCAGCCCTGAAATGATTGTTGTCAATCTAGTAAAAGAATGGTACATCCTTCCAAGCTACGTCCATCCAGTCAAACTCGGTTACAACTTCACGTTTTGAAACCACTTTATGCATTCCCTTAAGCAAAGCATGATGTCTAACCTCATCATCCAAAATATACCTCAATACATATGATATGCGCTTATCCTCTATGTCGCCTAATAGCTCTTTAATAACTTCAACCATCTCAGCTTCAACTTTAATATGCTTATCAATAACCTTCTCAAGCGATAAATACTCTTCATCAGTTAATGGTTTGCTCAAACCTTTCAAGTGAATTATTAGGGCGCGAATTAGCTCGGCATGCTTCAACGAATCATGAACAACGCTTTTAATCAGCACCTTTACCAGCTCATTCCCCAGGGAAGACGTTGCCTCATCCAAAGAAAGTGCATTTTCCTTCTCAATTAACATTTGTCTTTCTAATATTTCTATGAATTTTTCATATTTAATGATAATTCATCATTAACTTAAATATTTAATGCAAGTTACAGCACCCGCAAGCCTAAATTGAAATTACTTAAGTTTCATCACTGGAGCTCTACCTAAGAAACCCAAGTCAGCCATTTCTCCTGGCTCATTCTCAGTAAGTACAACTCTAATCCCTGAAGGCTTACCCTTAGATTTCAATAGAGCATATATGTCAAGCAGAAAATTTCTCAAAATCTTACTACTCATTTTAGGTAAAACTGCCATATCAAAACCAGCTACGCAAACCGCTGAAAGAGAAAGCAAGTTATATGCAGTTAATTTACCCTCTTTACCCAATTCCATAAGCCTAGAATCCTCCGCATATGGCAACATGACCTCATTGAAGCCAATGCACTTGAAACCTTCATTGACTATTTCTCTTATTCTTTCATTTAGCTTAAAAATGGCATGGTATGTAGCCGGCTCATAGAAATCTTCACCACTAACCATTTCAATTAGTCTCGCAACGCTATCATCCATCCATGGTGAAATCGATAAGTCAATGCCAAAATTATCAATACTAAGTTTATTAGAAATGAAATTTAAAATACACATCGCAGCATTATAACAAGCTTTAATTTCAGCAGTTAAAGATCCATTATTTCTTAGCGCACTAACTAAATTTCCAACATAAAGCAGTGCTGCTGAAACCCCTATTCTTCCCTTAACCGCTGAAGCAGCTGGAAAGTAGGGAGTTAATATGTGACTTTTAATTGAAAATGAAACTTTAACGAAGTGCTCTGGACTCAATCTATTCAAAATTAATTCAAGAAGCTTTTGAAAAACTCTTAATTGAACTTCATTTCCAGAGAGTGAAATAAAAATGCGTCTATGCATAGATAAAACTTCCAGTATTTTCGGTATATCATCTTCATTTGCATTTACTATAGGGATGGCAATGTAGTCGATTTCATCTGAAAGTCCCCTTTCAAGTTTTTCAGCTATCATAGCTACGCGCCCTGCTGGTTGTGGAGCTAAAGCTAATCTCTTTGTCCAAATTTCAATGCCAAATTTGCCATAAACATCGTTGATTAAATCGCTTAAGGTTGGACTAAATCGGCTTAAGTCACCCTTAAGCAACTCGGGATCGACGTGAAATGTCAACGCGCGAATCTTCATTCGAATCACTACTTAAATTGAAAGCATGTAAATAAATAAAATGTTTTCGAGAACAAGACATTAGCACCTTCTAAAGCACGCTATAAACTTGTTCTAGAGTAAGCCCGCAGTAAAAATGCCAGCGAATTTTAATGCCTTTGAAGGATTTAATAATAATTGAACCAGACTAGAAATATGATTATCATAATCAAATTCACGCATAACTTTATCTTGAAACTTTAATCTTTCTGCACCCTTAGCCATAATTTTTACAGGCAAGTAATCGTGAGCTCCAAGTACTCTAAAAGCGATATACGCAGCTCTTAACCCATTAATTAATGGCTTCACACTAGTGCAATACTCTCCTACAGCTCTTTTCCAGTCCAGTTCGCTGTTCAACAATTTATTCAGCTTATCAGCCATTAATTTTGCAGCAATAGTGATTGGGTATAGCCCACCTCCACTCAAAGGCTTTGTCATTTGAATGCAATCCCCAATACCAACAATTCTTCCTAAAGCTATTTTGCCAGCAACTCCGCGAATAATCGTGCCTCCGAAAAAGTATTTTAACTTCGATTTTCGAAGCTTGCCTTGGATTTCAAGCATTTTCTGAAAAGCCAGTAACCTCCTCTGCAATTTAGCGCTAGACTTTGAAGCTAATCCTATTATAGCTTCGCGCTTATCCTTTAATGGTATGAACCACGAGAAAAAACCATCGGCGAACTTATTTAAGTAAACTTCAATGCAATCACAATCAACTACACCTTTAATTTTCGCCTGCAAACCGTAATAATCGTCGCTTTGACTTATCAAATTAAGATTTCTGGAGTGCAGCCTACTAGCTCCTTCAGCCAAAACAATGACTTCACCATTAAACTTCTCACCTCCTGCAATCAAAAAACCCCGATCACTTACATGAGTAACTTTAAAATTCAGCTTAACTTCAGCACCTGCACTTAGGCTTTCATGATATAAGTGCTGCTCCAACCCAACCCTATCAACTTTAACTGCCAGTGGGTTCCCCCTCCAAACAAGCGCACCACTCCCAGTGAAAATCTTCATCTCATTGAATGTCTCTTCCACAAGGAATTTTGGAAGCCGTAAAAGCCTGGCAGTTCTACTGCTAATTATACCTGCGCAATGCTCTGGACGACCAACTCTTCCATGCTCCTCAAAAACAACTACCCCATCTCCTAAAAAACTAGCTATCAAGAGTCCTGAAAATCCTCCACCGACAATGAGCACTCTTCCCTGCAACGTTACTCAATAAACTTAAATGCATAACCTAAAATAGCTTTACTTTATCGTTAAATTAATTTTATATTTTAAGTGAAAACTTAATTTAACTGGGTGATTCGGTGCATAATAAGCTCAAAAGAATGCTGAAAAAAGGGTTGAACGCAATTGGTTTATGGGTTACGATAGATTCACCAGATGTTGCTGAGCTACTTTCAAACGTTGGATTTGACTGGCTTGTCATCGATATGGAGCATTCTCACCTAACCATAAGTGATGTACAAAACTTAGTTCAAGTCATAGATGAGAATAATACTACACCAATAGTTAGGACTGCATGGAATGACCCAGTATTAATTAAAATGGTTTTGGACGTAGGAGTTCATGGAGTTCTAGTACCATGGGTTAATAGTAGGGAGGAAGCCGAACTAGCAGTAAAGTCTGTCAGATATCCTCCTCAAGGCATTAGAGGTTATGGACCTAGAAGAGCTGCAATGTACGGCTTAAAGTTAAAGGAATACCTCAAAACTGCCGATCAGGAAGTTATGGTGATTCCTCAAATTGAAACCGCTAAAGCAGTAGATAATCTTGAAGAAATATTGTCGGTTGAGGGCATAGATGCGATATTTATTGGCCCATATGACTTAGCAGCATCACTAGGATACCTGGGAAATCCAAGCCACCCAGTAGTTCAGGAAAAAATCAAATTAATATTAGATAAAAGCAGAACTGCAGGTGTGCCTGCAGGAATTTTCACGTCACCTGAAGAAGCAAAAAGGTACATTGAAATGGGATTTCAGCTAATAGCTGCTGGAAGCGACATAGGGATACTCGCAAATAAATGCATGGAAATTTTAAGAAAACTAAAGAATCAATGAGTTCGCAACCCCATTTATTTAATTTAAAACTAAGTTAAGAGCCACGGCTACTAAGCAAGCTTTAAGTTAAATTTAATGCAAGTTTTAAGTGGTGGTCAGGTTGAATGATTATGAACTCATAAAGCATCCAAAGTTCATTGAATTTCTTTCAGGCATGCTTCTAACATTAGACAAATTTTACAAGCTTGACGAGGAAATGAGGAAGCTTATAATAAGGAGCTTTGAAAGCTGGCTTAGACGAGTAGGAGAATCGCCGCCTGCAAGAGCTGTCATTAGGTGTCCGTACTGCGGCAGACCCATTGAAGTCCAACTAACTGCTAGAAGCTTAGCTTAATCGAAGCTTTAAGCCAGCCTCTTATGCATATATGGGCTGTTGGGAAGCCTCCTATACCCAAATCTCCTATAATAATCTCTAACGCCAATTCCTGAAAGAACTAGCATGCGGCTTCTATCATACTCTTCTAAAGCCACCCTTTCAGCTTCAGCCAGAAGCTTGGTCCCCCAACCTCTATGCTGCCACTCAATCACCGGCTTCAAACCCACAGGCAACTGAGGGCCGTAAACGTGCAACTCCCGTATAATTGCAGTCTTCGAATTCACCTCTCTTCTATGAGCTCTATCAGAAGGTATTCTTAACCTCAAAAAGCCTATTAGAATGTCTTGAACTACATCCTCAAATGAGAGGAATATTTCAATTCCACCACTAGCCTCATAGGAAATTTTAAGCAGCCTTATGTTCTCAAGCTTTGGAACCAAGCCCTTCTTAAGCATTACATGTCCAACTTCACGGCACCTTATACAACTGCACTTCAAACCCCTTCTTTCAAGTTCCCAATGAACTAATTGCCTTAGATGCCCCTTATCAACTCCAGCTTCAACAACGTTCACCGGAATATCCCTTTGAATTCTCTGAATTCTAACCCACCTTGGAATCTTAGGCAAAATTTTTACTAGAAATTCTATTGCATCCCCAGTCGTCATCGGCTTATAATCGCCTCTCAACCACATATCATAAAGCTTTGTCCCCTTAACTACAATTGTAGGATAGATTTTGAGCATGTCCGGCATAAAGTTTGGATCACTAAAAATTACATTGAAAACCTCCTCATCCATGCTTAGGTCGCTTCCAGGGAGCCCCGGCATGATGTGATAGCAAACCTTGAATCCCGAATCCTTCAAAATCCTCGTTGCTTCAATGGTGTCCTCAACCGTATGCCCTCTTTCAAGACGAGATAACACCTCCTCAAAAACTGTTTGCACTCCAATTTCAACTCTTGTTCCTCCTAGGCGAAGCATTCTGTCAGCTTGTGCCTCCTTCGCCCAGTCAGGCCTAGTTTCAAATGTCATTCCGACGCATCTTATCTTTGCATGCTCGTTTCTCTTCTGAGCGCTTTCAAGGCTAATCCACCTTTTGGGCTTATCCCTAGGATACCTGTTCATGGCTTCAAGACACATAGTTACGAACCACTCTTGATAGTCAAGTGGAGTTGCCGGAAACGTTCCGCCCATAATTATTAGCTCAACTTTTGATGGCGTATGCCCGAGAAGCTCATATTGGCTTAGTCGAACTTTAACCTGCTCATAGGGATCATAATTACACATCTGCGCTCTCATCAATGCAGGCTCTTTACCATAATAGCTTTGCGGAGTACCATAATTCGGACCTCCAGGACAATAAATGCATCTACCATGCGGGCAGGGGTATGGCTTAGACATTACTGCAACTACAGTTACCCCTGAAATAATTCTGACAGGCTTCCTCCTAGACCTTAAAAGCCTCTGTATGTTTTTGGCATCCAACAATTTCGCACCACACTACTAAATTATAAACAGCAATTTGAAGATGTCGGAGCTTTCACTCCAATTACAACATGATTTTCAGCGAAAAATCTCGATTTGAAGCTTTTACCATAAACCTTGATTACTTTAAATCCAGCCTCCCCAACCGTTTGAACAGCTTCTCTCCTCGAAAATAAGTGATAAAATCTATGAAATGTCCCTTTTCTAGACCTCCACGGAACATAAGTATCTCCGAATTCCCTGACTTTACCAGTAACGTATTTCCACAGCATGGCCGGAATTTTACTGAAAAATCGCGGTTGATATTTAGCCCACACGCTTAATACAAGCATTCCATTAGGCTTCAACGCTCTAAAAATCTCATTTAAAGCGGCGATCCTCGCACTTTTTGATGGTATGTGATGAATAGTAGCTAGACAAGCCGCACCATCGATGACCTCACCTCTTAATGGCATAAAATTCATATCGCAAAGAATTGGATGTAACAAGTACGATTTACCAATAACCCTAGACTTGTTAAGAGCTATTCTTAACATATCACGCGATAAGTCTATAGCTAAAACTTCGGATCCACATTCAATTGCAGCTATAGCATGTCTTCCTGAGCCGCACCCCACATCTGCAATTAATTGATCCTTTTTAGCTATTAGGTAAATTTCATCCCAAGGTCTACGCCTAGTTGCATCGAATTCTCTTGAAATTTCATTGAAAATCATCATTAAATGCCGCTTAACTCTAAATAGATCATTCACGAGTTAGCGTCCTCCCCAAAATTTTTCTCCAAGTCTAGACATGATTAGCGGAGCTGAAGCCAATGATCCTATCAAAATGAAGTATATTGAGGCACTTCTAACTCGCATTATTGGTATATTTCGTTTAGTTATCTTAATTCTGTAATCAACGGTCGCTATGCCTGAAAGCTCATTTGAAATCACGATTATTAACCTAACAGTTTGCTCGAAATTCACCTCACCAGAGTACGGCGAATCACCTTCAAATATCGCATTAAGCTGCCCAAGTGAATCCTTAATTTCACTAATATTGCATCGCCCACCAAGAAGGGGCGGCTCTAATATAATGTCAGAGCTAGCAGTTACAATGTATATTTTAAGCCCATAACCTCGCACTTCAATTTCTATTTTATCCAATGGACTAAATATTTGAGAGCATATGACTTCTCCTTCCCCAACTATTAAGCTACTTGAGCCTGTGAACTCTGATGTGCTAAAGGGTATTTCTATCATGCTTGATGAGTAAAGCACTAAGCCAACTGTAAGTAGTATTAAACCTAATCTGCCGATGAAGTAGAGGATCCTCATGTAGGCTCAAACCTCCTAATAAAATGTAAAGCAACAGCTGCAAGAACTCCAATTGAGATGGCATAGTGAGCTATAAGGTACACCGCTGATTCTTCAAAGGTTAATGTTGGCAGATGAATGAAAGGAAGAAGAGACCCTCCAAAGTGAGAGGCAAAAGCAAAGAGAGGCTCAAGAATGAATAGAGCAACTTGATACTCATATCTTCTTGTTGTGCCCGCGAAGTAAAGCATTGCAATCTCGAGAATTGCAATGGCAAAATACAATGCAACCCCCATGCCAAGAGATGCGCCTCCTCTCTTAATTAAAAGTGAAGCTGCAACGACAATGGCTCCAAAAAGAATGCAGGGACCAGTGACCGATAAAATTAGAAGAAGCAATTGAAAGCCGTAAAGATTGAAGACTTCTGGATATAATAAGTATGAAGCTAGCAGCAGCGTCAAGGTGAAGTATGTGAATGGAATAAGAATGCAAGTCAAAATTTTAACGATAAATATATCCAAGCGCTTCAATGGGTACGTGAGGTAAGTTTGCATCAAGCCCTTCTCCACTTCACCTGCAAATCCAAAAGCAATGTTCTTAGCCATTAAAATATTAGTTATAAACTTAGGCAGAACTGTTGAAAAGTACAGATATATGAGAAAAATCGTCATACCGCCTATACCACCAATATGGGGTATAGCCGAAACGATAAGGAAAAAGGCATACAATGCAGCGTAAAGCTCAGCCATTGGAAACCTGTAGGCTGAAGAAAGATCTATTGATAAAAGCTCTAGTAGAGCTTTAAGCCTACTATAGCCAGCTTTAACCTCCATTTGAAGCCACCCTCTTGTAAAGCTCTTCTAATGAAGCTGCCTTCAAGTCGACGCCGAAAAGCTTAACTCCCGCCTTTCTTGCAGCTTCAGCTACATCAGAGTAGAAGTGCTGCTCATATCCCTCCTTAACTTTCACTAAAACTTCAATTCTAGTCATGCTTATCTGCTCAACATAGGGTAATTTAACTAGTTCTGCTACTAGCTTCCTAGGATCATTAGATGAAACTCTAAACATGGCTAAACCAAACTGCTTAAATAGCTCGTCTAGGCTACCCTCGGCTTTTATCTCCCCCTCATGTATAAAAGCAACCCTATCACAAACCCTGGCAAGCTCTGGTAAAATATGAGAAGAAACTATGAAATCAACATCCTCCTCATCTCTCATCTTCCTCATTAAACTCAAGAAGTTTAATCTAGCAAGCGGATCCAAATTCGACGTAGGCTCATCAGCAATGACCAACTTTGGCTTATGCACCAACGCCTGAGCAAGCCCAAGCCTTTGAAGCATACCTGCGGACAAGCCCCTAATTAATCTCGATTTCACTTCAAGCAACCCCACCAGCTTTAACACTTCCATAACTCGACGCTTAGGATTTTCAACGCCATAAATTCTCGCCACATGAAGCAAATACCTCTCGCAGGAAACATAAAGAGGATACGCTAGCTCCTCATGCAAAACTCCAACCAAAACTTTAACCTTAGGATTATCCCAGGGATTTTCACCAAAAAGCTTGACTTCACCCTCATCAGGCTTCAACAATCCTAATATAATTCTAAGAGCAGTAGTTTTACCTGCACCATTAGGGCCAATCAACCCGAAAAAAGAGTTTTTCGGTATGGTTAATGTTAAGCCTTTAAGTGCAACTACGTTGCCAAACCTCTTAACTAAACCTTTACACTCAACGACATTCATAATGCTGCCCTCATCGAGAAACATCAACTAATAATATACCTCAATCAGTATGGTACGCGCTCCTCCTTAATAGCTTTTTGAATCTGCTTTAAATTGGAATGAAAAGCTTAATGTTTAGCAGTAAAACTCTAATAAAGCATTTATATCAAATACAGTTAATTTAATCTCGCACCTTTCAAAATATTTGATAATAGAAATTTCAATGCAATTTAATTGGAAAGCTACTAGCAAACTTAAGCAAGAGCTATGTCAAGCATCCAATTAAGCATGCATTGAGGAGAAGGTCTTAAAGGATGAATGAGTTTAAAGCACCTCAATGCAGTTAAATGCTTCACTGCAATATGTGGCATTTATTGAGCGTGCACATAGGCTACTTCTATTAAATTCAAGAGTACAATTAATTATCCAGGTAATAGTCGAAATCAATTTCAACCCACAAAATTATTTTGTTAGTAATAAAACTAATTTACATGATAAATAATGGAACGCAAAATCGTTAAAAGCAAATACTTTATTTTTGCAGCATATGTTGGAGCGCTTATAGGCGTTCTAGCAGGCATTTTAACTATCATAGAAATGCTCATAATCAAAGCTTTAATTTCACCATCAAGAGAAGAAGGGATATTCATCTTGGCATGCATTTTAGCTCCAATCACTGAAGAAGTTTTAAAGCCAATTGGACTCATATCTTTTAGGCGCCATGCAAATCATATGCACCTAAAAGACTGGGCCGTTCTAGGCTCATTTATAGGAGTAGGATTTGCAGCTCTAGAAAATGCAATCTATTTCATGTCAGCATTATTGACTGGAGGTAAAGCTCTTGCAATAGCAACAGCCATATTCAGGACATTCACAACCTTACCGATGCACGCACTTACATCCACCATTTCAAGTTTAGGTTTTGGACTTTGGTTTTCTCTGAGAAAACCTCTTGCCATCCCAGTATTCTATGTTATTTCCATAGTAATTCACAGCACTTTTAACTTTGCCATAATTGCCATTTAGCTCACCTAATTTTGCTTTTCGAACAATTTCAGCAATATCAGAATAATGGTCTGCGCCACCAACTATAACTCCCTTACTTACTTTAACCCTCCTACCACACCTAAAACACATAAAGGTCTTGACCTTGCATGAAATAGCTCTATAGTCGCCGCAATACGGACATTTCACTGCTAAGTAACGGGGCCGCATTGCTCCAATCACAAAATTTCATAATAGATCACATATTTAAATTGCAACTAACCTCTTCAACAAGAATGTTTAGGATTATTAAAATCATCACGGAAGAAGAATCGGCATATTATATTCACATCAAGATTACTCGCTGAAATTTCAAGATTAAAACCCTAGCTCATATAGAAGTTAGCATCCACATCAATAAGTTAAACTCTAAAAAGCAAGTATAAAATTAAGATACTTTAAGTTATAAATGGATTTAGATTATAAAAACTTTAATAAAAAACAAAAAATCAGATAATAGTTATCATCAATGCTAAAATTAGCAGCAATTAGTAGAAAGGTAAAAATGATGACAATCAGCCACACTCATTTGAAAATTCTAACGCTGAAATAAATGCAAGTTAAATCACTAATCTTAAATCAAAAATAATTTTTAAATTTTTTATGCGTAAAACTAATTAATAATAATTAACATACAATTTTTCACAAAGCATGGTGATGAATTTGGAAAAATACGTTCCCAAAGATGTCATGAGCTTTGTAAGCTTACCAAAAAGAAAGTTGGCTGAATTCATGGTTAAGTTGAAAAACGTTCCTGGGGCATTGGCTGAAACTTCAGATCTTCTATTTAGGTATGGAGTGAACATTTTAACTGGTATGCATATAGTTACGGATCCTGAATTTGGATATTGGATATTCTTTGCAGATTTTACTCGTGCTAGGGAAAAAACAAGTCAAGTTGCCAAAGAATTGCGGAGCCTCGATAAAGTTCTAGACGTAAAGTATGAGGAAGCTGAAAACTTCATCGTCGAGAGCTTCCTCTACCCTGTGATGTCATGGGACTGGCGATTTGTAATCATGAATGCTGAAAGGCTAAGTGCAAGCTTTACCAGAATAAAGGAGCTTCTGGGAAGCGGCGCTGCAACAATTCTATTTTATCAGGGGTTTGAGTATGGAGCAAATCTAGCTTATTGGATAAAAGAGTCAATGGACAACATAATAAATCCAAAAGAATTACTTGAAGTTATAGTGAAAATCTACAGGACAAATGGCTGGGGAGATGCAGAAATATCTAAGATGGACCTAAATAGCAAGGAATGCATAGTAAAAGTTTACAACTGCTTTGAAACGCTAAGTAGTGCAGTCGACACCATGAATACTACCTGCGACTTCAATCGAGGATTTTGGAGCGGTGTATTCACAAAAATCCTCCAAACAAGAATGAAAGCTGAAGAAATTAAATGCGCTGGAAAGGGAGATGAACACTGCGAATTCGTGATAAAGCCTTGGACATAAATTATAAGCAACTAATAGAGAACCTAAATATTCCACGCACCATTAAAATAAAGCTTGATGACTAAAGAGCCCATAATGTTAAAAGCTGCTAGAAAAATCATGAAAGAGGAAGACGCCAAAAACGTCATTAAAGGCATAGATATTATTGGAGACATAGCAGTAATTAAGGTTCCACATAAACTTATGGATAAGCGATTTGAACTAGCTAAAGCATTACTTGAAACTATTCCAAACATAAGAGTTGTTTTAAGAAAAGCTTCGATCATCAGTGGATTGCATAGACTTATGGAGTTGGAGTGGCTTGCAGGAGAGAAGCGCTTTGAGACGACATACAGAGAGCATGGATGCATATTTAAAGTCGACTTAAGAAAAACATTCTTTACTCCACGATTATCAGGCGAGAGAATTAGAATCGCAAAGAAAGTCAAAGATGGAGAAGTAATAGTAAACATGTTTGCAGGAATTGGCACCTACTCAATAATAATTGCAAAACATGCAAATCCTCAAAAAATACTCTCCATAGACATTAATCCTCACGCATACAACCTCATGAAGATTAACATTAATTTAAACAAAGTTGAGGATAAAGTAATTCCATTGCTTGGAGACGCTAGAGATATAGTACTTGAGAAGTGCGTTAACCTAGCCAACAGAGTACTCATGCCACTACCCAAATTATCTATAGAGTATTTACCATACGCTGTTAAGGCATTAGAAAACGCCCGCGGATGGGTACATCCATACGAATTCATAAAGGCAGATAAAAGCGAAAACCCGGTAAAAAAGGCAGCTAAAAAATATGCTGAAAAACTAAATGAGATCGGAGTTAAATTTAACATAGCCTACGGCCGTACAGTAGGTGAAGTTGCACCTAGAAAATATAGGGTTGTGCTAGACATTAAAATTGAAGGATTCAAATAGATGAACTAGACCATCATTAACATAAAATTGAAAATATAACTCAAGCCCTTGAACCTGGAAGAAAAAGCCTATAAACTATGCTTATAAACTTGCTCAATAAGCTTCTTAAAGTCTTCTTCCGATCATCCGCAGAAATTTCCCCCTTAACGATTAAGTCGCGCAAGACCTCACCAGCACTTACACCTGCATAAGCTTGAATCTTCCGAATCAAGAGCATTAATTCACTCTTAGTGGCGTAATCTATGGGCTCACCTTTCTCCCCATTAAATTTCCATCTCTCATATAAATCATCATTCAACCTTGAGACTTCAGAGTCATTGTAAAATGCAGCCATAGCCCAGACATTTGACTCTAAATATATTTTGTGAAGGTCAATGAAGCGCTTCTTTAATTCATTTGAACTGCTCAATCAAAGCACCGTGAAATATTATGTGATCCAACTAATAACATTGGCGCTATTAAATCTCACAACAAGCTATATTACGTATTTTCTGTAAATTAATTTAACATGAAATGCACAGCAAGAGCATAGTTAGTATGGGCGTCGACTTGGCAGGAAGTGAAAGTAGGCCGACGGGCCTCTGCATATTAATTAATAACCTGGTTAGAGTCTACACAGTTCGCAGAGATCAAGAAATAATTCAAAAAGCTTTAAGCGTAAAGCCCGACGTGATAGCCATTGACGCTCCACTAGCACTACCTAAAGGTAAAAACTTGAACTCAAAAAACTGCATACGAGAATGCGATAAAGCCCTTAGAAAAATGGGAATAAAATTTTTCCCAATCAATTTTGGAGGAATGAGAAAGCTAACCATTAGGGGAATTAGGCTGAGAGAAATTCTTATAAAATTAGGATTTGACGTTATTGAAACATACCCTGGAGCAGCTCAAGACATACTTGGACTTCCAAGAGCTAAAAGAAATTTAGAGGGGCTCAGGCTTGGGCTAATAAAAATGTTCAATTTGAAGGGAGATATCATTAAAAGTGTAACTAAGCATGAAGCTGATGCAATCACGTGCGCAATAGTAGGTAGGCTTTACTTGGAAGGAAAATATTTAGCCTTGGGAGATTCAAGTGAAATACTAATGATACTTCCAAACCTATCTATAGCAAATCAATCAATAAAATAACATTAATAATATTAAACAAAATTAAATATAATTAAGAATATAAATGAAAAGCTCAAATTTTTAAACCAAGTAAAATTGCAATGAATATTGAAGATGCAAGAACATCAGCTGTGGAACCTGGATTCAAGCCTTCAACTGCAAGGTCATTATCAAAAGCTATTAGAGCCTTTCTCCCCTCACTAGTTGCTAATCCACCTAAATCCAAAATTTTTCTAGCACGATCTGAAACTTCCATCGCTCTCTCAAGCCCAATCTCAACAGCTTTGACTATATCATCAGTGTATTTTAATCCAACTTTCCTCGCAATTAAAGTGTCAGGCCGAATTGAAAGTAACTTTAAAAACGTATTAACAATAGCTACGTTGATATCTCCGATTTGATCATAAAAGTTGATTAATGCTGGATAGCCAATTTTAAAGGCAGTTTCCAGCCCATTCACCAACTCCCAAGCAACAATATCCCAGCCTGAAGCAAACTTCATCACGTCGTAAAGGGTCAGGTTCCGCTGAATAATTCTATTCTTGAAATCGTCATTCATTAAGTCAGGCATATATTCATGCTTAACTTGGCCCATCCCTCCAGGCTCTGCAATTCTTATAGCTACACAAGCTTCAATCGCATCGTCACAGGTAGTAGCCTTTACAATGCGCACGTAGTTTCTTTGCAAATCTGTAACTGAAAATCTCCGCGATCCACAATGCACATCCCAGCTGAAATAGCCAATGGGGTGAACAGCATTATAATTCCAAGGTGCGTATTACCGCCCTTATGCCAACATTTCACATCTTCAACTGCTCTCCTCCATAGTGAGCCTACGCCAACTTCGCTTAACCCTATTTCTCCTAATGCAACATTCATTCCAATTGTAGCTGCCCTTCTCATTGTAGGACCTATAGCTATTGAGCCTGCAATGAAATGTTCGAAGCGAGTGTCATGAAAATCACGCAGCCTATGAACATTACCAGGTTTTGGGTAGCCGCATACTTCAAGACAGGAGGCTAGTTGCGCTGCCCTCATGATGTCGTCTGCCTTCTTACTAAACTCCGAGCAGGAGGTTACTTTGCGCTTCGACATGATTAACCTCCAACTTCACCATCCCATGAAATAAGAACCCGCACTTCCACATGCTAAATCAACTAAAAGCTTAAATTAAACTCTACAATTTTGCGTTCAACAATACTTTAACAGGCCTTTTCACCCTCACTTCCAGAAATGGCACTGATAGTGAAGCGACATAAGCCAATATCGTTACTCCGCAATTATGTGCATTTAAAAGTGCTTTGGAAAATTTGGGGTCAGTATCCCAATTAGGCATGAAGAACTCGGCATCTTCACGCATTATCAAGAACATAATCATGGACTTAAAGCCTCGTTTAACTGCATCAATAAGGTGAAGCACATGCTTATACCCCCTACTCGTAGGAGCGTCCGGAAACAACGCTAAACCATCTTTAACGAGCGTACATCCTTTGACTTCCATTAAAGCTTTAAAGCCGCTTGGCGACTGAAGCAGAAAGTCTATTCTACTGCCTTTAAGCTTAAACTCCCTTTTCAGAATAGCATAGCCTTCAAGCTCAGCAATCAAATTCTCCTTAATAGCCTCCTCAACAATTTTACTGTGAAGTGAAGAGTCAACTAAAACCCACAAGTCACCATGCCTAACTGCAAGTAAGTAGTAATCCGTCCTCCTATTAGGACTTTGATGCTCCCTAATGAGAACTTCAGCGCCAAAATAAAGCAATTCAGTTAGTCTTCCAGGGTCATGAATATGAACTTTATGAATCTTGCCGTCAATTTCTACTACTCCAACAAATCTATTCAACCTCCTAATAAACACGCCTTTAATCGGCTTCCAAAGCAATTTCAAAGCTTAACTACTCCTAGAGCGCACTTCAAAGTCATCGGCATCACATTCCTATGGAAATTAGATTTTCAGTACAAGATGAACTTCGGCCGTTTAGATACTAGGAGTGGATAGTACCTTGGCTTCCTAGGATACCCTTCAGTTTCTAATTCAAGAATCTTAACCAACTCTTTTATCGCCAACACTTTTTGCTCTCCAGTCCTTCTAAATCTTACATTAAGAGTCCCGCTCTTCAATTCTGTTTCTCCAACAACTGCAATATAGGGAATCCACTCCTTCTCAGCATCCACTATCTTCCTGGACAACGACCTGTTGGTATCATCAACATCAACCCTGAACCCTTTAGCTTCAATTTCGCGCGCAACGCTTAATGCATATTCGACATATTGGATTTTTACTGGAATAATTCTAACTTGAACAGGGGAAATCCAAACTGGCAGCATCGGCTTATTTAACCTTAGCGCGGAGTCAAAGAGAGCATAGATGTACCTTTCGATTCCCCCAATAATTGCTGTATGAAGAATTACTGGATATCTTTCTTCGCCATCTTCATCAACGTATTTAATGCCAAATCGCAAAGCATTTCCAACATCAATCTGAACTGTGCCGATTTCTTTAGGCCTGCCAAGTTTATCAATAATAACATATTCGATGTTGAGCGTCCAGTAGTAGTTAAGTCCAGTTGCAGGATATATTGCAATTAAAATTGGCTTACCAACATCCTTCGCAAGCTCAACCAAAAAATGCTTGTAATGTTCATATTGCTTCGGGCTTACAACATTAACAAGAAGCTCATATTCCCTGCCAAGTTTCCTCATTTCATTCATGATCCTTCTATGAATTTTGAGCATCCAGTGCTTAGCTTCCTCCTCATCCCTAACGAAAATGTGCAGGTCCGGCATGTAAAAGCGCCTCAACCTAAAGCACAGCTCAACTTCACCGCTCTTCTCAAACCTATATGAATCAGCTACTTCAAACGCGCCGAAAGGGAGATCTCTATATGAGATGAACCAATCCTTAATCATTGAAAACTGCTGATGACACGCAGCATACCTTAAAACAAAGCTGCTTTTATCCGTCTTTAAGACGTAAAGCCTATCGCCGTAAAGAGCAGCATGCTCCTTAACAGGCTTCATCTTCAAGTCAAAGAAAGCTGTGCCCTTTACCTCAAAAATAGGTAGATCAAAAGATCGCACAACTTGGCGAGCATACTCCAAAACGAGATCAAATATTAATGCAGCATATGGACCAAAGCGCATATGACCATAATCGGAGTAAGGCTCCCACTCAAATCCAAAGCGCTTCAGATATCGAACAATTTCCGGATGACCTCCAGCTAACTCCTCCTTAAGAGCCTCCTTCTTAACTAGAATTTGAAAATCACCACTCAGCGATGAAAGAACTTCTGGGCTTGGTTCAACTTCCTCACCACTTGGATGCAATATCACGTATTTACGATCGCTCACAAACATACCTCCCAAATTAACTGCCAAACATTCTCTTCTAAACATTTGATATTTCGGATTAAAATAATATGCTAAAATGAAGTTAATAAAGCCATAAAGCGTAACTCAAGATGAAAATTCGAAATTTGAGCGAGGCAAGGTTTGCAAAATAAAAATAACAAAGGTAGTTGTAGGAGCTATTACTTCATAGTTGATTTCAATAGCTAATTTAAATGTACAATAAAGGTTGTAATGCACATTTCATCCGATAAAGCTAAAAGAATTAAGAAGAAATGATTTGCAAAGAGGGTGGTTAGCTTGAAACCGATCATCGGAATAACCTGCTCCTATGACTGGAATAAGGGATATTTTAGGCTTAATAGAGCATATGTAACTGCAATAGAAAGGGCAGGCGGAGTTCCAATAATACTTCCATCCATTTCCCCGGATAATATACGTGAAATAGTAGGTATTGTTGACGGAGTCCTACTATCAGGGGGAGTAGACATTGATCCCCACCTTTATGGCGAGAAGCCCATACATAAAATGGGGAAAATAGATCCAGATCGAGATTTATTCGAGATTGAATTGACAAAGGAAGTTCTAAGGAGAGAATTGCCTCTCCTAGCAATATGCAGAGGAATTCAGGTACTGAACGTAGCTGCAGGAGGAACTTTATATCAGGACATTGAAAGTCAAGTTAAAGGCTCAATCAAGCATAAGTGGCACACACCAAGTGGATTAGATGCCCCTCCATCATACCCAACGCACATAGTCAAAATCAAAGCCGGCTCAATGCTTCACAAGATTTTTGGAAAGCAGGAATTAAGAGTAAACAGCTTCCACCACCAAGCAGTAAAAGATGTTGGGAAGAAATTCATAGCTACAGCTTGGGCTGAAGATGAAGTAATAGAAGCAATAGAATACACTGGAAGTAGCTTTATTCTCGGAGTGCAGTGGCATCCAGAGTGGATGATGAATAGTGAGATGATGAAGATATTCGAGGAATTCGTTAAAAGAGCCGCTGAGCTAGCTAGAAGTTAGCTCCAAAACCATGTGAATAACAAAATTGCTAGAAAGTTTTCTACTCTCATCAAATTCCTTCAGACCAACAATTCTAAATCCAAATTTTCTGTAGAAAAGATATTGACTATAATTTGAGTTGCTCACTTCAACATGAACATAGCGAGCACCATGAAACCTACAGTAATTCAAAGCTCTTCTAAGCAAAAGCAATTCGATCCCCGCATCTTTATATGCATCATCAACAATAAGCCAATTAACTATTGCGTCGTCATTTGATAAATTTAAATCTAAGAAGCCTGCAAAACACTCATAATCCTTAACTACAAGTTGAAGCCCAGTTTTAGACTCAATTCTACGGCGAATCTCATTTAAATCGCTCTCTCCAAATTCTATCAAAGTAGTCTTAGGCTCATCAAGCAATTCTTCCCTCAAATTAAAAACGACACCAAATTGAGACTTTCGCTTCTCCAACATCAGCACAACGCTTGAAGTTGAAGATGAACTTATCCGACGAAGCTTAGAAAAATCCTCCAGCTTCAAGCGCTCAACTATAAACATGACGTGTCACACAGTCAAAAATTATCAATTACCGAAACCAATAAATTTTGCCATTCAAATACGAATTGGTATAAATAAAAATATTGATTAGTGCAGGTAGATTCTACCACCTATAATTAAATTGCAACGCAAAGTGAAGTTCTCACCAAGAATCAACTCATAGGCAATGCTTAAAGGTTCCAATTTACATCATCTCATTTGAGGTGTAAACTTGAAGGCATTCATATCGGTTGACTTGGAGGGTATGCCCTACATAGTGAGCCCCGAGCACTTAACGTTAAGGCGCGCGCTCTATGATGAAGCTAGGAAAATTGCAACTAAAATAACGAAGATTGCAGCCGAATCCTTAAAGGAGCGTGGCTTCGATGAAATAATAGTCGCCGACAGTCACGGCCCAATGGTTAATCTGCTTGTTGAAGAACTTCCAGACTACGTTGAAATCGTAAGGGGTTATCCTAGGCCGCTCAGCATGGTTGCATGGATTCAAGAGTGTAATGCAGCCATATTTCTAGGTTATCACGCCAAAGCAGGAACTGCAAAATCAACCTTCGACCACACATACAGTGGAACCACCATTGCAAAAGTTGAAATCAACGGCATTGAAGTAAGCGAATTCCTATTAAACGCATATGTTGCAGGACATTATGATATTCCAGTAATATTGGTTGGAGGCGAAGCAAAGCTACTTGAGGACGACGTAGCTAAGCATGCACCCTGGGCTGAAAGAGTAGTCTTTAAGCGATCTGCAAGCAGATACGCGGCAATAAGCCCCAGCATGGCCAAAATAAAGAAGGCTTTAAGGGATGCAGTTAGCAAAGCAGTATTGAAGTTTAATAAGGGAGAGGCTAAGCCGCTAAAAACTAATTATCCTGTTAATGTAGCTATAACATTTCTCAAGAGCAGCTTTGCAGATGCAGCTGAGCTGCTTCCAGGAGTAAAGCGCATTGGCGGATTAACGGCCAAGTACGAGGCTAATGACATACTCGAAGCATATAAGGTTTTTGAACTACTAGTACTAGCTGCATCGGCAGTTAATGTGATGACTCAGCCAAAGTAGTTGCTATAGCGAAATCTCTTTACCCACACCCTTTTTCAAAGCCAATCGGTAGGCTTTTAAGGCTGTTGAAGCATCTTGAATTGCTAGGCCAACTGACTTAAAGATGGTTATCTCTTTATCATTTACTCTACCAGGCTTTGCTCCCGTAACTAGTTCACTAAGCTCAGCATATATGTGATCTCTACCTATAACGCCTTCATTAATCGGAATTATTATGTCTCCAGCCTCTCTAAAACAGGCTTCAATAGAATCTACAACAACCTTCGCCCGCATAATTATGTTTGAATCCAACTCTCTACTCGTTGGAGTATGAGAGCCAATGCCATTAATGTGCGTTCCATCCTCAACCCACTCTCCCCTAAAAACTGGGGTCTTTGAAGTTGTCGCCGTCACTATTATGTCGCAGCCCTTAACAGCTTCAACCGGATTTTCAACCGGCCTTACGTCGATTCCAAGCTGCTTCGACATTTCATCAGCATATTTCTTGGAAGCGCTATAAATAACATCGTAAACTCTAGCTTCTTCAATTGGTCTAACTTCGCATAAAGCCATTAATTGAGTTCTAGCTTGAACTCCAGCACCAAAAATGCCGACTATTCTTGAATCACTTCTAGCAAGATATTTACTTGCAACTCCACTTACAGCTCCAGTTCTCATTGCAGTTATAAAGGCACCCTCCATTATGGCTAGTAAGTCGCCAGTTCTCGGATCGTTTAGAAGAACGGTACCTAGAGTTGTTGGCAAAGCGTACTTCTTGGGATTGTCTGGGTAAACTGAAACAATTTTGACTGCAAGCGCATCCATATCAGCTATGTAGGCCGGCATATATAGAATTAGCCCATTGTAACCTTCAACTTTTATGACGGGTCTTGGAGGCATCGAAGCTTTCCCCAAGCCGTAGCACTTAAAGGCTTCTTCAACGGCATCAATCACATCCTTCATAGTTAAAATGGACTTCAAATCATCTCTACTTAGGACTAACACCATAATTCCACCAAAGAAATATATTGAAATTTAACTATGATAAAAACATCGGTTGAGCGGCGTTGGTCTACTCCTTCTTCTCATGATGTTCGCACTTGAAGTCCGAGTAATCTTTATTAACTCGGTAGAAGCGCCATCGGCCATCATTCTTGTACGGGCACCTAATGAATTTCACGTCAGGATTTATTTCACTTGAATTTATTTCGGCGTGCTTACATGACAAACACGGCAATTGCCCCATTTATTTCACCTCTACGTTTTATATACTTATGTCTAAGCTATATTAAGTGTTTCGACAAACATATAGCGTAATAATAAAATGCATTTATAGAAGTGTTGTTGACATTAGTGCTAGCTGTGTCTTTTAATCACTGGATTTTTAATTGAGCCGATTTTTTCTATGTAAACTTCAACTACATCTCCATGCTTAAGGAATTTTGGAGGCTTCTTCGCAAAGCCTATGCCGCTTGGAGTCCCAGTCAAAAGTATATCCCCTGGAATGAGAGTAATTCCACTCGAAATGTAGCTAATTAGTTTGCTAACATTGAACATCATATTTTTAGTGTTTGAATCCTGAACAACTTCACCATTAACTTTGCAAGTTATCCTTAAATTATTTGGATTACCAACGTCTTCGTGCAATACTATGCCAGGACCAATTGGGCAGAAAGTGTCCAGCGACTTGCTCCAGAAAAGTCTAATTGGATTTTTAAATTCAAGATCTCTAGCCGTGACATCATTTGCCGCCATATAACCTAAAACGAAATTCAATGCATCATTCTCAGCTACATCCTTACATTTAGCACCGATTACAACTGCCAACTCAGCCTCGTAATCTACTTGATTTGAAATTTTTGGTAGAATTATTGGATCGTATGGGCCTATGATTGAGCTTGGAGCTTTGGCAAAAACAACTGGTTCCTCCGGCGGCTTTCCTCCGGTTTCAGCTATGTGATCTAGGTAATTTAAGCCTATGCAGATTATTTTGCTTGGACTTGGAATCGGAGCTTTAAGCTCAACTTCGCTGATGGGATATGCCACACCCTCTAACTCTATCAAATCTTCAATGTGGCTCCTCACAACATTGACAACATCAATAACTTTTAATCCGCGTTTAATCAATTTTTGAGGGTTAATTGGGGCTTCCCTACCAGCTTTTGCTCTAGCTTCAAGCTTTGTAAAACCAAAGCTCACGAGTAAGTGGTAGTACGCGCAGTTGAGATTTACTGCAACATCTTCAATTAAAATTCCGCTAAAAATTTTCCTTAAACCCTTGGGCTTAAATGCTATGATCAAGATTTCACCTCTAATCCACGGGAACTACTTTTAATTGCTTAATTCTTAGACTTGGTGCAACAGCATAATTACCCCATTGCCCAGCGACCCTAACATCATTTGCAACTGCATCGACATTGGATAACATTTTTAGTATATTATCCAGAATTCTTGATTTCTTCACGGCATATGCTATTTCTCCATGTTCAATTTTGTATAGCCCCATTCTAAGTACAGCAGTATAATCTCCAGTTACAGTATTGCTTATCCTTGCATAGTGCAGGTGCTTTACTAGAAGGCCGTTCTTGACTTCAGAAATTAAATCATCCAAACTGTCACTTCCACTCCTAATGACCAGCGTTGAGGGCCTTGGAGTTGGTTCAGTAATATAAAGCTTCCCTGGAAGCCTCGTAAAGCCGGCAGGGCCTGGAGGCCTAAAGCCATTACCAGTGGACTCCTTGCTCTCCATGGCTGCCGTCTTTGAGTCATAGTAAAAACCTTTAAAAACTCCATTTTCAAGGAGGTATTTAGTTCTAGTTGGAACACCTTCATCATCAATGGAGCACGAATGCGGTCCTTTAGGCATCCTTGGATCATCAAGTATAGTTAATTTTTCACTTGCAACAAGCTCTCCCTCCTTACCTAGAAAGAATTGAAGAGTAGTTTTGGCAATAATTGGATTAGAGAACGTTCCAACTCTTAAGGCTATATCTGCAGATGCTCTTGGAGCAAAAATTGCAGTGTAAGTTCCTTCAGTCAACCTCTTAGCCTTAAGCCCGTCAACAGCCATCTTAGCTGATTCGCGGCCTATGAATTCAGGATCAAAGTCCGATAGGTATCTGCACTTCAAGCTTTCATAGCCTTCACTTTCAACTCCATAATCCTTAGCAGTTGTCGCGATAACGCCCTCAATAAAGGTTCCTCGATCCTCAGCTTCAAGGCCATTTGAATTAACTATCCTCACTTGATACTTAACGATATTGATGGTTCCTGCTATGTCAACTATTTTATCGCTATACTCTTCGGCTGAATTAATAGCTTTATGCGCTAATTCAACGGCATGCTCCCTAGTTAAATTGGCAAGTTCACCATCAAAAGTTCCTTCGACAATACTATACTTTTGAGGTTTAGGCATAGAGTACTTGAATTTCAATTTTCTTTTGGATGCAATTTTAATTGCTCTACTAATAGCCTCCCTAATTCCTTCCTCATCCAGCTTGCTTGTGGATGAAAATCCCAATCCATTATCTCTCGTTAAAACTCTTACTGCCAACCCCCCATCCACGGCACCCTTGGCTTCAACAATCTTCCTATTAGCTATCCTGGCTGTAAATACGTCGTTTTTAAGGTAGAATGCTTCTGCCTCAGCTGCTCCAAATTTAATTGCGGTTTCAACTACCATTCTAACTTCATCTAAATTCAAATCATTCACCTCCCAACAATATTAGCTACTCCCCTTATGTGAGGGCCACCATTACCAACATAGAGTAGCTGGTAAGGCTCGCCCTTGCCACATCCTGGAATAGGTCTAATGGTCAAGTCATTTGCAACAGCATCAATGCTCTTAAAGAAACTTGGAGCAGTGCCCATAACCCAGATATTCTTTAAGTGCTTCGTCAATTCGCCATTTTCAATTAGCCAACCCTCCTTGGCTGAAATAGTCCAGTTAAACCTCTTATCGTCGATGCTAGGGGTATTTCTTCCACAAACATAAATACCAAACTTGGTTTCCTCAATTATTTCATTAGACTTCCAATCTCCAGGCGCGATGAAAGTATTGCTCATCCTTATAAGCGGAAAGTATTCATAAGTTATTGCCCTCATACCAGCATTAGCTTCAGCATTAAATATTGCTGCGGTCTCCCTACTGTGCATATGATCTTTCAACACTCCTCTTTCAATTAGAACTTTCCTCTTAGCTGGCGTTCCCTCATCATCATATAGGTAGAAACCAAGGCCTCCGGGAATTGTAGGGTCGTCATAGGCAGTTAGGAGATCTGAGCCTATTTTCTCGCCTAGCTTGCCAGCCCACCACGTAGTTCCAGCCCATGCAGCTTCACGCCTCAAAACCCTATCTGCTTCACTTGGATGCCCGATAATTTCATGGGTTAATAGGGAGACGAAATCTGGATCCATAACAACTGGGACATTCCTCATGGACTTAGCCGGCTCAGCATCCAAAAGTTCAATTGCTTTTTCAGCCACCTTTCTAGCGGAATTTAATAGCACTTCCCCGCTTACAAGCTCGTAGCCCCCGCTTCCACCCTCAACCCACCTGTACCTCGACCTGCATGCTCCACGCTTAGCATTAGCTGTAACCCTCGACCAAGTCACGGTATTCTTAAAACTTATCCTTGCACCCTCGCTGCTTGCAAAGAACTTTTCCATCTTAATTCCAGTATAGGAGAGGCTTCTTGAGGATATCTCCTTGTAGGAAGCTAGAAGCTTATCAGCTTCAATTAAATCATCGATTTTACTTTCTATTGGGATATTCTCTATGTCAAATTTAACTTCAGCAACAACTTTGTCCTTGCATACCTTGATTGGAGCAAGCTTAACTGGCTCTTTAATTCTCATGCTAGACGCCCTAGCAGCTTTAACTGCAAGTTCAACAGCATTCTTAGCTTCAACCATAGAGATTTTTGGCGAAGCCTGAAAGCCCCATGCACCCTCAACAATAACTCTAACCGAAAATCCCGATTTACTTAATGTTAATGCTGAGATCACTTCCCCATTAATCATTGATATGCTTTCATTATAATAGGATTCAATCCTCACATCAGCATATGAAGCTCCGAGCCTGCGCGCATAATCAACGATGAACTCAGCCAAATCCTCCCTCAATCATGACACCAAAATAATTATATTTTGAGTGAAATTTAATGCTTTTCAACATCCAATAATTGCTTATAACATAGTTAATCTTAATTAAACAAGCTCACCTAATTAGATTACGAGAACCATGCTGATCAAACATTTAAGAGAGAAATGGTGGAAAAGAGTTTTAAATGCAGGACTCGAAGGCGAGGAGGTAATTGTAAAAGCTAGCCCCTTAACTCCCATCGAAGCAATTGGCAATCCAACAAAGTGGACATTCCCATTGATGACAGGTCGTGAAGTTATGATTGAAGCAGTAATTGGAGAAGCTAAAGGTCAAGCATATACGGATAAGCCCTCCAACTTTGAAGGCAGTTTAAGGGATGTGAAAAACTTAGAATTGAACACCAATGCTAGCAGAGCAATATTCATTGCAACCGTAAATGCAACCTACAGATTACTTGGATTAGTGGAAGGCACGAGACACTGCAAAAATGATGGTCCGGAAAAATGCGCTTCAAAAATAGCCTCATGGATTTACGAGAAACATGGAAGTGCAAGAATTGGCTTAATAGGATATCAACCCGCCATTCTCCACCATCTAGCTCTAAAGTTCAATCATGTTAGAGCAACAGACATGAACCCAGAAAATATAGGAAAAAATATTGATGGACAAGTTGTTATCGAGCCGCACACCAACAATTACGACGTAATCAATTGGAGCGACGTAATTCTAGCTACAGGCACAATCATAGTCAATAATACGATTGATAAGATTATTGAAGCAGCTAAAGGTAAAAACCTCTACTTTTATGGAGTAACCATTGCAGCTGCTGCAAAAGAGTTTAATTTAAAGAGATTATGCTTCGAGTCAAATTGAAGCTCAAACCATTAAGCATTAATTCCTAAAGGAACTGAAAATCATAGTATAATGATTATTTTAACTGACACAATTAAATTCAGCAAACATCCACTCACCATAATTGGCTGCGGCGCGGACCAAATCGAAGAAGAACAGCTCGTACAGCTAGGTAAATGCTTGAAAGTTGATAAGGAGGAAACATTAAGGATGTTTAGGGACTAGCTAAGGAATTGGCTTACCAAGGCTATGAAAATATGTAAAGCTCAGCCTTTAAAAATCAGGTAGAAATGGGAAGTCATCTTTTAAATTTATCTAATATGAAGTTAAATGAGTAAAACTTATTTATTTTTTACAAGTTTTATGAATTGTAACGTGGAATAACTAAAACTGGAGGAAAAGCATTGAACAGTGCTGTAGCAATAAGAGAGCTCACGAAGCACTATGGAAGAACAAAAGCCGTCGACTCACTAACGCTGAACATCAAGAGGGGAGAAATCTTCGGGCTACTTGGACCAAATGGAGCTGGGAAAACTACTACCATTTTGATTACCGTCACAGTTCTCAAGCCAACTAAAGGCACAGTAATAGTTGAAGGATTTGACGTGATTAGGGAGCCCGATAAAGTTAGAAAGCTAACTGGACTTGCATTTCAAGAGCCGAAGGCTCTACACGTGGATAAAGTCTACGACATATTGATGTGGCATGGAAAAGTATGCGGACTAAGGGGAAATGAACTGAAAAGAAGAGTTAGGGAAGTTATGGATAGACTTGGACTTTGGGAGCATAGGAACAAGCTTTTCATGGAGCTGAGCGGCGGATTTAGAAAGAGAGTTGAAGTTGCCAAAGTTCTAATTCAAAAGCCAAAAATAGCTATTTTCGATGAACCTACAGCCCAAATAGATGTTATTGGAAGGCATGAAATTTGGAATGCCATCAGAGAGCTGAGAAGCGAGGGATCAACCATAATTGTCGCCACCAACAACATGAGCGAAGCAGAAGCCCTATGCGACAGAGTCGCCATAATACATAAGGGGAAGCTTGTAACTGTTGGCTCCATTTCAGAGCTAAAAGATCAAGTACCTGGAGGAGACATAGTTGAGATAATAACAAACAAACCAGTTCCGAGCGATTTAATTCGACAAGTGTCTTCACAGGTAGATGCTTCTTCATTTAAATGTGAAAGAAACTTAATAGTTTTCTACCTCAACAAGGGGGAAACTGCAATACCCCAAATAGTTAAAATGCTGAGCAGTAAAGGATATGAAGTTAAGCAGGTGAGAATGAAGGAGCCAACCCTCGATGATGTTTTCTTCTACTTTACAGGAGCAACTTTACTGGGAAGGCGAGCGGAGGTGTAGCATCATCACTTCAAGAGGCATAATTGCCATAATTGAAAGGGACATCAAAAAAATGAGCAGGTACAAGTTCTTCCTAGCGATGAGAACAATTTCATTCATAGTACATGTATTAATATTTGGAGTAACAGCTTCAGCAATAGTGAATTACCCTAACTTCTACAAGTTCTACCTCCTAGGAGTTTACTCCTCAATCCTATTTTCAATGTCCACCTACATGGGGTATGATGTCATTGATGAAGCTCAGGACGGCTTATTCGACTACTACCTTTCACTTCCAATCTCCAGAAGAGAGCTAATTATAGGTAAGACCATTGGAAGCGGATTGACAGCACTATCGTACTCCCTGCCAATGCTCATAATAATATCATTATTAATAGGAATTAATTCCCCATATAGAGTGCTTTTAGCAGTATTTTCAGCTTCCCTCTTCGCCTTAGGAGTTAGTGGCTTCATGATATCGATAACATTAGCCATTAAGTCTGCAGACATAGCAGACATAGCTTTTGGCGTCGTGAGCACTCTTCTAATTAGGCTCAGCACGATCTATTATCCACTAGCTGTGATGCCAACTTATTATAGGGTTCTAGCCGAATTCAATCCAATAACGCACTTAGCTGACTTCTTAAGATTCGTAATTTTAGGTGAGGGTTACTCCATCCCACCTGAAGGCTCATTAATAGCTTTAATTGGTTTAGCAGCAGGTTCCATTTCAGTAGCAGTAATCCTCATTGAAAAGGCCATTGAAGGAGGAAGGTGGCGATGAGCATAGTAGCTCTAGTAGAAAGAGACCTCAATAGATTTTGGAAGTATAAGTGGTGGCTTGCAGGCATTATAGCCATAAATTTAGGCGACCTGCTCATCATGGCACTAGTATTCGGCAACCTAGTTAGAAGAGAATACATTCCAAATTACATGCAGTTCGCAGCTCCAGGCATAGCTATAATGGCATTATTCATATCAGCATTCTCAATTGGAAGAGAAACTGCCCAGGAATTTAGGAGAGGATATAATCAGTACCTTCTATCACTACCATTCAGCGATTGGCAATTAGCAGTTGGCAAAATGTTAGCTGGAACAGTTAGGGGACTAATTTACGTAACTCCATTTCTTATGCTAGTAGCAATATTGGTGGGGCTGCCACCTCAACTAGACTTAATTTCAATAATCCTTGCAGTTACTCTAACATCAGCTTCGATGTCTAGCTTGGGATTAGCACTAGCTCCACTAGTTAGAAAGCTCAGCATATACGTAACATTGAGAAGCCTAATATACTTCATAGTATTCTACTTCAGCACCATATTCTACCCGGAAGAAGCACTAAAACAACTTGCCCAAGCAAATAGCGCATACAGCATGGTATACTATATAGCTAAGGTTAATCCAGCTTCAATAGCAGTTGAAATAATCAGAACTGCATTTAAAGTGCCTCAAAGCGCAGAGCCAAATATACCAGCATTCATAATAGGAAATCTAACACTTACAATTTTGGGAGCAATAGTGTACGTTAAAGCTCTAAGGCGTGGATAACCCGATAAGGCATGCGCATAAATTTCGATGCAATAAATCAGCCTACATCCATGGAGACTCTATTTCGCTAATCTTGCTATAATGCAATTTTGTGTACCATTCCTTCACATAATCTGGAAGTAGTTCTAAGTAGCCCAAATAACGATCATCTGCAAGAACGAGAACAGCTTTATCATCAATGCTTCTAATAGCTCTTCCAAGAGCCTGGGAAGCCCGCCTCAAAGCCGGAAGAATATATGCATAGAGCTTTCCTTTATCCTCACCGTAAAGGCTTTTGTAGTAATCTATGTACAATTTAGTTCTAGTCGTAGGCTTTTCAAAAGGAATGCCTACGAGAAATATTGCTTCAAGCTCCTCTCCAGGAAAGTCGGCTCCCTCAGCGAACCTACCTCCAATAGGAGCGACCAGAACACTCAACTCAGATTTACCTAATTCCTTAAACTTCATTAATGTGCTTCTACTTTCAGGCCCGCTCATTCCTCTCCTTTCAATAAACATCTTATAACCTATACCTTCTACCTTCTCCTTCAAACCTCTATTAAGCAATTTACTCTGAACTCTATAGCTCGCAGTAAATATGGCAGAATTAACTTTAATTTTTTGAAGGAAAATGCTTATCGCATTAACATACCTATCCGCCATCTCATCGCTTAGCTCTTCACCTCTAGTTGTAACTCCAGTTAAAATGTAAACTTTGACGTTCTCCTCATGGTAAATGTTTGGAACTTTAATTTTCACATAATTGCCCAAACCTACAGTTTCAGCAAAAGCATCAATCGGTTCAAGTGTTCCGGAGCAAAATATGCATCTATGAAATAGAAGCCATCTATCCGCTAAAATTTCAGAAGCCCTCATATCCCATATGTTAAGCTTCAGATTGTCACCATTCCTCTCAGCTATAAAGGATATTCCATCAATGCCCTCCAAGCTTAATGCTGATAGCATAAATTCAGCAAAGTGATGTAGGGATGATCTGGGGCGCAATCCACGCTCAAGCCTACTTCTCCTCACAAGCTCTCCAATATGCACGGCATCTTCAAGTAGATAGTAACTTCCATGTGGAATTAAATCTTCAGGATTAAACGAGGCATCTTCTTCATCCTTGAGTTTCGAATGAATCTCAAGAGCTTTATCCTCAGCATGATGCAACATGGAAACTAAATCTTTAGCTTTAAATTCCTCAGCTTCCCTAATAGCTCTACGAATAATGCCTAGAGTTATAGTATCAGAGTTTAGCTCCAAGCTTTGAAGGTTATGAGCTTCATCAACAACTAGAATTGACTTGCCAAACGGTATAAGAGGCCTAATGCTCCACTCCAATCTTTGGTCAACGACGTAATTGTAGCTTAAGGATATCACGCTAGCATATTTTGCAAGTGCCCGTTGAATATAGTATGGACATGCCTTCAACTGTCTTCCAATACTATAAACTTCACTGTAGGTTAATGGCCCATGGGCGAGGTAGCTTTGAGGCCTAAATTTTCTCTTAAAATTCTTATAGAACATGCACTTATCCTTATAGGAGCTACACATGTATGAAACATCAGAGTAGTCGAGGTCCCCACCATAGCTTTCAGCTAAAAGACACATATCCCTCTTACCTCTATATGAAATTCCGAAAATAGGTAAGCCAAGCTTATTAACCATCATTTTAAGCTCATCGATGGGTCGATCCGTTTCATTGCCAGTTCTTACAGCCCAGATGACTCTTAAACCCCTTAAAATGCGAGGAATTAGTGTAGATAGAATCACCACCGTCTTTCCAAAACCTGTTGGAGCGTGTAGGCAGACATGCCTAAAGTTCAAGTTCGCCCTAATTTTGCCAATAACTTCCTCCTGATAAGGCCTTGGAGTATATGGAAAGTATGTCAGCACATCTGGACGTCGAGGCATTGCAGCTCCCAATCCCCTTCATTAAATAAATCACAAAACAATGCTTAGTAACTAATTTCTCAAGTCCCCTAAGCCGCTCTCCTTCTCCTTAACTCCAGGAACTTCATATAAAACTCCATCTTCCGAAAGGACAAGAACACTTCCGCAATCTAAACACCTAAAGTACTTATTAACTCCACTTTCACTCCTCTCTATACCTAAAAATTCAATTCTAGCATGCTTACATTCACTTTTACTCAAATACGATCCCCATCGATACTTCCGCAACCATAAACATTAACTTTTTCACAACAACATGCTGAAGTAAATTTGCAATAAGCTTTTAAAAAATTAAAATAAGTATTAGGTTGAAGGTGAGTTTAATTTGGAGGAAATTAAGGAGAGAAAACTTGTAGAAGTTGGGAGAGTTACGCACTACTATTCAAGAATTGGAGTTGCAGTCATTGAGTTGAAGGCGCCATTGGCAATTGGAGATAAAATTCTAATTAGGGGCAGCACAACAAACTTTGAGCAGACGGTTGAATCCATGCAAATTCAACACAAAAATATTGAAAGAGCTGAAGCCGGCCAAGCAGTTGGACTAAAAGTTTTGGAGAGAGTTAGACCTAAAGACATTGTATATAAGGTAGTTGAAAATAATTAGCTTGATTCAGAATACCTCCAGCAGCACTATACCATAACCATTAAAATAGTATGGGATGACTCTGAGACGTTATGGAGAACTGTTAGCCGCCACTTATAGTTGGCATTAAAGTAACTTTATCGCCGCTTTTAACCAATGCATCAAGTGTTGCAGGTTTTCCATTAACAAGCACTATTACTCTCGATTCAAAGTTTTGGGGAAGAGATATTAGTTCTCTTATTTTCACTGGCTTTTCACTTTGAATTTCGAATTCTCTTCCACCTATTGCCTCCGCAATGTACCCTATTGCTCTTATTTTTATCATGGCTTCGACTTCACTCTGACAGCTTAACGTATTTTTCCAGTTCATTTATCACGTAATTTAATCCGAGCTCTCGGAGCGTTGACTTCCTAGGAACACCCCTTTCATCCCATCCTCTCTCCTCATAGTACCAGTCGAGAAGCTTATTCCAGTTTTCTCGATCCAACTTTGAACCTGCAAGCGGCCCTTTAGTTATTGGTTCTTCAAACCACCTTGCAGGAGGAGTATCCATTTCTCTACTCCAATTTCCGCCAAACTCCCTGACCCAAAAGGCCCTTATTAAAGTGTAAATTCTATCTCCAACTTTAAATAGCTCATCAAGAGCCAATTTAACTCCTGTCGCAGCTTCAAGGAACCTGGCATACCATTCGAGGCTGAAGCCCAGCTCTATCCATGGAAGTCTGCAAGTTACCAGTGCTTCAAACATGCCTCCCCTAATTCTCTGAAACTCAATTACCTTATCTACTTTTGATTTAACATAATCGAATCTTCCAACTTTCATTTCCCACGCAATTACCCATGCATCCTTATGATGAGCCCCAATTGGAGAGGTGCCAAAAGCAAGTGCCATTGCTGGAGCTGCGTGGCAGTCATACGCAGATATTTCAAGACCTTTAATATGCATTGCCCACTTGTAAGATTCACCGCCAATTTTCTCGGAAATCCTTTTAACACCTTCAGCCAACAAGTCTCCAAGTCCACGCCTATATGCCATGTCATAAAGTAGCTGCTTTGCCTTATCGTAATCTCCCCATTCAACTTTATCTTCAATTAGCTTTTTCTCCGAAGCCTCCATTATAAAGCCTAGGACGTTCCCAGCTGAAATGGTGTCTAATCCAAGTTCATCGCAGACCCTATTTAGGACAGCCACCTTCTTTAAGTCTCCAACTCCAATGTTTGACCCTAACATTGCCACGTTTTCATAGTCCAATTCAGACTCCCTACCTTCAGCGTCGGTTATAACGTTGCCGCACTGCATATTGCAGAATGGGCATCCTCTCCGTTTAACCTTGTACTTCTCCATGGTGTAGCCGTCGATCTCCTTAGCGTAATCAAATACGCCTTCCCTGTAATTGTAAGTTGGTAGCGTGCTGTTCTCCTGGCACCACTCTATGGTCATCATTGTCCCCTGCCTAATCCAGAAGTCATAGCCGCTTGCACTTCTAATCTCTTCATACCCTTTCATTCCAAGATCCTTAAGCTCACTTGGGTTAGCCACTGGAATCTCTTCAGTTCCCCTAAATACCACTGCTTTAACCTTTTTTGACCCTAATACTGCTCCCATGCCAGGTCTGCCACCAGCTCTACCTTCTTGAGACACCACTGTAGCAAATTTAACCAAATTCTCCCCAGCAGGACCAATGAGAACTAATCCTACATCTTTACCATGAATTTCTTTGAGCTTTCTCTCAGCTTCAAATGAATCTAAACCCCAAATGTCACTTGCATCCTTAATCTCGACGCTATCATTTTCAACGTAAATGTAAACTGGCTTTTCAGATGCACCCTCCAATACCACTGCATCATATCCAGCTCTCCTAAGGTGGAGAGAAGCTAAAGTTCCAACATTTCCATCGCCATAACCATACGTAAGCGGGCTTTTTGCTGCAATAACCATTTTACCGCTACTAGCTATAGGTAGGCCTGTTAGCGGGCCGGCAGCCAAAATTAACTTGTTAGCGGGAGATAGTGGGTCAACTCCAGGCTTAAGCTCATCCCACAAAATCTTGATTGCAAAGCCTCTTCCACCAATGAAGTTCAGCGCAAGATCGGCACCATACTCTTGAATAGACCACTTCCCTTTCGATAAGTCTATTCTCAAAATTTTGCCATTCCAGCCATGCATGCAATCACCACTTTAAAAGAATAATAATTCGCTTAAAGCATTTACGAATAACATCCACATATTTGCTAATTCGCATTTCATCGTCACATAACATGGGAAATAAGAATACATCCACTAAATTTATGAGTAAAATCCGCATCCGATCAGCAACAATTTAAAATTCTTAAACCTAAAATACTTCTGTTCAAATTGCGAGGTGCTTAAAGTGAGCGAAAATAGATGCTTAACCTTAGCTGCAACTGGAGATTCATTCATAGCAACTAGACTCTCAGTTTACAATGAGCCCGAATTCATGGAGCTAATTGAAATAATTAGAAGCGCTCATGTAAGATTTACAAACCTTGAAGTTCTAATTAACGACTTTAAAGGTTATCCGGCAGCTCAAAGTGGAGGAACATATGCTTCAGCCGAAAGCTACGTCGCTGACGAACTTAAGTGGATGGGATTCAACATCGTTAGCAGAGCAAACAACCATGCAATGGACTATAGGCTTGAGGGCATGCTAGAAACTACAAAAAATCTGAATAGAGTTGGAATTATCCACGCTGGAGTAGGAATGAATCTAGGTGAAGCAAGATCTCCATCATACCTAGATACTAGCGTTGGAAGAGTTGCCTTGATATCAGCTGCATCAACATTCCCAAGGGAGGCTTTAGCTGGAAATGCGAGGCCAGACCTTCAAGGAAGGCCGGGAGTAAATCCGCTGAGATACAGCGCACAGTACACTATTACCAAGGAGGCATTTAAGGACCTGGTTGAAATTGCAAAGCTACTTGGCTATAAGCTTAAGGAGCCAATTGAAAAATTAAGGTTATTTGGAGCGACAATTATTGCTGGAGATAAAGTTGAAGTTGAATTTAAAATCAATAAGCAGGATGAAGAGGGAAATCTGCGCGCAATCAAAGATGCCAAGAGGATGGCTGACTTCGTAATATTTTCACTCCACGCTCATGAAAGATTTCAAAGCATCGAGAAGCCAGCTCCATTCATAGAATATTTTGCCAGGAAATGCATAGATGCAGGCGCAGACATATTCATCGGACATGGCCCGCACGTGCTTAGAGGAATTGAAATCTACAAAGGGAAGCCAATATTCTACAGCCTTGGAAACTTCATATTTCAAAACGACTTAATTAAGAAACAGCCAGCAGACCTATATGAGCGATATAAACTTGACTGGAGAGCTACCCCAGCAGACCTGTACGACGCTAGAGAAAAAGGACTACCAGAATACATATCAATGGGCTTCAAATGGTTCACAAGCGACTCCAAGTACTGGGAAACAGTATTAGCATACTGCACATACGTCGATTGCAAATTAGTGGAAGTAAGACTGTATCCAGTTGATTTAGGCTTCGGAAAAAGTAGGTGGGAAAGGGGAAGGCCAATGCTGGCTAAAGGAGCGAAGGCAGAGAAGATAATTAGAAGAGTTAAGGAGCTATCCAAAGTCTACGGCACCGAAATAAAGTTTAAAGATGGAATTGGCATTATAGAGCTCAACTAGCCAATCTTGACTTTAAACTCGCTAATTAAATCATCAACCATTTTACTCCACTTTGGAAAGTCGGTTGGACTTGAAGGGTATTGCAAGTAAAGTTTCTTGACCTTATCCATGTAATCTCTAACTAGCTTAAGCTTATATAGCAATGTTGGGCGGGAAATGAGTCTTAGTGCTCTAAAGACCTTCTCCTCAACGCTCAACTTCAATTCCCCAACCATTCCAATGAAATGCACTTCATCTCCAGTGATAACCTTCTTCCTAAAGGCAAAGTTCAGGTCCTCATCGGTCAATCTCTGCAAGAACATTCTGAAAATGTCAAGTTTAGCTTGTTTAGCGCCATAATTCTCAATGTATTTTATTGGATAGCTCCAAAGGGATTCCATAGATGCTGAGCCGTAATTCTCAAGTGCATCAATAATGGCTTCAGCTGCACACTTAGCGCTAACCATCGATGAACCAATGCCTCCACCATGAATTGGATTGCAAGTAAACGCAGCATCACCAATAGTTAAAATTCCATTGCCAACTGGGCAGTGAATAAACCTTCTTGTTGGAACAACGCCTCCGCCGGCATGGTGCACCTTCGCGCTTTTAAGCTCCTCCCTAACCTTAATAAAGCGGTTAAACTGGCTAATTGGGTTCGGCGCCTCCTTACCAGGCTGAACACCTAAGCCGACATTTACCAAGTTCTTCCTTTTAGGGAAAAGCCACCAATAACCTCCAGGGGCAATTCTTCTTGACAAGTAAATCACTGCATATCGATCATCAAATTCAAATCGAGTCTCAAGTATTTCGCGATAACAAACATTTGTATCTTCATGCTTTAGCTTTTCACTAATCCACCAGTCACTCGGCAATTTAGTTCTAATTGCCCCACCAACACCTGAAGCATCAATTGTAACTTTACCTCTAAACTCATGCTTGGATTTTCTAGCAAGGTCCACAGCCCTAACTCCTACAACTTTTCCATCCTCAATAATTGGAGATGTCGCGTGGTGTTGAGCATAAAGCTCAGCGCCACCATCAACTGCCATTTTCAATAGCCTTCTACCAAATTTGTAGCGATTAACTGCAAAGCCCTCACCCTTAACTATGATGAAGTGCTTCTCATCTGGGGAGTAAATGACTACGCCATTAAAGACTCCATCAAGCTCGTCTCCACTTGGATAGCTCAAGCCCAAATTGTCGAAGTGATGCTTGCCAATTGCGTCACCGCACACTTTATCTCCAATTTTAGCTTCACTCTTCCTGTCGAGCAACGCCACTTTCAATCCATGTTTAGCTAGTAAGTAAGCAGCATAAGCTCCAGCAGTTCCAGCACCCACAATTACAACATCGAATCTAGGTAAAGTCAACATTCCTCCTCCGCGCTGGCTACATTATTTGAAAGCAGCTGCAATTATATTAGCTTAATTCTCATAAGTTTAATCCTCCACTGCCAACATGACTGTATGGCTGTGCCCACGCTAAGCATTGAGTTAGAGCTGTGATTCTCCATTGAAAACTTAAGCGCCAAAGCTCAGCCCAAAACTAAGCTAACGTTAGAATTATTAATCGAGTGAAGTCTAAACTATGCTTGAGGTGTCTTCATGAAGGCTGTTAAGGCAGATTTCCTCTATACTGGAAAGCCAGATGAAGTCGTAAAAAACGTATATGTAATTTTTGAAAACGAAAAAATCATAGACGTAACATCCGAAAAACCCAAGGGCGCCGAGATCATCGAAGTTGAAGGTGCAGTGGTTACGCCAGCATTTATAGATGCGCACTGCCACATTGGAATGGCTAGACACGGAGAGCCTTCAGCTGAAGATGAAGCCAACGAGAAATTTGACACAGTACTACCGCTAGCTGATGCACTATACTCAATATACCTAGACGATAAGGCATTTAAGGAGTCCATAGAGCATGGAGTACTATACTCATGCGTACTGCCTGGAAGCGGAAATATTATTGGCGGAAAAGGAGTTCTAATTAGAAACTACGGCGAAGACATTGAAGAAGCCTTCATCAAGTACGCTGGAGTTAAAGCAGCATTAGGGTACAATCCAAGAAGCACCACGGAGTGGAAGGGAACGAGACCCTTCACGAGAATGGGTGCAATAGCCATTTTAAGGAAGTGGCTTGAAAAAGCCAAAGACACCTTAACCCTCATTGAAAAGGGCAAAAAGACAATAGAGGAGATTGAACCTGAAATAAAATACCTATTCCCAATAATAAAGGGAGAGGAAATACTGCGAGTGCACGTCCACAAGGTAGATGACGTGGCAGGACTCCTACTATTGAAGAAGGAATTCAAATTCAAAGCAACCGTAGAGCACCTATGCGACGTAAACACTAAGCTGACATTTGAAAAGCTAAAGAAAGAGAAAGTTCCAATAATTTACGGACCAGTAGATGCATTCGCATATAAAACAGAGCTGAAACACGAAGACTGGAGAAACGTAAAATACCTAGTTGAAGTGAAGCCTCTATTCGGATTAATGTCAGATCACCCAGTAACCCTCCAAAGGAACATCTACCTACAGCTAAGGTACTTTAGGAGATTTGGAATGAGCAAAACAGAGTGCATATCAATATTAACTCAAAACAACGCGAAAATCCTTGGAATAGACGACAAGCTTGGAACAATAGAGAAGGGCAAGTGGGCATCAATGGTCATTTGGAGCGGTGACCCATTCAACCTAGACTCATACCCAGTGATCGTTATAGGTGAAGGAAAGGTACTCCACGAGGAAAAAGCATAAACCCAAACCCCCATTATTTTAATTACAATGCCCAAGAAGTTGATAACGTACAAATACAAGTATAATTCCAAGCCCTTAGCCACGAAATTCACTGCCAAAAGAATTTTAGAAGCTAAAGAACTTGGAGCTAAGAGCGTAATTGTCAGCTTAGACCTAGGCTTTACAGAAAGTAGAGTTGAAATTCTAAATGATGAAGTAAGTATAAGCGCCAACAAGCTACCATTAAGTGCCTTAAAGAAAATAGTTGATGATGATGGAGTATTTATCATTGAAGCCAATCAACTAGTGAAAATAGCATTTTCATCTTGCGGCAAATACTACAAGCTAAAATGCATAGCTGAAAATGCTGCTCCAACAATTGAAATCAGCGGAATACACATGCACAGAATTAAAGAGGTAACTCCATGGCAGGACGCTTTAATGAAGGTTAAAGCTGCTAGAATTCGACCAGGATTAAAGGTTTTAGACATATGTACAGGCCTGGGCTACACCAGCATAGCTTCCATACTTAGAGGAGCAAAAAGCGTACTAACAATCGAAAAAGATGAAAATGTATTAAAAATAGCGTCGTATAATCCATGGTCTAAAAAGCTTCAAAATGAGAAAATCAAAATAATTTTGGGAGATGCATTTGAAGTCATACGTGAATTAAATAGTGAATACTTCGACAGAATAATACACGACCCACCCAGATTCTCACTTGCAGGCAATCTCTACAGTAGAGAATTTTACAGCGAAATTTATAGAGTATTAAGGTCTGGAGGAATTCTCTACCACTACACGGGACAGCCTGGAGTTAGACGCAGAGTTAGCATTATCCAAGGAGTTTCAAGAAGACTAAGAGAAGTTGGATTCAGCGTGAAAATTAGTCGCAAAACCCTTGGAATAATAGCTTTCAAAGATTAAATTAAGCAGCCAATGCTATGCAACATGCATTACTAGTCGCAGCATCAACCTCATCAAAAGTATAAACCCTATCTCCACCCCAATCAACTTTAAAGAAATTCAATGGCTTAAATCCACATTCAACTAAATAATGTGACAATTCAGTAATTGTAAAGACTCTCAGAAGGTGATTTTCAGTAAAATGATCTATAACCCTATAACCCTTAATCACATAGCACTCAATCTCAAGTTTCAATAAGCTCTTAGATATTATGAACTCACCCTTCATCAACCTTATGATCGTAATGTCATTCTTGACAACTTTCCTAGGCGTATACCATCTTTGTCGCGTAACGTAGGAGGTTGTAGGCCAAAAGTCAAAAATGAATATTCCACCATCAACTAGATGATCTCTAATACTTTTCAATGCTTGAAGTAAATCCCAATCGGTTATCATGTAGCCTATGCTTCCAAAGAGGCATAAGGCAGCATCAAACCTCCTATTTAACTTTATTTTCCGCATATCCTGAACATGGAAGATAGCTTGCAAACGCATGTTCTCAGCTTTCTTCCTAGCTTGCTCTATCATCACCTTGGAAATATCGATTCCAGTGACATGATAGCCTTTCTTAGCAAAGATTAAAGCGTGACCACCAGTGCCACATGCAACATCAAGAATGCTTTTAGGCTTAATTTTGCAGAATTCTTTGAAGTAATCTTCAATGTTACTACATTCGATCTCATAATTTTTATCATGATAAATTAAGTCATAGTATTCGCCATACTTAGCGTATATGTTCACCAAGCACGTGCACCTTTTAAATTTAATTCCCAAACAAACTAAAAACTTACTTATGATTTTAGGCCTTTAATTAGCATAAGCGCATCAGCCAAGTATGGCTCTAAGAATATTAGAATGATAAGCCTCACAACATCCGATACCATTCCAACTTTGAACATGCTCCACAGCCTAACATATCCAGACCCGTAAACTATGGCCATTGGCGGAGTTGTGCTTGGAAGAGCACTAGATATCGATGAGGCCAATGCAGCTGAAATTATTGCTGGCATAGGATTTAGTCCAGCTCCCTTAGCTAGGGCAGCAGCTAATGGACAAGCTATCAGCGAAGACGCAGTGTTCGAAGCTGGATAAGTTATTAGAAAGCCGAGAAAAGCGCTTATAGCCGAAATTGCCCAGGGGTTTTTAGCCCACTCTCCACCGATGTGGGTAACTATCAAAGCTAACCACTCGGAGAAGCCGCTATTTTGAAGGGCAGCCCCCATCACTATTCCACCGCCAAAGAGGAATATCACGTTCCAGTCAATGCTGGTCTCAATTTCATCCCAAGTCAATAGAGGGCGATCGCCAACTCTAATGAAGCCTAAAAGAAAAATTGCAAGAACAGCTGGAAGAACCTCAGGAATATAAGTTTTAGCAAGATTTGCCAAAGGCTCATATTCAGACCAAATGTTTGAAAACACCAATAAAAGGCCTGGAAGCATCCAAAGCAATAATGTTAAGATAAATATCATTGTAACCAGCTTCTCTTCAAGCTTCATGGATCCCAGAGACCTCATCTTCTCCTTAATAAGAGACTCATCTATATCTATCTCCTTAACCTCAATTTTGATTAAAGTGAAAGTTGCAATCCAAGTAATAATAAGGCCAATAAATGCATGCAAACTTCCAACAATAAACCAGTCAAAAAAAGTTAAGTTTACGCCAGGCAAATATTCTTCAACAACTCTTTTGGCAATCAAGTTTGGAGGAGTGCTTATTAGCAAGAACATTGCGCCGGCAGTTGCAGCTTGACCTAATGCGAGCATGGTGGCTTCAGCGAATCTGCTGTCCCGACTGAAACCCATTGTTGATAGGTATGCAAGCACAATTGGATACATAAGCGAAGTCGATGCAGTTATTGAGCCTGTAATAGTTAAGGCGAAAACTGGGAGGCAAGCTATGAAGAAGGCGCTAAGCATTGGATTTCCACCCTTATAAATGGTTGAAAGCTTAAAGGCAATTCTTTTATCCAACCCCCACGCTTGAAAAGCCCTAGCTAAAACGAATCCACCCATGAAAATCCATATAATTGGATCCATAAATGATCGAAGAGCAGACTTCCAAGAAATAAGGTTAAGCGAGGAAAAAAGCATTGGAGCTATAAGCGCTGAAAGGCCTAAAGGGATAACCTCGGTAACCCACCAATATGCAATCCAAAGAAGAACTCCAAGCGCAACTTGAGGAGCATTACTAAAAGGTGCATCAGCAAGGACTGCAGCTTCCCTCACATATGGTAGGGGAGGCAGTAGCAGTAAAGCTATGAATATGACTGGACCTAAAGCCAGCTTGACTGCGTTTTTGAGCGCACCGCTCAACATTATGCCGCCTCACCACTTTTTACAAATGTAAAGGAATATAAAAAGATGACCCACAAAGGCTCTCTCAAATCATCACAAATAAGACCTCTTAAAATTTATTCAATAAATTTAAATTTTCATAGATATTAATTTATAAATGAAATTATTGTAATATAAAATTATTTTAATAAAACATTTCTAGCAAAATATTTATATATTTGATTTAATAAATTAATTATAGGTGTTTTTATGATAAAAGTTGTAAAGAGAAATGGTAGAGTAGAAGAATTCGCCAGGGAGAAAATCACGGTTTCATGCTTAAAAGCTGGAGCTGACATTGAAACTGCTAGAGAAATAGCTAGAAGAATTGAAGAAGAATTAATTAAGAAGGAAAGAATAAGCACAAATGAATTGCGATCCAAAGTCTTGGAAATGCTAAAAGAGAAGAACCCAAAGTGGCATGAAAATTGGTTAGTGTATGATAGAGCTGTTAAAAAAAGGACAACCTAAACCCCCATTTTTATCAAGCAGTTTACCTTCACCATGAACCCAATACAATATTCGAAATCACTTCCACTTTAATCAAAACAACCCATTAAAGTTGAAGCTCAACAATCAATGTTATAAGGCAATTGGCATGCAATTTATGTCGGTGACAAATTATGAACTTTGAAATGTACAGAGAGGAATTTCCAATAGTGAATGAATACATCTATTTAAATCATGCAGCCCACTCACCAGCCTCAAAAAGGGTAGTTGAAGCAATTAAAGAATGCTTGGAAACACTAAAAAGCAAGGGAGAATACTCCATAAACGCTAGAGAAACTAAAAGAGCATTTGCAAAATTAATAAATGCAAGTAACGATGAAATAGCACTCATCACAAACACGTCTCAAGGACTAAATATTATAGCCAACATGCTTAATTTCGCTCCAGGCACAAATGTAGTGATAAACGACATGGAATACCCTTCAAACACATATCCATGGATCAAGCTTAAAACCAAAGGCGTTGAAGTTAGGTTTGTTAAAAATGAAAATGGCATTATACCACTAGAAGCTTATGAAAAGGCAATTGACGATAAAACTGTAGCCGTAGCTGTAAGCCATGTAAAGTGGATAAATGGATTCAAGCACAACTTAAAGGAACTTGCGGAAATAGCGCACAACCACGGAGCCTACTTGGTTGTTGACGCAGTTCAATCAGCTGGAGCAATGAAAATCGACGTGAAGAAAATGGATATAGATTTCCTAGCTTGCGGATGCTATAAATGGCTTTTAGGTCCAACTGGAGCAGGGTACCTATACATTAAAAGCGACCTAATAGGCGAGTTTACTCCACCATTCGTTGGCTGGGCAAGCGTGAAATACCAAGAAGACCCGCTGACATTCAACATACACGAAATCCACTGGAGGGAAAATGCTAGCAAATTTGAAATTGGATCAATGAGCCACCTCAGCTACGCTGGAGCTCAAGCAGCCATAGAGCTAATTCTCGAAGTAGGAATTGAAAATATTGAAAAAAGAATTTTGCAACTAACCAAGCACCTAATTGACAGATTAATGGAAGCTGGATATGAAGTTCAAAGCCCACTAGAAGATGAATATAGATCGGGAATAGTAAACTTCAAAGTTGAAAATGGATATGAAGTGCAAAAGAAGCTCGCAGAAAGCAAGATAATAACCTCCTTTAGAGGTGGAGGAATTAGAGTGTCACCGCACTTCTACAACACTAGGAACGAAATTGACATGCTTTTAGAAAAAGTTAATGAAATCTCTAAGATCAAAAAGTAAGTCAACATCGTCAAAGGACGTTGGATTTAAATTAACCCATCCTTTTTAATGTAATCTAAATGAATAATGGTGAGCATCAACTTTATTTACAAAAAATTACACATACTAAATAATTCACGGGAGGATTTATTATGGAAGATCTAGCTCGAAAAGCCATTGAAACGGCACTTTCTGCTGGAGCCACCTACGCAGACATAAGAATTGTAGAGCAGAAATGGGAAAACATCACAACAAGAAACGCTAAAGTCAGAGTAGTAGATGCGGGCAGCAGCATGGGATTTGGAGTGAGAGCCATAGCAGATGGAGCTTGGGGATTTGCAAGCCACTACGAACTAACGCCAACAGAAGTGGTTAAGGTGGCTCTAAAAGCCGTTGAAATTGCAAGGGCAAGCGCTAAGGTAAAGAAGAAGGATGTCAAGCTAGCTCCAGTTAAGCCTGTAAGGGACACGTATAAAACGCCCATAATTAAAGATCCGTTCAAAGTGCCCCTTGAAGATAAAATTGAACTTCTAACTGAAAGCGACAAGAGAATTCTATCAAAGGGAGAACTAATTAAAGTTGCAACTTCAAGCATGAGAATATACAGGGAAAATAAGATTTTCTCAAGCAGTGAAGGAGCATTCATAACACAAGAAATAACATGGTGCGGAGTAACAACGAGAGCAGTAGCTGTGGGCTATGGAGAAGTTCAGGATAGATCATATGATGGAAGAAACTTCAACACTGGAGGATACGAGATAATAGAAGAGGTTAACCTGCCTGAAAAGGCGGAGAAAAGCGGTGAAGAAGCAATAGCTTTGTTGACGGCTAAGAACTGCCCAACCATGATAACCGACCTGATAATTGGAGGAAGTCAACTGGCCCTCCAAATTCACGAATCATGCGGACACCCAACAGAGCTTGACAGAGTACTAGGTACAGAGGCAAGCTATGCTGGCACAAGCTTCCTAACCCCCGAAAAGCTCGGGAAATTTAGGTATGGCAGCGATAAAGTTACTATTGTAGCCGATGCAACTGCGCCTAGAGGATTAGGGACATTTGGATACGACGATGAAGGAGTTCCAGCCCAAAAAGTCTACTTAGTTAAAGAAGGAATATTCGTCGGCTACTTGACGGATAGAGCGTCTGCAGCTGAGCTCGGATTACCATCAAGCACGGGAGCAGCCAGAGCATCAAGCTGGAACAGAATACCCCTAGTAAGAATGACTAACATAAATTTAGAGCCAGGAGACTGGGACTTCGAAGAGCTAATTCAAGAAACAAAGAAAGGAGTATATGTTGAAACAAATAGGAGCTGGAGCATAGACGACAAAAGATTAAACTTCCAATTCGGAACTCAAATAGCATATTTAATTGAAAATGGAGAGTTTAAGGAACTTCTCAAAAACGCAATTTACACTGGAATAACGCCTGAATTCTGGCGTTCATGCGATGCAGTTTGCAATGAAAAATACTGGACAATGTGGGGGACGCCAGGCTGCGGCAAGGGTGAGCCAGGACAAGTAATGTATGTGGGCCACGGAACAGCTCCAGCAAGATTTAAGAATATTAGGGTAGGTGTTGGGAAATGGTGATGGGTAAAGAAACATGCTTAGAAATAGCCAATAGAATTATAAATGAAGCATTAAAGCTCGGTGCAACCCAAGCTGAAGCAAGAGTGATGAGCTTCACGAGCTACTTAACTCGATTCGCAAATTCAATTATACATCAAAACGTTGGAGAAACCAACGTAACCCTCACATTAAGATTCATTCTCGGAAAGAGAATAAGCGTAGTAAGTTCAAATGAAACTGGGCTGGAAGCAATAAGGAAGCTTGCCGAAAAAGGATTTAAAACAGCTAAAGTTCAAGAAGAAAATCCAGAATTCGTAAGCTTGCCAGAGCCCGAGCCGATCCCAGAGCTACCAGGACTATACATTAAGGAAACAGCCGAATGCACGCCGCTCATGAGAGCCGAAATGGTAAAAGAGCTAATAGACGAAGCACACTCCCTATCACCAAAAGTCGATAGCGTGGCAGGAGCACTATCAACAGCATCATATGAATTGGCAGTAGCTAACTCTCTAGGAATAAGCGCATACACGATGTCAACAGTCGCATCACTGAATACAAACGTAATCTCAAAGGACAATGGAGTTGAAGGATTCGGATATGCAGCAGACGTCTCAAGAAACGTCAAAGAAATAAATCCAAGAGAGGTAGGTAAAGAAGCAGCTGAAAGATCGGTGAAAAGCCTATGGGCCAAAAAGGCAGAGCCAGGAGAATACGAAGTAATCTTAGAGCCATATGCAGTTTCAACAGCACTACTATACACCGGCTATGTAGGCTTAAATGCCCAAGCAGTACAGGATGGAACAAGCTTCATGCTAGACCTAATGAACAAAGAAGCATTCAACAGACAATTAACAATATGGGATGACGGAAGAGACCTAAATGGATTAGCATTCCCATTCGATTTCGAGGGAGTGCCAAAGAAAAAGGTGGTTATGATTGAAAATGGAGTGCCAAAGGCAGTAGTTTACGACTCATACACGGCCCATAAAGAAGGAAAGAAGTCAACCGGACATGCAGGAAGATTCGGACCAATACCAGCCCACATGTTCATGAAGCCAGGAGACGCAACCAAAGACGAAATGATTAAAGAAACTAAGCGAGGACTATTAGTAACAAGATTCCACTACGTGAGAACAGTTCACCCAAGAAAACTCGTCCTAACAGGAATGACTAGAGATGGAACATGGCTAATAGAAAATGGAGAAATAAAATATCCAGTTAAAAATCTAAGATTCACCGAAAGCATGCTCAGAACATACGCCAACATAGAAATGATAGGTAAAACGGTGAAAAGAACAAGGATTGGAAGGTGGTTTGGCCAAGGAAGCATAGTAGTACCAGCATTAAAAATAAGCAAATTTACATTCACAGGAACAACAGAATACTAAAACTCATTCCATTTTATTTATTATTTTAAATGTAAATTGAATTTAAAGTCTAAATAATAATTCAATTAGCGCTGAGAAAACGCAGGTTTTAAGCGGAACTCGCAGCAATCATCTCCTCTAGCAATACATGAAACCTCATTAGCCATAAGATGTAAGCCATAAACCTTCGAAATAAATCCTGAAAGTAATCCGCGCATAAATTGGCTGTTCTGCTTTTCGCGCTTAACATATCTACACTCAACTAGGTCAAATAGCCTAATTGTAATTTGCTTGGCATTCCAATCAAAATCAGAAAGTTCCCAATCCCTCCACCAGCCATAGCTTCTACCTAAAATCAAACCAAATTTAATCAATTCCAAACCTCTCAGCTTCGAACACTTACTAAGTATTTCATATGATTCATATCCAGCCATTTCACCAATATAATAAAGCACAACTTCTCCAGCCGAACCCCACTTATCCTTTAATGAATTAAGTATATTCGAAAAGTGAAGGGCCCTAAGAATAACCACCTGAACTTTACCCATCATTGGAGGATAAACGCCTGAATATATCCCCAATCCTCTAAACGGAGACTTATAAATTTCAAAATTTAAAATATCTTGGCTATCAGCGATATTTTTAATTAAAGTATTAATAGAAATGGCACTCATGGAAGTATCGATTAAGCCTCTGACATCTATATAACTACCACCCTTAACATCAACATCCATATGAATTATTCTGCAACCGAGCGCCTCAGCTTTCCTAATAAAATCATCTAAAATCCTCATGCACTTAACTTTAATGTAAAACTCCCAAAAAACACTACCATCAGATCGCATTAAAGGCAATATTTTCACTGGCCTCAAGCGCATAGCTTAGCAACTCCTATTGCGTACGAAAAGTATATATTTATATCAAAAATTAGATAATAAATTCAATATTTAAATTTTATCGCTGATATAAATACTTATTTCAATTTTAGAAAAAATAGTAAAATGTGGGGAGCTTGAAGCTGAACATATTTCAGCTTCTAGCATTAAAGGGAACGACAAAAATCATATTGGCATTATCAAGAGGAAGCGAATTAACTTATTCACAACTAGTATCGCTGGTTGGACAACCAGCAACGACAAGTAGAGCGCTCAAATTATTGACAGACCTAAATCTTGTTAAGAGAAGAGTAGTAGATGCAAAGTATAGGCCGGTAATGTATTCGCTAACAGATATAGGCATAGAACTTGCAGACTTAATTGAAAAACTAATAACTTTTGAGGAAGAGAACTTAAAGAATCGAAACAAATACACCAACCGCAATTAAATCACTACAGACAACGCAAAAACTCAAAATAATTACAACCTATTTAAATCTAACTCTAAAATTAGGCTTCTAACCAGCTTTGCAGCATCATCGGCATGCTTCTCAGGCTTCAATCCGTAAGCTCTCACTCTTAGCAGAGCAATGCACCTATCATCCTCAACCTTAACTTCAAGAAAACACCTTGCAACATGCCTTGACATTCCAGCTCCAGCATCATATATAAAGACAAGCCTGTTAATTTTAGCCTCCTCACTCCCCAATACTTCAAGCGAAACAACTCTAACACGGATTTCCTGCAATTTAGGATAATGTTCAAGCTTAACTTTAATTGATTCAATGAATCTACGAGCTAAATTAGGACTTAACTTCACCGGTAAGAAGTAAACCCACTCAAAAACATCCTTCGAAGGTTCAACATCCGGTTTTATCCTCCAGATTTTCGATGGAACAACTATTAAAGCTGACCTTAAAGTTACAGCGGAACCAATGAAAATACTTAGAAATCCAAGTAGAAGTGATAGAATGGTCCACATAAAAGATATTTTAGGCCTAACATCTACTGGATTTAATATTAGTAGTTTATAAAATCCTAGGCCAACAACATATCCAATTGCGCCTCCAATCATGCCAAGAATTGCTGCCTCCAGAACAAATATTTTGAATAAATTTAAGGGCGATGCACCTATAGCGGATAGCGTGAGTGTTTCACGCCTCCTCTCATGAAGTGCAGTCATCGAAGTTATAATTGAATTTAGGACTATCAATCCAATGGCAATATATGTTTCAAATCCTTTAGCTTCAACTAACTCCATCAAAATGAAATTGCAGGCTTTACCCATATCCACAGCTGTCGAAATATACCCTTCACGTTGAACGGCGATCCCCCTAGCATAGGCTTGAAGCTCATCCCATGAACAATTCATATAGACGAAAACTCTCGTAGGCTTAATGCCGAATTTATCAATATCTCTCCATGAAATCAGAATAACGCTCAAAGGCTTGCAAACCTTACTTTCATAAATAATTAGCCCAGTCTCCTTTTCAATTATTTTAACCCTTAAACAGTAAGGCAGAAAAGGCCTGCCACTAATTTCACGCATATTTTGAATACGTTCATCGTCAAGTATTCCAACAACTTTCAACTCTAAAATCTGATATGGACTTTGAAATCTAACATTATCGCCAACCCAGACATCAAGGGATTCAGAGGCACTGAGACTAATTGCAACTTCACCTTCACCAAACGGAAGCCTACCAGCAATTAAGCATGAATTCAATCTAATGGCCATAGGATCAATTGGACTTGAAAAACTTATAACATTCATAACTGGAATTAGGCCCTTAAAGCCAACTGTCGATAAGATAAATCCAATTGAATGCAATCGAGCAACATCCTCAGCCCTATAAGTAATGTAGCTAACCTCACCAGTCAAATTTAAAACGCTTAAAATTGAAAGATCAACTGGAAGTCCATGAGAAACTTCATCAAAAGCATACCTCTCAAAACTGATTCCACGCACTTTAAAATCACAATAATATTCACCGACAGAAATTTTCCGCTCAATAGCAAAGGATGTAAAGGCAATTGACGCCGCAACAAACAGAACGACTGAAAGCAACATAGCAGAAGAACGTAATCTCCGCCTCCTCAAATTCCTCTTAGCAAGGGAAGTAATCTCACCAAAATTCTCCATCACTCTAAACGAAAATACATTGTATTTCAAGAATATATTGTAGGTTAAATAGAGCAAAAAAGCAAGCATGGAAATGGCGTAAGTCAATATCGGATTAACCGAGATAAATCCTGGAGAGAACATTAATAGAATGAAGTAAAAGAAATGAACGAAAATACAGGAGAGAAGCACCTTTAACTTAAAATTTTCAGTGACAAAATAACTTAAAGCAATTGAACTTAATGAAATGAAAATAGAAAGTAACAACGAAGACCTATAAGCCTCAAACCTAGCCCACCTCAAGTAGCCAAGAACGTTTATTAAGTAAAGCTTAGCCTCCTTGAGCAAACTATAACACGAAGCATAATCTCCAACATTTAAAGCTGAAGAAGCATCATTCAATATCAATTCAACCTTATCTATTTCCTTCTCAAGAAAAGCCACATAGAAATTTTCAAATCTAGCTCTAGCAACATCCCTACGAACAGGGTCAACTAAGCTAGAGACATAAATTAATGAAGTTTTAAGAGAAGCCTCAGTTAATGAAACATTGAAAACTTCACCAAACCCAAATGAAGTAGGTTCATCAAAAAGATATATTGAAACAACATTTTGCTTACCTAAATAAAACCTATAAAATCTAATCAGAAAGTACGCATCAACCAAAATATTAATTTCAACGTCCGCAGGAACAACAATGACGTTGCTACTTATATTAAACATGCTAAACACAAATTTAAGCGTAGGATCCAACGTACCTCCATAAACACATATAGAGCCATTATGTTCAAACCTCAAGCCATTAGAATCAACCACAGTAAACCTTACAGCATGAGCAGGCTCACTAAAATTCACATGTAGAAAAATGCCTGAACAAACAATTGTTGCAGCCCTATTAAGTAAAAAAGAAACAGTATACGAGCGCTGGGAATTTTCACTATTAATAATAAGAGGATACTTGGATGGAACGTAATCTACGCAAGGTGAAGATGAATTATCATAATATGCATAAAGCTCTATCAGCTCAAATGGCTTAGAAAATCTGACACTGAAATTCAATGCATATTCACCACCAGGACCAGTCCAGCACTCAGCTAGAAGCGTGGAACCATAAACCGCAAAAACTCTAGCTCCACTAATGCCAAATAATTCATCTGCATCCAAAACCTTTCCGGAAACAAAGATATTAACCTCCTCAGCTGCAAAGCAAATAGCATTCGAAGTAAAAAGTAAAAATGAAAATGCGAGGATGCAGCCAAACAAGATTAAACTTTTATTTTTAATCATCATTCTAAAAATACTTACATAAAAATCAGTATTATAAATTTTAACTTCCAATCACTTTCTCCTGGATATTAGAATTACCGCCACCATAACCACTACAATTGTTGAAACATAAGAATAAATGTTAATTGATGCTATCGGCTTAACTTCAAATTCAACGATCATGCTACTGACAGTTAACGAGCCAGAAATTACAGGTCTAGTTTCTAACGAAATGACGTATGTAGATCTAAGACCTGCAGGAGGTATACGAAAATAAGTAGCATTAATTGGAATATTTATCCTTGTAAATTCCAAGTACGCACCAACAGGAGGAATAGATTTGAGTCTTAAATATGACTCGGGAGTGCGGACGATATTGTACCTACTAATGAAGTCAATAGTCATCAAGCTGCATAAACCAATACCTGGCTTAACATCAAAATAGCTTTCATTAATTTATCATAAGTAAAATCATTAAATAAGCAGGAGTAATAATGGGACTCTTATTTCTTCCCAGTAAGAAGGACTGATAAACGTGGCAGTTTCACTCTTAAGATCCGTATGCGTGGCATTAAAAAGTAATGATAATCCTTCAACAATTTTTCAACACAATATTTTGAGTCATCAAACGAAATGAAATTAACATCATAAGAGCTGAAAATAGGCTTAAATTATCGCTATATTAAAATTTTGATATAGAGGTGATGAATATTGACTAGAAAGCGCGCCATATTCTTCTAATTGTAATTATTTTCTCATGCTTATCTATTTTCATGTTCGAGTCCTTTATACCAAGAATCGAAGTTCAAGTTGAAAGTTATGTGGATGGTGAAGTCATTTTAAATAATGGCGGATTAGAGAATGGTACTATTGGCTTTGAGTCGGTTCGCGGCATAATTTTTGAGGGCGAAGCATTTGAAGAGTCTAAGTCATTGTTAATGATTGATGGTGGAGGACTTGTATGTAGCTTTGTTAGACCAATTCCTGCAAAGGGTTGCACAGTGATGTTTGCCTTCAAATTAGTGAATTTAACTGCTGATATGTGGATGTGCATAGTTTCCGCATGCTTAACGACAAAAATCGGGGCAACAAATTATACTATCAAGCTTGGCTATAGCGTTGGTCCATATGAATATGAAGCGTCAAGCAGTGAATATCCGAAGTGAATTTCACGTAGGGTTGGGGAAAGCTATGAAGTGTATGGTGGATGGCGTATTGTTATTTTTAGTGAAGATAGAGCTTTTCACGAGGCATTGAGTGATCCGATAGTGCGAGCTAAACTTGGATTGGGTTACGCGATGCAATTAAAACTTGAGAATTTCAGTATTACACGTATAGAAGTTGGAGCTACGCCTATTAGTATTGAGAAACCTCGGAAAGGATGCTTTCTTTTGGATGCAATATCCATTTACTCAAGTGAAATAAATCAGTCTAAGTTAGTGCTGAAAGTTCAGTCTAAAAACATAGTACCTTATACTATTGCAGTTGCCGGTGGTGGAAGTATAAACTCTTGCACTCTTAAGCCGTTTGAAACAACTAGAATGTCACTTATAGTTAACTGTAAGCCCAATGAATTGAAAATTTATTTAAAACCACTAATAATTCCAATTGCTCATTATTATGAGTTGAATATCAGCGGAGCGCATGCATACTCGTATAACGAATAATTTTACCTTTGAACTATTCTATAAAATATATTAATTAACTAATTATTTTGATTTAAGATTTATTTATCTTGATTTCGCCGGTTTAATTGCGTAATCTTGCTTCCAACTTGTTTTAGCAACAGTTATAATGATATTGAAGTGAATCATTGCTGGTGATTACACTTGAATGAATATGACATTTTAATTGAAAATGGCTTGATTGTAGACGCCACAGGAAGCCCAAGGATTAAAGGTTCAGCAACTAATATTTTAACTATTTTAGGGAAAGGTCCTTCATAAACTGCAAAGTTTCTCTTATCTTCTGGTGGAAACATTGCAATAGCTTTAAACTTTAACTTGTAAGCAAGTTTTCTTGCAACATGTAAAGACATTGGCTTAGAAAGTTCTTCTGGATAAAGAAGAGCAAACCCAATAATCCCTTTAGTTTTGTAAAAGAAAAAGGGGAAAATGTGGTCACTTTGATGGAGGCTCAGTGTGAGACATGTTCAACTTAGACTTCAGCACTAGTCAATTTTCGTAAATCTTGTGGATTTTAAATAGCGTCTTATTTAGCGAGATTTAGGGCTTATGAGGGCGGAATATGCGCGGGGATTTGAAGACGCCCTAGAACTAGCCCTCCTAAAATCAAAAACTTAGAAACAGCCAAGCAGTGCAGAAAAATAGAGTACCTATTAAGCCTAATCAAAGAAAGAAAATACGAATACCTAGAATGGATGCTAAAAACACTTCATTGAACTTGCAAGGTTTTCTTAAGAAAAGAGTTGATAAACTTACCTCCTTATTTACTTTAAAGGCGTTGTTACATTTATAGGTGAAGTATATAATATTAAATTTGAAACATTAAACTATTACTACCACTAACAGTAGCACCACTAATCATAATTGGAGTCAAAAAAGCATTAAAAAATAGAAAACACAAAAATAAGCTTCATATAAAAGTTAAGAAGAAAAATATGGAAAGAAAGGTTGGGGATAAGAGGAAAATTGAGAAAAAGAAATCCAAGAAACCAAATAGACTAGCAGAAGCATTACTAATGACTGAAACTTGAGTTCGTTATTATTATATGTTTATTTGATTTTGTCTCATTTAGTGGTTTTGGTTGTTATTGGCATGTTTTGTGAAGTGTTAATTTATGGTGGTGATCCATATAGTATTATTGTTAAGAGGGCAAGTATTATTGATGGAATTAATTCAATGATATTTATTCTCTTTCTTAAAATCACCACTATAACTAATCCAGTTAAAAATAGCATTAAAACTCCTATTCCAGGAATTAAATCGTAATAATTTACTCTTATAGGCCTTGCAATAGAAGTGTCTTTAGTTAGCAATATGCGTTCAGTTACCAGGTTAGTTGAAAGAGCTATACTTGAAGTCCAGGCAAGTGAAGAAGTTAATGCCAATACTCCACTATAATATAAGATCCCCCTATCATTTCTAAGTATCGATAAAATACATAGGGAAATAGATGTAAAATATAAAGTTATTGATATTATGGAGAAAATTAATCCAAATACATTCCTTATCATCCAAAAATTAGAGCCACTAAAAGTTAATTGTGGAATTTCCCAGAAATATGCAGCTTTAACTACAATCAACTTCCAATCAAATATTGGCACATGAACATATACATGACTATACCTACACGTCCAAGGCAAAAACATCGATATCAAAATTAAAATTAATGCAAAAATTTGCGGAACATATTTCATCATGCTCATTTCCCCACTCATCCACAATATTATAACAGTGGGAAAATAAAAATTTTAAAGTTAATCTACAATGGGAGAACTTGTTAAGTATACATAAATTTGATCTGGTTCTGATGGTATTTCATATTCATTTAATGCTATTACTCTTATATTGTAGTAAGTTTCGCTTGGTGCTGTTGATGAATCCCAATAACCAATCCATAATCTCAGAGATGAATCATAATACATTAATTGCCTACCAGTATCGTAACTTGAATCATAGACTCTATAGCCAACAGAACTTATGGTAACAATTGATGATACATCAGCCTGAATTTCTACAATACCATACACAGTATCACCATTTTGCGGATTAAATATGCTTACGACTGGTCTTGACATTATTGGATAAAGATACCTTACACCTCTAATATCACCTATTGTAAGAGTTCGTCTAATTTCTCCCTTACTTATATAACCATACATTACATTGTCAGAATTATCACTAGAATATAAATCATCTAACCCTAAAAAGTGCCCAACCTCATGAGTTGCTACACTCTGTACATCAAACCATGAGCCATAGCCAATACCCCAATCTTCTGCGTCATCAAATTGAATATCCATTTCTAATATTCGGTCAACTCCCCGGTTCATCAATATTGTTCTAGCAACTATACGTCCTGGACCATCAATATCAGGTACCCATCCAACTACATTCACACCATCCCTAACACCTGGCTCTCTACTTGTAGTACCCCCATATGCAAAGTCAATGTATGAGTATGAGTCATCTTCCCATGTCTGAAATGCATTAATAATTGCTTGAAATTCTTCAGTTCCCGAAATGTCTGCTGTTCCTTCCTCATTTATGTAGTAGGTAACAGGTAAATCTACCCATATTACATTTTGCCATGTTGCAAATCCCAGGTCATCTTCCTCATATATGTAATCCGGATCAGTTGACTCGCTTACAGTGCTTTTCTCTAAAACAATTAATTTATTAATATAAAGCAATCCGTTCTCCATTAACTCAGCATAAATTTTAACTTTATCACCAATTCTATATCTTTCTACTCCAAATGGCCATACATAAAGACAACGTTCGCTTATGGTCACATTTCCTATCCTAACATAACCTCCAAAATGATAAACCACTATCTTAGAAAGCTCTACAACCTTTTTATGCCACTTATGAATTGTTAAGTTTAAGTAAGTTATCACCCCCTTACCTTCAATAAAAACCGGTGATTTATTAATGATAGTTGCTGTAAATATATGTGTAGAGCACTTTTGAAGTACATGTTCTTCATTTACATCTAATGTCTCTCCTCTAGATATTGTAGCATTTACTATCAACATAGGCAAAATCATTAAAATTATTAGTAATAATACAGTTCTTATTTTCATATTTGACCTCCTAATATAGAAATTATAAAATCAATCATATAAATGTAACGTTACTTATCAAGTTAGCTAACTCTAAACTATATATTACCCAGGTTATCATAAAATGCTTAGGTGTTGTATTTCTTGAAGGAAGAAATCCAAATAGCCTTAAAGAAATACATGACTAACTATGCTAGAAACCTTATTAGGTCGCGAAAAGATAGGATAGACGAGTTCGCTGAAAAAGCATTACGAAAATATCCCTTTCATATAATATTTTTCCCGTTCAACTACATTGTAATCTCTGAAGTTGAAAGAAGTATAACTGCGGGTGTAGGGCTTACCTTCTACACTAAAATAGCTGAAATTATTGCACAGGAAAATTATGGTTATGTCAAGAAGAACTATACTTTCACATTCGAGATCGATGAGGGCTGGGTGAGGCGTGTCGATGACATACTAGAAGAGCTTGACCGAAAAAGAAGAGCGCCAAATGTTTATGTGGAAAAAGAGAGATAATGAGCACTAGTCAAGGCAGGCTTGTGAAGTTCGATGTTACGGCAGACTTTTACATAGGTGACTACATGTACAAGGGGTTAAAGGTACCTGTCCTCATAGAGTTCAAAACCCCTGGCCTAAAAAAGAGGACTGCGTCAGATCGAAGAGGAGGATGTTATTGTTCAAGGCTGCTTGGGAGGGACCAGGATACTACTACCACAGAGGCGGCGACTACTTTGTTAAGTTTTCTCGTGATCGTGATCTTGCTAGGGGCGGCACTATTGGTCGTGGTAGGTGGAGGCACACTTTTGATCCAGTAATTCAGGTTGCTAAGAGGCTTACTGAGGAGGCTGTTAGGGCTGCTGAGGTTGTTTCTAGGAGAGTTGAGGAGAAGGTTGGTAGGCCTGTTAGGGCTGAGGTGGTTCTTAAGGCTGCATTTCCAAGGCGGCCCAGGCTTCCGAGAGAGGTTAAGAGGATGGCTGACTTTGTTTGGGATGAGCTTTCACCTTCAGTTAAGCGGGCCGGCAACTGGACTTACATCACAGTGCTAAACATTATCAGGATGCTTTACGATTATGCTAAGAGTCAGGGCCTCACATGCAGGAGTTCGACTTGCTAATCAGGCTGAGCGAAAGAAAAGGCATATTATTTGAAGAGCTGATCAAAAATAGGCTGAGCAAAGTGTTCGGTGATGAACTCGTGCAGATACCCGCTAAAAACGGGTTCATGTAAACGGCTTTCTCCGGGCTTTTCTCACCATAAATTATATGGTTAAAAATGTTTTTTGGCTCAGTGTGAGACGAGGTCATCATTTCTCAGTCTGCGTCTCTACATCACAGCCACTATAACTACTGTCGGGGTTAAAGTTAGTTTTTTCGTTCAAATCATATGGAGCGACAAACTAAATCTACATAAAATGTTGAATTATTCAAATGTGTGATGGGAGAGTTAAGACATGATTGACAGTTCAACCCATTTGAGTTTAGAATTGTGACACGGTTTAACTAAGCTCTACTTTTCCGATCCATCTACTCATGCATACTTCATTTATGATTTAATTTACGAACTTGACAAGACTAATGTAAGGTATGCAGCAAGTCTTTAACTCCAATATCCCACTTTATTCTCCAAATTTAAGTCAAATATACAATTCTGTATTGTTACCAATAGTTGGGTATTTTATATGCCGGTTGTTGCGACTGAAAAAGCACAATTAATAATGCAGCTAATGACAATCTTTTTATATTTAAAGCATAACAAAATACATATGTGTGAAAATATAAAATTTTATTGAATGTTAGAATATTGCAAATTTAATCAAAAAATAACACATAATGGTAATCTAATAATAATATTATATTCAATATTAGTAATAACTAACTATGTTAACAACCATGTATTTGTTGGAAAAGATATATGGTTCGAAGCTGAGCATTGGATTGGTGAGCAAATAGTACTTACAGTTCATCCTAATGGGAGCATAACTGTTATAATTTGCACATATTCAGACAAGCTTTTTATAGATTTATCTGATATAAATGCTAAATTTGGTTTTTCTATAATTTGTTTGTATGAAAAAGAAATTTATTTAAACATTAGGTTTGACTTATCTTCTATTAGTTTGGAGGAGGCGGAATTGAAGTCTTATAATATTGTTAGCAGATTGCAGGATATTCTTGGAATGAATTTCGTATTGGCAAGTGAAGATAGGGTTGATTACGTTACTTCCGCAGGTATAAGAAGCTTTGTTACTTTTATTTATAAACCTACAGAATATAATTTTGAGAAAATTATAGATCTGTTCCTTCAAGTTAAACCTGATAGTGGTTTTTCACTATTAATAAATAAGGATATCATTTCAAAGAATTCATATCTAAAAATAAATATATATTATGCTTACCAAACTAGAGAAATTAGAGTTAACTTAATTTTTAAAAAGATCTTTAACGCATATTTTAAATTTAAGGAAGGAGAAAAATATGTTCTAGATGTATTTAAATTATTTAATTTTACGGGCAACATAGTTTCACATCGATCTTTAGATACATTATTTTGGATATATTTCGATTATGCTTATGGTATCGATTTCAAGTTTTTGGATATCCGCATTCCATGTTACTATAGCGTGCATAGGAGTAGTGGTGCTAGGGAATATATTATCACGAATGAGCCTTGGTACATTCCTAGCGGTACAAATATAGATGGAATGGTTATTAAGTTTATGGTTATTGAGAAGGGGTTTAGACTTACGCCTTATTCAATTAGAATTTTAGGCTATGTTATTTTGCTGTTGTTGGTGTTTGTTGTTTGTTTTCTATTTTATCGTTTAAAGTTATTTGAGATGATATTTAAAAAATATATTGCTTCATTGTATAATGTTATTTGGAGGGGCTGTTGTGAAAGCTAGATTTATAGTTTCTTCATTGATTATTGTGGTTTTATGCGTTCATCTTGCTGGTTTTGTTTATTGTAATCCTGGTATTGTTGATGTTAATTTGTGGTGTTCTTCTCCTAGTAGGGTTGGTTTTGCAGGTGAATCTTTTACGTATATTTTTGATGTGAGTTATGTTGGGGTTTATTCATTTATAGATTTGAGCCTTTATGTTGAGGGGGTGCCATCTAGTTGGTCTTATAAGTTTATTTATAATGGATTTGAAGTTGACATGATTCGCTTACTTAATGAGACGCGTGTAAATTTGCAGCTTATTGTTGATGTTCCTTCTTCGGCTTCACCTGGTGAATATAGCTTTAAAATTGTAGTTGAGTACGTTCATTATCCGTATAGGAGTTATTTGAATTGTAGGGCTATTGTTAAGCCTACTGTTAGGGATTTGGATGTTTTTTGCATGTTTCCAGCTAAGGCTGTTTGGGCTGGTTCCAGCGTGGAGTTTGAATTGAATTTGCACTATTTTGGTCCTGAGGATACGTTTAACTTCACAGTTATGAATTTACCTTCGGGCTGGAGCGTTTACTTCATTCATGGCTCCGATGAAATTCTTCTTTTATCATTGAATGATGGAGATACTGCTTCAATTAAGGCTGTTTTTGAAATTCCTGCTGATGCTGAAATTGGAGATTACAACTTAACTTTAATCATATTTTCCAAATTTATTAGTAGAAAGGTGAATTTGATTGTCAGAGTTAAGCCTCCATCCACCTTCAACAGGGGTTTGAGGCTTTCCGTGGACTATCCCATCATTGACATTGAGGCAGGTAGATTTGCATATTTCACTTTAACCGTAAATAACGTTGGAGCTGTTGATGAAATTGTTTACTTAAGCGTTTCTGAAAAACCCTCTGGATGGGAAGTTTCGTTCATAGTATCTGGCAAGAAGATTCACGGCCTATCAGTTCCTGCGAGAAGCTTCTCCAATGTCATTGTTGAGGCGAAGCCTCCGCCATATGTTGAATTGGGTGAGCATAAGTTCATCATTACAGCCGAATCTGAGGATGGAGCTATATCGGCTAACATCACCCTAATTGTCAATATTTATGGCAAATATAGCTTGAGCCTACATTTCCCAGAATTCCCATCACCCTACTTCAGCATGAAATCCGGCGAAACTAAACGATTTGAAGTTGAAGTTAAAAATAATGGTGTTTTAAACGTCACAAACATTTACCTTACACTTGAAGTTCCATCAATCGATTGGGAAGTGAACATTGAACCCAAAAAATCATGCTTCTACAACCAGGCGAATCCGTGACCTTCCAAGTAGAAATGTACGTATCAACCATAATTTCAGCAGGGGACTACTTCATCACAGTTAAAGCAGTTTCAGATCAAGCTTCAGCATCAAAAGATCTAAGAATTTCAATTACTAAGCCAACTGAGTGGGGCTACATTGGAGCAGCACTAGCTGTAATAGCAATTGTAATCGTAGTAATTATCTTCAAGAGGACTGGAAGGCGATGAATGGTAAAGCGATAATTGAAACCAAAAATTTAACGAAAATATATCACGTTGATGGACGGGAGATTCGAGCTGTCGACAATCTAAATCTAACTGTCTATGAAGGCGAATTATTCGGTTATCTAGGTCCAAACGGCTCAGGCAAAACTACCACAATCCTAATGCTTCTAGGACTAATTCAACCCACAAGCGGCGAAGGAAAAGTCGCAGGATACGATATAATTAGGGAATCCAAAATGATTAGAAGAGTTGCTGGATACATTCCTGAAAGATATAGCTTCTACGAAGACTTGTCAGCATACGAGAACCTAGAATACTTTGCTAAGCTAAATAACATTCCTAAAAATGAAGTTGAAGAGAGAATAAAATGGGCTCTAGAAATAGTTGAGTTAAGCAAGTGGATTAATGCACCAGTAAAAACTTTTTCAAGAGGCATGAAGCAGAGGTTAGCTCTAGCCAACGTGCTAATAAGAAAGCCTAAAATAATATTTCTAGATGAGCCCACAGCAGGATTAGATCCACATGCAACAGCGAAGTTCAGATCCTTAATAAAGAAGCTTAACAATGAATTTAACATCACAATATTCCTATCAAGCCACATGCTCCACGAAGTAAGGCAAATATGCAATAAAATCGGATTCCTAAAAGATGGAAGGCTAATAGCCATAGACACCATCGACGGCTTCATGAACAAGATGGGAATTAAAGTCATATTGGAAGCAACAAACATCAACCATAAAATCATCAAGTCAATAGAGAACTTAAATGACGTAAATAAAGTATTGAAAGTAAATGATAAACTAGTCATTTATGCTAGAAACGACGTTAGATTAGATATTTCAAAAATAGTTACAGGCTTAGGAGAATACATTTTAACTCTAAAAATAGAGCCTCCAACTCTTGAAGAAGTTTTCTTCATAGTCTATGGAGAGAAAGGAGGATGAGCATGAGCACCATCATAATTGCATTAAAAGAATTCTCAGACCATGTAACAAGCCGAAGATTCCTAATTCTATTCACGCTCCTAAGCGTACTTTCAGTTCTATCAGCCTTCTCATCAATAAGCAGAGCATTTATAGGCGAAGTTAAAATGTTTTCAGACATATTAACTCTAGGCCGCCTATCAATAATATACCTAATAGGAGAACTAGGACCTCTAATCGGAATAGCCTTGGGATTCGATTCGATCAGCAAGGAAATTGAAAGCGGTTCAATGCTACTATTACTATCCTGCCCAATATATCGGGACACAATATTAAATGGAAAAATTCTAGGAGGACTACTAACAATAATTCTAGCTCTAGGCACATCCACAATTCTACTAACCGGATTCACCCTAGCTCAAATAGGAATTGCCCCAACAAGTGAAGAAATAATAAGATTAATCCTCTACTTCCTAGCATCAATAATTTACATTTTAAGCTACATGGCTCTAAGCATGCTAACATCAATAATCTCAAAAAGAACTTCAATATCACTGCTAACTTCAATTTCAATATGGATCTTCTTCACATTCATAATGCCCATGGTCGCAAGCTCACTAGCAACAATCCTACCAGAAGAGGATATAGAAGGAAAAATAAGAATAATGACCATAACGCTGCTACTAACGCCAGTTCAACACTACTACACGCTTAGCAGAAACATCATAAGCCCAAAATTCTCAATAGATCCATTTAGCATATTCCCAAGAAGATCAATAGTAAAGCCATTAACCCTAATTGAAAGTTTAAACCTAACGTGGCCAAACCTAGCAATAATAACATCACTACTAGTAATATTCGTAGCAGCATCCTACATCAAATTCCTAAAAGAAGAAATAAGATAACAAGCTACTTCAACTTAAATCCACGTTTTCTAGCATAAATAATCATCAAGGCCACAACAATTAAAACAACAACTATTGAAACATAACCCAAAATCTGCGTTAAAGGTAAACTAGGAATCTTAAATCCCTTTTCAACAACTTTAAATTTGATCCGTATACCATCAATCAACTTGCCTGGAATGTTATAATACGGCTTATCTATAATAGCATCATTGGTAATCGCATAAGAAACAATCACCCCCTCCATTCTTCCTCTTCCAATAACATAATCAATAGATGAGAAGTAAATGTCTTCAAAAACGTAGTCAAGATTACCTGGCCTTTGAAATTCAATATAAATAACTGATTTAAAAGACTTTTTACTAGCAGTGAAAGGTTCAGTTATATTCAAAATTTCAAACAAATCAAAAACATAAGTTTTACCAGCTTTAAAACTATAATAATTATCAAATTTTTTCTTAATTTCAATTTTGTAACTCCAATAACCTAAAGATTTATCATAAGTCATTATAAATGACAATAAAGTTCCATTAGTCATAAAGCATTTACTCTTTATGAAAGAAAGAAAACCATCTTCAGGCCTTACTTCAAAAAATAAATCTATAATTTTATTGACATCAATATCAAACACTTTGTATATTAAATATAATATCCTAACTTTAGTTCCAGTCCATGGATTTGTCACATCAACAGGCTTCTTCTCGGCCAATTCACAATATGCCCCAAAATATGTACTCACTATTTTTTGAGCAGTTATCTGTCCAATCTCCTCAGCCTCTTCAAAGCTAAAGTCCATGCAATTATAGCGTAAGCACAAATTTGTATGAACTCCAATTAAAGTAGAGATTGAAAAAGACTCCAACTTATCAATATGCGGTATGTTTAATATGTTTAAGTTAAATATATCTAAAAATGGCTTTTCAAGTTTAGATTCAAGAAATATTATGATGGAACCATCTTTGTTTATTATTACTCTTATTTCTTCATGAGGCTCCAAAATTACCTGAGAACTCAAGAAATTATGTAGCATCAAGAGGATTAAGATAGGCATTATCCTACTTTTCATCAAAATCACATAAATAATTTAAGAAAAATATATATAAGTTTTTTCAAAGAAAGAGTGGTGCTTTAACGTGAAGACATCTATAATTACCTTTGTATTGCTAGGCATTCTGTCCATCATCCCTCAAGCACTTGCAATAAACATAATACAGCCGTGCTGATATGTTGATATCCATGGATTTTTAAATTATGTAGAAGATTTTGACCAGTACTTTCACTGGGGATCATGTTATGATGTAGTGACATTTTATGTCATTGATCCGCCGCCTAATGAGGGAGTCTACTTAAAAATTGAAGGTTTAGACATTGATGGTAAAGTTGTAGATGCGGAGTGCATAGCGCCAAGTTCATTTGTCTGGCAAGTAGAATTGGTACCGGAAAACGGTACTTCAATATGGTATGTCAAAATAACATATTTATGGTGGTCCGGAGATTCTCCAGCTCCGGTTGTTGAATATTATGGTGACATATATTATACTGGCGGTCCAGTATAAATTCAATTTTATATTATTAAATTTGTTTCCCATTTTAATTGTTTGTGATAAGTTTTGTGTGGTTTGAACTCAGCTTTTAATTTTTCGGGGTTTTCTCCTTTCCATGGTATTTTGGTTGGATTTATTTCGCCATATCCCCATTTGTGTAGGTAGTGGAGGTAGCCTATGTCTTGTGGGTTGAAGCCCATCATGTAGGCGGTTAGCGAGTCGAGGTGCAGTGGATTTGTTGATGCTAGGAATGCTCCCCACTTTATGGGTTCGCCGTGCACTGGGCCGTTTCCTTGCATTCCTTCTAGGCCGTCGATGACTCCTAGGTCTGGCATTACTTTTGCTGCTACTTTTGCTATGTTTAGGTTGATGTAGTGGTATCCTTGATGCATTAATGGTTTTTCTCTGCGTGGAATTACTCCCATGGACATGTTTTTGATTGTTAAGGTGACTATTACTGTGTCGTGAGTTTTTGGTCTGCAGATTGATATTTTGAAGAGATTCTCGTTTAGGGCTATTTTTGCTAGTCTTATGTTGAATTTTTCTCCTTTGCTGTTAAAGACTTCTATTGTTTCAAATTCATCTTCGTCGAGATATATGAATTCTATTGGGTATTTTTCTTTAAGCTTTATGTAATCGTAATTTTTTAATGCGTCCCAAAGCGTTCCGTCCGCCGGCGACTCGGCCATAATTACTTCACTTGGACTGAAGTTTTCGTATAGGTAGCTTAGTAGTACATCTACAGCTTCTACTGGTGTTGCTGAAAGCATAACTTTAACTGACACGAAGTTTGGCTTGACCAGTATTTTCTTTCGATTGCGCATCTTAACTTCTATTTCATTTCTTATTAATTCAAGAGCGTTCCAAATTCCTTCTTGCCTTGAATCTGCCTTCACTATTGAAACTGAGCCCTTCATCGTATTCACTCATTATTTTCATAGGCATCTACTGCTTTTGAATCTTTACTAATATTCTTAAGTATCATGCCTATGAACGCTAATTAAATGCAGGGTTATGACATAAATGCGAAAATTGTATGTTAAGCTTTAAAATTTAATTTTTTACCAACAGTATGAAGATGAGCTCTTTTATATTCTCAATGCACTTTATTTTCAAATTTCTCTTCTTTAATTCAAATATTATTATTGTTAGTAAGCTCAGCATGAAGATTACTTGCATTATCATTGAAGCCAATATCCAGTCGCCAAGTAGAATTAAAGCGTCGATGCTTTCACTTGTTATTGGCCAGAAAAGTGGATTGTAGGGGTGATGCAGCGAATCTGTTATTAAGTGAATTTCGGATGACAGCTGCACTGAGAAGGCATAGTTGACTGTGCTGTGTTCATGTTTGAACTTTTTACTCAATATTTTTCGATAAACATTCTGTAAAGTGGAAGTAGGATTAAGCCGATGATCCATGATAAAGCTAGCGAACCGATTAGGCTATGTAAAACTAATCTGTTGAATGGTGGATATAAGCCAATTAGGAAGAGTATTGGAGTTTCTATATCCGGAATAGCGGATCCAATTACTAACCCTGGCAGACTTAATTTTCTTCTACTAATTTTATGAATAGCATATGCATGAACGTAGTGGAGGGGAGTTAAAACCATAATGTAGCATCTCTTAACAACTTATTTCATTAATGCTAAGTTTTGTCGATTAGTTTTTGAACTTTCACTAGAGTTGAATTGAATATTGGGCCTCCGCCTATTACTTGCGTTTCACATGGTACGAGAGTGTTTTGAGCTTCTTGATTTAACCCTATTAGCTGTCTTGGAGCCCACATGGCGCCTCTGGAAACTTTCTCTGTCACTATTGCCCTAACCTCTACTACACCAAGTTCATTATAAAGCTCGACGATGTCTCCATCTTTAATGTTTAGATTTTTAGCGTCATCAATGTTTATCCATACAATTTGTGGGATATCTCCATATACTTCTCGGAATTGAGTGTGGGTGTATTTTGAAGTTGAGCTGTTTAATAGGATCATGTATCCCTCCTTCATCTTAAGCTGATGCTGTTTCGGCAGTGGATTTAAACCCAGTTTTTCAGCTTTCTTCGAGGAAAACTCTATTTTGCCTGTTATGGTTTGATATCTGCTTTTTTGCTTTACTTTAAGTTTTAATGTTGCGCCATTAATTAAGTCTTCAAATGAGCCATTTTCTATAGCATCTTTAAGTGCTATGCGAAGTGCATGCAATGGATCTTCATAGATCCACTCATCCTTCAATCCAAGCCTAACGGCTAATTCCCTCATAATCCAAATCTCATCTTTGCTTTCACCCAAAGGCTCCACCGCTTTATTTGAAATTCTAATGTATCTGTGACTGTATGGAATGACTACATCGACTTTTTCTAGGTAGGTTGGAGCTGGCAATACAATATCAGCATATTTTGCTGTTTCAGTCCAGTGGGTATCGTGAACTACCACAAAAACATCACTTCTATTTAATCCTCTTCTAACTGCATTTTGATCTGGCAGGGTAACTGCTGGATTCATATTATAAATATATATGAATTTGAATTCTCCTCTTTCAAGTAGCTTGCCAAGCGCTACTTGACTTACTATTGATGGCTTCCTTGCTGTTAGGCTTTCGCCTGTCAAGTATGAAATATCGATACTCCATCCTTTACTATTGGTGTAGTAGAAGCCTCTATTCAATCCTAACAGTGCAGGGATGAGTACAATTGCTCTAACTGACTCGGCGCCGTACTTGCTCTTTTGTAGTCCTATTCCTATCATGGTTGCGCTTGGCTTTAAATTACCGTAGAATTCCCCTAGCTCTTCAATTAAACTCCACTTGATGCCAGTTACTTCTTCCACTTTTTCAGGCGTCCACTTCATTGCTTCCTCTTTAAATTTCTCATACCCATAGGTCCACTTCTCAATGAAATCTAAGTCTACGTAATTATGGTCTATAAGATATCTTGCAACTCCATATGCTAATGCGACATCGCTTCCAGGTTTAGGTTGAAGCCACTTGTCTGCCTTTTCTGCGGATTCACTCCTTCTAGGATCAATTACTACTAGTTGAGCTCCGCGCTTTTTAGCTTCGAGAGATAAGGCCCACAAGTGAGGAGCACTAACTGCAGCATTAAATCCCCAAAATACTATAAGTTTCATTTCAGGAAGTTCGTCAGGCTGAATTCCATAGGTTAATCCGTAGTGCATGGAGATAGCTTCATGACCAGATTTACTGCAAATACTGTAATCTGTTCTAGTTGCTCCAATTGCGTACCACAACCTCTGCGAGAAATATTGAGTGAGCAAGCCCATGTTTCCACTGTACTCTAGGTGCAGAATTGCTTGAGGACCATAATTCTCCAAAACCTCTTTAAGCCTACTAGCGATCATGTCTAAAGCTTCAGTCCATGAAACTTTCACGAATACTCCACTATTCTTACAACCTATCCTAATATGTGGGTAGAGGATTCTATTGCTGCTGTAAACTCTTTCAGGATCTTTTGCAGCTCTAGGGCAGGTGAAGCCTCTAGTAATTGGGTGACCTACTTCACCTTCAACGCGAATTAACTTGCCATTTTCAACCAAAGCTACTAGGAAACATGTGTCATAGCAATCTCTAGCACAAACGGTTTTAATTCGCTTCATAGCAAACTCCACGCCGATGGAAATTACAAACTACATTGCACAATTACACAATTATCCCTTTTACTTTCTTATCTAGCAAAGCTAAATTAAAGCTCCTCAGCTACAACTTCAATTACTCACCATCTTTATATTTCTCACTTCACTTTGAAATGATGGATGGTGCTTGAAATGTCCTTTAGAGATGAGGGTAAAGAGCTCAGCATGATTTTAGAGAGAGGTAAATGCGCTTGGGGTAGATGCTACTTCTGCGGTTGGGGTAAAAAGGAAGTTAAAGTTAGCATTAATAAATTGAAACGGAGATTAGAGGGGTTCTTAAAGAAGCACTCTAAGGCTGGGAAAATTGGGAAGCTAAAGATTTTCTCGTCTGGAAGCTTTCTAGATGAAAAGCAGTTTCCAAGTGAATTCGTCAAGTTTGTTGTTGAAGCCGCTGAAAAATATGGTGTTGAGGAGCTTGTGGTTGAGTCTAGGCCGGAGTTCATAACTGATAATAGACTTAAGCTCTTAAAGAGCAGTAAAGTTAAGGTTACTGTTGCTATGGGCTTAGAAATTGCTGATAACGACATTCTAACGAATTTCTATAGAAAGGGTTTTAGAGTTGAAGATTACTTGAATGCTGTTGAAACATTGCGTAGAAATGGGTTTGGAGTTAGAGCTTATGTTCTAGTTAATGGTCACCCAATTTTATATGAGAATCCTGATTTGCAGAGGAAACTCCTTGACAAAACTATGGAGTTGGCTTTGAAAATTGCCGATACAATTGTTATAATTAATGCTTACCCCCATGTTAAGGCTGATTTATGGAATGACTGGATTGAGGGCAGGTGGAAACCACTTGACGAGAAACAGTTTTACGATTTAGTAGGAAAATGGCGTGACAACCCTAAAGTTGAGCTTGACTTCAACAATTACTACTTCATTCCAAAATTTCCTAGAGAAAAGAAGGTGTTATTGAAGGGAGTTGGACATGACTTTTTAGTTCACCCATACTATGAGGTTTGGCAGGACTACTTCGTCCGCTTCTACAAGCCTCCTAAAGGCAAAGATTACGTCTTATTCCTTCCATGCGCATATAGGAAGCCCTATACGAGGTCTAGGACTTGGAAAGCAATTTTAGGAGCTATTTCAGGCTATCCATTCTTTAAGAAGCTACATTTAATTGCAGTTAGCAGCCCAGGCGTAATACCGTATGAATTTATAAATTACTATCCATTCAACGCCTATGACTGGCCTGAATGGCTTGAAACTCAGGAAATTAAGAGAGAGTACATTGAAGTCACGAAGGAGAGAGTAAAGAATTATGTGAAAGCTCATGAAAAATGCTACAAACTCTACTTCGCATACTTCAAGCCTGACGCAGAAACAATGAGGGCAATTAAACTCGCATTTGAAGAGATGAAGTTAATTGAAAAGCTCGTAGTTATAATTGATGAAGAGACGTACGCTAAAATTGTTGAAGAGAAGTTTAAGCCCCCAGTTGCACATCCACTTGCACTGGAAAAGCTTAGAAAAATATTGAGGCAGTTTTTAGCTTAAAATAGCCGTAATTACTTTAATTTAAATACTCGTAAAGCATTTTCGCCCAGTACTAACTCTAATTCACGCCTGCTAAGGCCGGAAACTCTCACCTTCTCTAATTCAAATGCTGGATGGCCGAAAGGCATGTCAGAGCCATAAAGTATTCTTTCAGGTCCTAACACTTCAGCTGCCTCCTTAATTTTACTGTGCATTGGCATTCCAGAGGTCTCGAGCATTATGTTTTCATGCTTCTTCGCAATTTCAATTGCACCATTAATGTAAACTATGTGTCCATGCCCCATGTGACCAAGGATTATGGTTACATCCGGAAACCTATCTGCTAATGGCGAGAAATGCCATGGAAGCGACCACGGCGGATGACCGCAGTGGAATAGTACTGGAATGCCATGTTTTCGAGCCCTTTCCATTATTGGATCAACTATTTCTTGATCAGGCAAGTAGGAGTCTAATAGTGGATGCAGCTTAATTCCCTTGAAATTCCACTCAATTACTGCTTTATCAATTAACTTTATCGCCTCATCACCGCGATGAGGATTAACCCAAACTAAGCCCGCCAACCTCTCTGGATACTTCTGTACAGCCTTTAAAGTTAATTCATTTGGAAGTGAAAAGACAATCGACTTTTCAATGTTATATTCATCCATCAATTTTATCATGGAATCGGCATCTAATCTGACATTGAAAAGAGGAAAATCGCCTAAATGGGTATGCGAATCCACGATCACAGACATGCGAATCACCTCAAACAACATACTCTACTCTCATCGCCTTTCGAATAGCAGCCATTAATGGAATTGTAACTATTATGTCAACAGCGCTAAGCGGGAAGAATGTTATTAGGTCTAGGTAAGCTACTGGACCTAAAAGCCAATAATCATATAGGAAGTATGCAGTGTTTTTCCATATGTGGCTAATGATCATTGCCAACAGCTCTGATGTCCTGGGCTTATTGCTAATAATTCTCCTCATTTTACCTAAAATAAATCCCATAATTCCACGTATAACTATAGTTGCTGGAGCCCACTGAATAAAAGCACTCTGATACATTGGATTCCAAACGTCGAATAAAGCTGCTCCAACACCACATGCAAAAGCACCAATCTTCGGTCCAAACATTATTGCAGCGATAAAGGAAGCCACATCACCCAAATGCCAAACACCCAAAGGTTTCGGCATTGGAACAGCAATACAAGTCATAACGTACACTAGTGCAGTCATAGCAGCAGTATAAGCAATAACCTTCGCTCCACTTGTACTCATGATTGAGCCCTCATCAACATAATGATGATAAACTTATATGCTGATACTAATGCCGCAATAATAATGATATAATATTGAAGATTTAATATTAAAAATTTTAATTAATTTATGTAGTGCATTGAAGTCGAGGAGGTCATTATGGAACTCAAGGAGATTCATTAAATATAAAGATTAGACTTAAATATGAAAAATATATCTTTAATAATGATGTCGTATTTAAGTCTAATAAAGTGCACAAGATGTCAAGCCGAATATGATGCAAACACCATTCTAAGCCGTTGCAATAAGTGCAACGGACCCCTGGAAGTCATTTACAATTATGATGAACTACGCAACTGGATATCCAGAGGAGAATTCGAGAAGAGAGTTGATGGAATTTGGAAGTATGTCGAATTACTTCCATGCCCTTCAAGCTCTGCAATTACCCTAGGCGAAGGCAATACGCTGCTAATCAAGTGCGAAAAGCTTGGCAGAAAGCTTGGATTAAGAAAGCTTTACATAAAGGATGAAACCAAGAATCCAACTGGCTCATTTATGGATCGCGGATCATCAGTTTTAATTACAAAGCTTTGCGAAGCGAAATTTAGCGGAGTTTACGGAGTTTTTAAGGGGAATCTAGGAGCATCCCTAGCTGCATACTCAGCTAAAGCCGGTATAAAATGCACAGTTTTCATTTCGGATAGAATTGATGCAAGCAAGATATATCAAATGATAGCATTCGGAGCCACCATATACCCAAGGAACAAGATGAGTGAAGTTAAGTTCGGCGATAAACATTACTTTGCCGATAATGCAGATCCATTTCTACTGGAAGGTGAAAAAACTATAGGATTTGAAATTATTGAAAACTTAGACTGGCATCTCCCCGACTTCATTATAGCTCCAATGGGAACTGGCGGATTAATATCAGCCATTTGGAAGGCAATTAGAGAATTTGAGTATCTCGATCTGATGAGCGAATCTAAATCCAAATTGATTGGAGTTCAATCTGAAAAGTGCTCCCCCATTGTAGATGAATTCTTGTTAGGAGAAGCCAGGGAAGTTGATGCTGGAAGTACAATTGCCGTTGACATTGCATTTGAAAAGCCAAGTAGAGATTTAGAGGCTATAAGAGCTCTTAAGGAAAGCAGCGGCCATGCATTCAAAGTTTCAGATGAAGAAATGCTGCTTGCCTCAATGATGCTAGCTAAAATGGAGGGAGTTTTCGCTGAGCCGGCTGCAGCATCTACAATAGCTTGCGTAAAAAGGATGATAGACGAAGGAATTTTAGATTCATCAGACACGGTAATATGCATCATAACTGGCTCAGGATTAAAAGACCCAGTAGCAGCAGTAAAAGAACTTGAGAAGAACCTTACTTTAGAAAAATTCATCAAATTAAAGGTTAGAATGAAGCCGAGACTTGGAATTGGAAGCACTAAGATAAAAATTTTAAAAATATTAACTAGCGAAAAACTCCATGGATATGAAATTTGGAAGAAGCTTCACGAAATTGGATTGGAAATTTCAATTCCAGCAGTATATCAACACCTTAAAGAACTGGAGCAAATGGGACTAATATCAAGGGGCAAAAGCGAAGTTGTTGAAGGTAGAATAAGGACATACTACGCAATAACAAGTAGAGGTATAGAGCTTCTTAAAGCATTAACATAACAAAAATAAGCTATTCGCATCACTAAGATGTGAAGCAAAGCTCAAAGCAGAAATCTAATACCATCCAATTAAGCTAAATTGAAGTGAATTCTCTCCACTTTCAATAGATCCGTAATAAAAGATTCAATCCTCCTTCTTTTCTGGTTCTTCAATGTATAATAGCATTAAAATGGTTATTGGAATAATGAAAGCATATTGAATGAAAAACGGAAGTTTATGCGATAATTTATCATACAAAATTCCACCTATCAATTGACCTGCCGAGCCGGCGATAAGCAGAAAGAAGTTTCTCGAACCTGCTACCTTTCCACGCTGAGGTCTCGGTATAAAATCAGTAAATAAAGCCGAAGTCGCCGCATAAGACAGTATATTTGAAAGACCCACCAATGGCACTCCAAAAAGTAGTAGGGTGAAATTGCCATAAATGATTAATGGCAAGACAAATGCCACCAATATTCTTGAAATAATCAATGGCACCTTCTTTCCAATCTTGTCAATCATCTTACCGCAAGGAATCGAAAGAATGATTACTGAAATTGAGAAAGCAGTGAGAATGTATGACCACTGAACCGGATCAACATTTAGATCCTCAACGATGTAAAGCAAAATTATGGGATCAATCATTGCAGACGAAAATCTCAATCCAACTTCACTAAAGAATAAAACTAGTGCAGATATATGAACATGCCTCCACACCCTAAGAGACTCCGCAATGGCCTTCGGATATAAATCAATTAATTCCCGCGCACTTATCCGCTCGGAATTCACTATCGTTTCCTTCAATTTAAGCCTCAATAAACCCGCAATAGTTAAGGCTAGAAATACAAGCATAAAGCCCAGCCTTACACTTGGAACTAACCCCAACTTCTCATATAGGTAAGCGGCAATCAACGGCGAGGGAGTTGTGGAAACACTCGTAATTAAATTAATAATTGAAAAGCCCATCCCCCTTCTCTCAGGCGGAAGGGAATCCATCGTTATTGCCTGAAGAGCGGGACTATATATGCTACATAGACCTGAAATTACGGCTGCAACCATAATAGTTTGCCAGTTAGGGGCAATGGCATATAGAATCTGGGAAAGCGCCATAATGAAAGTCATTCTAGTTATAAGGCGCTTCCTACCATACTTATCAGCTAAATATCCTCCTGGAATTTGCACCAAGGCACTTGTAACCATGAAAACAGAGCCAATCAGTCCAAGAGCTATTGCTGATCCACCCAAAGCCTTAACGTAGAGAGGATAGTACGTTCTAGACATCTCATCAAAGAAGTCGATAATAATCCAACTAGTTATCAGTAGTAGGAAGTTCCCCCGAATAAAAGAAAACTCCAAAATAACCTTTGAAATAACCTCTCTAAGCTTTCTGCCAGCACTGAACATCGCCTTAAACCTCTTCAACCTTGTTTGCCCGCTGGAGACCGAATTGAAGCATAACTAGGATTTTAACCACTATTTTAAATGAATTACTTATAAGGTTAATTCTAATCAATCACCTATTTAATCTTAATCAATTCCATAATTTTACCTCAAGTTTCATCACGAATTAAGAGGCATTAAACTTTGATGTTATCAATTAGCAATTAAATCATTTCACCGCATAATTTAATTAGCAATAACTACTTTGATTATGGGGTGAAGAATTGTTGTATCGTGGGCTTATGGCACCAGCGGGCAGTACAGTTCTTCTCTTAGGAAACGAAGCCATCGCTAGAGGAGCTATCGAAGCTGGAGTGGGCTTTGCAGCAGCATATCCAGGAACTCCTTCAACTGAAATCATCGAGTCTCTTGCAAGAGTCGCGAGAGATCTTGGAATACATGTTGAATGGAGTACTAATGAGAAAGTGGCTTTTGAAGCGGCCTATGGAGCAGCAATATCCGGTGTTAGATCACTGGTTGCTTTGAAGCATGTTGGATTAAATGTAGCTGCAGATCCTCTAATGAGCAGCGCCTACACCGGCGCGGAAGCAGGCTTCGTAATTGTAACTGCAGACGACCCAAACATGTGGAGCAGCCAAAATGAGCAGGACAATCGCTTTTACGGATTGCACGCATTCATCCCAATATTCGAATCCTACTGCCCCGCGGAAGTTAAGAACCTCACTAAATATGCATTTGATTTCAGCGAGAAAATGAAGCACCCAGTAATCTTGAGAACCACAACAAGGTTGAGTCACGCTAGAGGCCCAGTAACCTTAAATGAAATCCCAAAAATAAAGATTAAAGGCAAATTCTCTAAGAACCCTTCAAGATGGACTTTAATTCCAGCCCATGCAAGGAAGCTCAGATCACACCTCCTAGAAAAATGGAATGCAATTAAGGAAGCCGTGAATGAAGTTCCATTTAATTGGCTTGAAAGCCATGATTCAAATTTGCTCATAATAGCTTCCGGCATTGCATATGGATATGTGAAGGACTCGTTGAAAATGCTTCACTTAAACGAGAAAATTGACGTATTAAAGATTTCAACTCCAGTCCCACTGCCCGAAAAATTAACTTTGAAAGCTTTGAAGTCTGCAAATAAGGTGCTTGTTGTTGAAGAGCTTGAGCCAATAGTTGAATTAGAAGTTAAGAAATTGGCTTTTGAAAATAAATTGGAAATTGAAATTTATGGCAAAAACCTAATCCCACAAATAGGGGAGCTCACCATTGATAGGGTTGCAGAGGGAATAGCGAAAATCGCTGGAGTAAGCTTAACTCCCCTCACTGAACCGAAAATAGAAATTGAAATACCATCAAGACCACCAACATTTTGCCCAGGATGTCCACATAGAGCATCATTCATGGAATTGAAAAAAGCATTAGCCCAATTAAAAATTAAAGATGCAATATTCTGTGGAGATATCGGCTGCTATAGCCTAGGCGTATTTCAACCATTCGAAGCTCAAGACATAATTATAGAAATGGGAGGAAGCATAGGCGTAGCCAATGGACTAACACACACTACAAATCAAATACCAATAGCAATCATGGGCGACTCTACATTCTACCACGCATGCATACCAGGACTAATAAATGCAATCTACAATAACTCGCCAATGCTAGTATTGGTCTTGGACAATAGAATAACGGCTATGACCGGTCATCAACCGCATCCAGGAACTGGATTAACAGCTAGCGGAGAAAAAGCCGTCAAAATCCTACCAGAGGACATAGCTAAGGGATTAGGAGTTGAATATGTTGAAATTGCAGACCCATACGAAGTTAATGAAACCATAAATAAAATCAAGAGAGCATTAAAGTACGTAAGGGATGAAAGAAAAGTAGCATTCATAGTAATGAGAAGAGCATGCTCGCTATTAATGGGAATGATAGCTAGGCGAAAAGGCATTGAGAGTCCAAAGTACAAAGTGAATGAGGAGAAGTGTAAAGCATGCGGCATATGCTACGACCAATTCGGATGCCCAGCAATAACTCCAACAGCAAACGGGAAAGCCGAAATAATCGGGCAACTATGCATTGGATGCAGCGTATGCGCGCAGCTATGCCCGTTTAACGCCATAGAAATAGCGAAAAAGGCGAGCAAGAAATGGGAAGACCTCTCTCGCGAGGTGAGATAAACATGAAGACATTTAACCTTATATTATGCGGAGTTGGAGGTCAAGGCCTCATAACTCTTGGAAGAATAATTGGAAATGCAGCCATAATTCATGGAACTGGAGTATCAATATCCGAAGTTCACGGAATGGCTCAGAGAGGAGGAAGCGTAATAGTTCACGTAAGAATAGGAGAACCTGAATCCCCGCTAATCCCGAGAGGAATGGCAGATGCAATGTTATCATTAGAAATACTAGAAGCATGCAGAAACCTAACCTACACCAACAATAAAACAGCAATATTCGTAAATAGAAGAATCATTCGCCCCTCAATTCCAGGCATAAAGTTGCCGACAATCAATGAAATTCTACACAATCTAAAAAAGATAGGATTGAAAGTTGAAGTTGTGGACGCCCAGAAACTAGCATTAAAAGCCGGAGCACCACTAAGCGAAAACGTAGTAATGCTTGGAGCACTACTCAGCACGAACATATTAAAGGAGTACATAAGTATTGAAGACGTGGAAAAAGCAATACTAAACTTATTCCCAAAAAGAATTGCTGAAATAAACCTTAAAGCACTTAACTTAGGCTTAAATTACAAGCACCACCAAACATTAGCTTAGGGCCAACAAGCATTAAATCTAACGTAAAAAATGAAAAATCAATTTATTTACTACTTAATATTAATCAATTATTAGGGGATTATAATGGGTAAAGCTGCAGTTATCGTTATTGATATGCTTAAAGACTTCGTTTACGGAGCCTTAAAGTGCGAGAGAGCATTCAGCATAATACCCAACATTCAAAAGCTCCTTGAAAACGCTAGGAGAAAAGGCATACCAGTAATATACGCCAATGACGCGCACCTACCTGAAGTAGACTTGGAATTCAAAAAATGGGGTCCACACGCCATTAAAGGAACTGAAGGAGCGGAAGTAATAGATGAGCTAAAACCAAAAGACGGAGACTTCATAATAGAGAAGCGAAGATACAGCTCATTCTACGAAACTGGACTCGACATGCTTTTGAGAGAACTTAAAGTTGACACCTTGATACTAACTGGCCTGCACACAAACATATGCGTTAAACATACAGCTGCAGATGCATTCTACAGAGGATACAAGATAATCATTCCAGAGGACTGCGTAACCACATTTAACGAGGAAGATCATAGGTGGGGATTAAAGTACGCAAAGGAAATTTATGGAGCAGAAATCACAACATCCCAAGAAATAATTAAGAGGTGGAGCGAAGAATAGGGATGGCATTGCGTCAGCTAGCCAGCAATAATTAAAACACATATTATTTAAATCATCAAAACTTAAATTGAGCATGAAATAAGTCGGTCTGGTGCTTTAAATGAACGGGCAAGCTGAAGATGCATTAGCTGAAGTTAGAATTCTGAAATCAGCTAAACTAATAATTGAAAAACTACTGAGCGTCAAAAGCGGCGAAAATGTGCTAATAATTAGCGACGACACCTCAGAAATGAAGATGGTAAATGCACTATTCAAATCTGCACTTGAAATAGGCGGAGAACCAGTAATAACAATCATGCCAAGCAAATGGCCGTCACATACAACTCTACCAAAAACAATTCATGGAGCATTACAACACGCTCAAGTAGTCATTGGAATCACTAAGAGCACCGGCGCCCCTTCATACGACTCCGTAGTTGCCAAGTTGCTAAGAGAAAAAAGAATAAGATACATGTCCATGGTTTTAAGGCCACTCGAAAATTGGATAAGTGGCGCTGCACTCGCAAATTACGATGAAGTCTACTCAACCGCACTAAAGTTGGCTAAAGAATTTGAAGGTAAAAGTGAAATCAAGGTAACTACAAAGTTAGGAACTAACATTACAGCATCGATAGATGGAGCAAGAGTAATCATTGAAGCAGGATATGCAACAAGACCAGGAGAATCTGCTGCATTTTCAGATGGAGAAGTTTCATTCACCCCAGTTGAAGGCACGGCTAATGGCATGGTAGTTGTTGACGGTCCAATAGCACTTATAGGAAAACCAGAAAAGCCAATAAAAATCGTTGTGAAGAATGGCAAGGTAACTGAAGTCATTGGCGGCGAAGAAGCAAATAAATTGAAAAAACTAATTGAACAAGTCAAGAATTTAAATAATTTCGCTGAATTCGGCTTTGGAGTAAACCCAAATGCAAGGCTTGATGGATTCTGGCAGGAAGAGAAAAAGGCTATGGGAACAATGCATATAGCACTTGGAGACAATATATATTATGGCGGTAAAGTTAAGTGCGAAATTCACATGGATATGGTAGTCTATAAACCAACAGTAGTTGTTGACGGAAAAGTAGTAATAGATGAGGGCAAATTTAAATTAAGCACTACACTTTAACTTCCAACGTCAGTTGATGGCGAAGAACTCTTCCAGCCATCTTACCAGTATGCTCCCCCTCTTTAATCACTAGTTCACCATTAACTAACACATACTTGATACCTACTGGATATTGATATGGATTTAAGTAGGTTGCAGTGTCTGAAATCTCCTTTAAATTGAAAATCACTATGTCAGCCCAGAAGCCAGGCCTAATAATTCCCCTATCCAATAAGCCAAATTTCTGAGCTGGCAGTGAAGTCATCTTCTTAATTGCTTCCTCAATTGAAATTATACTACTGCCTTCATCATTCATTAACTCGCTTCTCGAAACGCCCTTAACATACTTCCTAATTACCATTGGAAATGTTCCATAACTTCTTGGATGCATCCTCCCCTCACCAAGTACGCCGTATGGCGCTAGTGCATAGCCGTCTGAGCCAATCATGGAGGCAGAGTGAAGAAGAACACGCCTAATATCATCCTCATTATAGTAGAAGCCCAATACGTATCCTGAGCCTTTCTCCTCAATAAGAAGATTAAAGTACGCTGTAAATGGGTCCACGCCCATTCGCTTAGCAATCTCAGCAAAGGATAGTCCAACTAAATCTCTATTCCTCTTACAATAAACTAGGAAAAGCCTGTCCCACATACCCCTCTTAACCAATCCGCATGGGCCGGGTCCAGGCACTGGCTCTTCAATCATATCCCTAATGATCCTCTCCCTAATTTGTGGATCCATAAGCCTCTCAATGATTTTAGAAGCCCCACCCTCTTGAGCCCATGGCGGAAGCAAGGAGCTCAAACCAGTGCTACCTGCAATGTAAGGATGCAAATCACATGTAACATCAACACCTCTACTTCTAGCTTCATCAATCAACTTTAAAGTATCCCTCGACCTACCCCAACCACCAATCTTAGCTGGATGATGAGAAATTTGAACCGAAACACCAGATTCTTCACCAATTCTAATGGCTTCCAAAACTGCTTCAACAATGGTCTCTCTTTCACCTCTAATATGACTAGCATAAACACCCCTATAACTTGCAACCACCCTGCACAACTCAATTATCTCCTCGGTCTTAGCATACCTCCCCGGAGGGTAAACTAGTCCAGTTGACATACCAAAAGCTCCATCCTCCATAGCTTCAGCTATTAAACGCTTCATCTCGGAAAGCTCATCGCTTGATGGTTCACGAGCATCGAAATTCATAACGCAAATTCTAACTGTGCTATGACCGACAAGCGAAGCAACATTAATAGATAACCCAAGTTTATCTAAGTAATCCAAGTAATCTCCAAATGTTCTCCAAGTAGGCTTCAAATTAAATTTAGCTAATCTCTTGGAAGCCCAATTCAATGCATATTCGCTTGTAAGCGGAGCAGCTGAAAAGCCACAATTCCCTATAATTTCAGTTGTAACTCCCTGCCTAACTTTACTCTCAGCTCTAGGATTAACTAGCAAAGTGAAGTCCGAGTGACTATGAACATCAATAAATCCAGGGCAAACAATAAGCCCACTAGCATCAATAACTTCATCAGCAACACTTCTCTTCAATTTTCCAACTGAAACTATTTTACCATTTTTAATTCCAATATCAGCTTTAAACCATAGATTACCAGTTCCATCAACAACTACACCATCGCAAATAATTAAGTCAAAATCTGCACTCATCACAGCATAACTATCTAACGATATTAGCTTAAAGTTTTTCAAACATCATCAGCAAAAACTACCATAAAACCACTACATGAAATATGCAATTTAAACAACTTGAATACAAATGCAAAAAATCATTCGCAAACAATAATAAATCAATTAAACCAATAAACATAAATTTCTTAACTAAAATGGTGAACGCTTAATAAAGTACTTAAAACATCAATAGAAAATATTTATGATTATTGAAGCTTAAGGTCATACCTTGATTTATAATTAAATTTCTAAAGGTTATTTTTTCCACGGATTCTTATCAGTTTTAATTCCACATTTCTTACATTCCCAGTAATATTCAAGCCTAATAATCCTACCCTTCTTATCGGTAATATACTTGGGTCTCCTAATCCATTCATGAGAACACTTCTTGGACTTCGACATATCGCATCCTCCGATTCGGCTCAAAAATGGTAAAATGTCCTTAAAATATTTTTTCATTCGAAAAGCCCAAGAAATTAAGTCATAATCCTTTCATTCAAGCATCTTAAAGGATAGCACAACACCTAATGTGAATATGAGAACATCAATTGGAAACTCCACCTAATCAAGCATTAAATGGAAAATAATTGAGGAACTCCAATAAGCCATTTTCAAACTTAATTAAAGGCAACGTCTCCAGAATACAGAAAGCCTAACATGATGAAAGCAAAACGTAAGATGAGAAGTTCATTTCATATTTATTTTTGAGAAACTCCTCCGTAAGATTTAATGTTCAAATTTTTAAAATGAAACTTCAGATCAAATAATTCTAATGTTTAATTTCATTGTACATCATAAAGTATTAGCGTTTACACTCCATTTTAAGAGTGGAGATGAAAATGAGGAGAATTCATTCTACCTCTATTGCCTTATTAGCAGTATGCACGGTATTAAACTTGATAAACTTCCTAAATATTTCAGCCAATCAAATATCTAATCGAAAATTAGGCATGCAAGAGGCTTACATTAGCACCAATGAGCGCAAAATCATAAGTACAGGTTTTAGTACTGTAAAAAGTTTTGATGTACATTCACTAAATGACCTAATATCGAATTCTGAGCCGGAGTTAAACGAGTTAAAACTTTGGACAGACAAAAATGAGTACAATATTGGTGAAAAAGTGGTCATAATACTTGAAAATAGAGGTAATGCCACAATATATTTGCCTAATTCAGCCCCATGGATAATCATGGACGATGACGGTAAGATCATATACGCGCCTATAGCTATCCAAGTGATAACTCCAGTTAAACCAAAGTCTGCGAAATACTGGTCTTGGGATCAAATAGATAATAAAGGCAAACAAATAAAGCCTGGAACATACACGGTATTTCTTAAAACAATAGATGGGCGAATTTTAACTGCAAAAATAGGCGTCGTAAGTGATCAAGGAAAGTATGAAGAAACATTAAGTCCCCAGCAAAGTGCAATCATAATGATTCTAATTGTAGTGACTACGATTGGAATTGCCAACATAATTCACAGTATTAAGCAAACATAATTTATTGATTTAAGCAGCGCCAAGGAAGTTAAAGTACAAGTAAAGCCTATAACTGCACCACCTGCAACCTGAGCTACGCTATGTGCTTTAACTTTCATTCTAGCCCAACCAACCAGAATTAATAGTGGAGAGAAAATCAATACTTCTAGATAACCTAACAATGGGAAAAATGTTATAGGTATTGCAATTGATGCAGTATGAATACTTATCTTCCAGCCCATAGTTATAATTGCGAGCACAATGCTAGTTAACATGCACACGAATTCCAGGGAGGCAATCTCAAACAACTTATAGCTGTAAAAGAGATAAAACGCCAAGAAGTAAGCAAGTATGCCTGGAATAAATAGAATTGGCCTATGAGACCTATTAGAAACGAAGTAGTCTCCCCTCTCAATTAATCTTCCATAAATAATCGGAGCAACTATCGGCGCAAAACTATGCAAGAAAACCCCTAAAGCTAATAGTAGTGAATCAACACTATTCACATAGCATAAGAATAAGATTTCGGCAAATCCAATTAAGGGATACGATAAAATTATGGAAATTGCATTTGCAAGCTTAACGGTCAAATCAAGTCACCTACATGGACTTGAAAGTCACGCATTGCCCTTCAATCAATTTAGCTTCAACTCGACCATCCTTAACTTTACCGTAAACTACGACTTTTTCTCCTTTGCAAATGGCTGCTACACCCTTAAAATAAACTTCAACGCCAGATACTTTTAGAATAGTCCTATGGCCATGATCCTCCTCAACAAGTCTACTACTAATAGACCATGGCCAGCCCGCTGCATAATAAATAACTGTAGGCTTAGCATCAACTACACCTTCAAACTTGACATTATATCCATTTAAATTAGCTACATCATTAGGCTTAACTAGGTAGTACCTTTCGCCATCAAGCTCTTCTTCAGGGTAATTGAGCTTTTTCCACTTCCACAGCATTTACAAACCCCATTCACATTTTGATATCTGAAAATTAAGATTATCGATTAAAATCTTAATAGCAAAATTCTAAATCTAAATTTAATTTACGGGCTAAGTTAATAATTTTAAATTTTAAATTTTCATAGTAATCACAATATTTATCGTCATTTAAAATGATTTCTTCAACTTTATCCTTTAAAGTTGGAAAGTGGATTCTTAGCGCCCGATCGATGTATGGCCAATTTCCAGCTTTAACATTCAATTTATCAACGATTATGTAGTCTACATTAATATGGGATAACTTGGTGATTAGCCTTTCAATATTAGATTCGCAGATTAGTGGAATTAGCGGTCCAAGAAAGGCATAGGTGCGAATTCCACATTCCCTCAACCTCTGCAATGCATGTAATCGCCTAGCTATTGATGGTGCTCTGGGCTCGAAAGCTCTCCTAACATTTTCATTAATAGTTATTATTGTTAATCCAGCATCAACCTCACTAAATCTACTAAGTAAATCCACATCTCTTATCACCAAGTCAGACTTAGTTAAAATTACAACCGGAAAATCTCTAGAGGCTAAAATGCTGAGAATCCGCCTAGTCAACATGAATTTCGCTTCCAACATTTGATATGGGTCGGTAACGCTACTTAGAAGAACTCTTCCACGCCTAGTTTTCCTCAATTCTTTAATTAGAATTGTTGGAGCATTAATTTTGGCGTGAACGAACTCTCCCCAATCCAAGTTTGATGGAAAATTTCTGAGCATGTACCTAGCATAGCAGTACGTACAGCCATGCAAGCATCCAAAATAAGGATTTATCGAGTAATCTACACCATAGATATTGCTTTTACTTAAAATTGATTTGCAGTAAACTTCCTGTATCTGCAATCATCTTGCACCCACTAGCATGAGGAGTTAATCATAATAAATTTATTTTCCCAAGTTGATGATTAATTGAAGCGTAATGCCAATGAGCAAGAGCAGAAAGTTCGTTAAGATAGTTAAGAAGAAGATTCCATGGATTCAGCACGTTTTAGATAATGTTAGAGATGCGCTTGACTTAAATTTACTTGAAAATGAGTTGAAAATTAAAGTTCCTAGGAAAAGTATGTGCATATACTGTCGTGGAACTAAGAATCTATGCGGCAAATCAAGGTGCCCAGTAATTATAAAGATGTACTCTTACATTAAAATCAAGCCCTTAATTGAAGACTTACAGCTCGAGGGCTCCTCACCACCAGCAGTCTTTATTGGAAGATATGGCTACCCCCGAGTCTATGCCGGCCCACTTGTCCCCCCACTTCTAGGGGATACTGGAATTTACGACTATCCAGAAAAATGGCTTAACATGAATATCGACCAAATAGTTGATATGAGATTGAAGCTAATTAGAGGCAAATTCCTCGTTAATGTGAAAAAATTTGAAGATGCTGGAAAACTCATGGACTTAACTTTGGAGCTAGCATTGTCTGCAAATTCAGTTGAAACGGATGTGCAATTCAAGAAAAAGCCATCGAAAGCCATAGTACTTGATGATCAAGTACAGCCAATGGGTCCCTCCGCGCCACTCAAGAAACTTGAAATTTCAAATTCAAAGTGGGATAAAAGGCTTGAGAAAGCATTCTACGACTATGACTTAAAAGCTTCCGAGGCAATTTTAGAGCTTCACAAGCATGGAGTGCCAGTGTCGAGAATTCAAAGAGCATTTAGCGTTGGAGCATTTGGATTAAGAAGGCTGAGACGCCTGGTACCCACAAGATGGAGCATAACTGCAGTTGATAGCATAATTTCAAGGGAAATTCGAGATGAAATAGTCAAGAGATGTCCACCAATAAATGAATATAGAGTTTATGAAGCTGAATTTCTTGGCAATAAGTTCATCGTCATGATGATGCCTGAAGCTTGGAGCTACGAGTTAATTGAAGCTTGGTATCCAGGATCAGCTTGGAACCCAAGTAGAAGGTACATTTCAATTGGAGGAGATTGGGAAGGATATGCAGGCCGCACAACCTACGCCAAAATTGGAGGATGCTACTATGCTGCTAGACTAGCAGTTACAGAGTACTTATCAAGAGAGAGAAGACAAGCAGCTGTAATAGTTTTAAGAGAAGCTTACCCAGATTACATACTCCCACTGGGAGTTTGGAGTGTTAGAGAGAGCGTGAGAAGCGCTTTAAGAAGTAAGCCAATTAAATTCGACACTCTTGAAGAAGCCCTCAGACACATATCTGCTCGGCTTAAAATAAGAATGAGGCATTGGATCGAAACCAGCGAGTTGCTGAAAAGAGCACTATTACAGAAGAAGATCACCAGATACTTAACTAAAGGAAATACGTTTTAAATATGTAGGATGTGGGAAAGTGGAGTTCACATCAATTAGGGAGAAAATAATGCAATTGATTAAAGTTTCTAACGAACCGCTAACAGTTAATGATATAATTACAATTTTGGATTTAAACCCATCAAGGAGAAGTGAAATTTACGAACACTTAATGCATATAGCAAAGACTATTAGAGCTAGATCACGCGGAGAAGAGCAGCTGGTGATGATCCCTCCAAGATGCAAGAATTGCGGCTACATATTTACTTCACTCAAAAAAGCCAAAAAACCGAATAGGTGCCCGAAATGCAAAAGCGAGAGAATTACCCCACCAGCATTCATGATGACTAGAAAGTGAATAGCAATTTCAGCAGTCGACATCAACTATGTCAATTTTATTCAAATCAACAACATAATCCGCAAGCTCAATTAATTTCATCATCATTAAGCGTTCATTACGACTAATACCGCTGCCTAAATCTTCTTTTAACGTCTTCCCAAAATACCCATTAGCTACAAAAGTTTCAGCTACGCTTAACGCTTGGGGGAGTAAGCCTAAATCCCCCACCTGAAAGTACAGAGTCACATCATTAATCACCAATATTGAAGTTGGATTAGCTTGAAATTTCTGTAGCAGGTGATGGCACTTAACTCTATTTAAACTTGCTAATCTAATAACTTCATCCCTGCTTTTACTAGTTAGTCTCGGAGCAGCAATGTCGTCTGTATAGTACCGAACGCCACTTAAACTTAGCCCAAAATCCGCGAGCTTTCCGCCTACCTGGACACCTTCAATTAAAATTTTATTGGGAGCGAAATCCAGGACAGTTACTTCTTCAGAGTAACCTAGCTTTAGCAGTTTCATTACGATTTGAAGAGTTAGCGAAGTCTTACCTTTACCGACATCTCCAATGATCAGCGTCCGTCTACCTAAAAGCTCGGCTACGCTCAGCTTCATCACGTCGAAATACTCATAAGGTAATTTAAGTCTAACCACACAGGATGAATATGCTCACTAATAAAGGAATGAAGAAGCAGCTGGGAAAATTAGCTTTAACAGCTATTTTCTCAGCCTTAGGAGTAATTTTATCTCCAGCAATCATCGTAATAGGACCGACCAAGTGCTACCCATTCCAGCACATGATAAATGGATTGGCAGGCGTGCTCATAGGTCCATGGTATGCTGGTCTTTCAGCACTAATAACTGGCATTGTTAGAAACATGCTTGGAACTGGAACAATCTTCGCATTTCCAGGAGGAATTCCCGGCGCAATTGCCGTTGGGCTTACTTACAAGATTACTAGAAGAGATGAAGCAGCACTGGCAGAACCCATTGGCACTTTCATCGGAGCTATACTCAGCGCATACATTGTAGGACCAGCAGTAGGAAGAACCATGGCTCCACAAGCCTTTATATTGGCATTTTTGATGAGCAGCATCCCAGGATCCATATTGGGGTATTTAGCGTTGAAAGTTGTTAGGAAAGCTTTAAAGATGTAATAGGTACATTTTGTGCAATTGCACAAAATTTATATTCGACTTTAGAAAACGATTATACGGGTGAGAAGATGGCTTGGGGTTGGGGGAGAGGTAGAAGGGGCTGGACTGGACCTTGGCCTGGCAGAGGGCCCTTCAGCCACCTACCGCCATGGATGAGACCTGGATGGCTATTTGGCAGAGGAGCATGCTGGTGGCTATTTGGAGCCCCCTGGTGGTTAAGGTGGCCCTACCCAGCATACTACCCACAATACTCGTTCTACCCATGGATGAGCTGGTGGATGTACTATCCGATGTACTATGCTCCATGGATGAGGCCATGGTGGTGATAGGAAGATGACGCCCTACTACTGGTGGTACTATACGCCATACTACTATCCACCAGCAATGCCGCCAATGACATTCCTATACGACCTGTATAGCTTAATGCTAAGCACCTACTACTGGAAGCTATACATTGAAGCTTTTAGGATGGCAATGGAAGCTTGGAGCAGAAGCTTTGAAGCAATGTTTAAAGCCCTCGAAACTCAAGCCAAGCCATCAACTTAAAATGCTTACGAAAAATATGTGAGGTGATTAAAGTGTACGGCTATGGTTATGGAAGGAAGAGAAGGAGAAGAATCTGGCAATACTGGTATCCACCGCCACCTCCGCCATGGATGTACATGCCGCCTCCACAGCAAGCCCAGCAGCCGGCTCAGCAAGCTCAAGCAACGCAGCAGGCGGGAATGCCCCAGTATGCATATCCTCCATATCCACCATACCCCTACATCATGCCACCGCCACCATTAACACCAGAAGAAGAGCTTGAAATGCTAGAGGACTACAGGGAAAGCTTGATGGAGGAGATCGAAGACATAAAGGAAGAACTGAAGAGTGTTGAGGAGAGAATCAAAGAGCTAAGGAATATGCTTAAAAAGGGAAGTGAAGTTTAGTAGTTAGTAGCTACTTCAACTCAATCAAGTAAATTCCATACTTTTTTATTTCTTCAATTTCGTAATATTTAGCTATGTCAACTTTATGAACCTTCTTGACAACCTTACTAATCTTCCTCCCAGTAAACTGCTTTTTAACTGGATCCCACTCCTTAAGAACAAGAATATCTCCTACTGAAACTTCAAAGTCAGCCAATCTGACTTCAACGTTCTTCTCTCCACTAACTATTTTTTCGAACCATTCCGGCAAAATTTTCTTCTCAACAACCCTAACCAAGACTTCCCCTCAAAATGGATTTATGCTAAAGCTCTTTTAAGCTCCTTGCTTAGCTCCTCATAACGCTTAATGTCCTCCGGCCTCAAGCTCGGAGGAACAACCTTCAAGGCTTCTTCGAAATGCCTCATAGCTACCGGTCTAACCTTAAATTCCTCCCTAAGCGCTAACAGCACTGCTTCACGGCAAACTGCTTCAATATCAGCTCCGGTATAACCCTCAGTTTTTTCGGCAAGCTTTTCTAGATCAACATCTTCAGCGAGAGGAGTATTTCTCAAGTGTATTTTGAATATTTCAAGCCTAGCAACCTTATCCGGCGGAGTCACATAGACGAGCCTATCAAACCTTCCCGGCCTTAGCAGTGCTGGATCTATGATGTCCGGCCTATTGGTGGCAGCTATAACAACCACATTTTGCAGAGGAACAATGCCGTCCATTTCAGCGAGAAGCTGATTCACCATTCTATCAGTAACTCCTGTCGTGTCAGTTCTATATCCTCTTGCGGGAGCTATCGAATCGATCTCATCGAAGAAAACCACGCATGGAGCAGCCTGCCTAGCCCTCCTAAAAACTTCCCTTATAGCCCTCTCGCTCTCGCCCACCCACTTGCTAAGTAACTCAGGCCCCCGAACAGATATGAAATTGGCTTCACTCTCAGTTGCTACGGCCTTTGCAAGCAAGGTTTTACCTGTCCCCGGAGGCCCATATAGAAGTATTCCTTTTGGAGGCTTTATACCCATTTTTTGAAAAACTTCAGGGTTCTTTAATGGCCACTCGACAGCTTCTCTCAAAACTTGTTTGACTCCCTCTAGCCCTCCAATGTCGCTCCATCGAACTTCAGGCACCTCAATGTAGATCTCCCTCAACAATGTTGGCTGTATGAACTTCATGGCTTCGAAGAAATCTTGTCTAGTAACTTTCAATTTTTGAAGAACTCCAACGGGGATGGTTGGTTGAGATAGATCTATTTTGGGTAGGAAGCGCCTTAAGGCAGTCATAGCCGCCTCCCTACAAAGCGCGGCAAGATCTGCGCCAGTATATCCATGAGTTATCTTAGCAAGCTCATCAAGATTCACATCCTCAGACAGAGGCATGTTCCTAGTATGAACTTGAAGTATCTCCTTTCTCCCCCTCTTATCCGGCGGTCGAATCTCTATTTCCCTATCAAATCTGCCTGGCCGCCTTAAAGCTGGATCAAGCGCCTGAGGCCTATTCGTTGCGCCAATTACCACGACTTTTCCTCGCCCCTTCAACCCATCCATCAATGCAAGTAGCTGAGCAACAACTCTTCTCTCAACTTCTCCGGTAACTTCCTCACGCTTAGGAGCTATGGCATCAATTTCATCTATGAAAATAATTGACGGTGCATTTTCCTCTGCATCCTTGAAGATTTCCCTCAACCTAGCTTCAGACTCACCATAGAATTTGCTCATGATTTCGGGCCCATTAATCGATACGAAGTATGCTCCAACTTCATTTGCCAAAGCCTTAGCAAGCAGCGTCTTTCCAGTTCCAGGAGGTCCATGAAGCAAAATGCCCTTAGGCGGCTCAATACCTAGATGCCTAAATATTTCAGGATGCTTAAGCGGGAGCTCAACTATCTCCCTGATCTTCTGCTTAGCTTCCTCCAGATCTCCTATGTCCTCCCAAGTAACTCTGGGAACGCCTCTAACAACAGCCTCCTCCTTAACTGGCGACTCCCTTACCTGAACTTCAGTGTCAATAGTTACGTAGACGTGATGAGTGGGCTGAGTGGAAACAACCACAAATCTCAGCTCAGTTGTAAATGCAGGTATAACAATTACTTCACCTCGCGATACAGGCTTACCCATCAAATGACTTTTAATATAATCAATGAAGTCAGGCCCAAACATCATTGCCTCAGTTGGAGCAAGAACGACCTTAGATGCAGGAGAAACATCAACCTTGCGTATAGTAATAGTATCTCCAATTCCAACTCCAATACTCTCGCGCACAATTCCATCTACACGAGCTATCCCAGCGCCCTCATCACTCATGTAGGCAGGCCATACTTGGCAGACAGCCGACCCCTTTGGCCCAATAACCTCAACAAAGTCGCCAGGACTGACATTAAGCTTCCCCATCACGCTTCGCTCTAACCTAATAATCTTCCTACCAACATCCCTGGCCCTAGCTTCAGCAACCCTAACCCTAACTTCACTGCCCATAAATTAACCCTCCAGAGCTAAACGATAAGAGTGCTTGGAAACCTAAAAATTAATCGCTTTTAATTATGAAATAATGGTTGAATCACTTAATCTCACCATTATGCATTCAATCGCCACCCTCCTTCGAAGAGGGAGTCTCACCCTCCTCAGGCTCAATCTCCTCAGCTTCAAGCATCTCCTCAGGAGGCTTAGCTATCTTTGAAACACGCTCAAGTATTCTCATCACCCTCATAGGCTCAGGAGTGTACAGCATAAAAATCTGCCTTCTACCCTTATATACAGATACGAATTTACGCTGCTCATTAGCTACAAAACGATATTCAGGGCGAAGTGGAATAGCCCTCTCCTTAGGGTCAATAATACCGAAATTAGTTATTCTGTACTTCGCAATTGAAGGAATTATTGCTGGAGGAGTGAACATTAAAATTACAAAAAGCACAATCAATGAAAACTCAAACAAAAACTGGTATAGGACGAGAAGTATTAGAAAGTACATCGCAAATAAAGCTAAAGTCCTTAAGTAGCGCTTAGCTCTATCAGCATTCTTCAATTCGGATGCATCAATTTCATAGAATACTTCCACCTTACTCAAAGCCTACACCTTAAATATATTAAATCATTACAAATATTTATACGCTGTCAAACCACTCAACTCTGAACTCCAAATGAAGAATAAAATTACGGCGAGCATGGTTCTAAACGCTTAAAAAGCGCATCCCTCCCCGTCCTCAGCATAACGATTCTTTCCCAACTTCTAAGAGATGGACATATGTAGCAGCCTATCCGGTAGAAACCATCAACGTACAGTGGGTTTAGGGGAATGCCATTATAGATAAGGTATAATTGCGACATCCATGTTGGCCACATCTTCATCGGAGCTAACTGAAATACGAATTCATGTCTTCGAGCCGGAGGCCTCAAGCTTCTAAGCTTAGACTCAGCATCCCTGTCGCCCACGATTACCAGCGGATTGTCAGTTAACTTCCTAACCGCCCTATAAAGAGCTTCAATTTTTAATTGAGTACACCACCTATCATTAACCGCAGGTAGGCCTCTAACCTTAACTTCCTCATCGATCCCTGCATATACAACTTCAACTTTGACGTTAAGCTTCTTCGAAACATCTTCAATATAACCTATGGTTTCAGGAAATTCAAGTCCAGTATCGACGAAGATTGCAGTTACATCCTTAAACACCTTTAAAGCCAAGAGAAGTGCACAAGTACTATCTTTACCTCCACTCCAAGGCACGACTACATCTCCAACTCCTTCATAACGCTTCAAGAAGCTTATTGAGATGTGCTCATGAAGTTTAATGACATCTTCATTGATGGAAATAATTCTGCCAAGATCCACATCCATAAAATCATCAATCAATCTAATTGCACTAACCTTCTCACCTTTAATTGGAATTTTCAGCTCAGCAACCTTTAACTTACCTGAATAAACATGATGCAGGCCGCCGAAATCCCTAACAATTAATGGGCATTTACCAATTCTACCAAGGATGTCTTCAAGAATTCGAGCGAAGCCCTCAAATCCTAGAAAAACATCAATCGCAGGATTCTCCAATCGAAAAATAATTTCACCAGCATGCTTAGTGAAGTGGTAAGCTTCACTGCTCCAGCCAACAACATTCCTTATTTTAGCTCTACCTCTCTCAATATTTGAGGCAATTTCAGTCAACCTAGCGCTTCTAACCTTACTTTTATTAACAAGTTGAAAAACAACATTATCTGGGAAGAATTTTTCCAAAGCTTCTAAATGCTCATCCTCTCTACCTAAAAGGACTACGTAGTAGTTATTCTCATCAATTATTGATTCTAACCTACTAAGAACTTCATCTTTAGATCTAGCTCCACCTAAAGTGCGAACTTCCAAGTTCCAACCTTTGAAAAACCTAATTAAAGTTGCAGTCACGGCATCAGCATCCCTCTTAGCACGGACAACAACCCTAAACATCATAAGCACCAATTCATCTTTTCATAATTCTTATTATTGTAAGCCAAATTAATATGTTCAAGAACACGTGGTGATGGAGCATGATCCATAAAAACTCCATTACAGTTGGATTTAGGCCTGATGGATCCCAAATAAAAATTCCATTAATCAAAATTAAAGGCAAAAGCACCGAACCCAAAATTTTTATTGGAGCTTCAATCCACGGAAATGAGCTTACAGGTCAAGTGAGCATTTGGAGGCTAATTGATTACTTGAAAGATAGAGAGGTTAAAGGCGAATTAACAATCATACCTACAATGAATCCGGAAGGATTCAACTACAACGTTCGTGGAATACCTAGTGGAGCGCCAGATTTAAACAGGCTCTACCCCGGCGACCCTAAAGGATCACTTGCCGAAAGAATTGTAGCTAAAATTTGGGAGATAGCCAAAAAACATGAATTCATCATAGATATGCATACCGCTGGAAATTGCATACCGTTCATTCTACTGGACCCAGCACCACCAGAGCTTCGAAGAAGAATTGAGGAAATAGCATATGCAAGTGAAATAACAGTTCTCGACGAGTTTCCACCAGAGAAGTATGAGAGAATTGGATTAGCAAAAAGCTTACCTGCAGTTGCAGTGAAGGAGGGAATTCCCGCATTCACAGTTGAGCTACCTGGCTTTAGAGGAGTGAACATAGCTGGAGCAAAGGCTGGATTCATAGCTCTCAAAAACATGCTGGTAAAACTGGAAATAATCGAAGATAGCTTTGAGAAAATTAACTTCATACCAGTTATCAGAGAAAAGGGATATAGAAGGGAAACCGTTTATGCTGAAAAGCCGGGGCTACTCGAATACGTCAAGGAATTAGGAGATAAGGTCTATAAAGGAGAAGTCATTGCCAGAGTTAGGAACGTATTCGGTGAAGTGATTGAAGAAATTAAGAGCCCATGGAATGGATACATCATATCATTAAACCCAACATCAACGGTTGGAACTGGAGGATATGTAGCATCAATGGCCATCAAAATTGCCTAATAAACCTTTAAGCTCACTAACTTCTCAGCAAGCAGTAAGCCAGCTTTAGAAAGTCTCACAGGAACATTTTTCTCCTTATAAGAGCCAGCTCGAATTAAGCCAGCATCTCTAAGTAATCTTAAATTCCACTTAACAGTTGACTCTGGAATATTAAGATATGCCGACAACTCCCGTGCAAGTGAAGTTAAAGTCGCATTTCCATCATAGCGGAGATACACTTGCACTAAAATTTGCTTCTGCCTCCTAGTAAGCTTCATTAAAGCAAATTTAAGGAAAACATTCCTCCAATAATTTTGAAATAATTGGTCTTCACGTGTTAGGACAGCATCACTACTTGCCTTTCGCCATGCTTGCGCAAGCTTAGCTACAATCCCCGCACAAAATCACCCATAATATCGGAGAGAAACATTTTAATTAGCTTTGCGGAGCCTTGAATCTACCCCTAACTACTCCAGCTGCACTGCGCTCATCCCTAGTCAATTCGAAGATGGTCTTCATAAGATCAACTTCAGCTTCACTTGGAGCTTTACCCCTCCTAGAATATACCCTGAACATGGTTTTTATAGCGGAATTCAAGTATAGTTCCACAGCTCCAAAGCCGAGGCTTTTAGCGTAAATTGTAAATGAAGGAACATCTTCAAATATTACTCCATATAAGTGAGAGGCAAAACCAACAGTTTTACCGGTCCAAATTTGACATCCAATTGCGGTTTTAACGTGATCAGCAATAAAGCATCCAACCTTAATTTTTCCCGTTTCAACCATGCGATTTGAAACTCTAACTTTAACATTTCCATAAGTGTTCTTCAAGTCTGAATTGACTGTTAAAGCACCAATATTAACCCACTCCCCAACATAGGAGTGGCCTATGAAGCCCACATGATACATATTAACATAACCATGAAAGATGGACTCCTCAACTTCACCTCCAACTCTACATGTATCTCCAATACTCGATCCACCTCTAATTCTGGCTCCACTCAAAATTCTCGTTTTACATCCAATGTAGCAAGGGCCTTCAATTCTCGCCGGCCCTTGAACCTCAACATCATCTCCAATGAATACTTGACCACGTCTAGCATCAATACTCACATGACCTTCAACCTTAGCATTACCTGCAATGTAAATATTGTTGGGTGAGCCATAAATTGCAACTTTATCTTCAACATCTCCATTTATTCCTGGGGCTTGAACTATCAAATTGAAGTCGAACTGCATTAATGAACTATTATAATCGATGAGATCCCACAAAAAACACACCATTGAAATATTTGAAGTCTTAATGAAGTCGACGGCAGGTTTAAGCTTGAGGAAGCAGCCTCTAGTAACTAATCCACCCGAGGACCCACTTAAAACATCTAATGCTTGATTCCTCTTCAGCTTTGCTGCAATAATGCTACTTCCATCTTCACTCAGAACCACCCTACTTCCCCCTCTCATCAAACGCTCTAGAATCAACATGGAATTTTCATTTACAACTAGCCTCCCATTGACGAATAGAGCGTCATCATCAATGTTATCAGGAGAATTTACATGGAAACCTGCACGCCTTTCAGCTTCAACTTTAGATAGGTAATCTCTAGTAAATAGAAACGCGGATTTGAAATTCAGAACTTTAAGCAATCTGTCCAAAAAAGTGAGGATGCCTACTCTTAATTCATATACTGGCCTCGAATAAGCTAGTGGCAGGAAGTTGGAAAAGTAGTCATCTTCAAAAACTACTAGGCGCAACATCATCACCCATAGCCAATACAATTTACTTAATGCACATATTTTTCTTTTTATTATCTGAAATTTCAAATTAACATACATATTTTAAGCCCCTTATATAAAGATGAACTGCATATAGCTTACTGGAGAGAAGCAAATGAAAGGACACTTAGTTTTCGTGGGCCACATTTCAATGGATAAAGTTAGGAATATTCATGGTGAAAGGCAGCAGCCTGGAGGAGCAGCTCTCTATGCTGCACTTGCCGCTAAGACGTTATTCCCAGACGTTAGAATTGTATCTTCAGTTGGTAAGGACTTCAAGTACATGGATATCCTAAAGAATTTTAGTAAATGTGAAGTAAAATTAGTCGACCTTCCATCAACCAAGTTCACGATAGAGTATGATGATAAGTGGAGAGCAAAATACTCTAAAGCAGTGATTGGAGCTGGAATGCAAATCAAAGTAACTAGCATACCTATAACTTGGTTGACGTCAAATACCATAGTCCACCTATGTCCAATGAAGCCTCTCAAAGTAGAGAAGATGATTGACCGAATCAAGCGCTACTCTCCAAAAACAAAAGTTTCAGTTAATTCTTGGATTGGATACATGAAAAATAGGGTTAATAGAGAGGCGCTTAGAAGAATTGCATCTAAAGTAGACTTCTTCATCGTAAATGAGCGCGAAGTAAAAGCTCTAACTAGAACGGACTCGCTAATCCACGCAATAAATCTAATTGACTGTAAAATGCTCGTAGTCACTCTTGGAGAGCTAGGTGCAATAGTCAGCACCAATGGAGAAGTAACCATGATACCAGCACTCCGCACAGCTACACAAAAGGTAATTGACACCACTGGAGCTGGAGACTGCTGGTGCGGCGCTTTTCTTGCAGCTTACAAGTTAACTGAAGATATATCCAGAGCAATTACAACTGCATCTATAATTTCAAGTATAAAGTGCAGTGGATGGGGCTTCGAAAAGCTACTCAAATTAAAATTCAACAAGGTAGATGATGTAGCTAAGTATGTACTTAGAATGCGGGAAAAGTCGGTTCAAAGAGTTTTAACCGAATTTATAGAAGCGAAGAAAACTTCTTCTTCAAATCATTTCTGCTTGAAAGTATGACCCACAAGTGGTCTTGAACTGGCTCTCTGACAGTTAGTACGGAGCCATCTCTCCTAATGAGCTTCATTCCCTCTTTCTCCTCAACAACTTCGCCAATGATTGAAGCTTTAATGCCGGAATTCCTTAGCGCTTCAACTATTTCATCCGCCTTACTTGGCTTAGAAGTAATTATCATTGAGCCAGAACTTATCGTTTGCAGAGGATCAGCTCCAAGCACCTTGCATATGCCTTCAGTCTCAGCATTAATAATCACTTTTTCTTCCAAAATTCTGAATCCAACATTGGACGCTTTAGCCAGTTCTTGAAGGCCTCCAAGAACTCCTCCCTCAGTCGGATCATGCATTGCAGTTACGCCACCAACTTCAACTGCAATCATTGCTTCCTTAAGGACACTTATCAACTCAATGTACTTCTTAGCTCTCTCAACTAAATCTGCTCCCAACTTAGCTTTCAAGAAGTCTTCAAATTCATAAGCGAAAATAGCTGTTCCTTCAATTGCAGCTCCCTTAGTTAAAATTATCTTGTCACCAACTCTAGCTCCACTCGTCGTAACATACTTATCCTTCGATGCTTCACCAATAGCTGTTGATATTAATATTGGCCTGTTAAGTCCTGGAGTAACCTCCGTATGGCCACATACAATCATTATTCCAAGCTTTTTAGCAGCATCATCTATTTGCTTAGTAATCTCATCTAGTAGTTGAGAATCAGCATTTTCGGGAAGAAGAATGACCATTGAAATCCACTTTGGCTTAGCCCCTCTAGTTGCAACGTCATTTGAACTCACATTTACAGCTAACCAGCCAATATTTTCAATAGCACCAGTAATTGGATCCGAATGGAGAACAAGAACCCTATCACCAAAATCTATAATTGCAGCATCCTCGCCAATTTTTGGCTTAACTAAAACTCTCGGATCATCAACTCCAATTCTATTAAAAACCAGTGATTCAAGCACATCTGGAGAAAGCTTGCCCAACGGAAGTTCTAATTTAGATTTTTCATCAAGCTTCATAACTATCACCTCACAATTTAGATCCAATAGCCCTTGAAACTCCATGAACTATAAACGCTGAAACAATTGCTCCGATAAGCATTTGACAGATGTTAAATGGGACTTCAGCAAGCGCTGCCAAACCAAATGACATTACATAACATTCGTAGATAAAGTAGCCTAAAACCATTTCTAATCCACCAATAAGCGTCGACAACATACTAAGTGCAGAGCCCCTACCAACCTTCAATTCGAAGTAAGTTAGGAGAATGAGTAATAGCAATGAAGGCAAAATCCAAAATGCGCTTGGAATTTCAATGTATATTGTAGTGTACTCGATGTATGGAGGTAAGCCTATTGATAGTTCCATCAAACCACTATACAGGGTGGAGCCCACATAGTATATCGTAGCTGAAGAAGCAACCGCCGCTAAGAGGCTTATTAATCTCAACCAAGTTTTAGAGTGAAAGCGCTTGAAAGTTAGGCTTAGAAATCCGACTATGAAGCCCTCCAAACCCTTAATAATTAGAGTTCCAGGAGCATAATAGCCGTAGCCGGACAAAAGATCTGCAAGTGCAGATCCAATTCCACCTGCAAGGCCGCCCACTATAGGCCCGAAGATCAATGCTGAAGTGTAAACTGCAACCTCACCAACATTAAAGTACCCATGAGTTTCAGGTATGTAAACTTGAAAGACTAAAGTTGCTACGCAAACCAGAGCAGACATCAAAGCAGTAATGCTGATCGACCGAGCTGTAAGCAGCTTGAAAACCATCAACACCACCCCAATCAAATTGCAAGCAAAGGCAGTGATAGATTAATAAAAGAAGTATTTAACTTCATATTTAAGCCTCAATATCCATGTAGGCAACTGCGAAGTATTTAAGCCAATTAAAACTAGTTTACTTGAGAACATGGAAAGTGTAAAAGAAGCTAAAGATAGTATAAGGAGAAGAATTTGGGAAATAATGGAAAATAAGGGCATAGCTGCATTTCCAAGGCCAGTATATGGTAGAATTCCAAATTTCATTGGAGCAGAGACAGCAGCTAGGAACCTATTAAAGCTAAAATTCATACGCAAGGCAAGTGTAGTTAAGGTTAATCCAGACTCTCCTCAAAAGCCAGTTAGGGAGCTAATATTGAAAATGGGCATAAAACTGCTAATGCCATCTCCGAGACTTAGAAGTGGATTCATACTTCTCGACCCCCTCAAAATTCCTAAAAGCAAAATAAGCAAAGCATCCACAATAAGAGGCGCCTTCACTTATGGAGAGCCAATTGAACTGAAAAACATCCCGAAAGTAGACGTCATAATTATAGGTTCAGTTGCAGTTACGCGAGAGGGATATAGAATTGGTAAAGGAGGCGGCTACAGCGAATTGGAGTACGCAATTTTAAGAGAAGTAAAAGCAGTAAGCGCCGACACTCCTATAATAACGACGATTCATGAAGTACAGTTAGTAGATGAAGCCCCACATGAAGACCATGATGTTCCAGTAGACTACATAGTTACTCCAAAAAGAATCATCGGAGTTGTCCCCAAAAAGCCTAAACCAAGTGGAATAATTTGGAGCAAGATTACGAATAAAATGATCACAAGCATGCCCATATTAGCTGAGCTCAAAAAGCACCTAGAAAACTCGAATAAAATCACTGAGCGGAATTCATAGCAAATCTAGCGGTACTTAATCTCACCCATATTCTTAGCAGGATAATAGCCAGGATATTTACTTACAAAACTAGCTGACTGCTTTAAAACTTTAAGGAAAACCTCAACGGCAGGTTTATTCAGCTTCCTTAGAGGAATGGCGAAATCAAATTGCTCCCACGTTACGTGTAGACTCCTCAAATTATAAAGGCGAGCAGCATATTTGAGCGTTAGGCAAACATCCGCCCTACCTGTAGCTACCGCCCTGACAACATCAAAATGCGTTGTGTACTCAGTTTCAAAACCCTTCACAACCTTCAAGTCGACGCTCCTCTGCCTAAGCAGATATTCGAGAAAAAGCCTTGTTCCAGAGCCCTTATTTCGATTAGCAACAGACAATTCCCCACTAGCCAATCCACTAAAAACCTCGTTTAGATCATCAACTTCCAGCCCTGGCCTTAAAGCAAATACGAGCTCCCTTTCATATCCACTTATCAGAACCACATCACCACTCAACATGAACCTATCGAGGTACGTAATGTTAAAGCAATTCCTTTCAGGGTCATACAAATGCAATCCAGCGACATCTGCTTCTCCCAGAAATATGCTCGCCAAGCCTCCAATTGAACCTGTCCATTGAACTTCAACATCACTCAAACCCTTCGAGCGAGCAATGCCAATTAGGTGCTCCAATAAAGGATCATGGCTTCCCATAACAACCAAGTCAGGCGATGGTCTCTCAGCAACTGAAATCACGCTGAGAAGTTCAGCACAAGGCCTGATTTTCTCAATGGCATTTGAGTATATTTGAAGAAGCTTCTTAGCATGAACAGTTAATCTAGCACCTCCACCACCTCTACCTCCACGCCTTGCATCTATAAGCTTCAATCCAAGAAGACCCTCAACCTTAGAGATCCTCTCCCAAACTCTCGAATAAGACAAGCCTAAACTCCTGCATGCAGTTAATAAGCTACCCTTCTTATCAACCAACTTTAAAACTTGAGCCAGCCTAGAATCTAAAACTACTTTGCCGTGGCGCATGAGATAAACTTCAACTCCAACACGCACGTTCAATTCATCATTAAGGGAGTGCATTAAACGGGCCTCCTCAGATCTAAGTTATCGAGTAAAAATTAACTTTCGATGAAATTAAAGTTAGCTTAATTCTTTTACTCTTAGTAATGTCAATAAGTTCAGCTTATCCCAGTCAAGTAAGTCTTGATTAAATCTCCATTAAAATTTACGTAGATAAAGCTCAATCCTAGTCCGATCATAAAATAAATGTTATATTTAACGCATCTAAAAATGATTGGTGATGAGCATGATAATTGTTGAATTCAGCATTGCACCTTTAGGTGTAAGTGAAAGCATAAGCAGGTATGTGGCAGAAGCCATAAGAGTACTTGAAGCAGAAGGAGTAAAGTACCAGCTTACGCCAATGTGCACAATATTCGAAGTCGAAAACATTGAGGATGCATTCAAAATAATCGTGAAAGCACATAACGCAGTTTTGAAGGCTGGCGCTAAAAGGGTTTTAACTTCAATTAAAATCGACGATAGAAGAGATGTTGAGAGAAAGATGGAGGATAATGTTAAGTCGGTACTGGATAAATTGAAGGGCTGAAGCAGTTGAAAATAAAAGCGGACCTACACATCCACTCAACATACTCTGGGGATAGCGTCTTAACCGTAGATGAAATAGTAAAGTATTATTCGGAAAATAACTTTGGAGCAATTGCAGTAACAGATCACGACTCATTCAAGGGAGCAATTGAAGCGAGAAAGTTAGCTAAAAGAATGAATCTAAATTTAATTGTAATCCTAGGAGCCGAAGTTGAAACTAATGATGGTGAAATCATAGTTTTAACCGACAAGGAGCTTCCATTTCTACCAGTTAATGCTGAAAAGCTAATCGAAGAAGTTAGGAAAAATGGCGGAGTCACGTACGCACCTCATCCATTCGACTTTAAAAGAAGAAGTTTAGGAGATAAAGTTTTTCAATTAAATGGCTTAGATGCCATCGAAGTTTTAAATGCTAATTCAAGCAAGAGAGCAAATAGGCTAGCTCTCAGAGCTGCTAAAATACTCAACAAACCTGGATTAGCAAATAGTGATGCTCATGCCGACTGGCAATTAGGTAAAGCTTATACTATTCTCGAGGTAGGTGAACTGAGCGTCAAAGAAGTTTTAAACGCGATTAAAAATGGAAAAATTGCTGGAAGAAAAATAAAATAGAAAGGTAAATTAAGTTAAAAGCGACATTTAAAAGTCATGGAGGTCACATTCATGAAATACTATCCACTAGATCTAGCAAGAGTAGTTTACATGCCTAAAAGGAAACTCTATTTAATTACCGTCATCCTGCCTGAAGAACCTAGAGCTATAGCAGCAGTCGTCGAAAAGCTAAATGAAGCCAACATTGAAATATTAACGGTTTACGGCTATGCATTCATGAGAAAGAAAGTGGGGCACCTCAGCCTCATAGTAGATCTTACTGAAAGTTCATTCACAATTGAGAAGCTCATAGATGGACTTGAAAAAATGCCCGAAGTATTATCTGTGGAATATGTTGAACCTGAAGAGCCTGGACTAATAATTGACAAGTACCACTTCCCAATCCTATATGGTGCGGGAAGAGCAGTGCTTTTTGATATTGGAACGCTATCAGCAATGTTCGAAGAGATGAGAAAGCAGTGGGGTTCAGCAGGTGAGGCTCTCATCTACTACCTGGGATACGCTGCAGGAAGGAATTATGCTAAGCACATCATGGAAAGATACGAGGAACTCAGCATGAGGCAATTAAGCTTAATCCTAAGAGACATCGGGCAAGCTTACGGCTGGGCAATTCTAGACACTGAAATCAGAGAAGAGGAGATAGTAGTAAAGGCTAAAGAGCTTTTTGAATGCAAACCGATTGAAGGAATGCGGAGCAAGCCGTACAGCCAATTCTTTAGAGGCTACATTAGTGGAGTTGCAAGTGAAATTCTCGGAAAAGAAATGATTGCAGAGGAGGTAAAATGCATATCTAAAGGAGATGAACACTGCGAATTCGTCATTAAAGAAAAGAAGTAGATGCAGGACTAAGCTTTTAAAATTACAGCCTGCCTTTCCGCATCCACTTCAATTATACCAGTACAACTTAAATTCAAGATAGATCCATCCTCACGAAGCACGGTTACGGTTCCATCAGCAAACTTCACATTTAATGCATCCTTACTTATAAGCTTAGGATCCCCATCCTCCAATAAGTAAACCCTCAGTTTAAACTCGCACATGCTTCCACCCGCCTATTCGAGCACTAGAGTTAGATTGACAAATATAAGATTTAACGATATCGTTCAGAATGCTCAACTATAAATCAAGCTAAATAGAGATTAATTTAACCATAAATATCCATTTAACAGGTAAAGCTTTAACTTAAAAGATAGCAATAACTTACTAATAACTATAATACGGAGGGAAAAAGGTGACTGGACCTCTAACCGGCATTCGAGTTTTAGATGCTTCTAGAATTTTAGCTGGACCATTTTGCACGATGCTTCTTGGAGATCTAGGAGCAGAAATCATTAAAGTTGAAATGCCAGGAATAGGCGATGGAAGTAGAGCTTGGGGCCCACCATTCATTAAAGGTGAAAGCGCATATTACTTATCGATAAATAGGAACAAGAAGAGCATCACAATTAATTTGAAGCACCCAAAGGGTAGGGAAATTATTTATAAGCTAGTTGAAATGAGCGACGTATTCATTGAAAACTTTAGGCCAAGCGTAGCTGAAAAGCTGGGCGTAAGTTATGATAAACTTAAGAGAGTTAATCCTAAGATAATTTACTGCTCAATAAGTGGATTCGGCCAAACTGGGCCATACAAAGATAAACGGGCCTACGACCTACTCATACAAGCAATGTCCGGATTCATGGGGATCACAGGAGAGCCAAATAGACCTCCAGTTAGAATTGGAGTAGCAATAATGGATTTAGGCGCCGGCATGTATGCAGCAATATCAATTTTAGCTGCACTAATTGCAAGAGAAAAAACGGGAAAGGGGCAGAAAATCGACATTTCACTTCTAGACACGGGAGTTTCATGGCTAACTTATATGGCGATGAACTACTTCGCAACCGGAAGAAATCCGCCGAAAATGGGGTCAGCCCACCCAAATCTCGTGCCATATCAATGCTTTGAAGATAAAAATGGAAGATACTTTGCAGTAGCAGTTGGAAATGACGAGCACTGGAAGAGGCTATGCAAAGCACTTGAACTCCAAGATTGGATTGACAATCCAAAATATGCCACCAATGCGAAAAGAGTTGAGCATAGAGATGAAATAGTGAAAGCTCTAAGTGAACTATTTAAATCCAAAACACGGGAAGAATGGCTAAAACTACTTGAAGAAGAGGGGGTTCCATGCGCTCCAGTATATGAAGTTAGTGAAGCACTTTCAAATCCCCAAATTATACACCGGGAAATGGTTATTGAAATAGAGCACCCAACTATTGGAAAATTGAAGCAGCTTGGCACTCCAATGAAATTGTCAGAAACACCTTGCCAAATAAGGTATCCGCCACCACTTCTCGGACAACACACCAAAGAAATCCTAAAAGAATTGCTTGGCTATAGTGATGAAGAAATAGAGGAGCTGAGAAAAATTGGAGCCATATAAATCTAAGCAGCAAATCCGCTCAACTCAGAAATGCAACGCGACTTTCCAAATTCAAAGCCAATTAATTCACGATTAGAAAAAATTATTAGATAATAATATGCTCCTAAGAGTGTGCACGAAGCATCAATAGCTCAAAACATCATACAAATAGCCGTTAAAGTAGCTATAGAAAACAATGCAAAGAAAATTCACAAAATAACCATTGTGGTAGGCGAGCTACACTTCCTAGACTTAGAAGCCCTAAAATTCGCTTTCCAAGTACTTTCTGAAAACACTTTAGCCGAAAAAGCTGAACTGAATGTTAAGCTATCACCAGCAAAGTTCAAGTGCTCAAATTGCGGAGAAGAATGGGAGTTTAGCCTAAGCAAAATTGGAGATAATGCAATTGGTAAACTCCACTTTACTCCAGACCTAATCATCAACTTTTTGAAGTGCCCACGCTGCAATTCAAGTGAATTTGAAATTACAAGTGGAAAAGAGCTTTACGTCGAAAACATTGAAGTAACAGTCTAAATATTGTCTAAACCTTAAGTTTAAGGGATCTAGCAAGTCCTTCAATGCCAAGCCCAGTCTTCGCGCTCGTTAAAATCACGGAAGCCTTAGCATTAATCTTCCTAGCATCATTCACCATTCGATCAACATCAACACCCATTACTTCAGCCAAGTCCATCTTATTAATCACTATCAAATCAGAATTCATAACAGTCATAGGGTGCTTAATGAACTTATCCTCACCTTCAGTTACGCTGACTACAAGCACTCTCACATCAGCTCCAAGCTGAAAGTATATTGGACATATCAAGTTGCCGACATTCTCTATGAAAATAACCTTAACCCTATTAACATCCATTTCCTCAAGAGCCCTCTTAACATGTATAGCCTCCAAGTGGCATGAACCGCCAGTATTTACCTGAACACCTTGAACCCCATGACGCAAAATTCTCTCAGTATCAACAGTTGAGGCAACATCTCCACCAATATAAGCTAATTCGCGCTTATCTCCATCATAAACTTCAATCAACCTCTCAATCAAAGCAGTTTTACCAGCCCCTGGAGAGCCAAGAAATTCCAGAACTCGTATTCCTCTTGAACTGAAAAACTCTTTAAGCTCGCTGGCAATTTTCCTATTAGACTTCAATATTGGCTCATCAACCCTGATGACCGTGACGCTCCGCACGCACCTCACCTCGATTATATGCTTATGTTAAGACTAATAATATTTGCGAGGGAGCACTGTGAAGTTAAACCCCCTACCAAGGAATTTCTATGCCAGATTCAGCGTTGAAGTAGCCAAGGACCTTCTCGGAAGATTTCTAGTTAGAGAACTGCAGGGAAAGCTGCTTGTCGGAAGAATAGTTGAAGTTGAAGCCTACGGCGGCCCTGAGGATCCAGCAAGCCACGCTAGATTTGGAAAGAAGAGCTGGAATGAAGTCATGTTTGGAGAAGTTGGAAGAGCATATATTTACCAAATTTATGGAATCCACCATTGCCTAAATGTGGTAGCTAAACCTGAAAATGTGGAGGCAGGAGCTGTGCTGATAAGAGCTGTAGAGCCAATTATCGGCATTGAAACAATGATTAGAAACAGGTTTCAATCGGGAGATTGGAATGGAAAATTAAGAAACTTAACAAGTGGACCTGCAAAGCTATGCAAAGCATTTAAAATAAACTTATCATTAAATGGAGAGGACTTAACTGTCAGAGGACCACTGTACATAGCTGGCAACACTAAAGAACCATTTGAAATAATTAATTCACCAAGAATTGGAATAAAAAGAGGACTATACAAAAAATGGAGATTTTACATCAAAAATAGCGAGTACATTTCAGGCGGAAGAATAAAAACAAATAAGTTAAAAACTACTTCAAGAGCGTGAAGACATGAAAATAGTTCTAATAACCCGACACTGCCTCAAAAGAGTACTTGAAAGAGCGAAAATATTGGATGAGTATGAAAGAATGAAGCTCATCGAAGAAATATTGCTTAAAGGAAAAATCGTAGATAAAAAGGGTAAAAACATTTTGGTTAAGTTCAATGAACATTACTTAATTTTAAGGCTAAGCAGTAAGGGATTAATTGCAATTAGCTATACAAGCGGAGTTGTACCTAGAGGATTCAGCGAAAAGTTAACTAACTTGAGTTTAGAGAAGCCATTTAAATTGAAAAAACTAAAACCTAACTAATAATCTCGAACTTTTCAATGCAATCTGGTGGAACATAACTAACTAAAAATGTATTTTTACCAGCTCTGTAAATTTCAAAGCCCCTAGCTCTAAGCTTTTCAGCGTTAATTATGAGTACAACTACCCTAGCACTTTTCCTCCTCGCAACAATTACTGCATCTTCAAAATTATCTGATAAATGAACATACCTCCGGTTCATCGGCTTTAGCCCTTCAGCCAATATTTTTTGAAGAACTTCCTTGGCAGTTCCATGGAAAAGAGTTTTAACTTTAGTGTCTACATGCAAATTCAATTTAACATCAACACTATGACCATAAGTAGCTCTAATCATTCCATTCTTAACTTCAAATCTCCCCTTAGGACATGTAGCTGCAACTGCATAGATGTGAAGAGGCTTAAGCCAACTGTAAAAGCGCCTTCTCGGCAAGTATTGCTTAATCTTCCCCACAAGCTCATCAATGCTAACAAATCCATCTTCACCTAATCTTAAATTCACAATTTCGGGCTTATGCCTCAATATTAATGATAGTAGTTTACTTAACTTCAATCGCTGTCTACCAGTTAAAATGAGCTCGCAACTCGAATTGCAATGGACTGGATCTTCAGTGAAGGAGTTGCAAACCCTACATCGATAAATGGGCTTCACACCAAAATTTAGGTATTAAAAGTCAAATAGCTTTAATGCAATTGAAAATGTCTCCCTAGCTTCTTCAATAGAAGTCACGCCCAATGCTACGCCGGCCAGGCAATTGCTCTTGGAAGCGAATTCCAAAGCCTCCTTCACGTTCAATCTACCTGCGCCCAAAATCTTCTTCCCAATAACAGGCTTTCCAATTTTACGGTAAATTTCCTTAGCCTCCACGGGAGATAAGTCCATGAAGAAGCCAGCCATGTTAAATGGAGCTAAAATTACATCGAAGTCAAAGTTCTCCTTAATAAGCCAATTAAGGGTCTTTCCCGGATAATGAGTGACCAAACCAACTATGGGGAAGAATTTTCTAGCTAAATTTAAGCCTTCCAGAACAGCTTTCCTGTTTAAAGTATCCGTTATTGCTCCATGGATAAGCCCAGCGGTTGCATTTAGCTCTCCTAAGCGCTTAATGCTCCCATCAATGTCATCAGACAAAATAGTTCCAATAACCACTACATCCTCATCCACCCTCTTAAGTACAGACTTAATTGAAGAGACAACCCAAGAGTATGGAAGTACTTGTATACCTCTAACGTCAAGCTCTATGGATTTAAAAACAATATCTTTAATTCTGCTAGGATCCCTGCGAAATGCCTGATAATAAAGATAGGCCCTAGATCCAAATTGGGCAGCTCCAATGAACGGCGAGTTGCCAAGTAAAACTCTAGGAATTCTATAACCATTAATTATAAAGTAGGAGGACAATAGCGCACCAAATATGATTTAATGAGAAGAATAATTAAGGTTTTCCAGAAAATCTATGTTGAACTCGCCATGAAAACATGCAGGTTCATTAAAAACTTCAACGAACTAATTGAAGTTTCAATTAAGGAAAATGCTGAAGCAAGGCGAATAGCACTTGAACTTCTTGAAGCTGGACTAGAAGCGGCAAACCCTAAAGAAGCAGTTAAAAAGCACGTTAAATTAGAAGGCGACATCCTCAACATTGGAAAATACAAATACGATCTAAGCAACATTGGGAGCATATACGTTATCGGTGCAGGAAAAGCTTCAGGAAAAATGGCTGAAGCATTAGAGGAAGTGCTTGGAGAGCGGATAAAGAAAGGAGTAGTCATCGTACCAAGAGGAGCAAGCAAGAACATTAAGGTAATGAGAATAGAGGTGATTGAAGGCGACCATCCAATTCCAAGCCAATCCTGCATTGAAGGAGCTCTAAAAATCAGGGAAATCACCGAAGAAGCTGAAAGCAAAGATCTTATAATGGCTTTAATATCAGGCGGAGGCTCATCACTACTAACTCTACCAGCAGATGAAGTAAGCATTGAAGACGTAATTACAGTTACTAATCTACTACTTAAATGCGGAGCAGACATCAAAGAAATTAACGCAGTAAGAAAGCACATATCTAAGGTTAAGGGAGGACAACTAGCTAAATGCGCATATCCAGCGAAAATTGCATCTTTAATCATATCAGACGTAATTGGAGACCCAATAGACTGCATAGCTTCAGGACCAACTGCACCAGACCCAACAACCTACATAGACGCTTACCGAGTGTTAAAGAAATATGAGCTGTGGAATAAGGTACCCCAAAGCATCAGGAAAAGAATTGAAAAAGGCCTACATGGAGAAGCACCTGAAACTCCGAAAAAGAGCGACCCAATCTTCAATAGAGTAGTAAATTTTATTATTGCAAGCAACTTGAAAGCCCTAAAAGCCATGGAAGCCAAGGCTAAGCAATTAAATTACAATGCAATAATATTGACATCCCAATTGGAGGGAGAAGCAAGACACGTCGGAAAGGTTTTTGCCTCAATTATCAAAGAAGCATCAACCACAGGCCACCCAATAAATCCACCAGCCGCAATAATAGCTGGTGGAGAAACAACAGTAACAGTCACCAGTAGTGGAATTGGAGGAAGAAATCAGGAATTAGCTCTAGGAGCCGCACTCCAAATTAAGGGGCTAAAGGGAATTGCTATTGCAGCCATGGGAAGTGATGGAATAGATGGGATGACAGACGCAGCGGGAGCACTGGTTGACGGCGAAACCATTGAAGTAGCAGAAAAAATTGGAATTGATCCCCATGCTCATCTTAAAAACAATGATTCATATAGCTTTTTCAAGTCCATTGGAGGAAGCTTAATCCTAACAGGCTTAACTGGCACAAATGTCAATGACTTCACAGTTGGGGTAGTTGTAAAATGAGCTTCAAGCAATTTTTATCTCACTAACCTTATCGTAAACTTCAATAGTAGCTGAAATTGGCCTAACCACTTTTAATCCTTCAGGAGTCTCCTTAACAGCATATTCCAATCTTATCCTGCAAGGCTTGTCTTGAATTTCATACTTACTACCAGCCTCGACAATCTTACTAGCAAACTCCCTCCAAAATTCAGTAGACTTCTCACGGTCAGCCTTCTCGGCGTTAATAATAGCATAGAAAGCTCGCTTCAATCTAAAGAGAGCACCTCTACCGGTGGGAGAAATTCTCGTAATAACTTGACGAGTGGCAATCCTCCCTTCAAGTGCAGCCAATATCTTTTCAATCTGCTCGTCACTAAAACCTTCAGCTTTCAATCTCTTAATAAGCTCCTCCTTAGTTTCAGACAATGCGAATCACCAAAATAATACTATGTGATACATGTATATTAAATATTTACTAAAATTTAGAATAAAATATACTTTCATAATATACCCATATTAAATGATGCTGCAAAAATCATCAAGCTAGAATATAAATCACTATACATACTTCAAGTTCAGTAAGGCTAAGAAAAACTCACATCAAATGATTATAAAAATTCATATAAATCTAATTTAAATAAAATCACTTAAACAGATTTATCAATAATTGGTATGGCATTTCATCTCGATCTAGGAAACTAAATAATTAAAAGATTATTGGAGCGATTTTCGGTCAGCTGTCCTGGCCATCCTCATCAATCGGCGTTCCAGCGCTCATCATCAAACTAATATAGCGCATAATGGAAGTTAAGCTTTAGCCAACTTGGAAAGCTGCTCCTTTCTTTCAATTAGCTCCTTCTTTGCCTCATCAATTAATTTGGGATTAATAATTAAATCTAGAGCGGTCAGAGCTAAGACTTTAACACCTACGATTAACCCTTCATGCCCAAGCTCCGAACCTGCTGCCTTGGCAAATTCTGCTGAATGGCCTGGAGTTCCTTCAGGACATATTTTAATGAGAATTTCAATTGCCGGTATTAATTGACTTACGTTTCCAAAATCGGTTGAACCTTTACCTCTACGCTTGCTTAGCTCTTCAATCGACTCGAACTCAACACCCAAGAACTTAAAGTTTTTGAAGGCAATTTTTGCAAGAACCTCATTTGGAATTATATTTGCATAGGTGTTTGCAGTTTTGGTAAACTTCATTTTTGCACCAGTTTGAAGAGCAGCACCTTCAGCGCACTTCTTTATTTTTTCAACAACTTCCATCAGGTACTCCACGGTTTCAGCTCTAGCATAAAATCTTCCAGACGCGTAGTCTGGAACAATATTTGGAGCATCGCCTCCCTTCTCGATTATGCCATGTATCATTGCATCCTTCTTCAAGTGCTGCCTAAGCGCATTTATTGAAACGAACGTTAGTATCAATGCTTCAAGCGCATTTACTCCTTTATGAGGAGCTCCTGCTGCATGAGCAGCTTTACCAAAAAACTCTATTCTAAATGCTTCACGAGCAAGTGAAGAGCATGCAACCGAGTTAGTGTCGCTTGGATGTATCATTAAAGCTACATCTGCTTTGGCAATCTCATCAAGCATTATCACTTTTCCACCGGCATTTTCAACATAGCCCTCCTCGGCTGGAGTGCCGAAAACAATTATTTCACCATTAAAGTTCTCCATAACCTTGCTGAGAGCTATGGCTGCGCCAATAGCGGAAGTACCAATAATGTTATGGCCACATGCATGGCCAAGCTTGGGCAAAGCATCGTACTCTGCTAGGAATGCTATTTTAGGGCCATTGCCCCTCCCATAGTAAGTTGCCTTAAAGGCTGTTGGTAAGCCGCAAATCCCCATTTCAACTTTAAATCCATGTTTTCCAAGCTCAGAAGCCAGCAGCTTGGAAGCTTTATATTCCTTAAAGCCAAGCTCGGGATTCTTGTGAATTTCACTGCTAATTTCAATAAGTCTTTCTCTCATGGAGTCAATTATGCTACAAATCATCTCCTTCAAATCTGCCATCCATCAACCCTCCGCCAATTTGGGTTAAAAATTATTTTTAAACATACGTAAAAAATTTGTGCAAGCCAACTATTAGCAGCTTTAAATTGGCGAAAGCAAGTATAGCAATTTAGGTAGCTCAGCAACGCTATTTAGAATGTAATCTGCGCCAGCAAGCATCAGCTCCTCAGCACTTCTCACACCAGTTTTAACGCCAACAAAAATTGCTCCAACCTTTTTAGCGCACTCAGCATCAAGAACGCTGTCGCCAACAACAATAACTTCGCTTGGAGATAATCCTATTAATTGAATTGCCTTCATGAGGTGCTCCGGGTGAGGCTTCAAGTGTTTGACATCATCTCTAGTCACTATTGCGTCGAAGTATCTAGCCAGATTGAAGCGATCTAGAACCTTCATTGCAGGGCGCTTGCCACAAAGAGTATATAAAGCAACTTTAAAGCCATGCACCTTAACGTAATCTAAAACCTGTACAACACCATCAATTAATGAAAGCCTTTCAGCAGCATCCACTTCATATCTCTCAATTACCTCATACATACTGTCTATAAGGCTCGTAATCCGATTCTTTGGAAGCTGGATGCTATTAGCAAGATACATAGCTTTTTTGACAATGGCCCAAACTCCATCGGAATCGGATAGAGAGGATGTGGGCAAACCAAAATTTCTAATTAAGCTTAGTAAATCCCGCTTAAGTGCATCCCTATCAATCGAGTAGTAGACCAAAGTACCGTCGAGATCGAATACCACGCCGCGCATCTGCATAATTAATCTCCAAATCAAATTACATTCCAAGCCTTAAAGTTTGTGGCGGACGCATTAACATCCGCGAGGTTGTCAGCGCTATTACATTATTATTTTAATTTAAGAAATAAGCTTGAAAACATAAACATCAACAATGATCATTTTCAACTTTGATTCCATGAAGTCCACCTAAATGCTGGACAAAACTTTTTGCAGAAAAGAGAAACTGCGAGCTGCAACATCAACATTCCTTCCAGGAACATATCCCTCAACTATAATAAATCCCTTGAAATTGCGTGCCCTAAGCTCGCTAAAAATTAAATTGAAGTTCAAATTCCCCTCACCAAGAGGTAGGTGAACTTCAGTACTTGTCGTATCACTAACATGTAAGTGAGTTATTTCTACATCCAGCTGCTTTATGTAATCCTCAGGGCTCATAACAGTACTTGCATGAGCAACATCAAGCGCTAAGCCAACTTCAGCTCCACTGAGATCTTCTACCTGCTCGATCAGCTCGTTAATTTCATTTGGACCTGAAAATGTAAAATACCTCGATGTCGATTCAATGTTCTCAATTGCAATCTTCATGCCCTTATCAGCCGCGTACCTCACAACTTCTACCAATCCTCGAATAGCCAGCCTTTCTACATCTCGATCAGACATAGTACTGGAAGAAGCTTTTCCTGGATGAACCACAACGACTTCAGCATTAAGCAGTGAAGCTAGAATTACCGCTGCTTTAGCATACTGAATCGACAGTCTTTGAACATGCGGATTTATGCTTGCCAAATTCAAATCCCATTGAGCTGCATGAATAGATGGTCTTAAATTTAATTCAATTAATTTTAATCTTAAATTTTCAACTAAATTTAAATTTACTTTTAAAGGATCTAATATCATGGGCTCAGCCCACAACTCGAAGGCAGAATACCCTATTTGCGCAGCTGTACTGATAGCTCGAACAAGCCCTAAATCCCACAATACATTTTGAGAAACACCAATTACATATTTGCTCAACTCGCGCGCACCCACCTAACCGCTTTAAATAAATAATTGGTTAATCTAATCTTAGAAGATGCATATAAGCAGATAATTATTCTTCAAAAAAAGAGTAATGCATAAATTAAGTTACAATTAAATTTTAATATTTAGAATACCTTATAGATTAAAATTTGAAAGTAAAATTTTTTAGGTAGAACCGAAAAGAATTCATGAAATGAACATCACGAAAAGGGAAGCTGAATATCTACTAATGCTTTTCAAGGAGGAGGCTTACTGCAGCAAGTACATTAGCAGCGTTAAGGTAGCTAAGAAGCTACAAGTAGCACCTTCAACTGCAGTTGAAGCACTTAAAAAGCTCGCTGAAAAAGGATTTGTCAAATACATTAAGAGAAGAGGAGTACAATTAACTTGCGAAGGACTAAAAATTGCAAGAAAACTTGTGAGAAGACATAGAATTCTCGAAGTTCTAATCGTGAAAATCGCAGAAGTAGATGTTGATACTGCCTGCTCTATGATTAGGGGATTAGAATTTGAAGTTAACGATGAATTGATGGAATTACTCAATGATGCCCTTGGAAAACCGCGATGCTGCCCTCATGGCTACGAAATTCCAGAGGTGTAGACAATGCGCTTACAAGCTTCAATACTATTAACTTCATTAATATTAATTGCAACACTCCAATCCACCATAATCTACGTACAGTGCATCAACAATAAACTAATCATAGTAACTTCAATTGAAACGCTCTCACTCATAGCCAAGGAAATTGGCGGAGATAAACTTGAAGTGCACACCCTACTTCCAGAAGAAGCGGAGCCTCATGCAATTCAATTCACCCCAAAAATGCTTGAGTTAATTCGCAATGCTTCACTTCTCATTCTAACTGGTCATTTTGAATTTGAAAATGAATTAATATCCACAGTGAATATCCCATACGTCTCTCTAAACGACTATGTAGCTCACGGCTTGAAATTGTTAGAAATTCCTGATAATGGAATTAACGTGCATGGATACTGGCTTCACCCAACAAATGCCATTGCCATTGCCGAAGCAATAGTAGAAAAACTACGTAAAATAGATCCAGTTAATGGAGACTATTATACAATGAAATTAAATGAATTTAAATTGAGAGTAAACAAGTTTCTTAGCAACGTAAATTCAAGCTTAATTGAAAATTATGGGCTTAATTGGATTGAAGTTGTAGTAGCATTTCCCGCAGCCCAGTACGTTCTTGAAGCTCTTCAAATGAAAATTGGAGCTTTTCTAAGTAAAGGCCATGAAGCCTTTGTCGGAGGAAGCGAGCTTGCGAGAATTGAAGAGAAACTGAAGAGGAGAGAATATAAACTCATAGTATGCCCGGACATCATCATGAAAACACAGCTCAGCGATTATGTCAAGCAAATATCTAAGGACACTGGAGCTCCAATAGCATTAATAAAAACCATTGGAGGCAAAGAATTTACTTCATATGTTGAATTAATTTCATATAATTTTGGAGTCATAATTGGAGCTCTATCTGCAAGCAGCTTCGCAGAACCAAGTGAAGCAAGAGGATTCACCCATCTGGATGTAATGCTCATAATTGTATCTTTAGTACTTGCAATAATCGCTACGATCGAAGCATGGGTGATAATTGGGAGGATTTAATATGGATAATAAAATCATAGTCAAGAATTTAACCATAAAATATGGAGACTTTAAAGCATTAGAAAACGTGAGCTTTAAAGTTCAATTACCCAAATTCGTAACCATAATGGGTCCAAATGGAGCAGGTAAAACGACGCTATTAAAGGCGCTAATAGGGCTAATCAAGCCGAGCAATGGAAGCATCAGCGTTCTCGGATACGACCCAATAAAAGATGGATTTAAGCTTAGAAAAATCATAGGCTACGTGCCGCAGAGGGAAAGAATTGAAACGACAATTCCAGTTAAAGTTAAAAGCGTAGTCTTAATGGGGCTAATCTGCAAGAAAAGCATTCCGAGAATTCCATCAAGCAAAGACATAACAGCAGCAAAAAATGCACTAGCCAAAGTTGAACTTCAAGACCTATGGAATAAGCGGTTTTCAGAGCTCTCTGCAGGACAGCAGCAAAGAGTACTCATCGCTAGAGCACTAGCGTCAAATCCAAAACTACTTCTACTAGATGAACCGCTAACAGCCATCGACGTTAAAAGCCAGTGGGAAATACTTGAAACCCTTAAGAAACTTAAAGATGAGCATAACATTGGAGTGATAATGGTTACTCACGACATAAATCCAGTAGTGGAATACACGGATGAAGTAATGTTACTAAATAGGAAACTAATTGCACACGGCAAGCTGCAAAATGTACTGACCAATGAAAAATTAAAAGAAGCTTATGGTCCAAACGTTAGAGTTGTAGTCTCAGGAGAGCTCTGCTACGCTATTATAGGTGATGTTCATGCTAGACATGTTAGTTAAAAATCCATTCCTACTAAGAGCCATAATTGGAGTTGTATTAGCATCATTTGCTTCAGCTACAATGGGATCATTCACAGTGCTAAGAGGAATAACATTTCTAACTGCAGAAGTAGCTCACGCAGCTCTTGGAGGAGCAGCCTTAGGAGTATTCCTACAAAGCTCAGGAATAGCGCCATGGATAGACCCATTTTACGTAGCAACAATATTCGCAGTTGTAACAGCAATTCTCACCGGATATGCTGGAGAAAGAGGACACACCATCAAGATGGAAACCGCAATAGGAGTAGCCTTTGCAGTGAGCATGTCACTTGCAGTCACAATGGTGGGGCTAATACCATCAGAAAAGCTGCCAAAAATCTGGGGATACCTAATTGGAGATGTACTCCTACTCACATACGACGACATCCTCTCACTACTCATCATAACCATAGCAGTTGTTATTTTAACGACGCTATTCTGCAAAGAATTCTCATACATATCCTTCGACATTGAGGGAGCAGCTGCAGCCGGCTTAAACGTCAAGGCATATCATTATGCGATGATAATTCTATCAGCACTAGCAATTGTAGTCTCAACCAAAACTGTGGGATCAATACTGGTCTACGCATTCATGGTTGCGCCAGCAGCAACAGCCTTAGAATTAGCTTCAAACGTGCCGAGCGTAATGATAATATCACTTCTACTCTCACTAACATGCGGACTAGCTGGAATTGCAATATCATTTACAGTTAACTTAGCTCCAAGCGGAATAACTGGACTTCTCCTATCAGCAATTTATATAATAACAATATTTACAGCACCATTAGCAAAGAGAGCTAAAGCAAGACTTCACAAATAAACGAAAAGAAAGCCGCAAAGCCAATCAAAGCATCTATATAAGCTTTACTAAGTAAAATTTATACCTCACATCAATTCGAAACAGCATAAAGGGGGAAGCAAACGGGGAAAAAGCGGATTAATATAAAAAGCCTAACGATACCAGAATACGTAGAGCGATGGGCATTACTCGACATTCTAGGAGGATTGGCAGGAGTAATTGGTGGATTAGGAGCAATAATCTTTAGATTAATGATCGACGTAAACAGGCAAATCTTCTACACCCACATGCTAAAATACTTAACATTAAAAGTTAATGAATACAACATTGGATTAGCAATATTACCCCTAATAGGAGGACTTATAGTAGGACTAATTACAACAAAGTTCGCTCCAGAGGCAAAAGGACATGGCGTGCCAGAGGTAATGGAGGCAATATACCTTCGCGGAGGAAGCATTAGAAGTAGAGTAGCTTTAGCAAAGATAATCGCATCATCAATAACCATAGGGTCAGGTGGAAGCGCTGGGAGAGAAGGACCCATAGCTCAAATAGGCGCAACAATGGGATCAATAATAGGAAAAATATTCAAATTTACACCAAAGGAAAAGCGGCTTCTAGTTGTCTGCGGATTAGCTGCAGGAATAGCTGGGACATTCAATGCCCCACTTGGAGGAGCACTATTTGGAATGGAAGTGCTGTATAGAGGTGTAGAGCCATTCGACGCGATACCAATAATAATCGCAGTTGTAATAGGAACAGCTGTAGCCACATCCTACCTCGGAACGCAGCCAGCATTTAGCACCGCAGGATTAACATTTCAAGAACCAATTGAACTTCTCTTCTACGCACTGCTAGGTATAATATTCGGATTCATAGCCGTACTATGGGTAAAGCTATTCTACCTCATTGAAAGAGCATTTGGCAAAGCAAAAATCTCGGAACCAATAAAGCCTGCAATAGGTGGACTATTAACAGGCCTAATAGGAGCAATGCTTTATCAGTATGGCATATTAGGCGTAGGATACAATGGAATAGAGGCAGCACTTGCAGGCAAACTGCCGGGAATGATGCTCCTATCCCTAGGAATCATAAAAATGATTGCAACAAGCTTCACTGTAGGCTCTGGTGGAAGCGGAGGCATATTCGCGCCAACCCTATATATAGGATGCATGATTGGCGGCAGCATTGGACTTCTATTTAAGCAACTCGCCCCAACACTAATTTCACAGCCATTCACCTACTCATTAGCTGGGATGGCTGCACTTTTTGCAGGAGCAGCGCAAGCCCCACTAACAGTTATGATAATGATCCCTGAAATGTCAAATAACTACACCCTACTTCTTCCACTAATGGTATCCAGCGCCCTAAGCTACTTCATTGCATGGACCTTCATGAAAGGCTCCTCAATATACACGCTAAAGCTAGAACAAAGAGGGGTGCACATAAAGGTTGGAAGACCTGAAATCCTAGACATGATAATGGTGAAGGAAGTGATGAGTAAAAAGGTAATATCAGTAAAAGCAGATATGCCCGTTTCACTTCTAGAGCTAATGATATTCGAAACAGGTCACACTGGATTTCCAGTAGTAGAAAATGGAGAGCTAGTGGGAATAGTTACGATAGAGGATGTAGGGAAAGTAAAGCCTGAGGAAAGAAATAAGGTAAAGGTTGGAGAAATAGCGACAAGAAAGCCGGTAGTAGCTTACCCGGAAGAAAATTTAAACTCAGTACTATCAAAAATGTATGAATATAAGGTTGGCAGGCTGCCGGTAGTAGACCCAAAAGACAGCACGAAGCTACTTGGAATAATATCAAAGACAGACATCCTAAGAGCATACAAGAAGTTCAAGGAAATATAGTCGGCAACCTAGCGGGAGCGCTTAAAGCGGAAGCGCTTCAAAGAAATTCTGGCAGTCAATATTTTTTCTGTTGTAAAAAGCTTAGCAGCAACGTACATGACGATGATCGTTAAAATCACCATGTAAATTATGCCCCCCAAGATAGTTGCATAGTCGTCAAGTATCGCCGCTTTTGCAGCCAAAATCGGATGAGTGTATGGAATAGCGTAGAGAATAATTTGAAGAGGCATCGGCAGAGACTTAATGTCTATGAACATAAGTATGAATGACGGAATAAAAACGATTGTATATAGGTAACCAACAACTGCTTGAGCACTCCTCACATCTTCAGTAAAAGCAGCTACAGTGACAGCAAGAGCTAAGGCAGAAACAATGGCTATAAAAAGGGATGAACCTAAAAGGAGAAATCCAAGTGGAGTGAGCGTCAAACCTATGGACTCAGCGCTAGGCATGAGCTCGTAATTTGAAAAAACACCCATGGAGCTCATGTAGTGAGTGTAACCTATCATGTAGACTGAAGAGCCGATTGCAGCGACGATAATCGAGCTTGTCAGCTTGCTCGCCAAAATAGTAAGCCTGTTAACTGGTAAGGATAATAGTGTTTCCAATGTTTTCTCCTCCTTCTCGATTGCAATCGAAGTTGCAGCAATTTGCATTGCAAAAACGAGTATCATCATCACCGTAATTGGCATAGTCATTGACTGCGAAGTGATAATTCCAACAACCGCTTCAGGAGGAACATTAACCACTTCTCCCTTAATCACCGAAAGCTTAACTGCAGTTACGGGGTTCAACAACGAATCCGGATCTCTACCTGGAAAAGCCTTCCTAATAACTTCATCAACCAAATAGTCATTGAATAATTCAACTATTGAGGCTGGGGTAGATGAAGTTCCGGCTTCAGCCATACTTAAAGTTTTAAAAACGGTGTACAACTCTACCTTAGCCTTAAGTCCTTGAGTTACATTTTCAGTGAACCCTGAAGGTATAACCATTAAGACTGGAAAATCGATCTTTTGAATTTCAGCTATAGCTTCATTAATGTCAACTACGTCGAGAACTTTTACAGTAGCATTAGGATTAGCTTGAAGAGCGGAAATCAGCATTTCAGCCATTCTTCCGCCATCATAGTCCAAAACCGCAATTTTCGGCCTCAAAGCAGCCTCCTTAACCGTTGTGAAAGACAGTCGCATGGCATATCCCATAACCCCAAACATTATTATTGGCATGAAAATCATGCCTATAATTATCTTCGGATCTCTAAGAAGCTCCTTAATTTCCTTTTCAAGGAGTATTTTAAAGGCTTTAGTCAAGATTGGTCACCCTCGCAAAAACCTCCTCCAAATTTGAAGCTTCATACTTCACCTTTAACTCACTTGGCTTACCCTCAACAAGCAATTTTCCACGATGAATCAACGAAACCCTATCGCAAAGATATTCAACTTCAAGCATATTATGGCTTGACAGCAAAATTGTTGTGCCAAACTTCTTAGAATAATTCTTAATGATCCTCCTAACATGATAAGCGTGAAGAACATCCAAGCCTGCAGTAGGCTCATCCAATATTGCGAGCCTAGGTCTAATCATGAGTGCTCTCGAAAGTAAGAGCCTACGCTTCATACCCTTACTGTAAGTTTTAATTTTATCCTTAAGCCTATCACCTAAACCTGATATCTCAGCGGCCTCATTAACCATCCTATCAACTTCATCCTTAGATTTAGCGTAAAAAGCAGCCATAAACCTGAGATATTCCTCACCAGTCAAGTTCTTATATGCTCCAGCTTCTTCAGGTAAATAGCTAATCATTCCTCTAACTACATCAGCATCCTCAACAACATCATGCCCAAAGACTTTAGCTGTGCCGGAAGTAGGCTTAATCAAAGTAGCAATAATCCGTAAAGTAGTAGTTTTGCCAGCACCATTAGGGCCAATTAACCCAAAGATTTCTCCAGGATGAATATGGAATGAAATTTCATCTAGCGCTTTAATCCTACCATAGTACTTCACTAACTTTACTACTTCTACAGCGTATCCTGCCATTCCGCTCGCCATATTGCGGAATATATATTATAAATTTAAGCATTTCTATAAAGAATCTTCTATTAAAGGTCTAAAAGTCCATTCATTTAAATCATTATACATTTGCTTAAGAATTCTAGACGACAAATCCATGGGAATAACTTGAAATAGCCTTGCAATATGCTTGCAAAACTGCTTTACAACGGAAACTCTTGCAAAGTCTGCGCAATTATGCATTAACAATTTATCCTCAACATCAACAATAATTATGTAATCCCTAACTCTAGCTCTAATCATTTCAGGCGATGCCTCCTCAACCACGATTTCATCAATGCTTATTTTCGAAGCTCTCTTCAATCTCCGCTTATCCGTGAAAAGCTGTACAAGCTTACTTGGATCATCACTTGAGAGAATGGTGTAAACTCTCAACCCTCCCTTAACTGCAGGTGAAGGCACTAAAGCTCTCCCAGACTTGAACTGCTCTTCAACTCTCCTCTTAGCTTGAACTTGCTCAGGAGTTATAATACCCAGCATTTCGAGGACAATCAACGCCGATTCACATGCAAAACCGTGAAAATGATTGTTAAAGTAGCCATATACTACATCAACTTTTTCCGATACCTCCTTAACTCTGGGAACCCACTCACGTAATTCTTCAGGTTTATATCGGTAATAGTACCAGGGCCTCTTACCCCTCCCATGCCACCTTATATACGCAAAGTTAGCTGTAACCTCACATAGTGGAGGAAGTAGAGGCTCATCAACAATAACATAAGCAACATTATGCTTTCTGAGTAAATTAAAGGTTTCATCGTTAATCCAAGATGAATGCCTAAATTCAATTGCAAACATGAAATCTCTTGGAAGAATTTCAAGCAGCTCCTCAACTAATTCAAGATTACATTTCATTGATGGAGGAAGCTGAAAAAGGAGAGGCCCAAGCTTATTTGCCTTCTTAAGAGGCTGAATAAGGCTAAGAAAAAGCTCCAAGTCCCTCTCAATCCCAAGTTTAAGATTCAACTCCTTTTTATGTGTAATTAATCTAGGAATTTTCGCTGCAAAAATGAAATTTTTAGGTGAACGCCTAACCCATGAACGAACAAGTTTCGGTGAAGGCAAACTATAGAATGTTGAGTCAATTTCAACGGTATTAAAAACTTTACAGTAATACTCAAACTTCCTACGTGGAGATGGATAGAAAACTCCAACCCAATCGGAGTAATCCCAACCTGAAGTTCCTATCCTAATTTTAGGCTCATCAAATCTCATAGCTACCACGCCATGCCAATGATTTATTAAGATAAAAGCTACTTAAAGTTGAAGCTACGGGGATGTAAAAAGTGGGGCTAGCGGAACTAATCGACGACATAAACAAAGTAAAAAGCAAAAGTAAAGTAAGAAACCTAGTTGAGAATAGAATAGCAGAATTCTTAGAAACAAATAAAGCAGATGACAACAGATGGTTTGAAGAACTAGCATTCTGCATTCTAACGGCAAATTCAAGCGCCATGAAAGGATTGAAAGCAATAGAATTGTTAAAGGAGAGAAACCTCCTACTTCAAGGTTCACTTGAAGAATTGGAAAAAACTCTAAAAGAAGCAGGACATAGATATGCGAAAACAAGAGCAGAGTACATCATATCGGCAAGAAAGCTTGTTCCAGGACTAAAAAGGCAAATAACGTCAATTAGAGGAATAAACAATAAGAGGACGTGGCTTGCGCAAAACGTCATGGGCATAGGGATGAAAGAGGCAAGCCACTTTCTAAGAAATGTAGGTTACTTGGACGTAGCTATAATTGACAGGCACATAATAAAGATACTAATTAGCTACGACCTAATCGACAAAACGCTAAACAAAAGAACGCTAACCACACGAAGATATTTGAAGATCGAGAACTTAATTAAAAAAATAGCTAAAAAGGTAAACTTAAAGCCTGGAGTACTCGACTTATACTTATGGTATATGAGCACCGGAAAAGTGTTAAAGTAAATTAAAATAAAATGAATTGTTTTAGAAGCTGATGAGAATGCAAATCCTCATAGGCGCAGGCGGATGGAGCTACTTCAAACTGCCAAAAATAATGGGCGACCCACTTTCATGGTATGCAAAGGCATTTAATGTCGTTGAAGTAAACAGCACTTTTTATGAAATTCCATCAATAAAGCTAGCTGAAAGCTGGAGGAAAAGAGCGCCAAGCAACTTTGAATTCACAGTAAAATGCCATAAATCATTAACCCACGATTTCAAGCTTGAGCTTACTAATGAAGCTAAAAAAACTTTAACACAAATGATAGAATTATGTAAAACACTAAAAAGCAAAGTACTCTTAATACAGACACCCTCTAGCGTTAAACCTTCAAGAAAAAATCTCGAGAAAGCACTCAAAATAGCTGAAATTGCAAGCACGGAAAACATCGAAGTTGCGTGGGAACCTAGAGGAGAAGAGTGGAGATCAAGTGAAGCTAAAGAATTGATGAAGGAATTCGTAGAGAAAAGCAATGGAGCACATTGCGTAGACATATCCAAAAACGAGCCAGCAGCAGTAAGCCACTTCATCTACACCAGGCTATTCGGCAAGGGTAAACACAACATCTATCAATTTTCAAGCAATGAAATTGCAGAAATATACAGTAAAATAATTGGATTAAGTGAAAAAGCGGAGAGAGCATACGTTATAGCGCACACCAAGAAAATGTACATTGATGCTGCAAGAATAAAAAGATACGTTGAAACTGGAAAAATACCACCGGCAACACGAAACATTGGAGTGGAAGCAGTAAAGGAAGTGCTAGCAGAGGATGCGAAGTTTCCAATAACTAGAGATGAATTAATTAAAGTTCAAGGCTGGAAAGTAATAACTTGGATAAACTTTAAAGATATCAAATTAGCTAAAATTTTGGAGAAAATCCCCAATAAAAAGTATTGGAGTATAGATGAAGTCTGCAAAGAAATTAATAAAATTGCAATTAAATTCAAATATATTTAATCAGCCTACTTAAGCCACTTAAATAGCTCGCGCTGCATGCGACTATTCCGGATATTTCTAAATGCCAATTTAAGCCTATCCAACGCTCTCTCAACTCTTTTAATATTAAACTGCCTTGAAATGAGGAAACATTTTATTTCATCTATTTTAGGCTCATTAAAAGAGACTTTATATCGATCAGTTACCGGCGGATTCATGAAAAAGCTTCTTATAGCTTCAATATCGAAATCAACTTCAACATTTAATGCTCTAACCACCTTCTCCGCAGATCCATACAACCTTATTAATTTTAGAGCTTTTTTAGGGCCTATACCCCTAACTCCATCATTATAATCAGTACCAATAAGTATTGCAATGTCAATTAATTGTCGGCGAGTTAATTTAAGTTTATTGAGCGACTCCTCCAACGATATTAATTCTGGCCACAACTTCTTGAACACCCCCTTCTTTGGATAGAATTGCCTACTTTCAACAGCCAAATTTCTCACAAGTACTGGTGCTCCAAAGAGAATCGAGTCATAATCTTGCGATGCAGATGCATATACATCACCCTTCATCGCCATGTAGGCAGCTTGTGCCTCCCCCTCCGATGGAGCTTGAACCCATGGAATGCCCATTAGATCAAGCAAGTATTTTGATTCCCTAATAATTTCACTTGTAACACGTGCAGTCATCACCGACTTCTTAAAAGCCTTTGCAATGTCTCCTTCACGAAGAGCCTCAATCCACTCTCTAGCAAATCTCTCCCTAATCTTCCTCCGCTCAATGACCTCCTTCATTTTAAATTTTGGAGGAGGCCCATCAAAGACGTAGATTGGAAGAATTCCCTTTTCAAGTAAACTTATAGTTCTATAAAAAAGGCCTACGAGATGTGAAGTCACTCTTCCTTCAGAATCGGTTAGCGGAACACCGGTTGGAAGTCTAATAATAGATAAAAATTGATATAGGGCATTTAAAGCGTCAATTGCAATTGTTCTCCCAGCCAGCTGCCTCAAGCTTATTCTCTTTTTAGCTAACATTGAACCTATATTTGCGCTCAATTCACTCAAGTATTCATTACAGGCACTATTATAACTTTGGATGCAGCAAGTAAAAAATACAAAAAAGCTGAAAATACTCTTTTTAAACATATAAAAATAAATTACAAAAGAAATATTAATTTAGATGTTTAATATAAAAAAGGGCGTGAAGAATCGTGTTAAGGCAAATTAAATTTACATATCTGATTAAAAATTCGAAGCATAACGCTATTATTAGTGGTATGAACATATAAATTCACAACCATTATCACGGTGGAATAAATGTCAAGCAGGTTCGATAGCCTCAAATTAAGAATAATGGCCGTAGAGAGGCTTAGACTAATAAAGAAAACTTACCCATACAGCAAACTCGCAAAGTACACTGGACTCCCAGAAGCAGTATTATGCAGGTATGTTAGGGGGTCAGTTTTACCAAGCGAAGAGACAGCAATGAAGCTTTGGAAAGCCCTGGAAAAACTTGCAAGCCTACCTTCATTAATTAAAAAAAGGCTTCGCTTCACACCTGACGGATACATAGACATTACAGGAGTAATTTTTGATCCATACATATTATCTCACACTGCACAGCACGTATGCATGAAGTTTGCCGGTAGGAGAATAACTAAAGTTATAACTGCAGCCATAGATGGAATACCACTTGCATCAGTTATAGCCACTACCCTCGAAGTCCCTATAGTCGTAGCTAAGAGAAGCAAGGATGTTGGCGTAAGAGACTTCATAGAAGAGTCATACCCGACGGAAAGTCCAGCTGAGCTGAGGACCCTATATATACCTAAAGGCGCCATAAGGTCAACTGATGGAGTTTTAGTAGTTGATGACATAGTTAGAACTGGAAAAACCCTCAGGGCACTGACAAGGTTAGTTAAAAAGGCTAAAGGAAAACTTGAAGGAATATTTGTGCTTATGGCTATAGGCGATGATTGGATGAGGAAAGTCAATGTAAACTGCCCAATTGAAATTGCAGTTACAATCGAAAAATGAAAACTCATTAGCGCATGCAAAATATGGATTAAAATTGAAAAGTAGTGTACAATATGAAAAGAAGAAAAGGATATCCTAAGGATTCCGACATAAGAAGCGCAATATACAAAGCATATAAGGAAGGGCTAGTTTGGCGTCCCGAAAAATTATGTGAAACAGTAATTCAAATACTAGAAAATCAAGAGCTAGACATCAGATACATTACTGAAAAAAGAATTTGGAGAAATTACGAGCGAATGGTCAGAAAAGGATGGATGCGCGATTGGCTAGGAGTTGTAATTGGCGAAAAGTCTAAAAGGAGAGAGTTGAAATGAAACCGGAAATGCACTCCCTAGCCGACTTTAACAGTAGAGATTTAGGTTTACCATCCAACTTCAAATTTTCAAGCCTTAAAACTCTAAAGTAAATTGGAGGATGAGGATCCCAGCCAAGCCACCTCTGAATCCTATACCCCCTATACCGCTCATAGAAAAGCCTGCGAAAACCAATCTTCATTAGCGCATTGCTAAGAGCACCACTTAACTTAAGCTTAAATGCCGACTCTAAATCTGCTCTAGCCTCAAGAAACTTAGCCACAAAATATAGCAAAGTTATTGAAAATATGAAATATATTAAATCAAAGGGCCATCTCAATTCCCATAAAATGTAAACTCTTGCCAAGTACTCGATGCTGGATATGATAAGCAATATTAGGGGATCTCTATTGATTAAGTGGCTGATCTCATGACCTATGACGGCCTTAATCTCCTCATCATTTAAAGTAAATGCTAGACCAGAAGTTACAAGGAGACGAGCAAACCTTAAAGCAGGGCCTGTAGCGGCGGCATTAGGAATAAATGTATTAGCTACAATTGTTAAAGGCATTGGAGCATTATAGGCATCAACAACCTCTCTAATCAACCTATACATGGGGACTACTCTGATAGCTACTTTGCTAGGAGGGCAGTGTACACCCCAACTTCTCAAAACTTCACTGACGACTTCAGGCGTAATGGACTTTCCAACTGCCAAGGTCTTCGCATATATTTGCCTTTTAATTTTCATAACGTCGCTCCACCTTTTAACAACCAATTTTCTAAAGTCCATCCTGGAAAGCTTGCAAATTGCCACGTGCAACTCGCCATTACTTGAACTGAGCGTCCAATCACCAAGATATGAAATTATTTTGTGAGAAAGCATAAAGACGGCAATTTGAGAAGCAAGTATTCCAATAGGAGCATATTCCTTTAAAATAGCAAACATGAAGTAGCCGAAAACCAAGAAAATGAGAAGTAAAGCCAGTAAATTTCCAGCGAGAATCCTACTTAAAATTCGCCTCCCCACGGACAATTGCTTTGAAGGAATTATTGGAAGTCCTGGGATAAATACTAAGCCAAGCGTCGCTTCATCCAAATTAGCTATAAATTGATATGTGAAGAACTGAAAATCAATAGTTAAGTCAACGAAAGTATCGATAGGAGCTGGACGCGAGGATTCAATGGTTATAGTTGGAAAGCGTGAAGCCCTTATGGTGACAACATAACTTACATCACTACTCTCATCTGAAATAGTAATCTTCAAAGCATCAATATCATCAACATACTCGATGGAGGTAAGGTTACTGCCAAATCTCTCTACGCATTTTCTCTCAATAAAATGCAAATATGGCGCGTACTCATCGGGAGTTAATATGAAGCCGAACTCGTAAGTTTTACTTTTAATGGAGCTCAATTTACCTCAACATGATTATCGGATAATCCCTTATATTTGTAGAGCCATCATAACAGTATTTGGGTGAAAGATTGAGCAGCTACGTCGTAGATTTAAATTGCGATTTAGGGGAAAGCTTTGGAACGTATGTTAAAGGATTAGATGAAGAAGTTATGAAGTACATAACTTCGGCAAACATTGCCTGCGGATTCCATGCAGGAGATCCCTCTGTAATGAGAAAAACCGTGAAATTAGCAAAGAAATTTAACGTAAAAATAGGCGCTCACCCCGGGCTGCCCGACCTAATGGGATTCGGCAGAAGATGGATTGAGGTTAAACCTGATGAAATAGAAAACTATATGCTGTATCAAATAGGCGCTCTTAATGCATTCGCAAAATGCGAAGAACTAATGCTTCAACACGTCAAACCCCATGGAGCACTATACAATAAAGCTGCAGTAAACATGGAAGTTGCAGAGGCAATTGCAAGAGCAATAGCCGAGTTCAACCCGAATCTAATATTAGTGGGACTTGCAAATTCAAAGCTAATTGAAGCGGCAGAGAAGTATGGGCTTAAAGCCGCACGAGAAGCATTTGCGGATAGAGCATACAATTCTGATGGAACTCTAGTATCAAGAAGAAAGCCGGGAGCAGTGATAACTGATCAGCAGAAGATCATTGAAAGGGCAGTGATGATGATCACTGAAGGAATCGTTGAGTCCATCGACGGAAAGAAGGTTGAGCTAGGAAAAGTAGACACCATATGCGTTCATGGAGACACTCCAGGAGCAGTTGAAATAGCAAGAAAGCTCTACACGGAACTGCCAAAGCACGGAGTGAAAATAGCAGCAATGTCCAAATTTTTGAAGTGAACCTTAAATGATAATAATAAAATTTAACTGCGTACCTACAACTCAAGAAATCGCGAAAAAATTAGCTGAACATATAAATGAAGATGTATTTGCTGTAATCGCTGAAAAGCAAACCAACGGGAGAGGAAGAAGAGGGAGAAGGTGGCATTCACCAAAAGGCGGACTATGGATGTCAATCGTTCTTAAAAGAAAAAATCGGAGATTCAACATGGCACCATTAATGGCTGCAGTAGCAGTAGCTAAAGTAATTGAAAAGCTTTACAACTTAAAAGTTCAAGTCAAGTGGCCAAACGACATTTTAATTAATGGCAAGAAGGTTGGAGGAATACTTTGCGAAGCAACTTTCAGCGGTGAAGAACTAAAATACATTGTCATTGGAATTGGATTGAATGTGAATTTAAGGCTAAATGACTTCCCAAGGGAGTTAAGGGAAAATGCAACTTCAATCTTACTGGAAACAGGTAGGGAAGTAAACTTAGAAACCCTAGCTAAGCACATAATACGAGAGATCATGAAGGCAGTAAAGATGAATAACAATGAAGTATTAAAGAAATGGAAGAATTACGACTGCACATTAGGTAGAAAAGTTAAGGTGATTAGTGATAGTGGAGAGCTTCTCGGAGTCGCATTAGCGGTTGATGCGGATGGCTCACTTATAGTTAAAATGGATACGGGAAAAGTTAAGAGAATCTACGCAGATGAAGTAAAACTTCAATTACTATGAAAAATAAATTTGAGTAAAAAATGCGAAAAGGCTTACAGCCCTTAACCTTTAACAGCATCACACAGATATTATGATTGCAGGTAAGGTGTTAGGATTGACTATACTAGGTAGAGGCTTTAAAAAACTCATCAAAGTTGAAGAAGCAATTAGAAGAGTAGAAAAGGAACTCACCTACCGTATAAATGAAGTTGAAGTTGTGGATTTAATTTCAAGTTTAGGTAGAATTTCAGCTGAAACCATTGTAGCTCCAATAGATGTCCCACCATACGATAGAGCAGCAATGGATGGATATGCCGCTGGAGCCGAAGATATTACTGGAGCTACTCAACTTAATCCAGCAATTTTAAAGCTAATCGGAAGCATTGAAGTTGGAGAATTAAAAGATATTAAGGTTAATAGAGGTGAAGCAGTGGAAATCTCAACTGGAGCTAAAATTCCAGAGGGAGCCAACGTAGTTGTGCCATATGAAGATGCAAGAAAAGTAGATGGATATGTTGAAGTCTATAGGGCAATCCCCCTCTGGAAAAACATTTCTAAGCGCGGGGAGGACATTAAAGCAGGAGAACTAGTCTTAGCTAAGGGCACAACAATTAAAGCTTGGGATATAGGAGTCCTCGCATCACTAAACATAACGAAAGTGAAGGTACTTCGGAGGCCTAGAATAGCAGTACTATCCACTGGAAATGAGCTAATTGAGCTAGGAGAGGAATTGAAGCTAGGAAAAATAGTGAACAGCACCAAGTGGATGATAGCATCTTTGATTAAAGAAGTTGGCGGAGAATTCATAGACCTAGGAACATCAGAAGATGAAGTTAAAGAGATTTCTAATCGCATTTTAAATGGCTTGAAGCTGGCTGACATAGTGATAACTACAGGCGGAACATCCGTCGGCAAAAAAGACTTCGTTATTAAAGCTGTGGAGGCAATTGGCGCCAAAATAGTCTTCCATGGAGTTTCAATGAGGCCGGGAAAGCCGACGGGATTTGCAATACTTAATGGAAAGCCAATTATAATGCTATCAGGATTTCCGGTAGCAGCGCTCATAGGATTTGAACTATTCGCCAAAAAAGCCATAAGCCTAATTAGCGGATGGAAGGAAATTCCCAAACAAAAAATTAAAGCCAAAATGGCTAGGAGAGTTGCTTCAGAGCTTGGATTCCGAGACTTCTTAAGAGTGAAGTTAAAGAGAGTTGAAAGCGAAATCTTGGCCGAACCATTAAAGCTTACTGGTTCAGGCATACTATCAACCATAACCAAATCCAGTGGAATGATAATAATTCCAGAGGAAGTAGAGGGAATAGAGGAAGGAGAGGAAGTGGAAGTCATACTGTTAAGGCCTCTGGAGGATATTTAAATGCGTAAAATATTTCATAAACTCATCACAATTGAAGAAGCTTTAAAGTTAATTAAGAAGCATGTCAACCTAAGCCCCGTAGGAGTTGAAGAAGTAGATTTACTAAAAGCTCATGGAAGAGTCTTAGCCGAAGACATAATTGCAAAAGTGGACTTACCGCCATTCGACAGGTCAGAAATGGATGGATACGCAGTAATTGCAGGAGACACCTATGATGCAGATGAAGATTCGCCCGTAAAGCTTAAGGTTATAGGTAAAATTGAGGCTGGAGATGAACCTAAAATAGCTGTTGAAAAGGGATGCGCAATTGAAATTTCAACTGGAGCACCAATACCCCCAGGAGCAAATGCAGTAGTAATGGTTGAGTACACGAGGCAAATAGGAAATACAGTTGAAATATTCAAACCAGTAGCAGTTGGAGCACACATAGTTCATGCTGGCTCAGACCTAATGATTGGAGAGAAAATATTGAGGAAAGGAACAATATTAACTCCAAGAGAAATTGGAGTTATAGCAGCAGTAGGAATCGATAAAGTTAGAGTTTACAAGAAGCCAAAAATAGCAATAATATCAACTGGCAGCGAACTAGTAACTCCAGGAGCAAGCTTACCTCCATATAAAGTATATGATGTAAATACGTACTCGATCGCAGCTGGAGTAAATGAAGCTGGAGGGGAGCCAATAGCAGTTGGAATCGTTAGCGACAATATCTCAGAAATCAGAAAAACAATTGAAAATGCAATAAAAAAATTCGACTTAGTGATAATTTCAGGCGGAACATCAGCTGGAGTGGGAGATCTAGTTTACAAAGTGCTGAACGAGTTGGGAAAACCAGGCATAATAGTTCATGGATTAAAAGTTAAGCCTGGAAAACCAACTGTAATTTCAGTTGTAAATAATAAGCTGATAATAGGGCTTCCAGGATGGCCAGTTTCAGCTCTAATAATATTTAATTTAATTGCAAAACCAGTAATCCGCGCGCTAGCGGGACTACCAGAAGAGGAAGAAAAAATCTTCAAAGTGAAAGTTGCAACCCGAATAAGACCAGCTAGAGGACGAGTAAATCTAATTCCAGTCAGCATCACAATCAACGAGAAAGGAGAAATGATAGCATACCCACTAATACACCATAGTGGAGCAATAGCAACTCTAACAAAAGCAGACGGCTATATCATCATCAAAGAAAACGTAGAGCTACTAGAAGCAGGAGAAGAAGTCCAAATGAAACTATTAAGTAGCAAAATTCAACCTCCAAACTTAACGATAATCGGAAGCCACTGCCCAGCATTAGATAGGCTAATCGAGCTGCTAGAAGAAGAGCATAAAATTAAGAAGATAAGGTTAATTAGCGTAGGCTCATTAGCAGGCTTAATGGCAGTAAGGAATGGTGAAGCAGATATAGCGGGAATCCACCTACTCGACGAAGAAACACTCACCTACAATATTCCACTTCTAACCAAATATAATGTCAATAATGCCGTACTAATTAGAGGCTACATCAGAGAGCAGGGATTAATAGTAAGAAAAGGAAATCCAACGAACATAAGAAGTTTAGAAGACCTCCTGCGCGAAGATGTAAAATTCATTAATAGGAACATGGGATCAGGAACTAGGGTGCTAATAGATTATGAATTAAAGAAGATGGCTGAAAAAATCGGCAAATCAATCGAAGAAATCAAAACTAAAATCAAAGGCTACAACATTGAAGCTAAAACCCACTCTGCAGTTGCCTTAGCAGTACTTATGGGTAGAGCAGACGTGGGGGTAGCGATAAGAAGCATAGCCATGATGTACGGATTAGAGTTCATGCCATTAAAAGAAGAGCATTTCGACTTCCTCGTAAATAAAAAAGCTTTAAACAAAATAAGCGTTCAAGCATTTATCAAAGCATTAAAATCCAGCAAATTTAAAGAAAAGCTCCTTGAAATCGGCATGAAAGCTCCACCAGATATGGGCGAAATAATATGGAAACCTAAAGATGAATAAAAACTTGAAGTTAAACCAAGATCAGCGTAGCAAAAATATCCCATTTAAAGCATAAAATGAAGGGGCTTAACTGAACAGAAATGTTGCCGTAACGATACAACTAATAATCGTCTCAATAACTGCAAGCCTAGTAATTATCATCACCATAGCATCAGCAATCCACAACCCCAAATCAATAGCATTTCAAGATGTCAATTTAATAGCAGAAGCCTCAACCAACAGTGGATTAACCATAACAATAGAAAACCACTTAAATCATGAAATATGGATTAAAAAGATTACATTAACCACCTGGACCGGCTTGACAGTTAATTTATCCGAAAAACTCAAGCTTCCAAGAAAAGTACCAAGCAAGAGCATAATAGTTTTAAAATGCTATCCCGATGAACTTGAAGAATTAGGATTAACCCTCACCAAATTCCAATTAATAAAAGTAACAGCCCACCTCGACAGCAGAGAAATATCGACTTACTGTAGAACCTCAGAGTAAAATTGAAAAGAAAACACTAAACTAATTGAAGAGGGTGCTAAAGTGAAGCTCCTAGCCATATCAGATATTCATGGAAAAAGCTGGGTCGCATCAGAAATAGCACTTTTAGCATCCAAAGAGAATTTCGACGCAATAATTGTTAGCGGAGACCTATCCCCATACATGTCAATTGAAATCGCGAAAGAAATACTTGAAATACTATCTGAAGCAGGCATACCAGTATTTTACGTTCCAGGAAACATGGATGACCCAAATCTAACTAAACCAGTAGAAGTAAACGGAACATACAACCTACATGGAAAGTGCATTGAATTCAAAGAATTAAAAATAATTGGCGTAGGAGGAGGATTGATAAGTCCATTCAAAACACCACTAGAATACAAAGAAGAAGATTTCAGCAGAATACTAAACAAGGCTTCAGCAGACATCAAACCAGGCAAAATAATCTTAGTAACCCACAACCCACCTTACAACACCTCAGCAGACAAGCTAGATTGGGGAGAACACGTAGGCAGCATCAGCATCAGAAAATTCATTGAAGAAAGAAAGCCAATACTAAATATATGCGGCCACATCCACGAAGCAAGAAGCATAGATAAAATCAATAAAACAGTAATAATCAACCCCGGACCTGCAATGAAAGGATATTACGCTATAGTAGAAATTAAAAATTTTAAAGTTAAAGCCGAACTATTAAAAATTAGTCGTTAATATTAACGCCCACGCAGGAAGACGATAAGAAACATTTAATATATGCCAAACCTCCATTCGATAAACATCAACAATAGCCTTTTCCATCATAAAAATGAGCAGAAAAGGCTGTTTTCTTTCAGTTTTGGAGTCTTTCATCATTTTTCAGAGCTGCAATGGTTCATCATCAAACAAATTCTCAGCCGAATTCCCTTATAAATTTGATTAGGAATTGAGTATAACATTTATTAAAATAAAGTTTAAGTCCATAAAATTGATGGTTAATTGAATTGTTAAAACGCTTTTTCTCTGAATAATTTTATCATCAGAAGGTATTTTTCTAGTGCCAACTTCTTCTTGGATAGTAGATTCTTTATGTTTGGCAATTCTTTGCCGGTGTAGATTTTTGTAGCTATTATTAGGGGTCTTAGTGTTAATGCTACTTGGCATGGAGCTTCTATCGGTGGACTTATTTCATCTTCTTCTACATCTGGGAAGCCTTCAATTATTTTCGGCTTACCCTTTCTAGATAGTATTTGCAGCGTTCTATCAATTTCCCTCTCCAAAAAGTTGATTAGCGCTTCTTCATTTTTGAAACATCTCAATGCCATTTCAAAAACTCGTTCTAAATCTCTAAATATTGATGCATACAGCTTTGCTTGAGGCTTTGACGTACTCCAGACAAGTGGCTTAACTTGATCGTAGCCATGATAGCAATCATAGAGGTAATTTAGGTATTCATGGTATACAACTGCCTTTAAATCGTCATAGCCAAACGTGAGGATTTTAGCTGCACTTAGCTGAACTGTCGGTACGAGAGCCTGAATTTTAGGATTGTACTTATATGCAAAGCCTGAAGAATATACTAGCCTTAATTTCTCATCTACCTTTTTAACCCAATTTGCCTCATGAATTTCAACGTCAGCTATAAATGGAATTTCGGTTTCCTTCTCGAATTCTGATACGATTTTTGGAAGCCATTCATCTGCAATTCGTTTAACTTTCTCATTTAAACTCTCATCAATTTCTCCATACTTTACGATCCTTATTTCCAAGTATAATTCACCTACATACAGTTAAAGTAGATCGAGGAATTATTCTTTGCCCATCAAATCACATAAAAATATGTCTTCAAATGTCTCTCTGCGCCTAACTAGCTTAACTGTTCCACCATCAATCATTACGACCGCCGCTCTTGGCCTGCAATTGTACTGGCTTGCCATGGAAATTCCATATGCGCCAGCATCTAGAATTGCAAGTACATCACCTGGCTTAATTTTGGGGAGAGGATACTTCTCAGCGAAGACATCTGAACTTTCGCACACTGGGCCGCCAACGTTGTACTCTTCAACAGATTTAAAATCAGCCTTATTTACAGCGACGATTCTGTGATAAGCGCCGTATAGCGCGGGTCTTATTAAGTCATTCATTCCAGCATCCACTAAAATCCACTTCAACCCTCCAATTTCCTTAACATAATTAACTCTAGTTAATAGTAAACCTGCATCGCCAACCAAGTATCTGCCTGGTTCAAGTATTATTGTGGAATCATCGCTGAAAAACTTACCTATAGATTCTACTATAACTGGTAAAATTGACTTGCAGTAATCTTCAGGAGATAGAGCTTCATTGGACTCTTTATACGGAATGCCCAATCCACCGCCAAGATCAATTAAATTCAACTTTAAACCTAAGTTTTTACTTAACCTCTCAGCGAAGGTGATGAGCTTTTCAGCAGCCTCCCTAAATGGACGTGCGCTCAATATTTGGGACCCCACATGAACATGTATGCCTTTAACTTCAACATCACTCATCCTCAAAGCGATTCTATACGCAGAGTAAGCACTTGAAGAATCTAAGCCGAACTTGTGAATTCTCATTCCAGTACTTATATACTTGTGAGTTTTAGCGGGGACGTCCAAGTTAACTCGAACGCCTATTGAAGGTTTAACTCCAAATTTACGTGCAGCTGATCCTATGTAATTCAATTCATCAAAATTTTCAATATTAATCAGCTTGACTTGACTGCTTACAGCATCTTCAATTTCACGAGGCGACTTGCACACTCCATTAAAAACTATTTTATCCACGTCAACGCCAATCAACTTTGCAGCATACAATTCGCCACTTGAAACAACTTCAGCTCCAGCGCCAGCATCTTTTAAAACTTTAAGAAGAGCAAGAGTTGCATTAGCCTTATATGCATAGCATATGAGAACTCCTCTCCAATACTTCATTGCTTCGCTAAGCAACTTTCCGTACTTCTCTCTAACTCTATCCGCACTAATAACGTAAAGTGGAGTGCCATAATTTTGGGCTAAATCCATTAAACTAACTCCATTAATCTTCAGCTCACCGCCACTAATTGAAAGATGAGGAGGCAAATACACGTAACTCCCCAACTACAATGTAAACCAATACCCTATATCACTTATTCTTGTAATGTGAAAGCACTTCTGAAGCTACGCAGTGTCCGAATTCCTAGAAAATAGATGTCAATTTTAGATCAGTTAATAGGCGTTAATTTAGATACGTTTTTAAGTTTCCACCGCCATGGTAAGTTGAATACCAGGTGGACTAGCGAATTGAAGCTTGGAGCTTCAGGATTTAATGTTGGCAAGAGAAGTAGAAGTGAAGTACTAGATTACTTGGCAATAAGAAGCGAGTTTGAAGCTCTAAGGAAGGCTGGAGGAGAAGTTGATGAATTAATGTTCACCGACTGCGCATTAGGGGAAGAATTAACAAACGCAATGGCTAGAAGAGGTTTGCTTTTGTACCCCACAGTTGATGAAATGGAGAGGATAAGAGAAATAGCTAGAGAAATTGGAGTTGAGATTGGAGGACATGCCTCATTCCTAATAAACCTGGCATCCCCAGATAGTAGGAAGAGAAGTGCTTCCAGAGGACATATAACAGCACTTTCCAGAAGACTTGCAGCTGCTGGCGGAATTTATGGAGTAATGCACCTAGGATTTATTGGAAGCTACTCCGAGGAGGAAGTTAAGAACGTAGTTCAAGAGGAATTAGAGAAAATTATAGGCTCATTAGAAGTTCAGCTACTTGTTGAAAATGCAGGTAAAAGAAAGGCTGTAGGCTCTCTTCAATTCGTTCTTGACTTAGCTGAAAATCTAGGAGTTAAATTATGCATTGACTGGGCGCACCTTCACGCGTACACCAGAGGAGGAATACGAAGCGAAGAAGATGCTGTGAAAATAATTGACTTGATTGAAAATAGGCTTGGAAAATTTGATGAATGGGTTCCAGTAATGCATATTTCAGGCATAAAATATGGAGCGGGAGGAGAAATAGAGCATTTAGGACTATTAGAGTCGGATTTCAACTGGTACGCTGTAATGAAAGTTCTAATTGAAAGTGGAGTTGACAACATATTAATTTGCGAAAGCCCGAAAAGGTGGACTGGAGATTTGGAAATTCTTCACAAAGTATTACTTGGAGAGAAAATTAAATTTAAAAAGCCTGCTCAAAGATCGATTACGGATTGGATAAAAGATAAAGATATTAGTTGATTCACCACTCGAATAATTCTACATTTGCCCTTGGCACTATCACTTTTCTTCCATCTTCAAGTTCAATTTCAACTACTCTCACTGGCGATTCGGTTTCCACTTGCTGTAGCTCTATTGGCAGTCGAACGACCTTAGCCAGGGCTCCGAAGTATGGAGCTCTAATAACTCTGATTTTAGTTCCAGGCTGCATTCCGCCGATAAGCAGTTCTTCTTCCTCTGGAAGCTCCAGTGGATTGACATCTAGCTTTGGAACTATGATTTCAGGCCTCATTACTCCAGCTCTAATTTGAGTTGCACCGTTAATTGCAGCTAGAACGCCCTCATTTTCCTTCAGTAGGTTGAAGGTCTTCTTAGCCATTCTAACTTTTCCGAAGCCCTCAGTTATTATTATTGTCATTGGAATATCCTCGTGTCCAGTGATTGCTACGCCTATTTCGTAGCCTAAGAAGTCCGTGAAGTCTTTAAAGTCAACTCCGCCAACAACTACGCCTTTAGCTCCAACCTCCATGGCTTTCTTCAAAACATCGCATGTAGCATATGAGCCTCCAACAATTATTTTGCCTTCGCATTCCGGCGTAATCTTGTTTGCAGTGAGCTCCTCCTCCGGAGAGTCGACTGCAACATAGATTTCTCCATGTCTTTCCCCTCCAATTCCAAAGATGCCCTCAATAAATGTCGCAGCGCACTCTATAACAACACCTTCCTTGGGGAGCACCTTCGTAACGATTCCTGGAATATAGGCGTCTATTTCAACTGGAATTGGAGGCTCTCTGAGAATTACCTGACCAGTAACTTCAGATATATGTTCAATGTATCCATCCACTGGAGATTTTATCTCAGATTTAATTAAACCGAAGAAAGCCTTGTACATTGCAATGATTTCTCCCTTCTTCACTTGCTCGCCAACCTTCTTCCTCATATAGTTCTTAAGCTCTTCAGGCTCAACACCTAAAATTGCAGCTGCACTGATAACGCGTATATCGCCTGGCAAATGAGTTCTAGCTACGATGGTGTCATAGTTTACTCTTTCACCCTCTTTAACTAGAACGTCTCCCGGAAGTGGAAGTCTCCTCGTCTTCTTAACCCTTGCTAGCGGCGAAATTTTCAATCCTGGAGTATAAGCATGGGCAGATTGACTTTCCTTACTACCTCCACCATTAACCATTTTCAACCCTCCTAAATCTCCTCTACCTCTAAAATGCTCTCTGGATAAGCGTTAAGCGCTCTAAACCAGCTTATGAGCATTTTCCTTCTAGTTTCAAAGTCTTCCGGCAGCTTTAGCGGCCTGCCCCTAGCATCTATGATTATTCCAGCAGCTCCACCCCAAACTGTTGCTTCCCTCTTCTTCCCTTTGCCCGCTCCAACATCGAAGTCCGATGAAGGCTCAATAACCACTTTAGCAGTTTGATCTTCTGGTAGCGGTATTCTGTCGATCTCACCATAGTTCACGGCCTTTTCCACCACCGAGCCATCAGGCATGTGAGCTGTAACTTTAACTGCTGGACCCGGCTTCTTGGCATGTCCATCCAATGCAATGCACGTTCCAAGCTTGACGATGCAGTCTCTTTCGAAGATCTCCATTGCAGCTTCCGGATATACTGTTGAGAGAACGCCTAGGTGAGGCATCATGAATATGCTGTCACACATCAACCTCGTAACGCCCTTAACTTGGAATGCATCCATGAGAATTAATGCTGCCTGCTGCCTTCTCGGAGTGTGGGATAGTAGACCGCCAGTTCCTCCAACGAGATGAATGTTCATCATGTCGATGTAAGTTTCCTCTTCAAGGGACTGCTCGAATATGTCTGCAATTGTCCTCTTCCTCTGAACTCCTCTTAATCCTCTTGCCAATTGCTTGTGATGCTCAAATCCAAGTCTGATCGCCTCTCTTGCAACTGCATGCTCAATTATTAGGTCATCAAGAGTTTGAGGAAGCGTAGTTGGCCTAATCATCTTATTTGCAAGCCTATTTCTCAGCTCCCTCTCATCAACTTTGAATGGAAGCCAACGCATTATGTTCTTTGTGCCAGCCTCCTTGAGAACGTTGCATATGCTGTAGCTCATTCCTAAGTTAGCGCTTACTGTCCTCACGAACTTCCCTTCATATACCGAGTATACGTTTGTAGTTGCACCTCCAAGACCTACTCCTAGAACGTTTATCTTCCACATTCTCGCAATCGTTCTAAACATCATTCCTTCGCCTGCTGGTGTTGGCATTACTGGAGCCATAACCCACTCGGTGAGCTTGTGATATCCTGGAGCGTGTGCCATTACGTGCTCCATGAATAACCTGTGAATAGCGTTTCTAGCAGGCTCAACCACCTCAACTTCAAGTACAGGCCTGAGGTTGTCGACGATGGTTAGTTCAAATTTATCTCCAAGAACGTTTTTCACGTGCTCCCTTGCCATTTTATTTCCAGCATAAACTATCGGTAGCTTGTATCCTAAGCCGAATCTGGGCTTTGGCTCTGCTGCGCTAATTAGCTCGGCAAGCTCAACCACGTGCTTGATCGTTCCGCCGTCAGTTCCACCTGCAAGCAAAATCATGTCTGGCCTTAGAAATCTCATTCTCTCAATTTTCTTGTGAGGAGGCCTGCCATCATCGATTGCCATTACGTCCATAACTATTGCTCCAGCTCCTAGTGCAGCTCTTTCAGCGCTCTCAGCAGTCATTGACTTAACTACTCCTGCAACCATCATTTGAAGGCCGCCTCCAGCGCTGCTCGTTGAAACGTAGAGGTCCACTCCGACATTTTCGCCTTGGTATGGCACTATTATTCCTGTGCCATCATCTTTCAAGATTTTATGTCCCGTTAGCTCCTCAACTTCTCTAATTGCGTTTCTCAAGCCCATCGTCACGTCTTCAAATGGCTTTTCCACAGTGGTTGGGGCTTCTCCAGCGCATATGAAGCGCCATTGACCATTAATTTTCTTGAAGAACCTAGCTTTAGTTGTAGTACTGCCTACGTCGGTTGCTAGTATCACTTGCATTTTACTTACATCTAATTTTGAGAGATCATAACGCCGCTCCATAGTTGACCCAGCTTTACCCAGCTTTACCTATCTTTACAAACCTAAAGCTCATACTCACTTTTAAAATTTAAGTCTTATTATAACTCAACTTCCATTGGCTTAGTTGCAATGAACTTAAACTAAGCTGAATCTCAACCCCCCTGCTCTTCTTCCATTGTTATCAGACTATAGGCGCTTTGAGCAGCTTCATTAATTGCACCTCTCAAAGTTAGAACTTTAATCGTCCAGAGCACAACGATGGCAGCGCTAGCTATTATGAAGTTGAAGTCAAGTACTGGAAATAAAATTGCTAATGCGAAAACTATGAATGAAACTCCAAGCTTGTAGCCGAAGCGCAGCGCTTTACCTTCGGGAAGTACATAAACCTTAGCTTCACCGAAAAAGTCGCTGTATATTAAGTCAAATCCGCTCTCTCGGGAAGTTTTAGTTTTAAAGCCTCTTCTAGCCATTTCTTCAGCAAATTTTTTTAAAAACTCATCCTTCTTATCAGCTAATTTGGGATATATTTTCTCGCTGACAGTCAAGTGAAGCGACATCGCAACACCATTAAAAGCCTTAAAAGCTTTTGATTATTAAGCATTTACGGTTGATTCAATGGACTGTAATTTAATTGGCAAGCATCCGCGCAAATCAAATTGATGAAAGCTAAGTGAAGAACCTTATGCTCCTCCCAGATTCAAGAGCATTAAGAAGAAGCTTGCCTAGTTCGCTGCTTAATCTAAGCTTCAGCCTCCCTCGCTTATCTAAAGTGATGTTGGTTACAAGCTCTCCGTCCACATAAATGTCTACCGGCCTATGGCCGAGATCCTTGCCGAAATCGAATATTAAGTACGACTTAGTTTCCCTAACCGAATAGTCTTTAAGTTCAACATTCCTAGCAGTTACGCCCTCCTCTTTAGGCAAGAGCTTTATTCTAACGCCAAGCCTCTTCTCAAGCTTGCTTATCACCTTGCCATTGCGCCCAATTATTTGAGGCATTAGACTACGCCTAACCCTCACAACCGCCATCTTGCTTGAAATCATTTCAACTTCAGCTTGCTTATCAAACTGCTTGAATAGAGATAATACGCGTTCCCCAACTCTATCGAGGTCCTCGCGCCTCTCCCTCTTAATTGGGACAACAACGGTTTCCTCCCCGAAAGTGTAAATCTCATATTCGACCTCACCAGTTTCAAAATCCCTAACTTCAATAACGGGCCTAGCCAAGTCTTGGTCGTACATTCCATGAGGAACCTTAACAGTTAAAGACAACTCATAAACACTCCTTATCTCGCCGTCCTTGATGAAAATCACCGTATCTATTACTTGGGGCACCATCCCCAAGTCAACTCTTCCAAGAAATCTCTGAATTGCGTCTATCGGCGAAGATGCGTGAACCACTCCAACCATTCCTACGCCAGCTAACCTCATGTCTACAAACACTGCGAAATCCCTGGACTTCCTCAACTCGTCAAAAATCGTGTAATCCGGCCTCACAAGCAAGAGTATGTCTGCAGTCTTGCTGAAGTCTCCCTCAAGCGGAGCATATTGAGTTATTTCCGGCCCAACCTGAAGGTCCCTTGGAGCCTCCATAGTCTTAACTATGGCGCTCTTCTCTCTCCAATAAAAATCAGCTAGAGCAGATGCAAACGTGGACTTTCCAGCTCCAGGAGGACCGCAAATTAGAATTCCTTCAGCCTTCTCAAGTAATCTGCGCTTCAACCTCCTTGAAAGCCGATAATCTTCAAGCGTAACTTTAACTATAGGCCTAACTGCTGTAATTTCAATTCCATCTGAAAATGGAGGTCTTGCAATAGCAATCCTATAGGTGCCGAGCTGAATAACCATGGCACCTTGCCTACTAATTTCCACAAAAGCATCAGTTTTGAAGCGAGCCCGCCTAAGAATATCTCTTACGATGTACTCGAGCTCAGCTTTACTGCAGGGCTCATCTCTAATTTTAATTAAACGCCAATTCCCTGGAGTTCCTCTCTTAGCATATGGAGGAACCCCCTCCTTCAAGTGCACGCTCATGGTGTCAGGCGTGAAGAAATCTTCAAGCTTAACCTTCACCTTAGGCGCCTCAGGCTCGATGTACATAACTCGAATACCCTCAGCCTCTGCGACCAAAGCTTGAACATAATCGCTAGTAATTAGAGTAGCATTATAGTCACGCGCTACATCTCTAATTAAAGCGTCAATTCTCCCCTTCCTAGCAAGCTGAATTTCCTCAAGCGTAGGGCGCTCTCCAACGCAGGTCACTTTAATGCCCTTTTTCTCCTTAGCTATCTTCCTCAACTTGAGAACTTCCTCTAAACCAGTAAAGCCGACTTCACGCCCAAGTGAGGCTTGAGCTTGAAGTTCATCTAAGACAGCTTCAGGAATTATAATTTCAACGTCAACTAGCTCTCCACTTTCAACTAGCTTGGTCATCCTACCATCTATTAATACGCTAGTATCCGGAACTACTTTCTCCATCAACTTCACCTTAGAGCTAAAAATAGGGTTCTAATATTTAAATAAAGCGCAATACGTTATTACGCCTTAATTATCGATATCGCCCTAATCACATCAGCAGTATCCTCAGCCTTGTCAGCTACCATCTCCAAGTTCTCAACAGCCTCTTTAACCATTAGCCAGTGGCTTATCTTCTTGGCTTCATCTCCCCACTTCAAAATTTTAATTAGCAAGTCAACCCTATGCTCGTCAATTGCCTCCTCCAATCGCTCAACAGCTTCAGCAACATCGATAGCTTTCCTTGGATTTTCAATAAGCGTTGTGAAGGCTTCTTTAAGCTTACAGCCAATATCATAAACCATGTCAGCCATCTTCTTCAACTGCACCTTTACGCACTCAGGCATGTCTTCAGGCTTCGCCAAGCATAACTTTCTACCTGCAGACTTAGCATTGGCAGCTAAGTCATCCGCAGTTAAAACTAGGTGAATGATCTCCTCTCTATCAATGGGATGAAAAGGACCTTTAGAAAGCTCATCTAAAATTCTCTCCTTAACATCATCAGCTTCACGCTCCCTATCAAAAACCAACTTAAAAATCTCACAAGCCTTATCGTATTCACCATCACAAACAGCGTAAACAAGGTCCCGAGTAGCGGAAATAACCGACAAAATGGTTTCAAGGTGAACACGACAAATATTTAAAATTTCAATTTCCCTCTTCTTCCCAAACCAAAAGGCGGAGTACGTGGACTTAAACAACTTCAAACCTCCGAGAGACATTGATTTTGAATTGATTTGATATAAGCATTTCGGATATTTAATAATTACTTACGGCGAGTCAGCTTCACTGAAGCCAACAAGCCTAGAATATAGGCTGCAGCAGTACTGCTCCTCATCGAAAACTGCGTTCGAGGCCCCAACCTAAAAAGGCCTTTTGCTGCATGTCTAGCTTCAATGCTCAGCCCTTCAAACTCATTTCCAATTAATATACCTAGCTTATCCTCACGGGAGAAGGCTACTTTCAGGAAGTCCTCCTCATTTAATGAAGCGCTAACACTGAAGCCAATTGGATACAAATCCTTTAATGCTTCGATCAAGTTATCGTAAATCTTCAACTTAACTTGATCAGCAACTCCACCAATTGCGCGTAAAGCCTTATCAACCTTGTCTCTACGAGCCCCTACAATTCTAAGCTCAACATTTAATGCTGCACAGAGCCTAAGCATGTCCATGATCTCGTAGGCAGTCTTAGGCTTCTCAAAAACAATTACATACTTCTGGAAGAAGTTTGAAGGCAAGTGCTTCCTGAACTTCCTATAAAAGCGCCCCAGCGAAACACCAATAGCCATTCCACTACTACCGAATTGAATGTAAACAACGTAGTCCGGATCTTTAACGTCGACTCTCAGCGCCAAATTCCTAGAAATTTCAAATCCAATAATTCTGCAAAGCTCCACGCTGCTCTCTCCAATCCTGAATGAGGCGTCATCAATCTTCTTAACTTCAATTTTAAACGTGCCAGAGCCATACCTGCCAATCAACTTCCTCAACGCTTCAATCGACTTTAAAGTGGCAAGCTCAATGCTCGGAGGCAGCCTCTCATAGAAAATTGGAATTAACCTAGAAACCTCAGGAATTCCTCTAAGAACTTCAAGAGCCCTCAGCAAGTCACCCTCAAACTTAACCATCAAGCGCTTCAAGGGCTTTTCACGGTCAAATTCAACTTCAGCTTTAATTCCAGCATTATTCAGAGCACTCTCTAAAATCTTAGCTATTTTATGCTCCTTACCAGAAGTATAGTCTTCCAACGTTACGAGAATCTTCACATCCAATGTAGCTGTTAAAAACGCTTTTAAGCTTAATGATTCAACTACATTTGACCAAGTTGGAGGTCAAAGATGCGGTGATAGATCTTGCAACAATACTTCTAGGCATCGGGCTGGCACTATCATTTTTAACTGCAATAAGTCTTGGAGCAAATGACGCAGCAACGCCAACAGACTGCGCCGTAGGAGCTGGAGTAATTTCAGTAAGAAATGCAGTTATTCTCTTTGCAACCTTCACAGGAATAGGCGCGCTACTTCAAGGATATCAAGTTATGAAAACCATTGGAAAGGGAATAGTTCCTGAAGTCGAACTACTAGGAGCAATAACAATTTCACTGACAGCAGCATTATGGGTCTTGATATGCTCCTACAAGGGCCTAGACGTGTCAGTCACCTACGCAACTATTGGAAGCGTTGTCGGATACGGAATAGCAGCCCATGGTGTTGAAAACGTAAATTTCGGAATACTTCAAAAGGTATTTCTAAGCTGGATTTCATCTCCACTATGCTCAATGGCTTTAGCATACTCGATATACACGGCTCTAAAGAAAATCCTAATTAAGAGAATGTGGACTGAGGGCATTCAGAAAGTAATTTCATGGCTTCTACTTATATCCCTATGCTTCTCAGCATACTCCTTCGGCGCAAACGACGTTGGAAACGCCACAGGAGTATACGTGACAGTTGCGGAAAAGCTTGGAAGAGTTCCGGACTACACTGCAATGATACTACTATCTGCATTTGGAGCTTTGGGAATAGCAATTGGAGGATTAACTTGGGGAAGAAGAGTAATCGAAACAGTTGCTTTCAGAATAACTAGAATAGACCTAGTAATGGGCTTAGCAGCAGAAATAAGCAATGCAATAGTAGTATACCTGTTCACGACCATTCCATACATGATATTCGGCTACGGCCTTCCAATATCAACTTCCCTAGCGAGCAACGGCTCAATAATTGGCGTAGGCCTAGCTAAAAGCTACAAGTCAATAAATACGAGAACCGTGATAAGACTAGTCATAACCTGGATAATAACTGTTCCAACCACCGCACTAATGTGCATGGCAATATTCACCATCCTCAACCAAATAATAGTTATACCTCTATAATTAAAATTCGATAGGCCTACCCCTCACTGGATTTACAACCTTCAAGTTCAAGTCCCTAACAAAGCTAATCATAAAATGCGGAGCTTCACTGTGAACTGGAACTACGCATTTAACTTTAACGTACTCCAAGAAGCGCTTCAAGTCAAGCGGCCTAATGTGACCCGAACTGTGAATGGGGTAGTAAGTCATGCCCAAAATTCTGATCCAATTCTTGAGCTTCTCAAATTTGATTTCAAGCTCCTCCTCAAATGGCTCAGAAGTGCTCATTACGTAGACTCCGCCTTCGAGTGAGCTTCGAAAACCACCTTTACTACACCTGTAAAGCTCCACCAAGTCCTCATAGGAGTAGTAGGAAGTTACCAAAATGTAGTTCCCAGGATTTTTCAAAACATCTTCGGCCTCCACAGCCCCACCGTAAAGCGAGCCAAGCGCGTATTCCCGCTCGCTCAACCTAACATCGAAAGGCAACCCAATGGCCCCTGAAAGAAAAGACTTCTTCCACTTCATCATCCTTTTCCTCTTTGGATAATAAATAAGCAGATCTTTCAAGTTAGGATAACTTTCAATCCTCATTTTTGCTAGCCTAGCAAGTACTGCCGCCAACTTGACGTTCAAAACCAGCTTCCTACCACAAGCTTCAGCCACCTTGAAGAAGGTGTGCAGCCGATCAATATCAAGTGGAGAAAGATTAACAACTACGAGCTTCCTTGAGCTTGAAACCAGCGCTTTAGCCTCCCTCTCAACGTCAGCCTCAGTTAAAAAGTTTATATTTGAAAACTGAGTGCCCTCGCAAATTAGAATGTCAGCTTCAAAGTCCCTGAGCCGCTCAGCAAACCTAGATGTCAAGTGCCCTGCAGGACCATGCCACCTGAAATCCCCAGTATAGGCTAAGCGCTTATCACCTAAATCAATGAGAAAGGCATAGCTCCCCGGAACGCTATGATCAACCGAGAAAGCAGTAATTTCTGAAGTTAAATTGCTGATCCTGGTCTTAGACCTGAAAACATTAACGTTTCCATTTGACAAGCTAAAGCCAAAGCTTAGATCTTCAATACTCCCCTTAACGCTGTAATCAAGCCTAGCTTTGACAATCTCCCAGGCAGCCTCTCCGAAGAAAAGCCTTATCCTCCTATTAAGCAGAAATGCGTGGCCGACATGATCGCTGTGTGCATGTGAGAATATGCAGGCTGAAATGCCTGTCTCAAGTTCCCTATCAACATCTCCATCCTCCTTACTGAAGCTAGTGTAAATGTTCTCGAGAGGACCCTTAGGTGGAGGAGTCAATCCAAGCATTATTAGCTCATCAATAGTCTTCGGAAGTGAGAAGGGGTATTCGTAGTATTTCAGCCAGCTACTATGCTGCTTGCCGAAGTCGAGAAGAAATCGCTCATCATTCGACTCAACTAGAATTTTCGTCCCACCAACCTCTCTGACTCCGCCATAAATTGTGATGTAGCACCCACCCATAATGGCACCTAGCTCATTTAACTCTAATCTTCATAACCTATAAATTTGAAACGCAATCGAAAAACATTGGTGTTAAAATTGAAGCTAATCATACTTGGGCCGCCGGGTGCAGGCAAGGGAACCCAAGCTACAATACTAGCGGAAAAATACGGACTGCCACACATCTCAACAGGTCAAATATTTCGAAAGCACATTGAAATGAAAACCGAAATTGGACTAGAATCTTTAAAGTACATCTCAGCAGGCGAGCTAGTTCCAGACGAAATAGTAATCAACATGACAATTCAAAAGCTTAAGGAACTGAACTGTAAGGAGAAAGGGTACATCCTAGACGGATTTCCAAGAACAGTAAAGCAGGCTAAAGCACTAGATCAGCACAACTACCCGCCAGACCTAGCAATTGAAATTTACGTAAGCGAAGATGAGTGCGTTAAAAGGCTGTCGGGAAGAAGGTACTGCCCAAAATGCGGTGCAACATACAACATGACATACAACCCGCCGAAAAACGACGAAATATGCGACGTTTGCGGTACCAAACTAAAGCAGAGAATAGACGATAAAGAGGAGGCAGTTAGGGAGAGATTCAAGGAATATTATATGAAGACAGCGCCAGTCCTTAAATACTATGAGAAAAGTGGAAAATTGAGGAGAGTTGATGGTCATGGAAGCATAGGTGAAGTCACCAGTCGAATTGAAGAACTCATTGAGAAGGAGCTCCTTGCAAAACTTTAAGGGCAGACTCAACGTCAGCGCTGATCCTCATAGGCTCGCCCACAACGTCAAGAGTAGTTTTAGTATCCTTAAGTCCAATACCTGAAATCACACATACGATAACTTCGCTCGCATCTATATAACCTTCATTCAGCAACTTCTTAACGAAAGCTATTGGAGCAGCACCGGCAGGTTCAGCATATATCCCCTCAAACTTAGCTAGAAGCCTGTAAGCCTCTAGGATTTCATCATCACTTACAGCCTCAATTGTTCCTCCGCTTTCTATCACAGCCCTTCTAAGCAAAGGCCATCCAGCAGGATTTCCAACTGCAATTGCACTTGCAACCGTTTTGGGCCTAACTACAGGCTCAATTTCTTCAAGCCCAGCCTTGAAAGCCCTAGCCATTGGAGCACAACCTTCAGCTTGTACACAGCCAATCTTAACCTTATCATTAATCCACCCAATCTTTAGGAGCTCGGTAAAACCTTTATGCGCACCTATAGCGGCAGTTCCAACGCCAACCGCTTGAACATACCAATCCGGCGCATTCCAGTTCAGTTGCTCGCAAATTTCATATGCAAGAGTTTTCTTGCCCTCCTGCCTAATTGGATTAATAACTCCACCATTATACATCCACCCCATCTTCTTAGAAACTTCCCCAGCAATTCTACCGGCATCATCGAAAGTTCCATTCACAACGATAACTTTAGACCCATAAATCATCATTGAAGCAATCTTCTCTAAACTAGCAGTTTTAGGCACAAACACCACACTAGCAAGGCCTGCAGCTGCAGCATAAGCCGCCTGAGCAACCCCAGCATTTCCAGTTGAAAATCCAACCATAGTTGAAATTTTTAGTTCAAGAGCTCTACTTGCAGCGGCTGATGCTCCCCTATCCTTAAATGATCCCGTCGGGTTCAAGTAGTCGAGCTTCAAGTAAAGGTTCTTCAATCCTAATTCGCGGCCAAGCCTCCTGCTCCTGATAAGGGGAGTGCCTCCCTCACCTAAACTTACTATTTTGGAGAAATCCTCGATTGGAATGAACTCCCGGTATCTCCACATGTTGAAGTCTCTAAGCTGAAGCTTACCTTTATTAACCGTGGAAGCTATGGCATCATAGTTAAGCTGAAATTCAACCACCGAGCCGCACTTGCTACAGAAGTTAACTAGCTCAGAAGGGGAATACTCAGCTCCACACTTAATGCACCTTTGACATATAACTCGGCTCAAGCTACCACCCCAACAATCAAACTTCAACACCCTCTAGTATGCGCAAAGCATCCTTAAGGATTTCCTCGTGATCGAAAGCCATGTTCATTGGAATCTCCCTAAATAGTTTAACCTCTGCAACTTCATCGCAAACGCGCAGTTCCCCGCCTACAGGCTTAGCTAGAAAAGCTATTGAAACAACATGTCCTCTAGGGTCGCGCTCTGGCTTGGAGTAAACTCCAATTAGCCTTACAAGCTCAACTTTAAGGCCAGTCTCCTCCTCAGCCTCCCTCACAGCAGCCTCCTCAACTGCTTCACCATACTCTACAAATCCCCCTGGAATAGCCCAGCAACCTGCAAATGGCGGATTCCTCCTCCGAATTAGGACGAAAGATCTGTCGGGAAAAACTATCACTACGTCGACAGCAAGCATGGGAGACCTTCTCAACAATCTCACCGAGAAAAAGTGAGGAGAACAATTATTAATGCTAAGCGCAACTACTCAAGATATCGAAAGGCTAAAAGGCACACTTAAAGTTACTTTACTTCTAGGTGAAAAAATGTTCATGCCAGGTGAAAAATCTAGGAAGCTATATGAGCGGGCAAAAAAAGTCTTTCCAGCTGGAGTAAGCTATGCAATAAGGTTCTTTGAACCCCACCCGTTCTACGTAGCTAAAACCAAAGGCTGTAGAGTTTATGACGTGGATGGAAATGAGTTCGTTGATTACTGGATGGGTCATGGAGCGCTAATATTAGGTCACAATCACCCACTAATGGTTAAAGCAGTTAAAGAGGCAGCTGAAATAGGAACTCACTTCGGCTTAGCTCATGAATATGAAGTGAAATATGCTGAACAAGTAGTTAAAATGATTCCAAGCGCAGAAATGGTTAGATTCACAAACAGCGGAACTGAGGCAAACATGTATGCAGTTCGCCTAGCAAGAGCATACACCAAGAGAACTAAAATTGGCAAGTTTGAAGGCGGATGGCATGGCGGATACGACGCGCTGCACCTAGCTGTAAGCTATCCATTCGACAAGCCCGAGTCAGCAGGCCTAACTGAAGGAGCAACTAAGGACACGGTGATCCTTCCATTCAACGACTTGGATGGAGTTAGAAAGAAGTTCAAGGAACACGAACTGGCATGCGTTGTAATTGAGCCAGTTATAGGAGCTGGAGGATGCATTCCGGCAGAAAAGGAGTTTCTCAAAGGGCTGAGAGAACTATGCGATGAAACTGGAACGCTCCTAATATTCGACGAAGTAATAACTGGATTTAGGCTGGCTCCAGGAGGCGGCCAGCAGTTTTACGGAGTATATCCAGACATAACTGTTTTAGGTAAAATACTTGGCGGCGGCGGCCTACCAGTAGGCGCAGTATGCTCTCGAAGGGAGATAATGGAGTTAATGGACCACACAAAGCACCCCGATAAAAGTGAAAGAGTCTTTCACGGCGGCACATACACTGCAAATCCACTCGTTAGCTACGTTGGCTACACAATACTAAAGGAACTTGAGAAGGGATATGTCTACAGCCACATAAACAAGCTTGGAGAAAAGCTAATGAGGCAGCTTGAAGACGTATTTCAAAAATACAACTTCAAAGCCCACGTAACTGGGGTAGGATCAATAATTGGAATACACTTTACTGAGGAAAAGCCAACCGACGCTAGAAAGGCAAATGAAACCAAGGACGTTGAATTAACAAAGAATTATCATGCACATCTCCTTAAAAACAAGATAATAGTAGTAAAGCCTACGCTGCCACACCTATTCCTAAGCTACGCCCACACCGACAACGAAATAGATGACTTCATAAGAACTACCGAGGAATTCGTCAAGAACATAAGGTAAAGCAGACTAAGAAGCGGTAACACTAACTGATTGAAAAGTGATTTCGGAAAGAGGTTTCCTACAAAGGGGGCAGACGCCCCTTAACTTTCTATAACAAATATCGCAAATGTATATTCCACATTTATCACACATATACGCCTCATCATCCCTATAAACTTTCTTACCGCATCTCAAGCACCTACCAACAACGAACGCCATAAATGCTGTACCTCCATGCCGGCATATAATGGCATGAAACTAAAGATTTAAAGTTTTTGAACTACTCAACAAGATATAGCGGTGAGAAGTAATTGAACTTGATAAGAAGCCACTCAGGATTTAGAGGAATATATGGTGAGCAGCTAACGCCCAAAATAGCCTATATAATCGCAAACGCATATGCCAAGGCCATTCAACCAAGAATAGTTCTCATAGGGAGAGATACCAGGCTATCAGGCTCAGCACTAAAAAATGCAGCAATTGCAGGCCTCACCTCGGCAGGCGTAGATGTTATAGACGTAGACGTAGCACCTACACCAGCAATACTCTTTGGCGTAAGGCTGCTGAACTGCGATGGCGGCATAATAATATCAGCATCTCACAATCCACCGGAGTGGAATGCCATAAAGCTTGCAGGTAGAGAAGGACTGCTCTTAACTTCAAGTCAAGTAGACAAGATTATAAGCGAATTAGATAAGGAGGAAATCTCGCCCAGGCAAGGGACAGTTAGGAAGCTAGATATAACCGAAAAGTATATTGAGGAACTAATTAAGCACGTAGACAAGGAAGCAATCGGAAAAGCGCAATTAAAAGTTGTTGTAGATCCTGGAGGAGGAGCAGCATCACATACAACGCCCAAGCTACTCGCAAAATTGGGATGCAAAGTCATAACAATAAATTCAACACCCGGCCTTTTCACTCGAAAAATTGAGCCAACCCAAGACTCCCTAAAGGATTTGCAAATTACAGTTAAAGCTGTAGGAGCAGACGCAGGATTCGCACATGACTGCGATGCTGATAGGATAGCATGCGTTGATGAAAAGGGAAATGCGGTTAGAGAGGACTATGGAGTAGCAGTTGCAGTAAATCACGAACTAGCAGTTGAAGGGCATAAAAAGCTAGTGGTCAACATAGCCTCATCAAAAGTATTTGAAGATATAGCAGAAATGCATGGAGCCGAGATTTACTGGAGCAAAGTAGGAGAAGCAAACGTGGTTAGGAAGATGATTGAAGTAGACAGCGAAATTGGCGCTGAAGGAAGCAGCGGAGGATTAATCATTAAGAAATTCCACCTAGCAAGAGATGGAGCGTTAGCTGCAATCAAAATCCTCGAAGCCATGGCAAAAAGCGGAGAAAAACTTTCAAAACTCATTGGGAAGCTACCCACATACTATTTAAGCAAGGCATCACTGCCATGCCCCCCAGAAAGGATTGCGGAGAAAATCGAGAAAATCGCTAAAAGGTGGAGTAGAATAGCAAGAATAGACTTAACCGATGGAATTAAAATAATTGGTGAAAGCTGGTGGATATTGGTGAGACCCTCAAAAACAGAGCCAGTCATTAGAATTATGACTGAAGCTAAAAGCAAGGAGGAAGCTTCAAAACTGCTGAAAGAAGTCGTTGACATGGTCAAGTAATATATACAATTGCACTAAATAGTAAACTAGTAGAATAGCAACCTGATGTGCAAAACCATGAGCATGAAGGAAGAAATAAGAATATTAGAGGTATCGTCAGGCGACTACAACATCGAATTGACAAGCTCAAAACTAAAAATAAAGTCAGGCCCACTTCAAGATCCATTCATCAAGCTATTTAGATTCACGGATTTCTACAAAACCCCATTTAAAAGAAGTATTCTCTGGACAGTCAACATCGAAGAAATACCTGTAAAAAACATAAAGTCCATTTCCATAGAGCGAGACAAGCTCAAAATCACTTGGACAAAAGAGGAGAATAAGCGCATGAAGCAGAATGAAACTAAAATCAGGTTGAAGCCATATCAAGCAAAAATACTCAAGGAAGCCATTCTAAAGCTAATTAAGGGCGAAGACCCATTAAAGCTCGCCACGGAGTACTCCAAGTACGCCCTAGGCTACTTCAAAGTAATTGAAGATGAAAAATGCATAATAATAGTGCGCGAAAGCACCATTGAAATTCAAGACCCAGAAATATACAAAATAGCGTATGGCAGAATACCACTAATAGCACCAACACCAGCCATCATGCAAGCAACCCGCCTATATGCTGAAAAAATACCATTAGATGAAATTTCAAAACTCGAATTGGCAAAAAGGCCAAGTAGAGATGGAGCATATATCGTCGAATTTAAGCTTAGAGGCGGAAGAGAGAAGAAAGTAAAATTCAAAAGCAAATCAAAAGCTGAAGAGCTACTTGAAGTTGTAAATAGAATTATAGAAGCTAGAAAGGCCATAAGAAGAATTGCAGGAGAGGAGCGAACTCCCATACCCGGCAGAAGCCTTCAACCAACAGATGAATGGAAAAGAAAAATCTTCGAAGATGCAGCCAGCTTTCTGGCGCTCTTCATGATAATATACATTATGTTAACAGAACTCGTTGCAAAATCACTTCTAACAATGCTCCTCAGCATTGCAGCAGCATTAGCAGCAACAGTAATCCTGAAAAGAATTAGAGGAGACTAATACAGCATAAGCGGAGGTCAAACATGATTAGTTTGCTGGTTTGGCTCTGCACCTACAACTGCAACTTAAACTGCACCCACTGCTACATTAAAGGTAGAAGCTCAAATGAGATTAACACTGAAAATGCAATGAGGCTAATCAGCCAAGTTGCAGAAATTATGCCTAGGCACTTCTCGATTAGCGGAGGCGAACCGCTAACAAGAAAAGATATATTCAAATTGCTAGAAGCATGTCAAAGCTACATGCTAAATACAAGCATAGTCACCAATGGCATGTTGCTAGGAGAGGCTGAAGCTGAAAAGCTCGCCAAACTGGACATACATGTTTACATAAGCCTAGACGCAGCGACAAAAGAAACCGCAAGCCTAATAAGAGGAGTAAAAGCTTGGAACTCAGCATTAAAAGCCATCAAAAACATGAGTAAAGCAGGAGTTAAATTCTCAACGATAATGACAATTACCCCCGAAAATTACTTAGAAGCAGGCAAATTCGTCGAGCTTTCAGCCGAAGTGAAAGCAAGCCACGCATCCCTAATACCCATGATACCAAGCGGGGCAGCAGCAAAAAGAGAGTTAAAGTCGCACCAGCTACTTATGGCATTTAGGCAAGCAGAGGAAAAAGCCGACGAACTAGGTTTTCCCATTAGCTTTTGGTGCTCGCCATACTTGAAGTGGATTAAAAAGTCAAAGTACATTTACATAGGAGGATGTCCAGACAATGCGATCGACATAGATCCTGAAGGAAACACACTATTGTGCGATGTGCTCCAAATAAAAATAAACAATGCACTTAAACTTGGATTAAAACGCGCAATAAAAGAGTACATGAGCCACCCAATATCGCAGATGTTCAAGAATCCTTCCGCACTTAAAGGAAAGTGCAAAAACTGTCAGTATAAGGAAAAATGCGGAGGAGGATGCAGAGCAAGAGCATACTTAAAATCTGGCGATTTCTTTAGCTCAGACCCTCTATGCCCACTAACCAAGCAGGCATGATGTTTCAAGCATAACTCGCAACCAACCAAGTTAAATACATATTAAAGTCAAATAAACTGCGATGCACGCCGAATATGGAGCTCAAAGCGAATATGGCAAGCTAGTTAAAGCAATCATGCACGTCCCAGGAGAAGAGATAAACTTAGTTAATGGAGAGAATCGAAGGGACTACCTATTTAGAGAAGTTCCAGACTTGGAAAAGCTTAGGGAGGAACACTACAAGCTCATGAAAACCTTGAAAGACGAAGGCGTTCAAATAATCCTGCTAGAAGAGGTGCTAAAAGGCACCGACCTTATGGAAATAATTGAAATGTGCCCAAACGCCTTCTTCACAAGAGACACTGGAACAGTAACAAAACTTGGAGCAATAATTGGAAGAATGGCCAAGCCATGTAGAGCAGCTGAACCAATAATAATGATGGAAGCTCTAAAGAGAATTGGAGTTCCAATAACACTTAAGGTCGAAGCTCCAGCCACATTTGAAGGGGGAGATGCCGTCTGGCTAGGCGAAGAAACTCTAATGATTGGATATGAAACGAGAACGAGCGAAGATGCAGTAAATCAAATAGCAAAGCTAGTTCTAGGAAAAGCAGTAGAAAAGGTAATAGCAGTTCCATTAACCAAGGACAGAGTTCACCTCGATGGAACTCTAATGATACTCTCCAAAGAAGTAGCAGTCTCAAGAGTAGAAGGCATATCCACCTACCCAAGCAAGATCTACAGCAAAGAAGGAGTAAAGCTAATCAACCTACTAAACTGGCTTGAAAAACAAGGATATGAAGTAATCAGAGTAAGCAATAGGGATGATAGGCTCTTCGGAGCAAATCTACTATGCATTGGAGATGGCAAAATCCTATCATACGAGTGGAATAGGAGAGTCATAAAAGAACTTGAGAAAAGAGGATTCGATGTAATTGGAATTGAAGGTTATGAGCTTATAAAGGCCGGCGGTGGACTCCACTGCATGGTCCTACCAATACTAAGAAAGTAATAGCACATTCATGCAAAAGCTTAATATGCCAAGTTAAATCAACTTAACCACCGTGACGAGGCCATGCTGGAGCTCATGACAACCGGCGTAATAGCACTATTCACAGGGCTAATATCATCAATGCTAGGCATTGGAGGCGGAGTAATACTGGTTCCAACATTCAACTTGATAGTAGGCTTACCAATAAGAAAAGCCATTGGAACAACAAAGTTCCTAATACTATTCACATCAACATCATCAGCATTAGCTCACTTCAGGTTTAAGAGAATAGACTGGAAAATCGGATTAATATTAGAGGCAATGGCAATTCCAGGATCAATAATAGGAGTACAATTAGTTCAAATACTTCAGCCTGCAGTTTTAAAGCTAATTTTAGGGTCAATTCTAATCATAGCAAGCATAAACATGGCAAGGAAAAAGCGAGGCAAAAGCAGCCACAAAACTAGGAAAGAAGGAATATTAAAGACGAAGATGATCACCAAAGACGGCAAAACATATGAGTACGCATTTTCAGTCAGCAGAATAATCACAGGACTTCTATTAAGCTTCATAGCTGGCCTAGTAGCTGGAATAACAGGCTTAGGAGGGGGAGTTGTCAACGTCCCACTAATGAACCTAGTTCTAGACATGCCAATTCACATTTCAACAGCAACCTCCTCATTCATGATAATGCTCACAACACCTCCAACAGCAGCAGTTCACGCAATGCTAAACCACATAGATTACCTAAAAGCACTAGTAGCAATACCAGGAATACTCATTGGAACCCAAGTTGGAGGAAAAATTGTGGGAAAAGTCAAGTCCACAACACTGAAAAGAATGTTCGCCGCATTAATCACAACATCGGCAATAAAAATGATATACGATGGAGCAACCATGCTAGGAGCAATATAACATAAAGTAAATTAAAGCCATCGCAAAAAATAAAACGATGACAAGGAAAATAAAGATACTAGTCCAGCCGATCGGAAATGTCGATGAAAAAAGCATTAATAGACTAATCGACGACCTAAATTCAAAAATAGAATTTTTCTCAGCTTCCCCATCAAATCTCCAATTCTCCATACCACCCGAAGCCTACAATCCACTTAGAAAGCAATACTACTCACCAGTAATTCTAAGAAAACTTTGCGAAAAACTGATGGACGAGCCATTCAACAGAATTCTAGGCGTAGCCGACATAGACCTCTACGTTGAAGGCTTAAACTTCATCTTTGGAGAAGCCCAATTCAAAGGCAAATGCGCAATCATAACCCTATATAGGCTCAAGCCAGAATTCTACGGAGAAGAAAGAAATGACGAACTATTATATGAAAGAGCACTTAAAGAGGCCGTGCACGAAATAGGACATACATTAGGGCTAAACCACTGCCCAAACAAGATCTGCGTGATGCATTTCAGCAACAGCATATGGGATACAGACATTAAAAGCTACAAATACTGTAAAAGCTGCAAAAACAAGCTTCTAAATTTTATCAGCCAAATGAAGTAGCACTTTAAAGCAGCATTCCAACTTGAAGAATTATACTAGTCGAATTCATGCAAAGCCTAAAAGTAGTCAAATTAAAATGGTAAAAACCTTCAAAGGCTTATTAAAGCCTTCCAAAACTTCACAACATCAACCAAAACCATCAAAATCAATGCATCAAACAAAGCTAATTACGCAATTATACAACACCTCGAATTCCCTGAATACATTTACGTATAATCTCAATTAACTCTTCATACTCGGCATTTGAAAGAACTTTTTCATCATGAGGCTCAGCCCAAATAGGTCTACCCCAAAGCGGGTCAGACTTAAATCTAGGAATCAAATGCCAATGCAAGTGAGGAACAACATTACCTAAAACAGCATAATTCATCTTGTCAGGCTTAAGCGCCGATTTCAATGCACGAGCAACCACAATCATATCCTCAAAGAAGGCAGCTCGCTCATCTTCAGACAAATTGTACAGCTCAACTTCATGCCACTTCAAAACCAGCAAGCACCTACCGTAAAAATATTGATCACGATGCAGAGCGGCAACTGAAACCTTTAAATCGCATATCTTAAGAGGAAAGCCATCTTGAAGCAATCTACAGAAAACGCAACTCGAATCATACTTCCAATTCATCTTCATCACCACGCAAATTATAGCAACAAAGAATCAATATACATTATGCAAATTAAGCTACCTCCAACGCGAAATGCCATTAAGTCGTGGTACGAATTTGAGATAGTGAAGGGAAATCCAAAGCGGCCGAAAGAAAACTTAAAAACCAATTAGATTAACTAATAAATAAAATAAACTTAAACATACATCGGTGACAAAAATGGAATTTATGCAAGTAGTTAATGAAAGAGCGTCAGTGAGAATGTTCACACAAGAAGAAGTTAACGAAGAGGACTTGAAGAAGATATTGAATGCAGCTATAAGAGCTCCAACAGCCTTTGGAGCTGAACAGTGGTTTTTCATAGTGGTTAAAAGCAAAGAATTGAGAATGAAGATCCACGAATTAATGCTAAAGGCGCACTTAGAGTACTACGAGAAAGCTAGGCTAAAAAGAATTAGTGAAGCAGGAAGGAAAAAGCTAATTGAAAGATTTGCAAGTGGGCTGCACCTCGCTCCAATTTACATTGCAGTCTACGCAGACCTAACCAATAGGGTTCTTCAAGACGAATACAAATGGCTTGAAGAAACATTGGCTGAGCAAAGTGCGTGCGCAGCAATTGAAAACATGATACTAGCAGCTCACAGCTTAGGCTATGGAACATGCTGGATTGGATTAGCACTACTGGTTGAAAACAAGCTAAAAGAGCTATTAAAGCCTCCAGAAAACTCCAAGCTAATAACAATAATATCCTTAGGAAAACCTGCAGGAGAGATCAAGCCTAAACCGAGAAAGCAGTTGGAAGAAGTAGTCAAAATAATTTAATTTAAATACTTACCAGTACGGGAAGCACACCTACACACCTTTTTCAAGGGACAAGATGCACAAAGTGGATTTCTAGCTTTACAATACCTTCTTCCAAGAGCAATTAATAGCAGGTGAGCGTCCAAGTAGCTTGAAGGAGGGAAGAACTTCATAAGGGAAATTCTAGTTTGCTCATAATTAGCATTTTGAGCAACTATTCCAAGTCTCTTAGAAACTCTATTTACGTGAGTATCAACTGGAAAGGTGGGGGCATCAGCTGCAAATAATAAAATTACATCTGCAGTCTTCCTACCAACTCCAGGCAAGCTAATTAAAAGCTCTCTAGCCTTCTCTAAAGGATAATCGAATATTTTTCTTAAATCACCGTCAAATCTCTCTAAAATAGCCCTTGAAACCTCCCTGATAATTATAGCTCTCTTCTTATACATTCCAGCAATCTTAATGGCATTTTCAATCTCCCCAACAGGAGCAAACGATAAAGACTTGGGATTAATTTCAAACTTCTTAGACAAGTTGTTGAAGGCTCTAATTGCATTTTTATCGGAAGTGTTCTGAGTTAAAATCGTCATGATCAACAGTTGAAATGGATCTTTAAACTTCAAGGCGATCTTCAATGCAGCAAAATCATCAACACTAACAAACAATTTCTCCTTCAAAACGTCAAGAACGAATTTTGAGTCAACACTTATCATTACCGTTCAAACCCCCAACTAAAATTGAACAAAATACTTAATAAAGCAATAAACTAAAGGTTGAAAAGCATCATGAAAATACATCAGCATAAATTAAACCAGTAATTTTATATCTTCTCGTGAATAGGTGAAAGTGAAATGAAGCCAAGATGCGAAGAAATATCTCGAGTAATTGTACCCTCAATAAGAGCTCTAATTGCAAAAATTCTCATTGAAAAATTCAATTTCACCCAAATCCAAGCGGCAAAAGCGCTAGGAGTTTCACAAGCAGCAATAAGCTACTACTTAAGGTCTAAGCGTGGGAAAAAAGCAATTGAAGCCATAAGTAAATGCAATGCAATAAGGAAGATCGAAGAAATCGCCCAAGAAATTGCCAATGGAAATTTAAGAGAAGAAGCTGAAGAAATTTTTTGCAAAGTTTGCCGGGAAGTAGTTAAAGAAATAGATGTTAACCAATTAATTTAAAATGCTCAATCTTACACCAGGTGTACTTTAAAATCCAAAATATAAAAAAGTTTGAATTTAAGAATTTACTATCAACAAAAAATATTTTATAGGTAAATATTGTAATTTTATTATAGAAAAGCGGTGGAATAATATGTCAATTTACTTAGACTTACCATTATTAATAGACACAAAAGGAAGAGAAGTATATCTATTTCTAGTCGAATTGAAAGATGTTCCAGGAGCACTTGAAAAACTCACAAATATAATCTCCGGCAACAACGTAGACATTAGATCCGCCATTTTAATTCCATCAATTGAAAAGCAAGAAGTAGGACACATCCTAATCTACCTAGATTTTACTCACACACGAGTTGACCCTTCAACCTTATCCGAGGAATTAAGGGAATTAGATGTAGTTAATTGGGTTAAATACATTAAACCTCAATACAATAATTTAATAGTAAATACTTTTAGCTTCCCAATTGCAATAATGGGAGAAAAAGCATTACTATTTAGAGCTGAATGGCTAAGAGAGCTTTTTAAGAGACTATTAAAGCGATTTGGAAGCGGAGGAAAAGCATTCCTATTCTACATGGGATTTGAAGGTGGAAGAAGCTCAGCAATCCACCTCAAAAACAAAACAAACTTGACTGGAAGAAGCCTTGTAGAAGCAATTCTCAAGATAATGCAAGCAATGGGCCATGGAATATTTGAGCTAGAAAAATGTAGCTTAGAACCCCTAGAAATCGTAATTAAAGCTAAAGAACTCTATGAATGCGCATCAAACGAAACTATAGAAGAGGGAGGGAGCCAATTCATCAGAGGATTCTTAAGCGGAGTACTAAGCGAAGCATTCAAAATGGACTTACTAGCAATCGAAGTAAAATGCCAATCCAAAGGAGACGAGTGCTGCGAATTCCACGTACAAAAAACAAATTACGGTAAATGAATAGTAAAGTTGAAGAAGCATCCGCAATTTTCATGTGCATGCAAGATAAAAGCAAAGTAGAGAAAATACCGCAAGAAAATAGGCACCGAGCGAGATGCAAAAATGAAGCTAGGTAAAAAGACTCCAAACGGCTTTTACATCATAATTGCCAGGAGAGAAGCAGAAAAATACCTTAAAGAAAATAATAACGTTAAATTGGAATCTATAGGTGACATCATAATTATAAAAACCAAATCTCGAAATACTGCTAAAAAGATTCTTGAAAAACTTCGGAATAGAAACCTCCTACTACCTTAGAATCTAAATCCCGAGAACCAAAAGTTGCTGAACAATAAAAGCCAATGCAGCTTAACATTAGATACTAGTCACAAAGAGAAGCGCGGCCACAACTTAAGCTTGCGGCCAGCCAAGTAGGTTAACGTTTGAATCCAACCACCTAAACCGCCAAAAATTCTCCTCAAATTTTCTCTCAAACATAAATGTTTAAGGCTTAGAGGACAGATAGGAGCTTGCAGTACATTGCTCTCATTAATGTTGCAAGCATATTTTAAGCACAATTGCTTAACGGGAACTCTAAATTCCCTAGCCCAGCCAAAATACTTAGCAGCCCTAGCTAAGTGAACATCAACTGGAATCACGCTTGCCTCACATCTAGTAAATAGGATTGTAGCATCAGCTACTTTCGGCCCAACCCCCCAGCACACCATTAGTTTCCTTCTGAGAATAGGTGGTGGCAAATTAAGTGGCAAATAGTCGTAAAGCTTCAAGTAGCTTTCCAAAGTTCTTTTCAAATTACAAATTTGATAGCTTGAACCAACAAGCAATAACTTACTTTGATTAGAGCTTGCCAAAGCCTTGAAATCGCACTTAAACAACTTCCAAATTCTATAAACCCAATTTTTAACGAAAACTTCGTAGTTCGCTCTCTTAGAAAGAACCGCTCCAATAAATATGCAGTTAAAATCCCTTGGAGAAACAGCCAATCTAACGCCTGGAAACCGAGTTGCAAGAAACTCCACTGAACTTCTAACTGAGCGCGGAAGACTGCTAATCATATCTTCAAAGGGCTTGCTCCACAATCCAGACTCCAACATAACTTCTTCAATAAGTAAGTTGCGATCCAATTCAACCATGCACTTTGCTATAAGCTTTCCACCAACCTGCCTAAATTTAAGGTTGCCAGCTAGAAAACCAGCGACCTTAATCCACCAATCACCCTCCCGCCTATACAAGCTTGATAGGAATGATGGCTTCATAGTCAACTCCAAATTATATGGCAATTCAGCTTCAACTTCAATTATCATCAAATATACTAGCAACCTTAATTTACTCAAACTTTACTAGCCTAATATGGCGCACGTTGATGACGGATCCATTCGACCCAATAAAGCTATCTGAAGCTACAGAAAGAATAGTCGTTAGAGGAAGCAAGAGAAAGTACTACCGAGTAGCTAGAGGTGGAAGATGGTATGGAGGAATTGCAACTGCAGACTGCTGCGGATGCAATTTAAGATGCATATTCTGCTGGAGCGGATATCCAAGAGATAGACCTGACAAAGTTGGAAAATTCCAATCCCCAGAGCAAATATATGAATCATTGGACAGCTGCGCCAAGCGCAGAGGATACAGATTAATTAGAGTTAGCGGAAATGAACCGACAATTGGAAAAGAACACCTACTTAAACTTCTCGAACTAGTCGATACGGAGGGTAAATACCTCTTCATACTTGAGACGAATGGAATACTTTTAGGGTACGATAAGCTTTATGCGAAGCAGCTATCAAAATACAAGAACATTCACGTGAGAGTTTCACTTAAAGGTACAATGCCGCAGGAATTTTCAAAATTAACTGGAGCTAAGCCGGAGGCATACAACTACCAATTAATGGCTCTGCAAAACTTGCTAGATTATGGAGTTAAGTGCCACCCTGCAGTTATGCTGTCATTCTCAACCAAGAAGAATCTAAAAAACCTAATCATGAGGCTGATGGAAATTGACCCAATTCTAGTGGATGAACTTGAAGAGGAGTACGTCTTCCTATACCCACACGTTGTAGAGAGACTTAAAAAGGCTGGAATAAATCCGAACATAGCGTACAGCCCAAGAGGCATCCCAAAAGAACTCATTTAAAGGTTAAGAGTGATGGCTGCCCGTAGATTCAGGATGCTTAATTATTTTTGAGCCAATGAGCGAATTGCATGGAATTAACGCTACTTTACCATCATCCTGCCTCACAATTACGAATAGAGAAGTAACATCCTCCACAACTCCCACAACACCCGCAGCTTCAATTTTATCACCAATCTTGAATGGCCTAGCAATTAAAAGCAGAATTCCAGCCATCACCTGACCCAAAACTTTCTGCGAAGCAAAGCCAACAACCATTCCAATAAAACCTCCAAGAGCAACACCAGCAGTCGGCGATGAAAGAGAGCCGGCAATCACAGCAACCATAGCACCAATACCTACAATTCTAAAAAGGCTTCTAACTGCAGCAGCAGTAGAATGCTCATACTTCAACCTCATTGCCCAATAAGTTGCATTTGAAAAAGCGTGAACTATAAGGTAGCCGAAGCCAAGTGCCAATAAAATGTCGACATAAATTTTATACTCAATTATATCGGCGAAGTACTGGGCGACCAAAGATTCACTAAACAAGTATTGAATAAAGGCAGCTGAAAGCACGTATCCAACCGCTAGCAACACCAGCTTAGCAACAGCTCTTCTAAAATCCGCCGCCAATTCAGACACCGACTAACCATCGAAAAAGGCCAATATAAAGCTATTTCAACAGCTCTAAACTGAACTTAATAAAATGCTTAAGTAAGTTAAAGTGGGAATCTAATTTAAGGCGGTGATAATATGGATAAGATGATATGGCGAGTTTTAAACGAAATCCCAAATTACAAGGAGTTCATGACAGTAGATGAACTAAACGAAAGCACAGAAAAATTAGTTGCTAGACATCCAAATGAGGCATCAATATTCGAGATAGGAACAGCTAGGAATGGAGAGCCGATTAAATGCTTGAAAATTGGCGGTGGAAAAATAAACGCTCTGCTATTCGCATTTCCACACCCAAACGAGCCCATAGGAAGCTTAACGCTCGAATACCTATCATGGAAGCTAGTATCAGACCAAGAATTTAGAGAAAAGATGAACACAACATGGTACATAATAAAGTGCATCGACCCATATGGAGCCAGATTAAATGAAGGATGGTTCAAAGGCGAATGGACGCCAAAGAAATACGCCTTAAACTACTATAGGCCGCCAGGATTCAAACAAGTTGAATGGACATTCCCCATAGAATATAAAACGTTGAAATTCAACAATCCAGTTCCAGAAACCAAAGCACTAATGAAATTAATAGATGAAGTCAAACCTGATTTCATGGCCTCACTACACAATGCAGGATTCTGCGGAGCATACTTCTACCTCTCAAATCCACTTCCAGAAATTTACAGCAAACTCCACCAAGTAGCAGCAAAATTCAACATACCAATCCACCTAGGCGAGCCGGAAGTCCCATACGTCGTAAAGCTCGCCGATGCAATATTCAAAATGCCAACGACAGTTGAAGCATACGAATACTACGCAAAGCACTTAGAGAAAGATCCAGCCGAAATCATCAAAAGCGGAGCAAGCAGCGACGAATATGCAAAGAAAGTTAATGAAAAAGTATTAACAGTCGTCTGCGAAGTCCCATACATCTACGACGAAAGAGTAGCAAATACAACTCCAATTGGAGTAAAGCGCAGAGACATAATACTACTTGGAATCCGAAAAAGCAGAAATCTACTGAAAAAACTTCGAAAAAGGCTTATAGAAGTTGAGCCCCACGTAAATAAGGAATCACCCTTCTACGAATCACTATCCGAATTCATAAGGCTAGGCATCCAATCCCTCAAAGCCGAAGAAAACTGGGTCAAAAAGGATCCATCAACCGACAGGCAAGCAACAGTCTCAGAAGCCTTCGACTCAATAGCATCAAGAGTATACTTCTATGGAATGCTAAGAGTAGGATTATTCTACAGACTCGTCAAAGAAAAAGTGAAAGAAGCCAAGGAATTAAAGAAACACTACAAATGGGCATACAGAAAAATTGACTACATGGAATATGAATTCAAAAAACTCTCAGACTACAAGGTAATACCAATTAAGAACCTCATCGGAGTCCAACTTGGAACAATACTCTACACACTCTCAACAAAAATCAAGCAGACCTAAAACCATGAGCCTTATTTCCCCACACCATGAAAACACCCTACTATCCTACAACACACATTCCAAACCACTTATCAATTTGAAATCAATTAACATAGGAACCAACTCCACCCTTTATTTAAAACAAGAATCACAATTATAATTCAAATATATTAAATATACTAAGATTATTTTGAAATAATTTTGGATTAATAAGATAATATGATGACGTGCCGATTCGGTTCACTTCATAACTGAGACGTAAATGGATCTGATGATCTATTAATGATTTGGCGCATTTGCCTTAATCGCTGAAATGATTATCCTACTCCTCCACCGCCACCTCCAGCTCCGCCTGCTGCGCCACCCGCCCCTGCTACACCGCCAACAACTCCTCCACCCATAGCTCTTACAGATGGTGGCAGCCCCTTGAATGCAGTTTCAATTGCATTTGAGAAGCTCTCAATGAATGCATTAAAATTCAGGGTAGGTTTACCAACCTCAGCATTAACGGATCTTGAGGTGTATATGAACCAGTATGGCCAAAAGATGGATGGGATGTAGGGGCTCCACGATGAAGCCCAAATGGTAAATCTAATTGGATTTATAGCAATCATAATTGGTAGTGAAGACTCAAAAACGCTCTTAACATCTCCTGCAGCTTCAACCTCCTTAGGATTTAACCTTGAAATTCTATTAATGTAGGCGTTCCACAACTTCAATTCTTTAGCACCCTTAACAGTATAATTAGTGAAGAGGAAGCCAACTATAGTTATGGGTACGCCGGACAACGCTAGGCCAATAAGAAGCCATTTAAAGCACCTGATAAAGTAACCGATGAATCTAAATGATGGAGCCAACGCAGCACCAATAAGCAATATTAAAATGCTTAAAAGCGATACTGCTATGCCTGCCAGCATAATTTTAAATCTAAACTTGCTAGGCTTAGAGCGGAAGTATCCAGCTTTAACGAGCTCATCCTCAATCATGTCTCCAATCCGCTTAATTCTACTCCAATGCTCACCCAGCTTTTTAGAGTTGCCAGCTTCATGAGCTAGCTTTAATATTTCAATTTCAAAGGGCTTTAATTTACTTCGACGCTCAATAGCACTTAAACCTTCATCTGTCAACTTAAACTTCAGGACATCTCCATCATACTCAATAACTAAAAAGCCCCTCCTAGCTAGGTCTATTAAAGTGGATAGCACTTGACTGTAATTGAATGAGCGCTTAATTAGAAATGCAGCCTCTGCAGGTTTCAAGTTAGAAGGCGCAATTCCAAGTGAAATTAAGCCTTCATTAACATTAACCTTTGGAGGTCTGCCCCTAAAAAGCCATAATCCAAGCATAACGATCATGGAGCAAAGCAAAATGACGAGAGAAGATGCAGGATGCTCCTTAAAGAAGTAGTAGTACTTGACAGGCGGATCATAAATCTTGGGAAAAATCACAATAACCCTATAGCCAGTGTGCGGTGGAAGTAAATGATGGGTAAAGGTTATTCTCGTAATATCGTCAACGTACTTTATTGACGTTGGCTCCGGGCTAACACTTAAAAGTGGACTTTCAATGAAGTTTCCGGGCAAATCGATGGTGACATTTACATTGCCGATAGGAACTTCCCAATCAAGACCAACTGCAAGCCAATCAATCATATTCTGACTTTGACTCGGAGCTGTAATTGCTCCATAAACCCTATATTTAATAATGAAGGTAATGTTAGCCGGAGCACGTATGGATTTATAGCGCCAATTTATATCCAAACTATCAACTTTATATGTAACTTCATAAGTTAATGGCAAGCCTTCTGCGCACTCAACACCGAGAACTTCAATGTCGTCAATGCCTGTAAATGGAATCGACCTCCAACCCCTACTAAAGATGCCATGAATCAAGTTAAACTGAATTTCCTCGGTCACGTCAAAAAAGCCGTCAGAGTAAACGTTAATGTGAACATTAATGTAATTTACTTCATAAACTTTTAAGGAGCAGAAAACCATGCTGCTTTGAACTATCAGCAGAAATAGAGCTGACATCAACAAGGCAGCTAGACAAATGCGCATTCTATTCATTTCAATAATGAAATTGGAAATCGATTAATAAACATTTTCGTCATTAACATAAATGGTGCTTAATTTGAGCACGCCAGACATGGAAATCAGAGGCAAAGTATACTTAACTAAAGAAGGCTCAAAGCTAGTTGCAAATGGAGAGCTCAACATTTACAGCCAGTGGATCAGAAAAGTTGAAGGAAAACCTCCAAGGGGAAGCTTAGTCGAAATATTTGATTTGGAAGAAAAACGTCTAGGCAAAGGATTCTACGAAAATATTGGAGCAATAGGGGTTCGCCTACTCAGCTATGAAGATGAACCGATAACGCTTCAAACAATAATTGACAGAATATGTAAAGCAGAAAAATTTAGGAAAGAAAGGTTAAGACTAAGAAGCTTCTACAGAATAATAAATGCTGATGGAGACTTAATGCCAGGAATGATTGTTGACAAATATGAAGACATAATTGTAATTCAAAGCAGCAGTATTGGCTTCGACAAAATACTAGAACCGCTTGCAAAGGCGATCTTAAGGGAATTAAATGCGCAGACAGTATACGCCAAAAACGATCAGAGATCTCGAAGAGAAGTGGGATTGAATGTTTGGAGAGGCACGATAGCTGGAGAGAGGAAAACTAGAACATTAGTGGAGGAAGGAGCAGCAAAATTCTATGTGGATGTGGAAAAAGGACAGAAAACAGGATTCTTCATAGATCAAAGATACAATAGAATTGAACTTGAGAAATACGTGAGCGAAGGAGACAAAGTGCTAGACCTATACAGTTATACCGGAGGATTTGGAATTCACGCCGCTGTAAAGAAGGCAAATGTAGTTATGGTGGAAGAGTCAAATTATGCCATATGCGAAGCGAAGAGGAATGCTAAGCTAAATGAAGTTCTGGACAGGTGCAAGATAATATGTGGAAGAGTAGAAACCTACCTTGAAGAATCCAACGAGAAGTTCGATATCGTAATCGCAGATCCACCAGCATTAATACAAAGCAGAGAAAGGAAGAAAGAAGGCTTAATAGCATACTTGAATCTATACGAAGCTGCAATCAATAAAGTTAAGAGCGGCGGATTGCTCGTAGCCTCAAGCTGCAGCTACTTCATCAATGAAGAGGAATTCATGAAAATTATTTGGAAAGCAGCCAGAAGGGCTGAAAGAAACCTAAAGTTGGCAGGAAAAGTTAGAGGGACATCGCCATGCCACGCAGCTAGGCCAAGAGACAAGCACTTAATGTACCTAAAAGTAGCATTTGCAATAGTAAATTAAATTGCAAAATTATAAAATTCAAAGCTCAGAATAGATTAGAGACGGTGATAACTTGTCTGAAACCCAACAACTATTCGATGTAAAAGAGTTCTGGAAATTCAAGATGAGAGTTGGATTAATCAAAAAAGCTGAACGAATACCAAGAACTAGAAAGCTTATCAAACTTGAAGTAGACTTCGGAGACGAAAATAGAACGGTAGTTGCAGGAATAGGCGATCAATACGCTCCAGAAGACCTGGCTGGAAAGAAGATGATATTTGTAACAAACCTCAAGCCAAAGAAGATTGCTGGCATCGAAAGTCAAGCAATGCTAATAGTAGCTGAAGATGAGCATGAAAGAGTCTACTTGATCACCGTAGGCGAAGACGTGCCGATTGGAGTTAAAGTTTGGTAAACTAATTTCTCAACCTCCACCTATCCACATCCCTCTCAGTATACTTCGTAATAACCTTCCAAAAAGCATCCTCCAAATTTACTCCATAATAATTTGCAATACATATAACTGCAAAAATAATGTCAGCCAACTCCAATTCAAAATCAACTCCAACCTCACCCTCCTTCCTCCTCTTAGGACCTTCCAAGGCGTTAAGCTCCCTAGCAAGCTCCCCAATCTCCTCAACAAGAGCAGCCAGCATAGAGAGGGGAGGCCAATAACCTCCTCCAAGCTCCCTAATCCACTCATCAACAATGCGCTGAGCCTCACCAAAAGTTAAGCCGCGCGACTTCATTCACATCACCAAGAAGAGTATAGCATACTAGGCAAATTACTTTAACTTAAAAGCTCCAACAAGTAAGCAAGCTTAGAAATTGATCCCCGACTGAAAATAAAAGCGCGAGGCATCAATCCAACCTTCAACTTAAAAGTTGAATTCTCAAAATCAACTTCTAAGCGCTTAATATCATCAAGCCAAATGCAGTAGCTATGCCTCCTACTCGAAACAACCTTATCGAGCTTCCTAGAAGAAATTCTGCAATAAACAGGCAAAAACACCAAAAGCTCAGATTCACCCATCGAATCAAGCGAAAACTCGAAAGAAACACCAGGCAATCCAAAAAAGAATGAACCAATCAAGCTAGCCAATAAAGCCCTGCCTAAAATCTTTAGCTTCCCTACTTTAGGAAGAAAATCTTTATGATATATAAGGGCAAACCTACTTTCAGTTAAAATAACAATATAAATTTTATAGTTTAAGTAACTAATACCTCTAGCAATTGCAGGAAAAATAGCTAAAACAGTTTCTTCACCCAATACATTCACCAAGCCACAACCTTACACGAAATTAAATAAAATTTTTAAAGTTACTTATTAACTAATCTCTAAAACTTTAATTCCCTTTCTCCCTAAATTACGCATAAATTCATCATATAACTTCAAATTCATGCCAATAAGTTCAGGAGGAACAAGCCCCTTATCCTGAATCCTACCATTCAAAAGCATCTTAACAATATTTGACTGAGTAAAGCCCGTAACCTTGCCCATAGCTGAGAGACCAATATCATAATCATACTCAACATCCATCAAATACCTCCTCGTAACGCCATTCCTCGATTCAGCTTCAATATACATGATCGCCCTATCCGGAGCATCCCTAATTAGCTTTCGCTCAAGAATACTAGCCAAAACCTTTGAAAGCTTAACTCTAAAATCACCAATTAAAACCTCTTCATCGCTGAGAAAACCAAGCTTTTTAAGCATCCTCATAATCTGCAAGTGTCCAGGATACCTCAAGGTATACTCAATTAGCTCCTCGACACCTTCAAAAGTTTTAAGCATAGTTCTAATGCCATCAGAGGCAAAATACTCGTAAACACCCAACTTCGGAATGGTAACTTCACCAGTTAAACTTAATGGATCAACCTCAACAATCTTACCACCAATAATTGCCCTAGCCCGCCGAATATACTCGTCAATCAAATCCTCAACAGACCAAGTAGCAACCAATCCAAGAGGCAAGCTCGAATCCCTAGCTAAACCTCCAACATAAATTCTAGCCTTCTTTAATCCACCAAACTTGGAGTGAAAATACCCCAAAACAATATTGCTAAGCCCAGGTGCAAACCCAGCATCAACAATTAAAGTCACATTTCTCTCAACAGCAAGCTCATGAAGAATCCAAGGATCCTCAGGAAAATAAGATACATCGACAACATTAAGCCCAAGATCCACAAGCTTATTCAAAACTCTAAACGCAATTGAGCCGGGAAGAGCAACAACAGCCAAATTAAAGCGCTTAACCCTCTCAAGCTCATCCAAATTCGAAGCATCAATATCCAAAACATTAAAGCCGAAAACTTGAACAGCATACTTAAGCCTATGAGGATCACTATCAACAACAGTCAACTGCATATTAGAATTAAAAAAGTCAAGAGCAACAGCAAACCCAATTCTACCAAACCCAATCAAAACAACATCATTAGACAAACCAAACACCCAAATTTAACTATAAACCAAATATAATTAAGCCTTAATCAACAATACAGTAAATTTCAATTTACTCAAACAAACTTTAAATTAAATTGGATCATCAACAGCAGAAGAACAATGAGAATGCACCAATTTTGATAATCCATTAAGATTAACAATATTAATTGAAGAATAACTAACTACTGAACCCCCATTCGCATCAGCTAAACTCATAATAGAAGATAGTAACAATGATCAACATCAAGAACTTGTAAATTAAAATCGCATGCCAATAAAGATTTAGGCTACGATTCACTTTAAAATATTAATGTTAATGGGTGGTTCAAATGAAGATTGCAGCTGGATCCAACGACAATTATGATGTAGCGAACAGCATAGTGAATGAGCTTAAAGCCAGAGGATTTCAAGTAATAGTTCTAGGCGCACTTAAAACTGGAAAGCCATATCCATAGCCCAAGGTTGGATTTGAAGTTGGAGAATTAGTTGCTGAAGGAGAAGCCGACTTCGGAATAGTTATCTGCTACACTGGAACTGGAGTTACAATAGCTGCAAATAAAGTTAAGGACGTCAGGGCAACATTATGCACCGACGCTAAAAAAGCTAGAGGAACAAGAATGTGGAATGATGCAAATGCATTAGCGCTAAGTGCAAGATTGACGACCAAAGAAATGGCTAAGAAAATAATTGAGACATGGCTTGAAGCTGAAGTTGACCAATCTGAAATTCAAAATATAAAAATGATTAAAGATTATTAACAAAAAATAGATTAATTACAATTAATAATGAAGATAATTATAATAATTTAAGTAAAAATTTTAAAAATATGACAAAGAAAAGGTAGATGTTAAATATAGGCAGTGAATAAAATGAGTAAATGGGAGAAATGACATGCCGGAAGCATTTATTGTTATGAATGTAAAGTTAGGCTTAGAAGAGGAAACACTTAATGAAATTCTCAAAATTGAAGGAGTTGAGGAAGCATACACAGTGTATGGAGTTTATGACATAGTTGCCAAGGTTAAGGCTGAAACTCTAAATAAGCTTAAGAAAATAGTTACCTGGAAGATTAGGCGACTTAGCAGCATAATGTCCACAACAACAATGGTAGTAATCGAGGGGCGGAAAAAGACCAGCATAATTTCAGTTGCAAAATAAATTAAATGTCAAGTCAGAGAAATTCAATTAAGTATATGGGAGATTACTTTATGAGCAATAATACTAAGTACTACATATTGGAGATTAAAACCTAATCCATTAGATGGTGATACATTGAAAATAATGAGTGAGCAAGAATCCTTGGAACTCCTTAGAAAAGCCAGAGTTGGAAGAATTGGGGTAATTTTAGGTCCTCAGCCATACATAGTGCCAGTATTCTTCACATACCATAGAGGAAGAATCGTCTTCTACACGCAAAAAAGAGGCGCAAAACTTGAAGGAATACTAAGCAATCCATACATATGCTTGCAAGTGGACAGCATACCTGAAGGAGAAGGAGAAGCAAAAAGCGTATTAGTATTTGGAAAAGCGGAAGTTGTAAGAGATCCTGATGAAAAGGCAGAAGCGATAAAGGCACTCGTTAACAAGTACATGGAGTACCACGATATACGCAGAAACATTAATGAGGAGGCCATAAGCCTCCCCGAGGATGAATTCTATAAGGAAAGCCTAAGGAAAGTTACGGTGATAGCCATCATCCCAAGGAAAATAACTGGAAGAAAAATGAAGATAGAATCTCCAAGAGTTGAGTAAAACAAGAAGACGCCAAAGCTAAATAAATCTTAAAGAGGTAACTCGCACCATGATGCATCTTGCAGTCAATTAAGTAAAATCAATTCAAATTAAATGTTAATCATGGAAAACATCCTCAGCACCATCGCCCACTAGCCCTTTTGCAGGAAAGCCTGTATTTCAGCTATCCTCTTATCAATGCTCCTCCTTATCTCCAGAAGAATCTCCCTCTCCTTCTCCATGAAACTCCTGAAAACTTCCTCATCTATCTCTTCTCTTTCAATTATAGGCATGGTATCTTCAATTAGCTTAACAATGCTAGCCAAAATATTCCTAATTCTGCTTGCATGATTCTTTAGCAGCAACTTACCCTTTGAGGTTAATGTATATATCTTTCTGGTCCTCCCACCGTAGTTCTTCTCCCTACTCTTAACGTAACCCTCTTTCTTCAACTTCTCAAGCAAAGGATATATTGTGCCAGGAGAAGCTCTAATTCCCCTTTGAGTAATCATCCTTAACTTCAGCATAATTCCATAGCCATGAAGCTCTTCCCTAGCTAGAAGCAGAAGTATCAGCATAGTGAGAATTAAGCCTCGTAAACTATCCCTTGCTACCAACCCAACTCCCTTCCCAATATTTTCGGAGAAAAATATATAAATAAATCGATAATCGATATATCGGGGAACGATATATGAATAATCTGTGCAAAATTTTATTAGCGATTCTCGCGCTTACCGCATTTGCTCAGCCAATTTTGCAACCCCCCACTGTAGTTCATGCTGCAAGCAGCATAGTTCTACGAACATTCACGTTCAATTGGAATGATACTCTCATGAAATTAGACGTATATTATTATGCTGAAGTTAAAGCAAACACCTTCAGCTGGATAAACGTCAGCATAACTCCAGTCGACTTCGGTTCAGCAAAGAAGATTAGAATAGACGTTATTCAAGTAGAAATTTCAGACACAGTAATTTCAATAACAGCACTACCATTCAAAACAATGTATTGGAAAAACTCAGATTACAAAGCCTCCTTCAAGCTCAACTTCTCAGATCCCAGCTTCAAAAACATTGCTCCAGGAAACACCGCAGAGTACAATTTGGTAATCAGAGTTAGAGGAACCCTATGGGATTCGGATAATAATAAGTTCACATATAATTTCGAGGGAAGTGCACCAATATACATTGAATCTCCAGTAGTAGACCTATACTCAAAAATATATATTTTAGGCGAAGCTGTAGAAGATGGTCAAGTAGACGTTTTGGTTGAGATAATCAATGTTGGAGTTGAATCCGCATCCAACCTTAAAATCGAAGTGGAGTGCGACGCAATAGACTTCAAGACGCCAACCACAATACGCCTCCCAATAACGCTAAATCCAGGAGAATCCATTAACGTGAGCTTCTCAGGCACCTTTGAGGAAATGGGTGGCTGGATAGTAAAAGCATACATCACATTCCTCAACACTGCAGGATACAATTCCTCTCTAACCATTTCGAAGCTAGTAGATGTAAAGGGACTCTCAAGAATAGAGTTGTACGGAAACTTCAGTCAAGGCAACTTAAATTTATGGGGAAGACTCATTCCACCAAGAATTGGAGCTTCAGCAACAATTCTCATGTCGAAAGATGGATTCAACTGGACAAACTTAGCAGTCTTAGATTTGGAGACAACAGGATACTTCCAATACAACATAAAACTGCCATACAAAGGAAACTACTTCTTCAAGGCAACATGGAGCGGAGACAACGAATACCTGCCGTCAACAAGCAATATTCTAGAAGTCCAGGTTACAAAGAACCTTTTAGAACTCCTACTAATAGCTCCAACATATAGTGAAGTTAAGCCAGGCGAAAAACTGCCCTTAACCATCAAAACCAACATCAACCCACCTCTAAATAAAACTCCAATCATAATCATGGGAAAATTCGAGGAGGGCCCCCACTGGCAACCCCTAAAAGAAATAATATTAAATTCAAGTGAAGTGTCATTCAACATAACAGTACCAAAAAATGCCGAAATTGTAGACATCAAGGCAGTAATCTGCGAAAACGAGAATTATTACCAATCGGAGTCAAACATCATTCACCTTAATATAGCTGCAGAAACTCCGATCTATTACAAACCTACATTCATGCTGCCAGCAATTGGAATTGCAATACTAATAGCATTGGTGGTGATCCTAATTGGCAGGCATAAGCATATTAAAATACTGCCTTAAATTCGCTTGGAACGACATTTCAACAAGAAAGACGAGGGCAGCCTTAACTATAATCGGAATTTCAGTCGGCATCTCGGCCCTAGTCGCACTAATGTCGATAATGGGAGGAATGAGATATCAAGTCGAAGAAAGACTCAACAGGTACTTTGGAGTGGGAGTAAGATTAAGCGGCAAGAGCGGAATCGAAGTACCAGAACACATGGCAGACACCATCAAGCTAATGAGCATAGTATGCGACGCATACCCAACAATTTCAAGTTCAGGGCTAGTTGCAGGAGCAAATGCATTCATACTTGGAATACCCGCAGAAAAAATAGATGACTACCTCTCAACAGTCCAGCTAATTTCAGGAGAAAAATTGACTGAGGAGGATTCAGGCTGCATACTAGTATCAAATAGCTTAATGAACAGGAAAGGATTGAAGATCGGCGATAAAGTAGAGGTTTACGCTCCAACAAGCGGAAAAAAGGAGTACTACATCATTAAAGGCGTATTCGACCCAGGAATATCCTTTGGAAATATAGGATTAGCAGTAATAAAGTTCAAGGACGCTCAAAAGCTATTCGAAGCCGAAGGCTACGCATCAGAAATCGTCATAAAGTTAAGCTCGAACGACCAAGTAGACTCCTTCGTCAACTACTTAAAGCAAGTATTTCCAGAAGCAAAGATAACCACATCAAAGGAAATAATATCACGAATAAATGAAATACTGGATATAATCAACGTAACACTCCTAACAATAGCCTCAATAAGCCTAATAGTTGCAGCACTCAGCGTAATGAATACAATCATGATGGTCGTGAGAGACAGAATTAGGGAAATAGGAATCCTCAAAGCCATAGGAGCTACTAGAAGCCATGTCCTCTCAATATTCCTAGGCGAGGCATTCATTCTAAGCGCAATTGGAGGCATTATTGGAATTATTGGAGGAGCAGTAACGTCGTACATACTGTCAAATGCCTTTGGAAACTTAACCAACATCTACATCACGCCAATGATCTCAATAGAGTACGTGGCAAGCGGAATAGCAATCTCAATAATTGTAGGAATACTCTCAGGATTCTACCCCTCATGGAGGGGAGCAAATATAAGGCCAATAGAGGCGTTGAAATATGAATAGGGAAATTGCAATCGAACTAGTAAACGTGAAGAAAACATACTATTTATCAGAAAACATAAAGGTTGAGGCAATTAGAGGAATCTCATTAAAAGTTTATAGAGGAGACTTCATATCAATCATGGGGCCCTCAGGATCAGGAAAAACAACCCTCCTAAACCTAATTGGAACAATGGATAAACCTACATCCGGCAGAGTCATAATTGAGGGAATAGACGTAACAGATCTGCCGGAATCCCAGCTAGCTCCAATAAGAAGAGAAAAAATTGGCTTCGTATTCCAAGCGTACAATTTGATCACAACCCTAACCGCACTGGAAAACGTGATGCTTCCAATGCTCCTAACCGGCAAATATAGCGAAGATGAAGCTGAAGAAAGAGCCTTCAAACTCCTAAGCCTAGTAGGGCTAGAGGACAGAGCGCATCACAGGCCAAACCAGCTTAGCGGAGGACAACAACAGAGAGTAGCAATTGCAAGAGCACTAGCAAACGATCCCTCCTTCATCCTAATGGACGAGCCAACTGGAGCGATAGATACAATTACAGGTTCAAAGCTAATGGCCCTAGTCAAAATATTAAATCAAACCTTTGGGCAAACATTCATAGTTGTAACCCACAATCCATCAGTAGCAAAAACGGCACAAAAAATATACTTTATTCGCGACGGCCTATTGTATAAAAGCTCCAGCAAAGACATTTACAACTTCAACATCACCCTATCAAGAGATGAAATAACAAGAATATTAAATGCGCAGCTTAAGCTCCTACTCACAGACCTAAAATCGCTGAAAAGAAGATTTAGGGAAGGCAAAGTTAGAGAGGAAAATTACACGAAACTTAAAGGTGAATTGAAGAGAAAAATGAACATTCTCGAAGAGATGTTGAAAAATGAAAAATAGAAAAACACTCACCATAACGATATTAATCCTAATGCTCACAACCCTAATAATAAAGCCAATCCACGCAGTACGCCAGCCAACAATCATCAAAATAGAGAGATCGAAAACATGGAATGCAAAGATAAATGCCCTAAACGAGCTATATGAAACATACATTGAAGAGGAAATAAAAATAAAAAACAACTCCTCACGCAAAGTCACCCTAAACATCCACGCACTAGCTGAAAACATAATGCCAAGTAGCATAACATTCCAAGATAAAACTCCAACCCCAGAAATTCAAAAAATAACCAATGAAATAATCCTACTAACATGGAGAAAAGTGGAAATCCAGCCGGAAAGCACATTAAAATTAAAATATCAAGCAACACCCACTCAGGAATTCCCACTAAAAATTGAAAGATACATATACGTTAACAACAAGCTTGAAAAAATAGTGAAAAGCGGAGGAAGATATAAAGTCAAAGCTGAAATTGGAGATGCAATTTCAATATGCCTGAAACTCAAGAACAAGGCGAGCGAAATATTCATCAATGAAAAGCTAATCAAACCCCCAATATACCTGCAAGTAAGCATAAGCTATGACGACTCCATATACGATTTAATTTCACCTGAAATCAAATCCCAATATGGATCTCCAAGTATAACTCTAACCTTAACCGAAACCCAATGGCTAAACATTACTCTAAAAGTACGGAGCCTAGGCTCATGGGGCGAAGTTGAACTTCCAGACATCACCATCTACGGATCAATAACCGCATCAACATATCAAGCAGCCTCATTAAAAGAGAGCATTGAAAGATTAAGCGGATTAATTAGCTACCTAAAATACATGGAGCTAATCCTCACAGCACTCAAAATATATGTAGAAGCATTTCCAGCTTTCTACTCAACCCAGCCAGCTCCAACCAACGCCTACACGATAATAGACATCATGGAAGCAAGCATAATTGAAACCCTAAATCAATATGAGGAAACAGTAAACGAATACCAGCAAACCATAGAAAATATCACGAAACAACATCCATCATTAAGGGAACCATTATCGGACATCAATGAAACTCTCAACGAAATAGAAGAATCAATTAGGGAGACAAAAGAGCAAATATCCAGCAGCTTCACCCAACTTAGAAGCGCACTTCAGGCAATGCCGGAAGCACAGCCATCAGCAAGCCAACTTCAACCCACAACCCAAGCCATAGACAACCTGCTAATCCAACTAACAAAATTCAGAGCTGAAGCTGAAAATCAAATGAACAACCTACTAAACCTACTAGGACTAATGGATTACCTAAACTCGGAATCGAACTACCCAAGAATATGGGCAACCCTCGGATACACCAGCAAAGACTACACATCCACCCACGTAAAGAAGGTAAACGAAGATTTATGGGCACTAGAAGAGGTAGAGCTGCTTCCCGGTATAGCAACTAGCAGCGGAGACAAAATATACCTACTATACATGATAATCCAAGTAAACAACTCGGAAATAACGTCAATTGAATATAAAGCCACTGAAGGCTGGAAACCCATAAGAGACCTAAAATCACTGAAAATTGAAAAGCAAAATGCAAATACAATCGTGATCCCAATATTCAAAGAAGTAGATTTGAAAAGCAGAACAATAATAAATGCGCTAGAACACCCAATAGTTGGAAAAATAAGAATCCTCCTAACATCAGCCACAAAGCCAAACCTAAACATCAAAATCATAAAAGCAATAAAACCTGCATATGTAGCCTATGCCGCCAACGACAAATACAAGGTTATAATGAAAAACCTCCTCATATCATCCTTACCAACCTACAAGGAAATCAAGCCACCCCAAAAAGAAATCAAGGCAATAAACCAATACTACTATTACGCCGCAGCAGCAACAGCCCTCCTACTCGCAGCAAGTTACATAATATGGAGAAGAAAACGGAAGAAAATAGAAAAGGAAGATGAGGAAATAGAGTACATGGAAAGAAAACTGGAAGAATTGATGAGCAAACTAAAAACCTAAATTCAAACCCAAAATTAAATTTGCAGACCCAGTCATCAATGAGCATACAATACGTCGATTATAAATAGTAACAGCAGCGATAATTCTTCAGGTATTAACATGAAAATCAGTCAGGAAATTCTAAGAAAAAGATTACAAAAAATTCAAGACGTAATCGCCGAGAAAGAAATTGATGCAGTAATGCTAAGAACACTCTCAAGCTTCATATACTTCACGGGATTAAAGTGGCTAAGACCAGCACTATTAATACCGGCAGAAGGAGAGCCAATAGCATTCATAGCCCGCGGAGAAGAGGAAGGATTCACAAAGAGAACCTACATCAAAAACATAGTAACATTCATAGACGGAGGAGACCTAATGGCAAAAGTTTCAGGAACAATTAGAAGAGAAAAATACAAGGTTGTCGGACTAGAATTCAGCCTAGAAAGAGATGCGTACATACTTTTCTATGAAATGTTTAAGCGGCTAAATCCAAGAGTTAAAGTCATCGATGTAAGCCAAATAATAGCTAAAATGAAAATGGAAAAAGATGACTACGAATTAAGCTACATCCGAAAAGCAGGAGAAATAGCTTCAAAAGCTATGAAAAAAGCCCTATCAACTATTGAGCCAGGCATGGCAGAAACAGAAATTGCAGCAGAACTCTACAGCACCCTATACAAGATGGGATGCGAGAAACCTCACGTGTACATTAATGTAGGCCCAGACCCAAGAGTACACACAGAACCCTTCAGAGACATAGTCGTAAAGAAAGGAGTATTCGTCACCATAATAATTGGAGCAGACTACAACAGGTACTACGCAAACATGTCAAGAACAACCTACATTGGAAAACTCGAAGGAAGAGCGGAAAAAGCAGTTAAATGCATGAACAAAGCCTACAAACTAGCATTAGAACTAACAAAGCCAGAAGTCAAATTCATAGACGTAATGAAAAAGCTAGATGAAGTATATGCTAAATATGAACTATTAAATAATAGACTCCTAGGCTACGTCCACGGAGTCGGCCTACAAATAGAAGAGCCACCAATAACAACAATAGTACCACAGCACAGACAAATGAAAGTAAAAACAAGAATGGTCATAGCATTCATCCACGCACCAATAATGATGCAAGGCTTAGGCCAAGTAAAAAGAGAAGACACATTCATCGTCAAGGAAAACGGCGAACTAGAAAATATAACCAAAACAATAATTTAACTAAAAACACCCTCACAAAAGAACAAAAATAATATTTATAAAATTCAACCAGCACCTTCTCCATAATTAAACTGAAATCCCAAAGCTTCATAACTCTCAAAACCCCTAGACAAGCTCCCAACAATTTTACGTCCAACAGCCAAGAAATCATTCGCCTATTAACTCTAATCAACGGCGCAAAAAGCCTCAAAAAAGCAATCCTTTAAGGAAAATGCAAGAAATCGAAGATAAAGAAGCGTAAAAATACATGACATGCCTACAAGAAAGAAAAATTGAATTCGATAAAGAATACTTAATTAACTTTATTAACTCAAGAGTAAAGAAAATTCTAAAATACTATTCCACAATTAAAAGCAACTTCTAAAATAAATATTAAAATAACATACAAATCTAAATAAAATAAAAAGATACTGGCTATTTACCTAATATAAGATCCAATATTTGAAAGGCAGTCTCCTCATCCTTCAAAACAGCCTTACTATAAAATTCAGTGTAACCACACTTCCTACAAGTTACAGCCAAGTATTCATAACACTGTAAATCTATAAGCCTAGTAAAACCAGAACCTGTAAAAGCATGCTCATTAACATCCACATCACTACAACCACACTTAGGGCAAACCCATTTATCAAAAACTTTACGCCAATCAACCATCAAAATCACCAATAAACATTAAACTAAAATCGCTTAAAAAACCATATGCAATCGAAATTTAATACCGAATAAGCATATGTCAAAAAAGTTCGTCTCACAGCATTTTAAAGTGATTATGATAAAAGCAGATAGGCACGCATCTTTTATTAAGATTAAGTTGCTATTGGGGATTGCTACTTATAGGAGTGTTAATGATCTTTCAATTCTCTTTTAATGAGATTCAAGCAGAGCTTGAGAGTAAGATTGCTGAGCTGAGAAGAAAGCTTTCAATTCTCTTTTAATGAGATTCAAATTCAAATTCTAATCAATCGTTTAGCTGATGTTCAACTTTCAATTCTCTTTTAATGAGATTCTTCCAGTTGAAGAAGAGGTGGGTGAACTTTTGATTAGTTCACCTTTCAATTCTCTTTTAATGAGATTCTTGTGATAGAGCCAGACATCTTTGAGTTATTCAACTATTTCTTTCAATTCTCTTTTAATGAGATTCTTAGCAGGCTAGACGATGAGAAGTTTGAGACTTATGCACTTTCAATTCTCTTTTAATGAGATTCATTCGGTAAGTATGCAGTCTACACTACACCAGAGAGAGTTCTTTCAATTCTCTTTTAATGAGATTCTAGTCTCTCTATCTCACTCCTAGTTAAGAAGCAGACTTTCAATTCTCTTTTAATGAGATTCGTCCTCATTTTTTGGTCACCATACTCTTTTCTGTCCCTACTTTCAATTCTCTTTTAATGAGATTCTTTCAGACCTGCTAATCCCAACCTATGACATTACTCTAGCTTTCAATTCTCTTTTAATGAGATTCAAAAAGAGACATAAGATTAGATAACCATGATGAAAAAAATCTTTCAATTCTCTTTTAATGAGATTCGTGCTACTGATAAGCGCTATGGGACTTCAATTCCTGATGATCTTTCAATTCTCTTTTAATGAGATTCTGGAAGGGACAGAAGGTGATTAGGGATATGCCTAGAATGCACCTTTCAATTCTCTTTTAATGAGATTCTGAATGCTTATATATGGGGTATTTAAGGGATGCTCTAGTAGGACATGTACCTATTTCTCTGCTATATAGATTATCATTGTTTATCATTGCAGAGGTTTTGTGGGCTGATGGTTTTTATGGTGGTTTTTCTGCGATGGTGCCGTTAGGATTTATTGGACTACTATTGCTCTTTTTTCTTGTTGCTTTTCTCTGCAGTATTGGTTATATCCGCAGTTTGTGCATGTTTTGGGGTTTGGTTTTATTTTTGGTTCTTTTTCTGTTGCTATCATTTCATGTATTTTATTTATTATTTGTTTGACTTGTTTTTTGTCGGTGTTTGTTATGTTTATGGTTATTATTTTTCCTGCTCTTGCGTAGTATATTGTTGCTCTTTTTACTGTTGTTTTGTAGTTTTCTTCTATTAGTAGGGCGTACGCTGTTAGTTGTGCTTTGTGGTGTTTTTGTGCTTTTCCTGCTGGTGTAGGATCTGACCATTTAACTTCTATTGGTATGTATTCGTTGTGTTTCGTGATGATTATTGTGTCTAGTTTTCCTCTTAGTTTTAATGTTTTACTTTCTAGTTGGATTTCTTTTAGGATTTTTGTTGCTTTTAATTTTGGTATTATTGGGGCTATTGGGGGTTTGTCGTGGATTTCTCTTCCAATTTTCATTGCCTCTGTTTCGGGCTCGTATATGTGGAGCACGTGGGTATAGTATACTATCATTGGGCATAGGGCATAGTTTTTGACTTCAACAGTAGTTATGTAGGGTGAGTATTCGCTCAATTAAATCACCATCAGTATATTTAGATTTTGTACATATTCTAAGGCAATTATTGTTTCTATAGCCTATATTTGTCAAATCCAACTAATAAGCATTAACTTCTTCAAATACAACATCTCTAATTCAAGTAAAATTTAATTTTACTTTTTAACATAATAATTGAAGTAAAATGTCGTTCGTGATTAAAGCCATGAAAAGTGCACTATTTGTGCGTTTGGATCATCGTTTTCGTACCACCACCAAAGTATATCGCTGAGCCAATTATTGACATAGACGTTTAGGATTGGTGGTTTACCATCTGCTCCTCTATACAACGTCACTTCTACATCTGCAATTATAGTGTAACCTGCAGTAACGAAGTAAAATGTCAATTCTATGCTTGTGGCAGCCCATTCGGAGCCGAGTCCAGTTCTTAGACCTATTTGGTATGGAAGTTCATGGTCTTGAGTTATTTTATTTGCATAATCTTGATGCGGTTTGTTGCAGGAGCTGCATGAGATTGAGGGGGCTTTTTCAATATTATCTATGTATTCTGGCACCATTATGTAGTATTCATTTCTCCACCATATATCTGGTTGTCCGTCGAAATTTTCGTCGACCGAGTATTCATCCCACCATAGTTCGCAGCGGAATTTCGTGTCTCCAAGTATCCAAAATGCTTCGCCATTCCTTGCTGTAAGTCCAGTACCAATTAAAAATTGAGTCAGTTTAGCTCCTGAACTTACCCAACCACTATCACTAACTCCAGTTTGGTCGTAGTATATGTTTCTTGTGAATCCTTCGAGATAGATGTTCGTTTCATATGGTTCGACTCTCCATTTAACTTCAATACCGCTTATCGAGTGAACTTGGCCGCATTTAACATTTTTGTGATCATAACTAACATCATGTCCACTATCTGATTCCTCTTGCCTTATGATTAGCGAATTTGCGCTTGCAAATGGAGGAATGTTTGTTGGAGTATGTTGAATTTTTTCATTCTTTTTAAGTGGTATTTCAACTGTTATTTCTGTTATTGGCTTCCTTGGTTCTACTTGGACGATTTTGGCGCCGAAGTAATCCTTGCTCATTACTAGAACTATGAACTCTTGTATTTGATATCTAATTTCTCTACCAACATAATTTATAGGGATTCTCCAAATTTTGAACATGAAGGTTGATGGAAAGATCTTTTGTGCGCAATAAATTATTCTTCTTGAAACTTTTAGGTTTTGAGTTATATTGTGAATTGCTATTATCAGTTCACTGCCACCATCATACAATCTACCATTAATTTTAGGTTTAATTATAAATTTGACCAGCCCTCCTGGCTTTCCTTGAAGCCAATCCATAAATAATTGATAGACTGTTGGCGAGTCTAAGGGCGATCCACCGATAATGACGCCAGGTGTAATCATTAAAGCTATTATAATCAATATTAATAATATTGAGAATTTTATTCTTTTTTCTATCATTTTTTAGACACCCAAAAAAACAGGATCAAATCTCATATTTAAAAATTACTATTAATAAGGAAAATCATATAAAACTAGCAGTCATGCCATGAGCAATAGAAACTTCATTAATCTCAAGAACATTTCGGATCACCTACCTCCTCTCAACTGAAAGTCCATTAATGAAATTACAGCTTCGGTGAGCGGTCTAAGACTTTAATGAGAATTAAATCCATCATATTCTCTACCTAACTTTCTTAACCTTAAATATTTAGTACAATTGCCGTGTAAGAACATCAACTTTTAAGATATACTGTATTACAAATAAAGATAAATATGTGCTACATTTATGTATTATGTGGTGATGAAGTTGAGTGTTACGGTGTCCTTTCGAATCCCTAGAGAGTTAAAGAGCAAGATGGATATGCTTCGTAGCATAATAAACTGGAGCGAGGAAGTTAGAAAGTTTATTGAAAGTCGCATAGAAGAGTATGAGCAGTTAAAGGCAATAGAAGAACTTGAGGAAATTATAGAGAGTATTAAATTGTTGCCGAGGGGTACGGCAATTAGATATGTGAGGGAAGACCGTGATAGTTATTGATGCATCAGCTCTAGTGAAATACGTTCTTCACGAAGAAAATTGGAAAGATATAAGCCATTTCATTAAGAATAGAAAGCCCATATACTCTTTAGACCATATAGCAAAGGAGGTTGGGAATGCTATTTGGAAGCACTGTCATCTGCACAAAGTTATAAATTTAGAAGAAGCCATAAAACTGTACAATAGACTTATGCGGCTTTTCCAAACCAGAGTTATAATTATTGAAAGAGAAGACGAATATCTAGAGGCCGCTTTAAAAATAGCGTTTAGGTTTGGAGTAACGCTTTATGATTCCCTATACTTAGTACAGGCTCAAAAGTATGGGGAGCTCATCACTAGCGATGAAAGTCAAGCAGAAATAGCCAATCAACTAGGCATAAGAGTATATTTAATAGTGTAAATTCATAAGGTTTATTTGTTGATACTAATAATTAATAGATTGTAAAATTAAATAGGTTCATAATTGAGATAAAGATAGGTTGGAAAACGTAGAATTGCCGCCAATATTTCTAATGAAGTTTATAGCAGTCTGGATAAATGACATCAAAAGGTTATTTTTATAATTACCTATTCCAAACAAAAGCCGTAAAAATATGAAAATCATTAGCAATAATTTTCTAAAAGGAATTATTAGATACTTTATCAAATAAAATTAAAAAGGCTTTATCCAATATTTGACTTCATCATTGATAAGTAATTTTGATTAATCATTTTTATTAATTTATCTGAACGATTCAATGGCTATACAATTTCCTCAATTAAAATTTCTTGAAGCATTGACTTTTATGTGCTTGTTTTAGATGTTAGAAATTTAATTTAATGCCATTTTATAGAATATTGTTTGAGGTGAATTAATGGAGTTTGGCGAGTATGCGCTTAAAATTGCTGAAAGATTGGGAGCTGAGCATGCTGAAGTTAGGTATCAGAGGCTTGAAAGGACAGCTTTAAAGCTTAGAAATAAGGGGCTTGAAGCAGTTGTTGAGGGTATTGATGAGGGAATCGGCGTTAGAGTTCTATTTAAGGGCTGCTGGGGTTTTTCTCACACCCCTGACTTAACTAAAGCAGGTATTGAGGAGGCTGTTAGGCGTGCAATTAAGAACGCTGAGATTCAGGGCGGAAAATGCAATGTAAAACTAGCTAAAGCAGAGCTAGTTAAGGGTGAATACAAGTTTGATTATAAGATTGATCCAAGAACAGTGGATGTAAGCGATAAAGTATTAATTCTAGTCAAGGGCTTTGAAAATGCAAGTGAGATTGCTAAAGAGAAGCTTCGAAGCGTCGAGATAAACTACTTCGACTTGTGGTTCAAAACGCACTTCATGAATAGCGATGGAGCAGATGCAGTTCAAGTTGGAGCTAGATTCTACTTCTCGTTCAGAGTTTATGGATCAACTCCAGCAGGCTTATTCTATGATTCAGAGAGGTTTGGAATGATGGCTGGATTGGAGAAACTTGAAGATTCGATAATTGAAGTTTCAAGTAGAATGGCTAGGAGAGTTGTAAGTCAATATAATGCAAAAGCACCTCCAATAGGTCCAGCCCAAGCAATACTTGAGAGCAGAGCCGCAGGAGACTTCTTCCATGAAGTCGGCCACTCCTTCGAGGCTGATTCGGTGGTTAGAGGATTTTCAGCATTTGAAGGACTTAAAGGACAGAAGGTTGCAAGCGAAATAATAACCATATATGAAGATCCAACAATGCCAAATGCTTGGGGCTCCCAATTCTTTGATGATGAAGGAGTCAAGCCTAAGAAGACGCTTTTAATTGAAAATGGAGTTTTAAGAGGATACATTCACTCTAGAGAAACAGCAAGCATATTAGGAGAAGAGCCGACCGGTCATGCTAGAGCCGAAAGCTATCAACATGAGCCAATAATTAGAATGGCAAACCTAGTACTAGCTCCAGGAGACTGGAAGGAGGAAGAGCTAATCGAGGAAACTAGGAGTGGAATATACATTTCAGGCGCAAGAGGAGGACAAACAACTGGTAAGGGCCCATTCCAATTTCAAGCCAGCGAAGCCTACCTAATAGAGAAGGGAGAAATCTCAAAGCCCCTTAAAAGCGTTAGCGTCTCAATGAAAATACTCGAAGCACTCAAGAACATCGATGCAATATGTAGAGAAGCAAACTACTACATAACCCTATGTGGGAAGGGAGGACAGAGAATGGCTGTAACAGCATTAGCACCAACCATGAGAATTAAAAAAGTCATTATTGGAGGTTGAAAAATGGGCATTGAAGCTGAAAAGATAATTAAGATCGCCGAAATGAAGGGAGCAAATCAAGCTGAAGTGTTCATCTACAGCGACGGTGAAATTTCAGCTTCAATATCAAGAGGAGGGAGAATCTCAGCATCATCAAGCACGTCCAAGGGAGTTGGAATCAGAGTAATAGTTAAAGGTAGAGAGGGATTCAGCTACACCTCCAAACTCAGTTCAAGTGAAGTGGAAAAGACCGTTGAAAGAGCAATAAAAATAGCACTCAAAAGCGGAAGAAAGCTTCAAAGCCTACCAGAGCCATCAAGCACGCCCGGTACTTGCAAGTTTTACTGCGGCCAAGTAATGCAAGCCAGTGTAGACGAGGTATTCCAGATTCTAAAGGAAGTATTCGATAGAGCTTCAAGATATGAAGGTTTTGGAAGAATTGTTTCTTGTAGAAGCGAAGTAAGGTGGGTAAGCTGGAGAGTAATTAACAGCCTAGGGCTGGACTTCGAATTCAAAGAAACCCACAATGCAATTTCATTTTCAGCAATAGCCGCCAAAAATGGATTAGCAGCAACCCACTACGACTACATGTACAGCAGAAGCCTAATAGGCGTTGAGGAAGCCGAAGTCAAAGCCATGGAAACTATAAAAATGGCGGAAAAGGGCATCCCAGAAGTAAGCATTGAAAGCGGAGAATACCCAGTAATCCTATCCCCAACAGCTTTAGTAACTTTGCTAAACTACACGCTATATCCAGTACTTACAGCCAAGTTTCAGCCAAGAAGGTTTAAGGCCGGCGAAAACATAGGATCCGAAAAACTAACAATAATTGAAGATCCACTAAACCCAATGATACCTAGATCGTCGCCGGCAGATCATGAAGGAACCGTTAGAAGTGAGAAAGCAATAATTGAAGAAGGCAAACTCAAAACACTACTATACGACCAGTACTACGCTGAAATAGAAGGCAGAAAATCGACTGGAAATGGATTTAGAACACCAATACTAACTTGGCCGAGAATGCTTAAGCCCTATCAAGCAGCACCATCTCCCGAAGTGGGAAGCATGGTAATTAAAGCTGGAAGCAGAAGCGTAGATGACCTGGCAAGCAGAATCGAACATGGATTGTACGTAATTAACGTGATTGGAGCTCATGGAGCAGATCCAGCATCGGGAAGATTTAGTGCAACAGCATCAATAGCATTTAAAATTGAAGGAGGAAGCATAGGCAGAGCAGTTAAGCATGCGATTGTAGGTGGAAGCCTAAATCAGCTATTGAACATCATTGAATTAAGCGAAGAAGGAAAGCTAGTTTATAACACCATCGCGCCTTCAGTGTTAATTGAAAAACTGAGAATAGCTGGCGAGAGGCATTAGCATGTTAAGTGAAAAGCCGCAGCAACACGCTGCCCTCCATTAAAAAGCCTGTTGAAAGTCCTCCAAGCAATACCAGTTCTTTCAATTATAACTTCAATTCCCCTAGAATTCAACTTCTCAACAACTTTTTCTGGAACTCTCATCAATCCACTATAACCGGATCCAATCACAAGCACTTCAGGCAGCTCATCCAAATCCAAAATGTCACGCAGATCATCCAAATGCAGGACGTGGCCCTCAATTCTCCACCAATTAGCTTTAACTTCGCCATTAGGCAAAATTATCAAGTCGCCAGTATACTTCACTCCATTAATCACCATTAACCCAAAAGCATAATTTTCAATCACATTCGCACCTTCAATAATAGAAGAAAAATCAGCTGATCAATTCAACTCTAACCTTCTCTCCGCCATTAACTTTGCGTAGAACTTCAATTCCCTCCTCAACAATCCCCACAGGGTTAACTGGACTATAAGCCCTAGGCTTCTCGGTCACGCTTACGGGAGTCGGCCCAAAGAAAATGCATAAAGCATTACCTGGAGGCCAATAGGCAACCTCACCAACTTCCATGTCAACTCTGCTATTCTCTTCCGCAGCTTCAACTCCAACTTCAAAGTAAACTTCATCACCCCACCTATTTGCAGTGCTTTCTATGGGCAAGGCTTCAATCAACTTTTCAATAGTCTTGGGACCCCACTCCTCCACTAGCTTCACGATCACCGAGCCAACACCTTCAAATTCAATTTTCAACCTCAAAGCCATTCACCACCAACTCAATCTAACCACAAATCGACATTTACTCCTTAACGTATAATGCGAATAAAATTAACGTGATAAAACTATAACCCCACCAATGATGAAAGGCACAGCAATTCCAGGAAGCCAAGAAGCCAAATACATATCCTTAAGGTAAGCGTATAGATAGCTTCCTATTATAGGTCCAATCAACATGCCTAAATTCGAGAAAACTTGCTAAAGCCCAAAACCCTATCTTTAACTTCACTTGGAACAATATCAGCTTGAAGAGCACTCAAAATTAGTAGCTGATCGACTGTAACAATAACAGCATAGGTCAGGCCAACCACAATATAGATAATCAAGCCAATAGCAATCAGCCTCCTCCCAAACACATCTCCAAGCCAGCCGCTAATCGCCGCCACAATGCTCCTCGTAGCCATTAAAGCAGGCATCATGAAACCAAGCTCAACAACAGCCTCACTAGCACTAATGCTAGCAACTTCCTCAGGCAGCTCAGTTAAAACACCCTTCAAAGCCAAAACTAGATAGGGTCTCAAAAGGTTAAAAGCTCCAAAACCAAGCATGACGAGAAAGTTGATAAGGCAGAGAAGTGCAATGTTCCTTTTTGCATAAGCCTGTAACATTTCACCTCAACATCCATGTACAACGCTACCACTTGAGGATTAAAACAGGTAATTGAACCTGCAATTTAAAATTAACTCTAAGCTAATCCAAGCGTAAATGGGTAAGGCGCATAAGTTGGCATTAAATTAATTTATGAAATTAAACCATTAGATTTGTGAAAGGATAATTTAAGTGAGTGAAATTGACTATAAAGAGAATTTTTATAAGAGCTTTTTATGTGATGATACTAACTGCGATTGCAGCTTTAGCAGTTGCCATCGTAAAACCAATGCTAGCACTATCCACAATTGCCCCAGCCATAGCATACCTACTATACATTTGGAGGAAAGAGAAAGTTGAAAGGGAGCCGCTCATAGGACTGTGCGCGGCATTCTCCTATGGATTCACAGTTTCAGTGGTATTAGCTTTAGCATTAAGTATTCTCATAATCCAGCTATTACAAATTCAAAACGCAATCTTAATTACAATTCTTATCAGTCCAACAATCGAGGAAATATCAAAGCTAATTGGAGTTATAGCAATAGCTAGAGTCAGAGGACTTCTCAACGAAATAGATGATGGAATAATTTATGGAGCATCAGCAGGCTTGGGATTCTCAGCATTCGAAAACATGATGTATGCATATCGAGCAACAGATCCAATTTTAGTAGGATTATTAAGAGCAATTAGCAGCACAGCTGCACACGCAGCTTCAACTGCAATTGCAGGATATGGCTACGCAAAAGCCACAATAAGCCCAAACGTAGAGAATTCGCTTTCAGGATACTTAATAATTGCAATCGCACTGCATGCAACTCATAATGCCATTGCAATGATCCATGAAGCATTAATTCCAATAATAATTGCATTCGATTTACTCGCACTAGCATACATCCTCTCAAAGATCGAGTGAAAACAAAACAAGGCAAACTGCAATTCAATTAATTAAAACTAAAACTTAAATGGAATACCAATTATAATTCAAGCGGTGAGCATGATGATCTCATCAGATGAAGTCAAGAAATGGCATAAAAAATGCACGGTAAATAGATTAATAGATAATTTAAAGAAAAGAGGATTCAAAGCCTACTATGCAGAAAATAAAGCTGAAGCTTTAAAAATAATTCTCAACCTAATACCCGAAAAATCTACGGTAGGAATTGGGGGCTCAATCACCATTAGAGAACTAAACTTAATAGAAGAACTCGAGGCGAGAAAAATAAAAGTAGTACACCACTGGATAAGAGGCTTAAGCAGAAGTGAAAGCTTCAACATAAGAAGACAAGAAGTAGCTACAGACATATTCATTTCAAGTTGCAACGCAGTAACAATCGATGGAAAAATAGTTTGCGTAGATGCAGTTGGAAATCGAGTTGCAGCACTATCATTTGGACCAAAAAAAGTAATCATAGCTGCAGGAATAAACAAGATCACATCGAGCATTGAGGAAGCAATGTGGAGAATAAGAAACATAGCAACTCCAATGAACGCCAAAAGGCTAAACCTGAAAATACCATGCGCAGAAAAAGGATACTGCACAAATTGCAACCAGCCGGAATGCCCATGCAAAATAACATTAATAATTGAAGGAAAGCCGAACATGACCGACTTCCACGTAATCATAGTAGGAGAAGAGCTTGGATTCTAATTCAACAATAAGCCTTCAACTCAAGGCATAAAATTGTGAAGAAAATGCAGAACATACTTCATGAAATCAAAGTGACAATTTAAAAGAACAGCGGGTCAGCCAAAGCAATTCATCATAAATCAGCGGCGCAGGACCCCAAATCATCCCCACATAAAATTCGAACAAAACAGTATAATTATTATAACTCAATCAATAAAATCAGCTCACAATGAAAGTAAAGCCTAAATCCCAGCTAGGATAGGTAGTTATGGCGATGAGGATTTTGGCTACCTGCCGAACGATGAGGCATCCCGGCCATAACCGAGCCCAAAGCCAATAACATTACTTCAAAAATTTAATTGAGCACAAATAAACAATCGCCATAAAAGTAAGAAAGCTAACTACCACCACGATTCTAATTAATAGTGAAAAATGAATTGAAGTTGAAATTCCAACTCCAAGTAGAAATCCAGTTAAAATCCTAATTAAATTACAGCTCTCCCTAATACAAAGCTTCTGAGTAGACCAATCAACTAAAGCTGGCAGGCCAAGCAATGCAGAAAACAGTATTGACGGAAAGGAAATACCAGAAATGAAAGCTGCAAAGTATCCTAGAAAAGTTCCAGTACATCTAGCACACAAATATAATTCCCTCCCCAATAAGCGAAGCCGTATGCATCTATCCCTAAGCCAAGGAGGATGATGCTCCAAGAGCAGCTTAAAATTAAATTTAGCCAATTCAAAACCCTTTATCTTAGGATATTCCAATATTAATCCAAGAATTATAAGAATTATGCCAGCGCAACATGCAAATAAGCTTAAAAGAGGAATGCCAGCGCAAGTTATAGCACATAAAAAGCATCCGCAAATCAAAAGCTCAAATCTCCTCTCCCTATGAACAGTTATTGTGTCGCAAGGCTTGCCCTTAAATGGCTTGATCAACCTACCATCCGTGGAACTAGGCAACTTATTCAACCCAATTAAGCCAACTTCACTAAGCCTAACGAAGTCATCCTCAATTGGCTGAAGCCTAACTATCGAGTCCGCTGCAATATAAACATCACCGCTTGATGCGCGCTTAATCCTACCCTCAACCTTCACAATTGAACCTCTCATAAGCGTAACGTCAATTGGCGCATCAACTTCAACTAAAATCATTCCACTCGGATCCCTCAAAGTGAAAAGAGCACGCTCAGAACCACTCAACTCACTAAGTAAACTTACATCTAAGCTCTCACCAACATAAGCCGCAACAACCCTACCATAAAGGGAAACTAAGCTTCCAACGGGAACTTTAGTGCACTCAGCAATCATAATCCTCTGATAAGCTCCGGGAACATACACGTATTCAAAGCGCTTTCCAATAATCTTTTCATCAAACTCAACTTCACTAGCAATTTTTTCCGCAGCTTCGGCAGCAGTATATCCTTTCCCAATTAATTCATCAACTTCAGGAATCTTAATTCCATTTTCAACAGCTAAAACGATAATCGAAGCAGCTGGGCTTAAACCAATTTTATTTAAATGATATTTTAAAACGCCGACTGGATTATGAGGATACTTCTCCCGGTATAATTCAATTAAACTATTTAATATATCCTCGATATTAACCCCCATAATCATTAAATTAATATGAAAAATATTTTAAAAAGCCTTACGATAATTACTCAATTAAATTAAAAATGAACCCTAAATTATAAAAAATATTGTGAAAACAATTTATTAGTCAAATTCACAATAAAGCAAAATAAAATCTAAAACACAAAATTAATAAAAATGACCGTGAAAATTGAAAACACCGCCCAAGCCGGCGAAGCAAACTTAAATTTAAGCTAGGCGCAAACGCTTATTGTTAAGGAGCGAAAATAATCATCATCCAAATAGAAATGGTTAACTGGCATCCAAACGAACTAACATGCCAAGAAGTGTAAAGCTTTAGTGCTGATCAATCTACAATCATAGTAGGTGGAGATGCATGTTTACTGAATTAGGTGCGCTCCTAGCATACCAGCATATAAGTAAAACATCAATAATGATAGCTAAAATCAAGCAAGTAATTGCAACTAAAAAGTCCAAATACCAAAGAATCGAAATAGTTGAGCTAGAGGAATTTGGACGAGCACTAATATTGGACGGACTAATCCAGAGCACGGAGGCAGACGAAGCTTACTATCATGAAAGCCTAGTACATCCAGCAATGACACTCCACCCAAACCCGAAGAAGGTTCTCATCATTGGAGGTGGAGAAGGAGCAACGCTAAGAGAAGTATTAAAACACAATACAGTTGAAAAGGCAGTAATGGTAGACATAGATGAAGAAGTAATAGAAATGTGCAGGAAGCATCTAGTATCTATGCATCAAGGAGCATTCGACAACCCAAAATCAAAACTCATCATAACAGATGGATTAAAATACATAGAACAGACAAGCGAAAAATACGATGTAATAATACTTGACCTGACAGATCCATATGCATCAAAAATAGCAAGTCAACTATATACGGAACAATTCTACAAAAGGATAAGCGCCAAGTTAAAAGGTGACGGAATAATGGTGACCCAAGCAGGAAACTCGTTCTTCTACCAAGAAGAATACTTCGAAGCCCTCAAATCAATAAAAGCAGTATTTCCAATAGTTAGAGAATATAACGTCTGGATACCATCATTCGCATATGCATGCAACTTCATCCTAGCATCAAAAAAGCATGACCCAAACAAATTAACGCAAAACGAAGTAAATATTAGATTGAAGAAGAGAAGCGTCACCACAAAGTTCTTCAATGGAAAAACTTATATGGCAATGCTTAACATGCCAATATATAAAAATTTTAAATAAAATCTAATCAACTTTATCCAATAATAAACCTTAACGAAGCTATTAATAATCATACAATTAATTTATTAATAAGTGAATTAAAATAATTTCTTAAATGAAGAATGAACTCGCAGAAAGTTAATTTTACTTATAAAGATGACATGACACTAATCTTCCGTCAACATCAATTAATTGAGGCCCCTCCTCGCTGCAAATTTTCATGGCATGCGGGCATCTCGGGTGAAATCTGCATCCTGACGGCAAGTTAATGGGATTTGGAACTTCACCCTTAATTGGTATTTTACCTCTCTTATATGTTGGATCTGGAATTGGAACTGCAGCTATCAGAGCTTGAGTATATGGATGAAGTGGCTCTTGAATAACTTTTTCAGTTTCACCTAATTCAACTATTTTCCCCAAATACATTATTGCAATTTTTTCACACATGTGCCTTGCCAGCGAAAGGTCATGAGTTATGAACAATATTGCAGTTTCATATCTTTCACGCTCTCTAAGCATTATCTTTAAAATTTCACTTCTAATTGAAACATCTAACATTGACACCGGTTCATCTGCAACTATGAATTTTGGCTTCAGAATAAAAGCACGTGCAATTGCAACTCTCTGCCTCTGTCCACCACTTAATTCATGAGGATATCTATAGAAGAACTCGCTTGGCGGAGTTAATTCTACTTCTTCAAGAGCATTATGCACTAATTCTTCCTCTTCGGAGGGATCCTCAACTATTCTTTGAACCCTCAACGGCTCAGCCAAAATATCATAAATAGTCATTCTGGGATTTAGCGATTCATATGGATCTTGAAATATTATCTGTATGTATCTTCTTAATGGTTTAAGTTCCCTTGAACTTAAACTAGTAATGTCTTTTCTTTCAAAAAATATTTTACCGCCAGTTGGTTCAATCAATCGCAATATGCACCTACCAGTAGTGGTCTTTCCACATCCAGACTCGCCTGCAAGGCCAAATATTTCCTTGGGACATATTTCGAATGATACTCCATCAACAGCTTTAACGTATAATTTCTTCCTACTTAAAAGAGTGTCAAGTAGTCCCCGCCTGATCGGAAACCACTTCTTTAAATCAACTACCTTTACTAATGGTTCAGCCATACAATCACCTTACCAAGTGGCAAGCAATTAAATGCTTATTTCCAATATCAATTAACTCGGGCTCCTCAACTTTACATTTATCAGTTGCATATTTGCATCTTGGGTAAAAGCGGCATCCTAATGGCGGATTCAGCAGGTTTGGAGGCGACCCGGGAATTGAAATGAACGGCTTTTTAGGGCCCTTAAGACTTGGAAAAGCACCAATTAGCCCCTTAGTATAAGGGTGTTTTGGGTCTTTGAATATCGTATATACATCTGCGTATTCGACTATTTTCCCAGCATACATTATTGCTACTTTATTGCACATTTCAGCTATAATTGACAAATCATGGGTTATGAGTATCATTGATAACCCAAGTTTCTCCTTGAGGCTCTTCATGACATCCAGTACTTGAGCTTGAACAATTACATCCAATGCCGTGGCCGGCTCATCTGCTATAAGCAGTTTAGGATTACAAGCTAATGCCATCGCGATCATAGCTCTCTGCTTCATTCCGCCGCTGAATTCATGAGGATAATCATCAGCCCTAGAAGGATCAATGCCAACTAATTGCAGTAACTTTCTCGCCCTCTCCCATGCCTCTTTCTTATCGACATCCGATTCATGAGCTAAAATTGCCTCTGCAATTTGATCCCCAATCTTCATCACAGGATTCAAGGCGTTCATTGCACCTTGAAATATCATTGCAATTTTCTTCTATCTAATTTTTCTAATATCTTCATCACTCAATTTTTCAATATTCATTCCCTCGAAAACAATTTCACCATCAACAATTCTGCCCGGAGGGGGGATCAGCCTAATTATTGATAAAGCAGTAGTCGTTTTCCCACAACCAGATTCACCTGCTAAACCGAGAACCTCACCTACATCAACGTCAAAGCTTACACCGTCAACAGCCTTAACGGCTCCTCTTAACGTGAAGTAATAGGTTTTCAGGTTTTTTACTTCCAATAATGGCATTTCAATACCCCCAACAATTCAATCACTTCATGCTAGCGCCTCAATCTTAATCTTGGATTTAAAATTTCATCCAAAGCATGACCTATGAATATGAAGGATAGAACTACAAGCAAGATACATAATCCCGGAGGAATAACGTACCACCAAGCTAGCTTTATCAACGCTTGATATTGATCTGCGAAGAATAGCATCATCCCCCAACTTATGTAATTTGGATCTCCCAAACCAAGGAAACTTAATCCAGCTTCAATTAATATGGCGTTAGCTATGTTTATTGCAGTATTGACGTAAATTAATGGAGAAACGTTCGGCAATATATGACTGAAAATTATGTAGCCATCACCACAATCCACAGCCCTAGCCACTTCAACAAACTTCATCTCTTTAACGGATGGCACTTGCGATCTAATTATCCTGGCTATAGGTGGCCAGCTAGTTATGCCTATAACTGTGATTAAGTTCATAATGCTTGAACCTAGAATTGCTGCCAACACTATCATTAATGGCAGGCCGGGAATTATTAGCAGAATATCAGTGGTCCTCATAAGAACCTCATCAATTATTCCCCCATAATACCCCGATATTAAACCTATAATTGTTCCAATAAATATTGAGATAAACGCAGCTGAAAAGCCTATGAGAAGTGAAACCCTAGTTCCATAAATTATTTGACTAAACAAATCCCTACCCAATTCATCGGTTCCAAGCAGGCCAAAAACACTATCGTCTGAAACTGATTTATCGAAAAGCTTAATCCATGATGGTGGTGAAAATGGCTTAGCTACTCCAATTGACCTTATATCTGTAGGATTGTATGGAGCTATGTAGGGAGCAAAAATCGCTATTATGATGAAAAACGATATTAATGAGAAACCTATAACTCCAAACCTATTTCTAAAAAACATTTTGAAAAATTCTTTAAGGCCCCTAGCATACCTATGCTTAATTCTTCTAAATCTTTTCTCGATAGACATCTTAACTACCCCTTATATCAAGCATATTTAATTCTCGGATCTAAAAAGCCGTACAGCAAATCTGCAATGTAATTAGCTATTATAACTGAAATAGAAATAATTACGAAAGCTCCCTGCAGCACTGGATAGTCACGCATCATCATGGCATCAAATATTAATCTGCCAACAACCATTCATCCGCATCATTCTCCTACAAGGCCTAGGGCACGACTCCCATCACGCATAGGAGTTTAAGTAAATTTCAACAAGTAATAGGAGATTTCCCAGTATATTTTAAACAATGATAACTCATATGGCTATGCAAATCGCTTATTAGGTTCTTTATAGAGGGAAATATTTTTAAATTTTTTCCCTCTATGCTATACTATGATTAGTAGAGACACATTAATAAGATTGATAAAGGACTTTAATGAAAACCCATATCCAAGCGATTTAAAGGAGAGGTCACTAGGTATTCCGCTAGAAATTCCTTTAAGAAGAGCTATTTCAATAATAGGTCCTAGAAGAAGCGGAAAAACATACATGATGTTTCTTTTGATAAGAAGGCTCATTGAGAAAGGAGTAAAACCAAATAGAATTTTGTATGTTAATTTCGAGTCGTATAATTTGATAGGCGCAAAATTAAGTGACGCAAAAAGGCTTGTGGACGTATACTTTGAAATTTATCCCGAGAATAGAAATAGGAAGGTATGGTTCTTCTTAGATGAAATACAAAACCTTGAGGATTGGGAAACATTCGTTAGAAGCTTAATCGATAAGGGAGGCATTTCAATTTATATTTCAGGCTCATCCTCCAAGCTTTTAAGTAGGGAAATCGCAACGCAATTAAGAGGAAGAACTATAAGCTATGAAATCTATCCCCTAAGTTTTAATGAATTTTTGGATTTTAAGGAAATTAAATTTGATAAATTCTTATCATCACGAGATAGGTCCAGAATAATTAATGCATTGAATGAATATTTAGAGTGGGGAGGTTACCCTGAAACTCTCCTATTTGATAAGGAGAAAATTCTAAGGGAAATACTGGAGGTCACCATCCAGCGAGATTTAATTGAAAGATACAAGATTAGAAATGAAAAAATCTTAAAAATATTAATTAGGGCACTTGCCTACTCAAAGGAATTTTCAGTACACAAATTCTACAATTTCCTTAAATCAAGTGGATATAGAATTAGCAAAAACACCCTCTACAATTACATGGAAATGCTAAGCGATATACTCGTAATATTCCCAGTAAGAAAATTCTCCTCATCATATAAAAAAGAGGAAAGGTCAATACCGAAAATATATTTCGTCGATAATGGATTACTTAGAATTCAAGGCGTTGATAGTAGAAGCAAATTAATGGAAAACCTAGTTTTCATGCACCTACTGAGAGATTTTGGACGAAACAAAATATCTTATTATAAAACTATCAATGGACAAGAAGTTGACTTCGTAATTAGAGAAAACAGTAGAGTGAAACAATTAATACAAGTATGCTACGAAATTGAAGATTTTAATGTTAAGGAAAGAGAAGTAAAATCATTGCTAAGGGCAAGCAGAGATCTATCATGCAACAACTTACTCATAATCACATACGACTACGAAGACGTCGAGAGAATTGGAAATCGAAAAATAATATTTAAACCTCTATGGAAATGGTTGCTAAAAATAAATTAAAAAGCTTTACAGAACTATTATTTCTTCCTCCTTTCAATTCTCTTTTAATGAGATTCTTAGCTCCTTCGCTGATGGTGACGGAACGGACGCTACATGCTTTCAATTCTCTTTTAATGAGATTCGTAGAGTTACAGAGGAGAATCGTAAGACTCAGCAACCCTAACTTTCAATTCTCTTTTAATGAGATTCGGAAGTAAAGTTTATAAGTAAATGAGTAGTAGTAGAGGTCTTTCAATTCTCTTTTAATGAGATTCTTCAGAATTGCTAGAGTAGCTATAGCTATTCCCTTTAGCTTTCAATTCTCTTTTAATGAGATTCTTCAGATATTTCTTGAGTGTATTGTTTGCAGACTCAACGTACTTTCAATTCTCTTTTAATGAGATTCAAGCTTCAGATGGAGAATGTACATTGTGAGCAAATTGTTCTTTCAATTCTCTTTTAATGAGATTCTTGCAAAAGAAATGTTTCCTGACAAATATGAAGATATAAGCTTTCAATTCTCTTTTAATGAGATTCTCAGTTACGAATTCAGTTGGCAGGATTTGATTCTCAACTCTTTCAATTCTCTTTTAATGAGATTCGAAAGTCTAGTCTTAAGGATTAAGTCTGAGAACTCAGCTTTACTTTCAATTCTCTTTTAATGAGATTCTGATAGAACATTAAAAAACGTTATTACTGATGGTGGCATCTTTCAATTCTCTTTTAATGAGATTCATACTTTTTTAGAAGTGAGTTAGCACTCTCAACGTACTTTCAATTCTCTTTTAATGAGATTCAGCACTCTCTAGGTCTAAGCTGTCTTGACTCTATTCGAGCTTTCAATTCTCTTTTAATGAGATTCAGGCCAAGTTGGTTGTCGAATCCTCGAGTGTGAGATCCTCTCCTTTCAATTCTCTTTTAATGAGATTCTCTGATACTTCGGTCTTTTTCGCCGATATCGTTTGTCCAACTTTCAATTCTCTTTTAATGAGATTCTGTTTGATTCTGGCATAGGGCTAGAAGCTATATCATTAGCTTTCAATTCTCTTTTAATGAGATTCAAAAACCTCGACAAAGTCTTCAGAAACGCCCACATAGTAGGACTTTCAATTCTCTTTTAATGAGATTCTGGTATGAGCTTTTCTAGCATCTCTAGATTCATTCCTACTTTCAATTCTCTTTTAATGAGATTCCGAAAGTTTTTATTTTGTGTATTTAAAGTGGTTCTTCATTTGATTATGTTTCATTTTTCTGCTATATAGTTTGTCATCATTTATCATCGCAGAAGGTTGATGGGCTGATGGAATTGATGATAATTTTTCTGCAATGGTGCCATAAGGTTACAATTCTATAAGATGTTCTTTAATGACAACAGACATGTTTTATGTCATTACTGCTAAAATCACGAAATATAAACTGATCTGCTTTTAAGCGACGCATTATAAAGTTATGTGGGACTTCTAACCTGTTAGTTTTAATTAATAGCATGTTTATTGCTAATTGATTTTTCACTTGCTTCACGCTTCAAATTTTTGGCTGATATTTTATTACTCCAAAACCAGCAGTTCTATTTGCGCCTACATTACTATATTCCCCAAATCTCAGAAGTGCATCTGTTGTTTTTGCCAGTTCTTTATTATAAGTGTCTTCTGGAAGATTGAAGTATACTTTACCTATGAAGCCAACGCTCCACTTTGGAATTGTTGGATGCTCATAGATTCGAATTGTTTTGAGTTTAGGGATTCCTGCGATTGCAATTCCTCCTAGTAGAAGCCACTCAACGTATTCTTTAAATTTTAAATTAACTCCTGTAAATGCTTTCCATAGTCTTAGTAGATTTCTTAACATCAAATATGGATCGGGCATTGGCACGTACCTGTAATGCTTCGCCTTACTAATATGCGGACAAGTTGTTTTTGGAATTGGACAGTATGGACAACATGCTCTGATGAAACTCTGTCTAAAAAGTGTTGGAGTTTTAAATATTATTGAGAATTTTGTTATCGGCTCTGCATTTTTTACAAGTTTTTTAGTATCGATACACACTATTGAAACTTCTAAAGGTTGAAGCTTTAATACATCTAAATTTAAGATAGAACCAAGTGGCAATTTTAGGATATAATTTGATAGTTTTTGACTTAATTTTTCATCTAAGATAGTTATTTTCATGTATGCGGTATGGGATGTTTTTCTCTCTTTATATATAGGAGTTACAGCTATTGGAGCTAACTTTTTGGCTTCGTGCAACTTTGTCGCTAGGTCTTCATCAACTTCCCTTAAGATCTTATAAATTAGTCCACGTATTTTAAATCCAGTAAATGTTTTTTGCTTTTTTACTTCATTTATTATTGCGGACTTGATTGTTAATTGAGTTATTAGGCCCATTGTTATGTTTCCTCCAATCGGAATATATGATTTGGAATCTCAGATAGCGCTATCAAGTAGCGTTTTAGGGTAAAGTTTTTAACAACTTGTTTGGGTGCATCTTCAAAGTCAGTCCAGTTAACTTTCTTTGCCTTATAAACCCAGTATTCGCTCCTAGCTGATGCAGCTCGATTGTCGCAAATGTAAATTATCTTGTAGAGCGCGAGTGCTGCAGGTAAAGCTAGGTTTGTAGGTGTTAATTTGACGATTTCAAGCTTTGAAAGTAATGGTTTTCCAGATAACTCCTCAGCCTTCTCTATGGCACTATAGAGTACTGAATTAAGAAAATCAAGTTTTATTACTTTAATTAATTTAGATAGATTTTCATAAAAAGTGTAAAGTATTTTTTCGTTGAATTCTGCTTTTATTTTACTTGGAACTGTCTGATGTATACTGATAACTCCTAACAGGCGTTCAACGTCTTTCCAGTGAAAAGCTTCATGGTGAAATAATATTGCATATGATATAATTGGCTTAGCGGCACCTTCAACAACTTTAGAAGCTATTATTGATGAAACTATGTTGTGTGGAGCCTTACTCGGCTTGCCTTTTCTGTAGCTGTTGGTGAGTTTTCCAAAGTCGTGAAGTAGTACTGCTGTTAAAGTTAGGTTCCATGGATTTTTAACGTTGCATTTACTAAGCAATCTTTCAATTGGCTTAGAATAGTATTTGGCTATAAGGATAGCTTCAATTAAGGATAATGCAATATGAGCAATGAGACAACCAGTCGGCTTCCCATCAAATATGTATGATGGAGTTTCTTGATAAATGCATGTTTTGCAATTAGTTTTACTCCCAAATAACTCAGAAAAAACTTTGTTCAACACTTTACATTCACGTGGCTTGCTAATCATAAACTCTCACTACTCCTAATTCATAATCATCCTTCACCTCGTAATATTGGGGATTAATGACAAAAATTTGGCATAGAGAAATGAAACTGCCACCTCGTTTAGACTTTAATTTTATCGCATCTACAAGGGTATCACAAGCTTTCGCGTAGACTTGAGATTTTTCATTTTCCTTTGCAATTGAAAGCGAAATATATATGGATTTTCCATTAATTAAATGTTCGAGTGCAGGGATTCTTCTCCATAGAGAATCTTGATTTATAGATATGCTCAGCATTGACTTCTCAAGGTATTCATGAAACTTTGTTGAATCCATTGAAATAGGAGTAGTAATGTCTTGATTTTTTAACGCATTTTTTAAAGTGCCGAGTATATTTAAGTAATCGTCATGGTCAACTAGTACGCATTTAATTTCTATGCCAAGTCTTAGGAGAGAAGTTGAAGCTTTATAATAAAGATCTCTTTTCATAAAAATTGCCTCGCTCCAAAATCTTTTCAAATAACTGATAACCGCATTTAAATCATTTTCAACTTTCATCTGCAGCTCTCTTATGACGTCTTTGACGTATACTGAGTTAACAAGCTCAGTTGCTACATTAACATCTGCAACACTTTTAGAAAGATCATTTAAATTAACGATTTTTCTAGTTCTTTCAATAAGTATATTAGGGTAAACTCCTCTTGCTACATCATCGTAGTCGTAAATTATCGCAACGCCATCCTCACGTCTTGCACACCTTCCTAAACGTTGTATTAGGGCATCTATTGGAGCTATTTCAGTTAATATTGACTTGAAGTCATAGTCAACACCTGCTTCAACAACTTGAGTTGCAACTACAACGTAGTCTTTAAGTCTTTCAGGTTCTTTTTCAAATTTTGTTTCTCGATTTTTTCGAGTAGATAGCTTTAATCTTGAGTGTAAAAGTTCTGCATTAAATCCCATTTCCTTGATTTTTTGGTAAGTCTTAACTGCTTTTTTGACAGTATTGCAAACTATAAGAGCAGGTAGTTTAAGGCTGTGCAGGGTATTTATATCGTCGATTAACTTCTTGTGACGGATTTCTTCAACCTTAAGTAAGCCTCTCCTAGGTTTATCACTAGATGTTACTTCGACTAACTTCAGATTAAATCTATGAGATATATTCTTCAATTCTTCAAGTAGAGGCTGCGGCAAAGTTGCTGTCATTAATATCACTTGAGCTCCGGAGCTAGCTAAATTCACAATGTGATATGGAATTAGGGTCATAGAATACCAGTTAGAGTCTTGGAGAAGCTGAACTTCATCTAATATGACTAGTGAACATGAAAGTTTTCCAAGTGGAAGTAGCAAATGGTGGCCATAAACCCTAAATCCATATGCAGTATAAAATAACGTGTCGTAAGTTGTTAAAACTACATCGCCTTCTAGAAAGGATTTGCAGATGCTGAAGCCACCATAGTCAAGGAGAATAGTCAAAATTAGCGGTTTTAGCCTTAAGCTTATTGACTTACATGCTCTGCAGATCCTGCTATGCATGTTGCTTACTAAGCTCCTAGTTGGAAGAGCATATACTAAACTAAGCCACTTTCTCCATGTAAAAGCACTCGTAAAGTATGGAGTAATAGCAGCTTCAGTTTTTCCTGCCCCTGTAGGAGCCCTCAAAATAACTATATCATTATCTTCATCAAGCGCTCTCCACAAGTCTTCGAAAAAATGAAATTTAATTAGGCTTCTACCCCTATCCTCTACAATAGCTTTAACTATATTCCAGCAGCTATTTATGGTTCCTAGGCCACTGCTAGTTTCACTAGCTCTTTGCATAGATTTACACCTAACCCCCTGTCCAGAGTCCCCGAAGCAAGCCTCGCGAACATGTATAGGTCGTTAATCCTTCTGGTAAACAAGTATCTAAAGAGAGCATCAAGGGATGCGATATCCTTCAGTCTAGCAAGTCTTCTAACAATTATCTGAAGAGCATCAAATGTTCCAACTTCACCCTCGACATAAATTCTCTTTAAGGCATCTATTACAGGGTCAATGCTAATCTCCTCATAACCTCTTATTTGAGGCACTTTCACTATCTCAAATGTCGTTGATAATGCCCTCCAAGAAGCATTGGAGTCAGCCAAAGCTACAACTACGTCTCCACTGAATAGAGTAATAATAAGATTTGTAAATGTACTCAAAGGAAGATCTTCAATATGACGACTTAATTCATTTTTTGCTTGATCCATCTCCGGTCCGTGAATAAACTTTCTAACAACATTCATTGTTTCACATAGAATTTCTCCATCAAAAGTTAGCAAGATCATGTTAGTTCTTCTACGAAAAGTAACAGGTATCATCATTGAGCTTGCTCCAAGCGCAGCAGCGGCTATGCACTGAGGACAAGCAGCATATCGTCTTGCGAGATACTTATATTCTCCAGTTAAATATTTTCCTAAATAAGGCGATAATGGAAGCCAAACTGTAGTCCCCTTACTTCCACGTCCCTCTCTATCTGCATGGCCGGGCTTTAATAGCCTTTCTAAATAATTAATACATGTACTCTTATCGCAAATTGACTTTAAGGCGCCTTCTAAACCTCGCTTGGAACTCTTCATAACGACGCGCGCTCTATTAATTAAGAGATCTAATGTCTCCTCAATGCGCTTCCATGCGGCATTTGCTAAGGCTTCACCAATAACATCGATATCGGCATTAACACTCAAACAAAACAAGCCGCCTAAACCCTCAAGTTCACAACTCAAATTGCTAGAACTGATAGCTTCGAATAGGCCGTACATTATTAGCGTATCCATGAATAAACCATGGCCGGGAGTAAAAATTTTTGTAATCTTCATATTTATCACCTAACTATAAGTTCTCCATCAACATCAAAAACTTCATGTGGAATTGAATATCTAATTTTAACAGTTGAAGGAGTATACGCAATAAATCTTATCCCCTTACGAGTACTATGCATTTTTCTTTCGCATGGGATGATGTAGCCTTTAAGAGTCCTATGCTCATCGCACATTTTAATGTAAAGATATGAACCTTCAACATTAACTAAATCTTCACCATAATGTGGCAAAGGATATTTAGTTTCAACAACTTTAATTTCAATCTTCTTGCAACTTGCTTCCCAAACTTCTACAACAGTACACAGGGATTCAGTGTCGCCTAATCGCTGTATTAAATATAGTGCTTCTGGCTTAACTTCTTCACTTAAAATCCAGACACACTTAAAGATTGCTGAAGTTACATATTCACGATAAAGAGCGTCGGTGAGTTCAACCTCAATAATCTTTCTTGCTTCATCAATTAAACCCTGACTTATCAAATCTAGGAATCGCTTAAATGGCGGAACGGCTTTACTCACCTTCGCTTCAAAGCCTTTGTCAAGTATTCGGAATCTTCTTAATATAACTGGAGAAACCACAACTGCTGGGCTTTCAATAGTTGCTCGAGCAGCCAAAATCATATCTCTAGCAATGTTCAATGCCTTTAATCCAATTTCACGGTGAACACCAATACAATATGCTAATGCACCAACCAAAGTCGAGGGTTGAGGGATTGGAAGAGTAATTCCAACTTGAAAAGCTTCAGGATTTTTAATTGAAAAAATTGGAGAGCGTATTTTAGCGCATATCGCTGTTAAAGCCACTTTTCGACATCCTCCGCAGCACACGCTATTGCTTCACTTAATGATTTTTTCTCTTCAAATACCAATCCCACTTCTCTCAGTGCTTTTGCTGGCTCGCTCCCTACGGCATAAACTTTAAAGTCGCCTTCGCTAAGAAAACCTTTTTCTACGAGGGCCTTTAAGATACCTGCAGTTTCTTCAGCATAATCCATGTAAAATCCATGGATAGCATTTGGAATTGGCCTCTTAGATATTAATATGATAGCTTCCGTTACCTTCATTATCGGCAAAGCTCGAGCTTGAGCAGCGCCGACTTGGCCGCTGAAAACATGTCCTAGAGATAATATTGCAGCTTTGATCCTTATTTTGCGCTCATTAACATCAATGACTTTACTTGGATTAGACTGTGAGCGGCCTGCGTAGGTCAAGTCCATTGTGCATCCAAAGCCATAAAGGCCGCTTGCGTATTCTCTCTTCATAATCATCATAGCTTGCTCAGTTGCTACTGCACCTTTCTCATTAATAACAACTCTATTATGAGTAACAGCACTATACTCAGCTCGTATGTCCTCCACTGGAATTATAAATGAAAACTTGCACACGCTTTCTCTTCTTATTTGCTTATTTGGATCTAGAAAACCGTGAAGATCTTCGATGGCACATTTTTCAATGTATTCAATCTCATCGTTTAATCCAAGATTAGACCTAAACATTACATGACGGCTGCAATTTTCGCATAGCTTGTCGTATCCCCAGCTCTTTAAAAGATCTACAAGCGCTACAGCATGCCAATGCTTAACCATATTGCCAGAAATTACCGGCTCCTCACTAACATCAATACCTTCAGCAGTCCTTCTAACAACAAACATCTTAGACAATGACATGTAATTTCCAACGGCACCTTCTGCATTTGCACTATGGAGGTTAATTAAAGCTCTACCAGTTAAACGAAGATAAACCATTTACTCACCCCCTCTCCTGAATACCTTCATATGCGAGTGCAAGGGAGGCGACTACACTGCCAACAAGCCTGGGATTGTGCTTAGCCAACTCAAGCACTCTGTTTATGCAGTCTCTGCCAACTCTGAATAACTTATCAACGTTTTCGACACCTTCCATAGTAAGCTTGTATTCCCCCCTCGTCAACCCTTCTTTTAATCGCCGCAGTACCCTTTCAAGAACACGTACACTTTCATATACAGCTCTAGCGAAATCTTCGACATCCCTAGGCCTAGCCAGCTTATCGAATAAGCCATAGTTTGCTTCAACAACCTTGTAAGCTGCCAAGTACCTTACAAATGCATCAATACAACGATCAGAGGTTAATGTATTTAGCAACTCTTCCTTTCTCAAGTTAATAGCCTCCATCAAATATTTAATAAATTAAAATACTTAAAAAATTTTCGATTATTTTTCTTAATTATAAAAATTATTAATTAAACATGCAATATTCATGATAAACTATGCAAGTAGCATGCCTAACTTAGTTACTTCAAACTCACGTCCAGTACGTCTAACTAATCCCTTCTCTTCAAGCCATAAGAGGTGTCGATGTATGGTGCTTCGATCCCTATCTAGCGAAGTAGCAATTCTTCCAGTATTTGCAGGACCATACTTGGCAAGAAAATGAAGAACATTTAGCTTCTCCTTAGTAATAATAAAGTCTAAAACTTTATGGACTGGAGGAACCTTTAATGTTTCTCCGCGTCCTTCCAAAGATATTTCAATGTGAGGTTCTTTTTGCCAGCTAGTAAGTAAATAAGCGATAAAAGTAGCTAAGCATAGAGCACGCATACCGCCAACGATAGAAATTGCAACATTGGAATTCACTAAATCAGCGAAAAGCTCTCTAATCCGCCTAACAGCCAGATCTATTGAAGACAAATCAATGATGATTCTTTTAATGTTAATATTGATATTTCCAAGCATCATGCTGCAAATCCTATTAAGATCCATGAAAGCCCTATCAGCTCGCTCATCCTTAAAATTAGGCATTAATACGAAGATTCTAGCTCCATTACGTAAATTATGAGAAGCAACCGCTCGTATAAGTGGTCCTGATTCAAAACCTAAAGTTAAAACAACTGCATCAAACATGTCAGACTGTGCGTTGCTCATACAACATCTCCAAATAATATATGGAAAGATAAAATAAATTCTTCATAACTCAAATGAACACCAGCGTAGAAAATTCATTAACTACTTCATTCAGTCCATCTAAACTTTACAACAAAGCATTATATTAGAAAGATAGAAACACAATGTTATTGGAGCATCTTAAATACCAAAAACATTAGCTTTTATAATATCATAATAAAGGTAGGACAAATTTATTAAGATATTTTTCAAGTTTTTAAATGAATATTTATAAAATACGGCATATGTTTTAAGTTTGGTTGATGTTAGTTTATTTTATTAGTACGTTTAGAAGCAACTTTTCTAGGTTTGTTTCTGTTTTGGCGTCTATTGGTATTATTTTTGTGATTTTTCCTTTTTTGTGTGCTATGATTAGGTTTGTTGCGTTGTTTAGGTGGCATGCGTGGTTTGTTATTATGTTTATTTTTTGTCCTACTTTGATGTCTTTTTCTTTGGTTATGTCTAGTTTTGCTACTTCTTGGGATACTGCTGTTATTATTGCTTTTGGGTGTTTTATTGCTTGTCCATATCCTTTTATGTTTCCTCTGATTTGTTTGTCGATGTATTTGCTTCCTGCGTTTATTATTGCTGTTTTTCCGTTTGAGTGTTCTGGTATTGATGTTATTGTTGCTAGTAGGGTTAGGGCGCAGTTTTCTAGTTTTGCTGATCCGTATGCTAGTGCTTGGGTTCGGTCGTAGTATATGTAGTTGCCCGGGAATAGGTGGGTGTAGATTGGTTCTTTTACGTCGAATCTGAAGGTTGGTGTTGATCCTGCTCCTACTATTTCAGCTTCAAGGTTATTGGCTTTTAGGGATTTTAAGGCGATTTGCATTTGCTGGGCGGCTTGCTTTGCTATTTCTTCGACTTCCTTGGGGTTTTTGGCCTTGTACGCATTTCCTTGATGAGTTGCTATGCCTATGAATTTTAGGTTTGAGTATTTTTCGAGTTTCTTTGCGAATTTTCCAACGTTTTCCGGCTTTACGCCGTATCTGTGATAGCCTACATCTACTTTGATGCAGTATTCTGCTTTTAACTTTCTTTCCTCTAGTTTATTGTTCAAGAATTCTGCTACGTCTAGATTATCTATTCTTAGGATTACTCTTGCGCCGTTTTCAATTAGATTTGCTATTCGATTGAAGTTTTCTTTGTCTGCTATTGGGTAGGCTAGCATAACTGTGCTGGTTACGCCTGAGTTTATTAGTGCTTCTGCTTCAGTTATGGTTCCGCATAGGAAGCCGTTTGCACCTGCTTTCTTTTGAAGTTTTGCAATGTATGTTGATTTTGAGGTTTTGAACATTGGCCACAGGATTTTTCCATTTAACTTTGCCTTTCTTGCTGCTTCCCAAATATTGTTCATTAATTTTTCTAGGTCTACCAGTACGATTGGTGTTGGTAAATCTGTGATGTATAGTGCAGTCATAACATCTAATATAGTTTGCAGACCATATATTATTGTTGCGACTTTCGTTAAATGATCCACAATGATTAGGATCAAAATGGTGCAGCGTTCGATAGAATGCATTTATATTAATGATAGTATTACAACTATTTTATTTATTAGTGTAAAAGAGATTTGCATAGTGAGTAAACTTTTAGATGTTCTTTCTTCTAATTTATATTTGGTGAAAGTATCTTGATTAGCACTTTTAGTCAGAAGTTTGATATGCTTATGGTCTTATTTTCCTTATTATTTGTAGTTGTTGTTCCTTCTGTTATGAATTTATTCGTTTTTTAAAGAAAAAAGTTAATTTATAAGATCTATAATGCAAAATTTGGTAACTTTCTATTGATTAATTTAATTGAATAACTTTATATTTCAACATTTATCAATTTAGATGGGGGATTTTTGTGTATGATTCTCTGATGGGTGGCAGGCAGTGGCCATTTAGGTTTCAATTATTTGTTTATGAGCCTGGTAGGCGTGTGATTGGGTTTCATTTAGTTTTGGATCCTCGCTCAATTTATAGGGCTTGCATTATTGGCGGTATCACGAACGTTTTTGCTTCTAGGGGAATTCCAATTATAAATTTCGCCGTATCTCTAACTCCATTTGAAAAGAACCACTGTGTATTATATGTTGACCTGAGTAATAATGAGGATGTTGATGTTATGGATTTACTTTCAGATTTAAAGCATGTTCCATACGTAGTTGATGTTATTTTAATCAAACCGCTTTTTGATGGCTTTGCTGCCGATCCATATTTCTTCCCGTTGATATTTGGCGATGAGAGGGCCGTCATCTTTTTAAAGAGGGGGTATGAGGGATTGATTAAGCATGGAAGGAAAAAGCTCGGCTCAGGATTTGACGCCATACTATACCTTGAAGGATACAATTTAGGTGCAAATACATTTTTGCGGTGGTATAAGGAATTGGCCGATAAAAGTTCTGAAAACCTACTGAAAATGGCTAAAACACTCTTCCAGCAAGTTGGATATGGAATTATAGTTATTGAATCCGTAAATACGGAAAGAGCTGAGGCAATCATTAGAATTTACGACAACTTTGAATGCGAGCTTTTTAGGGGATCTGATAAGCCCGAATCCCACTTAGTTAGGGGAATGATTGCAGGATGGTTTAGCCAATTTTTCAATAAGAATGTTATAGCAATAGAAACCAAGTGCATCGCTAAGGGCGATCCATACTGCGAATTTCAAATTAAGCCAAAATAATATTCATTTGATTTTGACATCGAAATTGATGTTTTAGTCAAATTAATCAATTAAATAAAAGTTTTCAATACTTACTTATGCTATGAGCAACATGTTTATTGAAGTGCAGGCTTCGCGCATCAATGTGGATTTGAGGAAGATTCTGCTAGCAGCATTGGCATTCATAGTTTTTGCAGCTAGTATACATTTTTATTTGGAGAGCCTAAGTGAAATGATCGTAATTTCTAATGATCCCGACTTTTTAAGTGGGGAGAGCTGGAATGTAGGGTTCTACTCTGCAGATGCAACATCATATTACGTGTACCATAATGATGTTTATGCTTTTCATGTTGTCGACTTCACTGGAGATGATAAACTTGGTTGGGGCTTTGCTCATCAGGGATTGCTTCCCCACGGTTGGGGTCTCGCACCACCATTAAATTTTATGGTTGAAGTTAATCCTCGATGTCCTGGCCGGTTAATTCTAGAAATTAAGTTGAAGCGCTCCAAAGTTACTTGGCTTAATGGCAGCATTCCACATTGGCTAAGTAGATATGGATTTAGGGGACATTGTCAAATAGGATTGATGCTTTGCTTTGAAATTCCAGGCAGAAATTACAATGCGAGCACAATTGTTGCTGACTCGAATTTTCAATTTGAAGTCACCTTTTTGAGGTGTAGATTGAAATTTGACGGTGAAGTAGCATTTCTAGGCGATGATTACCCATTTTGGACTCCTGAATACGATAACGATACTCATGTGCTTTTCAGCATAACCCAAACATCCAGTGGCAAGTGGAATGAAATTAAAATTGACTTGACGCTATACTTATGGAGAGCGTGGAAAGCAGTTTCCAACCGCTTCGGAGAAGTCGGTTATGTTAGGTTAAGGTGGATTAACTTTTACATTGAAGTTCTAAATGCTCAAATAGATGTTGAAGTCGATTACATTAAATTAATTTACAAGCCTAGGCCGAAAATTGCATGCGGATTATAGCGTCACTTTACCCTAACAATTTTAATTGTATGCTCATACTCCTCAAGTATGCCGTAGGTTAATACGGCTATTTCGCCGGTTTTCAGCTCTCCAAGCTTAATGAGCTTCATGTAGGTTGCATCAACCCCTTCATGGTAATCCTTAGCCTCAACTCTAAGAGGCTTAATGCCCCACACTATAGCCAGCTTCCTCAAGGTTTTAATATTATTTGAAGCTGCATAGAATGGAGTTGCCGGCCTAAACCTAGCTATTCTTAAAGCAGTTCTACCCATCTTAGTGTAAACTGCTAATTTTGCGTTTAATGATTCAGATAATACAACTACGCTATATGCAAAGCTTAACTTCACATCTCCAACTCCTAGAGATGGGCGGCTCACCATCACCTTCGAATCATAAGCATCAATTATTCTCTTAAGCCACTTAACCGCCTCCAATGGATGCTCACCAATAGCAGTTTCCCCCGTAAGCATTATCGCATCAGCACCCTCACTGATCGCATTAACTACATCCGTAACTTCAGCCCTCGTAGGAGATGGATTTTCAATCATCGATGAAAGAACTTGAGTAGCCACGATAACAGGCTTCCCCATCCTTAAGCATTCATCTATAATTTTCCTCTGAAGCAAAGGAACTTTCTCCAGTGGAAATTGCATTCCCAAGTCGCCTCTTGCAACCAAGATTGCATCCGACAATCTAACTACATCAGACAAATGATTCACTCCGCCAACGCTTTCAATTTTCGCCATGACTCCAATTTCATTAGCCCCAAACTCATCAAGAATATCTCTGAGAAGCCTAATGTCCTCCCCACTCTTAACGTAGCTTAAAGCTATATAGTCAAAGTCATTTTTAACTGCAAATTTTATGCAATTCAAATCTCTATCACTTATTGTTGGAACAGGAATTTCCTTCCCTCTAATCACAACCCCCTTATTCGAAGTCAGCCTACCAGCCGTCAAGGCCTTAACCCTAACTTCCCCCTCGCCTAGACCATCAACCTCGAATATGAGGTTACCATCATCCATTAAAATTAAATCACCAACTTCAACAACCTCAAAGAACTCCTTAACAGGTAATGGAATAGTCTTACTTTCAACATCTCCTGAGCCCTTAAGCTTAAACTTCAACTCATCCCCAAATTTAAAGCGAATCTCACCAGGTAATTTTCCAATTCTAACAGAGCCGCCCCTCAAATCTCCAATTAGAGCTATTGGCCTTAAAACTTCACCATCAGCTTTTCTAACCGCCCTAACATATTTGGCCCACTCTTTCTGATCAGCATGGCTAAAATTCACTCTCAATCCAGATGCTCCAGCTAAAACAATCTCCTTAATTAGATTTGCAGATGAAGGGCCAATAGTAGCTATAATTTTAACTTTGCTCAACTGGGCACCTCCTGCGCTTCTAGCCAGAATATAAGAACCATGAGGAGCTTAAAGAGATTGTGGCGAAATGAAAATAATGCTACCGTTAAAAATAGAAATTTGAAATTTGCTTTAAAATAAGTGAGGGAAGGCATGGATAGCAAGAAACTTGAATTTTGGGGCAAGAGCAGCCTAGTTGAAATGACTTCCAAGGAGCTGAAGATATACTTAGGCTGGGACCAAATAGTACTACCGCTAATATTCACTCAAAGCAGAGTGCCAACCAAAGTTATACCGCTAAGCAGGATAAGGCGCATAAACCTTCGAAACGACATTAGGGTTGAAATTACTTGGGATGAAGCCGACGAGTCCGGCGTAATTTATAGAACTATGCAAATAGAAATTGAGCTTCACAAGAACGATGCAAATAGGCTTTATCATGCCCTCCTCGACATAATGAAGGGCGTAAGCTTCAACAGAATAGTAGAGCGGTACTCACCTGAAGCTAAGCCGAAAAATGTGATTAGAGATGAAGAAGTCGTCATAATCTTCAATGACCACCACAAAATCGCATCAATAATTGAGCCCGAAATCTATGAAAACTTCTATGAGGAAAAGGGAAAAAGGCTATTAATGCTCAAGCGAGGCGGCATATTTGTACCTAAACCAAAAACATACCTTCCACCACACATCAAGCAAAGCATCCCATACTCAGAAGTGCAAAAAGTTGAACCTCCAGTTAAAAGAAATGGCAAATACGTGGTCAACGTGAGTCTAATTAATGGAGAAACAATAAAAGTCAAATTCAACGACATTGGAAATGCAATTAATTTCCACCAAATGCTAAATAGCAGAGCATCAAAAGTAGAAAGAAGAGGAATTCAATTAAAGCCAACTACAGGCAAAACCCTAGCTGTAGGAGGAGTATTGTTCATAGCTTCATACTGGCTATTAACAAGCATTATAAGATTACCATCGAGAACTGCAAGCATCTATGCACTAATGATCTGCCTACTTGGAATAGCAACTTCATGGCTTTTAAAGAGAAAAAGTGAAGGCTTCGCTACATCAGGTTACAAGTAGATGAAGCAAGCCACCTTGAACCGCCCTTCTAAACTCCAGTGCAATTCTATCGCCTAAACTCATTCTCCTTGCATATCTTGCATTGACATACTGCCCGCCAATTCCCATGTGAACGTTAGTTCCTCCCCCATGCCTTAAAGCAAGATCCTGAGTAACTGGAATGTGCATTGGAGCCTCAGCCTTAGAGGTATCGTAGAGCCCAAAGCTCAACTCATCAACAGCAATTTGAGGCTTTAAACTAGCAGGCAAACCATACTCGCTGGGCAAACCCCAAGTTATTAGGGTCTGCAAGCACCATGCACCAATAATTCCAGGAGGCTCATGCTCCCTCAAAGTAAGTATCAATCTATTTGCGCACCTAAGCACATCCTTCAACAGCGACTCCCTAATGCTTACAAGCGCGTGAAGCGTAACTTCAAATGATGGAGTGATCTTCTCCAACAGCTTTAACTGCACATCCGCGGGAAGCCTCTTCAACCCATCAAGAATGGTTTCTCTACGCTCATCAATAGATAGAAACTCATTAGCCAAGCAGGTTCTCGCTTCATCCAACATCAACTTATAAAGCTTAGCATAAAACTCCTCTACGCTTCCCCAGCTCTTCAACTCATTCAATGGTGAGAAGAAGAAGTTGAAGTTAGCGTGTGGCCCCAAAATCAGCTCTTCAACCCTAGCATGCTTCAAGCACTCCAAAGTTAGCTCTCCACGCTCAATCGCCCTCTCAACCCTTAATTCCAAATCCTCCGAATCCGCAGCGAAAATGAAAGCTCTCTCAAACTCGCGCTCAGGATGAGGAGCCTTCAAAATTAATGGCCTATCAACTCGCTCTTTAAGGGAAATGCCGCTCGCAGTAACTTTAAACTCAATAGCTTTTGGATATGGTATTCCAGCCTTCTCCAAAAACCAATAATAATCCCTCTCAATACCTCTATTCTCAATTTTTAGAAGCCTTCTAGACCCAAAGATCGGTACGGAAAAGTCATTCTCAATTTTAGAGCAATAGTCGTCTCCACCCACATAAACGGTGAAAGCCCTATTTGGAATTTGAACTGCTTCAAGCTCAATCAACTCATCAACATGCTTGAGAATTTCATCATACCTGTCAAGCACTAGAATAGCGTACCTCCACTTCCTCCCCTTCAAGTCCTTTAAATCGCTAACAACATGAACATCCCTTGAAACAACTGCGGGAAGATCCTCAATAAACTCATCAGGCTTCCCAGCAATAGCATTTTGAAGATAAATTACTGCTCTCTCCCTAGTAGTGTAAATTATTGCTTTAAGGCCGTAATCCCTAGCTCCACTCCAAGCATCAAGTGCAGAGTGGGAACCAATAATAAGCATGCTTGGATTCTCATAGCTCTTTGCTATTTCCTGCATTTCCAACCTATCAATCAACGCATCATCTCCTCCATCACGAAGAAGCTGAAGATTCATAACGCGTATGTCCAACGGAATGCCGGTCCAATAAGCAATCTTAATAAATTTAATATAAGCTTAACCTTACAAAATCACATAAATTTTAAACAATCAATTAAAATTTGGGAAGTGGACACAACTTAAAATATGGAGAAGCCAAGTATTATTCGGCGAATCATGTTCAAGATCCGATTGAGGTGAATCCATGAGCATTAAATTTGAATCAACCCCTGTATGTCCACTAGAATGGAGGTATGGAAGCCAAGAAATGAAAAGGCTATTCACCAAGGAAAACCTCCTAAGAGTCAGGCTAATGGTTGAAGCTGCACTTGCACACGGCTTGGCAGCCTCAGGAATAATAGATCCAAAAGCAGCTGAAGAAATTGAAAGGGCCATTGGAAAAGTGGATTTGAAAAGGGTTGAAGAGATAGAGGCAAAAATAGGTCACGACATCATGGCTCTAGCTTTAAGCTTAGCAGAAGCAGCAGGAGAAGCTGGAAAGTACGTCCATCTCGGAGCAACAAGCTACGATATCGTAGATACGGCTTGGGCCGTAATACTTCGAGACGCGCTTAAGATAGTTAAGAACAAGCTAGCCCAAGTAATCAAAATCCTAATGAAATATTCAAAGGAATTCGAGGAAACCATGATGCCGGGAAGAACCCACGGCCAACACGCACTTCCAATAACACTTGGATTCAAATTTGCAAACTATGTTTACGAGCTAGCCAGAAGCTACGAAAGAATAGTTGAACTCGAAAGGAGATTGATCAAAGGCAAGATGGCCGGAGCAGTTGGAACAATGGCAGCATGGGGCGAAAATGGATTCACCATTGAAAGAGAAACGCTAAGAAAATTGAACTTAGAGCCACATGCAATTTCAACCCAAGTAGCTCCAAGAGACAGCTTTGCAGAGCTGGTTTCAGCCATCGCAATTCTTGCAAGTCAGCTTGATAGGCTTGCCATTGAAGTGAGAGAGCTAATGAGGCCGGAAATAGATGAATTAGCTGAAGGAATAGGTGAGAGAGTTGGAAGCAGCACAATGCCCCAAAAGAAAAATCCGGTTACAGCAGAAAAAATTTCAGGGTTAGCAAAAATCATTAGAAGCTTAACCATAGCAGCACTGGAAAACATCCCGCTATGGCATGAAAGAGATCTAACTAACAGCAGCAGTGAACGAATAATAATTCCACACACCATGATAACCATAGATGAAATGCTAAACTCAACCATAAGCCTCCTAAGAAACCTAATAATTAAGCCAGAAAAAATGATGAGAAACCTGCAATTAACAGGCGGAGCAATAATGTCGGAAGCAATAATGATGGCGCTTGCAAGGAAGGGATTAGCTAGACACGAAGCCCACAGCATACTGAGAAGAATAATGAAGAAAGCGGAAAGAAATAAGAAAAGCTTCAAAGAAGAGCTTCTCAAAGACGAGGACATAAAGAAGTACTTGACTGAAAGGGAGGTTGAAGAGCTCCTAAAACCAGAAAAATACTTGGGGCAGACAGAAAAACTTATTGATAGAGCATTAAGGTACGCTGAAGAAGTTCTAGGTCATAAATAGCTTGTAAAATACGTAAGAAGGCATAGAACGATGACAATATAGTATTTCTATAGAAATGCTAAACCTTTAACCTCCTACGATAAGCAAAATCCCCATAATCGCTTCTTATAATAAGTTCATTATATTGTGCAACGCCCTTCTCAACCCTTCCAATAATGTAGGCATCCACCCCAAACCTATCACAAATGCTAATAACATCTTCAGCACACTCCCTATCAACTATGAACTCGAAGCCCACACCCATGTTAAAAACTTCATACATTTCCCTCCAACCCACCTTCCCCTCACGCTGAATTAATAGGAAAATTGGATCTGGAGGGGGAAGGCTGTCCTTGACGTAGCGGACGTTTAAGCCGACCCTCAATATCTTCGTCAATCCTCCACCAGTATTGTGAACCAAGCCCTTAACTGCGCTTCCACACTTCTCAAGCACTTCAGCAATTATTGGAGCATAAATGCGAGTTGGAGAGAGGAGAGCCTCCCCAACAGTCATTCTCAACTCATCCAAGTAGTCGTCAACGCGGAATCGCCCATAATACTTTCTATCAGATGAGGACTCACAAACTTCAGGATACCTTAATGCATACTCTCCAGTTAATAGGGAGTGCCTAGCCAAAGTCAGCCCATTACACATTATACCACTATTCTCAAACTTCTCGAACTTCGCTCTCCCACCACTTCTAAGTCCAACAATGACATCGCCTGCAGCAACCCCATCACCACTAATAGCCTTTGAAAGATCGACAGTGGCAAAAACAACTCCAACTACATCGAGAGTCCTAACTTGATCAGGAAGGTCGGCCGTCTCTCCACCAGCAAATAATAATCTGAATTTCCTACTTAAATTGCAGCTTGAAGTTGAAAGGAAATTTAGCACTTCCTTAAAGCCAACGCTTAATTCCTTTAGAACTTCAAGTCGAGGTAGATTTAATGGATTAATTGCAATGTAATCGGCAAATAAAATTGGCTCAGCACCTACAGTGACTACGTCATCAACGTTCATTGCAACAACATCTTGAGCTAAACCCCTAAACCACCTAACATCGCCAGTTTCCCTGAAATATAGGTATGAAATCACAGGCTTACTGCCAGCTCCATCGACATGGAGAATCAAGCCTTCACCAAACCTATCATCCTTAATAATGCTCGCAAAAGCATGAGGATAAACTTCCTCAACTAACCTCTTGAAGAACTCCACTCCAGACTTACGCACATCAACGCCAAGCTCCAGATACTTGGACCCGTCAGCCATTTACCATCAAGTTAAGTATCAACCTTAAATCTATTTAACCTTATACTAACCTACGTCAAGGTGATTTCCATGCCGAAGGTGTCATTAATAATAGGAAGTGAAAGCGATAGGATGTTGGGAGATAAAATTCACAATCTACTCAAGAAATTCGAAGTTGAAGTTGAATATAGAATTTTATCAGCCCACAGGAATCCAAGGGAATTGGAGAACTACATTAATGAAACAGAAGCCGAGGTTTTCATAGCAGTTGCAGGACTATCAGCTGCACTTCCAGGCTTCATTGCATCCAGAACATTAAAGCCAGTCATAGGAGTACCCAGAAGCGTTAAACTAGGAGGGCTCGACGCACTGCTCTCAATAGCTCAAATGCCCCCAGGAGTACCAGTGGCGTGCATGGGCATAGATAATGGCGAAAACGCAGCTCTACTAGCAATATCAATTCTAGCCCTGAAATATCCAGACCTCAAGGAAAAGCTCGAAAAATATAGAGAGGAGAGAGCTGGGAAAAGCGCCAAAATAATAAGTTGAGGGAAAATTAAGCAATTTCATCCACAATGTAGCCGACCATGGATCTAAAGATTAGCCATCCATCAGCATATGTTGAATCAACCACTCCACTTGAAGTGTAATCTGGAAGCTGCCATGAGTAAACAGCCCTCTCAGGATGAGGCATTAAACCCAAAACATTACCCTTAGGATTGCATATGCCAGCTAAGTCGTAAATGGAGCCATTTGGATTTAAGGGATACTCACCATTAGCAGGCTCACCATTTGGCTTAGCATACCTAAAAACAATTTGATCCTGAGCAATTAGCCTATGCAAATAATCTTCACTGCCAAGTATGAATCGACCCTCACTATGAGCAACAGGCATTCTAAGCACAGCTCCAAAAGGCAATTCCCTAGTGAAAATGCACTTCCCCCTATTTTCATGCCTCAAGTAAATCCACCTAGCCTCAAATTTAGCTGAAGTATTTGGAGCAAGAGCAGCTTGAGGCTCCTCCCCAAAACTCCATCCTGGAAGTAAGCCGAGCTCCACCAACACTTGAAAGCCATTGCAAATACCCAATATTGGCCTTCCACTTTCAGCAAAATTCAAAAACGAGCGCCATAAATGCGCTTTCAATTTCTTAGCCCAAATAGCTCCAGCCCTAACTCTATCTCCATAGGAAAAGCCGCCTGGAATAACAAGACCATGATAGTCGAATAGGTTCAACCTGCCATCAACAAGCCTATTAGCGTGAACTACATCAGCTACGGCTCCAGACTCCCTCAAGGCTCTAGCAGTTTCTTCATCGCAATTGGTTCCAGGAGCCCTAAGCACTAAAACCTTAACCCTCATTTCAAACCACTCTTCCAAGCATTTCGAAGCTCCCGTAAACTTAAATTAACAATGCAGCATTCACCATTTATACCGTAAATCTCAAGCCTACTCCTACTAGTAACTTCTCCAATTAAGGAGTAGGCGCAGCTCACCGACGATGCAAGCCTCTCAAACTCGCTTCTAAACTCCCTCTTTACCTCAACTAGGAAGCGGCCATTACTCTCAGAAAACAGCAAATGGTCATTTCTATCAACATTTATTCTCCTAACCCTATTAAGCCAAATTTCAGCTCCAAAATCGCTTGAAAAAGCCATTTCAGCAATAGCTACTCCCAAGCCTCCATCAGAAAGGTCATGGCAGGAAGCAATGAAGCCCAGGTCAATCGCCTCAGTAATGCACTTCATAGCCCTCTTCGACTCATCAGCATAAACCTTGGGAACCGAACTACCAACATAACCTTTAAGCCTATAGTACTCTGAGCCGCCAAGTTCTCTGCGGGTTAAGCCAATCAAGTAAATTGGATTTCCAGGCCGCTTAAAATCAACTGAAACAGCCTTCCTAATATCAGGGATAACGCCAACAGCAGTTATAAGCAAAGTGTACAGTACGGGTCCAAGGGGAGACTCGTTGTAAAGGCTATCCTTACCAGATATGAATGGAACGTTAAAAATCTTAGCAAAATCATAGCACGCCTTAACTGCCTTAAAAAGCGCTCCAAGCCTATCAGGCTTTTCTGGATTCCCCCACGTAAAGTTATCTAGGATTGATATGCGCCTCCCACCAACAGCCACATTATTTCTCAAGGCCTCCTCAATACTTGAAGCAGCCATCCAATATGGATCAATCCTACTGTACCATGGCTTCAAACCCACAGATATGACCACGCCCTTCCAAGAATCATCTAAGGGCTTTAATACAACGGCGTCATTTGGGCCGCCGTGAATGCCTTGAAGAGGCTTCAAAGCAGTGTTACCCTGCACTTCATGATCATAGGTCCTAATAACCCCCTCCTTGCTAGCAATATTAGGCGAGGAAAGAAGCTTCAACAGCTCTTCAGCTAAGTCATCAGGCTCAGGAAAATCAGGTTCAATAGGAACTTCAGCTCTTAAACTAGCTCTCCTAACAATCCTTGGCGGGGAAAGGAGAAAGTCTACATTTAAATCAGCAATCAAGAAACCCTTAAAGTAAATCTTAATCGAATCAGATGAAGTAAATTCACCTATAACTGAGGCTTCAAGCTCCTCCTCGCCGACTATCTCCAAGACGCGTTCAACATTCCCCTTTGGAACAGCAAGCAGCATTCGCTCCTGAGATTCAGAAATCCAAATCTCCCAAGGAGCCATTCCAAGTTCTCTCAAATGCAACTTATCGAGAAAAACCTCTGCACCTCCACCCATTCTATGAGCCATTTCAGCAATGGCAACTGCAAGCCCCCCACCGCCCAAGTCAGTTATGCCTGAACCCAACCCCTCATCCCTAATTCTAAGTACAGCTCTCCTCAACTTCTCCTCTTCAATTGGATCTGGAATTTGAACAGCAGATCGGTAGGAAAGCTCTGAATCCTCCCTCAAATCAGCTGACGCAAAAGTTGCTCCATGAATTCCATCCCTCCCAGTCTTATTTCCAACAACAATTATCGAATCACCCGGACTAACTTTCCAAAAATACTTGGACTTCGGCAAAACTCCAACGCAGCCAGCATAGACAATGACATTGCCAACATAACCTTCATCAAAGCATATGGCTCCAGCAACGGTAGGTATACCCATGTTATTTCCATAATGACCTATTCCAGCAACAACTCCCCTAAAGAGGTATCTTGGATGCTTAATGCCTGGCGGCAATTTCTCATAAGGGTAGTTTAATGGCCCAAAGCAGAGCACATCGATCAGCGCTATAGGCTTAGCCCAAACTCCAAGTACATCGCGAATTACACCTCCAACTCCAGTAGCTGCTCCACCAAATGGATCTATAGCTGAAGGATGATTGTGGGTTTCAACCTTAACTGCAATAGCGTAGTCCTCAGTAAAGTCTATTATCCCAGCATTATCCTTCAAGAATGAGATAACCCACGGAGCATTAACCTCCACGGTCGCCCTCTCAATAAAGCTTTTCAGCATGTTCTCAACCAAAACATTTCCACGCTCATCAACGATAGTTGCTTTAAACGTCTTATGCCTACAGTGCTCAGACCAAAGCTGACCAATTGTTTGCAGCTCAATATCAGTTGGATTTCTCCCCAATCGCTTAAAATAGCTCTTAACTGCGATCATTTCGCTTAAACTCAAATTTAGCCCCATGACTGAGCTTATTTCCAGAAGCTCATCCTCTGAAGCCTCCAAAACTTCAACTTCATATATTTCAAATGGCATTGGCAGCTTCCTGAACTTCATGCCCTCTCAACCCTAAACACATAATTGTCCTTAACTGGATTGGCTAGAAGCCTCCTGCACATTTCCTCTACCATTCGCTTAGCATCACCTTCATCCTCAGCTTCAAGCAATATTCGATAGACCTTCCCCACTCGAGTTGAAGTCACTTGGTATCCCAAGTCCCTTAAAGCCTCCATTACAGCCTGCCCCTCAGCATCCACAAGACCCTCTTTAAGCCAAACCTCAACCCAAGCCACAAACCTAACCATAAAACCACCTAAAACGCGTATGCTATGCACTTTTCAGCAAAATGAGCTATTTGCTCGGCAATTTTCCTGGCCGTGGCGAGATCTTCATGGCAAGCCATAGCTAAACCCATCCTCCTAGCAGGATAGGCTGTGGGCTTCCCGAAATACCATACGTCACCGGGAAGCCCTCTCCTTCTAATGTAAGAGTAAATGGAGAATGCATCCCACTTCACAACTGCAGCGGACTTGAAGTCGCGCTCCGGAGCTAGAATCACGTGAGCAACATAGTACTTGTCATCGGATATGAGCTCCACATCAGATTCAATCACTGGAAGACCCATTGAAGCTAATAGGTGCAGCTCGCCCTCATCTCTCCTTAAAGCCCACCTAGTCACCATGCCAGTATCATGAGGTCTATTAGCAAACTCGCTATTGAAAACCTCTCCATCCAAAACGAACTGCTCAATAGCATAGATGCCAACTCCACCCAAGTAGTCGGCTATCCTCCTAGCGTAATCCTGACATTTACGCTTAACATCCTCCGAAATGGTATATGGAAGCCAGCTCTCATGATAGGTTGCCTCAGGCCTATAATGCTCAATGGGCGGAAGAAGCGTGGTGACAATGTTTCCACCTTCATCGAAGTGCCTTAAAACAAGTTGAGTAACTTCAACCCCCCTAACCTTGAGGTCAGATAGGTAGCGCTCAACAATAACTTCATCTCCCTTCCCCCTTGCATGCTTAACCGCATAATCATATGCCCTCTCAACATCAGCCCACGTTCTAGCTATAGTAGTTCCATGACCGCTGGACGTCATTATTGGCTTGATTATTAGCGGTAGACCCATATCCCTAGCAACCCTCTTCAACTCATCTTCGCTATCGGCATAAGCCCACTCAACCCTTGGAACAGCAACTTTATCGAATAATAGTTTGGTGCTAAGTCTATCCATCCCTATGAGTGGAGCATATGGAGTTGAAATAACATTATAGCCCTCCTCAACGCCCAGCTTAAATATCCTCAAGGTGTCGGCGCGCTCAATCTCAAGAAATATGGCGTGTGGATTGTCCTCAGGGTTCTCAACATATTTTTTAATGCACTTTTCAAGCAAATCTCCATTAAGCATGTCCACAACTTCACATTCATCCGCTACATCCTGAGCCGGAAAGCCCTCATACCTATCTATGGCCACAGTCTTCACTCCACCATTAACTCCACCAAAAACCCTCTTAGCCGCAGTTAATACTAGATCTCCAAGCTCGCCGCCTCCTATAGATATGTACGTGAATGGCTTCCTTGGATTTAATTCAACAAGCGGCTTCAACCGCTCCTCATACTCTCTCTTAAAGGAGTGAGCTTCATCGATTAATTTAAGCCTGGATTCAATAGCCTTCAACTTCAACCACCAGCCTTAATCTCCCTAATAAGCAGTTCAACCGGATTTATCCTGCCAATTTTGGGAAGCCAATCTATTCGCTTACCCAAAATGCCCCGCTCCTCACGATACTTGTAGAGCCTCCTAACCCTCTCAGCAACGGCCATTCTCCTTTGAATCATCTCAGCAGACCCTATATCCGACCTGTAAAAAATGCCCCAGCCATCGAGCAGCTTAACTGGATTTAAACTTAAACACTCATCTATTCTTCTGGAAGCTTTAGGCGGATCTTCAGCCAAAGCTAAGATTTCAAGCATCCTCGAGCCGCCAGTTATCATCCTGCCATCATCCTGAAGGTGAACTGAGCCCCAATAAAGCTTGCAGCCAGCCTCCTTTATCAGCCGCTCATCAACGCTCACTTCATGCCCCTTAGCTAGGCTTCTAAAGTCAGGATAGCCCTTAGGGGCAATGGCCTTGACAACAGTCGCCTCATCGGAAAACTCTATCTTCAATTTACTCAGCCTCCCATCAATGATTGCTTCAAAAATGTCAATTATGTCGGTTTTCAGCAGAGCAAGCACATTAACTGCTTCAGGATCTCCAAGCCGGGAATACATTTCAATCAGCGTTGGGCCCTCAACCTCAGTAAGCATCATCTGGCCGGCAATAAAGCCCCTATACTTCTCCCCAGTAACATCCTGCACTGCACGAACCATAGCCTTAACAATCTCAAGGCTTCGCTCATACTCCTCCAACGTTATGAATGGAAGAAGCCTTCCACGGCCAGTGTATGAGCCCATCCCGCCGGTTTCAGGCCCAATATCGAAGTCATATGCATGCTTATTATCCTGCACCAAAGGCATTCCAACAACAGTATAGCCATCAACAAAGCATTGAAGCGTGTACTCCGGTCCCCAAACCTTCTCCTCAACAAGTATTCTCTCATCAACATCCCCATACTTCCTCATGTACTCCTCAAGCCACTTAATGTGCCTCTCCTTAAACTCCATCTTCTCCTTATGAAGATAAGCCTGCAAGTCCTCAACAACCTTAACACCCTTCCCACCAGCCTGCCTAGCAGGCTTTAAAGCCACATTTTGAAGCCAAGTTAAAGTTTCGGAGAAGCGCTGCAAATCCTCCAAAGCTTCAGCATATGACTTGTAAGTCCTGAAGAGAAGCTTTCCGGGAACATCATATTTCCACTGAAGCCGCCTCATCTCAGCCTTTGACATCTCAATTATTGAAACGCTTCTCTTAGCACCTATGCAGGGAATACCTCTTCTCTCAACTTCATCAGGCACGCCATGAAAGTTAGGCTCCTCAGGTCCAACTACAACCACATCAACACTCCAATTATCCGCCAACTCAGCAACTTTTTCAGCATCAATGGTTCTAGCCAACGCATACTCTCCACCACTCCTCTTCACAAGCCTATAAATGCCCGGATTCCTAAGCTCACTAACCCAGTAGATCCTAACTTCATGGGAGCTTCTAGCTATGGCTTCAGCCAGCGCATGCTCTCTCGCACCTCCACCAACACCCATGACCTTCATTAAGGCTCACCTCCCCTCCAACACTTAAGGCAGAGAGAATTGCGAGGTAAACCAATAGAGCTAGCCAATTCATCTAAAGCGAGAAAGTGAAAGCTATCAGCCCCCACAACCTCGGCAATTTCACTCTCAGAAAGAGAACGGCCAATCAATTCATCTGGAGGAGGAATCTCAACTCCATATGGGCATGAACACCTAAATGCTGGGCTGCCAATGCGAACATGAACTCTCCTAGCACCCCTACGCTTCAAATTCCAAACGGTATTCCTCAAGGTCGTCCCCCTAACAACACTATCATCAATGAGAACTACATCCCTGCCATCAACCGCACACCTAATAGGATTCAACTTCAATTGAACTCCAACTAACCTCTCAAACACCGAGGGCTTAATTGCAGTTCTAACCTTACGCCCAGTAGTTACGAAACCCAAGTCAAGTGGAATGCCAGTGACCCTCGAAAAGCCTATAGCGAAGGGAATTGCAGTTTCAGGAACCCCAATAACAGTGTCAGCCTTAACTGGAAAGCTTCTACCCAGCGCTTCACCAATCCTCTCCCTAACCGCGTAAATGGATATTCCATTAATTACCGAGTCAGGTCTAGCCAAGTATACGTACTCGAAGCTGCAGTACGCTGGAGGAGAATTAACCTTAACTTGAGCTCTCTCAATACTATAAGGATCAAACTTTATGATTTCACCAGGCTTAACGTGAAAGACATGCTCCATGCCAAGAACATCTAAAGCAGAAGTCTCAGATGCAACAGCGCCCAAGTCGAAACCTAAAGAGCCTATTTCAAGAGGCTTAACTCCCATCCTATCCCTCCCAGCAATCATAACTTGATCCTCAGTTAAAGCAATGAATGAGAAGCCTCCATCAACCTCCCCGACAATCTTAACGGCAGCTCTCAAAGGATCTCCAACCCTACTAATCTCGTCTGAGAGAATCTCGGCGAAAGCCCTCCAGCAAGCATGTCTATCACCGCCAAGAAGCGGCATTCCATCGCCAATCACCACAAGCCGCGTCGGCGAGGAAGTAACTATGGGCTCATCACCCTTCAATGGAGATGTGAAGCCCAAGCCGACGAAACCCTTAAGCATGCTCAACAAACGCTCATCAAACGACTCGTCCACCAATCCACCCCTAGCAGCCATGTGAAACTCACCATCAAAGGTCACTATGGATGAAGCCTCCTGACCCCTATGCTGCAGCGCTAGCAATCCATAGTAAATGAAGCGAGATATGCTCCACCTATCCCTACCCAACCCGAAGGGATATACTCCAATAATTCCAGGCAAACCATCACCCCCCTAAAGTCTCAACAATCCTACCGCTAACACCTCGACCCATAAAAGCTTCACTACGAGCCATATCAGCCAGCTTCTGAGCATATGGAGTCGGATAATTTCCCGTAACACAAGCTAGGCACAGCCTATCATGGCCAACTGCACTGCAAAAGTCACTTACAGTCTGATAATTAACTGAATCAGCACCCAATATCTCCGCAACCTCCTCATCACTCCTATTAAAACCAACGAGCTCATGGAAAGTAGCCATATCAATTCCATAAAAGCAGGGGCTAATTATCTTCGGAAAAGTCGAGAACACGTGAACTTCAACAGCTCCAGCCCCCTTAAGAACCCTAACGACATGCCTTAAGGTATCTCCACGAACAATGCTGTCATCAATCAATGCAATGCGCTTCCCATCAACCCTATCCAATAAAATATTATACTTCCTCGAGAGAATGAAATCCCTCTCCTCAGCAGACATGATGAAAGCCCTATGCTTAACATAGCGATGCCTAACGATCAAAGGCTCAATAGGCTTTCCAGCTTCCTCATGAAAGCCATAGGCCGCGTCAACTGCAGTTTGCGGCACAGGCACAATCACATCAACCCTAGAAGCAACATCAGAGTAACGCCTAGCAAGACTCCTGCCAAGCTCCCTCCGAACCTCATAAACGTATCTGCCATCAGCCAATATCGAGTCAGGCCTAGCGAAGTAAGCATACTCAAAGGCACATAAAGCTTCACCGCGATTACACAGCACACAGCTCTCAATTCTACTTTTATCAACAATCACGAGCTCACCTGGACTTAGAAAACGCTCAAACTTCACTCCATTAACATTAAGAGCAACGCTCTCAGAAGCAATGAGAAGAAGCTTACGCTCAGAATCAAACCCATAAACCAGCGGCCTAATTCCATGAGGATCTCTAAAGGCAAATAGAATGCCCTCCCCGGTTACTCCTACAACGGAGTATGATCCATCAACTTTACCCATAAACTCCTTAACGCCCTCAACAACGTCGCCCTCAGCATTAATCGAGTTTAAAAGGGCATGAGCCAAAACCTCAGCATCCGAAGTACCGCGAAACTCCACCCCCCTCTCCAGCAGAAACCTCCTTAAATTAATCACATTAACAATATTACCATTATATGCAATAGCCAACCTACGCTCACCATCACCGACAAGACACGGCTGAGCATCAGCCAGCAACTGCACCTTCGAAAAATCACCTGAAGTTGCATACCTCACATGAGCTATGCCAAGGCTTCCGGAAAGCTCTTCATTCCAAAATGAAAGCTTCTGAAAATCCAAATCAGCAACAAGACCCAAATCCTTAAAAACCCTAAAGTCACCATCGAAAGTTAAAATGCCATAGGACTGATGACCCCTATGATTTAGAGTTAACAATGCCCAGTAAAGATTTAGCAAAACGCTTTCCCCATTAAAGCTTAAAGCAGCAGCAACCCCGCAATTCTCACCAACAAAGTCCATCAGCCAGCACTCCCCAACTCACGCATAACTTCATCCAAGCTCTTGAGCTTCAAATCATCAATGCTCCTTCGGCCAGTAAGAACTTCATAGGAACCCTTTACCCGAAAAGCTATCTGCTCAATGAGAAGCCTAGGCAATTTTGGAGGCGGCCCATCACCCCTAAATCCAACCCTAATCAAATAAGCTCTAAGAAACTCCTTATCCAAGCAATGCGACTCCTGAAACTTACCCGGAGAATAATGCTTCAAAGACCAAAGCCTAGCTGAATCATGGGTAGGAGGCTCATCAATTTGAATGAGAACGCCATCACGCCTGCCAAACTCGAACTTAACATCGGGAATAATTATGCCAACCCGTTTAGCCTCAGAGCAGTAGAACTCATAAAGCTTAAAGCAAGCCTCCTCAAGCACATTCCACTCATCCCTCGAAACAAGACCCCTCGAAACAGCCTCCTCCCTAGTAATCTCGTAGTCATGGCCACACTCGCTCTTAACTGTTGGAGTTAAAATTGGCTCAGGAAGCTCCTCAGCCAAGCTAAGACCACTAGGAAGCTTAACGCCAGAAATAACTCTTACACCGCGAGAATAAGCCCTCCAAGCAGAACCATACAAATAACCCCTAACAATCCACTCAATATCAATCCTCTCAGCCTTAGCAACCCTCATGGTACGCTCATCAATCTGCTCAATCAAATGATTGGGAAAAATGCGCATACTCCTCTTCAACCAATAAACCGAAAGCAAATTCAAGTAAACACCCTTAAAAGGTATCAAATCTTCAAAAACAACATCAAAAGCCGAAATCCTATCAGTATGAAATAGCAAAAGATAAGACCCAAAATCATAGACATCCCTAACCTTACCCCTCCTAGGAAGATGCTCACGCCCAAAAAGCCATGAATTCCTAATAGCCTCAACATAACGGCCAGAGTGAAATGGGTCAGGAACCAAAGCAGCCTGAAAAATAGAAGAACCACGAAAAACGGGTCTAAAATTCACATTAAAAGCAAAGAAGCAAGGAAAACCGAAATTCAAGAACAACTGTGATGCAAAAAAGCAGATGATCAAGTTAAGTACGAATAAGATTAAATTAAAATCATGAAAATTAAATATAAAGGAAATAGCTTGAAGCCTGCAAAGCACCATAAACTCGAATCCCCTACAACAAATAATTGTAAAAACAATTTAAATTTAGCCTTTCATAGCTGCATAAATTTTAAATAGACATGTAAAAAACAGCCGACCCACATCGATAACCACCTAAAATTTAAGAACCTAATAAAAATGCTAAATAAAAATATAATTAAACCAAGATCAAGCAAGCCAACCAATAAAATAAAAATTAATCATTAACAAAAACAACTACAGAAATATAAAAGAATAAAAACCCAAGTAGATCTAAATAATTCAAAGCAATCAACTCAAATTAAAAAGCTAAATGGAAGTGAATTCAACATGAAAATTCCGCCAGCCCTAATATTATTCTTCCTAGCACCAGCAATTGCAGAACTCCTATCAGGCTCAGCTCCACCATCAGAATTCTTCAACCCAATAATCTTCATCATCCTGGCTTCACTATATGGAAGCGGAGCATTAATAATCAGGGAACTGAAAATCAGGTGGAATAAAAGCTACGTAACAACATTCATCTTAGGCGCAGCCTACGGAATACTTGAAGAGGGACTCATGGTAAAAAGCTTCTTCGACCCAAACTGGATGGACCTAGGAATCCTAGGAAGGTATGGTAGGTGGCTTGGAGTAAATTGGGTATGGGCCGAATGGCTAACAATATACCACGCAATATACAGCATTGCAATACCAATAACCCTAGCAGAACTAGCTTACATTGAAAGAAGAAACGAAAGCTGGATTGGAAATAAAACCCTAGCACTTCTAACCATACTGCTAGGAGCAGTAACACTACTAGGACACCTATACCTAACACCCTACAAACCAGCTCCAATCCACATCATAATCACAGCAATAACAATCCTAAGCCTCATAATCATAGCATGGAAAATTCCGCCAAAAACAGGAAAAAGAGGAAAGCAGCAGCCACCAAACCCAACAAAACTAGCCATAGCAGGATACATGATATCCGCAGGCCTATTCGCCCTATTCATGGCAGGACCACACATAATCCCCCAACCACCACTCATAATAATCCTAGGAACAATACTAATCACAGCAACAAGCAAACTCCTAAACCAATACAAATGGAGCGAACAAACACTATACCAAAAATACGCATTAACAGCAGGAGCAATAGCATTCCTAATAACCCTAACACCAATACAAGAACTAGATAAAAACCGCCCAGACAACCCACAAGGCATGCTAATAGTAGGAATCACAGCAGCAATCCTACTATTACTACTAAAAAGAAAAATAAAACAAAAACTTATAGCTCATCACCTTACCCATAAAAACACAAAATTATCTCACCCTTCAAGCAATTCAAATATAGAGTCAAGGGCAGATAATTAAACTCAAACCTAAATGCAAATATACGCCCAATTACTCTCAGCATTAAATTCTTTCAATTCTATTTAAATAATTAAGATATGATGATAGTTCATTCAATTTTCTTTTAATGAGATTCAAGAAAGTTTATATATTTGATATTTAAGTGAGCCCTCAATCAATTTTGTTTCTATTTTTCTACTATATAGTTTTTCATCATTTACCGTTGCAGAGGGTTGATGGGTTTATGGAATTGATGAGTGTTTTCTGCAATGGTGACGTTTGGAACCTAAAAGCATTATTTTATTATTATTTTTCTTTTGGATTGGTGTTTCTTTCTGCAGTATTGATTGTATCCGCAGTTTATGCATTTTTGGGATTTGGCTTTATTTTTGGCTGCCTTTCGGTAGTGATAATTTTATATATTTTGCTGATTATTTGTTTTACTTCTTTTTATCTAAATTTGTAATTTTTGCGATTATTATTGCGTCTAGTTTTCCTCTCATTCGTAGTTTTTTGCTTTCTAGTTGCACTTCTTTTAGGATTTTTGATGCTTTTAATTTTGGTATTAGTGGAGCGAGCGGAGGTTTATTGTGAAGTTCTTTTACTATTTTCATCGCTTCTGTTTCTGGCTCGTATATGTGGAGCACAGGTGTGTAGTGTACTATCATTGGGCATAATGCATAGTTTTTGACTTCTACTGTTGTTATGTAGTTATCGTATTCACTCATTTTACCCACTCTGGTAGCTTTTTATTAGTTTTACTACGTCTTGGTCTGTTAGATCTCGCCAGGATTTGTATGCATCTACTACTGCGAACCATGGTCTGCTTCTTGGATTTAGGCAGATTATAATGTTTACTAGCCTTGACAGGTTTTCTAGAGATTTGATGTGTCCAGTTGGTGTTGCGATAATTATTTTCTCCGCGTTTCTCGACTTGACGAATTTTATTGCAGCTCTCATCGTGTAACCTGCTGCGATGCCGTCGTCTGTTATTATAACAGTTTTACCTTGTAAAGGTGGGTATGGCTTATTTCTTCGTAGGACTTTGTTTCTATGCTTTATTTCTTGAAGCTGCTCTTCAATTGAAGCTTTAATGTCTTTGTCTGTTAATCCAATTAGTGCTGCGAATTGCTCGTCTACAAAGTAGTTTCCATCTGGGTCTACTGCTCCGAAGCCTGCTTCTCGATTCCATGGTATTAAGAGCTTCCTGCAGATGAGTAGGTCAAAATTGGAGTTGAATGCCTTAGCGACTTCAATTCCAACTGGAACTCCGCCTCTTGGAATCGCATAGACAATATCTACTTTGTTTAAAATGTACTTACAAGCTTCTGCAAGTATTTTACCAGCTTCTGCTCTATCTTTAAAAACGTAGAGTAAGTTTTGAAGAGCTTCATCAATTACAATGTTATTTATACGTCTTAACTTCATGACTAGAATTCACCCATCATACAATACTTGTCATTTAATACTGATAAATATGCTCAAGCTTGCTCCTACTTGTGATCTTAATTGATGTCTGAGTGTTACGCTTTTGCTTCTGTAACAAATAGCGCGAATAGAATTAGCGTGATGAAGCCTATGGCACCACCTATGATAAATGGAATTGCAATTCCAGGCAGCCATGGAGTTACATAGACGTCTTTAAGGTATGCGTAGAGGTAGCTTCCAATAAGTGATCCAATTAGCATGCCGAGATTTGAAAATGCCTGTTGAAGTCCAAATACTCTTCCCCTAACTTCACTTGGAACTATATCTGCTTGTAGAGCTCTCATCACTGGCATTGAAATATTAAATGAAATCATCCTTAATAGAAAAATTAGAGTTAGGGAGTTTACATCTCTCACGAATGGTATGAACATTATTGCAGCTCTAGATGGAATCATGGCTACAATTGCTACGGGCTTCCTGCCGATTTTGTCGCTTAACCAGTTGCCAGGGTAGGCTGCGATTAATCCAGCGATTGCAGATAGGCTCATTAATCCACCTATTATTGCCAGATCTTTGACGACATACTCTATTGCGTAAACCATGACTATAGACATGAAGATGCTCATTGCTATTCCATTTGTAAGTCCATTTATGTATATGACAGTAAGACTCCTCTTAACATCTCTACTCAGAGTTTTGAATTCTCTAAAGAAGCTACTCAAGCTAAACTCAATTTTCCTTTCAGTTTGACTTGTTGACTTAACTTTTATAATGGCTAGTGAGGCTATGAGAGCTGGAAAGCAGAATACTGATATAAGAACTGTTGGTGCTCTAAATGCGGATAAAGGGTCTCTAAAGCCTAGCACGTTTACCGTTATCGAGTATGCTAGTACGCCCATCATAGGGCCGATAATTCTAGCAACATTGCTAAACATCGTGTATAGTGAAATTGCTCTACCTCTAAAATCCCTGGTAACGCTGTCGGCTATTAAAGCTTGAGCTAGTGGCCAGACCATTCCTGAAGCTACTCCTTATATTGCTCTTAAAACCATTAGCTGGTCAACATTAACTATAATAGTGTAAAGCAGGACAATTGCGATGTATAGCGCTAAGCCCAGCGATATTAACTTCTTCCTTCCAAAGACGTCTCCAAGATAACCGCTTACTGCAGCCATAATACTGGCAGTTTTGCCACACGCAACGCACAATGCACTTGCAGCAACACACTACGCATTAATCCCAATAATAATTGTCATAGACATTATTGCTTTCGCAAAAATAATGGCGAAAGTAGATTAGCATTTAACATTACAATATGACAATATTACAAACTAACCTTTCAATGACAATTAAAGATAATGGGTCAGGCAAGCTTATTCATCACCAATCAGCGGCGCAGGACCCCGAATCATCCTCACAATTTCCATATCGAAACAAGTTAATAGAATTTTTGACAATAGGTAAGTCAATCTTCAATTGCTCTGTAAGTTCAAGTGCATTTAAGTAAAAAAGCAATCACTTCCATGAGAAGTTAAAACTAAATTTTAGTTAAGCTATTTTTAGTTGGCGATGAGGTTATTGGCTACCTGCCGAGTAAATGAGGCGTCCCGGCCTTAACCGAGCCGCAACAAGCTAATTAATAATTCAAATTTCACTAATTGATGATCGAGCATGTCGATGGAAATGCTGACCTTTGCAGATGCCCACTGCCATTGCAATCCTATTAAGGGGATTGGAGCGAGAGAGATTGCAGAGAAATTTAGGAGGAATGGAGGTTGGTTTTTAGGCTTAATTTCACTCCCTCCATGGAGCTACGCCATTAGACCCGAAGGAATAAAATCTTACGAAAAGAGCTTCAAATTACTTGTAAAGCAAGGGGAAGCTGCTAGAGAAGTTGGATTAGCATGCGCAATACATCTAGGCTTTCACCCCGCAGAAGTAGATAAGCTGGCTTCAATGGGCATCGACCTCAACGGTATCAAAAAACTCGGATTGAAAGTTCTAAATTTAGCCTGCAAGTTCATTAGTGAAGGATTAGCTCAAGGCCTTGGAGAATTTGGAAGACAGCACTATTCAACCAAGCCTGAGAGAAGGAGAGTTGCAGAGGAAATTTTGAAGGAAGCACTCATTAAGGCTGACGAGCTGAACGTGCCCATACACCTACACTTAGAGCAAGGAGGTAAAATCACCGTGAAATTCATTTTAAATTTACTGAAAGAACTCAAAGTTAGAGAAGAGATAATAGTCATACACCACCTGCCAGCTAAGCACTTAAAATTCATTGAAAACACTAAGTTGAAAGCCACAATCGTTGGAAAGCTCGACGAATTGAAAGAGGCAGTCAAAAGTAAGCCAGGCACTCAAATCTATAAAAACAGTATCCCCCATAGTCCTAGAATATAACATTTGGATACCATCATTCGCCTATGCATGCAATTTTATCCTAGCATCAAAACAAAACTACCCAACAGAAATACCAGCAGAAGAAGTAGATAGAAGGCTGAACAAAAGAGGAGTGAAAACCAAGTTCTTCAATGGAAAAACGTACACAGCAATTATTAATATGCCAATCTACGTGAACCTTAAAGCATAGAATATTAACGACCCACTATTTTCAATCAAGAACAATATAAAGAGCTGATAAAACTTAGCAAATCTCAATTCACAAATACAAAGCTTAATACACGAGGACATTCGCAATGCCATGCAATCAAGCAAGTAATTCTACACGTAAAACCCATAAGCCCAAGTTTGATTCACCATTAAAGTTAGAAAGATTTAAAATTCTGACATTAAACCAAAGTTGGAAAAAATATTTAGGTTGCATCATAAATCAATTTTCTGGTGTAAATATGAATCTAACCTTCAAAGCTAAAGTTGGGAAAAAGCGAGTACTAGTAATTCCTAAGAAGGCTGCTGAAATACTTAGCATCCGCGAAGGCACCACCGTTAAGATAACTATTGATAATGATAGAATGATTATCGAACCCATACGCGACGCTATTTGGCTTTCACTCTATGGAGAGAAAATAGCTAATATATCCCTCAAAGAACTGGAGGAAATAAGCATTGAAGAACAAGGAAAGATCATTGAAAAATAAAAAACTACTAGTCGATACAAGCTTCCTCCTCCCAGCTTTAGGCATAAAAGTTGAGGAAAATGTTATGAGAACCATCGAATTCTTCCACCAATACGAAATATGCTACATGGAAGTAAGCATCCTAGAAGCAATGTGGAGCATTCTAAAATTAATTCCTCACAACAAGCTAAACATAATTGAAAGAGGCATTGAAGCCATCAGAGAAAGCTACGAATTAGTAAACCCACCTCCAAAAGCTTTCATCAAAGCCTATGAAATCTACCTAAATGGACATCGAGACTACATTGACAACCTAATATACGCCACATCAACCATACAAGGATTAAGCCTACTAACAATAGACCAGCAACTCATAAACTTCCTAAAAAGAAAAAACTACCCCACAGAAAACATCATAACACCAGAAGAATTAATAAGTAAACATATAACTCCACATCCATCACGCATTTAAAAGTCAATTATTAAATTATTTTCAAAGGAAATAAGAAGTAAGTAGCAGCCTTATAATCCTTATACTTTCTGCCAAACCTATTAGCCAGCTCCCTCTCCTCAACACGCGCAATCCACAAATAAATAAGCATCAGGTAAAACCACTCATAAATCACCGTTTCGAAACTTAAAGTCGAGGCGACTACAGATATCCCCAATGAGAAGGAAATTAAGCCTAAGTACTGAGGATGCCTAATCACGCGGTAAGGACCACCACTAATCACATCAACGCCGCGAATTCTACACAATATGTAATAAGTGGTAGCATATGCAAACAACGACATACCTGCAATAAAGAGGATCAATCCCATCCAACTAGTTAAATTAAAAATAAACACGAAATACAGCGGATTATACTCTAACAGTTGGCGGGGCATACTAATTGCAGCGAGAAAAGCTCCAACTCCAATCAACAACAATGTACCAACAAATGACAGCGGCACATCTCTCCACTTCCTACCAGCAATAAATCCAGCAACACACCCATACAAGAGGAGGTAAGGCATAATGAGACTTAAAAGTGAACCAGGAAGAACCAAAGCCTGAACAAATAAAGAATAAGCCACATCTAAAGGAGCAGGCAAATAACCACACAACTCATGCATATACCGAATCAAATTATGAGTACTAGTCAACACCAAATAAATGCCAGCAGGGAAAAACATCCAGTAAAGAAAAGGCTGAAGCAGCAATGCAATACTAGGCGAAGTAAAGGCAAAATAAGACAGGCCCGACAAGGCACCCTCAACAATACACCATCCACTCCAAGCAGAAGCCAAAACAACAACAGGAACAAGAAGTAAGAGAACAATCAATATAAAATCCTTCAAAGAAACATTAACAATTTCAAGCGAACAATAAGGAACAGCAAAAATCCCCAAATAAAGCCAAGACAAAACAACACCAAGCAACACAACCTCAACAAAAACACACCTAAACCTAAACAAAACAACCAAACCTCCCAACCAAGGATACCACAAAATAGAGAGTACTATTTTATTTAAAAACTTTATGAACAATTTAACTATAAAACACCAAATCATCAAAATAACGCAAAAGTTCTAACATGAAAACAGTAATCTATTAATAGATTCTGAGGGCATCTGGATATTAGAATTATCGTGAAGGGATATCTGCACTTTTAATTTTCTTTTAATGAGATTCTATCTAATGCCCACACAGGTTTTTGTATGAAGATATCCTTTCAATTCTCTTTTAATGAGATTCTAAATAAATATAGTCAAACTTCTTTGGAAGATCGTACTTCCATCTTTCAATTCTCTTTTAATGAGATTCTAATCTACATCTATGGGGAGGGCATAAAGGGGCAGTACCTCCTTTCAATTCTCTTTTAATGAGATTCTACTTGAAAGAAGCAGAGCGACAAATCGAGAAGAAATACTTTCAATTCTCTTTTAATGAGATTCATTTAGGTGACTGGGAGTTCGTTGCAGTGGAAAACTCATCACTTTCAATTCTCTTTTAATGAGATTCACACCAGTAATCTTCATTTTTTCTCTACCTCCTCTTTACTCTTTCAATTCTCTTTTAATGAGATTCGGAGTCTACACTCACTGTCTACCTCTGCAATCTCCTCTAGCTTTCAATTCTCTTTTAATGAGATTCTCCATTGGATTCACCTCAATAGAAAAAGAGGATGTAGACTTTCAATTCTCTTTTAATGAGATTCCTGAAATAAGGCTCCTAGTTTTAAGGGAAGTCAAGAAGTTCTTTCAATTCTCTTTTAATGAGATTCTTTACGTTGACAACTTCACGATTAATACTGCGGATACTACTTTCAATTCTCTTTTAATGAGATTCTAAAAGCTGAACCCAAACTTAGCAACCCCAACAAAATAACTCTTTCAATTCTCTTTTAATGAGATTCCCTTACCTTTGTCGACGATACTGAAGACACCATATTCGCTTTCAATTCTCTTTTAATGAGATTCGGCAAAGGTAAGCATGATGTACAGTAGAAGCATGTTAATCTCTTTCAATTCTCTTTTAATGAGATTCTGAGTTTTACTTTCCAGTGATTGTTGATGGCGCTTGCTTGCTTTCAATTCTCTTTTAATGAGATTCTTAAATTCGCAAATACTGTAAGTGCAACTGAATTCCTAATCTTTCAATTCTCTTTTAATGAGATTCTGATGCTTGAAATGTTTGCGACAAATTTTTCGTATTGATACTTTCAATTCTCTTTTAATGAGATTCGACGAAGCGATATATTTAGAGTCCTGGTACTGCCAAGTGATCTTTCAATTCTCTTTTAATGAGATTCGAAAGGGGGGATATGATGAGTATGAAATTGTTGATGAACCTTTCAATTCTCTTTTAATGAGATTCGGAACTTCCAGTCTACATCAGTAGCAGTACTGAAGTCTACATCTTTCAATTCTCTTTTAATGAGATTCCAGCCTTAGAATTGAGTGCTAGCAGTAAAAAAAGAGTTTCTTTCAATTCTCTTTTAATGAGATTCTAGAACAACACCGCCAAAGAATATAATGAATGTAACAAGCTTTCAATTCTCTTTTAATGAGATTCATATCTTTTTCGGGGGGATTTTGTATGGAGAGTATTATGCTTTCAATTCTCTTTTAATGAGATTCACTCAGACTCATACACAACACCTGAGAGAAAGAGAGTAACTTTCAATTCTCTTTTAATGAGATTCCTATTGAAGCTAGCTATTGTCAGCCTTATGCATTTCTCTCTTTCAATTCTCTTTTAATGAGATTCTACAGTAAAACTTATAAATAATCTTTTAACTAAAGACTCTCTTTCAATTCTCTTTTAATGAGATTCGACATAGTTGAGGGTAAGGTGGATGGAGACAGGATAGTTCCTTTCAATTCTCTTTTAATGAGATTCTTATATTTGGGTTTACGTATAAGGGTTGATGGTGTGGGTCACTTTCAATTCTCTTTTAATGAGATTCAGCTTTATAAACTCTAAAATAACATAAGCTCAAGTGGTGAGCTTTCAATTCTCTTTTAATGAGATTCTTAATCTTACAGCAACATATGAATTATATGCTTATTATAACTTTCAATTCTCTTTTAATGAGATTCTTATTTATGTTAAGCTTGGTTACGAGAGTAAGGAAAAGCTTTCAATTCTCTTTTAATGAGATTCATGAATAAGGCTGAGATTGAGGGGTTAGTTCTGAAAATTACTTTCAATTCTCTTTTAATGAGATTCCTACATCATACCATAAATCACGAATAATATATGCTGGCGGCTTTCAATTCTCTTTTAATGAGATTCTAACTGTCGGGCGGAGGCTCAACAGCATCCTCAGACTTTCAATTCTCTTTTAATGAGATTCGAAAAACTAAGGCTTCAACTGAAGTTCTAGAGCAAAAAGGAGCTTTCAATTCTCTTTTAATGAGATTCGGCTTCCTGGTTTTCCGCTCTTTAAGCAACTCGTCTATACTCTTTCAATTCTCTTTTAATGAGATTCTTTTGAGATAAAGCGTCTTTATCGAATTTGCCGGTATTGTCTTTCAATTCTCTTTTAATGAGATTCTCACGAGTTAGAGATGCATTTTATAAAGCAAAAGAAGAGCTTTCAATTCTCTTTTAATGAGATTCATATGTTATCGTTATAGCTGATCCCACGCTACCAGTAGCTTTCAATTCTCTTTTAATGAGATTCTGGCGAATGCGGATGACGACTTAATCATGTCTGCATACTACCTTTCAATTCTCTTTTAATGAGATTCTGAGTTACTCGATTCACTAGGATTCAGAGTGAATGATGCACCTTTCAATTCTCTTTTAATGAGATTCTGAAAGTTTATATATTGGATTTTTAAGGGATGTCTTCAATTGAATATATTTCTACTTTCTGCTATATAATTTATCATCATCTATCATCGCAGAGGTTGGATGGGCTGATGGAATTAATGATTATTTTTCTGTAATGGTGCCTTTCGGCTTCATTTTTTATTTTAATTTTTTAAGTTGATTGTCGAATATTTTGTTTGGTGATGTGGGTTGTTTTATACTGTTGATGACGTTAGGAGGTTTTCTAGGTTTTTTAGAGGTAGGCCTTGTGAGGTTAGTGAGGAGTTAAGGGGGTGGATGTGGGGTGAGCCTCCTTTATTGTATCCTTATGATTTCTTGTTGAGTGTTAGTGATGTGGCGGGTGGTTTTTGTGAGAGTGGTAGGATTGTTTATGTTAGGTATGTTTTGAGGCGGCGTGAGTTTCCTAGTTTTAGGTTGTTGAGGGGTAGTTTTATTCATGCTGTTTATGGTGAAGCTATTAGGGCTGTTAAGTCTTTGATTTATGGTGGCGTCAGTGCTGGCGAGTTTAGGGACGAGTTTGTTGAGGTTGGTGAGAAGGTTTATGGTAGGTTGATGAGTAAGTTTTCGCATGTTTGGGATAGTCGTAGGATTTTTGATTTGCTTTGGAGGTATGCTGCTGATGTTTATTCTTCTTGTTTGTTGAGAGCTAGAAGTATTTCTCCTTATTTGACTGCTGATAGTTTGGCGTCTATGGTTGTTCCTTTGATTACTGAGTATCCTGTTGATGGTTCTTTGATTGGTTTGAGCAGGGCTATTAGGATTGATGCTTTGCTTCATCCTTCTATAATCGTTGAGGTTAAGACTCGGGAGATTCATCCTGACTATGAGATTGGCTTGGCAGGATATGCTCTTGCCTTTGAAAGTCTGTATGAAATTCCTGTAAATTATGCTGTTTTAGTTAAGGTTGACTTGAATGAAAAGCGTGGTACTGTTAGGTTTTATGAGCGGATCATTCAGATTTCTGATGAACTTAGAACTAGATTTATTGAGAAGCGGGATATGCTTGCTAGAATTGTTAGTGAGGGTATTGATCCTGGCAGGCCTAGTAGGTGTCATAGGGATTGTCCATACTTTAAAGTTTGCAGCGAGCTCGAATAGTCTGTGCTTGGAATGTTATATTGATTTCAGATTTATTATTTTAACTCCTACATTTTTTGCTATTTTTAGTAGTGTTTGATCGCTTGTTATTAGTGGCATGTCTTTATTTATTGCTGTTGCAAGATGAATGGAATCGAAGAACGTCAGCTCGCGGTGTTTTGCTCTGAGGATTGTTGCTAATTGCAGTATTTGAATTGTTAGTGTAGAATATTCTTTGACTCCATATTCAAGTAGTTTCATATTCATTGCGTTTAGCACTTGGCTTATGACTTCAAGTTTAAATCCTCTCGACAACAGGGTTGTGACAACTTCTACTGGTGAAATTCCTGATATTATTAATTTAAGTTTCTTTGCTTTATGCTCTTTAAGCCGTTTGATTACATGCGGATAGTGATTGTTTGATGAGCTTAATCCGAATAGGAAGTCTGTTTCTATGAGAGCTTTTCGTGAAGTAGCCATTGTTCAGCTCTCCTCCTATCTTCTCTGCTAAATTTGAAGTCCCCCAGTATCTCGGCTAGTATTTCTGATGGGTCTTTGAATTTAGGTTTAAACACTATTTCATTTTCTCTAATTTCGACTTGGAGTTTGGCTCCGGGTTTTAAGCCGAATTTTTCGCGGATTTCCTTAGGGATGACTACTCTTCCTTTATTGTCAATTATTACCATCATTTTTCCCACTAAAAATTTAAGTGGATTCCCACTAAATAAATTTATCCCACATTCAGCCTTCACTTATTTTAATATTATATTTATACAAATTCTAAAATTATTTAGGGGAATGATTTGACCGGTAAGATTGCTTTGATTGATAGGTATGGAGCTTTTCTTGGTGTTAAGGAGGGAAGGTTTCAGCTTAAAGTTCGTGGGAAGACTGTTTGGGAGCTAGCTCCTGTTGAGCTTGATTCCATAGTTTTTCTCATTGATGGAGCCACTGTTTCAGCTGCTGCTATCGATTTGGCCGTCAAGTTTGGCATTGACATTGTGTTTATGATTAAGCATAAACCTACTGCGAGAGTAGTTCAGGCCCCATATGGCTCAACATTAAAGAATTGGCTTTTCCAGCTTAAAACCTATAGCAATAAGATTAGAAGCGCTGAGCTTGCTAAGCTTTTTGTTGAAGGTAAAATTCATAATCAGCGCATGGTTCTAATGGAGTTTTATAGGATGTTCAGGGCTTCTGGGAAGCGTGTTTGGAGGAATATTCTTAGAGCGATAGATGACATTGAGAAAATTCAGCTTAAGCTAGGCGAAGTTAATAGTATTGATGGTGCTAGGCAAATTGAAGCTGAAGTTGCTAGAATCTACTGGAGCGCAATTGCTAAGATTGTTCCTGAGGAGCTTGGATTTGAGCGGAGAATTACTAGGGCTCGGAGAATTCCGGGCGAGGAAGTTGACCCATTCAATATTGCCTTAAATATTGGATATTCAGCTTTATTGAAGGAGGTTTGGAGAGCCATATTTATTGCAGGATTAAATCCATATATCGGATTCCTCCACAAGCCTAGAGCTGGAAAAATGGCTTTAGCCTTCGACTTAATGGAGGAATTTAGGGCAATCTGCGTTGATAGACCGCTGATCAAGTTGGCAAGGAGGAAAACCGAAATTTTCATGAAGTTGAGAGAAGATGACAAAGAGGCTGTAAGGGAAATTTGGAGAGTTGTTATGAGTAGAATTCATGAAGGTAAAAAGCCGCTTTCAGGAATTATTCTTGAGCAAGCAAGGAAACTTACCAGACATTTTAGAGGTACTGACAAGTATAAACCTTACAAGTCCAAGTGGTAACATTAATTCCCATAAACAACCAATAATTTGAATCGTTTAGAATTAATAATTAATTAAGGTTATTAAGAATTAAATAAGTATGGTGCATTGCCATGCAAATGATAACTCTTGTCATTTATGACATTCCGGATGATAGATTAAGGTATAAGGTTGCGAGCTTCTTGAAGTCTATGGGTTTAAAGAGAGTCCAAAAAAGTGCATTTGCCGGTCCACTGACTATTAGTCAGAGAATGAACCTAATTGCAGGTTTAAGGAGGCTTATTAAAGGACAAGAGGCAAATATACAGATTTACCCATTAACTCAAGCCAGCTTCAATCAAAGAGTAGTTCTTGGAGTTGAATTAAAATATGAAGAGGAAGACATTATAATTTAAAGTTTAAGTAAATTAAATAATAGTAATAAATCTAATTTTATAATTAATTAAAATCAGCCCATTCAAACTACAATAAATGGTGAAGAGTTTATTGAATGATTGCATCTTTATCACTGATTTAATTGAATTGGGCTTTAATTTTGAAGTATTTTTTGACTTCTTCATTTTTTAATAATATTTTGATTATTAAATATATTATTATGTTTGCGGTTATGATTGATATCATGATCGAGAGTGGGATGCGTGATTGCAGACCATATACTTCAGCATAACGTCGTCCATAAAAAGCTGGAAGTAATGTTGGTATGAAGGCGCTCCACATGAGGGGAATTGCAAGATACAGATCATTAACAAGATGAAAGACAGCATTAACAATACATAATATAGTTATTATTGAAGCTAAGACCGTCAGGATGTAGGCCGCCCAAAGACTCCTCAAACTTCCATTTGCAATTTGAAAGCCCAGAAAGAGGACAGGTAAACCGAGGGGTAAGAACAAAATTGCGAAAGGACCAGTGAAAATAACGTTAATGAAAAAGTTGATCAAGACCCAAACCATAAGAAATAAGACGCGATCGGGGATTGCGTAACTTTTAGACATGTTAAATTTACTCCTCAAATAACATTAAAATTAAAATTTGATTTATATTTTTTCTTTCACTTAATATTATACAACATACACCCGCACTTTGGCTGGATACGTTTTAGAGTTCAAGGATTATGGGCATTGTTCTCTGTCAATTTCTTTACGTTCTTGACATGAATCCTTATCTCAAGTGCATATTTCCCGTTACCTCAGATCATTCCATTAAATCCTGGAATTATCATTTATAGTCATCAAGTCCGCCAAGGCACATTTCAATAAGCCACATACATCCTCTAATATAAACATATGACATGAGATAATTGATGATATACTTGCTATAATGTTAAGCTGGAAAGCATAGCTTTTATTAATTGACAACTCGCAGTTTGAGGCGTCTCCCATCATATGTGTAAACTGCAATATCCATTTCAGACTCGTATGGATATCTAATTATCATTAGGAAGAGCTTGTACTTTGAAAGCAAATCTCTTGTAGAGGGCTTTAAGCTGCCTGAAGGATGGCTGTGAGCAACTCCAATAATTGAAAAGTCGATTGGCAATCTAAATGGGTTGAAAGCTATACAACTATTGGAAGTGTAGGATATTGGGGGCATGAGCACTTCATAAATTAAAGCAATTCCAGACTTAATTGAACCCCTCAACAATAGAATCGTTTCCCTCGGATGAGCTGCCCTAGCAATAGCTAAAAGAGTTTTTAGACAATCTCTCCTAACCCTAACCTCGCTAAGCAAGTCAAATCACTCTAAAAAACTATTCTAAGCAGTATAACTAGTTTATTATAAGCTTGTGCAGGCGTGTTAAAAGATAAATCAGTATGAAACTCTATTTGAGATGCGGAAGCCCCCAAATTTACATAGTTATGGAAAAAATTAGGCTTAAATGCATTGAATTTAAATCAATATATGTAAAAATAGGTTTGAACATAAATAGGCTCCAAAAATCACCTAGACTTGAAGACGGCGGGGTTAGAGGATTGTTCATGAAATTGAGCTTCTACTATGAAATGCTTTCAAACATATTTCTAGGCTTAATAATAGGGCTGGTATTAGCTATCGCTGCATTTCTAGTATCAAAGTTGAAGAGCGAAGTTGAAATCTAAACTGTAAACCCAGCCAAGAAATGGATATAATTATTTACTTCCCATCCCGAACGAGTGTAAGTGCTGCTCCAATCGCCCCCTCAAATGCTCTAACCTCATCTTCAGCCCAGCAAAGCAAAATAGCATCACCTTCCTCAACTTTAAATTTAGATTTAAGATATTCAATTTCCTTAGAATAGATTTTCCCAACCACTTCACGCGTTTTGGGAAATCTAATTTCGCCATTTTCGACAATCAATGTTGTAGCTCCACTAGCTCCACTTTTTATTGCCTCATCTCTTTGGAGAATACCGTCAATAACTTTAGCTGCTCCACCTTCAACTTTAATTCCAACAACAAACTCCCCTGGAGCTAACTTGGAAATTTTCGAGGCTTCAAGCTCCTCCAACTCAACTACCCTTTTAGCTTCAAGATATTCATGAATTGCAGCTTCTCCCTCCCTGGTAAGCGTGCACCCACCCTTGGCAACCTCAATTAATCCCCTAGCTTTCAACCTATCAATTAAACCTCTCACCACTCCCTGACTCAATTTAAGCTTCCTAGCAAGCGCATACCTTCCTATGGGTCCCTCCCTCTCAATGACTTTTAAAGCAACTAGCACTTTAAGCGCATCCAATCGGGGGACAGGACCCTTAGGAACTTTACGCCAGCTGCGAATAATTTCTTCCAAAATCGTCATGATCTCCAATATCATTAACCTAAGACACCAATATTAACTTTAGCAAAGGTTTCACGGAGGTTTTGGAGGCCACTGAGCTACACTCTCATATACCCAAATTACCGTTGACCCATCAGACAGCACATACCTATCACATCCAACAGAACCCAACCTCCACTCGCCTATTTCCGAATCCCAATACCACCAAATCCAATACATCAACTTACCTGGATTATTACTGACGCCTCCAATTGCATTTATAAACACGCCTAACTGCTGCATGACGGAATAATCAACTCCAATCACCTTGACGGTAGCATTAAAAAGCGTATCACCAAGCCTAAGCTCTGTGGAATTAAACCAAATCCGAGTGCCATTACCAAAATCTATTCCAATATTAACGTGAATCCTTCCACCAGCAATGCTGCACACCTCCCTCAACGTTGCAGTGCAACTCTCCAGCTTCAATGCAACTCCAAAAGCTTCACTGTCAGTTGCATTTTCAAGAGCTTCCATCAAGTCATCAACAAGCACATTAAGCTTAGAGCCAACTTTTTCCAAAGCACTATTAACGTCCGAGTACATTCTTTCCAACTCTTCAAACCTACTATAGTAGTAAGCTGCAGCTACAGTTGAAACTACAGCCCAAACAAGTATTATTCCAACAAGAATCCAAGGATACTTAGCGCTCGTCAACTCTACCACCCAGCCCATTAATCTTTGTAACCAAAATTGAAGTTATGAGGGCAGATGAAAACTCGGTTACAGGTCCAACCGCATATAAGTATCCACCCATAACCGGCAGGAACAAGCCTACAACCCCCATTATGAATGCTTCAAGAGGAGGCATTAAAGGCAAGTACAATAAGAATGAGCTCAAAACATCATACAGCAAATACAGAATGTAAGATGTCACTAGAACTTCAATTTTCGAAGCCATCCTTCCATTCCAAATCAATCCACTAACTGCGCCAATTAACCCGCATAGCATGCTCGTCACAATAGTCCAAAAACCCAATCCCAAAATCACGTCGGAAACAATAAAGGATAGCACTCCAACAGCAAAACCATAAATTGGCCCTAACAGCGAGCCTGCAACAACAGTAAATGCACATGGAAAGTTTACGAATTGAAATGGACCCAATATGGAGTGCTTAAACAGTCTCAACGCCACAGCGGAAGCTGCAAAATTCGCTGTTAAAGCTAGCTTTATTGAGCTATTCACATAGGCAATTTTGCCTACAACCACTTATATACTTTGCCCTTCCAACCGCAATTCAAAGCTTCAACTTCAAATTGAAATGTAAAATTGAAGAGAGTGCACCTAGAAATCCTCAGTTAAATAATGCATGAGAGCATTTCTAACGCACTGAATATCTTTCAAGTACACGTGCTCATTTACGCCGTGGTAGTTGGTTCCCCTCCTAAGCGGCCCATAGCATATTGTCGGTATGCCCCTAGGTGCAAAATACCTTCCATCATTACCTCCAAATTCACCTGCAATTGGTATCGGCTCGCCATAAGCCTTACTTGCAGCCTTTTGAAATGCCTTTGCCATCGGATGCTCAGGATCTATATGCCAATTTCCTCCACCTCTAACGTCTACAAGCTCAGCATCAATCTGAGTTTCCTGCTTAACTGCAAGGAAGAATGATTTAAGCTCATTCATCGCTTCCTCTAAAGGCTCATCCGGAAGAACTCTCAAGTCAAACTTAGCTATTGCCTCCCCTGGAATCACATTTTCCTTCTCACCGGCCCTTAAAACCGTAATTGAAAATCTACCCCACAAGTATGGTAGTGGAGATCCTGGCGGAGCAGGGATTTTTGAAATTTTCTTAGCTCGAACCTCAGAAAATCTCCTAAACCTATCTAAGAAAGTTATCAATCCATATATTGGATTCGAGTATAGGTGCGGGTATGCAGCGTGTCCCTGGGTACCTTTAACCCTAATAGTCCCCCTAATTATTCCTGAGGCCCCAATTGAAACTGCCTCTGGACCGCCGTCCAGAATAATGACTTCATCACATTGAACCTTAACCACGTTAACCAAGTATCCTATGCCAAATCTACCTCCAACCTCCTCATCTGGACTCATCATCAACTTCACATTAAACTTAGACCTGTCGGAGACGCGCCTCAAAGCTCCAAGCGCAGTTACTATAGCGCCCTTATCATCCGAAGCACCCCTCCCATAAGCTCTATCGTCAACTACTGTCAACTTGAATGGAGGATAAGCCCACCCATCACCTGGCGGAACCACGTCGTAGTGAGTTACAATTCCCAACGTCTTGTCGGCTCCAACATCCAAAAACGCTACGAGATTCGGCCTTGAAATTTCATCGCCAGCGTAATCCACGCTATCATAAACTTCAACCTTCAATCCAATTGCTTCAGCCTCCTCCCTCAATATCTTAGCGCACTCAACATAACCAGTCTTCTTCATAACATCAGTATCAACCTCAACTATCCTACTCAAAATCTTCAACTCATAATCCACATCAAACACTTCAATCACCAAAAATAGCTCCAAACTAAACCTAAATTAAGCTTCCTTACCTCTCTCACCAATCAAAGTCAAAGCTATTCCAAACAAGGTTAATGCAATTGAAAAGTATGTAGCTGCATAGCATTTCTGCTTTAAAATGAATTCAGCAAGAATAGCAGCACCTACAGGCTCACCCAAAGTAACAGTTGTAACTGCAATTAAGCTAAAAAACCTTAAAGCGTAGTTCAGCATGGTGTGCCCAAGCATCATTGGAACAACAGCCAACGCAAGGAAAGCCAGCCAGGATTTCAAGCCATAGCCAATTAAATCAACCTTATTTAATATGGCATATGCAAGCAATATGAGCGAAGCCCAACTATAAACAAGCCCAGTATAAGTTAAAGTGTCCATCTCCCGCCTAAGAAGCCTACCAACAGCAAAGTAAGCAGCTACAGATAAAGCTCCAACCAACGCATAAATTACTCCAAATAAACCCACTTCACCTACAACCCTTGAAGTTGAAAATGCAAGCTCAGCAATGCCAACTATTCCAACAACCGACCCTATAAGCTGAAGAAGCCTCGGCCTCTCCCCCAAAATCATGAAACCCAGAAAAGCCGAGAAAAGCGGATGAGCATTAACTACAGTAGTGCTTATAGCCACTGGAACCATAAATAGGGACTCCATCCAAAATGCGAAGTGGGCAGCCAAGCAAACACCGGCCAAAAAAGTTAAAACAATTATCTTCAAGCTAATCCGCGTCCCTCGCTTAAACATTAAAACTGCAATCCAAGTTAAAGCTGAAGAGAAAATTAATCGCCAGAAAGCACATACAGTGCCGGGCGCACCTGACAAAACAACAAGTATTGAAGCCCATGAAACGCTGAAAACTGCAACTGCAAGTGAAATTAAAGCTTTAAACTTTGAGGAACCCTCACCGCCATTTCCAACACTCATCCCTACTCTCTCGCATCAATACTAGTTTCAAGAACTCCACGAATTAACTTCAACTGCAAACCTAATTTTGCATCTCTAAAACAAGTTTTTCAAGCCAAGCTAATTTCTCAGGAAGCATTTCAGTTATAGGCAATTCGTACGGGCACTTTTCTTCACACTGCTTACATTTAATGCAGCTTGGAACCTTCTCCTTAGCCTCCCTGTAAATACTCTTAACCCACTCAGTAACTCCAACTCTCCTAACAATAGACTCAATTCTCAGTAATTGGCTAATTGGAATTCCCTGAGGACACGGCATGCAGTACATGCAGCCTCTACAGAAGACCTTATTAAGCCTACGCTTATCCTCATCAATTACCTTCAAGTCCTCATCAGTCAACTCCCAATCCTCAAATAGCGTTTTAGCATTTTCCTCAACCTCTGCAATGCTTTTCATCCCAGGAATAACTGTTGAAATTGGATATTGAATTATGAATCTTAAAGCAGCTTTAGCATTTGAAAGCTCACCGCCAGCTAAGGGCTTCATAATAATCATTCCAATGTTTAGCTGCTCAGCGCGCGGAATCAGCTCCCTTTCAGCTTCAGTTGCTAGGTAATTAAATGGAAACTGCACGGTATCGAATTCCCCGGTCTCAATCGCCTTTAATAGAACGTCAGGCCTATGCCCAGTAATTCCAATAAACCTAATTTTCCCATCCTGCTTAGCATCCTTCAACGCCACCAATGCGCCATTAGGAGCTAAAACCTGCTCCAAAGTTTCAAAATTATTTACTCCATGCAGCTGCCAAACATCAACATACGTGGTGCCAAGCTCGGATAAGCTGGCCTCCAAGTCCCTCATAGCTTCATCATAAGTTCTGGATGCAGTTTTGGTTGCAATGTAAACTTCACTCCTAACATCGTTGAGGGCAGCTCCAATTTTACGCTCGCTATCAGCATAATTCCTAGCAGTATCATAGAAGTTTACACCCAACTCGAAAGCTCTACGCACAACCTTAACTGCTTCATCCAAGCTTAAAGTTCTAATTGGAATTCCTCCAAAACCTAAAACTGAAACCTTAAGCTGCGTTCTACCTAAAATCCTATACATGGCTTATCGCTAATATTAGGGTGAAAATGAAAATAAGTGTTTAGATGATCTAAGCTAGATGAGCAAAATCACCGCTGCAACCACGCAGCCATAGCGGGCAGCCTCAACCCTCATACTTTCAACCCGAACCTTAATCTCATCAATCTCCATGCCCCTCGCTTCAGCCATCTCCTTCAGCTTAGCCATTAGCTCCTCCCTCAATTCAACTTCAGATTTACTGCCGTACGCTTCGGCAATCAATCCATAATCAGCACATTTAGCAATTCCAACTCCAGCTCCAATAACTTCACCCAATTGCCCATCAGCCCTAGCCATGACCGTGAACGTCACCGTTCCGGGAAGAATGTCCTCATAATCCACCTCAACAGCATTTTTAGGCAAAATTGAAGTTACTGGAACTAAATTGCACTGGGCAATGCGAGCCTCCATCAATGCTCTATCAAAAGCATTGAGCGGGGAAACATTGCTAACAGCTTTACCCGAAGTCACGAAGTACCTAGTTGGCATCAACTTCCAATCAACCTCTACCTTCAATGCGTTAAATAGCATTAATTTAACCTTTCGGCCCTAAATCACTACGCTCAAATATTAGTAAGCGTAAATAAATGGGAACTTGAGGTGCAAGCCATGAACATCCGATTAACAGCCACTGCAGGCTTAATTTGGGCTGCAGCTTCAATGAGCGTAGGCATATTAAGCTTCACCCTATCATCAATAATATCATCATTAAATGCAAGTGGAATACAAGTTCAATTACTCGCCGCTTCAACAACAATTGGAATGCTCATCGGAGCATCCGCAAGCGGACTACTAGCTGAAAGAATAGGGCGAAAGAAAACCTGCATAGCATTTGCACTCACATTTTCACTTTCCAACATACTCATATACATTGCACCCCAAATTTTCCACGCAATATTTCTACTAAGAGCCATCTCAGGAATTGGGGTTGGAGGCCTCCTACCAGTTCTAGCCGCACTAGTATCCGAACTCTCAAAAATGGAAGAGCGAGGAAAGAACATATGCTTTCTAGAGAGCTTCTGGGCCTACGGCTGGCTAATAGCACTACTCATAGCATGGGCAATCCTCCCAGTAACAGGATGGCAAGCAGCCATGGCTGCAACCGGCCTCACATCCCTAGCCCTAACATTAGCAGCATACCCCTACACACCCAAATCGCCCAGATACCTAATGATGAAAGGGGAAAAAGGAGAAGCACAAAACATAGCTGAAAAGTATGGATTAAAGCCACCAAAAATAAAAGCTTCCAAGCTAAACCTGGCAGAGCAGATATCCATACTCTTCTCCAAGGATAATAGGCGAGTTACAATAGCACTATGGATCGTGTGGTTCACCATAGCAATGGGCTACTACGGAGTCTTCATATGGCTTCCAAAAAGCGTTTTAGCAGCCAAAATCCCACTAGTAAAGAGCTTCGAATACCTAGTCATCATGACAATAGCTCAAATACCAGGCTACTACAGCGCAGTAGCCCTCGTCGAGAAAGTGGGCAGAAAACCAATTCTAGGAGGATACCTAGCACTAACAGCGCTATCCTCATTCATGTACGCAAACTCAACAACAGTAACTGAAATGCTCATCTGGGGCAGCACACTATCATTCTTCGACCTAGGATCATGGGCAGCAATATACGCCTACACCCCAGAGCAATATCCAACCCACGTTAGAGGACTTGGATCCTCATGGGCCTCAGCAATTGGAAGAATTGGAGCAATACTTGGACCATACATAGTTCCACCACTAGTAGCCATGGGAGGCTGGTTCCAAGCATTCAGCTTCTTCGCACTAGTACACCTAATCGGTGCAGCAGCAGCATTCATGGGAAGAGAAATGAAGGGCAAAGAAATGCCAGAACTAATTTAAAGGCAAAACTGCACTAATAAATAAAAATTCAAAAATAATCTTTAAATTTAATTAAATTTTTATTTAAAAATATGAATTAATCTTCCAATTATTTTCATCATTACTAAAACAACCCCACTAATAGCAATCATATAGACAGCGACATCTGGCTGATAGGGAGCATACGAAAACGATGGCATTGGAGGAGAGCCGGGAGCTGGATGAGGAAACACCATTACGCGAATTATCATTAGGCTTTGCGCCCATAAATTTGCCGATATAATAGCTAACAAGCCACCAGCAAAACTAAAATCACCCCAAAATAATGAAAGCACCATGAAAACTATGGAAGATAAATAAGCAATAACCGACAGCAATGCCAATGGATAATACTCAGCCAACCGCCCAGTATTCTTAATAAAGCTAAGCGAATCAATAACGTTTAAACTTTGAACTTTAACTACTTCCATTTTCTGCAAATCATATATTCCAGTCCAAGGCAGAAATAAAGATAAAATCAGAATTGAAAACATAAGTATTTTAATTACCTGCATCACGCTTAAACTACTCTTTAATGATAACAACAATACCCCTCACCGACACCATCTAATCCATTATTTTATAATTCAATTAAATTTATTTAACATACTACTTAGCTAATTTGAGTTCCACTTCATTATCCATAATAAACAACTAAGTAAAGTGTATGCCACTTATCTTCCTCCCTGTATTAAATTGCCATAAAAGCTCGCACCAAACTTAAACGGCTAATCAAACTAATTACATGACTAACTTCACAAGTTAATCCCTTGCATTAACAAGTTGAAATGAGCAAAGCAACATAAGCTTAGCTTTAGCAATCTCATAAGGACATAAAATTAGAAGGAAATGCTAGTGGTGAAGCTAATTGGAAGCAGAATTAAAATACAATAACAATAATTATCCAAATATAATTTCTATTATCTGCTTAATTGCTAGTGGATTTAAATCCGTATTATCAATTGTTTGAACACCTCTCAAGCTTAACTTGTATTTAACTCCTCTTGGAACCTTAACTTTTGAAACTAGAATTATCCCCCCTGGATTGTAGAGCTTACGATATAATTCAATGACCTTTACTGCATCAACATTCTCAACTTCACCGCTGGTTAAGTGCTTAATTCCCTTAGACTTCCTAGTGCTCTTCCACCATCCAGTGATTTCCTTGCATTCAATTATGAAGTCTGGAGATTTAATTAGTGTAGCGTTAGACTTTTCATCGACGATATTTTCAATCCAGCCCCTGTAAATCATTATGTCTGGCCTTGGCGCAGCGTGGAGGGGAAGTTCATCCTCACTTTTCAGAGGTAAGCTCCACTTTATAGGCCTTGGAGCTTCTATGAAGAAGCTGAAATATGATCCATTCATCTCTATGATGTAGTTTGGAGGAATGTGTCCGCCGCGCTGATGACCTTTCCTGTCTAGGTGCACCCAAGAGTTGGGAGGATATTTAACTTTAATATCATAATTGTACATATTGTAGAGTATTGATAGCGCAATGAAATTTTGGAACAATATTCTACTATTAGTATCAATGCACTTTCTCACAGTTAGATTTGCAATCTGATTAAATCGCTTAAGCGCCAACTTCCTCTTCACCGAACTCTCAATCTTAGATATTAAGACGTCTCTAATGTGGCTTAATGGATCTTGAATAAATGAGTTGAAAGCCTTGCTGTGGAAGATATACTTGATGCCGAAGAAAGTCTTGACATCATCGCACAAGCGGCTGTACTTAGATATATCCAGCTCAATTTTTTCAATTTCACCTTTATACTTCTCATTAAGATAAGCATCAGCTACATCGTAAATTAGCTCTTCATCTGGGCTGGAAGCTTCAATTAGCTTCTTATACAGCTCTCTCCAATTCATATCCATCACCAGCGATAATGTGAAGTGGTAAAAGTAGTGATCCTAAAATTTATGAGAAATTACACTCCTCTATTTACTTCAATTCTACCTTCCTTCATCACCAACCTTATATTTTCGATTTTTCGCAGAACCCTAATATCTTCAAGAGGGTTTCCATCAACTACGATGACGTCAGCCAGCTTACCAACCTCAATAGTTCCAATTTTATCAGCTAAGCCGCAAGCTTCAGCTGCAATTTTAGTTGCAGACACAATGGCATCCATAGGCTTAAATCCAACCTCATCAACTAGCAACTCCAACTCCATTGCATTAGTACCCATCCGCCATAGAGGAGGGCCGCCAAAGTCAGTTCCAGTAGCAATCTTAACACCAGCCTCATAAGCCAACTTAACGCTCTTCAAGTGGTACTCGAAAGCCTCAGCAGCCTTCCTCACACCCCACTCAATAATGCCAGCCTCCTTACCCTTAGTGACAATCTGATGCGAAATCGAAAGAGTCGGCACCAAAATAACATTTCTCCCCTTCATCATCCTGATAGCCTCATCATCCAAGTATATTCCATGATCAATAGTTTTAACTCCAGCAGCAATAGCAATCTTAATACCCTCAGTACCCTGAGCATGGGCAGAAACAAAAGTCCCAACCTTCCTAGCCTCCTCAACTATAGCTCTAATCTCGTCAAACGAAAATTGAGTATGCTCAGGCCTATCACGCATAGACAATACGCCGCCAGTAGCGCAAATCTTAATAAAGTCAGCACCCTCCCTCAAAGCATACCTAGCAGCCCTACGGCAATCATCAACACCATCACAGATAGTGGGAATCTTCTGCTTAACCCACTCAATAGGGAGAAAATGGATATCACCATGACCAAAAGTTTGACTCAAAACATGCCCAGCAGCCAAAATCCTCGGCCCACGAACACTGCCCTCATTAATAGCCATCTTCAAATACAAGCCATTAGTACCGCCACAATCCTTAACAGTAGTAAAGCCAGCCCCCAACAAAGCCTCAGCATCACTAACACACCTCAAAAGCCTAACCTGCTCAGGAACAACAAAATACTCCTCCAACCTATGAGTGCGAGTACCCATAAAATGAACATGAGCATCAATCAAACCAGGCATAACAGTCAAACCATCAACATCAATAACCTCAGCACCAGCCGGAACCTCAACATCACCAACACGCCCAACAGCCCTAATCCTACCACCCTCAACCACAACAACACTTCTATCAATTGGGGAAGAACCAGAACCATCAATCAAAAAGCCATTAACCAAAGCTAAACTCTTGCCACAACACCTAGCCATAAAATCACCAGCAATAATAGAAAGACGCAAAAAATAACCTTAACGGTAAAAATAGAAGTAAACTATGCAGGTATACTACGCAACTTCACTGCTTTCCTCGCTATCTCCTGAACTCTACTAATATACTGCTTATGAGGATAAATCCACCTACCATCCACATACCGCTCATAGGGAATAGTTTGACGCAAATAGTTTTTAATGTCTAAAATTATATAGCTGAAATCACTTATTACGCCTATACTAGCTAGACTTAATAATGCATTGACAAAATTAAAGAATTCTAATTTCGGCAAGTACACGTTCATATATATTACATTCTTATTAACAACTTTAGCAACAGATGATGAAAATGGCTTTCCATTAAGAGATTTTATAAACTTATTTAATAACACATTATTATTAAATTCAACTCTAAATACGTACATATCAGCTACACTCGATGGATATGGAAAGACAACCGGTCTATAACCTCTTATTAATTTAAATCGCAAAACATGATTATAATAATGATAACGAATTGCAGGTGGAGTCATTTCTAGCTTTGACGCGATCTCTCTAAAGCTAACACATGCGTCTTTTTCCAATTCTTTCAAAATAAATATGTCAATATAATCTGGCTTAAACATTAAATTATTTTGGTCAAAATCTACTTTTGAAGTACTTGAAGAAGACCCATTAACTATTTCTTTAATCCAATCATTCCATCTAAATAACCACTTCTTTCGTTTAAAATCAAACCAATAGAATCCTCTTGAAATATCTATGATATCTTCAACCCATTCAATTAAGAATCTTTTTATTAAACCACTTTGTTGCATACTTTCTAAGAATGATTTAAATTCAATTTCCTTACCAAAAGGAATTGCAGCACTAACATAAAAACCATTATAGTACCCAAAGCAGGGTGCTATATAATTCCAATAATCATTTGCTTTTAGAGCCTCTTTCACAAAAATTCTTTTCCTTGGAAGAATCTCGATTAAAATATAAGAAGGCCTTAAACCAATTTTCGGATAATTAATCTTTGTAGTAATTTTAAGCATTTTGTTATTTAATAGTCTTTTAAGATGATAATGAGCTAAAGAAGGAGATAAACCAGTCATTCTTGCAACTTCGGATATATTCCTAGGATTAGCACGAGTCAATGCCGAAATTAATTGGGCAACAACATGATTTAATTGATTAAGATATGCAGTATATTTACTCCAGAGCTCCTTTTCTTCAGCAAACAAATTGAGCCCCCTTTATTGTAATATTTTGAAGCAGAATAAAAACTTTTCTAAAGAAAATTAAATCAAAAAGAAAAAGAAATAAAGTGTTTATTTACTTAATTTGTGTCGGGCCAAGGATCATCTACAGGGTCTCCCATCGGGTATATCTCTACCATTTCTTTTTCTCCCCCGATTTAATTTTCAAGTAAATTATGTACTAATCTCGCCTTATATTTTTTCTTTTTTACAAAAATGTTAAGTTACTCTTTTGTAAAATGGGAAGAACATAGTAGTGAATTATTAATCTTTTTTATGATTAGTTTATATGATTAGTAGATTGTATGTAATAATTTCTTTTATTTTATTATCCTTTTTTGTAGTTAGATTTTTATTTATTTTTTATATGCTTTTGCTATTATTTTGTAAATTAAATTATAGTAGTTTTACTTTTTCTATTTGTATTTTATAGAGAAATTGTTTTTTAGCATTAAGTACAGAAATCAATTAAATATCTTTTCCTTATGGCATACTGAATATGGCATTTTAGTTTTTGTTATTTTATACTGTTTTTTAGTTGCCAATAATGTCTGATTCCTGTTATTCCTGGTATTTGGGTGTAGAAGTATAGGTGTTGTGTCCATGGTATTGTTGCTATTCTTATTCCGTTTAGTCTCATTGATTTTAGTGCTTTGAATAGTAGGATTGTTCCTATGCCTTTGTTTTGTTCTTTTTTGATTACTCCTATTGGTCCGAGCCAGCTTGGTTCTAGTGCTCCGTATGCTGCGAATCCTATTGGTTGGTTGTTTTGGTTGTATGCTATCAATAGTCCGCCTGTTGGTTCGATTGTTGCTCGTTTTGCTTCGTATGCCCAGTATGGTGAGAATTTTGTTTTTATCCAGTTTTCTAGTTGATTGATCTCTCCTCTTGTTACTTCTTTAAATGTTGTTCCTTGTTTGATTAGTTTTTGTTTTAGTGTTTTTATTCTTGTTGGGATGTAGAAGCGTTTTAGGTCTACTTCGTAGTCTACTACTTCTCCGTATTTGGTGAAGCCTGCGGTAAGGTAGTTTGTTAGGTAGTAGTCATAGTGGATGTCTATTCCTGGGTGGAAGTGCCAGCTTGGAAAGTTTGCTACTCTTATTTCTGTTTTATTTTTGGCTTTTATTTCGTTTAGATATTCGTTTATTAGTTGTTGGAATAGTTTTTTGGTTCTGTGTTTTGGTGGGATTGCAATTACTTTTATCCATGCAAGGTGTTTTTGTGCTTCAACTAATTCTTTTGGTGCCCTTGTTCTTTCAACTCCTATTAGTAGGCCTATTAGCTTGTCTTTTTCTAGGGCTAGGAATGTTAGTTTTGATGTGTAATTTGGATCTTGGACTGTGCATCTTCTTAGCATGTGGTCTGTTATGAAATCTCTCTCCAAAGAAAGGTTGAGAAATTGTTTTAGTTTTAATGCGTGTTCCGGCTTTTCATCTAATCTATATATTTTCAATTTTTAGCCTCATATTGCATTATTTGATTGTGGCGTATTCATGTATTATTGCCGCTACGTGTTTCATTCCTTCTATGAAGTCTTTTATTCTGATGTTTTCGTTGGGCGCGTGTGCTCTTGAGGCGTAGTAGCCTACTCCTGTGGATGCCATTGGTATTCCGAGGTTCTTTATGAAGAGGTACATTGGACCTGAGCCTGCCATTGTTGGATATACTACTGGGGGTTGACCATAAACTTTCACTGCTGCATTTATGGTTGCCTTGACGATTGGAGTGTTGATTGGAGTTTTAGCTGGATATAACTTTCCTAGCAGCTTTACTTCTATGTCGCTGTAACCTTTGCTTTCCAAGTGCCTCTTCAACTTTTCAAATATGTCTTGGGGATCTTGATCTGGAACTAATCTAAAATCTATTTTTGCTACTGCTTTTGAAGGTAGAACTGTTTTGCTGCCCGGTCCAGTGTAGCCGGAAATTATTCCGCATATATTGCATGTTGGAGAGTATAGGTGATGCTTAAGTGCTTCATATCCTTCAAGTCCATGAAGTAGCTTTTCCAGCTTAAACTCCTTCTTCATCTTCTCGGAGTCGAATTCTATTGACTTAACGTGCTCTAGCTCTTCTTTTGATGGAGGTATTATGTTGTCGTAGAATCCTGGGATGAGGATTCTTTCATTTTCATCTTTTAGGGTTGTTAGTGCTCTTATTAGTTTCCAAGCTGGATTTGGAATTAGAGTTGCATTTGCTGAGTGCACATCTCTAGCTGGGCCGGTTGCAATTAATTCAACATAAAGTATTCCTTTAACGCCCAAGTAAATGGTTAGTCTTTCCTTAGCGTCTTTTGAACCACTTTCCCAAATTCCTCCATCAGCTTTAAACTTCTCACCATACTTCTCAATATATCTTGGCAGATTGGGGCTTCCAATTTCCTCTTCACCTTCAATTACGAATTTAATGTTTATTGGAAGTTCACCTAGGGTGTTAAGCATTGCTTCAATAGCCTTAATTCTAGCAACGATGTTACCCTTATTATCTGAAACTCCTCGAGCAAATATCTTCCCATTTTCAATTACTGGATTGAAAGGCGGATTTCTCCACTCTTCAATGGGCTCTGGAGGCTGGACGTCATAGTGATTGTAGAATAACAGTGTTTTATTTGAGCGACTCGACCTGATTTCTCCATAAATTAGTGGAGGAGCACCCTCCAGTCTAAGCAGCTCTACTTTCGCTCCAATACTCTCCAGCAGCTCCTTAACCTTACCTGCACAATCCTCTAGGCCCTCATTTCTCGCTGAAATACTTGGCTGAGAACACAATTCCACTAAGTCTCGAATCGCCTCACCCGAATGCTCATCAATATACTGGAAGACCCTGCTTAAGGAACTTTCCACGGCAAACCACCAATTTAAATTTAAACTTAAGAAGTATTTAATTGATTATATTTGGCGAAATGCACTTAATTGGCAATGCCCTTAAATTAGGAACTAAAGTTGCATAGTATTGAAGGTTACCTCATTGTTGCCCTTCCAATTTTTCAACTACAACGGCTGTTCCATAGGCTGAGAAGGCAATCGCAACTCCCGCAAATAAGTCGCTTGTTTCGAAATCCACACCAATAACTGCATTTGCACCCATTTTCTCAGCATTTTTAATCATTCTTGCTAGTGCTTCGATTCTTGCTTTTTCAAATTCCATTGTTAATGACTTTAATTCTCCTCCTGTGAGAGATTCGAGGGCTGCAGCAAGTCTCCCTCCCAATCCTCTACTTCTTATCGTTAATCCAGAAACTGGGCCTAGCACTTTCACTATTCTATAGTTTGGTATTGTTGGTGTTGTTGTTATAATCATTTTTTCAGTTAACTTTCTATAATACTTAAATAACGCTTCATCTCCAAATGATTCAATGATGCCTTGCGACTTCTCAGCAGTTACTTCCAAGAGCTTTTTGAGCTGATCTCCCCAATCTTTTAATTTTACCGCTGCCTCCTTGATTGCCTCACTAAACTCAAGCCCTGACTCTCTTAAAGATTCCACCAATTCTATTCTTACTCCATTTTCATAGGCCAATTTAATGAAGGCTTCAACCAAATTTAATCCGCTCTTAATCGATCTTTCAAGGTGAAACTTTAGTACTCCAATGGGGTTGTGAGGATAATTTTCTTCATACTTATTTAATACCATCCTAAATAATTCATCAACTTTTCTTGCTGCCAATTCAATCCCACTCCATCTTAACATTATAATGTAGAATCAAGTTATTTCCTTCGACTTCCTTCTAAACTGATCTTCAAATATCTCCCTAACCCTACTTATAGTATCTGCCTCTTCCGGCGACTTATCACTCCTTATCCGAACTATCCTGGCAAATCTCAACGCAAAGCCACTTTTGTAGTGGGGGCTCCGCTGTATTTCTGAAAATGCAACTTCAAGCACTATTCTTGGTTGAACTATAACTGTTCTGCCTCTCCTCATTATTGCAAGCTTTTCAAGCTGCTCAGTCATCCACTTTATCTCCTCATCGCTTAATCCCGTAAAGCACTTTCCAATTACCAGGTACTCACCCGTTTCAGGATCTCTAGCCGCTAAATAATAGTCGCTTAACCACCTGTATCTGTAGCCGTAGCCATAGTCTGCGGCTACCACCACCAAGTCAAGCGTTTGAGGGACTGCTTTAATTTTAAGCCACTTTCTGCCCCTAATTCCAGGAGTGTATGGGGAGTTTAGCTCCTTTGCCACAACACCTTCATGCCCATTTTCAATGGCTTTTTCAAAGAATTTTCTTGCTTCAGCAGCATCTCTTGTGACAATTTGAGGTATTATCAGTTGGGGAGGGACGATTTCCTTAAGCTTTTCTCTCCTTTTGCGGTAAGGCTTATCTATTAAAGTTTCTCCATCAACGTAAAGTACGTCGAAGAGATAGAGCTTTACAGGTATCCTTGCCATTGCCTCCTCAACGCCCCTTATCCTTCTAAACCTCCTCATTACGTATTGGAAGGGCATTGGCTTACCGTCTTTACCAACAGCTATAACTTCACCTTCAACGATCAACTTCCTAGCTGAAACTTCACTTTCCATGCATTCGATAACTTCCGGTAATGACTTTGTAACGTTGGTTAGCCTTCTACTGAAAATTTCAATTTTATCTCCATCCTTATGTATTTGAACTCTAGCTCCATCAGGTTTAACTTCAAATGCAGCTATACCTCCAAACTCCAGAAGCGCATCATCAACGGTTTTAGCATCTTCAGCTAGCATCGGCTTAATAGGGTGGAATAGGGTTATACCCATAGCCTTAATTCCACTTATCCCAGACTCCCTGGCTTTATAAGCTACATACCCTATATCGCTTATCAGCATGTTCGCCTTTCTAATCAAATCTCCAGGTATATCAAATGCCTTTGCTATTGCATCTTCCATTAACCCCTCTCCAAAGCCATGCCTCCTCTCACCTATTATTAATTTGACAAGGTACTTGGCTTCAAGCGGTGAAGCTCGGCTGAGCAGCGATTTTAATAGCCGCTCCTTCTTCTTTCTCGAGCCAGCGCCATACACCTTAGCTATCTCCTCCAACACCCTGTAAACTTCCCTTATGGTTAAGGACTTTTCAACGAGAAGTCTTTGCACAGGCTTCCTCTTAACTTCGAAAATCAGCTTGAAGCATGATCCCACATCTCCAGTTTCATTAAAAAATTTAATGTATTCGTCAGGAGCTATTCCAGTTAAGTCTTGAAGAACTTTAAATAGAGTTGTACCGCTAACCTCAAACTCCCTCTGATCCCAGGAAGGAAAGACCTTTCCAATTATCATTCTAACAGCTGGAGCAATTTCACTTAAATCCAACTTTCTTATAAAACTTGCAACGAGGTCGATTTTAGATATTCTACTTGAAATTTGAGATAATCTCTCGCAGAGATTGCATAGCTCCTCAAATTTCGTCTGCAAATCAATCACCAGCTAACTCACCGCTAAATTTAGGAGTAAACGCTTACTTCGAAGGCATCTTAATTTCAATTTTCCTCAATTCACTAAGACCAATTGGTAATTCGTTTAGGAAACTATTAAATTTAAAAACTGGGACTATTGGAATCCCCTCATAGATTTTAATTTTATCCTCATAGATTGAAAGTATGGCCGCTATGAAAATTGCTCTTGGCCAGCCGTAGATGCCCAATCTAGTCAATGCACTTCTACAAATAGATAGAGCTTCAAGTCTTTCAAAGTGGCGTAGTGCGCTTTTCCTAACTGCAGAGAATCTGCCCGCCGACCACCTCTTACAGTCAACGCATATAATTAGAGGCTCCCTAATTCCAATTACATCTATTTCATATCGATGCCTCCAAACTGCAAATCTGAAATTCCTATAAACATCATACCCGTGAATTTGAAATGCTCGGGCACATATGTCCTCAAACTCTCTCCAATTTAAGGTTAAAGCGACAGACTGAACATCTGCTCCCAACTTAATAGCATAAAAAGCTAACTTCAATCTATCAGTAGGATAGCATTGAAGTGCCTTCCCATCGAACTCCAAATTAATTAGATTTTCATCAGCTAATTCACGCATTAGCTCTCTAACCCTACTTAATGGAAGTATAACGCCCTCTGCAATTTCCCTATCAACTACTATGCTACGCCCCAAGGATAGCTTCAGAATCTCGCAGGCAATCCTAGCTTTCAAATTCAAGGCTACTACACTATTCCCCAAGAAGTTATATATGCAGTTCGCACTTCAACAAAACTCAGAATTACATGGGTTGAATCAAAAATCAAGATTCAAAATTCAACTAAAATTAAGATAAAAATTTAAAATATATGACTCGATTCAATTAAAGCCCCTCAAATTCTAGGAGCAAAAATGAAGCGGCATTTTATTTGATTATTTAAAAAATTCCTTATTAGCAGTAGAGTAATATATTTTTAAGGTGATTCCTTGTCAAGCAACATTAAACAGCGAAAATATAAGTGCGCAGTCTGCGGCAGGAGGCTCACCAGAAACGACTTGGTTACTTCAAGGGGAACGCTCATTCCATTTTACAATCTTTTAGATTCAAATGGCGAGCTAAAGCCCATATGCGTCAAATGCTACCATGAAATTGTAGGGAAAATCATTGCAAGACTATCTAGAGAAGAGCTTCACGTTAGGACTAGCGCACTCAGGTCAATGCACGGTTAGCTGTAAAATTCAAATTTGAAATAGGATATACTAAGAGTTAAGCAAGTTTAATTAAAGTGATTATCATGCGCGCTCAAGCCGCCACAGTCGAGGAAATGGTGGCAATTGACATTAACTCGGAATATTTAGGTGTTTCCAGACTTTTACTAATGGAGAACGCTGGAGCTGAAATAGCTCGATCAATCAAGGAGAAGATGAACATTAAGGACAAAAAGATTGTCATAGTTGCCCACACTGGCAATAAGGGTGGAGACGGATTCGTAGCAGCAAGACACCTCGCAAATCTAGGAGCAAAAGTCAATGTAGTTTTGATAGGAGATCCCAAAACCATTCGAACTAGCGAAGCTAAGAGAAACTGGGAAATACTGCAAAGTATGGAGAGCTCAATAAACATTATTGTCGTTCGAGGCTCAGCGAGACTATACTTGCTAGAAGAAGCATTAAGGGAGGCAACTGTAATCGTAGATGCACTACTGGGAACCGGAGTTAAGGGTGAATTAAGGCCGCCAATTTCAAATGCAGTTCAAATGATAAATGAGGCGGGAAAAGCTGGAGCGCTAATAGTTGCAATAGATCTCCCAACAGGAATAAATCCAGACACTGGAGAAATTCTTGGAACTGCAGTTGAAGCCAACTTAACGGTAACCCACCACAAACCAAAAATTGGACTACTAACCGAAAAGGCGAAAAAGTATGTTGGAGAATTGAAGGTAGCTAACATTGGAGTTCCACCTGAAGCAGAGCTATTTGCCGGCCCTGGAGACGTATTAATCGCATTGAAAAAGAGAAAGCTAACAGCGCATAAAGGAGACTTCGGCCGAATAGTCATCGTAGGGGGAAGCAAGGACTACTCCGGAGCTCCCGCACTAGCAGCATTAGCAGCACTAAGAGCGGGATCAGACTTGACAATAATAATTGCTCCAAAAGCAATCTCAACATCCATAAGAGGCTACTCTCCAAATCTAATAGTAAGAGACTATGAAGGCGAATATTTGAATAAGAGTGGAGTTGAACTCGCACTAGCAGAAATAAAGAGGGCAGATGCAGTTATAGTTGGTCCAGGACTAAGCCTCAAAGAACAAGTAGTTAATGCAGTCCAAAACTTACTGGAGGAAGTTAAGAAGATTAAAGTGCCAGTTGTTGTAGATGCAGACGCCATCAAAGCATGCGCCGGAAAAACTGAAGTTATAAGCGGTTTAAGTTGCATCATAACTCCACATGCAGGAGAATTTAAGATATTAACCGGAATCCAGCTGCCTCCAGAAAATAGTGGAGGATGGAAGAAGAGAATGGAAATAGTAAGGAGGGAAGCTGAAAACCTGAAGGCCACAATACTTTTGAAAGCCCACTATGACATCATATCTGATGGAGTTAAAGTCAAGGTTAATAGAACTGGAAATCCAGGAATGACAGTTGGAGGAACTGGAGATGTGCTAGCTGGAATTGCAGCAGCATTCCTAGCATGGGGCAACCCACCCATAAAAGCAGCTACAGCCGCCGCATTCATTAATGGCCTAGCAGGAGACCTAGCAGTTGAAGAGAAAGGTTATCACATACTGGCAACCGATGTAATAGGGAAAATTCCAGATGCATTTGCGAAAATCGAGAAATGCATCATGAAGTGAGCATTCTAACAAGAAACCTAACGTTCAAAAGTCGAGTTAAATCCAAAATTTTCCTTAAATAGTGTGGCAACCTACATACAGGGTGAACGTGCCCGCTCCTAATGAGCTCCAAAGCATCAACCAATGATGAAACCTCACCTTCAAATGCAGTAGCAGCAAAACCAAGAGTTAAAGCAGTATGAGAATCGGAACCTGCAATTCGCGGCAAATTCAGCTTCCTAAGAAAATCTACTTGTGGAGGAGGGTAATACTCCAAAGCGTCAAGATATTCAGCATATTTCAATGAATTTAACCCCAGCCCCGAGCGCCTAAAGACATGTGCAGCGACAAGAATACCTCCAGCAGATCTAACGTGATCGGATAAGGCGGGCAAATTCCAAGCCTCTACACCGAAATGCAAGCTGAAGTCATAGGATGGAAAAATAGCTAGAACGTGCCCCTCGCTAAGAGAAAACTCCACTCCAGGCAAAATGAGAAAACCAGCATGAGCCGAAGCATCCCTGTAAAGCCTAAATCGCTTAGCAATTACTCGTGAATCCCAAAGCTTAGGTGCATGATCCACAATCGCAATTCCACCCAACCCTCTCCTCTTAGCATGCCTAGCTAAAGAAGCGGGATTATGAGTACCATCGGAACAATTGCTGTGAACATGCATATCGATTAAAGTTGAATTTCCAGTCAAGATATCTCCATCCACAATAAATGCCATTTTCAGCAAAAAATCAAATTTGTGTATTTAGGGCAGCGCTATAATTGACACCTCCAACGTGTCCAAATCCAATATAGCCACAGTTCTCTTTCCAGTCAAGTATCCGCAAGCTTCACCTGGATTAACAATTAAGCATCCACTCAACTTAACAAGTTCAGGCTTATGCGTATGACCTCTAACAACAACATTGTACATTCCAGATCTAGCCAAAGCTTCAACAACCCTTTCATGCCTACCATGAATTACCGCAATCTTCACCCCTTGAAAATCAACCTCTCCAAAATCCCCAAGCAACTCAACACCAACCTGAGATGCCTTAACCTTCATGAACTCCCTTTCCCCATCGACGTTTCCAAATACTCCATAAACCTTGCAGTTCACCTTAGCCAGCCTAATCATCGTAAATGGAGCGCACCAATCACCAGCATGCAAAACTGCGCCGACGCCATGCTCGTTAAAAACTTTAACTGCAGAATCCACAGCAGCCTGATTATCGTGGGTATCTGAAATTAATCCAATCTTCAATCCAACCACCAAAACTACTGTTTAGGTAAACTCTTATAAGGTGAATGCTTCAACATCATTTATTAATTTGAAGTGAGAGAATATTTCCGGTATATAATCATGCCTAAAAACAGGCCAACATATCCATTTTCAGCTATAGTTGGTCAGGAAAAGTTGAAGTTAGCACTTCTAGTTAACCTTGTAGATCCAAGCATAGGCGGATTACTGATCGTTGGACCTAAGGGCTCAGGAAAATCCACTGCAGTTAGAGGGCTCATAGATCTTCTGCCCGAAATTGAGGTAGTAGTAGACTGCCCATTCAACTGCGACCCCAAAGATCCAAATTTAATGTGCGACAATTGTAGAGCCAGATTTGAGCTCCACGGCAAGCTGCCAACCAAGAAAATTAAAATGCCATTCGTAGAACTGCCATTAAGCGCAACTGAAGATAGAGTCCTAGGGTCAGTTGATATTGAGAAGGCCATTAGAGAAGGAGCAAAAGTCCTACAGCCAGGACTCCTAGGAGAAGCGAATAGAGGCATACTATACATTGACGAGGTTAACCTGCTACCAGACAACATTTCAGACGCCATACTGGATGCAGCTTCAAGCGGCTGGAACCACATCGAAAGAGAAGGCTTAAACTTCACTCATCCAAGCAAGTTCATCCTCATCGGAACAATGAACATCGAGGAAGGATGGCTTAGACCTCAAATACTCGATAGATTTCCACTCTGCATCAAAGTTGAAAAAATCAGCAATCCCAAAGACAGAATTGAAGTAATGACTAGAAACCTAGAATTCGAAGAAAATCCAATAGAATTCATCGCCAAGTGGCAGCCAAAGCAAGAGGAGCTTCGAAAGAAAATATTAAGAGCAAGAAAAACCCTTTCAAACATCAATGTTCCCAAGGAACTCGAAGAAACCGTAATAGATTTCTGCATAAAACTTAAGGTTGACGGCCACAGGCCAGACATAGCAATAATCAAGACTGCAAAAGCCATAGCAGCGCTAAATGGAAAAGAGCAAGTAGATTTGGAAGATGTTATTCAAGCAGCAGAGCTAGCATTAGCTCACAGAAGTAGAAGTGGAGGACTTGAAGGTCCACTAACGCCCGAGGAAATTGAAGAAGAACTATCAACGACAATCACGAAAAAGAAGGAGGAAGAGGAAGAAGAGGAAATAAGGAAGATCGAAGTTGAAGTCGGCAAAAGCGGAAAGCTGCCATCAATAGCAACTCGACCCCCCATCAAGCCAAAAAAGGAAATAGTTCTTCCAAGACCAGTAGGCATGCTCTTAGTACTTGCACTATACTACATGCTATTCTACTTCGCATTTGCAGCTGGCTCAATACTATTTTCAGGAGTCATGGAGCTACCATGGGAGCAAACCATAAAGCTCATGAAGGAAGACGTCCTAATTTGGTCAGCAATCGCACTAATAATATTCACGATACTCCAAGGAATAGGAAACTTAAGGCGCGGAAAAGTAGCCTACGTAAAGTTCAAGGAACCCCCACTAGAAGAATATAGAAGAATTAAAGCGCACAGGCTCTTAATAAAAGAACATGTAGTGGAGGGGCCGCCTACAAAGCAAGTATTTGGAAAGCGAGTCTGGCAATTTATATCAATATTTGGAGCAAAAATACTCCAAACATACAGGTCAGCCATAGAAAAGGGAAGAAAAATAGCTGAAAGCATGTTCGATTTAATGATTCAGCCTCCAAGCACATTCAAGATAACACTAACTCCAGAGCACATGAGAGGGAAAAAAGCTAGAGCAGAAGTGGTTAGGGGAATATGGCTTAGGAGAGGAAAATACGTGAAGCACGCGATGCCAAGGGAAAAACCGTGGGACATTGCCCTAGCACCAACATTAAGAGCAGCAGCACCATATCAGAAAATAAGAAAATCATCAAAGCTCGCCATCAAAGTCGACATGAGCGACATAAGAGTTAAAGTTAGGGAGTACAGAGCACCCCTATGCATCGTAATACTTCTCGACATGAGCGAGTCAATGATAGTTTCACTAGAAAACGTGAAGAACGCCATTAGAGGACTACACAAAGGCGCTCACAGGCATAGAGATAAAGTGGGACTAGTAGTTTTCAAAGGCACAAGCGCAAAAGTACTTCAATATCCAACCACAAACTTGAGGGCAGTAGTCGAAAAGCTCCTAGAAGTTGGAGCCAGCGACTTCACTCCACTAGCAGCCGGAATGCTAAAGGCATACGAAATACTTAAGCTCGAGAAGATAAAAAGCAAGGAAACAATTCCCGTCCTAGTAATAATTTCAGATGGAATAGTCAACGTGCCGCTAGATAACCCCCTAACACCAGAACTCAGAAAGAAATTCCTAAACCCAGCCCAAGCAGACGTTATAGACGTAGCCAAGAGAATAGCCAAGGATAAAATTAGGACAATAATCATAAACACCGACCACAGGCCAGATGAAATATACAAGAAAATATACTACGGAGCCAAAGGAGCAACTTTCAGCTACACTCCAACAGCACTACTCATGGAAATTGCAAGAATAACCGGAGGCAAATACTATGGACTTAGAACAGACATACCAGGAGAAACGATAATCATACCGGAAGTAATTTCTGAAATAGCAGAAGCGCCAGCTAGGCTGGAAGAAATTTTCGGGCCAGTAGAGTAGAGAGCCTACTCACAAAGCCTATTAACGTAAGGCACATCTAAAATCATTGGGGATTAACTTGAAAGAACTATTAAGTTGGATAGTAGATGAGGGTAGAGCTGAAGGAGCTGACTACGTAGAAGCCAGATATCAAAAGTTCTTCAGCACCGAAATTGAAGTTCGAGACGGCAAGGTAATTTCGGCAACCCCAGGAATTGAAAGGGGAGTCGCAATTAGAGCTCTATTTAAAGGTGGATGGGGCTTCTCAACCACAAACGACGTAAGCAAAGAAGGCCTCAGATCAGCACTTAAAATGGCATTAAAAATGGCGAGGCAAGCAAGCGCAGACACTGAATTAATAACACTGGCACCAGCAACAGTAGTTGTAGATAAGGTTGAAGTTCCAGTAAAAGAGCCCCTAGAGGAAACTCCCATAGATGAAAAGATAAAAGTACTACTTGAAGCCGACAAGTCGGCTAGAAGCGTGGCGCCATCAGTAAAGGCAACTTCAAACTACTGGGACTACTCGGAAGAGAAAATCATATGCACAAGCGATGGAACCGAAATTGAAATTAAAAATTCATGGATATTCTTTGGCATATGGGCATACGCCAGCGAAGCAGGCCTCATACAATCATATAGAGATAGATTCGCAATGCTAGGAGGCTTCGAGGTAACAGAAAAAATGGACGTTCAAGGAAGAAGCAAAAGAGCAGCTGAAAAGGCATTAAATCTACTTAAAGCCAAGCCAGCGCCAGGCGGAAAATTCACAGTAGTTATTGACGGCGTGCTAGCAGGGCTACTCGCCCACGAAGCGATTGGCCACGCTTCGGAAGCAGACAGCGTATTGAGAGGAATAAGCGTGCTCAGAGGAAAGCTAGGGAAGAAAATAGGATCAAAGTACGTGACGCTAATAGACGACGCAACAATAACGGGGAGATTTGGAAGCGACTTCTACGACGACGAGGGAGTTAGAGCCCAAAGGAAAGTGCTAATTCAAAATGGAGTTCTAAAAGGATACCTAACCAATAGGGAAACTGCAGAGAAAATGAACCTACCATTAACTGGAAACGCTAGAGCTCAAGACTACAGACACCCACCGATAGTTAGAATGACAAACACGTTCTTCCAGCCGGGAAACATGACCTTTGAAGAGCTAATAGAAGACATAAAGTACGGAATATATGCTAAAGGAGGAAGAGGAGGTCAAGTAAGCCCAGCAGAAGGAGTATTTCAATTCGGAGCGCAGGAGGCATACCTAATTAAAAATGGGGAGCTGAAGGAGCAGCTTAGAGACTTCAGCATGAGCGGATTCATACTAGAAACGCTGAAAAACGTGACTGGAGTTGCAAAGGACTTCGAAATCTACCCAAGCTTCTGCGGAAAAGCAGGACAATTAATGAGAAACACTTGCGGAGGACCCCACGTAAGAATTGAAAATATAATTGTAGGAGGTAGAGCGTGATGGAGCTAATTGAAGCCGTAAAATTTGCAGTTGAAAAAGCACTTAAGTTTGGAGCAAATCAAGCAGACGCATACGCATCAAAAAGGCGCGAAACCTCAATTCAAGCGACAAACGACAAAATTGGAGGAATAAGGGATAGAAGAGCTACAAGCGAAACAATTGAAGGCATTGGCGTTAGAGTAGCCGTAGGAAAAAGCGTAGCCTACGCATACACTACCATACTAGAGGAGGAAAGCATCCTTCAAGCAATAAAAACCGCAATCAAATTAGCTAAAGTTAAAGAGCCAGATCCAGACTTTAAATCCCTACCGCCAGTTAAGCCTCCAGCTAAAGTTGAAGGCATATTTGATGAGGCGATAATTACACCGCCAGTAGACGAAGCATTCGAGCAGATAAGAAAAGTTCTAAGCGAAGCAATGGAGGCAAACCCCAACTTCAACACAGTAATTTCAGGATACTCATTCACATGGGCTGAAAGAGCAATAGCAAACAGCTTAGGAGTCGAAGTTCACTTTAAAGAAAGCATGGCAGGCACAGGAGTCTACATCATAGGCGAAAGGGAAGGATTGAGAAGCCTAGGTGGAAAAACCGATGAAAGCAGATTCCTCAAGGAAGTAGACATCGAAAAGTGCGCTGAAGAAGCAGTGAAGTACGCTAAAGTAGGGCTTGAAAAGACCAAGATAGAAGCAGGAGAAAAAACAGTTATTTTCCAGCCCGAAGCACTATCAAGCTTAATGCACTACGCATTCATCAATGCAATAAATGCCTACAACGTTCAGGAAGGAAAATCGTACTTGACTGGAAAGCTTGAAACTCAAGTAGCCTCGGAAAAACTCACAATAATAGATGATGGAACCACACCTAAAGGATTAAGAACAGCGCCGGTTGATGGAGAAGGAGTGCCAACAAGGAGAAACGTGATAATCGATAAGGGAGTGCTGAAAAGCTACCTATACGACAGCTACACGGGATTCAAAGAAAATAGGGAAAGCACAGGCAATGCATCAAGGCAGTTTAGAAGCGCAGTGACAGTAGCTCCAAGAAACCACATCATAAGTGGAGAAGAAGTAAAGCTCGAAGAACTACTTGGAGAAGTGAAGGAAGGCCTACTCGTAAGGGGAGTTATGGGAGCACACAGCACAAACATAGCGACAGGAGCATTCTCAGTTCTAGCTAATCCAGCATACGTCATCAGAAACGGCGAAATAATGGGTCAAATAAAGGGATGCATGATTGCAGGGACATTCCAAGAACTACTAATGAAGTATTCAGCCCAAGGAGACGACGTAATTCAAAAAGGCTTCCTGGTAGCACCGTCCATCAAATTCGAAAAAGTGAGAATAGCACTCTAAACTCAACCACCTTTCTTTATTACCTTAACTCCAACAACATTTTCAATTTCTTCAACACTTATAGCTCCCTCCCTAACAACCACCAGGGAACTCCCAGTCAAATCCACCACAGTTGATGGAACGCCAATTGGGCACTCACCAGCATCAATAACGAGGTCAACGGCATCACCCAATTGCCTCAAAGCTTCATGAGCAGTTCTAGGTGCCCTCCCACCAGAAATGTTTGCACTTGTACCTAAAATATATCCATTGCAAAGCTCCGCAAGTTTAACTGCCACCAAGTGATTGGGCATTCTAACCCCCAACGAGAACCTGCCGGCAGTCACTTCATTTGGAACGTAGGGCTTCTTGGGCAGAACAATAGTTAATGGGCCCGGCCAAAAAGACCTCATCAACCTCAAAGCAAGGTCATTAACATAGACCACTTCCTCAGCAGCCCTAATGCTTGAAACTATAACTGGCATAGGCTTTCCAGATCTCCTTTTAACAAAAATAGCCTTCTTAACCGCCCTGACATCAAATGGATTTGCACCTAAGCCATAAACAGTGTCCGTTGGGTAAACTATTAGACCTCCAGAAAGAACGATGTCTGAAGCTTCAACTAGAATTGATAAGCTAAACGCAGTTGGAGAGATTGTGATAATCCTAACCATATCAACAAAACATGAGCTTAAACAAGCCCTTAAAAGTTTTGTAAGTTAGCTGAAACCAGCAAGCTTAAAAACTATGTTTGCTGCACCTCCAACAATCAACGCTAAGACAATGCTTACAGCTGAAATTATGGCAGCCCTCTTCCACCCGAACTCCTTAACTAATGCAGCAATAGTAGCTATGCATGGAACATAAATCATTGTAACCAGCGAAAAAACGACCATTTGACCTCCACTTAAAACAGCTCCAAAGTCTTCAATTCCAAAAACCTCCAAGAGCATTATTAGCGTAAGCTCCTTCCTTAAAATTCCAAAAATAAGTGGAACCGCACATTCAGCAGGCAAGCCAAGCAAACCAGAAATAATTGGACTTGCAATTGAGGATATCGTCCAAATGAAGCCAGTAATCTTGAAAAACTCCAAAACAACGCTTCCAAGAACAATGAGTGGAAGCGCAACGTAGATGAAATCCTTAGTTCTTACCCACGTCTTAATGATCACAGTTTTAATCATTGGAGCCCTATAGTCGGGTATCTCCATGATCAATCCAATGGGCTCACCTGGAAGTTTTTTAGTTAAAAAGCGCCCAAGCAAAATAACCAGGATTAAGTCAAAAGCGTAAAGCGAAAGAGCCGGAAGAAGACCAACATACTTACCCACAAGCCCTAGAATAACTACGGTTCTAGCTGCGCATGGAATTAAAACTACTAGGAAACCAAGAATCAACCGCTCCCTATCAGTCTCCATAATTCTACATCCAATGCAAGCGGGGACATTACAGCCATAACCCAACAATAGCGGTATGAAGCCCTTCCCATGAAGGCCAATCTTGTGCATCAAGTTGTCCATCAGAAAAGCAGCTCTAGGCAAGTAGCCTGAGTCCTCAAGCAAAGCTAGTAAAATGTAGAAAGTAAGCACATACGGAATTGCTATTGTAACTCCAGCAATTACGCCGGTGAAAAAGCCATTAATAATTATGTCAGCTACAAGGCTCGAAAAAGAGCTGTAAATTAATGATTCAATTGGAGGCAACAATAAATCCTCAATCAAGTATGATAAGAACTCTTCAAGAACAGCGCCCCCCATAAAGACTAATGAAAAGACGGAAATCATAATCGCCAGAAGAATTGGATACCCAAAGATTGGGTGCGTAGTTATGTAGTCAAGCCTTTCAGATAACGTAACTTTAGCAACAGCCTCAATCCTCTGCACCTTCGATATCACCCTATTAATTATCGAGTACCTCTCGGAAGCAATAATCACAGGCGAAGGCTCACCATGCATCTCCTCAAGCTGGCTAGCAAGCTCATCAGCCAGCAAAAGCACGAGCGACCCATTCTCCATGCTTGAAATGCGCCTAACGACCTCCTCATCCTTCTCGAGAAGCTTAACTGCAATCCAACGGGCAGGATAATTTTCACATAATTCTGGAAGGTTCTCAGCTATAGCTCTAACTAAAACTTGAATTCTCTCCTCAACCTCCCTTCCATACTCAATCTTCATGGGATGAAGCTCCAACTTGCCCTCAACAACATCAATGATCGTGGAAAGAAGTCTATCCACTCCATAACCAGTAACAGCTATAGTCGGAATAACAGGAACACCTAAAATCATCTGAAGCAATGAAACATCAATTTTAATTCCCTTCTTAGAAGCGACATCCCATAAGTTTAAAGCAATCACAATTGGAGCTTCAAGCTCCAGAAGCTGTATTGTCAAGTACAGGTTTCGCTCCAGCGCCGAGGCATCAACAATGTTCACAACAACATCCGGCCGCTCAACTGCAATGTAATCCCTAGCAACGATCTCCTCTTGCGAATAAGCTGAAAGCGAATAGGTTCCAGGCAGATCGAGCACACAAATCTCATACCCTCTATAGAAAAGCTTGCCCTCAGCCCGCTCAACCGTTTTTCCAGGCCAATTCCCAACAGTTTGACTTGCACCTGTAAGTTGATTGAAAATAACGCTCTTACCAACATTTGGATTCCCAGCTAGAGCAACAGTAATTCTCTTGCCAGCCAATGCTAATCCTCCAAAACTTTAATGAAAACCCTAGACGCTACACCTCTTCCAAGCGCGACAGAACAACCTCTAACCTGAACTACGATCGGCCCTCCAAAAGGAGCATTCCTCACAACAGTAACTTCAACTCCAGGAGTTAACCCCATATCGGCTAATCTTCTTATAAAGCCATATCCACCAACCATGAATGCAACTACACCCTTACTTCCAGGAGAAAGAGATGATAGAGGTTTAACCTCTTCAATCCTACCTTCAAGCGAGCTTAAGGAGCTGTGAAGCTGATCTAAACTGGCTTCATCCAATCCATGGCTGAACGTCCAATGAGCCCGCATATCCCTAATGGTCTTAAAGCTCTGCCATGGAGAAGTATATTTGTGAATATACTTATCATGCAAAAATCTTTCCCTATGGCTTAAAACTAGGGATCTACCTGCCTCGGTCAGGTCATATGTGCCGTCAACTATAAGCCCCTCTCTAATAGCCAAGTTCAAAGCTTCAACGATATTATTAACATTAACTCCAAGGCGGCTTGCAATCAAATCCGGAGTTGGGACGATGCCTTTAGCTTTAATTGACAATATCACTTCAAGCACGCAAGGAATAAGCCGCCTAATTCTTCTCCTACTAAAAATCATGGTTCAACCTCCTATGGAATGAACATAACTTTAATGGTCGCTGATGCTGGCAGATGTCCACTGCAACAATTTGCCACATTAACGTAACATGCACCTCAATTTTCGGATTTACGAAAATCAAAATATACCTTACGCTTTCACTTCAAAACTTCCACGCGGCTAACTCCAGACTCATCTTTGTAAATGTGAATTTGACTTTCAAAGTATGGGCTATCCCTAACTTCATCTACGTGGGAAATCACTATTATGCGCTCATAGTCCTTTTGAAGCTCATTAAGAGTTCTAAGCAGCTCGCTTCTAAACTCCCTGCTCAACGGCCCAAACCCCTCATCTATGATTAGGAAGCGAGGAGCTACGCCGGCTTTCTCAGCTAAGGCCCTTGCTATTCCAAGCCTAATTGCAAAGCCTAGCAAAACCATTTCTCCACCAGAATAGGTTGTTAAATCCCTAATAGTAGCTCCATCATAAACTATTATTGAAACAGCATCTTCAAGAGCCTCTATCCTAATGCTCTTTCCAGGAAGGAATCTAGAGACGTAGTGGTCAGCCCACTCCTCAACCCGCTCCAAATACCTCTTAAGAAGAGCCAACGGTAAGCCTTTCTCATGAAAAACATACTGGTACAGGTAAAGGTATACGTTGACCTTTCTCTCAAGCTCTAAGCTCTTAGATTGAAGCTCCTTAAGCTTCCTCCTCTTATTCTCAATTTCCCTCAAAGAATCCACGATAAGCTTTAATTGCTCTTCAACTCTTGCCTTGCGATTGCTCATTTCAACAATTAATGAATCAACCTCTTCAATTTTTGATTTAACCCTCTTCAGCTCCAAATCCAGCTTTCCCTTCAACTCGCGAAGTGAAGGATACTCACCAAGCTTAGATTCAAGCTGAGCAATTAGAGCTTCAAGTTCAATTTTCCTTCGCTTCAACTCGTCAATTCTACCTGCAGCCTCCCTTACCTCCATCAAATTCCTCGAAAGCTGCTCAAGCTTCTCCTTAAGCACATTTAGAGCTCCTCTTGCCTCCCCAATCTTTATGAGAACGCCAAACATTAGCATGAACTGACTTGATAACTTCGAGAACCTGCTCATGACGTCGCTGAGCTTTGCCTCTTCATCGCTTAGCTCTTTAACGTAAGCATCCAGCTCCTTTACTTGCCGATTTAATTGCTCAATTTTAGCTGCAAGCCTTGAAGCCATCTTCTCAGCGTATCTCAACTTCTCCTTTGATAACTTCAATTTCTCAATTTTTAGAGCTATAGCCCGCTTCTCTCCCTCTAAAGACTTCACCTTTGAACTTATAGTAGCCAACTCTTCGGAGAGATGCCTGATAGCTTCACCTGCCCTTTCCCTACTCAGCTTAGTGCTACAAACCGGACATGTGACTTCGTCTCCTAAATTCTCCTTGAGCGCACTTATGCTCTTTTCAATGAAGCCCGAGTATCCAGTGAGCTTTGAAATTTCCATTTCTATACGGCTAAGCTCATCGCTTAGCTCATCGTACTTTTTAGCTTCAGCTTCTAATCTTCCTAGTTCCTCTTTAACACTCCCAAGTTCCCTCTGAGCATCAGCTAGCTCTTTTTGGAGAAAATCCCTCTTTGAAGTAAGCTGCTTTAACTGGAAAATTCTCTCCCTAATTATCTCCGCATTCCGCTCCAATTCGAACATTTCCTCAAGAATTTGCATTTGACGTGAAAGTAGAGAGTGCTTTCTCTCCAATTCCTTTCTTTGACTCAAAAGAGAGCCGAGCTCCTCTAAATCCTTAGAAATACGCATAAACTCCTCTCTGTAAGCAGTAAGAGTCTTACTTAGCTGATCTAAGCTAGCTAACCTCCTCTCAACGCCAGTTAGCTCGCGCTGAACTTCTTCGACTCTCTCGCCAAGCTGTCTCTTCTCATCGCTCAACTTCCTAAACTTAACGTTAATCTCTTTAAGCTGAGCTTCAAGCTCAACTGCTTTTAATTTCAAATCTTCCTCAACGGAAATTTCCTCATTGATTTTCTCGATTTCGCTCTTCAACTTCTCAAGTTCACTCTTAGTTTTAATGTATAGCTCCCTCGCCACCTCCTTATGCTTTGTGAAATCTATGTCGAAAGCCTTTAGGAAAAGCTTCCTACGATCGGAGGGAGTTATATCTCTACTTATTAGCTCAGCAACCCTTCCCTGCCTAACAACTATCGTATTCATAAATGTCTTGAAGTCCAAGCCTACCAGCTTTTCAATTTCACTTTCAACTGCACTCACGCCGGTAGCTATAGTTCTCTCAATATTTCCATCATCACTTAACTTATATAGAACTGCGCTTGAAGAACCCTCCCTCTGCAGTACCCTAATCACCCTATATTTAGAGCCAGTTGGAACTCTAAACTCAATTTCAACTCTAGATTTTAAAGCCCAGCTTGGAATTACGTGCTTAGCATACTCCTTCTTCGCTTGCCCATAAGCCCTACCATAAAGTGCAAGTGTCACAGCGTCCACGAAGAATGTTGTTTTACCTGCGCCAGTACTCCCAAAAACCGATATTGTCGGCCCAAGCTTATTTAAGTCTAGCTCAGCCCTCCTATACGTTGCGAAATTCTCGACTTTAATACGCTCAATAATCATTAACGCTCCCCTCGCTCGAGGCTCTCAATGATCTTCAAGCCCTCAGCTAACATCAGCTCAATAAGCTCCTTGGATATTGAGGGCAAGTACTTCTTAGCTAAGATCCCCTCAACATACTCCCTGAAAGCATCTCTAATGCTTGTAAAGCTCCTCCTAATGTGCACGTCGCTGACCCTCGCCCTCACCAAGTCTATTACCCAATGCATCACATTCTTCTCTCTCATCACCTTCGCAATTTCACTCCTATCGATGCCCCGCCCATATGGAAGCTTAACCAAAATTCTAACAATTGACTCTTCAGGTATTCTAGTCGAGCGCAAAACTTCAACAAGCTTTCTAGTTGGACTTAACGCATCAGTTAAATCGAAAACATCCTCCGAAAAACCATACTTTTCCCTAGGCAAAGTCACTAAGGGCCTGCATGGAAGCTCCTCAAACCTATACTCAAGATCACCTCCAACCTCCTCAACCAAAACCACGCCCTTATCCTCATCCTCCTCCCCAAAATTCATCCTCTCAATAGAGCCGGAGTAAACTATGGAGCGCTTCAGCTCCTGATAGCGGTGAATATGTCCAAGAGCAGCGTAGCTAATATCGCTCTTGGAGAAAACGCTCTTAGGAACTCTAACATCAAAAATAGGGAGATATCCAGCCGACGAACTTACTTGAGCACCTTCAACATGAAAGTGAGCTGAAACGACGAGGTAGTCGTAGTTTCCCCCATCCTTAATAAAGCTATCCAAAGCATCATCAATCAACTTTACGTACTCTTGCTCCTCCATACCTGCAATTGGAAAGTATGGTAATGATATGAACTTTACAGCCCTCCCACTCCTGGAGCCCCTCAAAATGATTGAGCCCGGCTTATTGAAGTAATAGAATCTAGGGGCTCTAGCTTCATAAATAGCCTTTAAGTAAGCCTCAGTCCTGGAGGTTCGAGGCTGATCGTGATTGCCGGCAGTAACCAACACATAAACGTCGTTCTCAGCCAAGGAAGCAACAAACTTTGAAAACTCGTTTAAAAGCAAGCCGCTCGGCCTTAAGGAGTGAAAGATGTCGCCTGAAATAACAAGAAAGTCGCACTCATTATTGATCACTAAATCCCTAATTCTCATGAGCTGCTTAATGAAATCACTATCCCGCCTTTGAGCCACAATTGAATTGGGCTCAGCACCTCTCAATCCAGCTCCAAGATGAAAATCCGCCGTATGGAGAATTTTAAGTCGAGCCACGCTTAACCCTCCCATACCCAAACATCTCTCCAATTTTCACAGACTCCTCACTGCTAACAAGCTCGCTATACAACTTCTTGGCCTCTTCAATGGCCTCTCCATAATCCCTAACCGCAACCACCGATGGAACTGAAATCGCCTCCCCAAAAACAAGCACTTCTTTTCTCCTTAACCTCTCGATAACTGGCTTGAACAGCTTGGGGTGAGGTAAGCCCTTTGACGCCGCCTCTATATCTGAGTCCTCCGTCAAGCACATAACAAAGTTGTTCCAAAGCATTGCCCTAGCATCCTCGAATATCTGGGATGGACGCTGATCTATAATGCATAAAACCACTCCCCGCTTTCTCAGCTCCCTAGCAATATTTCCAAACGGAGTCATGAAGTAAACTGATGGACCTAAAAACTTGTGCGCCTCCTCAAGGAAAATCACAACGCGGTACTTTAGCTTTTTACCCGCCATAATCCTCTTAATGCACTCACTCCAAAGCCTCCTCGCAAGTATGTTTGCTATTAGCATGTATGCAACCCTATCATCACCATACCTTCCAAAGCTAATTACAACACTTCTACCTCCATCCAGAATCTCGCTAACTACGGTAGAAGCAGTATCAACCTCCACATCATCCCACTTAATGAACTCATACCTAGCTAAGCGTGCAAGCCTACCTCTAGCAGAAAGAAGAGACATCAATGCTCCCTGACCATACCTCTCCCTAACCTCCTTCCTAACTTGCTCATCCTCCCGATCGCTAATGAAGCCGCAAAGAGCCTTCAGCCAGTCATCCTTAAATTGCCCCTTCAGCAAGCCGGCAATCGAAGGCAGAAGGTCCATGAAAGTCCTAGTGAAGCCTAACGCTTCGCCAGACGCAATCAAATCTTCAACAGTTATCCCCCTATAGCTCAGCATGAACATGTCCAATCCAGACTCTCTGGACAATATTTCGTCGGGAGTCAACCTAAGAAAGTCATACTTAAACGCCAGCCCAACTCCATCAGCATACTCCTCTCCAAGCTGATCCTTAACTTTCAATCCATACTCGCTGTGCATGTCGAGAATTAGAAGCTTAACCTTTTTCTCGAAAGCACCAGTATGATTCGCAAGAATAATGTAGGTTGCAATGAGATTGCCCAGGAAGGTCTTTCCAGTTCCACTTTTACCAAATATACCGAAGCATCCTCTAACCAGCACATCCACATTGATAGGGACAAAAACAGCTAGGTCTTCGCCAATTATTGGAGCCTTAGGCTTTCCAATGTTCCACAACCTCTTGCAGTCAGCCCTTCCATAAAACGACTCAACATCATCTATTGATGGAATTCTAACTCGAGACATTAACTCCGGAATATTGTCAGCCCTCTCAACAGCCCCATTCCTATACACTGCAATTGGAATCAAAGTTATTTCAGCACCAAGCACACCTTCACGCTTAAGCCCCTCAGCAGCAACCTCTTGAACCACCCTCAAGTCATTTGAAGCCCCATCTTCACTTCTAACCAACGCTTCAGCAATATCAGAACCAGACTTAAGCTGCAAATCGGAAATCAATGCAAGATAGGTATTCTTAGCGCCAGAAACAACTACAATTGAGCTGGCTCTAACATCCTCAGGCGAAAATCCCCTCAAAATGTGAGCCTCAATCCCCTTACTCAAACTCCCACCAGTAATTCTAGCAAACATCTTTTCCATCATCAACCCTCCAACAATATCTTCCTAGCCCTATCAAGCACAAGCGAAATATTCGAGTCAACACCCCACCTAGCCATCGAAGTTGAAATGGACTTGAAAAGAGAGACGCGCTCGTCAATTGAAAACTTCTCAGCTAAAATCGAAAAGAATGCCTCTGCCAGAAACATGAACTCCCTAGTTCCCAATGCATGAACAACAAGAGGAATGTAATCAGCTTTAAATTGATCATTGTACTCGTGAAATTCCCTTATGAACTCATCGCTTGGAATGAACGCCAAATCATGAATTAAAGGCTTCCTCCTAGGCCTAGATTGGAAGAAGCGGCCATTAGAGTACCATCCAATTGAAATTGCATGATAAGTGTCGATTAATCTGTCCTCCAAATCAGGATACCTACTCTTAACCTGCTCTCTAGAAGCCCTCATTGGAACTGGAATTGACTGAAGGCCAGGAGCAACAAGCATTTCAGAATAATACACTATGCCTACAGTCAAGTGGGATCCACAGTTGACAACTATCAGGGAGCCATACTCGGGAGTAGCTTCATAACCATACTTGTAGGCTCTGACCTTAAATCCAGTATGATTAGATTCATAAACTTCACCAAAAGCTGCTTCAGGGCTGGAGAAAAACTTCATCCAATCAATCCGCTCAACAACTGTTCCAACCAAAGCAACTCCTCCAATAACCTCTAAATCCAGGAACTAATTAAACCACGCCCCTAAGCTTACGCCTAAACTTACCGGACAAGCTCAACCTAGCCTCACCAGAACTTCTAAGCAACCTGTCAATGTAAGTTAGCACCCAAGCTCTTTCGCGAGAGCTAATGTAAGCCCGCTCATGAGCCCTCTCCAAAATGTAAGGATAACCCCTACCAATAATCGACTGGGCAAGCACACCCTTATGAATGAAGTCAACATGATCAGCACACCAACTTGGAAATTCAACCCTAAACACGTTAGAAGCACCAACCTTAAGGTAAAAGCCAACAACCTTCAATTCACTGAACTCGCTAGTCAATTGACTTTTAACCTCAAATAGTGGAGATCTCCATCCAAGCTCCAAGGCCTTATCAAACAAAATTAAATCCCTAATTGAAGCAAGCCTCCTGCACTCAAGCTCCTCACCACTACTAATGCACTCAGAACAAACTTTAGATCCACAAACAACCGACCTAATAACAGAGAAGGTAAATGCCCTAGACCTAGTGTAGAAAACTCCAACAGGAATTACATTCAAATTCTTTAGCTCCTCATGAAGACTCAACATTGCGCTAACAACCTTACTTCTAAATTCCTTAGACCTAGCCATAAGGTAGCCCATCGAAAAACTTTCATCAAAAAGTGCAAGAGTTGCTTCGCCCTTAGGAGCCTTGCCCACCAAATCCCTAATTACCCTAAGCTCATCCTCAATCCTTTTAACCTCAAGTATCCAAGCTGGAACCCGCCTACGTCCCTTAAACTCCTCAACAATCTCCTTAGAAGCATAGAAAAAAGGAGTGCTTCCCTCCAAGTAAATTGACTTCCTGCCATAGAGAACAGCTTGATACCCAACATTAACCAAGAGAAATACTGGTGAAATATGAGGCGTAGGAGTGATTTCACTAGTATCAACACCAATAATTAAAGTTCTCGAGAGAGCTTCATCAGCCCACCTCTCATCAATTGGTCTAAGTGGACTCCAATTTGGAGGTGGCTTAGGATTAAACTCCAAGGGATAAGCAATCTCCCTAAACCGCCTAATAAGCTTGGACTCCTCACTTGCAAGCAATTTCAAATTGCCAAAGCTCAGCTTCCTAAAGGCATCCACCATTACTTCAGAAAGTTCTGGAAAACGATTAGCCTCATCAATTAACAACTGAAGCTTCTCCCTAATTTGAACTTGAACTTTAGGTGCATCCAGCACGTTCTCAACCCACATTAATAGTTATGATAGCATCTATAAAGATTCTAGCTACAAAAATCTTGAATACATCATGCATATCGAAATACGGGCAATACTATAGATAACTTAATAATAGATTTACATAAAAGTAAATTAAAGGTCTTTTAGAGCCAAATATTTTAGCTTCACTTGTTTAAAATTAGTATATATTTTATCTTTATCTAGCCTAATTACAATTCTCTTTAGCCAAGTGTCATCTCTTTGGTTTGGAAAGTCACTTCTATAGTGTGCACCTCGGCTTTCTTCTCGCAGTAAAGCTGACATTCCGACTACTTCGGCAATTAGAATCATGTTTTGAAGCTCTAGTGCCTCCATAACTTCAATTTTATTTGAAGCTCTTATTTCCCTAGCTTCACTTTTAACTTCAGCAATGAATTTTAGTAGCTCATTTAAATCATCCTTATTTCTAATTACTCCGCACTTATGCCACATTGCGCTTTTGAGCTTTAATTTCAACTCTTTTGGATTAATTCGTCCAACTTTGAAAGCACTTATTTGGGCTTCATACTTCTTAATTATACCTTGGTCAATGCCTATTTCTTTGCAAGTCTTTGCCCACTCAGCTGCTGCCCTTCCAGCTCTAGCTCCAAAAACTATTGCCTCTGTTAGTGCATTGCCCCCCAGCCTGTTTGCTCCATGAACTCCGCCAGCAACTTCCCCGCAGGCATAAAGTCCTGGAACCTTTGTTTCGCCATTAACGCCTATCTCGACGCCGCCCATGGTGAAGTGCGCTAGTGGAGCTACCTTCACTCTACTCTTAGTTATCTTTAGTATTCTAATTAGCGATTGAGCTATTCTCGATAATATTTTCGATTTTCCTCCAGCTTCGCTGGTTAAATCTAGAATTAACGCTTCATCAACTCCTCTTCCCTCTTTAATTTCGATCCACATAGCCCTTGATAGTAGGTCTCTAAATTGAATTGCAGCTACCGAAAGTGGAGCATCGATATGATACTTCTCGAGTATATCTTCATTTATTGAGTTAACTAGTTTTCCCGATACTGCTGGGAAAAGCCATGTAGGCATTCCCTTCTCAGCTAGACCTAGAGGGAAGAACTGCGTGAACTCCATGTCAATTAAGTTTGCACCTGCTTTAAGGGCCATTGCACATCCATCGCCAGTTACTCTAACAGGATTGTCGTTTCTGAGAAAAAGTTGACTGTAGCCTCCAGTAGCTAAGATCACTGCCTTAGCGGAAACTGCTCGAACCTTACCGGAATTTACATCATAGAGTATTACTCCATAAACGCGATCCTCAACCAATATGTCGATTGCCATTACGCCCTCAATAAATTTAACTCCAATGCTAGATGTGTAGTTGGCCAGCGGTTTTACCAAACCAAGTCCACTTGCCGGTGGAGTTCCATGAACATATGTACCTCCAGGCCGCACTTTAATTTCAACACCGAAATTCTTCAATTCTAATAGCCGTTCAGGAGCTTCGAGAACCATCAACCGCACTAATTCCTGATCATTAAGGAACTTGCCACCAACAATTGTCTCCTCAAAGTGTCTCTCAAGACTGTAGCCCTCAAAAGCAGCTTTAAATCCACCTCCAGCATACATGGTTGAAGAAGCATATCCAATTGGAGCTTTGGAAGCTATAGCAACCTTTGCGCCCTCCTTGGCAGCTGCAATAGCAGCTCTTAATCCAGCTGCACCACCGCCAATAACCAAAACGTCAGTGGATGACAAGCAGGACACCTAGCTAAAATCGATTTCAAAACTTAAAAGCATTAAGAAAAGACATCCAACATATTATGAAAATAATTATGAATAAATTTAGCATAAATTAAAAGTGCTAGAGACCCAGTTCCTCAGCTATTCCCTTCAATGCCTCTAAGCTTAATTCCAGAAAAGTTCTAAGATCCAAGCCTATATCTTCGCATAGTAGGATTCTCGAGCGATTAACACCTCTTGCGAAGTCTTTCTGCTTAAACTTCTTAAGTAGACTTCTAACTTTAACTTCCTCAAGCTTCTTATTGGGCATTACGAGCGCAGTGGCCACTATTAATCCTGAAGCGTGATCTGCAGCTTTAAGTGCTATTGCAAGCTTCGAGGTAGCTTTGAAGCCCAAAGCATCATTATGACACTTGATGGCATCTAGAGCTTCATCGGGAAGTACATCCTTCAACAACTCAACAGTCTTCAATCCATGGACATTCATGTCTCCACCTGTGAGCTCGTAGTCCAGGTCATGAAGAAGTCCCGTTAAACCCCAAAGCTCCGCATTCTCGTTGAAATGTTCAGCCAATTTCCTCATTATCGCCTCTACAGCAAGCATGTGCTTAATCAACTTACCATTTTTCACGTACTTTCCAATTAACTTAAGGGCTTCATCACGACTAATTTCCTGCAATCTACCTCACCCGATACAAAGTATGCCAATAATGTGATTATTAACTCTTGCAGTGTAGGATTTCAAATAGAAAGCTCATAATAAATCATCATATTTTGAAAACACGTTTGATCATATCTAACTATACTACCTAAACTAGATATATGATAATTACATCAATCTGATTATACAAGTAGAAAATTATGCATAATCTTATTAGGATTATATGGAGAGGATGTGTTTCACTACTTTAAATATAAAATTATTATTAAATTTTGTTAATGCTTAGCAAACTAGTGTATAAGTCCACTCTTCTATCCTTCATAATGTGATTGTATTTTGTAATCCATTTGTTTCTTGCTTGAGAAATGTCAATGTCCACCACTCCAACATCTCCTTCCTCACTTCCTGCTTGAATGAGAACTTCCATTTTTGGGCTTGTCGCTTGGCTTAAACCTATGAACTTAAGTTTTTCACCTCCACGCTCATCAACTCCCACTCTATTAGCGGTAATTGTGAAAACTATATTTTCAATGAATCTTGCCAGCATTACTTTAGGAGCGTAAGGTAAGACTAGATTTGCTGGGTGGCAAATTATGTCGGCACATTTAATTGCCAAAATCCTCGCAGCATCTGGAAAACACCAATCAAAGCATATTATTACTCCAATTTTAGCTAAACTTATATCAAACACTTTAAAGCTTGAATCGCCTTGAGCGAATATGAATTTCTCCTTATAAAATAGGTGGGATTTTCGGTAAGCTCCAATGAAACCATTGGGACCAACTATAACTGCAGAGTTGAAACTTTCTTTTCAGCGCGTTCAGCTATTCCAGCAACTATATATGTCTTAGTTTTCTCGGCAATCTCAATTAACTTCTTGGTGGTAAACCCGTTTGGAATTGGTTCGGAAAGCTCTAGAGCTTCTTCTTCACTTAAAAAAGATATCCAGTGTTAAATAGCTCTGGAAGTATGAGTAGGTCTGCATCGGCTTCTTCAATTAAGCTGATGGCCTTCTCAACGTTTTCCTTTATCATTCCAAATTTTGGTGCTAGTTGAACATACCCTATTTTCACTTACTAACCTCTAAAAATGGATGTGAAGCGATGTTATGCTGGAATTATTAGGTCCTCCAAGTTTCTAGGGTAGTAAGTTACGACTTCAGCTCCATCCTCAGTTATTATGACTGTATCTGAGTGCCTGAAACCTGCGAAGCCAGGTATGTATATTCCCGGCTCACAGCTGAAGACCATTCCCGGCTTTAGAATGGTATTATCACCATCTTCAATCCAAGGAGGCTCATGTCCTTCCAATCCAATTCCATGTCCAACTCTGTGAAGAATGTACTCTGCTGGAACGCCTTCCTCCTTAAATACTTTGAATGCCGCCTTATTAACTTCACACGCCTTTATTCCGGGCTTGAAAGCATCTAAAGCTGCTTGCTGAGCTTTAACCATTATGTTGAAGTACTTCTCCTGCTTCTTCGTTGGCTTTCCAACGATCATTGTCCTCTCAAGCTCAGCACTATATCCTCCAATTTTAGCTCCAGCTCCAGTGACCAGCACGTCTCCTTCCTTCACAATCATGCTTCCAGCAAGCATGTGTGGATAAGCTGAATACTCACCTATTTGACCCCTAAATCCAGCTCTAGCCGGTAGAGAATTTCCAGGATCAAATTCTGGGCCTAGAGTTTTAATCATGGCTACTGAAGCCTCATAACTTGCTCTCATTGCAATCTCAGTTTCAATGAGGCCTGGAGAAGTGTAGTCCTGCAGTAGTCTATGAGCCAAATTGGCCCACTTAGCGCTTTCCCTAATCAAGTTTAACTCCTCTTCGCATTTGATTAGCCTCATATCATCAATTATGTCCGGCGCAAGTACAACTTTCATTTTTGGAAGAACTTCATTGAGCTTCGGCCCCTTATACCCCATAATTCCAGGATATCCTGGAGCGTCCGCAGCAACACTCTTGTCGTGAAGCTTCATTTCCTCTAAAGCTTTAGCCAAAACTTTCATTGGATGCTCGACGCCAGGATACTCGAAGTAAACTATTCTCTTCCTAATATATGGAATTCTAAATTTAGAGTGATCCTCCTCAAGTTTTGGTATGAAGAGTGCAGGCTCATCAGCTACTGGAAGTATTAGTGCTATTGGCCTCTCAGTTGGTATAACAGTATATCCAGTCAGGTAAAATATTCTCAGTGGACTGAAAAGTATTAGTGCATGCAAATCCTTTTTCTCAAGCGTCTTCCTTACAGAATCCATTCTCTTCATGTAGGTCGAATTACTAATTGAGAATCGAGACACACCTATCACCAGTAAAATAATTGGGTATAAAGGTTTAAAGCCTATTTGGTTAAAGAATTATAGAGCGCAGAATGCTAATAGCTTCAACCATGACTTTCATCTTTCCAACCGCTAATTTCTGAGCTTCATCTTCATCTCCTAAAACTTGCCTAAAAGCTCTAAAGCCGCAGTCTGGAGCTAAAAATAGGCGTTCATAGCCAAATCTCTCTCCAGCACTCTCAATGAAATCAATGACCTCAGCTACGCTTTCCAATTTAATTCTACTATCGTCAGGAGCCGTTTGCACGCACCCCAACCCTAGAATTTTATCATACATTTCAAGGTCACGCCTAGAATATGCGGAGAGATTCTGCGGGAAACCCTTAAACTCGTGATGCAGTATTTGAGCAGATGTTTGAAGAAGTATTTGGGTTAACCCCCTAACATCTCCACAGACGTGAACTCCAGTTAGCTTCCCCTTACTTCTAGCTACCTTCAGAGGGCGGCTTATAGACTTAATTAAAAGCTCATCATCCAATCCCAGCCATGAAGCATAGGATAGGGATGGCTCATCAATAAAAACTACTTTAACCCCGCCAACCGAAGATAATTGCTCAACTATCTTAGCCATAGCTTCAATAAACTCCTCAACTATGCTTGGATAACTCAAAGCAACCTTATTTTCGGTAACTTTCGTTACTGAAGCCAGCGTTAAAGGACCAGTAACTTGAATCTTCAAATCCGCACGCCCTCTAATTTCTGAAATAATTTTTAACGCTTCCTCGATTTGATCAATTAAGTTGCGTGCATTGGGAGCTTTAAGTGATGAAGTTAACCATGGAGTTTCATCAACGATATCTATTCCACATTTCTGAGATGCAAACTCCTTAAGGTATATTAGGCAGAAATCCTCCAGCTGCGGCAATGCAGGGTAGTCTATGCCTACTTCAACCTGATCAATAACAGCTCTTCTAAAATTATCTTTTGAAGAAGATAGCGGGAAGCTACCAATAGTCGTAGTTGGCAGCATAATTAAAATTGAATGAACATTTAGCTTAATAATTTATTTGCAGCTTCACCCCTCCAATTCGGTTTTTGGCGCTGAAGCCATTTCTTCCAGCTCCTCAATGCTGTCTTTATAGCCGCTAACCATGAGGAGGTCATCTGCATCAACTATGAAGTCGTTTGGCGGATTTCTATTCCACCTACCTCCAAGCTTCTTAACTGCTAAAACTTTAATTCCCATTTCATCTAAGGCAAGCTCCTCAAGGCTTTTTCCATCGAGCTCGCTTCCCTCCTCAACCCTAACTATAGCTACGCTCTCCTCAACCTCATGGAAAACAACGCGAAGTATTGGATGCGGCGGAAGGCCTCTTGCAACAACATCTGCTATAGAGGCAGCTGCGTCGGATATAGCTTCAGCCGACAAGCCAAGCCTTATTAGTCCTAAAACTCCTCTCTCTTGACCCTCCCTCTCCTTAAGCTTTAAAACTTCAAGCTCAAACTCCGTGTGAAGCTCGTCAACCTCCTCCTCCAGGCGCAGTACCTCTTCAGCAAAGACTTTATCATTGTAAAGGAGCGCCGAATAAGCGAGATCTATCATGGTTCTAGACGTGTCCAACAGCCTTAACAGCAGATTCTCGATTCGCTCTAAGCTCACTATTCAATCACCTCATTCCAATCCTTAATTTCGCCAGAAGCAACTTTAGCGAAATCCTCAAGGCAGTCAGCAGGCCCCTTCACCAAAACTACATCTCCAACCTGGAATTTCTCGAAGTCCTCTGGATCTATGATAAGCTCCTTACCCCTCCTTATTGCAATGACGTAAATTCCAAGTTCAACATCTAAGTCCAGTTCACCAATAGACTTACCCACTAAGTATGAGTCCTTAGCAATTACAACTCTCTTATAATGAGGCTCAATTTTCTCCAAAACCTCTCTAACAGCAGGATGAATGCCCAGCTTCCTAAGAACTACATGAGTTATATCCGAAACGGCATTCGAAATCTCATCCATGGCTATGGCAACCTTAACGACGCTCGACATCGACTCAGCATCCGCCCTATCTCTAACCGCAATTGCAGCGCTCATCCAAAGCTGGTAAAGCAAAGAATCGATTTCCCGCTCAAGCTCGAGAACCTCATTAGCCAAATCTTCATCGTTAAGTAGCACTGAAGCATAAGCTAAATCTATCATCAAGCCGCAGATGTCCTTCATTTCCTTCAAGACTTCCCTAACGGACATCGGCTTCAAGTGAAATCCAAATTCATCAGAATACTTGCGCCTCATATGAAATCTATAAACCCCCAATTCTCACTAACAAATACAACATATGATACTTAAAAATTTAAGCTAAATGCTTGCAAGCAAAAACCTAACGACAAGCACAATAATGGTCGTTCCAAGAATATCAGCAATTGAGCTCTCAAGAGGAATAACCAAATTGTCAGGATCCCAACCCTTGTTGTAGGCAATCACTCCAATTGCAAATGAAAGCACTGAAATGAGGGCGGAGCCCAGCAAGCTTACCAACAGGCATAAAATAATTAATGAAGGCAAACTAGCAGGAATGCCCGTAGCAATGCATAGAGAATAGCTAGACAAACCATATATAAGGTGAAGTAGAAGCGATGAAATCTGCATGCTAACAACATCCAGCGCTACCTCCCTAAATGAAGAAAGTCTAGGCATAATTAAGCCCAATGCAAGCTTAGTTGTAGTTGTGGAACCCACCATCGATCCAAAGCCGCCAAGCGCATTCAATAGAACTGGATAAACAACTATTATTTCAGGCCTAGCCTCCAATGCGTACTTAAAGCTAGCCAATATAACTCCACCAATAACGCCGCCAAAACTAGTTAACAATATAACTGGCGAAGCCTCTCTGATAGTTGAAGCGTAAACTCTCAACTTCAAATCCTGCCTAGAAAAATAGATTAAAGTCGAAAGCGCTATTAAAGCTAAAGCTGCAATCACGATGATTGAGGCGGGATAGTGATTCAGCGTGAAGTGCACCGTAACCGCATAGCACGCTGCAACGAGAACGTCACTAATAATTGCAACTACAGGGTATACGATGATGTCGGGGTCTAAGCCCCTCTTAAAGCTTAGAAAAGCCGTAAAAATCGTGATGGGCATGGATATGATGGTGGCCAATGCACATGAAGCTAATGGAGTCACTATAAAATATGGAAGGTCAGCAGCGGAAGCATGGCCAGCAGGCAGGTTAACTATGAAAGTTAAAATCCCCATGCCTATCGAGTCAATGAAGGTCAGCATGAAAATAGCTCGAAGTAGAGCGTAAAATTCGGAAGTATTCTTCATAAAGCTGACTTTAATTTGACCAGTATGAATCATTGTTCCAAGCTTACCAGACAAAACCCCGCTAATATCGCCCCTTAAAGTCAAAATTGAAGGATATAAAGCTATAATCCAAGGAATGGCTACAAATAGGTGGCTAAAGGATGAAATTATGCGGCCGGAAAACATTCCGCCGATGCTAAATGTCAAGGCTATTGTTGACTGAATAAAAGTTCTAAGAAAACGCTGCCGACTATTGTAAAGCCTCATTGCCCCATCGCTAACAACCTCACTCCGCTGTGGCTTTACGATTAAATAGCACTATAATATTTAGTTTTTCATTCATATGAAATAGCTTCCGACAATACTATTTAGTCACCTCCCCAATAAGGTGTAGTGGTGAGAACTTGAAAGTCAAAATAAGTGCTGACTTGCTTGAGGAAGCTAAGCAAATACATGCAGAGAGCATAATAATTGATGCACATTGCGACACAGCTCTACACATAATCGATAGACTAGGGAGACCAGGCTGGAAACCGAGAAGCATAGTGGAGAGAAGCGAGCAGGGCCACGTAGATATTCCAAGATTATTTGAGGCAGGAGTGACCTGTCAATTCTTCGCAATATACGTTGACGCCATATATAAACCCGAAAAAGCAACGGCAAGAGCACTTGAGTTAATAAGCGCGCTTTATAGCGAATTCGAAAAAGCAGAAGGTAAAGTAGTGGTCGCTAAAAGTACTGAAGACATTTTAAAAGCTAAAAATCAAGGCAAGATTTCAGCATTGATCTCGCTTGAGGGAGGAGAACCCATTCAATTTAGCCCACTTCTTCTAAAGGCATTCCACATGCTAGGCATGAGAGCAATGTCACTAACTTGGAATGAGAGAAACATGCTTGCAGATGGTATATCAGAATCAATAACCAAAGGCGGGCTAACTACACTAGGATTGAAAGTCATTGAGAAAATGGAGGATCTCGGAATAATAGTAGATGTCTCCCACATAAGTGAAGCTGGATTCTGGGACATAGTTGAAAATTGCAGTAAGCCAATCATAGCCTCGCACTCGGATTGCAGAGAGCTATGCAACCACCCTAGAAATTTAACTGACGAGCAGTTGAAAGCAATAGCTGAAAAGAATGGAGTTGTAGGAGTGAACTTCTACCCGAAATTCCTAGTTAAAGATGGCGAAGCGACAATTGATGACGTAGTAAGGCACATAGACCACATAGTTAATGTAGCCGGCATAAACCATGTAGGACTTGGATCCGACTTTGACGGAATATCTTCAACTCCAAAGGGGCTTGAAGACGTTAGCAAGCTTCCAAACTTAACAGCCAAACTCATAGAAAGAGGCTATTCAAAAAGTGAAATTAAGAAAATTCTGGGAGAAAACTTCCTCAGAGTTATTAGGGAAGTAGTTGGGTGAATGAAAAGCCATGGAAAAACCACCTAAATTCACCATAAAATGCAGTGAATGCGGCATAGAACTACCCGAAAACTACTGGTACTGGAACTGCAGAAACTGCGGAGCCCCACTTGAAATCAAAATCGAAAAACCCAACGTTACGCGGAGAGAGCTATCAATAAGAGAGGGAAGCATTTGGAGATACAAGGAGTTCATACCCCTAAATGAGAAATCCAAAGTAACGCTTGGAGAAGGATTCACCCCAATGATTAAGAGAAAGATAGCAAACATAAACGTTCTCTTAAAACTCGAATTTCTAAATCCAACAGGCTCATTCAAGGATAGAGGGGCAAGCACAGCAATAACGCGAGCAATCAGCTTAAAAGCAAAAAGAGTAGTTGAAGATTCATCTGGAAATGCTGGAGCATCGATAGCAGCCTACGCAACAGCAGCTGGAATACAAGCAAAAATATACATTCCAAAAAGCGCTCCAAAAGCGAAGAAGGAAATTATAATGATATATGGAGGACAGCTTACAGAAGCGAAGAGTAGAAGTGAAGCAGCTGAAAGAGCAGTTAAAGAGCTTAACGAAGGCGACTACTACATCGGCCACGCGTGGAATCCATTTTTCATTGAGGGAGTAAAGACGATGGCATATGAATTAGCCGAACAACTGAAATGGAATCCTCCAGACAACATAATTGTACCAACAGGAAATGGAACCCTACTACTTGGATTGTATAAGGGGTTTAATGAGCTGATCAATATTGGTTGGATTAAGCACAGGCCAAAGTTAATTGCAGTTCAACCTGTAGGGTGCGCCCCATTATATGAGGCAATTTACGGAAAAAGCGCTGGGAAAAGAAAGGCAGTGCTTGCAGATGCAATGAGAGTAGCAAATCCACCTCGAATAAAGCAGATGATAGAAGCCATTAGGAATACTGAAGGCAAAGTTATACTTGTAGACGACGCGGAGATAGTATGTGGGCTCAAGCACCTGCTGAAGCTTGGACTACTGGTTGAGCCTACATCAGCATCAGCCGTATCAGCACTAATAAAGTTGAAGAATGAAGGCACAATTGAAGGCGAAACTTGCATACCATTAACTGGGTGCGGAGTTAAAATGGCAAGCAAGATTTTGAGAATAGTGCAGAAACTAGATAAGTGTTAAAAGGTTAGTAGCTAAGTTGAAAATGGAGATTAAAATGGAATTCGACACGATAATCATTGGTGGAAAAATTATTGATGGAACTGGAAATCCGTGGTTCAAAGCGGACTTGGGAATAAAAGATGGAAAAATAGCTGCAATGGGAAAATTGAGAAGTGCTGAAGCCAATCGAATCATAACTGCTGAAGGACTAATAGTGTGCCCAGGATTCATCGACATCCACAGCCACTCAGACTACACGTTGCTTGTAAATCCAAAAGCTGAAAGTAAAATTAGGCAAGGAGTAACCACGGAAATTGTCGGAAATTGCGGAAGCTCAGCAGCTCCTCTAATAGGTGAGATGAAGGAGAGAGCAACTGAAATAGCTGAGCGATACGGCTTAAAAGTTGACTGGACATACATGGACGGGTATTTGAAGAAGCTTGAAGAAAATGGAGTAGCAGTTAACGTAGCAACATACGTTGGATTTGCAAACATAAGAATAGCAGTTCTTGGCTATGAGGATCGCAGCCCTACTAGAGATGAACTTGAAGAAATGAAGAAGCTTGCAGCTAGGTCAATTGATGAGGGAGCCATAGGATTATCAACAGGGCTTCGCTATGACCCGCAATCATATGCTAAAACCGAAGAGGTTATCGAAATAGCAAAAGTAGTGGCTGAGAAAGGAGGAATCTATGCTTCACATATTAGAGATGAGGGAGATAGAGGCAAGCTATTAGAGGCTATTAAAGAGGCAATAGAAATTGGAGAAAAGGCTAGAATTCCAGTTGAAATATCACACCTAAAAATACTGGCAAAACCACTCTGGAGCAAATGCGATGAAATGCTAAAATTAATTGAGAATGCAAGATCGCGTGGAGTTGAAGTGACGGCTGACCAATACCCATACAAGGCAAGCGGAACATCACTATTAGCTTGGATACCAAAATGGGCATTTGAAGGAGGTAGAGATAAGCTTCTAGAGAGGCTCACAAATCCAGAAACCAAAGCTAAAATAAAGGAGGAATTAGCCAGAGTAATGGAATTGAGGGGAGGGCCTGAAAGAGCACTAATATCCAGATTTGAAGCAGACCCAACACTCGAAGGATTAACCGTTAAACAAGTAGCTGAAAAGTGGAAAGTCCAGCCAGATGAAGCAGCAATAAAGCTAGTTGAAATAGCAACAAGGGAGAAGTCTTCGCTTGGAATAATAAACTTCAATCAAAGCGAAGAAAACATAATAAAGATAATGAAGAAGCCTTGGGTTATGGTAGCAACAGACGGATATGCACTAGCTCCCTACGGACTTCTTGCAAAGGGAGTGCCGCACCCAAGAAGCTACGGAACCTACACTAGAGTACTAGGAGCATATGTTAGGGAAAAGAAAGTGCTCAGGCTCGAAGAAGCTATAAGGAAGATGACTTCACTACCAGCTAGAAAAGTAGGCTTCATGGATAGAGGAATTCTAAGACCTGGATTCTGGGCTGACATAGTTATATTCGATCCAGATGAAATAATTGATAAGGCAACATACTTGAAGCCAGCGCAGTACCCAGAGGGAATCAAATTCGTACTAGTTAATGGAGAAGTAGTAATTGAAGAAGGAGAGCACACAGGAAAACTTGCAGGAAAAATATTAAGGAAAAAATGTTGAGTTAAGAGCCGGCCTCTTTTTTCTCCTTTAAATACTTGTCAAGCCATTTAATCACTTGCTTTAATCTCTCGATGCGATGCTTAGGCTTCCCCGATCTCGATAGGTCGTGATTTTCTTTGGGAACAAGAACCAATTCAACCTCCTTACCAAGCCATTTTAGAGCTGTAAAGAACTGTAGCGCCTGCTCGTAATAGCACCTCAAGTCCTCAATGCTATGAAGTATTAGCAGTGGAGTACTGACATTTTCAGCGTAAGTTATCGGAGACTTCTCAATCATTTTCATAATGTTCTCCCTAGTTAGAGGTTTTTTCTCCAAGCCTCCAAGTATGTGATCCAAAGTAAACCAATATCCTATGTCGCTTACCCCGTAGAAGCTGAACCAATTGGATATGCCTCTCATGCTTACTGCAGCTTTAAACCTGCTGGTTTGACCCACAATCCAGTTCACCATGAAGCCTCCGTAAGAGCCGCCAATAACGCCTAGGCGATCTCCATCTATGAAATTGAAATTCGCAATAGCGTATTCCAATCCTTCCATGATGTCCTTATAATCCCTCTCCCCGTAATGCCCTCTAATGTCAGCAAACTCTTCACTGTAACCGTCACTTCCCCTAGGATTCATGTAGATTAGCGCATAGCCCTTTGCTGCAATTAAGTGAAATTCGTGAATAAATGAGTAGCCGTATGCAGTTTTCGGTCCGCCATGAATGTATAATACTGTTGGAGCCTTATCACTCTTCATTTCCGGCGGCTTCAAAACCCAACCTTCAATCCAAGCTCCATCGCTAGCTTTACACTTGAAGTTGATCGGCTTAGTCAGCTTTAGCTTGGATAGCAAAGCTTCATTAAAGCTAGTTAACTTAACTTCACCCAAGCCGCTTCTCCAAACATAAAGTTCGGGAGGCTCCAACTCGTTCATTGAAGTAAAAGCAACGACATGTTCGCCATCATTATCTGCCACAGTAAATGCTTCAACGCTCCTTTTACCTTTGGTGACTGCTTCAACTTCACCAGTATCAATATTAATCCTATGAAGATTAACCGATCCACTATCGTGAACTATGAAATATATGTAGTTTCCCAGCCATCTAGGACCATTAGTTCCTCCAGGGCCTCGCACATCGCTATTTAAAGTGTTAATCGTATTCCTATCGATATTGGCAGTTAAATCTACGATTTCCCCTCCATCAGTAGGCACCACGTAAATGTGCCTATGAGATATCGTTCCCCTCCTAAAGTTGTGCCCTCTGAAGACCAGCTTCTTATCGTTCGGACTCCATGAGACGAAGTCTATGAACATGTTGGAGTTCGTTAGCTTAATTTGCTCTCCATTCTTCAAATCATAAACGAACAAGTCCGTTACGTACGGCTTAGCATCATCGAGCTTAGCTATGTAAGCTAACTTATCTCCCATATTGCTTACAGCTATGTAATTTACATCCAATTCACCGCTAGTAACCTGAGCGACCTCTCCAGTTTGCACATCAACCAGATATAGGTGCTGCCTGAAAGTGTGTATGAAGCCCTTTCCATTAAACCAGAACAATAACCTGTCAATTACTTTAACATCCTCCTGAAATTCTCCAGCCATAGATATCATTGCAATGCGTTTATCGCCGGGAAGCCAATCAATCTGCACTATCGGAGCCTTCCTCTTAATAATTAGCCTCGGCTCGCCGCCATCTAATCGCAGAACCCACAGCTCGCTGCCCTTCTCCTCCTTCTTCAAAGTCCTGCGGGAAGTGAATGCAAGGTATTTGCCCGAGCGGCTCCAACGAGCATTTGTATCTTTAGGGCCATTAGTTAGACTATAGAGCTCTTCGCTCCTTAAGTCATAAACCCAAATTCTACTGATGTATTCATCCTCATCTAAGCTCATTTTAGTAACATTGAAGGCAATTTTATCAGCAGCAGGCGACACCTGTGGATCGGACACTAGCGTAAGCCTAGTTAAATCCTCAATTTCAATAACCCTATTCCTCATCATCACTAGCTGTTTTCCGCCAAATCTATAAAACAATTGTGGCTTAACTTAGCGAAGTTGAAGCTAATTAATTATCGAGAAGCATTTCAACATTTAAATTAAATTACCTATTTCCAACCCAATGCATATCCCCTAACAATCTTAGCCACATGATACGCATGCACTTTGGGATTACTACCATAACTCTTAACCTTCAACATTACCCGGCAATCATGGTTAGCCCGAATTTCCAGAAAGCATCTACTCGAATTCTTTGAAAACGATCCTGAGCCAGTATCATAAGTGAAGACTATCTTCCAGACCCTCTCACCATCAATCTCCTCAGAGGTGAACTTCCTCACCCGCAGACTCTCATCAGCTCTAGATGGATACGAGCAAAGCCTGCTATACATGTATTTAGCAAAGTCTTGCGCACTAGAAGCTTCTAACTTAATTGGAACCTCAAAAATCCAAAAATCCTCTCTACCCCTAGCCTCTCTGACCGCCTTAATTCTCCAAAGCTTCGAAGGAACAACAATTAAAGTTGATCTCAAGGTTAACAATGAAGCAACTAGCATTCCAATAGTAGCAGTAAGAGAAGTCACCAGAACCCACACGAATGATATTTTGGGCTTAACTTCAATATTTGAAGTCAAGCGCATAAGCTCATACAAGGATAATCCTAAAGCATAGCCAAGCGAGCCGCCTATGAACCCCAACACTATGGATTCAAACAGAAAGATTGATAGCAACTTCGACGGAGTAGCACCCACTGCAGATATAGTTGCAGTCTCCCTCCTCCTTTCATGGAGAGCTGCCAGCGAAGAAATGGCAGCGTTAAATACAACAAGAACCATTGGAATTACAGCTTCAAAACCCCTCATCTCAAAATACCTTGCAAGAAGCATGTTAACCACTTGATCGCTCATAAACACGGTTACTACGTGCTCTCCACCCCTAAATGCAATTAGCTTACCAATCGAAATCAACTCATCTTCACTGCAGTTCAAATAGATAAAGTACCTCGTAGCAAAAAGACCCAAACCTTCTGCCTCATCACCATGCAATATGATTACTTCCCTAGCCCTGCAAACTCTCGAAGCATAAATTGAGGGGTTACCATCCTCGCCCTTCAACTCCAAAACCATTTTAAATGGAAGAAAAGGCCTCCCACTCAATTCCCTCAACGACTCAAGCTTCGCATCATCAAAAATTCCAGATAAAACATAAGCTCTACCTCTGAAAATTAGCTTTCTTCCAACATCTACACCCAGTTTTTGAGCTGCTTGAAGACTTATTGCTATTTCTCCAGGTCCAGCTGGCAAATCCCCCTTAACTAAGCAGTTTTTCAACGGAACATACATTGGATCCAAATCGCTTGACAAACATACTATACCACAAATATTAATTTTGAGAGGGGGATTACCAAGCGGAACCAAATAGCCTAGACCCCTCACCTTAGCTCTAGATTCGGCCCTCCAAGTTACAAGTGTAATTTTTCCGGTCAAGTTAGCCATTTCAAGAAGCTTAATATTGGGCGGCAATCCGTACGGGTTCTGCTCAGCATCAAAGTCGCTGAAGCCAAGAACCGTGAAACCCATTGGAACATACCGCTCAAAGCTTATTCCCAAAGCTCCAATTTCATTCGGCCTACTGCTACTTAGAATTCCAAGCTCGAAGGAGATAGAGGTGAGTGCAACTCCACCAGCTGTAAACGCTATAAGCGAAATAAGTATTAGAAGTGTCCGCAATTTTCTACGCCTAAGATTTCTCTTAGCAACTGAAATCAAGTCAACTAAATTTGCTAAGCCTGAAGCCACTGCATATTTAAATGTAAACTTATCGAAAAGCACCAATATCAATACGAGAACTAGCGAAGCAGCAACAGCAAAAATCATGCTAAAAATATTTTTAGATCCAGGAAAGAACCTATATAAAAATGCCATCAAACCAGCTGAAAATATGGGCGAGAAAACCACCTTAAATACAGCTTTTTCAGTTAAAACAAGTGACAAGATTACCGAAGCAAGACAGAAAAATAAGATTAGAAATGTTAGTGAATGCCCAGCCTCCTTAATCATCCAATCCACATATGAAACAACATTCTCCAGAAGCAAGTTCGCCTCCTTAGCATCACTATATGCTTGCAAATAAAAACCTTCCTTAAAGAAATCTCTAGCCCTTGAAATTAAATCTTCAGCGCGATTTACCTGACCAATTAAGTAGGATGTGTAATAGCCCCCTTCACCAGCAGCCTCCACCTTATCTTTAGCTAAAGACAATGTGGATTCAACGCACTGAAGCGCGTAGCGAGCTGAAGCAAAAAGTAAGGATGCATTGACCACATCCCCTTGATTAAGAGTTAAATCATCTTCAAATAGGGGAATTGTAATTTTTCTATAAACAACCCTTTCAACCTCTCTACTCCACCACAAATACATACCAGGCACAATTAAAGTTTCAACGAAAAAGCCCACCGCAAAAATTTTAACGCGCATCTCCGCCGGGACTATTATAACATTTCGCGGTAAACCCAAGTATTTAAGAAGCAAACGCAAGTCAGAGTCCTCAGCATCCCCGTAAACTGTTAAAGAGTTATTCAACCTTAACGGCATCCCTCTCTCATCAACGATCATAAACATAACCTTACTCGCAGGTTCACTGTAATTCACGTAAAGTAAACTGCCATCGCAAACTATCGTTGCGCCAGGATGCAGAGAGAAATTAACTTCAAAAGTTTTAAGCTCACTGAATCGAACACTTAACATCACGTATTGGGGCACATAATCTGCTCCAGGAGTTTTCGGATCATCATAATAAGCAGTAACGAAGAAATTTTCCCAAAGATATAAATCCCAAATTGAAATCGTCAAGTTCAAATAGTACATTCCATTCTCATCAGTCGTAGATTCAAAAATTGACTTCTTCCCAATCCGATTAAATGCGAATACCCTAGCTCCACGAATAGGCTCACCACTTTCCAGACAAGTAACTTGGCCTCTAACTACAATATTAACGTATTCCCAGCATAACGAACTATCGACATTAATTATAAGATTAATAGTAAGGACTATTAGCAGCAGCGCAAGAGCCGTTTTTCTCATACAATAATTTTAGATAAAGGATGCTTTAATAAAGCTAACGCTGAGCACTTACCAGTATAATGGGAAATTTTAACCGTAACCAATTTGAAATGTAATTTGAAAAGCATTTAACTATTAAATGGCGAAATAAATGGTTCAATTCGAAAGGTTATTTTATTTCACCTGGAGATGAGCTCATTGAAGCTTAAAGGAAAAGCAATAAAAACGAAATACTGGCTGCCAGGGGAAGAGTATCTGAAATACATTATAGCAGTTGCCAAGAAAGTTGCAAAGGATGGAGATATTATAGTAATTTCCGAAAAAGCACTATCAATAGCTCATGGAAAACTAATCGACGAGTCCAAAGTTAATCCAAACATTTTATCTATAATATTCACGTTCCTTTGGATGCGAATCGTATGGGCGTACGTGCTTGGACCACTATGCAAATTTAAATTGAAAACAATTAACTTCTTGAGGAAATATCCTTTAAGGGAAGGCGCAGCCCACAAGCAAATATGCCTCAGACTTGCAGGACCACTTCAAGCATTAAAGCACTACTCTGAAGGTGGAATAGATTTAAGCAACGTACCCTACAGCTATGCATGCCTACCACTCGAAAACCCTCAAGAAGTAGCAGAGAAAATCAAGCGGGAAATCCTAATGAAAACCGGTAAAAAAGTAGGCATACTAATTGTTGACAGCGATAAGACATACTCGCTGGGCAGACTGCATATAACATCAAGACCCACAGCAGTAAAAGGCATTAAACCATTCATGGGGCTTATAGCTCTAATAATAGGTAGAGCCGCTGGGTGGAAGATCCGCGCAACCCCAATCGCATCTGCAGGAATAGAAATGGGCCCAGAGGACCTACTTAAAATAGCTGATTTCGCAGACAAGGTGAGGGGAAGCGGAGCTGGAGCAACCGCATGGGAGGTAGCTGAAAGATTTAAAGTAAAGCCCAGCGAAGTCACTTGGAGCATGCTACTCTCAATAAAACATAAGCCAATAGTGGTTGTGAGAGTGATTAGAAATGAAAAGCGCGTGCGATGAAGCTGTTGAAATTGCCAATGCAATAGCTGCAATATCAACAACGAAAGTAGGAGCTAAAAACAGCTTGCCCAAATTAAGTGAAGTTAGAGAGGTACTGGCTAAGCTAAACTTAATTTAACTTATCAACTCGCTTCACGGGCATGAATATTGCTAAGAGACACGTAAGTGAATATGCACCAAAAATAAATGTCATAAGTTGATCGTATCCAAATAAATCTACAACTACACCTCCAATAGCAGAGCCAATCGAAGCACCTAAAAAGCCAGTCGTATTGCCGATCCCTAAAGACAACCCCTTAATGCTTTCAGGAGAAGACTCAACTGTATAGGTGATTATCGGTGCAGCTCCACCAGCACTTATAAAGCCAAAGAAAATGGCCGGTAAAACAACATGCGCGGGAGGAGAAACATGAAGCATAAATATTGAAGCCAAAGTTAAACTAGTTATCAATACCATAGCCTTCTTACAGCCAATTCTATCCGTTAGAAAGCCGCCGAAAATCTGACCAGCAAATCCAGCCAAAGAGGATATAGACACCATCAAAGCTGCATCATCAATGCTGAGACCTTTACTTGACATGAAATACGATGGGAGAAAAGTGGCCAAGCCCATAGAACCCATCATTAAAATTGCAGGAATCAAATATGCAAATAACAATGCTCCAAAATTATCCCTAATTAATTTAAATGAATAAGATGACGCACTACCCCTAAATGGTTCAGAAACAAAGAGATGGAAAGCCAGAGCCAATATGAATCCCGGAATAGCACATACAATGAAGGCAGCTCTCCAGCCATAAGCAATTGCAATTTGAACACCTATCAACGGTGCTACCGCCGACCCCAACCTTGAACCCGACATGAAAAAGCCGACGGCCCTACCTCTAAATTTCGGCTCAAAAGCGTCCGATAACATCGATATCATTGGAGAGTAATAAGCTCCAGCAGCTAAGCCAAACAATGCCCTTGCCAGAACAAGTTGATTGTAATTGAGCACAAGAGCTGAAAGAAGCGTAGCGAGAGAAGAGAAGGCTATGCAAATTGAAATCATGGATTTCCTACTGACCTTATCAGTTAAAAGGCCAGCTGGAACCTGCATTAAAGCGTAGGTTGCGAAAAAAGCGGACATAAGCACTCCAGCCTCAAATCCACTCAACCTCAATTCTTCAACTATTAATAGAAGAAGGGGAGGAATCATCATCCTTAAAATGTAACTTAAGGTCCACCCAGCAAATCCCATGCCAAGCAGCACGAAGCCCCTGCGCGTAGCTGCCACCCCTCAAGTTCAATGAGCCATTGAATAAACTAAGTTAAAATTAGGCGAAATAAGCGTTTGGAAGAATATTACTAATAAAGGAGAAGAAAATGAGTAAGCTACTCGATTTACAACTAATTGACTCTACAACCCACTTTTTATCAAGTTTACTGCTTCCGTAGTGTAAAGCTTATACTTTCCAAGCTTTCCACCATAATTTGCAGCAGTAATCTTCTTGACGCCTTTAACTGAGGCAGCTGCTAAAATAGCTACACCCATAGCTCTAAGCACTCTCTTAACGTCAAGGCCGTTGATAACTATTTCATATACAGAGTTCACGTCGGGTGGAACCTTGCTGTCTGCAACTTTATCCTTAAGAGTTGGACAGTAGTAGTGATTCGTTGTTGCTATAAGCTTAAGATACTTTAATGAGCCAACTTTCGACCCGGACCTCACAATCCCCCCTGGGAAGGGCATTATAACTCCCTTAACATTACTTCTAACTGCTTCAACAGCCTTTTCAGCAGCTTCTAAAGCAGCGCTTTGATTCTCAGCTAAAATCAGCAGATTTCCCCCTGCTACAGCCTTGACAACGCCAATTTTATCTTCAATTAGAAACTCCCCTTCCATTACGGGTATTCGCCACATGGTTTTCCCATAAATTTCATCTTTCACTTCAAATCCATCACCGAACTTCGATAGAGGGCCGCCAACAGTCATGAAGCGCTTGGCTTTTGGCAGTCCATTGAAAACCGCTGTAGTTGGGCAAGTTAGCACACATTGACCAATTCTGCTCAGCACTTGAAACTTCAGCTTAGGTATGGATCTATGATATATTTGAATTAGCGCGCCGGGCCTACCATCAGGGGTTTCATCTGGCGGCACTAGCCCTTCAACTCCTGCTTCTGCAGGCGCGGCAATAATTGAAGTTGCAAATCCCGTTGCCACTTGAGCTGCAGTTAAAGCCCACTTTTCATTTACAGCTGTAATAAGTATCCTTGTAGCATACATTGGAAAAGCTTCAGCAAAAGTCTCTACCACTTCAACGCCATTTACTTCCACAAAACCACCTCCAAGTGCGATATAAATTCAAAACGCATTCATATTTATACGCTGCACTTTGTACGGAAATGAATTTACTTAAAGCTTAAATTCATTCTACAGATATAAAAGATGCCGTTGGTGTTTGACATGGAGAATAGAGTAGTGAAGACAAGCATTGTAAAAATTGGATGTATAGGATGCAGCCCGCAACTCGAGTACCTACTTGATGAGCGAGCTGACAGAAAGGATATTGACGTTCGAGTTTTCAGGTCATGATCAAAGCTCGACGAGGAGAGAGCGACTGATGTGGCAAAAAGAGCACTGGAATTCGAACCTAACATAGTAATCATATCAACCCCAAATGCAGCTCTCCCTGGGCCAACCAAGGCTAGAGAACTCATTGCCAACAAAGGAATTCCTATAATAATCATAGCGGATGCTCCTACAAAGAAGATTGCTGACAAGCTAAAGGAGGGAGGATTCGGCTACATTATTGTAGAGGCAGATTCCATGCTAGGAGCTAGAAGAGAATTTCTAGACCCAGTTGAAATGGCAGTATATGATTCAGACTTAATTAAAGTTTTAGCTATAACCGGAGCATTCTCCATCATATATGAGGCAGTTGATAAGGTCATAATATCCATAAAGAAAGGCGAAAAGCCTGATCTCCCAACAATAATTGTTAATCGAAAAGTAGCTGCAGAGGCAGCTAAATTCAATAATCCATATGCAAAGGCAAAAGCGATGGCGGCATTCGAAATGTCAAAGCGAGTTGCAGATCTAACGACAAGAGCCTGCTTCGTAATTAAAGAATGGGAAGAGTACACCACACTATATGCAGCAGCTCACGAATTAATGAGGCATGCATCACGACTAGCAGATGAAACTAGAGAAATCGAAAAGTACGGAGACCACCTAGTCAGAAAGCCTCATTACAAGGATGGAAGAATAATGATGAAGTCAAAATTAATTGAAAAGCCGGTTAGGATGGAGGAGGTAAAAAACATGAGTTGCAGCAAAATCGAAGTAACCTTAATAACAGGCAGAAGCATTGACCAGGGAGTTGCACTGGATAAAGGTAAACTGACAAACGAATACTATGAGAAAGTCGCCATAATTGAGCTAGACGCAGAAGACCTAGCTAAGCTAGGAATCTTAGAAGGCTCAAACGTCGAGGTAACCACGAAGTTCGGCATCGTAGTCGTCAAAGCTGTAAAATCGAGGTTTAAACATCCGGGAATAGCATTCATGCCCATGAGTCCATGGGCAAATCTAGTCATAGACTCAAGCACATATGGATCTGGAATGCCAACCTTTAAGGGCATCTTAGCAGAAGTGAGATCTACGGATAAAAAGCCACTATCCCCAAGTGAATTAATAAGTCATGTCCATGGCGTAAAAGTTCCCAATGTAGAAATAAGTGAATTTAAAGTTCAAAAATCAGGTGAAGAAAAAGTTTACACATCAGTTATATGTAGCTTCTGCGGCTGCCTATGCGATGACCTAGAAGTCAAAGTTAAGGACGGAAGAATAATTGAAGTTAAGCGAGCGTGCCCACTTGGAAGATCTAAGATACTCCATTACCTGGAAAACAGAGTCTTGAAACCAATGATAAAAGTTGATGGAAAATTTGCGGAGACAAGCCTTGAACATGCAATAAGGAAAGCAGCTGAAATACTCGTAAATGCATCATATCCGCTCCTATACGGATGGAGCTCAACTTCAACTGAAGCCATCAGAATAGGAGTAGAGCTAGCTGAACTGCTAGGCGCAGCATTCGACAACACAAGCGTCATGTGCCACGGCCCAACAATACTGGGAGTTCAAGAAGCTGGAACCGTAGCGGCAACTCTAGGACAAATAAGAAACTACGCAGACTTAATTATCTACTGGGGCTGCAATCCATTCCATGCACATCCAAAACACCCAGCAAGGTATAGCGCGATGGCCAAAGGAGTATACGTGAAAACGCGCAAAGAAAGGAAGGTTGTAGTTGTCGATGTGAGAGAAACACCAACAGCCAAAGTAGCAGACATATTCATCAAAGTTAAGCCGGGAGGAGATTACGAGCTAATTAAAGCGCTTAGAATGGCAGTAAATGACTTAGATATTGAAGCCGAAGAAGTCTCAGGAGTTCCCACTGACAAGATATATGAGCTCGCAGACATGATGAGGTCAGCTAAGTTCGGAGCACTATTCTTTGGTCTTGGAGTGACAATGACTAGAGGTAAAGGCAGAAACATAGAGGAAGTAATAAAGCTAGTTCAGGAGCTAAACAGCTGGACAAAGTTCGTCCTGCTTCCAATGAGGGGGCACTACAACGTTGTAGGTGCAAACATGGCAACACTATGGGCAACTGGATTCCCCTACGCCGTAGACTTTAGCAGAGGATATCCAAGGCACAACCCCGGAGTAACCTCAGCTTCAGATCTATTATTAAATGGAGATGTAGATGCAGCATTAATAGTTGCCTCCGACCCAGTAGCTCACTTCCCAGCTCAAGCAGTTAAAAACCTAACTAAAATACCAGTCATAACTGTAGATCCAAAATGGAATTTGACAAGCCTAATATCACAAGTCGTAATACCATCAGCAATCGTAGGAATAGAATGCGAAGGATCAGCCTACAGGATGGACAAAGTCGTGTTAAGATTAAAGAAGCTCGTGGAACCCCCGCCAGGAGTTCTGAGCGATGAAGAAATCCTGAAAATGCTGCTCCATGAAGTTAAAAAGCTTAAGGGGGTTGAGGCATGAAACATCAAATACTAATTAAAAATGGGTACGTTTACGACCCAATCAATAAAATTAATGGAGAAAAAATGGACTTAGCCATTAAGAATGGCAAAATAGTCCCAGCAAATGAAATTGACGAATCCAAAGCAAAAATAATAGATGCTTCCGGCAAAGTAGTCATGCCAGGCGGAATAGACCTGCACACGCACATTGCAGGACCAAAAGTAAACCTTGGAAGGCTCATGCGCCCCGAAGACCACTACAACAGCATTGTAAAGCTAATACCAGGAATTAGAAGATCGGGCACGGGATTAACCACACCTTCAACAACAGTAACAGGCTACAAGTACGCTAAGATGGGTTGGACCACAGTTATCGACCCAGCATCACCTCCACTCAAGAATAGGCACACCCACGAAGAACTGGACGATACGCCAATACTCGATAAGGCAGTATTCATATTAATGGACTCAAACTGGATTGTCCTAAGCTACTTAGAAAAAGGCGAAATTGAAAAATGCGCAGCATTTGTTGCATGGCTCCTCAAAGCAACTAAAGGCTATGCAATTAAAATCGTGGATCCGGGAGTAGCTATACCATGGAGCAGAGGCAAAGGATATGGGCTTGACTTGGACGATCAAATACCGCCATTCAACCTAACCCCAAGAGAAATAATTAGAGGACTATGCAAAGTCAATAAAATGTTAAAGCTCCCCCATCCAATTCACGTACACTGCAACAGGCTTGGAATTCCAGGAAACTACCACACCACACTTAATACTATGAAGGCAGTTTCAGACCTCGCCAATGAAGAAGTAAACATCCACATAACCCACGTGCAATTCAACAGCTATGGAGGAGTTGGATGGGCAAACCTGAAGAGCAAAGCAGAGGAAATCGCAAAATACGTCAACTCAACTAGCCACGCCAGTCTAGACATGGGCCAAATAATATTCGGAGAAGCAACTACGATGACAGCCGACGCCCCCTTCGAATACGCACTATACCACACGACAAAGTGGAAGTGGGGTGGAGCGGAAGTAGAAGCTGAAGCAGCGGCAGGAATAGTTCCATTCACCTATAAGAGAAGAAACTACGTAAATGCAATTCAATGGTGCATAGGACTTGAAGTAGCACTCTTAGTAGAAGATCCATGGAAAGTGGTTCTAACGACAGACCACCCAAATGGAGGACCCTTCACGAGCTACCCCCAAGTAATTGCTTGGTTAATGAGCAAAAAAGCAAGAGAAAAAGTCATCAACAAACTGAATAAAAGAGCATTAAGAGAAGTAGTTTTACCATCAATAGATAAGGAATACGGTCTATACGAGATAGCAGTAATAACCAGGGCAGGCCCAGCAAAGCTGCTAGGCCTAGAAAGCATTAAAGGACATCTAGGCCCAGGAGCAGATGCAGACATAGCAATCTACGACCTGAATCCAGACGAAATGGACTTCTCAGAAAACTATGAAGCAATAGAGAGGGCATTTAGCAGCGCAGCATACACCATCAAAGGCGGAGAGATAGTAGTGAAGGAAGGAGAACTCGTAAAGTACAATTACGGAAAGACGTATTATGTGGAAGCAAAAGTCGAAAATGCACTACTAAATGAAGTCATGGAAGAAGTTAAGAAGAAATTCCAAGATTGGTACACAGTCAGCTTCGAAAACTACGAAATTAAAGATCATGAAATTAGGCATCTAAAACCAATAAAAGTTGGAGGTACATAATATGGATAAAATGTATGAAATAATTCTAAAACCAAAAAAGGAGTTTCATGTGCCAGTTGAAGTAGAAGTCATTAGCCCAGACAAGCTAGCCGGAAAGTCAATCAGCGAAATAAAAAACGAAATAGTCTACGAAGGAAATAGAATGAAGAGGCTTGAAGAACTTTTTGAAGTAACTGGAGAAGTGGGAGAAGCTCCCGACAAAATAAGAATCATAATTGAAAATAGTAGCAAAAAGCTTTGGAGAATAGGAGAAGGAATGACAGCCGGAGAAATTATCGTCAAAGGAAATGCAGGAAATTACCTCGGGAAAAACATGGCAGGAGGAAAAATAACAGTCCACGGAAATACAGGCTCATGGATAGGAGCCGAAATGATAGATGGCACCATTGAAATCCACGGAAACGCAGGAAATTACGTTGGAGCCAGATTCAGAGGTGAAACGCAAAAGAAGGGAATGAAGGGAGGCAAAATAATAATCCACGGAAAAGCAGGAGTTGAAGTAGGCTATGGAATGTTGAAAGGAGCCATAATAATAGACGGCAACTGCCTAGAATTTCCAGGAATAAAAATGAAAGGAGGAAGCATACTAATAAAAGGAAATTGCCCAGGAAGAGCTGGAGCAGAAATGACTGGAGGCAAAATAGTAATTTGCGGACGAGTAGAATCAATACTACCCTCATTCTACATTGAAAGCATCGAGAAAGCCGCAAAAGTTAAAGGAATAAAGGTTGAAGGGCCATTCTACATGTTCCTAGGAGACTACCTAGCAAGCAGAAGACCATATGGAAGATTATACGTGTCAATATCCAATAACCCTCACCTAAAGAATTATGCTAAATTGATAGAGGAGGGAGGTGAGCAAAATGATTAGCGCCAATAAGAAAGCCCTTAAAATAGTTGACGAAATTCCTCGCAGGAGTATATGCATCAAAAGTCTGTCTCGGCGGACTAGCTGAAGTAAACCTATCCCACAACAATTATGGAGAAATGCTGCTACCAGTCGTGAATGTCTACACAGATCATCCAGTAATAGCCTGCATGGCATCACAATACGCAGGATGGAGAATAAGCGTTGGAAAATACTTTGCAATGGGCTCCGGTCCAGCCAGAGCACTATCCAAAAAGCCCAAAAGCCTATATCAGGAACTGGGATACGAAGATACTTCGGATGAAGAGTGATTGTCCTGGAGTCATCAAAGCTCCCACCAGACGAAGCCATAAGCTTAATAGCTGAAAAGTGCAACGTAAAGCCTCAAGATCTATACATCCTAGTAACGCCTACAAATAGTATTGCAGGATCAGCGCAAATAAGCGCTAGAATAGTTGAAACTGGAATACACAAACTTCACGAACTAAAATTCAAAATAAAGAGCATAATAAGCGGGTCGGGCATCTGCCCAATAGCTCCAGTGCACCCAGATCCAACAAAATGATGGATAGAACAAACGACATGATACTATATGGAGGAGAAACAACATACCTAGTAGACTTCGAAGATGAAGAAGAGCTAAAACAAATAGTGAAAAAGTGCCCTCATCAACTTCAAGAGATTATGGAAGGCCATTCTACGAAATATTCAAGAGCTATAACTTTGACTTCTATCAGGTTGACCCAGGACTATTTGCACCAGCAACAATTACGGTAACAAATAGAAGAACAGGATCAACATACAGAAGCGGCTACATCAACAATGAAGTGCCCAGGAAGTCAGTCAAATTTGAAATTCTTTAAACATAGTATGAGGAAAATCAGAGATAGAGACTTCATTGAAAGCAAAAAAGGGATGCTATTCTGCGTAGTCGGTAATGTACATCCAAAAGACAGAGCAATATCCTACTTAAAATACATTCCATGGAAAGAAGAAAACGCAGCAAGATTAGGCTGGAAAAGAGAGGAACAAGAATATTACCATATTACGGAGCGCCATGAGTACTAAAAGTTAAAGGATACTTAAAAAGCCACTACCCAGATTACGTGTACTTCGATCCCCACCTAAACATAGAAATCATAGGAGTACCGCTGGAACGCATAAAGAAACACTACAAGCCGGAGGAGAGAGTTATAGAAATACTGGAAATGCCTCGAGACAGTTTCGAAGTAATGGTTGCGGAAATGATTCAAGAAATATCCAGCACAAGCAGAATATCAACAAACCATTTTGGCGTTACAGGGTCAATTCTGGTTAAAATACATAATCCAAGCTTCTCCGATATAGACCTAACAGTATATGGATATGAAAATGCACTAAAAGCTAAGCACGCACTAATCGAGCTACTTAAAAGCAGCAAAAACTTTAGGCGACTAAACAAAGATGAAATAGAAAAGTACGCCAAAGAAATATCGAGAATACACGCTTTAAACTTCACAGAAGCATCAATGCTATTTAAGGAAAGATGGTATGCAGGCATTTTAAAAACAAGTTCTTCTCACTTCATCCAGTTAAAACTGAAGGCGAAGTACATGAAGAATACGAATCAAGAATCTACAAGCCTAAGGGGCTAATCCTAATAAAATGCACCGTAAGCGACGCAAAAGACGCAATTTTCCTACCATCCAAATACATCGTCAATGAAGTTGAAATAATAGAAGGACCGAAAGTAAACGATATAAGAGAAGTAGTTAGCTTTGAGGGACTATTCTGCGACATTGCATCAGCAGGAGAGAAGATTTACGTTAAAGGTAAACTAGAAGAAGTTATAGATTTGAGCAGCGGCGATAAATATCACAGAGTTCAGGTAGGCTCATTTGAAGCTAAGGGGCAAGACCACATTAAGCCTAGCAGATGGCTTAAAATGTAAGTTCTCAAATGAATAGTTGATAGCAATATGATAATTGGAGTTGCTACTAGAAATCCAAAATCTTGGTGTTCAATACGCCTCGGAGAAGCCATCAAGAGGAAAGGCCACCAGGTAAAGTACATCAACCTTTCAAAAGTAGCAGCGAGAATAGGAGCTAATCCAACTTTAGAGTATAGGGGTTTAAACCTAGCTAAAGACATAGCGGCACTAATCGTAAGACCAATAGGAAGAGGCTCACTTGACGAGGTAATATTTAGGCTTGATCTACTTCATAGACTGGAAATGGCTGGAATACCAGTAATCAATAGCCCAAAATCAATAGAGTTGTGCGTCGACAAATACCATGCACTCATGACGTTAAGTAAAAAAGGCTTGCCAGTCCCCAAGACAGCAGTAACCGAAGATGTGGAAAATGCGATGAAACTATTCCACGAGTTAGGTGGAGACGTAATAGTAAAACCCCTCTTTGGCTCCAGAGGCTTCGGAATAGTTAGAGTTAGCGACCCCGACATGGCATTTAGAGTTTTTAGAGCACTAGAAATCATTAGAAGCGTAATATACATTCAAGAATTTATCCCCCATGGAACGAAGGATATAAGAGCATTCGTAATTGGAGACAATGTCATAGCCTCAATGTATAGAGAGGCAACAGGCTGGAAAACCAACATAGCTCAAGGAGCAAAACCAAAGCCAGCCAAGCTTAAAGAAGAAGTACGCGAGTTGGCAATAAAAGCCGCAAGAGCAACAGGGTGTGAAATCGCAGGAGTAGACATACTTGAAAGCCCGAATGGCTACTATATAGTTGAAATAAATAGCATGCCAGGCTGGGAGGGACTTCAAAAGGTCTCAAAAGTAAATATAGCTGAGGAAATAGTTAGTCATGTTTTAAATAGAGTTAAAAAATCTAAAAAACCTTAGCGTACCTAGCCCATCTATAGTATGCTCCAAGTGAAGATGCAGCTCTATCAGGAGATGGATAAGCAGGTATTCCAACATCATTTAACAACTTTAAACCCTCATTACACTCCACTCCTCCAATGAAGCTTACCATAATAGGCTTAGGAGCTCTAGACTCAACATAACTTTTAATTATGGCTTTTGCGATCATTCTTGGATCCGTTATTGCAGTATGGCAGTAAATCACCAATATTGCACCAACTCTAGGATCTTCAAGAGCAACCTTAATCGCCCCTCTATATGACTCCTCAGTTGCTTGGCCAGTTAAGTCAACAGGATTTCTCGTACTTCCAAATGGAGGCATGTGCTCTCTAAACTTATCAGCTAAGTCCTCGGGAAGATCCATCAACTTCAGCTTATACTCTTCACATGCATCTGCAGCTATAACTCCAGCGCCACCACCATTAGTAATTACAACCACGTTTTCATTTATTGGAGGGGGCTGAAACACAATTGCTCTAGCCCAATCAAATGCCTCCTGAATGGAGCTAGCTCTCAAAACTCCAGACTGCCTAAATGCAGCACTATAAACTTCATCTGAGCCAGCCAAAGAGCCAGTGTGAGAAGCGGCTGCAATTGCACCTCTCCTAGATCTACCAGCCTTTAAAACAATTATAGGCTTAACCTTACTAACCCTCCTTGCAACCTTTAGGAAGCGCCTCCCATTCTTCAACCCTTCCATGTAAATTAATATCACCTTGGAATTTTCATCATCAACAAAGAACTCGAGCAGATCTGAATCCTCAATATCAGCTTTATTCCCAACGCTGACAACCGATGACAAACCTATTCTCTCCAGGAAAGTCCATCCCATTAAAGCTATGCCTAAAGCCCCGCTCTGAGAAATGAATGCAATGTTCCCCTTTAAAACCTTCATCGGCCCAAAGGTTGCATTCAACTTTGAAGGAGTATAGAGAAGACCGAAAACATTTGGACCTAAAATTCGCATGCCATATCGCTTGGCAATCCTGACCAACTCTTCCTCCGCCTCGACATTACCCACTTCTGAAAAGCCCGAACTAATGATAATTGCAACCTTCACTCCCTTTCGACCGCATTCGTCCAATGCCTTAGGGACAATGCGCGCAGGTATGGAAATCACAGCCAAGTCAACTTCATCAGGTACATCCAGAATTGATGGATAAGCCTTTAAACCCATGATTTCATCAGCATTAGGATTTACAGGATATATTTTTCCTTCATATCCAAAACCAATGATGTTACGGAGAATTTCATGTCCAATCTTTCCAGGGCTTCTCGAGGCGCCAATGACGGCTACTGATCTAGGATAAAATAGGTACCTTAACTGCTGTGCCACATATGTTAAGGCCGAATTGCCATTCAAATAGAATCCTCTCCGATGAGCGTGATGATAATGTGAGTGATAAAATAAATATTTTACCTTTTTCTGAAGAATAAAAACCTCTATACTCAAGTAAAAAAAGAATTATCATAAATGAAAAGAAAACCACGAAAAACGTGCAATCTAACTTTATATAGACGACTAACAAATCACTTTATAAGCAGCAAAGCAACTGTGAGAACATGTCCATCGAGAAAGTCGTAGTTATAGATTTCGGATCCCAATACACCCACCTAATTGCAAGAAGGGTTAGAGAATTAAGAATATACAGCGAAGTCATTCCATGTACAGCCAGCATCAAGGAAATAGAGATGCATAAGCCTAAAGCGCTCATCCTATCAGGAGGGCCCAAAAGCGTTTATGAAAAAGACGCATTAAAAATCGATAAAAGCATATTGAAATGGGCAATGGATTCGAAAATACCGGTGCTAGGAATATGCTATGGCCATCAACTCATAGCCTACATTCTTGGAGGAAAAGTTGAAAGAGGATTAGAGGGAGAATATGGAATAAGCCTACTCGCAGTTCACAAAGAAAATCAAATATTCGCAGGCACGCCTAAGCAGCAGAAAGTATGGATGTCCCACAGAGATCAAGTAGTAGAGCTTCCAGAAAACTTCGAAATCCTCGCCTCAACTCAATACACTCAAATAGCTGCATACAGGTGCATCGACTCGCCAATATATGGACTTCAATTCCACCCGGAAGTTAGACACACAAAATATGGTAAAAGAATACTGAAAAACTTCCTATACCAGATCTGCAAGTGCAAACCTTCATGGAGGTTAAGCGACTTCATAAAGAGGAAGGTGGAGGAAATCAAGCAAATTGCAGCCAACAGCAACGTAATTATGGCTGCCAGTGGAGGAGTAGATTCGACAACAGCAGCCTACCTAATAAAGTTGGCCGTAGGAGATAGGCTACACCTAGTTTACGTCAACACTGGATTAATGCGGGAAGGCGAAGGCGAAAGCGTAATAAGGACGCTCAAGAAGCTGGGCTTCAAAAATGTGCACTACATCGAAGCAGAGAAAATCTTCCTAGAAAAATTAAGGGGAGTCATAGACCCAGAAATGAAAAGGAGAATTATCGCTAAAACGTTTATCGAACTATTTGAGGAAAAAGCTAGAGAACTCGAAAAACAATATGGGAAATTCGAGTTTCTAGGTCAAGGAACCATATACCCCGACAGAATAGAAAGCGGGCAAGCCAGTCCTCTTGCAGATAGAATAAAAAGCCACCACAACGTCGTACTTCCAAAAGGAATGAAATTGAAGCTAATCGAACCAATAGCAGACCTATATAAAGATGAAGTTAAAAGACTCGCCTTAAAACTTGGGCTTCCAAGAGAAGTAGTTAAAAGACACCCCTTCCCAGGCCCAGGATTAGCAATAAGAATCATCGGGGAAGTTACCAAAGATAAGTTGAAGATATTAAGAGAAGCAGATAAAATTGTTGAAGAAGAAATGAAGAAAAGCGGATGGTACTGGAAAGTCTGGCAGGCGTTTCCAGCGCTTCTCTCAATAAAAACCGTGGGAGTCATGGGAGACCAAAGAGCCTACGAATATGCAATTGCACTGAGAGTCGTATGGAGCGAAGATGGAATGACGGCCGACTTCGTCAAGCTACCCTGGAAGCTACTTGAAAGAATAGCAAGTAGAATAGTTAATGAAGTCGAAGGAGTAAATAGGGTACTCTACGACGTAACTAATAAACCGCCATCAACAATAGAATACGAGTAACAACAAATCATCAGCAACAAGAATTTTAAGTAAAAACATAGCGTAATTGCAAGCGGTGAAACCATGATTCCAACGGGAGCCGCACCACCCAGAAGAACACCAGTAATAACTTGGACACTAATATCTTTAAACGTAATAATATTCTTCTACCTAATCTTTAAAGGCGGAAGAGCATTTGAAATTGCAACCATGAAGTACGGCATGATACCATCTCAAATACTCAATGGAAAAAAGCTCTACACCATAATCACATCAATGTTCCTTCATGGAGACGTCTTTCACTTACTTGGAAACATGATATACCTCCACGTCTTTGGAAGCGGAGTAGAATCTAGAATGGGAAGAATCAAGTTCATAATATTTTACTTCGCCAGCGGAATATGCGCATCACTAGTCCACATAATAATTCAAGTGCTATTCGCATATCCAATAATCATCTACGGCCCATATCACATACCAATAAAGGTTGTAAATCCACTTAACATCCCATGCATTGGAGCTAGCGGAGCAATATCTGGAGTGCTCGGAGCATACCTCTTAATGTTTCCATACTCGAAAGTAAGCATAATGACTTACACCATCTTCGGACTTCCCATAGTGATTTCACTTCCTGCAGTGATGTTCATTGGATTTTGGTTCCTATATCAGCTCTACATGGGATTTCTAAGTCTAGCAGCGCCATTCATCTACTACTCGGGCGTAGCATTCTGGGCGCACATTGGGGGATTCATAAGCGGAATGATGCTATGCCTAATTCTCGGGCGCCAAGCTAGAAGGAGAAGGATAATATACTACAGAGGTAGAAGGTGGTACGAAGTACCAGTAAGCTAATCTTCAACATAACCCCTATACTTCTCAAATATTGTTGGAGCAACCTTTAAAACCTCCTTGAGCATAAGCTTAGCCATCATTCTAATTTCCCACTGCGCATCTTTGGCCAACCTCAAGCTGAAGAAGTGGAGGAGCTCCCTAGCATTCATGGTAACTACAATTGAAGTCTCAATGGCTTGGGGTATAAGGTATCTAGCATCCTCCCTAGGAATACCAAGCTTCAATAGAGTTTCATACCCTCGCTTAGCCGCCTCAATCACTTCATCGAAAATCCGCTTGGCCTTATCATTCACCTCTATTGAAGGTGGAACAACGTAGTTTGCATCCACAAGACTAATAGCCCTCTGACTCTGCTGACTATAAGAAGCAATTCTATGCCTCACGAGCTGATGCGAAGTCACCCTCGAAATACCTTCAATTAAAAAGGTAAAGGAAGCATGTTCAATGGGGCTTAGATGACCCATTTTAATGCAGTGCCTAATCAGCCTCTTAATATCATTGTCGCCTAACTCCCGATAAATTTGATCTGCACCTTTACTGCTTCTGCATTGCCTAATAGCAGCGGCAACAACTCTCTCAGGCTCAGGAGTGTAAGCAAGCAAGACGACTCGCATCAAGTCCACCGAGAATACTTACATCAGAAAAAACTTAACATTAACGAATCATTATTTGTTTGTGTGAAAAAAGTCAAAGTCAAGATAAAAGCCGAAAACTGCCTAGGATGCGCAGGATGCATAATACTAGCACCAAAGCTATTCGAATACGATGAGAAAGCCAAAGCTAGAATCAAAAAAGCCTATAGAGCCGACGAAAATGAAAGGATAGGCGTCATCTCAGACGAAGACCTCATAAAGCTCGTCAAGCAGATAGCATCCCTATGCCCGACATACTCAATCGAAATTGAGGAGCAAAACTAAAGCAATATAAAGCATTTTGTGCTCACACAAACAAGGGAATTGGAGGATATTGATGTGGCGACCCAGCTGATAAGTGCTCGAAATGGAAAGATAAGTGAAGAAGTGAAAAAGGTAGCTAAAATAGAGGGAATTGAAGCAGAAAAAATAGCTAGAAGAGTTGCTAGAGGATTAATAATTATTCCTAAAAACGTCAAAAGAGAAAACATAAAGATTGTTGGAGTAGGACTTGGCCTCAAAACCAAGGTTAATGTGAATATAGGAACCTCAACATTTCAAGCTGACATAAATATGGAAATCGAGAAAGCCAAGATAGCCATCAAATATGGAACAGACACAATTATGGACTTAAGCACAGGAGGAGATCTAAACGCCATCAGAAGAAAGCTCATGGAAGTAGCTCCAGTCCCATTCGGTACAGTTCCAATATATCAAGCATTCATAGAAGCAACAAGAAAAAGGGGAGCAGGAATATACATGAATGAAGACGACATATTCGATACCATTGAACTTCACATGAAAGACGGCGTGGACTTCATGACAATCCACGCAGGAATAACAAAAGAAATAGCTAAAAAGACGGTAAAAAGCAATAGGGTTGCAGGAATAGTTAGTAGAGGAGGAGCAATACTAACTGCATGGATGCTATACAACGATAAGGAAAATCCACTATACAAAAACTACGACTACCTATTAGAGCTATGCAGAGAGTATGACGTAGTAATAAGCTTAGGAGACGCCCTAAGACCCGGAGCAATAACAGACGCACACGACTACCCTCAAATGGCTGAAATGCTTACAGTAGCCAAGCTTGTTGAAAAATCCTGGGAAAAAGGAGTACAAGTCATGGTGGAAGGCCCAGGCCATGTACCTCTCAATCAAGTTGCAGCAAACATCAAGCTAGAAAAAGCATTATGCAAAGGAGCGCCATACTACGTCCTCGGACCACTAGTAACAGATATAGCTGCAGGCTACGACCACATTGCAGCTGCAATTGGAGCAGCCATGGCGGCAGCTGAGGGCGCAGACCTAATATGCTACCTAACACCCGCGGAACACCTATCACTCCCAACCCCCGAAGACGTAAAAGAAGGACTAATTGCAGCTAAAATAGCTGCCCACGCAGGAGACATAGTTAAATTAGGGGAAAGAGCATTAAAAGAGGACCTCGAAATGTCAACTGCGAGAGCAAATCTAGACTGGAACAAAATTTACAAATTATCCCTAGACCCTACAAAGGCCAGATCAATGCACGAGCGATTCGGCCTGGCCAAGGGAGCATGTACGATGTGCGGAGAGCTCTGCGTATACATACTCTTATCAAAGCTTAAGGGTGAGCGTCTTGAAAGCTAAGTTAATGAGAATTTGGGTTAAAACACCCATACTAAAAAATTCAGACCTGCTAATTATCGGCGAGTGCACTCAAGTAGTAAACCCGAAGGCAGTTGAAGAGCTAGGCGAAGGAAAGGTCATCCTAACATACTGCCCTGAAGGAGAAGGAGCGCTAGCCTATGGAAAAATCGCATCAATAATTAGAGCTTCAAAGCCCTCCAGCATAACTGTCCTAACAGTAGACGGATCACCTCACTGCCTACTAATACATGCAGCAGTTAACGAAGCAATATTCGAAGTAGGCGAAAAAGTTGAACAGCACCACTACGTGTTAGTCAATGGGAAGAAGCTAGTTAAAGTAAGTCCAGACGCAATAAGAGTAGCCAGGTATCTAAGCTTAGTCCAAAAACTAATCAATGAAAAACCCGAAATTCTCACTGAACTAGAAAAATTAAGCCTAGAGTACAAGTACTATAAAAGGCTGAAGTAAGTGAACGGGCAAAACCCAATAGGGTAGAAGCTGGCAGTGCATAAGCAATCATCAAAACTAAGATTCCACAAACACCTCAACCTCAACTTCATCTCCATCTTTCAATTTCAATTCATCCCTAAGCTTCTTAGACGAAATAACCTCTATAACATCCTCCCCATAATGAGTTCGCTCAATCAAGATAACAGCGCCATCAACTCCACGTATTTTAGCCTTAAAGCATTTAGCTCCACCATAAGTTCTACGCCCATTTGAAAAGCCCTTAATTTTAATTCCAGGAAGGCTACTCAGCAGCTTTTTAACCTCAAGATCATGAATACCCTTCAACTTCAAATTCAAAGTTCCTAAATATGGCTTAAACCCAAGCTTCTTCACAAACTGCTCATAGTAATATGGAATTGACATGTAGTAAGCTCCTTCACCAAAACCACTAAAAACATAACCCCTAACCCTAAATGACCTCGGAACTTCGGAAAACACTCTCTTCAAATTCATGTAGACTTCACGAAGAACTTTCAAACCTTCATCAGTTATCCTCACAAATTGCCCACGCTTAGAAACCTCCCTATCAATCAACTTTAATTCCTCAAGCTCCTTAAGCCACCTTGAAGCAGACTGTTGAGAAATACCCATAAGCTTACCAAAATCCTTCGTTACAATGAAAACCGGCTTCCAGCAACCTCCTAGCAAGGCAAGCCTATAAAGAGCAATAAAAAGCCTTTCCTTCAACATCAACACCTACAATGATCGCTCTCAAAATTTAGTTTTATGGTTGAATTTAAAACCATACTTCACTCAGCCTTCACCTCAGGCTCCTCAACGAAAAGAAAAGTCAGCATTGAAGCAAAAATCAAGGAAAAGAAGGCCAAGTAAAATGGATAAGATTTTGAAATATTTTGATAGGTGTAACCGCCAACTATAGACCCAAGCATAAAAGCTACTTGATTTAATGTACCTTGAAAAGCAGCAGCCCTACCTCTCATGTCTCTAGGAATAAAGTCGGTAAGAAGAGCAGACAGCGTTATTGAAGACACACCTATGCAAACCGCATAAAGCATAAGCGAAATAATTGTCTGCTCAAAAGAGCTACTTAAAGTGAAAAACACTGGTGCAAAAGCAGAAATGAAAAGCGAAGAAATCAGAAGCTTAACTCTTCCAAATCTATCAGAAACATATGCTAAAATAGGTGTCAACGTCAACTTTGAAGCAGTTTGAATTATTAAAATTAAACCCCACTGAGCGGCAGTTAAACCAATAACATCTCTAGTAGCATACGTAATCCAAAACGGGTCAGCTAACCCAAAAACAAGATAAGACAAAGCGGAAACAGCAAAAAGAGTTAAAATTTTACCAGGAAACTTCAAGACTATAAGCAGTCCATCACGTATGATGGACGTCAACGCCATCCTCTTAACGCCACTTGAAATAAGCGTCTCCTTTAAGAAAAAAAGCCTCAAAAGACATGCAGTAAATGAAAAGACGAATAAAATTAAGTAAAGCAACCTCATCGAGGCAACGATTCCCATTTCATCCAAAAGTCTACCAGCAATGTATGGTGAAAACATTCCAAATAGAACTGGCCCGAAATTCCAAATCGCAAAACCCAAAGCCCTAACTTCAGGCTTCGTCGAATCCGCAATTATAGCTGAAAAAGCAGGATCTCTCAATCCTGAAATAAAACCATCCAAAGCCATTATTGGAATCAAATACTCCCAACTTGGAACTACAGCCAAAAACAAATTTATAAGCGAAAGCCCAAAACTGAGCGACACCACAAGCTTCTTCCTTCCAAATCTATCAGTCATGTAGCCTCCAATAATAAGCGGAAACACACTACATGCACTCCAAATAGCAGACAATAATCCAAGATCAAGATAAGAAGCCCCCAAAGCCAAGTAGTATAAAGATGAAAATGGCCAAACCATTTGTCCAGCAAAATTCCAAAGACCACTGGTAATAGTCATTAATCCCAAATTACCTCTCAACAGTGAAATGGCGCTTCTAAGCCTCCGTAACATCACCGACTCTCCCGTACATAGATTAAAATACGTGTTAGTCATGATCTGATAAGCGTTACGGTTACGCGATGCCTTTAATCCAAAATCAAAATAACAAGAACCACACCATCTCATCGAGAAAATATCCTTTTAAATATAAGAAACAATAAATGAAATTTAAGGTCTTCTTTAAATCCCTAACTTTAAAAATTAGAATATCTAATTAAAGTAAATTACAAATCTCAGAATAATTACAATAATATTATCAGCAATTATAACAATGCCTATTGGCACTGGATACCATTTTTCTGCAATCATAGCTATGCTAACAATGTTAATAGCAATGCGGCTAAACGCTCAATCAAACGCGCACTGGTAATTCTTGCGTAATATTCAATTGAATATATTAAGTTCATTGGAATCAAAAATAAATAGGTAAAAGTTCCTTCAACACTCATCCATTCAATTAAATGGTAAGAACTGTTGGTAGCCGGGGGGAGATTCGAACTCCCGTCGGCGGGGCTCTCCGGCTTTGAAGCCTCCAGAGCCCGCCATGCTTGGCCGCTACACCACCCGGCTTCAATATGATTGATGGCTAAGGGTGCAGTATAAATTTTTTGACTCGAAAACAGAAATACTATTGATAACTAAGTCTTACTCCTAAAATTAAGGTAAAGAAAGAGTGCGTAGGCTTACCAAGTTATTAGGTTGTTTTCTGCCAGCGTTGTTAATATTGCATAGACAATTGCTTCCATTCGATCTGCAGGTATTTCTGTTTGTTGGCTGAGTTGTACAGCCATTTTCTTTACTGTTGTTTCGCCATTGCACCTTGACCATATAGCGTATATTGCTGGTGGAAGCTGATATGTAAACTCTGTTCCTGGCACGTGAATGAGCACTCCTTGAGGAGTAACTCCTAATTCTTCACCTTGCCTTAACGGTGTTTTCTCAAGCTCTTCTGGAGAAGGCTGAGGAAGCTCAGGCATCGATTTTTCAGGTTCACTCATGCACACAATCCTCCTATAAACTAAATTCTCTACTTTTCTTTCCAGACGTTTTCGTGAACTTGTTTAACTGCTCAATTTTGCCAAATCGCCCGATGCTCAACCTAGGCTCGCCTCTAAATGACGTAACATAGCCATTTTTTATGCGAATAATATCCCCCTGCTTTACTAGTCCAACATTTTCTTCCCATAAAGTGAGAATTATAGTTCCAGTATCGTCCCCAACAGTGAATTCAGCTAATTTTAATCTTCTGCCATCGCTCGTGCGAACCACTCTCGGCTCAAAGGCTTTAAGCACTTTTACTTCAACGTTTACTCGACTCATTCCAGGCCTCAAATCCTTAACGTTCACCACGGATCTACACACCTTATATTACTAGCAAGTTGCGAAGTAGAACTCCGCAACTTTCAGTGGCTTGACTATTAGAATTCAATTATTTAAGCGTTTTGCACCTAAGAAATTCAAAAATAAACTTAGCGAAAAATTTATATAATACTTTTTAAGGATGTTGTTATCTGCCGAATGAAGTATAAATTGCCAGGTATGTGAAATATGCTTAATTTCCCTGACGGCTTCTCATGCTTAAATTAAATAATGGGAGGTGAATAAGCATGATTGCGGATGCAAGTGGAGTTGAAGTTAAGAAAGATATCAAGCTAGCTTCTGCAATAATTGATAAATGCCCTGAATGTGGAAGTACTCGTCTTCTTCGCAATTATGAGCGCGGCGAGGTTGTTTGCGCAGATTGTGGTTTAGTTATAACTGAGAAAATTATTGATATGGGTCCTGAATGGAGAGCATTCACTCCAGAAGAGAAGCAGAAGAGAAGCAGAGTCGGCTCGCCGATAACCATGACCGTTCACGACAAGGGCTTGTCAACCGTCATAGACTGGAGAGATAAGGATGCGCTAGGCAAAAAGCTTGAGCCCAAGAGAAGAATTGAAGTTATCAGGTGGAGGAAGTGGCAAATTAGAACTAGAGTTCACAGCTCAATAGATAGGAATTTAGCTCAGGCAATGAGCGAACTTGACAGAATAAGTTCTCAGCTTGGACTTCCAAAGAGTATCAAGGAAGATGCAGCTGTAATTTATAGGAAAGCCGTTGAGAAAGGTCTTGTTAGAGGCAGAAGCATTGAAGCAGTAATGGCCGCATCAATATATGCTGCATGCAGAACGCAGAAGATTCCTAGAACGCTAGATGAAATATCTAAGTTTACGAGGTCGGGTAGAAAGGATGTAGCTAGGTGCTACAGGCTGCTTCTAAGAGAAATTGATGTTAGAGTTCCATTGGCAGATCCGGAGGCATTCATTCCTAGAATTGCAAGTGACTTGAGGTTGAGCGGCACAGTTCAGAGAAGAGCAGCTGAAATTATTAGAAGAGCCAAGCTCATGGGAATTACAGCCGGCAAGGACCCATCCGGCCTAGCTGCAGCAGCCATTTATATTGCTTCGCTACTTGAGAATGAGAGGAGAACTCAAAAAGAGATAGCTCATGCAGCCAGAGTCACTGAAGTTACCGTAAGAAACAGGTATAAGGAGCTAGTGAAAAAGCTTAAGATCGAGCTTCCCCCTCAGTAGCACTTTTCTTTTTAATTCTCGCCAATTTCTTCGCTATCTTTAAGTCCTTTAAAGTTAGAGGCTTAACTTTCAGGTATCCAGCATCAACAGCAGCTTTCAACAGCTCTTCGCCAACTGCAGTTCTAACTATAATTGTAGACCAGCCGCTTGGGGAGTCTACTCCACCAACAGATAAGTCAGCAAGCTCGGCTGTAAAGTCGCTGCACCTCTCGCAGCCGCTCCTCGCATACTTCTTTACCTCCTTCACTGGAACATCAACAAGGACTTTGTCGCCAGCTTTAACAATGAAGCGCCCACCAGCTATTTCAAACTTCGTAACGCTAGCTAGATCGACGTTCATGCTCGCAAGAAACTCCTTTACAAGCTTGCTATAATAGAAGCTTTCAGAGCAGAACAACCCAATTAGAAATTTAACTCTAGTTCCAAACTTCGTATACCCGTAGTCTGAATACTGCATTTTCCTCACAGCCCTAATTTGGCAGCCCACACCTACAACACCTATCTTATCAGCGCCATACTCCTCAACAGCTGAAGCAAGAGCAATCAAGGATGGGCTAGACGTATACTTTGACCCTGCAGCCTTCAGTAGATCTTCCTTGCTGAAAGCCACCATGGGCTTAGGCTTCCAAGGCTCATCCTCGCTAATGCCAGTCACAACAGCACAGTCTATTAAGCCCTTATCAATCGCATAATTCAATATCGCAGTTACTGCACCACCATCTTGAGCAACCTTTACAACATCTTCATCAACAGCCCTAGCAGCATAAACCGACTTAACAAACCCCAAAACATCACTTGGCACTTCATTGAAAAGTGCTTTTTCAACGACGCTCCAATCAAATGGAGTTTTAGGACATTGATTATAACAGTATCCGCATGCAACGCATCTACCAATCAATGACGGCGCTTCATCTTTAACACCAATAGCTACCACTGGACATGAAGCTATACAAGCACCGCAAAAAGTGCAAATTCCGGGCCTTATAACCTCACCTATCAGATGACCGAAAATCTTAGCCCTCACTCTCAATTGAGATCACCGCGCAATTCAGTTTCACTTCTAAATATTAATAAGAGTTACTACAAATTAATGAGGAAAGCTAATAAGTCTCTATATGCGAGTTTTATAGTACGTCGAGACATGCTCATTGGAGGATTCCAATGCAATTAGATTTCGAAACTAGAGCTGCAAGATACATAATGGAGTGGGGCGAGTGGATAGAGAAGCTCCAGCTTCTAGCATTACTTGGATTTAAATTTGAAAGAGCAAAAATTTACGTCGAGAAACTAATAAAGCTTCAAAATCAAGACGGAGGATTCCCAAGAAACTGGATTAAAGGCAGGGCATCCAGCCTACTTGAAACAGCGACGGCACTCGAACTACTTGCAAAGATGAACTTTAGAGAGGAAGTGCTTGAAAAGGCAGCTAAATACCTAGTTGAAAAACAACTTGCAAATGGAAGCTGGAGAGAGGAAAAAGAAGAGTATGGAGAAAGAAGAGCTGAGAAGCACAGAGTCACCCTCGAAACCGCTAGAATTTTAAGGGCATTAGCATCCTTTGACGCTAAAAATGCAGGCATTGAGAAAGCAATCGCATACTTGGCATATGCCCAGAGGGAAGATGGATTATGGCTGACTTCACACTTAGATGAAAGCGTAGACATGGAAGCTTCAAGCGAAGCTATTTTAGCGCTACTCGAAGTAGGCAGCGAAAAAGCAAAACAACTAGCCAGAATAGGAGTTGAAGCACTATGGAGATGGTTCGTTGAAAAAGCCACTGAAGATTGGAGTGAAATGCCAAAAGAAGCACTAAGCATCGCTGAAGCACTTATAGAAGCGGGTCATGGTGAAGCCGAAGCTGTAAGAAGGATTTTAAAGGCATATGTTAAAGCTGAAAAGTGGCGATTTGGCGATAAAAGAAGCATCAGCACGAGCGAAGCAGTTAAAGCGCTAAAAGTACTGCTGTTAGCCAAGGCTATAGACGAGGAAAAAGTTAGACGAGAAGTTGAAAGGCTAATTTATGTGAGAGAGGAATTAAAGAGGAAAATTGAAGCTAAGGAAGAAGAAACTAGAAACTACTTCCTAATCAGATTTGAGGAAATAGGTATTAGGCCGAGCGATAAACCAAGTAAGATACTTTTAGGAAGCTACTTATATGCAATGATGGATCAATTCTTCTGGACATCAGAAGCATTCGATCCACAGAAAGAGTATAGAGAAATAGTTGGGCTGATAGGCTCAGTTGACCAAATAGACAAATACATGGATTTTGAAAACGTGAAAAAAGCATTTTTCAAGAGCAGAGCCTTGAGAGGAATAGCTAGAAGGAGGAAATTGGAAGTAGCTAAAAGCATAAGCCTCTTCGCTAAGTTCATTAAGGAGTATGGGAATTTCAAGGACTTTAAGGAATTCGCTGAAAAGTTAAGGGCATATACGCTTTTCAAGGTTGCACCTCAAGTATCAGGATGGAATACAGCTTACAACTTAGGACTTCTCCTACGCTCATTCTCGAAAGCAGAAAACGATTTAGGCAAGCTAATCAAGTCCTTTGAACTATCATTAAAGTGCTTTCCAGCTGTAGGAGCCAAAATAGCACTACTATTCCCATTCTACGCGCTATGGGTATTCAGACTATGGCCGGAAGCAAGCACCTACATCAAATGCCCCATTGACTGGAACATCGTAAAGCCATATGGAAACCTGGGGCTAAGCTGCATGACCCTAAAAGAGCTAAGAAAAGACCCTAAAAGAGCTGCTGAAGCAATTCACAGACTTGCTGAAGAGCTCTTCCCAGAGGATCCTGCAAAAATTGTTTTTCTATGGATTGTTGGTCACGAATGGTGCACAAAGCCCTACAAGTGCTATGGAATTGCAGGAAGAAAATGCTGGATATTTGACTTATGCGCAAGGGGGCGAACAGGTGAGGGAAAGAAGAATATGGGATAACTACTTAACAAAATTCACTGCAAGACTTGAAGGAGGAAGACTTGAAGAATTAAAGGAAATCATAAAATCTAAAGATAGAATTGTTGCAAAACACTTTTACAGAAGAATAAGTAAAGCAGGAGTTTCCAAGAGAAATTTCAAAAAAATAATTATGGACATATTCGCTTACAGCATTTTTGACACATATTATTGGAAATTAAGATCCAAGGGCACAACCCCAACAATCGAGTTTAGGAGATTTAAGAGAGCAATAAGGAGCTTAAACGACTACTTGGATGAAGATTTAATGTACTACGCGTTAATGGATGAGTGCAAAAGCATGAGCAAGCTGAGAAGAGGTGAACTGGAAAAAATAATTGCAACACTAAAGTACGCTGCTCAAGCATTTACAAGAATTCGCAAGAGAAGCTTAATTGAGGTAGCTGAAAAATTGAGGCTAAACACCATGTTCAACGTCTCCCGCAGCCTACCAGAAGCAATATTTCAGCGTAAAGCAAGGTTCTTCGGCCTCCTAGTATCAACACCGGTTGAAGATATAGTAACAGCCATTGAAGCTATAAGGCTCTCCTTAGCATGCCTGCCAAGAGGAGGACAGCACGCCGCCAACCTCTTCCTCTACATCACAAGCAAAGTAGCAAACATTTGGAAGCTTAAGATAAGCAGCCAACTCCACCCACCACTCGACAGCGGAACCTCAGAAGTCTGCTTAAGCCTAGGTTTAACGGATAAAAAGTTGGAGAACACCGAGTACCTATCACTGCACTACGAAGTTTTCCAAAAAATTGCTGAAACGCTGTTCCCAGAAGACCCACTAAAAATGATTGTACTTAGAGCTGTAGCTGAGCGCTGGTGCTATGGCAAAGAATGGAAGCTATGCGAGCAATGCTGGTTCAGCAAAGTATGCCCTAGGGAATACTGATCATTCCCCGAATTTCTTGCCCCTCAAAGAGTAGTTTAGCATTATTGGCATTAAATTAACTCCCCTAATTCTTCCCAACCCACCTTTCAATGAAGCTCTCTCACTAAACGATGAAACCTCGTCGGGAACTACCGTTGGAGCTAAAATTGCAACTGGAACGGGATCGCCAACATGATTCCTAACGCTTATAGGAGATGCATGATCGGCGGTTATGGCAATGCAAATCGATTCAACATCAACTTCATCAAGAATTAATCCCACCATCTCATCAATTCTCTCGATCATCCTAATTTTCTCATCAAGCAATCCATCATGGCTAGCGGCGTCCGTACCCTTAACGCTAATTAAAATAAAGTCATGGTCTTCCAAGGCTTTGATTGCAGCTCTAGCTTTAGCATGCAAATCGGAATTCAAGCCGCCAGTAGCACCAGGCACATCTATAATTTTAAATCCAAGCGCCTTGCAAACACCTTTTATCAGCGCAACTCCAGCAATGCATGCAGATTTAATGTTAAACTTCTCTTCGACCGACATGACCTTGGGGAGAGTCCCAGCACCTCTACATAAAACTATGTTTGCTGGTGGGAGGCCTCTACTCGTTCTGCGCTTGTTCGCAGGATGCCTCATCAATATCTCGTGCGACTTCATGGTGAATTCATTGAGCGCTTTAGCAGTCCTAATCGCTGAAGGATCATTAGTTAGTGGCTTAGCTTCCAAAACTCTTACTCCAGTTCTGCCGGGATCAGTGCTAGACACCATTCTCGACAGATTCTTGCCTCGAAATACTAGAACTGCCCTATGCTCAATCGAATGCCTAAATAGCACTTTAACATCAGGAGTCGACGAAAGCACCAGCCCGCTTATGGCTTTAGCGAGCTCATCGCCTTCATGGATATATCTGCCGGCTCGCCTATCAATAACTACGAATTCATCATTAACAGTAGCGAAGTTACACCTAAATGCAACGTCATCTGCACTTAAATTCAATCCTATTCCAAGAGCCTCAAAAGCACCTCTACCAGTATAATTATTGTAAGGGTCATATCCTAGAATCGCTAGATGAGCCGGAGCACTTCCAGGCGGCACACCTGGCTCCAATACATCCATTAAGCCAGTAATGCCTCGCCTAGCTATTTCATCCATGTTTGGGGTATTAGCAACTTCAAGTGGAGTTTTGAATGTCAGCTCCCTAACAGGCCTATCGGCCATGCCATCGCCTATTATTAGTATCATTTTAAGTGGCTCGACGGCCATTCACCTACCTCTTAAACCTGCTTAAGAAGTCCTTCAATATATCCTCAAGCGTAGGCTTGCCCACTTCCTTCAATTCAAACGTTACCTTTGCAACTGGCTTGTCAATCTTGATAAAGCGCCTTAAGTCTGTTGGGGTAGCCATCACAATACCATCGCAATCAGCTCTAGCAAGCGTTTCTTCAAGCTCTCTCAACTGCTCAGCACCATATCCCAAAGCTGGAACTGCAAGGCACCCTCTCTCCTCAACAACCTTCCTAATAGAGCCTACAGCACACGTTAATGGTGAAACTATTTCAGCTGCGCCAAACTTCTTCGCTGCAACATAGCCAGCTCCATAAGTTAAATCGCCATGAAGCAGCGTCGGCCCATCCTCAATGACCAGCACTCTCTTACCTCTAATTACTTCAGGATCATCCACGCTAATGGCGGACTCAGCCTTAACTATCAACGCTTTAGGATTAATCTTCTTGATGTTCTCCACAACAGCCTCAACAGCTTCAGGGCTGGCTGAATCCACTTTGTTGATAATTATAACATCAGCCATCCTAGCATTAACCTCTCCCGGAAAGTACTTTAACTCGTGGCCCGGCCTCATCGGGTCAGCAACCACTATCAGCAGGTCCGGCTTATAAAATGGATAATCATTGTTACCTCCATCCCATAAAATCACATCTGCCTCCTTCTCAGCTTCCCTAAGTATTTTTTCATAATCCACTCCAGCATACACTATTAAACCCATGTTTAAATGAGGCTCATACTCCTCCTTTTCCTCAATTGTACACTCATACTTCTCCAAATCTTCAATCTTCTCAAATCTCTGGCAAATCTGCTTCCTCAAATCTCCATAAGGCATTGGATGCCTAACAACTGCAACTTTATAATTCCAGCTTTTCAGAATCCTAGCTACTTTCCTGCTAACGGTGCTTTTGCCAGCACCAGTCCTAACCGCGCAAACAGCAATTACCGGCTTAGTTGACTCCAACATTGTATCTTTAGGTCCAAGAAGCTTGAAGCTAGCTCCACTGGCCAATGCAATTGAAGCCCTATGCATTACATACTCATGCGAAACATCACTATAGGAGAAAACAACTTCATCAACGTTTAAGTCCCTAATTAGCTCAGGCAGCTTCTCCTCAGGGTATATTGGGATTCCATCGGGATACCTTGGCCCAGCAAGTTCAGGAGGATAAATCCTCTTTTCAATTCCAGGTATTTGAGCCGCCGTGAAAGCAACAACCTCATAATCTGGATTTTCTCGGAAGTAGACATTGAAGTTGTGGAAGTCTCTGCCCGCTGCCCCCATAATAATAACTCGACGCACCATAACATCACCGGTAGTCACATATGTGCAAGATAGATAAAAGGTTAGCCATCCAAATTCAAGAAACTCATTAAACGTCAAATAAAAGTAAAAGCTAAAATAAGTGCAAAACAGATTTCAATAACTTAAAAATTGAACTAACAACCATTCAAGTTGAGTTTTAATTTAGCAACATAACCTTACAAATGCAAATCATCTATAATGCATACCAAACTAAGTCCTTACACCATAGATTTCTCCAGCCGAGACTTGAAATAACCAATGAAAATGAGGACAATCCCCAGGACTCCCGTCCAAATGGCAAAATTAAATCTACAGAAATCAAAGCTAACCTGCTTAGTAACAATAATGCCATAGAAAGGCGAAGTGCCGATATTGCGAACCACCAGCACGTAATAATTGGAAATGGGAATTGAAAAATCAAATTCAACAATCTTATTATAAGAATTTAAAAGGATAGTTCTATTAATTAATGGTTCAGCTTCTTCCACTCTAAGCCACTTCTCAAAATTAGCTGCATCAAATAGCATATAATTAATTATTGAACTCTCGTTCCCCATGTACTCAATGTTAATTTCGTAGTTGGCAGACTCCCAAAGCGAAATTTTATTGTAAGTTTTATTTACATCAAGTGGAGCTCTATAAGGTGAAAAAGGATCATCCTTAACGCCAAAGCGTAATCTTCCAACAGGTAAGCCAAATACATTAGCATATCCAATTGACAGCATTATGAAGAAGGATGTTATCAGCATTAAACTTCCAACTCTCCTAAGCATCATTAAGCTCACCTTTCAAACTCAATAAACTTACAGAAAGTCACAAATGACAGTGCCAAAGCCATTACAATTATGGTTATTGAGGAAGTTAAAATGAAGTTAATTGGCATGTCTACAAATGGCTTATCATAATGAAATATTGTTGTCGCCAATAACTCCTTATTCACATTTAAGCGCAATATTATATCAAATAACAAGGTCGTCAAGCGACTTGGGAAGATGTAGTTAAGAGGAAAAGGTAAATAGCCGACCTCATCCATAAACCTAATAATAAGCCAAAAGAACACCGAAACCAAAGTTGAAGAAATCCAGCTTCTCCAAATTAATATTGATATTAACAACGATATTGAACCGACAAATACAATGTTTATAAATGAACATGCTAAAATGCCGTACCAATTTATAACGGTGACTAATGCTGGAACTTCTAAACATGTAATTAATATTATTGGAAATGTAAGAATTGAATAGCTGAAAATTAAAATTGCAAGAAACCTTCCTGCTAGAAAGTCGAATCGACTTAAAGGTTCAACCAGCATCGTCTCAGCCTCACCACTACTTATGGCTCTTCCAATACTCATTGACACTATTAAAGGCACTAATAGACTTGAAAGCCCAAATTGATATTTCAACGCAAGATCGCATTCTCGAACAACTAAACCGAAAATGCAAGGAAGTACTCCAAAACGCTTATACGCACCAAAAGTAGCTCCAAAAAATCCATCAAAATTTAATGGCAATATAATGAAAAAAGTAACAGAAATAACGATCTCCAGAAATGGAAAACTACATAGTTTTTTCAACTCTAAAATTAAGGATAAATACGTGTTCCTTAACCCCATCGCGATCTCCTCGTCAAATGTAAGTAAAGGGCTTCAACTCTCCCATATGCATCAACTCCACCAATGCCATACTTCCCCATCAACTCATCAATCCGACCATAATCCAGCACTTCCCCATTCTTCATTAAAACCACGTTATCACAAACCCTGTCCAACTCTGGCAAAATATGAGAGGAAATAATTATGCTGACATTTCTTTCATGATATATACCTTTAATCATACTTAACATCTTTAATCTTCCTTCCACATCCATATTTGCTGTAGGCTCATCTAGGATGAGAAGCTCAGGCTCACCTATCAGTGCACAAGCAAGTGAAAATCTCCTCTGCATACCTGCAGATAAAGTACTTATGCGTCTATCTGCAAGGTCCTCTAACTCTACGAAAGTTAATACTCTCCTCACCTCATTTGCTGCATCACGAGCACTTAAACCCTTTAATCTAGCTACAAATAGCAAATAATCCTTACATGAAATTGAATTAGGATAAACGGGCTTCTCAAGCATCACACCAATTTTTTCTCTAATCTTTCTAGATTCCTTCCAACAATCAAAGCCTAAGCAAAAAGCTTTACCAGATGTAGGTTTAATTAATCCAAGAAGAATCCTTATAAGCGTAGTTTTGCCCGAACCATTAGGACCAATAAGACCAATAATTCCTCTCTTCAACCTAAAACTAACATTTCTCAAAGCAACTATATCTTTTCCAAACTCTTTACGCAAATTTTCAACAACCACAATTTCAGACATGATTATCAATCATTATAATTCATTAGAAAAATATTTATATGTTTTCTTTTTATATTATTTATAGTGATTTATTTTGAAAAAATGGTCAAGGACAACCAGAAACGTATACTGATGGTTGGGGCAAAGGTACAGCTACAGGTTGCTGGGGCGTTTGGGTGGAAGGAAGCCGGAGGAGGAATGGGTAATTAATCTCTCCTATGCATGGTGTAGATGCACAGCACACTTTCTCACTTCATGGGGAAATGAATGGTGGAGTACGGCATATGCATGGACAGGTGTTTCCTATGACTAGATTATCAAAAAACATGATTATTTTTTCTTTTTTGCTATTCATTTCAATTTGTTATTCGCCTTTATCAACGTTGTTTGACATTGATAGGATAGTTTTAATTTATGATTTAAAAGTGCTGGTCATTCAATTTGATTCGGTTACGGGATATGCAATATTCGTTAGAGATAAAGAAGGATTATTTGATGGTGTTCTTAACATTACATTAGTTCGTGCCAGCCAAGATCTTTGGAGAATGTATTTGACTTTAAATATAACTAAAAGTGATGAGGTTATTTACTTTAAAAATTCTACTTTCTATTTTAATCCAATAACTAGAGTTTTATATTCTATTAATATGTCTGAGCTTGGTATTTCTGGATTTATTCTTAACACTAAATCTGTTAGTGCAAATAATTTTACGGTGGTGTCCTTCTCTAATTACACGTTTCAAGGGAGCGTTATTGGTGAGAGTAAGCATTATGTGATTGATGGGTATCAGGAATGCGTAGTGGTTAGATCTATTTTAGAAATTGGTAGGAATAGGTTTGGTCCTTTCTACTTATATGATTCTGATACTGGATGCTTGGTGCACGCTGACGGCATAGTAATTGATCCTGCATTATACTACATGGATAACATTTTCTTTCTGATTGTTGAAACATTAGATTTAGCTTATTCTAACATTGATTTGGGTCCAACAACTTTACCTTTCTTCATGATTTTAATTTATATTGCAGTAGCCTTAGCTTTAACAGTGACTCTAATTGTCTCAACATTCATTCTTTGGAGAAGGAAATATAGCAGGTATCGCCAGGATAGGATTAACATTCAGCTTCTTCAAGCTTCTTGAGCCACTTCATAATTAACTTATCAATGGGGAGGCTTCTCCTCCTTCTTCCTTTAGGATAGCCAGGGTAGCCTCCAACTAATTCTAGGGCTTTAACTGCAAGCTCATCAGCTTCTCCAACCTCAAACCTATTCCAGCCATGGAAGTGCTTAAATGAATTAATGCTAGTCCAGCTTAAGTCGAATGAGTCTAAATCGTTGACATCAATACATATGACCACGCAATTCAATTTCCTGTGGAGGCTTAAAGGGCAAGTGAAGAGTTGCTGAGAATCATGCTCATTATCAACTTTCAACTTCTCTGCCAAGTATTTAGCTGAAATTTCTCTAATTCGATGTTCTATCTTCCTAATAACGTACTCAACTAGAGCATAAGCTAAGTCAAGGGGATTGTGTTTTGCTCTAATTTCAGGCGATAAAGCTTCGTGATGAACGTGAACGTGAGCAGCATTTCCACTCCACTTAACTATTATAGATCTTGAAATGCCATTTCTCTCCAAAAATGAAATTATCTCCCTACACACTTCAATTGTTGCCCTCCACTTAGATCTAGAATTATCAATGTCCCAGGTTGGAGTGCAAGCAATTATGTTTTCAAGGTCTATAACATGCTCATCTCGGAAAAGATACTTGTAGATGTTAGCTGTAGCATAAAACGTTCTAGGCTTAAAACGATTAAAAACTTTAAGTAGAAAATCAACGTCGCTTTCAGACCTAATTGTCAATGGAGCTCCCTTCAAGTACCTAATGAGAAGCATTCTACCCTTACTATCAACTTCACTGCAGTGAATTCCAACCCACCTTGGCTTACGGCCATTAGCTCCAGAAACATTACCATAACACCACTTGGCAATCTCTCCTTTAACGTCCTCCCTAGAGTAGTGTTCAGCAACTACATTCCTATTCAACTTCACCGCCACTACTAATCTTAAAAGGAGGAAGAGGTTAAATTCCTTAGGGGTTTAATTTGCCAAAGAAGCAGCGCATACCATTTAGAGTAAGAATGGCGGATGGAAGCATAGAGACAGTTTATGCTTATTCGGAAAAGCAGGCTATGTTTTTAGCTTCAAGGCTCGGCAAAAGGCCAGTAAGAGTTGTTGGAATCTTAAGTGAAGAAGTAGTGGAGAAGAAGGAAGAGGAAGAAAAAATCGATGAAGATGAATTATTGAATAAGTTGCTCATGAAATTTGAAGAAGCCATGAAGAATGGTAAGTATTTGGAAGCAGTAAAGTGCCAAGTGGAACTTCATAAAGCAATAGCTGATGGAAAAGTGACATGGAGCAACAAGTTGGAGCAAAAATATGAGCTATTCAAGCACTGGTGATGCAATGAAGAAGTCGCGATTAACAATACTAATATTAATACTAACAATATACCTAAACTCATTCCAACCTGCACTTTCAATTCAAATTCAATTAAATTCAATTGATGCAAGACCAGGAATATACACATTGTATGAAGATGAAGCTGCAAGTGTAAAAATAAATGTCACATATAATTCGCTCCCCAACTACACTGAAGAGCCAGCTGTAAACGTAACAGTTGAAGTAAATGGTATGATCTTATGGTCGGTATTCTCGCTGCAAAATCGGAAGATATTATTTGGAGAGCTCAGCGAGTGGAATTACTACCCTCTATGGATACCTAAGGGTCTGAATAGGGGAGATGAAATTGAGCTTTATAATTCAAAATTCAAAGTAATAGCCGCTTCTGAAAATGAAGTTCTTGTAACTAATGGTTCATTAACGCTAAAGTTCGATGCATTTACTGGAGTTATGATTACAGGAGACCTGATAATCAAAGGAGAAAGCTATCATGTCTATATTAAAGCCACCAACATGAAACTTCGAAGAACTGACTTTGAGAAGCTCTACTACGACTGGAAAGCTCTAACTAAACACCTTGAAAAATTAAATGAAACCTACAGAAATCACTTAAAGATTTACAGCATAGGAAACAGCTGCCTAGGAAGAAGGATATGGGTCTGCGAAGTACCTGCCAGAAAAGTCGAAGAAGCTGCAATAGTCATAGATGGAGGCATGCATGGAAGCGAAGTCATAGGCGTGAAAGCAGCCGTCTACATCCTAGATAAAATACTTGAAAACTACTATGCAATCGAAGAGTTAGACAGATTCACGATAATTGTCATACCCATGCTCAATCCAGATGGCGTTGAAGCTTCAAAATACTTACCTCCACAGCCTCAATTAATGTTAAAGTATGCAAGATGCAATGCCAGAGGAGTCGACTTAAACAGGAATTTCGCATACGCTTGGGAGAAAGGCGGCTCAGATCAATTTGAAAGCCCAGTATTCAGAGGTTTGAACCCTGAAAGCGAACCTGAAGTTAAAGCACTACTCTCAATATTTAAAAATAGAAATGTAATTTTCTACGTAAATCTTCACTCAGGAGTCAGTGCAACATTAATTCCAGGATATAACTCAAACCCCTACGTTACACTATATGAAAGCGAAATAGCCGCCGGAATATCCAACATATTTGGCCATCAAATCTACAAGGGCAAAATATATGGCGGAGCAGCTAATTGGGCGCTTTTCGCTTCTGATAAAAAAGCCTTATCAATAATCATAGAGCTCTACGGCGATAAAGCTCAGCTTGAAACTGACTGGTTCTACTTCTACAACCCCGACAACAATAGAACAGTTGAAGAAATATGCGGCAAAGCATATTACTCAATTCTATTCATACTCAAAAATGCTGAAAAGTGGATTGAAAAAGCAGAAGAAATCAAATTAAGAAGGGAGTTTCAAAGCAGAATCACATATTTCGCCGTCACAGCTTTAGTAATAATGCTGGCGGCAATAACATTCATGAAAGTCAAGAAAGTTAAGCTGCAGCCTATTCGACACTAACATCTTCATCCACATCATATGGGAACTCAAGCTCCTTAAGCCTTTGAACCTCCCTCATTCTCCTCATAACTCTACTTGGAAGAGATATGTCTTCACGCCTCATTTCCACCGGACCTAAAATAACCAAGCCCCTACCATTAACAATCTCAATTTCATGCATTCTCAAATCATGAGGAGTTTGCCTCATCTTCTCAATCAAAATAAATCTTCTCAACCTACCGCCCCTAACAAATCGTCTAAAGCGAAGAATGCCATCACCAATATGCTCCGTACCCCAACCAAAAGCCTGAGAGGTAGTCACTGCATACTGTGAAGTAGCCATTATGGTGAAATCCCACTTAGAAAGAACCTTCTTAATGAAGTAGCTATACTTCCTGGCCATAGCAGGCTTGTCAAGCCAAAACGCAGAGAGGGAATCAATGACCAGTCTAGCTCGCCCATAACCCAGCTTCCTCTTAGCTTCAATAACCTTGCTGACAAGCTCCTCAATGTCAAGGGTTTTCAAGCACCAAGGGTCACTGCTAGCTGAAATCAATGCATCAACTATGATTAAACTTCCATTAGACAATGCACTTTCGAAACCCATTTTAAACTGAGCCGCCTGACGAATTATGGAATCCCTACTTTCCTCAGTCGTTACGTAAATGCACTTATCACCATCTTTAACTCCCTGCCAAATGAAGTGTAAGCATAAAATGGTTTTGCCAGTTCCAGGCTCACCAGTTACAGCTACAAAGAAACCTCTAGGAATTCCTCCAGACAGCATTTTGTCTAACTCTGGAATTCCAGTAGACAACCTTTCAACACTTGAAATCAAAATGGTCACCAATAGAATCAGCGCTACTAACTAATATAAGCTTAGAGCATTAAGCTGAGCACTAGCCCAATAAAACCTCCAAGAGCTGTCGACGTGAAGTTAACTACGTGATTATTGATGAACTCAAAACCCCTAACAAGCTTAGCTTCAGAACCGCAGGAATGATGCTTAACCTCAACAAGCTTCTTGCACGATTCGCACCAGTACTGCGCTTGAACCGTAGCACCTAAAATGCTATCAATTGTTGAGCCGGCGAAGCCTGAGAGAATTGCTATTAGTAAAATTTTTATTGGCGTAAATGACGGCTCAGCCCCACAAGCCGCTGCAACTAAACCGATTACAGTTGATGCAACTAAAATTGCAACTTCACCATAAATTGAAACTCCACCAGAAGTGCCAGGAGGAACCTTCTTCCTCAAATTAGTTATAAGCCTAGGCTCTCCAGGATACAATAAACCAAGCTCAGTTGCAAGCGTATCGGCAGCCGCAGTGCTCACAGCGCCAATAAATCCTCCAAAAAATGCACCTCCACCAAATAAACCTTCAGCTAATGCAAATAGAGCTGCAATTCCACCATTCCCAAAAACATTTGTCCAAGCCCTAGCTCCACCTTTAGCCTCAGCAACCCCTAACCTACGCTTTATATCGTACTTATACTTGGTTAATAGGCTAGACGTCAAGTAAAATGAAAGTAGAATTGCAAACCAGTTCCATCCTCCGAAAATCAGTGTAATAAACCCTACAACAAAGGCAGCAGCAGTTCCAGTGTAATCTACTAGCTTAAGCTTTATTGAAGCAATTGCGAGAAGAGTCAATATGGATAGGGCAATTGCCAAGTCGTTGAAAGCTACATGCAATCATAATCACCTACTTCTCAAGCTATTTATTGAAAAACTGGAAGTTTTAAGCTTAACGCACAGATGGAAATTAATTATAGGTAATGAGATAAATGTAATTAATCACTTCGGCAAGAGTTTCAGGATGCTGCATCATGGCTTTATCATCGACAACAGCATATTCATTAATAACACATGCAAAAATCAAAAGCAAGCCAATTAGAGCAGGAAAGCAGAAAAGGAATTCATTCCACCATCGCTAATCTGTGCAACATTAGCCGGATTTCACATAGAACCGTTCTAATTAATGATAGTAATGCGGAAATCTTTATCGCACTCCTCTCGCCAAGTTAACTAATGTTCTGATCAAGAGCTTAAATCCTTAGAATCAAAACAATGTATTCCACACTTAAAATCACATTTGCCTCACAAGAAAAGCCTTAAAGCTCACCGCCAACATCACAATTTATTAGTTTATCATTTCTAAAATGCTTAAGGTGAAATTAAATGAAGATATGTAAGGCTTTAAGCATAGCTGGCTCAGATTCAGGCGGTGGAGCTGGAATTCAAGCAGATTTGAAGACCTTCGCGGCCTTTGCAGTTCATGGAATGACAGCTATAACGGCTATAACAGCTCAGAACACCAAGGAAGTTAAAGGGATTCACGTGCTCCCACCAAGAATGGTTGAGCTCCAAATAGAAGCCATAGTTGAAGACATAGGCGTAGATGCAGCTAAAACAGGAATGTTATATAGCAGGGAAATAGTGGAAGTTGTAGCCAAGAAAATAGATGAATATAAAATTAAAACAGTAGTTGACCCAGTTATGATCGCAAAATCCGGCGCCAAATTGCTTTTGGAAGATGCCATGGAAGCTTTAAAGTCGAAGCTTATTCCAAAAGCAATGGTAGTAACGCCAAACATTCCAGAAGCTGAAGTTCTAGTTGGTTATGAGATTAGAAGCATTACGGAAATGAAAAAGGCAGCTGAGGACATTCACAATTTAGGAGCAGAAGCAGTAATTATTAAGGGAGGACACCTAACAGGAAAGAAGATGGTCGACATCCTATACTATAAAGGGAAAACGTATGAAATCAGCAAAACAAAAATTGAAACAAAAAACACTCACGGCACCGGCTGCTCCTTCTCAGCTGCAATCGCAGCGCTTATTGCAAAAGGAGCTGAAATTCCTACGGCATTTAGAGTTGCAAGCGAATTTATGAGTAAAGCGATAAAGTATGGCTACACCGTAGGCAGAGGGCACGGCCCGGTGAACCCACTAGCGGAACTATATGACAAATCATCAAAATATGAAGCGTGGAAAAATGTCGCTGAAGCCATAAAAATTATTGAGGAATCACCCGAACTCGTAAAATTAATTCCCGAAGTGAGGATGAACATTGGAGAAGCATCAATATACGCAGAAAAAATAGATGATGTATGCGCTGTAAGTGGCAGAATAACTGAAGTCAATGGAAAGCTAAGAGCTGCAGGATGCCCAAAATTCGGATCATCAAAGCACGTTGCGAGAACGATATTAACTATAATGAAATATGATCCTAAAATTAGAGCTGCAATGAACATAAAATATAGTAAAGAAGCGATTGAAGCGTGTAAGAAGCTAGGGCTTTCAATAGCGTCATTCAGTCGACAAATGGAGCCTCCAAACATAAAAGCCATCGAAGGAGCAAGCTTACCTTGGGGAATTAAAGAGGCAATAAAGAATCTTGGAAGAGTGCCCGACATAATATACGACGAGGGAGATTTAGGAAAAGAGCCGATGATAAGAATATTAGGAAAAAATGCAGTTGAAGTAGCTCTCAAAGCAAAGAAGATTGGAAAAATATTATAAAAACTAAGGGAAAATTATGTTTATTTCGGCATGTTCAGCCAATCGAATAGTAGGAATTCTAATCGCCCTAGCATTAAGTTATATCGCGAGACCACCGTCTTAGCGAATGCATAACCGAATGCAAGCATCATGAACCATCGGCCTACATCTGCAATAGTCTTAGCGCTACCAGTGTGTAGTGTGGGGAACGTGAATACGAAGTAATACAATGTCGTTGCAATAGCCGCTAGGAATACTATGTTGCCCAAGGTAACCAGCGGATCAGCAGACACAATACTTATGTCAGCAGTTGAAGCGATCTGAGCTATGAAGTCAGTGTCAACAGACCTTACGAATGAAGCGGCAATACCTACGCCGACTACTATTGAAATCCCATACCTATAAAGCCAGTACAGCGTCCTGTGGTACCTGAAGTACATGAGAAAGCCGAGGATTACTGGTAAAATGTAAATCACTTCGCCAGCCATTAAGTGGTCAATTCCGAACCTCTTTACACTTACAATGGCTTGGACGAAGCTATAACCAACTGCAACGCCAACGTAAGTGTGCTCTGCAAACTTGAATAGGGGACTGTCTCTATAAGCAATGCTGTAAATGAATATTGTCAGTAAAGCCGCAACCCAAATTCCAAATTGAGTCCAAATATCAGGCATACATCATGCACCTCCCTTCTTCTGAGCTTTCAATGCAAAGTACGCTATGTTTCCCATGATAATTGCTGCCATCAACATTATGTGGGCAACGGTAAATGCGTCTAGCTTTCTTAGACCAGATCCTGGCTTTCCAATTATGAATTCGTACTCCCCAGCTCTGCCACCGTCTGTTAGAGCTTTTACTTGTGCTGGGTAGTATGGCTCCATTGTTGGCATCATCATTGCCAATACGCAACATAGATATGTAACTCCATATGGACCTACCCATTGCCTAACCCATCCTTGAGACACGTCTCCTGAAGGTGTTATTGAAATTATCATTGCGAAATTACGCGCTCCAGTGATGCCTTTCATCATAGGTATATCTGTAATTGGAGTTCCCTTATAGTCTGTTGGAACCGCTCCAGGCAAGTTTTCGGCAATAGCTTTCATTGCAGTTTCAGTGCCAGGAATATACCCTAGGAAAACGTAATCTTCACCATACTTCTTTCCATACGCATCAGGATTTACTTGCGCTATTAGGGAGCGATAACAAATTGGACCGTCACTGTAAAGGGTCATTAACACTACTTTAACATTCTTGGAGAATAAGTCGTGAAGTGTAGCTACAGCAAATGGTTCAAGTGCTGGAAGTGAGCCGACGCCATAGTCGACGCTGAACAATACATAAGCTCCATCAGGAAGATTTTCAATATACTCATGCCACTCAACGACTCTAGGGCTCACAGGGACCGGCAGGAAAAGAGGCTTTACCAATGGTATAGCTAGGCATATGATCAATATGGTGTAGATAATTTCTCTAGGAAGCGATTCTATATATTCTAGTGGAGATTTGCCTGCCACGCTAATCCCTCCTTCCTAGATAGCCAGTTTCCATGCCCATTAGCGTTCTTATGCCTAGAAGTATTGCTCCTAAAGCTCCGCCAATCAATATACCTCTAAACGAAGACCTAACTATGTAGTTATTGATCCAATCTGCCGCTTCAATGGCTTGAGGAATGAAGACTTGGAACGCTGGAGTTCTAGACATTAAGGTTATAAAGCCAACTATTAGTAGAGCTGTTGCTTCCATTGTTCTAGCTCTAAAAGCCCTGAAACAAGCTGATGTGATGTAGAATGCCAATGATGAGTACATCGTGCCGCTACATGCAGCTAACACGTAAGTCGTCATCCATTCGTATTGAGCAGGGCTCACATTAATTCTAAGCGAAGGTTCTCCACCTAAACCTACAATCACCATTATTACAGCTACGAATATCAGCCAAGCACTATAATACCACTGCCCTGGAGTCCGCCTGCTTAAATGCCTGCTGTGAATTAAAGTGACGTTTACCATACCGAAGCCGATTGTAAATCCAGCTAAAAGATTTGCCCAGTTAGTTAGCACTTCGCCCAATGATTGAATGTATTCCTGATATGGCTCAACTGGAGTTTCTGGAACCAAGAAGTATTGCACTATCATTATTAAGCCCATTATGAAAGTTAGGATTAACGGCAAATGCCTCCTAAAGACCAGGGACATGATATTTCCCCTCCTACAAGCTTAAAAGATCTACTATTGCCTTTGACCCAGCAGATGTCAGTAGCGCCCCTATAACTCCAAGTACTATTGCAACTAACTTACCAAGATCCTGAACGAATAAGCTTCCGGTGTGTGACGGATCCTTAGTTAAATATGCACCAGCAGCGTAGCATTCCTCCCCGATTAACACGTAGTCACAAACTATAGCGAAGAATGGTATCTGATATAGCCTAGCAGTACCAGCAATTTGGATAGCTCCAACTCTGAAGAACGTTTCTGCGAAAATCAGCGACTCTGCGTAGAATGGTCCTACCATTATGTTTGCTGCAGGTCTTTCTCGCTCTGCAATGCCTTGCACTGCAGCTGCATAAGCGAACTGATCGCTGGAGAGATAGCGTATTGCTTCTTCGGGCTTAGCTTCCTCAGGTCTTCCTTCTGCTAAATAGGCTTGCTTATATAATTCGTGAGCAATCGGTATAACTTCGGTTCCATATACAGAATAGATCACCGGAACCCTATACTTAGCGCAGAGCCTAGCTACTTCACCGAATACGGCTAGTCCTGCAACTGTCAATGGAGCCCAGGTTCCAGTTAGCGAATTTAATCCAGAAGTGAAGTGGACTGGCCTGCCCATCTCGGCAGCTCTACCAACAGCCTCTTCGAGCGCGTCTAGACCAGCTATTCTCCTGAAGGACACTGTCCAACCTTTCCTTATTTTGTCTATGGCTATCAATGCGATGGCCCATATTAGTATTAATGCAACAAAATCGACTATGCGTCCCTCTACTATCATATATTTCCTCTCCTGTAATTTGGAAAGGCTGTAAAATAGTCTCGACCGGAGCATATATAACTTTTACCGAAAAGTGACATGAAAATCATTATAACAGATTTATCCAATTATAAAGACTTTGAATAGGTTAAGAATATAATATGAAATATATAATATGAGGTTTAAGGCATAATACTTAAGTCCGATAATTTTACTATTAAATCAAGAGGATGATTGAGCTCGAAAGGGATGACCCCGTGGGATGATTGCCCCGCGCAGGGCTGACTCAAAACTATGCTAATAAAAGTCGATTACTAAATCGTAGTGACAAAAATTGCGGAGCATAGCCATAATCATCATTATTGGAGCAATACAAGGCCTTATAGAGTGGATACCAATCAGTAGCAGCGGTCAAATTATAGTACTGCTAGCTCAAATCATTGGCGCTAACCCAAGCACAGCATACGATTACTCATTAGCTCTACACCTTGGAACAGCACTTTCAGCATTAGTAGCATATAGACACAAGATCTACCGCACATTAAAAAGCATGCCGAGAAAAATTAAAAGTAAAGAGCACGTAGCACTACTACTTACATTAACGCCATCTTGCTCATTTTTAATCGGCATTCCAATATATCTTATACTAAAAATTCAACTATCAAAAATAAGTGCAAATGAAGTAAACGCTTTAATCGGCTTAGCTTTAATAGCAACCGGACTAATAAGCTACAAATCCAAGAAAAATAGCAAATTTAAAGAAATTTCAAACTTCAAAGTAAAAGAAGCCATTCTACTAGGAGCAGCGCAAGGATTATCGGTAATACCTGGAATTTCTAGAAGCGCAATAACCATAGCTCTCTTGCTCATTCTAGGATTTAAGTCCGAAGATGCATTTGAAGCATCATTCATAGCCGCAATACCCGTAACTTTTGCAGCGGGACTCGCTGAAATATTTAGAGCCCCCTCACTAAGCATTCTTGCAGGCATCTTTTCAGCATTTGCATGTGGACTAATAGCCATGAATTTTATGCTTATGATTTCCAGGAAAGTGAAGTTCCATAAGCTCCTAATAATGCTAGGACTCATCATGATCGCGTCCTACACATTCGCCCTGATACAAAAAATTTAAGTAGAAGTAATTGCGAGTGCTGTGCACAAATATGTAGGAGGTTGACGCTTGGGGGGACCTAAAAAGAAAAAGCCGCTCACCCGAAGAGCACCAAGAAGAAAATTTGAAGCAAAAAAACCCGAAGTCCAAAAAGTCATTAGAAGCATAGTTGCAGATGAAAATCTAGTTAAGCAAATAGAGAGGGATGTTTCAAGAATGAAGTACGTAACGCCCTACATAATTGCAACAAAATTTAACTTACGATTAAGTTTAGCTAAAAACATTCTAAAAGAGTTAACCGGAAATGGAACGCTCACGCTAATTGCTCCAAACAAAAGAGCGCCGCTCTATGCACCTGCCGCCAACAAATAGTTTTAAATCGTTAAACAATTGAATAAAATAAATACGCAGTATGCCATATAAATTACACGCAAGAGTTTTAAGATCTGTTGGAGGCCAATAAGGTGGTCTCCTTCTATGACCTAACACTAGTTTCAGCCGTATACACTTTAGTCATAGGCATGATAGCTTTAACCGAAATTGCTAGGAAAAGGCTAAATCTAAGCACGAATTCCACAAGAAGAATTATACATCTATTCGCGGGAGACACAATATTACTTCTGCCGCTCTTCACCGACAGAATTTATCCCGCGCTAATACCTATTGGGCTTGCAGCCATGTTAGCGGTAGCATTTAAAACTAAAAAGAGCTTTCTAACTACAACAATGATTGAAGCAGAAGATACTTCGCTACACACTTATGGTCCAGTTTACTATATCACTTCCATTCTAATTCTCGTCCTAACTTCATGGGAAAAGAAGTATATTGCAATGGCAGCAACAATGGTGATGGCTTGGGGAGATGGAATGGCACCAATCATAGCTAGAAAGGTTAAATTCCCACATAAACACATTAACGACAGAACCTTTGAAGGCTCGCTCGCAATGCTAGCCTTCGGATTTTTAGGTGCGATCTTAGCAGTATTAATTGAAATGCAAATTGAGCACCGCTATATTGACATGCAACTAGCGCTTTTAAGAGCAGCAATAGCAAGCTTGGTCGGCACTTTAGCTGAGGCACTCTCAGTAGGGGCACTTAAGCCCTTCGACAACTTCACAGTCCCTCTCCTATCAGCTCTGGCATTGCACTTCATCAGTTAACGAAAAGCTTTTATTCAATCTCCAATTGTTCATACTTTGAAAGGTGATGTCATATTGTGTTGCATGTATATAACACCTTAACTAGGGAAAAGGAGATTTTCAAGCCTCTAGAACCAAATATTGTAAAATTTTATGTGTGTGGACCAACAGTCTACGACAAGACTCACATAGGTCACGCAAGAACCTACGTGGCATTCGACGTGATAAGAAGATACTTGGAGTTCAAGGGATTTAACGTCTTCTACGTAGTTAACATAACCGACGTCGAAGACAAAATAATAGCCAAATCCATGAAGACAGGAAAAACCTGGAGAGAAGTAGCCGACGAATACATAGCGGACTTCTTTCAGGCTATAGATGCGCTAAACATCAAAAGAGCACACATATACCCCAGAGTTAGCGAGCACATTCAAGACATAATAAAATTCATAGAAAAACTAATAGAAAAGGGACATGCCTACGAAGCAGAGGGAAACGTATACTTTGACGTAGACTCATTCAGCGACTATGGAAAGCTATCCAACATCAGTAGGGAGCAACTCAAAACCCAAGAGGAAGGACCTGGAAAGAAAAAGCCATATGACTTTGCGCTATGGAAAAAAGCTAAACCAGGAGAGCCCTACTGGCAAAGCCCATGGGGCCCGGGAAGACCTGGTTGGCACATAGAGTGCTCAGTCATGTCCTCCAAGTATCTGGGATCGCAATTCGACATCCACGGCGGAGGTCAAGACTTAATATTCCCACATCACGAAAACGAAATTGCTCAAAGCGAAGCATACTTTGGAAAAAATCCTTGGGTTAAGTATTGGCTCCACACGGGAATGCTCATAATGGGAAAGGAAAAAATGTCAAAATCGATGGGAAACGTAATAACAGTTGAAGAAATCCTTAGAAGCTATAAGCCAATGGAGCTCCGCTTCTACCTACTAAGCTGCCACTACAGAAGCCAACTAGCATACAGCGATGAGGCCATGCGCCACTCCAAAGCATCTTACATGAGAATGCTAAATGCAATATCAAGCTTACAATCGTTATTAAGCGAATCAAAGGGGGAGTTTAAGGCATCCGACAAATCAATTAACTTGATAAGAAAAATATGGAGAATCAAGGCAAAGTTCCTTGAAGCCATGGACGACGACTTCAACACGCCAGTTGCAGTTTCAGCACTTCACAGCTTAACATCCCTAGTTAATAGGGAAATAATACCATCATCAGACCTAGCTTCAGCTCTAGCTGCAATCAAAGTCTTTGAAGATGCGAGCAGAATACTAGGAGTATTTGAGGAAAGCCTTAGAGGCGAAGGAGAACTTCAGCTAGTTACATCCCTCATAAACCTAGTTTTAGCAGTTAGGCAAAAGCACAGAGAAAGAAAGGAGTGGGACATAGCAGACTGGATAGCCAGCGAACTAAGAAAATTGGGAATTGAACTTTCAGACATGAAAGACAAAACACTGTGGAGAATAATAGGGAAGTAGAATTAGGCTTCCTCGCTAAATGCTGATATGAATTTTTCATTAACGTAAACGTCAGCGCCGGACAACAAAGCCAAAACTATTGCGCTGCTCGGAACCATAATCCTCCTGATAGTATTCCCATCGATTTTTATTTTAACATTAGCACAGTACACATAGCCACTCCTATGCTGAAGCACATCATCTATAACCACTTCCTCCACAGAGCCTTTAAGCGCACTTTCTACTGAAGGAATTTCAGCCAAAATTAGTGGCAACACCATTCTTGGGTCGGAAGTTATATCAACACCATTAGCTAAGCGCTCAATAGCGATAGCAGCATCAATTGGAATTGCACTCATGTCGAAAAACTCGCCATTCTCCAATTCGCAACGAAGAGAAGGAAGCGGATAGTGCGGGTGGATTAAAACCTTATAACCTACAACTTTAACTTTACCCAAAGATACCCCTCAAATTAACTTTAAAACCACGATATTTAAGTGTGCCCACCGCATTCAACAGCCTCATAAACTGAAGCCAGTAGAAGAGGAAGAATTATCGTGGCATCCCCATAAACCGTCACTCGCTTAGCTTCAGGCTTAACTTTACCCCAACTTATGGCTTCCTTAACTCTAGCACCGCTCAAGCTGCCATCATACTCAAGTGCAGTAGTTATGTATATAGCATATTCAAGCCCACCCTTAAATTGATTCCACCAAATAGTATGATGCTTAGATATTCCACCTCCAATCACCAAAGCACCGGTCCTAACAGCGTCAAACACTATATCGGAAAGCTCCTTCATGTCGGCTAGAGGATCTAAGGAAAAACTCTTAGACTGAGAGTACATGAACAGTTGCGTTCCAAAGGAGGAGTCAAGTATGCCTGGGACGTAAACCGGCACATTCCTAAGGTATGCTTGCCTAAGAAACGAATTCTCATCATCAATTCTCCTTCCAAATTCTGCAAGAAGCTCTCTAACGCCCCACACGTGCTTTTCCTTTACAAGCTCATCAAGAATTTTCCAAGTAACAGACTCAATAACGGCACCATAAGACTCGAGCGGAACGAGCACGTTTCCAAGCCTATGAACGCTCAGCTTGCTGAGCATGACGTCATCCAAGTCGAAGCTCCCATGATAGTACTTCCCTCCAAAGCTTCGGGCAATATCGTGGTCAATTGCACCGCCAGTAGTTATTATCACATCAACATACCCTCTCGAAATTAGATCAGCAATTACGCCGCGAAGGCCTGTTGCAATGAGGTTACCAGTAAATGACAGAAAGACTGTGCAATCATCATCCATGAACATGGAGCACGCAATTTTATGCGCTTCCGCAAGGTGTTTAGCCGTGAAGCCGCCCATCAAATCGTAAACTTGAATCAGCTGCAAAGCGCTCATCTTACTACTCAACTTTACATCCTTAACTTCTACTTTCAACAAATCCTGCAAATTCAAGGTTAACCCCTCAACTTAGAGGCAAACCCCTACAATAAACCTTTCCACTAACTCTTCTCACAAAATTCTTACAGGAAAAGCAAACTAGAAATGGAGTTAACTTTCCGGTAACCGGGCAATTAACTGCATCCAACTTCATCCTCCTAATCAACTTCCTCCCCAATGCACCTTTAATTTGCTCAACAACTTCCCTAGGAACCCTCATGGGCTTTTCCAGCGTCATCACATCAACCAAGTACTTGTAATCGCTCATCCAACCACCAAAGCATCCATATTATGCCAGCGCAGATATTAACGTTTGCCAGAGAGCATTTTAAGTAGCCTTTCACTACTAACATAGGTGAGGAGCCTTGAGCAAGCGCATATCCCCCATAGACGTCGCATCGAAAGATTACAACGCATCCAAAAGCTACGCAATATACCTATATGTGGAGGGCATAGGAATAGCACTTGAAGCAGCTAAAAAAGCTAAGGAAAAGTATAGCTTAAGCGAGCACGAGTACTTCACAGTCTTCGAAAAACTACTGGACAAGGTTCTAGGTCCCCTAAAATACGTACTTCAAGAATTTGAATACCTTCCGGAAGATGTCAAGAACTTATTTAGAACCGCCGAAGAGAGGAAAATAGAGGAAGAGCTATCTAGGCTTGTAAGTGAAAGAATAGCGAAGATGATCGAGGAAGCTGAAAGGCTTGGAAAAGAAAAATGAAAGCCCGGAACAACAAATGGAAAAAGTAGTAGAGGAAATTATGAAGTGCAGAAAGTGCACTCTCTGGAAAACTAGAAAGAACCCAGTGCCAGGCGAAGGAAACATCAAAGCTGAAGTAATGTTCATAGGAGAAGCGCCAGGCAAAAGCGAAGACGAGCAAGGGAGACCATTTGTAGGCGCTGCAGGAAAACTTCTAACAAGACTAATTGAAAGCATAGGCTTGAAAAGAGAAGATGTCTATATAGCAAACATCCTAAAGTGTAGGCCACCCCAAAATAGAGATCCACTGCCAGAGGAAATAGAGAAGTGTACGCCATATCTCGATAGGCAGATCCAAATAATTAAGCCCAAGATAATAGTCACGCTCGGAAGACACTCGACAAGCTACATACTAGGGAAATTAAAGGTAAGCGTCCCAGGAATAATGAAAATCAGGGGAAAAACCTACAGCGGAACAATACTTGGATTGAAAGTCATAATCCTCCCAACCCTACACCCTGCAGCAGCCCTCTACAACCCAAAAATGAGAAGCCTAATAGAAGCTGACTTCAAAAATCTAAAAAGAATCCTAGAAGGAAACCTTAAACAAGTAGATTTACTCAAGTTCCTATCCTCCAAAGCGCAATAAAGTGCCAAAGCCAGTGGATTTATCTACCAATCATAAGCCGTAAATAAGGGGTACATGCCAAAAATCCAGAGCAAAATTTCCATTAAAGACCTCATCACACTTACACTTCTATTCACAATCATGACAATCATACTAGCTAAAAAGACAGCAACAAATCCGGAGAAACTTGCAACTTTTCAAACTGCAATTAAAAGCATCTCAAATCCAAGTATCCTAGCGATGTTGACGCTAATCACACTAACTTTAACGGCATACTCACTGAAAAACGCGCTTTTCACCAAAGACAAAATCCTCATAGGCTTCAACGGACCCCTTCCAGCATACATAGACCTATCAACACCCAGACACGTAGTCATATTTGGAATGACAGGAAGCGGAAAAACGGAAACTGCAAAGCGAATAGCGCTTAACTCTAAGAAGAAAAAATTAATAATCGACTGGGCGGGAGAATATCAACACGGCTTAACAGCAACCCCCAAACTTCTAACCTTAAACCTAAAACCACACGAAATCGTAGACTCAATTGCAAGCGCATTCCACCTCTCAATGCCCCAACAAGCAGTCCTCTACGAAGCATCCAAAGAAGCTAAAAACCTATCAGACATCATCAAGAAAATAAGGGAAATAAAGCCTGCAACCGAAACACAACGAGAAATAAGAGATGCAATATTGAGAAGGCTACTGCCACTTGAAAGCATGAAACTATTTAGTGGAGAATTAAATCTAAGTGAAATCGACACTCTCGACCTATCATCATTAACGTATGAAGCAAAAAAGCTAGTGGCAAACATCGTGCTAAGAATGTTCTACAACTCACCTGAGCCACGAGTTCTCGTAGTAGAGGAAGCGCAAAACATCATTCCAAGGCAGCCCCCCGGAAATCCCCCAACCTCAGCAGAGCTAATAATCAATGAGCTGAGAAAGAGGGGAGTTAGCGTCATACTTGTAGCTCAAACTCCAAGCCAGATATCTTTGGCGTTTAGAAACGCGGACTACATAATCATGCACAGATTACAGCTAACCCCATCCGAAGCTCAAGTTCTAGGAATAAGTAAGGATGAAGCTGAAAGGCTAGCTCAACTTGAAACGGGGCACTGCCTAATAATAGAAAGAGGAAGAAAAAGGTGGATTAAAATACTAATAGCCAAAAAGCGAAAATCAAGCCCAATCAACATAAAAACAAAATCACAAATCAGCATGACAGTTAAAGAACCATTAAAAAATCGAGAATCCAACAGTGATCGCGAAAGTAAGAAAGAAATAATCGACGAGCTAATAGAGGATTTAACATCCATATTGAAGTGGAAAAGAGAAGCATCAACTAAAATTGAGAAGCTGGAGGAAATAGTCAGTAAGCTAACCCAAGACATCCAAGAACTAAGCGAAGCCTGGGAAGCTGCCAAACACGCTGAAATAGCCTCAAACCCCACATACATAAGCAACTTCATTAAAAGAACTAGCGAAAAACTCGCCCAACTATCAGTAGCAATAGCCGTACTAAGAAGAAGGTACGCTGAACTTCAGAAAAAACAGGAAGAAGAAAGGGGCAATGAAAGCGCTTACATCAAAGAAATTGAGAAAAAAATCTCTCTATTAAATGAAAAGGTTGAATATCTTGAAAATGCAGCTAAGAGGCATGGCAGAGCCATACTAGAAGTGCGTAAGAAGCTTTCAACCCTACACTACAAGCTCATAGACTTTGAGCGATGGATCAAGGAGGAACTTAGCACCATTGCCTAGCAACTTCAAGTACTTTCCATACGAGAAATTAAGATATAATCAGGCAGAACTCATAAGATCAGCAAAGGAAGCAATAATCAACAAAAAGCACTTAATTGTTAGAGCACCTGCTGGATTTGGAAAAACGCCATGCATATTAGCCGCAGCCCTCCAAGCAGCTGAAAAATTAAATCTAAAAATAATGTGGATATGCAGAACACATAGAGAGTCGGATAGAGTCATAGATGAAGTAAAGAAAATCAGCACCAAACATACTTGGATAAGCGGCTTAAGCATTAGAGCAAGATCAGAAATGTGCCTACTGCCAATCGACAGCGAAATTAGAAGAGAAGTTGAAGCGTTCTCAATAATGTGCTCAGAGTTGAAGAAGGCCGGCAAATGCCCATATTACAACGAAACCAAGAAAAAAGTTAAAGTTTATTTGCCTAAAGTCACATCAGCCTCAGAAATAATCGAAATATGCAGCAAACACAGCACATGCCCATATGAAATGGCGAGAAGACAACTGCCAAAGTCCACCATCATAGCACTAAACTACCTATACGCACTTAAGCCAGAAATATTCAACAAACTCCAATTAAATGGAAGTAGCTACATTCTAATAATTGACGAAGCCCACAACCTACCTGAAATTGCAACACAAATACTCAGCGAAAAAATAACTGCAAACAGCTTAAGGCAAACAGTAGCAGAGGCCGAAAAACACGGCGCGGAACTAGCCATTAACATAGGCACTCAACTACTCAAATTCATCGAGAAAGCAACAGAAGAAAAAATTATCAGTAAAAAGCAGCTCACAAACCTAATCAAAAAATCCGTCCAAATGGAATTGAGCGACATAGCAAATGCACTCTTAATAAAGGGACTGGAAATAAGAAGAAAACTTGCCCTCAAAGGCAAACTGCCAAGATCACATATACATCACTTAGGAAAGTTCATAGCACTACTCCAAACCTCACTCAAAAAGCCGGAACATACAATCATACTTCGAAGTGGCGAGCTGGAGCTAGTATGCTTCGACCCGAGAAGACTAACACGAAAACTATATAAAAAATTCCACTCAACCATCAGCCTATCCGGAACTATAAACGCAGATTATGGTGAAATCGTTGGAATTAAAAGCTCAAAGTACATGGAGCTCTCCTTCAACTACAGCTCGGATCAAGTGCTGCCAATAGTAGCGACCAACGTCACAAGCGACTACGACATGAGAAGCCCAACAATGTATAGGAAAATGGCAGAATACATCATTGTCACAGCAGAGGTAGTTAACAGCGGCATAGGCGTATTCACAGCCTCCTATGAAGTTTTAAATGGATTAATCAATGCAGGAGTAATCAACATCAAAAAACCAATGTTCATTGAAAGAGAAGGGCTCCCCTCAAGAATGAGTGAGCACCAAATAAGGCAATTCAAGGAAAAGGCAAAACGAGGAGGAGCAATATACTTGGGAGTATGCGGTGGAAGAGCAAGTGAAGGAGAAGACTTTCCAGGAAGCGAAATGGACGTGGTAATTCTTGCAGGCATACCATTTCCAGAACCAACCTTAACCTTAAAAGCAAAGGTAGAATACTACGAAAAGCGCTTCCCACGTAAAGCCAGGCTTTACAGCTACATCCTACCATCACTATGGAAAGCCGCTCAAGCAGCTGGCAGAGTAATGCGTGGACCAGACGATAGAGGAGCCATAATATACTTAGATAAACGCTACTTGAAGTACGGAAATCTAATGCCAACATGGATGAGGCCGCGAAAAACAATAAAAGAAGCAGCAGAACTCAAGGAAGAACTATGCCTTTTCTTCGCTTAGCAAAGCTTTAAAATTTAATCACGTCAAAACTAATACTGTGATAGAAGAGCTTGAGGAATACTTACTAGACATCGAATTGCCAGGAAACCAATCAGCTAAAATCAAACTTATAAGAATACTTGCTCCAATAACAATACAACAAATAGTTAAAAGACTCCCAATATCAACAAGAATAGTCAAGTTTGGAAAGCAACTCCTAATAAATCTCCCCCTAAAAGTAAAAATCGACAAAACCTCCAAAAACGTCAAAGCGGGAGACGTAGCATACTGGCCAATAAGTCAAGCCCTATGCATATATTTGGAGGAAACTAAAATTCCCAGCCCAGTAATAATCGTAGGTAAAGTTGTTGAAGGAATGGAAATCCTCAAACAAATTCCAAGCGGAGCTGGAGTAACTCTCAAGAAGGGTAGAGCAGCATGAAAGCCTACTTAGCTGGATTTAAAGAGCTAAGCCTCGTAGACTACCCGAACAAGCCCTCCTGCGTTTTCTGGCTTGCAGGATGCAACTTTAGATGCCCATACTGCTACAATCACTCCATGTGGAACATGAATAGTGGACAGCTAATTGAAATTAGCCAACTAAAAAGGCTAATGAAAAAAGCTTCAATAGTTTCGGAAGCATGCAAAGTCACAGGAGGAGAACCCACGCTTCAACCTGAAGTTCTAATAGAACTCGGATTGGAAGCCCACAAAATAGGCATGGAATTCGGAATAGATTCCAACGGCTCAAATCCAAGCGTAATCATAGACCTAATAAGCAAATATAACTGCCTAGACGCCATCGCCATAGACATCAAGGCGCCACTAAATCCAAAAGACTACAGCAAAGCAACTGGAATAAGCATTAGCAGCCAGCAAATCAACAAAATAAAGACATCACTTAAAGAGGCATTGAAATCTGAGATAAAACTCGAAATAAGAATTCCACTCATTCCATCAGTTAACGACTGCCCTGAAGCCCTTCAAAAAATAGCTTCTACACTTCTCGAGCTCGGCTACCTAGACAGGTGCAACAATAATGAAGCCTCAATAATTATTGCAGAAGTAATAACAGATGAAAGTGCGGATCAAACATTAAAGAACGCAGAAAAATTGAGCCCACAAGAGCTAGTTAAGCTAGCCTCATCAATGAAGCTGCCAAACATATTCGTTAGGCATAGAAAATTAGGGGTAAAAGTACCCATTAGCCAAGCAATTAAAATTCTGAAATTGGAGTCCGATATCTATCCATGAGCTCTCGCTTCTTAGCCTCATTCCAACCACTAACATCCTGATAGTAGCCAGTAACCCTACTCCACCATCGCACGTCATTGGAGCCGCAACTTGGGCACTCCTCATGAAGCATCGGGGAAACTCTTCCACACGAATTGCACACCGTCAAGTCCTTAGTGTAAGCGAAGTAGCCAACCTGCGTTTTCGTAGCAATTTTTTGCGTAACTCTAAGTAGCGCGTGAGGATCCGGATAAGCCTCGCCAAGCCAAATATGGAAAATATTTCCTCCAGATAGCAATGGGAAGAACTTGTGTTCAATTAATAGCCGCCTACTTAACGGGATTTTAGCACCAACATAAACATGAGTGCCATTACTGTAATAGACTGGGACATCCCTCTCACCTTCAGCCAGCATTTTCCTAGCTAAATTGACATCCCCCTTAACAGTTGCTCTAGCCATAGAGCCAAACTCCCTAGACATGAGATCGCATACAGCTAGCCTCTGAGCACAGCTTTCTGCAGGCGTTCTAGCTAAAGCTAATTTAATGCCGTGCTTAGCCTCAAGCTCCCTCCTATACTTCTGCATGTAAAGTAGAACCTTAACAAGCAACTTGACAGCTTCGTCCGATTCATGCAGCTGATAGCCAGTATGCCACTGAGCCATCTCGTTTCCACCAACAAGCCCTATAACGAATACCAGCTCATTGAAATCAACTGCAGGGGGACCTCTCTCACCAGTTCTTGGATCCCTAGGCCTCTGAGTAGCAAATGGCAGCCTACCGTTTTTAATCATCAGATCCATCCAGTGCATTTTACACTTAAACACCTCTACAGCCAAGTCCATTAACCTAAAGATCTCCTCTATTAGCTTATCATCATCGCCTCTAGCCTTATAGGCAGCCCTGGGAAGGTTGAGTGTTACAACTTGCCAAGCACCCATGCTAAAGTGCTTTCCATTAACGAAGTACATTTTATCGTAAAACTCAGGGTCGCTATCAGGCGTCTCAGTAAAGGCGTAAGCGCAGCACTGATAGCAAGAAACGCCTTTGCCATAACCGCGATACGGAGGAATAGCATTATCAAAGTATGGGGTGCCAAACTTGGCAACAACCTTGTGAACTGCAAGCCACTCTTCATAGTACTCGTCATTAAAGAACTCGGGTGTAATGTAGGTCTCTAGCTTCGGAAAGTTAAAAGGCTTCCCCCAATAGTCACCTTCAAGAGCAACTTCATAAATTGCTCTAAAGAATAGACGAGCTTCATCTTCATAATCCCCATACGTATCTGGCCCCACTTGCCCCCTCAAAACTACAGGCTTATCCCTCCAAACCTTCGGTATGCCTGGAGAAAGTTGAATATTGGAGAAAACTAGTTGCCCTCCTCGAGCAACATAGCATTGAGTTAATTCGTAAAACATCATTTGCGCTAACTGCTTAATTTGCCGGTAACTTAAACCCCTCATAAACGGAGCTAAAAACACGTTGTAGTTGTAAAAGCCTTGTCCGCCAGCAAAGTTTGTTTGCGCAGCAGCCAAAACCTTAACTGAATGTAGAATGGCTACTTCAGGGTGCTTGGCGGGTCCAGCCACGCTAGTCTTAAATCCAGTTCCATCAGGCATCAACCCATAATATAGGTAGTATCGCAGGTCGTGATCCTGACAGAACGGTCTAGTTCCGAAATACTCCAAATCATGTATGTGAATCTCGCCCTTCAAATGGGCGTCAGCCACGTGCATTGGAAGAAGTAGAAGATATTGCTCCTTAGAAAGCTTGTCAGCCTTCTTCTTATGCGAAGTCTCTGGATTAGGCTGTAAGTTAGCATTCTCCTTAGCTTCGAATCCTAATCCAATATCAATCAAGTACGAGTCATATACTGGCGTTCCAACCCTCGTTAGGACATTTCTATAAACAATGTACTGGGGCTTATCGGTGGACCATTCAAGCAAAATGTTGTTAACCACTTCACGTATTAATGGTGCACTTACAAAACGCGCATTCATGCTAAGTATTCTGCGCTCAGCCTCAAGCGCAATTGCCTCAGCCTCCTCTCTGGATATTGGAGGAATGTCAAAGAACTTCTCTGCCAACCGAGTTTCCTTTAGAAGCTGCTTGACGATCTTACTTCTATCCCAAGGCTCAAAAAAGCCGCTACTTGTTCTAACCATAATTCCATTTGGGGAAGCCGCTTTAACGGATTTTAACCAACCATTATACCTTTCAAGCCACTCAAGCTTACCCATAAATCTCAACTCTCCACCAATTTTGATAAAAGAGCTTCATTAAGCGAATCTCCATTAAACAGCTCTTCCTCCGAGTAGAAGTTGCCATTTACTTCCAAAATTGGAGCAGACATGATGAAAACATCCCTCATAACAAGTTCAGCCATAACATCAGGATCCGAAAGATCCCTCTCTTCAAACGGTATGTTCCTGCTCTTAAGCCAACTCTTCACTATTAAGCACCTTGGGCAACGAGGCGTGGTGTACAATATGACTTTAAAACTTGACATAGCTGACAAAAATGTTAAGCACTAGAAGGATATAAGCTTAAATTGAGTTTTCTATCGAAAAGTGTTGATAACGAACTTCCATCAAATTTTACACTTTGCATGAAAAATTGAAGGACATAAAATTTAAATTAGCTATATCAGTATGAAGGGAGGCTTCTCCTTCAACCTTATAATGGGAACAGCAATCCATCCAGGCCTAACCCCCTCAGCCAGCACAACTCTTTCACCCCTTTCCTCAGCTTTAACTAGGAAGTACTTGCCTTTAACCTCCTCATCACTCTCATAATAGTAGAATATGGGCATCCCATAGAATTTGTAGTAATCCCTATAAATTGCAATAATGCCGAGAATGTCCTTGCCTCCATGCTTAAAGTGGAGCACGTAGGTGGGCTGCCCCAAAGCAGCAATGTTAGCTACAAATCGAGCTAAATCCTCAATGCTATCAACTCTCAAAGAGAAGGGAGGATCAACCTTAGGTTGAGCGCCAATTTCAGCCATTCACCTCACCAAATAGATTATGTATAATTAATGTATTTAATTGGATTGGAGAGAATACATGGTCAAGCTAAGCTTAATCCCCACAGCCTCGCCAATACACCCAAAAAGCAGATGGGCGAGGAAAATAGATGAAATTGTTAAGAAAATATCTCAAGCAAACATCGAATTCGAATTAACTAAGTGCATCACCAGCCTAGAAGAGGCCCTAAAATTTAAGATGGAAACGGATGCAGCCGGAACGATCATTATAGTCTTGACTGGGGGAACATCAACCATCGCTAAGGAAGTAGCTTTAAGATCAAAAAAGCCAGTAGCATTTTTAGCTCATGGAGAAGACAACTCGCTGCCATCAGCAATTGAAGCAAGAGAGAAATTGAAAATTGAAGGAATTTACTCCAAGCTAATTTATGTCGATCTGGAGCAAAAAACACTGAATAAGGAGCTTAAAGTATTTGCAAATGTAGCTAAAGCATACGATTACCTAAGCAACTTCAAGATCATAGGAATAGAAACAAATCTAAACAACTACATCAGTATAGGAGAAATCAAAATTAAAATCATCAATGTAAGCGAAGAGGAGCTCTCAAGCACAGTGAAATCCATAAACGACATCGAGGTCGCCCAACTCGAAGAGGAGCTTACTAAACGAACTGAGATTACGGACATATCTGAAAGCGACTTGAAAAAGTCGATTAAACTTTACTTAGCAATTAGAAGGCTAATGAAAAAATATGGAGCCAATGGAGTTACTTTCAACTGCTTCAAATTCATATTAAAATATAAGATAACACCCTGCCTAACCATCAGCCTAACAAACTCAAATGGCTTTATAGGAGCCTGCGAAGCGGAGGTTCCAGCAGCCATAGCTATGATTATTGGCAGCTCACTGTCCACAAAACCATCATTCATGGGCAACTTATCGGCTTTCAACATTAAGAGCAATACAATAACGCTCGCACACTGCACAGCTCCACTCAATATAGCTGAAGGTAAGGCGAGGCTAGTGAGGCACTTTGAAACTGGCTTAAGCGTCAGCTTGGACGTCCCCATGAGCAGACAAGACGTAACTTTGCTATCCCTAAGTAAGGATTTAAGTCAATTAATGGCTATCGAAGGAGAAATCCTGCAATCGTCCATGAAAAATCCAAGCATGTGCAGAACCCAAGTCAAAGTAAAACTCAGCGTACCAGTTGAAAAATTCATGGAAAAAGCTCTTGGAAACCACCAAACAATAGTTTTCTGTAAAGTAAGAGAGGTTATTGAGGAGCTAGCTAAAAACCTGGGGGTAGAGTTCGTCAGCCCATAACCTCCTCAACGAACCTCCTAATTCTATTAGCTCCCTCCCTTATCTGATCAATGGATGAGGCAAAGCAAATCCTTAAATGATGCTCTCCTCCAGCGCCAAACACGCTTCCAGGAACAGTGCAAACACCAGCTTTAGCTAGCAGCTCACTAGCCAACTCCACCGAGCTCATTCCCAAAGCGGACATTTCAGGAAAAGCGTAGAAAGCACCCTTGGGAGCAGTGCACCTAACACCCTCAATAGAGTTTAAAGCTTCAACCAGGAACCTGCGCCTCTCATCATACTTCTTAACCATTTCGAGAACACAGCTTTGATCACCCTTTAATGCAGCAACGCCAGCATACTGCACAAAAGCTGTTGGGCAAGTTGTAGCGTTTTGCTGCACTTTATTGATGCAGTCAATTACGCTTTTAGGCGCAATGGTGAATCCAAGCCTCCACCCAGTCATGGCCCAAGCCTTAGAGAAGCCATCAACAACTATCAATCTATCCCGAACCTCAGAAAATGAGAGCATAGTATGCGGCTCCACTTCGTCGTAAACAATGAGGCGATAAATTTCATCTGAAATAATGTACAAGTCATGATCTAGAGCTAGGTCAGCAATTACCTTCAAGTCCCTTTTAGATAACACTCCGCCAGTTGGATTATTCGGCGAATTCACCAGAATAACCTTCGACTTATCGCTGATCGCATTCTTCAACTTCTCTTCATCAAGAACAAAACCATCGCCACAAGATACTTCAACAACTCTACCTCCAGCCAGCTCCACGCAAGACCAGTAAGTAGGCCATGCTGGCGTTAAGACTATCACTTCATCTCCGCTGTCAACTAGAGATTGAATTGCTGCGAAAATGGCAAATTTAGAGCCGGGAGTAACTATAACTTCACTTTTAGCATCAACATCCACCTTGAACCTTTCATGGTAATAGTCTGCAATAGCCTCCCTCAACTCAGGAATACCGCGAGATGGAGTGTAGTGAGTATAGCCTCTTTCAAGCGCTTCAATAGCCGCCTTCCTAATGTGCTCCGGAGTTTCGAAAACCGGTTCGCCAATGTCAAGCCTAATAATCTTTTCTCCACGAGCTTCAAGTTGCCGCGCCTTCTCAGCTATGCTTAGTGTGGGAGAAGGCTTTAACCGCTTAATCCTACTTGAAAAACCCCTCATGCACTAGCACCCCTCAATGACGGTAAGAATTACATGACAATCAAACTTAAATTTTTAGGTCTGGAAAGCCGCGTAAAAGCATGTAAAAAGAAGAAGAAACACTGAAGTTTCGCTTAGCTCTTTCGCGCTAGCACTATTTCGATCGTTGAAACGTTGCGCGCTTGATCGCCACTTCCCACTAGCTCAGTGCCAATATTTACGCTTTTAACCTCCACTTGGTCTGGCAAGAAACGCGTCTTCACAATTTCAGCTACATCAACAGCCTTGCTTATGGCTCTGCCCCTAGCTTTGATAACTACTTCATTGGCTCCTTGATTGAACTGTATAATTGCTGCTAGCACGTAGTTCATTGTTCCCTTTTTACCTACCAACACTACATTTCCTGTCTGACTTTGCGCTGAAGCCACTTACAACCCTCCGACCTACTCGTGCGATGAAGTCGTATTTAAGTGAGTGATGATCAAGGATTTAAGTCTTACTACAAGTGTAAATGAGAATTTTATCTAATCTTCAAATAACTCTTCCCTAATCGTGTTTATGAATAACTTCGCCTTTTCAAAAGCCTCAACACCCTTTTCAGTTAAAGAGTAGTAAGTGTCGCCGTTCCTCTTAACCTTCTTTATCAATCCTTCCTTAGACAACTTGTACAGCACAGCATAAACAGTCACGGTTGATGGCGAAAACTTAAACTTCTCCTTTATAGCCTTCTTAACCTCATACCCGTACATCGGCTTATTCTTCAATACCTTTATGACATATAGCCACAAGTTTTCCTTAGTTAGCTTCTTCACGAGCCTTTCATAGGCCATTTAGTCGTCGCTCCACAATATTTACGGAGCGAAATATATTTATACTTTACATAGCACCACAAGCCCTTCAAGAAAGCTCGTTATAACGACTTTCGAAAGCGGCTTCCAAGATATCAAGCGCCCGCCACGATGTCAGCAACAATGGTTGAAGGATTTATTAGGGAAGAAAGCAAAATGTAAAAGCGAATTCAGCCAAGCAAAGCGCAAGGTGGAATTGTGGCTGAGAAAGAAAGAGAATTAGATAGAATTAGAAAGTTAATTGAAGAAAAAATAAATGAATTAAATAGAGAATTAGAAGCTTGGAAGCTCTGCCTAAAGCTCCTTGAAAAATCAGTTAAAGTTGAGGAGAAACCCGAAGAGAAAGCTAAACTTTTAGTTGAAATCAAAGATGACTTGGGAAATCCATTAGCCAAAATCTACAGCGATAACCAAAACTTGATAATACTCCCTGAAGAAAACGTCTCAATAAACACCGCATCAAGGGAGTTTAAGCAGTTCTTCGTCAGAAAAGTGTTGGATGGCATTAAAAAGGAGAATCCTCTAGCAGACTACGAGATAGATGAGGAGAATGGAGTACTACGTAAAGTTATAGTTAAAAACGTTTCAGGAACGAGGGAAATTAGGAGAATTCAAGGAGCTGTCAAATGGACTTTTAAGAAATTCATCAAAACTAGGCTTTAAACCACTTAAACATAAAGTAGGAAACCTCCTTGGTCTCCGGATTTGTAACTGCAATGATAAACCTCTTCCTAACGCTGTGAGAAAGCCTGCCAGCCCTAACAATTTCTATTGGATCAAGCTTGCTGTTCATGGGCAACACATCAACGAGGAAGGGCGCATGATCAATGCCAGGGCCAAATTCGTAAACTGCAAAGTCAGCTCCAAACTTCATTCCTGGCCTAACAACGAAACCCCTTTCCCTCAAATCCCTATAAACCCTATAAATATCGTCAAATAAACTATAAGTTTCTCTAGCGATTTTCAGAAGTTCATCGCGAGTTAGCTCCGCACCCTGAACGTCAACAACCCTAATTCTACCCTTCTCTAGCAAGTAAAGCGCTTCAAAGAGGGATAACTCAAGAGGCGCGTCAAATAACATGTCCTTAGGCTTCCTAATTCCCACAGGCTTACCATAAAATCCTTCTCGATATAAGCGGCGAGAAGCTTCAACATCCCATACTACAACTCTTCCATTCATAAGAACTGCAACCGCAATTTCATTGTCACTCATACCAAATCACCCAACTGCACGCAACGGTTATTTACGAAATGCTACCTATAACTCCCTCAGCTGGGCGGTGAACTAATGCTTCGACAGTTAAACAAGCGCAAAGACAAACTTATAATAGTAGCGTCCTATGCCGTTGGAATTGCAATAATTATATTACTTCTACACTTTGCTGGATTCGGCAAGGTCTCATCGATCATCATGAAAATTAGCCTGCAATTCTTCATTATAACATTAGCTTTAGATCTAGCTGGACTAATATTCTACGCATTAACTTGGCACATACTATTAAGAGGACTAGAATGTCAAATTAACTTCAAAACAACACTTACTATTTCGCTTGCAGGCATATTCATGTGCTACGTGACCCCATCAGGATTGCTACTTGAACTACTAAGAATCGTACTTGCCAATAAGGAGGCTAAAGTTCCAATAGGCTACGGCGCAGCAACCGTCGTAATGCACAGAATACTATACACACTTGGATTCGTGCTCTGCGCCCTATCGAGCTACGTAGCGATATATGGAAAATACACCTTGATTGGAGCTGCAGGATCCCTCCTACTACTCATAATATTATTCTCACTTGGATTTGCGGCAGGCATGTTCTACCTAAGCCAAAGAGCGGACATATTGGAAAAAATCATCACAAAAATATACGAAAAATATGAAGACAAAATAAGCGGACTAATTAAAAAGTACGAGCCGGAGAAAGTAGTTAACTCGCTCGCAAACACAATTTCAGACTTCAAGAATTCATTCCTCAAATTGAGAAATAAGCCAGTACACCTATTTACAGCATTTATGGCCGTCCTATTAACATGGATAGTTGATATAGGAATATTCTACGTAGTTTTCCTAGCCCTCAACTTCAAGATATCAATCTGGGCCATAGCACTAACAATAGTCGTGGGAGACTTCATACAAATGACTCCAATAATGATTCCAGGAATGCTTGGAATACTGGAAACCGTATTTACAACAACCCTGCTAGCATTCGGAGTGCCAATCGACGTAGCGACCTCAGCAGTCATCCTAGCTAGAATAGCTACATTCTGGTTCGACATGCCAGTCACAGCAGTAGCCGCCTCCTACTACGGCATAAAATACCTTATGCGAGGAGCTGAAGCGCTGAAAACAACCTAATCAACAATTAAACCTTCAACAGCCCTTTCAGAAACCACCCGCACAATCCTAATTTTAACAATTCTACCCACAAGCCCCTCAGCCATACGCTCATTTTTTATCCGAATAACAGGCCCGTGCCTAAACGGGTAAGCTATAAACCGCATGCCCTTAAATTGGGATCTAACAACTATAGCCTCAACAACCCTGCCTACAAGCTTCAGCTTCAACTGCGAATTAACCTTATTAGCGGCACTCCAAATCATGAAGCTAACTGGATCCCTATGAGCTGGTGGAGCTTTAGGAAAATCTCCAAATGCAGACATTGGAAGAGGCTGAAAGCGATAAACAGTTATTTTTTCAACGCCAATTGCAGCTGACTTCTCAATAAAGCCAACCGTTGCTTTAGCTGTTTCAATAGTCTGACCAGGAAGGCCGTGAATAAAGTACAGGCATGGTCTTAAGCCAAACCGCTTTAAAATTCTCGCTGCCTTCAGTGCTTCTTCAGGCGATGAAGGCCTGCCAAGCGCATATGAATGCTCAGCAGATCCAGTTTCACATCCAATATGCACGGGCGAATCCTTCAAGTACCTCCCAAGAATCCTTGCAACCTCATCAGTCACCAAGCAAGGTTTAACATTTTCAATTCCCACAAACACCCGCTCTCCACTTTCCTTAATAACAGACGAAATTTCTGAGAGAAGATGTTCAATTTCATTTAAATTAGGCGGAGGCTCTCTAGGGTCAGTTAGCGGCTTAGGCTCAACCAGCATATCTCGCCCATAGTCAAGAAAATCAGAGCCACTTAAAATAAGCCTCTTAACTCCAACTTTTATTAAGCCCCTAACCTCCTCAACAATCGACTCGATTGACCTGCTCCTGGACGGACCGAACAAACTTGGAACCGAGCAATATCCACATCCAGGAGGAATGTTTTGAGGGCAGTAGTATCTCTCCTCCAGGGAGCCTTCTCTGCAAAGCCCGCAATCAATGCACCTCCTTCCATCGGGAAGCGGCATTGAAGTCCTATAATAATTGCTACACCCTCTAACCACTTCCACGTAAACTCTGCAGGCATAGTAATTCGGATAGCCCTTCACAGCACTTATAGACGGCTTGTAAGAACTAAGCTTAATTCTACTCATCACTGGCCTCAACGAATTGACTCTAACGCCGGAGCTATCAAGATAAGCTAATCCTTTAATTTCGGAAAGCTTCTCAGGCGACAGTTCTCCAGCCATAATTAATGGTAAAAGTTCATCTAAAGTTTCCTCACCTTCACCTATAACAGATATCGAAAAACCAGCTCTAATTAAAGCATCATAGGGATCAGCTGCAATTGGCCCACCAATCACTGCAACTCCACCGGAATGCCTATCCCAAATAGACTTCACCTTCCTTGCAGTAGGCAAGTCGACGGTCATAGCGCTCACAAGGAGAATTGAAGCCTTAGCCAGAAGCTCAGGTCTAGAGAGAACCACGTGTGCAGGGTAAACTCTAACATTCAGGTTATGCTTTTCCAGAACTCCAGCTACGGCTCTCGGTCCAGCCCCTATAACATCTACTGTTGCAAATCTCCGTCCGCGACCAGCTCCTAAAGCGTCGACAACTACTGCTTCCATCAATTATCTCCTAGCTACCTTAAAGGCCTCCTAATAGTTGCAATTGAATTATCCGCAATGCCCAGCTCCCGCATTTCCTCAGCGCTAGCCCAAACTTCCCTTAAAGGCACTTTGCCGTCAGGCCTAACGCTTAAGATGCACTTGCGCTTTCCACTAATCACAACTTCAATCTCATCAGCAATTTGAAGCTCCTGCATCATTTGGGGGTTCATCTTGGCATTTCCAGGCTCAATTTCAGGCTTCCGCCTAACCCTCAGCCTGCGCTCGGGAGGTCTATTCACATCGATCACCAGCTTAAACATTTAATTTACAGTAATATTTTAATTGAACGCTGGTGGAAGCTTGAGGAGACAGCGCCGTAAAATCAGAATTGGAGATCGAGTGGAATATCAAGTGACTGGAACAAGAGGAGTTGTTGTAAAGCTGAAGCGAATTAAAGGCAAATATTGGGCGCTAATTGATCCAATAAAAATGTGGATTGACACTTCGAAGCTAGTGCTAATAGAAGAAGCTAAAGGGGAGCTCCAAGCTCGTGAAACTCAAGCTGGCCCGAAAGATACTTGAGAATTAAATTCTCTAGACCCTCCACCTTAACTCTAACCTGCTTCCAAGAATCTCTATCTCTCAGCGTTACAGTCTCATCTTCAAGAGACTGATAATCTATGGTGACGGCAATTGGAACTCCAACCTCATCAGCCCTCGCATACCTCCTACCTATCGAGCCGGACTCGTCGTACTCAACTCTTAAGCCACTTCTTCTAAGGCGCTCATAAACCATGCGAGCAAACTCGGGAAGACCATTCCTACTTACAAGTGGAAATACGCACACCTGTATTGGCGCAACATCCCTAGGAAGCTTCAACACAACTCGCCCCTCCTTCTCCGAGTAAGCATATTCAAGCGTTGCATACACTATCCTATCAGCACCAAACGATGGCTCAACAACTTGTGGAATAAAACGCCTACCCTTAACTTCATTAACTTCCTTAGAAATTATCAAGCCATCCCTACCAAGCTTAAATCCAGCTACCTCAACAAAACCCTTTTCCTCAAGCTCTTTAACCACATATTCCGGATCGATCGCCTTAAGAGCCTCAGCAATCCTCTTAGCTTCAGACCTAAACTTTCTACCCAAAATGCTCATGTTAGGCTTGACCACCGTAACTTCAATTTTCATAGGCTTAGGGTAAGGCTTAAACACCCTCAAGTCAACTCCACTATACTCCATGTGCCTCCTTAAGTCATAGTCGGTTCGATGCGAATAACCTGCAATTTCAACCCACCCCCACCTCTCCAATTTCACCACTTGATCATAGGTTTGAGCTGAGTAGTGCGCTCGCTCCTCCGGCAATTTTTCAATAAACATTTGACACTTCTCTGGAATGCCTAAGCTCTCAGCAAATTGCTTGCCTAGAACCATGAAGTAGGCTCCCCACTCATTCAGAATTAAACCAGTTTCAACAGCTTCCCCCGCAGTTACAAATCTAGGTTCCTTCACTCCAGCTCTAATGTCAGCCTCCGGAAGAAGCGGAAGAACCTCATCTCTATAATCTCCAAAAAGCGGGCATTTAGGCTCCTTAGGGTCGAAAAACAACTCCAATTCCATAATCGTAAATTCCCTAAGCCTAATTGGACCCTGCCTTGGAGAAATCTCATTCCTCAAAACCTTACCAACCTGCGCTATTCCAAGTGGAAGCTTATTTCGCATAACCTCATAAACCCTCTTAAAAGCTAAAAACATGCCTTGCGCAGCTTCGGGCCTGGCATAGCCTACATTTTCACTATAAGGACCAATAGTCGTTTTAAACAGCAAATTGAAAGCCTTAACTTCTCCAAGCTTCCCTCCGCACTCGGGACACACAACCCCCTTCTCAATTATTATGGAGGTAAGCTCGTCAGCCGATAAAGCTTCAACACCCTTAATGCCGGCTTGCTCCTCAATTAAGTGGTCAGCTCTAAACATCCTATGGCATACAGTGCACTCGACAATATAGTCAGTGAAATGCTCCAAGTGCCCTGAAGCCTCAAAGACTTTCGAGGGCATAACAATCGGAGTTTCAATTTCAACTATGAAATCCTGATGCCTAAGAACAAACCACCTTCTCCACTTCTCCTCAATATTCCTCTTCAATAAGGCGCCTAAAGGCCCGAAATCCATGAAGCCCCTAACTCCTCCATAAAGCTCAGATGCGGGCCAGAGGAAGCCCCTCCTCCTAGCTAGCTCCATAATCTTATCATACTTGTCCAAGGCTTGCTACCCCACACCCTAAGCACTTCAATTTAATTGGGAAGAGGAAGTTTTAATGGTTTTTGAAAGTCCTTAAGCTTAGACTCATCAGCCTCAATTTCAAGAACATCTCTGGAGGCACTTAGCTTAACAATGCAACTCGACGCTAATGACCATGCCAAGTATAAGCTTAACCTACTAAATTCAGGAAATAACATCTCAATAATAAATTTCCTCAAATAACTGCTACCTGACAGCACGAGGAAGGCGAATCCGGAGCTCACAAACTCCCTTACATATAGCTCGCTCTTAAATTCAGGCAAATGCCTCTCCAAAAGCCACTCTTCAAAGTCCTTCAAGCTCACCTTCAACCTCTTCAATTCACTCCCCAAAGCACAAAAAAGGAGAAGTTAAATATTTTTATCTGAACATTAGCTGTAAGAGCGATGAAAGCAATAGAATTCTACTTAAGCAAAAGCAACATGCTCTTCGGAGGATTCGAGAGCAATTTGGAAGAAGCTGAATTCGTGGTTTTTGGAGTGCCATTCGACGCCACATCAACCTACAGGCCTGGGTCGAGGTTCGCTCCATTAGCAATTAGAAATGCAGCATTAAACCTCGAAACCTACAGCTTCAGATCAGGCATCGACGCCCAAGAATTAAAAATACACGACGCTGGAGACATAATATCAATCAACGACATCCAAAGCACAATTAAAAGCGTAAGTGAAGTGACAAGAGAACTACTTAACCTAGGCAAAGTCCCAGTAATAATCGGCGGAGAGCACACGATAACCTACGGAGCGGTAAAGGCCATCCAAAACGTAGGAGCAGTAATTTTCGACGCGCACTTAGACTTAAGAGACCAATATCCAATAGGAGTTAAGTGGAGCCACGCAACAGTTACGCGAAGAATCACCGAACTCATTGGAAGCAGCAAAGTGGTATGTGTAGGGGTGAGGGCAGTATGCAGGGAGGAGTATGAACATGCAGCTCGAAATGAACTGCTATACGTGACTTCCCATGAAGTAATTGAAGAAGGAGTCAAAGCCACAGCAGAGAAAGTTAAGGAATTAATAGATAAAAATGAATTCGAAAAAATATGGCTTTCAATAGACTTAGACGTGCTAGACCCATCAAGCGCCCCAGGAGTTGCAAATCCAGAGCCAGAAGGTTTGACAGTTAAGCAGCTTCTAGACTTCATAAGTGAAATCATAAACAATAAAATTGTGGGATTCGACGTGGTTGAAGCCACACCAGCATTCGACCTAGGAATAACTGCAATTCAAGCAGCAAAAATAATTCTAGAAACCTGTTGCTTAATTCACAGAACTAGACTTTCAACCTCTTAACAATTGGAGGCCTAACCTTATAGAAAATCCTGTAATTGCATATCGGGCAACGCATGCCAGGTATAGATTCAAACTCCCTCAAGTCACTTATAACATACCCGCACCTACCACACTTATACGGCATTCACCTCACCACACTATGACTGCAGCAAGTCGAATATATCTCTGACGTTTATGCAAGTAAAGGCTTATAAGAGGTAAGTGCAAGTAATTTTCACTGGAGCTTGAGAGATATATGCCTACGAGCGACATATGCCCAATTTGCGGGCTGCCAAAGGACCTGTGCGTTTGCCAATCAATAGCAAGGGAACAGCAGAGAATCAAAGTTAAAGTTGAGAAGAGAAAGTGGGGTAGGGAAGTCACAATAATAGATGGCATCATGGACAAAGACGTTGACCTCTATGAAATCGCAGCCATCCTAAAAAGCAAGCTAGCATGCGGCGGAACAGCAAAAAACGGCAGAATTGAGCTACAGGGAAATCACAAAGCCAGAGTAAAGGAACTGCTAATTGAACTTGGATTTCCAGCAGAAAACATAGACATAGAGTAGATTTAAACCAGCAACGAGCTCGAGCAAAGCAGTAGTTTACATGCTAGACCTATGAAACTCCCCAGGCAAGTAAATTCCGTGGGGCTTCATCTCCTCAGCGCCTAAATGCGTAAGCCAAGCAACCCTAGCTTTTTCCCAAAGCTCTGCAATACTTCTACAGCCAGCATAGCCCATCGCAGCTTTCAGCCCAGCAACAAGCTCAGCCACAACGCTCGCTACATCACCTCTATAGGGAACCCAGCCCTCAACGCCTTCAGCAATATCCTTGGAAGGCACGGAATACCTATCCAACGCGTACCGCTTAGCTCTCGCCGACCTACTAGCCATCCCCCTATACTGCTTATAATACCTACCGCCAATAGCAACTAAAGTTCCAGGAGCCTCCCTACAGCCCGCAAAGAGGTTTCCCATCATGGCAGCCCAAGCCCCCAGCGCAAGCGCCAATGCAATGTCTCCCGACGACCTAATTCCACCATCAGCTATTATTGGAAGCTTAACGCCATAGTCTTCAAGCGCGTCGGCAACCTGAACAGTAGCAAAGAGCGTTGGAGCCCCAGCTTTAGTCACCTCATACGTAGAGCATATCGATCCCGACGCGATGCCCACCCTCAAACCAGCTACCCCGTCAATTCCAGTTATAACGTCAACGGCAGCCTCATAGGTACCTATGTTGCCCACAATCACATCAGCATTCACATTCTTAACGAGCTTCTTCGTTGCACGCATTACGTTCTCATTATGGAAGTGAGCTACATCAACCACCAAAATGTCAACGTACTTATCCAAAGCTTTGGCTCTCTCCAAGTCGAAAGGCGAAATGGCAGCTGCGCATAAAAGTTGACCTTCCTCATTTCTAGCTGCATTGGGAAACTTCTCCCTAGCCCTTATGTCCTTGAAGGTTATTAAGCCAACAAGCCTGCCATCATCATCAACAACTGGAAGCTTCTCAATCCTATACTTATGAAGAAGCTTCTTAGCCTCCTCAATAGTTATTGAAGGCGATGCAGTTACAACTTCTCTAGTCATCACCTCCCTAATTTTCAGCTTAGGATCAGCAAAGCGAACATCCCTTCCAGTAAGTATACCCACAAGCTTACCATCATCAACTACGGGAAAGCCGGAAATGGAGAAGCGCCTCATCAACTCAAGAGCCCGCTCAACCTCATCATCAGGACTAACGGTGATAACATCCCTAATAATGAAAGACTCAGCCCTCCTAACCTGCCTAGCCATCTCAACTTGCTCTTCAACGCTGCAATTCCTGTGAAGCACCCCCAAACCACCAAGCCTAGCTAAAGCTATTGCCATCTCACTTTCAGTCACAGTATCCATGGGAGATGAGACAAACGGAATGTTCAATTGATAATTCGTAGTCACCATCGTCTTCAGGTCAACTTCCCTAGGCTCGAAGTAAGCCTTACCCGGCAAAATTATTAGATCCCTAAATGTGAAGGCTACCTGCGCACCCTTAACCTTGTCGCTAAAGCGCATGGCAAACACCCTAATTTTTTAAAGTAGGAACCACATTTTCGCTTATTAAGATAGTGGTTCCACCGCTTCATGGGGGAACCTCAACAATGAAAGTTGAGATGCCCTTCAACGTTATGAAAGAGAACATTACAGTAGAGCTCCCAGACGATCAACACGTACAAGTAATAACGCCCAAGCCAATTGAAGCCAGAAGCATTGAAAGCGAAGTGAAAAGAGCATTAAGAAACAGCTACTTTAAAAGAATCATGAAAAAAGTGGGTGAGGGCAGTAGAGTAGCAATACTCATAGATGACCACACCCGCCCAACTCCAACCAAGGAAGTTCTACCAATAATCATCAATGAAATTGAAGCTAGAGGAGGAAGCGTCGAAGTAATTTATGCAAAAGGAACCCACGACCCACCACCTCCACACTTCCTAGAGAAGAAGGTAAGCCGGGAAATACTGGAAAAATACAGCTTCACCATGCACGACGCATATCACGGCGACTACACTTTCAAAGGCCTAACCAGCCTTGGAACGCCAGTGTGGATAAACAGCTTAGCTGCAAACGCGGATATAAGGATAGGCATAGGATCAATATTTCCCTCCGAAGTCGCAGGATTTACCGGCGGCTGCAAAATTCTCCTCCCAGGAATATCATCGTACTTAACAATAAATAGGAATCACTCCCTCTTCATATCCCCAAAAGCAAAAATCGGAAGCATGACTGAAAACCCAGTACGCAAAGACATCGACGAAGCAGGGTTAATCGGCGAATTAAATGCGATAATAAACTTCGTAATGACGGCAGACGGAAGAGTCGTAAAGGCATTCTCAGGACATCCCATCAAAGCCCATCGATCCGGAGTAAAACTGTGCAGAGAAATATATGAGAGGAAAATCGAATGCAAAGCAGATCTCATAATTATCTCCCCTGGTGGAACCGAAGACATAGACTTTGTCCAGGCGGTTAAAGCAATATTCATGGCAGACGCAATATGCAAAGATGGAGGAACAATAATTCTCGTGGCAGCATGTCCGCTCGGCACCCAATGGCCCGAGCTGGAAGAGTACCTCCATGAAGTGCGCAGCAAGAACAAGAGCCGCGAGCAAATTTTAAAGGACATCATAAGCGGAAAAATTGAAAGCATCATGGGCGCAATACTTTACAAAAAATATCACCTAATAATTGAAAAAAGAAAGAAGATACTCGTATACACTAAAGGCCTAAACCGCGAGCAGATAAGCAACCTAGGATTCGAACCAATAGAAGACCTACAAAGCACCGTGAATGAAGAAGTAAAAAATAAGCGCAGAATTTTAGTTCTACCTTATGGTGCCTACAATTGGGTTAAAGTGGAGGGAGATTAATGGCAGTTACAATTAGGGAAGTAGGATTCATAAGAGTTGGAGCTCACAGCCACATCAAAGGATTAGGGCTGAAAAACGGAAAAGCACTCATGAAAGCAGATGGAATGGTTGGACAAATAGAAGCTAGAGAAGCAGCGGGAATAATCGTCGAACTAATAAAACAAGGCAAAATGGCGGGAAGAGGCATACTGCTAGCTGGCCCCCCAGGCACTGGAAAAACCGCAATTGCAGTTGCAATAGCAAAAGAATTGGGTGAAGACGTGCCATTCATAGCAATTTCCGGCTCAGAAATATATTCAAGCGAGCTAAAAAAGACGGAAGTGCTGATGCAAGCCATGAGAAAAGCAATAGGAGTTAGAATTCATGAATTCAGAAAGGTCTATGAAGGAATGGTATCAGACCTAGACCTAAAAATGACAAGACACCCATACAACCCATATCAGCAAATACCTGAAAGCGCCAAACTAAAACTAAAAACCAAAAGTGAAGAAAAAACATTAACAGTAGGATCATCAATAGCAATGGAACTAATATCCCGCGGAATAAGCGTTGGAGACGTAATATGGATCGACGCAGAAACAGGCAGGGTAACCAAGCTTGGAAAATGCAAGGACTATGAAGGCCCAAAATACGACATTGAGGCAGAAGCACAAGTATCAATGCCGGAAGGCGCAGTCCTCAAGGAAAAGGAGTTCGTCTACACAATTACTCTCCACGACCTAGATGTGAGGATGCACAGCAGGTCAGGGGGAATATTCAGCCTACTATTCGGAGGAAGAGAAGAAAAGGAGATACCGCCAGACGTAAGGCAGGAAGTAGACAACCTAGTTAAAAAGTGGGTTGATGAAGGAAGAGCAGAAATAATTCCAGGAGTCATGTTCATAGATGAAGCTTCAGCCCTAGACATTGAAGCATTCTCATTCCTAGGCAGAGCAATGGAAGGCGAGCTAGCGCCAATAATAATACTAGCAACCAACAGAGGAATAACCAAAATAAGAGGAACAGACATAAAATCCCCCCACGGCATACCGTTGGACATACTCGACAGGTTGATGATAATAACGACAAGAAAGTACGAAGCTGAAGAAATCAGAGAAATACTCAAGATAAGAGCCAGCGAAGAAGGAGTTAAGCTAAGTGAAAAAGCCCTGGAAGAGCTAACTAAAATAGGAGAAGAAACCTCCCTAAGATACGTCGTCCAAATGCTCACACCCGCCCAAATAGTAGCCCGAAGAAATAGAAGAGAAGAAGTGCTGCCTGAAGATGTGGAGGAAGTTAGAAAACTATTTGCTGACGTTAAGCAATCAACAAAATACTTGAAGGAGCACGAGGAAGAGATGCTGAAGTAGGAGGAATGAAAATAAACTTCAGTGGGAAACCGATAACAATAAAATCCAAAACCATACCAGAAGCCATTCTGAAAACCCTAAAAATAGCGATGAAGGCAATTAAAAGCGGAACCTCAAAGCTAAGCAACTTACTAATAGAGGTTAGAAATCCAGAAGTACGCCCATTAAGCTGCATTCAATTAAACATCACCGATGAAGAAATAATAGAAGAATACTACAGGGCAGTCACGGAGAAAAGCAGTGCGAAAAACGCGCTGACCTCAGCAATCTCAACGCTCAAAGTAGGAGAAGAGGCAGAAATACCTTTAAATGCACTTAGCAAAGCAACTGGATTAATAACATTAAGAATCCAAGAAACTTCAATACAACCAACAATAATAATACTCAACTGCAAATCGCTAAAACAACTAAACATGCAACTAGGAATCACACAAATACTGCAAGAAGACTTGTCAATATCATTAGGGCTCGAACCAAGCTTCATAGTATCTTTTCTACCTACACTCAAACTAAGCATCCATGAAATTCGGCAAACATCATCCAAACGCAGTGAAAGCTAGTCCAACAACGCTAATAACTGAAATGATTATCGTTATAAACCAGCAAAAAGCCTTCACCAAGCCGGCGTGAACATCCTCTGGAAAACGAATGCCGGTGAAGAGCAGTGAAAGGAAGATCAGTGGAATAGGCGAGAGCACGCATGTGAGAGCAGAAGCATTAATCACCAATTTAAGCGGAGAAGCGCCAAACGCGAGAAATAGAGGTGCTATTAAAAAGCTTACAGAAGCAAGAATAATTTTCCAGCCAGACAAAATTGCAGCTCTAATTCGAAGCACTTCAGCCAAGTCATCAACAAGCTCATCTAATATTTTAAGATTGGATATCGCGGCAACAGCAGATCGCAAAAATGATGAAGCCACAGCTCCAAAGGCAAGCATATATACTACCACGTCGCCTAAAGCAGGCTTCAAAGCGAGGATCGCCTCCTCAACACTATCAATAACCAAACCTTTAGGATAAAGCTGGGAGGCACATGTAATTAATATTGAGGCGTCAACCAAAATACCCATAAACACGCCCACCATCATCCCAACAAATTCCAGCGTCAACACGCCATAGCCCTTAGGCTTCTTAGAAGCCTCCGAAGCTTCAAACAATAGGGAATCCCCTGAAATTTGAGTTCCAATAATAGCCATGAGAGTAAGCATGAAGTCCCTTGAAGGGTGAAACTCAACCGACAAGAAGCCCCTTACGAGGCCCCCTAATGGGGGACTAGAAAGAATTGCAGCAGGCACGCACACTATCATTATAAAACTAGTCATCACCAAGACGTTTTTAATAGTTTGAGAATAACTCTTAACTGAAAGAACGCAGATTAGAAGTGAAAGTAAAGGAGCCCACAAAGTTATAGAAAACCCGACAATGGATGATAAAAGCGAGGAGCTGCCAGCAATTTCAGCAGTAATTATAGCTACATTAGCTGATGAAATCAGGAAAGCAACAAAAACAGCAACAAAATGGCCATACCGCATCTTAATATTAGAGAGAAAACCGCACTTGGTAGCCAAACCTACTTGAGCAGTAATCTGCAATATGAAAAATGAGAAGAAGAACAGAAGAACCAAAGACCATAAAAGTGAGAAGCCATAAGCTGACCCAGCATACCCAAAAGTAGCCAAATCCACGATGCCCACACAAGACACGCCGGCAATCAATGCCGGCACAATTAACCTCAAATAATTAGCAGAGTCGGAGGGCTCCGTCCCGCACAAAAAAATCACCTCTACTGCTGCTTTTTATCTGAGAAAAGCTTTATCAGCGCATCTTCATCTATCACGAGATTCAAGTAAATTCTCCCCTCCCTAACCGCTACATTTTCAACTCTGAAGTTTACGTGGAGATCATCCGCAGCAAGATTACGCGTTGAAATCAGCTGCTTCGACTTCTCCGACCCATCACTACTCGAAATCACTTTAACTGCATACCTCTTCGCAAGCCTTCTAGCTATAGCGTAGTTATAGGCTACTGGGAAAGCGCCTGCGACCAGGTATGTCAATAAGAGAGCTGCATCCTCCAGCAATTCCATCACCAAGTTAATTTTATGCACTGGAAAGCTATTGCCTTTATGAATTTACTTTTGTAAATCAACGCAGAAGAATACGGAGCGAATACACCTTGAAACTGCAAGCGAAGTCATACGCGTATAACCTAACTTAAATAAGGAAAATAAGTGAAAATAGCTAGCGAGTGGTGAAACGGTGAGGAAAGCCCGCCTTCACTTCATGCTAATAACAATTTTAATTGTAATTTTAACAGCCAACTCGACAGTCGCCCTTACAGCTAAATCAATCTCTCAAAAATATGTCGTCGGCTACGAAATAACAATCGTAAATGAAGGAAACAAAACCTACCCACTAGAAGACATGGAAAAATTGACTTTAATACCAGAAGACAATCATCAAAAGCTGATTTCAGTCACGCTTAAAATCAATGGAAATGAAGTAGACTGGAAATTCGCGGGCATTAACGATGAAGGAAACTGGGAGATAGAAATATTAAATCCACCGGAAAACCTACCACCAAACTCACGAATAAGCCTAGAAACTCAATTCGAAGTTGAAATTTCGCAGCTAAGCCCTCCAACCATAAGCGTGGAAGAATCTGGAGACATCAGCGACATCCCTCAAAACCTAGTAAGGCAGTACTGCAAAATGGAGGGGATCTGGGCCAAAAGCGCGAATGCGAGCTTACTAGCCAACAGGCTGAAGGGAAATGAAACAAATATTTTGAAAATAGTATTCAAATTCATCAAGTGGATTGAAAACAACATCAAATACCCAATGGGATTAACCCCCAAGTTACCAACATATCCAGACGAAACAATAGCCTTAGGAGAGGGAGACTGCGATGACCAAGCAAATCTACTAGTTGCAATGTGCAGATCAATAGGAATACCAGCGTACACTCAACTATCATTCCTATACATGAAGGGAGAGGAGCCGGTGCGAAGAACCCTTCTAGAAGGACGCTTAACAATTGAAGCAGTAAACGTCGCTGGACATGGATGGGCAGTTATCTACGTCCCGCCATGGGGATGGATACCGGTGGACATGACGTACTTTGAGGGCGAAAAGCTGGTTTCAGGGAGGATAATTAGCATAAATATAGAGGATCACATACGGGGAGCAGCATTATTCCACGTCGCAGCCCTAGTAACAGAAAACATCGTGAAGAGCGATTACATTAAAGAACTCAAAGAATGGATGAGCGAACTCAAAGAGTACAATTTAAAATGGAGCGAAAAATATTACATGCTAATTAAGGAGCCCAAAAAACCTAGAGATGGCATGATAATTGCATCAGCAATCGGCCTCATAGCTCTAACATCAGCAACCTTCGCAGTGTACTTTTACGTGAAGAAAAGAAGAACAACAAGCTTAGCGCCAACAACAATTAATAAGGTGAATTAGGTCAAAATAATACGGTGTGACCATGGATTTATTCGAAGCTATTAAAGGCAGGAGGAGCATTAGGAGATTCGTAAGAAAAGAGGTGCCGGAAGAGCATGTAAAACGAATTTTAGAAGCAGCCATCTGGGCGCCCTCAGCAGGTAATCTTCAACCCTGGGAGTTCATCATCATAAGAGATGAAAAAGTGAAGACTGAAATTGCAAGAGCAGCCCTAGGTCAAATGTGGATCACAGAAGCACCCGTAGTAGTTGTTGTATGCGCAAATGAGCTTAGAAGCGCAAGACACTACGGGGAAAGAGGAAGAAGCCTATACTGCATCCAAGATACGGCAGCAGCCACTCAAAACATGCTATTAGCAGCACACGCACTTGGCTATGGAACTTGCTGGGTTGGAGCATTCCTGGAGAATGAAGTTAAGCAAGTACTAAATCTACCAGAACACGTCCGCCCAGTAGCAATCATACCCATAGGAGTCCCAGGAGAGAAGCCAGCTCCAAGACCTAGAATTCCACTCAACCAAGTAGTACACTACGAAAAGTACTAGACTACTCACTTGCTAGAGACCTGGAGCACTATGGTAACTATGGAAACTTTGTGTTCATAAACTCGAGAACTGAATTAATTTCGGAAGTCATCATGCATTCGCTGAGGATGGCAAACCCTTAACTTGCAACCTGTGATGCGCGGGGATGCAGTTCTCAATGGACCCCCAACAAATGAAGGAATGTTACAGGAAAGCCCGTGAAAGCTATCAAAGTTCCACAGTATCCAAAAGATAAAACGCATGCAACATGCCATCGACCAGTATTCGAAGCGTATTCGCCCAGTATTCTCCCAAGATAATTTACAAAAGTAAATTCATAAAGGCAATACTTCTAAAGCACATTAGAATTAAAAGGTAAAAGCATGCAAACAAGTAGCGCAGCTGAAACCAAAACACTCACAAGTAAAGTCAACATCCACAAAAAATTAGCAAGAAAGGTAGTAGGAGACATAGGAAATTGGAGAGAAATGGCCATTTTCACCTATGAAAACACAATACTAAAGAAATTCAGAGTAATTCCAGAAATACTGGCACTAGCAATAGCACACGAAGCCTGGAGACAGCGAAAAACGCGCTCGATAGTAATACTAAATACAAATCACATTGACCCAGACGTAGCTCTAGAGATTATCGATGAATTTGAAAGCCCTCCATCAATATTCGAATTCGGAATTGAAAACATCAGCTTCAATACTCTTCCCAGAATTAAAATAAGCTTCGAAAGGCTGAAAACGCGAGGAGAAATTCTTGGAAAAATAATTAAAGGCATTGCCCCCGAAAAAAACCACAAAATCAGCGAACAACAATTCGAAAAAGTGGAGAGCGTAAATGAGCTCAGCGAACTCTTAATTAAAACCTTAAAGCCCCCAAGCATTAGCGAGATTCTGGAAGATAAACTTCGTCAAAATAAGAATAAAGGGAAGTTGACGACAGTAGCACAAGCAGTAGGAATTATAGGAGGACTCATTTTCCAGCCGCTGGCAGTAGCTCCACATGGATTAAAGATGGTTCAAGAACTCGTAAAAGCAATCCAAAACGGAAAGGAAATGCATTATAAGGACTGGGAAAAAGCAATTGAAAAGGGATTTAGCGCAGAAAAGGTAAAGCAAATAGTAGACCTGAGAGGTATGACACCTCTTGTAGAGGGAATAGAGGATAGCGGATGGGCAGTAGTTCTAAACACAACTGCAGAAACCATGTACGAGCCACTATCCCTATACATGACTTGGAATGCCATAGAAACAGTTTCAAGAGAACTTGGAGAAGCACTTGGAGTCCTAGCTGATGGAGATAGCCTCATACAGATTCCAGCAGCAGGAGAGGTAATTAGAGAACTAGTGGAGAGTGAAATGAGTATTAGACTAGCATACATATTCAGGTGCAAAGGCAGAAAACACCCTGAAAATATAATGCACATAAAAAAGTACATAAGCGATAGAGTCGTCATATTCGACATGCCAACTCAAATGCTAGCAAAGCTGTTTGAAAACGAAAGCGCCACATCAACTGCCATTCTAACCAAAAACCTGCTAGAGGTAGTCAAAGCAGAAAAGCGCGGAGAAATAGCATTCACCTCAAGAAACTTCGGCTATAAGGGCCGCTGGAAAGTCGAAAAAGTGGCTTTGGAAACAGGATTCAAAGCAAGATTGAAGCGAATCATAATAAAGATAATTGAATTACTAAACATTTAATATTTCAAGCAGATCTGCAACACTTTCAATAACCACGTCAGCACCACACTTCACGAGCTTCTCAGCAGGCATCAATCCAGTAAGCACCCCAACAACAAGCTTTGCACCCACCTCCTTACCGGAAATAATGTCAGCCCAATAATCTCCAACCACAACACACTCTTCGATGGAAACCCCTAAAAGCTCAGCTGCTCTACGCAAAATACGCTTCTTCGAGAAAAGTTCACCATCCAAAAAGTTCTTGCCAGTTACAATGCAATCCACGTAGGCTTCCATACCATACATTCTAAGCTCCCTCCAGACCTCCAGCTCATCAACAGCCCTACCAGTAACCACTGCCACTTTAAAGCCGCGCCTCTTCAAAGCCCTCAAGACTTCAATAGCTCCTGGAATTGGAGAATCCAATGGAGAGAAAAGCTCATTATACCTCTTCAGAAAAATCCTCCAAAAAACCTCTCTAGAAATGCTTTTAGGAACAAATTCGTCGAGAGCATCATCAGCATAATACTTGACGAAAACGCTCCACTCAAGCTCCTTCTCACCATAATCCCTAAGGAGCCTATTCAAAACCTCGAAGAAGCGCCTCAACGTATACACAAGAGTCTGATCCAAATCGAAGATCACAGCCTTCATGCACATAACCTCAAAGCAAAATTTTTCAAAAAATACGGAAATTTAAGTTTAGCTCTTCGGTGAAAACATGAAGGACAAATGGCAAACAGGAATCCTAGTAATATGCTGGCTTAAGAATCCCAGCAAACTAACAAGAAGAAAAGTCATCTCTGCACTCATAGATGAGCAAACTGGAAATTTAAAATTCCTAAAAGCAGTGAAGTCAAACCTAGTGATCTACGCCGCTAGGAACATGAAGTCAAATGAAGTTGAAAAAAGAGCTGAAAAAGCACTGACACTGAAATTTAAGGTTCCAGTTAAAGTTGAAGCCCTACCAACATTAACGCTAACCAAAGCACTTAATGAAGCCCTAATAGCTTATAAGGAGCTAAAATCTAGGTGAAACTGGGAAATGAAATGCCAACAATAATAGTAAATTCAAAGTACTGTAAGGGCTGCGGAATATGCGTTGAAATGTGCCCCGCAAAGGTATTCGAACTTTCCAAGGAAATTAATGAAAAAGGCTACCACCAAGCAATACCAGTGAAACAGGACAAATGCACGCTATGCCACCTATGTGAACTCTACTGCCCAGACCAAGCAATCACCATAATAGGAGAGGGAGAAATTGAAAGAGGAGGAGCTAAAGCAACTCGCTGAAGCCAAGAAAACCCTAACAAGCCTAATAAAGAAACTTGAAAAGGAACTTGAACTACTTCAAGCATGCATATCCATAGTCGACCAAGCACTCATCAAAAGAAGCTTCACAACCGCAGAAAAACTGATTGAGCGCGAAAAGCCCAAGAAGGAAATCGTTGAATTAGAGTGGAAGGAACTCCCCCCAATAGCTTACCGCATAGGTAGAAGCGAGGTAACCCTAGCAAGAGTATATGAAAAAGACAAAGACTTACGAATTGTCCCAAAAATAAAATTCAACATCAACACACCTCCCTTCGAGTCATTCCTCATCAAAAGAGTACTGGAAAAAATGAAGGAAAAAGATGCTGAATTAGCACTACCACCAGACAAGGCCATCGACTTTGAAGTTAAACTTGACGGAGACATAATAAAGGAGTTAATCATCAAAAACATTATGGACGAAGACAGAAAAGTAAGCATTAGAAACGCTGCAAAATGGACCTTCGCCAGAATGTATGAAAAGCTTTTGAGGTGAAATCCATGCTCCCAACATTAAAGCAAAATGAAATGTATCTAAAGGCCATTGAAACGCCAAAACACTTGGAAAGAGCTCTAAACCAGCTAGAAATTCAAGGCATGGTTGAGGGAGAAGTAGATAACATCGTCATAGCTGGAATGGGCGGATCTGGAGTTATAGGAAACATAATTCTAGACTGGCTTGAAGACAGCTCCCCAATTCCAATAATCACTTGGAAGAACTACGGTCTACCCGCATGGGCAGACACCAAAACATATGTTCTAGCAATAAGCTACTCAGGAAATACCGAAGAAGTAATATCAGCAGTAGCAGAGGCCCTGAAAAGAAAATGCAAATTAACACTCATAACAAGCAATGGAATCCTCGAGAACCTCGCATCCTCAAGGAAAATACCAATAATAAGAATACCAAAAGGATACCAACCGAGAGAAGCCCTACCATACCTACTAACAGCAGCAATAATCGCACTAGACAACCTCGAAATCATAGGAAATTGGCGCGAGGAAATGCAAAAAACCATAGAAACGCTGAAGCGCATAAAAGAAGAACTTGAAAACAAACCTGAAATAGCAAGGCAAATTGCAGAGAAAATAAAAGACCACCAAGCAATCATATACGCTTACAAGCCCTTAAGAGGAGCAGCCCTAAGATTTAAGCAACAACTAAATGAAAACGGCAAAAGCTGGGCTAAAGTAGAAATCATCCCCGAAGCAGGACACAACGAAATAGTAGGATGGAGAGCCGAGAAAAACTCGCTAACAAACTTAAAAGCCATATTCATTAGGGATGTATTTGAAAGCAAGATGATGAACGCAAGAATAAGTGCATTTAAAGAGGAAATTGAAAGGGCTGGAGTTGAGGCAATCGACATCAAGGCTAGGGGGCGAGAAGTATTAAGCAGAATAATGTCGGTCATCTACCTGTGCGATCTAACCTCAATATACCTAGCTTTAATAAAGGGAGTTGACCCATCAAACATCGAGCCAATCAAAAACTTAAAGGAAAAAATCAAATCCACGGGGTATCTGCAGGAGCTCATGAAGCAGTTAGAATATTGATAGCCATAAATATTAATCTTTATAAATATAACTTAGCAAAACTATAATGGTGATTACATGCCAAAGCCAATAGTAAAGGTAGGCGTAAATGGCTATGGAGTTATAGGTAAGCGCGTCGCCGACGCAATATCAATTCAAGACGATATGAAGCTAATCGGAATCTCAGACATAGCTTCCGACTGGAGAGTGAAAATGGCAGCTAAAAAGAATTACTCAATCTACTGCTCTATCCCCGAAAAAATCGAGGAAATGAAGAATGCGGGAATCGAAGTTGAAGGAACGCTTGAAGACCTACTAAAGCAAGTCGACGTAATAATTGACTGCACCCCCAAAAACATTGGAGCCAAAAACAAGTCCATATACGAGAAATTCGGAGTCAAAGCAGTGTTTCAGGGAGGAGAAAAGCATGAAGTTGCAGGAGTAAGCTTCGTTGCCCAGTGCAACTATGAAGAAGCACTTGGAAAACAATTCGTAAGAGTAGTAAGCTGCAATACAACCGCCCTATGCAGAGTGCTGGGAGCAATTAAAAATGAAATTGGAATTAAAAAGGCAAGAGCATTCATAGTGAGAAGAGCAGTAGACGTATGGGAAAGCGGCAAAAGTGGCATAATGAACACCGTAGTACCCACAATGGGAATAAGCCACCACGCCCCAGACGTTAAAACCGTCCTCCACGACTTAGACATAGTAAGCATGGCAGTTAAAGCATCCCACAACCTATTCCACCTCCACTTCTGCCTAGTTGAAGCGGAAAAGAACGTTGAAGCTGGAGAGGTCATAGAGGCTTTAGAAAAAGCTCCAAGAATAGCATTTGTCAGCACACAAGATGGAATCGATGGACTGCACGCAGTTTTCGAACTAGGACGAGACCTAGGTAGAAGCCGCGGAGACATCTACGAAATACCAGTTTGGAGAGACAGCATCACAGTAATTGGAAATGAAGTATACGTAGCTTGGAGCACTCCCAATGAAAGCAATGTAATTCCAGAAAATGTGGATGCAGTTAGAGCCATAATGGAAGTAGAGGAGGATTGGCGCAAAAGCGTTGAGAAAACCGATAAAGCGCTAGGAATAATTAAGAAGTTCTACTAAATATCTTAATTCCCAATTTTTCACTTAAGCAAGATTTAATTCTCCGGACATTAAAGTGATTTAGTGATCAGCCTTGGAATACTCGGCAATCGTAGATGTTTATGAAAAAATTGAAGCAACTACAAAAAGGCTTGAAATGACAGATTTACTTGTAAGCCTACTAAGCAAAACCCCGAAAGAAATCATAGACAAGGTGATTTACTTAACCCAAGGAAAGCTCTACCCAGATTACGTAGGTATTGAGCTTGGAGTTGCAGAAAAGCTTGCAATGCGTGCACTAGCACTAGCAACTGGATTACCATTAAGGGAAATTGAAAGCGAGCTCAAAAGAACAGGGGATATTGGAACAGCGGCAGAAATATCCTTAAAGCGTAGGAAAACTAAAACTTTAATGGAGTTTTTCGGAGCCCCAGCCAAAGTTGAAAGGCTATCAGTCCAAAACGTCTACAGCACACTTGAAAGAATAGCCAAAGCGGCAGGCGAGGGATCTCAAGAAACAAAAATAAAACTACTAGTAAGCCTGTTGCGAAGAGCCTCGCCAAAGGAAGCCAAGTACCTGCTTAGAACGGTTACTGGAAAATTGAGGCTAGGAATAGCTGACATGACAATACTGGATGCACTGGCAATAGCATTTTGCAAAACCAAGGAGGTAAGGCCAATTATTGAAAGAGCCTACAACATATCTTCGGATTTAGGTGCAGTAGCTAAAGCACTAGCATATGAAGGAATTGAGGGCGTAAAGAAGTTTAAGATAACCGTTGGAAGGCCAATTAGGCCCATGCTCGCTGAAAGGTTATCTTCACCCCAAGAAATTCTCGAAAAGCTCGGCGGAAAATGCGCTGCAGAGTACAAGTACGATGGGGAGAGAATACAGGCACACAAGAAAGCTGATGAAGTGATTCTCTTCTCAAGAAGACTCGAAAACATCACCCATCACTATCCAGACGCCTGCGAACTCATAAGAAGCAATATTAAAGCTGAAGAGGCAATAGTGGAGGGCGAATGCGTAGCAATAAATCCGGAGACTGGCGAAATGCAGCCATTTCAGGAATTAATGCACAGAAGAAGGAAGTACGGAATTGAGGAAGCCATGAAGCTATATCCAGTTACGCTGTTCATGTTCGACGCCCTATACGTTGATGGAGAAGACTTAACCCTAAAACCATATCCGCAAAGGAGGGAAATTCTAAGTAAAATAGTTGAAGAAGGAGAGAGAATTAAGCTTTCAAACTTCAGGATAGTCGATAACGCTAAAGAATTAGAAGAATTCTTCCTCGAGGCAGTGGAAGAAGGATGTGAAGGCCTCGTCTGCAAATCCCTAAATCCAGACTCAATTTATCAGGCAGGCTCAAGAGGGTGGCTTTGGATCAAGTACAAGAGAGACTACAAGTCCGAAATGACGGACACCGTCGACCTAGTGGTGGTGGGAGCATTCTGGGGTAAAGGTAGAAGAGCAGGAACCTATGGAGCACTATTAATGGCAGCCTACGACCCAAGCGCAGATATGTTCCGAACCATATGCAAAGTAGGCAGCGGATTCACCGATGAAGACTTAAGGAAGCTGCCAGAAATCCTTGAACCATACAGGATACCCCACATCCATCCAAGAGTCGACTCAAAAATAGAGGCAGACGTGTGGTTTGTGCCTGCAGTGGTGCTTGAAATAATAGGAGCAGAAATCACGCTAAGCCCACTTCACACATGCGGGTTAAATGCAATAAGAGAGGGAGCAGGACTCGCAATAAGATTCCCGAGATTCACAGGCAGGTATAGAACCGACAAGAAACCTGAAGACGCAACGACAATCAAAGAAATAATTGAAATGTACAAAGCACAGCTCAAGAAATTCGCGTAGTAGTGGAGAACAAAATGAAAAAAAGAAGAGATCAGTGGTGGAGGCAATACCTAGCATACCTAGACAACAGCCCCCAATCAGTAAGAAGACTAGTTGAAAAGCTCACCCCCAAACATCCAATTCAAGTTAAAGAGAAAGTCTACATAGAGAAAAACTACCAGTTATGGCCATTCCAAGAAGAAATCCTGCGCAAACTCCTCCGCCACAAGAAGGCGCTCATACTAGGACTCCCAACAGGACTAGGTAAAACCTTCGTTGCAGGAGCATATTTAGATGAAGTATCTAAGCCCCATGGAATAAGGGTCCTCTTCCTAGTACCATCAGTTCCACTAGGAGTGCAGCAAACAATATTTGCTAGGAAGAGGCTGAAAGTTGAAAGTGCATACTTCATTTCAGGCGCAATACCGCCAGACAAGAGAAAAGCCCTGAAAGTCTGGAATGCAGGGTTCGTAGTAACCACACCACAAACCTTCGCAAACGACCACCTCTACGCCTTCGAGCCAATGCTAAAGGAAGCAAGAGAAATGAGAAACCCAATACCCTACCTAGCTGAAGTACTAAGCGACGCCGAATTCAAATTCCCATACGACGTAGTTGTAGCAGACGAGTGCCAGAGATACATTGGAGAGACGGACGGCTACTCGATACTTCTAGTAGCTGCAGCATGCAAAGTTGCCATTCTAGCTCTAAGCGCAACCCCCCACCTACACGCTCCTCACAGACTTGAAGAGCTCCAAAAGATCTTTGATAAGATACAGGTCTTCTCAGTCGAGGAACCCAGCATAAGCAAGTACATTCCAAGCAGAGTACTCTACGTTGTGAGAATACCAACTCCAGAGGACCTACTAGAGGTTTATAGGGGATTAGATGCAGTGATAGGTAAGATCGAGAAAGCCATCAAGGACAAGTACGGGGCAAGCCACTTAAAGACAAACTGCAACGAACATCAACTCTGCAGAAAGCGCATGGTAATCAAATTATTGAAGTTTAGAATGGTGGAGGATGGAGCCAGCAGCGTCCTAAGATACGCCACATGGAGACTTAAAGAGCTCAAAGAGCCGCTTGAAGAGCTAAACGGCAAAAGCATAATCAAGGCATACAGAGAGGCCTTGAAAAAGTGCTTCAACCACAAAATGAACGTAGCCGCAAAAATTTTGGAGAGAGAAATCTACGACAAAGCGATAATATTTGCAGAGGCGGTCGAAGCTGTAAAGCAAATGGGAAGACAACTTCAAAAGACGTATGGAGTAGATAACGTTGCAATTCTAATCGGCAAAGGACACATGACCTTAGAGCAGCAAGCATCAGCACTAATGCAGTTCAGGGAGAAAGCTAAAATTCTAGTAGCATCATCCGTCGGCGAAGAAGGCCTAGATATACCCACGGCAGATATAGAGATTTGGATAGACCCGCCGAGCAGTCCGAGAAAGTGGATTCAGAGGTTTGGCAGAGTATTAAGGCAGCCCTCAGGAAGGAAAGTAGCTAGAATCTACGCTCTAATATCCATGAGAACACATGAAAAAAATAAGCTGCTAAGCGTGATGAAAAAGGCGGAGAGAATCTATGGATTCACGCAGAAAGTCGTCTATGAAGACCTTGACAAAATTGAAAGTGGGCAGAGAACCCTAACAAGCTTCCTAGGCAAATCATTTAACCAATCAAAAACACGCGAGAGCCAATAGCCTGCCCGGGAAGAGGCCTTCTAAATCTAGCTATAACAACCCCCTTATTCCCATGCGTTTTGAGAATGCTCCCAATAACCTTCAACCCACCACTACTTCGCCAAACAACCTTCCTACCAATAAGCCTGGAGGCAGAGCTTTTTGAATGGAAATTCCTGAACTTCAAGTAAACGTAATTGGTATACTGCCTCTTCAAGCCCCGCCTATAACCCAAAATTACTCCATCAAGCCCAACAACCGCCATGAACACCACCCACAGCAGTTGAGGGGCAGAAAAGAGTTAAACAAACTTCCTTATCAATATTACTGGCAAACTAAGCCAGCTTAACCTACATGTAAACTCTAGTTCCTATGGGATCAACTTCAGACACTAAGATGCCCTCGCACGGAAAGAAGTCCAGCAATAAGTCAACGAACCTAACTACGTCATCACTTCGAACGAGGGCATAAACTGTTTTACCGTCAAAGCTAAAGCCATAAGCCAGCGGACTCAACTTGCCAAGCTCAATTAAAACTTCACTTGAACCCTTAAAGTTGCACATCATCTTGACAGTAAAGGTCTTCGCCAACTCCAAAATTTCCTCAAAACTCAATTTTGGAAGCTTGCTTTCTAAATCCTCGCACTCCATAGTCATGGCATCCCAGCTGAACTTTCTAAATACAACCTGAGCTGTAGCAGGACCTCCAATTACAATCTTCAAGTCCTCAGGTCCCGCTAACTTAACATACCTAGCCCTGCTGGGGGGAGCAGCGTTCACAAGTAAAGTCACTCCTCCAACAAGTTGGGGAAGAGAAGAGCCGCACCCAATTTCATACTCAATCTCCACGCTGTGGGCAATATCCCCAACAATTTCAGGACTTAAGTTAAGATTAAGTGCCTTGTGAACTGCAGCTAAAGCGGAAATCACCGATGCCGTTGCAACGCTTAAACCAAGATTTAGTGGCACTTCAAAATTGAAATCGAGCACGCCCCTAACGCCATTAAGTTCCGATGCTTCCGCCATGCGCTTAACAGCCTCTTCAATCCAGGGAAGATTCAGCTGCCTCTTACCATAAACCATGTTCAGCTTAACGCAATTGGAAGGCTGAACTCTAGCTAAGCAGGAAACACCTCTTAAAAGGCAAAGGCCAGCTCCAACAAATCCACACTCCTCAATGCGAGAAGACCTCTTGAAGCTGAAGAGCAGCGGGATAAACGATGGAGTGAAAGCCTTGCCAACATACTTCAAATTACTTCCCCCAAGCTAGATTAACTGCAAGCTCAGCTGCACGCTTAGCCCCATCCATCTTCAGCGCTAATTCTTGAAGTAATTTAACACTCCTCTTAACTTTTCCGCAAGTCAACAGGTATTCTATTGACTCTAAAACCGAGCTCACTGTAAGCTCATCATACATCAACACTCTAGCAACCCCCAAAGCCTGAGAAGTAATAGCATTACTTATCCTCTCAGTATGCCCCCTAGCAGGTATTAGGAGCATGGGAACTCCAAAGCAAATGCCCTCCAAAATGCTCGTGTGCCCAGCATGATTAATATTGACGTCGCAGGCCTTCAAGTAGGCATGATAGTCGTCAACCCAACTTAAAACCCTAAATCTACCATCATCAAAAAACACTGGAGCCCCCGTTGGATTCGATAAAGTTAAAACCACCTGATAGCCTTCATCACACAAAATTCTAAAAGCCTTAACGAGCACCTTCGCCAAAAAGTGCTTTTCAAAGCCAACTCCGCTTATTGAAGCAAAAACAATTGGAGCTCCAACATTCAACTTCAAACTTCTCCTCAGCTCAGCCCTACTTGGAAGCTCTTCAGGTCTAACTCCAATTATTGGACCTATAAACTCGACTTTATCCTCAATGAACTCAATGCTCTCAACATGCCTCCGGCAAATCGCAAATTTCTCCTCAAGGTCTGGAATCAAAATCCTACTGGAAAACCTCCACATCGAGGCTAATACTTGAGATATCATCCTTTCCGCAATAGTCTTAACAACTCTTATTGATGGCGTCATCGGCCTAGTCCTAGGAATTATTAAAGCAATCTGATTCGTCACCAGCAAGGAAGGCTTACCCAAAATCTTAGATGCAATAACGGTTGAAAGGCGTGAGTCCGAAATAACCACATCTGGATCAAACCTTGAAATGAACTTGAGCTCCAAAGCCACCTGCTTCCATAGGGTCTTTAGGTGCTTAGCTCCGCGGCTCATGGTTTGCTTGAAGTCGAAGGTGCCATCAGGCTTTTGAAAGTAATTTATAGAGGGGACCTGGCAAACTGGATAGTTCTCTCTAGCCACCAGCGACACTGCAGAGCCATAGGTGGAGAAGAGAATTACTGGCTTTACATCGAGCTTCTCAGCTAAATCAACAATCCTTCTACCTATGCGAAGAGACCTACTAGCATGCCCAAGCCCCAATCCACATGGAGCAATGTAGACCTTTATGAGCTCCATCAACATTACCTTGAAGCGCTATGCCAATGAAGCTCCTTCTTTATCACTTCACCTCCAGGCTCCAGCTCCTCAAAGATTTCAGCTTGAAACCTATAAATCCTTGTTTCCTCCTCAAGCCAAGCGTCCGGCATCAATCCAGCTTTAATGCAGCAGTTGCTCAAGAATTCCTCCGGCGTCCAATTCCACTCAACAGCAACTTGAGGTAGCAACAGTCCCTTGAACAACCCTCTCTCAACAATTAATCCATCAATTCCAATCCTAATTTTTGAGGGATAATTTCTTGGGTGGTCAACCTTAATTAGCTCTGGAACAGTTAGCACGCTCACCTCAAATGTTACGGAGCTAAGCTCATGAATCTCCAATGGCCTAAACCTTGGATCAGCAGTTGCAGCACTTATGGCAGATTCAATTGTAGCTTCCACAAGTGGCATAATTGGCATTGGAAAGCCTATGCAGCCCCTAAGCCGCTTCACCCTCTCCCTTTCAATCATCATCACTAGATTAATTGTAACGAAAACCCCCCTCTTCTCCTTCAACTTCTCCGGCACATTATTGGGCGGCTTAATCTGCATTCCTCTCTTCAAATACTCCTCAACAGCTCTCCTCGCAAGCTTAACTAGAAATTTTCCCTCCTCAAGATTTAAAGAGCACATGCGAGCACACCGCCTTTCACTAATAGTTTATGCCCTTAAGTGAAATAAGGTCCTTAGGATACTTAACCTCAACTACTAAATTCACCACATCAGCCCTATCTATCAACTCCGGCGGAGCATATCTTCCAGTTAATACAACGTGCGTTTCCTCAGGAATCTTTGAAAGCAGCGAAAGCACGTCTTCAACTGAAATTAAATTAGCAGCTACAGCCAAATTCACCTCATCTAGAATGAGCAGGAAAGGCTTCTTTTCAATAGCTATTTTCTCCGCAAAAATAAGGGCCTCCTTAGCCAAACGCCTATCCTCTTCACTTGGCTTTTTCAGATCAACCCAATCCGGCCTGCCAAACTGATATATTTCATACTCTGGGCTCAACCTATCCTTCACAATGTACTCGCCGACATCTTTCCTCCCCTTCATGAATTGAATAACAACCACTTTAAGGCCGTGTCCAATGCACCTCAAAGCTAAGCCAAGGGCACTAGTAGTTTTTCCAGCTCCAGTTCCAGTATAAAGGAATATGAAGCCCATAATTAATCACCTAAATCCTACAAACTCCCTTCGGGCATGAACCCGTATCCTCCGGGCCTAGCTCAATAACGCCTCGAGGCTTCTTCTTTGTCGGCTTCCCAATGTAAAGCACCTGCTCGCCCTTACTTCCATACCTATAAACGGTAATTCCCTTGCACTTCAACTCGTATGCTAGAATGAAAGCTCTCTTGACATCTTCAGGAGAAGCTTCATAACGCAAGTTAATGGTTTTAGACACAGCATTGTCGGTGAACTCTTGAAATGCAGCTTGCATCCTGACGTGCCAGTCAACATCAATATCCAACGCAGTTACGAAAATCCTCTTAATGTCTTCAGGCATGCCCTCCACGTACCTTATGGAGCCAACTCTGGCTATCTCCCGCATAAGTTCATCGCTATAGAGCCCTCGCTCCTTCAAGAACTCTTCAAAGACAGAGTTGACCTCAAATAAGCTCACTCCACCTAGAACTCTCCTAAAGAATGCCAAGGCAAATAGGGGCTCAATTCCACTTGAAGTTCCAGCTATTATGCTAATGGTTCCAGTTGGAGCTATAGTAGTGGTCGTAGCATTCCTAATGCCATACTTTTTAATTTTAGCCCTAAGGTCATCCCACTTCAAAGTATACTGCTTCTCCTCATCATCAGCCTCAAAGGGGAAGCGCGGTTGATCGCCATCATATATTGAACCCTTAAATGCTGGAAAGCTGCCCCTCACCTTAGCCAAGTTTATGGACTCAACCTTGCTGTAGTAATTTATGTACTCCATAATTCTCCTAGCTAAATTAAGCGCCTCCTCAGAGTCGTAAGGTATTTGAAGCTTAAATAGAAGCTCAGCCCAACCCATAACGCCAAGCCCAATTTTCCTAGTTAAAAGCGTCTTCTCCTCAACTTGCGGCAGCGGATAGTTATTCGCATCTATTACATTGTCCAGAAAGTGAACTGCAATTCTAACCACTTCCCTCAACTTCTTCCAATCAATTTCATATCTCCCATCCCTCCTACGCTTAACCATAAGTGAAAGATTCACCGAGCCTAGATTGCAAGATTCAAAGGGCAGTAAGGGCTGTTCTCCGCAATTGTGAACGATAAATCCATTTGCAATGAAGGAGTGGGTGAGAGGTTCTGTCACATCATAAACTGGCTCTTCACCAACATACTCAATCTTCTGCACCGTAACCTCGAACCTGCCACGATAGAATTTAGACTGAGATCTCCTGTGAAATTCTGAAATCTTCCTCTCATCGCTAAATCCAATCTTTTCAATAAACCGTTCCCTACTGTCCCTTGAAATTACAAGTTCATAATAGTCTCCACCAACATATCTCCTCACCTTCCCTTCTGAGTCGATGTATGCGGAGACTCTCTTCTTCGACCTTTTACGCTCATAGATTTTAGACTTTATTCCGAAGTTCAGCAATAATAATTGTACATCCTTCAGCAATCTTAGGGACGTTGAAGACAATCTTATTGATGACCCCTCTTCAGCCTTTCCTTGAACAGAGCCATCAGCAGTGAACAACCCTCTCAAAAAGCCTCTTACAGCAAATTCCGGAGCCATGAAGATACTCCATGGAACTCGCTTCTCCTCAGCCTTCCACTCGCCTACACCTAACTTCTTGAAGAACTCTATGAATGCCTTGGCGTGATATGATAGATGATAAGTACCATTCCTACGCTTAACCGGCTTGACGCAGCCATACCACTTCGAAATTATCTCTCGAGCCCTCTTAAGCAAGTCTAATTTTTGACTTGAGAAGGTAAATCCAACTCTATCTTTCCTGAGCCACCCGCCCCCTATAAGTAGGCCAATGACGAAGCCGAGGTCTTCAGACCACTCTTTTGGCAAGTTTAGCTTCTTCCTCTTGGTCAGGTTATTTAACTTGTCAATTTCCTCCTTTATTGGTAGTTCAATTGAGTTAGAGAAGCATCCGCAACTTTGAATTAGCAGAGTGTCGTCCTCTTTCAATTCGCCTAGCTTCTTCCATCCACTTGGAGTTAAGAACATGTGGTCTATAGTTGCTTTAATCTCATAACCTTCCCTTGTTATGAGCCTATAAACTGGCTTTATTCCGGTAAATACGTACCTAGTGGGCTTTGATTTTACGATGCCTCTGCTTTTAATAGCTCTTAAATCGACGATTAATGAGGTTGAAAGTGACTTGGGATTATTTCTAGTTAAATTCTCAATTGGTATCAAACCTTTTTCAGTGACTACTAATGTATCTCCAGTTACACATGGGTTAGTACTCTCTATTTCGCCGAGTTGAGGCGTTGGATTATGCTTGTTGATTCGGTCGATGAATACTAGGCCTGGATCTCCTGTTCTCCAAGCATTATAAACAATCATGTCGAAAAGGTATTTTGCATTTATCTTGCCTTGAGGCTCGCCTGTCCTCGGATTGATCAAGTTTATTTCCTTCTCCTCCTCAACAGCCTTCATAAATTCATCCGTAACCGCTACCGAGATATTGAAGTTTGTCAGCACACCCTCCTTAGTCTTAGCATAAATGAAATCCATAATATCGGGGTGATCAACCCTTAAAATACCCATATTAGCACCGCGACGCTTATTATGAACTAAGATTCCATTTGCGACGAAACACCCTGATATTGTTTCTATGTCCATCGTATATTTTCGATCTTCCTTTATTTCGACAACTCTTGTGTAGTAATATTTTGGATCACACAATTTGACTAACCTTTCATCTTCCTTAAGAAATGGAAATTCTTCTAAAAGTTTAATTAGGCGCTTACGAGTTAGATTTCTCCTATGTTTTTCATTCCTTGTAATGTAATGATAAATCGCTCTAAAGAATTTTTGATTAGCACCACGCTTAGACCTTCCCTTGCCGCAACCTCTTCCAACAAAGCTATAATGAGACATCAGTATTCTTTCCGCATTTGGTATGACATCCACGTACTCAAACTTCTTTTCATGGAATCTCCTCAACAGCTTTTCATTTTTCTTCTCGGTTAGGAAGCCTATATGCTCAATGAATAACTTTATGCTTCTTTCAGGAATTATGGTCAGGTGATATATTGGTGATCTGCCGAACCTATTTTCACCCTTCTCATACTTCTTAATGGAGGAGACTATTCCTAAGCTTAAAAGCAACTGTTGAACTTCTCTGACTAATCTTTCTGATGACACTTGAAGCCTTGGATAACCATCTTCATGAACATCCCCATCACCCTCAAACAGCCCCCGCAAGAAGCCATAAGCAACTTCTTTTGATGACGTAAATATTTCTCTAGGTATGAAAGCTTCCCGAGAATTCTTTTTAATCCAATTCATGGACTTGAAAAATCTCTGCAAATCTACTGAGTAAAAAACCAAGTCAACATAACCTTCTTTTCTTCGCTTATAACCAACCTTTAAGTTGAAAACTTTCAGCATTAAGTCCTCTATTATCTTTTCAAGTTCCTTATCATCATTTGAAACTGAGAAAATAAGTCTACCATCAGCGCTGATACAGCCATCAGACATATACAGACCAAGAATTTCAGCAAGTTCAGGAGTGATTCTTTCTGGAATTCTTATCTTATTTGCATTAAAATGCTGTTTTTCAATTCTTAGAAGAGGCGCATCTGGAAGATCAGGATGACCTCCAAGTACAACAACCAGCCAGTCACCAACCCTTATGTCTTGAGCCTCTTTCCATATTATTTCTCCTTCTTGAGAAACAACCGCAACTTTATGATTATACGTTACATCAAGTTCTAGACCAAGATCAGTTTTAATTTTCAAAACATCAGCCACACCATTATCCGCCGCCAAGAAAGCATGAATGAAAGCGTCTCCATCAAAGACAAGGTAATTAGTTGGATTTTCAGAGTGTGATGGGCAGTCAAGTAATTCAGCTAATGGCAGTATACCTTTATTCGTCCTAACCAAACTATCAACAGCTATACATCCACCCTGCTTAATGACGTCGGTTGCAACGTCAAATATCCTCATGAAGCTTACCGGGCCGGATGCAACGCCCATAGTAGTTCTAACCACGTCGCCCTTCGGCCTGAGCCTTGAAAATGAGAAGCCAGTGTTATGAACTATCATGAAGCCATTCTGTCCAGCTAGATATGTTTCGGTTTCATCAACCGTTAAGTCATACATAACCACCTTATCAGTACCATGCAATCTTTCAATGCGTATAATAGGGACAGAATGTAACATTGCGTGTAACATAGTTCTTATCTTTTCAGCATCACTGAAGAATCCATTCCTCTCTAGGGCATCAGCTAGCTTAGTCATTAACATTTCAAATTTAACGGCACTGATCCCATGTCCCCACATCCATCTGTGAACCCATATCTTTGCGCCTCCGAGGATCAATGGCTTCCTGTGCAATGAGGATACATTTATTCCCAATTTTTCTAAGAAGCCTCTAATCGTCTCAAAACTTAATTTTACACTTCTCCTATACGATGACTTTCCAACTACTTTAAGCAATAAACTTGCTTTACGCTTTATACTCATTCTAGATGCAATCTCCCTGGCAAAATATGAAAATTCAGGTGAGCTCTCAACGCAAATTACGTAAAGTTCCTTCTTCTCTTTAGATCTCTTCGGCTTTCTAACTCTAAATCTTATCTTTAATCCCAGAGCAGTTAGCAGCAGTGCTAATTGCCTCATAACGCTATGTGAAGTACAAGTAATGCATAACCTCGCCCTATCCTTAGAAACTTCACCTTCAGCATCTATGAAACCAGCTATAAATGACAGAACAACGCTCAAAGGCGACTTAAATATCTGCTCAGGTATCCTCCAAGCATCACCGTCAGTTGCTCTTAGATTTCTTAAAACGAAATCAATGACTCTCTTATCACATGTTTGAAAAATCCACATGTCACATCTTTTCTCTTTGTAAATGCAGCCAACATCATCATTGAAGACTTCACTTAAAATGCTCTTGAGAAGTTCGAGAGGTTCCCTTTCACGATCGAAAGCTCTCACCCTATGCGGTTCAGCGCAACCGTCACCAATCAAGTACCCTATGGCCCACGCCAACTTCTCGGATAATTTGAAACCATCAATTTTTTGATATTCAGTGAAAATCCAGTTGCTTGGTTTAGGTGGAAGTAGCAGTAAGTCCCCTTCCTTAAGTTCATCAGCCCTCTTTTCTACAATTTCGCCCCTCTCATTTACAACAATAAATGGATGCCATTCACTTACAACAACTTCTAAGCCATTTCCAGCTTTAATCTTAAGTAACTTATTTCGAGGAAGAATGTACTTCCATACTCTTGTAACTTTTCTAAAGTTAACTCTATTATCGGTTTTATCGTAAGTCAAAACTCTAATGTCAAGATTTGAAACATCAATTGAAACGGTCTCATCCGAATTTTTCAAATGTACTGGTATGAGGGGTTCAACAATGTTTTCAATTGGAGCTATTCCACAAACATTAGTGTAAATGTAGGTTCCCTTAGCTACACAACCACCTCCGCTCTTGTGAATTAAGGCGGCGTATTTTAGTGCATCGAATATGCTCTCTATAGAGTCTTCTACTGGAATTACGAAGCAGGCCGACAATTGACCTAAGGGTGCACCTGCATTCATTAAGGTGGGAGAGTTTGGCAGGAAGTACTTGTTAACCATGATCTTGTAGAATGTATCTATGACGTCTTCGTAGAGCTCATCCCACTTCTCGTCAAGAAATCTGAGTAAGTCATTAAATGAAACCTTCATCTTACCCTCTTTGCCAAGCCTATTGTAAACTCTCTTCAGCATTTCGAAGTCATACTCGTTTATAACAGCCCTCTTAAGCTTATAAGTAGGCTCTTCGGCTTGCCTCTTAGGCTGCCTACCAGCCTTATCGTAAACTTCACTGTAGTAGAAAATGTCTACCAAGCCTACATGCCTAGCAACTCTCATGAACATTTGCTTTGGTGTTTCAATAACCTTGCCAGATTCGTCTTTAAGTAAATATCTATTCTTCAAGACTGTTACAGCGTTTACAGACAACTTCATGTCGTCAACTACGCCAAGCATCTTCTTAATTTCCCTAATTTCACTCCTCTGCTGCCTGTAGAGAATGTAAGCTTTAGCCACTTCATAGAGACCATTTTTAACAAGTACTTTCTCCACAATGTCTTGAATCTCCTCTACGTGAGGAATCTTCTTATCCCCAAATTCAGACTCCAAAATTGCGACAACTTCATCAGTTAGCTTTGCAGCTAACTTCCTAGAGCCTGTTCCAACAGACTCCATAGCCTTCCAAATAGCTCTCTCAATTCTTTCCCTATCGAAAGCTACAACTCTTCCATCTCTCTTGATGACTTTTGATACTTTAGAATGCACATTAATCACCACTCACAACTAATTCAATAATAGCTAAACTCTACTTCTAAGCTTTTTGTGCTTTCATGCCTAGCCAGCCGCCTAGCCTTCAGAAGCCTAGCCTTAATGGACTTCCAGTGCTTGCCAATCCAGTAAAGCTTACCACAATGACTACAAATCCAAAAGCGATCATTATCTGAAGGTATACTGAGTGAAGTTATCTTCAAAAACTCCTCTCGACTAATCGCCTTGAGCGGATGATTGCATACTGGGCATCGAGTATTTTCAAAGTCAACCTCAATTTTAATCAAGCCAATAGCAGCAAGTTGAGCTAAGTCCTCCTCTAAATTAGCTCCTCTAAGCATTAGAACCTCCACGCCAGCAAACTTAGCTCTCCTATACAATTCGAAGTCTTTAGTCAGCAATACTCGACAGCTGTTTTTGGCGAGTTCAACAAGTTTCTCATCAGACAAGTCCTTGCAGTATTCGACGTCATAGCCTAAGAGCCTAAGCCACCTAGCTAACTTGCCGAGCATGCCATCAGCAATAAACTTGCTTTGCCTTGACGACTCTCCCTGCAGGCTCAATCACCTCTCCGCGCTCAGCAACCAAAACGCCAGAAACGAAAGTAGCTATTGGCATGCCCACAACTCTAAACCCCTCAAATGGGCTGTACTTAGCCTTAGACTTAAAGGTTGCTGGATCAACAACGTACTCCCTACTTAAATCCAATATGACGATGTCAGCGTCGAATCCAGCTTCTATTCTACCCTTACCCTCCAACTTGAAAATGCGTGATGGAGACTCACACATCAGCTCCACCAACCTTCTAAGCGATATTCGCCCCATCGAAACAGCATTTAACATTAAGGGAAGAATTGTCTCCAGCCCAGGAATTCCAGGCCTAACATGCCAAACGTCGGTTGAAGACTTCTCCTCAATTGTGTGAGGAGCATGATCACTTGCAATCAAATCAACCAGACCATTAATCACTCCACCCCATAGAGCCTCCAAGTCCTCCTTGGACCGTAGAGGAGGCTCCATAACCGCAAAGCCACCGAACTTTTCTACAGCACTGGAAGTCAAGTATAAGTGGTGGGGAGTTACTTCACACGACGCATAAGCCCTATTATTCGAAATAATCCTCAACCCATCGCCCGTACTTACGTGAGCGAAGTGCACTTTTAACCCAACATGCCTAGCAATCTTAATTGCTCTTTCAATAGCTTTAACCTCAGCTTCAGGGGGATGGGATTTTAGGAAAGCATCAAAATCTCCAATACCGCGTCTCTTAAACTCCTCCTCAAATTCGGATACAGTTAAGCGATCCTCAGCATGAATCGAAACCGGAACTCCAAACTTCTTAACTTCATTAAAAGCCCCTTCAATTGCACTATCATCATCAACGTCCAGGGAGCCAATCTGCCTACTCAAATTCAACTTAAAGCCAACAGCGCCTACACGTACAATATCCCCAATTTCATCCAAATCTCTTGGAAAAGCACTGTAGAAGCCAACGTTAACGTATATCCTCCCATCAGCCAAAGCCATTCTTTTAAGTAGTGCATCTGCCGAGTCAGTAACTGGCCTATTGTTAGGCATGTCCAGAACCGTAGTTACGCCTCCAACAGCTGCAGCCATCGTTCCAGTTTCAAATGTCTCCTTGTACGAGAGCTCTTGATCCCTCAAATGAACATGAACGTCAATTACCCCGGGAATAGCAATTTTCCCTGGAAAACTGTGTCTTTTAATTGATGGAGGCATCACTCCCTCCTTGCCCACCTTAACTATCTTTCCAGAATCAATCGCTATTGAAGCCTCAACGAGTTCTCCCTTAAAGTAAACCTTGCAGCCACTGATAATTAGGTCGACAACCCCCAATTCAAGCACCACCTAAAGCCAAGAACTTTATGAAATCCCTCAACTGAACAACGCTCTTCAAATCACCCTTAAAGTCCGTAACCACCAGCCCCCTCAGTTGATTTTCAATAATCAATTTGGCTGCTTCACCTACGGTGGAGTCCTCCAAAACATGTGGAGGAGCGCGCCTCATAGCATCTGAAACAAAGAGGAATTTTATTCGCCTCCTCCTATGCTTCTCAGGCGTTCTCTCATGAAATAAGCGTAAAGCCTTGATCAAGTCCCAGTCCGACACTAAGCCAACTAATCGCCCATCATTATTTAAAACCGGCAAAGCCTGCAAACCACTCTCGATCATAGTAGCTCTTGCATGTAAAACTCTATCATCAGGTTTAAGCGCAACAAAATCACTTGAAGGAATAATTCTAACAGGAAAAGACTTGTCCAAGTAAAACTTTATCAAGTCCTCCTCAGTAACCAATCCAACCAGATCTCCACTATCGTCAACCACTGGCACTCCACAAACGTCTCCAAGGGCGATGAACTTAGCTGCTTCATAGATATCCGCATCAGGAGAAGTGGTCCGCAAATTGATGCTCATGACGCTAGAGGCATAAAGGCTCGAAAAGGACATAAGCCTAACTCTTTCGCTCCAAATGCGCTCTAAAACATTTCTCAAAGTAATTAATCCAATAAGCCTCTTTTCATCAGTTACGGCGATGCAACTAACACCTAAATCTTCCATCAAGTCCAGCACGTATGAAAGAGGCCTATCCTTATCGACTTGAGGCGGAGCTCTCATGTAATTCCTAACGAGGACCATGATGTCACCTCGAATCCATCTTCGCCATTGCCTTTACAATGTCAGTTTTAGTAATTATGCCAGTTAATTCTCCATCCGAATTCACAACCGGCAACCCGCTTATTCCATTTCTAATCATAATTTCAGCAGCCTTGGCCGAATCCTCATCTTCAAGAATCGTAATTGGGTTAGATGTCATCATATCAGCTACTATTGGAATTCTAAAAATCTTAACTACTCTACTCACTTTGCCCTCGCTAGCAATTGCCTTGACGAACTTCAACCGCCTAGGGTGAGTCGTTAATGTTATGAAAGTCAGATCCGTCTTTGTAATTACACCAATAGGCACTTTACCATCAACCACCACAACTCTACTTATGCCATGCTCCTTCATCAACCTACCAACCCTATAAACTGTGTGAGCAGGATTAACCGTAACGACAGGAGTAGACATTATATCTGAAACCTTGAAGTAACCAGAATAGTAAAGCGCATAAGCCCTAGTCAAGTCGGTCTTGGTAACTATTCCGAGAAGTCTGCCTGAACTATCAGTGACGGGCAAACCGCTAATCTTCCTCTTAACCATAATTCTAGCAGCATTCTTCAAGTAAGTTCTAGGTCCAATAGTTATTACTGGAGAAGACATAACCTCCTCCACCAATATTTCATCAATCGTCCTAGCAATCCTCCCTCCACTTTCCTCCCAAACCTTCATTGCAATGTTAGTTTCAGTTAAAATGCCAATAGGCTTTAGAGTTTCATCGACAACTACGAGCCTACTAATATCGTGGTGAAGCATTAAGTTTCTAGCCCTAGCAAGCGTGTCCTTAGGAGAAATGACGACTACTTGAGGAGTCATAACATCAGAAACTCTAAGTGTCAAAGTTAACCCCCACATCTATATGGTTTTTAGAGATTAAAGTGTAATGTTAAATTAATGTTTTAAGTAGACCTGCAATCCGGACAGAGGAAGCGTCCATCAACCTCCAATAAGGAGTCAGACCACTCCCCACATTCATCACAATATCCAGCTAGGAGCTCCTCACCCACGTAAGCGCTTTCAGGTTCAGATATCCTTGCAGATTCAATTAAAATTTCAATGATTTCCGGAGCTACCTTCAAAATGTCTCTCGCAGTGATTATTCCAACTAGCTTGCCTTCATCAATTACAACTAGCCTCCTAATGTTCTTCCTAGCCATAAGCCTTGCAGCTTCAGTTAGGCTCGTTTTAGGAGAAATAGTGATGAGCGGTGAAGACATTATCTCTGAAACTTTAACTTTAGATGGAACTCTACCTTCAGCGATTACTTGAATCGTCAAATCCCTCTCAGTTACAATGCCAATTGGACTGTTATCGCCGCTAGCAACTACAATTACACTTCCAATCTCATGATCCCTCATCAACTTAGCAACCACATCAACGGTAGTGCCCTGAGACACCGTAATTGGATTTTTAGTCATCACATCTTCAACGCGAATGCGCTCAACCCTTGGATACGGCAATTCAACACACCTTTACTGAAATAATATTTGAGCCCAGCTAAATAATACTTTACTTCTCCCTACTGGAGAGAATTCTAAATCCACCCTTCGGCATGAAACTAGCAATGCCTGAAATAGAAAGCTTCTTCAAGCACGCTCTAACAGCTTCATCGCAATCATCCATAAGTAAATGCTTAACCTTCTTAGCAGCAACATCCCTACTAATAGAGCCCGGAGCAAGAACCACAAACTTTGAAGCCATCTTCCTAATTGCACTTGGAGGGCCGGCGACCAGCTGAGCAGCATCACCCTCAAATTTAATTCCAATAGCAACTCTCAATGGAATGTCATGCAAGTAGTTGCGCTTCCCATACACCATAAATGCGCCCCTAGCCAAGTACTCGCCCGACGGAGGCCTTTTAGAAACTTGACTTCCATAAACCCAGTATGCTGAAGCAGCTTCCAAACCAGCAGTCCAAGCTCTGGAGTATGAAACTGCCAGTTGAGCAGCCTCCATAAGAGTCTGATTTGGTACAGGCTTACCCTCACACTTTACAATTACGGCCGGGCCGCCATGAATGTCTGCATGAATAAAAATGTCATCAGGTTTCATCCACTTCCTAACTAGCGCTTCATTCTGAGATGCATCTCTCCCACCAACAACCAGAAATTCATCAGATGAAATAAACCACCTAAAGTTCTCATACCACTTCCTCTTCCTGACAACTCCAATAACCTTAACCGGCTTAACTACAGCCTTCTTCAAGGCCTTTTCAACTTCAGATTCAATCTTCAATCTAACCTCCTCGATAGCAGCTCTAGCTCTCTCAGCCCTCCTAGAAAGATCCTTAGCCTCATCATAGAAAGCCGATGCATTAGCAGCAGCCGATTTAAGCACATTAAGCGGCAAAACTTCATCGCCAAACTTCAAATACAGCATCCTACTCTTAGGGTCAAAATCAATAATTGCACGAGCCAACATTTCATCTTCAATTTCGGAAATTCTTTCAGCAACCTCACCCCATGAAAATCCCGACCTCACGAGATCATTAACCAAGCTGATGGCTCTCTGAGCTAAATCCAAGTTTCTCATTATAAGATCAGCCCAAACCCTAAACTTTAAAGCCTCAGACTCAAGCTCCGAAAGCCTTTTCAACTGCCTATCCAAAATAACTTTAAACTTCCCCTCAACCTCCCTCCGCACCTTAGCCCTTAACTCATTCTCCTCAAATTTCACTAGCCTACTAAAGTACTCATCTAGAGCTTCATTGAAGCTCTCGAAGTACTCTGCCTTAAACCCATCATATAATTTAAAGTCTATTGGCGTAACTGAAACTATGCTGCCATCGTCATCCAATATTATTTGGGGATTTAAGCTGCCCTCCCTAATTGAATTCACCATATCTAGAAATTCGCATAAAATTAATTCAACTTCATCATCACTGAGCAACTTAGCTTTCCGACCCCTATCAATATTAGCTCTTGCACAAACTTCCTCAGCAAGCTCTCCTGAGAGATTTAATAATCTAGTTAAAGCCTGAACCACATTACCTCTAAAGCTTTTGAAGCTCTCTAAAATAGCCGACTTCTGCGCCTCAAGGGGATTTAAACCTCTAAGAGGAGGAAAAGCGTATAATTCACCTGGAATTAAGCTCCTATCCCTCATCCTCAAACGCTTAAGTGCAGCGCGAATTCTAAGAGAGCTGTCGGCTACGATCAAATTCCCATTGCCAACCAGCTCCAAAATGAGAAGTAAGTGACCATCCATTTTGGTATTAACTTTAATAATGAGAACCCTATCAAAGTCGTATTGATTGAGCTCAACCACCCTCATCCTATTAAAATTCTTCCTGATAAACGTGCAGAGCGGCGAGGGCATCCTAGGCTTCTCAAAGTCAAACTTCGTTAGATGAATTCTCCGGCCGGCTTCAAACACCAAGTTTAGAGTTTCCTCACCTCTAAACTTGAATAGGAAGAAGTTCTCAGACAAGTGATACGCGTTGTTAAAGTAGGAGCTTATAAGCTTAGGCTTCAACTCCTCCGCAACGCACATCAAGTCTAAGGCATTCATCTCCCGCTTAACCTTAAAGTTCACAGCTCTTCACCAGCGATAAGCTTATGAGAATGGTATAATCACGTAAATTTAAGCGCTATGGATGGTGAATGGATGAACCCCGCAACCAAAGTTTATCTGCTTAGAGGAATTCTAGGACTCATCGCCTCAACCATATGCATAGCCCTTAACTTAACTGGAACTCTAGGATTAGCAGTAGGAATATTCCTCTACGGATTCTCATTTCCAATCATGAAGCACGTAATGAAGCTGAGCGAATTGGACTTCAAAGGGCCAGAAGAAATATACTTCAACGGCTTAGCGCCATTCCTCGCACTATGGATAATTCCATGGGTAATAATCTACAACTTCCTCTACGCTGCAAAGCCATAAACTAAAAATCTTTTCTAAAAGTACTGCACTTGATAAGCAATTCTTCATCCTCGACTATTTCATTAGACTTCAAATACTCGATCAATCCAGGAGCTACTAGAGGGGAGCCATCAACAAGAGGGTAAGCGTAGGGGAGGTAAATTTCATGGTGCTCTCCATCTTTAATTGTAAATCCAACTTGAATGGGAACTTCACTTAATTCCGCTCCCCCATAAACTTTAAGAGCAACGTAAACTGCCCCATCAATGGAAAATTGATGGGGGCCAAGGCTCCTGGCAACGCACATAGGAAGCCTACTCGTCAAGAAATACCTCGTCCTACTCCTAGGAGGATAATCACCCAATATCCCGCCAACAATAACTCCACGCCTACAACTAAAATCCCGCCGACAAAGAAGCGCGGGAGAATTTGGATCCAAAATTATGAAATCATCATGGCTAAAAACCCCTTCTCCAATTAACTCCACAACGCTATTCCTCTCAACCCTCCCAAGCTCGCTAAGCTTCTCACATTCCCAATCACCTCTAACATTAGTGAAAATCAGATTATCCCAGCCGACCATTTGAGAAACATGCCGGTACTCCAGCCAAAGCCACCTACTTAGAAACGGCTCCAAATGCTCTATAACAACCTCCATTCACCTTACACCCTTCATGGACTTCTTAACTTGAATTATGGTATCTATGATCGTGAGCCAAGCATGAAGAAAGCCGGCCTCGAAGTCATCGATATTCTCCCTAGCCAAATCCTTCACAATAGACTCCCTCATCCCAGCAAGAGAATTTAAATCAGCATTTCTAACTTTCCAAAAGAAAGTTATCGGCGCTCCCTCCCTGCCAGCTGCAATCATCCCCCTCGCAGCAACATAGCAGCCTTCACCCCAAACGCCCCTCCTCCTAATCTCATCTTTAACCTCATTTAGAAGCCTCTCAGCAGCACTATAATTTTCAAAGTACGAGTAGCGAGCTAATGTAGCTATGTGCTTTAGCACTGCCCTCCTACTCCTACTAATTATAGGCATCAAGCCACCCCATACAGGCAAGCACTTAATTTCCCATTAACTTTGAGCAGCATAACGTAATTAAATTATTTTCTTAATACTTTGTGCGGTGGAAGGCAATGACCACAGCGGAGCTGAAGGCCTTCTTCAACCCCAAAAGCATAGCCGTGATAGGCGCATCAAGAAATCCAGCTAAAATAGGATACCAACTGCTAAGGTCAATAATATTAGCCGGATACGAAGGGCCAGTTTACCCAGTAAACCCCAAAGCCAACGAAATAATGGGCCTAAAAGCATATCCAAGCGTGCTTGAAATCAAAGACGAAGTCGACCTCGCAGTCATAGCAGTACCAGCAAAGATAGTTCCAAAGATAGCTGAGGAATGCGGCAGGAAAGGCGTGAAATGCATCATAGTAATTTCAGGGGGATTCAAGGAAGTAGGAGAGGAAGGAGCTAAACTCGAAGAGGAAGTCGTGAAAATCGTTAAGAAGTACAACATGAGGTTGATGGGGCCGAACTGCATAGGAGTATATGATCCCCACACCAAAGTAGACACGCTCTTCCTACCGCCCGAGAGGGCTTTAAGGCCAAAAGCTGGAAAAATAGCATTCATCTCGCAGAGCGGAGCAATGGGAGTAGCATTTCTAGATTGGCTAGCCATGGAGGAAATTGGAATAAGCGCCTTCATAAGCTATGGAAATAAGGCGGACGTCGACGAGATCGACCTGCTGGAATACCTGATGGAAGACGAGCAGACAAGAGTAATAACTATGTACATTGAAGAAATAAGCAAAGGCAGAGAGTTCATAGAAGTCGCAAGAAAGGTCTCAATGAAAAAGCCGATAGTAGCCATTAAAGCTGGAAGAACCCAAGCCGGAGCAAAAGCAGTATCATCCCACACAGGCGCACTAGCAGGCAAAGATGAAATCATACAAGCAGCATTCAAGAAAGCAGGCATAATAAGAGCATACGAAACCCACGAGCTATTCGACTACGCAAGAGCCCTTGCCGCAGAGAAAATCGCGTGGGGAGATAATATTGCAATAGTAACGGATGGAGGAGGAGCAGGAGTGATGGCAACGGACAAGCTAACGGACAAAACTCGCGGAGCCGGACTAAAATTAGCAAAGCTCAGCGAGGAAACAATTGAAAAGCTCAAGGAAATATTACCTCCATACGCCATACCTCACAACCCAGTGGACCTAACTGGAAATGCAACGCCAGAAATGTACAGGGAAGCCCTAGAAGTAGTTTCCAAGGATGAAGGAGTAGATGGAATAGTAACCATAGTCCTAATACACCCCCCGGGAATGAATGAAAAAATCGTGGACGAAGTAAGCAAGGTATTTGAAAAGTCGGATAAACCAATGCTAATTGCAGCTACAGGTGGGCCGCCAACCCAAAAAGTACTACTTGAATTCCAGAGGAGAGGCATTCCATCATACCCTGAAGTTGAAAGAGCAGTAAAAGCCATGGCAGCACTAGTCGAGAGAGGCAAATTTTTAAGAAAAACTATTTTTAAAACTTGAGTTTAACTTCATTAACGCTTATATTATGAAAAAAGGCATAATAAATTTGAATGCTCAGGAGGTCATTTAGTTGAAAGCCAGAGTAGCCTTTGAAACTAAGCAATACGTGATTGTACTGACAGATGAAAAGTTGGAAGTCGACTTAAAGGAAGGACCTAAGGCATTTCTGGAATACATGGTTGAAGAGCATAAGAGCCTTGAAAGAATATTGGGATGGGCTATGAAGCACTTATTCCCAAAAGACATATACGTTGAAAATATTGAGAGGGCATACCTAACACCGGAAGGAGAAGTAGTAGTTGAAGAAAAAACCCCCGAAGGAACAAAGGCAATCAAAATCCCAGAGCTAACAAAGGAGCAGGGAGAAATACTAGTAGATGCGATCAAAAAGTTGCTGGAAGAAAAGGGAAAGTAGCATAAGTCCACCCTCCAATTTCATTTTTATTTTACATTTCCACCATTTTTATCCGGCCTCCTCAACGACAATGGGCATTTAGAAGGCAAGCTAGCGTTAAAGAAATCAGCATACTTTAGAAGAGTTGAGCAGTACTTGTAACGTGAAATAAGTTCACAGTAATTGCTGCAGCTTAGCATTGCCAAGTCAACTAGGGAGGCCAAGTCACGCATTGAGACAAGCATTGGAGAGCCGTCAATCACGTGGCCGCACTTCAGACACTCATAATTTCCATCAACAAAAACAAGCTTCTCACCACAGTAGGGGCACTTCAAAGTAAATGGAGGCTTAGGAATCCTGCGCTTAGGAGGAAAAATTATTGGAGCAACAAAACTCGCAATGGATAAAGCCAACATAATCAAACCAACATAATACGCATAGCTTGGACTACCAACCCCACTTGAAACCCTAATTTCATAATCAACATAAACTATCAAGTAAACCCCCACAACCCCCAGCAGGGCTGCAAACACCAAGCTGAAGCGCCTAACACCCACCCTACTTAAAATCCAACCGCTCAATCAGCACACCATCAGATACTCACACAAATGTCCTATATAAAGGAATTAGCTCAACATAATATCCACTCATTCCAAATAAATGCAAAGAAAAGGGGAGTTTTAGCCGCCGCCCCTAAGTTGGGGTTGGCGGAGGAACTACCGCTACCCGCCGCCTCCTCCAAGCGTAGTACTCGTAAGCCACTAAGTAGACTATGATTGCAACCACTATTGGCAGGAGCACTACCTCGCCGAAGAACTCGGCAGTTCTAAATGGCCTGCCAAGAATCGTTGCAAATACGTCTAACCTGAACTCCTCGGTCATATCTCCAGTCAATGTTATTGACTTCTCATCTTCAATGCCTCTGTAATTGACGTGAATCGTGTAGCTTCCCTCTGGAAGCTCAACGGTAACTACACCTGACTCGTCAGTGACGACCTCCATCTCCACCGGCGAAATCGTCACAGTTGATGGGCCGAGGCCCTGCCCTCTAGCTCCCTTAACAACCACCGTTAACAGGTAGACGTTGGTTGAAGTGAAGTAGTATGTTCCAGTCTTATCGACATCTACAGAGTTTGGAGACACCGTTATTGGGCGGCCCATCCAAGTTACACTTACAACCTCCAGCGTACCAACTGGCACCTGCGTGAACAGTATCTCGCCGTTCTGGTCGGTTGTAGCTGAGTGCTCAGTGCCGTCCGGATACTTGACAGTGACGTCGGCAGCAGTCATAATTGTTCCTCTCTTAGTCTTTAAGTTGAACATCACGTCGTAGACCCTGCACTTAATTGGAAGCTCGACAATGTTCTTGTCAATGGTCATCTTGTAGTCGGTCAAGATGTCTATAACGCCATCAGTCCACTTCGCAGAAAGTATGTAGTCGCCCTTTGGCACGAGCAGAGCAGTGAACGTTCCGTCAACGCCAGTGTTGCCGCTAATCATGTAGTCAATGTCTCCTGCACCCACAAACGTGTAGAACACTCCCTTCAAAGGCCTGTTAACGTCGTCGGTCAGCTTGATCGTCACATCATACACATCAGTGAATGCAGTGTAGAACACAGTTGGCGAAACAATCTTGTACTCGGTCATCTCCTTCTCATAGCTGTCATAAACGTTTACACCTAGCCATTGGGTCCTAATAGTATACTTGCCATCATCTGCTGCAAATGGCAGGTATACATAGCCATGCTCGTCGACCCAGCCGAATGCTGCAACTGTGCCAGCGTCAGCATCACCGTAAGCTCTATACCTAACAGCATATACTAATGCCCTCTTGACAGTTCCGAAATCATGATATAGCGGCCTACCGGTTGAACTTAGCATTTGGACACCAATGTAATAATCAAATGTTAGTTGTACTTGATGATCATCAGCTTTACCCTCTTCAGCTAACTCTTTTACATCGACAGGTTTGTTAGCTTTTACGTCATCAGCGATCTTTGTCTTATTATAGATAGCTGATGGTAATTCGTCAGGCTTCGGCTCGTAGTAAGCCTTAAACAGGTACTTAGTTTCATTACCCCAGAATACTGTATCATCAAATCTTGCAACACCATTCTCATTAGTTGTAGATGAAGCTACGAATACATTAGCAGTGTCGCTTAGCGGAGATGTCCAATACACTTTAACCGTGTAACCTGCAAGTCCTTCGCCGCGCCAGTCTTTTACAACTGCAGTCATATTGTAAGCTGCTAACTTAAAGTCGAATACCCTCGTAACGTTGTCATATGACCATACTTCGCCCCAACTAAACGGCATGAAGCCAGTGAAATTGTATACGCCATAGTCACTCCAGTATGGCAAATCCTTAACCACTGGTTTGTCTTTGAATGTGCTTGAGCCATTAATGAATTCTCCACTCGTTGTCAAACAGCCAACTGTAACATTTTCAGTTCCCGCTGGAGCATCCTTGGTTGTACCTGCAATAGTGTTAATAGTTATAGTGATTGGAGTTCCATTTACATCCTTTATACTCCAAACTGGTATGTAAACAAGTGTTTCATCTGGAACTATTATCGTTATATTGTATACGTAAGCGTTCTCTCCTCTCGAGTAATCGTTGCCGCTGAATATTATAGCATATGCTTTGTCTTCAGGAATTACATTGCGATAATCTTCTGATGCATTTAGCCATGTCATGTTCAGCCCTAACCATGATACGTTGATCATTAAGTTGTAACTGTTAATTATTTTGCTGTGTTTCCAGTCATATAGCTCAAATGTTACTGGGTATACTCTCATTTGTGCAGTTGCTACTGGATTTACAACGTCTGGGTCAGTTACTAATGGAACATGGACAGATCCTGTTCCGTTAAATACTCTTACTCCTGCCCAATATATTTCAAAGGTGTAGTTTTGTCCTCCAACGAAAAGGTGACTTCCATTTATGCTATAGAACATTATTGAGTTATAAGCAGTAGTATTTCCGTAGGCTTCCTCGAAGTCGTGTACTGCTATTGATGCGTTTGCGTAGGGTAGGACTTCTGGCATTTCATTTCCAGTTATGTCGAGTAATTTGAGTATAAAGTCATAGATGTATACGTGGTGTGTTCCGGTATAGTTTTCTGCAGCTAATGTGAGCTTGTTTTCATATGGACCTACATATACATTGTCTTTGCCGCCGAAGTGCTTGTGCTTATCCTCGTGTGTATATGCTTTAATGGTTATTTCTATTCCTGCTGGTATTTGTGTGAAGTTTGCCCAACCATAGCCGTTTGTTGTGTTCCAGTCTTCGGTCCAAGTGCCAGTGTCGCCAGTTATTGTTGCGTTTCCTTCCCAGCTTAGCGTGACATTTATGCCTGCAATGCCATAGTCGTCAGTTCCCCACTTGACCATCCGTAGCTTAGCGTCTACGAAAGCGAACTTGAATGCAACTGCCTCGTAAATGTTGTCAGTTACATTGAATATGTCTGACATTCCATATGGCTTGACATGTAGGTTCTTGTATACTACACCTACATGCCAAACGCCACCTGGTACCTGTATTAAGGTCAATGTGCCTGTTGCAGTAGCTGGAACTGTTGAGACTGCTCCAGATGGGTGTTCTAGAACTACTACTGCATTTGGAAGTGGGTTACCATTTAGGTCAACCACTGTTAGGTGAGCATCATATACTTCACATACTAAATTGTAGGTTATTATTTGGTCATAATCATCTTTGACAATTTCTTCATCAACGTAGAAGTCAACCGCTCCATAAGTTGTGGAGGCATTTTCAACTGTAAATGTTACGGACTTAACTTTAACCCATGATGCTGGATCCTCTGGAGTTATTGACCAGTAAACTTCAATTTTAGTATCACCGAATGGAATGTAACCTGCAGCCTTTCTTCCTGTTAAAGTCACATATTTACTAGTTGGAGGATCTTCAGATACTAATGGTGGCAGTTGGATGAGGCCTTCAGACTCATCGCTTCTAGTGTTAAATGATATGAGGTTTGGCCATGTAATTACAACTTTAGCGTTTAGTAGTTTGCCTGCAGTTGGTCTTTTATCGAGTAAAGTTACATTAAATGGCACTAGCTGGCAATATACTTTTAATCCGTCATCGCTGTAATCAGATGGGTCATCAAGTATTGTTGTATTTACTTGAATCTCGTGTGTTAGCCAGTATACAGTTAATACTGACGGTACATTTGGATATTGATCTATTGAAACTTCGCCATTTTCAGTTGCTAATGCTGTTGCCAATAATTTTTCTGGATTTTCCTTATCGTTTAGTGAAACTTTCACTATGCTGTATCCTGACGTTGTTGATTTTAGTGGATTTCCTAACCAGTCGTATAGCGTTATGTATAGTGGATAAACATCTGTGGAAACGTTGAAGTATCCAACACCTTCACTTGGAATTTCGATGTCTGCCTCTGCACCCACTTCAGTTGGCTTGGATATCTTAAGTATAACGGCGTCTTCTTTAATGTCCCCTTCTGGAGAATATCCTTCTACAATTGTGCCGTCGAACTTATTTACATCCCGCAGTACAAGGTACTCATAGTCCCAGTATACTTTTAATGTCCAATTGCCTTTTGACCAACTTACATCAATTGGTATTCGAGCAGTTAGATTTAATGACTGATCGTCAGATACCAGATATCCGGATACAGAATATATCTTGTCTGTGTAATTGTAGTAGAATGTTACTTTATGATACTTTAGCGTTCTATCGCCGTAGTCTGTTGCTGTGAGGTTAACCTCCCAGACAGACGTATAAATGTTCGTTTCATTAATATTTGATAGTTCATTCCCATAGATGGTGCTGTTTTCATAAACTGTAAAAGCGTCAGTATAGGCTGGATCCCATTTCACTGTCATATTATACTTTGTACTAGTAGTATCTAGAAGTCCAGGAAGAGTTACATTCAGCCAACCTTTCTCGTTAGTCCTACCCGTGAATAGTATATAATGCTCATCCGCTTCGCCCGTTATATTCCAAACTTCCACGTATGCATTTTCAAGGGGTTTACCTGCTTGGTCAACGAAACACAATGCTAATAGCACTTCTTCGTCTTGTGCCTTCACAGTTGCAGCTGGTAATACGATTAGTATGCATGCTATTATGAGGAGGGCGGCGGTGTATTTTATGGCTTTATTCAATCCTCTTCTTCCTCCCGAATGGCATTTCATCTCATGCTGTTGTTTTACCTTTATACAGTAGGGAACTTTTAAGATTTATGAGGTTCTAGATTTCTAGAACTTTTGTTAAGGATGTTCAAATAAATTAGAATTTAGTTAATTGCGGTTAATTTCCATTGCTTTAATGCTTTTCTTTGCCAAGTGATTGCGGCACGAAATATTAATTTAATAATTCTGCGTTGCCATCTAACTTGGTGACGGTGTTGGCTAGGGTTGTTGAAGTTATTGGGCTTCAGACCATTCCCGACGTGAAGGCTGGTGATGACGTTGCTAAGTTCATTGTTGAGGCTGCCGAGCGTGAGGGCGTTGGCATTAAGGATGGCGATATAATTGTGGTTACTCATAAGATTATTAGTAAGGCTAATGGGCTTATAGTTGATCTCAGCACCGTTGAGCCTTCCCCGAGGGCTGTGGAGATTGCTGAGAGGACTGGTAAGGATCCGCGATTTGTTGAGTTGATTTTGAGGGAGGCCAAGCGCATACTCGCAGTTAAGCCGCCGTATATCATTACTGAAACGCGGTTTGGTCATATTTGTCTCAACGCAGGCATTGACAGGTCGAATGTTTGTGGTAGGGAGGACATCTGCGCTTTGCTACCTAGGGACCCTGATGCTGAGGCGGCTAAGATTAGGGAGAAGATCATGAAGTTAACTGGAAAGAAGGTTGCTGTGATAATTAGTGACACCTATAGCAGGCCTCATCGATATGCTCAAATTGACATGGCCATCGGCGTGGCTGGGATGAAGCCAGTTAGGGATTATAAGCGTAAAGTAGATGCTTACGGCTACACGCTTAGGTTTAAGATGCAGGCTGTGGCGGATGAGCTTGCAGCTGCCGCAGAGCTTGTAATTGGGCAGACTACTGAGAAAATTCCAGTTGCAATCATTAGAGGCTACGAGTATGAGATGGATGAGGAGGGCTGCGCTAAGAGGATGAGCTTAATTAAGCTTGGATTTAGAGACATCTTTGAGGGAGTAAAGTTAATACCTGAAACGCCGGGTTTAGCGAGGAGAGCGCAGTAGTTTAATTTGAGGTGCAACCTTGTACAGCATGGATCCAGTGGACGTTCTCATAGTTGCCGAGAAGCCTTCGGTTGCAGAGGCATTTGCAAAAGCGCTTGCTGGCAGAAATTACGTTGAAAGCCGCATTAAGGGCATAAAGGTATTTAGATTTAAGCTTAATGGCAAGCGGTGGGCTTCCATAGGACTTAAGGGGCACCTATTCAACTTCGATTTTGAAAAGCAGTTTAATTCTTGGAGGCGCGTGGACCCAAAAGTGCTTTTCTTCACCAATCCAATTAGGGTGGTGGAGCCCACATCGAGAAGATATCTTGAAGCTTTGAAGGAAATTGCTAGGCATGCTGAGCTAATTTACCTAGCGCTCGACGCAGACACTGAGGGAGAGAGCATAGCATTTGAAGTTATGGATGTTGTGAGGTCGGTAAATCCATATGCTGAATTCAAGCGGCTATGGTTTAACTCGACAGTTCCCGAGGAACTTAGGAGAGCCATTAGCAACCCTCAATCGCCGAACAGGCTTTTAGCTGAAAAGTGCTTTGCCAGAATGATCGTTGATCTGACGATTGGAGCAGCATTCACTAGATTCATAACAAGAGCAGTTGAAAAGAAAAGTCCAAGAGCACTTCCATTCGGGCACTTCCTAAGCTACGGGCCATGCCAAAGCCCCACGCTATTCCTCGTAGTTCAGAGAGCGTGGGAAAGGGAGAAGTTTAAGCCGGAAAAGTTCTACGTGATCAAAGCTAAAGTCGAAATTTACGGAGCAATCTTCGAAGCAGAGCACGCTAAAGGTCAAATTAAGAGTAAAAGCGAAGCTGACGCAATATACTCTAAAATTAAAGGTGCGAAATACGCGACAGTAGAGAAGTTCAGGGCTACTAGGAGGGAGAAGAAGCCTCCAATACCACTAACAACCCTGGAACTTGAAAGCAGAGCAAGCAAATATCTAAACATTAGAGCGAAGCAAGCTCTAGATGTAGCTGAAGAGCTTTACAGGCATGGATACATAAGCTACCCGAGAACTGAAACCGAAATCTACAGCCCAAAGCTAAACTTGAAGGGCAAGGTTGAAATGCTCGCCAAGCACCCAATCTACGGAGATTACGCTCAAAAAATACTCAATGAAGGAAAAATTCGGCCAACGCGTGGAACTAGAGATGATAAGGCACATCCTCCAATCCACCCAACAAGAGCGGCTGGGAAGGACGAGATCGTCAGGAGATTTGGAAGCCGAGGCTGGAGAATTTACGACTTAATTGTAAGGCACTTTCTAGCCACGCTAAGCAGCCCTGCAACCATAGAGAGCAGAAGGGCGGACCTAAACATTAATGGAGAGAAGTTCATCATCAGAGGATTAACAGTAGCTGATGAAGGCTACCTCAAAATATATCCGTTCGAAAAGCCCAAGGAAGACTACCTACCAGAGCTTGAAAAAGGAAATGAGCTGAAGGTAATTAGCATTGAAGTTAAAGAGGGAGAAACAAGTCCACCGCCATTCCTGTCAGAGGCGGAGCTTCTAAAGCTCATGGATAAGTACGGAATAGGCACAGATGCAACCAAGCAAGACCACATACACACGAACATAAAGCGAGGATACTTCTACATTGAAAAAAAGAGATGCATACCCACACCACTCGGAAAAACGCTGATCGAAGCACTATACAAAACGGTTCCTGAAGTCGTTAAACCCGAAGTCAGAGGATTCATGGAGAAAATGTTCAGTGAAATAGCATTAGGTAAGAGAAGCATGAACGAAGTCGTTGAAAGTGCAAGAAAATACTTTCTAGAAAAATATGAAATATTGAGGGAGCACGAAGGCGAATTAGCACTTAAAGTCACTCCATCAATAAGCGAAAGCATAGCAATAGCTCGCAAAAGCATAAGACGCGGAAGAAGGAGATGGAGAAGGCGTAGGAGAAAGTAACTCGCTTATTAAGTTGATAGCACTTTCCAAAATAACAATACGTTAGAGTTAAATAATTCTCAAATTGAAATTTTCAAGGCAAGTCCAAGCGCATTGGAGGTGGTTCAACTCGCCAGAATATGATGCTGTGATAGTCGGCGCAGGCATCTTAGGATTATCAACCGCATATCACATTAAGAGAAGGCTTCCCGAAGGAAAAATCCTTGTTATAGACAAGCTAAGCGGCCCAGGCCGTGGAAATACTGCTAAAAGTGCCGGAATGTTTAGGTGCTTCTTCTACTCTCGAACCAACTTCTACCTAGCCGACTCATCAATAGAATTTTATAGGCACGTCCAGGAAAGCGGGTTCAACCTAGGATTAAAATGGATAGGGTACCTCTGGCTTTTCAGCGAAGATCAGTTCAAAAAGCTAAAGCCAATTTTAAGTGAAATGGAAAAGCGAGGAGCAGAATATAGAATTTACAGCAGAGAAGAGCTGGAAAACAAGCTTGAATTAAACGTCAAAGCAGCTGAAACTGAAGAAGGAAAGTTCATGAACCTAGAGAACGTAGAGTTAGGGCTGTTCGTACCTAAAGCTGGAAAAATCGACGTTGACAGGCTGGTGGAATATTATGAAACCGAATTTAAGCGAATGGGCGGAGAAGTGCGCTATGGAGTAACCGCTGAAGAGATAGTTGTAGAGCCGAAAGTTAAGCTAGAAATTCCAGGTGAACCGCACTTCTGGCAGGAATGCAGGGTTGTGGGAGTTAAAGCGAATGGAAAGCTAATTAGAGCTAAGAAAACCATAGTTGCAGCAGGGGTGTGGGCAAGCAAGCTCCTCAACCCAATAGGAGTAGATTCATACTCAAAGCCCAAGAAAAGGCAAATTTTCGTGATAAAAGCCGATCGAGAAGAACTTAAAAAGCTAATTCGCAGCAAGGGATTCAACAAGTACAACTCAATGCCATTCACAATACTACCCAACCCAAGGGTCTTCATTAAGCCCGACCTTGACGAAGAAACCTTCTGGCTAGGCTATGCCGACGACTTCAACAGGCCATTCAAATTAGAGGAGGACCCGCAGCCAGAGGATAACTACTACAGATACGGCATTTACCCAGTTCTAACAGCCTACTTCCCCCAATTCACTGGAACCCAGCTAATCAACGCTTGGGCCGGCCAATACGCAATAAACACCCTAGACCACCAGCCAGTAGTATTCGAGGAAAACAGCTTAATCGTCGTCGGAGCAGCTAGTGGAAGCGGAATAATGAAGGCAGACGCCATAGGAAGAATAGCAGCGGCAGTTTACTTCGAAGAAGAGGAAGCCGAGCTGTATGGAGAGAGGTGGTTCAAGGTAAGCGACCTAGGAATAAAGGAGAGGCAAATCGAAGTAGAGAAATTCGTGATTTAAATTCAGCCTCAGGAGACCGTCGTGTCTTCACAGCTCAAGTAGTCTCTTCCATCATCATCGGCAACATAAATATTGCAAAGCACGGTAATAACTTTAGCTGAGAAAGAGGGTTAGACGTTGTCTAATAATAGTGTCAACATTATTATTAGGTTAATTAAGGAGGCCTACGAGGCCCTCTTCGAAGCCTGGGAGGCCCTAAGAAGAGGCGAAAATCAAAAAGCAGTTAGAATGTCCATAAAGACAATTGAAAAATCAGTTAACGCCGTCAAAATAACGCTAAGAGGGGTCCTCGGGGCAAGCGGAAACCTGATGGAAAGCGCGGACACCATAATAAAAGCTATGGAAGGAATTAAGAGCTTGGAAAAAAGGAGGTTAGCGAGAGTACACCTGATAGAGGCTTTATGGTTAAACCCCAAGGTAATTCAAATTTGTGAACAAGGCATGTATGACCTCAAGCCTAAAAACATCTTGAAGGAATTGGAAGCTAGAGCTGCTGTTGAACATGCATCAGAAGTATATTACTGGGCCGACTCAGTAACTTTCAAGCTGGTTAGGAAGAAAACTTGAAAGTGTCATCGACGCTGTTTCCTTGTGAAGGGAAGCGGCCTCATGAAAATCTCTGGCAGCACAAACCACGCTCCACTGGCGAGCAGTATGCATAGCGCCCAATCGTAGAGGGTTAATGGAACGGTGTCAAAGATCAGCTGCATGGGTGGGGCGTAAACTAGCATTATGGTTAACAGTATACCTACAACGTCCGCAATAACCAGTGCCTTATTTGTCAGGAAGCCTATACGGTACACCGAGTGCTTTTCAGACCTACAGTTGAAAACAACGAAAAGCTCAAAGAGCACTGCCTGGACAAAGGCAAGAGTCCTAGCCTCAACTACGCTATCCTTAAGCAAGTACATTCCAAGAAGGTAAGCTGCCATGGTGCCAACGAATTGAAGCAAAGCTGAAACCAATATGAACAGCTCCATTCCGCTCAAGATTCCCTCTCTAGGGCTTCTCGGAGGGCGCTCCATTATGTCCTCGTCAGGCGGATCTACGCCCAATGCTACGGCTGGACCCCCATCAGTAACAAGGTTTAGCCATAAAATCTGGAGAGGAAGCAAGGCAGGCGGCAAACCAGCAAGTATGCATGTGGTTATTACAGCTATCTCATCGAAGTTGCATGCCAATAGGAATCTTACGAACTTCCTAATATTATCGTAAATTGCCCTCCCATCCCTCACAGCCCTCACTATCGTTGCAAAATTGTCGTCAGCCAAAATCATGTCAGAGGCTTCCTTGGCTACATCCGTACCCTTAATGCCCATAGCAACTCCAATGTCAGCCAGCTTGAGGGCTGGAGCATCATTAACTCCATCGCCGGTCATCGCAACTACGTGGCCTCTCCTCTTAAGAGCTCTAACAATTCTAACTTTATGCTCCGGCGAAACCCTCGCGAAAATCGGCACCTTCTCAACATTTTCAGTCAATTCCTCATCCGACATTTTATCGAGGTCAGCTCCAGTTAAGACCTTGAAGTTATCGCCCTCAACCAAGCCGATCTCCTTAGCAACTGCAATTGCAGTAAGCTTATGATCTCCAGTTATCATCACAACTCTTATTCCGGCTTTCCTGCACTGCTTAATAGCATCCTTAACCTCATCCCTTGGAGGGTCGATCATTCCAGCTAAGCCCACGAAAACAAGCTCGGTTTCAACCTGATCCGACTCAATAAACTCGAATTGAGCTGGAAGCTCCCTATAAGCCATCGCTAAAACTCTCAATGCGCCCTCAGCCATCTCCCTAAAGATTCTCAGAATCCTCTCCTTATCAGCGTCGGTTATAGGCCTAACGGAGCCATTTTCAAAAATGAATTTCGACCTTTCAAGTATAACTTCAGGCGCTCCCTTAACGTAAGCTATGAGCTTGCCATCCCTACTTTCATGGATAGTAGTCATCCTCTTCCTGCTCGACTCGAAGGGAATTTCATGTCTTTTAGGGTATTCTTTCAATAGCCTGTGCTTCCAAAGCCCAGCCTTGGCTGCAGCAACCACAAGCGCGCCCTCAGTTGGATCTCCGAGAACCTTCCACTCCCCATTCTCCTTAACCAGATCAGCGTGACTGCAAAGAAGCCCAATTCTAAGCAGAAGCTCCAAATGCGGATCTTCAAGCGGATTCACATTTACTCCATCAACGAGAAATTCGCCCTCAACTTGATATCCAGCCCCAGTAACCTCAACGAGCTTACCATTAACGTAAATTTTCCTTACAGTCATTTCATTCTTAGTCATCGTTCCAGTCTTATCAGCGCAAATAACGGTTGTGCAGCCTAGAGTTTCAACTGAGGCCAGCCTCCTAACAATGGCATTCCTCTTAGCCATGTCCTTAACTCCAAGAGCAAGCGTGATTGTAACTACTGCAGGCAAGCCCTCTGGAACAGCCGAAACAGCCAATCCAACGGAGGTCATAAACATTAGAATGGGGTCGACCCGCCTGAATAAGCCTAAAGCGAAAGTGACGATGCACAAAATGATGATTAAAGCTCCAATGCGCTTTCCAAATTGATTCAACTTGCGCATTAAGGGAGTTTCTTCCTTCTCAACCTCCTGAACCATAGCTGCAATCTTACCCATCTCAGTGTTCATTCCAGTTGAAACCACAACGGCCTCGCCATAGCCGGTTGACACCAAGGTGCCCATAAACACCATGTTCTTCCTATCAGCCACCGGAGTGTCGTCAGGAAGTATGATTGCAGCGTTCTTCCTAACTGGCACGGACTCGCCGGTCAGCATTGCTTCATCAACCTTCAAGTCAGTGCAAGTAATCAGCCTTGCATCGGCAGGCACTCTATCTCCAGGCTCAAGCACAATTACATCTCCAGGAACAAGCTCCCTTGCAAGCACAGTGAACTCACGTCCACCCCTTCGAACTCTAGCCCTTGGAGCAGCCAACTTCTTAAGCGCCTCAAGCGCTCGCTCAGCCCTATACTCCTGAATAAACCCCAAAACGGCATTCAAGATCACAATGGCCATTATCGCCATGGAGTCAACGTGCTCTCCAATTGCAGCCGAAATAATTGAAGCAACGATCAGTAGTGCAACCAGGAAGTTCTTAAACTGATCAATGAAAAGTCTAATAGGAGATACCCTGGCCCTTTCGACGAGCTCATTGAAGCCGTATTTCTCAAGCCTAGATTTAGCTTCAACGTCACTTAACCCTTCAGCAGTTGTACTAAGTGCCCTAAACACTTCATCAATGCTCATTGAATGCCAAGGCTTACCTTTAGCCACAATATTTCCCCGCCGCAACTCGCCTACAACAGGCTCAAACTTCATTATTAAAGTAATCTATTTAATGTTTCACTCACTCTTAAAAGCTGAAGCACCTAAAACCTTTTCGAATTGATTTAATAGCCTGAAAAACGAAAGTAAATTGAAGCGGGGAGAGCCACAATGCCAATAGAGCTTAAGGAGGGTGAACAACTAGTAGAGGAAATAAAGCCCCATCCGCTGGCATTCATCGACCTGTACTTGATATTCATATATCTCCTCGCAATAAGCGTAGCATTCCACATCTATGGAGATGAGATTGCGAGGGCAGCTGCCAGCATGCCAATAATAGGTTTGCTTGTGCAAGTAGAAGAGTATTTAACCCTAACTTCATGGGCGCTATGCATAGTAATTCCGTTCCTAGCAGTATCAATATTAAAGGTTAGGTGGAGATGGCTGTTTTTCAGCTTAATTATCGTAGCTCTAGGTGTAGCCATGAAGTTTAAGCTAAACCTGCCAGAGTACACCTCAACCGCACTCTTCGGAATAGCCGGACTATCACTAATTAACGCGTACAGAAAGGGGCACACCTACTACATTACAAATCAGAGAATAGTGACAGAGCTCAAATTCATAAAGCACAAGCAGAGAGAAATAAGCTACAGCAGGCTGACGGACATAATAGTGGCAAAAGGAGTTATAGGCAGAATATTCAACGTTGGAACCATAATACCCATAACTCCATCTGGAATGGGGCTTGGAGAAGACTTCGCTTTAGCCGGCGTAGGAATGCCAGGAAAAGCGGCCGCAGGAGTGACGATTGGAGTTGCTGGAGGAAAGGCCGTGAAAGTACCCAGAGGCAGAAGTCCATACGTGCTATTTGGAGTGAAGAACCCCCTTAGAATCAAAGAATTAATTTCAAAATATGCTTGGGAGCGCGAAGAATCAACCATCCTGAGGAAAATATCTGAAGACATAGAAAAGCTGGTGGAGAAAGTCGATAAGGAAAGTGGAAGCGTAGATGAAAACGCTTAAAAACCAACCATAACCGAATGCCGCCAAAGCTCTTCCAGTTACCATTTTACCCACTGATCGCCATAAAGGAATGGGTGTTAAGCATCCAAGTCATTTCGAAATCACCCTCTCAAGACTAATTAAATGAGGGGGAAGCGCAGCTTGATAGTACCCCTTAAAAGGTCATTCAACCATAGCTGACATGGGTGAAAGCATGGTTGCAATATCCCAAACTGGTAGGTTTATCGTTGCTAGATTGCCGAAAGATGGAGACCTAATGGAGGAAATATTGAAAGTAGCAAAAGAACTCGACATTTCAGGAGGATGCCTAATGATAATAGGAGCCCTCTCAAAAGCAGTGTTCGGCATATACACCGGGAAGGAGTACAAGAAGATCGAGCTTCAAGGCCCGCTCGAAATACTATCATGCATAGGAAACATCGCAGAGGCCGATGGAGAGAAGGTGGTGCACGCCCACATAACAGTGTCAGACTCCCAAGGCAGGGCATTTGGAGGACACCTACTAAAGGGATGCATAATCCACCCAACCGCAGAGCTAGTGATCATTGAAGGAGAAAACTTGAAGCTCAAAAGAAAACTGGATCCAGAAACTGGATTAAAGCTCCTATCAACTTAACTGCTCCCCTTAAAAGTCGACAAGGCGCCGAGAAGGAACATCACGATAGTCTTGGGATAGCCAGTCCTATCGATCAAATCATCAACATCAAGTTCAGGGCTTTCCCTGAGCAACTCAACTATCCTAACAGCCATGTCGCAGAACGCATCCAAAGCCCTACTTGAATATTGCTTAGCGAAGCTTAGAGCGGAAATAGCAGCATCAGGTAAACTTTCAGAGGAGCTAACTCCATCAACTGAAATTACGCCTTGAGAATCAAATCTAATCGCCTTAAACCTCTTACTTTCCATCCAATCTCCCCTCTCCACTTCGATGAGAACCATGAACTTTCCGCGATAGTTGCGAAGCATGTACTTCTTGGCAGCGCCGAAAAGCGAAACTCTTCTTAACGCGCCATTAACCCTCTTCACCAGCAGAACCTCACCATCATCAACATTGTAGGCGAGAAAGTACCCCTCATCAAGAAACTTAAAGAGGTCGGCAAGCGTACTTATGGATTCACACGACAAGCTACAGCCCTCACAGGAAAATCAGAAGCACCAACTTAAAAATAGCTCGGATTAAGCGAAAAAGAAATAATCATTGGCTTTCAACCTAATGGCAGACTTACGCTTTACTGCGGTGGACGGAAATGGGAAAGACATGCTACTACTCATTTTCCTCAAATTTACTTCCAAGCCTCTTCAACCTACTATCAGAAGAATATACCATCATAGGGCCGGTGGAGAAAAACGGCAAAACAATATTCAGCCAAGTTGAAAGCTACAAGCAAGTTAAGCTGAACTACATTAGAACAATACTTCCACCCAAAAAGTATCTTCAGCCTCCCCGCGAAGAGCTCATGCGCTTTAGATACGGGGAAAGTCAAGTCGAAGTCATTGAAGAGGCGCCTCAAGGCAAAATGGCGTTTTTCTGCCTTCACCCATGCGATGCAAATGCCCTAATAGTCCTAGACAGAATATACGGCGAGGACTTTCAAGACGATTACTACTTCAAGAGGAGGAAAAACTCATTCATAGTCGTGCTTGACTGCGCAGAAGGCGACGAATACTGCTTCTGCGAAAGCGTTGGGGCAGATAAGCCATGGGAGGGCTCATATGACCTATACATCACCCCAATAGAGCTCGACAAAGCAGCCATAAAAGCAGGTTCAAGAAAGGGGTTAGAAATCATAAGAAAGCTGGGCCTAAAGAAAACCGAGCCGCCAAAAGTAACTGGCAAGAAAAACCTCCAAAAGCTATCAGCCAAAGACATTGAGGCTCTCGAAGAAAAAATCGACAGTCCAGCGTGGAAGAACGAAGCAAAGCCATGCCTATCCTGCGGAACGTGCACCCAAGTTTGCCCAACATGCGCGTGCTTCGACGTAATGGACATGTTTACAACTCCCCTCAAGAACGGCGTGCGATTTAGAACTTGGGATTCATGCATCTACTCCGAATTCACCAGAATAGCTGGAGGAGTAGTCTTCAGAAAAAATAAAGTTGACAGGTTCAAGCATCGCTACTACCATAAATTCGTCTTCATCAAGAAAAAACACGGATTTTATGGGTGCGTCGGCTGCGGCAGATGCATTGAAGAATGCGTCAGAAAAATAAATCCAGTCGAGGTGATCAGGAGAATTGCAAAAAGCTAGGGCAAGGAGCCTATACACCCCACGCCCGGCAAGAATAGCTGAAATAATCGACGAAGCCCCGGGGATAAAGACCTTCAAATTAGAATTCACTGACAATCTCCACGAAAAATTCGAGTACACTCCTGGGCAGTTCATTCAGCTTTCAGTCTACGGATTCGGCGAAGCCCCATTCGCAATATCATCGCCTACAAGCTTAACCGAAGCAATAGAAGTTACAGTGAAAGCCGTTGGAAGAGTAACTAGAGCCCTATTCAACCTGGATGTTGGAAGCCCAGTCGGCGTGAGAGGACCATATGGAAATGGATTTCCAATAAAACTGCTTGAGGGAAGAAACGTAATTCTCGTAGGAGGAGGAACAGGGCTGAGCCCCCTAAGACCCCTAATATGGCATCTATGCAGCAATAGAAGCAAATTCGAAAGGGTAGTTCTCCTATACGGAGCGAGAAGCCCAAAAGACCTGCTATTCCGAAGAGAGTATGGCGAGTGGGATAAAAGCATCGAAATTCACTTGACGGTTGATTTCGCAGATGAAGCATGGGGAGGCAGCGTAGGGGTGGTAACCGACCTAATAGACATCGTGAAAATACCAGTAAAAAACGCAATAGCAATTGTGTGCGGCCCGCCAATCATGATGAAATTCACAGCTCTAAAGCTAATGAAACTTGGATTTAAAAAACATCAAATATATGTCAGCTTGGAAAGGCAAATGAAGTGCGGAGTCGGCAAGTGCGGGCACTGCATGCTCTCAAATGGAAAGTACGTCTGCATTGATGGCCCAGTCTTCAGGCTCGATGAAATACCATTCAAGGAGGTTGAAAGTTGAAGGGCAAAGTGAAAATTAACTTCTACAGCTTAGCTGGCTGCGAGGGATGCGCAACCCAACTAATAAACTTGATTTTCAAAAGACCTGACATACTACAATACATCGACTTCAAGCACTTCAGGCTAATAGGAGTAAGGGAGTCAAGAGCATGCGACATAGCCCTAGTAGATGGCTCCATAACAAATCGCAACGACGAAAAGAGAATCATGGATATTCGAAGAAAAGCAAGGACTCTAATCGCAGTGGGCACGTGCGCAGTGCTGGGAGGCGTTCAAACGGCAATTAATGAATTAAATGTAGATGAAGCTCTCAGCAAAACCTACAGGAAAATTCCTAAAGCGGTAAAAATAAACAAAGTTAAGCCCCTAAGGGAAGTAGTCGAAGTCGACTACGAAATTCCAGGATGCCCCCCTGAAGTTGAAGAACTGGAAAAACTGCTAATAGAACTAATATCTGGAGCAGCCTTCAAGCTAAGCGAGAAATCCGTGTGCTTCGAGTGCAAATTGAGAGAGACCCCCTGCCTCCTCGATAAAGGGATAATGTGCCTTGGACCAATAACTAAAGGTGGATGTAATGCTAAGTGCCCAGCACTTGGAGCTCCATGTCGAGGCTGCAGGGGATTATTTGAAGACAGCGAAATTGAAGAACTCATACGCACAGCCATAGAGAAGGGAATTAAACCCTCCGAAATCGAAGGCAAACTTTCAATCTTCATGATTAAGGAGGCTAAAAGGCTTGATAAGGCAATTGAAAGGTAAGGAGATCCTAAGAATAGAGGGTCATGGAGAATTAGTTGTAAAGATAAGCGAAGAAGGCATCGAGAAGGTGGAGTTCAGGGTACTTGAGCCCTCAAGGCTATTCGAAGCATTCATGGTAAACAAGCCAGCCAAGGAAGCGCCATACATTTGCAGCAGAATCTGCGGCCTATGCGGCTACTCCCACGCAATGTGCTCAGCCAAAGCAATTGAAAACGCACTAAACATGGAAGTTCCAGAGGAAGCTTCAGCTCTAAGAGAAGCAATAATGATGCTAAGCACTGCAGACAGCCACCTACTACACGTATTCGCATTATCCCTACCGGACTTCATCAAGGTAAAAACCTTCATTGAAGCTGCATCAAAGCTTCCAAGGCAATTTAAGGAGGCATTCGAAATCAAAAATGCGATCTGCCGCACCCTAGCGAGAATATGCGGCAGCTCAATTCACCCAGTAAACGTAGTTCCAGGCGGATTTACATCTAAAATTGAAAGAAAAACTCTAATTGAAATTTCAAGGGAACTTGAAAGGGAAGCATCAAAAGCAAAGCAACTAGCAGAAGAAGTAATTGCACTATTACTCCCAAAAGAGCAGCTCGAAAGGAAAGGCGATTATGGAGCGCTCAGCGGCTACAACTACCCATTCTACATTGGAGAAAGCGCAGTAATAGGCGGAGAAGAAATTCCAGCACCTAAATTCAAGGAGAATGTCCGAGAAATAGAAGTTGACTACTCAACAAGCAAGAAAGCACTATTCAAAGGCAAAAACTACATGGTCGGAGCGCTTGCAAGACTAAACACGCACTACAGCCAACTAAGCGAAAATGCAAGGGAAATCGCAGACCAGCTGGAATTGAAAATCCCAACTACAAATCCATACTTAATACCAGCAGCGCAGCTCATTGAAGTCGTAAACTGCCTCGAAAAAGCATCCGAAACCATGGAGAAGCTGCCACCCATAAAACCAGCTGAAAAACTAAGCGAAAAATCAGGAATGGGAAGCGCAATCGTTGAAGCTCCAAGAGGGCTACTATACCATGAATATAGGATTGAAAGCGGAAAATTGGCGGAGGCCGACATAATAACTCCAACCGTACAAAACATCCCAGATATGGAGGAGGCCGTCAAGCAAGTAGCTGAAAAGTTCATAAACTGCAGCCTAAACAGCATCAAGGAGAAGTGCGAAGCAGTTTTAAGGTGCTACGACCCCTGCCTATCATGCTCCACCCACGTCATTAAGTTAAAGTGAAAGTAAGTTAAATTAGCTTCAAATCACCTAAGTTAATTGACCGATGAAGAGTACTTCCGGCGCGGAGAGGTGAAGAAAACTTACCCGGCTGAGGCTAATCCCCCAAAAACTTCGCTTCAACGCCCAATTTTTTCCTAACCCAATCCGCAAATGGCTTAGCAAAATACCCAACCGCATATACAGCACTAGGCTTGGACTCCTCAATGTAACTAACGAGCTGAGGGAAGTCCGCATGGCTGCTAAGCGGGAAAGTTGCATCAAAGTTCTTGAATGGATATAGGAGCGCCCAGCCAGTCGATATAGCTTTAAGCATGTCATACTTCTCCGCAATTCTAAGTGTAGCCTTACTTGAAACGACTGCTGGAAGCGCATGGCTTTTAAGAGCTTCAAGCCCCTCCCCAGACGACATGCCAATACAGTTGAAATTGAAGCCGAATTCCCTGTAAACCCTATTTACCCTCTCAATTTGATCGTCAACTAGAACTTCAACATCAAGCCAGCTATTCATCAATGCAATGAGCTCCTGCGCCTTACCAATGGGGTATGCGAGGAAAGCTGGAGCCAAACCGGACTTTAACGAAGACTCGACGAAGTCAGCAATTTCCATATAAACCTCATGCCTATCTGGAAAAGCCATTTTCGGATGCCCATAGGTTGCATCTATGATTAGCTCCTCACACTCCAAAGGCTTAGCAGGCTTAGTTATTAGAGTCTCCTCCAAATTCAAGTCACCAGTATAAACCATCGTCGAAGACCTATGCTTGAAGAGAAATTGAGAAGACCCCAAAATATGGCCTGAATCATAAACTTCAACATCCAAATTGCCGATAGAGAAGCGCTGAGAATCAAGAAACGCAGGAAAAACGTTGGCCAGCTTCCTACCGCTCTGAGCCTCATAAAGCCTAATGGTCAAGTAGGAGGCAATTTTAGGCTTTCTCGACCTAAAGCCGGCAATGTGATCTCCATGCGCATGACTTATCAGAATGAAGTCGCCCTCAGCAGACCGGGACATGGGGTCAAGTGAGAATGAGAAGTCCTCAAGTATGAGGAGGATTCCCCTGAACCAGAATAAGCTCCAAGGCCTACGCATAACTGCACATAACTAGTTGTAAAGGTAAAATATGCTTTTCAGCTACTTCCCCTTAAACAAGTCGCTGAGAGGCTTGCGCTCCCCCTTCTTCTCATAGTAAATTCTGATTGGCATGCGAACAGGAAGACCAAGATCCAGAAACAGCCTATAAAGCGCATATCCATCAATAGGCTCCTTGATCCTCCCCTCCTCAACAAACCTCGCTAAAGCTTCAACTACCTTCCTAGTAGCCTCAGGATACTGCGCCTCAGCAGCCTTCAGGACATCCCTAGCCCTTCCAACAAGCATTTTGCTCAAAATTTCCATCGGATCTCTCCGCTTCTGCTCACTCCTCTTGGAAGCCATTAACCTACGTAGCCTAGCTAGCTTTCTCAACTTGAGCAGCTCTAGCTCCAAGTCCTCGTCGACCATTCACTTACACCCGAAGTTTAATTGCAGCACTAGCCCATATTCTTATCGTTCATGAATAGCGCTTTAATGCCCAAAGCCAGTGCAACCCTAGGAATAAGCGTTGGAACCCAGTACTTGGATTTGAGGAAAGCAGCATCCCTCATGGAGAAGCCTATGCAGTCCATCACAACCAAGCTGACGTTTTCACCCTTAAACTTCAATGCAATTTCCTCTAAAACGCTAAACCTTTCACTCTCTGAAATGTAGGGCGAAACGCTTTCAACCACGATTTTCCCGCACTTCACCCTAGACCACTTGGCATACCCCATCTTGACTTGAAGGCTGGATGGCATTATGACTCCGAGAACTTGATCAGCTGAAATCGACGACTCAACCAAACCCCTCAATATTGGCTCAGGCCTTACTAGCGGAACTTTAACCTTAAATGGTGGAAAAGTCCCTGAGCAGAGCAAGCCAATAGCATTGACGCCCAAGTCCTCCAAAAATCCAATCTTACCCTGCAGAAGCGGAATCAACCTATCCTTTGAAATCCTGACCTCCCTACCATCCCTAAGCCTGCTCACGTAAACCGTCTCACCAGCTTTGGGCGCAAGATCACCTATTTCCTCGGCAGTTAGGTCGTCGAGAGCCCCAGCCTCAACAACTTGAAAATCCCTGCCGAGAATTGCCATTATCTCCGGAACAACATCAACCCTTGGAGATTGCCCAATAGTTAGCATTCCAACTCTCCAGACCATGCCCACCACACACCTAACTAGCACAACTCAACAAGATAACGGTTTTCCAAATTCATACTAATTCCGAAAAACTCGAATCAAATTCTTTATCTGCGCAGAGCACATAACTTGACGTGAGGGCTGAACACCATGAGAAAGCTAAAAGTTGAAGATTTCTCCAAAATAGTCCACGTAGCAGATCCCCAACTATCCCCAGATGGCAAAAAACTTGCACTTGTCACCGTAAGGCCAATGCTGGAGGAAAACAGGTACCAATACGAAATACTGGTTTATGACGTGGATACCGGCGATGCCCTTTACTCAATATCCTCAAAGGAAGGCGACCAAACGCCAAAGTGGAGCCCAAGCGGCAAAAAGCTGCTATTCACATCCAGAAGGGGATTTAAGGAGGAGGATAAGGGCAACGCAATATACCTTTCAGTACTAGCTGGGGAGCCAAGGCTAATTGCAAAGAAGAAGGAGGGATTCAGCCAAGCACGATTCCTCAATGAAAGCGAATTAATAGCCATATCCCCAACGCCAGTAAGGAAGATTGACGAAGACGGCGACTACGTCGAAATACGGGACATTCAGCCATGGTTCGACGGCTTAGGGTTCATCGACGAATATAGGAGGCAAGTCTACCTAATAGACGTGGAGTCAGGCCTATACAGACAGTTAACCACAAGCGAAAATGATGTCATATACGCTGCACCTTCAAATTCAGGCGATAAAATAGCATACATTAAAAGGGTTGACAAGAGAAAACCCATGATCACAGAAGTAAGAGTACTAGACATCAAGACAGGCGAGGACTTCCAAATCGTCGAGCCCAAATACAGCTTCATGAGCGTCGAGTGGAGCCCAAACGATGAATACCTAGCACTTCACGGAAACGACATGAAAAGAGGGCTTGCAAGCCACAATCACATATGGATCACCTCAAGCACCACCCCAGCCAAGCCAGTAAACTTGACTGAAAAACTCAATAGAAACACGAGGCCAGCAATATCATGCGACATGCTCGGACCCTACAGAGCCTACTCCCCGCCTCAATGGCTAGAAGACGCCATTTACTTCATAGTTAACGATGGAGGGCGAGGCTGCCTGTGGAAAGTAGATTTAAGCGGCGAGCTCGAATGCATCTTGAAAGGCGAGTACGCAATATACAACTTCAGCATAGCAAGAAAAAGCAATAGAATAGCGCTACTAAAGGTCGACGCTGAAACTCCGCCTGAAATCTACATCCACGAAAAGGGAAGCTTAAGGAAATTTACGCACTTCAACGACTGGCTTAAAAATGAAGTCAAGTTCTCCCAGCCCCACCACATGAAAGTTAAAGTCAGCGACGGAGCTGAAGTGGACGCCTGGTACTTGGAGCCAGTGGAGAAGAAGAAAGGCGAAAAGCACCCTGTAGTCGTATTCATTCACGGCGGACCAAAGGCAGCATATGGGCCAGTGCTAAACTTCATGCACCAACTAATGGCTGCAAATGGATACTACGTGCTCTACTCAAACCCGAGAGGAAGCGACGGCTACACCGAAGAATTCGCAGACATACGAGGACATTACGGCGAAAGAGACTACAAGGACATAATGGAAGTCGTCGAATCATTCCTTAAAAGCGTTGAAGATGCAGATCCAGGAAGGCTTGGAGTAACGGGAATAAGCTACGGCGGATTCATGACAAACTGGATCGTAACTCAAACCGACAAGTTCAGAGCAGCAGTATCCGAAAATGGAATAGCCGACTGGATAACGGACTTCTGGGCAAGCGACATAGGATACTACTTCGACCCAGACCAAATAGGCGGCACCCCAATGGAAAACATAGACGGCTACATTAGGCAAAGCCCAGTATACCATGTTAAAAACGTTAAGACCCCAATCCTCCTAATCCACAGCATGGAGGACTACAGGTGCTTCATAGATCAGTCAACAGCCTTCCACATTGCTTTAAAGCTCTACGGCAAAGAATCTAGACTCATAGTATTCAAGAAGGGAAGCCACGGGCACAGCATCCTTGCAAAACCCAGACACAGGAAGAAGAGATATGAAATAGTATTGAAGTACTTCGATGAAAAGCTAGGCAAAAGCCGGAGGGAAAACTCAAAATAACAACATGCAGCGAAGCTCAACCCAATTCCAAGCGGCACCGAGGTAAAAGCGAGAGAAATAGGTTCAACAGCCCAGTAACCATAGCTCCGAAACCCAGTAAAACTTATTAGTCCTAAATCGGGTTTAACAGCTGAGAGCCTTGACGATTAAAATATATTGTGAACGATGCGGATTCACGTTCTACCGAGGCGATGAACTAACAAACCCTCAAGACATTATAAGAAGATATGGCGGGAGATGCCCACGCTGCTATAAGCCATTAAAGCTAGTTCCAAGCAAGGTGGCCATAAAAACATCAGAAGACTAGCCGGGGCCAATGTGCCCACGGCGGGTTTGAGCAATCACAAAGCGAAGCCCAGCATCTTCAAGCAATTTCTTTGCCCTTTTCATCTCTGCGAAGCTCGGCCACGCAATATCCCTCCTCCTAAACTCAGGCCTGTAATCTAAGAGGCAAACTTGAACTCCCGGATCCATCCTGGATATCTCAACTCCAATGCTGAAGAGCTCATCATCAGTCATCCAGGCCGGATTATAAGGTATGCCAATCCCCAAAAACACGCGATCCGAATACTCATCCAATATGTACTTCACTGCACTCCAGGCAGTCTTCAAGTAATACTCAGCTAAACGCCTATCCTCAATTCCAGTTACATTCATGAAAGTCTCCAACCTCAACGCCTTCAAGTCAGCCCCAATATCAGTAACTCCGAATTCAATCAAATCATCAACATAATCCCTAGTCAATAGGGATGTATTAGTATCCAAGTGAAGTCTAGCCTTTTCATCCGGATTCAACTGCTTAAGCTCCTTGAAAAACTCCAGCAGCCACCTCCTATTCAAAGTGGGCTCACCACCCGATATCGCCATCCTATCAACACCAAAAGTTCTCCTAAGCATGGAGAGCTTTTCAGCAGCCTCCCTCGGTGAAAGAGGACTGAAGTTATTCCCATAAGTTATAACCCAATTTTGACATTGAGGGCAGCGGAAATTGCAGCCGTGAGCAAAGCAGGCGACTTCAATATAGCTCCCCCTAACCTTCAAGTGCCAAGGAGTGCCAACGCCGCCAACCGAATGAGGGGTAAATCCGGAAACTATCCTCACAGGCTCAAAAAAGCCCTCCAAATCCACCTTCAATCCATCTCTAACAGGCGTGGTGCATAACTGCCTTGGAAACCCATTTACTAGAGCAGCACAAGCATAGCAGCCGCCAGTCTCACATGGAGCATAAATATCACCTCCACCAGGCAATTTAGAAAAGCTATAGCCCAACAGCTGGAGAGCCAGCTTCAACGTGATCCTCTCTGGAACCTGAAACTTCTCGCCATTAACAACTATGGTAACATTCCGCCTCTCCGAAAAATCCCTAACCCGCATAATAGCCTCATTAGGGCAGCCTAAAAGGCAAACTTGACAGTCCACGCATTGATCTCTTCCGGGGCAGTCGATATGCCAAGTGCAGAAGCCGCAGCTTTCACACCTATCATAATTCACTACGCACTTGTAAAACTCCAATCCAGCTCACCTAAACTCAATAATAATGTCCGCTTGCAGACCAATGAACTTGACGGCGGGACCTTTATAAATAAGTAAAAAGGGTAAGAGCCATGAGATTATGAGAGAAAGGCTACATGCAGTGTTCAAGGAAGGATGCCCAAACTGCGGGGGAGAAATAGCAGATATAAGGCTTAAAAACAAGCTGCCATGCAGGTTTTGCATCCCCCTACCCGACGACGGGTTGATAGAAAAAATATCCAAGTTAAATGAAGTTGAAAGGCTCAAGTTCATCTTGAACCTACTTAAAAAGTTCAAGACCCTAAAGAATTATGGAAGCCTAGCTGCGCTGGAGGAGGAAGTTGCATCAGTAAATGAGCTATTTGAAAGGGCAACTGGAAGTAGGCTTTGGAGCGCGCAGAGAACGTGGTGTAGGAGAGCTTTAAGCGGGAAAAGCTTCGCGATAATCGCACCCACGGGCATGGGGAAAACCGTATTTGGAATAATTCTCTCAATCTACTTCGCTTCGAAAGGGAAGAAGGCCTACATCCTCCTCCCCACATCGCTACTAGCCTACCAAGTTTCCTCCAAAGTTAAGAACTTCATAGAAAAATTAAAGTTAAACATCAAGGCGGTGGAGTACCACTCAATACTAACTAGAAGCAAAGCTAGAAAAGCACTTGAAGAAATAGCTGAAGGAGATTACGACATATTAATAACAACCTCATACTTCCTGCCAAGGCACTTCGAAAAAATATCCAAGCAAAAATTCGACTTGATATTCGTAGACGACGTAGACTCGTTCATGAGAACATCAAAAAACGTCGACAAAGTCCTAGTTCTCCTAGGATTAAAGCAAGAAATCATAGAGCTTGGATTTCAAGCAATGAACTTGAGATCAAAGCTCAGAAAGCTTCTTAGAATGAGAAGAGCTCGCCAGGAAGACCTTAACCTGGTAAGGGAAGAGCTAATTAAAGTTGAAAATGAAATTGAAGATTACAAGAAAAATGAAAAAATCGGATTACTCATAGTTTCAGGAGCATCCATAAGGACTAGAAGAACCAAGCGAGTCAAGCTGTTCAAGGAACTGCTCGGATTCGAGCTAGGAGGAAAAGCTGAAGGAATTAGGAACATAATTGACATGCACGTTAAGGCGGAAAGAGTCTTAGACAAAGTAGTGGAGCTAGTGAAAGAGCTCGGCGGAGGAGGACTAGTATTTGTGCCAATGGACAAGGGAGCAGCCTACGTCAAAAGGGTGGCTGAAGCACTTGAAGCACAAGGCGTGAAGGCAGCCACCTATGAGAGAGCCAGAGGCAAAATCCTAGAAAGGTACAGGGCCGGAGAGTACGATGTGCTTGTCGGAATAGCGTCCTATAGAAGTCCACTGGCAAGAGGAATAGACCTACCTGAAAGAGTGAGATATGCAATTTTCGCCGGAGTGCCGAAGATAAAGATAAGCCTAGACATAGATGAGTTTAGGCCGTCAAAGGCAATAATACTTCTAGCAAATTTAAGGGACTTCGTTGAAACGCAAAGGGAAGTAGACTCAATAGACAAGTACATCGCAGATCTAAGAAGATTTTCAGGAATGCTGAGAAGAGATGAAATTGAAAAGATAGTGGAGAGCATAAAGGCAGGCGAAAAGCTAGAAGGATTCCTTGGAAGAGTTCAGCAGCTATTCATGGAGGTCATAAGGTTCCTGCGAAGCTTATTAAGCAGAGATGACATTAGGAGGAAAATAAGGGAAAGCCCATACTTAACAATGGAAGGCGAATCAAAGCCAGTAATAGTCGTGCCAGATGCAGTTGGATTCCTGCAAGCTTCAGGTAGAACTTCAAGAATGTATGCAGGAGGAGTCTCCAAGGGGCTAGCGATAATAGTCATAGACAACGAAAAGGCGTTCAACGGGCTAGTAAGGGAGCTTAAATGGTACGTAGAGGACGTGAAGTTCACGGAGCTAACTCCAGAAAAACTCAGAAAGGCAATTCGCAAAGTCGATGAGGATAGGGAGATAATAAGAAAGCTCCGCGAAGGCAGAGTACTGCCAGAATTCAAAGACGTTGTCAAGACAGCGCTACTAGTAGTAGAATCCCCAAGCAAAGCCCGAACAATAGCAAGATTCTTCGGAAAGCCATTTAAGAGGGAAATCAATGGAGTAACGATCTTCGAAATAAGCACTGGAGACTACATACTAAGCATAACTGCAAGCAAGGGCCACATCTTCGACCTCGTAACCAAGGAGGGATTCCACGGAGTAAAACCAATAAATGGAACATTCATCCCAGTATACTCAACCATCAAGAGATGCAAGTTATGCAACGAGCAGTTCTCAGACCCAATCGATAAGTGCCCATTCTGCGGAGGACCGCTAGAAGACAAGGGCAAAGTAGTTCAAGTCCTAAGGGACATAGCCAGAGAGGTTGACATGCTCCTAATAGGAACGGATGCTGACGCTGAAGGAGAAAAAATTGGGTGGGACATAGCTCAAGCACTATCCCCATACACTGGAGAAATCAAGAGAATAGAGTTCCACGAAGTAACTAGAAGAGCGCTAATTGAAGCGCTTAGAAAACCAAGAGACATCAACATAAGGCTAGTTGAAGCACAAATACTGAGGAGAATAGAAGACAGGTGGATAGGATTCGAGCTAAGCGGAAAAGTTCAGGGCAAATTCAAGAGAAGAGACCTTTCGGCAGGAAGAGTGCAAACACCAGTGCTAGGATGGATAGTGGAGAGAACCGAAAAGTCCAAAAAAAGCCTAATGGAGCACCTCGAAATCACCCTGGAAAACGGGCTTAAGGTAACCCACATCATCCCAAAAATGAGGAAAAAGGAGCTAAACAAGCTAATCGAAAAAATTCGGAAATCCACATGTAAAGTGCTGAGCGTCAAACGCGAAGAAGTGGAAGTAAATCCCCCACCACCATTCTCGACAGATGAAATGCTCAGGGAAGCATCGAGAAGACTGAGGTTAGGAGTTAAGGAAGCCATGGCCCTAGCTCAAGACCTATTCGAAGTAGGCCTCATAACGTACCACAGAACCGACAGCATCAGAGTATCGGGAATAGGAATGAAGATAGCTAAAGACTACATAACCGACAAGTGGGGAGAAAAATACGCAAAGCCAAGAGCGTGGGGAAAGGAAGGAGCGCACGAGTGCATTAGGCCTACAAGGCCCATAGACGCTGGAAGACTCAAAAACCTAATAGCCCTAGGAATAATTAGGCTAGCTAAGAGACTCACCCCCAAGCACCTCGCCCTATACAATCTAATATTCAACAGATTCATAGCCAGCCAAATGGCCCCAGCAAAGATGGTTAAGCAAGAAGCTGAAATCAAGATCTTAAACTGGAAATTGAAGTCCGAGGGGTACACTAAGGTGATAGAGGCAGGATTCACTCTAATTCGGCCACCCCAGCTAATTCCAGAGCTAAAGCCAAGCAAGCTGAAAGTGGATAAAGTTAGGCACTGGAGAGCTCCAACACTACCTCTATTCACGGAGGGCGAAGTGATCAAGCTAATGAAGGATAGAGGCATTGGAAGGCCCTCAACGTACGCTAAAATACTCTCAACCCTACTGGAGAGGAGATACGTGATATTAACGCCGAGAAGAAAGCTCGTTGCAACCAAGCTTGGAAAAACAGTTTACGAATACCTGAAAAGATCATTCGAGAAGTATGTCTCGGAGGACACGACGAGGAAGCTTGAAAGAATGATGGACGAAGTGGAGCATGGAGAAATAGATTACATGAAAGTACTGAAGGAGCTACACAGCGAAATCAAGCAAATAGCCATATCAACGCACGACTAGCGCTTACCGCCTAGAAATCTAGTTAACTTGTAGTCCTTAGACCTGGATTCAACAACCTTCGCGCAAATTTTAGGGTCAAGCCTCTTAAACTCCAATCCAAGAGACTTAAGCATAGCCAAAACCCCTCTATGAAGGCCTGGAGCAGTCAGAATCCCCCTAACCTCCCTAAACGGGCTCCTCCTCCTAATCTCCTCAACATACCTGGCAAGCTGGATAACTGCATCCTTATCTGCAGGCCTGCGCTTCAACTCGACGACGACAAATCTGCCAGCGGAATCTATGCCGTACAGGTCTATGAAGCCCGGCTCAACAGGCTTCTCATAACTTATAACCTTAAATCCCTCCTCAAGCAAGCTCGGCTTAAGCACGATCGCCCTCTGCATATCATGCTCAGAAGCGTAAAGAGCAAATTCACCCTCATCAACCAAATCCAAAGCCGACGAGAAGTATACGGCTTTAAAGAAGACGTCAACCACCTCGTGCGGGCTCTTTCTAACAGCTCTAATTCTCAACAATCCATCCTTGGTCAAGTCTACGTGAAAAATGCAGCCTGGAGGCTGCCAATTAACGGGGCTCACATCCCAAGGCCTGTGAACTTGAATCGACCCATCAACCTTCAAGATAACTATCCTTTCACCAAAATCCAAGGTCGAGGAGGCTCTACCCTTATAATCAACTCGGCACAACCCCACAATTAAAGCAACCTTCCTACGCTCAATAGCACTCCTAATGAAAACGACGGCTTCACCCAAGGGCGGGTCGATAATAACCTCAGCAGGGCTCCTCTTGCTCGGCAATTCAATCACGACTAAATATCTAGATCATAGAAATTTAAAGGTGGAGGCTGCCAATCGATGATTAAAAGGCAGGTAAAAGTCAAGTACGACACGACCGCCCCATCCTACGACGAGCTATACGGCGAAGAGCAGAAGAGAAAGTACAATGCTATTTTCAAGGAATTCGGCAGCATAAAGGGCAAGAAGGTGCTGGATGCTGGCTGCGGAACAGGCATCCTAATGGAGCAAATATCCCCTAAGTGCAATTACGTAGTTGGAGTCGACATATCCAGTGGAATGCTCAAAATAGCTAAAAGGAAATTAAAGGGAAAAGCAAATGCGTCACTAATATTAGCGGATGTAGAGAACCTTCCAGTCAAAAGACGGCAATTCGACCTCGCACTAGCAATAACACTAATACAGAACACTCCAAACCCCCAAAGGGCCCTAAAGGAACTGAGGGAAGCCCTAAGTGAGAATGGAACGCTAATATTCACTGGCATGAAAAAGCTCTTCACACCAAACAGCCTAAAAAAGCTCGCAGCTCAATCTCAGCTCAAAATAATGAAGCTGATAAATGAAAAGGGAGTTGCAGATGTAATCTGCATATGCAAAAGCACTTCAGGCGAGGTTGAAAGCCACATTAGCCTAGAAGCCCACTTAAATCACCATTAGCTCTATCGGGTACTCATCCAACACTTCAGCACCATCATCCGTCACCACCACATCACGCTCAACTCTAACTCCACCAACCTCTGGAACGTATATTCCCGGCTCAACAGTAACGACCATCCCAGGCTTAAGCACAGTTTTATCAGTCGAAGACAACCTGGGAGATTCATGAACGCTCAGCCCAATCCCATGGCCAGTTGAGTGGATGAAGTATTCCCCGAATCCAGCATCAACAATAACTTTCCTGGCAGCCCTATCAACTTCGGCACAAGAGACCCCAGGCCTAATCGATGAAATTGCAGCTTCAAGCGCTTCAACGACCACCTCATACATTCTCAGCTGCTTACTTGAGGGGTAGCCTACAACCGCCACTCGAGTCAAGTCGCCATAATACCAATTGCAAGCCGCTACGAAATCGAGCACCACAAGCTCTCCACGGCCAATCGCCTTGGAGGACGCCCTGCCATGAGGCAAGGCCGATCGAAATCCCGAAGCCACAATCGGCATCTTAAAAACTCCAGTACCTCCGGAGGCAATCATAACTTTGAGAGCCTCAGCAGCAACCTCCACTTCAGTAACTCCAGCTTTAATCACGTCAGCTGCAGCACTAAAAGCCCTGGAAATTATCTTCGTAGCTCTCCTAATATTCTCAACTTCAAGCTCATCCTTCACTTGCCTAAACCCCAACACTAAACCTGAAACATCCCTAAACTCGGCCTCAGGCAGCTTCCTAAAAAGCCTCTCAGAAAAGCTCCTAGACAAGTGATCAGCTTCAAAGCCTATGACTGACGATGAAAAGCCATGCTCAGAAATTACTTGACATACCGCATCGAGGAGGCTTGAGCTCCTAAAAACCTGCGGCGGCGGATTAGAAACATCGTACGGCAGGTACGCTAAAACCTCATCAGACCAAGTCTCAGCTTTCGCTCGCTCATACTCCAGAAATGAACACACGGTTACAACTTTCCCCTCGGAAGTCAGAAGCGCAGCTGCGTAGTCTATTAGGTTTCCAGCTACGTAGCATAGATTTTCATTCGAAAAGAAGACTGCAACATCAACACCGAAGTCCTTCATCGCATTTGCCAAGCGCTTAATTCTCGCAGGCTTCTCCACCCAAATCACCGCGAACAGTATCAAGCTTAAGCTAGTAAATTCTTTTGCGCCCGAAATTCAACTTCAAATACTTGGAAGCCCAAAGAAAGAAGCTCACTGACGATCACATCGTGCTCAGCATCAACTGAAATGTAGATTTCCTTTAAGCCATGTTTCTTAGATTCATCTCTCAAAGCGCCGACCAACTCGCGCGCGGCCAAAGCATCATTAACATCTCTCACCGCCGCATAATCAACGTAAAGGTCACCCTCATCAACGCTGTATTCTAAGTAGCAGGCAATTCCATCATCATCGTAAATGGAAAGAGGCTTACCTCCAACCTCTCCATTCAATTTGCTGTCAAACTGCCACGTCAACTCATTCCACCAAACCAGCGGCTTTAACTCGCCAATAAGCCTCGAATCACCCCCACATACGCGCCTGAAGCTTGATGCTTGAACGCAAACCCTTAACCTACTAACTTCAGCCTTCAAGTTAAAAGTAAAATTAGTAACGGTGTAGCCTCTCTTCAAGTAGAAGTTCAAGGCGCCAACATCCCCTGACTTAACGCTAAGCTCAACAACCTTAGCGCCTCGCTTCAACAGCTCCTGCTCAGCACTCTTCAGCAAAGCCGACCCAACACCTCTACCTCTAAATGCAGGGTGAACAGCCAACTCATCAATGTATCCAGTGGACGAGGCGCAGGAATACGCTATTACGTAGCCAGCAACTTCATTTTCAACTTTCGCAATGAGAACTAACGCTCCTGGCTGCTTCCTCCTATTAAGCTGCACCAGCCTTCGATACCACTGCTCGCCCTCTTCATCAATAAATGGCGCTGACCTCCTCTGAATTTCCAGCAGATAAGGAACTTCACTGGGCTCTGCCAATCCAATTAAAATGCGCTTAAAACCACCATTAAATTGCGTTAGTCAAGAAATCATAGCTCCCGCCAGCATTTAACCCGCTAAATCGACACCTAAGCTAGACTGATAGTCCAGACGGCAGTATTTAAGTGCTGCGCTCATCATCCAAACTCCAGAAAGTTAGAAGCCGCAAGTAAATGGAAAATTATAAATAATCATGCGCTAAGCTAATTGACGAGTTAAGCAAAAGCGAGGGAAAAGCTTGAGAAGCCAGCTACCCCTAAGACTGTTGAACCGCGCTGTAAATAGCAGGGTTCACGTAAAATTGAAGAGCGGGCACGAATATGCGGGAATTCTAGAAAGGTGCGATAACTGCATGAACCTAATATTAGTAGAGGCAGAGGAACTCAACAACGGAGACCCAGTTGCAAGATACGGAAAAATATTGATTAGAGGAAACAACATCCTCTACATAAGGCTTGAAATGCCCATAGTTTAAGCCTACCGACCTACAGAGCCTCAGCCACCTCAGTTATAATTCCCTCAATCGGAAGCCCATACTTGCTAAGCTTATTCTCAACCACAGGTCTCACTACATCATAGTAATTACTGTAAACGCACCACAACTCCACTCTATCCAACTTCTGGCAGCCAACAAGGTACTTTACCCGCTCCCCTAAAACATCACTCTCAATCTCCACCACGCCGTCCTCAGGAAAACCCTCAGGCTTAAACTCGTAAATGTCACATGAAGGGTACTCGTCGCTCTCGGAGGAGTACTCGTATATGACAAGGCCATCGGTAAATCTCACAGTCACAGTTCTATTGTAAAAATCGACTATGAACCATATTGCATCAGGCTTAAACCTTTCAAGCATCTCCTCACACTTACTCCAACTAGCAATCGACGCAAGCAGCATATACATCTCCCATAACATTTACTTACCTAATTCAAACTTAAAACAATTGGCATTCAAGCGAATGACAAACCTTAAATTCATAACTTATAAGGTTAAGCTTCAGAAAAGTAGGTGTGCAAAAAATGGACAAAAAAGGGCGCATAAATATCGAATTGCTATGTCAAAAGCCAGTTGAGGAGCTTAATACGGAAATCGTTGAGAGGAAGGGGCTTGGACATCCCGACTACATTGCAGATGCATCGGCTGAAAGCGTAAGCTTAGCTCTCTCACAATACTACTTAAAGGAGTTTGGAACGATACTCCACCACAATGTCGATAAGGGATTGGTGGTAGGGGGGAGAGCAAGCCCATCATTTGGGGGAGGCTACGTCGAGGAACCAATATACGTGATAATTGCCGGCAGAGCGGCAAACGAAGTAATCAAGGAAAAGGAGATAACGAGGATACCTGTAGGATGCATTGCAGTAAACGCCATTAGGCAATTCATCAAGGAAAACTTTAGATTCCTCGATCCAGACGAGCACATGATAATAGACTACAAGATAAGGCCAGGGTCAGTGGATTTAGTGAGCATTTTCCAGTTTGGCAGAAAAATGCCATTAGCCAACGACACCTCCTTCGGCGTATGCTTCGCCCCACTAACCCAAACGGAAAGACTCGTTCTCGAAACCGAGAAGTATCTAAATTCGAAGGAGCTGAAGAAGGAGCTGCCGGAGGTAGGCGAAGACATAAAGGTCATGGGCCTCCGAAGGGATAAGGAGATAGAGCTAACAATAGCTGCAGCCATGATAAGCAAGTTAATTCCAGACTTGGATCACTACATGAGCGTGAAGGAAGAAGTGAAAAGGAGAATTGAGGACTTAGCTGCAAAAATCACCGACTACCCAGTTAACGTTAAAGTTAATGCAGCCGACAAGCCCGATAAAGGCATCATCTACATAACCGTAACCGGAACTTCAGCTGAAAGTGGAGATGACGGAAACACAGGCAGAGGAAACAGGGTTAATGGCCTAATAACTCCATGCAGGCCGATGTCCATGGAGGCAACCGCAGGCAAAAACCCAGTCAGCCATGTAGGCAAAATATACAACGTAATGGCCAAAATCCTAGCCAACAAAATATACGAAGAAGTCAATGGAATCAAGGAAGTATACGTGAAAATTTTGGGGCAAATAGGCAGGCCAATAGATGACCCCCTACACGTAGATGTGCAAATGATACTCCAACCCGGGTACAGCTTATCATCAGTGAGGGGAGATGTGGAAGGCATAGTGGATGAAGAAATGGCCAACGTAACTAAAATCACAGAGCTAGTACTCCAGCGCAAAGTCGAGATCTTTTAGCGACTCCAAGCGCTCCCTCCGATACTCTTCGAAAAGGGACTTGATTCTAGATGTCTCTCTATCCTCAGCCATGCGCATCAACCTAGCCTTAATTTCACTAGCCAACTTATCCAGCAAAATCCTGTCAGCCAACGGGTGCTCATCAATCCAAGTCAATTCAACTTCATCAGCGGAAATGAAAGGAATGACATTTTCCTCTAAAAGGTTTAGGACGTGAGCAGGCGGCCGCCTACTTCCAACAATGCACTTGACGCCAATCTTGGATAGCTCCTTTACAGCTTCAGGGTCGGCTAAGCTCAAATCATGAACGTATATGGCATCGCCCTTACGCACGTTAAGGCACTTCAAGCTCTTCAAAGCATCGTCCTTGGATAAGTTCCTGAAGGGCTTAAGGGGAATAAGCTCCCCCCTCAGCAACTTATTGAAAGCACCCCTCCACTCACTTAACTTTCTCTCCAATTCATCACGCTTCCTGCCAACTTCATTAAGCATGGAAGTAAGCTGGCTTATCCTCGACTCCAAAGCAGCAACTTCTCTCTCCTTCTTAATCTTCATCGTCATCTCAACTTGAAGCAACTCAATTGTCCGCTCCAACTCCCTAACCTTCTTCTCAAGCTCCTCTATCCTAGACGCCAATTGCTCCCTCTGAGCAAGAAGAGCTTTAACTCTCCTCCTTTCAGCCTTCAACTTCTCCTTCAATTCTCGAACTTCATCCCTCTCAACGGGTTGCTTAACCTCAACCTTAGGTGGCGGCGGCTCCTCCACCTTAGGCGTAAGCTTCTCAATTGCATCCCTAATGCTATAACCCTTAATGATCAAAGCCCTAAGCTCCTTCGAGGAAACAGCAGCGCCAGCCTCACGGGCATGAGCTTCAGCCTGCTCAAACTTATTCCGAAAGTTCATGAAGGCCTTCAATGCAGCAGCCAACGCATCCCTCTTATGGGAGTCAAGCGACCCCCTAACATCCAGCTTAAACTCGTCAAAGTAGCGCTTTATGATCTCCTGCTTCTCAGACACAGTCAAACTTTGAGGAGGATAGAAAGTTGGAGCGCGCAGCATCGACGCCAACTTCTCAACAAAGGAAGGAGGAGGATTCACATCCGTAGCTATAAGTATTGGGTGCCCATGCTCCATTAACGCGCTTATCAGCTGACTCCTACTCAAATGCCGCTTACTCATGAGCAAAACTAGGCGGCCAAACAAGTTAATAGCAGCAACTCCAGTAACAACTCCCGGGTCAACCCCTACGATCAAGTAATCCCTAGCCGAGGAACCCAATGGCTCCTCGCCGCTAATTGGCGCGAAGGTCAACTTGCGGGACGGCTCCCGCTTAACTAAAACTCTCACGTCGCTGCTCTTCATGGACTTAACTACACCCTTAAGCTCATCCCTAGGCGCATAAACGATGAATAAGCAGCTGTCAAAGCCGTGCTTACCCTTTCTAACAAACAAGTCATAGTCAAATCCATGCGAGTCCAAGGACTCCTTAATCTCCCTAGCAACCCTCAAAACAGAAGTCCTAATTTTACGCTCAAATCGATCCTCACTCATCCCACCCTCCCCTGGAACTCTCCGCCTACACACAACAATTCTCGTCTCACCTTTAACCAGGCAAGCAACATAGCCAACGCCTCGAAGCGCAAGCCTAGCAGACAACTCAGCAGCTTTAACTGGAGAAAGCTTGCCTCCGGCGAACAAGCCATGAGCGCGTGCAAGGTATTTGAGAGGCTTAAATCCATATAGAGGGGAGCCAGTTACTTGAACAAGCTTAACTTCAGCAGGTAATAAAGAGAGGAACTTCACCAACTTACTAGGAGATGAAGCAAGCTCAAAGACATTATCAACTGCAAGAATTTTAGGCTTAAACTTCCACACAAGCTTAACTAGCCTCCGCCTACTAACATCTTCATGCCTCTCAACTACCTCACCATCACCTCTAATAACCACCACAGCGTACCTAGGCTGCCTTAAACCTGAAGGCGAACACATTGCCATTAAGTCTATACCCATAACTAAATCTTGATCACTAGCCAACAGAGACACCGCTAAAAATAATTGCAGCGGATTTACTTAAAGTTGGCTCAACCAGTTACAGCCGACAAAGCTTCCCTGAAGTCAACTTCAATTCGAAATCTCCGCTTAAAAAACCTAACAATGTTCTTTACGTCCCGCTCCAAAAGCATGTACGCGCTTGGGTGAGAAGCATAGACGAATTGAGGCCAATCAATTATGAGAGGCTCAATTTCAGGAGTGACAATCACGTTGTACTCACTTAAATCTCCATGGACAATTCCAGCCTCCCTAAAGCTTCTCCTAATGTCAGCCAAAACCTCCTCAAGAAAACCTTCAGGATCCGGCAGGACGTCGCAAACGTAGAGGGGGTCGCCGTCTATGAAGCTCATAACCACCACATGCCTATTCCACGCAATTGGCTTGGGAACTCGAACCCCCCTAGAATAGAGGACTACTAGCGCTTCATACTCCCTCTTAGCAGCCATCTTAGCTTGAATAAGCCATGAAGCCTTATCGCGATCAGCGATGTAAGTCCTAACCCTTCTAGTCTTTCTAAAACTAACCCTGCCAAGCCTATGAAACTTGACTGCAACCCTCTCCCCAGCAGGAGTAATCGCGTCATAAACGTCCGCTTCCTTGCCAACCCCTAAAGGCTTACCAATGGCCTCCAAAAAACCCGAATTCACAAGGTACCTTAAGGCTAAGCAGTCATAACCCCAAGTGGTTAACGAATAACCCTCATAAGCTCCAACACCCCTCCTCACAAGCCCCAGCTTGAAAAGCCTCCCCAAAATCCTAGAAGTCAACGACAAGTCAAGCTTAATCTTCCTCGAAATGTAATCTATCGGCACAAACTCGAAGTGAGGCATCCCCAACTCAACTGCCCTCAAAACCTTAAAGTCAGCGCGCCTAAGCATTTTAAACGCTTGAACGGGCAGCATGGCGACCAAGCAGAAAATAACGCATGAACTAATAAATATTATAGTGCAAAGCAAAAGCAATAAAACCACCAAAGCATAGAGTGAAAAACATTTAAAACTTTAAATAATATCAAGCAATAAAGCAGCGAAAAATGAAAATAAAACCTAACTGCTAGAAATAGATGAGCAAATAGTTCAAAGCATGCAATAACTTTAAATACTTTAATGAGAAGGATTATAAGGAACAAATGTCAGGTGGAGGTGAGGTTAGTGTCTTCCGAAATTTACGAAGAAAATGGCGTCTTGATAGTTAAAGGCAAGGATGTAGTTAACGTAGCTTCAGCACTATCTTCAGAAACTCGATTGAAAATACTAGAGTTCCTAAGAGGAAAGGAGGCCGACATAGGGCAAGTTGCAGACTTCATCAAGCAAAGCAAGGCCAATGCAAGCGCCCAAATGCGAATACTCGAAAAGTACCACCTAGTCAAAACCATGTACAAGCCTGGAATAAGAGGAGTCAAGAAGGTCTGCACGACAGACATTAAAGAAGTGAGATTAATTTTAGAGTAAGCAGCAAACTTGAAATGGCTAATTTTAACATTAACTAATTTTAGTTAATTTCAATTAACCGTCAAGCCCCTTATTCTAATATTCTAAGCAAATTGCAACCGCATCATTCAACGCAAACTAGAAGAAGAGCATTAACTTGGGATTTGTGAAATATAGGCATAGCAATCAAGTTCTCCGATTGCTACTTGCGCCTAGCCAAGCTATATTCCAATGCAGCCTTCACAAATCCCAAGTACGGCGGCGAAGGTCTTCCCGGCCTGGACTTGAACTCTGGATGCGCCTGAGACCCTAGGAAGAAGGGGTGGTCCGGCAATTCTATGAACTCTATCCTCCTTCCATCAGGGCTCCTCCCGGAAAATACGAGTCCATGGCGCTGAAGGACATCCCAGTAGGCTGGATTAACTTCGTATCTATGCCTATGACGCTCATAAACAATGGTCTTGCCATACAGCTTGTGCGCAAGCGTTCCAGGCTCCAAAACTATTGGGTGAGCCCCCAGCCGCATGGTCCCTCCCTTCATATCAATCTTCCTCTGCTCCGGCAGGAGATCTATAACTGGATTAGGAGTGTTAGGCGCATTCTCAGTGCTATTGGCATCCTTCAATCCAACGACATTTCTAGCAAACTCTATAACTGCCATTTGAAAGCCAAAGCAAATACCCAGAAATGGCATTCCATTTTCCCTAGCAAACTTAACAGCTAGAATTTTCCCCTCAGTACCCCTAGGCCCAAAGCCTGGCGGAACTAGAACGCCATCATATCCGCGGAGCATTTCAAGCTCTTCAGGAGATTCCTCAAAGACCTCAGTTTCTATCCAATCTATTTTAACTCTAGTTTTAAGAGCAGCTCCAGCATGCTTTAAGGCTTCATTAATGCTGATGTACGCGTCAGCAAGCTTAGCATATTTACCGCACATTGCAATCTTCACTTCGTGCTCAAAGTTCTCAAAGGATGCCACCACGCTCTTCCACTTGCTCCAATCAGGCGAATTCAACTTCAACCTCAATCTCTTGCAAATGTAATCTCCCATGCCCTGCTGATCGAGTATCAGCGGAACCTTGTAAACGCAGTCTACAGTGTAGGACGAGAAAACCGCTTCCTGAGAAACGCTCCCGTAAAGAGCAATTTTACGCTTAGCTGAAGGCTCGAGGGGCACGCTGCACCTTGCAACTATGATGTCCGGCTGAATACCTATCCTCCTAAGCTCATTAACGCTGTGCTGGCAGGGCTTAGTCTTCTGCTCTCCAGTTACATCTAATATCGGAACTAATGCGACGTGAACGAACAGCGTGTTCTCGTAACCCTCCTCAAGCCTCATCTGCCTAATAGCCTCCAGAAAAGGCAAGCCCTCAATGTCACCTACAGTGCCTCCAACCTCAACCAGAACGATGTCAACATTGCTTCGCTTAGCTGCAAGCCTAATTCTCCTCTTAATCTCATCAGTTATGTGAGGAACCACTTGGACGCATGCACCCAAATAGTCGCCTCTACGCTCCCTTTCAATCACGGTCAAGTAGATCTGCCCAGTCGTGATGTTATTGTCCTTGGGCAAGTTCACGTCCAGGAATCGCTCGTAATGTCCCAGGTCCAAGTCTATCTCTCCGCCATCTTCGGTTACGAAAACTTCCCCATGCATGTATGGATTCATGGTTCCAGCATCAACGTTCAAGTACGGATCTATCTTGACGGCGGTTACGCTATAACCTCTAACCTGAAGCATCTTGCCAATTGACGCTGCAACGACGCCTCTAGGGGGGAGCTCAAAGCAAGCTCCCTTTCCCCACGCTTGAAAGCACGCCGCCAGTTATGAAGATGTACTTGGTCAATTCACCACCCCTCTACTAAACGAGTTATAATTTGAGATGGGAGCATAAATAAGTCACCGCCCTAAGCGAAAGCCTCAGGCGGCAATTCAGCTATTGGAGGAAGCCTCCGCTTATGCTCAGAAAATTCAATCATGGACTTAACCCTCAACACGTAATTCAACGGCAAATTCAACTCGGCAGACACTTCACTTGGAGGCATCTTCCTATCTACAAGAAGGTGGAGTATTGGATCAATTACATCGTACGTGAGTCCAAGCTCCTCCTCAGCCAGGTGCCCCCTCCAAAGTCTAGGGCTGCTGGGCTTCTTGATTATGCTCTCGGGAATCCCCAAGTATTCGCCCAGCCTTCTAACTTGGGTCTTATATAAGCCTCCAATGGGAAGAATGTCAACTCCACCATCACCATACTTGGTGAAGTACCCCAAGAGAAGCTCGCTCCTATCTCCAGTTCCAATCACAAGCCTACCCTCAAGATTAGCATAATAATATAGAAGGCACATCCTTATTCTAGCCCTCAAATTTCCAACCGGAACTTTAGCATCAAACCTGAAATTAGGAATTGAACTTGAAAAGGCTTCGAGAATGCTTGAAATATCTATTAAAGTATGCTTAACTCCAAGCCTTTCAGCAACTAGCAGAGCATCATCAACATCCTGCTTAGGAGTCACTTCAGGGTCAGGTAATATCAATGCGAGAACTCGATCAGGGCCAAGCGCTTCAACGCACAAATATGCAGTGACCGTCGAGTCCAAGCCTCCACTTAGACCTATGACCGCGCCTCTTATTGGAGGCTTAACGTGCTGCCTAATAAAACTTGAAACTGCGTCAACCACGACTTCTGCATTAATTTCCAGCATGCGCGCAGCCCGACCAAACATCTGCAGTAAACTTAAATTAAATCCTTCGAAGCCATAGGCAAGTTAAGCTAAAAAGCGGGTCAGCTTAAGTTGACCTGACCCGTCCAAGGGAAGATCAAATACAACGATGCGATTAACAGCTGGGAGAGAAACGTTAAAAATTGTGGTGCCCTTAAGCTGAGCCTTCCACACCCTCGACTTGTGCGCATGCCCATGAACTACAACCGTAGGAGACCTCAAAGCTATAACCCTCTCCAACCTCCTACACCCCATTTCAGGCCAAATAGCAGCAGGCTCTCCTACAAGCGTCCTATAAGTAGGGGCGTAGTGAATGAGGAGAATAGTGAAGTCGCAGCCTACAAGCTCCTTGAGAAGCTGATCTATGACCTCCACCCTCCTAGAGTATATTTCTTCGATGTTACTGATGTTCCTCAACTGCCACCTCGTAGGTCTATCAAGGCTGCCTCTACTGCCAACCAAACCCACGGAGTAACCTTTAACATTCAGCTTCAACAACTCATCATTAAGCCAATTAACCTCTCCCCCATACTCCTCCCTGAGCCTCGGAATGCACTCATCATACTCTTCATTGCCAAAGCAAGCAATTATCGGCCCATCATAAACGGAGCGAACGGCGCTTAAAACCCTTCTAAACTCCCGCACATTACCCCTAAAAATCATGTCTCCCGCAAATAGAAACAAATTCAAATCCCTTGGAACTCTGGAAAGCGCATCGGCAAACTTAGATAGGTACTTAGGTGAATGGACGTCGGCTGTTGCAGCGATCCTAATGCTGCCCAATGCACTTAACCTTTCCCAGGTTCACTCTTCAAGTACTTTTCCAGCGGCTCGCCGATCACAATTCCCTTGCCTGGAACAATGTCGAATGTGTATATCGTCATGTCCACTGGAGACCACCTCATCTTCCTCACAAATATCGTTCTAACGAACCTGCCGCCGACTCTCTGAAGGCCCAGAACTATTATTCCAGAAGCCAAGAACTCTTCAACGCCGTACCTGCTAAGGGAAGTTGAGCCCGTTGGAATGTCACACGTAACAACAGTTGTGCAGCCGAGCTGCTCCTCCAAATATGAAACTATTTCCCTAACGTACTCCCTAACCCACAGCAGATCTCCAACGCCCTGAGCTAAAGCTGAAATTGGATCCAAGACAAGCCTGCTGACGGGGATGTTCCTCGTATACCTTGCAATGACGTTAACAAAGGTCTTAGACTCCTTTCCATGCTTTAAGTCCTCAGTTCTCAACCTGATTTCAAATGGAATTAGGCGGCCCTCCTTCATGTACTGGTTTAAATCCCACCCCATGCTAGCTACTCCTGTCAGAACGTTGTGAATTCGGTCGTCGAAAGAAACGTATACGCAGTGCTCGCCATTCTTCAATCCGTGGAGAAGATACTGAATTGACATTATGGTTTTTCCAGCTCCAGTTTCGCCTGCAATCAAGTAAGTTCTACCCTTTATGAAGCCGCCCCCAATCATCTCGTCAAGCTTAGGAATACCGGTTGAAATTCTATCCAGCACAGCGACTCCCCTGCCCAAGCCACTTACAAGCAAATATACTACAATAAAAATTTAACCGTTTACGTTCAATGTTAATTGGCGGATGAAGAACACCAAAAAGTTGAGCAAAGGCAATGATACGCGACGGGCGAACTGACGCCACAAAAATCAACGTGCACCAGCGACAGAACAGTTTAAAAGTAGAAGCGCAAATTAAGGAAGGGAGCCTCATGGAAAGAATCGAGGAACTTAAGAAGAGAGGCGAACTTATAGTAGAAGCGCCAATTGAAATTCTCCGAGAAGCAGCTAGGATAACCCTTGGAGTAGGAGTTAAGGAGTGCAGGGAAGACGATAACATAGTATTCACCTATGAAAGCCCTGTATGCCCGCCCAGAATAATTGCAAAGGAAATTGAGCCGGGAAAATACCACATATTATCATCAAATAAGTGCTCAATCCCAGACTGCCCATACTGGGAGAGATGCGCGAAACTAAGCACCGAAAGACTGAGAATATACGAAATAGCCCTTAACAAGCTGCTTGGAAAGGGTAAGATTCTCAAGGCAAGGTACGAGTGGCTGCCAGAGAGAGTTAAAGAGGAGGAGCTAGAAAAGCTCATTGACAGGCTAATTAGCAGACCCAAACCAGAAGAAATGTAAGTGGAGGGAGCAGGATGCCCTGCATGGTCATTGTCGGAGGATTCTTCGGAGACGAAGGAAAAGGCAAAATAGTATCCTACCTAGCACTCAAAGACCAAGTAGACTTGGCAGTTAGAACAGGCTCAGTAAATGCAGGGCACACCGTAAAGTGGAACGGCAAAAAGTACAAGCTAAGAATAGTTCCAAGCGCATTCGTCCATGAAAAATGCAAATTACTGATAGGCGCAGGAGCAAACATAAACGTCTCAATATTCCTCAAGGAAGTTGAGGAAACCAAGTGCAAAGGCAGAATAGGAGTAGACTTCCAATCATCGATAATCGAGGAAAAGCACATAGCTGAAGATAGGGGAAATGAATACCTAGCCAAGAAGATAGGCACAACCGGGCAGGGAGTAGGGCCTGCAATAGCAGAAAGAGTTAGGCGAAAAGCCAAGCTAGCCAGGGACGTTCCAGAGCTCAAGCAGTACCTAACCGACGTGGCATTAGAAGTCAACAAAGCCCTAGATAGAGGAGAAAAAGTCATTCTAGAAGGAACTCAAGGCACATTCCTATCCCTATACCACGGCACATACCCGTACGTAACTGGAAGAGACACCACCGCATCAGCAGTTTGCAGCGAAGTTGGAGTAGGCCCAACCAAAGTGGACGAAGTACTCATAGTATTCAAGGCTTACGTTTCAAGAGTAGGGGAAGGACCGCTCCCAGGAGAGCTAAGCCCAGAAGAAGCAGATAGAAGAGGCTGGACTGAAATAGCGACGGTCACAGGCAGGCGAAGAAGAGTAGCTCCATTCAACTTCGAGCTAGCTAGGAGAGCAGTAATGCTAAATGGAGCAACTCAAATAGCCATAACCAAGCTCGACATACTATTCCCAAGCTGCGCAAAGGCAAGAAACTTCGACAACCTCAGCGAGGAGGCAAAGAAGTTCATAAGCAAAATAGAAGATGAACTGGGAGTACCAGTAACATTGATAGGAACTGGAGAGGGAGTATACGACGTAATCGACCTAAGAGGAAGAAAGCTGGAAAAAACATGAAGCGAGCATATCCAAGCCAGCCAATAGTTGGAGTTGGAGCAGTAATCATAGACAATGAAAAAAGAATACTGCTAGTTAGAAGAGCAGCTCCGCCGGGAAGAGGCCTCTGGGCCATTCCAGGAGGAATTGTTAAGCTGGGAGAAAAACTGAAGGAAGCCGTTAAAAGGGAAGTCAAGGAGGAAACAGGCTTAGAAGTTGAGGTCGGAGACCTAGAAGACGTATTTGAAGTAATTATAAGAGATGAAGCTGGAAAAATAAAGTACCACTACGTAATAGTTGACTATCAGGCGAGGGTTTCAGGAGGAAAATTAAGGGCATCAACAGACGCGCTGGAAGTAAAGTGGTTCTCAGCCGAAGAAATTAAAAAGGTAAGGACGACGAAGGCCACCGGAAAACTTCTCGAAAAGCTGATTTCAACTGGAAAGATAGGGTGAGAGGAGCAGGCTAACCACTGCACCGGCCATGCAGGCTGTAGAGGGAGTTGAATAGCAGTTTAAATGTGCCGTGAGTTTGAGCTCTAAATTGAGGCCTAAACGCCATTAGCACTATCCTCCCATCGCCATACCTAGCTGAAATCATAGCCGGCTTCCTGCCCAAGTACTTCTCTCCAATAAGCCAGCCGCTCTGCATTATGTCCCTCTCCGGGTAGGATAGCACCACCTCGTAGAGCTCGTTATTGTAGTTCGGCAGTATCTGCAGAACTGGACTGAAGTGAAATAGCACATATGCCTTCCTCGGCATTCCATATCCCAATGGGTGATTCACATCGACATTAACCTTCAGCATTGAGCCTGGGCAGAAGAACTCCTTAGGCTCAAGATCCAACGACAAGTCCTTAATTGGCAGCTTGAAGGCGCTTATCACAAACTCGCAAGACCTATTGAAAGCCACGATCACTCCGCCGCCCTTGACGAATTCCTTCAACTTTTCAACGCCCTCCTTTCCAAGCCCACTCCTGTACTCTGGAGGAATTGGAGGAAGGACGAATGGTCGCTTAAGCCTTTTAGTGAGCTCCTCCTCAATATTCTCCCCAGTTATTAGGCATGGATAGTCGTTCGCGAAAATTAGAAGGTCAACCTTCTCCGAAAGCTTGCCATCAAGTATGTCCTTATCCATGATCACCTTGTAGGGGAAGCCGTACTGCTCAAGAAGCCACCTAGTCCACCCCTCATCCATGTTGCCGCCATAGTACCTCTGATAGATCCCTATTCTCAGCAGCTTCAACTCCACAAATTCAGCTTCAAGCTCCTCATCAACGCAAATGAAATCGACGTGAAACCTGTCGCTTGCCTCCTGCAGCTTACTAGCAATTCCATCCTGATTTGGAATGAAGAATGAGCCTGCTGGAAGCTGAACTCCATTAAAGTTTAGAGGCTCAGTCAGCCTATAAACCTTGAATCCAGAAGCGAGAAGCAAGTTTACCGCTGCATAGCTGTCGTTGTACCTGCAGCTAAGCAAGTAGCCAACCTTCGACTCAGCAACTTTAAACTTCGGATACTCAACTTCAACTACCTTCTCAAATTCACCGTCAAACCTCTCATCCACAGCTTCCACCTTAACGCCCATGTAGTCCGGCAGGGTGTACGACGCCACGTCATAGGGCTTAATTGGAGTGCCATCCCTAGCTCTAGTCCACTCATTATCAGGGTAAATAGTCCTTTGCAAAATGTACTTGACGAAGGCTCTAGCTGGCTGAGCTAAGAAAATCACGTACGTTCCAGCTGGGAAAACCTTATCTCCAACCTTAAACTCCCTCTTAGCCCTATGAACCTCAACGTCCAATCTTAAGAAAACTTCAATTAGCTTAAGAGCAGTAAGCGGGTCATGCTGATCCAGCGGAATTATGAAGGCGTAAGGCGGCTCTCTCAATCCCCTCTCAATATTCCTCATAGCCTTGACGTACATGTTCCTCAAAAGGACCTCCCTAAGCTTAGCCGCAAGCTCAAGGGCAGCCAAGTTGGAGATCTTCTGCTGCCTAACTATGTCCCTTAACCTCCACCAGCCTCCAGGCCATGGATTTGGAAAGCTCATTTGAGGCCTATCAGCAGCTCTACCCCTATGGCCAGTCAACTGATGAGGGTGAATGTAAATTGGAGTAGCAATCTTCACGGTGGCAGACTCGGTGAGCATCCCCACGATATTGAGGAAGTTAGCCAAGTTCAAGAACGAGGCAGTCCACTCAGCCGTAAACGGCGGGCCGCCCTCAACCCCCTTAACTCCCTCCTCCTCAAGCCTAACAGCCATGTAACCTCCAAACATCTGATGCTCTCTCCAGAGAAGGGGATCAATTTCAGGGCTTATGGGGTCATACCATGGAGGAATGTAGAGCCTAGCGCCATAGCTCCCCATGTGATGGTTATCTATGTAGGCTTGAGGCTTCCAATCCCTATAAACAACCTTAGCAAACATTTGAGACTCCCTTTGAGTGAGCATGTAAGCATCCCTATTATTGTCGTGGCCGCAGTACTTGTGATATAGCCAAGGAGGAGGAGAGCCCTCATACTCAGTTCCAAGCCACTTGTTATACCAGTCCACAACCATGATTTGGCCGTCCGGGTTGAAGCATGGAAAAAGCAGAACTATCACATTATCTAAAATCTCCTTAACTCGGCCATCATCACTAGTTGCCAGCTCGTACGCAAGCTCAACAGCCATTTGAGTGCCGCCAACCTCGGTGGCGTGCAAGCTATTCGTTATAGCTACGACGGCTTTACCCTCCCTAACCAGCCTATCAACCTCTTCCCTAGACAAGCCCCTTGGATTAGCTAGCCTGCGCGAAATCTCCCTGTACTTTTCAAGGTTAGCCAAGTTGCTTGGGGAGGAAATGTAGGCCAAGATGAACGGATTGCCCTCAGTGGTTTTACCTAGCTCCACGACCTTCACTCTATCGGACTTTTCATCCAGCAACTTGAAGTACTCGACTATTTTATCCCACCTAGCCAGCTTCCTATCCTCACCCATCTCAAAGCCGAAGAACTCTTTAGGAGAAGGAATGCCTTTGAGTGGCATAGAAACACCGGAAAAGATTATTGAACAACATGCTGATTTAACGTTTTCGCGCTGGAAACCGTAATTATGAAGTTAGAATACTTCATTAACTGGTAAACGTAATTTCATGTGAGGAGACCAGGCGTGGAGGAACTTGAAGGGTACAGGGGGAAGTCGCTGAAAGCAATATTGGAGGCAGGAGCAAGCATTGGAGATAGAATTCGCATTACAAGCGGAGGATTAACCTACGAAGGAATACTCATGCCCAGAGCTGGAGTATGCGACGACAAGCACATAGTCATAAAGCTGGACAACGGGTACAACATAGGCGTCCGAGTAACACCTGAAATGAAAATCCAAGTAATTGAAAAGGCAGAGAGGCGGGAAGCTAAAATGGAAGCGGCCGAGGGGAAATCCATCCGCAAGGGGGATCTGCCCTCAGTATCAATAATAAGCACTGGAGGAACAATAGCAAGCAGAGTTGACTACAAAACCGGAGCAGTCTACCCAGCACTGACAGCTGAAGACCTCTACAGCGCAGTTCCTGAGCTCGGAGAAGTAGCAAACATACGCGCCCAAGTCCTCTTCAGCATCTTCAGCGAAAACATGACTTGCGAGCACTGGACCAAAATAGCGGAAACAGTGGCAAAGCACATTGAGGAAGGCTTCGACGGCATAGTTATAGCCCACGGAACCGACACGATGGGATACACCGCTGCAGCCTTGAGCTTCGCCCTACAAAAACTGCCAGTCCCAGTAATCCTAGTGGGGTCCCAGCGCTCGTCGGACAGGCCATCGTCAGATGCAGCCATCAACCTAACATGCGCAGTAATAGCCGCCGGCAAAGCTCCATTCGCAGAAGTCTCAGTTGTAATGCATGGAAGCTCCAGCGACAAATTCTGCCTAGCCCACAGAGGAACGAAAGTTAGAAAGTGCCACACAAGCAGGAGAGATGCATTCCAATCAATCAACGACAAGCCAATAGCCATGATCAAGCCATCAGGGGAAATCACAATGCTAACCGAAAACTACAATCCAAGGCGTGAAGACAACGCAGTGGAAGTCAAAGCCAAGTTCGACCCAAAAGTAGCCCTAGTAAAAGCATATCCGGGAATGGCTGGAGAAATAATAGACTTCCTAGTCGACAAGAAGTACCACGGCATAGTAATTGAAGGCACAGGGCTAGGCCACGCACCCTACAGCGCCTTTCCAGCAATTAAAAGAGCAATCGAAAATGGAGTGGCAGTAGTAATGACTTCACAGTGCATTTGGGGAAGAATAAACATGAACGTCTACAGGACTGGAGTTGAGCTACTTAACATGGGAGTAATTCCAGGGGAAGACATGCTGCCCGAAACCGCCCTAGTCAAGCTGATGTGGACGCTTGCACAAACAAGAGAGCTCAGCGAAGTTAGAAGAATCATGCTCACAAACATTGCTGGCGAAATAAATCCAAGAACAACCCACCTCCAATTCATAGCAAATCCATATGAAAATGCAGGGTGGTCAAAGTGAAGAAGCGGGAAGCACCGCTAAACTACGAAGAACTGGGACTAAAAGTGGGACTGGAAATACACCAGCAATTAGACACGAAGCACAAGCTCTTCTGCAACTGCCCCACCATACTAAGGGAAGACGAGCCCGACGTAATTATAGTTAGGAGGCTAAGGCCAACCCAAAGCGAGCTGGGAGAAGTAGATCCAGCAGCCCTATTCGAATTCAAAAGAGGAAGAATGTACGTTTACGAATCATATGAAGACACCATATGCTTGGTGGAGCACGACGAAGAGCCCCCGCACGACCTAAATCCAGAAGCTCTTGAAATAGCTCTCGAAATAGCCCTCATGCTAAATGCAAAGCCAGTAGACGAAGTCCACGTAATGAGGAAAATAGTCATCGACGGGTCAAACACAACTGGATTCCAGCGAACAGCCATAATTGCAATGGAAGGATACGTCGAGGACGTCGACGGCAGAATAGGAATAAAAACTATATGTCTCGAAGAGGAAGCTGCAAGAAAAATTAGGGAGGAAGGCAACAAGGTATACTATAGGCTGGACAGGCTTGGAATACCCCTAATAGAAATAGCAACAGCTCCAGAAATAAGAAGCCCAGAGCAAGCGAGAAGAGTAGCCCTGAAAATAGGGCAGCTAATGAGAGCCACAGGGAGAGTTAAGAGGGGTCTAGGAACAATAAGGCAAGACCTAAACGTGTCAATAAGAGGAGGAGCAAGAATCGAAATCAAGGGAGTTCAAGACCTAAACCTAATACCAAAAATAATCGAACTCGAAGTCGAAAGGCAACTAAACCTAATAAAAATTAGAGATGAACTGGCTGCCAGAGGCCTTAAGGAGGAAGACCTGAAGTACGAGTTCCACGAAGTCACCCACATATTCAAGGAAACGAAGTCAAAGCTAATTAGAAAAATGCTAAGCAGAGGAGCAGTAGTATTAGCAGTTAAGCTCCCCAAATTCGCAGGGCTGCTCGGAACCGAAATTCAGCCCAACAGAAGACTTGCAACCGAAATGGCTGATAGAGCCAAGTTCTGGGGAGGCGTGGGAGGAATAATTCATACAGACGAGCTGCCGAAGTACGGAATCACCATCAAAGAAGTTGAAGAATTGAAAAAGGCCGTATCAGCCTCAAACGAAGATGCAGTAGTAATAGTAGTGGACGAAAGAGGGAAATGCGAAGAAGCACTAAAAGCAGTAGTTGACAGAGCCAGAGAAGCCCTCAAAGGAGTTCCAGAAGAAACCAGAGCTGCAAATCCAGATGGAACCACAAGGTACAGCAGGCCCATGCCCGGAGCAGCGAGAATGTACCCGGAAACCGACGTAAGGCCAATACCAATAACCAGGGAGCTAATAGAAGCACTAAGAAAGAAGCTTCCGGAGCCCATCGAAGTTAAAGTAGCCAAGCTCGTAAAGAAATATGGGATAAGCAGAAAGCTTGCTGAAGAGCTGGCCGACTCATCAAACATAGAGCTATTCGAAAAAATAGTTAAGGAAACCAATGCACCGCCAAAGCTCGTGGCATCAGCGCTCGAGTACACGTTGAAAACCCTGAAGCACGAGCACGTGCCAATAGAGAACATTACAGACACCCACTTAACCCAAGTATTCAGCCTCATAGCAGAAGGAAGGCTAGCAAAGGAAGCACTGCCCGAAGTATTGAGGTGGATAGCCGAAAACCCAACGAGAAGCGCTGAAGAAGCAATTAAAGAGCTGGGAGTAGAGCTAATACCACTGGAAAAGCTCGAAAAAATCATTGAAGAAAAAATCTCAGAAAACTACCAGCTAATCAGGGAAAGAGGCCTAAAAGCCATGTCCCCAATAATGGGCGAAGTCATGCGGGAAGTCAGAGGGAAAGCGGATGGAAAAGTCGTAAGCCAAATTGTAAGGCGAAAAATCCTGGAAATCATGGGAAAGCTAGCCTGAAAGCTCCTTAAGCTTATCCGGCAAGTACTTCCTCACAATGTAGGATAGGCCATAGCGGCTGAAGCTCTGCTGCTCAGCCTTCCTCCTAATCTTAATGAACTCATTGATCTCCCTCATCCAAAACGGATCCTGATACCTCGGATCCCTCTGCAGAAGCATAAGCCTATTCAAGTCCTCAGATGTCATGGGCTCAGTAGGCAGCTTATACCTAGTTATATCAGTAGCCCAAACTCCAAGCCACTTAGCATCAGGAGTCGTAAGCTCAGTTAAGTGAGCTGCATTAGCAGACCCGGAGATAATGACCATCGCAATGTGCATCCCCCAAACATCAGCGTCAGTTAAAATGTACACTGGAAGTCCAAGCTCAACGTTCAACCTCCTCAAAAAGCGCCTAGTAGCCCTCGGAGCCTGCCCAGCAGTATGAACGAGAACAGCGTTAAAGGTCTTGTGAACCTTCTCGGCAATAAACCTTGTGAATAGGCCGCCAGTCTCAATTGCAATAACCTTGTCAGCATTGCACTCAACAAACTCTGCAGAAAGAAGCGAAGGCCCGATCATCATGCCGTCAGGGTGGGAAGCCAAGTTAACCCGCTTCCCATAGTAGTCCGGGTCGGGAGTAGTATACTCGATAGTCAAGTCCCCGAAAACGGCGCTCCTCTCCTCGGGAAAGATCATGAAGTCCTCCCTAGGAACGCCCAAAATGGTTTCCAGGTCAGCGACGATCTCATTGGACTCCTGCTGGCTCTTGAAATTTATTCCGAAAGCCTCAGAATTGTAGTACAAGTCCCTAAGGGTTGTTGGCTGATTAGCCAACATCGACTTGTAGGCGAAAAATGCAACCCAAATCAGCTGAGTCAAAGACTTGATTTGCCGGATGTTGGCTGCACTCCTAGTGATAACTTGGTCGCCGAGAACGAACTGCCGCAATCTAGGGTCGTAAATTATGTTGCTCGTAGTCCTACTTCGAATTCTAACCCTAGGAAACTCTCCTCTCTCAAGCTGCTCGTAAATGCTAACGCCAAACTCCCTCAGCCTAGCTAAAATGTGCCTCTTATGCTCCATGGCCCTGCTACTCACGCCTACGCCACCCCCTAAGCAGCCGAGAAACATCTGGAGGCTGAGGCCTACCTGCAAGCTCAGCTGCAAATTCAGCAATCTTAGGTAGATAGCGCTCTAAAATGTTAATCTTCCTCCTAATCGCAGCCTTCCTCTCCTTCCTAGCCAAGTAAGCCCTAAGCTTCCTGGCGCAGGCCTTCAAAGCCCACTCAATTTCATAGGCTATTTCAGGCCTATCAGCAATAAACTCCTTTCCAACAGTCTTGTAGGGCACCTTAGTCGACACTATGTGGACGAAGAAGGCTATCGGCATGCTCAAGTCTATCTTATACCTAGCCCACTTAATCGACTTGATGACCTTCATCGCAACGTCGCTGTGCGCATCGTAGAGCAACGGTATCTTATTAGCATACCTGTACAAGTTTATCTCGCCAGGCTTTGGAGGAGATATGCTGGCGCCATAAGCTATCGCAGCCTCAACAATGAATGGGTGGCCAGCGTAAGCTGAAGGCTTCCGCTGAACCGCGACAACGAATTCTGGGTTAAGCTCCTTCATTATACCCTTCTCTAGAAGCTTAGGCCCAATCGGAGATAGGCAAGAAGCATCTGGTGGCAGAAAGTCGTTGAACTTACGCATGGCACTAACGATGCGGACAATCTCATCCGACTTCAAGCTTCTAGGATCCCTATCCGGATTAATTTTCGCAAACTTCAAGAACTTGATTGCAGTTCTCCTTCCAACCCTGTGAAAGCTATTCGCAATGAATTCAACGAGATTCTTAGCGCGAGTCCGCCTGATCAGCCGCTTCAAAAGCTCAACGTCAACTCCATGAGGGTGAGGGCGAACCTCCTGAGGAGGCTTAGGCATCTCAGTCGTAACCCTCTGAAACTTGTAAAGAATGCCGTCGGGATCTATGAAGCTTATGTTAGCGTATGGCAATATTATGGCGGTCTGCCTAAAGTACTCCAAAATTCTTGGCTTAGCCCTAGAGTAGTCGCCCTCAAACGTAAATTCAATCACGGTTCCATGCCAGTAGGTGGGATTAGGCAAAGCCTTGATTCCGCCTCTACGAAGTATGGGCTTATTATGCTGAATGTCTATCATGAGCTCGCAGAAGTACTTGGTTGGCCCGCCGGTGCTCGTCAAAATCCTAACTGGACTGTGAGTTGTGATCTGCCCATAAAGTATGGCCATCTTGCCTCCTAACCCGAAAGTCCCTCTAGTCTGCCTCAAAATGTACTTCGACCCGAAGAGAACCCTTCCAAAGGCAGATGCAATGTACTCCTTTGGAACTCCGCAGCCATTATCCTCAACTCTAATTCGGTAGACGTTGCCCCTGCCCTCCGACATCAACCTCACGTAAATGTCGGGCAGAATTCCATGAGTTTCACAGGCGTCCAATGCATTCTCAACTAGCTCTCGAACAATGGTGTATGTAGCTCTAACTGGATTGTCGAAGCCCGCTATGTCCCTATTCCTGTAAAAAAATCCGCTGGACTAATTGCTTTATACACTTCTTGAGTCAAACTTAACACCGCTCACATATAAGATGATAAAGCTATTTAACTTCACGCTCAGTACTTCCTCCAGAGAAGAAACTCCTTCCGCTTCAACCTCCTCCTCTCCCTGTGAAGATAGCTGTAAACAGTCCTATGCTGCGCTCCACTAGCAAGCATCTCAACGGCACGTCTTGCAATCCTCACCCCATCATAGTCCCCCACGATGGCAACGGTGCTCCCATAAACGGAAATGTACGTGCCAGTATGCTCCTCAATTATCTTCCTAGTCTTCCCCTTCTCACCAATAATTCTACCCTTAATTCTGGTTAGAGCATTTTTCGAGCTGCCGACGAACTGAGTTAAATCAATGATATCCAATATCTGATCCTCATCCAGAAGCCTAAACGCCCTCTCAGGGCTGAAGCCATGAGCAATAGCTAAAATCACGTTTTTCGCCTTCAAGAGGTCCTCATACGTAGCCTTGGAGGGGTCGAGCTCAAGCATGACCGAGCCCGAGGAAGTATCAACATAAACCTCAATTCCAGTTTTATCCTCAACTTCCCTCCTAACAGCTCCGCCATTACCAATAATAACGCCAATCCTATCCAAAGGCACGTTAACGTAATCCCTAACTATTGGGGCTCCCCCTTCACCCAACGCAAAGCCTCCTCCAAGCTTGGAACATCCAAACCAACTTTAATGAAGAAATTCAATAAGTTTTCCAGATCCCTAACTAAAAACTCCTCCGCCATGGGGTGGTCGAGCAGCACTCCCTGCCCAATATCAATGAACACGGGCCTATCATTCCACACCATTATGTTGTACTCGCTCAAGTCGGCGTGAACGAGCTTCGCCTTAACGTAGAGGAGCCTAACGAACTCGAAAACCTCACTGAAGAAGGACTTCAAATCAGCAGGCAGGTAGTCCTTCAGGAGGGGGGCTGGAGCCCCATTCTCACCAATAAACTCCATAACCAAAATATTCTTATTAACCGCATAGGGCTTGGGAACCCTAACTCCAGCCTCATAAGCTCTCTTCAAGTTCCTAAACTCCTTCCTAGCCCAGGCATAAATTAAGGAGCGAGTATCTCTCCTAACTCCCACGAACCTGGGGTCACCCTCAATGTAGAGCGACATACTCCTCCTAAACTCGGCAGTTGAAGTCAAGTAGATCTTAACTGCAACGTCCTCGCCATCAGCATTTTTAGCCCAGTAAACCCTAGCCTCCTTACCTGCATTGACAACCCCATACATGACGTCTATGAAGCCCCTATTGATGAGATCATACAAGCCCATCAGGGTGGACCTGTCGAAAACCTCCTCAACAGTCTCATAGAGATCCTTATCTTTAATCCGCTTAAGCCTCCTCCTCTCTATTCGCTCAAAAACGATGCGCTCAGTCTCTTTATTCTCCTCACTATTAGCCATAACTTAGCTCTCCAAGCTCCCTCAATACTCAATCTCCAACTCCTCAGGCATGTGGCCGGCCTCCCTAAGCCTATAAACTTCATCCCTAGTATAACGCCACACTATATCCCCTCTAGACTCGAACTGGAAGTCCCATGGAACAACGAGAACTATGTCCCCCTCCCTCATCCACATCCTCTTCCTATACCTGCCTGGAATCCTACATACTCTAACGTAGCCATCTGCGCACTTGACCTTAGCTCTATCAAACCCTAAAAGCTGAATTATCACTCCTACAATTTCACCCTCAGCTGGAATTCTAAGCTCAGCCTTCTCCTCATACCGCCCCTTCTTCCTTCTGCGCCCCAAAATATTCACCATCCACCACTAGCAATAAAGCAGCCAATTATTTAAGCTAATCTAAGCTGCTAAGCAAAACCGACAATGTAGATTTTCCCATTCAGCTTTATAAATCGAACTTCACTCCCCAACTTAACCTCAAGCTCCTCAGGCCTCTCAACCTCATAGACCTCATAGGAAGACAAGTCCATCAACTGAACGGTATCCCCATAAGCCGAAAGCACAACTGCAGTTGGAAGCTCATCCATTGAAGCGATCTTCTCAACCTCACCAGACCAAACGGCCTTATAGCTTATCGAGCAGCGCCTCCAACTCCTCAAATCCAGACCGAAAAACCTTCCACCCCTAAAACCCTCAAAGCGCATAATTGAGCTCCCAACCCTAATTACGTCGCCGAAAGTGAAAGGAGGAAGCCTAACCGAAATCGTCAATCTGGAAAGCCGCTTACCAGTAGACTTCTCAACTCCAATCACCTTAAAGGTCTCCTTAAGCATAGCTCCAGTTTCATCCTTAATTCTGGAAGCAATTAGCTTAGCAATTCTAGTGCTTGCAAACTTGAAGTCGAAACCCCCGGTAACCCTCTTAGCTTCAACGATGTAAGCGCTCCTATCGCTCTCAATCTCCCTTGAAACCAGATTTTCAACCAACCTACATATCAGAGTTACTTCATTCCTAGTCAACTGGCGATCTTCAGCTCTAACCTGAACCGTAGCCACATAGTATTTTGAAGCCATCTTAATGCAAATGGGGCAGCTCACCCGCTTAACTTCAACCTCAACCACCGCCTCCTCCTCATACTCGGGAATGGAGGGGTGAACGCTTCCAGAAGCAATAATTCTAACCACAACCCTGCCCTTACCTCTAAACTCCTCGGGGACGACCTTAAAGCTGCCTCGGCCAGCTAACTTAACGCTCCTCTTAACAGCCTCCGCGGAAGCTTCAAAAGCTGGATTACCTGTCCTGCACTTAACCCACCGGCCATTAACCCTATAGGCGCCGCATGAACTGCAAACCTCAACTTCAAGTCGACTTGGAGCGCGAATCAACTTGTGGCGAGCCCTATAGCAGGACCAGCACAAATTATCTATTAAAGGCTCATCCTCGGACTCGAATTTGCCGCAAATAGCGCAAAATCTCCTCACAACTTACACCCATCAAACCTGGCTAAATGATCTTCACGAACTGAGCATGAGGCTGACCCTCAATCCAAATAACTGCATCTTCATGAATTATCCCCTCCCTAATAGCGCTAGCCACAATCTCCTTGCCGACAATATTCCCTATCGAAGCGGACTTGAGCGCGACAATTGCTTCCTCGAGCGTGACAAGCCTTCCGCCATAAAAGCTCTCCTTAATCTCAATTTTAATCCTACCCTCCCTAAATGTCCTACCAAGAATATCTGCATCGCAAACTGCGACCAGAATATCCTTGCCCCTAGACCAGATGTTCATGTAGAAAAGCTTTTCACCGTTGCTACAGCAATCCCTGCTCACATCATACACCAATCAAAAATACATTTCAACACTTATTTAGCTTCCTAAATCCCCCTAACCGAAATGCTCGTTCTAGCTCCACATGCAGTGCAAACGAGAATGAACACCCTCCTCTCCTTGGTGACGTAGGTGTCCGGAGCCCCGCAAATCGGGCAAATCACGAAAAGCTTAGCATACCTCTCAACGACGTTGTTGATGGTTGACCTCGAAAACCTGCCTTGAAGGAGAAGCCGCGAATCCTCAATCTCCCCAGCCGTACCAATCTCCCTCAAAATGAAGCGGGCAACCTGCTTCGGCTCCCTATTCAGGACGTCGCAAATATCCTTAAAATTGTGAATTATCGTCCTATTCCCAACTATGGAAACCAATGCTGATGGAATCTCAAATCTCTCAGCCTTAGTCACCGTCTTAGGAACCATAGACAATGCCCTTTCCAGAAGCTCCTCATAAGTCCATTCGCTTACGCTCTTCAAGGTAAATCCTCCACCGCCATATCGCCATCCGCAAACATAAAGTTTTCTCCACCCTCAACCTATTAAATCGAAATCATTAAAGTTAATTATCGGTGATCCAGTTGGAGTACATCATCATGGCGAAGTCAGCGGTAACCATGAGCGAGCTAGGAGTAATCAGGGATGCAGCCATAGTGGTCGAGGAAGGCGAAGTAATTGAAGTTGGAAGGCAAAGCCAGTTGAAGTCCAAGTACCCAAGGTACGAGAAGGTGGACGCATCAAACTGCGTTGTAATTCCAGGCCTAATAAACGCCCACACCCACATGGCCATGAGCCTGCTGAGAGGATACGCGGACGACCTAATGCTACACGAATGGCTTGAAAAGTGGATCTGGCCCCTCGAAAGCAAGATGAGCAGCCGAGACATATACGTAGGAGCCCTACTAGCATCAGTTGAAGCAGTCAAAATGGGGACAACAACGGTCAACACCATGTACCACTACAACCCAGACTACAACGAGGCGAAGGCAATCCTGGAAGTGGGATTAAGGGGAGTAGTATCCCACGTCTGCTTCAGCTGGAGGAAGGAAGAAGACTTCAAGCAGCTAAACCACCTAACCAAGCACTGGCACGGCAAAGGCAGCTGGAAAATTAGAGCTGCAATATCACCCCACGCACCATACACGGTCGACCCGAAATACATGATAGAACTTAGGGAGTACGCCGACGAGCTCAACAAGGACGCCCAAAAGGACTACGAGAAAATCATAGTTCACATACACCTAGCAGAAACCAAAAATGAAGCTGAACTAGTCAAGCAAAAATTCAAAGTAAATGTCAGCGAAGGAGTCGTCAAGTACCTATACGACTTGAAGGTTCTCAAGGAAGACGTAGTTGCAGCCCACTGCACTTGGCTCACAGACAAGGACATCCAAGCCCTGAAAAAGGCCAATGTAAAGGCAGTGCACAACCCAGCAAGCAACCTCAAGCTAGCATCCGGAATAAGTCCAGTGCACAAACTGCTCAGCGAAGGAATCACAGTTGCCCTTGGAACCGACAGCGCATGCTCAAGCAACTCGCTCGACATGTTTGAAGCAGTGAAGCTCGCAGCCCTCCTACATAAGGGAGCAACCCTAAACCCAACCGTCGTGCCAGCTGAAACAGCACTAAAAATGGCTACAGTAAATGGAGCTAAAGCGCTGAGCTGGAGCAGCCAAATAGGCACGATCAAGCCCGGAGTGAAAGCGGACCTCGTAATCATAGACTTCAACAAGCCGCACCTAAAGCCCCTATTCAACGAGTTAAGCCACCTAGTCTACGCAGTTAAAAGCCTGGACGTTAGAGACGTAATGGTCAACGGAGAATTCATCGTCGAAAACGGCAAGGTGAAAACCGTCGATGAAAACTGGGTCATGAAGGAAGCTGAAAAAGTTAAAGAAAGCCTACTTGAAAGATTACGTGGGGAAGCGCGTGAAGTTTAAAGTTAAAGACTTAAAGTTGGCGGAGCAGGGAAGAAGGCAAATAGAGTGGGCAGAATCGAAAATGCCAGTTCTAATGAAAATTAGGGAGAGATTCAAATCCGAAAAGCCGCTGGAAGGCATGAAGGTAAGCGCTTGCCTCCACGTAACCAAGGAAACAGCAGTTCTAATGAAAACGCTAATCGCAGGAGGAGCTGAAGTAGCGCTAAGCGCATCCAACCCACTCTCAACCCAAGATGAAGTGGCAGCAGCACTCGTCGAAGAGGGAATAAGCGTATACGCGTGGAGAGGCCAAAGCGAAGAAGACTACTTCAACTGCATAGGGCTCTCGCTAAAGCACAAGCCAGACATAACAATGGATGATGGAGGAGACCTAACCGTCAAAGCGCACATGGACGGATACGCCGAAGAAGTCATTGGAGGAACCGAGGAAACGACCACAGGAGTATTAAGGCTGAAAGCCATGGAGAAGCAGGGAGTTCTAAAGTACCCAATAATCGCAGTCAACGACGCGCACACCAAATACCTATTCGACAACAGGCATGGAACTGGGCAAAGCACGATCGACGGAATAATGAGGGCGACAAACGTGCTACTAGCAGGAAAAAACGTGGTAGTAGCAGGCTACGGCTGGTGCGGAAAGGGAATAGCGATGAGAGCCAAAGGAATGGGCGCAAATGTAATAGTAACCGAGGTAAACCCGCTAAGAGCGCTAGAGGCAGTGATGGATGGCTTCAGGGTCATGCCCATGGAAAAGGCAGCCGAAGTAGGAGACATATTCATAACCGCAACAGGAAACATCAACGTCATAAGAGGAGAGCACATGATAAAAATGAAAAGCGGAGCAATACTCGCAAATAGCGGCCACTTCAACGTCGAAATAAACCTAAAAGACCTTGAGAGCCTAGCCACCTCCAAGAGGAAAATAAGGCCCAACGTCGATGAATACACCCTCAAAAACGGAAGAAAACTATACCTACTATGCGAAGGAAGGCTTGTAAACCTAGCAGCTGCAGAGGGACACCCAAGCGAAGTAATGGACATGTCATTCTCAAACCAAGCACTATCAGTCGAATACCTAGCGAGAAAAGGCAAAGAGCTAAAGCCAGCAGTCTACAAGGTTCCAGAATTCATAGATGTCGAGGTAGCGAGACTAAAGCTGAAAAGCCTAGGAATAGAAATAGACAAGCTAACAAAAGAGCAGGAAGAGTACATACAGAAATGGCAGCTCTAATTAGGAAAATTTATTGACAAGTAGTTAAAGATAAGCATGGGGGTGCTACTAATAGAAATCTCTAAGAAAGCGAAGAGACTAACAGACCTGCCAGGAGTAGGGCCGGCAACCGCGGAAAAGCTCATCAACGCAGGATTCAGCTCCCTTGAATCCATAGCCATCGCAACTCCAAGCGAGCTCGCAGCAGCCACAGGCGTGTCCGAAAAGGCGGCGCAAAAAATAATAATTGCAGCAAGGGCAGCCCTCGACATCGGATTCAAAACAGCAGACATAATCTACGAGCAGCGATTAAAGGTCAGCAGAATAACAACTGGAAGCAGAAGCCTAGACAAGCTACTAGGAGGAGGAGTTGAAACCCAAACAATAACCGAAGTATTCGGAGAATTCGGAAGCGGAAAAACCCAGCTAGCACATCAGCTGTCAGTAAACGTGCAACTGCCAATCGAGGCCGGAGGATTAAATGGGAAGGCACTCTACATAGACTGCGAAGGAACCTTCAGGCCCGAAAGAATAGTCACAATGGCAAACGCCCTAGGACTAGACCCAAAAGAAACGCTGAAAAACATCATATTCGCAAGAGCGTACAACTCAGACCACCAAATGCTAATCGCGGAGCAGGCAAAGGAAATAATTGAAGATGAAAACATAAAGCTAATAGTAGTAGACAGCGTAACAGGCCACTTCAGGGCAGAATACCCAGGGAGGGAAAGCCTAGCTGAAAGGCAGCAAAAACTTAACAGGCACCTACACACCCTGGCAAGGCTAGCGGACGTATACAACATAGCAGTCTTCATAACCAACCAGGTAATGTCAAGGCCAGACGCATTCTTCGGAGATCCAACAACGGCGGTTGGAGGCCACGTACTATTCCACGTGCCAGGAGCAAGAATATACTTGAGGAAAGCCAAGGGCAATAGGAGAATAGCGAGGCTAGTTGACAGCCCATACCTACCTGAAGGAGAAGCGATATTCGCGATAACCGAGGAAGGAATAAGAGACGCAGAGGGAAGCTAGAAGCCAGCCACTGCTAAAGAATTTAAATCCACAAAACAAAGTAAGCTAAGGGGCTCGAAGCTGATTAGGAAAACCCATCTCCACGACCACTTCGTAGCTAAAGGAGCAAAAATGGTTGACTTCGCAGGCTGGCACATGCCACTATGGTTTGAAAGCATAATAAAGGAGCACCTAGCAGTTAGGAATGCCGTAGGAATTTTCGACGTAACCCACATGGGGAGAATGCTCATAACCGGAAAAGACTCATGCAGCTTTCTCCAGTACGTAACAACCAACAACGTCGAAAAGCTCAAGGTCAAAAGGCTTCACTACTCAACAATCTGCAATCCAAGCGGAGGAATAAAGGACGACATAATGCTCCTAAGACTAGAGGAGGAGAAGTACCTTCTCATATGCAACGCCTCAAATAGAGAGAAGATATTCAACTGGCTTAAACAGCACGCCGAAAAATATCAAGTTCAAGTGGAAAACATCTCAGACGAAGTCCCCATGTTCGCGCTTCAAGGACCCCTAGCCGAGAAAACCCTTCAAAAGCTAGTTGAAGCGGATTTAAGCAAGCTCAAGCACTGGAGATTAACCAAGGCGAAAATCCTAGGAGTAGAAGCAGTAATCAGCAGGTCAGGCTACACGGGCGAAGACGGCTTCGAAATAACCCTGTGGAGAATACCCCTAAGCGAAGCCCAAAAGGCAGTTGAAGTTTACGAGGCAATACTCGAAGCCGGAAAGGAATATGGAATAGCGGAATGCGGGCTAGGAGCAAGAGATACATTAAGGCTGGAAGCAGGACTAGTCCTCTACGGAAACGACATCGACGAAGCCACAACACCACTAGAGGCAAAGCTGGAATGGGTGGTAAAGTTCGAAAAGGGAGAATTCATAGGAAGAGAAGCACTCATGAAGCAAGCGGAGGAAGGACTAAAGAGAATTAGAGTCGGACTAAAAATGATTGATAGAGGAATACCTAGGCAGCACTACGAAATATACAGCGGAGAAGAAAAAATCGGAACAATAACCAGCGGAACGTACTCGCCACTGCTAAAGGTTGGAATAGCCATGGGCTACGTGAAACCACAATATGCAGAGCCAAAAACGCAAGTCGAAGTCGTTATTAGGGGGAAAAGAGCAAAAGCAGAAATAGTAGATTGGCCATTCTACGACCCCACAGCTTACGGAAGAAGGAGGGTGAAAAAATGAAGGTAAACGACTATGAAGTTAGGGAGGAGCTGTACTACACCAAAGAGCATGAGTGGGCTAAAATTGAAGGAGAACTCGTCCGAATAGGAATAACGGACTACGCGCAGAAGCAGCTGAGAGACATAGTTTACGTCGAACTTCCCGAAGTAGGCAAGAAGATAAGCAAAATGGGCGTCCTCGGAACAGTCGAGTCGGTAAAGGCGGTATCAGAGGTTTACAGCCCACTAAGCGGAGAAGTTGTCGAGGTAAATGAGGAGCTGGAAAACAGCCCAGAGCTAATAAATCAAGACCCCTACGGGGAAGGGTGGATAGCAGTACTAAAGCCAAGCAACCTTGAAGAAGAGCTCAAGGACCTCATGAAAGCCGATGAATATGCAGAATACTTGAAAAAGGAAGTTGAAGAGCATTAAGCAACTCTAACTATTTTTTCCTCACCATAATCGGTTATAACCCTCATATATCCCCTCAAAAGCTCATCCACCTCGGGATCCCCAGTATCAACCCTAAGGCAAGGTATGGTTGAAAGCTTATAGTGCGTAGCAACCACAACGATGTTTCTACGCCCAACTCTCCTAATAACTTCAGGGCTAATCTGCTGATTCCCCCTACCGAAGATGAAGCCCTGACTCCCAATAGGCGTAACCACAATGACGCTTCGCCTACCCTCAATTTCGCTCAGAATTCTCCTCTCATCAACGTCAAGAGCTAAAAGCCTCCTGCCATGAAGAACGTCGACTCCAAGGAGAGTTTTAGGCAAGCCGAGGACGTCGGCAATCGCCTTAACAGTGGTTCCAGGACCCAAAATGTAGATTACATCATCCTCCATTCGCTCCACAAAGTACCTCGCAATCGCCAATTGATTTTCCCGCTCATCCTCAGTTTGGGGGCTGGGAGACTTAGCGCTTTGAATGTAGTTTGGCTCATATGGAACAAGCAAGTAGCCGTAAAGCCTAGCTGAAAGGCGGCCCTCCCTAAAAGCCTCCTCATCAACATCCATGACCTCAGCCTCCCTCAGAGGAAGATTTCCGGCCAAAAATTCGGCTACAACCTTAGCTGCAACCGCAGGATTAATGGCAAAAACTGCGGAGTGCATTTTAACTCCAGTAGGAACGCCCAAAACTGGAACCTTCAAGTCCACCGACTCGCAGACATCCCGAGCAGTTCCATCGCCACCGCAAAAAACGATTAGGTCAACGCCGAGCTCAGCCATCTGGGCAGCAGCACGCCTGGTATCCTCCGCAGAGGTTCGATCGCCAATCTCCCCAACAACTACTGGATCGAAGCCGCACTCCCTAGCTTCAAACTCACCCATCTCCCTAGGGTAAGTTATCAAGGTGCACTGGACCCCAAGCCTCCTCAGCTCCCTAAGCATCTGCTTAGCTCTCTCAGGAGCAACCGGCTTCGCCCCAAGCCTAATCGCTAATTTAAGAATCTCCTCACCGTCAGTCCCCTTTAAGCCAACTCTACCGCCCATTCCAGCTATGGGGTTAACTATGAAGCCAAGCCTCTTCATATCAACCACTAAAGGGGAGTTATGCCCATCCTATACTCTTCGTCATCTATCCTCCAAAGCTTCTCGTACGCAGCCTTGTAGGGCGGCGTCTGCGTGAGAAGAAGCTCCTTAACCCTCACTTCCCTCAAGATGTACCACTCCATGGACTTGAGCATCTCCAGAATCCTCCTATTGGAAACCGCCACGTAAGCGTCGATGTAAGCCTCAATTGGAAGGTCGAGCTCCTTCCTCATTTCCTGCAATCTCCTCACAACCTCCCTAGCCAATCCCTCGGCAATCAGCTCATCGGTCAACTCCACGTTCAAGTAGATGTCTCCAAAGTTGAATGAGGACCTCACATAGCCCTCTGCAACCTCCTCCCTCACAACGAGGTCCTCAGCAGTCAATCTAATTCGCTCCCCATCAATTTCAACTTCATAATAGCCGCTGGAGTCAAGAGCCCTCTTAACCTCAGCAGGATCAACCGACTGGAGAGCTTCCAGCAGCAACTTAAACTTATCCTTAAGCTTCGGCCCTAAGGAGGCATGGTTCGGACTTACTTGAATCACCTTAAGCTCATCCTCCTCACCTTTAGCGAGAAGCCTAACCTGCTTGACATTTGCTTGCTCGCAAATCACTGACTTAAACTCCTCAATTGCACTATCAACTTCAGGCATATCCGAAGCAACCAGCAGCTCCATCAAAGGATATCTGAGCTTTATCCTTGCACTCTGCCTAGCACTCAGGGCAGCCTCCACAATCGACCTAGCTATACCCATAAGCTTCACAAGCCTCTCATCCACGAGGTCTTCAATAGGCTCAGGCCAGTCGCACATGTGAATGCTTTCAGGAAGACCTTCATCTGCAGGCCTGAAAATCCCTTGATAAAGCTTCTCGGTTATGAATGGAATTATTGGAGCAGCCAACTTCAAGAAAGCGAGAAGCACGTGATAAAGAGTTGCGTAAGCAGCAAACTTCGTTGGATCCTCACTTTCAATCCAAGTTCTCCGCCTAATCAGCTTGATATACCATCTGCTAACGTCCTCAACTATGAAGTCCCTCAAAGCTCTAGCTGCCTCATGAATGTGAAGACTCTCCATAGCCTCAGTAACCTTCCTAACCAGCAATTGGGTCTTGCTTAGAAGCCACCTATCCTCAGGCTGAAGGTGCTCCCTAACGTCATTCAAGCTGCACTTAGCAGGAGAGTAGCCGTCCAAGTTCATGTAAAGGCTTGCAAAGTAGTAGACGCTCCACATTATCTTCAACGCCCTATAGACCTCGCCCAGCTCATCCATGGAGAAGCGCAGGTCCTCCCAAGGAGTGCACTGGAGCTCATACCACCTGAGAGCATCCCTACTATACCTGCTGAAAACCTCTTCAGGGTAAACAACGTTTCCAAGCGACTTGTGCATTGCCCTGCCATACTGGTCAAGGGACCAGCCGTGCATTAGCACCTGCTTGTAGGGGGATCTGCCGAATCCAATGTAGCTGCTGACAAGCAGGGTGTAGAACCAACCCCTAGTCTGGTCAGGGCCCTCAAGGATCAAGTCCGCTGGCCACCACTTCTTAAACTCATCCTCACGCGATGGGAAGCCCAAGCAAGCCCATGAAGCAACGCTTGAATCCATCCAAACGTCTAGAATGTCAGGTACCCTACGCATCTCTCCTCCACACTTGCACTTCAAAACAACTTCATCTATCCAAGGCTTATGAAGGTCGAGGACAGGCGGAAGCCTTACGGCTTTGCTCTTCAACTCCTCTACGGAGCCAATAACCTCCCTACGCCCACACTTCTCGCAGATCCATATTGGGAGTGGGGCACCCCAATACCGCTGCCTCGAAATAACCCAGTCCCTCACATTTAAGAGCCAATTCCTAAACCTACTCCTTCCAGCCCAGTCGGGAACCCACTTTATCCGCTCATTCTCCTCAAGAAGCTTCTCCTTTATCTCCGGAACCCTGATAAACCACTGCCTAGTCGCCCTGAGAAGAAGCGGAGTCTTACAGCGCCAGCAATGAGGATACCTATGCCTAACCTTCCCCCTATAGAGAAGGAGGCCCTTCCTCTCCAAGTCCCTAATTATATCCTCATTAGCATCCCAAATCAGCTTACCAGCATACTTACCTGCTTCACCCGTAAACCTCCCAGACTCATCCACGGGAGAAACTACGGGCAAGTTGTACTTCAACCCTACAAGGAAGTCCTCTTCACCATGCCCAGGAGCAGAGTGAACGCACCCAGTACCCTCCTCCATCGACACGAACTCCTCACTCAAAACAACCCTATGGGCGCCGCGGATTCTCCTCTGAACATCAACCTCATCGAGGAGCGGAGGAACGTACTTCAATCCCTCGAGCTTCCTACCTGGAAATCGCTCTAAAATTTCATAGTCCAACCCGACCTCGCTGAAGACGGCCTCACACCTAGGCTCAGCTAAAATGTAAACTTCATCTCCAACTCTAGCTCTCACATAAGTATGCTCGGGATGAACCATAACAGCAACATTAGCAGGCAAAGTCCATGGAGTCGTAGTCCAAATTAGGATGAACTCACCATCCCTACCCTCAACCGGAAACTTAACGTATATGGACGGGTCCTCAACCTCACGATACGCGTCGGTCACCTCATATCCCGAAAGCACAGTTTCACATCGAGGACACCAGTGGAAAACCATGTAGCCAACATCAAGCAACCCCTTCTCCTCAGCCTTCTTAACCACCCACCACTCAGCCTCGATATACTCCCTAGCTATGGTCATGTAGGGCTTATCCCAATCCATCCAAACTCCCAAATTCTTAAACTGCCTCTCAAGAACCTTCAAGTGCTCAAGAGCATACTCCCGGCACTCCTCAACGAAGCGCTTAACTCCAAGGGACTCTATATCCTTCTTCGTCCTGAGGCCAAGTTTCCTCTCAACCATAACTTCAATGGGTAGGCCATGCATGTCATAGCCAGGCTGATCCCTAACATCATAACCCCTCATCCTATAAAACCTTAGGAAAGCATCCTTCAACACCTTGTTCCAAGCAGTTCCCACGTGAATTGGATTGGTAACGTACGGCGGCCCATCCAAGAAGTAGAATTTTGGACCATTAGCTCTAAGCCTCTTAACCTTATCATAAATCCTGTTCTCATCCCACCACTTTAAAACTTCAAGCTCCCCTTCACTGCCAGGATAATCCCTACTTATAGCTCCAACAACACCCATGTCAATTCGCCCTCCAGAAGAAGCATTCACTTAAAAACAAGTACCCTAGCAGAAAAGTCCGCGTGTAAAGCCCTAAATTTGGCGCTGATACACTCTCCAGCCTCCTCATCATAGGGGAGAAGCAATAATATTTAAAGTTTATTGAACATTAGGGGTAAGGGGAGGAAGCACATTGCGAAAACGATCGAAGATTAGGGGCATCGCCAAGCAGCTGCCCCACCTAAATCAAGCAATCAAATTTACTGCGATAATTCTGATCTTCGCCTTAGCTTTGGGAATAAGAATGCTCCCAATGAAGTGGGGATCATGGCTGACAGCCTACGACCCCTACTTCCAATATAGAGTTACGGAGTACATAGTTGAAAACGGCTTCCAAGCGTGGTTCTCATGGAAAGATGAAATGAGCTGGTACCCATTCGGCAGAAACATACCTAAAACCTCATACCCTGGAGTTCCATTCACAGGCGCATTCTTCTACATGCTCGCCAAAACCCTGGGAATCGAAATGTCAGTCATGGAGATATGCACCCTTGTACCAGCAATTCTAGGAGCATTGTCAGCAATTATAGCCTACCTAATTGGAAGGGAAATTGAAGGCGAGGCTGTAGGAATATTCTCAGGACTAATCTTAGCCACCGTGCCAGCATTCATCAGCAGAACTTCAGCAGGATTCTACGACACCGAAAGCGTAGGCTTCTTCGCATACATGCTATCCCTATACTTCTGGGTGCTAGCCATGAGGAGAGACTCAACGGCGGCAGCGGCAATCTCAGGAGCAGCCCTAGCATACATGGCTGCATCCTGGGGCGGAAGCATCTACCTACTAAACCTATACGCGCTCTACGCCATCGTAATGGTGCTCCTAGGAAAGTACTCCAGAAGGCTCCTTAAAACGTACTCAATAGCAGTTGGAGTCAGCCTACTCCTATCCGCTCAAGTACCTCTATTCACTAGGAAGTACTTGATAAGCTACGCAACGATACTGCCCTTAATCGCGATGGCAATCCTAGCAATCAAGGGAGTTCTCGAGGAAGCCGACGACAAGAAAGCCAAAATGCTCGGCCTAGCAGCCATAGCAGTCATAGCGCTAATGGGAGTGGCAGCCCTAGAAAGCAGAGGATACATTACAGCTCTAACAGGCAGAATACTCTCAGTCATAAATCCATTCGTGAAGGAAGCTCAGCCCCTAGTCGCATCGGTAGCTGAGCATAGGGCGCCAACATGGGGGCACATATTCCTCCAGTACGGAGCAGTCCTAATTCTAGCTCCATTGGGAATGTACTTCGCACTCAAGAGGGGGAGGGACACCGACATTCTACTAGCTTTAGGAGCACTGACAAGCGCCTACTTCGCATCCACAATGATAAGGCTCTTAATGCTCGCAGCACCCACATTCAGCATACTTGCAGCCATAGGAGTAGTTAGAATTCTCAAGCCCCACGCCAATATACTCATAGGCAGAGCAATTCCAGCCAGGAGAGGAAGAAAAGTCACAGTTAGGATTAGTAGGGGTGGAAGCGCGTGGATCATGGTGCTACTAACCCTAATCCTCATATTCAATACGATTTCATGGAGAGCCACCGCATATACGGCTCCAACCATAGTCACTTGCGGAGGAATACCTGGAGGAACAGGCTACCAGGACTGGATCGAAGCCCTCATATGGATGAGGGAGAACCTACCCGAAGACGCGGTGGTAGCCTCATGGTGGGACTACGGCTACTGGATCACAGCCCTCGCAAACAAGACATCGGTAATCGACAACGCCACGCTTAACGCAACCCAAATAGAGAGCATAGCACTAGCATTCATGTCAAATGAAACCACAGCCCTCAAAATATTCAAGAAGCTTGGAGCAACCCACGTAGTCGTCTTCGAAGCCTTCGACCCACAAACCGGATTCCTACTCCACGGAAGAGGCTACGGAGACTTCGCAAAGTCCTACTGGATGATCAGGATAGCAGATCTAAACGAGTCGGACTACATAAAGTACTACCCAGACAAGGGAATTCGAACTCCCGAAGGACCTAAGGCAGCCAACGCAACGCTTTACAGAATGCTATTCGCGACAAGAAGACATCTATGGAAAATGTGGGGAATAGACATTCCAGAGCCAGAGCACTTCGAACTAGTATTCAAGTCAAGCAATGAATTCGTATTCGTCTGGAAAGTCCTCTACGAGGAAGAGGGCTGATCCTTCAAGGCAAGCTTTTTCATCAAACGCCTATAACGCGCATACTTATCATCAGGAGAAAATTTGGCTGGATGAGGTATCCTCAACGAGCCGCCGCAGTATGGGCATGCATCCTTCCTAAGAGTATACCTTCCGCACTTAGTGCACTTCCTCAAAAGCCAAGGCAACCTTCAACCCTCAAACCCTAGTGAAGCTCCCCTGACCACCAAGCTTCTTGATAGTATTTAAAGCTGCTTTAACGATTGATTCCATCGCAGCTTCAGCAATCTGATAATTCCTAGCAGTAATATCAATTCTATATCGAGGAGAACCTACAGTGTAGATTCGAAATGAAATATCGTACTTCCCGCCGGCCTCAGCAGCCTTCATCAACGCCTCCTTAACCCTCAAAACCCCATCTGGAGCTGCAGAAGTCAACTGGAGGATGCCGCTGATCTTAACCTCAGGAAGCTCAATGTAAGCCTTAGCCAGCTCAGCTAAAACCTCAGCCCACTTCCCGGGAACCCCAGCTTTAAGTAGAGGCTCAACCCCCTTCATGGCTGCAGCTTCAAATCCAGCAAAAATCTCCCCAAAGTAGTCCTCCATGGGCCAGCCGGCTTCCTCATAAGCTTCATCAAGCGTCTTTCCAAGCCTATCAGCAGCCATCTCCAAGAACTTCTCAGCCCTCTGAAGCCTCTTCCACTCCAAAAGCTTCTCCTTCCTCTCCTTGGCAGTAACCCTCCTCAAAGAAAGGTCGACGTGCCCCTTCCTTGGATCAACCCTAATAACCTTCAAAACAACCTTGCGGCCCTCCTTGAGGAAGTCCCTGATATTGTGAACCCAGCTGGAGGAAACCTCACCAATAGGCACATACCCCTCGATTTCGCCGTATTCATCTAAAATGACGTATGCACCCCTATCGAAAACCTCTGCAACAGTGGCCATCACCAGCTCTCCAAGCTCGGGCAGCGGCCTCCTCCTTCTAACCAACCCATAAACCTCCAATAACTACTCCAAAACCCTAACCAGCTTGCCCTCAATAATAGCCTTACCGCCAGTCGGCCTAACCAAAACCTTATTGCAAACCAAGCACCTAACCACCGTGGAGGCCCTATCAAAGGTTATCTGCTCATTGCCGCACTCGGGGCAGCTGACCACAATGAACCTGCTTTTAGGCTCCGGAATGAGTATCTTCTTCCTCTTCATCCTAACGATAGTCAATTCACCTCACCTCCACAATTTCAATCCTCTTCATCCTAATGCCCTTCCTATGCAGAATGTATCCGCAAACCCTGCAGGTTAGCTTCAAAGTCTGCTTCTTAGTTACCTTAGCAAACCTCTTCTGCTCGGACTTCCTCTTGCTACCATAACCCTTCTTCTTAGCCCTATACCTCCTCTCTCCAGCGGCGAGGGCCCTCCTCTTACCGGCCTTATAAAGCGACACGGTGTGCTCGGTATGCGCCTTACATCTCGGGCAGTAAGTCCTTATGATTCTAGGAACCTTCATTCACATTCACCCCAATATCTCAACTACACCCCTTCTAGCCAGCGCTTCAGCATTTATCACGGGTATATTCGCTACATCCTCAGGCTTAAACGGCCCATACGTCTTCAAATCAGCGCCTACAAAGGCTGGAACCTCTCGAAGAAAACGAACTAATATTTTTTTCGCGAGCACGCCCTCCTCCAAGCTTGCGAACTTCTCAGTTAAGGATAGAAACTCCTCAATTGCGGATGCAATCTTCTCATAAGCGCTTAGCTCAACTTCAAGCAGATTCTTGGGAGGCTCGCTTCCACCACTCATGAAGTGCTTCAAAATCTTCCTCAACCTCAAACATACAATCGAGCTTATAATTTCACAGGCAAGCTTAGCCTCGGCTTCAGCAAGCTTAGCTTCAACATCCGATCCCCCCTTAACCTTATCCCTCAAGCTCTGCATGTAAGCTTGAACATTAATGTAAAAGTCGGATGGAAGCTGGGAAAGCTCCTCCGACTCAAGCTCCTCATTAAGAACATTAATCAAGTGCTTGTACATGATTGAGCCTCACTATAATCCAGTAAATCTAAGTCAGTTATATTATTAGCCCTCACCCCGCGGTAGGGTGGCAGCGCCCTTACATAGAAGGTAGATGGCTGCAGGCATTGGAAGCGTCACAGTAGCATCCTCAAACGGCCCAAAAGCCTCCCCTCCAACCGCAAAGCTCGGAGCACGATCAACGTGAACCTCAACCTCCCCCCTCCTAAAAACAACTGCATCAACAAGTGGGTCGAAGCTCTCAAGCTCGCTGAAGCTCAACTTCTTAACCTTAAACCCGGTCTTCCCATGAATAGTTTCAGGCAACCTCATAAGGCGCTTAATGTCGGTCGTCACCCTCTCATCAATGAAGCTCCCCTGAGCCCTAGCAACGTGGGAGGCAATTCTGGACCAAGTAAGAACCGAAACACCCTTAATTGAAGGCCACCTAGGAGGAGTGCTCTCCAAGCTCCTCAAAATCTCATCCCTATGCTCAACGATAACCCTTGCAACCCTGCTCCGCCTAATAACCTTCCGGACATCCTCAATTGAAGCTCTGCTTATGAAGTCGTAAAGCCCCCTAGCAAGCCTCCCCCGCCATCCTGGATCAGCCAGGTCTGGAGGGCCACCGCTTAGGGAAGCTCTGGAGAAGCCGTGAAGCTTAGGCATGATCCCCACACCCCTAATGTAGTCGGTTATCTCCCTCCTAGCCTCCTGCGATAGCTCCCTAACAACATCACTATGAACGTGCACGTGATACCCCCTATGGCCCGAGAAGTTGAAGGACATCTCGCTTGTAGATAGCCCCAAGTCAGCAACCAAAAAGTCCTCCACGAGCTTGATCGTCTCGCTCTTAGCCACCTCAAGGCATAACTCGCAAAGCCAAGTTTCAGCTTTCAACCTCTTGGACTTACACTGGGGGCAAGCCTCGGGAGCCATTCCAGATGAAGAGTAGCCGCAGTCAAGGCAAGTCCACCTGTCATGCTCCTCCTTGCATGGAGTGGGAATGTGATCCGCATCAATGTCGAAGACGAGGTCAGCCCCGAGCCAACCCTTACTATCCATATCCTCCGCATTAGGCACCTCATAGTAGGCTGAGGAGAAGTAGGCGTGGAGGGGAGCCTCACGCCTCAAAAAATCATTAAGCTCATCACCACTCCTAAAGGACAAGTGCCTAACCATCCCTTCCCTACCAAAAAGAATGAAGCCAAACTCCCTCCTCTCAATGAGCTTTGGAGGTGGAATCAGGGACCTCGCATAGTATGCGGAAAACATCCTCCTAAGGAATTGATGCTCACCGCTCAACTTCGCTCTCACCCTTACTGCTCTTAACCTTAATCTTATAGTAGGTAAGCGGGTGCTTAACCCTAGCACATAGAGGATCAACGCCGGATCCAACGCATAAGCCAAACGTCCTCAAGGTGCTGCAGCTTGGAGGAGTATACTTAATCCTTGAGCCCCTAAGCCCAGCAATGTGCTCAACCTGATACCTAGTGACGTTCTCATTGAAGTCCGCGGTCAAGCTAAATAAATGCACGACCTCATCAACGCTCTTCCCCACATTCAGCAGAAATGAAGTTAATGCAAATCTAGCCATGTGGGAAATGGAGCTGCCCTTAAGGAGATCGCTCAAAATCGACCGCATGCAGGGCGGAAAGGCGCTCTCAACAACAGGCCCAGCGTACTCCTCCTCAATTTTAATGTACTTCCTAAAGCTTTCAAAAAGCTTCCTCAAATCCTCAGCAGCCCTAGCAACCTCCTCGGGAACAACTATGCTTGGAGGAGGAGAATCAGCTCTACTTGCAATTCTAGCTCTAACAGCCTCTCCAATTAGCCTCGCAAGCTCATACTTTTGAACTCTAACCCAACCCCTAGAAACAAGCCTATTAACGAGCTTCCAGCTTGGAGCGTGAAATGAAGGGGCAACGCTCAAGTAATCTGCGAAGAAAATCTCGAAGAAGCCGGCCTCAGCACACCGCCTAACCCTCCACCTAAAGTTGCTCTCAGCCAAGTACTGAGCCTTCCAATCCTCATCCACCCTAAGCTCCTCATAAACCCTCTTAGCCTCAGCAACAGCATACCTCCTAAAAAGCGGAGGCTCACCTACGATGGTAAGCAAGGCCAAAGCCGCGGGATAGGAGAGAATTTCAACTTCAACATCAGTTAAGTCGGTTTTAACTCGGCCAAGCTTCACCGCACTTTCAATTCGCTCAACAGCTCTCCTCAAAATAACCCTATAACCAGGCTTTGCGAGCTCGCTTAAAGTTAAGCCAATGCCTTCAACGTACTTGACGGCTTCAACGCTGAATGGGTACTTTGCCAAGTCCTCCTTGGTGAAAGCACCCCTCACGCGCACAACCTCTAATTAATAAGGGTAGGCAGATTGAAATAAGTTGCTAGCTCACCTAAGCCTCCATTCTCGGAGCCAAGTAGTAAGTTATCCTGCCCTCCCCTGGAAGCATGAAGTCAAGCCTCAACGGCATGTCAGTTGAAAACTGCACTGTAACTATTTCAGCTGCAGCAACAGCCTTCATCATGTCCGACAAGTAGCTTAAGCTGTAAGTGCTCCTGGAAGGCTCCTTAACTTCCAGCTCCACCAGAGAGCCCATATCCTCGCTAAGCTTAACCTCAACATCACCCCTATCCCCAGAGGCAGTTAACATCAATGCTTCCTGATCGGCAGTGAACCTGACGTAATCGCTAACGATGCTTGCATCCTTAATTGCATCCTTCAAAGCATCAGCAATCACTCTAGCCTTAACATTGAACTCCAAGCTCGGAGAGGGAAGCTCCTCGCCAGCAATGTCTATTAGAGGCATTCGGAAAGTCCTCAAAGCCTTCCCCATGAAGCGCAAAGTCAACCTAGACCTGTCAGCGACCTCCATCTCCAATCGCTCCCTAGCCGAAGCCCTCTTAAGCAGCTTATTGAACTCGTCGAAGTTCACTCCAATCACCATCTCCTCATCACACCTGTACTCGTCGAAAGCAAGTTGAGGCAGATCCAGCTCAATCATAACGACGTGGGATGGATCCATGGCTCTCAGCCTAAGCCCATCCGGCGAAGCCACGAAGTTTGCTTCATCTATAAGCTCAGCAATTGCAGATACGATGCTGCGCCAGATCTTCGCACTCGTAAAAACAGCCCTAAACACTATTAACACCTCCAAAATACTATTAGCGACACGTTTAATATTTTATTTACTTTGACGCTTCTTCACGTCCTCGCAAATCTCCCTTGAAATTTTTAGAGCACTTTCAATCATCCTCCTAAGCCTAGAAGCGTAAGTCTTAGCGTTCAAGTAGTAGGGGATCCTCGCCTCAACCTCGGCAACGGCCTTCAGCGCTTTACTTAGAAGAAGCTCCAAAGCCTCAGCCTTATCCTCGAGACTGCACTCCGACACTAATCATATTCCCTCCAAGTATAGCCGCACCTAGTGCACCTGAAGAACCTGGTTGGACTTTCATCAGCCCTCCTAGTTTGAACCATCCACCAATAAGCCTCATTATGCCCGCACCTCGGGCATTCAACCCTAGTGGTGGGAAGCACCTTTGGAAGCTTGCTCTCATCAACCACTATAATTCCCCTATCCGGAGCGTGCTTGATCTCCTTAACAATCTTGTAGGTCGAGTCCTTCTCAACTGGCTCGGAGTAATTGCACCTCGAGCAGTAAAGCTCAACCACCCCATCACTTGAGCGCTTAGGCCTAAGCAAGCCGCCGCACTTCGGACAGAACTTCATTTGAATTCGCCTCTGAAAAGCCAGCTAATTACAGCGCAAAGTCTCTAATAGGCTTAACGCTAAAAGTCTTGCAACCCTAATCGGCTCAGGAAAATCGCCAACAACAACTACGCTCAACAGATCTTCAGCAGCATCAAAGCTTAAACCCTCAAACTTCAAGTACAAGTCATACTTGCTTGAGCGCTTCGCTCCAGCGCGCCAGGCTGAGTCAACTGCAATTACAGGGCGCTTCAGCTCATCATAGAGGCGCTTAACGTCAATTGCAATGTCCCCCCACTCAAAGCCATCGAATAAAACGTAATTTACTTGAGGGTAGTGGGGGGAGCACTTCAAAAGCTCAACGGCCTCCTCAATAGGATGCTCCAAGCACGCCTTGGATAGAACGCCGTCAAGCCAAAGCCCACCCCTAAAAATTGTGCATACAACTAAGTTTTCGATGAAGGTCAGCCCAGCAACCCTCGTTTCAAGCTTAACTCTCACTTAAATCTCTCCCAGATAAGCTTCAGCAACTCAGCGAAGGCATTGATTGAGGCTTCGAACTCACCTTCATCAAGCATGCACTTCAACTTGGATGCAAGCAGCTCTATGGCCTCATCAATTCCAACGATCTTGGAAATCCAAGCGTAGGCAACCAGGGCTTCAGCGGCATCTCCCCTGGCCTGAACGTCAACTCTCCTGGGAAGCTCAGCTCTAAGGCCAGCCCTCCTCAAGGCCTCAGCCAAAATTCTATTTGAAACCCTTTCACCGCAAAACTTGCCTAAAACCCTAGATTTAGCGGCGGAATATAGGAAGTTTACTAGGCTATCGCCGAGCTCAGCCAATCCCTTATCCATTAAAACGCCGCTTAAGCTCGAATATCTCCCCATCAAGTCACCCATTAGACTTAAGCGCGCTTAAGAAAAGCTCCTTAAACTTCAACGCATTATCCCTAACCCGCTCAGCCGCTTCAATAACCGCTTGGATCGGAGCCTTAGAGCCATCGGTTTGAACGTAAATTCTCGGCTTCCCAACCAAGGGGTGATCAATGTGGTAAGCGGCGAACACCACGTGCTTATCGTTAAAAAGCTCTTTGCATAGGGCATTGCAAAGCGTGTGATCCTCACCTTCAAGCTCCAACTCGAGGGAACTTTCGTCCACCTTAACAATCCTCACCTTACTCAAACTCACACCTCAGCGCCTAGAGTCCACTTACATCAAAATAAAGTTAGCGGAAAAGCTCCTCAACCTCCTTTAAAGAGGACAAAAGCTCGGTAAGCGCCTCCCTCCAAGCCTTGCGGAGCACGAGCCTTCCACTCTCATTCCTACCCAAAAGCTTAAGCTCCTCAGCAGCACCAACCACGGTCCACAAATCCAGCCCGGAAACGCTTGAAGCCAATGCGAGGAGCTTCTTGACGCTGGATGACTTGGTTTCATACTGAAGATTCGAGTATGCAGATCCAATTAGCCTAGCAACTTCAAATACGGTGTCTTCATCAGCGTCGGTTTCAACTCCACCATCAACAACTCTGCACTTAAAACCCCTAAGCTGAAGAGCTTCGGCCAGAAGCTCCAGCGAAATGGCTGTGCCAGCCTCCCTAGATAGAGCTCTAACTTCAAATAGGTTGATTCCAACAAGCTTCAACTTGGATTTCCTCTTGACAATTGAAGTAAGCTCCCTAATTAGGCTTGCAGCCCTCCTAACATCATCATGGGAGCCGCGCACGGCCACCTTAACCACTCCAGGCTTAGAAGAAATGCTTAAGTCCACGAAGGTCAAGCGGCTGCAAATGGCGTCCAAAATCGCCAGAAGCTCCTTCTCACTTGAAACGCTGATCTTAAATACCCTCTCAACGCCCCGCCTCAAGGATTAATCCCCCATAGTCAGCTGCAATCTTCCTGGACTCATAGGCCCTGCAATTCTGGCAGAATAGCCGGTCCCTCCGCCTAATAAGCGGCGACAAGCACCTCGTGCACTTCGCAAGCAGCACTCCAAGCTTAGAGCCCCTCATGGAAAGCTGGTAGGGAGTCCAGGAGTTGAGCACCTTAACTCTAACCCAATCCCCCAGGCGAACAGCATCAAACATGCTCCTAAACTTCTTCCTAATTGAAAGCTGGGAAATGTGCAGGAAGCCAGTTAAGTAGGAAGATAGCTTCCCCTTACCCTCAAGATGATACATTCTAACAATCGCAATTTCATCCTTAACGTCATAGACAACTCCTAAAGCGACATCGCCCTCCCTAGGCAGCGGGAGGAAACACCCCTTATACGGCGCAACCGAAATAACCCTCTCCGCCAAGTCAAAGCGGACCATGCCAGCCCTAGCAGAATAAATGTTCCCATTCTCCTCGTAGGTGCCATCGCCTGGAATGAACTCCTCAATAACTGCCAGAAACTCCCCTGGAAGCACGAACTTGCCCTGAAATCGCTGCATAATCACCACCCCTTACGAGCACATTTAAAATCCACTCGCTCGCTGCGCACAGCTAGCTCTCAGCCAATATTCTGTAAAGATCCACTTTAACCTTATGCCTCCTCTCAAAGTGGAAGTCGAACATGCGAGGTATCTCCAAGTAAAGTGGAATTATGTCAGTTACAACTCCGCCGAGCTCACCCACAAACTTTAAGATGAAGCGCCTATTAAGCTCCCCAGCCTTGTGGAGGGAGTAGACCACCGAAGCCGAGGAAAGGGCGGCCTTCAGAAAAGCCCTATCAGCACCCCTCCTCTGAACCCCAAAAGGCGGATTCTGAACTACCGTATCCCCCCTAATCGAGAGGCTCTCAACGGAGGCGCGAATAAAGTCCACGCATCCACGGACACCAACCTCCTCAGCATTAGCCAAGGCTACCCTCAAAGCCGTTGAATCGACATCAACGCCAACCACGAAGTCAGCTCCCAAAAGAGCAGCCCCAATGCCAAGCCTCCCACTTCCACAGCCGAAATCCAACACAGCCTTCCCCTCAATATCATCGTAAGTCCTCCCAGCAAACCAGAGAACCCTAGCTGCAGCTCCAGCTGAAATAGTGTACTGCTCAAGCGAAGGAGTTGGGGAGGGGTGGGGCTTAACCCCCTCAAGAATAATTTCCAAGTGCCTAAGCTTCCTTATCCTCCCCATCAAGTCCACCCATTATAGTTGGAATCGGAAGTCCACTAACACCTTCAAATCCACCCAAAGCCAACTTCAACTCTCCAACGGTAATCAAGGGCTTCCTAAACCTATCAGCATCATCAATTGCAATTCTAGGGCAGGCAGCAGCAACAAAGGCATCAACTTCATCAAAGGGGTATAGGGCTTCCGGCGAAATCTCCCTAGCAGCTATCAAGTAGCATTTCCTACCATAACTCAAAATTAGCTTCTTAGCTTCAAGAGCAACATCAATCACCGCCTGCCCAGGCTTAACTCCAACGATAACTCCAAAAACATCAGCATCCCTCGCCCTAGCGATGCTCGACCACCTCAAACTCAAAATTCTCTTCAAAAGCTTGGAGATATCCCTAGCCTCCCCCCTATATGGATCCGCCACAACCACAGGCTTGCCAGTTGAAAGAGCAACGCCAAGCGCATGAAAGTCCCCGCCAGCAATAACAAGGAATGCATCCACGCCACTCATAACCGAAAGAGCAGCGCAAACATCGCAGCCCAAAATTTGACCATCAAAGGGGACTCTACCACACCTACCTCCAATCAAAACCTCAAATCCAGAGGCCTCAAGAAGCCTCCTAGCTTCATCAAGCTTATGAACATGCTGAACAGTTGAAACCAAACCTATAACCCTATAGGATTTAAGCAGCTTAACAGCACTCTTAACAGCGCCAGCAACTGGAAGCTCCGAAAAGGCAGGAATGTAAACTACCGGCACTTCACTAGACTTCAAAAATTGGGTATGGCCAAAGTGGATTATCAAGTCGGCAGAAAGCCTCCTAGCTTCATCAAACGCCACGTCGCACCCGCCATAGCATGGGTCAGCCAATACTATAACATCAACTCCGCACTTAGACTCAATCTCCCCAGCCAGCTTAAGAGCATAAACCTTCAATCCATCAGGAAACTGAAGAATAACCCTCCTAGCACGCCTACTCCTAACCTCTCGAACAACCCTATCCAACTCGAAGTTGTACACTTTAAACCCCAAACAACCTTTCACCTACACTCCTATTAGGCAATTACTACGCCACTAAATGCAGGCAACAATGAAAAGCGAAATGAGCAGGTAAACCTGCTGCGAAAATAGCAAAAATAAAGAAGAGGGATGTTACCCGTACACTTTAAGTGCGGAGCGAGCACTTACAAACTCCTTACGAATCAGATCCCTTATTGCTACCCTGATCACCTCCGCCCTAGAGGTGTATCTGCCACTCTTGACGAGCAGATCAATTTCATTAAGGATAGCTTCAGGAACCCTAGCAACAATTACTTTCACTCACCCCTCCCCCACAAAAATAAATTAAACTCGCTAACACTTAGGTGTGCGTATTACTAGTGTATTACTAAGAGAATACAAATTTACATGAAAAATTCCACTGTCAAGCCCCCTCAAAATCCAAAAAAGGAATTAGAGAGGAGAATATCTGGAAAACTAGATAAAAATTAGGGAAATACGCTGCGAAAAACGTGGAAAAAACTCAAAAAAACTAAAAAAGGCGAAAAAAGGCTGCTACTTGAAATCGGTAAGTACAAAATATTAGAGTGAGAACTCCGATATCTATCGAGGAGCAACATGAGGAAGATTTACGTGGAAACCTACGGGTGCTCAGCGAACGTAGCTGACACGAACATAATGGTCACCCTGCTGAAGAAGGCAGGATACGAAGTAGTTGACAGCATCGATGAAGCAGACGTAGTGATCCTAAACACCTGCACGGTTAGAGGCGAATCGGAGAGGAAAATGGTCAAAAGGCTCAAGGAGCTTGAAAAGCTCAGGCAAAGGTTGAACTTCAAATTAGTAGTTGCAGGATGCCTAGCTAAGGCTCAGCCAGCACTCATAGCGAAAATCTCCCCCAAAGCTTCGATGCTCGCGCCCCAGCTAATTGAGGAAGTAGTGGAGGTCGTGAAGGACGACTCCCGAATCATAAAAATTCTAGGTGAAGGCAAGAGGAGGACCCTGCCAAAGCACTTCGAAGGAGTTAAATTCACAGTTCCAATAGCCGAAGGCTGCATTGGAAGCTGCACGTACTGCATAGTTAAAGTTGCTAGAGGCAGGTTGAGGAGCTACCCTCCAGAGGAAATCGTTGAAGCAGTCGAATGCGCAGTGAAGGCTGGAGCCAGGGAAATTAGGCTAACAGCCCAAGACACGGCGGCATATGGACTAGACATAGGGACAAGCCTGCCAGAGCTAGTGGAGAAAATAACTGAAATTCCAGGGGACTTCATGATCAGAATTGGAATGATGAATCCAGATGGAGCCCTAAAAATGCTAGACAAGCTCCTAAAGGTCTACGAGAGCGATAAGGTGTACAAGTTCATCCACATACCGCTTCAAAGCGGAGATGACAGAATACTAAAGTTGATGAGGAGGAAGTACACTTCAAGCCAATTCATCCAATTAGCCCGCGAATTCAGAAGGAGATTTCCAGAGGGCTTCATAGCAACAGACGTAATAGTAGGCTTCCCAACGGAGGACGAGGCGGCATTCAACAACACGCTTAAAGTTATCAGCGAAGTCGAGCCAGACAAGGTTCACGTAGCAAGGTACAGTCCAAGACCCCACACCGAAGCAGCAGCACTACCTCAAATACCCGAAGCGGTGAAGAAGAAGAGGTCGAAAATCATGACAAACCTATCGCTCAAGATAGGCTTGAAGAGAAATATCCCACTCGTAGGCAGGGTTGAGGAAGCTTTAGCAGTTGACGAAGGATACGGCGGAACCATAAAAGCTAGATTGAACAACTACAAGATCGTAGTCTTCAATGGAGATCCGAGCATCATTGGCGAGAAAGTAAAAGTAAAAATTGTTGAAGCATCGCCAATCCAGCTCAGAGGGAAGCTCATCTAGCCTCCTGAAGCAGGAGGCAGAATTGCAATTTCATCTCCACTGCAAACTTCCCTTCCAAGCTCCTCTGGAACCCTCAAGTAAACCCTATTAACCGTAACTCGAAGGTAATCGTTGAAGCGTCCTCCCTCCCTAAACAAGCGCTGCTTAAAGTCATCGCCTAGAAGCTCAGCCAACTTCCTTAAAACGTCCAGCACGGTCGCTCCACTAGGAAGCTCCACCTCAATGGAGCCTGCACCTGCAATCTCCCTTAAAGAAGCGAAAAGCAGTACTTTGACCTTCAAAGCTATCGCTAATCCCCCTTAAGCTTCCGCTTATACATCCTCCACGACAAGCACATGGTCCTTGGGTGGCTGGCCTTCACTTCATCAAGCCTCTCAATGGCAGTGTTGGTGGGCGCAGACGTCACCTTAGACGGGTCGCTGTAGGCTTCCTCCGAAATCCTCTTCAACACTTCAACGTAGCGGTCAATGTTCTCCTTAGATTCAGTGTCGGTGAACTCGATCATCAAAGCCTCCTTAACTATCAATGGGAAGTACATGGTTGGAGCGTGAAGCCCATGGTCAAGCAGCCTCTTAGCCACATCCAAAGCTCTAACTCCAGTTTCCCTAAGCATCGGCTCAGCGCTCAAAACGCACTCATGCTTCCTCGGCTTATCGGGCGAGTAGGGCAAGGAAAATCCCCTAACGCCGGAAATTCTCTTTAGGAAGTAGTTGGTGTTGAGAACTGAAAGCTCCGCAGCCTCCTTCAAACCCCTAGCACCCATTGAAAGTATGTAAGCTGCAGTCTTAACTAGAACGGCGAAGTTCCCATAGAACGACCTAACCTTCCCAATCGAATGCGGGCGGTCGTAGTCTAGGTAGTAGCGCTTCCCATCAAACTCGATCACCGGTACTGGGAGAAACTTCTCCAGCTCCTCAGTAACTCCAACCGGGCCGGCTCCAGGCCCGCCTCCACCATGAGGAGTGGAAAACGTCTTATGAACATTGATGTGAACGATGTCGAATCCCATGTCGCCAGGCCTAACCTTACCCATAATGCCATTCAAGTTAGCTCCATCATAGTACAGGAGGCCCCCAGCCCCATGAACTATGTCCGCAATCTCCAATATGTGCTCCTCAAATATCCCAAGCGTATTTGGATTCGTCAACATCAAACCCGCAGTTCTATCGGAAGTAGCTGCCTTCAGCGCCTCCAAATCCACGCAGCCATCCTCAGCCGACGGAACAACTACGACCTTAAAGCCTGCCATAGCAGCGCTAGCGGGATTCGTCCCATGAGCACTATCCGGAACGATCATCTCATCCCTATGAGGCTCACCATTAAACCTGTGGTAAGCCCTAATAATTAGGCAGCCAACGTACTCCCCATGAGCTCCAGCTGAAGGCTGAAGGGTAACCCTATGCATGCCAGTTATCTCCGCAAGCCACTTCTCGACCAAATACATGAGCTCAAGCGCACCCTGAACAGTGCTCTCATCCTGGTATGGGTGAATCCAAGCAACATCATCGAGGGATGCGAGCTCCTCATTAACCTTTGGATTGTACTTCATCGTGCAGGAGCCAAGCGGGTAGGGCCCAGAGTCAACTCCATAGTTCATCTGGGAAAGCCTAATGAAGTGGCGGGCAACCTCAACCTCCGAAAGTTCAGGCAAGTCGACCTCATCCCTTCTAAGCCCCTCGGGAATGAGCTTAAAGACATCGCCGACAGCCCGCTTAACCTCACCGTCAGCCTCAGGAGGTAGATGGCCGATTCTCCCCGGAGTACTGAGCTCAAATATTAAGGGCTCAATCCACCTAGCCTGCCTAAACACTACACACCACCTCCAAGCGCAGCTCTAAATGCACTCACAAGCTTCTCTATATCCTCCCTAGAGTGAATTTCAGTAACGCAGTACAATGCAGATTCGCCCAGCTCAGGAAACTCGCTCTTAATCACCTTACCCCCATGAACACCCATTTCGAGAAGCCGCCCATGAAGCTCCTCAATGCTCAACGGGGACTCGTCAACGTTAACCACGAACTCCTTGAAGTGGGGAGCATTGAATAGGGGAGCCTTAACCCCCGGAATCTCATTAAGCCTCTTCATAGCGTAGTGCGAATTGTAAAGTATGGTTTCACAAAGCTTCCTAAGCCCCCTAGGACCTAGAAGCGAAAGGTAAACTGCAGCTGCAACCGCACATAATGCTTCATTGGTGCAAATGTTGGAGGTAGCCTTCTCCCTCCTAATGTGCTGCTCCCTAGTCTGCAAAGCCATTACATAGCCCCTCCTAGAGCCGTCCTTAGTAGTGGTCATGCCAATTATCCTTCCAGGCATTTGCCTCATCAGCTTCATGTCACCTCTACACGCGAAAATCCCTAGGGATGGGCCGCCGAAGTTCATTGGATTGCCGAGAGGCTGCCCCTCGCCCACAACTATGTCGGCGCCATAATCTCCAGGAGCCTTTAAAACTCCAAGTGAAATCGGATCCACTCCAACGATGTAGAGTGCTCCAGCCCTATGAGCTATGGAGGCTACCTCCTCAACATTCACCTCAATCAAGCCAAAGTATGAGGGGTTCTCCACATAAACAGCAGCAACTTCGCTTGAAGCGGCATCCTCCAGCGAATTCAAGTCCAATAAGCCAGTCTCCCTATCATACTCCACCTCAACAACCTCTATGCCGTGAGGGCTAGTGTAAGTTTTAAGTACGAACTTCCGATCAGGGTGAATAGCCCTCGGAACAACTATCTTCCTCCTCCTCGTCACCCTAACAGCCATGAGGGCGGCTTCAGCCAACGCTGAAGCCCAATCATACATTGAAGCGTTAGCCACATCCATTCCAGTGAGCTCGCAAATCAAACTCTGATACTCAAAAAGCGCTTGAAGCATTCCCTGCGACACTTCAGGCTGATATGGAGTGTAGGAAGTTAAGAACTCCGACCTCCTAACAATCTCCTTAACAAGCGAAGGCACGTAGTGAGGCCAGCAGCCTGCTCCCAAGAATATCGGCATCTCCAATGCATTCACGTTCTTCGACAGAACTCTGCGAATAAACCTGTAAACCTCCCACTCAGACATTGGGCCCGGAACCTTTAGGTCGCGGTTCAACCTAATGCTCTCGGGAACATCAGCGTAGAGCCCATCAACATCGCTAACCCCAATTTCCCTCAACATCTCCTCCTTAACCTTAGGAGCAGAGTTCGGCAAATATGGGTGAGTGAACCCCCTGCTCAACCCTCAGTCACCGAGAAAACTATTGCGCAAATAGCTTAAAACCTATTCATTCCGGAGAAGCGAAACAGCTAATTAAAGGCCTCAAGCTGAGGAGAATGTACTTCAGCAGCTTCACGCCGATGCTCGGCACGCCCCTCGAAAATTGGAGGAGATGCCCGAAAAGCAGGGAGCACAGCCTATACCAAGCTTCATTCCTAATGATAGACTACGGATTCACCCTCGAAGACCTAAAACCATACTAAATGAAAGCGAAATGCTGCCAAAAGGAAACTCAAAGCTAGCATACGTAAAGGCAAATCCCAACTAGTGTCCAGTCAACCCAGCAAGCGCAAAGCTAAAGGAATTACTGAAAGTACTTGGAATGGGACCAAAGTCAGCTGGGAAAATCCTAAAGCTCAGAAAGGAAGGGAAGGAGGTCTGGACGTTCAAGGACGTAGCCGACATAGTTGGAGTGGGGAGGGCAAAGCTGGCAGCCCCACACCTGCATTTGAAGGGAAGGCGATGCTAAGCAAATACGCTTTTATTATCCTATACTGAAGAGGATATATTGCTAAAGATAAGTTGAGAGTATGGTGATTCCATGAAAAACTCAAAAATAGCAATCGCAGCAATAATAGCCATAGCACTCCTAATGCAAACCTGCATTCCAACCGAATCCCAAAGCCCAGCCAAGCTGACGATCACAAGATTAATAGACGTCCAGCAAAGCTACACCCTCATAATAGATGAGGTAACCGTAGCCCAAGGCAGCCTAAGCAACCTAACCATATACCTGCCAATACAGTATGAAAACAACACCTACGCCATAAGAGCAGTGGATTGGGAAGGCGAAGAGCTGGAAGTCAAAGTTCAAAGCACAGCAAACTATATGCAACTCAACGTTGAACTACCTCAAAAGCCAGCTCCCCTCAAGGTTAAAATCGAAATCTATATGATCAACCTACTCGCCCAAGCCGAGCATGATCTCGTCAAGCTAACCATCCCCCTCTACCCAACCCTACCCATAGAAGTGGAGTCCTGCTACGTAGAGGTCCTCCTACCCCAATGGACGAAAAGGGTTGAATCAGTCAATCCAAGTGCAAACGCCACCCTACTGAATGGAAGGTACTCGGTGAACTATACTAAAGCGCCGCTCCCAGCAATGATGGAAGAGCAACTTGAAGTAACATTCTCAGCAACCCTACATCAAGTTCAGTGCTTGAACTTGACAAGGGAAGTTAAGGTAAATGGAGAGCTCGACATCCTAGACGCAATCAAATTCAAGAACGCAGGGTTCACCTCCATACCAAAAGCATATGGAGTCAACTTCACCCTACCCAAGGATGCAACCATAATTTCTGTAAAAGACGACTTCGGCGACCTCAAATTCAAAGTCCATGAAGCTGGAGAAGAAAAAATCGTTAACGTCAAGCTAAGGATAAATCTGGAAAGCGGATGGAAGTACGAAGTCTACATCCACTACAAGCTGCCAAGCTCAGGCTGGATTAAGGAGGAGGCGAACAAGGAGCTTTTAGTCCCCATGGACCCATTCTACAAGTTCCCAGCGGATCAACTCAAGGTAATAATTGACCTTCCTCCAGGCTCGGAGCTAAAGGCAACCCACGGAATGGAGCCAGCATCAGCCAATGGCAAAGTCATTTACGTAGCGCGCAAAGTAATAGGCGGCAGCTACCCACACAACGTGAAAGTGGAGTACACACCGCCGCCACTCAGAATTGAAATACCAACAAGCGTGCTAGCCGGAACTTTGATTGGAGCACTAATTGGAGCAGCAGTATACTTCAAGCGCTACGTGTTCAAAAAGCCCAAACCCCCAGTCGAAGCAGCCCCCACCTACCTTGAGGACCTCTACGGAGCATACATGGATAAACTCGAAATTCTAATCGACATGAAAAACCTCGAAGAAGCCTACAGAGCAAAAAGAATAGTGAAAAGAGCCTATAGAGCGAGAATGAGGGAGCTTAGAGAAGAGCTAAAGCAAGTCGACAGCAAGATAAGTCAACTCAAAGCCAAGGCACTGGCTGAAAACGCAAAGCTGCAAAGCATAATCAAGGAGCTCGAAGAAGCAGAAGCCGAGTACTCAGCAGCAATGATGAAATTGAGGGAGCTTGAAAGAAATTATGCTTCAAAGAAGATAACAAGAAGAGAATACGAAGAAGCAAGGAGAACTCTAGAGAAAGACGCAAGAAAAGCCAGAATGAAACTCGAAAGAAAGCTCGCAGACCTCCTAGAATTAGCCTCCTAACCGCTACTCTAAGCTAAAAAAGCTTAAAAACTAACTTAAAGCTAGAAGCATAAGGTGAAACTTATGCCAAAAGTTGTGGTAGACGAGGAAAAGTGCATCGGCTGCGGAACATGCGTTCAAGTATGCCCAATGGGAGTCTACGAACTAGTTGACGAGAAAGCCAAGCCAGTAAATGAAGATCAGTGCGTAGCCTGCAGAGCATGCGAAGCCCAGTGCCCAGTCCAAGCAATCACCATTGAGGAGTAAAATAAATCCACCCTTTTACCTCAACATTTTTATTCAATTTCAAATTCACAAACGCAGCCAGCTGACATCAGGCTCACGCTAAACGTATATTGCCCCTCGACGCAAAGTAGATTGAAATGCCATTCAAATGCATGAAATGCGGAAAATGCTGCAGAGAAACCGAAATGCCCCTAACGATGAGCGACATCAAGCGAATAACGTCGCTCGGATATAAGGTCAGCGAATTCGCCACATTCAACGGGGCGGCCTGGCGATTAAAGAACGTTGATGGACACTGCTTCTTCCTAAATCCAGAAACCAACGAATGCAAAATATACCCCCACAGGCCAGAAGGATGCAGAATATACCCTATAATATACATAGAAGGAGTTGGAGTTTCAGTCGACCCAGAATGCCCAGCAGCCCACACAGTAACTCCAGAGGAAATTGAAAAGGCAGCTCCAAAACTAATGAAACTAATTAGGGAGATAGAAGAGCCATGAAGAAAATCATTAAAGCATTAAAGAACCTCCTGCACGAGCAAGCCTACTGCCCCCACTGCAAAGATTACGTAAGAGTAAAAGTCGAAACGCGCAGAAAAGGAAGAAAAACCGTCGAAATAAGATCCTGCACCCAATGCGGAAGAATAATTGAGGAAATTGTGAAAAATAAAGTTTAAAATGCCCTCACAAATTCCAAGTGCAGAAAGGAATAATTCAATGCAAAAATTAATTGGAGCCGCCCCCAAATAAAACTACGACAGGGTGATGCGAGAGTAGAGCCTTGAGCGGAAAAGCGAGCAAAAAGAACAAGAAGGACGAGTACTGGCTGATAGGAAATCCGCTTAGGCGAAGAATACTTGAAATCATAGCTGAAAGAGGGGCAATAACCCCCTCAGAGCTGAGAAGAGAGCTGAACATAAGCTTTGGGACGCTCTACTACCACCTAAACTTGATGAAAAACTACTTAGAGCGCAACTCCAACAAGGAGCTGAAGCTCAGCCCAGAAGGGTGGCGAGCACTATCATACGTCAGCGAGCTGGAAGTACTGAGAAAATTCAAGCTCACAAGCCTAGTAACAATATTCGAAACTGGAAAGCGAACGACCCTAAGAGCAGCACTAGCAACCCTAACCATCGCCAGCTACATCGCAGCAGACCACCTGTACGGGCTGAAGACGAGCCTCATGATATCATTCTTCGAAAGCAGGCAAAGTCCAATACACCTATCCGCCCTCCACGTCCTAGGAAACTGGCTCACATTAACCTTAATAATGCTAGTACTAACCATCATACTCACAAGGAGAAAGCTAAGCCTAGCCGAAATTACAAACACGCTAATAGGCGTTGCTGCCTCCACATCCCCATGCCTACTATACCTTTGGTCAGCAATACTGGACAGCAGCTTCAGCCAATACGTGTTCGTAGCCTCCCAAGCATTAACCTGCATGATGATAATATCAATGCTCATAGGCACGCTTAAAATTGGAAGCGAAAAGGCAGCAATAATAACCCTCCTAACCATGTACAGCGCCCTCCTAGCCCTAGAAGCAGTAGCCACGTTCTTAATTTAGCTCTCGAATTATTCGAGAGCCACCTCGACTCAACTCGAGAAAATAAAGCTTTTCTCCATGAACTCCAAGGGTAGAGCGGCGATGCAAATGAAGAAGACCTTAATCGGATTAGCACTACTAGCACTAACAGTAATATCGACCCTACCAGTAGCTCAGCTAGCAGCAGCCCAAACCACCCAGCCAGCCCTCAAGCAATGGAGGACAAAGGGCTGGAAAGCCATTGAGACGGACGTCGTCACAATAATATTCCCAGCAGGAGGAAAGCACCCAATATTCATCTGGTACTACAACAGGGACAACAAGACAATCCACGTAGTTCACTTCAAGGGAATGTGGGACTACTTTACAATCGACGTTCCCCACCTAATAGAGTTCAGGAGAAACCTGAACTTCACAGCTGAATTGGTCAACAAAACCATAACCTCCAAGCTCATAAGAAGGGCAATTGAAATCGAAAGACTGCACAGGTGGCTTCAACTACACTTAAACAAAACAGCGGAGAAAGCCAGGCAGCTAAGCCTAGAGCTGGAGGAGGCAGCAAATGCAACTCGCGCAATCAAAGAAAGATTCGAGCGAGCCTGGCAGATACGCATGAGAATAATGAACGAAACAAGAAATATCGTAAGGGAATGCTATGAAGCCATCAAAAGCATAAACAACTTCAACGAAAGCCTAAGGGGATTAAAGGAGGAATGCGGTCAAGGCGGCTGCGACATATCATTAAAAGTTTCAACAATGAAGGCGTTCACCAAGCAATTAGCAATCAAGATCGCGGAAAGACTGCTGTTAATGCTGAATCAAACCATGGAATTAAACGCAACAATGCTTAGAAGCCGAATGCATGAAATGGACGTGGAAATAGGCGAAATGATCGGCTTATTGAATTCAGTTACAAGCGAATTGAATGCAACTGACAGCATCATCCAATCATTCTTCGGCCCCGGACACCACCTCCTACAGAGGATAAGGCAGAGAATCAGCAAGTGCAGAAGCCACCTAGCCGAGATCTCTGAAAAGCTAAGCTTAATCCGCAGCGTAACTCGATTAGCAATGGAAGAGGCAGATGAATTGGAGGATGAAATACGTGAAGCGCGCAAGCACTTTGAGCATGCAAGCAAAGTAGTTAAAGTGATCAGGGAAGTAATGCATGAACTGAAAGCCGACCTAGAAGAGGGAGCTGCAAACTACACAGACCTACAAAACATCGTCAACGTTGCTCTAAACGCTTCAATCAACATTTCACACGTCCTACAAGTATTAAACAAATTAAATGTAACCACAGACGTTGAGGTTGCAGCGTCGCTGGCAAGGCAATTGGACCTCAACGTAAGCAAAGTCAAATCGTTCATAATCAATATTGAAAAGAACATCTCCAAAGCAATGGGCAGGTGTCATGAAGAGGCCGAGAAAGCAAGGCAAATGATGGAGAACATAAAGGGAATGGTTGCAGCGTGGAAAGCCAAGTGGCGCCCACCATTCTTCCACTTCGCCTCTGGATTCTGGAACCTAACCGACGTAGGGCCAATAACGGCAGAGGATGGAACTGAAATAGGAGTGACGTTCACATACAAGCTAACCTACGTTCCAAATCCCCACTTCAAATTCCTCGAAGACAACCTAATGATCAGGTGCAGGTTCTACTATGTGCCAGTAAAGGAGGAAGTTGGCAACGTAACCTACACGGTAACCAAGGCGGAGCTTAAAATGGACTTCGTCCTAAGCAAGTGGAATTGGATACTGGATGAAATCAAGGAAGCACTAGAGGAGTACGGCGTCAAAGTAAATGGAACCGAAGGACTTGCACTATGGATAGACGCAGCATCACTCAACCTGGAAAGGCTACGGAAACACAACATGACAATCGTGGAGGCAGGAGAGAAAATTGCTACGGCAGCTGCAAGGGCAAGCATATTAACTCACGTAAACGCAGTGGGAAGAGAAGTAAAGGTTAACGTAAACGTGAAGGTTAACGCCACCAAGGAGTATGAAAGGCCGCTGCCAATACCGAGGGAGCTAGGCGAACACCTGAAAATCAGATTCCTATCGGAAAACGAAACTCTAGGAGGATTCTTCAAATTCATAAACGTTGCAACAGTAACCTATCCAAATGGAACTAGGGAAACAGTTGACGTCAAAGCATCATACTTGGAGGCAGGCGGAGCACTAAGAATATTCATATGCTACCCATACTTCGATGGAGGAATATTGGAGCACGATCCAAGCATAGGACTTGAAGTGGAGGAAACCACAACGCCCGAAGCCCTAAACCCAATCTACACGCTACAAGCTCCAACGGCAGGGGAGCTTGAACCAACATCCGCTCTAATAATAATGGCAGCAACGCCAAAAGCCACAGAAATCACGGCAACCCATGGAGAAACCATAGAGGTGGAAGTAGCACTAAAAGACGCATATGGAAGGCCAGTTGAATCGGCAAGCGTTGAAGTAACAATTGCAGGAACTACATATACAGCAACTGAAGTTGAGCCAGGAGTATACGCTGCAAGCATACCAACTGAAGACCTGTCACCCGGAAAGTACGTTGCAGAAGTAGAGGCCAGCAAGGAAGGATACTCATTAGCAGAGGCTTCCATCAACATAGTCATAAATCCAAAGCCGCCTGCCCAGCTAATAGTTGGATTCGAAACGGTAGTCATGACTGCAGTAGCAATAGGAGCAATTGCAACCGCAATCATAGTAACCAAGAAAAGAGCGGGAAAGAAAGTTTGAATTCACCTAAAAACCCTTTTCTTTTTACGGCTTGAAGATTTATGGTCGGTTTTAAATTTCAATTCAACAACATCACCAACAATAAAGCTCCAAGAAGAAGGCTTAATCACTTTAAGTAGAGGCTTATTAAAGTAGCTTCCAACACCCCTAACCCTCAAACCCCCAACATAAACTTCACACAAAGCCTTGAAAAGGGAATAGCAGCTAAAGCCCCGATAAACCTCTCCAACCACGCTGCCCAAAGCATCAACAAGCCTAAAGCCAGCTGGAAGCGCCAAATTGAGGGCAGCGCCATAACCATAGTGGGGCAAGCCTCCATCAACAAATGCAGCTTCACCATCAGCATATAGAGCCAAGCCGCACCTCATAAAGCCTCCACAATCAGATGGTCTAAGCCACACGTAGCATCCGCAATCCTCGTAAACTGTGTAGAGGCTGCCAATGCAGCTCGGCTTTGAAATTAAGCGAACAGCTGGACTAACATCAAGTTCAAATGCCCCTAAAGCCCTCTTCGCATCATCTGGAGGGCGCACCTCAATGTGCATGTGCAAGTCAGACCAAGGGGAGAAGTAGCCCGAAGTCCAAAGCACGCCAAGATAATCCCCAAGAGAAACCCTCTCACCAGGTTTAACCTTAGGCTTAACGTGAAGTATTTTTAAGACAGCATCATCCCCAACCCTAATGATAGTTAGGTAGTCGAAGCCATCTGCATCCCTCCTAAACCTCGGGCACTCAAACTTCTCAACCTCCAAAACAACGCCTTCCTCAGCAGGGAAGAGAGCCTCCAAATCCGGAAAGTAGATGTCAATTGCAGATGAAGACTTGTGGGCAGGATATGGACTATTGAAAAAGCTAAACCAGCAGCTGCTTGGAACCTTAACCTCCAAACCCCTACACTTCGCAATGGTGACGTACATGCCCACCACAATCGATTAACCGTGATTAGCAATCAAGTGATACGCAGATAAGTATTTAAGACAACTTCGAATCGTAACCTATTTATTATGACAGAAACAGCTATACTACGGTGATTCGACTATTAATGAAGGAGGATTCGACTATTGACGATAAAACCCGTAATCGTTGGAGCAGGTAGAACCTCATTCGGAGAGCACTACGAGGAAAACCCCGAGGAACTAATTGAGGAAGCAGGGCTAAGAGCCCTGGAAGCCGCGGGAATCGAAAGGAAAGATCTAGATGCAGTCTTCATAGCAGATTACTTCCTCCAAGTCACCAACAAAATCGGGCTGGAGGAGGGATTCATCTCAGAGCTGCTTGAAATCAACGTTCCAATGGAAACCCTGCGATCATTTAGCTCAGCGCTCTCCTACGCATGCAATGCAATTGAAGCAGGAAGATTCAACGTCGTCCTCGTAGGTGGAGTTGAAAAGATGACCGACAGGCTCGACAAGATAAGAGATGACCTAATGATGCTTGGAGACCCATGGAGCTACTACGCTGGAGGAACCCCCGAAGCATTCCACGAACTAATGCTCAGAGAATACGTTAAAAAGCACGGAATATCCGGAGGCGACTACGAGAAGCTGCTGAAGGCATTGGCATTCATTTCATCAAAGAACCACGAATACGGATCCACCAATCCGCTCGCCCACTTCTACGGAAGGAGGATAAGCGTTGAAGACGTCATCAAAATGAGGAAGAGGAGCGGAAGCATCCTAGGCCTATACGACTTCGCCCCAATATCAGATGGAGCCTCAGCAATAATAGTAGTAAGCTCGAACGTAGCCAGCAAAATAGCGGATGAAGGATTGCTAATAGCTGGAAGAGGATGCGCAACCGACTACATATCCTACTTCGCAAGGGAGGAAAAGGCAGGATTCAAATCCACCAGAAAGGCAGCTGCAAAAGCATTTGAAGAGGCAGAAGCGTCAGTCAAGGACATCGAGCTAGCAGAGGTTTACGACCAATCAACGCTTCTGGAGCTCACCACGCTTGAAGACCTGAAGCTCTGCGAAGCAGGAAAAGCGTGGGAAGTAATTTACGGAAGCTGCGAAGCAGGAAAGCTCACCTACAACATCAATGGGAAGGAAATATACGTAAACACCAATGGAGGGCTAAAAGCCGACGGCAACCCATTGGGAGCAACTGGAGGAGCACAAGTATGCGAAGCATACACGCAGCTACTTGAAAAAGCCGGCGCAAGGCAAGTCCAATTCAGCAGCAAAGACCCCCACGCATTAACCGTAGAGCTTGAAGGCTTTGGAACCAAATCATACGTCTACATATTTAGGAGGTGGAGAGGTTGAGCTCCGAGCCAATTGAGAGGAGAGTTAGCTACATAGCAGACAGGCTTAGGGGAAGCGAATGCACCCTATGCGGAAGAAGGTACTTCAAGCCAAGAGACTACTGCGGAAAATGCGGTAGGAAGAGCTTCGGAAAAATGAGGGAAATAAACTTCTTCTACTCCAAAGGCGTGGTGGAAGTATGTACCATCATCATGGAAGCCACCAACAGATTCAGAATGCTAGCCCCATTCATATATGGAATAGTATCCTTCAATGGAGTTAAAGTTCCAGGAAGACTAACCGACTACATACCTGAAGGGGAATTCGACCCAGCCAAGTTCGAGGGAAGAGAAGTTGTAGCTAGATTTAGAAGGAGGTACTCGGCCAGGCCCGAAGACATAATTCCAACATCATCGCTCACATTCACCTTCGCAGACGAATACTACCCATACATGGAGTACAAGGTTGAAAAGCCGAAGGAGTACTCGGAAAAGCCGGGAATAGTAGGATATGGCCTATACACTTCAAGATTCAGAATTAGGGAAGGCAGAATGGAGAGGTCAGTCCCATTCCTAGATGAAGACGCCATAACAGCTGCAGTTGAAGCAGGAAAAATAGCGCTCATCCACTCAGCATTAGACAGCAAGCTCATAAGGAAAATCTACGTGGGATCAGAGTCAAATCCATATGCAGTCAAGCCAATAGCCTCCAAAGTCGCCCAAGTCCTAGACCTAGGCGAAGACCTCGGAGATGCAGTTAAGGGAGTAGACGCAATAGACACCGAATTCGCATGCAAAGCAGCTACAAGCATGTTCAAAGACGCAGCAGCACTTACAAGCTACATGAACAATCTAGGCGAAGACTACTTCGCAATGGTTATCGGAGCAGACAACTCCCAAGCAGCACCAAGATGGGCTCCAGGAGGAGAGCTCGACTACTTCGTTGGATTTGGAGCAGCAGCATTCATAATCGGCAATCGAGACGTCATAGCTGAAATAGAAGGATGGTACTCATGCACCTCAGACACCCCGGACTTCTGGAGGAGAGACGGGCAGAAATACCCCATGCACGGAGGAAGATTCACAGGCGAGCCAGCCTACTTCAAGCACATAATTAAAGCTGCTAAAGCCCTCATGGACAAAATGAGGCTAAAGCCAAGCGACATAGAATACTTCGTCCCCCACCAGCCAAACGCTAGATTCCCACTCAAAGCAGCCAAGAGGCTTGGATTCAAGAACGAGCAGTGCCTACCCGCACTTAAAGTTGTAAACTTCGGAAACCTATACTCAGGCTCCTCGCCGGCAGGACTCGCGGCAGTGCTTGACATAGCCAAGCCATACGAAAAAATACTCCTAGTAAGCTACGGCTCAGGAGCAGGAAGCGACGCGTACCTACTAACCGTAACGCCAAAAATAGTTGAAAAGCGGAAGAGGACGGAGAAGTTCAACGTGAAGTGGCAGGTTCAAAACCCATACCTAAAGTACATAGACTACAGCACCTACAGAAAGTTCAAAGAGGGAATTTAAGGCCCCTTAAGACCTCAACTCTTTTTGCTTAATAATCAAGTCAACCGAGGGGTAGGGGGAGCCGGCCATCCCATGAAGGAAGGCTCCCCCACTCAAGCACACCGTCCCGCCTGTGCTGGTAATAATCCTATCCAACCCGTACTTCACTATTTCGGCGGTAGTATCGCCGCCGAGAAATATCAAGCCGCTGCCTGCAATCCGCTTAGTCAGGATTATGCCGTGATTATAGCCCCTCTCATAAACTCCAAGCGGGCCAGCCCTAATCCTAATGGTCTTCTCCTGAAGCTTCTCAGCATATAGGTCGACGGTCTCCATGCCAATATCCATGATGACTCCATTACTCTTGCTCAACTCGTTTATTGAGACCTCCCTATTCTCCCCATTCTCCAAAACGACGAAGTCAACTGGATGATAAATCTTGAACTTCCTAACAAGCATCCTAGCAACATCAAATATTTCAGGAGAAAACTTCTCCTCCAAAAACCTATTATTCCTCGGCCCCAAGTCATACCCCTTAACCCTAGCAATAAGCTGGCCGGGCAAACCGCCAGTAAAAGCATCCATTTTAGAGAGAATTGAAACCAAGTAATTCGTCTTAGCAAGCTTAGCGCCACCCATAATAATGCCGCAGTCGCCGGCAGGCTCATGCAAAACCTCACTCAAAGCCTTCAACTCATAAACAGACCTAACTCCAACCCAAGTTGGAGCAATGTATGGCAATGCCATCAAGCTTGTGTGAGCCCTATGCCAAACGGGCATTGCATCATTAACGCAGCTCTTAATCACACCCTTAAAGAACTTGATGTAACTTGAAGTTGAAGGATCAAACTCATATTCGCTCTTAAACATCCTAACATTGTCAAGGAGGAGAATTTCGCCGGCCCTAAGCTCCCTAATCCTACGCCTAGTCTCCTCAGTAAACACCTTATCGGCTGGAATGAAGTCGATGTCAATTTTAGTGGGTAGAAGCCGCCTCAAAACAATCCAATGCTGCTTCAAGCTAATGAAGTCCTTATTTCCAGGCCTCCCCTGATGAGCAGTTACAACCAGCCCAGCATACTCGGAAAGCAGCTCCAAAACATGGGCATAAGCAATTATCCTCATATTATCCTCCATGATCCTGCCGCCAACAACAGGAATGTTAATGTCGATCCTAACAAGGGTTGGAGAATTTAGCTGAGAAGCCAAGTTAACCAGCCAATAATCCCTAGTAGCCTTATAGTAGTCGACCCCCACAACCACCACCTATATTTACGTCTGTATATATAACTTAAAAGTCTTCCCGCCAACCGAAGACAGCAAGAACTTTAAACCCAAAATTGAAAGGAAAAACGGAGGAAAAGCAATGGGCAGATTCGAAGTAATGGCACTCCTACAAGCAGCAAGATACTACCTACTATCAGGAGACAGGGAAAAGGCATACTCATTTGGACTCAACAGAGCAATATTCTACGCATGGGCCAAGCACAAAGGCAAATTCCAAGCAAAAGTAAGAAAGCGCAGACTAACCAAGCCAATTGAGCAGGTAAAGGAGGGAGACAAAATAATGGTATACTTTGGAGATGAAGGAGCATTCATATCACCTAGAGGATGGTTCATGATTGGAAACATTGAGCAGAGACCAGAGGACTTCAAGAGACAGGTAATTTACAAAATAAATACGCAGGTACCCTTCGAAAAAGCATGGAAAGCTGCAATAAATTATGTAAGTAAATTCGGCAAGAATACCTTACTTAGTCAACAAAAATTTTATGAGAAAGTATATAAGCCAGTTAGAGATAACTTCCTGAACCTAATCAGCAGCCAAGCAACTTCTTCTAAAAACAAAATTCAAGACTTATCAAAATTTATAAAAAATCAGACAAAAGCAACTAAAGAAGAAGCTAAAGTGCCAGAAAAACCCAATTAGGCTTCTAAAAACGTAAAAACGGCCCTAGGACGCTTCTCATAGTTCCCCATTCACGCACACACAGTTAAGACACTCACAGAATCAGGGCATAAAGTAGTTAACTAGATTTAGGAAAGGATATATCTTATAGAGAAGAGATATTAATATTAGAATACCATCCTCTACAAATAATATTGTAGGGGTTGTTTTACATGCCCCTTATTAGTATCTACGGAACAGTATATAATAATGCTTACATAATAGAAAACTCTATATCCTCTCTAATCAGAGCATTACGTGATTTCGAAGAAAGATATGAGCTAGTTATCGTGGAAAACTACTCTACTGACGGAACTTGGGAAAAGTTACTAAAGATAAAGAAACAATACGAAAACCTGAGACTCTTTAGATATAAATGTAGCAGAGGAAAGGGAAGAGATATAGCTCTTAGACAAACTACAGGCGACTTTGTCATGTACCTAGATTTTGATTGTCTATTTAGTCGCGAGCTTGGGATGATCGTTGAGAGACTATCTAAACTCTGCATGAAAGGAGAAATATGGAACTTCGGCTTCTCGACTAGAGAAACTATGATAGAGCAGATTGGCGGATGGAAAGATTTAAACTTTGGCGAAGACTGGGAACTTCTCGGAAGAGCGATTAAAAGAGATGTAAAAATAAAAATCATTCCAGTGAGACGACCCATTCGAAATATAAGGACGACTGAAAACGGAGTATATGGAGAGAGAAGGTATACTCGAGGTACAACATCCTATCTATCAAGGAAATTACGAAACCTTCGAGACACAGTAATTGGATGGAATTTAAACCCTGCTCATGTAATTTACTCTAACGATAATCTAGCAAGACCTAGCACGTTCATGCTATTAATCCTCTCCGCAATCTATAGCTTTACTTTTAGTAATGATCCGCAACATATTAAGTACAAAGTGTACGCAAATACAGAGTACCTACTTCCAGAAGAAGTAGGCTTGCCTAAAGAATGGTTTTACATTAAATGGGAAAATATTGATCAAACATGGTCAGTAGTGGTTAAACACGTTAAGGAGTTCATCAGAAAGGATAAAAGAATCCATTTTGCAATACTTCCATTTAGGAAGCTACTAATCTGTTTCAGAGAATATGAAGTATTTAAGAAAAGCTTAGAGGAACATACGTTTTACCCATCTTGTGAAAGAATAGGAAAAATTATACTTAAACAATATTTTTGAAACTAAGTCTATATATTTTTGGTATATATAGTAAGGAGTGCATCACCAGTGGTGAACCTATTTTCATAGAGTCATCTGGGGAGCTTCTCCTTGTAAGTTCGTCTAATTTTCTTTTCCTGAACTATCATACGCGCTAGGCGTTCTAAATGGCAATTCAACTTCAAGCACAAACTTAAAGTTAATAGATCTTGCAATAATCATATACTTCGTAAGCGGAACAGGTTCTTCGGCTGATCTTAAAATATAAAACAATAGACGATAGAGACCTCCTAATAGGAGCTACAGTAATAGTTCACACATTCTAATACTAACTAAAAAATCACGAACACGTCAATAGATAAAAAATATAGATTAAAGCTGCTTTAGACGCTAAAATTTCAATTTAACTTGTAAGAATTATTGGTAGCCGGGGGGAGATTCGAACTCCCGTCGGCGGGGCCAAAGCCCGCCATGCTTGGCCGCTACACCACCCGGCTTCACTAGAATGATAGGTAGATGCTAGAGTATAAAAATTTCCTCACTTCGCTGAGGCATGGTCACCGCTTCACTTCATATGAGGCTGTGACGCGCACACCGCCATTCTTCAGCATCAGTGAAACCGAGCAGTACTTCTCCTTGGAAAGCTGAATTGCCCTGGCAACCTTATCTTCATCAACATCTCCATAAACAATGTAGTTCAAATGGATGTCGGTGTAAACTCTTGGAGTCTCCTCCCTACGCTTGCCTTTAACGGTTATCTCCAACCCCTCAACCCTCTGCTTCATCTTACTCAAAATTGAAACTATGTCGTAGGCTGTGCAGCCAGCTAAAGCTATTAAAACCAGCTCCATAGGGCTAGGGCCCAACGGCGGATCAACTACAGCTCCGGGAGCTTTAAGCACTACGGCATAATTCGACTTCGTCTTGCCGATGAAGCCATAGTCCTTGACCAGCTTCAAGGAAACCTCAACTTCACTCATACACGTACACCTCCTACTTCGAGTAAATCTTGGTCTTAGAAATGTCAATTAAGCCGTATGGAACGTTAGCCTTCCTAATGGCTTCCTCACCCCGTTCAGTCGTCAATATGAAGCCGCCGCTGCCAACGACAACCCCATTAACCATGATTATCTCACCCCTAGCAATTCCCAAGCAAGCCTTACAGGACACTGGATCTATAACTGTAATGTCGGCATCCGCACCAACACCCAAATGACCCTTACTTTCCAATCCAAGCATCCTAGCTGGATTAAGTGAAAGCTTAACCGCCAACTCAGAAAGCGTCAATGCCCCAAACTTCACTAGGAGCATGCCCTTCTCCACAGCCACATTCCTAGGAATAGCTCCACCATCAGTGCTTATCGCATCAATTATGAAGTTGCCATCAGAGTCCTTGGCAGTAGCCAGAACTATTTGAGCCTCAGGATCATTAACTGGAAAGCTCAAGCCAATCTCAGTTTCAGCTTCAAGCCAATACCTCAACCCTTCCTCGCCAGTAACTAGAAGCACCTCACCTCCAGCTTCAACCCTAACACGAGCATAGCCGTCTAGGATGGCTTGCTTAACCCCATCATAAGTTTCGGGATAACCCCTAAGCCTCAAGCAGTTCCGAGTAACCCTACTAACTGGAACGCCATTAACGCACTTGCCGCTAGTCCCATTAATAGTAGCCAGGTAGGATTCGGAGGCAATATTCCGCTTACCCCTCAAATGTTCCAAAGCCTCCAAAGCCTCAGCAACAGGATCCTTAATCAAACCCCTACAATAGCTATTCACGTGAGCAACGTGAAGCCCATTATCACCAGCAAGCTCGACAGCCTCAATAAGCCCATTCAAGTCACTGCCAGTCTCAGTAGTGCCAACGTGAAAAGCGATGTACGCTTTCTGCCTATTGCACTCCTCAATGATTTTAGCGGTCGTCTCAGGCGTGAAAGGCCTATGACCACCAGTAATCTTAAGCCCCAAAGCCCCTTCACTAACAGTTCTCGAAACAGCATTCTCAATCTCCTCATCAGTCAACGTATCACCAGCATCAGGATAATAATGCCTAATATTAGTCACGAAAAGCACGTTCAAACCAGCGCCATAAGCCTTCAAATTGCTTATAATCTCCTCAGCTGGAGCACTAAGGTCAAAAGCAGTTATAACGCCAGCCTTAGCCATCATCCTATGCCCAAGCTTATCAATATGAACATGCGAGTCAATAACCCCTGGAAACACTATTTTACCCTTGACATCGATAGCCACTTTGGCCTTCCGAGCATCAAGCTCGTCAGCTACTTCAACTATCCTTCCATTTTCTATTCCAATATCTAAAACATCTTCAACCCCATTTTTAGGGTCAACGACAAAGCCGCCTTTAACAAGTAAATCGTACATGGCTAATCCCATAATGTATAGCCAACAGTCAACCTATAAATCAATAACTATTCCATGCAAGTTTACCCTAGCTAAATAGTAAATGCAGTTCTTTCCAACATTCCTTAAGTCTACCTTAATAATGCAAGATAATGTTCGTACTAAAAGTCGCTTAGTCCACCAAGTTACTCTGCTGTAAAATTAAAATGATCATACAGGCTTAAATAATGCTGGAATTCCGGTTGAGCCCAGACATTATCTGAATATCGTGGTTATATACCTCAACCCATGGAACTTCCAGCAAACTTTTATCGCCCCAACCACACGGATGCCCTACAACTCGATAATATCCAATTCCATATGGAAGCCAGTTCTTCAAAAATTTAAGAAGATTTTTTCTAAAGTATAACTTAAAAGTCTTAAGAGGTGCATAAACACCTAATAACTCAGAATGATCAGAAGTTATGGCAATACTATACCCAAGTTTCATAGCTGAATAAATTAACTTCTTTGCAACTTTGAGAACATATCTCAGGTTTTCTAAGTAGGCTCTTGCGAATTCCTTTCTAGCCTTACTGCTCCTAGTTGCCTGCTTATATATACTTGAACCTGCCAATGTAGGATCGTCACCATAGTCTCTCAGCCAAGTACTACAAATAAATGGAGCATGCGGTTGAAGATAATGAACAATTAAATTCTCTCCTCTTAAAAGATACCTTAAAGCTATTAGATTAACGTGTTCAGCCCTAACAGTTTTTAGCTTATTATCCCAAAACTTAACTGAAACATCAATTACGCGTTTAAATACATTCTTTCCTTTAAATACAATTGATACCCAAGGATTTGCCGACACATATACTGCATTAACAGGCTCTGTAAAAGTTTTCTCCAACCATTCTTTGGTACAGCTGCCGGCGGATAGAACTCTTTCAACATTTACATTCAAATTACCTAAAAAACGAATGTTATCCTCCAACATATCAGGTCTACAAGCATCTAATACAAATAGAATACTTTTGTTGTGCCTCAACAACCGATAGATTAGGATTCTCTGGCTCTTCACCTATAACACATCCATAAGCTCATTGTCCATTAGTTGTGAGACGATCAAAGCGTATCATGGCAATGAGCCTCCAGGGTAATATAATATGGTGTAACTAATTAACAACTACGCATATTCTTTGAAAAACATTTATCCTAAACATAGAAATGTTAGTGATTCAACTGTCAATCAACCGCAGTTAATCATAAAAGATTATGAGTTTTATGGTGTGATTTATGAAAGCTATCATTAAGCCAAGATATAATGTAACAAAATTATGACATTTTGAAAAGTAGATTATAAGTGAGAAGATATAGTAATCTTCAATATTGTAATGTATAAAGTAAAGCATTATACCTTAATATTAAATAAGCTTAGTTAAGTTATATTTAATAAGGTAATTAACTGGAGGATCTAAACTATGGTAAAAATAACTTTTATAACTTTTACTAGGAACTCAGCAGCTAGAATTGAAGGTTTACTTAAACATATAAGAGACATAGTTGATGAAATCATAGTTGTAGATGGTTTCAGTACCGATGGTACGGTGGAGATAGCTAAAAGCTATGATGCCAAGATATACCTGAGAAAGCCTTGGGGATATCCCGATCCAGACCGCATGTTTGCTTTAAGGATGGCTTCAAATGAGTGGATTATATACCTCGACGATGACGAACGACTATGTCGAAAACTTAAGAACGACATCAGAGATATCATTGAGAAATCCAAAAACGTATCAGCATTTAGCACACTGCGCATTAACATACTACCTGGGAAGAAAATCATTTTGGGTCCATTTCTTAATAGACAAATCAGAATATTCAAAAAGTCTAAGGTAATATTTAAGGGGTTAGTTCATGAACTCCCTCAAGTTCACGGCATTCTGAAACATCTTCCTGAATATTATTGCCTCCTCCATTTTATTAAGCGAGACTGGTCAAGACGTCTATTCTATGCAAGACTTGAAGCATTACAGTACCATAAGCGCAAAACTAAAAGCATATGGAAAAAAGTACTTTGGCAATTAGCTCCATTAAGCACACCGCTAATATATTTATATTATTTAGCCTTTTCAGCTAAAAATAGAAAACCTCTAAACATACCAACATTGATTTATGCTATGGACAGCGCATTGTACAGAGCCATCGTTCAAACTATTATGCATATTAGAGGAAAAAACAAAACTCGCAGAGCTAAATTAATTGAAGAGATAGGCTTAATCAAACTATTAAAATTAGATAAGTAACAATTATAAATTAATAAAATAATATTACATATTATAATATTTTTCAACTATAAATAAAATCTTTCTTCTGAAAATATCATCAGAAAATAATTTAGCTCTTCTAATTAAAATTTCTTTTAGCTTTACATCCCACCTTTCTAATGCTAACTTTACCTTTGAAGCTATCTCAGCTGGAATTAATTTCTCGTATCCAAACCCATACTTTCCGTATTCAGCGATATCTATCCACTGCCCACCAGATTGGTGAACAACGGGTAAGCATCCTGATGCTAAACCTTCAACAACGACTATTCCAAAATGCTCGTAGGGATACAAGTGTAACAGAACTTTACATTTGCTTAGTAACTCTAGCTTAACTTTGTGCGGAGCATTGGGAATTAGAGTTAGATTATTAATATTAAGTTTATTTTTCAAATTAACAATCTTATTAAAATATTCTTCAGATTTGAAGCCTCTAACAGATCCTATTATATAAAACTTAACTTTGGGAAGCAGTTTGGCTACGTATGGCACTAAATGTAAATGCTTTTCTGGCATAAATCTTGATATAACTATGACCGCATCATCTCTATCATCATTTTCTGAATAAGTTAGATAATCATCTATTTCAACTGGCGGGTAGACTATAATTGCGTCTCTATTAACGTATTTCATTATTATTTCCTTGGAAAACTCGGAGTTAGTTAATAAAAGTGTTTTATTCAAAGTACTTTTCGTAAAATTGAGCAATAATTCATAAGGAGTAAAGTATGCTCTCCAGAAAAGCGACTTGGAGTACTTAACGTATGGACTCCACTCGCCTCGAAGTATCATTATGGTTGGAAAATGCATGTACGTAATGTCTGATGGAACGATCATAGTGTCGCCGTGAGTGTTAATGATCAAATCATACTTCCTTCTGAGTCTAAGTACATTTATGAAAAGAAGCTGCCTTTGATATATGCCAAACATTCTCAATTGTCTAGTAAGTGAATACTCTCTGGGGATTCTAGGGAGTTTAATTCCCATAACAGTGAAAACCTTATTCCAATTCGTTTTCTCTACAGTAGCTAGAGAAACATCATGACCAGCTTCCATTAATGCCTTAATGATATGTAAGCAAACCCTTTCTCCACCACCAGTGCTGTTAAGCGAATTGTGAGTTATTAAGATATTCACTTTTAACTCCCAAATAACCTACTAAAAACCCAAATATAACTATAATCAATTAAGCCAATCTGAAAGGTGTTATACAACTATGAATGTAAACATAGTTAAAAATATTGTATTTAAATATGTAAGACACTTCATGTAAGAACATTGAAAAAGTAAATATAACTACAATATATGCAATTTTCGAATGAAACAGTTAAACTTAACCATTAAATTAATTGTGAATAAATAATAAACTGGTAGTGGTGGTAATATGATGGACGACAAAATTGCGGTCTACATTAAAAAAGATCTTTATGATAGAATAGCTAAACAGGTTGAGAAAAGTCAAGGCATTTTCAAAAGTGTGGATGAATACGTAAATTTCGCACTTGAAGAAATTCTTAAAGAGGAAGAAAGCCCCTTCACACCGGAAGAAGAGGAAGAGATAAAGAAAAGACTTAGGTCATTAGACTACATAGGTTAGCTAAATCTAAACTAACACCAGAGTATTAAATATAATATAAACAGAAATTTAGATAAAAATGTCGTACATACAGGTTAAATTGAGGAGCTCATGATCATGAAAGTTTCCATCCTCACATTAGACAGTCTTGAATACAAGCTAGTGGTAAAATGGAAGCTAAAGAATTTAATGCAATTAAAGTGCGGTTATTTTGAAGATAGCGACGAATATTTGCATGAAGAGACAAAAGTTCCATATACCTATTACTTAGGCTTCATTCATAACGGGTAAAAAGCTGGAGGAGTATAGCGTTAGGACAAAATGGACATATGGTTGACTTTTAGATATAATAAGACACATTGACACTATATAGAAAACTTAAAGGAAAAAGGCATGTTCTTTCTAAGTTCGGATCGAAACTAAAGTTTTTTATAAAATTTTAATTATGATTTCTTGAAAATTATCATAAATTATTGAAAGCATATTTTATATTTAGCTCTTCTATTGAATAATTTATTAAATTCATTCTTATGCTTAAAGACAATTATTGGTATGAGCAGCGTCGTATATTGGCTGAATAGCGTGAACTTAATTAAATTAGCAAGGGCATTTAGCCAACTCTCACACTTAGTCAGTCTTAACTTTACGATGTACAGCAGAGATAAGACTCCATGCATCCCAATTAATATTAATCCAAAATTGATAGTGATATTTGTAAGCAACAATAAAAGCCCTACTAGGAGAGTAAAGCTATTTAAAACATGAAAAAGCATTCTCTTCCCAACGGTACTTTTCAAGAAATTAAGTGATGTTTTAAAAAAGCTTCCACTATAATAAGTATATGCTATAACGAGAGCCTTCTTGTATAAGCCACGGAAGTACTCTCGAATACTCATACGGACATAAATATCAGATCGCTTAATTATGTTTATATCATATGCTAGGGGTTTATCGGAGCTAATAGAATAAACTTTGTATTCGTTTTTCCATACATGATAACCGAAAAGGCGATCTTCACTAAAAGTCATGTCCGAATCAAATTTTATACGATTTGCTATTTCTGCTGGGATTAATGTCAAACTCATTTCACACCAAGGAACAGGCTTTGCTTTAATATTTAGCTCACACTTATCCTCATCTAAATCTACAATGCTATTAGCAAATTGTACTAGATCATTCAAATTTGTAAATGTCTTGAACATTGTCTTTGCACTGACCACGCAAGGACCATTATTTATATCAAAATCAATTAACTTAAGTAATATTTGTTTATTAGCTATAGTTATATCCGAATCAATAAAAAGTATATAATCAACACACTTTTTAATTGCTCTAATTATACATTCATTCCTTCCCTCTGGGATATTGCATGGTTTAACTGTAATTTCATATCTTAACCCATATGAGTCAAGTATTTTCTTTGCTATATCAGCAGTACCATCAGTGCTGCCGCCATCAACTATTATTATGTAAATCTTATCCTTAGGATATTTAAGTTTAGCAATACTTCTAAGCGCATATCCAATAACATTACTTGCATTCTTACATGTCATGCAGATGGCAACCAGCGGGTACGAAAATTGGCGATTAAATTTATCAGAACACATATTTCTATTTCACTTATTCTCATTTTTAAAATTCTCTAAAGTCTCTTTTCTAAGTATTTATATAATACAATACCATTTAACAGTAATTTTTAATATTACCTCTCAATTTAAAATATATTCTAAAAAATCACAAAATAATAAAGTTATATTACAGGATTAATTACTAGAATAATTGAAAAATATCACAAAAGGTAGCCACTAGTAAATTTTTCTTTTTAGAACGCATAGCTAATAAAATATAAAAACTAATAAAAGATAAAGCTCATCATAAGTTATTTGTGGCAGCTAGAATGCATAAAAACTTCTTTGACAACCTTATAGCTATAATCATAATATTAACATTTCATATTTTATTGATTTGCAAGATAAGTTCATTATGAAATTAATCAAGAAAGCAGAATGTTATGTCGTAAGGTCAAAGCAGAAAAAATTTATGTAAACATAATCAATATTGGATATTTATAATTTAATTAAAATATTTTTTAATAATTTTCGCTTCTGATTTAACAACATTACTCCAACTTGAAAACTTATTTAAAAACATTCTTATTTGATGAAAATCGAATTTCAAATCTCCTTTGAGAAACTTAAATATTTTATTTGCCATTGCATTTACATCGCCAACTGAAACCCTTATTACGGCATTAACTCGTTCATAGTTGAATTTTATGGCAGGAATTTCATATGCAATAACAGGTATGTTATGTGATAGACTTTCCATAATTGCTAGAGATATTGCATCTAGATAGCTTGGATATACCATAACCTTACATGTTTTTAACAAACTTGTAAGCTTGCTATGTGATAGAAAACCGAGAAAAGTTATGTAGTCATTTAAAGATAAACTTTCAATTAATTTGAAGAAAAAGATTTCTACACTTTTATTATAGAATTTGCCTGCAACTGCCAATTTGACGTTAACCCCTTTTTCTAGTACTTTTTTCCAAATTAGAGGTAAATCCAAAACACCTTTTTTAGGTATTAACCTTGCGAAGAAAATTGCATCATAGTTCATATGCGGCTTACTAATGTTAGTTTTAGCTATATTCTTAATATGCTCATAAGATGTGTTTGGACCTAGAACTTTAAGCCTATTAATCCACTGATCCCCCATTTCATAGGGTATTGATTGTGATACTGATAAAATTAAGTCAAACCTTTTTAGTGTTCTTCTCAATATTATTTTTCATTTTATTTAAACTCATAATCGTTATCTTTTTAGATATTCTTTTTAAAGTTTTATTTGAGTAGATAATATTGTTGAAGTAGAAATTCAATTTAGGGATTCTGTCATCATGATAGAAAGGAGGTAAGCAAAGAAGCGCTATCTTAGGTATTCTCAATAAGTTTGAAAGATAATATGAAAAAATTATTAGCTTGAAATTTTCATGATGGCAATACACTGCGTCGAAATGATCCTTACCATAGTTTTTAATAATTTCTCTAGCTACTTTTTCAGCACACTTGCGGCAAGCATAGAGATATTCAGAAGTTTTTGTAAGTAAGGTGTACTTAAGTACGTCGATTTTTTGGATGAAGTCAATGCTTCCAACGAGGTCGATATTTAAATTTTCTTCCCTAACATTTTTGATATGTCTCTTATAGGTTATTAAGTGAGGCTCAATATCATATTCTCCCAGGTACTTTAAACTCATTAAACTTCTTAAGCTGCCGCCACTTTGCTTACTTGGCGCCGAAACATAAAGTAATTTCAATTGCAATTAAATACTCCTCAGCTGAAGGTTAATCTACTCTGTTAATCACTAACATATGAAATCATTTATAAACTAATGCTAGAATTCTATTAAGTTCACCTTTTCAGAAACTACATAGTAACACAAAGATTAGGACTCATAACGTTATAGTTATTGTAACTTTACATGCATCAGTTATCATGCAAAACTGCTCAAAGTATTTTTATTCGACTAACTTAGGAATTTTACTTATGAATTTCATTGTGGGTGTTGATGGCGGCGGGGTGAAGACGGAAGCAGTGGTAGCTACAGTTGAAGGCGAAATTATTGGATTTGGAAGAGGGGGACCTTCCAATATTAACGTTGCAAGTAAAAAGGAAGTGGCAAGATCGCTTAGGAAGGCAATTTTTTCAGCTTTGAAGAAGAGTGGGGCTAGTGGTAAGGCACTTGCTGGAGTTTTAGGTGTAGCTGGAACTGAAAGGAGGGATAACGCCGAAGCAATTAGAGAAATTGCTTTAAAACTTGACTTTGCTGAAAGAGTTATCGTTACTTCAGACGCCATGATCGCACTTATCTCAGCAACCAAGATGAAACCAGGCATAATATTAATTTCAGGCACTGGCTCAATTGCCTTTGGAATGAATAGTAATGGAAACACTGCTAGAGCAGGCGGCTGGGGCTACATACTAGATGATGAGGGAAGCGGATACTGGATAGGGCTAAGAGCACTTAGAGAAGTTATGAAAGCATATGATGGTAGAGGACATAGAACTACTCTTGCTAGCACTTTGTTTGATCATCTTAATATTGAACAGCCAGAGGATTTAGTATCAATGATTTATTCCGGAGAATTGAAAGTTTCAAACATAGCTTCACTCGCGGAATTAGTTGTAAAGTGCGCCAAAATGGGAGATCAAGTGGCTAATGAAATACTGAGAGAAGCTGGCGAAAAACTAGCTGAAATGGCTGTAGCTGTAGCTAAGAAATTGAAATTCAATAGTAAAGTTGACATCTATTATTTTGGAGGAGTATTTAAGGCAGGCAATCTCATCTTAAAGCCACTAAAAAATAAGCTGTACGAATTAGGAGTTTTCGCTGAATTTAGGAAATCCGAATTAAAGCCAGTAGTAGGCGCAGTCATCTTAGCATTAAAGGCATTAGGTATAGATTTAGATGAAAAAATCTGGGCAAACTTAGTCGATTCGGCTAAGGCATGGGGATTAGCTCACTAATTTCCAGACATAATTTAAGCTTTTACGACACCGCTCTCAATAAAATAGATAATTTATGAGAATCTGCACATCATGAAATCTTTTTTTCCAAAACAGCTTGACCTCTTCGCAAACTTGCAAATTAACCCTATAATTTTAGGTAGTTCTTTAGGTCTTGTTGAAGGAAGCCCCAACCTTAAACTCTGAAACAGCTTATAACTATTTTTAGCAACTCTAATTGGATGCGCGCCAACTCTAATTGCTGTGATAACATTAATCAAATTATCTTCCACAACTATTATTGGATCATCGCTACCATAATTGAACCTGCTCATACACGCTTGGAAAAGTGACTCTTTCAATGGGCCAAAGCCTGAATCTCTACCTACCACATAGTGAAAAATGCTGGTTAAGCCAACCTTCTCCAATGCCTTGGAGGCGGATTTAACGCTTTGCTTGGTGGCTAAGCAAATATACGCTTCACTAGCCAACTTTCTCAAGTAATCCACTTCATTAACTAATAGTTTCACATACCTAATTGAATTCAGTTCGAAAGACTCAATTACACTTGATGCTCTATAAAAATCCTCAACATTATTCATCCAAAGCCTAGAAAGAGCAGCAGAAACACTTTCCCATTTGAAGGCCAGATTAGCTTTAATAAGAGCTCTTTTGACTAAAATCCAATTAATATTAAAGTCGACTAACGTTCCATCAAGATCGAAAATGAACAAAGGCCTCTTCTTCGATCTCATCAATCTACTACATAGAGATTGAAACCATCTGCTCAAAGAACTTAAGCTTTTTTCTACACTTTTTCTCCACCTTATCTTCTCACTTTTCAAACTAGACAATCCAACTAATAATTGAGGTACAAGTCTAGTTGGGTCTGATAGGTGGAAATCGCTGAATCCAAACCCTAGAAGGCCTTTTCGAGCCATGTACAGCCAAGTAGTAGGCACTTTAGCTAAATATCTAAGCCCATCAACAACCCAATAATACTCCCCCTTAAGTACCTTTAGCGTTTTAGCCAACTTCTCAGCACTCTCCACTCCCTCTAAGTAAGCCAAAGCAAGTATCGCAGGAAAGTGATAGCCAAGAGATACGGAAAGATGCAAGCTACCCCAAAACTTAGGGTTAAGCTCAATGACATAGTACTTACCTAGCTCATAATTCCACTTTGTTTCAACCATGAGAGGGCCGCTCCACCTTAAATGCCTAACAACAGCTCTACCCAATGCGTAAAGATTCGGATCCATCATTGGACCTTTAGCAGCTAAACTAGCACCACCACTTGGGTCGTATTCAACAATTCTTTCATGAGTAAATTCTAGTAGAGGAGTGCCCTCATAAGCTACTACGTAATATCCTCTAGCTCTTCCAGGAGCGTACTCTTGGACAAGGCATGGAGCCCTCTTTAACGCCATTTCAGCTGCTAGCTCATGCGAGATAACATACTCAGGTTTAGAGGCGTCTCCCAAACCCTTAACAACAAGCGGCGGTTTTAAATCTCTAATTAGGTTAACATTCTCTGAGCCTTTTACAATCACTAAGCTAGGGACCTCAGCAATTCCCTTAAGAGTTTTTGGCAAGTCCCCTTTGCTTGAAGCCTTAGCAACTGCCTCATAACTAGGCGCAGCTACTTTAACTTCAAATTCATCAAAAATCTTGATGTACTTCGAAAATGTAGCTACATCAATAAAATCTACAGGTACTACAAGATCAGCAGCTACATTTCTTGCCAGCTTAGCTACAGCTAAAGCCCATGCAGCTTTTTCCCTATCAACTTTAACAATGTGTTTCTCATCTAGAAGCTTGGAGTAATTATGAGGATGGTGAACTCTATGAGACACGCCGATAATTTTAGCTTTAATAACCTCCTTCAACGAGTACATCATCCCAATAGCTTTGCGAGATGCTATGGAGGCTAATAAAATTTTATATGTCATCATTAATACACCCACATCCAACACATTAACGACGGAATATTTTATCACCTTACCTCCGCGATCCAGCTTTCGCGATGTTAAGTATGAAAATTGAACCAATTAAACACTACTTATCCAATAGTTGTAAATTTCCTCAGCACTAGTCATCCAAGCCTTCTTTTCTTTCAGATACATCAAAATTTTCTCATAAAGCTTTGCCCAATCTCCATAACGTAATTCATCAAAAGTGTTGTTGTGCCAAAGAATCGTTATCACGCCATTATTTCTCTCTGTAACATCTATTAAATGTTTTATAATGTCATAGGCTTTACTAGGACTTATACGCATGTATCCATAGAAAGTTGTATCCATCACCACTAAGGGAATTTCCAGGATGTCTATCTCGGCATCCTTGTTTAGGTCATATGGTTTAAACGGGTGGCACATTCCATTTCTGAAACCCGGCATATCAGGGTATCCGAAGGTGGTATCATACTTGAAACCCAGCTGAGCTAGTAGATTCCAGGTATCAGGTACCTGAAACCTTAGGTAATGCATCCGCACTCCAATAACCCTTTTCCCTACAACCTTTTCTACTCTCTCCCTTTCTTTAGCCAATTCTTTAGGATCATTATAAGAGTAATATCCTCCATGAAGGCCGACCTCCCAACCCATATCAACAATGTACGCAAATTCATCCGTCAACTCATTGATATCATAAACTGAACCAAAATCTCTTGTTGCTGATTTAAAGAAAAAAGTAGATTTTGCATCATATTTATTCTCAAGTTCAATAATATACCTAAAATTCCAGTAAGGGCTAAGTGACTTGCTTTTAGTAATTCCTCCAAAAAAGCGCTTAAAGCTTTCAACTAACCTTTGGTTTTTAAGAAGTTTAAGCGTTGCAGAGAAAATGTGTTTCCAATTTGGATGAATATGATCTATGTCATGAGTTAAACATGCTGCAAATCTGAAGCCCTCAGGCCAAGCAATATCCATAATACCTTCTTTGACAAGGTAACTTGAAACAACAGGATCAAATGCATTCTTGTAATTTGAGAATTTATATATGAAACGCCCATGCTCGTCCTTCATACTACTATATTCCTGTTTTGCAGTAAAAATATCAAATAGCTCCTTTTCACGTTTTATCTTCTCAACAAAAGGAACCTTCATTTGACCCCCCTCAAATGAAGTAGCCTCGTTATCATTATGATTATTGTCATTTATACCATTTATTAATATAATTTTAAGCGTATAATTTTAGCCAACTAAAAACAAGCTTAAAAGGATGAGGTGATGAATCATAGCTACTTATTTAAATATTAAAAATAAATTGAATATAAAAATCATTAAAATTTGATTAATAATCTACAAAGAAAATTTTTTAGTTTTTCAATATATCTTCTCTTTTGCAATTCCTTCATAAAATCGGAAATATCTGATGATGATTCCACAGAGCTTATGAATCCAGCTATCATGTGCACGCCTAGAGCAAGAGACCGCATGGAAAGTAGCACGCTTCTACTAATAGCATAAGGCCACCAATATCCAACTACCTTCATCGCCTTACCCCATAAAAAGGCTTTTCTAGGAGACACTCTAGTGGGTCTTATGAGCTTGAACTTGAGGTCATCATAAGTCCGCGCATTATAACCCTGCGATAAAGCCTTAAAAATAAGCCATGGCTCAAAGCCATAAATTAGGGGATACCTATAACCAATACTCTTAAACCAATCGGCATCAACAAGCCTACCTGCACCTCTCACACCATATTCACTGCTTTCTTCACCAACAGCAATGCCAGAGGCTACTACAACCCCATCGCGCATCATCCTCTTTGCCAGCTCCTCGACATAGTGAGGAGGCTAGAGGCAATCAGCACCTGAAATCATCACGTAATCTAGCTTAAGTGACTCGAGAACTTCAAAGCCCTTATTTATCAGATAAGCGATATAAGGTGTCCCTACCATATTTGCAGTGGATTTTCTCTTAATCCTTATAACTGTGGCGCCTAATTTCTCAGCAATATCAGCGGTCCCGTCAGAACTAGAATCGTCCACTACAACTATCTTTTGAGGGGGAATTGATTGTCTCAACAAGCTTTTCAGAGTTAACCCAATGAATTTTCTCTCATTTCTAGCTGGTATTACGACGCCATATTTCATGAATCACACCCATATGTCTGTCAACTGCACTATATTCCTAATAAAGCATCTATAAATTATTATTGAACCACTTTCTAATCAATTTTCGAACTATAAAACATTCTAAACTATAAAATAAAATTTCTAACACTACAATCAAGAAAACTTGAAAGAGATTTACATGTTGTAAGAAGCTCTGGCGAGGCAGCATTTTAAAAGACGCATTTACTGCAACTAAGCCAGTTAAATTACTTTGGAAAAGCATTTTATATGAGTGTAGAATCATTATTCACTCAAAGTAGAACTAAAAACTAATTTCAAACCAGCAGTGAAAGCATTAATTTTGGCGCTTAAAAATTAGCAAATAGAGGTAAATGAGGATGAGTGGAACGTGCTTTTACAATCAACTAAAAGTGGAGGTTAATCAATGAATTTTAGCGAGGAAGAGAAGAGAATATTCGAGGAGCTCTCTAGGCTTGAGACCGAGCAGATAAATCCGAGGGCTCAGCAATTAAGTGAGCTGCCAACGATAGAAGTCCTAAAGGTGATTAATGAGGAAGATAAGAAGGTTGCCTATGCTATTGAAAAGGAGCTCCCAAGAATAGCTGAAGCAGTTGAAGTGATAGTTGATGCGGTGAGAAGAGGTGGAAAGTGGATATATGTGGGTGCGGGAACGAGCGGTAGGCTTGGAGTAATCGATGTTGCTGAGCTGCTTCCAACCTATAATGTCGGGCCGGAAACTGCAGATGCCATTATAGCCGGCGGGCCGGGAGCAATGTTCAGGCCTATAGAGGGAGCGGAAGATGATGAGGAAATGGCGGTGAGAGAGCTGAAGGCTAGAAGGCTAAGGAGCAAAGACGTGGTGATTGGAATTTCAGCCAGTGGGAGAACGCCTTTCGTAATTTCAGCGCTCAAGTACGCGAGAAAAATTGGAGCTAAAACTGTGGCGATAACCTGCGTCAAGAACTCTCCAATAACAAGGCACGCAGATATAATTATTTGCCCTCAAACTGGGCCGGAAGTAATCACCGGCTCAACAAGAATGAAGGCTGCAACAGCCCAAAAAATGATTTTGACGATGCTTAGCACTGCAGTCATGGTTAGGCTTGGAAGGGTTCACGGAAGCCTAATGGTGACTCTAGAGCCAGTTAGCAAAAAGCTCATTGAAAGAGCTAAGAGGATCATAATGATAGAAGCTGGAGTGAGCTATGAGGAGGCTGCTGAGCTGCTGGAAATGTCGGGTGGAAATGTCACCGTAGCCATAGTAATGGCAAAAGCTGGAGTTAATAGGGAAATTGCAGAGAAGCTCTTAGAAGCCTCAAACAACATACCTACAAGGGCAATTAAGCTTGCAGAGGAGCTGAAATGCAGTGAGAAGGAAAGCTGAAGTAAAAGTTAAAACTGGACTTGACATCCTTGTAGAGGAGGACTTCAGGAGAATTAGAGGATATACCATTGGAGTTGTGGCAAATCAAGCTTCAACAACGAGAAACCTAACCCACCTAGTTGAAGAAGCAAAGAAGAAAAGGCGATGCAATTTAGAGATAGTATTCTCGCCGGAGCACGGATTTTTAGGCGAGAGGCCGTGCGGAGAGAAGATCGCTGGAGAGTACTACGATCTAGACTATAACGTAAGGGTCTTCAGCCTATATGGAGAAAGTTTTAAGCCGCCAATAGAGCTTCTTGAAAAGCTCGACGCGCTAATATTCGACCTGCAAGATGTAGGTGTAAGGTGGTACACCTACACGTCAACGCTATACTACTGCATCGAAGCCTGCGGCGAAGCAAAAACCCCAATATACGTGCTGGACAGGCCCAATCCAATAACCGGAGAAGTAATTGAAGGCCCAATTCTAAATCCAAAGTACAAGTCGTTTGTGGGAATTGCAGAAGTTCCCGTGAGGTATGGGCTAACAATAGGGGAATTAGCATTACTATTAAACGACAAGTACAATCTAAAAGCAGACCTGCAAGTAGTTACAATGAAAAACTGGAAGAGAGATTATTGGTTTAAGGACACTGGGCTACCGTGGATTCTCCCATCCCCTAACATGCCAACTCCAGAAACAGCACTAGTCTATCCTGGAACAGCACTACTTGAAGGAACCAACATCTCCGAAGGTAGGGGGACAACCAAGCCATTCGAACTGATAGGAGCTCCATGGATTAAAGCCAGCAAGCTGGCTAAGGAACTAAATGCCCGAGGTCTGGCCGGAGTCATGTTTAGGCCAGCCTACTTTAGGCCCAGCACATCCAAGTACGCGGGAGAGCTATGCGGAGGAGTTCAAGTGCATGTGGTTGATAGGGAGGAGTTCAGAGCATTTGAAGTTGGAGTTCACATAATATGCGCAATTAGAAACCTATATGAAGACAAGCTTCGATGGATAAGAAGAGGTCCAATCTACTTCATAGATCAGCTGGCTGGAACAAATAAGCTAAGAGAAATGGTGGATAGTGGAGTGGATGCGTGGGAAATAGTTGATAAACTCGAAAGGGAGCTAGACAAATACGTAATTGAAAGGGAGAAGTACCTGCTATACTTCTAGCCACCAACTAGAGGAACCCTAGCAAACACGTCGTCTATATTAACTGGAAGGCGGCCGCCAGCTTGCAGCTCTCCAAACAAAATCCTAACCAGCGCCTCAAGCTGAGGCAATGTAATGCCATAAGTAGCGATGAAGCACTTAACCTGCGGAAAAGCCTTAACGTCATATGGGTCTCTAGAAGCAACAATCACAGCATTACCCAGCTTATCAACCCGATTAACAAGTTCAATCTGGCCGGGATTCAGCAATGCATTATAAGTGAAAACAATTATTGCATCGCAAAATTCAAGATCACCCAGCAACCCCTCGACTTCCTCACGTGAAGGATCCACTGAATAGATTTGGACGCTCAGCTCTTCACACTTTCCGCTGAAAATGCTATTCAATAAAACTTCAATACCCCCATGCTCCGCACCCAACCTGCCTGCAAGCTTATCTGGAACAGCTATGCCCAGCCTTCCCAAACCACCGCTTAGAGGCAGCAAACCCTCATCCTTAACAACGGTTATCGAGCTAACAGCAATTTCAAGCACGGCCTTCCGATGGGAATTGCAGCCGACAACCGATAAAGCAGCAGGATCAAACCTGTAGCTGTAAAGGCCGAATTCCCTCCTCAAACTCTCAATTCTCGCGTAAGACTCGATCAACCTATGCTTATCAATTCTGCCAGCCTCAACACCCTTGATAATTTCATCCTTGAGCTCAATCATTAGGTCATAATCACTGGCCGGCAATAGCAAGTCAACGCCAGCATTCAATGCGAGAGCTACAATCTCCTTAGGCTCGAAGCGATCGCGAATAGCCTTCATCTCCAAAGCATCAGTCATAACAACTCCATCAAAGCCAAGCATCCCCCTCAATATTCCACCCACAATTGGCTTTGAAAGCGTAGCTGGAAGCCCCGACTCATCAATTTTAGGATAAGCTATGTGAGCAGCCATAATTGACGATACGCCGGCTTCAACTGCAGCCTTAAATGGAATCAATTCACGCTTAACCATTTCCTCCAAGCTCAAGTTCAAAACCGGAAGGTCCAAGTGGGAGTCAACCGAAGTGTCGCCGTGACCTGGAAAGTGCTTCGCAACAGCCATAACTCCATTAGATTGAAGGGATTTAATGTAAGCTTCACTGAAGGCAGCAACCTCAATTGGATCATCGCCGAAGGATCTAACCCCAATAATAGGATTAACAGGATTGGTATTTACATCAACAACTGGAGCTAAATTCATGTTTATGCCAATAGCCTTCAACTCCTTAGCTGCAATTTCAGCTACAATTCTAGCGCATTCAATTCTCCTAGTAGCTGAAATTGCCATTAAGCTGGGAAGAGATGTTGCTCCGCGGCTAATTCTCACAACAATTCCACCCTCATAATCTATGGAGACTATCAGTGGAGGCAAACCAATCTTCTTTGCAAAGGCCTGAAAGTCTTTAATTAATCCGGCAAGCTGCTTAGGGTCAACGATGTTCCTCTTGAACAATATTATTCCAGACGGCTTAATGACCTTCAAAAGCTCTTCATGCTCCTCAGAAAACTCAACACCATGGAAGCCTACCATCATAAGCTGACCTGAAAGGAAGTTCAAATCCATCAGGCTCACCTCACGAGCGAAGCTGCAATTACGTTGTGAAGCTTAGGCCTAACATCTTTAATAGATGTGTTCTCCCTAGTTGGATGCACCCTTTTAGTTAGGAATATGACGATCAATCTTGCTTCGGGATCTATCCACAAGGAAGTGCCGGTAAATCCGGTGTGCCCATAAGACTTGTCGGAGAATAGGTCGCCGCACGAAGACCCAAAGGACTTGACATCCCACCCCAAACCCCTAGCTTCACCCAAGTCCGTAGTGTGGTTCATGGTCATCAACTTCGCGGTTCTAGGACTCAGAATTCTAACCGCATTGTAGGAGCCGAAGTTGAGCATCATTTGAGCAAAAATTGCTAAGTCAAGTGCAGTTGAAAACAAGCCTGCATGCCCAGAAACGCCGTCCATCCTATACGCATTCTCATCATGAACTTCACCCCAAACAATTCGCCCCCTAAACTTGCAATACTCGGTTGTTGCAATTCTCTCCCTCGACTCCGCCGGAGGATTGTACATGGTGTCATTCGTGCCGAGAGGAGTGAAAATCTCTGAACTTGCAAACTCATCAATTCTAGCTCCGCAAAGCTTCTCTATGATTCTAGTTAAAATTATGAAGCCAACGTCACTGTAAATCACTGTTTCGCCGGGCTTGCGCTCAAGGCCAGTACTTAAAGCCAAATTAAATACATCCTCCCTACTGGAAGCAGTCAAGTAAAATGGCTTCCAAGCAGGTAAACCTGAAGTGTGAGTTAGCAAGTGCATTAAAGTCACATCCTCCCGCCCATCGCCACTAAAGTTCGGTAAATACTTGCACACGGGATCGTCGAGGCGGAGAAGCCCTCTCTCAAGCAGAATCATCGCGGAGGTTGCAGCCACAACAGGCTTAGTTATTGAAGCTAGGTCGAAGATCGTGTCGATCCTCGTAATCCGCCTATCAGGAACAAGCATCGAGAAGCCGAAGGCCTTATGGTAAGCGATGAAGCCATCTTTTACAATTAGCAGAACTGCACCTGGAAAGGCTCCACTTTCAATGCAGTTCACAATGAAATCATCTACTCGATTTAAACGCTTAACCGAAAATCCAACGTCCTCCGGACTGCACCTCTCCAATCAAGCCCACCAATAAAAGCTTGCACGCAACTATAATATCACTTTGACCACAACCATCTAGGGAGAGCTGATGAACCCAATTGAAAAATTGGCTAAGCTCCAAAGCAAAAGGCGCAAAATCGCCGTAGGATTAATGTCAGGAACATCAGTCGACGGAGTTTCAGCAGTACTAGTTGAAATTGAGGGAAACTGGCTAAACACGAAGTTCAAGATAATCGGCCACAAAACCTACCCTTACCCAAATGAGGTTAGGGAGAAGATATTCGAGCTGTTCGATCCTGAAACTGGAACGGTGGATAAGATCTGCACCATGAACTTCATTTTAGGGAAAATATTTGCTCAAGCAGTATTGAAAATAGCTGAAGAGTGCGGATTCCCAATTGGAGACGTAGACTTAATTGCAAGCCACGGACAGACAATCCACCACATGCCAAGGAAAATTAGAATTGCAAACTACGAGTCCAAGTCGACGCTGCAAATTGGCGAGCCATCAGTGATAGCTGAGGAGACAGGAGTGCTGACAATTGCAGACTTCAGGCCAAAAGATGTAGCTGCAGGCGGAGAAGGAGCACCAATAAGCGCATACGCAGACTACATAATTTTCAGAAGCAGCAAAGCTTCAAGGGCAATTCAAAACATCGGAGGAATAGCAAACGTAACCTACATACCTAAAAGTGCGGATTTAAGCGAAGTCATAGCATTCGACACTGGGCCGGGAAACATGCTAATAGATGCAATGGTAAAACGCGTAACAGACGGGAAAATGAAGTACGACTCCAATGGAAAGTTGGCTGCAAAGGGAAGAATTTCAGAGGAGCTGCTAAGCTGGCTCATGAATCACCCATACATCCATAGAAAACCTCCAAAAACAACTGGTCGAGAGGAATTTGGAGAAAAATTCGCCGAAAAAGTATTTGAAAAGGCAGCTGAGCTGGGAGTGAAAGGAGAAGACCTAATTGCAACAGTAACTATGTACACAGCCAAAACAATAGCAGAAAGCTACCGAAGACATCTACCCACAATGCCGGATGAAGTCATTGTCGGCGGAGGAGGCTCATACAATAAAACTCTAATGAAAATGCTGAAGGAAGAAATTGAAGAGGCAAAAATAATGACCCACGAAGACTTCAGAATACCTGCACAGGCAAAGGAGCCCCTAGTAATGGTTATCCTAGCAAATGAAGTAATTCACGGACACTTCAACAACATTCCAAACGCCACTGGAGCCTCAAGGAAAGTGATTATGGGAAAAATAGTTTTTGGAAATTAAAATGCCTCACCCCAACAGCTTCCTATCAAATTCAACCAGCTCAGGATGAACAAACCTCCCATCCTTCAGTAAGCAAGTGCCATCAACGTAAACCGTTGGATTCAAGCAATTTCCATCAGAATGAGCCTTAGCCCTTCCAACCTTACCTTTAAATCTAAGCGACTGAGAGCCGAAGCCAAACTCTATGCAGCCATAAACCCTCTCATCCTCAAGTGGAACTCCAGTCAACCTAGCTCCAGGATTAAATCCGAAGGATACATGAGCAATATAATACATTTTGGGGTCATTGAAGCCTGCAAGCCAGCGCTTAAAGGCCTCAGCCTCCCAGCCACCCTCAACATCAACAATTCTCCCCTCCTCAATGGTTAAAGCTACAGGTGAAGAGAGTACGCCGACATTCTGAGGAGGCCAAAGAAATCCGTCCAGAACAAGCCTACCATTAATGCTCTTCTCAATTGGAGCCCAAGAAACTTGCCCGCCCAGAAACTTCAATTCACCCGGCTTGCGAACCTTACCATCATTATGGTAAACCGGCCTATGGGGATCGTTTTCCATCACAAGTGAAGTCCCCTTAGGAGAATGCACTTCGATTTTCCTCGCCATTGAAATCACCTTTGCAAGCGCATCGCCAAGCTTGCACATCGCCTCATAATCCACCTTGCCGATCAACCTAATCATCATGTCAGGATTCATTCCAGTCAAATCGCAAATCCTAGCCCCAGCATTTAGAGCCTCGTAGAAAGCATTGGTATGAATAATATATTGGTATACGAAGTCTATGATGACGTCACTTGAAGCCATTGCAGCTGCAACTGGCTTTGGAGGCTCAACATTAACCTCGCTCCTAGTCTCATAAACAACTTCAACAGCCTCACCTCCAACCGCATGAGCCATGGCGGTGACCACATCAACCATACTTCTGTCAACTGCAGTATCAGCTAAAACTAGAACTGACTCACCAGCTTCAACGCCAGCTAAAAGCTTCACGACCTTATATGCAGCTCTAGCAAGCTCCATAAACATGCGGCCACCAAGCACAAACTATTACATGGCTAGTATTACTAGGTTGCGCTAACGCGAATTGAGGATAATAAAGTTATGTAAAAAGAGTGCGGAGCTCCTAGTACCTCCTACGCATATACTGGAGAAGCAATATCACAATTATTATCACTATTAAAGCAGCAACCACGTAGAGCGTCGCTGGAGGAGGTGGAGGAGGACGACTACTAACATTTACAGTCACTGAATTCGACTGAACATTATCAGCAACTGCGCGCGCCGTGTATGAGCCGGCCTCTCCAAAAGTCACCGTAAACGAAGCAACGCCATTAGCGTCGGTAGTCCTTATGCTGTAAAGCTCATCGTTAATGTATAGAGTTACGCTGACGCCGGACATCGGATTGCCATTTTGATCGTGAACCGTAGCTCTAAATGTAACTGGCTCGCCAGTTACGGCGGACTCCTTATCAACCTCCAAGCTTATGCTAGTCACAGTCGGAGCTGGCGGCAGAGGGCTGACGGTCACCGTAATAGTGTTGGACTTCACGGAGTCCGCGATCGCATATACTTCGTGAGCACCCTCAACATCAAATCTAACTAGGAATACAGCTGCACCTCCAATTCCAGCATACTTGGTGTCGTAGAGCTCTCCATCAACCATCAAATCGACTTGAACTCCAGCCATAGGACTACCGTACTGGTCTCGGACTGTTGCCGTAAAGATCACTACACCCCCAACATCAACTTCAGTTGTTTCAGCGTCAAGCAATATGCTGTGAACTGCAGGGGGCTCGCGAACAGTTATATCAACAGTATTCGATTGAACGCCATCAGCTACCGCGTAAACTTCAAAGACACCCGCTTCATCGAAAGTGACGTAGAAAGTTACTGTACCATCATAAGAGGAATTCCGAGCCCCGTAAAGCTCCCCATCAATGTATAGTTTTACTTCAACATTGGCCATGGGGTCGCCATACTGATCATAGACTACAGCAGTGAATGCCACCACATCTCCAACGTAGATCATGCGTATATTGGCAGTAAGCTCAACCCTACTAACTACTGGTGGAGGAGCACTAACAGTAAACGTGCACGTACTAACACTACCAGTGGAAACATCCTTAGCATAAAGCGTATAATCTCCAGTGGGCCAGTCGCTTGGAACCTTCAGCTGCATGGTTAGAGTGCCATCTGAAGATGCAACATCCTCCCAAACCCACATTGGACCAGTAGGCCCATTAAGCTGAAGCATAACCTTTCCATTTGGAGTAGCGCCTGAGACAGTTATCGTCATAACCTCGCCCAATCTATATGAAGACTTGTCGGTTGTAACAGTAAATGAGGCATACACTAGAACTGTGGTAAACGATAGGGCGAAGAGCAAAGTTAGTGTTAGCAAAGCCAAACCCCTTAGTCTCATGATAATCACCACTAACCTTGAACTTGGAAGGTAAATTCAAGCCCACTCTTGGAAGCTAAAGGTACTCCTCCCTCATCAAGCCAGTTGCTCCACACCATAACCTTAACCTTATAAGTTCCAGTTGGGGCATCATCCGGAATTCTATATCCAATGCCAGCAGACTCGGTTTCGCCTGGAGATATCTCCTCAACAACGAAACCCATGAACACTGGAGTATTCCCATACATTACTTGGATTAGTAGCAAGAACTTAGTTGGCGTAGTGAAGTAGTAATAAGAGGTAGTATCTCCAAAGTAGTAAGCATATGCCATCTCGATAGTTGCGTTTATCAAGACCAGCTCGCCTCTGCTAAATGTGCTCTTAGGATTTCCCGTCTGATCAGCGCTGAAAGCTGTAGTTATGTCTAGGGGTAATTCTTGAGATGGAGCTATGAAGCTCGCCAATGAGCCAATATAGCTGATTAAAGCGCCAACAGCAATAACTGCTACCAGCACTATTGCTATTAACCGCTTAGCGTCAATTTCAATGACAATCTCCCTAATTTCACCTTCGGGCAAAGCTTCTCCCATCCATTAAATTCTATTGAATCATATTAAAGCGCCATCTATTTATATGTTATTCCCTCCCAATAAAGCCCTATAAATTAGCAACATACTTAAGCTAACCTAAAATAACAAATAAATATTCATAATAACATTAGCAAAGTAAATTTACACAACGGAAATAGAGGCATTGCCTAGCCATAAGCAAAGTTGGTTGGAGGGCGAAAATGAAGTTCAAAAGGATATTGCCGCTGGCTCAATCAATTCAAGCACTATTAGGAGCAGTATTGCTGCTAGACGCCCTTAAAGTGTATCATCACCCAACAATCCACAGAGCTACAGTCGCACTACAATTTCAGCTTAAATACGACCTAACGCCGTTCGCTCTGCCACTTGTAGCAGTAACTGCAATTCACCTGGCAAAGCAGAGGCAATCCAAAATCCTAGGAAGCATAATCATAGCTTCGCTCATGCTATATCAGGCATTTGGGCTAAAAGCATCAGTAGCCACCATAGCTCTAGCTTTAACGGCACTAATCACCATAGTTGAGAGAAACGTAGTGGAAGTAGCCTTTTACACTTTAGCCTCACTAACAGCATTCGAATTCCTAGCACTGGCGCACTGGGCAATCACACTCCCATTAATGGGCTCATCGCTATTAGAAGAGCCAGCATTCCTGGAGCTCTCACTATTCTACATAGTAGCACCGCTATCGCCATTACTAATGCTATCAATCCTATACGCTTGGCTTGCAAAGCCAATAGTGAAGCAGCACTTAACCCCCATCCTAAGGTACATAACCGTAAAGATAACTAGGAAAAGGAATGAAGCGAAAAGCCTCCACCTCAACCCCAAAATTGCATTTGCACTCTCAATAATTCTATCAGTCATAGTTGCGGCATACCCCTACATTCCCAGCATCAACCCCAAAGAAGTGCCAGTTGGAGTAGACATTAGATATTATGCAGGATGGACCCGCATGTTGGAGAGAGATCTAAACAACATTTTCACCATTGCAGGGGGCTCAAGACCCACAATCCTACTATTACTATATGCGCTTCGCCAGATAACTGGACTGGAGCCCATCGAAGTGGTCAAGTGGACTCCAATCCTACTAAATCCACTCCTAACAATCATTACATACTACATGATTTCAAGGGCAACCGAAGATGATGAATGGGCAGCACTATCGGCCCTAATAACTGCAATTGGGCTCAAAGCAACGGTAAACATGTACTCATACTTCCTAACCAACATGCTGGCCCTCATATTCCAGTATGCATCCATAACACTACTAGCAGTAGCAATCGAGAAAAGGGAGAAAGTTGCACTTGCAGCAGCTATAGCACTATCCTCAGCAGCCATATTCACTCACCCATGGACCTTCACCCAATACTACGCAGCCATAGCCCTATCACTTCTCATACAACTTTTAAGGCGAGCATACGCATCATCGTGGGATGAGTGGAAGGTAAAAGCACTGCTAGCATTCCTTGCAGCCACGGGCATCGTAGATGTGGTTAAAGAAAAGTTCATTGGAGCTGGAAGCTATAAGGCAACCCAAGCAACAGTAATTAGCCAGCCAATGTACGCAAATATAATGGAGTTTTGGAACAACAACATATTTGCCTTCAGATTGCTATATGGAGGATACCTATCGAACGCAGTTCTACTGGCAATTGCAGCGCTAGGCGCCTACACTCTAAGCAGAAGAGGAGAGCTACATAAAATAATCATGAACCTCCTAATCGTGATGTCAATTACATATCCATTCGTGAATGGAACTCTTCAAAGCAGGCTTATATTCAATTTACCAATAGAAGTCTTGACAGCTCAAGGACTACTATTCATAGTGAGAAAAGTCACAATACCAAAGAAGCTAAGAAAAATAGCAGTAGCATTTACTATAACATCAACACTAACCTACGCACTCAGATCGCTAGCCAACTTAATTTAGCAAGCTAATAATTTAATTGAGAATGACAAACAAGCTTTCGAGGTGAAAGTTCTTGACGAAATATCGCGTAAAAATAGTGGTTAAGGAAGTTAGAGGACAATGCGCTGCAGGATATAAAGCTGGAGATACAATCATTGCTGAGCGATTTTACATCATACCACAAAATTCAGCGAAAATATGTCTACACGCACTATCAGCAATGCAAACAATATTGTCGGCATTCCTCCACGGAACTTCGGCTAAAGAGTTAGGGATAGGCGAAAAGGATGATGCGGGATACCTTCAATGCCCAGATCCCGGACCCCCACTAACAAAGGGAGGAACAGTTATATTCGAGTTAAAACGTGAACCCATGCAATCTTGAAATGCTAAGTAGGTAGCCATTGAAATAACGTGCATCATTCAATTAAAACTTAAAGGCTCTGAGAATTAACGTTAAATACAATTAAACAAGTACTTTGTGTAGAGGTGCAAAACTTGAGCGAGGAGAAAGTTGCAATCTACATACCAAAGGAACTCTACGACAAGATAGTTGAGGAAGTTGAAAAGAGTAAGGGAGAATTCAAAAGCGTAGAAGAATACGTGAAATTCGTGCTTGAAGAATTACTGAAAGAGGAGGAAGACGAGTACGTATACACCCCGGAAGAGGAAGAGGAAATCAAGAAGAGGCTTAGAGCACTTGGCTATATAGGCTAAATTCAGCAGATCATACAAACTTTCAAACCCATCAAATCGAATTCTAGCAAAATCCACGAAATGCGTAATTCAAGCTTAAAATCGCCCAAGAAAATCGATGCTCTTTTATTTAATTAAATATAATTAAATTTTGAGGCGATCATCCTTGGGCGAGGAAAGCAGAAGCAAGGGAAAGTACACCACAGTTTCAATACCAACAACCCTCTATAATAGAATTAAGCAGTTAATCGAAGACACTGGATTCACCTCAGTTTCAAGCTACGTGACATACGTTTTGAGGGAGATAGTAGCCGCACATGAAGAGGCCCGGTACAGCGAGCCGTACACCGAGGAAGACAAGATGAGGATCATTGAGAAGCTTAGGAAGCTAGGCTACTTAGAGTAGGGGTGAAAGCTATGGTAGCGCCACCACATGGTGGAAAGCTCGTAAATAGAGTTTCATCGGGCAGAAGGAGAAGTAGGCTCCTAAGCGAAGTTGAAGAGCTCCCGAAAATAGCTGTCCCCAAGGAGATAGCCGTTGATGTTGAAAACATAGCCTATGGAGTTTTCAGCCCACTGGAGGGATTCATGACCCAGGAAGACTACTCACACGTGTTAAACGACATGAGGCTTAGCAACGACATACCATGGACCATCCCAATAGTATTGGACGTAGAGCCAAAAGCCATCAAAAGCTTGAAAGAAGGCGATGAAATCGCAATTACAGATAAGAATGAAGCGCCCATAGCCATCATGAAAATCGAGGAGGCATACAAGTGGGATAAAAAGGAGCATGCAATCAAGGTATTCAAAACCCTAGACGCGAACCATCCGGGCGTAGCCAAGACCATGAAAATGAAGGACACATTGCTAGCCGGAAAACTGGAATTGATAAGGGAAGTAGAAAATCCATTCTACCGCTACACTCTAAGGCCGGTGGAAACGAGAATCCTTTTCGAGGAGAAGAGGTGGAGGACGATAGTTGGATTTCAAACGAGAAATGCGCCACACCTGGGCCACGAGTACGTGCAAAAGGCAGCGCTAACCTTCACGGATGGACTCTTCATAAACCCCCTAGTAGGCTGGAAGAAGCCTGGAGACTACAAGGATGAAGTAATTTTAGAAGCATACGACGCCCTGATCAAGCACTACTACCCGAAGAATGCTGTAGTACTGGCAGTGCTAAGAACATCAATGAGGTACGCCGGCCCAAGAGAAGCGATATTCCACGCAATAGTACGCAAAAACTTTGGATGCACCCACTTCATCGTGGGCAGAGACCATGCAGGCGTAGGAAACTACTATAAGCCCTATGAGGCGCAGGAAATATTCAAGGAATTCCCAGATTTGGGAATAATACCCCTATTCGTAAAAGAGGCATTCTACTGCGCCAAGTGCGGAGGAATGGTCAGCGAGAAAATATGCCCCCACCCAGACAATTACAAGATACGAATGAGCGGGACTAAAATCAGGCAAATAATAATGAAGAGAGTTAAGCCGCCTCCAACAATGATGCGGCCAGAAGTGGCGGAGGCAATACTGAAATGGGAAAATCCATTCGTGACCAGCTGAAAAAAGCTGAAAGCATATTAGCAGTACACCACTGGGACGCCGACGGCATAGCTTCAGCAGCCATGATAGCTGAAGAATATGGAGAAATAGTAAATTACTGCCCGCCAATAGGGCTCTTCAAAGTCAATGACGAAGTGCTAGATGAGTTAAAAAGTAGGCTCAGCACGAAAAGCGATTTAATATTAATTTTAGATTGGAACATCCCCTACAAAGATGCAGAGACGATGGAGAAAGCATTAGGGGCAAAAGTGGCAGTAATAGATCACCACTACAAAAGCGAGCCACCGCCGAAACCAGCATACTACAACCCAGTGGCATGCGGAGAGCCGGAGGAAAACTGGCCGTCAACCACGTGGACAATCATGAAAGCCCTAAACATGCAATTAAACCTAAAGGTCATATTAGGAGTATTTGGAGATCTAGAAGAAAAAGCCACCACGCTAAAGCTGTACCGCCAAGCGATAAAGCCCCACATAGAGAGGCGGAAACACTCAGTTGAAGAGCTCATCGAAGCGGCAAAGCGCTTGAACGCCTGTGGGAGAATTGGAGATAGAAAAATTGTAGAAAATGCTGTTTGGAAGCTAATTAAGTACGGCAGCGACTTGAAAACTATTTTAAGTGATGAAGAGTGGAGGAAAGCGCAAGCAACAATCGAAGCGGAAGTTAATAGGATAATAAATTCGGGTGGAGAAGTCATTCATGGAAACATCTTGGTGAAGAGGTTTGCAAGCCCCTACAACTTAACTTCAGAAGTCGCAAGAAAGCTTGCAAAGCTAAAGCCCAAGTCGATCATAGTGGCAGCAAATGAAAGCGCAAGGCTTAACGAAGCCGAAATTTACGTGAGAAGGGGAAGCATGCTAAAAGTGAAGCTCACTCCAATCATCAATAAGCTCAGAAAAGTAGGTTTAGAAGCAGGAGGCAAAGAGGCAGTATTTGGAGTGAAAGTAACTCACAGCAAAGTAGAAGAAGCTTTAAAATCGACATTAAACACGCTTATGGAGGATTTGAATATTGGCTAGGAAGCTAATGGTAATTGGGCTGGACGCAGCACCTCCAAAGCTAATTTACGAGCAATATGAGGACGAGCTCCCAACCATATCCAAGCTAATGGTAGAGGGATGTAAAGCCGAGCTGAGAAGCACCCACCCCCCAATAACCATACCAGCATGGGCCTCCATGGTCACAGGAAAAACGCCTGGAGAACTCGGAATGTACGGCTTCAGACATAAAAAGCCTAAAAGCTACACAGACTTCTACATTGCAAACTCGAAATTCATCAAGCACCCAACAGTATGGGATAAAGCTGGTGAAAGGGGGCTTAAAAGCATAGTTGTCGGAGTGCCTCCAGGATACCCGCCCAAGCAGATAAATGGATTTTGGGTGAGCTGCTTCATAACTCCAAGCAACAAATCCCAATACACCTACCCGCCGAAGCTAAAGCGAGAAATCGAAGAAAAATTTGGGTCATACCAGTTCGACGTAGTATTTAGAACCGAGGAGAGGGACAAGCTCATAAAGGAACTTTGGGAGATGACTAGATACCACTTCAAAGTATTAAGGTGGCTAGCGCAGAAGAGCTGGGACTTCTTCATGTTCGTAGAAATAGGGGTAGACAGAGTGCAGCACGCATTCTGGGGATACATGGATCCGGAACACCACAAGTACAAGCCAGGAAACAAGTACGAGAAAACGATACTAGAGTACTACAAGCTAATAGATAGCGAGCTGGAAAAACTTCTGAAAAACACGCCTAAAGACGCTGCAGTAATGGTAATCTCAGACCACGGAGCAAAAAGAATGAAGGGAGCATTCTGCATAAACCAGTGGCTTGCAGAGAAAGGGTACTTGAAGCTCAAAAGCAAACCCTCAAAGCCAGGAATAGAACTGGCTAAAGTAGACGTAGACTGGAGCAACACAATAGCGTGGGGTTGGGGCGGATACTACGCAAGAATATACCTAAACCTAGAAGGAAGAGAGGCTAAGGGAATCATTAAGCAGAAGGACTACGAGCACTACAGAGACGAGCTAGCAGAGGAGATCAGGAAGATTAAGGGCCCAAACGGAGAAAAGTGGGAGACCAAAGTCTACAAGCCGGAGGAGCTCTACCCAAAAGTTAGAGGAGACCCACCAGACCTAATAGTCTACCTAGACGACCTATACTGGAGGAGCGCAGGAACCCTCGGATGGGAAACCAAGTACCTAAGAGAAAATGATCGAGGACCAGATGACGCTGTTCACGACTGGAATGGCATCATAGTGGTGTACGACCCAGAAAAAACCGTAGAGCTGAAAAACGAAATGGTAGAAATAGCTAGAGTGCACGAAATAATGCTCAAGCTACTGGAAATTGGAGAGTGAAACGGTGGATAAAGGATTCGTGCTATGGATAACAGGTCTGCCAGGATCAGGAAAAACAACCATAGCAAGAGGAGTGGCGGAAAAGCTAAGGCAAAGAGGATTAAAAGTGGAATTGCTCGACGGAGATGAAGTTAGAAGGTGGCTTAGCCCAGAAGCAGGCTTCACCAGAGAAGACAGAACAAGACACTTGATAAGAGTGGCGCACGTAGCAAAGCTACTAGCCAGAAATGGAGTAGCAGTAATAGCATCCTTCGTATCCCCATACAAAGACGTTAGAAAAAAGGCAAGAGAAATAATTGAAGGAGAAGGAATACCATTCATAGAAGTCTACGTGGAGTGCAGCCTAGAAGAATGCATGAGGAGAGACCCAAAAGGACTATATAAAAGAGCATTGAGAGGAGAAATAAAGCACATGACAGGCATAGACGATCCATACGAGCCCCCCGAAAATCCAGAAATAAAGGTAAACACAGAAAAAGATGGTATAGCCGAAAACATTGAAAAAGTAATAAGTAAAGTCGAAGAACTAAAGCTAATAACACAAAATTAACAATCAAATTATTTTAACTAATTCAAGCTTCTCAACATAACAATCTGAAATGCTGCAAGCCCATCAACGTAACGACAGTAAATCAGGTAGAGCATTAATGCTATCAATCAGCTAAGCAAACCTAATAAGGTGAAAGCGCCGCGAGGTGAGCATATGGAGAAATTTGAAGTAAAACCCGGCATCAGTTTAATTGAAGACTATGAAGTAAAACCTGAACATGCAGCCAAGCACGTAGGCTCAGGAGAAGTTGAAGTTCTATCCACTCCATCCATGATAGCATTCATGGAAAGAACAGCACTTAAGTGCGTTCAAAAGCAGTTGCCTAAAGGCTTCATCACAGTAGGAGTTGGAGTAAACGTAAAGCACTTAAAGCCAGCTCCAGTGGGAGCAAAAGTAACCGTAGAAGCCGAGCTGGTAAAAGTTGAAGGTAGAAAGCTGACATTTAAAGTAAAAGCAAAATGGAAGGAGGTCACTATTGGAGAGGGAACCCATGAAAGATACATAGTAAATAAGGAAAAATTCCTAGAAAAAGTAAAAAGAATGTTCGAGGAAAAAAGCAAGAATTAAATTGTATCAATCACAAAACAGTGGAAAATACAGAGGACGGCCCAATGCCTATACTATTTGGATGCATAAGTAAAAGCAGTGAACTGAAAACCTCGAGGACATAGTCGTAAAGGCAGCTGAAAATAAATACAATCAAAAAGTAGAAGTGCGCAACCCCCACAAGAAAAGCAATCATAGGGTATAGTTGTAAAAGTAATGAGATATTCGTTGAGCAGGATCGCGAAAATTAAAGGTGATATATACAGACACCCCCAAGCACTAAGTTCAGACTCAGCAGAAATAACACTAACAGCAAACAAGCTTGAAATTGAGGTAGACGCATTCAACATGAAAAGAATTTACATTTACAAAACTTCAAGGCAACTAATATTCAGCACCTCTCTAAGGCATATAGCTGAAATAATGAAAAAGCTAGATTTGAAATTAAAGTTAAATGTAAAGTCAACGATTTTCTACCTAGCCACAGGCATACTCCCAATAGAAACTACCATAATTGAAGGAATTAGAAAAACAGCTCCGGGAGAAAAGCTAATAATAGAGCTAGAAAACCTCCAGGAAAATAGCATTAAGAGAGACTACATAGAATATGGAGAGCCTCCCAAAATAACTGAAAATCACATCGAAATTCTCTACAACCACTTGCTGGAAGCAGTGAAGAAAAGAGCGGAAGACAACGTGAAGCCAGCAGTAATGCTAAGTGGAGGAATAGACTCAGCCCTACTAGCAGCTTTAGTTGCTAAGTACAATGAGAATCTAACTGCAGTAAATCTCACAATCCCAAACTTCTACAGCGAATATGAAAATGCGAGAAAAGTAGCAGAATACCTAAACATTCCAATCATGAAAATAGAAGTCAAAGTAAGAGAAAACGAAATGGTAGAAGAGCACGTAAAAGCAGCAAGCTACATTAAAGAGCCAACATCACGAGCAGGCTTCTACAACCACTATAAAATTATGAAAGAAGCGCAAGAACACTTATCAGCCAACAATCAAACTTTAACATTAGAACAATGAAGTTTAAACCATTAAATTTCGAAATTGGATGGTTCGACTCCCTTGGCGCCAAGTCAGCGTCAGTGCTAATCGAAACGCCTGATGTGAAGGTTTTCATAGATCCTGGAATTGCAGTCATGCATCCATCATTTCCAGCACCAGTGGAAGTTAAATTTGAGCTCTACGAGAAGGGTTATGAGAGAATTGTAGAGCTGGCGAAGAAGGCTGACGTAATAATAATTACGCATTACCACTACGACCACTTCACCGACTTCGACCCGCAGATTTATAGGGGTAAATTGGTGTTTGCAAAAAATCCAAATGAGTACATCAACAATTCCCAGAGGAAGAGGGCAATCAACTTCTACGAAAACCTCTATGGCCAACTCGGAGAGGTTAAGCTGGAAGAAGTCATGCTTGAGCCGGAGGAGAAGGATTACCCAAGCCCACTTAGTGACCTTGAAATAGCACGCTCCAAAAGCTTTGGCGACTACGATGAGAGGAGGAGGCAACTACTGATGAAAGGCGAAGAGGCATTTAGGAAGCTGACTGAAAAGTGGTGTTCATGGAGGAGGGTACCTGAAGCAGATGCGAAAAACATCAAATTACGCTTTGCAGATGGCCGAAAAATCGAATTCGGCAATACAACCATTAAATTCACAAAGCCATTGTTTCATGGCATCGAATACTCCAAGTTGGGGTGGACCTATTCGGTTGTAATTGAGCATGAAGGCATTAAGCTGATGCACACATCAGACTTGAACGGACCAATCATCGAAGACTATGCGGATCTAATAATCAATGAAAATCCCGACATATTATTCCTAGATGGGCCTCCAACATACCTTCTAGGATACACCATGAACCTAACCAACTTCAAAAGAGCAGTGGAAAATGCTATCAAAATTATCGAAAACACGAGAAACCTCAAGCTAATAATATATGATCACCACCTACCAAGAGAACCGAAATTTAGGGAGAGAACCAAGAAGGTCTGGGAAATAGGCGAAAAAATTGAAGTTGAAATAGTTACAGCAGCAGAGTACCTTGGTGAAAAACCAGCAGTACTTCGATTCTCTAAACCTAAAAATCATTAGAGATAAAATCTTAGAAAAACATATATTTCTTAGATTTATAGATCATTCTAGGTGAACTATTTGGAACTAAGTAAAGTAAGTAAGAAAGGTTTAACCAGCATTCCAGCAAGAGTGAGAAAAGCAGCCAAAATTGAAGAAGGAGACTTTCTATCTTGGGAAGTTGATGAAAAAACTAAAACAATCATAGTTAAAGTCATTAAAAATCCATACAAATTTCTGAGGGGAAAATATTGCGACCCAAATTTAACTTATGAAAATGTGGAGGGCGAAGCCGAAAAACTACTGTTTGGGGAGCTAAAGGATGCCCGTAATAGAGCTTGACATGCTAATAGCCTTTGTAAACAAATCAGACAAGCTCCATAAAGCAGCAGATAAACTCTTCCAAAGGATAATTCGAGGAGAAATCAGAAATCTTAAGGTCGCCTCATCCGCCTACCTAGAGTATGAGCTAATCCTCCGATCCAAGGGATATACTGAATTTCAAATACGCTCGGATCTAGCAGCCTTCAAAGGCATACCTAATTTGGGTGAAGCTCCACTAACTGCAGACGTGCTCCTGAAAGCCTCTGAACTACGAGAGAAATACAATCTAACATACTTTGACTCTCTTCACGGAGCAACAGCAATTCTTCTAGACGGAGAAATAATTTCTTCGGATAAAGACTATGAAAACGTGGAAGAGCTAAAATTGATAAATCCATTAAAAATGGCAACAAGCCCGTAATTATAATCACCTTGTATGGCTACGAATAGCTTAAGATGTGCATGAGTTCAATTTACTTTTGGTGCTGTGGGCCGTGATAAAAGCCTTAGAAAGAATTGTAGGTAAGGAAAATGTGATTACTGATAGGAAGAAGATTGAGAACTACCTTCTAGATGAGACCCCCAGCATTATCAGACCTAAACCTGCAGCCAAGCTAGTTCTAGTGAAGCCTGCAAGCACTAGGGAAGTCTCTGAAATATTGAAGTTCGCCAATGAAAATAAAATTCCAGTCTACCCTAGAGGCGGAGGAACAGGGCTTGCTGGAGGAGCAATCCCAACTAAAGATGGCATAATTCTCTCCCTTGAAAGAATGAATAAAATCGAGGTAGATAAGGACAATTTAATGGCAATAGCAGAGGCAGGAGTAACCCTAGAAAAGCTGATAAAGGCAGCTGATGAAGCAGGCCTATTCTTCCCTCTACACCCAGGTGATGAAAGCGCTCAAATAGGCGGACTAATAGCAACCAATGCAGGAGGAGCAAGAGCAGTCAAGTTCGGAGTAATGAGAAACTACGTTCGAGGCCTAGAGGTGGTACTGCCCACAGGCGAAATACTAAATCTAGGAGGAAAACTTCAAAAGAACAACGTAGGCTACGACCTAATGAACCTAATAATTGGAAGCGAGGGAACGCTGGCAGTAATAACCAAGGCGATTTTAAGGCTATACCCAAAGTACGAGGCAACAGCAACCCTAGTCATACCATTCAACAGCAGGCACGACGCACTAAGCAGCGTACCAAAAATACTGCAAGATGGAAGAATGCCACTAGCAATAGAGTATGTCGAAAAGGACCTGATGGAGAGGACAGCCAAAATACTTGGAGAAGCATGGCCAGTTAAACAGGGAAAATATTACCTACTAATAATAGTGGCGGAGCAAAGTAGAGATCAAATGCTAAATGAAAGCCTAAGAATAGCCGAAATATGCCAGGCAAACGGAGCCCTAGAACCGCTCTTCGCAGAGCCAAAAGATCAGCAGGAGAAACTACTGAGAATAAGGAGCAACATATACATAGCATTAAAGCCATACACGGCAGACATCCTAGACACCACGGTTCCACCGGCAAGCATAGGCAAATTCATAGATGCAGTAGATGAAATAGCAAAGAAGTACAACACATACCTACCAGCCTACGGCCACGCTGGAGATGGAAACCTACACATCCACATTATGCAGGAAGAAGGAATAGACGTAAATTACATCGACAAAATAAGAAGCGAAATCTACGAAGCAGCAGTAAAGCTGGGAGGAGTAATAACAGGAGAGCACGGCATAGGGAAAGTTAGACTATCAAGCCTCAAACGCTACGCCGACGAAAAGTACTTGGAGTTAATGATGAAAATAAAGAGGATATTCGACCCAAATAACATCCTAAACCCCGAAACCAAAATAGCGTAATCAAAGTAGTATCAAAGAAAAATTAAAAGCAATCTCAACAACATCACCGCCAACTATACAGTAGACACTCCCCTTCTAACTCGGCTTCCCACCGCTCAACAACGAAGCCAATCGTATTCTTACGAGAATAAACGAAGTCTACGTTGCAGATCAAGCCAATTGCATTACAGCTACTCCCAATATTAAATGCAAAGCGGTTAAAGGCATGCAGCAACATATAATATGAAGGTGATTGGCGTGGAGAGCCTAGATCCAATTTATGCTTTAAATCAAATCCCACACCCGGTAGTGATAGTAACTGTTGGAGAGTATGGAGTTAAGGGCAAGTATAATGGAATGACAGCTGCCTGGGTTTCAAGAGTCTCGTGGGACCCTCCACTAGTAATGGTTTCCATAAGCCCCAAGAGATTTACTTGGAAGCTAATCAACGAGTATAAGGAATTCGCAGTGAACATCGTGCCGAAAAGTTTGATTAAGCAAGCAGTGGACGTTTTCGGAAGCATGTCGGGAAGGGAAGTCGATAAATTTGAAGTTAGCGGAGTGAAGGTTGAGAAGGGGAGAAAAATCAAGGCGCCGGTAATCCTCAATGCAAGCGTAGTGATAGAGTGCACTGTGGAGAACATAGTTGAAGCTGGAGACCACTACATAGTCATCGGAAGAGCGGTTGAAGCCTACAAAATCAGCGATGAAAAGCCAACGATATGGCACATGAGAAAGCCGTACAGCTTAGGAGAAGAAATTGAGTTGAAGTGAATATCGGAGCAAGCAACACTAATAACTTAATTTTCCTCATCCTTTTCCTCCTTAATTAAAACACCTCGCCTTCCACCTAGAACCTCATCCAAAATACTTCTTCTCCCACTTAGCTCAGATTTTGGAGGCTCCTCCACCCTTTCCGAGGCAACCTCCCTAATTAATGGCTTACCACCCTCAATCTCTATGATAGCGCCGGGGTAGCGCTCCTCCAATTCACGCCTTAGCTTAGCTACATCCACATCTGGGCCAGCCTTAACGCGAACCCTAGTTCCCTCAGGAGTACTTACAACTGAAATGGAATAGCCTTCACCTAAATTGCTAATTTCCCTCTCCAACCTCCTGAAAAGCTCATCGAAATCCCCGAAAATGGAGTTGCTGAAAAACTCATCGAGCAAGCTCCTACGCTTACGCTTCAATTAGCCCCCTCAAAATAATATATTCGCAGAAAACTATTAACTTAACTCTCAATCAGACGCAAAATCTTCCGTGACGTGAATTCAGCCAGCAAGATAAATCAAGCCAATAGCATCGAATTATTTTCCAACAGCATGCCGCTTAGCTTTAATAAAGTGGACATGTAATGGCAAGGATAAATCGCTGTGCCAATAGATGAGAAGCTTTATTTAAAAAAGAGAGGATGTTCAAATGGTGAACTAGTTGGAGAAGCAGGAAGTTTTCACCAATAGTGTTGTTAAGGAAATTCTAAAGAAAACAAGAGTTATATGGGCATTAAATCACGCATCCAGCTTAATGGGCTGGGACTTAAGAGTCAACATGCCTAGGGAGGGCGTAACCGAGAGAAGCATAGCATCTTCAGAAATAGCAGTTTTAACTCAAAAACTCACACTCGACCCCGAACTCATAAAACTCGTTGAGAAAGCTGAAGAAATAAGTGATGAGCTAAACGACTACGAGCGCGGAGTAGTCAGAGTTCTTAAGAGGGAAATAAAAATTGCCAAAGCACTTCCGCCAAAGCTAGTGGAGGAATACACTCGCATAACAGGTGAAGCGAGAGTCAGGTGGAGGGAAGCTAGAAGCAGGGACAACTACGAAATATTCAAGCCATACCTAGCGAAAATCATAGAGCTAAGCAGGAAAATTGCAGAGCATCTAGGATATGAGGAGCACCCATACGACGCACTTCTAGATATGAGAGAGGAAGGATTGAGAACGAAGGATGTAGACAGCATATTCAAAGTACTTGAGCCAGGAATAAGGAAGGTTCTAGATAAAATAGCGACCCGTGGATCATATCCATCCAAGCACGAGCTAGAAGACGTGAGGTACGACGTAGAAGCAATGACAAAGCTAAACAGGGAAGTGCTAGAAGTCCTAGAATACCCACTTGGAGTTAGAGGTAGACTGGACGTTTCAACCCACCCATTCACCTCAAGCATGGGAATAAAAGACGTAAGAATAACCACGAGGTATGAGGGGTACGACTTCAAGAGAAGCTTATTCGCAGTAATCCACGAATTTGGACACGCACTATACGCACTGCAAATAGATGAAAGATTAATGACAACCCCGATAGCTAGAGGAGCAAGCGGAGGAGTTCATGAAAGCCAGTCCAGATTCTGGGAAAACATAATTGGAAGATCAAAAACGTTCGTAGAAGCAATATACCCAATACTCGCCAAGCACTTGGAATTCGTAAAGAACTACACTCCAAGCGACATATACCTATACTTCAACACAGTAAAGCCAAGCCTAATAAGAGTAGATGCAGACGAAGTAACCTACAACCTACACATCCTACTGAGATTCAAGCTTGAAAAGCTAATGATAACTGGAGAAGTAAAAGTGGACGAGCTGCCGGAACTATGGAACAGCGAAATGGAGAGACTGCTAGGAGTAAAGCCGAAAACCTACAGGGAAGGGCTACTCCAAGACGTTCACTGGAGCAGCGGCCTAGCAGGATTCCCAGCATACACCCTAGGAAACATCATAGCAGCCCAAATAAAGTACCACGCAGAGAGGGAGCTAAAGGAAATCCACGACTACATCGCAGAGTTAAACCTAAAGCCAATAAGGGAGTACTTGAGAGAAAAAGTTCACAGGTGGGGAGCAACCTACCCGCCAAAAGAGCTCATCAAAAGAAACTTCAAAGAGGAAATAAACCCAACATACTTCCTAAAATACCTAGAAGAAAAATACCTACAAAAATAAGCATCACCTAAAATCAAATTAACCTCCAATTTTTCTTTATTCAATCCAAAGCTTGGCAGCCCATAACATACCATTCGAAAACCACTTGAAATACAATATTTTAGTCCGTAAACTGCACCTTCAAATAAACGCCCAACCCTTATAGGTGATAAGAGACAGCCTTCCAAAATAACCCTAACCTAAAATTAAGTTTGATCGAAAAATTCTCACATAAGAATATTTCAGCAAGTCTAAGAGGTATGTCACGAGTAGATACCTATAGCCGAACATCATTCCAAGCACCGTGAAGCAATTTAACGTCAACAATTTTAAAATATGCAGCAATTAAATCAACGGTGGATTAAATGCGATATCAAGCGAAAATGATAGCTGCAGATCCATCCAAATGCACGGGATGCAGATACTGCGAATTGTGGTGCTCCTTCACCCATGAAGGAGTCTTCAGTCCATCGCTATCAAGAATAATAGTCGTTAGGGACGACAGAATAGGTCTTGACATCCCCATCACATGCAGGATGTGCAGCCCAGCGCCGTGCGTTAATGCATGTCCAACAGGCGCATTAGTTAAAGGCGAAGAAGGCACCATAAGCATTATGGAGGAAAAATGCATTGGATGCGGCAGCTGCGCCAAAGCATGCCCATATGGAGCCATGAGAATACACCCATTAAAGGCAGTACCACTGATATGCGACCTATGCGGAGGAGGAAAACCCGCATGCATATCCAAATGCCCAACCAACGCCCTCAAACTCCAGCCCACGGGCCAAGTCAACTTGACCTGGATTGAAGAAATCTTCGATCAGGCCTACAGCTACGCACTTCAACAGCACAAAAAAGTGATGGAGAGGTGGGGAATTCATGCCAAGTAAGCTCTACGGATACGCCGGGCAAATTCTAAGAATAAACTTGACCAACCGCAAAGTGAGGAAGGAAGAGCTTAGCAAGGAATTGGCGATCCAATACATCGGCGGCAGGGGATTCAATGCAAGAAGACTATATAACGAAGTGCCGAAGGGCGTGGATCCACTTGGGCCGAAGAACAAGCTCATGATAGCAACAGGCCCTATCTCGGGCACGGGCTTCCCCATTGGAGCGAGATTAAACGTCACTGCCAAATCGCCCCAAACAGGAATTCTAGGCGACTCAAATGTTGGCGGGCACTTCCCAGCTGAAATGAAGTACGCAGGCTTCGACCAAATAATAATTGAAGGAGCAAGCGATAAGCCCATTTACATACTCATAAGCGATGGAGAAGTTGAGTTCAGGGATGCAAGCAGCATATGGGGCCTAACCATATCCAAGGCATACGATGAAATAAGGAGGGAAGTAAGGGATTGGAAAGCTCAAATAGCCCTAATAGGGCCTGCAGCTGAAAACCTAGTCAAGTTCTCAGGAATATTCTTCAACGTCCACAGGCCAGCAGCGCGCACAGGCCTAGGAGCAGTAATGGCCGCTAAAAAGCTTAAAGCAATAGTGGTTAGAGGCGAAGGCTACATCGAGGTCGCTGAGCCCAAGGAGTTCGAGGCATTCGTGGAAGAAATTGAAGAGTCAGTCTACAGCCACCCCCAATATTGGCCCAGAAGAATCATAGGAACATCAAGAATCCTGCTAGCAGCCAACAGGCTAGGCTTCCTTCCGGGAAAGCACTTCACCGCGGGAGAAGTAGACTACGCCTATGAAGTTAGCGGGGAAAAGCTTGCACTCAAATACAACGTTAAGAGCCGCGGATGCTTCTCATGCATACTGCCGTGCGGCAGGTTCTACGTAATAGGTGAAGGGGAATTTGCAGGAACATACGGCGAGGGGCCAGAATATGAAGCCCTAGCAGGCCTCACAGTTAGAATTGGAAATAACGACCTCAACTCAGCTCTAAAAGCCATAAGCATGATAAACGACCTAGGCATGGACGTCATATCAACAAGTGAAGTCATAGCATGGGCAATCGAGCTATACGAGAAGGGACAGCTAAGCAGAAACGAAACCAGCGGGCTCGAACTAAATTGGGGCAACATGAATGCAGTCCTCCAACTCATAGAAATGATAGCTTACAGGAGAGGCTTCGGAGCAGTCCTGGCAGATGGAGTAGCCAAGGCAGCGGAAAAGCTTGGAAAAGGAGCTGAAATAGCCTTCCACGTCAAAGGATTAGAAATGATACAGGCAGACCCAAGAGGGCTAAAGGGCTATGGACTGGGATTCGCAGTTGCATCAAGAGGAGCAGACCACCTCCGATCAGAACCCTTCATAGAGCTAAGCGACAACCCCGAAATAGGGAGAAAGCTATTCGGAGAGCCCGAAGCAACATTAAGGCTGGGAACACGCGGCAAGGGAAAGCTCGTAGCATACTATGAAAATTGGTGTGCAGTAATAGACGCCCTCGAAGTATGCAAAAACATAGCGGAAAACATGGAAATACTCCCATTCGACAAGGCGGCCAAGCTAATCAACATAGTCACAGGCCTAAATCTGAGCGCAAGCGACCTTGTCAAGGTTGGCGAAAGAATAGTCAACATAGAAAGAGCGTACATAGTGAGGGAAGGCATAAGAAGGATGGACGACACCCTACCCAAAAGATTCCTAGAAGAGCCTATTAGAAGTGGGCCCTCAGCAGGCAACGTAATAGAGCTAGATGAAATGCTCGAAGAATACTATGAAACCCGCAATTGGAACCCCAAAACAGGCATACCCACCGAAGAAAAGCTGCTGGAACTCCAACTACACGACGTCGTAAAAGACCTCAAAAGCCACGGCATCCTATAAGGCGCAAAACCCGACACACCATATTGCCAGAAGTCAAGTCCATTCCAACATTACTAAGGAAACAAAATGCTTAACTTAAAAGCCTAAACCATTAAAACCTCAGCCAACATATCAAAGGACGAAAAGCAGGTGAAAACATGAAAGACGAAGTTTTTAAAATGCATGAAAATAGGCTGGAATGGCTTGAGGTCAAGCGCTTCCTAAGCATTAGGTCCTCAACAAGCCCAATCGCTTCAAAGCATGAAAAATTCATAGTTTACTTAAGCGACACAACGGGATTCAACATTCCCTGGATAACCTACGGCGATAAGGCAGACATCCTATTTCCCCATGACCATAGAGTAAACTCGATCACGCTCAGCAGTAGAGGATTGCTCGCAACCGCTAGCGACATCAATGGAAATGAGAGGTGGCAAATCCACGTCTACGACATTAAAAGTGGAAGGCTAATTCACGTAGCTGGAGACAACGTAAACATAAATCACCCAGGAGCTTGGAGCAGCAACGGATTAGCCATGGGCTACACCTCCAACACGAGAAACGGAGTGGACTTCGACCCATACATTTACAGGCACGGCAAGGGAGTTCAGGGACCAATAATTGAAATGGAGGGGAGAAATCGAGTGGCAGAGTGGCTAACCGACGATCACATCATAATAAATCATGACAACACAAACCTGGACAGCGACCTAATGCTCCTCGACTTGAAGAGAAGGAAAATAATCAACCTAACCAAGCATGAAGGAGAAGCACTAAACAGCTCGCCAATAAAGCTCGACGAAAAAACATTCATATACCTAACCAACCAAGACAGGGAGTACGTTGGAATAGCACTCTACCAAGTTGACAAGAAGTCTTGGAAGTACATATACACCGTCGAACACGACATTGAAGCAATGGACATTTCAAGCGACCGGAAGAGAGTAGCATTCACGGTGAACGTTGAGGGATTCTCAAAGCTCTACATAGCTCCAATAGACTTCTCAAAGGTAGAGGAAGTTGAAGTGCCGCCTGGAGTGATAAGCGAAGTTTCATGGGGCGAAATGGGACTGGCATTCTCAATTTCAAGCCCAAAAATAGGAAATGAAATTTGGCTCTACAAGCTAAAGGAAAAGGCTGAGCAAATAACATACTCCCCCAAATACGGGCTAGACATGCAGTCAATGATAATTCCAGAATGCATTAGATATGAAAGCTACGACGGAATGAAAATTCCAGCACTAATGTGGAAGCCCATTAAAGGCGAGCCGCCATACCCAGCAGTAGTAATAATTCACGGAGGACCCGAAAGCCAGTTCAGGCCGAAGTTCCAGCCACTACCCCAAATACTAGCCAAGCTAGGATACCTAGTACTAGCGCCAAACTTCAGGGGATCAAGAGGATACGGGAAAACATTCATCCACCTAGACGACAGGGAGAGAAGGCTATCATCACTAAAGGACATTGGAAGCATAGTGGACTGGGCAGTAAGTCAAGGCTTGACGGAGTATGGAAGAGTTGCAGTTACAGGAGCATCCTACGGCGGATACGCCACTCTAATGAGCATGGCACTATACCCAGACTACTGGAGCTGCGGAGTGGAAAGAGTCGGAATGACGAGCCTAGTAACATTCTTGAAAAACACTGGTCCATGGAGAAGAAAATATAGAATACCAGAGTATGGAGACCCGGAAAAGGACTATGAAATGCTAATTGAAATAAGCCCAATGACCCACGCAGAAAAAATAAAGGCGCCACTAATGATCATCCACGGAGAAAACGACCCAAGAGTACCAATAACGGAAGCACTCCAACTAGTGGAAAAGCTGAAGAAGCTTGGAAGAAAAGTCGAATTCATAAAGCTAGGCGACGAAGGCCACGGATTAGCCAAAATAAACAATAGAGTGAAAATACTGAGCAAAACAATAGAATTCATAATGAAGCACACCCCAACGGTGAATCGAGCATAGCTAAGGCCAACTCAACAACCATAATTTATGAAGTAGCATGATAGGAGTGTACTTTAAAGTATTAGATATTAACACAAAAGCAACCCGCCTAAAAGCTACCAATTAAACTACATACATAGTAATATCATAGTAATATAATAACTATAGATTGGTGATGAGCTATCTCATCAATATTCACCAATAGGGACAGTTTATCACCAGCATACGTCCCCGAAGTTCTCCCGCATAGGGAAGAGCAACTGAACTTCCTAAAAAGCCTACTGCGCGACTCAGTTAAGCGTAGGAGCCATTTGAGGAGCCTCCAACTAGTAGGCAGCGTAGGAACGGGAAAAACTGCAACGGCAAAGAGGTTCGCGGAAATATTAAGGGCTGAAGCTGAGAATTGGGGGAATGAGCTAAGAACTTCATATATCAATTTACGCAAGCACGGCCCATCGCGCTTCCTCATATTCAATGCGTTAGCCGAGCAGATCACGCCTGAACTCTCGTTTAGGGGTTATGGGCCGGAGGAAATTCTAAACGCCATAGTGAAGTACTTAAATTCAACGGGCAAGCTCGCACTAATAATAGTTGATGAAGTGGACTACCACTGCAAGCAGCACCCGAAGGAGAAGATAATTTATGACCTGACAAGGCTCGATGAAACGGCGCCAAGCGGCTACAGCAACGTAGTAGGATGCATATTCATTGCCAGAAATCCAAATTGGACTCAAATGCTAGATGAAGCAGAATTATCAAGCCTAGGTAGAATCCAAATAAGATTTCCACCCTACTCCTCAATCCAACTGAGGGACATTCTAACTCAAAGATGCAAATTAGCCTTCAAGCCAGGGGCAGTGGCAGATGAAGTAATAGAATTCATAGCTGATGTGGCAAGCAGGCCGCCAGTCAATGGAGATGCAAGATACGCACTAGACCTACTATTATACGCCGGAACGCTTGCAGAGCATAGGGGGTCAAGCAAAGTAACGGCCGAGCACGTTAGGCACGTCCACTCAAACCTATGCCCAACCATATCAACCGAAGACATCCAAGAGCTCCCCCACGACCTACTATACGTTTTACTGGCAATTGCAAGAACACTGAAGAGCAGCCAAACCCCATACGTCCACATCAACGAAATCAAAAGCACATACGAAGTGATATGCGAAGTAAACAGCATCAAGCCAGTCAAAGACCTATACGAAGCAATAGACGACCTGGCAGCCAGGGAACTAATCGTAATTAGAGGATTAACTAGAATTGGAATTGCAGGAGTGTCGGCCGAAGCACTACTCCACTACCTAGACGACGTAATCAAGAGAGTTGAGGAGGCAATCAAAAGTGAACATTAGAGAGGAAATTGAAAAGGCAATTGGAAGCATAAGCACCCTAAGAGTCCTAGGAGAAATGGCAAAAAACCCAACGAAAACCTACAGCAAATACGCCCTAGCAAAGGGAACAATGCTAAATGAACGAGACGTGGCAAATGCGCTCAAAAAGCTAATAGCAATAGGATGGATTGAAGAACTAAGCTATGGAAGAATCAAAGCATACAAACTAAACCTAAACAACGAGAAAGTAAAGGCAGCCATGAAGTTCCTAAGGGAAATAGGCTACATATAAGCAACAGGAAACCACATTTATAGCGAAATTAATTGGGTAAGCCCAACAAGAGAAATTCAACTCGAAATATGCTGAAACCTACTTTTCAAAGTTGAAGGCAACCCACCCCCTCCCCCCAACCTGACATTCACACTATATAAGCTCCGCAGCCCCTTGATTTCACGGTGAATTATGGCACATGCACTCGAACTCGTTAGAGGCATTGGACCTGCAACTGCAAGCAAGCTTAGGGAAATAGGCATAACAAGCGCTGAAGCCCTAGCAGTAACCCCTCCAAGAACCATCAGCGAAGCCCTAGGCATAAGCGAGAAAATGGCAATCCAAATATGCAAAAACGCGAGGGAACTGCTCAACATAACCTTCATCACAGCTGAAGAATACCTGGAAAATCGAATGAAAATTGGGAAAATAACAACTGGATGCAACTCCCTCGACCAACTATTGGGAGGGGGAGTTGAAACCGGAGCAGTAACCGAGTTCGTGGGGGAGTTCGGGTCAGGCAAAACCCAATTAGCCCACCAACTCTCAATCACAGTTCAACTACCCCAAAGCGAAGGAGGACTTGAAGGAGCAACCCTATACATAGACACCGAAGGAACATTCAGGCCCGAAAGAATTCTGCAAATAGCCCCCAGATTTGGAATTGATGGAAGGGAAGCCCTAAGGAAGATAGTGTTTGCAAGAGCGTACAACAGTGACCACCAAATCCTAATCGTCGAGGAAGCGCCGAAAATCCTGGAAAAGCACAGCGTCAAGCTAATAGTCGTAGACAGCCTAATCAGCCACTTCAGAGGAGAATTCCCCGGCCGGGAAAACCTAGCCCTAAGGCAGCAGAAGTTGAATAGGCACATCCACCAGCTCCTAGCCCTAGCGGACGCCTACAACCTAGCAGTAATAGTAACCAATCAAGTAATGTCGGATCCAGCAACATTCTATGGAAATCCAACCAAGCCAACTGGAGGACACGTGCTAGCCCACTCATGCACCTACAGAATATGGCTCAGAAAAGCGAAGGGAGGAAAGAGAATAGCAAGAATATTCGACAGCCCAATGCACCCCGAAGGAGAAGCGGTGTTCAAGATAAGCGATGAAGGAATAGTCGACGCAAAATAGCAAGCCTCCAACTTGGAGGCTCCAAAATGGCTGAAGCAAAATTCACCAATGCACTAAAGCTACTTGAAATGCAGGTGGGAGCAAAGGCTTCAACCGGAATAGATGGGCTTGACAATGCCATGGGGGGAATTGAAGCTGGAAAAAGCTACCTAATATACTCCTCCGCCGGAGAAATGGCGGACCTGCTGGCGCTCAAAATAGCAGTGAATATGCTCAAGCCAATAAGGCGCGGAGGGCTTGGCGGAGCATCAATAATAATTGCATGCAGCAACTACCGAACGGACAGAACCATAGTGGACACCTACCTAGTAAGCGACCTAATGAAAGCTGCAGGCCTAGAGCCGGAAGAATACTTCAACAAAATAGCAATCTCAGGATGCTACAACCTAGAACAGCTGAAATTAACCGCAAAAATGCTTGAAAAGCAGATTAGGAGAATTAAAGCCAAACTAGTAGCACTGCTCCAGCCAATCAAGCTAATCAAAACCCTGGAAGACATCAAGAGGCTGAATGGAATTTCATGGAGAATAAAGTGCAGCTGCACCAAGCACAGCGCAATCCTCATAGCAACGGCAAAAGCCTCGAAAGGCAAGGCTGAAGCAGAAATTCCACTGCCAGCAGGATCATACCTAAAACACCTATTCAACGTAATCATATACCTAAAAAGGTCGAAGAAGCCCGAATACGCCTACGCCTACATCATAAAGCACCCGCTAAAGCCCAAGGTTAGACGGAGCTTCGAGGTGAAATTATGGGAAGACTAACAATTTCAATTAGAATGAAGCTTGAAGCAAAAATCATGGAGCTGGAAAATAAATTCAAAAATGCGCTGATCTCCCTAAAGAGGCGAAGAGCCTTTGACAAAATAGTTGAAGCGTGGAGCCGCGAACTCCAAGCAATAAGCTACCTAAACTCGCCAACACTAATGGAGTCAATGCTACTGGTAGCAGCAGTAGATAATAGAAGTGAAATCGAAGAGCTGAAGGAGAAGGTAAAATGGATAGCCGGTAAAGTTGAGAAGCTTAAGGAAGGATTGAAAGGTGAAAAGCGAAGTTGAAAGGCTACATGATAACGGTGGGCATCCGCGACGGCAGCGCATTCATCTGGCTGAAAACTTTAAGCGACAAAGTCGTGAAGATAACTAGAAGCTACAAGCCAGACCTATACGTCAAGCCGACCCGCATGAATTTAAGCGAAATATGGAACCTACTTGAAAGAAGCCCCCACATCCACAAGCTAAATCTCGAACTTAAGAAGGTAAACTTCAACTCGAAAAGGAAAATCAAGGTGATTCACGCCCGCGCTGAAGGAGAGGAAAGCTACAGGATAATTTTAAGGAGGCTATCCGCCCACCCATGCAAACTCTACAACTACGATCTAGCCCACAGGCAGAAATTAATGTTCGAGCTAAAGGTTCCATGCCTAAACCCAATTGAATACGACAAGCCAAGTGGAGAGTTTAAGGCAATCAACGATGACCTAAACTTGGAGCCCCCTCCAATAAGCCACCTAAAGCTAGATCTTGAAGTAGCATGCGAGGGGTGGAATCCAAATCCAAAGCGCGATCCAATCAAGCGAATAATCCTACAAGCCGAAAACGACCCAATTGTACTGGAGGGAAGTGAAAGTGAAATTCTAACTGAACTTGAAAAGGCAATCAATGAATTCGACCCAGACCTCATAATCACACCCAAAATTGCCGCCAAATACATTAACTGGAGAACCCAAATCAACCAGTTAAATTTAAATCTGGGCAGGGATTCGGCTGGCAGCAATTTGGGAGCAAGCTATGAGGGAAGAGCAATAATTAATCCAGCCCACTACGAGGAATACGGTCTAGCTGGAATAGCAGAGTTATGCAACTATTCCATGCTTCCACCAGATCTAGCAGTAAGCTGGCCAGTTGGAAAGCTCGTTGACTCAAGGCAGTGCTACGAAGCAATTAAGAGGAATATGCTGCTCCCACCAGCAAGAAACCCCAACACGGACTTCAGATTGCTAAGCCAATTCCATCAAGCCGACCACGGGGGATTAACGCTGAATCCAAAGCCCGGAGTATATGAAAACGTATGCCAACTCGACTTCGACTCCCAATACCCCAACATAATAGTCAACTACAACATAAGCTACGAAACAGTGCTCGACACGGGAAAAGTTCTAAGCAAACCAAGGGGATTCCTAGCTGAAATAACCGAATACTGGCTAAAGAGAAGACTGCACTTCAAAAGGCAGGCGAAGATGCTTCCGCCGGGAAAACTGAAAACCTATGCAGAGCAGAGGCAGAAGGCACTAAAGTCAGTTCTAGTCGTAGTATACGGCTATTCAGGATGCCCATGGAACAGATTCGGCAACGTAAAGTGCTTCGAAGAAATAAACAGAATTTCACGCAAAATACTAGTGAAGGCACTCAACATCGCTGAGGAATTGGGATTCGAAGTAATCTACGCGGATGTAGACTCAATATACGTGCACAAGCCCAACGCAAACCTAAGCGACTACGAGCATTTGAGGAGTGAAATTGCAAGCCAAACTGGACTCCCAATATCAATTGAAAACTGGTTTAAATTCATAGCATTCCCACCGCAAAAATCAAATCCGAGTCTACCGGCGGTTAAGCGGTACTTCGGCAAACTAATGAACGGCGAAATAGTATTCAAGGGAATTGAAGCCAAACGCTACGACCAGCCAAAACTCATCAGAGAAGTTCAATTAAAAATGATTGAAGAGTTATTCAAAGCCCAAAGCATACGCGAAGTCAAAGGCAATATCGAGAGGGCTATGAAGGTGCTGGCAAATGCAGTTAAAGCCCTAAGCGAAGGAAAAATCTCGGCAGAAAAGCTGGTAATCAACAGAATGCTCCACAAACACCCGTTAAAGTACAGGTCGAAATTCCCCCACGTAATAGCGGCACTCCAACTAATCCAGCGTGGAGCAAGCATCAAGCCAAGAATGCCAGTAAGCTACATAATCACCAAAGCCAAAAGCAAAAACCCCTACCTGAAAGTAAATGCAGTAGATCCAGCCAAAGGCAAGTACGACCCGGAAAAATACATTGAAATACTGATAAGCGCAGCAGAAACAATACTCTCACCCCTAAAAATAAGTAAGGTGCAAATAATCAACTACCTCCAACAGCTCACCCCATTAATTAAGACGCGTAATTACGCGTTAGCCTAAACATGAATCGAAGAGCACAACCCACTAGGCTGCAAATACAAATATTTGGGAAGAAAGTATCGCCCAAAAACTTACAAGCTTTGCAATCATTAAGCGCTTTATAGAGTTCACCGCCATAGCTGAGGTAAACTACAAATGCAGATAAATTGGAAGGTAATAAGGTGAAATATTTGGTTAGCAATGAAGGGTCTTTCACGATATTAGTCGAAAAAGATGAAGACGGATACTATGTAGCTGAGGTGGCTGAATTACCAGGCTGCCACACCCAAGCAAAAAGCATGAAAGAATTAATGAAAAGAATACGTGAAGCAATACAGCTCTACATTGAAGAGCAGACTTCTGAGGATAATTCAAAATAGGCTCCTAGTAGGCAGCCTTAAGTCTTGAACAATTAATATCTACTTCTGGTGAAGCGCATGGACATGCTGGATGCGATCATGAATAGGCGCACAATCCGCAAATTCAAGTCTAAGCCGGTTCCGGAAGAATTAGTGTTGAAGATAGTTGAGGCTGGGCAGAGAGCTCCAACAGCATGCTCCCTCCAAACCTACACCATAATCTGGGTTAAAGACGAGGAGAAGAGGAAAGCCCTATGTGAAGCCTGTGGAAAGCAGCAATTCATCCTGGAGGCGCCTGTAACCCTAACCATATGCGCAGACGTGAGGAAGCTAATTGACATCGCCAAAATAGGTGGAAATGTAACTTCACTTGAAAGAGGCTATGGATATGCAGTAAAGCTATTCGCAATAATAGATGCAGCATTAGCAGCCGAAAACATGGTCATAGCTGCAGAAGCCCTAGGACTAGGCTCAGTATTCATTGGAGGGGCACTAGCAAACCCAAAGGTCGTGGAAATACTAAACCTACCAAAAGGAGTGCTGCCCATAAGCCTACTATGCATAGGATATCCGGATGAAAAGCCGCCCGTAAGGCCGAGGCTCCCATTAGAAGCAGCCCTATTCATAGACGAATACAGGCGGCTAAGCAAAGAACAGCTGGAAAAAGCCGTAAAAATCATGAATGAAAAACTGGCTGAGGAAGGCTACTACACTAAATACTCGAGAAGACCGCCAGAATTCAGATGGATAGACAACGTGAAGAGAAAATTAGCTATAAACTTGGAGAGGGAGAAAATCATAGTCGAAACCATGAAGAGACAGGGATACCACCCATACGAGCCAATAGAATGAAAACTTGAAAATTGCAGGAAAATGCGCAATCAACTTCCACATAATTATTTTAGTAGTGGAATTCCACTATTCACGCTCTAATTATAGGCCTTAACTCCGCATTCAGCCTTCTAGCCGCCTCCCAAGCATTCGAGTCTATTAGGCCGCCAATTATGAGGGGTTTAGGCTCTATGCCAGTCACCTTTTCGTAGGGCCTAGCCTTCCTAAAAAGCTCCGCTACATCCCCTTTTAATACCCCCGACTTGACCTCGACAAGTATGTGCACCTCATCCCTCACGACAACACCCCATAAACCATTAATGGATATCCATAAACGAAACCATCCTCATCCCTGTAAGCCCACCTCTCAACCTTCGCTACGCCCAATATCTCCTCAACAACATACTTCATAGCCTCCCTCAAGGCTTCCTCAGTGATCACACCAAAGCGGTGAGCCACAACCAAAATAAGCCTCCCATCCTCCCTAAACTCCTCTTCTACTCTAGCAAACCTCTCTTCCAACCTTAACTGCCTTTTCTCCAGCCAACCCATGACAATAAATTCACCATAATAAATTATATAGCAGAAGCTTCTCTCAGCACCTCATTCAGGCTTGCTGCTTCACAGGAAACTGCATTACCCTAGATTCCTCCAGATGGCAATGACCAATGCATCGTTAAAAGCATCTTAGATTGAACAGCAGGAGAGAAGTAATGCTAGACTTTATGGATTATGCTGAAGCGAACCTTAGGTTTCAAACTTAAAATTTATATACAATTTCCAAATAACTGGACTAATCTTTGTTGGGGGTGTCTCCAATCGCTTCATTGAGCCGCAACGTCATTATCTTGTGTCTCGTTAACTTTCTAGTTATTCTCGGCTTCGGAGCCTTCAACATCATTAGACCCTACCTCGTACTGGCTTTGAAGGGCGTTTTAACCGAGCTCCCCGAGGAGGTAGCGAGCATCGATGCTGGTGAAGCTGTTGTCGAAATGGGCTTAATGATGAGTGCTTTCATGGCAACCAGGAGCATCATGTCCATTGTCGGCGGATGGATTGGCGATGTCATTGAGAGAAAGAAGCTCATAATTCTCGGCTTATCATTATACGTTGTTGTAGGCTTACTCTATGGCATCGTTCCATCGATCAACATACTTATCCTTTTAAGGGCGCTACAGGGTGTGGCTTCAGGCCTCGTCTGGCCCGTTGCTGAAGCACTATTAGCCGACACCGTTCCAAGCGAGTTTAGGGCTAGAGCCATCTCGATATACGTAATGGCCAGCAATATTGCCAGGATAATAGGTCCAAGCATCGGAGTCGTAGCCTACACTTTTGCAGTCCACTTCCTGGGATTCAAAGACCCATTAAACGCCTTCAGAACACCTACAGTTCTAATCTCGATTTTCAGCCTGCCAGCCCTAATCGCATCCCTCACGATCAAGGGCAATGGCGGAGGCAGAATTAGAAGCGGCGGAGGCCTAAGTCTTAGAGATTACTTTAAGGGTTTCAGCCAGCTGGCTGCTAAGGCTAGGAGAAGTTTAATTGTAATCTTCATTAATGGCATTTCAAACGGCATTGCCATGGGCATATTCATGTCCATTGCAACTGTCTACGCGATAGAATACATCGTTAAGGATCCAGCTTTACTTGGAGGATTAATGACCATAGCTTCCATTGCAGGCTTAATCTCAGCCTACCCTGCAAGCTGGCTGAGCGACAAGATAGGTAGAAAGCCCGTGGTGATAGCATCCATGATAATCTCCAGAACCTCGATAATCCTCTACCCATTCACCTGGGACTTCACAACTTTAACATTAATATATATTGCAAGGGTTGCAGCCTTCAACATTTCAAGGCCCGTCATGCAGGCACTTCAAGCAGACATCACGCCGAAAACGATAATGGGCAGAGTCTTCGGGCTTCAACAAGCCTTCTCAAACATAGGAATGTTCGTAGGGCCAATAATTGGAAGCTACCTATACTACGAATACAGAAAAACAACGTTTCTCAACATGCCTGGACTAACATTACCATTCATAATAAGCGGGCTAATAGGATACATAACGCTAATCCTATTCGCCCTCTTCGTATCAGAGCCAGATAAGAAAAATGAAATTCATTAAGCAGTGCACCCCACAATTAAGTTGAATACTGCTATGACTTGACGCTAGCTATGAGCATTGCAGCCACAATTAAGGACGCCCCAACTATTTGGCCGACAGTCATCAACTCCGAAATTAAGAGGCGCGCCAACATGGCGGCAAATACGGGCTCAAGCAGGAAGATTACAGCTGCGGCCGCAGCACTAACGTACCTCTGACCAATAACTTGCAGTGTGAAAGCCCCGTTACCGCACACAAGCGCAAGGTAAGTTATGAGCGCTATTAAATCAAGCCTAAAAGGCCCAAGAGACCCAGCCAACAAGTCAGGCACAATAAAGAAGGTGGCCGGCAGCATCTCGAATAACGTAAATATTATTGGGTCTTCACGGCAGTACCTACTCACCAAAACCAGCTGGGCAGCCCACATCACAGAGCCAAGCAGCACGAGCAAGTCGCCAAAATTGAACCCCGTGCTGGGCGCCGTAATCATGTACAGTCCAGCAACTGAAAGCGCCAGCGAGATTCCCAGGTAAGGGCTGTAGGACCTCCTAATGAGGGCTACGTATAGGTGAACGAAGACCACGCTCAACCCAGTAATGAATGCCGAATTAGATGCCATAGTATACCTCGTCCCCCACCCCTGAAGCCACAACCCAACCGCGTAAGCGACGCCGGCCATCAAGCCGCCCTTAACAGCCACCCAACTAGGCGGCCCACGCCTGCGGAGGTAGTATATGAGGTAGGGGGTGAGGCCGACAACGGCAATTAAGCTCCTCAGCCAAGTGTAAGTGTACTCGCTCATCTCGGCAATAACTACCTTAATAACTGGAAAGGATGAGCCCCACAGCAGAGATGTCAGCGCAATAGCCACTACGCCCTTGAACTTGTCAGTATCCATCCGCGCTCTCCCCAAACCAACCAATTAAGCAATTCCATAATCCCTAAAAACGTTTACCTGCAACTATTTTGCAGCCGACGCAGTGCATGATGCCCCCAAATTCTCCGCACCTCCAAGCCTTACGTTGCAAACTTCATTGAAGCGCATTTTAGAAGCATTACAAAATCGGCAGCATTGAGAATTTATTGATGCATAAGGCTTAACTACAATTGGAGCTCAATTCATTTCGGTGTTCAAAGTGGAGGATGAAGTTAAGCTTTTGGCTTCACTCTCAAATGCCTTTGGACCTCCTGGAAGTGAGGATGAAGTACGTGAAATCCTGAGGAGAGAACTTGAAGAGCATGCTGATGAGGTTAAGGTGGATAAGCTTGGAAACATATTCTTCCACCACCATGGAAGGGAGGAGTATCCGAGAATAATGATTACGGCGCACATGGATGAAGTAGCCTACTTGATAACAAACATAGATGAAAACGGATTCCTACGCTTCCACACGCTTGGAGGAATAGTGAGCGGAATAATGCCGGGACAAAGAATACTGCTGAGAGGAGATAAGGGCTATGTCAGAGGAATTATTGGGACGAAGCCGCCGCACCTCATGAAGCCGGAGGAGAGGGAGAAGGTAATACCGATGGAAGACCTATTCATAGACATTGGAGCTGGAAGCAGAAAAGAAGTTGAGGAAAAGGGGATAACCATCGGAAGCACGGGCGTATTTGACGTAGAATTCACGGAGCTAGGAGGAGGATACCTAATGGGGAAAGCCTTCGACGACAGAGCCGGGTGCACGGTGCTAGTAAAAGTATTCAAGGCATTAAAGGATACGCCATACAACCTAATTGCCGTAGGAACGGTCCAGGAGGAAGTGGGTTTAAGAGGAGCAAGAACAGCGGCATGGCAGGCATATCCCGACTACGCACTAGCACTGGAAGGAACCTTCGCCAACGACATACCCGGCGTAAGGGAGGATAGAGTAGCTGCCAAGCTGAAAAGCGGGCCAGTAATAACCATAGTAGATAGAGCAACCATAACACACCCCAAAATCCTAAAAACCCTAGTAAGCGTAGCAAAGCAGAAGAACATTCCATTCCAATTCAAGAAGATACCAGCAGGAGGAACAGATGCAGGAGCAATACACCTAACAAAGGCAGGAGTGCCAAGCGGAACAGTAGCAGTGCCATGCAGATACATACATGGCCCAGCAGCAATAACCCACATCCAAGACCTAAAGAACACGATTAAGCTGGTAGAGGAATTCATAAAGGCAATGTCGCAGCAAAAGTAGCATAAACGACATTTCGACCACCAACTTTAGATGCAAATGGCAGCAGGAATGTAAATTGAGGTCAAAGCTCAGCAGCTACAGCACAGTTAATTTGGATGGACGGCAACTTCAATTTAATGGTGAGGCGCATGCCAACCAAGCTCCTCTACATGTATGACAGCTATTTGAAGAAATTTAATGCCAAAGTTATAGGAGTTTATGAAAATAAAGTTGTACTTGATCAAACAGCATTCCACCCACTAGCTGGAGGAGTAGCCAATGACACTGGATACATAATTAAGGAAGGCGAGAAGCACAGAGTAGTTGACGTCCAATTAGATAAGGAGACCGGCGACGTATATCACGTAATTGATGGGGAAGTGAAGTTAAGCGAAGGAGACGCAGTTGAAGGATTAATTGACTGGGACAGAAGATATAGACTAATGAAATTGCACACCGCAGCCCACCTAATAGCAGCAGTCCTGTACAACGACTACGGAGCACTAATAACTGGAGGACACGTAGATGTCGAGTATGCCAAAGAAGACTTCAACTTGGAAAAGCCCGATAGGAGGATATTTGAAGAAGCAGTCAGGAAAGTTAATGACCTAATTGAAAGGCAATTGCCAGTAAAAATCTACTTCCTAAGCAGGGAAGAAGCAATGAAAATACCGGGGATAGTCAAGTTAGCCGAGAGAACGCCGCCGGAAGTAAAGGAACTAAGGATAGTCGAAATATCAGGAGTAGACATTCAAGCCGATGGAGGTCCACACGTAAGCAACACCAGCGAAATAGGAGAAGTAGTATTACTAAAAGTTCAAAATAAAGGCAAAACCAAGAGAAGAATATACTTTACAGTTAAAGACTAAAATTCACCGCCAAAACGCTAAGCTCACCTTAATCCCAACACGAGCTCCTTGAATTATCCAGAGTCTTAGCAGCCTCAATAATTTCACGTTCAATAGGTCCTAAATTTTCTTCAGCAACCATTAGGAGCCTTGAAAGACTAGGCCCAAACGAAGGTAACCCCAAACCTAGAAGCAGAAACTTAATTGCAAAATCAGCAGCTTGCTAACACTTTAAACATGCCCAATTAAAATCCACTCTATCGGCATCAGCCATAGCTGAAGAAAATTCTCCTTAAATGAATTCCACTCATCCAAAGTATTCTTTTTCATCAAGCATCCAACTTACATCCAAACTTTAATCACCACTTCAAAAATTAATTAACTTTACCCGAACTGCGATAAGGCAACCTAATCCTAAAGGTCACGGAAGAATTGCCGCACAGTCATGGCGAAACTCGAAAGCGCCTAATGTGCCTAACCCTCTCAGGATCATCAATCTTCCCAATCAGCTTCTCATCAGCAGTGTAGAGCACGGCGTTCAACTCGTAAGCTAATGCTGCGTAGGATGCATCATAAAGAGTTAAGCCCTTCCTCATGGCAATTTCAACGGCTTTCAAAGCAACTCCACCCTTCAAGCTAAACTCGGTGAATTGACAGTCCTCCAATATCCTGGCAACCTCCTTCAACTCATCCTCACCAAACTCGCCAGAATACTTCAAAGCATTAAGAACTTCATAGTACACTAGGCTGGGGACAACTACGTCAATCAAACCACTTGCATAAGCATCCCTCAGCAGGCCAGCCTCCCTAGAATAATCCTCCTCAACAAACCACTTACAAATAACAGATGCATCAACAACTACCTTCGCTCTCTCCACCGCCTAATCTCCTCCACACTACTCCAACCCTCAACCCTACGCACCAACTTTTTAGAGCGCAAAACCGCCCTCCTAATCCTAGCGAAATCCTTCTCCTCCCTTCGAGCCAACTCCCTAGCAACGACCTCGGCGATAGCTCGCCTCACAACCTCGCTCCAATTAATATGCCTAAGCTCATCCATCCTACGCTTCAACTCCCTATCAATCCTAAAACTAACAACAACACTCAACCCAACCACCAAAACGTAATACAATTATCGTAATATAAATATTACTCACCTAGAATAGGAAAATGCGACGCCAACAAGAATGCATCTAAAGATCACCCACCACAATCCCGCAAGCCCAAACCATCATTAGACAAAGCAAAACACTTAGGAAAACAGCCGCAACATTCATGGCATTCGCACCATACGCACTTGGATTGACAGCAATTATAGTAGGAGCGCCTGGGCAAACTATAACATTAAAATATGCTTAAATGCAGGTATTGGAGGGAGTGATTAAACTTGAAAAACATTGGGATCATAGGTGGATTAAGCCCTGAATCGACAATTCTATACTACAAGACGATAATTGAGGAGTATAGGAGGAAATTTAAAGATGAAAACTACCCAAACATAATAATTTATAGCGTAAACTTCGGCAAATTCACGAAGCTAATCAGCGAAGGTAAAGATGAAGCGGCAGCAGAAATGTTAGTTGAAGCAGCAAAATCACTTGAAAAGGCAGGTGCAAGCTGCATTTTAATAGCTGCAAACACGCCGCACATGCTCCTAAACTACATAAAAGCGCGAGCGAAAGCACCAATAATAAGCATTATAGATGCCTTAGCGGAAGAACTCAAAAAGGACAACGTAAAAACAGTAGGGCTGCTGGGAACAAAGTTCACATTAACAAAGCCATTCTACATTGAAGGCTTGAGAAAACACGGCATAAATGCATTAACGCCCCAGCCAGAAGACATAGAGCTAGTAAACAAAATAATCTACCAAGAACTAGTAAAAGGAATAGTGAGAAACGAGTCGAAAAAACAGCTAATCAAAGTAATCGAGAAACTAATCGATAATGGAGCGCAAGGAATAGCGCTTGCATGCACAGAACTACCACTACTAATAACAGGAAAAGTAAACAACATAAAACTCTACAACACAGCAAAAATCCACGCAATAAAAGCACTTGAATACGCAACCAAATAAATTTCAACTCACAATTCCAATACCGCCACCAGAATAAGCTTAATCTCATGCCTTAAAGTTAGAACCCCACCAATTCACACACCTTATTTAAGCCCATCCTCCTAACCTCCTCAGCAAGCCTCCTCCAAGCTCCAAGATCGATCCCCCCACTCGATGCTATGGAATCCAAATCCAGTGAGCTTGACTCCCCCAAACCAGCCCCGATAAACATGAATTTACATATAAAATACCCACAAACCATGGAATAGGCGTCAAGCATTGGGTAAAGTCATCATGGTTTCTGATGAAGTTTATGAAAGACTTAAAAGCATGAAGAAACCCGGAAAGCCCTTTTCCGACGTAGTTAAGCATCTACTAGAATACAAACTTAGACTATTCGCTTATTTGAGTACTAAGCTCCAACTCATATGAAATTTAGGCTTGCTAAAATATTCTCTTCAAAGGCGTGTTATCGAAATCCGCATCATTTGTTACTATTTCCTTGGCACCTGCCTTCAGCGCCGCTGCAAGGTGTAATAAGTCTTCATAATCAAGGCCATATTCTTTCATCAGTTCAGCCGCCCGAACATAATCCTCAGGCTCTAGCCTAACGATTACTAAACCCTTGAGATGCGTTATCGCATTAACAATGCTTTCCACCAGCTGTTTATCCCTCAGGTTCCTGCCCGTTAAGCCCGCCATGATTACAAGTATCTCATATATGGTCAGACTTGACGTTACGTATTTCCCTCGGGAGCTTCTTTCAATTAACCTTACCCACCTATATGCCGTTTCACCGTAGGTTGGATGATCACCCAACCAATATATGAAGACATTGACATCTACATATCTTTTGACATCCACCACTCCCTAATCACCCTAACCATAAATTCATCCAGATCCTCCGGCCACCTAGCAATCTTGAAAGCCCCAAAAAATTTTTCAGCAACAGGCTCTACGGGCTGAATAACCACACTTCTCCCCTCCACCTTAACAGAAACATAACCCCCCTCCTTCACATTAATCCTCTCCCTAATCTTTTTGGGAATGAGAATGCGGCCTCTCTCATCAACTCTAACTATCTCCACCCCTCACACACCCACCAAAAATAACATTCCCACATATTTAAAATTTCCCACAAAACACCAAAATATTTCCCCCTTTTAAAACTCTTAAACTTCTACCAATTGTTCAACCTAACACTTCTATATTCAAATATTTGAAGATATGGTTAACGTTTAAGCAAACTTATACTGCACAATTCTTTTTAAATATAAATCACATAAAAATATTATAATTTAATCAAAATAAATTATTATAAGTGATAATATTGTTCAACTTAAGGTCAGCAATTAACAAATTTAAAAATGTTTGAGCAAACATCACATAAATTCGGTGAGTTTCTTCAATTTATAGCGGGACAACATTTCCCTATATCGCGATACTAATCTAATACATTTTTCAACTCTTTCACGAACAATTCTGTCGGTCTTAATCTTAGGCTTTTTTAAAAGATAATTTTTAGGGTCAATACCTACTTCAGAAAAGATTTTTCTAATTCTAGCTACTTCTAATGCTGATTTTTCTGCATTATATAGTCTAACTTCTTCTTCAAATCTACTTTTCCCACTTCTCCTATTAGCCATAATGGAGTCAATTGTTATTCTACCAGAGTTTAGCTCTGGCAGGTAATCCCTTAAAGCAATTGCTTTTTCAATATTTAAATATGAATAGTTGGTGGTGCTTAAAATCTTCTTTTCAATATCCCTTTGCCTTAACATGTCAGCTATTTCCTCGGATATAACTGGTCTTCTATGATTAGGTCCGATTACATCAATTCCTATAAATGGAGAGACAAGATCACGCGCAGTAATCTCGTCATATTTATGAGGAGTTTTACTGAACTTAACGTTAACACCATAAATAACAACAGGTTCATCAAGACTCCGCTCTAGTTCCTTAGACAGCTTAAGAGCAAAAACATGCTTTGAATATCTTGTGACAGGATTAGAGCCATCATAATCAACACAGATAAAATTTGTAAGTAGGTTATTGTTTCTATTAGCCATATCAAAGTACATCTTAACAATTCTATCACGCAAACCTCTTGACACTTCCGGAATTGAAAGAGCTATTGACTTATTAACACTAGAAGCGGCCTCTAAAAAACCCTGAATTATAGGAAGAACATATCGCTCATTAACACGATTAAAAATAGGAGTACATAAAACATCAACTTCAACTGCTCCAAAAAGCTCCAAAATATACTCTCCAATTTTAGCTGGATATCTAAACCTAAGAGTAGGTTTAGCCTCAATTTCAGGTACAGCTACAACAAGCTCATAGTCTTGAGCTTTCCTTGCAGCTCTTCGAATCTTATAAGTGAAAAGATACTCCTCATCTAAATTCGACCATAAGCGCTTAAGTTTATCAGGAGTTATCCTAGCATAAATCTCCACTACTCCTCTGCAATCCCTAAGTGTAATTACTCTATCCTCCCTAGCGTTGCCAAACAAAACTCTCACTGGAGTATAAAAGGTGCCTCTAAAGTGCTTTACCTCCAAAACCCTACCAGCAATACTCTCCACATCTTCAACGTACTTTGCCTTAATGGTCATTTTATAGTCCTCAAATTAAAAAGCAATAATCTAATATACAAACTTTATTTTACAGTTAAATGCAATGGCAAACCAAGCGAAAAAGATAGAGATCAACAAAATACTAAGCAAAATAAGTGAAGAAAGGGGTGCTGAAGAGTGGACTTTATCAATATTATATGCCTCAAAACAAAAAGCCCTAAAAAGCAAAGTACATATACAAAAAGCATTATTCCTAGCCTCAAAATACATAAATGAATTGAAAGAAGAATTAGAGTTTAAAGCCTATAGACTAGGACCTTACAGCGAAGAAGTAGAAGACATTATTGAAGTGCTAGAATCCAGCAACTACACCATAAAAAATGAGAAAAGAATAGTCCTAACAAGTAGGGGCTTAACAAAAGCCAAAGAAATCTGGAAAAAACTAGAAGAAGACAAGAAAATCATACTTAAAAACATTGTAGAATTAATAAACAATCTAGATGAAGATGAACTACTCTTATACATCTACACAAAATATGGTTTTAAAGAAAAATCAGATATCATAGACAAGTTACTGCGAAAAAGAAAACTCATAGCCTTAAATATGCTGAGAAAAGGCGTAGTATCAACATCACTAGCAGCAAAAATTGCGGGAATGACGCTAAGAGAATTCATAAAATACGCCAAAAGAAAGGGGGTAAAAATCTATACTGCAGAGGATGACGACCTTGTCGTCACAAAGTAATGAAAAGTACTGCTTAATCATAAACTCATCAACAATAATAACCCTAAACGAACTCGATCAAATCAACCTAATCAACAAGGCAAAAGAAATAGCAGAAATATACATTCCAAACGCAGTAAAAATGGAAGTAGGAAACAACATTCCAATCAAAGCAAAAGCAATACAAATAAAAAACAACGCCATACCACCCCTCATAAAATCATACCTAGAAGGATTAGGAGAAGGGGAAAAAGAAGTAATAATAACAGCATTAACACTGAGCCAAAAAACAGACAAAACAAAAGTAATAGCAATAACAGACGACAAACAAGCAAGAAGAAAATGTAAACAACTAAAAATAAGAGTAAAAGGAACATTAGGTCTAATAAAAATACTAGAAGAAAACAACATCATAACAAAAAGAGAAGCGATAGAAATCATAGAAAAACTACCAAAAACAAGTCTATACATAACCAAAGAACTAGTAGAAAAAGCAAAAGAGCAAATATTAACCAAGTAAAATAAGCGAAAACTCAAAATTTGGAATTATCAAAATCACCTCAATGTTAACAAGCCACACAATTGCATATACAATTTAGATGCAAAGCACTAAGTGATGGAGAACCAACAATTTGCCTCACTGTCTTTCTAGCTCTCTTTAAAATGTCATCTGATCGTACAAGACCCTTAGCTTCACTTAAAATTATACATGGCAGACAGAGAACTAATCAAAAAATTCCCAAACACAGCAACCCACATAAAACAATACACATAACCAATTTAAGCCGAAAAAGTACAGCTCCATCCTATTTAAAATTGTAGTAAGTTGCATCGCGGTTAGGTATCCCACATCGCCATAGGGACTAATTTTGCTTCTTCCTCGCTTACTAGTGCTCCTCCATACTGTTACATTATGTCTAAAAATTCTTCGGCTTCTTTTGTTGCGAAGATGGCGGCTGTAATGGTGGAGTTATAACTGCTTCTTGAATTAGTTCGCCAAATCTAGTTCCAATTAGAAGTGCTCTAATACCTCGGTTTCGTTCAAATAGAAATGCTTTCTGAACTCTACTATAATACTCTGAAATTAATTCCAATAATTTTACATATTTAGGATTACTATCTAACAAAATTACATCTAAACCAAGTTCCTTAAGTACGAAGAGATTCAACGGCTTACCATGAGTCTCTACTTCTAAGACAAACTTCTTTAGGAGATCCTCATATTTCTCCTTATTCTCATTAAACTTACATTTTACATAGGTGTCCAATACATGTTGAACATAACTTAAACTTCTCAAAGATTCTTGGTAAAGATACATGTCTTGAGCTACGTAGAGTCTTGTAAGACCCTCTGCTCCAAGCTTTTGATTTACAGCTAGATTGGGCAGAGTTTCTTCAATAAGTCTCTTATATGCAATAGCTAAAATGACTCTGAGACCACGTGGAGATTGAACTATTAACTGAGGATCTATGGGTCCCAAAGATGTAGATGAGGGGCCGAGAACACGATCAGCAAGTAAAGCTAATAATGTTCCCGCAGACATAGCAATACTAGGGATAATAACATTAACATCATTAAAACCTAAACCCTTAACTTTACTAATAAACATCTCTGGAAAGTGAATGTCCCCCCCGAGAGTCGACAAAATAACATATAGATGACCATGATTCTCTAAGCGAAAACGTATAAGCGCCTGCTCAATCACCTGTATGGCATGAACATTCAACATACTTCCAATAGGCAATGCCAACTAGGAAATTTAAAAGTAAGTCGACTCAAGGTAAGGATTAAGAGGGAGCTTCAAAACAAGCAGAATATGTTAATACGGCAGTAACACATTTATATAGCATCAATATTCAATTTTAATGGTGGCCAATTTGTCCACGATCACGATCAGAATAGATCCTGAGATTAAGAGGCTTATGAAGAAGTACAGCTACATCAACTGGAGTGAAGTCGCTAGGAAAGCAATCATCAAGAAGCTAAGGGAAGAGGAAGAGAAGAACATTGCTGAAGCACTACTCATAAACGAGGAACTCAGGAGAAAAGCTCCAAAAGATTGGGACTCAACGGAGGCCATCAAAAAATGGAGAAGACAAAGATAGTCGTAGACGCAAGCATCATTGCAAAGTGGTTCCTAATAGAAAAGTACAGCGACGAAGCGCTGAAAGTAAGGAACGATTACATCAAAGGGCTGATAGAGATAGCAGTTCCCTCCCTCCTAGAATATGAAGTGCTAAACGCGCTTAAGTACAGCGGCGTCTACACCACAGAAGAACTCAAGAAAATAGGACGGGCACTAAACAACTACAACTTCACCACCCACGAACTACAAGGAGAACTAAAGCAACGCACAATCCAAATCGCAGAGGAAAACAACATCACAATATACGACGCAAGCTACATAGCACTAGCAAAAACACTCAAAACAAAACTATACACAGCAGACGAAGAACTAATCACAAAATTCCCAAACACAGCAACCCACATAAAACAATATACATAACCAAACCGACAACCTAAGACAATTAAAAGAGGAAAGCCCACCAAGCATCAACCTCTATTTTAGGAACAATCCCAACAGCAACTCTAAAATTACAGGTATGCCGATAACCAAAACTAAAATTAATGCCGAGAAAAGAACAGCAACTGAAACATTGAAAGTTATTAATAAGCTAATTGAACTTAGCATCCCCAACACTCAAACCCCTCTCAACAAGAGAAACATATAGTAAACTATCGTTTACCCTACAAAACTTTCGTTTACTAGAATACCTCAATCAACATGAAATCACACTCAGAAATTCATCGGCAAAACATTTAAACTTCACATGTCAATCACACTAATTATCCTTTTTAACGCTAAGAAGTTTAAGAATATTAATGAAACTTAACTATTGCTAATCCGCTTAGACTTAGGAGTTAGATTGATGGTGTTAGAGTTAGGCTGATTAGCATTAAGGTTAAATTTATGATCAAAATGTTCTCGCCCTATCTTAGACTAGGAGTAGCCCACTGAAGGCTGGAAGAAACAGATTATGGTGGTTTAAAAAATAGGAAAATACAAATATTACCAATTAAATATTATTGGTACGAAATCTAAAATGGAAATTAAACTTATAGACGATCAAGGAAGATTAGTACTGCCAAAAGAATGGAGACAGAAGCATGCTAAGAATAGAAGAATCATATTGAGAATAGAAGGTGAAAGGATAATAATAGAACCCCTCAAACTCCCAGACCTAACCAAGTTCTTCGACTCCATTGAAGCTGAAATTAAATCAGACCTCTCCAACTGGAAGTCTGTGAGGAGGGAACTACTTGAGATTCGTTGATGCAAGCGTCTTCGTCCATGCATTCATAAAACCCAAAAGAAAACTTAAACCACATGAAATAAAAATAAAGGAATCAGCTAAAGCAATAGTGAAGAAGATAAATGAAAGCGAGAAAGTTGGCTTAACCGTAATACAGCTAGCTGAAATCGCCAACATACTAGAAAACTACATGCCATTAGAAGATGCATTACAAGTTGAAGAATTCCTCCTATATGCTCCAAACGTAAAGATATATGGAGTCACAAAGAAAAAACTGCATAAAAGCCCTGAAAGCAGCTAAAAACAAGATAGTAGCATTAAACGATGCAATAGCATACATAGTAATGCTGGAAAACAAGGTAAAGGAAATATATTCCTTCGACAAGACTTCGACAAACTAGAAGGAATAAAAAGAAAAACCCAAATAAATGAGCAATCAAACATAAAATAACCAAGCAATCTGAAACTCCAATTGTAAGATCAACCCATACAACTCTCTCACACATAGCAACCAATTACATTAAACTTAAAATAACTTCTGTTGGTGTGGAGACCATCTCTACACCAATTAATGATTCCTTTCTAATGATAATTACATAGTCCATATTTGCCACAAGCTCTACTGTAACTGATCCCTTCTTATCAGCATATGCCTCGAAAATCAGTGTGTCATAAATCTTCTATTACTAGGAAGATATGTTAAGACTTCAACACCACTTACTGGCTTTTCATCACCCTGGTGCGGTGTCATGTATCGCACCGATAATAAGTGTGACTTTCTGAAAAACATGCTCAGATGCTAAATCAACATGCGTCATAACGTCAACAAGCCTACGCTAATGCATTATAAAGTCAAGCTATATTCCTATTTATTTTATAGTGTTGGATATGGAAATTTGTTATCTATAATTACAGCTTAACGTGCAGTTTCTCTTTATATATTTATAGTTGCTACAATTCATTTTATCAGAACTTTTCCGAATTATTGACTACTTTTCAATAAAAAGAAACATTTTATAAAAATGGTGCTTCAAACCTTCGTTACACGTCTTCTAAAACAAAATAAGAGATTAACATAGCTACTATGAAGCTATGGTGATTTCGTCTCTTTAAATTTCTCGCTTGCCTGCTCTCCCCCGATACCCCAGTTTTCCTTGGATACCTCAAGTATTACTACTTCAACTGCTCGTGACGGTATTCCAAGTTCCTCGAATACCTTGGTGACTCTCCTGATTATCTTGACTTTAGCCTCCCTTGAAACTCCACTCCACATGTAAACGTGTACTATTGGCATAAAGACCACACCACCACATTATGCCATGTAATTAAAATAAGCATTTTGCACTTACATCCTCGAGGAGTTGCCTCTTCAGTAAAGAGAGCTCAAATCCCCTATATGAATATTGTATAATAACCCTAGCCCACTCCTACCTCACCATTTTGACTGCATCATCATATAATGAATCTTTTCAAACTTAAATGACAACTAAAAATAAGAATAAATTTAAAAGAATATATCATAGATTAAAGACCAGTAGGGGTAAGGTGACTTCATGGGCATAATAGGTTGGAGCATCTTAATCTTCCTCTTCGGCCTATTATTCTTCGTATTTGGAGGACTTATCGGAGCTTTTATTGGATTAGGATTAATCGCTCTTGGAGCGGTAACACTCATAGTAGGAGGATTATTCAAAGGAATAAGAGGGATCTATAAATCCACCAAATATACTCGATGCCCATACTGCAAAGAAATAATCCGTAAAGACGCAACAATATGCCCCCACTGCCACAGAACAATAAGAGGAAAGTAATGAAAGAGGTAACATCACTAAAAGACTCCAATATTATTATTTATATTAATGTTATTCAGTATTAAATAATGAATTCTACGAGGAGAAACCTATGACAAAAATAGAGAAAATATACCTAAGATATTTTAGAGGTATCATTAAGGGAGAAGTGGAATTATCACCACTAACAATTCTAATAGGGTCAAACAACACTGGAAAAACAAGCATACTAGAAGCAATACTATTGGCACACGGTCTTACCAATTATCTATATGAAAACCTAACACCCCTAGAAATAATATCTAGAAGATCATAATCTTTCAGATTCCCCAGTTTCAAGGAAGTATTAAAGGCTAGCTCTCTTAGGAAGGAATTTCTGACCACCAAGTGTTATTATATTCTTCTCTAAAAGCTTCTTCAACTCTTTATTTAATTGCTCATCGATAAGAGCGTCATCAATTAATTCTACCAGCCAATCCTTTTCCACTGGCACTTGGATGAACATGAGTATAGATAGGAAAGATACTCAACTATCTTGTCAAATAAATCTCTATCCAGCAATTCCTTACGACTACCATGAACAAATGCACTTCTAATCCCATACGCTCTCTTAACTGTGAGACTAACTAAACAATACAGTATTCTCCTTAAGAGTAGATATCTCCATAATCTCAAATACCTATCTCATATCATACTGAATATAAATCATTTTTACAACGCAGCTACAAGCACTTGAAAATGGCTACATAATAAACTCTCTTACAAACAACATAACTGAAAATCGTAAAACTAAGCCACCATAAAAGACTGAAAAACTCGACTATGACCAATTCATACTAGTAATGGGCGACCCAGATAAATCCGCACTACTAAACCGAGCAACCCCACCAACTATGGGCTATGAAGAATACTGGTATTGGTATAAACTAAATGAACTAGGACAAGCAATTCTAAAGAGAAAAATAACACACTTAGAGGTACACGATGGCTCGATCACAATGCAACCAAACTACTAGCAGAAAAATTGTCGAAAAGAATCCTGAAATTGAAAGTAAACTAGAACATCTCCTAAAATAATACAAACAACTCTACAACATCAATCCTTTCTCTATAATCAACTCAATAGTGCAACTATAAACGAAGGGGTGCCTAGATAAACAAACTAGATGAAAATAAGGGTAAGTACAAAAATCTTGCCTGAACCGTAACTTCGCATCCATGTAGTTTTCTTTATATACTTGAAAGAGTTATAAGTTCAAATGAGAGTTATAAGCAGAAAAGGTGAAGTGATTGATTACTGAAGAAAAATCTTTTACAATATTGATTGAAAGGGATGAGGATGGATATTATGTGGCTGAAGTAGCTGAGTTACCAGGCTGCCATACACAGGCCAAGAATATGAGGGAGTTAATGAAGAGAATACGAGAAGCAATACAACTCTACATAGAAGTTGGAGGTAAAATAAAAGATTTAGACGTAAAAAGAATAACTATAAAGGTTCCAGTTAAGGATCCTTCTTTATAAACATGAAAAATTCTTGAAGAGATAAGCCCACATCATAAGCTATCTTCCTCAGCAAACCCCTCCCAATATCCTCTCCAGGATGAACCGGAACAACAGTAACCCTTCCATCATTATGTTTTAAAATAACATGACTTCCTCTTCTTCGCACTACTTTAAATCCAAGCTTCCCTAAAGCCTTCAATGCCCTCCGAGGAGATACAGGATGTATGCGCGACACATCAATCTCCTCACATTATTCATCCATGCTAATTTAAATGCCCCCTAAGGTTTGAAAAGTCAGAAAATAGTTGAGGCAATAGCTTTCTTTTTGCAGCGGGAGTTAACTTGTAAACCCAGCGAGGAGGCATTGAAGATCTTTTCCCTGCTCTACGCCTATATGGCCAATAATCAATTAAAACAATACCCTTCTTTATAAGCTCTGTTAAAACTTCATTAAATGACCTTTTACCATCAAATTCTCTTTTAACTTTATCATCTTCATATTCAACTACAGCTCTAAATTCAAGGCCATATCCTTTACTAAGCCATTTAAGAAAAGCCATAAAGTCAGATCGCTCTGACCCAGTTAAATAGCTAGAAACAAAATAATCTCCTTTTAAGAAGGAATTTTTGAATATGGGATATGCATAATCTGCACCCACTATCATTTCATGATAATAAGCCCTACTACTATAGAGATCAATGAAGACTAAGCCCATCCTAATAAGTCTCTCAATTAAATCTGACACATCATTCCTATCAAGCATTATTCTCAACGTACGGGCAAAGCCGTTAGGTACAATATATCTTGTAAAGCCATGCTCTGAAAAGGGGTCACTAACAAAATATTGTGAAAGTAGCCAAACTGCCTTTTTTACCTCTAAACACTCGTCTTCCAATTTCTCTTTTATATCTTCCTCAAACTTATCATAAACTCCATACATAAGGAGCCCATCTTTAACAATATCTCTAAGAAAAAGCCCATCAGAATATCCACTTAAACGTGGATCCACACCCATATCGCTCAATAAAGAATTAAGTCTGTCAACTATCTCAGTAGCTCTTCCAGGATAAATTGTCTCCAGATTTCTTAGAATGTATCTTTCATTAAGTAAATCAGCCTTAAGATAAAGACAGAGCAACGCCTCCCAATCATCAGACTTGTAAAGAGAATGTATCAAATCTTCAATAGCCTTGGGTAAAACAGGTTCATTAAGTACTCTGCGAATTACTTCCCTAAAAATTTGAGCCCAATTAATATCCCTTCTCTCCTTCATTCTTTTCAAAAGCTCCTTAGGCAATCTAAAGGTGAACGTAGCAGACATACATATCACTACATGTATTTACATGTAAGACAACTATAAACCTTTCGCTTAAAATATTGAATAAGCCGTGAATTAAATTCAAAATACTCATCAAACGCAAAGGTATAGTCTATAAGAGGGCACTCAGCAACACACTATGCCAACAACATAAAGAGGGGAGCTGGAATTGCTATAAAATCTTTATTTCTATAAAATTCCATACCTGCATAGACCAGTATTCCTCTAACCTTTAGCTGTTTACTTAATCGAACAAGTTTCTTTATATGATCACTATCAACTTTATTACCGGAATAGACTTCTATTGGAATAAGTCTTCCCTTAACATCTATTAGAAAATCTATTTCTCTACCAGGCTTCGACTTAAAATAGAACATTTTCCTTTTCAATAATCTAATATCCTGAATAATCTCTAAGGAAAAAATCATGTGAGCAATATTGCTTGCAACAACCATCTCTACAATAACGCCTCTCCACTCACTCAATCTACTCAAGACCAGAGAATATGGATCGCTACTTCCAGCACTTATAGCCTTGAAAGCATAGAACATCAGGGGATCCCAAAAGTAGAATTTTCTAGGACTCCTCAAAGGAGATTTACGCTTGCTAAAATCCTTTAATTTTCCTACTTCAATTAAAACAAAGGCGTCTACAAGGTAATTCAAATATTGTCTGACTGTATTATGTGAAATTCCAAGCTTATTAGCCAATTTATTATCACTAATTTCCTTAACTGGAACGGCTTCAAAGGGTCCTCTTGGAGCCTCCAAAAGTTGATAGAGAATATCATATAGTGTATTTTCATTTAACCTCCACTTCATTGCATCCTTCACTGCAAGATCTACAAAATCCAAATAAACACTAGGATGTATCCTCCCAAGAGTTAAGAACTGTCGAACTGCAAGAGGAAAACCTCCAGTTAGAAGGTAATCTTCAAAGTATGCATAAAGCTCATTTAAGTAAGTTTCAGCCATCTCTAAAAAAGGCGGTATTCCACCATCCAGCCTAGTAAGCTCATTAAAGGCATCCAATCGCCTCTCAACCTTCAAAAACTCTTTACTAATAAATAAACTTCTAATATCACGCTTACCAGCCAACATTTCCCTATAATATGCATATTCAGAAAACTTCATTGGAAGGAGTAATTTATCATTACCCCCCTCCAACATCACACCTTTCCTTAAGCCAAGAGTCTCAGCACCCTTCCTAACATCTAAGCTATGACTCCCAGTAACCAGCAATTTAACATGGTTCCTAGTTAGAAGGCCAGAATCATATAAATCCTTAACAGCAAGTTGCCAATTCTTCAAACTACTAACCTCATCAAGAAAGATAAAAGTATCACCAGGGCGATCCCTCCGCCTAATAATGAAATCTCGAATCACGTTAGCCAAGCCATTAACCCCACCCAATCCAGCCCTATCACAACGTATATAAGCTATCTTCAAAGGATCAATTCGATTTAACAAAAGCTCTCTAATCAAAAGCTTAATCAAAGTAGTCTTTCCCACACGCCTAGGACCCCTCAAACTTACAAGAACATATTTCCCCTCAGCCTCAAGAAAATTCTTCCTTAAAAGATAGAGAAGACGCGGCGTCCAAATCTCACTAATCCTCAAAACCTTACCCGGACTCTTAAGCTCACTAATATGAGGATCACGCTCACCCATCACCTCAGTCAACGGAATCCTCAAACGCCTCACAATATCATCTCTAGAAAGACTCTCCGCCTCAACAGTTTTCATTAAATCCTCTAGAAGGCTTAGGAAATCAGGCCTCCACCACCAATTATCTTCAACTAGAAATGAGATTGACAAGTTTATCATCCAATCTTGTCAATAAACTGACAAGATATATAAATCTTACTCAACAACTCACAATTACAACACCACAAACCAAGCCAGTTTATCAATAAGCTCTTCCAATAGCTTATCAACTCTCTCAACCATCTCTTTAATATCTCTAAGCCCCCTCAAAAGCTCTAACAAACATAAGTAAAACACCGTCAATCAAGCATATATAGCTCAAACTTTTGAAACAATCTGAAAGATTAAAATAAAAAATAAAATATTATATCTCAAATGAAATCATTATTCACAAGAAAAAGAATGCCAAAATATAAAAATAAATTAATAATTAAATTTTATGGGACTAAATATGAGCTCAGGAGCACGCCATGTAGTTATAGAGATGATTTCAGATAAACTTGGCTTTCCCTTCAATGAAGAAGAACTTTCTCCTAAAACTCGCAGGCAAATTGGAATAACATCCAAAAAAGTAGAGGAACTGACACATTTATTAGAGTTAAAAACTTCTTATGAAAGTAATTCGACGTCCTACTTCCTATACAGTTTCATAGCTGGGTTTTTCGGAGCAATACTCCTAATACCAGCGGCCTACAATCCACCCGAGCTTTCTTACCCTTTTACTATAATGAGCTGGCCATGCTTAGGAGCCTCATTCATTCTCTTTTGGAAAGCAATTGCAGACCATAATAGATCGAATGAAATTAAATCTAAGATCAATGCCCTAGAGGACACAATCCTTGAAGAAGTCTCACATTTAGCTGATCTAGTTAACGCTGAAATCTCACTACTATACGAGTCTCGTATAAGGCCTACAATTAGACATGTCAGCATAGATTTTGCAAAGATAATGGAGGTCGCCAAAAATCTAGGAATAACGCTTGAGACCATCGAATGCCCACATTGCGGCGGATCCCTAAAGCTACCGAAAACAGGCGACTACCTTAAATGCCCGTATTGCGGCAAAACAATAAAAGTCATAGATGTCTTTGATAAATTAAAAGAAATTTTAAGCAGCATCTGAACGTTCGATCGATAATAAAACATTGCAATCTCAAAATAGCAAGAAACACTTGGAAGATCAAAAATGACCTACGGTAAAGCAATAATTAGATATAAAGGAGCACACCCCATACTCTTCACATTCACAGCACTATCCGCAGGAATAGGAGCAATACGAGGATATAAAACAAAAGGTATTACAGGTGCGATAATAGAAGGCGCCTTAGGAGGAATAGTTGGAGCCATCCTTGGCGGCATACTAGAAACACTACCAAAAGCAGTAGTTATTAAATACTAAGAAAACTCTATAAACTGTAAAAATTAAAATAGCATCGAAGATTTACCACAGTCAATTACGTGGAATAGTAAAAGAGGGTGATTGGGAGAATGAGCTAAATAGGCTTAATGAATTCTTAGTTAAGATAGCTAAAGTGACGCAGAAGCGAGGTATGTCTAGAAAGCTTCACATAATATGACTATTGCTTGACTTAACTGGATAATTTAACGAACTTAACTTATATAACGCATTGCTACACTACTACATATAGGTGTAATTGACATGGAAGCAATTTCACAGCACTTCCTACTAAGATATATGACAAGTACTCTAGGTGAAAGAAAGACGTTCGACAGGTCATATGTAGTTGATAGTGCACGAGGCACTACTGACACCTTACACTTCACTCAAATATCACTAGATGAAGAGGCAGGAGCGCTATATATAAAGCTGAAAAATGGAAAAATAGCAAAAACATTGGAAAGTGAAGATCTAATGCTAATAGACTTAGATGATGAAGGCAAAGTTATTGGAATAGAAGTTTTAACAAGCAATAAAGAAATATTGAGAGCACTATCAAGAACTCTTAGGCCATAAAGTTATAAGCTTGAAACAACGAGCAGTCTTTTCTAAAACAACCTTCAACACCACCTTCTCACTAACTTCAATTATGGCGTGATATCTAGGACCTTCAACACCCTTATGCTTAACATCTTCAACAAGCTTACCTTGACTAAGCTGGGACTTTAAAACTTCAAGAAGATCTTCAAAGTTTAAGTATTGGGAAATATAACGATTTTCAAACCTGTAAATGAAATGATCAGTCCACTGCAAAGTTTCACAAGTCATCGGATCATCCTTACTTAGCAATCTTTACCAGTACGAGTGGAGACCAGCGAACATTGTACACTGGGTTGCCGTCATTGTCCCGATATTCAAGAGTTCTACTCACAATGGTTGGCTCTATCTCAACAATTACCCTATACTTTAAGCCATCACTCCCAAAATACAAAACTTCTTCAACAGCCTTTTCAGCTTCAACTATATCGACAAACTCCCATATCTCCAAGTTTTTCAAATGCTCACCGCCTCTTGGAACAGGCTTATTTGAAACTCTCACCCGCAACTCCCTTGGAGCAGAAGCCGCTATAACAACATTAAAACCCACACCCAACGACAAACCTGTGGGCGACTTCTCCAACTCATCTATCTTCGTAATAGTAACTCTGACAGTCAATACAGACTTATCGGACAAGACAACATAACCAGGCTTGTTCCTTAAAACTTCAAACTTAGCAATATTGCTCAAAACATTCACCACTGAAATAATCGAAGAGAATACATATATAAAGTAAGCGAACAAAAGCTCTAACATCTAAATAAACAAACATAAATTGTATCTTAGGTTAATATCCAGCGAAATAAACCGAAAGCAATCACTAAGCATCACCACTTCAAACCGTCACTTCAATTATGACCGATATAAAATGAAGTTAGGGTTACGCATTAATTACCGTTCTAAAGAACATGCTGTACAAAGAGAATATAGTTTCAATAAGGCGAAAGAACTGAACCACCCTCAAGTTTAACATCAAATTTTGTCAATAAACTTACAAGATAAAGTTACTGATATATCCACGCAAAATCAAGGCTCAACGCTATTATAAGTCAAAGCCTGTAATAACCAGTACTTAAGAAACAATTATCAAAGAGTGCCCAGCGATATACTCGTAGAGTATAGTGAAAACCTCTGTAAAGAAGCCCACCTGAATTCAGCCTACAAGCCGGTGAGGCTGCTTGAAAAAGAAAGCTGCTGTAATCGGCTTAGATGGGCTGTCGTGGAATTATCTTGACAAGCTCATCAACAATGGCATTATGCCCTATACGAAAACACTTCTAAACAAGGCATTCAAGACGGAGCTGGAGTGCATACCGCCAGTCACACTACCATCTTGGACGAGCATAATGACTGGAGTAAATCCAGGCAAGCACGGAATTTTCGGCTTCTTCACATACGATAAATCAACTTGGAAGCAGATCTTAACATCAGCCTATCACGTAGAATACCCTAGAATTCACGAAATGCTTTCAATGAACGGTGCAAAGAGCATAATCTTCAACCCAATGCCCGACTACCCCATCATACCCGCAAGAAACACAATACAAATAAGCAACCTATTCTTCACACCGAAACCCGTCTCCTACCCAGCTGAAGCCTACAAGAAATTCTTTGGAGAAGAAAACCCTAAGGAGGTCAAGAAAGATGCGACGTGCAACTACTTGAACAAATACATACACGTTATCGAGCTGCATGAAGAGGCTGTCGATAAAGCCATAAATGAAGACCACACCCTCCTATGGATTAACCTAAACATCCCCGACAGCCTATTCCACAGATGCCCAAAATAATAGAAACCGACGAACTACTCCCAAGCGAGAGAAGAATATTCAGAGAAGTAGACAAGCTAATCAAATCACTAAGAGAAACCCACGAAAACCTAGTCATAGTCTCCGACCACGGCTACGCAACATACAACAAGCTAATATCCGTCAACGACATCCTCATAAAACACAAACTAGCAAACGCAACCAAAATAAACAAAATAAGCGAGATAAGCGACTACAAAAAACCTAAAAGACATGCAAAGCCAAAGTCCACTAAGATAATAGATGTCAACCCAAAAATTTACAGTCTAATCAGAAAACTACACCTATCACGCATCACCCGCTCAACCCTAAACATAATCTCCACAATAGTAGGACGAAAAATAAGGGTCAAAACGTCAAGATGGGTACGAGGTGTGTAAAGTGAGAGTTCTTATTTGCCACCGTAGTCTAAATAGTGCAGGTGGCGGTGAGAGGGTAGCGCTTCACATCATTAAGTTAGCTCAGGACATGGGCTTCGACGTCGAGCTAGCAACGACTGAGCCAACAGATTGGGATCACGTTCAGAACATCATAGGGATTCAGCTTGATAGGATCCCTAAGGAGCATAGCTTACTGCCATTTAGGTTGAGGGCCTTCGGGATCTACCAGCGCTTCCTAACTGGGGTTCACGCTAGCAGGCTTAGAAGGAGGTCCAACTTGACAGTTAATACTCACGGGGATGTCATGGCGCTTCCAGCAGACATGACCTACCTCCACTTCCCCGTCTTAGCTTACTGGAGGAGGGGGGAGCTTAAGCTATACAGCTCCTTCTAGACTTATAGGCTCCTTAACATGACATGTAGCATGAACGCTATAACCATGTTCACTTACCTAACGCTGCAATTCAATCCTATTAACAAACTCACAATTTTCACTTGCATTTCTGAATTAATTCCCCTAAATCTACCACCTTTACCAGTTTTTCAGCCTTTTCCCTAAGTTTTCTATCCTCTGTTACCAGTATTAAGTTATTCTTTTGAGCCAAGACTATGTATGAGGCATCATAAGTAGTTATCCCCAGCTCTAAGGCTTTTACTAAAACATCAGCTTCGCATGGATGGACATCTAGTATTTCCAAATATTCCAATGCACTTTTAAACACCTCTATAAATTCCATAGCTTCTTCATAAGTCAAATTCTTAGTTAAATATGCTTCCTTCCATATAGCGTTTAAAACTTCATAAATCGCCAATTGCTGAGTATAACTACCATAAATAAGAGCCACACGCTTAAGCTTTAACACATAAACCAAGGAAGATGCATCAAACAAGTATTTATCAGCCAATCTTGAAATCACCTACCCCTATCCTCCCTAATACTATCAACAATCCTATGAATGTCAATCTTATCTAGAACCCTCGCCATCTCATCAAGCCTCCTACGCAGTTCATCCAATTCACGCTTCCTAACCTCCTCCTCCAATGCCCTCCTCAAAACTTCTGAAATCCTTATCCCCAGCCTCTCAGCCCTCTCCTTCAATTCCCTCCTCACCTTAGTTGAAATAGTAACATACCTACCCATAATTACCACCATAAAAGTAGTAAATAAAAGTAGTAAATAAAACTTTCACCAAAATACCAAATCAACAATCATACAAGCAGCCATAAACTCGCCTACCCATCTCCACAAAAACCAATAAAAGGTAACAAAATGAAAATCATAGTTGATGACTTAAAAAACAACTCATACCCATAATAATCACCATACAGGCAATATTAGCGGTTATTCTATCGTTAAGTGCATTGAATGTTAAGCATTACCAGAAGATATACAGAACAACTGTTAAAGTTGCATTCAGAATAAAGTACGACTTCACCATATCGATAATAGCGTTAGCATTACTCACTGCAATCTACTTAGCTTGGAAAAGAGAATTTCACGTGCTACTTTTAACAGCTTTGATATCGATTTTAGCCTACTTCATGAGAAGCTTTAGAGATTCAGTGATAGTAGCAACATTAATGCTCTCGGCATTCACAGCAGTAAGAATGAAGAAGAATGAAGACTGCGCATTCTGGGCATTAGCTTTTTGGACTAGCTTGGAGATGGTTACATTATTGCACTGGGGAATATTAAAGCCAATGTTGAATGTGGATGTACTTCAGACTTTAGCCAACTTCGAGCACAAAATTTTCAGCGTAACAGCAATCCTAACACTCCCAACTCCACTAACCATACTGTTCATGTGGATTCTAAAGCCAATAGCAAAACAGTACGTACAGTCAATAAAAGATGTTGTTCAGCTAATTAGAGGAGAAACTGAAGAGCAGGTAAGAAGTTCAGCCCCACTAAAAATTGGCTGGATGCCGATACTCGCAGTCGCGGCAATATTTTCGATAGTGACGGCAATCTACCCATACTGCTTGAGCAATGCTACAACAGTAAAGCACATGCCTCTTTTAATACATTCAATCCTAACAGTATCAGCATTCATTCTGGTTTTGAAGGCAGTTGGAGATAAGGAGTGGGCCACCCTCTCAGCCCAACTAACAGCAGGAATCATGACGGTATCAGACATGTACGCTTAAAATACTGGCAAACACTTTTAATGTAATATCTTAACTAGAGAAGATAGACTAAATATGAAGAAAATAGTTCAATAGTACCTTATTATTGTCAAATATTTATAATTATTAAAATAGTTAACCTTAAGTATTTGTTTTCAAAAATATCATGGTGTTACTAAATCATGAGAAGATTGAGACATCTATATACACTAAAAGTTCCTGAAAAAACGTTAGAAATCAATGTCTCACATGAGCTACTTACGTCAATAAGATATAGATTAAATGCTAGGAGAAGTTATGTATATGGATTTTCTATGAGGCAAGAAGCCACTGCAGGACTTGATGTGACCATAAATGTGCCTCAATTTAGGATTATATTGGGTTTGCAGTTTAAGGCACCTCGCTCTAAAAAATTTATTCTATATTATTTCCGCATAGCTGATAAGGCTAGAAGGGGATGTAGTTCTTTAACCTATAGTGATAAAATCCGTCATAAATGTTTAAATCAGCACATCGCCATGCTAATATCAGCAATAGCATTAAAAATAGCTTACCGCTATGATCCGCCACCAATATTCTATGCACTTCCATTAATCTATGACGCTCAAGAACTCGAAACAAATGCAACAAACCTACTCGATAGAACAAAGTTCATAAATATAACAGCTTTTCCTCCAATGACATTTATAGACTGCCAAACACACGAGATAACAATAAATGAGAGAACAGGTAAAACACTAGTACACTCAACTTCAACTGAAATAAAAGCAATTAACGCAAAAGAGCTCATAGAAATACTTAGAAAGCTTTTAGAAGAACATGAAACCATTAAGAAGCAAAAAACAATCATAATACCAATAAAAGAACTTAAGAAAAATCTAGAAGAGCAAATACTAGAAAAACTACCAAAAGAAAAACAAGAATATGCTGAAAAAACTATTGACGAAATATTAAAAACAAACTATAAATTCCGCATACCAATAATAGTCATACCATAAACTACAACTCTAACCTTAATTTCATTCTACATTTAAAACCACATTCCAAACTACACTGTCACAACCATAATCCTCTCCCTACTAGGCCAACCACTACCAAAATCAAGAGACAAAGTCATGTACGTGGAAAAGCTGTTTACTAAAGGATTTCCGGAAAAAGAGTACCTAACCATTTGGTTAGGTAGAAGGAAAATATTGAGGATAACCAGCGCTAAGGCATCCAAAGCACCCTAGCCTATTACCCACAATACCTGATATACCTAAACCTACACAAAAGAGCATGAACTTCGCCGAACACATTTATTCAAAAATCATGACAACCTAAGTGAAGAATGTAACAGCACATCATGCGGCGACGAAAATGAAGCTAAAAGTAGACATACACATTCACACAGCATACTCAGATGGAACAGGAACGATAAGAGAGATATTAGTTGCAGCTAAAAAAGCAGGGTTAGATGCAATAGCCATAACAGACCACAATACGTCTAAAGGCTACTTCACAACTAGAAGAATAGCTGACGACTTGATAGTTATACCAGGATTTGAGGCAACCACAAATGCTGAACATGTAATTGTGCTAGGAATTGTAAAGAAGAGCAGCCGCAGAATAATGCTGCCGTATTAGAATTTAATTAGGAAGTTGAGGAGCTGGAAGGAGGAAGCTGGAGATTTGATAAGATTAGTGTTCGCATTACTCTTACCGGTGAACATGGCCCTATTCTTTTTCCCGAACTCGTATTGAGGCTAATAAACCCGGAATACCGAGCGGCAGTCAATCCTTTAAGAATATATTCTAGCAAACATGGTCTTATTAATGGTGGGTCTAATAGCAACATACATCTATGCATCAGGTAATTACAGGTACACCTTACTGATAAACACTCGGTAAGTACAACTAGGGTAGCACTTTACACCATACTTACACCCACATACGGGGCAACAGGTGCTGCAACAGCACATCTAGCAGGGACGCTTACAGCAATGACGCTAATAGTGTCTAAGACCCATGGAGTGAAAGTACCTTGGAATAGGATGATCTTATCGCTAGTCATAGCAGTATTCTTATGCATAACGTTAAAACACTTGGTCGGAGAATCAGCCCTAGCTACAATCATAGCATTAATAGTATACTTGTTACTAGTGTACCTAGTACAAATAGCGTTAAAGCTCTTGAGGAAAACAGAGCTAGCAAGGCTATTAGGAATGCTTGGGTTCATAGCTAGGGTAAGATAGGTAGGTGAGACCCTTGGAAAAACTCATGCTATTACCAACTAATTTATCAAAGCTAGATACAATAGGTATGTAGGGAAGAGGTAGTAGAGTTATGGCTAGAGCTATCCGTGCTAAGTATGAGAACGGTGTTTTGAAACCATTAGAGAAGCTAGATCTTGAGGAGGGAGAGGAGGTTATCGTTAGGGTTGAGAAAAAATAGCGTATGGTCTTGTAGAGCTCGTAGAGGAGCTTAGGAAGGAAGCTCCTAAGGTTGATAACCCAGTCGAGGTTCTTGAGGAGATGAGGAAGTGATTATTGTTGATGCGAGCATCTTGATGGACGCGCTATTTAGTGGAAATCTCGAGAGATACGAGAGAGCAATGAACTTCCTCAAATGCATAGAAGGTTTACCACTCTATGCGCCAAGGATAATCGAGGTAGAGCTTATAGCCGTAGCACGTAAGCTTGGCTACAAAGCGGAACGTGAAAACTGCTTCGCTTAACGAGGAAAATCAATCTATTGAAAGAGGAAGAAAACTTTAACCTAGCTCTATATGTAGCTGATAGAATCCACCCTAGAGCCATCGATGCCTACTACATAGCTACCGCAATACTAACCAAGAGCATCATAATAGCTAACGATAAACTACTTGTTAGAAACTCCAGACAAGCCGGAACAGAGGCTTACTACCTAACAGAGGAACACGATACAGTTATGAAGAAAGTAGAAGAACTAAGGCGACATCAAGGATCATGAGACCCTCTGAAAAATACCGATGAGTATTCCGCGGCTCAAAACCTAGCACTGAAACCTAGCCGTGTAAGATACAGAGACGCTACCACAAAGATTGAGGTTACCGATGAACTGAGGCATTTGCTCGATAAGATGAAATTCCTTAGATGTGATGAAGAGGCCTTCAGACCTCTTCGTATTCTCAATACAGCTACTATCAATGCTGAGCATATACATCTTCACGTATATAGCGAGCGAAGCCATCTCCGCGGGGACACTCTACATATCGATGATGATAGCTTGGCGATACTAGCAATACCGAGCCCACTCCTAAATGCAGCACTGCCCATAGGAGCACGGAGAAACGTAGATCCATTCAGCGATAGCCTCAGGATAGGGCTAGCACCAGCGACACTGATCATAGTAGCCGTAGTAGCGGGCGCTAAGAGCGCTTCTTCAAGCAGCAAGCCTGGGGCTCATAGATGGGGCAAATGTGTTGAGAAGCCTACTACTATCCTTAACACCGCTAGCAGTTCTAACCGCTACGGTAACAAAACTAAACAAAGAAAGGAGGACAAGCATGCTCGTAGCGATGGGCGCACTACTACTATCCCTACTAGCAGCGTTAATGATACCACTAACAAAGCTCTTCAAAACCGAAGGAGCAGCCCTAGCATTCCTCACAGCAAACACCACACTATAAGACACCGCCCCCTTAACTACGAACAAGAACCCTCCCAACATACTTCCTCAAAGCTAAAGCCCATCTATCACCCCTAGACCTACGCCAGTCCCACACTAAGTAAAAGATGCATAAAGCAAAAGTAGTAGCAGAAATCTTAAGACCAAGCTCAAACCAGTCCTGAGGAACATACCTGATAACAATAGTGAGGTCACCGGTCTCATTAATCCAGAAGCCGTTGATAACACCGTAGACAGGGATAGACCTAACCCCCTCAAGAAGCTCACCGTCCCTATAGACCATAGCCTCCCATAGAGGATCATAAGCCTCAGCAAAAACAAGCATAAACGGCTTCTTAGCAATAACCTTAACCTTCCACATTGTTGGGTCTATACGCTCATAGCGAATTACCTTAGCAAGCTCTTCTTTAACTTTGAAGAGATCTTCAATTGTTGTTCTAGAGGTGGGTGATTCAACGGAGTAAATCCATATAACATCGAGATACAGAGATTTCTTAGAAGCTTCCACACGAATTGTATGGTTACCTTTCTCAAGGTGTATAGGCCCTATATAGTGGAAGTCGATAGCGTTTGAGGATACCTCATAGCTCTTCTCATCTATGACAACTTTTGCATCTCCTCTCAGCTTTATGGCTACCATGTAATAGCCATCTTTAACAACTTCGAAGCTCTGCCATGCATAGCCTCCAGGTTCTATAGATAGTGCTTCGCCGTTGCTAGCGTTGATATTCTTAACAATCTTAGCTTCTGCTCTAAACATATCTGACTCAGCTTCGAAGATGTAGATGACTGTTTTGTTCTCTAAGAGCCTCTCAAACTCCTTAACAAGCTTGCTGTATTCATCAACAGGTATCAGAACAAACACATTGAAAGCGTTAAAGCCCTCAACATTCTCTAGCATCAGCACATGTCTACCAGCTTCGAGCTTAAACGTACCCAGGTCTCTCCACACAAACCTATTCAGCTGGCTAATAGTGCTGATCTCGGCGATAAGCCTACCATCGAGATAGACCCTTATAGCACCACCCTTCTGATTTTCAAAGTAACGAGCAAAGAGTTTGTACTTGCCCGATCTAGACACATCGAAAGGCATGTCCAGAGTAACACGCCTAACATTTTTTGTGACATCATAGACCTTAACATAGTCAATCATAATGATATTAGGCAAAGGCTTAACCGTTAAATGACCATGCCAAATCTGAAGCTGAACATAACGAACCCTACTACTGCTAGGAACATAGTTAAACACGACCTCCTTCCAATCAAAAGTACCATCACCAACATTCTTAACGTGCTCAACATCAATTTTTTTCTTGTTAGAATCAAACTCAGCGATCTTAATATGGATCTTATGAGCGTTAACACCGCGAATCTTAACAACAAATTGATAGGCATGCTGAGGATCAACCAGTATCAATGGTGTGTTAATAGTCTTCCAACCCCAAGTAGAATTGTAAAGTTCGACTTCGAGAATACCATCGACGCAAATTAACTTTTGTAATGCATTAAACTGTTTAGATGGTGTATTCTCTATCCACGGAAGACAGTCATCTTGTGAGTTGTATTCCCAAGACTTAATGAGATCCCTATTAGAGAGCTTGAGATTTGATGGAATATTATGTTTAGCCCGTGTAAAGGCTAAACCATAGCCGTAATCAAAGTCCCAAGCCCATTCATTAATGCCTAATTTTTTCAGAGTACTTTGAAAGCTGTAACTCGACGTGGAATAGCCATAACTCCACATTCTTTCAGGTGTCACAATCCTCTTAACAAAAGCAGCAGGTTGTATTACTATTTTCTTGTCTAGCTTTGCCAAGATAAGAGGTACTATAGAACTATTACCTACTATAATAGTGTGATCAAAAATATGATGAAAGTCTTTAATACTTTTTATATCTAAGCTATTTAGAAAGATTATAGAAACTCTAACATTTGATTCACTAGTATATATAACGTTTACTAAAGAAGCATAGGCTGGTAGGCCACCTACAACTATGCTCGTAGTATTGGGAATGAAAATACGTTGAAACACGTTCTGTATTTGGAAAACGGTTAAATACTCTCCTTCGTAAATAACCTTTAGGGTTCTATCGTTTCTAAGTTTATTAACGATGGATTTTATATACAAATTCGTGTAATTAATCTTTTCTTCATATTCGTTCCATGTTAAATCATAGTGGATAATCAAGTACTTGATATTTAAGGGTCCGAAAATATTACCCCACCTAAGGTCTTTGTAACCGTCTAAAGGTCGGTAAAATGGTCTCCAACCAATAGGATTATAATAATCGAAGAAGTAGAATTTTGTGTACAAGTATGTTGGTAGGGATGAGGATTTTAGATCGAATCTACCTGTTGGTGGACCACTATAAGGGGAAGAACCGTTTATCCAAACAGCTTTTCTACCCCCGAAGATGGGCAACCATAAAGCATGAAAGAAAGGATTTTCAGCTTTGATTAATTTGTTTACATATGTGTAATCTTTTGGTACTGTTGTAGGACTCCAATAACAATTTAGATTACCCGTTAGTAAAGGCCAGCTTGAGACCAGCGCAGAAAATAAGATTATAAAACATAATATTCCCAGCACTATTTGCATTATTTTCTTTTTATTTTTACCGTTATATATTTTTTCGTATACTAACACAATTAAAGATGCAAGAAGTACCTCATAGTATAAAGGTAGAAACATAGCATTATGATAGCTTTGTCTAATTAACCTTCCAAGAGAAGGAAAGTTTCCCATCAGATTTATCAAATAATTTGAAAGTGGAGCCTCCTTAAGCATTGATAAATACAGAGTTATTGGGATAAGTACTGGAAAACTGATAATTACCCATGAACTCGGTCTCATCATCCTAATTATTGAATTCATAAAGATTATGGAAGACAATGCTAGGATAGTAATGGAAAGGGACAGAAATGGTCTTTTGTCAGATGGAGGATAAGGATTGGAGAAATGAGAACCAAGGTAATTCGTGAAGAATAATGAGAACGCATTTATTGGTCTTTCACCAGATATATTACTGACAGTAAAGGCTTGAATGACTGTTGGTTGGTTGGTAAGACTTGTAAGTAGTAGTGGAAGATACACGGGCAATAGCATACTTCCAAGAAATGCCGTTGTCATTAATAACCTTTTTACAACGATTTTTACCTTTCTGTTAAAGATGATATAAAAGATTGCGAGAAGAGATGCTGGAAGGAGAAACTTAAATATATACCGTGAAGTTTCAACCAATGAGAAAAATATTGCAAATACAAAAGAGTAACGAAGATATCTTTTATCTTCTAAAATCTTTATCCACAAGTAGAATAACAGAGGCGATAAAGCGTATTGCCACCGTAATACTAAGTTTCTGCTTCGATGAGTTATCCAAGGATTGAAAGTATAAACTAAGGAAATTAATATGAGGAGAAAAACAATCAAAGTAGTTACCCTGTTTTTCTCCAATAAAGTTTTCTTTAAAAAATAATAGCTAGTTAAGAAACTTACAGGATGAATGAGGATCAGAAAAAGCTTTATTGCCACCTCAAAACCCATGGCTTTAGAAAGGAAGTAGATTATGTGATACAAATAGTATTTCGGTACATCAGCAATCGATGTTATACCTATCTGATCATCCCAAACCTGAGTAGCTTTTAGGAAGTGTTCTTCGTCGTAGACTTCTACTTGTTCAGCCAATATGGGTATACCAGGACTTAAAATAACCTTAGATCCCACAGCAAATGCGATGGTTATAGCTACGCATATCAGTATGAGTTTTTCCATCAAGTTACCATACATAAATCCTTGCATGATAAATTACCTTACCTTCCTTTTTATTATATCCAAGTACTCATATGGAGAATTAGCTCTGATTTTGACGACATCAACCTTCCTAATTAATTTATTAAATTTCTCCTTTTCAATCGATTCTAAATCAAGCTTTTGATGATACAAGATAGCATTAATGACCAAATTTGATCTAAGGTTAAACTCATTTCTAGTCAAATTCAAAATCTCTACTAATGCGCTATTTTCATCAACCCTATCAAAGACTGATTGTTGACCGTACTCCAAAATGAATATTTTCTTCAACTTTGCTTTGGGGATTATTTTGCCTTCAAAAAGTTCCCCTAACACCTTTCTCCTTATTGGAATATAGTAGTTTAATGGTGCTATATATTTTAATTTTGATGTTTCATGATAGAATGTTGCTGTGTACGGAACAGCATGGATGCATAGATCCCGCAAATTCACGACAGACAGATCTTCCGAAAGAAGCTTAAATCCGTCCTCTGCTAACTTCGTAACTACAAAGGATTTTCCAGTATTTGGGGGAGCCAATACAAGATATCCTTCATCTTCACTTGTAGCAAAAGCTGATGCATGTAAGGTCAGGAAATCGTTAAGTAACAACTTCAAATAGGTTACATCTCTTAGGTGAAGCCCGGGAGGTACAACGTTCTCTATTCTTAGCTTAAATAAGGAGTAGTAATGCTTATTGACATAAAGTTCTATTCTATCTTGAGAAATCTTAGTAAGCATGAACAGATCTACAAAACCTGCTTTTTTCATGTAGATGGTACTTAACGAATTGGTATCGATTCTTCTTAAAAATACAGAGTCTGAATATCCTGTGCACTTCTCATCGTTATACTCATTAAGTAAATCGATGAAATATTTTCTGGGTCTAAAGTCAAAGAATATTTTGATACGGCAATTGGTGTATGGGAATAAGTCTTCATAAAAGAATTCTCCGAAGGAGAAGTAGTGTATTTTTGGCGTATTAGAGTGTATAGAGATAACTTCGGGTACTAACATCCTTTGGTACTTAAAATTGAAGTGATAGTTAGCATCTTTAACCTTGTTCACGTTTTTCATAACTAATCACCTACTTAGATTAGCTTCCGCTTGATGTTCTATGTTTCCCGAATCTACTAATATCCCTGTTCCACGATCCTCTTTCCCTAATTTAAACCAGGTTGTGGCATATCCCAGACCCGGAGCGAGATATTCTAATATTTTCAATACTATGACTCCTATTGCTAGATATGGTTTTCTCCAAAACCGTTTATTTAGTAGGAATATCTTGAATCTATAGATTGGATCAACTTGTTTCTTAACGTATTCTTCATATAAACTTTTGTACTTGTTTATGTAGAACCTGGCCGTCTTACCAAAGTAATGTTTCTTCTTAAGCCACTTTAATAGCGAAAAATCCTCTTCGTGATGCAGTATACATGAGTTTATTCTTGCCCTTACGTTATAACCCATCTTCTCTATTTTGTATGGTAGTGTTGCTTCTTCGTAGAATACTACGTCCTCATCGAACCCTCCTACTTTCAATGCTACATCCCTCCTGAAGAATCCCGGCGATTCTATTACAGCTTTATATGAAGACTCCTTATGACGCTACCAAGACCATCTTTAGCTGTATCTTTACCCAACAATCACTACTATATAATGTACTCATGTTTAGATCTTAACTTCTTGTATAAGGATGGGTTTTCAATGCTAAAAGCATTCCCATGGAGACTGCTGTGGCTTGCAGTGTCTTGAACATTGGTACGAGAAATAGCCCGGGCAACCATTTTCGTCCGAAATATGCTATGTATTCTCTTTTAAAGAACGATGGTCTTACTGGTGTGATGTGTGCTATGTTCGGATTCTTCCTTACGTAATACTTTATGTTCGAGCCATAGTATATGCTTTTTATTATGAACTCTCTCACGCTTTTCGGTTCGCCTATATGTATTTCGAAGCTATGTCTCGTTCTAGCAATTTTGGCTCCTACTTTAATTAGTCTTTGATGTAGGTCGTAGTCTTCGTTGGCGTAAAGCCTTGTGTCGAAACCTCCTACCTTAGTAAAGAGGCTTTTCCTCATGAATCTAGCAGCCTCGTATACACCACTGCCATAGTATGACAGTCTTTCGTAGAATCTCACCTTTGCTATGAGGCTAGGTTTAGGATAACTAATATTCAGAACAATTACCGCGTCATAGCCTCGTTTCATCAGCTGAACACATTCTTCTACTACTCTTGGGTGAAGAACGAAATCCGAATCGATAAAATACACAAATTCCCCTCTTGCTTTAAGTGCTCCATAATTCTTTTGGGCTGATCTCTCTGGGCCTTTAATATAGACCTTTGCCCTATATTTTTCCGCAATCTCTACTGTTCGATCCTTACTAAAGTTATCCACTACGATAACCTCTATGTTTCTGTATGTCTGCCTCTTTATCGATTCTAGGCATAGTGGTAGTGTTTTCTCAGAGTTGTACGTAGGTATTATTACCGATACTAAAGGTGCCTCACTAAGCATAGATTTTCTTTCGACTTAAATCTTTACGTAACTTATTTATTTTGTACCTTATCCTTATTCTTGTAAGATCTTCATGCTTATATTTATACCTTCTTTTAGACTTGATAACAAACCAAGGAACTTCTACTAAAGCGGGTATGTAAACTCCTGTGGGATGCCCATATATTGGAAAAATTCCTAATGCTTTTTCTCCACATGCATTTCCATGATCAGAAGTTACGACGGTTACCCCATCTAGTTTGTTTAGTAAGTACCTAATATAGGGTAAGACTAGCCTTAGGTTGCTTTCATAGGCCATCATGACTACTTTTCTACCATACTTTAATGCGACCTCTACAAAAGAGCCTTTAACTCTATATTCTCCTATAAAGGGGGAGTGAGGTTGCATATAATGTACTATGAGCCTTTTTTCTGGATAAAGAGCTTTGATTTCTAGTGCTACTTTAGTTACTGGTTCTGGGGGGACGGTGCCTAATTCATAATCCCAGTAATCACGCCATACATCAATTACTTTATAAAATACACCCTTTAGCATTATACTAACATAGGGGTTGGCTGTTACGTAAATGGTATCCATAAATTTCTTACCCGAGAAGTTTTCCTTTAAAAATTCTGTTGTAGAACTTCCTCTTGACATTACCTTTCTAAGCTCTCCCTTTATACCTAAGTGATTCACGTACTTCTCGAATATGTCATAGCGGCAAGCATCAAGTATTATTAGGTTATCCCACTCCTGCTTCATTATGTATAAGCCTTGATTTTTCTTATGTTTGTAGAGGATCGAGAGGATATGGTTTTCGAATTGGAAGTAGTACCATGTCCAATCTTTCCAGTGGGCTTTAAGTTGTGAGAGGTAATATTTTAATTTACTAATGCCTCTCTTTCTAGGTGCTTCAAATATATCCCAAATATCTCTTGACATACTCTATGGCTCCCTTAAGAGAGCTCTAGATAGTATTTTCTCGAATTCCTCTGTGCTTTTGTCCCATGAGAATTGTTTTTGTCATTTTTCGCAAAAAGTATTTTAAGATCTTTATCTTTCAACTTGCCTATTGATGCGCATGCATAGATTATAGTTCTTAAGAACTTTAACCTTGTCAATCCCTCTACTCTTACGCGTGGTTTGGTGTGTTTTGTGATAAGTGGAGGATGATAACAATATACCTTAAAACCAGCAGTCTTAAGTTTCTTGGCGATGTCATTTATATCTCCGTGCTTCAGATGAATTTCGCCGACTATTGCCTCTATGCACCTCAGATTATTGATATTAATGCTGTTAAAAAACCTCAAATTCCGCACCCTCTATATCTATTTTAAGTAATACAGCGTCACCCTGCCTTACATGCTCTTTAAGAATTTTGTCTAGGGTTATAGTCGGGACTTCGTAGTATTTTGAAGAGGTTTTACTCACTATAGTGGCAGCTCCACTATGAGAAGCTTCATATATCTTGACTGTACCGCTGTTCTTGCCGACGAGGGCTGCGTTTATTGGGACTATGTTAGAAGCATTGTTCATGAGGATGTTGATTTCGAGAAGCCTATAGTTTACTGGGTGAGGCTCTATAGCGATTACCTTCCTAGCGTATGTTGATGCTACTAGGAAGTAGAGACCTACGTGGGCTCTAGCATAGATAACCACTTTATCTTTAAGGTTGCTTAGCTCGAACCCCAGTAGGTATTCGTATTCTCTGCTAAGCAATATGTCTTTAATACTCCCCCAGTATTCATCGTCGGGGACGTAAGCTTTGAAAGACCTATTCCCTACCTTGAATTTTACCTTAATCACATTACCTTTAACGCCGAGAACTTTATTGATAAACCTATAGACAAGCTTGTAGGCACTATCAACCATTCGTAATGCTCTCAATAACCTTTATGAACCTCTCTGCTGATTTGTCCCAGTTGAATTGTTTTGCCCAGTTTAAGGCGTTCTCTGCTAGTCTTCTCCATAGTTCTTGATCCTCTGTCAGCATTATCATCGCCTTCGCCATCGCTTTTATGTTTCCGTATGGTACTAGTATGCCTGTTTTCATGTGTTTTATTGAGTCTCTTAGCCCAGGTACGTTATACCCTATCGCTGGTGTTCCGTGGGCGTTAGCTTCTAGTACTGTTAATCCGTAGCCTTCTTTTTTAGATGTATGTATGAGTGCCCATGCCTGCTGCATTAATTCTGCTTTTGTTTTTTCGCTAACTTCACCTAGGATTTCTATGTTTTTGAGTTTTAGTTTTTTGGCTATTTCTCTTAGGGTTTCTGTTCCTTTTCCTGCTATGATTAGTTTTGTGTTTGGTATTTGTTTTGATGCTAGGAGGAAGGCTGTGATTGCGTGGTGTGGTTGTTTGTATTTTTTGTATCTTGAGAACCATAATATTATTGGTTGTGAGGCTTTGTGCTTTATTGTGTTTGGGTTGTGGTCTATTGCGTTTGGTACTATGTGGATTTTTTGTGGTTTGGCACCTAGTTTGATTAGTTCTTGTTTTGTGCTGTTTGAGACTGCTATTAGGTGTGTGTTTGGTAGTGTTGTGTAGAGTTTGGGCATGATTGTTTCTAGTGTGTAGGCTATTATTGCCTTATATGGTGGAAGTTCTTGGAGGTATATGTCTCGGTTTAGGTGGTGTACTATTGCTATTATTGGCGTGATTTTGTTTGGTCGTAGGATTGGTGTGAGGAGGGGGATCTTGCTTGTGTCTTCTATTATGATGTTTGCCCAGTTTTTGTAGGTTTTGAGTATTTTGGGCATATGTAGGATGTAGTTGTCGTGGTTTCCTATTCTTTGGATTGTGTAGCCGTCTATTGTTTCTTTGTGTTTTAGTTTTGGGTGCCAGCTTGTTACTGCGTGTATTTTGTGTCCTTTTTGTGCTAGTCTTTTGCAGATTTGGTGCATGTAGACTTCTGCTCCTCCTGACCATGGGTGTTTTATGTCTCTCCATTGTAGCCAGAGTATGTTCAAGGTTTTTGTCTACCTTTTGAGTGTTAGTTTTGTTAGGTGTTTTATGTAGTGGGCTATCTCCTTCATGCTTAGTTTGCTTTTTCCTTTTGTTCTTGGTTTGAATGTGTATGGTATTTCTGCTATTTTCTTTGGTTTTGTTTTGGCTACTATTTCTAGGAGGATTTTGTAGCCTGTTGGGTTTAGTTCTATGCCTTGAAGTAGTTCTTTTTTGAGTGTGAAGTATCCGCTCATGGGGTCTTTTATTTTTCTTGTTTGTGGCAGGAATAGGTGCGCTAGGGCTATTGCTCCTTTTGATATTATTTTTCTTTTTAGGCTCCAGCCTTCTATTTTTCCGCCTTTTGTGTATCTTGAGGCTATGGCTATGTCGTTTCCTTTGAGCATTGCTTGGTGGAGTTTTGGTAGTAGTTCTGGTGGGTGTTGTAGGTCTGCGTCCATTACTGCTATTATGTCGCCTTCTGCGTGTTTTATTCCGGTTAGGATTGCTGTTGCTAGTCCCATTTTTGCGAATCTATGTATGACTTTTATGTTTCCGTATTGTTTTGCGAGTTGTTCTGCTAGTTGTCCTGTTCCGTCTGGGCTGTTGTCGTCTACGATTATTATTTCGTGGTCTTGATTGTTCATGGCTGTTTCTATTCTTTGTATGAGTTGTGGTAGGTTTTCTCGTTCGTTGTATGTTGGTATTATTATTGATATTTCTGGTGTATGGTTTTTGTTCATGTTGTTTGTTTTTTGTTTTTGTTTGTGTGGTTTTGTTGTTGTGTTAGTTGTTTTAGTTTGTTGATTATTTGTTTGTTTCCTGCGAGTATTTTTCCGTGTGTGATTATTTCTTTGATGATTTTTCTTTTTTGTTTTGCCATTTTTGTGATTTCTTGTGTTGTGTATACTATGAGTTGTATGTCTATGGGTAGTGTTGGGTCTATGTATTCTGTTATTCTGTCTATTGGTCTTTTTGGTACGTTGTCTGAGATTATGATTATGTCTGCGTCGGAGTAGGCTGTGTAGTCTCCTCTTGCTAGGGATCTGATGAGTATTATGGTTTTGGCTTTCTTTTCTTTGATGTGTTTTTCTGCGTATTCTTTTAGTTTTTTGATTGTTTTTTGGTAGTTTAGTTTAAATGATTTTATTTTTGTAGTATTTAATGATTTTTTCTTCATGTTCTATTGCTCTTTTTGCGTCTTCTTCTGGGTTATTACATCTGGCATATTGGTGGTGTGTTTAGGTGTGAGAACCCCAAGTATAGTATATAATTCACGTCTTTTAACCAGGACTTAGCCTTCACATAACCGAGTGCGAGCGCCTGCTCTACACGCCTCTTAATAATCTCAAGTCCAATCATAAATGCCCTAATTTTGAGCGTGAGTTTTGAGCTTATCTTATCGAATATCTTTAGGAGTACTTCCCTTAGGGTTTGGCTTTTTACTAGGCTTACTATCCTAGCGGATATGGTTAGGATTGCCCTTTCATCGGGATGGAGCTTGAAGAATTTCCCAGTCCTCAATGCCATCCTATACGCGGTGCGAATAGTTTTCTGTGTTATGTCCATCCATGTTTGTATGAGGCTCCATCCCGACTAATGTGTAGTGTTCGAAGCTTTGTTTTTGAGTGTTATGTGCTAGTTTTGTGGTGGGCTCCCCGTGCTTAGCTCCGTCGTGGCTTTTCGTGCTTACGCTTTCGTTCTTCTCGTATAAAGTAGGCTAGCTGGAGTAGTACTCCTGCTACTAGATTATAATAGGCGTATTCGGCTAGCTTGTTGGCCGTGAGCTCGTTTCCTAGTGCTAGGTAGGCGGCCGCGGTGATGAGTAGTATCATGAATGTTATTATGAATGGTGCTCCCCAATTTTCTAGGAAGTAGGTTAGGTCTAATTTGTAGATTCTTTTGCTACTTAGTTTTATTTTTATGATTAGTTTTCTTTTGCTCATTTGACTTTTTTACTTTGTGTGATGTATGTATTTTAGTTTATTTATTGTTTGCCTTAATCCTTCTTTTAGTGTTGTTTTTGCTTTGAAGCCTAGTTCTTGTTGTGCTTTGGTTGTGTCTGCGTGGCTGTGTTTTATGTCTCCTTCTCTTGGTTTTGTATATATGATTGGTGAGTTGGTTTTTGTTAGTTGTTTTATTTGTTGTGCTAGTTGGTTTATTGTTGTTGGTTTTCCTGTTGCTATGTTGTAGGTTCCATTTCGTTTTGCTTCTAATGCTGCAATGAATGCTCTTGCTGCATCTTTTACGTATATGAAGTCTCGTGTTTGTTTTCCGTCTCCGTAGATTGTTAGTGGCTTCCCGGCGAGTGCGTTGTTTATGAATTTTGTTATTACTCCTGCGTATTGGTTGTGGGTTTGTCTTGGTCCGTATGCGTTGAATATTCTTAGTGTTGTTGTGGTTATGTTGTGGAGGTGGTTGTATGTTTTTAGGTAGTTTTCTGCTGCTATTTTTGTTGCTGCGTATGGTGATAGTGGGTTTGGTGGGTGGCTTTCTTTTATTGGGAGTTCTTTTGGCTCGCCGTATACTGCTGCTGATGATGCGAATATTATTTGTTTGACTTTGTTTTTGGCTGCTGTTTTTAGTAGTTTTAGTGTTCCTGTTGCGTTTACTTGGTGGTAGAGTAGTGGTTTCTTAATTGATTCTTCTACGCTTATTAGTGCGGCTAGGTGCATTACTGCGTCTGCGTTTTTTAGTGCTTTGTTGAGTGTTTTTGTGTTGCGTATGTCTCCTTTGATGAAGGTTATTTTGTTTTTCTTGATGTGGTGGGCTATGTTTTCTAGTTTGCCTGTGGTTAGGTTGTCGAGGACTGTTACTTCATGACCTTTTTCTACTAGTGCGTCGATTAGGTGGCTTCCGATGAATCCTGCTCCGCCGGTGACTATAATCTTCATTTTAATTTGGTATTGATCTGCTTTTCATGGTTATCTTCTTCATTGGGATTTGTTTATTTGTTGTGAGGATTTTGTTGTTGCTGGTGGTTTAGGGATCTTTTATTATTTTTATGAATTGGTTTAGTGTTTGGGATTGTTGTTGTGCGGTTTTTAGGTTTATGTTGTTTGTTAGTGTTTTTGCTGTTTTTAGGGATTTTACGTATTGTTTTCCTTTTCTTCTTAGTATGTTGTTTAGGTATGATTCTGGGTTTTCAAGGTTTTCTGGGTTTGGTATTCCCATTCCTGCTAGGATCCATGATTCTATCGATCTCTTAATTATAATTGTATGGATGTTTGTGTGATTTATGTTTTTGATGACTTTTGATAGGTTTTTCTTTATGGTTTTTTCGGGGTGTTTGTGGAGGTCTTTTAGTATTATTATTTTTGAGTATGGTTTTCTTGTTAGTGCTGCTTTGATTAGTCGTATGGCTTTATTTGGTCTATTTCCTCTCATTAGTAGAATTTTTGCTTTTACGTTTAGTTTTTCCGTGATTTTTTGGATGACGCCTTTATCGCTTGGGCCTTCTACGAGTATGAGGATTGACATTGTTATTCGGCTTTTGGTATTCCGCCGATTAGACCTGAGTACCAGGCTTCTCCGAGGGTTCCGCCTTCTTCGAGCAGCTTCTTTACAGCGTGTATTTCCTCCATGCTTTCGAGCTTCTTAATAATTGTGGCTGTATTTGGCTTTTCAACTATGTAGACTTCTTCGGGTTTTACATGGTCCAGTAAGTATGGTGAGTGTGTGGTGATTATTACTTGGCATGGTGCTTTGCGGGTTAGATCGATTAGTGTTTCTAGGAGATGTGGGTGTATGCAGTTTTCGGGTTCCTCAAAAACAGCTAAACTTGGCTGTGAATACAGGGCTGTTATGTAGGCAAGCATTCTGAGAGTTCCATCAGAAATATTTGCAGGTCTTAATGGTTCGGATAGGCCTTTAACGCGTAGCCATAACTCAACAGATGTGCCTTCAATATGAGGAATAATCTCCTCAACTTCGGGTATGAAGCTTCGAAATGCATCTTCAATAGATGTGAAAGCTCTTCTATTCTCAAGATATAAGTGTAGAAGTATGCGGGCAAGATTATTTCCATAATAACCTAGAAAAGTGGGAGCTTCAATACTTGATCGACCCCGTATCTTCTCAGGAGAAAAGGAATGCACAGTGATATTACGTAGTAGACGAGCTAATTCATGTAATTCATTAACAGCACTTAATGGTAAAAAGGACAATAAGCTTCTAAACAACCGTCTATTGTTGAAAAATGGAATATGTTGAGATGGAGGAGTTGCCTTCTCCATTTTCCCTTGAACTGTGAGGAAAATACTTTTTGGGGGCATGGAATATGTGCCTTCTTGTTCGAGGGCTATTTCATCATTAATCCACGCTTTTTCGATGTACCCGTTGGCTGTGAGTGTTAATGTGTATTTGATGTTGCGGTTTTCTATTGTAGCTTCTATTTCTAACTCTGTCTTGGCTGCTTCGTCGAATCCGTATGCGAGGTCTTTGAAGCTTCGGTAGCCTGATAGTATGGGGAAACCGTTTTTTGCGTGGTTTTTGATGAGTTGTAATGCTTTGGCAATATTGCTTTTGCCGCTAGCGTTTGGTCCTACTAGTATGTTTAGTTTGCCTAGTTTCATTTCTGCGTTTTTGAGGCTTAGGAAGTTTTTGATGTGTATTTTGGTTATTGATGGCATTATTTGTTTATTTGACGTTTTTAAATATAATGTTATCTCTATTTTCTGGGAGGAATTTCTTGTTCTTTTGAAGTTTGGGTTGTCTTGTTGGATTGTTTTTTGGTGTTTTGGTTATAGCCATATTCTTGTTATTTCTTTGATTTTGTCGTATTCTTTGTCTTCTGATGCTATTTTGGTTATGTTGTTTGTTGTTATTGTTGCGATGTGGAGGGCGTCTGAGGGGTTGATGTTGTGTGTTTTGAGTATTTCTGCGGCTTTTTGGTATTCTTTTTCGTTGAGGGGTAGGATTTCTATGTATGGGAGTACTATGGATTCAATGAATTCTATGGTGATGTTGTATGGGGCGTTGTATCTTTTCTTAGAGATGTAGAGGAGTTCGTCTAGGACTAGTACGTCCGTGTATGCTTTTGTAGCTTAGTAGTAAGTCTAGGTAGAAGTTTTCGTATATTTTTCTCCATTCTGGGGTTTTTATGGTGTTTAGGTATATTAGTAGGTTTGAGTCTATGAAGATTTTCATTGTTCGAATTCCTTTTCTAGGTAGGTTTTAGCTTGCTCGCCGGGTTTGGGCTCTATTGAGTTTGGTATGTTTTTTATTCGGTTTAGGTGTTTCTTTAATGCGGTGCTTAGTTTTTCTTTGTCGATTTTTCTTACTGGTTTGAGGAGGATTCCGTCTTTGATTTCTACTGTTACTTCGTCTCCTTCGTTGATGCCGACTGCGTCTCTGATGGCTTTTGGTATGATGATGTATCCTTTTTTGCCGACTTTTAGCTTTAGAGTCAAACTTGGTCTGCCTCGAGCTAGACTTGGCTAACCTCTCATTTAAGTATTGCTGTGGCGTGTTTCTTGTTTGTTGTTGGTTGGAGTTGTGGTTTTGAGTATGTTGGAGGGTGTTGTGTGGGTGGGTTTGTTTAGTTTGTTATGGGGGGTTGGGGGTTAGGCGGTATATTCCTTCGGTTAGTCCTAGCCAGAATATGTATGTGGGGTCTTGGAGCCATTTTTTGAGTTGGGGGCACCATTTGAAGGCTCCGCTTTTCTTAAATTGGGTGAGTATGTGGCGGGCTCTTTCGAGTCCCGCCTTTACTATTTTGAGGGTGGGGGTTAGGATGAGTTTATTCATTATTTCTGTTAGGTGTGAGATTACGTCTGGGTTTATTATTTTTCTTTTGATTTTTGCGTAGGTTAGGGCTGCTCGGTAGAATGCTTTTTCTAGTTTGGATAGTTTTTTCCAGTTTCCGTTTCTTAAGCCTTTTTTCAGGGTGTTTGCGAGCTCAGTGTAGTAGATGGGCATATTTTACCCTCTAATTATTATTAGTATGTTTGTTGATTTAAAAGGGATTGGGTTGCATGATTTTATTAGTCAATGATTTTGCTGTTCGTATTTATGTTTCAGTTTTTATAATTGTGTTTGCTTGTTTTTTCTGTTTTTGTGTGTTATTATTGTGTGGTTGAGGTTTTGTTATAAAGAAGGTTGTTATTGTTTTGTTTCTTCTTTTGTTTTGGTTTCTTTCTTTTCTTCTTTGGGTTTTTCTTCTTTGGTTTCTTCCTCTTTTGTTTCTTCTTCTAGTTTTTTGAGTTCTTCTTCTATTTCTTTTTCTATTTCTTCTATTGGTTTTGGTGGTGGTGTTGTTGCTAGGGTGTATCCTATCCAGGCTATTATTGTGAGTACTCCTCCTACTGCTATTAGGGCTGTGAGCTTCATTACGATGAGGTCTAGTCCTGGCCAGGTTGGGAAGAATAGTAGCCATATGTATATGATTATTCCTATTATTGATCCTGCGAGTAGGCCTGCTCCTATTATGGCGTCTTTTTGCATTTTTGTTCCTCCTTGATTTCGTTTTTTAGTTATTGTTGTTTTGTTATAAAACGTTTACTGGTTTGTTTTGTTGTTTGTTATTTTAAGTGGTTATTTTGGTTTGTGTTGAATTGTTTTTAGGTAGTATATTGCTGCTAGTGTTGCTGCTATTGCTATTACTGTTATGGTTATGATTATGGTTGTTGTTGGTGTGATTTCTGGTGGGGGTGGTTGTTTTACTGTTATTGTTATTGTGTTTGATGTTGTGTTGTCTGCTTTTGCTTGTATTTGGTATGTTCCTTTTTGTTGGAATGTTATTGTGAATGTTGTTTTTCCGTTTGGTTGGGTTGTTTTTGTTTGGGTTGGTGTGTTGTTTATGTATAGGGTTATTGGGGTGTTTTTCATGGGTGTTCCGTATTGGCTTATTGCTATTGCTGTGATTGTTATTGTTTGTTCTGTTTGGATTTCTAGTTTGTCTGCTCCTAGCATTAGTATTGTTACTTTTGGCGGGGGCAGTTTGACTGTGATTGTTATGGTGTTGGATGTGTAGTTGTTTGTTTTGGCGTAGATGGTGTAGTTTCCTTGTGTGTAGAGGGTTATGGTGAAGGTTGTTTGTCCTTGGTTGTTGGTTGTTTTGGTTTGGTGTGGTGCGTTTTGGATGTATAGGGTTGTTTGGATGTTTGGTTGTGGGTTTCCGTTTTGGTCTGTTATTGTGGCTGTTATGTTGATTGGTTCGGCTGGCTTTGCGATTGTTTTGTCGGCTTCTATTTTTATTGTGAGGATTTTTGGTGGTGGGGGTGGCTTGGTTACCGTGATCGTTATTGTGTTTGATTTTATTGTGTCTGCCTGCGCGTATATGGTGTAGTTTCCTTCTATTTTGAATGTTATTTGGAAGGTTGCTTTTCCGGCTGTGTTTGTTTTTGTGGTTGTGTTTAGCTGTTGGTTGATGATTAGTTGGACTGTTACGTTTGGCATTGGCTTGTAGGTTTGGTCTAGTACTTGGGCTGTGAATGTTATTGTTTGTCCGGTTTTTATTGTTGTTGTGTTTGCTTGTAGGTTTATTTTTGTTATTTTTGGTGGTTGGGGTGGTGGGGGTGGTTTTGTTGTTATTGTGATTGTGCGGGTTGCTGTTGTTTTGGTTGTTACGTCTTTTGCGTATAGGGTGTATGTGCCTGTTGTCCAGTCGGTTGATGTTTTGAGTTTGATTGTTAGTTTGCCTTCGTTGTCTGTTGTGGCTTCCCATACCCATATTGGTCCTGTTGGGCTGTTTAGTTGGAGCATTACGTGTCCGTTTGGTGTTGCTCCTGTGATTGTTATGGTTATGGTTTCTTCTAGGTAGTAGGTTGACTTGTCGGTTGTGAGTGTGAATGTTGTTTGGGCTTGTAGGGGGTTTAGGATTAGGGTTAGAATTATGAGGAGTGGGATTGCGTGTTTATTTTTCACAATTTCACCGCATCAATTATATTTGAAGTTTTTTGGTTTGCGTGTTTTTATTAATGATGTTTCAGTGCTTTAAAATTTTTGGTATTTTAATTATAGCTTCATTGAATTTCTGCGCATATTTATGGGTGGTATGCTTTTTTGCCGCTTATTGATATGTATATTGTTTTGTTTGGTATTTTTGCTTGGGTGTGTAGGTTTCTTGCGTCTATGATTATTGTTGGTTTTTTGGCGTTTGCGACTAGGTCTTTTAGGTTTAGGTTTTTGTATTGGTTGTGGTCGGTTGCTATTATGATTGCGTCTGCGTTGTGGGTTGCGTTTTGGAGTGTTGTTAGTGGTATGTTGAGTTTGTTTAGTGTTGGGTTGCTTTTTACGTGTGGGTCGTGGACTGCTATGGTTGCTCCTTTTGTTTTGAGTATTTTTGCTATTTCTATTGCTGGTGATAGTCTTGTATCCGAAACATTACCTCTGAATGCTGCTCCTAGGATGGCTATTTTTGTTTTTTCTATGGGTTTTCTGAGTTTTTTGAGTTCTTGGGTTAGTAGGTTGACTGTGTAGGTTGGCATGTTTTTGTTTATTTGTCTGGCTGTTTTGGTTAGTGGGGTTTGGATGCCTAGTTTTTTGGCTGTGTTGATTATGTATTGGGGGTAGATTGGTATGCATGCTCCTCCTACTCCGCATCCTGGTATGTGGAGGTGGCAGTATGGTTGGCTGTTGCTTGCTTTTCTTATTTCCATGAAGTCTAGGTTTAGGGCTGCGCATAGTTTTGCTAGTTCGTTTGCTAGTGCGATGTTTACGTCTCGGTAGACTCCTTCGAATAGTTTTGCTAGTTCTGCTGCTGTTGGGCTGCTTAGGGTTATTACTCCTTTTTTGGCGATGCATTCGTATAGGGCTGCTGCAGCCTTAGCGCTTTTGGGGCCGATTCCGCCTATTATTTTGGGGTAGTTTTCTTCGATGTCTTGGAGTGCTCTTCCTACCATTATTCTTTCTGGGCTGAATGCTAGTCCGAATTGTTGTTCAGCTTTTAGTCCGCTTTGCTGTTCTAGGATTGGTTTTGCAAGTTCTTCTGTTGTTTTGGGTGGTACGCTGGATTCGATTATTACTAGGTCTCCTTCTTTTAGGCCTTGGGCTATTGCTGTTAGTGCTGATTTTAGTGCTGATAGATCTGCTTCTCCTTCGGGGGTGGTTAGGGTTGGTACGGTTATTAGTTTGACGTTGGATTGTTTGGATGCTTCTGCTCCATCGGTTGTTGCTTTGAACCTTTCTTTTTCAATGTATTCTAAGAGAATTGGTTTGATTTGGGGTTCGTCTGTGAATTGGAAGTTTTTTGAGTTTAATGCGTTTACCCAGTCTTGTCGTATGTCTACTCCTATTACTTTTGCTCCTGCTCTTAGCCATGCTGCTGCTAGTGGTAGGCCGACTCTTCCTAGGCCGTAGATCGATGCCACGATTCTTCCGCTTTTTAGGTTTTGCTTTAATTGATTGGGGGTTAGTTTTAGGAGGTTCATGGGGTCACCTATTAACTTTTTTTATCGTAAAACGAGTTAAAAATTGAGTTATTTAAGTGTTGCGCCATGAAAAACTTGTGAATTTACTTGGATGCCACCATGAATTGCCGGGGAGCTTTGATATTAAGTGAGTTAAGATTCATTGATTCTGCTTAAATTGCATTTCTTGCGGCATGTCATTAAACTATATAATTTTGGTGTATTCATGTAATTTTGCGCCGGTGAAATGATGCGTTGGATGCTTAAGCCGGTTCTCATTGTTGGTTTCGGCCCGTTATGTGTTTCCTTGACTGGTAAGTTGGCTGAGAATGGCGCTTACATTTATCTTTGGAATCCTTTTGGTGGGGATTTTAGTTTTAGTGCGCCTAACGTTCATGTTGTTGAGAAGGATGTTTCAAGTGTTTCTGGTCGGGAGTCGTTTTTGAAGAGGCCTACTTCAATATTCATAGCTCTTCCTGGCAGCGTGTTGGGCGATTTGAATTTGCTTGAGGAGGTTTTGGGTAAGGTTTTGGGTGCTGCAAGTGATAGGAAGACTAGGTTTGTTGTTGCATTTCACTTTAATGGTGGGAGCCTCGATCTTCAAGCGGTGAGGGAGGCATTTGAGTTTTGCAGGAATAGCGATTGTAAGTATGGGTTTAACCTCGTTTTTAGGGAGGTTTATGGGCCGGGGGTTAAGGAGGGCTTCGTCTATAATGTGTTGAGGAAGTTTAAGGAGAATAGCATGGAGCTGCAGCTTAATGTTGATCCGGCTGAGGTTAGGGACTTCATGTATATTGAGGATGCGGTTGCAGCTCTCTTAAAGTCGTGTGAGAAGGTTGATTCGTGGAGGCTTCAGGCAGTATCTGGATATGAAGCGAAGCTTATTCATGTGGTTAGGGGTTTAACTGCCCTTCTCGGCCTCGAAGGAATATGCAGCATCCGATTTTCGAGGAGGAAGTCGAGGAAGGTTGGGGAGGAGCTTGGCGGGGAGATTGAAGCTGCAGATTGGTTTAAGCCTAAGGTTAAGTTGCTTAATGGGTTGAAGTGGACTATTGACTGGTTTGAAGCTGAGTATGGACCAATACTGGTTTGCCCAAATAATAATCATTTGTATTTGGCTTTAAGTTAGGATAGGCGCGCCATTTTCTTTAGCTCGTTAATTGCATCTTTAAATAGCCTTCTAACCTCTCCGTCTAGGATTGCTATTAATGTGAAGTATATTGCTGCGCCTATGGCTACCCCCATTATCGCCAGCTTGAAGGCTTCAACAAAAACCTTGCATTCGACCTGCCCAATTCCCAGAAGCCATAAAACTGCAAGCATCACTAGGGATGAGGCAGTGTACTTCATGATGCTCGTTAGTGGAAGTTTGAAGTCGATTTCCCTGCTCAGCTTAAACGCGTAGATGAGCATGGTTAATGCGTCGAAAACCGCCTTAACTCCAATCCACATGAAAACTATGGTTATTGGGTCGCTCACCGAGGTCGACGTGATGTAGAGTACGAGCCCCAGTGCTGCCAGGTAGGCTATGCGAGTTATGAGGCGTATGGATGGGACGTAGAAGAGCTTGCTCTTAATGTAGTCCTTGAATGAAACGTTTTCGAATAGCTCAATTCTCTCTATTCCTGCTAGGCTGCCTGCGAATAGGTTGGTTAAGCTTAAGAGTAGAGCTTGAATTGCAGCTACTGAAAGTGCGCTTGCTGAGGCGATGTAGGCGGGCTTTAGGAGTGAGAGGAAGACCTTCGACATTGCGATTGTTCCAGCCGCCATTGGAATTGCGAACATCAGCATGAAGCTCATGGCAACTTCAATGTCCCTGCCAGTTCCGCCGCTTAGGAGCTTGGGGTACAGGGCGCTGGTTAATGCGTTCGAGTAGAGTATAACTGCAATAACTGTTTGGACGGCTTTCATGTGGGCTGCTGGAACTGAACCTATTAGGTAGGTTATCAGCATCACGTCAGCAGTGTTCATGTATGCTGGTAAGAGCCCATATGCGGGAAGCCACCAAAGCTTAATCCACTTCTTAGCCATTTCCGGGTTGAAGCTTCCCTTCAAATCCTCCCGAAGATATAATGCGAGGAAAAGGACGTAGGCGTACTTGGCGGCTATGAAGGCAAGCATTGCTCCTGGGAGGCCCATTCTCCACTGAACGACGAGGAAGTAGCCTGCAATTAGCTTGGAGGTTTCAAGTATTAGCTGCCCATACCCATATGCTTGAGGGGCGACGCCGCTTGCTAAAGCTACTAGGGTTGAGGTGAAGTATTCAGCGGGAATTTGAAGTGCAACTAGCATAATTATAAACTGTAGATATTCGTATTCGCTTGCAGGATACATCACGTATGGAGAGGCAGCTGAATACACGAGCAGGGAGACGATCATGACTATCGAGTTAACTATTAATCCGGTTTTACCAACTCTGAATCCCCTGCCGGCATATCTTGTGAGCCAGTAGTTGGTCATGGCTGCAGGAATAACCAGGTATTGGACTACGACTCCAATGTAGTACCATAAGCCGAATTCGGCTTCGGGAAGCCTCCTCGAAGTCATGGTTACGAACATCATTCCGGTGAAGACGCTGATCAAGTTTGAAGCGAAGTTGACCAGACCTGCATATCTCAGTCGAATCTCTCTTTTCCTCATCGAGGCATCCCAACTTGCAAATCACTAGCGCTAAATTTTTAGTGTAAGATAAATTTAATGCTTAATACCTGCTGAGCTGGTGTTGAGGTTGGAGCTGCTGCTCAACTTAGTGATTGCACTTGCAGCCTCATTTGCAGCTACGTTCATAGCCATGCCATTGTTAATGAAGTTCCTCCGGGAAAGAGGCATAGTCGGCATTGACGTTCATAAGCCGAGCAGGCCTGAAGTCCCTGAAATGGGCGGCATAGGAATAGTTTTTGGGTTGTTCATTGGAGTACTCGCCTCAATGTGGGTGGGTAGCTGGGCTAAGTACTTGGCCTTCCTAACTACAGTTGCATTCACAGCCCTCATTGGATTGATAGATGATTTGTATACGCTTAGAGCTAAGGTTAAGACTGCACTTACAGTTTTGGCCTTCGCTCCCCTCCTAATTTTCTCAATGATGTTTCCAAGTCAAATTGTGCTGGGCAGGCCTGAGCTTCCATTCATTGGGAGGCTTAGGCTCACAATAGTTTACTGGCTTCTATTGCCCTTTGCAATTGCAGTTCCAGCTAATGCGGTTAACATGATGGACACTTATAATGGGGTTATGTCGGGCTCCTGCGCGATGGCTTCACTTTCACTGCTCATAGCCTGCGCGATTTTGGGGAGGGTTGAAGCGGCATTGATGTCTGCAGCTCTACTTGGAGCTCTATTGGCATTCTACTGGTATAATAGGTATCCGGCGAGGGTGTTTGCGGGGGATGTTGGAAGCCTATCTGTTGGAGCTGCAATTGGAGCAATTGCAGTTATAGGGAGAGTTGAAGTGGTGAGCATAACGGTTCTCATGCCATTCATCATGAATGCATTTCACTCCCTAACAAGTTTGGGAGGCCTCTTGGAGAGGAGGGAAATTAAGGAGAGGCCTGTAATTGTTGGGGAAGGCGGAGTTTTACGGGCCAACTTAAATAAGGGTGCGCCCGCAACCCTAGCTAACCTACTTCTCCGCAAGGGGCCGGCAACCGAAATTGAGTTGGTGAGGGCATACCACGTGCTGGCTGCAACAGCAAGCATTCTCGGAGTATTAACGGCGCTGCTCATGGGGGTTAGAATGTGAATGCATTTCGGAGGAGCTTCGAGCTGACGCTAATCATGATAGTGGTTTGGCTTAGCATGCTACTTGTATTCATAATTATAGATCGGGTTGTAGTTCCAATCTCAATTCCAAAGCCAAACTACGTGTTCAGGCTTTTGGAAGCAGTCATTAAGCTGGCTGCAGCTGGAGCAATTGCACTTGCATGGCTTGGAATGTGGAGCTACTTGGTCAAAATTTATAGGAGGAAAGCTAAGCCTAGTGGAGAGTGAACTTCTCGCCTGAAGCCCACCTCTTCTCGAAGGCGTCGAGAAATACGCAGATTAACCCCCTATTCTCCGTGTAGTGGGGCCTGTAGAGAACCGGCCTCCAATAATGCTCCTCCTCCTCGGCGGCCCAAATTAGGAATATTAACTTAGACCTATCGGCAATAACACCTCTAGTCGGATACCACTTTTCAGGTGCAACTTTAACTTCAGCCCCCATCCTAACGAGCCTTTCAGCTCTCCTTCTAGCCTCGGGGGTTGATGTGCACATTAAAACTCTAACCTTCACTCCGCGCTTAATTGCATCCCTAATTTCCCTCTCAACCTTGGGGAACCACGAGAACAGCTCGGTGAATATTAGGACTTCCTCCCTAGCCATGCTAATGATCTCCATAGTTCTAACTTCCATTTCATAGAGGTCTGCAAGCGGCTCCAGCAGCTCCTCAGGCTTAATTCTCAACCTATTTCTCCAATATATTTCCTCGAGCTCCCCCTCCATTTCGCTGAAGATCTCCTTCATTCGCTTAAGCTCCTCACTTAAAATCGACTCCCTATACTTCACGTACTGCTCGAAGGCTTTCTTAGGCGCAATGGCTTCAAACCTCCTAGGCCTTCCAGGGAGGATTTTCACGAAGCCCTTCTCGGCGAGAAGCTCAAGTATCCCATAAACTCTTGGAAGCGGAACTTTAGAGTAGCTGCTGACCTCCTCTGCTGTTAGCTCAGCCCTATCAAGCAGCGCTATGTAGGCCTTAGCCTCATACTCGGTTAGCCCCAAGCTTTTAAGTTTACTTATAAGCTCGGTCATCGGTTAAAGGTTTGAAGAAAACTTATATATTTTATATTTCACCGAGTTTATAGAAAAACCAGTTAATTTGGTGCTCCCAATGATCATGTGGCTTGATGCATTGACGCCGAAGCAAGCGCAGTTAATGATGGCGGTCAAAGCCGAGCTCGAGGAGGAAGGGTGGAAGGCGATCATAACGACTAGGAGGCACGACTACACTCTAGACATATTCAAGCTTAAAGGTGAGGAGCCAATTGTTGTTGGAGAGTATGGCGGGGAGAGGCTGGAGGGCAAGTTGGAAGCAAGCTTGAAGAGGAGCTTAAAGCTTCTTGAAGCCATTGCAGCCCTCCCCGAAAAGCCCAAGCTTCACATTTCACTTTCATCTCCAGAGGCTGTGAGGGTCGCATTTGGACTCAAGATTCCAATAATTCTATTCAATGACACACCCCACTCAATATTCGTGAATAGGCTTACGCTTCCACTGGCAGTTAAAGTCGTAGTTCCGGAGGCAATACCCAAGAGGGCGTTCTCCTACGCCGTCCCTGAAAGTAGGATTGCCCACTACCATGGAGTGGATGAAGTGGCGTGGATTAGGAATTTCAAGCCAAACCCCGCCGTCCTAGATGAGCTCGGGTTGAGCATGGACGACGACATAGTCGTGGTTAGGAGCGAGGAGGCTAAGGCTTCATACTACCCGAAGTTGAAGGTCCCCCCAACAATCAAGCTTATAGGTGAACTAATCAAGCTGGAGGACGTCAAGATAGTTTACTTCACGAGGTATTGGGATCAGAAGAGAGCTGCTCTGAAGATGTTCCCCAACCTAATTATTCCAGAAAGAGCTGTGGATGGGCCAAGCCTAATCGCCTACTCAAAATTGGTGGTTACTGGCGGAGGAACCATGGCTAGGGAGGGAGCCCTGCTTGGAGTTCCATCAATATCCGTGTTTCCCGCAATGCTGCATGTAAACGAGTGGCTTAGGGATAAGGGGTACCCAATATGGTGGCTTAGGAGGGTTGATGAGGCGATTGATCAAGCCTTGAGGATTTTGAGGGATCCTGACAAGTTTAGGATTGACACTCGCAAAATGCTCTTGGAGCTTGAAAGCCCAGCTGAAGCTTTAATTAGAGTTTTGGAGGAGGTGAAGGTTCTTGGATAAAGTTAGGGTTGCAGTTATTGGATGCGGCTTTTGGGGGAGAAATCACCTAAGAGTTTTCAGTGAAATTCCAAGTGCGGAGCTGGTAGCAGCTGCAGATATAGATCCTGAAAGGGCAAGATTCGCTGAGGAGAGGTATGGCGTCAAAGCATACTTGAAGTTTGAGGAAATGCTTGAAAGGGAGGGGATTGATGCAGTAACCATATGCACTCCATCAATAACCCACACTGAAGTTGCTTTAAAGTGCATTGAAGCCGGCGTCCACGTCCTAGTTGAAAAGCCGATGACGACGAGCGTTGAGGATGGAGTTAAATTAATTGAGGCGGCAAGGGAGAGAGGCATTCACTTACTGGTTGGGCATATTGAGAGATTTAATCCAGGAGTGCAGAGGGTTAAGGGCTACATTGATGAGGGGAAGGTTGGGCAAGTTGTTCTCATTTCATCGAAAAGGGTTTCTCGATGGCCGATTAGAATTGGCGATGTAGGAGTTGTGAAGGATTTAGCAATCCACGATGTGGACATCGTTAGGTTTCTCACGGGGAAGGACCCAGTTGAAGTATATGCGATTGCAGGCAGCATTCAGCACAAGTATGAGGATTATGCAAGCATAGTTTTGAGGTTTCAGGGACTACCAGTTGCATTTATTGAAGCTAACTGGCTTACACCCAGGAAGTTGAGGAAGCTAACGGTGACTGGAAGTGAGGGGGTAATATCCTTGGACTACTTGTCTCAGGAGACGACCATCATGAACTCCCACGGGATCTTCATTCCCATAACTCCATGGGAGGAGCCGCTGAAGAAGGAGCTCACCCACTTCGTAAATGTGGTTTTGGGATTGGAGAAGCCGCTGATAAGCGGCTTGGATGGATTGATGGCAGTCTACATATGCGAAATGGCTCTCAAATCAGCTTCAACAGGCTCCCCAATAAGGTTGAAAGCGCCAATTTAGGGGGAGGCCCATTGAAGGGGGTTGTTCTGGCGGCAGGATTGGGAAGCAGGCTTAACCCACTAACGGCAACGCGGCCAAAGCACCTACTCCCACTGGCTGGAAGGCCAATACTGGAGCACGTGATAATGGCGCTTAAGGAGGCAGGAGTGGAGGAAATTGGAGTTGTTGTCCACTACTTCAAGGAGAAGATCATGAAGATCCTTGGAGGCGGAGAGAATTACGGCGTCAAGCTAACCTACATCGACCAGGGAAGCGCGAGGGGGACTGCCCACGCAATAATGGCTGCGGAAAAGTACGTTGGAGATGAAAGGTTCATCGTCGCATATGGAGATGTGACCGCCAGGGCCAGCATCATAAAGCAGGCCTTGAAGCTCCACGATGCGGCGGGGGTAGCAGCAACAATGATTTCAGTTGAGGTTGAGGACCCATGGAATTACGGCGTGCTCTCAATCGATCAAGATGGATTTCTAATCAAGGTTGTTGAAAAGCCTAGGAAGGGGGAGGAGCCAAGCAACCTGATAAACGCTGGAATATACGTCTTGGAGGGAGGGAAGGTCTTCAAGCTCATAGGTCAAACTCCCGTATCGCCCAGAGGGGAAATCGAATTCACCGACACCCTGCAGCTACTAGTCAATAGGGGGGAAAGAGTTGCGGTTCTAAGGACTAGTCGAGAATGGTGGTTTGACATTGGAAGGCCCTGGGACCTACTGGATGCAAACAGGGCAATGCTAAGGGAGCTTGCTGAAAGCGAGGGGTGGAAGGGCGGAGTTAAGGTTGACGCTTCCGCTAAGCTGGAGAAAGGCGTTAAATTGCTGCCTCCAGTAGTAATTGGAGGAAAATGCACAATTAAGGAGGGAAGCGTAATAGGCCCATACACGGTCATATGCGATGAAGTGGAAGTGGGAGTTAAGAGCAGAATTGAGAATAGCGTAATCCTAGGTGGAACCATCATAGAGAATAGCTGTAAGATATCCCACAGCATCATTGGAGGAAACTGCATAATTGAAAGTGAAGTGGAGTTTCAAAGCAAAAACCCCGATGGGTCAAACGTGTACATGACAATTAAGGGAGTTAGGGTGAATAGTGGAAGAAAAATATTGGGCTCAGTTGTGGGCGACCTCTCCTTCGTTGGAAGGGGGGCCATCATAGCCCCCGGCACGTCGATTTTTCCGAGGTCGGTTGTGCCGAGGAGGAGATTGGTTCTCGGCGACGTGAGCTACTCGCCTTGACGCCTACTCTCCTCCAAAAGCGCTTTATAGTGCTCCCATTGCATGTCCACGAACTCTTGAAGCTTCTCAACATCCTCATCGCTCATCTTCGCGAATCTACCTTGAAGCTTCAAGTACTCCCTAATCGGCTTCCTCCTAGCCTTATCAATTAGCGCTGCGCTAGGCCCAGTCAACCTGAATACTCCATTCTCAATTTCATATAGAGCCCACATTCCAGTTAGAACTGCAAGCCTTCCAACCTCAACGGTCTTCTCGCTTGGAAACCTCCAGCCTGGAGGGCATGGAGCTAATAGGTGAATGTACTTGGTGCCCCTATACTTGGCTGCCTTCCTAACCTTAGCAATGAAGTCAAGCGGGTAGGCTACGCATGCAGTTGCAATGTATGGCAAGTTGTGGGCCGCCATGATCATTGGAACATCCTTCTTGAACTCCTTCTTGCCAGTCCAAGTGGTAGTTGTCCACGCTCCATATGGAGTGGCTCCACTCCTCTGAATTCCAGTGTTCATGTAAGCCTCATTATCGTAGCAAATGTAGATTATGTTGTCACCCCTCTCAGCAGCTCCACTCAAAGCCTGAATACCAATGTCGGCCGTTCCACCATCGCCGGCCCAGACAACCACGTGAACGTCCTTCTCGCCCTTAACCTCCAATCCAGCAGCAACTCCAGAAGCCGTAGCCGCCGAAGCCGCGAAGGCTATGTTTAGCACTGGAAAGTTGGCTGCAGTTTTGGGGAAAGCTCCCTGAATGATCGTTGAGCAGCATGCAGGCACAACCAAAATTAGCTTTCCGCCCAAGGCTTTTCCAAGCATTCTCAATCCAAGTGAAGCTGGGCATCCAGGGCAGGAGGCATTTCCAGCTAAAAGGTACTCCTCAACAGGCAAGTCCTTAACTGTAATTCTCATGGAATCACCTCCCTCTTCAAGTTAATCCATATTGGAGGCTGCTCTCCAAGCCCCTTCTCGATGATTTCGTAGAGCTTCTTGCCGACCGAAATGAAATCTTTGACTGTGACGTCCCTACCTCCAAGTCCAGCAATGAAGTTTTGGGCAGTAACTTTAAGCCCCTGCAGGGCGGACTTAATCTCGCCATGCAGAATGCCGCTATAGCCATAGCTGTAATTCCTATCCACAATTGCAACTGCCTTGAATCCACTGCAAATGCTCCTCAGCTCCTCAGTTGGAAATGGCCTGATGGTCCTCATTTTTATGGCGCCAATCCGGTAGCCTTCATCCCTCAGAATGTCAACTGCATCCTTAGCATCTCCAGCCGAAGACCCCATGGTAATTATGGCTGCATCAGCATCGCTGCACCGATACGCTTCAACTAGGCTGTCATAGTACCTTCCAGTCATTTTCCCATACTCTTTACCAGCTTCAACAATCACCTTCTTAGCCCTCTCCATGGCCATAGCTATCTGATAGCGAAACTCCATCAGCCAGTCGGGGTAGGTCAGGTTTCCATGGGTAACTGGATTTGAGGGATCGAGAACGTATGGCAGCTTTCTAGCTCCTGGAGGAGGCAGGTAGTTGTCGACTTCAGACTGCTCAGGCATGATAACTGGAGCAGCAGTGTGGGATAGGATGAAGGCATCTAGAGTTACCATTGCAGGCTGAAGAACCCTCTCATCCTCGGAAATCCTGAAGGCTTGAATCGTCAAGTCAAATGCTTCCTGATTATCCTCAGCGAAGAATATTATCCAGCCGCAGTCCCTATGGGCTAAAACGTCATTGTGCTCGGTCCAAATGGACCATGGAGGCCCAATGGCCCTGGTGACGATTGCCATCACCATTGGGTACCTGCCCATCCCAGCCCACCAAACCATCTCGGACATGTATAGTAGGCCTTGGGATGCAGTTGCAGTGAAAACCCTAGCTCCAGTAGCCGAAGCCCCTATGCATGCAGCCATGGCGCTGTGCTCGCTCTCAACCCTAATGTACTTTGCATTCAGCTCTCCAGATTCAACAAACTGAGCCAACTTCTCAACAATCGTCGTCTGAGGCGTTATTGGGTAGGCGGCTATTACTTGAGCTCTAGAAAGCTTGACGGCATGAGCCACCGCATAATTTCCAGTTAAAACCTTACTTACAACCATACCTTCACTCCTCCAAAACCATTTCTATAGCTTTAGCTGGACACTCATTAGCGCAAACCCCACAGCCCTTACAGTAGTCATAGTCGACCTCAACGCTCATCAAGTCCTCCCCAACCCTCTTAATAGCGCCCTCAGGGCAGTAGAGCCAGCATAAAAGGCAGTGGCGGCACTTAGACTGATCAATTACAGGCTTAAATGACCTCCAAATTCCAGTTAACCCTACAGCTCCCCTCGTGGGCTTGGAAAGTGGGGTTAAGGGTAACTTTTCAATACTCAAACCTAACCCTCCCAAATAACAATTGAATCGTAAGCTAATTTGGCGGCTTCAGCATTCAACTCTCCAAGCTTACCTGACCAAGCACTGGTAATCGCCTTGACAACGGAGTCTATTGAGACTATGCCGGTGGCCTTAGCTACTGCTCCAACCATGGCAGTGTTAACTGCTGGGAAGCCTGCAAAGTAGAGTCCAAGTTTAACTGCAATTCCAGTTGCATCCACAGTTCCAACTTTAAAGCCCTTGTAGCCGAGCTCCTCAGGCCTCCTCTTATCATTGACTATTAGGATGCCGCCCTTCTTCAATCCGTGGAGAACGTCAACTACACCGAATATCTTGGGGTCAAACACTACGACAACGTCAGGCTCATAGATTTGACTGTGCCTCCTAATGGGCTCGCTGGAAATCCTGGAAAACGCTTGAACAGGAGCACCTCTACGCTCAGCGCCAAACATTGGGATGCTCTGTCCCCACTTGCCCTCAATGAAGGCTGCTTCAACAAGAAGCCTAGACGCTGTAACTACTCCCTGACCGCCTCTACCATGAAATCTAACTTCGAAAAGCCGCAACAAATAGTATCATTCCCCGAGCCACCCTATTTAGACAAACACCTAAAAATTTTACGATAAAAGATTAAAATCAATAGACAAAGCAACGTAATATAATATATCAGCGCTCAACAAGCACCAACCCAAACCAGCCGCACCACCCGACAATAAACCTAAACAGACCAGCAGTAATATAAATACGAAAAAACTTATCCGAAAAGGCAACAAATACTAGTCAGGTGACAGTCGAGCGGCGGTCGTCTAGCCTGGACTAGGACGTGGGCCTTCCACGCCCAGGACCCGGGTTCGAATCCCGGCCGCCGCACCACCCAATCATCAGCTCAGCTGGTGTTTGTGGATCAGCTTCTAATAGGATTGGATGTTTAAGTTATCCATTAATTTTCTTCTCATCTGAACACTTAATTCTGAAAATGCTTGATGAAGAAAATTGTCAGTAGTTATATAACAACCGTCAACTTTTTTAACGGTTGTTATATAACTATTCGTATGAAACTAGCGACTAGGTACCTGCTCTCGGAGTATGGGGGCAGGGTTGTAACTAGAATTGAGCTCGTTGACCTGTGCGAGAGATTTAGGATAGACCTTGATTATTTCATAAACCATGCTATTAGGTATGGTTACGTGGTCAGGATACTCAGAGGCTTATATTACGTTAAGACTGTTGAGGAGTTCAAGCTTAGGAAGAGCCTAAACCCCTTAAGAGTACTGTCCCTTGGGATGAAGAGGCTGGGGATTAAGTGGTATTTCGGTCTTTACACTGCACTGAGGCTTAGTGGTGTAACGCATGAGTACTATGATGTAACTTTCGTGATAAGCCACTCTCTCTTTAGGCCTAGGCCTATTAAAATCGCAGGAGAGAATGTAAGGTTCGTAAAAATTAAGCCCAGTTTGGTAAACTTCGGCCTTGTCAAGAGAAAAGAGTTAGTATACTCAGACCTTGAGAAAACCCTGCTGGACTTCCTGTACCTGTCTAAGTATGGCAGGATAACGCGTAGAGAGGCTCTAGACGTACTTAGAGAGTATTCGGAGAGAGCTAGCAGGGAGAAGCTTGCCAAATATGTTATTCACTACCCCAAAACCATCAAGGAGGTTCTAGTTGATGAAGGGATTCTCTGAGTTCATTCAGTTCATAATAGAGAAAACAGGGCTTAACAAACCCTTGTTAGTGGAGAAAGATGTGTTACTACACTTACTGCTTTACAAGCTCTCCCAGGACGAGAAGTTCGGAAGCGAATACTTGTTTAAGGGAGGCTCGTGCCTTGTGAAGTGCTACTTCGGCTACTATAGGTTCAGCGTAGATCTAGACTTCACATACTCGCATCAAGAAAGGTGGGAAGGCCTCTCTAAGTCCGAGAGAAGGAGAGAGCTGGTCTCTGAGGCTGAGCAACTAGCTCGACTGTTAAAAGAAGCCTCCAGCGGCTTAGGTTTTGAATTTATTGCAGATATTAGGAATAGGAGGTTCGTGGAGTTCGGTAGTGGGTCTAGGCTTGTCACTTACAAGCTATATCATAGAGGAGAGTTATTGAAAATTCAGGTTAATCTGGCTGAAGAGTTGCTCTTCAAACCTCAGAAGCGTAAGGTTAGGAACCTTCTTGAGGGTATAAGCGTCACGGACGAGGAGAAAGCATACTTCAGAGAGCTTCTGGATGAGTATAAAGCGTTTGAGTTGCAGACCTACGACTTAAGGGAGATTCTCTGTGAGAAAGTTAGAGCTGTACTTACCAGGAGAGTACAGAAGCTAAGAGACTTCTACGACCTCTACATGCTTGAGAAAGCTAAGCTGAAGGTAGAAGATTATGTAGATAAAATAGTGCGTAAGCTGAAGCCCATTCTTAGATATAAGAGATACAGGGAGAATTTCGAGAGAAACAGAGGGAAGCTTAGCGTAACTCTAGAATCAATGATGAATAGTTATGAGCTGTCCCTGTTCATAAAGCAGCCAGATCGAGAAGAGTTCAGGCAATTCCTAGACGACCTAGGCGAAAAATTGAGAGAAGTCATGAAAAGCATTTAAGTTTAGGCAGATCATACAGGCAATTGCCTATTTACATTTAGATCCCCTACTCCTCTAAGTTCTGTAGTAGTTGAGAACTCTATATCTTTGCATAAGTGAAACTTAAATTCTACTTATTAGAATTCTTCGTATCCTTTTAGTGGCTCTACTTTGCAGTAGTGGGATAGTAGTTGTTTCATTATTGTTCTCATTTCTGTCATGATTAGTGCTGGTGGGAGGTCGAGTAGGTCGCATACGTCTTGCCAGCTTTTTGCCTGGAGTATTTTTGCTATTAGCATTAGTTTCTGATGTTTGGTTAGTTTGGGCCGCCTTTCTTCTATGTCGTAGAAGTAGCATTTGGCAAGCTCATGTGTTCCGTCTACTACTCCCTCTAGAGTCATGGGTCCCCATGCGTAGATTCTGAGCCTTTCGATTTGAACTTTGGTGAGGCGTGGGGTGATTTCTTCTTCGACTGGCATTCCCCATCCTTGGAGCAGTAGGTAGGCTATTTCGGTTTCTAGGTCTCTGTAGGTGTCGTGTAGTGAGTTTATTAGTCTTCGCCTGAACTCCTTGTTGGCTTCTAAGACGTATTTTGCGACTTCATCCTTTAGTGGCTTTATTACTATGACGGTGTACTCTCCGCTTATTGGGTTTCTGTCTGGGCTTATGTGGATTGGTATGAAGCCGTTTTTGATCCAGAAGCGTAGTAGGCTTTCTGATACTCCGAATCCAGCGCCTACCCAGTCGTATCCTTTCTCCTTGGCTTCCCTGCATACTTCTCTTAGCATCATCGATCCTATTCCTCTGCCCATGAGTTGGATGTGGGTGGCGATTCTAACTATTCTCCATCCGACGTATTTGCCGAATTCGGTTGTTCTGAAGTGCTTGATGAATCGGTCTGGAATTATGTTTCCTTGTATTTTTGCTCCTAGTAGGAGTTCTTTGCCCACTTCTTTGGGGATGGGCCCTTCCTCGGCTAGTTCAATGCTGCAGACTATTTTGCCTGTTGGTGTTTTTAGCGCTCTTATTTCGTGGTGTGGAGCATCTGCAATCATTGCTAGGTCTTTGGGCTGATTTCTGTAGTGGGCTAATACGTAAATGCCTATGAACTGCCTGAGCTCGTTGTCGTTTTTGAAGAATAGGTCTTCAAGGTTTAGCTTGACGTAGTTGAGCTTGAGTTCCTTAATGAACTTCAAGTCTTCTTCAGTTATGTCTGCAGGCTCAGCGTCGAGCATTAGCGTGTCGAAGAGCCACCTCTCAATTGGATCGTCCCTAGCATATCTGATGGGCTCAGTCATTTCGTACTCTACGACTTTGGTTTGCGGATCTTCCTTTAGGGCTTTGAGGAAGCGAACTGAGAATCCTCTTCCCGCACCTTCATATCCGTGAATTGTGGATGAGAATACTAGCCGCCTAAACGCCCTCCATATGGCGTATAGCATTGGAACTGGCAGGCCGGCCGCCTCATCAACAGCTACTACGTCTGCCCTCCTGGTAACCGCGTCGAGAGGCTCCCTATACTCGATTATTATCTGCCTAGTTTCAATTCTGACGATCATGCCTCCTCTTCGGAGAACTTTAACGTTCTTGTAGCCCAGCGCTTTGAATGCTTTGAGAGCTAACTCCATTAATGGCTGAATGTTTGTTGGGCTGGGAGCGGTGACCAGCACTTTTACTGGAATCTTCTTTAAGCTTATAGCTCTAGCTAAGGCGACAAGCCCTATGCCCACCGAGCAGGACTTGCCTCTACCCCTATCTGCAGTTATGACTACAGCGAGTCTTCCCTTGGGCCTGTCAATCAGCTTTTCGAAAAGCCTTAAAACTTCAACTTGATCTTGGGTTAAAGCTAATCTGAATATTTTAAGTGAAAATGGGCTTCTCTTGGGGAGCTTGATCTTCTTGCGCTTCAACTTAACTGAGCGCTTAACGCCTATGAGCTTGAAGGGCTTTATGAAGCAGCCTTCGTCCGAATCGTAAACTCCAATACCATCATATTCGAGGAGCTTCTTGATGAAGCGCCTAGTGAATATGTCTCTAACGGTCGAAACGGGGTATTGTATGGTTGCAAGCTCACGCCTAAATCTCGTCACCACCCTAGGCCAAGACTTGATGGATGGAGCCAGCAGAACTATTAATCCGCCTCCACGGACAATTCCAGTCAATCTGCCCACGTCATTTGGATTTAAGTCGTTGATCAAGTCGAGGACTGCAATATCGAAGGTCGCTCCCAGTACGGTTTCAGTCTCCTTGTAATTGATGACTTTAAGTTCAACCCTACCATCGAGCTCGTCGGCAAACTCCCCTACGAGTTGAAGCCTACTTGCAGCGTCATCGTAAAATGAGTGATAGGCATATAGCACTTCAACCCTATCTTTATGCCTTAAAATTGAATTGCAAGCTTCTACGAGCATCTCCCTCGCTGCCGTACAGAGCTTAACTTGATCATCGCCTGCGACAACTAGCATGCGCCTATGATTAATTGCTGCGGCTTCCTCCAAAACTTGGCTCAGCGTAACTCTAGTCTTCACTGAAGCACCTCCAAAAGCAGTGGATGTCGCTGCTAATTGCACGAAAAATTACGAAAACAATCTTAAATACTTGTGGCGATAACCGAGCCCAAGTAGGCATAGCCAATCAACTTAAAGTTCAAGAGGGCAGCAACAATCACCCTCATGAAGTAGCTTGCAGAGTTTGAATCGACAATGGAAATGCTGAGCGACCAGATTAAATTAGAATTTAAGAAGTAGTACTAGTAGCATTAGGTGGCATGCATTTGCCCATCATCAAAGTTACCAGCAAATACCAAGTGATAATGCCTGAAAGCATAAGGGGTTCGGGTTTGATGGTTTTGATGTATTTTATTGCCACCCTTCCCCATCATCGAGGCTTCCACCTCTAATAGGGCTTTCGTGGTAACCTCCAGAAGAGCCCCGCATCCGAAGGTTTAGGGTTGCAACCACATCGATAAAAAGTTCTACGTCTAATTTTGCGTAAGGGCTTAATGCATAATGAACCCTAGTTAAATTGATATGAGATGTCCGAGTTGATGTCGATTCTTCTTCTCGGAACTCTATCAACGTTTTTTGCGGAGGTGTTTTCAGGTGCATCTCACTTGTGGTTTATTGATCCGTGGGGGCTTCTAGTAACTTTGCCCCTATACTTATCCCACACGCTATTTCTATTGAATTTAGCTGTTAAAACTGGAAGGACATCGTTGAGGCAGTTATATTATTGGGGAATGCTTTTTGGGCTTTACGAGTCGTGGATTACGAAGGTTTTGTGGGCAGGGTACTTCGATGCGGAGGGCCCAATGTTTGGAACCTTCCTAGGAGTAGCTTGGGCCGAATTCCTAACTCTCGTCCTTTTCTGGCATCCAGTGATGTCCTTCATCATTCCAATTTTAACCTACGAAGTTTTAAGCGGCGATTTCCTCCCAAACCATAGGCGATACTTGAGGAAGAGCAGGAGAAAGACGCTGCTAATATTTTTAATTCTACTTATTGGCGCAAGCCTTCAAAGCACAAACTCCAAATATGATCTGGCAACTGCATTGGGATCAATGGCTGGCAGCATAGCGATAATATGTTTAATTAATAGAATAGCCAAGGAAAAGAAGTTGAAGTCCCTGGAGCTAAGCAATAAGGGGCTAATTCTCTTAGCAGCGTACTTAACCATGCTTTACGCATCAACATTCTTCCTATTGCTTCCGGAGAGAATACCTAGAGGCATTGTTCCATGGACGCCAATCCTATTCTGGTATGCGCTTACGCTGCTACTGCTTAAATACTCGAAGCCAAGCTTTGAGAAGGCTGATGCGGAAGGTGAAGTTTATGGTAAGGGAGACTTCTCTAAATATATGGTGACGCTGCTAATCCTCACAGCAGTGATGTGCATTTTCCCTCCAGTAAGTCAACTAATCGCAATAACCTTCGTACTTTCAATTATAGCTTTAAGCCCAATAATACTTATTGGAACCCTCCTTAAGTGAGTGGCAATCTTAGCTTACTAAGAGTAAGAGCTAAACCTAATATATGTTGAAGCTTATTTCCAGCAGCTTCTTACTCCTTCTAAATCTAATCTTCTCTATGCGTATTTCACCTATCTCTCCAGTTGTCTTCGTATGCATTTTGTTGCATGCATTTATGTTCCAATCCTCAATGATCACGATTGTAAGTCTTTTCACGTGGCTTGGTACGGGGAATAAATCGTACATTTCATCTCCAAAAATTCTTTCAGCCTCTGCCCTATCCATCTCCACGACTTTGATTGGCACGTTTTCCATCACCTTCATATTGGATAAGCGCTCAATCTCCTTTACCTCATCCATGGTGGGCTTCCTATCAAACTTCACCGTCAACCTTCCATGATTTCCCTTCACATAGGTTGAGGCCGTCCACTTTGCGCCTAGAACTTTTCTCACAGCTCCTTTAACCACATGGAGAGCCGTGTGAGTTCTAACCTCCACATCCAATTGGCTCTTCGACACGGCCATTCACCTAGGTTTAAGCTACTATTAAACTCATATGCGCTGCACTTTAAATTGGCTTTACTGCATTGAGCTATGATGAAAAGAGATGTTAAGGCTAGAATGTGAATCTTCCGCCATTAATTCCCAGCGTCTGTCCAGTTATGGATCGCGATCGCTCTATGGCTGGGAAGTAGACTGCTTCAGCTACATCTTCAGGTTTTGCAATATCCTTTAGTGGATGTAGATCTGCGACTCTTCTCCTCTTCTCAGGCGTGTCTATGAAAACTTTAACCATTTCAGTTTCAATAAAGCTTGGCGTCACGGCGTTAACGCGTATCTTAGGAGCCAACTCAACCGCTAACCTCCTGGTTAACCCGATGACTCCAGCTTTAGATGCGCAGTAAACTGCTGATGCAACTACATTCCCGTCTGACCAGCAATACTCGTCATGTTCACTATGCTGGCCCATGGAGCCCTCCTCAATAGGGGTAGGAAGTACTTTGTAGTTAGGAAGGCTCCAGTCAAATTAATCCTAATAACCCTCTCTCCCAATCCTCAAGCCTCGTCTCATCAATAGTTCCAAAGAATACTGCACCTGCATTATTGACAAGCACGTTCAGGTAGGGAATTCTCCTCGAAACTTCATCGAAGCCCCTCTTAACGCTACTCTCACTAGATACGTCCATTTGGATGTAGAAGCCATTTGCACCCATCTCCTCAATGAGCTTCAACGTCTCGTCAGATGCACTCCTATTCCTATGATATGAAAAGGCGACGGTGAAATTCGACCTGGCAAATCTAAGCACTATGGCGCGTCCAATTCCTCGATCGCCACCAGTAACAAAAACGTAATTCTAGTCAAAATCCTACTAAATAAAAAGTAGTACGTATGGAAGTTAAATGCTTGATGAAATGCTTACAGCGCGAAAACCCATAAACTTAACCCATCAACCTAATGGCATCAGCAGCTTGCCAGGAAATTGAGGTTCAAGATAGAAAAGTTTATGAAATTAATGAGGGGACTCTAACAATAGACCGAAACCGCAGGGGTTAGGAGTAACACCATTAACGTGATTAAGTAACGCATTTGCCGCGGTCGTCTAGCACGGCCAAGGATATGGGCCTCTCGAGCTCGTGTGAGCTGCGCGGGGAAAGCCCAAGACCCGGGTTCGAATCCCGGCCGCGGCACCACTAAATTTTGCTGGTTTATTGTCATGCGCTTAGGATTATTGGCCCCTTAATGTCGATTTTGGCAATTACTATCTTGTCTCTGCGGAAGTGCTTTGTGAATGCGTTGTATACGCTTTCCAGGTTTTCTTTGGGGGTTAGTGCGTGGATTGCTTCTCCAATCATGTTTTGGGTTGCTCCTACTGCTCCCGCTTTCTCGGCTTCCTGAATTGCTTTTTTGACTCTGCCTGTCATGAACCCGGATTTGATTGCGAACTTCTTGCATTGCTTCATGAAGTTTTCCGGCGTTGGTTCCTTCATGATGTGCCGGAGCGTTTCTTTACCCAGTTTTTTGATTTGTTGGAGTTTAGCTGGGTTGCTTAGTACTTTTTTGGTTGGTATTGGCCCGTAGGCTGCTGCTATGATGTAGTAGTCATCTGTGGATATTGGTATTCTGTCTACTATTCCTATTCCTGGCGCTCCTGGTTTTACTGCTATTCTGAAGCCTCCCCCTATTATTCCCGTCACTGTTCCTAGTCCTGTTTTGCACTGGAGGTCTGCTAGATGCGCTGCTCTTGCTATTTGTAGGTATGTCATGTTTAGTTTGAGGGCCTTTGCTAGGGCGAGCGCTATGGCTAGGGCGCTTGCTCCACTTGTGCCGAATCCGCATTCTATTGGGACTTGGATCTTCTGCTTAACGACGATCCTGCATGGCTCCAGGTTGGGTGGCAACATCAATTTTACCAGCTTGCCTAATATGCATGAGTCAACTTTGACGTTGTTGATGTAGTTTTCCAGGGTTGTTTTCTCGGCGTTGAAGCTTATTTCTAGGTTTACTTGGACTCCGCGACTTATCGTGAACCCGCCTCCCCACGCTCCGCACTTCAATGGGTCTTTAACGATGTGAGGGGCGAAGAAGCTTGAGATTGCCGCAGGAGAGAATGTTTCCACGTTCATTTCACATCTAGTTAATCTCGATTTTAATTATAACTTGATTGGTAACCTATGTTGAGATGTATGGTTATAGGATGAAGTTTTGTTATTATAGTTGGCGCTGAGGGTTACTGGTAATTAATTCGCTGAGTTTTGTAGTTTATAGGGTCTAGATCATTTGAATGCTCCTTTTCTCGGCAGTATTTTTGATGTTCTTGCAGTTGTTGGAGCTTGTCTTTTAATTGACCTATTTTTTCTTTGAGTTGCTTTGCCTTTTGGATTATTTGTTGTGTTGGTTCCTTTAGCCGTTCTATTTGGCTATCTAGTTGTTGGAGCTGCTTTTGCAGTTCTATTATTTCTGTTCCTGTCTCGTAGAAGTGCTTTTTGAAGTCTATGAGGAGTGCGTAGCTCACATTTCTCCTTAATATTTGGGTGAGATTCTCCCTTTGCTGGATTGTTTGCTGGATGTTTTGGAGCTTATCTTCAAGTTCCTCTAGGTTTTGAATTATTGTTGGCAGTAGATCTTTCTTTATCTTTTCTAGTAGCTGCCTCTCTCTTTTCTCTACTCTTTCTATTGATAGGTACATGTAGATGAGTATTATTAGTGCTGCTAATACTACTGCTATTGTTGATGGCTGCAAATCCACAATTAGTCTCCCACTAATTATTTTCTCTTTTTTCTCTTTACGTTATTGTTTCATCGTTGCGCTGATTTCGGAAGGTTTTATAGGAGCGCTTGTTTGATACTATTATGGTGATTCTGTGGATTTAAGTGAGATTTTGGGTGAGGCTTGGAATTTTACTGTTAAGCTTACTCACGATATTGGTAATTTAATCATATTATTTGTTTTGAATTTGATTCCCATAGTCAACTTGACGTTTGTTGGTTATTGCGCTAGGATTATCAGGTTGGGAGGCTCTGTTGATAGGCCTCCGAGGATTGATAGGTACCTTGAGGCTTTTATTGATGGGCTTAAGATATTCCTTGCCGTCATCCTCTATGCTCTTATACCTCTACTTATAGTGGTGGCTGCCGCAGCCCCAGTGATAATGCATTTAGGATTCCCCATGTGGCAGGCTTTTTGGTGGTATCATGCTCGCGTGTTCTTTATTGGAGCCATGCTTTTTGGCTCGATTTTAGCTAGTTTAATTGGACTTTTCCTCTTCATCTTCGGAGCCATGGGCATTGTCCACATGATTAAGACTGGCAAATTTTTGAAGGCATTCGCAGTAACTGAAATTTTGAGCTTGATCAGTGAAGTGGGCTGGGCCAGGTATTTGGGCTGGCTGATAATCATGTACATCCTCTCCCGCGTCGTCGTCAGCTTGAATAGCATCCACTGGATCGTCTTTTCGATAGTTAGCGTCTTCTACGCCGTTTTCGTTGCGAGAAGCGCCCACTACATTTATCCAAGCAAGCCTTAATTAGCTGGTGGCTTCAAGGGTTTATTGGAGACTAATTATGAGTTGTTTTGAGAAGGAAGCTGAGCTTATAGGTTATCGTGGCATTTACTGCCGCTTATGCGACTACTTTACTGGCAAGATTAGAAATGTGGCTAGGCGAGCTTTGGAAATGGTTGAAAAGCATGGTGAGCTGAAAATTTTCGCAGAGAAAACCGGCGCTTTCAATTATGAGGAGCTGGTTAGAGGATTAAAGTGGATGGCAACAACATTAACTCCATGCATTGGCGGCTGTAGGGTCGATGGCGGCTGGGAAGCTTGCCCAGTTCGTAAGTGCCGTATTGATAGGAAGGTTGACTTCTGCTTTGAATGCAGCGAATTTCCATGCAAAATATTGGAGGAATCCTCTCCCCGAGCCGTGGATAGGTTGATGGAGATTAAAGAGCTTGGAATAGAAAACTGGATTAAAAGGCAGTTGGCCTGAGTCATGGTGAAATTATGATTGAGTTGAGCGAAAAATTGGTTGGAGCTTGTGGAATTTACTGTGGTTGGTGCCCATACTACGTAGTTGGAACTGAAGAGTTTAAGTGTGGAGGATGCTGGTCGAGGGAGAAGTGCGAAATTAGGGATTGCGCGGCTAGCAGGGGTATTAAGATATGCACCTTCTGCTCCGAATTTCCATGCCAGAAGCTTTACGACATGTACGGCAAGATGGCCGAGTTCTTCAATCAAATTAAGAGGGACTTTGCAGGCGGAGTTAAGAGGAAATAACGTCGGTAGTCCTTTAACCTAGCTTAACTTATTTTCCTGCCAAATCCAGTTTGCGAGGCGCTGTTATCGTAGACTTCATCGACGTGAAATAGGTATACTGGGCGATCCAGCCTCCTTTCAGGAGGCGTGTAGTGATAGGTGTCGTGAACTAGATTTACGAATTTATGGTAGATGTCTCCAACGTGAATTGTTATGTGGCCTTTCAATTCATAGCTAATGCTTGGAGGCTGAAAGAATACTAGACATGCCCTCCTGCTCCTTTGAAGTATGCTCCAAGTGTGTTTTGAAGAGCTGGAAGCCTCTTGGCAAGCTCTATTGTTGCCAGCTTCTCGAAGTCTAAGCGCTTCATAGCCTCCTTCTCTTCAAGGTAGATGTGCTTTAGCAGCAGCTTCAATCCCCTCCTGGAGTGATTCTCCCTGAAAGCTCTAACTTCAGATGGACTTTCAACTGCTTTCCTGTAAATTTCATCTGAGGCTTTGAGGTGCTCTTCGAAGTCTCTCAACGCATTCTCCATGTATTCTCTCTTCAGCACGTAGCCTATTCCAACGACCTTCCCATTAACTTCAACTTCACCTTGATCATTCACTGCCGCAGTGCATAGAATTGGATTGTGCTTAGTGAATTCTATGAAGAATCTTGGGCCTGCCTGAATTTTTCCTTCAAGAATTTCTTCGAGCAATTTTCGCCTTGAAAAGTAATTCCACTTAAGGAACTCTTCAGGTAGCTTAACCATCCGCAAGTTTACCTCCACTAGGATGCGGACATGTGGATGCGGCTCAGACGGTTGATCCTTCTTCACCATTCAGTGGGACTAGGCTCTTCATCGCCAGTAGAAATATGGAGGCAGTGGCTTAAATTGTTAGCCGAGCTGAGCGTTAAGCTTCCTTCACTCGCTTAATTTCAGGCACGTACCTCTTCATTAACAGCGACCATGAAGTCACTGAAACCGAGCTGAGCGCCATGGCTAGCCCTGCAAGTGCAGGGTACAGCATCCCAGCCGCGGCGAGGGGTATGAGAATCACGTTGTACGCAAATGCCCTTCCTAATTCCAACCATCACTGCAGTTGGAGTAGCTAATCCTAAGGCGCATGGGCATGCAACCACTAGAACCGCGACCGAAGAGAGAATTGCCTTCGCGAATTCTGTACCCATCAAGCTCTAACCTGCAAATGTCGCTATTGAAATTGCTATGACTATGAAGGTGAAGTAGCCAGCCACCTTATCCACCAACTTCTGTATTGGAGGCTTGCTCGCCAAAGCCTCCTCCACTAGGCTTACTACCTGCGCTAGAAATGCGTCGCTTCCAACTCTCGTAGCTCTAATTTTCAGCACGCCCTCCCTATTGACAGCCCCTCCAACAACTTCGTCGCCAGGCTGCTTCTCAACTGGAATTGATTCTCCAGTAACCATCGACTCGTCAACCGCTGAATGCCCCTCAATAACTAATCCATCAACTGGAATCTTCTCTCCAGGCCTAACTATGACTATGCCGCCTACCTGAATCATCTCGGTTGGAAGCTCAACTCCAACACCCAATCACTACATTAACATCGTTATGTTAAAAATTGAAAGTCAGTAAGATTAAGTTTTCACCAAATAGGCCAGTTAACTTAAGAGTAGAATTCAGGGCTAATCTTCCCAACCAACGCGTACGTTAAAGCAGCCTCCCAAGCCATTTGCCTAGTCAAAAGGCTCTTGGTTAAGATTCCAATTGCTCCAATCGTCTTCTTCGTATCCCGCATTCCAGTTATGTCGTCGATCACTGGGCCCAATTCCTCCCCCCTTAAAACCCTCTCCACAACGATGCTGGGAAGCTGCATGTACACGCTCGACCCCAAGTAGAAATAGCCATCCCTATCGACGGCAGCGCACCAGCCCGTCAGAAACCACCTGCCGAACTTCCGCGCAATTCCCCCCTCCATTCCAATTCCAAGGTCAGCCTCAACAGCCTCTAAAGCTCGAACAGCCCTATTCTTGGCTCCCCTCACAATTTCCTCCTCACCTATGGGGGTGTGAGAAACACCCGACTCAACTTTGACCGGAATGACCTCGAAGCCATTTCCATAAATTCTCTTCACGACATTTCTGGCAGCTGCAATTTTAACTGGATTTGTGGAGCCAACTGCAATCCTCACTTCAGTCACCAAACTAAGTATCAAAGAAGTGGTCAAAACAATTACTGTCGCCCCTGCTGGCTTCAACTAAAGCTGAAATCTAACGCGGCTAATCTTCCAGCTTTACATCGCATTCATGCTCAAGAGATTTTAGGAGATTAATGGCTTCTTGCAATCCGCATTTCAATTCCCTTATTTCAAGTTAACCGCTCAACTCTACTTAATTGCAGTTATTCCCAAACTGCAAAAGCTAAGGAAATGAGCGACGGAAAACTTATTGAGCTAAATACATTTAGAAGAATGAGGAGCGGGGGTGGCCGAGTCAGGTCAAAGGCGCAGGGCTTAGGACCCTGTGGCGTAGGCCTGCGTGGGTTCGAATCCCACCCCCCGCACCAAGAAGCAGCCTATCATCCACTTATATGGAAAAATACCACTGGTATACGGGGAGGCCTTTTAATGACTTCAAGTTCAAATGAATTGGCTAAAGCCTTAAAGGAACTAACTTATGAGCAGGAGTTTTTGCTGAAAGAGTTGACGAGTTAATTAAATTAATGAGGAATAAGCCACTGAAGGGAATCGAAGAATTTGTAAGCTTCTTCATGAAGGCATTTATACCGCACATGGATAATGAGGAAAATACGTTTTTCCCATCGTTTCAGGTTCGCACCCTGACAAGGAAAGCCTAGTGAAAGAATTGGCGGATGAGCATGAACTCCTCTTAGAGCAGTATAAGCGAGTAAGGAAAATCTAGCGGCTGGAAAAATCGTGGAAAGTGCAAAGACAGTGGAGGACATGCTTTACGTCCTCAAAGAACATGTAGATAAGGGGAAGCCGCTATACCAGTTGATTCTGAAGAGAATTCTAAGGTAGAGGAGCGAATGAGCTTAACTCCCCAAAAGAAGAGGTAGTGCTGAGGCCTGCAAACAGCTAGCTTCCACTCTACGTGCAAGTCAAGTACATAATGGAGAGCTCTGCCGACCTATCAGAGCATTCGCAGCGAATTCCATGCATCTTCCTCACATGAACATTAGGGAAAATGGCTTCAGCCCGCTTCTTAATAAGCAGGGGGTTGAAGGCAATTGATATGGGATGCGGAGAGGGAAGGGACTCAATTTTCTTGGCGAAAATGGGATTTACGTGACGGGCATTGATTTATCCTCCTTCCGCAGTGAAGCGTGCAAAAATGAGGGCTAATAGGGAAGAGGCTCCCACTAGATTTCTTGGTGGCGGATGTTGCAGAGATTCCAGTGAGAGGTAAGGTTTACGACTTAGCGATCAACATTGCATGCCTACAAATCATAATAGATCAAAACGTTAGAGATCAGCATTTACGTGAAGCCTATATTGTGCTGAAGAGTGGAGGCATATACTTCTCATGCAACATTGGAGTTGATAGGTCAGTGACAATTGGAGAGCTTTACGAAAGGCTTGGGGACCTTGGTCCTAGGAAGGTGAGAGTTCGAGGGGAGGAAAGAAATTTTACTGCCTATAATAGCTGCATGGCCAAAGACTAGGGAGGAGTACTTGGAGGAAGTTGGAAGGGCAGGCTTCAACGTGCTCAAATCTTATAGGGAGAAAACCGAGCCTGTTGGCAATTGCTGGATTCTTATTGCCATGAAAAAGCGGTATTCAAACTGAGAAAATTAGTTTTGCTTATGCTGAAGCCCTGGCAATTAGCTATTTAGCCTCCCTTTAGAAGTTGCTTGCGAAGACTTCCCCTATGTATTAGGATGTAATCTTTAGCGGTTTCCCCCAATTTAGCAGCCTCATCAACGCTCAAGTGTATTCCAGGAATGCCCTTGCCCTCAGTCCATGTTGCCTCCAAAATCGCCAAGTCTGCACCGCGAACTTCCTCCATGAGGTTGTTGCAGATCCCAGTATCACCGCTGTAGACTACCCTCAACCCCTTGTAATTTATCGTGTAGCCCATAGCCGGTATGGGCGGGCCAATAGGCTCGGTTTTCGTGCTTCCCCTGTGAAGGACTTTGAAAGCCTTAACTCTTAGTGGGCCAAGTTGAAGCTCCTCTTGATCCTCAACTTCTACCAGCTTTATGCTATAGGCAAGCTTTCCCCCTCTAAACTCCATTAATGTCTCAATAAAATGTCTGGCAACCAGTGACGGCTTGGGAGTTAAAATGGTTAAAGGCTCCACTCTACCGTAAACGTGCATGTAATCCATGAGGGAGTAGAGGCCTCCGACGTGATCGAAGTGCTCATGGGATATCAGTATTGCCTTCAACCTATCAAATTCCTTGGAATCGCGATAGTAATCCAATAGTAGGTCCCTTAAAGCACTGCAGCCGCAGTCGAGCAGCAAGTCAAAGCCCACGCTCTCCGCAGAAATAACAACTTGAGTTGCAATAGCTGGAATTGAGAAGAGAACCTTAACAGTTAAATCGCCTTTACGCCAGGAGGGAAACATCGAAAGCCCCAGAAGAGTAGTGCTTTGAAATATAAAAGCATTTTACCATGATGCTGAACCCATGCTTCAGGGAAGTTGAAGCACTAGTGAAAGCGAGGAAACCTTACGCCTAGAATTTATAATGCTTCAGCTAGATTTAATATTGAGCTTATTTAATTACAGAAAATACTTTAGGATGAAAGTTGAGTTGTGTATTGAGCAAGGTGTTACTTCATGAGCGAGAAGTATAAGCGGAAGTACACGTTCGGAGAAGACTATGGAACCAGCTTCTATAAGTTCGGCCCAATAACTTTAGGCGAAAAGCCTGAAGTTGTGGAGAATAGGGGGTACTTCCCGGATAAGTCTTCGATGATGTATAGGATCATGGGGGTTCCAAGGGAAGTCATTGTCGGAAAGAAGCTGCCCCTCTACTTGGAGACTAGGGAAGACTTGTCCTCAAGATTAATCTACCCCATGAGGAATGGCGTGATAGGAAAGGGCGATGAAAAGGCTTGGAGAGTCATATATGAAATAACTAGGTATGGCTTGGAGATGTTTAGGCCCATCAGCCCCGACTTTAAGGGCTTCTACGTCTGCGCATCCCTCTCATCCGTTGCGCCTAGATACATGTATGAAAAGCTATTTGACATCCACAGGAGAATCGACGAGGAGACGCGATTAGTTAAAGCTGTCACGATAATCCCTCAACCATTAGCGGTGGCCATAGCTCATAAGGCTCCCACATGCGTAGTCATTGAAAGCGGACATGGAAACACCCAGATTTGCCCCATATCAAGATATCCAGTAAGAGGAGCGATCGTCGCATTGAATAGGGGCGGAGGCGACGCCGACGCCATAACAAGCCAAATACTATACGACGCTGGCTACGGAGACATCGCCAAGGAAGAGGCAATAGTGAGGAGAGTCAAGGAGGCCATTGGAGCCATCCCCAGAAATTTGGATGAAGCCATAAGAGAGGCAAAGAGAAAACCAGAGAAGTTCAGAGTTAAGTACAAGATCCCGGGGACGCGAATAGAAATAGACTTAGAAAAAGACTCGTGGACTAGATTCCTAATTGGAGAGTACATATTCAACCCCAATAATGAAATTTTCGAAAGCTACTTCAAGAGGGGGCTACCCAAGCCCAAAGATGTCAAGATAGGCGAAGTACTATTTAAGGGAATGATAGACTTCGGAGAGGCAGTCATAGAGGCAGTGGAAAAATGCCCAATAGAGCTTCAGCCATACCTATACGAGAGGATACTGCTATCCGGAGGAAACTTCCAGTGGAAAGTGCCGCCGAAATTCGAGGATGTAGCTGTGGATGCCCCCACCAAGATAAAGCTCCTCCTCAAGGAGAAGGGCGTCGAGGAAGTAGTTGTGGAAATGGCGCCCGACCCAAAATTCAGCGTTTGGAAGGGATGCATAGTTTACGGCTACGCCGTCCCAGAAGATTACGCCTGGTCTTGGGATAAAATGGAGGGTTGGATAAAGCTCCATGATTGAAGATATCCAAGATAAATTGAGAACCTACTTCGCATCGGAGGGATATATAGAGAACCCCATCGAAGAATTTTCTGAGCAATATAAGCCGGACATGGCGTTTAGGAGGAGCCGCGAAACCCTATTTGTGTACATCATGGACCTGAGCTCGCTAAGCAGCAAAAGCGCTCTCCTCAAGAAAATCATGAGAATGGTCGCCGCAAAAAAGCACTGCAACCTAATCTACGCTGCAGTTCCAAAGATCATAGCAACCACTCTCGACAGCGCAGCGCTGGAGGAGCATGGAATAGGAATGCTAATCGTCGATGACGATGTCCGCGAAGTGCTGCCTGCAAAATACAATGAGATGGAGGAGAGATCAGCTGAAGTTGAGGAAGTTGCAAGGAAAATAAGCGAGCTTGAAGCAAAAATTTCACGCCTAGAGAGAGCCATTGCAAACATGGAAGTAGCAATCTCCAGAATAGAATTTAGCCAGCCGCAGCAGAACATCATAGGCGTAATCGACAGGATAAGCGATCTTGAAAGGGAGCTGAGCAAAGTTAGGGATGAAATTCTGCTGATAAATCGAAGGCTAAACAAACTTGAAGAAAAGGTGCTTAAAGCTCCGAAAGCCAAGAAGCCTCCTCCCCCCATAAAAGCGCCTCAAGCGAGCTTTGAAATTAAAAAGGTCGCTGAAGAACTACCTTCATTCTTCAAGGATAATCCTTGGGTGAGCATCCTCTCCTCGAGAGGTAAAAGCGTTGAAGAAGGCTGAGCCACTTAGAGCCACTCCAATTAGGAGAATAAGCGTTGTAGTTGATCTTGAGGACCCCTTAGCGCCAGCCCTCACAATAGATGAATTTGAGAAGCTGTTTAATAGGGAGCCGGAGCCTCCAAGATATAGAATTGCCAGCATAGAAGTGCTAACCTGCCCAGAAGATAACCACGTAGTTCTAGTCACCGAATGCGCCAAGTGCCCTAGATTCATTAAGAGAGTTGAAGATGTGATTTACTGCGCAGCAAAGCGAGTTAGGTGACTTCAACTACTCATTGAAGTGAATTTGTAGGCTAGTAGAGCGTAAATTTTGGTGAAGATCTTAAGCACTTCTATCTCAACGTTTTCATTTGGGCCATGAGCATTTCCAGTCTCATGATCTCCAGGTCCAAAACCGCAAATAGTCGGTATTCCAGCCCTAATTATCAAGTAGTGGGAGTCATTTGTTCCATATGCGCCCCTAAACTGCAGGTCTTCTCCAGTAACACACCTAGTTGCCCACTTAGCGCATTCAACTATTTCATCATCTTCAGCCACTTCAGCAGGCGGACAACTAGTAATTATTTTAGCCGAAGCCGAAAACTCCGGCTCTCCACTCTTAAGCTCTTCAAAAAGCTCATTCAACTGCTTCAGCACGCCTTCACAGCTTAATCCAGGATTAATTCTAACGTCTAAGTGCGCAGTGCACTTATCCGGTATGACGTTCGTCTTAACGCCTCCCCGAATTATAGTTCCCGGCGATATCGTGGGCGGAGGCAAGTACTTGTGCGGAGGGCACTTAAGCTTGAAATCCTTCAAAGCTAAAAGCAGCATCGCCATGTGAAGGACAGCATTAACTCCAGCCCAAGGCTTACTTGCGTGTGCAGCTCTACCTCTAGTTTCAACTTCAACCCAACACATCCCTCTAACCGCAGGCCTCAAGCATATCACTTTATTGAAGACCGAAGCCTCAGCTACAACTGCGCCATCAGCTCTAGCATATCCCTTCTCAACCAAATACCCAGTTCCAAGGCGGCCGCCAGCCTCCTCATCTGCAACTGCGTGAATAATTATATCACCTTTAAGTTGAACTCCAGAATCCACTATAGACTTAGCTGCACCGACAATAGCTGCAATAGCCCCCTTCATGTCAGCAGCGCCGCGACCATAAATCTTACCGCCCTCAACTACGCCTTCAAACGGGTCAAAACGCCAATTCTCCAAATCTCCGGGAGGAACAACATCTAAATGCCCATTAAATAGCACGTTTTTCCCATCGCCCTCGCCCTTCAGCACTGCAACAACATTAACCCTCCGCTCCTCCGGAACTACGTACTCAACCTTAAAGCCAAGAGCTTCAAGCTCACTGCCAAGCAAGTACGCCACATCAGACTCATTGCCAGGCGGATTAACGCTGGGAACCCTAATCAACCTTCTAGTCAAATCAACAACGTAACCTCCATTCAACTCAGCACTCTTAAGAAGAGCACCCACAATCATACTCCCAACCAAAAACAATTACATTGCCAAACATATTTATCAATGACTATAACGTCCTAACATATTGTCAATTTGAGGCAACCCACCACAACTTCACAAATAGTAAAATTTATGAAAGAACGCAGCCACTCTAAGAATAGCCTAGAGAGGCAGCCCCCGTCGTCTAGTCCGGCCAAGGATATGGGCCTTTCGAGCTCTATCCGCGAAGAAAGCCCAAGACCCGGGTTCGAATCCCGGCGGGGGCACCACTCCTTTCCATATGTTTGCTGGAGCTGGAATAGTTGCTGTAAGTGTGTTTATTTGGTTCATGGTGTACGGTAGTTTTAATGAAGAGTGATGAGTTATGATTGTTTGCTGAGAAATTTATTTTGAGGTGAGCGGGTGAGAAATTTATTTGTTAATTAAGTTAAGGTTTTGGTGGTTTAGATTTTAATTGGAGGTAGTGGTGTGGATAACTTTGCTTTGTTTTTGGAGTGCTGTAAGTGCGGAAGAGAGTTCTCCGTAGATAGTTTTGCTTTCAGGTGTTTGGATTGTAATGAGCCGTTGGAAGTGGTTTACGATTATGATTTTTTGAAGTCAGCTATTTCCAAGGAGGTTCTGGCGAAAAGGCAGTGGAGTTTGTGGAGGTATTGGGAGCTTTTGCCAGCGAAAGCTCAAAGGAATATCGTCACGCTTGGTGAGGGAGGTACGCCGCTTATAAGGAGCACGAGGTTATCGCGTGCTCTTAGCGTTGAGGAGCTTTATTTTAAGGATGAGGGTAGGAATCCGACTGGCTCGTTTAAGGATAGGGGTTCAAGTGTTGGTGTGAGTAAGGCGTTGGAGGTTGGCGCGGGAATTGTGGGCTGCGCATCTACTGGCAACATGGCGGCTTCATTGTCGGCCTATGCAGCTAAAGCGGGATTGAAGTGCGTGATCTTAATTCCCCATGGAACTCCTGTGGAGAAGGTTCTTCAAACACTGTATTATGAGCCGATAACTTTGGCCGTCGATCTTCCATACCCCGAGTTATATAGGATGTCCTTTGAAATGGCTAAGGAATTCAACGTCTACTTAGTGCACTCCGACAGCCCGATGAGAGTTGAGGGGCAGAAGACAGTTGCATTTGAAATTTGCGAGCAACTGGATTGGAGGGCGCCTGACATTGTTGTCGTGCCGACAAGTAGTGGAGGCAACTTCAGCGCAATTTGGAAGGGGTTCAAGGAGTTTTACGAGCTGGACTTAATTGATAAGCTTCCAAGAATGGTCTGCGTTCAGAGCGAGGGTTGCGCGCCGATTGTAGAGGCGTTCAAGAACAGGAGCGAGCTCAAGCCCTGGCCGAAGCCGCAGACCATTGCACATTCAATATCGAATCCAAATCCGATCTTGGCAAGTGGGAGAAGAGTTTTGAAAATTTTGGATGAGTGCGAGGGGTTGGCAATTGCAGTGTCTGATGAGGAAATACTTGAGGCTCAGAAGCAGTTGGCAGTTATGGAGGGATTGTTTGTTGAGCCTGCATCTGCAGCTACAGTGGCAGGCTTGAAGAAGTTGGTGGAGAAGGGTGTAATTGATGGGGATGAGAAAGTTGTATGTGTTTTAACTGGATTTGGCTTGAAGGACACTAAAGTGATTAAGAGGCATGTTAAGGAGCCAATCAGTGTGAAATCTTGGAGTCAATTTAGAGAAATTTTGAATGCCTTGATGAAAGGTGTGAAAGCTGCACCATCAACCCGCTGAATCACCTATCCTCAACTAGTTAAGCTCATGAGTTTATGGTTTGAGCTCGCTTAGAGTTAAATTGCAACAATTAATGGTGGTTGAAGCTCTGTTGCAGGGATTCATAACTTCGCTTTGCCTTCACTTCCATAAGCATGAACCACTTCTGCTTCAAATCAGGTAGATTAGCGATAAATATTCAGGGTTCCGTCAACAACTCCAACCTAATAGGCTGATTTAATTTCGATCGGCATTGCTGCTAATCGAGTTTACTATGATGTTATTGGTTTGGATATTTTGGTGATGGCTATCAGCATTATGCCTGTGACTAGAGTTAAAATTGGAGCTATGTCTGGCATTATGGGCAGGTATTGGATTAAGTGTGGTCCATGTTCTTGTCCTGGAACATAGTCTATAAGAACTGCGACGGCGTAGGGTGATGTGCTTCTGCACCATAGGTATTGACGATGTGATTGCAAGGATGCCTGAGATGTAGCCTGTTTTTCGCTTTTTGGGCTTGATTGAATATAGCGTTGTAGTTACTATTGAAATTGTGTAGAGCATGATTGAGGTTAACGCAATGGGGTAGTTTGTTGGGGCTTCGTTTTGGATGAGCTCTAATGCTTCTATTATTCCTAGACTGTTAGTTTTAATGACCATTATTGGCTTGGGGTTTAGATCGTAGATTCCAGTCCAGGGTAGGAGTGAAGATAGTATTAGTGAGAGGAGCAAGGTGTACTGAATGAGCTTAACTTTATGTTTTGCTAATAATTTAAAGACGTACCGGACTTTCACAATTAATGATTTTCTTGCTTTAATTTTAATTTTTTGAAGCTAATCACTTATTTGTTAATTGCTTGACCTCTTAATGTGAAAAGTGCGATCTAAGTTTCATAATAATGTAGTATATTGTTGCCATGTACGTGATTGCGGTTATTAGGATTAATGCTTGGCTTTTTACTAGGTATTTGTATGCCAGTGTATCTATGTAGCTCATGTTGGATAGTGCTTCTAGTGGGCCGGGCTCAGTTGGCCAGGGGAAAATTGTTCCCGGCGGGCTAGTTCTCCAGTATACTTGGGATTCTTTAGTGTCTTCATAGATGTGGTGAATTATGCTGTACAATTTAATGGTGAAGGCTGTAGTGTAGATCACGCATATTAAAAGTGCAGTTAAAGTGGTTAAAGTAATTATTGACTTTGAGAATTTCATGAGCTACTTCTCCTATGGTATTTGTATTGAGTTCCTATTATATTATTGTTTGTGTATTTTGTATTTGGTTGGTGGTTTTATGGTTGTTTCTTTTGTTTTGAGGAGGTTGGGGTGGAGGGAGGAGGTTGTTCATTCGCCTAGGGGTTTGGTTAAGGATGAGTGTTATTTGGGGAGGGGTGTTGATGTATTAAATGTGTATGAGCGTTGTGGGCATGCGTGTTGTTATTGTTATGCTGAGTGGCCTTGGAGTCCTGGTAGCGTGGTTGTTAGGGTTAATGTTGTTGAGAGGGCTAGGCGGGATTTGGTTAAGCGGTATTTGGGGAGGAGAGTTGTTATTAATTTGGGCTCTGCAGTTGATCCGTATCAGCCTATTGAGAGCAAGTTTAAGTTGACTCGTAGAGTTATTGGGCTTCTCATGAGGTTTAATGCTTCCTTCTACATTTGTACTAAGTCGAGCCTTGTTTGTAGGGATTTGGATCTGCTGAGTGGGTATGAGAATTGTTGGGTTGGCGTTACGGTTACTAGTTTGAATCCGGACTTTCAGAGGGTTTTTGAGCCTTATGCTGCTAGTCCTGAGGAGAGGCTGCGCGTTATTGAGAGGCTTGTTGAAGCTGGCGTGATGGTTATCGCCCGCATATCGCCAATTATTCCTGGAGTTAATGATTCTGCAGAGGAGTTGAGGAGGCTTGTCAGCGAGCTGAGGAGTGTGGGTGTGCAGTATTTTACTGCTGATGTTTTGAAGTTGGATAGGAGAGGCTACGTGCTTTATGGCTGGAGTGGAATGCCTAATTGGAAGAGGCCATTGATTATGGCTTTGGAGGAGTGGGGTGGAAAGAATCTTGTTGAAAAAATTGCTAACATGTACTATAGGGATGGCGAAGTTCTCTATGGATATGTCGTTCCAAGAGAAGCTGAAAGGCTGAGAATTTTAAGTAGTGTTAAGGCTTTCTGTGGAGAAGCAAAGTTTACGACTTGTAATATGGGGATTGAAATTAAGAGGAGGCTGACCAACTGGATTGGAAGTGAAGGAGAGTTCATGTGTGCATGCTACGCCAGGAAGCCAACTGAAATACGTTTGAGTAAGTAAGCATAAATTAGGTCATGACTAAGATTAGAATCGGAGGATGCAGGTGGCCGACATGGAGAAGCTATTCGGAACAAATGGCATAAGAGGCCGCTTTGGATTCGAGCTTACAGTAGATTTTGCAGTTAAGGTTGCACTTGCAATTGGAACCTACTTCAATCAGGGAGATGTACTTGTTGGATGCGATGGGAGAGTGAGCGGCCCAGCTCTCAAGGGGGCAGTTATCAGTGGACTTCTCGCATCTGGATGCAATGTTGTAGATGCTGGAATGCTGCCTACCCCCGCCCTTCAATTTGGAGTTAAGAAATTCAAGTATGATGGAGGAGTCATGATAACTGCAAGCCATAATCCTCCGGAATTCAATGGAATAAAGGTCGTGGGTCCTGATGGAATTGAAGTTCCCAGAAGCGAGGAAGTGAAGATTGAAAGCATATTTTTTGAGGAGAAGTTTAGGAGAGCAGCGTGGAATGAAGTTGGGAGAATTAAAGAGGCGCCAAACATAATTTCAGAGTACATTGATGCGGTAGTTAGCCACGTCAATGCTAGGCGAATAGCTGCCCAAAACTTCAAGGTGATCGTGGACCCAGGAAATGGAGTGTCAACCTTAACTGTACCGGAAGTTTTGAGCAGGCTTGGATGCCGAATACTTCCAGTAAATGACGCTATAGATGGGCGCTTTCCTGGCCGTGGAGCCGAGCCCACGCCAGCCGCCCTAACTGGCATTGCAAAAGTAGTTAAGATGTCAGGAGCAGACTTGGGAGCATCATATGATGGAGATGGAGATAGAGCAATATTCACAGATGAACTTGGAGTAGTGCATTGGGGAGATAAGAGCGGCGCCATAATTGAAAAGCACTTGCTCAAGAGGGCTGGCGGAGGAATTATCGTGACGCCGGTGAGCTCATCGAAGTTGATTGAGGAGGTGGCAATAGCTCACGGAGGAAAGGTTGTCTGGACCAAGGTTGGAAGCGTAACTGTATCCCACGTCCTGAAGAAAGTCAATGGCCTTCTTGGAATCGAGGAAAACGGCGGCGTTTTCTACCCACCGCACCAGCCAGTTAGAGATGGAGCCATGACAACAGCGCTAATCCTCGAAATAATGGCTGAGAGAAGCGAAAAGCTGTCGAAGCTAGTTGATGAACTCCCGAAGTACTATAATGTGAAGGAGAAAATTTCATGTCCAAACAACTTGAAGAGAAGCGTCATCGAAAAAGTAGCGGCAATTGTAAGGGAGGAGGGAGAGGCCGTGAAAATCGAAACCATCGACGGAGTTAAGGTGTGGATTGACAATAACACTTGGGTTTTAATTAGAGCATCAGGCACGGAGCCCATAATAAGAGTATACGCTGAAGCTAAGAAGAGGAAAAGGGCGGAGGAAATCGCGGAGGCCTATAAGAGCAAGGTAGCGCATATTGTAAAATCGATTGGAGGATAATTATTGGCTGAAAAGCTTCTTAAAGCTGTAAAGTTCGACTGGTTCGACCAACTGGACAATCTAGCTGAAATAGCGTTAGGCTCACTTAACCGCATAAGCATAGTAGCAGAAGGTGGAGGATATGCATCTGCCATATCGGCAGTTGCATCATTCAAATCCCTATTAGGAGTAAATGTTGGGTGCTTCCACCCACGCGAATACTCTACCTACGCTGCGCCCTACGTGAATGAAGATGAGCTAGTAATATTTCTAACGAGGGGAAGCCCCTTACCCCCGCGAATTCTGCATTCCATCAGAACATGCAGCATAATGAACTTGAAAACAGCACTAGTAGTTGCTGGAGAGCTGCTTGAGGAAGATGAGGATGTTCTCGGCTACATAGAAGCGCTAGTAGAGCTAAACGCCCCCCGAGATAATTTAGCGGCGGTTCATTTCATTGCATCCACGTCGGTTCTAATAAGCCTCGCAGCTGAAATTGCTATGCGAACAATGCAGAATCCAAGGGCGCAGGAAATACTTAATGAATTGGAAAGGCTGAGTAGGGAAGTTGAAGTTGATGAAGATATGGAAAGCGCTGCCGCCAAAATCATCAGTGAAGCAGCGAGTAGAAGTAGAGTGTACGTCTACGCAGGACCGACGCTTTACGGACTGGCATTAAAGATCTGCAGAGACATGAACTTGAATTCGGAGAGAACATTCATTCCATGCAGAATTGAAGAGCACCCCTACATAACTAGAGGATTAAGGAAGGGAGATTACGCCTTAATACTTAAAACCGAACTTGAGGAAAAATCCGCTAGGGAGCTATTGAACTTCCTGAAGATAAGGGGAATCGACAACTCAGCGCTGGAATTTAAGGGGGAGCCGCTCCTAGCCCCCATAGGCCTTGGAGCAGTAATTCTCCAAAAACTAACGCACCTAATCCAACCTGCAAGCGCGGAGGATGTATGGTAGGTGTAAGAGTTGCTGCGCAAAATACTCGAAGTCCTAGGCATCTACAAGATCTACGAGAAGTGGCTTTGGCGGCAGATTAAGCGCGGAGAGAAGCCAGAGCACGTAGCCATAATTTTGGATGGAAATAGAAGGTGGGCGAAGATTAGGGGGCTGCCCCCCTGGGCCGGCCATGAAGAGGGAGCCAAGAAAGTTGAAAACCTACTTAGATGGTGCTTCGACTCGGGAATAAGAACCCTAACAATCTACGTATTCTCAACCGAAAACTTCCAGAGGCCAAGGGAGGAAGTAGAGGCGATCATGAACCTAGCCAAGAAGTACATTCAAAGAGCCATGGCGAGCAAGGAGATCCACGACTACCAAGTCAGAGTAAAGGCTATTGGAAAGCTAGAACTACTTCCAGAGGACTTGAGAGAGGAAATTAGGAAGCTGGAAGAGGCAACCAAGAACTACAGCAAGCACTACCTAAACATTGCAATTGCATATGGCGGTAGAAGCGAAATCATCGACGCAGTAAAGCGAATAGCAGAAAAAATCAAGTCAGGCGAACTGGACACCCAAGATATTACGGAGGAAGTGTTCGAGAAGCACCTCTACACAGCCCACCTGCCGAACCCCAATCCAGACCTCATAATTAGAACCAGCGGAGAAGAGCGGCTGAGCGGATTCCTCCTATGGCAATCAGCATACAGTGAACTCATATTCTTAGACGTTTACTGGCCGGACTTCAGGAAAATAGACCTTTGGAGGGCAATAAGGACATACCAGAAGCGCGAAAGAAGATTTGGAAGGTGACCGCGTATTGGAAAGCCTCCCAAAGGTCTCAGTGATAATTCCAGTTAGAAACTGCGAAGAAACCATAGAAGACCTCCTCATATCTCTGATGAACGTAGATTACCCCAAGGACAGAGTGGAAGTGATACTGGTCGACGGGCAATCCACCGACAACACCGTCAGCATAGCATCCAAATATCCAATAAAGATACTGCAAGAGCCAGGGCTCGGACCAAACTACGCTAGGAAAATTGGAGTTGAAGCATCAACTGGAGAGATACTTGCCTTCACCGATGGAGACTGCATAGTGCCTAAGCACTGGATCAAAATCATCGTTGAAAACCTTTCAAGCCCGGAGGTGGGCTGTGTAGGAGGAAGCGTATATGCAGACAAGTCAATCAGAAACAACATCTTCGCAAGCTACGCTGACAAGTCAGTGATGCGCGTAATGCCGCTCGCAAAGAAAAGGGAAGTGCTAAGCGAGCCGGAAGTTTTCAAGCACCTGGCATTCTGCAACATGGCGATAAAGAGAGAAGCTCTAACTAAGATTGGGGGGCTGGACACCTCGCTGAAGACGTTCGAAGACGTTGACACGGTGCAGAGCATATGCGAAGTAGGGTACAAAATGATATTGGACCCCAAAATGTACGTTTGGCATAAGCACAGGCAAACGCTAAGAGGTATTTTAAAGCAAACGCACGCCTACGGAATGGGCGGCCCCAAATTCAGGAAAAAGCACCCTAAAAGCAAGATAGCTAAGTTCTATAGAGTGGGTTTAACTGCATTTTACATCTTCATGCTAATTCTAGCCTTAGGGCTCGCCGCCTCACTAACTACTGGAAACCTAACCCCCCTACTGGCAGCCTTCTCCCCATTCATAATCGGGTATTTAGCTGGATTCGCCTACTACGCGTGGAAGGGAAATGGGTTGAAGGCCTCGCTGCTATATCCAATGATCGACGCTCTAAGGATATTCGCATTTTGCATTGGCGACTTAAAAGCATCCCTAATGGAAGCTAAAAAAGAAAATACGTTGAGTTCTAGGTTTCCGACAAATTCCAAGGCTTACCGCTAACTAGCACTTCCTCCGGTATCTTCTCCCTATAGCGTTTCAGGAAGGCGAGATCCTCATTCTTGTTTCTCAACTCGTCGGGAAGCATGTGAGGTATCTCCTCAATTATGGGGTACCACCTATTGCAATTACCGCATATTAAAAGTCCTTCAGCAACTTCTCGCTGAAGGCAGGACGAGCAATCCAAAGCAGCCTCCTTCAGCTCTGAAATAAACTTGCCTAAAAGGCCGCAGTACTCCTCACATACAATCTTCTTCTCCAACTCTACATTGTAGGAATACTGATTCTCGCTGAAAACTATTAGTTTGAGAGGAAAGCTCTTGCAGATTGGGCAAGCTAATATGTCTAGAAGCCTATACTTCATTTAGCACCCCACAACAGATTCTAGTTAGGGCAATTTAAGCTATTCGATGCAATTAAAGGACAACGTGTATTTGCCTAACCTCATTTGGATCTAAACTCAACCTCACAACGATCACGTAGTTGCTTTTAACTTCATATTCAAGCCTACTGCCAGTTTTACCGTCTATCACCTGAGTTATACGTGAAACAGGCACACCTTGACCGCTCAAATCTATTTCAACATTAGCTACAACTGCCGCCGACCGATCATTTTTAACTTCAAATATCAAGCATATGCGGTAAGCGCCCGAAAACGCGTGAACGTGTGCCCCCTTATACTTAGCTTTCAAGTTAACTACGTTCAGTGGCTGAAGGAAGTAGATCGATAAGCCGATAATCGCCATGGAAATTATAGCCGCAGCAAATAGCTTGAGAATTAATCCACGCTTCCTCTTCACTTTAGGCATTGCAACCACCACCTAGGAGTTTAGCGCACTTGGATAAGTGGCGAGCCAGCCTAATAACTTCAGTTGATATCTCGAATACCTTACCTTTCTCAATTACATAGTGCATTATCGGCGTCCGCTCATCCAATACTCGCTTAATGTGCTCCCCAATGAAGTGTAGCTGAATGCAGTGCGGAGAGCCGTCCACCGTCAAGATAACTAGTTCCCTTATCCCTGAAAGCTTAACTATACTCAGAATTTTGAATCCAACCTTGTTCATGTGAATTAATTCCATGCAGACGCCAAGCGGCACTCGCCCATTTGAGAACTCTCTCAGGATTTCCGGGCACTCCTGCTCTATGCACTTACTGTAAACTAGGAGGCTTGCGCCGCTAAGCATTTTACTTTTAACGCTTGTCGAGAGAAGCTCAGACATGATTAATCCCGCAAAGCATTATGCCGTAAAGCGCAATAACATTTACTGTGGTGGAGTCATTGAACCTCAACATAGTACTGGCTTCGGCATCGCCGCGTAGAAGAGAAATTTTAGAGAGAGTATTGGGCAGGAGAGTTCAAGTCGTAGTTCCAAAGGTTGTTGAAGAAGTAAATGAGAAGTTGAGTCCAATTGAGAAAGCTAAGAAACTAGCTCTAAAAAAGGCGGAGTATGTTGCCAATAAAGTTAAAAGCGGAGTTATAGTTGCGGGAGACACCATAGTTGTCGTCGAAGGCGAAGTTCTTGGTAAGCCCAAGGATGAAATTGAAGCCATCAAAATGCTTACGAAGCTGAGCGGCAAGGAGCACACCGTGATCACTGGCATTGCAGTTATAAATGCAGACACAGGCGAAAAGTTGGTGGATGCAGTTGAAACGAGAGTTTACATGAGAAAAATGACAAGAAAAGAAATAGAGATGTACGTGAAAAGCCGCGAGCCCTTCGGGAAGGCTGGGGGATATGCTATTCAAGGGCTAGGTGCTCTATTAATAGATAAAATTGATGGATGCTTCTTTAACGTCGTAGGCCTACCAATATCAAAGCTCTATGAAATGCTGAAGCAAGTAGGAGTAAACTTGCTTGAAGCAGCCCTTAGAGGGAGGAGAGGTGAATAAGCTTCGCAGCTTCAAAATTCATGAAATCTACTCAACCATGAGGCTGCCTCCAACCACTCCATTCATAGTTAGGTGCGACGGGCGGAACTTCAGAAGCCTCTGTAGCAGGCTGGGTTTCAAGAAGCCATTTGACGAAGACTTTGCTAAAATCATGGTGGCTGCTGCAAAGGCAGTCTTCAACTCAGGCTTTAACCCCACCCTAGCGTACATTCAATCAGATGAAATCAGCTATCTATTCACCAAAGAGCAAATATTTAACAGAAGACTTGAAAAAATTCTGTCCATAATTCCAAGCTTAATTAGCAGTAGATTTACTCTTGAACTATCGAAGATTAAGGGGGTAGAGGAAGTAGCTGCATTTGATGCTAGAATAGTTGCTTTAGCGGAAAGCGACATCGTTGACTACTTTGCTTGGAGGCAGATGGAGGCCTGGAGAAATCACATAAACGCGTATGCCCTCCACGCTCTAATCAAGAGGGGGATGACGACAAGTCAAGCAGCAAAAAAGCTGTATAAAATGAAGTCTCCGGAGCTTCACGACTTAGTCATGAAGGAGCTTAACGTAAACTTGGCGAAGACACCTGCATGGCAGAGAAGAGGCATAGTGTTGAGGTGGCGCGTCGTAGAGAAGCAGGGAATAAATCCAGTTACTGGTGAAGCCTCACTCACTATTAGGAGGTGCTTAACTGAAGATTGGGATCCGCCGCTCTTCACCTCACCCGAGGGAAGGAAGTACCTTGAAGAGGCGATTTTAGCAGCCGAAAAAGAAATCAGCAATACAAGGGATTAGATTCATGAGTTGGGAATTATGTACTATGCTTTACGTCCAGATTCATTATTAGTTTGGAGGAATGAGGAAGTTAGAGATAGGCTTTCATGGTACTATGAAGTTATGAGAGATAGGAAGCCTGCGAAGTACTTAATTTGCAAGAGAATACCAGTGGAAGTCAACTTAATTGAGGCTAGCGAGAAGGAATTGTGGAGCGAGCATGCGCGAGCAGCCGAGAACTTCAGGAAAGTTTTCGACGATATAGTTGAGGGAAAGAAGGAGCTTAACAGCTTACCTAAGCCCAAAGTGAGCTTTCTGGAATTAAAAATTGAGCTGGTTAAGAGGATGCTAACCCACTGCAACTTCTGCGAGAGGAGATGTGGAGTTAATAGGGCTAAGGGGGAGAAGGGCTTCTGCAGATTAAACTCCAAATCCTACGTGACATCATGGTTCCACCACTGGGGAGAAGAGGCGCCCCTAGTACCTAGCGGCACCATATTCTTCGGCTCATGCAACTTCAGATGTGCCTTCTGCCAAAACTACGACATAAGCCAGCTAAATCCATATGGAGGAATACAGGTTAATCCGGAGGAGCTTGCGAAAATCCAAGCAACATTGCGAAGGGAGGGCGTGAGGAACATCAATTACGTAGGGGGAGAGCCAACGCCAAATCTCCATACCATAATTGAGTCCCTGCGCTATCTCGACGTAAATGTCCCCCTACTCTGGAACAGCAACATGTACTGCAGCGTGGAAACGGTAACCATACTTTTAGAGGTAATAGACATTGCTCTTCCAGACTTCAAGTACGGCGATAACTCCTGTGCCAAGCGCCTATCAGCCGTAGACAACTACTTCGAAGTTGTTTCTAGAAATCACAAGATGATGCACGACTACGGAATAGACATGATAATCAGGCACCTAGTAATGCCAAATCACGTAGAGTGCTGCACCAAACCGATTTTGAAGTGGATAGCTGAAAACCTTCCAAGAGCGCTGGTCAACATCATGGGGCAGTATAGGCCTGAATACCTAGTTGCATGGGAGCCGGAAAGATATCCAGACATAGCGAGAAGGCCAACGCGCGAGGAAATGGAGCTTTCCTTTAAATACGCTGACGAGCTTGGAATATGCTATAAGCCAGTTTCTTAAATTCTTAGAATTTCAAATGCCAATTTCTCGCTTGAATCCGGAAGGCATGTCCCCTCACATGAGAAAGCTAGCAATTTCGGCTTTAACTGGCAGAGCCTATTCTCTCTAACCCAGAAAATTGCGTTGGACAACTTTGCAACTACATGATGAAAGTATGGTAGGGGGCGCCAGCGCCCTCTAATGTAAGTGCATTTAATTGGGGCGACTAAAATCAACCTGTCAACGCCGCAGGAAAATGCGATTGTTGTAAGAACCTTAAGCTCTCTAAAAACTAGTCTAGACATTGCAGCCCACCTAGCTTTAACCGCATACCCCCTAGCGATTGGAGGAAAGCGCCTTGACATTGAAAGGTATCGGCGGAAGGCATTATAAAAAATGCATTTAACCTTTGAGAAAACGCTTGATAAACTGTACAAGTAGCTTATTGAGGGCTCGACAACTTCCAGGATGAAGGCATCCTCCCCAGCCATGGCGAATGGAGGGCTGTCAACTATTAGTAAGCTGGGCTTCCATTTGCAGGCCAATGCTCCAACTACCCTCTCGAGCTTTGAGCCATACATCGTCACAACTTTCCAGCTGTTCAACTCAATTTGACACTTGAGCGCGTCAGAGATCCAGGAAGTCGTAAATGCTCCTCTCCTTAATCATCCTCCAGAGAATTACGCTTCCAACATGCGTGCATGTCTGCTTCATCCTACTTGAGGCAAACAGCTTCTTAGGGTCATAGCAGGTGCAGTTATACAGCCTTCCTCTCGGGTGGAAGGTAACTATGTAGAATGCCTCCCGATCCCCTAAGCTCGCTCTACCTCGCACTATCCACATATTTGGTTTGGGCGCTGGAGATACATCGATCAATCTGAGCTTGCAGCGGTAAAACCAGGACTTGGGCTTGCCGCTAAACCTCATTTTAAACCTCTTAAGCGCAGCTCTAAGCTGGCCGGCTGAAATGCCTAGCTTAACCAGCAATGCGATGTTCTTCAAATCTCTATTTTTATAGCACATCGACAAGCCCCTTATCTGAAATCCCAAATATCGCGAATGATCCCCTTTCAAGGTAGGGGCTATCCTCCACCACTACTTTTCTAACTAGGATGCGCTCACGCTTCGAATGGTGAGGAGCCATGAATAGCCTATGGGTTGTGCCGTGAGCCACCACATGGCCTCCTGCAGCAGTAACTCCGCCTCCAGCCACCGGCCTAGCCACTACATGATTTGTCGCGATGACATAGACATTATACATCATCGCCACCCTAAGTAGGAAGTTAAGCATGTAGTTGAGAGTTTGCTGCCTAGCTACCAGCATCTCCCTACCCCTATACTCTGCTCTAACGTGGGAGATTAAGCTGTCAACAATCACCAGCTTAACTCCCTCCTCCTCAATGCACTTTGGAAGCATCGTTCTTATGCAGTCTATCTGCTCATCAACGTTCATTGGCTGAAATAGCAGGACTCCAGATAGTGGATCTTCAATGCCGAATTGCTCTCCAATCTTCGCAATTCTACCTTCAGAAAAGGTGCCTTCAGTATCTATGTAGAAAGCCTTTCCGTCGGCGCCGCCCCTATTCAATGTCAACTGAACAGTAGTTGAAAGCTGAAAGCACAATTGAGACTTCCCAGTTCCATACTCCCCCACAACCTCATAGATGCATCGGGGCTCCAAGCCTCCTCCCAAAAGCTGATCTATTGACTTGACGCCAGTGGTTAATCTTGGAAGCTCGCTGCGCATGGAAGCATATTCTGAAGCTCTAATAACCTTCTGCGGCCTAAATGCCTGTCTCACTCTCACTAGAGCCCTATTTATCCTCAAATAATCATCCGCGTCAATGTACATCAGTAGCTCGTCAAGCCCATATAACGCCAACTGCCTTGGAGTTAAAATTCCAGCCTTCCGCAACTTCTCCGCAGTTGCAGGCCCCACCCCAGGAATGTCTTCAAGCTCCTTAAAAACCCCGTCATCAAAATCCACCACCTTCAATCACCCCCAAAACCAGCTTTTTCAAAAAATTAAGGTGAAGGATGACCTTGTCAAGCTCAGAAACTAAATCCTCAAGGGAGCTGCGGGAAGAGATGGAAGACAGGTCTTTAAGGGCTTGAATCAAGGAACTCACTTTAAATTTATCATAATGCTCCTCGAAGAGAAGCTTACCTCCACCCCTACCTACTTCAGATCGCTTATGCACAAGAATTAGCTCGCGCCTGACACCCCCACTTCTCATCAACCTGTAGTTAGCTATTATGAGCCCCTTTGGGGAAGCCATAACCACGTGGCTAAAGCCCCTTCCATCCCTATGCCATCTAATCCAACTACTCAAAAACGCCACCTCTAAAGCTCGAATACTCATTTAATGCTGCTATGCCAGACGGCGTAATTCTAAAGTAGTATTTTCCATCCCTCCCAACGACGTCTGTAATAAAGCCGTAGGCAGAGAGCACTCCAATCATGCGTTGCGCTTCCTCGCTGCTTAAACCTAAAACGCCTACAGCGTATCCCATGATCGTATCTCGGTCGGCGGCTCCCTGAAGTAAGAATGAAAGTATTTGCGAAGCGAAGTCCGCCGCTCCCCTAAATATTTTCTGAAGAACAGCTCCTACCTTCGGCTTAGCAGGCTTGATCTTTTCTTCAATTGAAACTTGAACCTCTGGAAGCTCCTTAAACCTGAGTTCAGCGATCTTAACTTTACCATCGTGGAAAACGAGGAAGGAATCCCTTGAAATGCAAGTTACATGCTCCCATCGGAAGGTAGTTGTGGGAAAGACTGCTGATAGAGCTTCAAACTCCTCCCTTGAGCGTGGAAGGCTGGAGAAGGCACATTGAAGATCTAGTCTAGCTCTAACTGCAAGTAGTAGTGGGCTCCTACATGATAGAACTGCCAATCCACTCCTCGACCGCCTTAAAGTGTTCAGGGTGAACAGCGTTCGCTCAAAAGCTAAAGCATACTCCTCCCGCAAAGCCCTCATGAGGCCCGGCATCAGCAGATCTGACTCCTCAACCACCATTACCATGTCGCTCTCATCGGAGAATTTCAAGAGAAGTAATGTTGAAGCTAAAACCCTAAATTCCCTAGGCAAGTGATGGACATCAATTACGAGTAGAGGCGCATCCGCGGAGCTTAACTCCATGGAGCCGCTAAACGATGATCCAATTCGCCCATACGTCAAGTTGTCGAGAAGTCTTAGAAGCCTATAGCTAAATGGCCTGCTCGACGCAATTTGAGATTGCGACTCTACTTCTAGAATTACATCCTCCACGCTTGGCTCATAAACTCCTCTAGCTATAAGGCGAGCTAGGGCTTGCTGCAAAAGTCTAGCCGAGGACTCGCTTATGTGAAAGCTCAACTTGAAAGCTTCAGCAATTTCGAAAGCTCTAATGTATGGGTCGGAGAGGGACAAGTCGAAGGGAGCGATGGAAGCATTAAATCCAAGGCGAAGCACTTTGCAATTATTGAAGAAGAAGCTTAAAGCTGAATACGCTCCATAAGCGTCAATCACCATGACGCGGCTCCAATCAAGCACACCCAGCACTGAGGCATTAATTTTAACTCTATCACCAATGGGGCCAAAAGTGCCTATAATGCACTTGCCAACATGAAAACCTGAGAGAATTGACCTCAAATCAACTCTTTCAAGAAACCTAGGAATAACCACCAAGGCCAACCAACCTCCAAATGCAAGTGATTTTCATCAAAATCGAAATTGCTATCAAAGGCGCGGCGGAAGCATAAGCCCCACTAAGTAGGAACCCGCATGTAACCGCATCAATTAAGAAGGAGCAGAGTAGAAGCCTTTTCACTTGCCTTACAGCTCGTGGAGGAAAAGGCAAGGAAAGCTTCCTAATATCGAATAGAGCTTTCAACTCAGGAGATGGAAATACCACTCCATCCCGCTTCTGAGCATAATTACTTTGTAAAAGCACATTCAACGCATCATCCAACCCCTCACTTGAAATTATAAATGATGGGAGCATCCCCCTAACAAGTAAAGCTATGGAAAGAGACTCTACATCCTCTCTTTGACAAATATCACCAGCTTTACCCCTGAAAATCAAAGCTCAACACCTCGAAAACTAGCCGTTAGTAGAGCGTTCACAAGCTCTTTACCTTCCAAAATCCTAACCTCATTGGCAGGTATGGCCGTGGCCAGCGAGTTTAGAATGCCAGTTATTATCGATACTGCTTCATCTTTACCTTTAATAGACGATGATGTGCGTGGGCAAAGGAGGTATAGATCTCCATGCGCCTTACTCTTTACATAGATGAGCGAGTAATCAACTGGAATGCTCTGTAAAAGCCTTTTTAATAATTCTTCATCTTGAACCTCGCGAAAAGCTACAGCTCCGGAAACTGAAAATCCCCCTAAACCTACTGAGGAAAGAGCAACATAGCCGAGCACGGCCAACCTCATACTGATGTCAAAAATTGCTTTTTGGAGGTCTCTCACCTTTATTTTCTTGAAAATTATAGTTTTATGGATGTTATACTTCTTAACTTTATGCTTTTTACTTCTATTTTTAAATTTTTTAATTAAATAATAAGCAAGGATAAATAGTAGCAGTGTGAAGGCGATGAGGGGCAAGTTTGCTACAAGCAAGATTATTGAAAGCAGCACAGCCACGCTGCCAAGCACGCCTAGACCCCAGCCTAAAGGGGGGCGATGTAGAAGTTAAGCATGCTTCAGCTGTTCGCCGAATAGCTAACGTTCGATGAGAAGCGAACAGTTAATTGCCAGTGAAATTAGTTATTTGATTGAAAAGGAAGCTGGTGGAAAGTTGAATAGTAGCATAGAGTTGAAAGCCGAGGAACTAAGGGTATTAGCGGATAAGACAAGGCTGAAAATACTTGCATTGCTTAAGGAGCGGAGAGAACTCAGTTTAAATGAAATTTCAAATTTAACTGGAAAAACTAAGTCTACTATTTCAGATCACTTGAAGCTTCTGATGAAAGCAGGATTTATAGATAGAAGAGGAGTTGATAGAGGCTACTTATACTTCTTGACTGAGAAGGGGGAGGGAGTTCTTCCACTAATAGAAGATAAGCCGTACAAGATTGAGGCTGTGGAGGAAGGCATGGGGAAATCTGAAGCTTATGGTTTTTTGGCTGATGCCGAGGAATGGCTGGAGAAGGTTAGCGGCGGCAGGAGACATGTGATACCCTCAATCATTCTTGGGCTTTCAATGATCGCATTTGGGTACATGCCGTTATCCGCAGTGGCAACGTCATTGGCTTTAGGGCTGATCTTAGGGTTATTAAACGTTGGCGGTCACGAATTCATCGAAAGCTCGCTTTTATACGCGATCTTCGCTACCCTATCAGCCATTTTAAGGGAGGGAAATCTCGGCATGATACTCACGATTCTACCCTCCCTCGCAATATTCATTTTAGTCGGTGGAATTGCGTGGATGGGGGTTAAACTCATAATTCAGAAGTAAGTACTGTAGTGTGGGGTAGAAAGTGGTTAGAATATGTCCGGAATGCGGCGGAGAAATGATCTTTGACAGGAGCAGGTATGCTTATGTCTGTAGAACTTGCGGCTTAACCCTAACTAGATTTGAGCTGGACAAGTACAGGGATAGGAAGGGCTCTAGGAAGGAAGATGAAGATTCTTGGAAGAAGGAATACCTGAAGTGGTGGTTAAGCTCTAAAAAGTAAGGCGATGAGCATTGCTGCCGCGTCTAAAGCTAGTTGAGATTATAAACATAGGTGAAGAGCTGTTAATAGGTAGGGTGGTTAATACAAATGCGGCTTGGCTAGCTAAGAGAATAACTGAGCTTGGCGGCAGAGTTAGGCGAATAACGGTTGTGGGCGACGATATAAATGAAATATCTTCAGCAATTATTGATGCGGTGAGGAGGAAGCCTGACCTCATAATAACCACTGGCGGGCTTGGGCCGACATTTGATGACAAAACCATGGAGGCGCTTGCAAGGGCTATTGGAAAAACCCTCAAATTAGACCCAAAGGCATTAGCAGCTCTAGAGGAGGCATGTAATAGGAGAGGAGTGCCGCTGGATGAGAATCGAAGGAAAATGGCTTTGATGCCTGAAGGAGGAGAAGTCCTGCCAAACTCGGTTGGATTAGCTCCTGGCGTAATAATTAGGTATGAGGGCGTGACTATAGCCGCTCTCCCCGGAGTTCCTTCTGAAATGAAAAGCATGTTCGATGAAAATTTGGCAGACATGATTTCAGGAGGAAAATTTGTTGAGGCTGAACTGCGAGTAGAGGGGGTTTATGAGGCTGATCTATCCCCAATTCTAAGTAGGGTAACCGAGCTATTTCCCGAGATATATGTGAAATCGCACCCCCAAATTAGGGGAGGCAAGCCGCTTATAATTCTGCATTTATATGGTAGGGGAATAACACTTCAAGAATTGAATAGGACATGTGAAAGCATCACTGAGATGATTTCAACATTGGGTGGAAGAGTAAGTCGAGTGAAGTAGAGGTGATTTCATGCTTTCAATAATGGTTATTGGAACAGCAGGATCTGGAAAAAGCGCCCTTACAGCAGCTTTCTCGGAGTGGCTGAGCAACTTGGAGAAGAAGGTGGGAACGATAAATCTTGATCCAGGTGTTAAGTGGTTGCCCTACTCCCCAGATGTGGATATCAGGGAGTACATAAGCATCGATGAAGTAATGGAGAAGTATGGGCTGGGCCCTAATGGAGCGCTCATTGCATGCGTAGACATGATGTCAAATTACATCCAGGAAGTTAGAGAGGAAGTCCGCGACTTAGGAGTTGATTACCTCATCATAGATACGCCGGGACAAATGGAGCTCTTCGCATTTAGAAGTACGGGTCCATATATAACTGCTAAAATCGGCGGCGAAAAGCTAATCGTACTATGCCTCCTAGATTCAATGTTTACAAAATACCCGAGCGATTTCATATCAATTCTTCTGCTAGCAACTTCAGTGCAATACAGATTCCTAAAGCCGCAGATAAATGTGATTTCAAAGTCAGACATGCTATCCACTGAAGAGAAGATGCGAATAGATAGCTGGATTGAAAATCCAGATGAACTTAGAGCTGCAGTAATGGATGAAAGGCAAGTAATGCGGAGAGAGCTTAGCAAAAGAATAAGCGAAATAATAAGTTTAGAGCTGCTGGCAGACCTGGTTTTCACGTCCGCAGCAACATGGGAAGGATTCGACAACCTATATGCACTAATACAGAGAATAGCGGGAGAAGTCTAGCGCGAAATGGAAGAGTATTTTAATTAGACTTAGGTAAAAGCTGATTGCACAAGAGGAGGTAGACTATGGAGGAGGTCAAGATTATAATTGAGAAGGCTCTAGCTGAAAACAGGAAGTACTTGTTAGAGAGTGAAGCTAAGAAAATTTGCGCAGCATATGGTATACCGGTAACGCGATTTAAAGTTGCAACCAGCGAGGAGGAAGCCGTTAAATTTGCCAGGGAATTAGGGTACCCAGTAGTTTTCAAGATAGTTTCGCCTGACGTAATTCACAAATCAGATGTGGGAGGCGTAATACTTAACATTAAAGATGATGACGATGCGAAGAAAGCCTATAAGCAAATCCTAGAAAACGTCAAGAAGCACGTGCCGGATGCAAGGATAGTTGGAGTTTTCGTTCAGGAAATGGCACCGCAAGGATTGGAAGTAATAGTTGGAGCAATAAAGGATCCACAGTTCGGTCCAACAATAATGTTCGGGCTTGGAGGGATTTTCGTGGAAATATTGAAAGACGTTACCTTCAGAATAGCGCCAGTAACCAGGGAAGACGCTGAAGAAATGATCAAGGAGATAAAAGGCTACCCACTGCTCAAAGGCTACAGGGGAAAGCCGCCTGCAGATGAGAAGGCAATAATTGACATTATACTTAAAGTGTCGAAGCTTATAGTAGACTATCCGCAAATAAGCCAGCTGGACTTAAACCCCATATTCGTCTATGAGAAGGGAGCAAAAGTCATCGACGCGAGGATAATACTAGAATGAAAGAAGCGTACGAACAAGCGCTGAAGGAGATAGAAGCCAAAATTAGCGAAGTTGAGAAGCTCATAAAAGATTTGAGAGTAAAGCAAAAGGAACTTAAAACTCATCTGAGGAGCATAGTAGAGCACATAAGGAGAGAGAAGCAATCACTGGACGGCATTATTGATGGTGAAAAGAAAATAAAATTAAAGTTAAATGAAATAAGAAACAAAATAAGAGAAGTTAAAAATGAAATAAGAAGCATAAAGGAAAGCATCAGGGGGAAAGCGGAGAAAGCGAGAAAAATCAGGCTTCAAGCTATAAAGATAAGAAGAGACGTTAGGAGCAGCCTAAAGCAAATCAAAGATAAAATTGAGAAGCTAGAATGGTACTATCAAACGCATCCACTAAGCAAAGAGGAAGAGAAAAGAATAGTTAGCCAAATAGATGAGCTGCTTAGAAAGGAGAAGAGGCTTGAAAAGGCAAAGTTACTTGAGGAGAAAGCCATTGAACTTCAAGCTGAAGTCCAAGCTTCCAAAAGCAAAATAAATAAGTTAAAGGAGCAGCTGGAGGAGCTTCTAGGTAAATTAGACGAGTTGAAGGAAGAAAGAGACAAAGTGCAGCTAGCGAAAAGGGATAAGCTGCAGAAAATATGCAAAATGAAAGATGATGCCAATAGATTTAGAAGCGATCTAAAGATGATCAGTGAAAAACTCAAAGAACTTCAAAACCAAATTCTTGAACTCAAGGCTAAGCGTAATGCAATTCTTCTTACAATTGAGAAGGAAAGGGAAAGGGAAGTGATGGTGAGGCTGGCTGAAGTGGCGAGGGAAAAATTAAGGCGTGGAGAGAAGCTGAGCTTCGAAGAATTTAAAGCACTGATGGAAGTAGATAAAAATGTGATTACAACTTTATAGTTAGTTTGGATTTAAGTGAGGCGTAATGAGCGAAGGCGAAGCACAGAAGATGAATAAAGTGTTAATTTTATGTGTTGATAGAGATAATGACGTTGGCATGGTTACAGGCGCGAAAAGCCCGATTCTCGGCCGCAATGAAAACTTGAGGGCAGCCACCGAATTCGCGCTAAAAGCCCCCGAAGACTCGGATGTAAATGCTATTTTTGCTGCAATTGGCCTTTATGATGAGTTGAAGAAAGAGGGAATTGAATGTGAAATAGCAACAATAACTGGGCTAGCTGAGGGCGGCTTAAAGGCGGATATGAAGATTATTGGAGAGTTAAATCAGGTTTTAGAGAAGTTCCCTGCAGATGGCGTTATACTTGTGACCGATGGAGCAGCAGATGAAGTAGTTATTCCAGTTATACAGTCAAGAATACCCATACTATCAGTTAAGAGAGTGCTTGTGCAGCAGCAGAGAGGTGTTGAGGAAACCTATATCCTAATAGCCCGATATTTAAGGAGAATACTGGAGGAGCCGCAGTATGCTAAGATGTTCTTGGGAGTCCCGGGAGTGATATTCCTACTCCTTGCAGCACTAACTATCGCTGGTTATGGACAATACACAACGCTGGGAGCTTTAATAGTCATAGGAGCTGCCTTCGTCATTAGGGGGTTTTCAATGGATAAGATTATAATGAGGTGGTGGGCTTCATCCCCAATAATTTTCTTCACGGGATTCATAACCCTCATAGCATGTAGCGTAGCAGTTTATGAGGGAGTGAATAGAGTTGTCTCGGAGATGCAGGCGAACCCCGCCTTAATTTCAAGCATCCCGAAGATGGCTGGCTTCTTCCTCGGCCAAGCTACCGACATATTTCTTGTCGGCATTGGAATTCTCTTAACTGGAAGAATGATAGACAAGTACTTGAGGGAAAAGCCGAAGTTATGGCATGACTTTGTTGGATTAATGTTCCTCGGCACCATTCGCCCGGTACTTCAAAATGTATCCTACATATTAACTACTCCTGGAAGCAGTCATGAAGCGCTAATTTACTCGCTTATAATTACGGCGGGAATATGCTCCAGCCTCATAGTTACGTTCACTTTGATCGATAAAATCAAGGAGAGGCGAGGTAGGGGAGGCTCCACGCAAAATGAGCAACAAGGTTAGATTGGCAATTATTGGGGGTTCAGGCCTAGAAAAGGCATTTGAAGATGGAGTTGAAAAACGCATTCAAACACCTTATGGAGCGGTTAGCGTTACAATTGGCACTTTAAGCGGCAAAACAGTGGCCTTCATACCTAGGCATGGAAGGCGCCACGAAAAACCGCCGCACAAAGTAAACTATAGGGGAAATATTTGGGCTTTAAGTCATCTTGGAGTCGAGAGAATACTAGCTTCAAATGCAGTTGGAGGAATACGTGATGGACTTAAGCCTGGAGACTTCGTTATCGTGCATGACTTCATAGACTTAACTAAGAGCAGGCCGCTAACATTTTATGAAGGGCCAAAGGTCGTTCACGTAGATATGACTGAGCCCTACTGCCCGGAGTTAAGGGGAGTTCTAATTAAAGTTGCCAGAGGCCTTCCAGTAAGAGTTTGGGATGACGGGGTTTACGCTTGCACTGAAGGACCGAGATTTGAAACACCAGCAGAAATAAAAATGCTAAGGCTGCTGGGAGCTGACGTCGTTGGAATGACGAGCGTCCCCGAAGTTGTTTTATCTAGAGAGCTAGGCATATGCTATGCAACTGTATGCGTAGTTACAAATTATGCAGCAGGCATTCAGGAGAGAGTTAGCGCTAAGGAAGTGGAGGAAATTATGGGCAATGCAGTACCACTGCTAATAAAGCTATTTGAAAGAGCCATAATGGAAATTCCCGAAAAAAGAAGTTGTAAGTGCAGTGCCTCCTTAATGGAAGCATGAGCGCTCAAATTATTCGGCTCAACTCGTTTAGAAGCTCATAACCATCCTCTTTTACTAAAACCATTTCCTCAATCCTAACTCCACCGAAGCCCGGCACATATATCCCTGGCTCAACTGTAACTACATTGCCAGCTTGAAGTACATCTTCACTTTGAGGACTTAATCTAGGGTCTTCATGAACACTCAAGCCAACGCCATGACCTAGGCTATGAACGAAATATTTTCCATAACCCCTCTGAACAATAATTTGCCTCGCAGCCAAATCAACATCTGAAGCCTTAATGCCAGCGGAAATCCTGCTTAGTGCAGCTTCAATGGCATCATTGACGCATTCAAACAACTTCATGGCATCCCCACTAACTTTACCCCCAACAACACAGGTTCTCGTGATGTCGGAGCAGTATCCTCCAAACTTCGCTCCTAAATCGATGACTACAAGCTCGCCGCTTTTTAAAGGCTTATGGGAGGAAAAGCCGTGTGGATAGGCTGACCTCTCGCCTGAAGCAATAATTGTTTCGAAGGAAAACCACTCAGCGCCAGCTTTTCTCATGGCATGCTCAGCTTCACCAGCGACCTCAACCTCACTAACCCCCTCTCTCAATGCATTAACCGCAGCTAAAACGCCCCTCTCTGCAATTCTCAAAGCCCTTTTGATGAGCTCAACTTCTTCAGCACTTTTAACTGCTCTCAAATTGCTGACAATCTTGGATGCAAACTTGAAGCTGTAGCTCTTCAATTTGTCGGCCAAGGCGTTATAAAGTGAGAGCGGCATTACATCCTCCTCAACGCCGACAGCCCCATTCGCAACAATTTCACTTAGCTCCAGAGAAATTGCCTCAGCAAGCTTTACTCCCCTCTTAACAGCAACTATAGATCCAAGCTTAATGGCCGACGATGCCTCTTCATACTCCAATTCTGGAACTAAGAGCACTGGTTCCCCATCAAGAGGCATTAGTAGAGCGGAGCCCCTAGGGAAACCCGTGAAGTAATAGAAATTCTCCCTTTTCAATATGATCATTGCATCAAGGGCCTCTTCCTCCATCACCCTTTTAATAGCTGAAAGTCTATTTTTAAAAGTGCTAATGCTCAACATGACAAACACCTGGTGGGAACATTATTGATTATGTCTGAAGACATTTTAAGCATTACACTTCAAGTGCGAAAGGAGCTGGGCTACCCAACAGTTAGCCTTCCTAAGATAATTTCAGTTCGAGTGCATGAGGATGAAGGCAAGATGTACGTGCTATGCGGCGACCGCCCTGATAGGGCAGTTTTAATGGGGCCAGGAGGAAGGGTTCTAAAGGAGCTGATGAAGAGACTAAATGTTAAAGTCATCGTTGTGAGAGCTTTAACGGACATCATTGCTAGAGCTGAGAGAATAAGGCAGGCAATAGAGAGGGCGAGGAAAATCATGGATAAACCGGTTCCAAGCAGCGTGAAGAAGCTTCTCAAGGAGCGGCTTATCCCAATGGCTGAAGGAGAGCTAAATGACCCCATCAGGCGGCATGTACCTGACTTTGAAGAGATAGATGTTAACGTGGCAGTGGCATTTTCAGGCGGAGTGGATAGTGCTGCCACGCTAGTTTATGCAAAAATGCTTGGATTGCATGTAATTTCGATCACAGCCAATCCCGGCCCATTCATAATTCCCAGCCACGTAGAAAAGGCGATTAAATGCTTCAATGAAAAAATTAATGTTGACTATACATTCGTTAAGCCAGAGCATAGCTTTGATGATATCATTTCGAAAGCAATGGCAGGTCATGCAGCGCCATGTAAGCGATGCCACGATATTGTTGAAAGAACCGTGTACGATGAAGCTTTCAAGCGTGGTGCTGAAGCAGTATTCTTTGGAGATCTGCTTCCAACAGGATGCCACTCGATAAGGCTCATAGGTAATGGCATTAGAGTGAATTTGCCGGCTTTCTTAGCGTTAACTAAAACTGACACCATTATAATTTCCAAGCAGCACGGTCACCCCAATGTTAGCCTCAAATATGGCTGCCCCCTCTTGAGGGCAGTCTTAAAGAGGCATAAGCACTTGAGGTTAGCTGCAATTCAGCGAGTATTGAGGGAGACTAGGGCGGGAGTGCTGGAGCCTAATCAAGCGCTAAAGTTGATAAAGAGCGTAATCGAGCTTTAGCACACCCTTGGTAGGGGCATTCCCACAGGGGGCTCAAGTATCCTCTTGCCGCCGATTAGAGTCTCCAAGACAACATAGCCTGGACTTTCGCTTCGAGCTTCACCAATTATGGTCGCATCCCTCCCGAGCTTCGTGGACTTAATTGCCTCCAACACTTCATCAGCCTTGTCCGCCCTAACTCCTATAACTGCTCTTCCTTCGCATGCCAAATATAGGGGGTCTAGGCCCAGCATTTCAGCTGCAGCTTTCACCTCATTCTTTATCGGTATTCTATCCTCATTAACCCAAATGCTCACAGCCGACTTCTTCGCAAGTTCATTAAGTGCAGCGGCTAAACCACCTCTCGTAGGGTCTTTTGCAGCTGAAACGCCTCCAACCTTAAGGGCAGCTTCCATTACCGGCCAAATTGGAGCTACATCAGAAACTATGCTGCACTCGAAGGAGATTCCCTCTCTAACCGAAATTAGGGATAGCTCATGATCGCCAATGGTGCCGGTTACAATTATTTTGTCTCCTGGTTTAAGTCCGGAATCCCGTATTGCTTTCCCCCTCTCAACTAAGCCAACTCCAGCAGTGGCGATAACTACTTTATCCACTTTCCCCCGCGGCATAACTTTGAAGTCTCCTCCAATAACCGCTACGCCGACTTCCTCGGCAGTAGTGGCCATTGAGCGAATTATTCTCTTCAAATCTTGAATCGAGAATCCTTCTTCGACAATTATTGAGTCTAAAATTGCAAGGGGCCTCGCCCCCATAACTGCCAAGTCATTTATTGTGCCAGCAATAGCTAGTTTCCCTATATCTCCCCCTGGAAAGAATATTGGATCTACAGTGTAGCCGTCAGAGGTCATCACGATTTCGAAGTCTTTGAGTGGAATTGTCGAGCCGTCATCCATATCTTTGAGCCCCAACCCTCCAAAAACGCTTCCACGTTTAAAGCCAGCTACTATTACCTCCTCAATAAGCCTCACCATTGCTTCGCCGCCGCTACCGTGGATGAGCTCGACCTTATCGCCAGCTGCCACTTCATCACCACCCTTGGAGACCATAATACTTAATAGTTAGCGATAAAAGTAGCGTTAAATTGATATAAAAAGTAGGAGGCGTAGCAGTGAGCTTCTATCAAGGAAAGGATTTGCGCAAACCAAGCGGCGGAAGAATAAGGCCGCATAGGAAGAAGAGGAAATTCGAGTTAGGGAGACCTCCAACTGAAACACTGCTTGGAAGAGAGGAAATTAGGAAAGTTGAGAGAGTTAAGGGAGGAAACATTAAGATCAGGTTGAAACTATCGGTTTTCGCCAATGTAACCGACCCAGAAACAGGGAAGACCCAGAGAGTCCCGATCACCAGAGTTAAGAAGAACCCAGCCAACCCGGACTATTCAAGGCGAGGCGTCATAACAAGAGGGGCAATTATCGAAACACCGCTAGGTGAGGCAGTAATCACTTCAAGGCCGGGCCAAGATGGCGTTGTAAATGCCGTTTTGATCAAAAGTAAGAAGTAATAATGGCGATTTATTTGCGCAAGAGAGATAAGGTAGTTGTTTGGCCCATCTACTTCAATTCTAAAGTTAGCAGAAGCTATGGCCGCAAAGTGCCTCTAAGCCTCTCAGTTGAAGATCCTAAACTTGAAGAGGTAGTGGAGGCTGCACGAAAAGCGGGATTTAATCCGATAACTGAAGTGGACAAGGCATACCCGAAAATGTGGTGGAAGGAGAAAGGCAGAATTCTAGTTGAAAAGCGTGCAAGTAAAACTAAAATTCTCAAAGAAATAGCGCTAGCTCTTAAAGAAATTAGGCGTAAAAAGGGGAGAAGCAGTTAGATCAAGCGCTTCGATTTTAAGGCGCTCCAGGGCAAGTGCGCTACACTTATAAGATTATTCTGTATTTCAATAACACGCCTCGGGGTTGATGTATTGAAGCGCCTCGGAAGAGTACTTCGCGTCACGAGGCGAGGCCTAATCCTTGTTAAGGCAACTGCAGCGCCGCCAATTGATGCGAAAATCCTAGATGCAAAGGGCAGATTTGTAGGGCGAGTTTACGACATCTTTGGACCTGTAAAAGCGCCATACGTTCTAGTTAAGCCTTCTACTTCTTTGGATGAGCTGAAAAGCTCCCTGAAAGGTGCGGTTTATTTTCCCGTTACTCCTAAAAGGAGGTTTAAGTCTTGGAAAAGGGTGAAACGCAAATAGAGAGATGTCCGGAATGCGGTAGTGATAAGCTCATAAGAGATTATGAGAGAGCTGAAATAACCTGCCTAAATTGCGGGTTAGTCATAAGCGAAAGAATAGCTGATCCTGGACCTGAGTGGAGGGCCTTTGATCAAGAGCAAAAGGAGAAGCGTGCAAGAGTTGGTGCACCCATGACGCTCACGATACACGACAAGGGACTTTCTACGATAATCGACTGGAGAGATAAGGATAGTTATGGCAAAGACCTGACTCCGAGGAGGAGAGCTCAAATTTATAGGCTTAGAAAGTGGCAGCGAAGAGTTAGAGTTTCAGATGCATCGGAGAGAAACCTAGCCTTCGCACTACAAGAAATTGAAAGAATAGCATCGCAACTAGGCTTGCCGAGGAGCGTGCACGAGGAGTCGGCGCTGATCTATAGGAAAGCCGTCGAAGAGAAGCTTGTTAGAGGAAGGTCCATCGAAAGCATGGCGGCTGCCGCTCTATATGCAGCATGCCGCAGATTTGGCATACCCAGAACACTTGACGAAATAACGAAAGTTGCGCGAGTTGGAAAGAAGGAAATTGGGAGAAGCTATAGATTTATAGCTCGAGAGCTCCTGAGAAAGATACCTCCAACCAATCCAATCGAGTACATCCCTAGGCTCGTAAGCCAGCTCGAGCTGGCGGGAGAAGTTCAAATGAAAGCAAGTGAAATAGTTCAGCAAGCTAGCAAGGTAGGGCTAACTTCAGGCAGAGGCCCAATAGGCGTAGCAGCAGCCGCAGTTTACATTGCAAGTGTAGTGCTAAATAGAAAGCGCACGCAGAGGGATATTGCAACTGCAGCAGGAGTAACTGAAGTCACGATAAGAAATAGGTACAAAGAGCTTGTAGAGAGATTAGTAATAGACATACCCCTATAAAAACACCAACATTATTTCACATACCCCTTTATTTCACCTCGCAAAACCAGCTCGAGGTTAACGCGACATAAAAAGAGAAAAATACCATTACACGAATTAGGGTATAATGGGCTGGGAGCAAACTTGCCCAGAGTAAGACTTAGCCTAATGGAGAAGAGGGCCATAGAAATAATAAAGAAAGCCGGAGACGAAGGAGTGCTACAAAGTGATTTGTGGAAAATGCTAGGTACAGACAGCAGAGAGGGCTCTAGAATAGCAATAAGACTCGAGCGGAAGGGCTTCATCCAAAGAGAACCGACCGTGCACGCTGGCAAGAAAACCTATAGGCTGAGGCTGATAAAACGCCCTCCAAGGAAGATATCGATAGCAACCGTCAAAGGATGCCCATGCTTCGTATGCCCAGATTTAACAAAGTGCGGAATAGGCCATTTCATAAATCCAGTAACCTGCAAAAAACTCACCTCCTGGATAATAGAGCAGATAGCCACCCAATCCATAAGAGAAGAGATGAAAGGTAATGAGAAGGTGGAGGGATAAAAAGGATTTTTACTACTTAAAAGCTAAGGCAGAAGGATATAGATCTCGAGCGGCTTTTAAGCTTAAACAGATACTTAAGAAGTTCAAACTCATAAAGAAGGGAGATGTTGTCGTCGACTTAGGAGCAGCTCCGGGAGGATGGTTGCAGGTAGCTAGGGAGGCTGTAGGGAATAAGGGAGTCGTCGTAGGGGTGGACGTCGCTTCGATATCACCACTACCGTGGCCAAATGTTAAAACGATGTTGCTAGACGTCACTTCGAAAGATGCAGCGAAGGAAATTAGGAAGCTTCTACCTAAAGGCTCAGCAGATGTTTTACTTTCAGACTTAGCTCCCAAAGTTTCTGGAATATGGGATTTAGATCATGCGAGGCAAATCTTCCTAGCTGAAAAGGCCTTAGATATAGCTAAGCAAATCTTGAGGCCGGGAGGAAACGCGGTCATCAAGATCTTTCAAGGATCCATGACTGAGGACTTCATCCGGAAAATTAAGCAGACATTTAAAGTAGTCAAGCTTTACAAGCCTCCAGCTTCCCGCAAGGAGAGCGCTGAAATATACATTATTGCAATTAGCATGAAGAGAGGGCCTTGCGAATCTTCGATATAGGAGCGTTAGTGCGAATTCCTTTTGGGTGAAAGTGGGTTCTCGACGCAAAAAAGCCCATTTCCCGAAGCTTCCTGACAACTTCACCTATGGGTGGAGACGATCTCCTAAGTTTGCTTGCAATTGCATCTAGGATAAAGTAGGTTGGAGGTCCATCAACCTCTTCTAAAATTACATTTAGAAGGCGCTTCACCCGCGCAGCGTTATCTAATTCCTTTTCACTGAAAGCATTCAGCATCCCCTCGACAAAGCTTCTGTCAAATATCGGCCCGCACCACATTGGGCCTCCAATGAGGAGGGGGGATTTGCATTGGGGACATGAGGAGGGAATGGGGGAAGCCACTCCACCAACAATGCCTCTAAAATAGCAATTTTTACAGTAAACAACGTAGCCCATTAACTTGAGCACCTCATTCGCCTTCATAGCGCTTCTCCTAAGAGCAGCGTAAACTCTAATGTAATGGTCGGTTGCATGGGAGAAGACGATCTGCGCAGCGAAATTTGCTTCCGCAGCTTTCTTAATTAGACATCCAGCTAATAGGCGGATGGCAATTTCATGGCAGAAGTCCACTCTCAGGGGCATGCCGCCGTACTTTCTCAGGCAGGTTAGCGGATACTTCCCGCAAAGAGGCGGCATGTCAGTTGCAGTTAAGCATAGAAGGCCTCCATCCCTGAGAGCTCGAATTGAAGATTCTATGAAGGGCACTGGAGAGCCGAATGGATCTATGTCAATTACATCAAAACGCAGTTGAGAAGAAGAATGTCTTAGGAGAAGCAGTCTCGCATCAAGGCACGTGACATCTACTAGAGACTCAAGATTGTTTAACTTGACATTTTCAAGGGCAAGGTCCGCGGCTTTGGGATCTACATCGTTTAATAAAACATGCTCTACGCCATCAACCTCGGATGCGTACCGCAACCCCCTAACACCAGTTGCAGTTAGAGGATCACAAACTCTAATGGGCTTTTTGACCTGCCGCTGGAAGGTTTGGATTGCAAGTACGCCGACATCTCTGCTAAGAGATGCTCTAGAATTGTAAAACACGGGGGCATATGTAGGGTCAAATCTACCCTCACTATTTTTAAAGTAGTTTGGATCTGGAATTAGGAGCTTCACCTTCCCCTCTTTAATTAATAGCTTCGGAAAGCTCAATGGAAAGCTACCTCCTCGATTGGGATAGGATTCTTCTGAGGATGATTTCGGGCAGCCTTTCGCGGTTTTGCAGTGTGACTTCAAACACCTCGGGATTAAGATTGCTGAAAACCCTTTGCATAGCACCACTTAATCGCCAGTGAATCACGGCGATTACAGGCTTACCGCTCTTAAATGCAGTATAAACTGCATTTTCAAAGGACTTGCTTTTCAACTCCATTGGGCCTACCTCATCGATAACTATGACGTCTGCTGACGTAAGCGCTTTAGAAATGGCATTAACACCTATGCTTTCCAAGTCGCGCAAGTTCACCCCATACTTGCCAACGCGAACTCTTGTTTTGAAATTTACATGGGCAAGCCAGCCCTCAGAACTGGAAAGAAGGTCGATTATTTTGAATCCAACACGGCTACGACCAATCCTCACCTCTGGGCAGATGACGCCGCCCACCCTCAAATTCAAAGATTTAAGTGAATCTATAACTCTCCTGCACACCGTCGATTTGCCGACGCCTGGACGTCCAGTTATGAAAATAAGCATAATGCAAGCCCCAAAACATACAAAAAACATTAACTTATTAAGACTCTCGCATCAATTGCTACTTGGTATTTGAAATGATGAAGCAAAGCCATGGCGGAGAAAAACTAATTGCAGGAGTGGACGACGCGGGGCGGGGGCCTGTAATAGGGCCGCTGGTAATTGCAGGAGTGCTGATTAATGAGACCAACGTTCAGAAGCTCGTAGAAATTGGCGTTCGAGATTCCAAACTATTAACACCTCAAAAAAGAAGCAAGCTTGCAGTGAAAATAATGCAAATTGCAGAAAAGTGGACTTATGAAGTAATTCCCCCAAGCACGATAGACCGCGCAGTGCGCTGCAAACGCAGGGGGAAGGGAGGGCTACTTAATGAATTAGAGGCTGAAGCAATGGCACGAGTAATACTGAAACTGAAGCCAGACGTAGCGTACGTCGACGCCTCGGACACTAATGAAGAGCGGTTTGGCGAACTAATTAGGAGAAGCCTACCATTCAAAGTTGAGATAGTATCCAAGCATAAAGCTGATGAAATTTTCCCAGCGGTCTCAGCAGCATCAATACTTGCTAAGGTTAAGCGAGACAGGATAATAGGGGAGTTAAGAAGGATTTATGGGGATTTTGGCTCCGGATATCCTACAGATCCTAAAACGGTAGAATTTTTAAAGCGATATTTGAGAGAGCACGGAGAGTATCCTGACATTGTTAGAAAAAGCTGGAAAACAGTCAGGAAAATTAAAAATGAAATTCACCAAGAAAAGCTCGATAAACACTTATAGGCGAGATGAAAAGGCAAAGCCAATGACGATTGACGTTCTAAGCTTCCTTCTCAATTTGAAAACTTGGGGTCGATATAAGTATACTGGTAAGGCGACTTCCTCTACGGATTGCACCCCCTCACTTCCGAGGACTTTGAGAACTACATATGCTTCAACCTTATCTCCTAGGACTTGAAAAACGCCTCCGCCTAGGTCTATGCGCCTTAAAAGCACTATTGGTAGCTTTAGTTTATCATGTAAATTTTCAGGGATAATTTCTGAAAGCCTTTCAAGTTCCTCCTTGTCGAATATGATTTGAGAGCCGCTTTTCGTTTTAACCATTGGAGTGGGCGATTCGAGTAATTGGCTCAGCGCCTTGAATTCCTTAGGTAAGTGGTCATTTATTCGCTCTATATCTGCCTTCCAAATCTTATTTAGAAGGCCCTCGGCTACCCTAACATTCCTATTAAACATTTCAACTTCAACCTTTCTCGTATCTAGCAACCACCATTGCATGAGCCTTATCAAATGGCTCTAAATGGACTGTCCCTATAATTTCGAATCCTCTCCTCTTCAGAGTGTCGATCTCTCGCTTGTACACCTCTGAGGGTGCCATGGTTACATCTACACTTCTAGCCTTTATTGCCAACATTATTTCCCCACCATCCTTTAGGAACATGTCTGCATTATCCGCAAGAAGCTTTGCCTGTTCAGGCTGAGCAACATCGCAGTAAATTGCATCGACTTGAGGAACTATTGTTCTATAAAGCGAAGGTTTGCGGGCGTCGGCAAGTATTGGAATCATGTTTTTCCTGCGTTCACATACTGTGATTAGCTCTCTAACGACTCTAGGGGCAAACTCGACGCAGTAAACGGTGCCTTCTGGGCCGACAATATCGCTGACGTGGCTAGCGGTTGTTCCCGTAGCTGCACCTAAATATAGTACCTTTAATCTAGGTTTTACTGAGATGTGCTCTATCCCCTTTAGGATTGCAGCTGCGAGCTTGCTTCTATAAGCATTCCAAATTCGGTACTCAACACCCTGGTATTTTATGAGAAGCTCGCCATAAACTTTAAAGCCTGGAGCCAGATTTACTGTTGCCAACCTTTTTGAGCCGTCCTCCATCTCAGCCCAGTAAACTCCTTCAAATTTCTCATGAGGATAGATTTCCACCATTTATTTCACCTCTTCTTCCTTCTCTTTTTGGGAGGTCTTCTTCTCACAATTCTCTTGGGAGGCTTAGCGTAGAGCTTCTTAATTTCTTCAATTCTTTTTCTCAAATCCTCTTTTAACTCATCGGCAATATATGTACCTGTGAAGGCATCAACCCTTGCAGCTATAGCGAGCTTGCCTGCTAATGCCCTCGCAATTTTACCTCTCTGCCACCTCGGAGATCTATGAATCTCAGGATACTGAAATATTACTCCGTGCTTAGGCGGCTTAGCTCCACTTCGCAGGGCGCGGAACAGCGCTTTCTCAGCGCCGAGAACCTGTATGGTGCTCGCTGGAAGTCGAGACAACTCCTCAAGGCCGCCAGCCAAAGCTATTAGCCTAGCTCCAATTAGAGCGCCTACTAAGCCTTTAATGTTTGGAGCGACTTCATCCATGGTTTGCTCGATGTAATTTTCAAGCTCATCTCTCATCCTGTACATTTCATTGATTATGGAGGATATTCTCATTATTGGCTCGATGTCCATCTCAGCTATATCCGCACCGACGGAAGCACTTGCAATTGAGGATATCTTCCTTGCACGGGATTCAGGAAACCCTAATTTAATGAGGTTTTCTTCAGTGAAATTGCGTCTCAACCCTAGTGATGACACCAGCCTGATGAAGCTGCTGTGATCTCTTACAAGGTCATTTAGCTCTGGAAAGTGTACTCCATACCACTCCCTTAGCCTTGAAACTAGAAGATTTATCGATTTATTTAAGTCGTCTATGGCATTAACTGCATGGGCAATTAGTAGGTCTCTCTTCTCAGCAGCTTCCCTAAGCTTCTTCCTAGTCATGATGACTGAGACTGAAGAAATGAAGCTGGAGGCCTCTTCAAGGGATTGGGAGAGGCCCAACTTTAAAGCCAAATCCTCGATCTCGCCCCTAATCTTCTTAGCTACAAGATTACCTACCTCAACAGTTACAGGGATGTCAATAATTGACTTTAAAGATCTGGCCAGCACCTCATCTTCAACAACTGCAGCTTTGACACCCATGGAAATCAGCTTATTACATAGCCTCTTCAGTTCCTCAATGACCTTTCCTTCCTCCAGCTTGAGTAGTTTCTCAGCCACTTCATCAGCATCTTTGGGCATGGCTTCAAAAGCTAATACTTCGCCCTTCTCATCACAAGCGAAAAGCGCAAATCCCGTTTCAACCAGGTAAGCTTTTCCAATGTCAGATTTTTTAAAATTGCTCATTGACTACACCACCCATGATTTTCTCAACAATCCTTTAAAGCTTTTACATAATAAGGTAATAAGGGTTGCAGTCACAATGGCTTCAGCAGACTTAACGGTCAAGATAGCCTCACTTAAATTGAGAAACCCATTAATTTTAGCTTCAGGCGTTTTAGGGAATACCGGCGCGATTCTTCGACGAGTTGCTGAAGCAGGAGCTGGAGCTGTCACTACAAAGTCTATAGGGCTTAAGCCTAGAAAGGGGTACGCAAACCCAACTATAGTTGAAGTAGACTGCGGATTCATAAACGCCATGGGGCTGCCAAATCCAGGAGTTGACGAATTCATAGAGGAGCTGAAAATAGCGAAGGAGGGGGGAGTCCCAGTTATAGCATCTGTCTTTGGCTCGAGCCCGAAGGAGTACGCGGAGGTCGCGCATAAGCTGGAGGATGCTGGAGCTGACGCTATTGAACTTAACCTGTCCTGCCCCCATGCAGGCGGATTAATACATTTCTCGCAAAACCCCAAGAAAGCATATGAAGTAGTAAAAGAGGTGAAAAGCACGGTTCGAATCCCCGTTTTCGCTAAGTTGACTGCGGAAGTGCCAAGCATAGCTGAAGTTGGATTAGCCGTGGAAAAAGCGGGGGCAGATGGCGTGACCGCAATAAATACGCTGAGAGCAATGGTGATAGATATAGAATTAGGATTGCCAGTATTGGCAAATGCCTTTGGAGGGCTTAGTGGGCGAGCCATTAAGCCAATTGCAGTCAGATGCGTATACGAGCTCTACGAGAAGCTGAGCATTCCAATAATTGGAGTAGGAGGAGTATTAACATCTGAAGATGTCATTGAATTTTTAATGGCCGGAGCAAGCGCAGTGCAGGTTGGATCAGCCATCGCAATAAAAGACCTATCAATATTTAAGGAGCTTACGGAGGGGCTTAAGAGCTTCATGATGAGAAAGGGGTATGAAAGGATTAGTGAAATCGCTGGATTGGCCCATAGGAGGTGACTTTCATGATTAACAGACCTATTCCATGCAAAGTGATTCAAGTAGTTGATGAAGCAGCGAATAGGCGAACCATATCAGTAAAGTGCCCGCAAATAGCCGAAGAAGCCCGTCCAGGGCAATTCTTAATGGTTTGGATACCGCGAGTTGACGAAATACCCATGGGAATTTCAGGAATAGGAAAGGAAGCCATCTCATTCACAGTTCATAAAGTCGGAGAAGCCACGGAAGCTCTATACAACATTAAGGTAGGCGACTGCATAGGGCTTCGCGGACCCTATGGTAATGGCTTCAAGATAATTAGGGGGAAAGCTCTAGTTGTTGGCGGCGGAACTGGAATGGCACCGCTAATTCCACTAATTGAAAAACTAATTGAAGTGGGCTCAAAAGTCACGGTAGTGAATGGCGCTAAAAGAAAGTGCGAACTCGTCTTCTTAAATAAATTGAGGACATTGCAAAGCATGAATAAAATAAAATTGATAATAGCCACTGATGACGGCTCTCTAGGGATGAAAGCTACTGCCGCAGAAATGGCTGAAAAACTCCTTAGCCAAGAAAGCTACGACGAACTATACGTTTGCGGGCCAGAACTGATGATACTTAAAATTTTAGAGATCGCAAAGAGAAGGGGGGTTCATATGCAGGCATCACTGGAGAGATATATGAAGTGTGCAATTGGAATATGCGGTTCATGCGTTATGGACCCCTTAGGACTTAGAGTATGCAAAGACGGCCCCGTCTTCCCCATTGAAATACTGGAAAAGATACGTGAATTGGGAAGGTACAGAAGAAATGCTGCAGGGATAAAAGAGCAAATCTAGGTTAGAGCCATTAAGTTTAAGTATCCGGATGATAAGTATGGTAAATCAGGTGAAAAAATATGCCCAGCCACGGATCACTTACAAAAGCAGGTAAAGTAAGAGCAGCCACTCCAAAGATTCCTCGCAAGCCGAGGACTAATCCATTCCCAAGAAAGCGAAGTAGGCGTAACTATTTCAGAAGAGTGATCATGGGAGGACTGCCCTGGCAGAGAAGGAGAAGGTAGTTTAGCAGATTGTAGACATCTTTTAACTCATAGACATAATTCTTGATGTCGTTATAGTTTCATGAATGTAGATGCCCCTATCAGCAAGCTCTTTTACGAACAATTCAAAGCGCTCAGGTGAAAGAGCTAGTTCTGGAGGAATAACTCCAGGGCCCTCAACTTCGCCCTTAACCACCATTCTAAGCATAATTGCGCAGGTGAATCCGGAGGTTCTGCCCATGGAAGTTACCTTTTCAACCTCGTCATAGTAGTCGATCATCTTATAGTTGCAGTGAACGCGCATGTTGCCTTTTAGCCCAACCACGTCGACGAGAAGTACAGTTATGTCCTTTTCTCCCTCTTCCATTCTAAGCTTCTCGCTCATCAACTTAGCTGATAATAGCTTTGGCGAAATCCTAATTCCTTCAACTTCAACTGGGTCGGTGTCGAAAAACCCTAAGTCCCTTAAAACCCTTACTTTCTCAGCATGGCCAGGCCACCTTATGGTTTTCTCGCACATGTTCTTTACATGCTTCATGGTGTGGATTAACGTTGATAGCCCATCCGTGTAAAAGCACTCCAACTCGCCGAGCTCAGGAAGAGTAAACTTTTCTAAGCCAGATAATGCAGGCACACAAATTACTTTGCCATTTTTAACTATTCTCGCAGGACTACAGTACTCGGCAATTAAGCTTTCAACCGAAAATACGATTTTGTAGTCGAGCGGGGGCGTGGGGCTGTACGGAATTCCTCCAACCCTTATGCATACCTCCTCAACCACATCCAAGTTACTAGCACCATACGCGACAAGCATGTTACTTAACCCTGGAGCTACTCCGCAGCCAGGAATTAAGGTCACTCCGGCTTTCCTAGCCAAGGCATCTAGCTCGAGTTGCTCCGGCTCAAATGCCAGATCCACCATGCTTACTCCCGCTTCAATGGCAGTTTTGTTAGCTTGAACCGTAAGCCTATGAGGGAGGGCTCCCGCAACACAATCAAAGTTCTTCATGATCTTTAAGAGGTCAGGTTTATTAGTTACATCCATTTGAATAATCGTAACTTTATCGCTCTTTATAGAAGTTCTTAGATTTTCTAGACGTTTGCTACTTATGTCAACTACAGCCACTTCGCCAATATTGTCGTCTCTCACCAAGTCTTTGACTATTGCATATCCCATTGGGCCGCAGCCTAAAACTAGCATGCGCATTTAATTCACCTACTGTGGCTATCATGATTTGAGCACATATATCTTGTGGGCATGAGGCAATGCTCAGCGAAGCTTAAACTTAAAGTCTCTTGCTCTGAAAGGTTTCAAGCCAGCTTATTAGGGAAAGCGCGAGGTGATCCACGCCCTTAGAGGCTATGCTGTTAAATAGCTTGACAAGCATGTCCCTAATACGCTTGCTCCACGAAACAATCGCTATATCAACAATAAAGTTAGGGTAAAGGTATTTTGGCGTAGCAATTACAAACCTGTTGGAGCCAACTCTAGCTATAATACCAGCAATCTCTCCGAGCTGCGTTGAAGGAGACTTAAGCGCAGAGGCAGCTCTTTGAAACTCGCGATCTATGGGGGATATTGTTGATTGGGTTCTTAAAATGTAATCGAGAACATCAGAATATTTAGCTTTAAGTCTCCCTATAATTTCATCCTTCAAGAAGCCTTTAAGAGATAATGATACCACGTCTTCCTCTATGTAGCCCATCACTAGAGTTAATATGTCAAGCTTAGCATGCCTATTTCCAAAAGCTTCTAGCTCCCCCACTAGAAGCCTAGTAAAGTCCCTAGCAGTCTTGCCAATTAATGATTTGAAGAAATTTAACAGAAGAAATCTTTGCTCATCATCGTACTTCTCAATCGTTATTGAAAGGTCGAGATATGCGGGGGAAAGTCTATCGCCATACAACTTAAACGTAAGCAGTGGACCAGCGTGATCAGTAGCTAAAAACAATTCTCCTTCACCCTTTAAGCGAGAAAAAAGTTCATCTAGCTCTTTTAAGGGAGCCTTGCACGTCTTAGAGGCGGCTGCATCTGCCGCTTCCTTCAAAGCAAGATTTAATATTTGAAGTGGAAGAGTTCCTCGAAGCGGCTTTAGCTCCCTCAATATTTCATTGCTAGCAAAACCTTGCTTGAAGAGGTCAGAAGCCGCCTTAAGGAATAGGTTACGCCTAACTTCTAGAATTAATTCGTAAAGTTGATCATCACTTAGCGACGAGACTTCATCGAAAGGTGCTTTACGTGCTAACCTAAGTACTTCACTATCAGGTTTGCCGTACAGAATCAAACACTTAACTAGCTGTTTTAGCACATTACCACCAACACTAATCCAATAAAAATTAAAGTAAACAAGTAGATAAAGTGCTTGCACTTACCGTTAAAGATTTAGTTCAAACCCGAGTAAGAGAATACTCGAGCGGGGGTGGCCGAGCCAGGTCAAAGGCGCGAGGTTCAGGACCTCGTGCCGAAGGGCTGCGTGGGTTCAAATCCCACCCCCCGCACTACAATTACAAATTCCTTTTCGAATATTGAAGCAGTATTAGCAGGAATTGAAGGTAAAGCTAACATGCCAGCCAAGATTAAAGGTTATGAATGGCTATAAAATGGAGTAGTAGACGTGATGAGTAATTGACACCATAACATGTGAAGCGCATAGGGCAATTAGCAACTCCTAAAAAGTGACCAAATAAGTGGATTTAATGAAGATTACATTCGCAGGTGAGATGCGTAATTACCTAGCAGTTATTCGAGCTAAACATGTAACCATGCAAATTTAGCTTTGACAATACAAATGCTTCTAACGTGTTGAGTTAAGTGGCTTCAGTAAAATAACTGGTGGGCCCGGTGGGATTCGAACCCACGACCCCCCGGTTATGAGCCGGGTGCTCTACCGCTAAGCTACGGGCCCGCTGTAAATTAGGTAGCTAATTGAGGATTATAGGTTTTTCTCTACCAATTAATTGGCGCCGGGGGCCGGACTCGAACCGGCGACCAACGGGTTAACAGCCCGTCGCTCTACCATGCTGAGCTACCCCGGCTCTATCTTAAATTGAAATACGATACGATTTAAGCTTGTTGGAAAATAGTAGTGAAATGAGTATTCTAATCCTTTATTGTCTCTAATATCGAGGTTATGTTCCACAGTTGAACTCGTGTGTGAGTCGGCATGTTTGGGTCCTGAGAAACCTCTTCCAAAATTCCAATGGCATTTGAGGCCCTTACACCAGGAGTGTACTTTGAGGTTTGCAGCGCTTTTATTGCTTCACTCGCAGCTCTCCTGATATTTCTTGGTACACTCGTATCTTCAACAATTCGTTGCAAGAGAGCTATTGCTTGTTGAATTTTATCCTCGACCATCGTGAATCAGCCTCCGCTTATTTACAATTCTCGGGGGCAAATTTAACTTTCACCTTTTATAATTTTTCTACAGCTTAATGGTAGAGGGAAAGCATATGGAGGAAGATAGAGCCAAGCTGAAGGAAATGGCCAACCTGCTTAGGTCAGGAGCAACAATGCTATCTCAAATATGCCCAGAGTGTAGTGCTCCATTATTTAAATTAAAGACTGGAGAAATAATCTGCCCACTATGTAAACGAAGAATCATCTTTGCAAAGAAGGGCGAAGAAGTGGGGGAGCTGCCAACGATGGCTGCAGAAAGGCTTAAGGAAGTTCTCTCCATCAAACTCTTGAAAGTTGCCGAGGAAATTGAAAAAACTGAAGATATCGAAGAAATATATCGCTTAACCGAATTGGCTAAGGCAATAGTGGATGTAATCAGCAAAATTTAGAGAATAGAGCAAAAGGCGAGTTATATGAAGAGAGATTTTCTTTTAGGAAAATGCGTCAGCTTCCCTAAATACAGCCATTACACAGCGCATTATAGTACAGTGCAAGACATCAAATACATAAAGAGAGCAATAGTTAAGGCTTTAAAGTCAATTGATGGGAAAAGGGATCGCATCATATTGTCCATTGCGGGCAGAATGGGAGAAGTTAATGGTGAAAGAATTTTTCAAGTGAAGGTTGCAGATGGAAATAAATTTAAAAAAATAAATAGCAATATTCTAAGAATTTTAATCAACTCAGTTGTCGATAACATATTAAATTTTATTGATTTTGAAGTTAAGATAAGGTATAGATATCTAGATGAAAACGGGAGAAGGAGATCTTCTTGGTCGGATAGGTACCTCGTGCGAGTTTATTTTACTGAATTAACATTTAAAATTCAGATATCCCACATTGGCGGTTTAAGGAGGTTTACTCCCAGAGAGCTGGGGAAAATGATTTACCTAGCTCTTGTTCAAAATTTGAGGAAAATGGGTATTCGGCCGTCAATTAGGAAAATTTACGAATTGTCCTAGCTATGGAGGATTAGAAAGTGAGAAGGACGAAGGACTTTCTATTTAGAGTTGGTAAGGAAAAATTTTGGTGGTGCGATAACTGCAACATCCCTACTTTAAGTTCAACGTGTCTCCGCTGCGGAGGTAAATCTAGAGGCCTTAAAGCATCATTACCGGGCGACTTGAGGCCTGCCTGGAATTTCGACTTAAAGCTCATTAGAAAAGTAGTTAATGAAGACTTTGGCAATGGAATCGGCGAAAAGCTACTTCCAAGTAATAAGCTTGTTCTGCTAAATAAAATACCTGGCATAGACTGGACTGATGAAGTCATCATAGATGGATTAGCAGTTGGATTAATGATGTTTGATGTCAGGGAGAAGCGTTGGAGATTTATGCCTAAAATTGAGGGAGCGCGACGCATATACCATTACGGAGGAAGAAAATGGGTTCGCGTGGATGAGGGCGCTACTAGACAGATAATTAATAAGAGAAACGTCATGGCTGCCGGCATTCTAGACGTTGATGATTCAATAAGGAAGGGAGACTACGTGTACATTCTATCCCACGACTACCAAGTAATTGCTGTTGGAAGAGCCAGAATGAATGGTAAAGATATGAAAGCCGGAGGACTCGGAGTAGCAGTTAAAACGAAAATGGCAGATAAACCTGGAGATATCTGCGAATTGAAATCCGAATCAACTTGGAGCAAGGCAGTTGAAGCAAATAGGGAATATGTGGAGGAGATTGCGAAGAAAGCCACTAAATTCATAATAGAAACTACTGAGAAACAACGCAAACCCATAGTGGTTGCATTTAGCGGCGGAAAGGATAGCGCATGCGTTTTGAATTTAGCAATGGATGCTCTTGGAGACAGCTTCAAGATAGCCTTCTTAGATACTGGCCTCGAATTCCCGGAAACCATTAACTACACTAAGGAGGCATTGAAGGAGCTCGACGTTGAAAACTTGCTGCTCTACGAAACTGCAGGGGATGCATTTTGGAAATGCGTAAACAAGCTGGGGCCGCCAAGTCGCGATCATAGGTGGTGCTGCAAAGTATGTAAGCTGAGATTAATGTCAAAGATAGTTAAGGAATTAGGTGGCGAGTGCTTAACATTTGTTGGGCAGAGAAAGTATGAATCCATGTCTAGAGCCGCTGAGCCACGCATTACCAGAACAATTCACGTCCCAGGACAGGTGAGAGCCAGCCCCATAAAGAATTGGAATTTACTGCACGTATGGCTATACTTAGGCTATAAGAAAATGAAAGTAAACTCCCTGTACTTTAAAGGACACGTAAGAATAGGCTGCTTCATGTGCCCAGCAAGCGACTTGGCTGAACTCGAACTTGTAAGAGAAAGTCATGCAGAGCTGTGGAGTAAATGGGAACACGCTTTAAAGCTGTGGGCTGAAACCCATAATTTAGATTCATCTTGGATCAAGTATGGTTTATGGAGATGGCGTAGACTTCCGCGCTATTGGAAGGACATTCTAGGTGAAGAACGTTTCTGGTCGCTGAAAAATTTGTGATGACCTTTCATACGCCTCACGATTAATACTTAGTCTAGGGGCAGCATACATAATTACCATCATGAACCCGAGGACAAAATCATGGAGTTAGGTCGATTGGTAAGAATTAATCCTAGGGGAATATGGAGAGATGAAGGGGAATTTAATAGATGGCTTGTAGGTAACATAGATATTCTCGCTGAAGCAAGAACAAAGCGCAATAGCACTTACCTAGCACCATCAGAGGGGTTATAGGTCCGTAGGCAAGATAATAGAGGAACGTGGAGGCAGAACCTAAGGCATCTATAGCCATGAGACCTTTATGCATGTCAGCTTTAGTGAAGGCCCTACCTAGCAACAGAGTGAGGGGTATTCCGAGAAGTTGAGCAGCAGTGAATATCACGCCTACTTCAAGGACCGTATAGCCAGTAATTAGTAAGTAGAATGGGAGAGCGTACCATAAGATGAGAGGAGGACACGCAAGTGTGTGGTAGAGTATGTACCTACGTGCTTCAGAAAGGAGGCCCCTGAACCGCATCGGCAGGCACCACTCACTCGCAGCGCCCCACTAAGTTGCTCGAAGCATCTCAAAACCCTATTAATCTTTATCGCCATTAGTTGCCTCAGTAAGGGTAGCAGGAAGAGAGCTTTAAGTTTTATTCAATCTCAGAAAGATATATGCGACTAAGAACTTCGGAAGACTATTATCACGGAATTTATACGTCTTGTTAATAGGATGTAGTATTGTTAAATCAGTTTAATAGGCTTAATAAATGTAGGGGATGAACCTCTTAGTCTTCTTCATATATTCCAAACAGTCTTCCCCGAATTTCTTATGAGCATTCTCTTCTCGATCTTTATTCTATACAGGATGCATGTGATAAGTAGCAGCATTGTGAGGAAGCTATATAAACTGGAAAAGAACAGGGGATTCCTAGGCTATACAGAATCATGGCTAGATAGCATGGATGCCTAATATGCCTATAAATATCATGCTTTACAAGCTTATGACCTGGGAGAACCTTGAGAGCATAAGTGTAGTACTTGCCAAGGGTCTTACTAGCAACCCAGCGGACATAGGCGCCCGCTATGAGCAGAATTAGGCCAATAACATTTACTGATGTAAACTTATAGTTCATTTCTCGTAGTATTACGAAATCCCACATAGTCGCAAGCAGAGCTATAGATCACACTAGCGTGGCTAAAACTATGACGTACATGTCATCTCTCCATCTTGCACTTCATACACCTTCACTCAGCCTTATCACTGGTTTACCGCACAAGTAAGTTTACTCACTATCAATAACTCTTAACACTACTTAGAGAGTACTTGATTGGGGAGGCTCTATGGGAAGGGCTCTCTCAAGAGGGTGCGGAGGTTTCTGTCCGCCCTAAGAAAGACTCAACAACCATTTTTATGTCACTGAACACCTCACCGACACTTCGCTCACCATCAACAACGACCCAATTAAATTCCTTGGAAAGTTTGAGGTAACAATTCCTTACTTTCTCGAGAAAAGCATAGTTCCGCTCATATATGTCCTGCTCTTTCTTCATACGTTTAAATGACGTATCAACGGTTATGTCTATGACTACCACTAAGTCCGCCTTTGGAAGACCTTCTTCAAGGCATAACAGCCACTTGAGTGGAAGGTCATTGGCTAAGCCATAGGCAATCCCTGAGGGGGTATATCGGTCTGCTATGACTATTCTTCCATCATCGATCCACTTTTCAATGTCGCGCTTTCTCTCCCACCTATTTGCTACGTATAGAAGCTGGCGAACTTCGGCTGAAAAGTTGCGCTTGCCATCGAGAAAAGCTTTAATTTCCTTTCCAATTGGCGTTGAGTAGTCTGGAAACTCTATTGTCTCAACTTTAAGGCCCAAATTTTCAAGCCAAGCTTTAAGCAACCTTGCCTGAGTTCCCTTACCAGACTTATCTATTCCCTCTAAGGCGACTAGGCGCCCAGCCAATTAGGCACCTCCAAGCCATGAGCCTGTTTAAGCACGAAATATATAGCCCTTGTCTTTATAACAACATAGCGACTTAAAGCATTAAAACGCGGAGAAAGTCAACATGTGGAAGAGCTATTCGGAGATTAGAGATCCAATTTATGGATATATCTTCATAAGTGAAGTAGAGCGAAAAATTATAGATACTGAGGTATTTCAGCGGTTAAGGAGGATCAAACAACTTGGAGGAGCATACTTAACCTATCCAGGAGCTGAACACACGAGGTTTGGGCACTCCATAGGGACAATGCATCTTGCAGGCAAGCTCGGCGAGCACTTGTTAAAGCTTGGATTAATCGAAGAAGAGGATATAGAGCGCATTCGCATCGCAGCCCTCCTCCACGACGTGGGTCATGGCCCATTCTCTCACGTATACGAAGACGTATCTACGAAATACATTGGCAAAAATCATGAGGATTTGACGCACTGGCTAGTGTTGGAGAGCGAAATAAAGGACATTCTTGACGACCAAGGATTAAATCCAATTGACATTGCGAATTTAGCCGTAGGAAGGAAGGCTACGAGCGGAAAGCAGTTTTTGGACCAAGTAATTTCAAGTCAGTTTGACGTGGATAAGATGGACTTTCTAGTTAGGGACTCGCACTTCACAGGAGTACAGTACGGGTTAATTGACGTTTTTAGAATAATATATTCGATCGACGCGATAAATGGAAACTTGGCAGTAGAAATACCTGGGGCACTTTATGCTCTTGAAGCTTTTTTGATAGCTAGATATGAAATGTTTAAGGCAGTATATTACCATCGAACGGTTAGAAGTGCGAATGTTATGCTTTCCAAAGCAATGGAGCTAGCCAAGGATTACTTAGGGCTCGTGGACTTCAAAACCCCAGAGGAGTACCTGAAGTTGGATGATGCATTTGTCATCACTAAAATTAAAGAACTGAAGAGCAGCAACGATGAGGAATTGAAGCAAGCATTCAAGCTAGTAGACATGCTAAGTAAACGAAGGCTACTCAAGTGCGCATATGAAGTTACAGTTCACATTAAAGACAAGTTCATGGCCAGCATGCTCACCCGAGAAAGAGTTAGGGAAGAGCTGGAGCAGGAAATCGCTAAAAGAGCAGGAGTAAGTGAGGAGGAAGTATTTATTGACGTGCCAACACTCCCATCCATTCCATACAATCCGAGGCAGCTTGACCCTATGGAAATAGTAGTCTTTGAGGAGGAGAAAGGCAGAAAGATTCTGCACCGTCTAAGTGAAATCTCCGACATAGTTAATGTGCTTAAGGGATACCTCGACGTTGTAAGAGCATATACGTTCCCAGAGTACAGGGAGAAGGTAAGGGAAGCTGCGCGGAGCATTTTAGGGGAAGGCCCTACTTCAACTAAAATTTCACTTTAGCGGTAAAGCAATCCATTAAGCCCTAACCACCTTAACTCTTCCAGCAGCGCCATCAACGTAGACGTAATCGCCATCGCGAATTACTTCGAGGGGGTTAATCAATAAGTGGTCGACTAATGGGATATTTGAAATTATGCATCCAACAATCACGACATGATCAGCTTCAATATTTATTATCGCTGCAGGAGCTGTTCCAAGTTTCGACATCCAATACAAGGTGTAGGCGCCTACTGTGCTGCCCTTGCCATGAGGAAAGACCAGCACCTTACCTGAAATGGATCTCCCATTAAGAGGATGCCCCGATTCAATTATTAAGCCAGTGGGGGGGTCTACGCCACCAAAGAAGGATATCGGCTCACTGGAAACTAGAGCAGGTCCTTCTCCAGCACTTCCTGATAATCCACGCCCCTTAAGGAGCAGTTCCCTTCCCTTCAAGGCTAACTTGCCTCCGCAAAGCTTTGAATGCAGGTTTTCATATCCATGAGAGTTACCGTAACTTTCTGTAGAGAGGTTAAGTAATGCGCCGCTTTACATGAATTTGTAGCGACAATAGCATCCTTAAGTACATTTCTCGGCATTACTACCGGGCAAGTGTCACAGAAAATTTGTCCTCCAGCAGCTTCTATGGCCGTTACATATCCGCACCTCTCTGCTTCCTTAAAAACGGTTTGAGAAGTAAATATCCATAGCTTAACGCCCTTCTTAATGCGTTTGCCCCTTAGTAGATGTGAGAGATTCCTGATTTCATTCAAGCTGCAGTGCGGACAGCCAAAGATTATGAACTGTGACTTCAAAGTGGAAGAGAATTCATCGATAAGTCTGGAAATGTCGCTTTTGTCGATTTGAATTTTCTCTACAGCAGTTGAAGAGCATTCATCATCTAGGTGAAACATAGAGATGCCTCCAGAAGTAGCCAACCCCGCGGAAAGTGCTTTTAAAAGCTCTAGTTGCTTACGCCTAAATCCGCAAATAGCAGGCACGCCAATTCCCAAAGTTTTGCCTATGAGGTATCCAAGTGCGCTGGCCTCAAGAATAGAGGAAATTTTAGTTGATACCAAAACTTTGCATGTTGCACCTCGCATACTTTCAAGGTGGTACCCACAATATGGCGTCAGCCCCGTAATTGCAGAGGCAAGCGCTGATGGGCCGCTTTCTCTATTGGTCTTAGCGCCAACAACTGAATTTACATATACAACTGCTGAAGACTCAGCCCACGCAACATCACTGCCACGCTTAGGTAGATTCCCGGAGAGATATGGAGTACAAGTACATATGGGCTTGGCACCCATCCGCTTGAAAGCTTCAATTATGCGTTTCTGCTTTACGTAAAACTCTTCAGATACGCCCATTTCCCTCCATTTTATAAGATCAATTCCAGCGGGGTTTAGGGTTGTGAGAACTTTAACTCGAGCGCCCAGCAACGAAAAATCTTCGATAAAGGATAATCCCGCATCGCCGATGTTAGCGTAGCTAATACCCGAAATGTGGGCGCTTGAAATTGGAATCAGCTTTTCAGCTCCTAATGCATCTCCTAGAGCTACGAGCAACTCCATGGCTTTCTGAACTGCTAAGCCCCGCTCGCCTTTAAGCATTAATTCCTGCTCTTTAGTGAGGTGCAATGCGAAGGGCCTCCAAGATCTTCTTAACTTCACTCAACCGGGGAATTGCGGCCTTTTGAAAGTGATGAGCAGGCTTATTTAAGGGCTTTGTAGCATCAATTCCCATCTTCGCAGTTATTAGTTGCTCTTGGTCCGCTGATGGATCAATACTTGAGCCCCTCACATGCCTTATGATCAAAAGGTCTTCATCTGCTTGAAAGCGCGTTGCAATGGCCCACTCAACCTCGTTAATGTCGTCTATGTTGATGTCTTCATCAACAACGATTACATGCTTTAAACTTGGATGAGCTGCAAAGGCTGCTAGAATTGCATTTTTCGCATCACCTTCGCATGCCTTTTTTATTGATATAATTGCATGAAGCCAGCCGCACCCTCCAAATGAAAGCTTGACATCCTTAACCTCTGGAACTACTTGGCTGACGTATTTGCGAATTAGAGCCTCCCTGTGAAATCCCATTAGAAGTCGGTGTTCAGAGCTTGCTGGGAGAATGGCTTGATAAATCGCATCTTCTCTCATGAAAATCTTACTAACTTTTATCACAGGCTGCTTTCGAATCACATCATATGTTCCAGTTATGTCGACAAATGGACCTTCGTCTGAGAGCGTATTAGGGTAGAGAAAGCCTTCAATGAGGATCTCTGCATCTGCAGGAATTAAAATATCAGCATGGGTACAGCGCGTGACTTTGAGCTTATTTCCCACTAATGAGTTTGCCACGTGAAGCTCATCAACCCCTAAAGGTGGAGATGAAGATGCAGCTAGGAGAACTGCGGGGTGAAGCCCAATGACAATTGCTATTGGAAGGGGTTCTCCCATACGCTCTGCCCTCTTCATCATGTGGTATAAATGTCTGGGAACTACACGGATTACCAATGTTCTCTCATCTAGAACGAGCATTCTATGAATCGAAGCGTTTTGGTAGTGTTCCTTTAAATCTTTAGCAATAACTACTCCAGCAGTAATGTAAGGCCCAGCATCTCGCTCATAATGAGTGAGGGCCGGCAGCCTATACAAGCTGGTTTCTTCTAAGTCTTTAACTGGAGCATCCTCAACTTCAGTTGGAGGAGTAGGCTTCTCAATTGCCTCTAGAAGCAGGTCATGCAATTTGTAGCTCGACACACCTAGAGCCAAACTAAGCTTATTCCGAGAATTGCAAACACCGCCTACAACTTTAATGCTAAATCCCTTCACACTCTTAAAAAGTGCTGCTGGGCCGCGATCCAACACTTTCAGTGCCGCAGCTATCTCGTACTTAGGTGAAAGCGAATGCTCAACGTGAACCAGCTCTCCTGCCTGCTCAAGCACCTTTAAAGCACGCCTCAAATCTACATCAGCCAACATTCACACCAAGAAAAAGGGGCATCGCCGCACAATTAAACATTTTCGAATACAAAAGGTAGAGGTTCGCATCTTGAATTAAGAGGTAAAAAATAAATAATCCGCCACATTTTGCAGTAACGGTATAGGAGGAGATCACCATGACGGCTGTAACTGGTCAACCTGTGCTTCTTTTAAAGGAAGGAGCAAGTAGAACCATAGGGCGGGAAGCATTAAGGTCTAACATACTAGCCGCTAGAATATTGGCTGAAACAATAAGAAGTTCACTCGGTCCTCGCGGTATGGATAAAATGCTAGTAGACAGCTTCGGAGACATCGTGATAACTAATGATGGTGCGACGATCCTAAAGGAAATGGATGTTCAGCACCCAGCTGCAAAAATGATGGTTGAAGTAGCAAAGGCACAGGACGACGAAGTTGGAGATGGAACAACAACGTCAGTAATTCTAGCTGGAGAACTGCTAAAACAAGCTGAAGACCTCTTGCTACAGGATGTCCACCCAACAATCATAATAGAAGGTTACAAGAAAGCCATGGACAAAGCTCTAGAGATAATTGATGAAATCGCAGTCCCAATAGACCCAACCGATAAGGAGACGCTGAAGAAAGCAGGAATAACATCATTGTCAAGCAAAGCAATGATAGTTGGCGCAATTGAAAGGCTAACCGAAATGGCCGTAGATGCAGTTCTACAAGTTGCTGAGAAGAAGGATGACAAATGGCACGTAGACATAGATAATGTGAAGGTAGAGAAGAAGGAAGGCGGATCTCTAGATGACACCAAGCTGGTTTACGGCATAGTTCTGGATAAGGAAGTTGTTCACCCAGGCATGCCAAAGCGCGTGGAAAATGCAAAGATTGCACTGCTAAATTGCCCAATTGAAGTCGAAAAAACCGAAATCAGTGCAAAGATACACATTACAAGCCCAGAACAGATGCGCGCATTCCTAGAGCGAGAAACTGAAATGCTTAAGAAAATGGTTGAAAAAATAGCCGAAGTTGGAGCAAACGTGGTCATATGCCAGAAGGGCATTGACGACGTAGCCCAGCACTACCTAGCCAAAAAGAAAATCCTGGCAGTGAGGAGAGTCAAGGAGTCAGACATGGCAAAAATAGCGAAAGCTACAGGTGGAAAAATCATTACCAGCATTGACGACTTATCATCAAAGGACTTAGGAGAAGCTGAGCTTGTTGAAGAAAGAAAAGTCGGCGAGGACAAGATGGTATTCATCGAGGGTTGCAAGAACCCTAAGGCAGTAACTATTCTGGTACGCGGAGGAACAAAGCACCTCATTGATGAGGCAGAGAGATCACTGCACGATGCACTGTGCGTTGTAAGAAACCTAGTTAGAGAGCCTAAGATTGTGGCTGGAGGAGGAGCTCCAGAAGCAGAAGTAGCGCATAGAATTCGAGAGTGGGCCAGAACACTAAGAGGAAAAGAGCAACTTGCGGCATTGAAGTTTGCAGATGCCTTAGAGGTCATACCATTAACACTAGCTGAAAACGCAGGACTAGACCCAGTAGACATCATGGTCGATTTGAGAGCCAGACACGAGAAGGGCGAGAAATGGACAGGAATCGACATTGTAAATGGAAAAGTGACAAACATGTGGGAGAAGGGAGTACTAGAGCCAGCTTGTGTGAAGAAGCAAGCAATCAAATCTGGAACGGAAGCTGCAATAATGATTCTGAGAATAGATGACATAATTGCAGCTGCACCACCAAGCAAGGAAGAGAAAGGAAAGAGTGGAGGAGAAGAATTTAGTTAAATAGATAATTAGTTAAATAGATAAAAAAATAATTATATTATTTTTTTATCTATTTACATGTTTAAAATATTGTGTTTTTAGAATTTAGTCTCGCTTTCTTCTTCCTCTTCTTTCTTCTCCTTTTCCTTCTCCTTTTCTTCTTCAAACCTTGATGCAGCGATTATATCGTCTATCCTCAAAATCATTGCCGCTGCTTCAACTGCCGACTTGATGGCATTGAATTTAACTATTAATGGTTCGACTACGTCCAATTTTAGCATGTCCGCTGGCTTTCCGCCGAATACGTCAACTCCATACCATTTTCCTTCTGGTTTCTCGTGTGATGCTCGTAGCTCTGCAAGAATGTCTATTGGATCTAGCCCTGCGTTCTCAGCTAACGTTCTGGGGACAACTTCTATCGCATTTGCAAACGCTTCTATTGCAAGCTGCTCTCTTCCACCTACGCTTACTGCATATTCTCTTAATGCCTTGGCAATTTCAAGCTCTGGAGCTCCTCCTCCAGCCACAATCTTAGGCTCTCTTATTACATCCGCTACCACGTAGAGTGCATCCTTTATTGCTCGCTCCGCTTCATCTACGAAGCGCTCAAGACCGCCTCTGATTAGGATGCTCACTGATCTTGGATTCTTGCAGCCCTCAACAAACACCACTTTTTCGTCTGCAACTTTTCTCTCTTCAACAAGCTCAGCTTCTCCCAAGTCACTGGCTGTTAGGTCGTCTATATTAGTGACTATTCTCCCACCAGTAGCTCTGGACAGCTTCTCCATGTCTGACTTCTTTACTCTCCTTACAGCGAGTATTCCATTTTTGGCTAGGTAGTGCTGAGCAATGTCATCGATGCCCTTCTGGCAGAAGAGGACGTTCGCTCCAATGGATTTGATTTTCTCTACCATTGACTTAAGTAGGCGCTCTTCTTCTTCTAGGAATGCGCGCATTTGCTCTGGGTCTGTTATTCTAATTTCAGCATCGATCTCGGTTTTTTCAACTTCCAGTGGACAGTCTAATAGTGCAATTTTCGCGTTTTCCACGCGCTTTGGCATGCCTGGGTGAACAACTTCCTTATCAACTATGATGCCGTAGATCAGCGTTGTGTCCAGCAGTCCACCGCCCTTCTTTTTGATAATTTGAATTTGGTCGATATCAGCAAATAGCTTGCCATCCCTTTCTTCTGCTATTTGCTTTACTGCTTTAACTGCTATTTCAGCCAAGTGCTCTTTGGCCACGGCAACTACCTTTCCACTCATGGAGGTCATTGCAATTTTCTTTAGGGTTTCTTCGTCATCGATGTTTACGGGTATGGCTATTTTTTCTAGAACTTCCTTGGCTTTATCCACAGCTTTCTTAAAGCCATTAATTATTAAGGTTGGATGAATGTTCTTCTCTAGCAGGGATTCCGCCTCTTTCAGTAGCTCACCTGCAAGAACTACAGCTGTTGTTGTCCCATCACCAACTTCCTTGTCTTGAGACTTTGCTACTTCAACCATCATTTTTGCAGCTGGGTGCTGAACATCCATTTCTTCTAGGATTGTTGCACCGTCATTAGTTATGGTAATATCGCCTAAGCTGTCTACTAGCATTTTATCCATACCGCGAGGGCCAAGCGAGCTCCTAACGATTTCAGCAACAGCTCTTGCTGCCATGACATTTACTCTTTGAGCTTCCTTTCCAAAAGTCCTACTTGTTCCCTCCTTCAGGATTAGTACTGGAACACCACCAATTTGCCCAATAGTAGCTACCTTAGGTCTAGCCGTCATCTCTATCGCCCCAACAATAAACACTAGTGCGACTATATATTCATTTCTTCATAAGGGATGAGCCTGTTAAGGTAAGTGTTGAAAATAATGGATCTAATGGCGCGGGCTAAAATGACCACGGATCGAGTTTTTTAATCTCTCTTCCAGTATCGCTTATCTTCACATTGCCTAGCACTATTAACCCTACTTCTTCATTAACTGGAGTTAATGTCTCAATAGACCGCTTTGAAAAGTTTACTTCTTTAATAATCCCTATTCCTAGGAAGAGGCCTTCAGAGCTGAAGAGGCCGGCCAAAAGTCCTTTTTCGAAGCCTTGCGGCAGCAGTATTATCTCTTCCTTACCAGTTTCCTGTTTGATTAATTCTTTAGCCTGCTCTTTCAGCTCATTTGAAATGTCGCCCTTTGAAATTAATAGGAGAGCGTCAGAGCAGTGTTCACCATATAGGAACTGGAGGCCAGTTAATGATTCAAGGTTTTTAAGCTCTTCGCGGGGGAGCGGGAAGCCTGAGCCCATAAATGAGAACATTAGCCCAACCCTATCCATTGAGAAAACTCTAGTTTTAGCTCCTGAAAGATATTTGTTGTATGAGGCTTCCCTAATGAGTCTTCGTTCTTCTTTACTCCTTGACCTAATCACTCTTGGAGTGGGTATGCGAATGATCTCCAAGTTGGTGAGCCCTTGGAAGGGCTTTAATAGATGCTCTAGCTCACTGCCGCGCTGAATTGCAACTACTGTTTTTGGGTTAAGAAGCAACATTAAAGATAACTTTAAGGTTCGCGCTCCTCTACCAGAAATCCACCCACTTGTATTAACTACGATTACTTCTGCTCCTTCCTTAAGCGCAGCATCCAAGAGCGTTCTCGCACCGACGATAACTCTATCGATCAACCCTTTAGGTGAAGTTGAGCCGACGAAAAAGGCATTAAAGAGGGGAACGACGGATAATGAGGCTACGGGCTTCTCTAGGAAGCCCAATCCTATGGTTGTCGGAGGTCCTATGTCAGATTGACCCAAGTCGTTATCTATAATTGCCGTTTTGAATCCCCTAATGTAAGATTGGTTGGCTAGGAACGTGCAGAACGTGCTTTTTCCGCTGTCAACATCCCCAAGCACTATAATGGTCATGGGCTTCTCCATATTGAGAATTCTATCCACCGCATTTTTCCATTCAGGGGGGATGGTAATGTCCTCCAGCTCCTCCAATCCACCACCCTCTCCAATTCTCACTTCTATGATGGAATCTTCTAAGGCTTCGAACACCATAACTTTGGACTTTGGAACTACAGTGGATTCTCTAGGTAGCATCCTCTTTCCGAGAACTGTCAAAGAGCCTTCAATTACCTGAATAAATGCTGGTCCTTCAACTTTGATCACTCTAGATTTTGCTAACTCCACCTTCATGTCCAGACACCTCGAGCCTATTTATGGGAGCTCCTCTACTCAAAGCGATGTTACATGCCGCCTTAACGTCAGATGGGAGAGGATATTGCTTAATATAGGGGGACATGGGCAGGGATTCGCTAACTAACTCCAAATGCGTCTTAGGAGGTAAAATGATTTCACGCAATCTAGCGAGGATGGTATGTAGATATTTATCTCCACCGCTTCCAATTCGTATAATTCTCCTTCTAGCTGGGCACATGGAAAGCAATTTAGTTAGAAATTCAACTAGTTTATCCGTGCTGTAAAATACCTTTAGCGCTATGGGCGTTCCGTCAGCAAGAGCTGCAAAGCCCAATTTGGCACCAGGATCTATTCCTATTATCAAGTTATCGAACATGGTTTTGCCCTTGAGCGCACAAATAACCTTGAAAATGGACTCTTCAGCATTCTCCTCAGTGACAGTTATTACAGTTTTCCGATCATCGCATTTTGCTTCACCGCGTGAAGTGAGCACAACCTTGATGTCATTTGGTACGGCAAGTCCAGGAGTAATGCTTACGAAATCAATGCTGTGCTCCTTAAGCAGCCTGGATATGATGTAGTAAATTCTCGGGTCCCTTGTCATTATTGCAACCTTTGCCAACGCTCCATCACCAAATGTAGCTCATCATAACTAGAGAAAAGTCGAGAGTTATATACCCTTTGCGCCAATGTGATTTTGAAATGAAACCCAACGCAATAGCGACAGGACACAGGAAGCTTGATAGAGCTTTGAATGGAGGAATCAACATAGGGAAAGTAACGCTGATTTATGGAGAAGCAGGAACAGGTAAAACAGCCATCTCATTAAGCTGCTCTGCAACCTGCGCACTTTTAGGCTTGAAAGCAATCTATCTAACCTCTGAAAAGCCTTTTCCAGCAGAAAGGCTAGCTACTATTGTTGGCAGAAACCTTGAAAAAGCAGCTAAAAGGATAGTGGTCATTGAACTGGAAGACTTCGAGCAGCAACTGGAAACGATAGAGAAGCTCGAATTTTTCATTACGCCCACGGTGGGATTAGTTGTAGTCGACACGATTACGGCTAGGTATAGGGAGGCAATTTCTAGAGGTGTGGACTCAATTAGCGCGAATAAATCGCTAAGTAGGCAACTCGCGATGTTACGGTACATTGCAGAGAGAAGGGGTGTAGCAGTAATTGTAACAGGACAAGTTAGGGAGGTCATAGGTGAAGACAGGGAAGAGGTTGTCGCTTCAAAAGTCATGCAATTTTGGCCAAACACCATAATTAGGCTAGAGAAAATCGAGAATAGAAGAATCGCATTTATAGAGAAAAGCGAAAATAAAGATGCATTAGGATTCAGGGTGCTGTTCAAGATAACTAGCCGAGGAATAGAAGATGGAGAATATTGAATGGGTTTTGCAATTAATTTGGAGAATATTGCCAGCATACATTGCAAATGCGGCGCCAGTCGCTTTCGTGAGGAAGGGGCATCCGATCGACTTCGGCAAAAAAATGAGGGACGGAAATCCGATATTTGGGCGAGGAAAGACCTTTGAGGGGTTTATTGTTGGCGTAACTGCAGGCACGTTGATTGGTTTGATTCAAAGTAGAGTCGCTGCATCGTTCATGCTGGCCCTTGGAGCTATGATTGGAGATCTCACGGGATCCTTTTTAAAGAGAAGATTAGGTATCCGGAGCAGTGAGCCCGCACCTTTGCTGGATCAGGTGTCCTTCCTTATAGGTGCAATAGCTCTTTCAAGCATATTGGAGGCATACTCGCTGGAGGAAGTCGTAGTCTTAATTTTAATTACCATACCATTACATCTAATAACAAACATTTTCGCGTACTTCATGAAGCTTAAAAAAGTGCCGTGGTGATGATTTGAAGCTAAATCCATCCAACCTTTTTAGCGAATAGGTATTGAAGTGAAAGTAGAGATACTATCAGCAGTATTGAGCCAAAAGCTAATAGCATATTTGTATATTTGGGGTCATGCGTTATTTTACTGCTCATTTGAATAAGTAAAAGACCTAAAAACCCACATAAGATTAACATGGAAACAACTACTGCCTCAACAACTGTTTGAAAATCAAGGTATGGAGCAAGGAAAGATATTCTCCCTCCAATTGGAATGAACCATATTGGTGGCTCTACCAACACATATACAGCTCCACTCATCAAGAAAATACATGTAAATACGGAAATTAGAGGTATAAGTTTATAGAATAAAGCTCGCATAGAAGTTGCAATTTTCACTACACTTGAGAGGCTTCTTGGCAGTCTGCGCAAACGCAACACCAAAAAGCAATGGGAATTAGGATAGAATTAAGCTTTACCATAGCTAGGTGTAGGAAAAAATAAATTTCCGATATCCAATTTGTGGGCGGAGGCCACCAGATGCGAGCAGTGGAGTTAGCTTGCTCAATGTACTTTTATAAAAGCAACTTAGGACTTCTCTTTCCATCGATAGAGGCAAACGCAGAAACATCTAAAGTAATAGCTGAAATTGCAAAATACTCTGAAATGGTTAATAAGAAGATAGCTGATCTAGGGGCGAAAAGAAACCTAGAGGTTGCGCCAGCAATAGGATATTCGGAGTTTATGGGTAGAGAATTAGAGATTGCATATCTCTCAATAGGTGACGATTTTCCGGATGTAGGATACGTTTTAAGACCAATATTCATAGAATTGGGGGACATCGGGTTAGAAAGACCAAGCGTGAGCGTCTTTGCATTTTACCATCCGCCAGTTAAGGTCATAATAGATAATGTGCCCGGATGGGTAACCCCTCAAGGCATGACGTTAAGGGACGTAAGGGCGCTGGGAGCCCCAAAGCAGATTCAAATTAACATATATAATGTAGACTTTAACTTGACGAAGATGCTTACTAAAGCCATTATAAGGTGTGCCTTATGGGAGAGGGCTTTTTCGGTTCCTTCAGAAAAAGCCGTTGAAGCATATACTGAAAAAATCATGAGGAAACTTAACAGCCGAGAAAAAACGCAGATAGTTATGGGAATAAAGGAAATTGCAGAAGGTGTTTTAAAGAGAATAGAGAATCTAAGCAACGAACTTGAAGCATGTATGGGAGATGAACTTAGCAAAGTAGATCTACTAATAAGATCGATTATCAAATAAAGCGCTTCTTAAATGTCTTAGCATATACTGCCACCACAACTAGTGGACTGTTACACTTTGGACAGCTTCCAACTTCCTTAAAGATGTAATCTCCCCGCCTAAACTCTCGCTCCTCCTTAAAGTTACAACTTTCATTTGTGCACTTAATTGTTACTACGCTTAAGAATCTAGGTCGAAGTCTATATTGCAGCTGCCTCTTATGCTGAAAAGCAAATATGAACGATAATGCTAGGCATATTATACCGGAAAGGATATAGTCGAGAGACAGGCTTTCACCGGCTTCACCCTTAAGATCCGCTAAGCCTAAGAAGAAAAGTACAAAGGCAGCAAACGAGAATATCACTGACATTATCATTAATATTTGCGACTTTCCACTCTTTGCCATGCAACTCACCCATTACTGACCGATGCCAATGGTATTTCCAATTCCTGCAATAATCACTGTCTCCCCCTCCTTAACCCGCTCCCTGATTATGTCCAGCACTTTCTGAACCGCCTTTTCAGCAGCTTCTAAAACTTCCCTACGCATAACTGTTATGGCTTCTTCTAATGAAATCTTTATTGCAATAGCATCTATTGGAATGTTGTATTTAACTGCAATTTCCTCTATTTTATATTTTTCAGGGCCAGGGTCACCAATAGCAGCTCCTACACCCTCTGCTATCCTGCCTGTCTTTTCCCCTTCGAGTTTGGCCGCAGCATCAACCATAATTATTCTGGCAATAGACCCCCCGTTTTGAGCTACAATTCTGGCGATAGCCTCTCCCGGCTTTCCAACTTCTGCCCCCGGACCTTTAGCCTTAATTACTATGACCTTCCGACCTTCAAAGTCAAACTCTGAGGCAACGACATTTTTAGCTATCTCTTTATATGGCTTTCCACGCATAAGCTTTGCTGCAACAAGCGCTCCAACGCCATCTCCGATTGGCTTGCCATTCGAAAAAGCGTCTACTGCGCCGAAGAAAGCTTCAGCATAACGCAGTATTATTGGAAGATACATCTGAAGTTGCATTATGAAGACAACGCTTTTCGTTTTCTTACTAAGAAGAAGCAAATGCCGTATTTCTCTATATAGAGTGTTGAGTACAATGGTTGCCTCCAATAATCCCTCTATATTTGAAATAAAAGTAGGATCAGCGTTGGGAGCAATTTTCCTGGCGAAAGCTTCAATTCTCCTATCACGCGTATTCAGTACATGTTCAAGTCTTCTAATAACTCCAGCAGGATCAAGAGAAACCGGCGCTATGTAAAAGAAGTCCAGAAAGTCTTCAATTAAAGGAGTGGGGTCAAAGTTCGGGTTGCCTAATTCCTTGACAGTTTTTATGGTGATGCTCTTTGCGCTAGATGCAAGATAATGCAATCGCCGAAGTGCTCCCTCCGCCTCCCTAATCCACATCCAAACCTGAATACGCTGATTAAACAGCGTTATAAATAGAGCAAAACCCAAGAAGAATATTATGTCAAGTACATATTTATTAAGGGAATCCTCAATTGGCAAGAAAGACATGATAATTAACTTCAAGCCGCCTCTAAACCTCCCAATTCGGTTAGAAACATGATGAAAACTATAAATAAATTTATTCATCCCATTAAGGCTTAATAAAATCAAAAATGAAATTGCAAATTAATGAGTGCACCGCCAGCACGCCCCTTTCCCGGTGCCTCTCGGACACCAGTACTCAGGCGCGCGGCAGTGGGCTTGACTTCCGGGTTCGGAATGAGTCCGGGTATTTCCCCACTGCCTATGGCCGGCGGTGCACTCAAAATATGGGAGTTACTTGCACACTAATAAACCTTCCTTCATCAACTGAACTTAACTATCAAAAGACAATCGATAAGTTAAGCTTATAAAACATGGATACAAGCTTTTCTTGGGCCGGGGTCGCCTAGCCTGGTTAGGGCGCCGGACTCATAATCTAAGCGATATAGGGGACCAGACATAGGTGGAATCCGGTTTTCGCGGGTTCGAAGCCCGCCCCCGGCACCAAACACTGGTACCCTTCTAAACCAGCAATACTCGCCATGGGCATAATAGAAGAATCTAAGGTCTTATTCCTTAAACACTCATTTTCAAAATAAAGCCGGGGAGGGGATTTGAACCCCTGTAAAGCGGATCTGCAGTCCGCCGCCTAACCACTTGGCTACCCCGGCTCTATATTAAGCTACTTGCAAGGTGGATTATATAAGTTTGACTTGAAGAAACTTAGTGGATAGCTATAGTAAAGTGCTTACTTAGCTTGCAGAGGCTCTTGGAGAGCTTCTATTACTATTCTTGTAGGTACAGATATCTTTGAGCCAGCAACTTTAAGCGCTCTTTTAGCTTGCTCTATGTGTTCAGGTTTTGTGCGTATGAGGATTATTGTTTGTCCTGGCCTTACTCTTGCAGCAGTTCCAATTGGTTTTCCAAATGCTAGGCGCATGCCATCTTGAAGACGGTCTGCGCCGGCGAAAGCCATCATTTTATTTTCTCTTAGGACGTGGTGTGGGTAAACTTTGATTTTTAGGTGATAATTTGAGCGCCCGATTTTCTCCATAATTTTATTAGCGGATACGCGTGCAGCTTCTAACGCGTTGTGCCTAATTTGACCAATTTCTTTGGAAACGAGCCTCACTTCTATTGGAAAATCACCTTTAGGGTTACCCATATCGAATCTTGCAATTTTTGGGGGCGGAACTCCACTTATATACTCTCGTCTGGTATATGGTGGTCCGCTTATGTGTCTGTAGCATCTCCCTGGTCTTAGAGGCATGACTTATCCACTCGGCTAGTGATTACGCAAAACCATAATTTAAGGATTGCTGAGGATGTATGGCTAGATTTTTTCTAGCATAATTATGAATGGGTGTAGATTTCCGTGAAATACGCGCCTATACCCTTTAACTGTGTAATTTAGGTCATTGGCAAGTCGTTTTATTAAGCGTAGCTCGGTTGATAGGAGGGTTATTAAACCATTGTCTTTCAAGGTTTCTCTGGCAGAAGAGAGAAATTCTCGATATAATGATTTAATTATTGACCGCCTGCCAGTTCTTATGCCATATGGTAGATTTGAAATTATCCTGTCAATGTCAAAGTTTAATTCCTCATTTATTCGTCTTGCATCACCAACCTTAAAACATACTTTATCATGCACGCCAGCTGCCAGTGCGTTTAGCTTTGCACCTTTCACATGCTTTGGGGAAATGTCCATCCCATAAATTTCGCATGATGAATTGATAAAGCAGCACTCTATGGGGATGGTGCCACCGCCGCACATTGGGTCTACCACTATACAACCTTTGAATAATTGCGACATCATGGACATTGCATAGGCAATTGTGGGCTTAAGAGCAGCTGGGTGATCGTAGACTCTATAGCCACGCCTATGTAATGATTGGTCACCAGTAGTGCATATACTCACAAAGCAGACTTCACCGACAACGTCTACTCGAACAATTACTGCAGGATTATCGAGATTTACCGGAGGGGACTGACTCCCACTTGAAAATAAGTCTTTGACTGCTTTTCCAGCTATTCTGGCAATATCCATAGAGGTATATTCGTGCGAGCCTAGCCGCTCTGCTCGAACGGCGAAGCTGATATGCGGATTTAGGTACTCTTCAATACCAGATTTCAATATGCAGTCATATATGTCATTCAATCCAGCAGTTCTCCTTGAAATCTTGCTGGTAGAGAGAAGTATGGAAACTCGATGAAGTAGCCTAGACTTCGAATTCAGTAGGGATGATGCGTAATCTCCATTTTCAGTACACTCTACGATGAGCCTTCCTTGAACTCCCAAGGGCTTAATTCTTGCTTCCGAGATGGTGAGCAAGTTGCTGACTTCTTCAAGAGCAATGTCTTCTATTCCAGGGCATGTTGTTAGTAGGAGGCGAGTCATTTTCTACTCCATCCTACTCAACTCTTGCAATGTAGATGTTGTGTTTAGTTCGTAGTATGCGCGCATAAACTTTAACTCCAATTGGAATGTCATCGGCATCGACGAGGGTAATTACTCTTCCCTTGGCAGTCGCTATTTTTTCGCCCTTGAGCCACCCTGGACCTACGACGGTGACCTTAACTTTTTCAAAGCGCTTGAATGGACGCGGCAACATAGGCAATTTAATTATATTGAAGTCCTCGGGTTTAAGTATGAGCTTTACATTTAACTCCTTCTCCCAAACCCTTAGAGTTTTATAGAACTTGTACCACGAAATGGGTTTAACTCCAGGAGGTTTCCTTCCAAATTTATGATACTCATATTTCTGTATTCCTAATGGTGGCCACTTCTTTCCTGCGCCAATTTTCTTCGCGAACTCTACGATCTTTGGAATTTCGCTATTGTTGATTCCAGGAATCCAAACTGGAGCTATGAGTAAGTCTATCTTAGACTGCGAAATATATTCAGCAATGCTGGTGATGTGGTTGATGTCGTAGAAATCGGCTCCAGCAATTTTCCTTGCAAGATCCTCATTTAAGGCATCAATCGACAGGTTTATTCTAGATAGACCTGCATCAGCCAGCTCATCAATCATGCGCTCATTAAGTAGGGTTCCATGTGTCTGCATGGATATAACTTCAATTCCAGGAATGTCTGCCAGTTTACATACTAAGTCTATGAGGTGAGGGTAAGTTGTCGGGTCGCCAACGGTGTCGATATGAGCTTCTATGTGTCTTCCACCTTTAAAAGCTACAAGCTCTCTAACCACGTGGATTAGGTAGTCCAATTCAACAAAATACTCTGTTTGGCGCCATTTTGACTTTGGACCTGCATCAGTTGAGCAAAATATGCAAGAAAGAGGGCAGGTCGAACTGGGGCGAATTTGCAGTATGTTAGTTCCCCTATCTATAACTCCAAAAGCAATGCATCCTACTAGGGGGATGTCATCGCTCCAATTAATTTTGAACAATTTCCGCGTATTGCTGCATTGACAATTTGGCATTTCAAGCACCAGCATTAACCCGCATATTATTGCATGCAAAACACATAGATAGCTTTAATTCTTCGCTCGATAAAATTGTAAGGGGGCTCTGCCGCATACCACGCTAGACGGACCTAGGGGAGAAGGAGAATCCATCGATGACCCTTAGGGGTACCCAGGCGTGGGACAGGTAGAGCCCATTCATGGGGTGGGGAGCTAAGTCCCGCCGTCGAGAGTGCCCAAAGAGAGAGGCTTGCCCCCTCCCAATGAAATTGGGTGATCGCGTGCGGGGGACAGCTCCGCCACCCCATGCGCCCAATAATTCAGAAGAAAACAGCTTAGAACCTAAGAAGTTATTTATGTGAAAGCATAAACTGCTTTGAAAGAGCCTAAAATGGCGAAGATGCCAATAATTACTTAGCAATAAAGCTTTTCCATAAGCGTTCTTGACGCCTAATCTTAGCTGCAGATAAAGGACGCAGATCATTATCTTTTACAAGAGAGACAACGACGATTTCTAGTGGTGAAAGACCCCGGCTTTCTCTAATGCGGTTTATTTCTAAGGCTCGAGGCAAAGTTTCTTCACTAACCACAATGGCGGAGATGTCTTCGCTATTTATCGTTGGTCCATAAGGATCGTTAAGAATTACAATTTGCGCTCTTTCACTAACGCCTATGCTTTCTAAAAACCGCTTCAAAAGTTTCACTCTTTCATTGAGTGGGGGCACGTAATGCGCTTTAAATCTTGCCAGCTTATCGCTTGTAATGCCTATTATCACTTTATTTCCCACTTCAAAGCATTTTTTTAGTAAGAGCTTATGTCCCTCGTGAAGAGAGTCGAAAGTGCCTCCAACTGCAACGCATTCATGCTTTTGTTTCATAAGTTCACCACGCAGGAGCAGTACTGGTACTATTGTTAGATGAAGCGTTTTTAAATAGTTCTTTGTCAAAAAATTGCGTTAACTTCAACTGATAACTCAAGTTAACTTGAATTTTGAGGCGTTGCACTTATCCCGCCATATTCACAGGCAAATTACGATTTAAAGGCTAGGTGAAGAAAAGCTTATCACCTGCTAGGGAAATTTTGGTACATGGGGCTGGCTGGGCTGGGACCCCCTTTAGGGGGCAGCATGCCGTAGCTCAGCAAGGTAGAGCGGCGGGCTCCAGAGCGCATAGGTAGAATTTGACCGGAAGGGATGATGTAGCTCTGGAGCGCGGGAGCAACCCGTTGGTCGTGGGTTCAAGTCCCACCGGCCCCACCAATAATCACATCTAACTTCTAGCTTAACAGCAGGCGTCTAGTTCAATGTAAGTAATATAAAATTCGAATATGCCAAATAGGCTATTAGCTGTTTAGAAGCATATTACATCGAGGTGGAAAATTGAGTACTGATAAGGCTAAGCTCATGGCTGCTAAGGCAGCTTTAAAGCACATATCATCCGGGCTAGTCGTAGGGCTTGGCTCCGGCTCTACCGTCGAAATTTTCATTGAGGAACTTGCCAAGGAAGTAAAGCGCAGGAAGCTGGAGATCCAAGTAATTCCTTCATCATATCAAGTATTATTCCTGGCGCATAAGCATGGGCTGGAAGTTAAATTGCCGAGCGACGTAGAAAGAGTCGATATAGCCATCGATGGTGCTGACGAAATAGATCCAAAGTTGAATCTGCTTAAGGGTGGCGGCGCAGCTCTAGTGCGAGAAAAAATTGTTGCTTATATGGCTGAGAAGTATGTGATAATCGCAGATTACACGAAATTAGTTGAAAGGCTTGGGGAGAAAAAACCCATTCCAGTAGAGATACTTCCTTTTGCTTGGAAATGGACCCTTAATCACCTCAAGAAATATGGTGATGTAAAAATAAGGATGGCAAAAGGCGGAAAAGTTGGGCCAATAGTGACAGATAACGGCAATTTCATAGCGGATCTGTACGTAAAGACAGTTGACGCCCCCGAAATACTCGAAAGGGAAATCAAGAGAATACCAGGGGTTATAGAGGTCGGGATTTTCACTGGGTTAACTGATGTCGCGTACATTGGCCATGTTGATAGTGTTGAGGTTCTCACTTCAAAGCAGCGGGTAAGTACTATCAATTAACTTTGGTGTTAAGAACTATGCTGTGGGCATCATAGGGAGTATTGGAGCCCCGGGCGGGATTTGAACCCGCGACCAACGGCTTACGAGGCTCGGCGCCAAAGGCTCCGCCGCTCTGCCGGACTGAGCTACCGGGGCATTTATATCCATATGCCCCATGACTGAAATAAAACTTAAAATTTTTGTATATGTCCTGATAGGCTAAACTTAATGCCCCCTAGAACTTAGAAAGACTTAGATAAGATAAGCACCTTAGGATTGAGTGAATTAAAATGAGGAGCAATACATGGAGGAAGTTAAATGGGCGGTGTAGCTGTGACTGCAAAATATAATATTCGCGTTCACTTTGAAGTAGAGGGTATTGTTGAAAAGCCAGATGTTATCGGGGCAATATTTGGTCAAACAGAAGGATTGTTAGGAGACGAGCTTGATCTAAGGGAGCTGCAGAGAACTGGAAGAATCGGCAGAATACAAGTCCACTTAGAGACGAAGGGAGGAAAAACTTCGGGAGCCGTCATTATACCGTCAAGCTTGGGCAGAGTGGAAACAGCACTAATCGCAGCAGCCATTGAAACAATAGACAAAGTGGGACCATGCACTGCGAAATTCACACTTAAGGATATAGAGGATCTAAGAGAAGAGAAGAGAAGGTGGGTAATTGAGCGCGCAAAAGAAATATTGCTTAAATGGGAACAGGAAAAAATTCCTGAAACTAAAGAGCTCATTGAAAACCTACTTCGTGAAATTAGAGTTGCAGAAATCATAAAGTTTGGAGATGAAGGATTGCCTGCAGGGCCGGATGTCCCCCACGAGGACACAATAATTATCGTAGAGGGTAGAGCTGATGTGTTAAATCTATTGAAACACGGCTATAGAAACGCCATAGCAATTGAAGGAACATCGATACCAAAAACAATTATTGAACTTAGCAAGAAAAAGAAAACCATAGCCTTCGTAGATGGAGATAGGGCAGGAGAACTAATTTTAAAGGAGCTACTTCAGGTAGCAGATATCGATTACATTGCTCGCGCTCCACCTGGGAAAGAAGTAGAAGAATTAACTGCTAAGGAGATAGTCAAGTGCTTATCAAGCTTAACTCCTGCAGGCCAGTTTCTATCTCAGTTAGAAAAAGCCAAACAAAAAGCTAGAGTAACATATGTACCGCAAATTCCTGATCATGCCATTAGAAAGGCCAAGGAAATCATAGGAACACTAAAGGCAGTAATATATGATAAAAGGTGGAAAGCAATTAAGGAAATTTCAGTTAGGGATCTAGCAGAACAACTACAGAAAATTGAAAACGTCTATGCAATAGTATTTGACGGAATAATAACACAACGACTAGTTGACATCGCAGGGGAAAAAGGAGTAAACTTAATTGTTGGAGCAAGAATTGGAAGCATAACTAAACGGCCAGCAACACTCACACTACTAACATTCGAAAACATAATTTAATTTATTACCGCCCAAACCAATAATATTTTGATTTGAAAAGAGCTGCCGAAGGCGAGAATATTGGAAAATGAGAGAGTTAAAAAGTTATTTGATGATTTTAAGTGTGCAGCTGAAACCCTCAAAGAGAAAGCTGTTGAGAAAGTGCATATAATTTATCATGATGACGCAGATGGAGTGACAGCAGCAGCCATATTAAAAGCATCACTTGAAAGAAGGCAAATTCAAGTTAAAATGATATGCATTGAAAAGCTCTACCCAGAAATCATCGAAAAACTACATAGCGAGAAAGGCAAAGTCTACATTTATGCAGATATCGGAGCACCTCATGCAGATAGGATATCCAGCGTAAACAAGGGAAGAAATCTAACTATAATACTAGATCACCACGACACCTTACTCTCATCAGATCCAGCAGTGATCAACTTGGATCCAGAGCTTTATGGAATTAGCGGAGAGGAGGAAGCTAGCGGCGCAACTGTTTGCTACCTCTTCTCTAAAATTCTCTCTGAAAGAAATGTTGACTTAGCGCATTTAGCAGTAATTGGCTCATCAGAGATACCAGGCCCAGTTAGAGGCTTAAACTTGATAGCTTTAGAAGATGCTTTAAAGGTCGGAACTATCCAAGTGAAGCAAGTAAATGAAGAAAAGAAGTATTTAGTTACAGCTTATGGGAGGCCTGAGCCTAGAGAGAAGATAGCATCTAAATTGACAGCCATGGCAGCAATTGGATACTACATAGGCGGCCCTAAAAGGGCAGTAAATGCTTGTCTATCAGGTTTTTCGGAGAGAGACTTGCAATTTATTAAGGAGCTCGATCAACAGCGCAGGAAAGTAAATCGACAACTCATAGCAAAACTCAAACATTCAGGCATTCGACAAGCTAGATTTGTCCAGTGGTTTCACGCCTACGACGCCTACAAGGGCATGGGAGTAAAAACCATAGGTACCTTCTGTAGCTACTTATCATTTCAAAAGTGGATTAACCAAGGGAAGTATTTGATCGGCTTCATGTACATGTCCAGAGTCATACCTGAATTAGGAGAATTAAGTAGGGATTACGTTAAATTTTCGGCAAGAGTCCCTAAACAATTAGCTCTAGCAATAAGGGATGGACGAATGCCACCTATATCAACAGCACTATCAGAAGCTGCCAAGGTATTTGGAGGATTCGCGGATGGGCATGACGTTGCAGCATCGGGGGTAATACCTAGGGGTTTCGAAAAAGAGTTCATCAAGAAATTAGATGAAATCATTTCAAGATGTGCCGCAAGTTCATCGCCGTTTAAACCAAAAGTCCAGCGTTACAGTTGAAGGAGGCTTAAGTATAGAATCTTCTGTGAAGCCGAAGACTGACAATACGCGTAAAGCTGATGGCAAGATCTGCTTGGAGACATAGTAATCTAAGTCTAAGTCATCATAATCGGCCATAAAGTAAGGCTTGGCTCTATCGGAAAGCCTCTTCGATGTTCCTTTAATTATCACGAAGCCAACCTTATCTCCAACTTCAAGGGAATACCCTGCGCTTAGTAGCATTCTTGCAACTCTTACGTGGGGAGCGTCAACTTCATACTCGTTAAGGGATTTTGCCAGTGTTTTCCAGATTATTAGCTTCTCAAAGGGAACTCGCTTAGACCTCAAATCATCAACTACTTTTCTAACATATTCTGCAGCTGCGCTTGGGGATCTTCGCTTTAAAATTATTTCAATTACTTTGAGCTGCACTTCTTGTGCAAGTTCGCACCAGTCTCCACGTACAGCCTCGAAACCGATAACCTCAACACGCCCATCTTGAAGGAGACCGGCGTACCGCTTAGCAGCTTCAGTGAATATGCATGCTTCGTAAATTTTATCAATTTTAATTTCCAGCCCAATTTCTCTCTCAACTTCTGCTATGAAGGCATCTACTTTTTCAGGAACATATTTGACAAATAAGGAATCAGTATCCCCATAAATTATTCGGAGTGAAATTCTTCTTGCAATGTCTATGGCCTCTTTAATTGTTTCTCTACCGAAAGCTGCAGTAGCTTCTGCACAGGGTTTAACATACCATCTAGCTCCAAGCCATCCAGTGTATCCATAGCATGCATTAGCAATGACTTTGATCGCCTTTTGACGGTTATCGAGGATCAGGTATTCTGGAGAGGCGATATCCAAAAGCTTCATTTGCTCCTTGATCTGCTTTCTCAAGGCAAGCAACTTTTCTAAAACGCGCTTAAAGAACCCTGGCGGGCTTTTCCTAAATCTATGCCCAACCTCGGGAGCGATGAAACATTCATCAGGAGATAGCGATTCATCCGGAGGAATATAGGTGTCGGGACTTATGTTGTACTTTATCATCAAGCTTGGATACATAGCTGAGAAATCTATCACCGCGATATTCTCATGCAAGCCTTTTATCGGCTTTAAAACTAATGCGCCGCGATATGGAACGTATGGTCTTTCAACTCTATTTGGAATTAGCTCATTTTCTTTGAAAGCTTGGCGAATTAAGAACCACTCCACACGAAAGCCAACTGGAGCTGCCAAGACTTGGTCAAGAGGAATGCCAGTGACACTTGAAAGCTGAATTGCGAAAGGCAGTGCCTTCTCTGCAATTTTTAACGTCAACTCAGCAGCTTCCATCGAATGCTTAAGTAGGTCTGGACGCCTACTTTGGTCGCCCCAATATTGATATACCCAGGGCGGTTTAAGCAGGAATTGCTCTTCTTTAGGCTTTACATTCAGGTAGTCAGCCACATTTCCTAGAGTCTTTATTTTAATAGCATAGAGATCCTCTGCATAATCAAGCATGTCAACATTAGCTCGCCCTGCAATAGATATGTGGCCATATATGCTTGTTTGTGGTTCTGAGAATTCCCTGCTGAGCGGAATGCGGGCATTCAGGCTTTTTGCCCTAGCTAGAATGTATGGCCAAACAAACCTATTAGAGTTGTAACCAACAATGACGTCAGGATTCACTTCAACAATATAACTTGCAAAATTCTCTAGAAGAGTCCTCTCATCAAGCTCTTCGAGAGTGAATTGCGCTTTTTCACCGGTATTCGTAACTACCGTAATAACTACGATGGGATCGCTGTGCGCCTTTGGAGAGCCTTTGGGACTAAAATACTCAACATCGAAGGAAAGAATTTTTAAATCAGGCATATCTCGACGTTCAATTGGTTTGGGTTCACTTTTCATTTCATAAATTGCATCTACACGTATGTTTTCTTTATTATCGAGAGGAGCCACTTCGGCAGAGTGCCAAGCACAGGGGTAAACGCCTTTATCAACCATATATCTCATATAAAATCGTATATCAGCTTCAAGGACATCCTTTACACCGGAAATTTTTGATATTTTTTCCTTTAAAAGGGACAGTGCAGTAGGCAACAAGCATTCCACTTTAAGTGCGGTTACTGGCTTGCCGAAAAAGAATTTGTTAACTTGCTGAATGCTTAATACGGGGGCAGTGGGACTGCTCAATTTTTTGATGTTGTTAGTGATGGACTCAAGAAAGCTGTTGTCTTTCGGTAAGACATAGAAATACGGTCTAAAAGTCCGGTCTAATATCAAAACGCGCTTACCATCATCTGTTATGCTCCAAAAACAAATGATAGGCACATTATCTTGAATGGCATACGTTACATCTAATGGCCAAAAGGTGAGGATCTTCCTCACAAATCAACGCCCCAATAAGTATTCTCACAAACAAACTTATTCTTCTCGGTTAATATTTTAAACATGATAATTGCACTTTCATTATCCCTATAGTACTGGGGGATCTGATAAGCTTCTTTAAATCCAAGTTTCAGGTATAATTTTATGGCAGCTAAATTGCTGACTCTAACTTCGAGCCTCAGAATTTTCACGCCCAACGTTCTGGCTCTTTCTTCAACTGAAGCAAGAAGGGCAGTTGCTATTCCCTTACGCCGATGGTGTGGGGAAACCGCCAATGACAATATGTGACCTAAATATTTTCGCCTAACTAATAAAATTACGTACCCAACAACTTTACCATTTAACTCTGCAACAAGAAACGTTTCTCTTGCCATTTGCAAAAGCATTTTGAGAAGGGATCTTGGATATGGATCTTTAAATGAGCGAACTTCAATCTCAAATATTTCACATATATCCTCCTCTCTCGCCGGCCGAATAGATAATTTTCTGCAAGAGCTCGAGCTGATCATCTGCACCTACTCATTAAGAATCTTTATTAAAAGCACAATTAAATTTAGGTATAAGACGTCACTTAATACTCTAATGTGGTGAGAATATGAGAGTGAGATGGCTTGGGCATGCTGGTTTTGATATAGAGATCTTAGGGAGACGAATATTAATAGATCCATGGCTCACAGGAAACCCTATGGCCAAGAATAAACCCGAAGAATTTAAGAAAGTGGACGTTATTCTCGTTACCCACGACCATGGCGACCACTTAGGTGATGCCATAGAGATTGCCAAAAACACAGGCGCAACCTTTGTTGGCATTTACGAGTTAAGCCAATATGCACTATCACAGGGAGTTAAGGAAGCCGTGGGAATGAACATTGGAGGTTCAACAGTAGTAAAAGACTTGGAAGTAATAATGGTCCCTGCATTTCACTCATGCGAAAAAGGCGCTCCTGTAGGCTTTGTAGTTCAGCATGGAGCTGAAAGCGTTTATCACGCAGGAGATACCTCAGTTTTTAGTGACATGAAACTCATAGGGGAACTATACAAACCTAAGCTGGCTCTGCTTCCTATAGGAAGCCACTTCACAATGGGACCAAAAGAGGCAGCTAAAGCTGTAGAGCTAATAAAGCCAAAGGTGGTGATTCCAATGCATTATAATACATTTCCAGTGATAAGACAAGATCCTCATGAATTCGAAGGACTAGTTAAGGAAGTTGCTCCCGAAGTAAGGGTAATTATAGCGGAAGTTGGGAAGTGGATTGAAATTTAGGGGAAACAGAAAGCCCTTGAGATGTAAACGTTATTAGAGAAGAGGAATCATGAGAATAATCAACAATCTCGGCGACATCGAAGTAATGATTCTTGAAAAACTGAAGGAAGCGGGAGGTAAACGTAAACTAGAAGTTCTAGCAAGGGAACTCGCAAAAACTACATCGACAATAGCTTCGATCATTGAGAACTTAGCTAAGAAAGGAGCTGTAGCAGTTGTTAAAAAAAAGCTGATATCGGTTTCACTGACTAATGAAGGTTTAAAGTATGCTAGGGATGGTTTACCGGAAAGAAAAGTATTGCAGAAATTAATCGAAATGGGAGGAAGAGCCCCAATAAGGAGATTAGCATCAAATAGAAAGATTGGCGAGGAGATAAAAGTTGCAATTGGCTGGGCTAAGAAAAAAGGGTGGATAAAAATAGAGAAGAAAGGAGCAGAGCAGATAGTACAAGTGCTAATTGAAAATCCACCAGAGGGATATGACGAGAAAATACTTAAGGAGCTTAGCCAGTCAAGTGGAAGCATTTTCATTAATAAATTAGACTATGAGCTTTATAGTGCGCTTCAAGATCTAAAAACTAGGAAACTTGTAGTGATCAAAGAGAAAACTGATGCAATAATTTTCCTTACAAGTGAGGGGAAAGAAGTGTTAGCTCACGCAGGTGAAAAGCAGGTTATAAACGTACTTGCGCGCGAACACATAATAAAGGGCACATGGAGAAAATGCTATTTCAAACAATACAATGTAACTGCCCAGCCACCAAGAATCTATCCCGGCAAACAGCACTTCCTTAACGAAATAATAGACAGGGTAAGGCAAACATTGTTATTCATGGGGTTTGAGGAATGTTTTGGGAAATTTATAGAGTTGGAGTTTTGGAGTTTTGACATGCTATTTTACGCTCAGGATCATCCTTCAAGAAGCTTAAGCGAAGTTTATTGGATTAAAAAACCAGAAGAAGGCAACATATTAGATAAAGAGCTAATTGATAAAGTGAAAGCCGTCCATGAACATGGATGGATTACAGGTTCAAGAGGGTGGGGAGGTAAATGGAGCTTACAGCGTTCTAAAAAGCTTATCTTAAGCATAGAACCATTACCCCCCATAATCAGGTATCTATTCGCCCGCAAGAAAACACCCATAAAGGCATTTTGTATCTTAAGGACATTTAAACGAGAAATGGCTGATGCCGATGTTCCCATGGAAAGCATAAAGCTAGGCGGCATGTATTGTGATGAAGACGCAAATATGAGCAAGCTAATTGGAATAATTAAGAAAATACTGCTAGAGCTAGAAATAAGTGAAGTAAAAGTGAGGCCAACGTACTTGTCGTATGCGGAGCCCAGCATTGAAGTTAGGATAAAGCAAGACAAGGAAAATTGGCTTTCATGTGCGGTTGGAGGTTTTCTCAGACCTGAAATTGGGAAAGTACTTGATCTGGAGATGCCAGCTGTAATTTGGAGCATGAATTTAAATGATATTGCTATTGCTTGCTTAAATTTGAGCGGGTATCGAGAAATTTACGCTAGTGACCTTAATGTTTTAAGAAGGTTAGGCGCGAAGTGATTTTTCATGATACCAATAACAGTAAGTCTGAAAGATCTGCAGTCGTTAATTGGTGAAGAACTAGGCGTAAATGAGATCTTAAAATTATTGGCGATGACTAAGTGTGAAATAAAGCATGTCAAAGGAGATTTGATAGAGCTTATGGTTCCACTTGATAGACCGGATCTTTTTTCAGTGGAGGGAGTCAGCAGAGCTCTAAGATGCATCATGGGAACTTATAGGAAGCCCATAATTGACAAGAATGAGAAATGCATATGTCAAGTTTACGTAGATAGTGAAGTTCTCGACATAAGACCTTACATTGCTTCTGCAGTGATTAGAGAAGTAAAACTGAGTTGCAAAGCACTAAGACAGATGACACAGCTCAGGAGGAAATTGCATGAAACATACTGCAGAGGAAAGCTTCTTGCTTCGATAGAAATTCACGACTACAACTTAACTACGCCACCTCTTACATACTCAGTTAAAGGAGAAGAAGACATAACATTAAAACCACGCGGAGAAGGAAGAAAATTAAGGTTAACTGAAATTCTGAGGAGAGAACCTTGGAAAAAGCATGCTTATCTACTATTCGGCTACAATCGGCTTCCAGTAATGGTTGATTCTAAAGGGGAAGTACTATCCGTTCCACCAATTATTGAAAGTGATGAAACAAAAATCACTGCGAATTCATCGGACATACTTCTCATAGTCACTGGAATAAATGAAAGAGTTGTTGAAGAAGCTTTGGAGATAGTTGCGGCAAACCTCTTGGAGAGGGGAGGAATTTTAAAGCGGGTTGAAATACGGTATCCTGACACTTTGTTGATTACTCCTAAAATGGAACCTAGAGAAATCATCATCGAGCCGCAACAGGTGGAGAAAGTCCTTGGAGTTAAAATTGACTTAAACAAGTTAATGGCTCTTTTAGTTAAAAGCGGATTTGAAGTAAAAAGCGAAAATGGAAAAGTGAAGGTCGGCGTCCCACCCTACCGCGCTGATGTGATTCATGAAATCGACGTAATAGAGGATATAGGAATAGTTTATGGCTTCGATAACATAAAAGGAGGGCCGCTCAGCGTTCTCGCGCCAGGAAAGGCATACCCCATGAACAAATTGGCAATGAGAGCAAGAAGGATCATGACCGCCTTGGGATTCCAAGAAATAATAACATGCGTCTTATCCGACAGGAAGGATTTATTAAATAAAATGCTTTTAAAAGAAGAGAAAATAATTGAAGTAATAAATCCCATAATTCGAAAATATTCTGCTATAAGGAACTGGCTAATGCCAAAACTTTTAGAATTCCTAAGCAATAACAAGCATGCACCATATCCTCAAAAGATCTTTGAAATTGGAGAAGTAGCATTAATTTGTGAGGGGGATGAGGAAACAGGAGTAAAGTGCACCTTAAAGCTAGCAGCGGCAATAACAGATTATAAGGCAGGGTATGGAGACATCCAGGCGACACTATTTGCACTCCTTGAAAATCTGCAAATTCCATTTAAGCTCGAGCCAACATACCATCCAAGCTTCATCCGTGGTAGGACAGCCCAAATAAGAATTCATAATAGCGTAGTCGGAATAATTGGTGAAATCTATCCAGAAGTTTTAGAAAACTTCAAGTTGGAAAATCCGGTGGCAGCATTTGAAATGGATTTAGGGAAAATTGCTGCATGCTATCCACAGGAAAGCCGGAAATGAGCAAACTCTTAGGTGGTGGGGCCGCGGAGATTTGAACTCCGGTCACGGGGACCCATTGGGGGAACAGCGTTCTAACCCCGCAGCCTTCCAGGCTAGCCTACGGCCCCACAATGATTAGCCGGCACAGACTTCTAGAAAGAAAATGCATAGTCCCAGCTTAAATATTTGCTGACAAGCCATCAAACACATTTATTATTCATAGTATTAAAATAAAGTTAATTCGTGGAGAGGAAGTGAATGTCAATTGAAGAAGAATTAGCTAGGAAAATTGCTGGAGAAATAGTCCTCTCAGATAGACCTTGGATAACTATGAAAAAGTGGAGAGAATTATTTAATATTACGCAAGTCGAATTGGCTGGCGAAATGAATATCTCTCCATCGGTAATCAGCGATTATGAAGGGGGTAGGCGACGCTCTCCAGGAGCTAAGTTCGTTAAGCGATTCGTAGAAGCAATAATAAGTATAGACAAAAATCGCGGAAGCCCAGTGTTAAGAGAATTTTCCAGAATTATGAGCATGCCTACTGAAGCAATTTTAGATATGAAAGAATTCTCTGAGGCAGTATCTATCAAAAGGCTCTGCCAAGTAATTAATGCAGAAATCATCGCTTGTTCACATTTAGGTGAAAGAAAGATTTTCGGATATACGGTCGTTGACAGCATAAGGTGCATTGAAACTCTTTCAGGGGCAGATTTCATGAAGCTCATGGGCACTACTTCCATGAGAGCATTAATATTCACAAAGGTTTCAAGAGGAAGGTCGCCAATGGTGGCTGTTAGAGTGAATCCAATAAAGCCAGCAGCAGTAATTATTCACGGAACAGATAAGGTCGACTCTTTAGCCATAAAGCTAGCTAGAATAGAGCAAATTCCACTAGCAGTTTCTCGCATGCCCACTATTGAAAAACTCCTTCAAGCCTTGAAAAGCTTTAGCTTGAGCATAGAATAAAACAAAATGGTAAAAATAGATATATAGCAATAATTGTAGTAGGGGGTAGTTTACGCACTGTTCAAGGTTTTCCACTGAAAAAATATTAGGAGCCCTGTCCAACAGCACCAGAATCGAAATCCTCAAGAAGTTAAGTAGAAGCGATGAGCTGAGCTTCACCGAGTTAATGCAAGAACTCAACATGTCTCCTCGCAGCGACGCGGGAAAATTTGGCTATCATCTGAAGACGCTCGTCGAATCCGGGCTCGTGTCGACCGTTCCTGCTTCAGGGAAATATGCGCTTACAGATATTGGAAAAATCATGGCCGAGCTCATTTGGGAAATTGAAGAAATTAGCAGGAAGAAATCTAAGCGCATGCTTGTTAGAACCTCAAGTTTAACCATGGAGCCATTTGAGAGAAGAAAAATCGTTGAAGCATTAATACGTGAAGCAAATGCTCCTAGAAGAATAGCGGAAGCCATAGCCAAAGAAGCTGAGGAGAGGCTTTTAAAGCTCGAAATAAGCTATTTGACTGCACCCCTAATCAGAGAGTTTGTGAATGCAATATTGCTGGAGCAAGGGTTAGAGGATTATCGGCACTCAATGACAAGACTGGGTTTGCCGGTCTATGATGTAGAGAAGCTACTTGAAGAAGAACATTACATCCCAACTTTTCCAGACAAAGTGCATGCAGCAACGGGAGACGCAGTAATGAGCGAATATGCTTTAATCAAGCAGCTTCCAAGGAGAGTGTCTGATGCACATTTAGCCGGTATGATACATATATGCAATACCAATTATTGGATGCTTCGTCCAGCTACAATTCATCATGATCTGTCATTTTTCTTGAAGAAAGGTTTTGAAGTGAGAGACGCAGGTCTAACGCTTGCATTTAGCGGTCCACCTAAAAGCCTTCGAGCTGCACTTCTCTTTGCAATTAGGCTTGCCCATCTAATGCAGAGCAATTTGGCGGTAGGTCAGTTAATAGATAACGTAAACTACATATTAGCTCCATACGCGTCAAACTTGAAGATAGAGGAAATGAAAAAGGCAGTTCGTGAAGCACTATTATATTTAAATCAAACTCTGACTTCAAGAGGAAGTGTAGTTCCACTTGCATTTGGCTTAACGGTATCTCCACCAAAGTACATTGAAGAAAATTATAATGACTACATAGATGAAGCCATATCCTTATTCAAGGCGATTTTACAGGCAATGTACGAAGGAGACTTCGCAAAAAAACCGTTCATCAGCCCACTCCCCATAATTAAGATTTGCGGAAGAATGTTAAGCGGAAAAGAAGATTATGAAGAAATTTTGGAGGAAGTTTGTAAGCTAACTTCAAAGTGGGCTACACCTTACTTCATAAACTTGAATGCTGAATGGCAAACCAGAGAAGTAAGTTATGGGTGGGATTTATCAAGGTTAGAGGCAAAGAAGAGTGAAGATGCAAAGTATCTATTGACGCAGACTGGGTGCTTAGATACTGTTATCATAAATTTGCCGAGAATTGCTTTAGAGGCAAATGGTGATGATGAAGAATTCTTCTCAAAACTTAAAGGTTCGATCTCTCTTGCTGTGGAAACACTGAATGCTAAACGCGAGTCAATTGATAAACAACTGGAGAAGGGGCATCTATCGCTCCTGAACATACAGTCGGGAGGAGTACCATACTACCATCTGGAAAATACTACCTGCAATATCGGCTATATAGGGATGCCCGAGGCTGTAAAAATTCACGTTGGAACATGGGTACATGAAGATGTTAATGCGCTATCATTTGCTGAAAAAATCGTGGATTTCATGTTAAGAGAAATAAGAAAGAGGAGAGGACGCTGGACAATAACTTGCATATCTCTTGAAAACGCGAGTGAAAGGCTCTTAAGAACAGACATTGCGAGATTTGGTCTTAAAAGAGTTCAGGAGGAGGTTGGTGGAGAGCTTCATTACACCCACAATATGCACGTACCAATGCACGCGCAAGTGCCGCTTAGTAGGAGAATAGCCATTGAAAGCAGATTTCAAAAGAAACTTAATGGGGGACATGGCTTAAACATATATCTTCGAGAGCCCATGCCAGATGCAGATTACCTCATAAAATGCCTGAGAAGCATTGCAACACGTACAGATTTAGGAGCCTTTACACTCACTAGGGACTGGACGTACTGTAAATGGTGTGGGAAATTATTCGGCGGCTTTCAAGAGAAATGCCTAAATTGTGGAAGATCTTTGAAGAATATAATACATTACACCAAGATGGTAAATGTATATGAAGTTTTGATTGAAAGACGCATTAGAAGAGTGAAATATGCAATCTAAATTCAGTCTACAGCGCCTAAAAGCAGTGCAAGAAGAGCCATTCGAGTCACTAAGCCATACCAAGTTTGTTTAAAGTACTTTGCATGAGGAGTCTTATCTATTTCTGGATCCAGCTCATCTACTCTGGGGAGAGGATGTAGTATTATTAAATCTGGCTTGGCGTTTTCCAGTACATCTATAGTTATTTTATAGGAACCTTTGACTTGCTCATACTCGGTTGGATCTGGGAATCGCTCTTTTTGAATTCTCGTAACATATAGGACATCTATTTCGCTGATTATGTCGGCCACGTTCTCAAGCTCTTTAACCTGTATTTTGGATGCTCTTAAGTCTTCTAGAATTTCTTTTCTCATTCTGAGTTGCGGAGGAGCCACTAGGTAGAGTTCAACATTATAATATGAAAGAGCATATGCAAGCGAGTGAACAGTTCTTCCATATTTTAGGTCGCCCATTAGGGCGATCTTCAATCCATCAATTCTTCCCTTCTCCTTTCGAATTGTGTATAAATCGAGTAGAGCTTGAGTTGGATGGGAAAGCGCTCCTGAACCGGCATTTATCACAGGAATGCTTGCAAATTCAGCGGCTAGCTTTGCTGCACCTTCCATTGGATGGCGCAGCGCAATTATATCAGCATAGTTTTCTACAACTCTGACAGTGTCCGCTAATGTTTCACCTTTAACTATTGAGGCAACTTTAGGTTCAGCAAAGCCAATGACGTTTCCTCCTAGTCTAAGCATTGCAGCTTCAAAGCTTAACCGAGTGCGAGTGCTGGGCTCGAAAAACAGGGAAGCTAAGATTTTACCCTTTAAAAGTTGGGAGCCCCTCTTTGCTAGCGACTCTAGCTCATCGGCAACTTCAAAGATATGCTCAAACTCTTCTCGCGTGAAGTCTCTCACGTCTATGAAGTCTCTACCTTTGAAGCTCATTAAAGCCCTTAGACCTTTTTGACATTTTTGGTATAAGTACTTTTGCGGAGCCCGCGAAACTAAGCTTAATAAGCCTCAAGTTGAAAGTTTTAGTGGGCGGCAAAGTGAAGAAAGAGGAGTTACGCATACAGAAAATCAAGTGTGGCACTGTAATTGATCACATAGCTGCTGGCCATGCACTTAGTGTGTTAAAAATACTCAACATAACAGGGCGCGAAGGTTACATAGTCAGCATAGCCATGAATGTGCCCAGCAAAAAGTTTGGGAAGAAAGACATAGTGAAAGTTGAAGGTCGAGAATTAAAGGAGGAGGAAGTTAACAAGATAGCGTTAATCGCACCTACAGCTACGATAAACATAATTGAAAACTATAAGGTCATAAAAAAGAACAGAATAAGGCTGCCAAATAAAATTGAGGGCATAATTAAGTGCAGAAATCCAATGTGCATAACAAACAGCGCAAGAGAGCCTGTCACGCCGAAATTCATAGTTATTGACAGAAAGCCTTTAAGGTTGCGCTGTGAATATTGCGGAACGATCCTAGAAACAGAAGATATTGTGAAGCAGTTTTAATTGTAAAATATTTAAAGGTGCCTCAAGACAAAATTCAAAGACCTTAGGAGTGAACTGTAAATGGGCGCACTAGCCGAAAAACTGAAAGAAATACTAGAGGCGGAGATGAAAGCCGAAGAAATGATCAGGCAAGCTAAAAGAAGAGCTGAAGAAATAGAGAGAAATGCAAAAGCCAAAGTAGAGGAGCTTCTGAAAAATGTTGACTCAATTGCTGAGAGAAAACTTGAAGAGCTAAAGAAAGAGAAAATCGAAAGCATAGAGTCAAGCGTAAAGGAGATAATTAATCAAGCTAAAAAGGAAGCTGAAGAAATTAAGCGGAAAGCAGAATTGAAAACCAAAGAAGCTGTAGAGGCGTTGCTAAAGGAAATTTTAGAGGTTGAGGGAGGATGACAGAGAAGATAATTGGTATGGAAAGGTTTGATGATATAGTAGCTGGAATTCTGAAAGAAGCCAAGCAGAAGGTCGAGGAAATAATTAGTAAGGCCAAAGAGCAAGCCGACGCAATGATAGCGGAAGCCGAAAGGAAAGTTGAAGAGCAAGTTAAGCAGAGACTAGCCAAGCTGCTTGCGTCAGTTGAAGAAGAGGGGAGAAGGAGAATTTCCGAGGCAAAGCTTGAAGCTAGACGAATAATTCTTCAAGCAAAGGAAGAAGCGATAATGAGAGTTTTCGACGAAGTGACTACCAAGTTGAAAGAAATCGTTGAAAAACCAGAGTACGCCAAAATACTTGAAAAGCTCATTTGCGAAGCAGGAGAAGCTCTCGGCGGAGGGGAGCTGGTAGCCACTTTAAATGAAAGGGATGCAAACATAAAAATAGATTGGGAAGGTATTGCCAAGAAGATAGAAAGCAAAGTTGGACGAGAAACTAAAATACAGGGAACTTATGGCAAGGTGAGCGATATCGGAGGGGTAATTGTCAGCACTGCCGATGGGAAATTCACTTTTGATAACACGTTCGAGGGAAGAATGAAGAGAATGGAAAAGAAACTAAGGCTAATAGCATCAAACGTGCTATTGAGGGGATAGGAGTGCGAATAGCATTAGTTGGAGACTACGATACGGTAATTGGATTCAAGCTAGCTGGCATAAGTAGAGCCTACGTCGTAAGTGAAGCAAGTGAAGCTGAAAGTGTAATTAGAAAATTATCTAGAGATCCAAACATAGCGATAATCATTTTGACAGAATCTCTTGCAAGCCAAATTAGAGGTTTTTTAAGGCAACTTTACGAAAAAACGCGACCAGTAATTGTAGAGATTCCTGATAAGAGGGGGCCTATACCTACTATGGAGTTTGTTAAAGATTTAATTAGAAGAACAGTTGGAGTAGAAGTTAAGTTAGAGTAGGTGTGAGTCATGGAGAGGATTGGCAAGATAATTAGAGTTGCTGGCCCAGTAGTTGCTGCTGAAGGACTTAGAGGAGCAAAAATGTATGAAGTCGCTGGCGTTGGGAAGGAGAGATTGATAGGGGAAATTATTCGACTACAGGGTGATGTTGCCATAATTCAAGTTTATGAAGAAACTGCAGGATTAAAACCCGGAGACCCGGTATATGCTACTGGTAAGCCACTTTCAGTTGAATTAGGCCCCGGCCTTATTGGTCAGATTTATGACGGAATTCAAAGACCATTACCTGAAATTCGAAGAAGAATTGGAGATTTCGTGAAAAGAGGAGTAACAGCACCAGCATTACCACGTAATAAGAAGTGGCATTTTACACCAAAAGTAAAGGTTGGAGATAAAGTTCAAGGAGGAGACATTCTCGGGGTTGTTCCAGAAACGCCATTAATTGAGCACAGAATACTTGTCCCACCCGACATCTCCGGAAAAATCGTTGAAGTAGCTGATGAAGGGGAATACACCGTTGAAGAGGTAGTAGCTAAAGTCGAAACTCGCGAAGGAATAGTGCCCATTAAAATGCTCCAAATTTGGCCCGTTAGAAAGCCTAGGCCATTTAAGATAAAGCTCTCACCAAATGAACCTCTAATAACTGGGCAGAGAGTTATTGATGCCCTGTTCCCAATAGCTAAAGGAGGAACAGCAGCAATCCCTGGCGGGTTCGGAACAGGAAAAACCGTTACTCAGCATCAACTTGCAAAGTGGAGCCACGCAGATGTAATCGTCTATGTAGGGTGTGGTGAAAGAGGCAACGAAATGACTGAAGTATTAGAGAGATTTCCGGAACTCAAAGATCCGAAAAGCGGACGCCCACTAATGGAAAGAACGATACTTATAGCTAACGTTAGTAACATGCCTGTGGCAGCCAGGGAAGCAAGCATATACACGGGAATAACCATTGCCGAGTACTTCAGGGATATGGGATATGACGTAGCCTTAATGGCCGACTCAACTTCACGCTGGGCCGAAGCACTAAGGGAAATTAGCGGCAGACTTGAGGAAATGCCAGGTGAGGAAGGATTCCCCCCATATCTTGGAGCAAGACTCGCTGAATTCTATGAGAGAGCAGGTAAAGTGATAACCGTAGGAAGCGAAGAGAGAGTTGGATCAGTAAGCGTTATAGGTGCAGTTTCTCCGCCTGGCGGCGACTTCTCAGAGCCGGTAGTACAGTGCACATTAAGAGTAGTCAAAGTTTTCTGGGCATTAGACAAATCGCTGGCAGAAAGGAGGCACTTTCCCGCCATAAACTGGCTAATAAGCTATTCACTTTACACCGACACAATGCAGGAGTGGTATTCCGAAAACTTAGCTCCAGACTGGCCTAAGATTAGGGCAGAGGCTATGGCGATTTTGCAAAAAGAGGATGAATTAAAAGAAATTGTAAGATTAGTAGGACCAGACGCCCTCCCAGAGTCGGACAGGGAAATACTTGAAGTTGCTAGGATGATCAGGGAAGACTTTCTCATGCAACACGCGTACCATCCAGTTGATTCATATTGCCCTATCGAGAAGACATACCTCCTCCTGAAGACAATACTTCACTTCCATCATCGAGCTAGAGGTGCTATGCGAGAGGGAGTTCCCCTCTCAAGGATTTTAGCATTACCAGTAAAAGATGAGATTGCAAGGCTAAAAATTGTGCCAGTAGAGAGATTTAAGGAGGCTTATGAGTATATGATTAAGGCAATTAATGATCAAATTAATCGGCTAATAGAGGAGATAAAAACTGAGGAGGAAAGATAATGGCAAGCACTTATGACGAAAAAAGACTTAAGGCAATAGAATACCGAACAGTTGCAGAGGTATCAGGACCATTGCTGATAGTGAAAGATGTACAGGGAGTAGCTTATGGAGAGCTAGTGAAAATAGAAACGCCTACTGGAGAAATAAGGACAGGGACAGTGCTAGAAACAGGGCTGGGATATGCGATTATACAAGTATTTGAGGGAACCAGAGACTTGGATACAAGCAAAACAACCGTTAGGTTTACAGGAGAAACAATGAAGCTCCCAGTTTCAATCGACATGCTTGGCAGAATATTCGATGGAAGGGGGGAGCCCATCGATGGAGGGCCGCCAATAATACCGGAAGACGAGCTAGATATTCATGGAGCTCCAATAAACCCAGCAGCAAGAGAATACCCCAAGGAATTCATCCAGACAGGGATTTCTGCAATAGACGGAATGAACACGCTAAGCAGAGGACAAAAGCTCCCGTTGTTTACTGAATCTGGATTGCCACACAACGTTTTGACGGCGCAAATAGTGAGGCAAGCAACGATACCCGGCAAAGAAGAAGAATTCGCAATCGTATTTGCAGCAATGGGAATAACCACTGAGGAGGCAATTTACTTTAAGCAAGAATTCGAAAGAACAGGAGCACTAGAACGAGTCGTAATGTTCATCAATTTAGCAGAGGACCCGGCAATTGAGAGAGTTATAACTCCAAGATTAGCATTAACAACAGCAGAATATCTGGCCTTCCAGCACGATATGCATATACTTGTAATATTAACAGACATGCTGAATTACGGGGAAGCTCTAAGGGAGATAAGCGCAGCAAGAGAAGAAGTTCCGGGAAGAAGAGGGTTCCCAGGATACCTCTACACAGACCTTGCAACAAATTATGAAAGATGCGGTAGAATAAGAGGAAAGAAAGGAAGCATAACGCTAATTCCAATAGTAACCATGCCTGGTGGAGATGTGACCCACCCAGTAGTAGACTTAACAGGGTACATTACTGAAGGACAAATATACTTGGATAGAGCATTGCATAGAAAAGGCATTTACCCGCCAATTAACGTTTTGCCATCGCTCTCCAGATTAATGAAGGAAGCAACACGATACACACGTAAAGATCATCAGTCCCTAAGCGACCAACTTTACTACTGCTATGCCGAAGGAGTTGAGCTAAGAGGATTAGTAGCAGTAGTTGGAGAAGAAGCGTTAACTGAACGCGACCGCAAGTACTTAGAATTTGCAGATGCATTCGAAAGGAGATTTATCGCGCAGGGAATTTATGAAAACAGAGATCTTGAAACAACTTTACGAATAGGCTGGGACCTACTATGTGAATTCATACCTGAATCAGAGTGGAAACGACTAGACCCAGACATAATCCGTCAATATTGCCCAAGATACGCAAGTATTGCTGCAGAGAGCTCCTAGCTTATATTTTTGCTACCTTTTCGACCATCCAATTTGATTTCGGCGCTATTACTAACATAAGCAGTTGTAGTTAGAAATATATCGTTAATGAACAGTAGCATAAATGGGGCCGTAGTCTAGCCTGGTCTAGGACGTCGCCCTCGGGCGGCGAAGATCGTGGGTTCAAATCCCACCGGCCCCACTTTTATCTACAGATTATAGATAAAAATACGTGGTAATCAAGGTTCCATATGGATACATTTTATTTTCAATCTTACATATATGATGCAGATAATATTTAAACAGAAAAAATATATTTTTCTGTTGTTTATTTAATAATTATGAAAAATGTAAATTTTAGAAATATGGCATTAATTATTTCTATAGTCTCGGTGACCATTTTAATTGTTGTCGGCTAAATACTTTCAACATTCAATGTACAAGAAGCTCCTGAGAAGCTTTTTACAACCTATTGGCTTAAAGAAAAACAATTAAATTTAAATGAAACAATGGAATTTTTAAATAAAAGAGTGCTTAAAATTCAATTGCCGACAAACATTCCTGAGGAATATAAACTGAAAATCATTTTCGCATTTGGCACGCAATTATATTTTCTATTCTCTGATAGTGAGATTGGAATTAGGGATCTAGGTAAAAACGAAGTTGAAGTATGTATATACATACCAAGTCTAAATGGACCGAAACTGATGATATATATTAATTTTGATGGTCCCCGATAGAAACCCATATTCCCTCGGCTTAAATGTCAAGAATATAACTAGTTTGGAGGAATTTAAGCAGGCCGTTGAAAATACATAGAAGATCGAATAAGTACAGAGAAATTAAAACTTGTCACCGAGGGATTTAAAGACGTTGTTATTGAAAAACGATATATTAACGGTTGGCTAGTATGCTGTAGACAATATACTAATGCTACAAATTCTCAAGGTTGCTAATTCGTTCAACCTAGCTGGGTTCTAATCACTACTCCAAAGGAACCATACTACTAGAGGGATGATTAATCCCTCTAGACCAGCTATGCGAAATAGCTGAGTATCATGATGATTTTATGGTAAAATTACTTTTGCAATTCATTTCTGCATCCAAAATTATAATCAATGTAAAAATGTTTTGAACTCAATTAACAAATATCAGGATTTTAAGTATTTTTATAGAAGAATGCTTCAATGAACTATCGTGGTAGCGCCCAGAATACTAAGAAGGCTATAATGAACGCAAATAGTTTTGTACCATTTGTTAAATACATTTCAACTCTATACTTTCCACTTTTATCTCGACCTTTAAGTTCCACTTTCGCTAACTCATTGAGTGATATTACATCGACATCAAGGTAGGAAAGAGGTGACTTTGATATAAGGGAGCCAGCGAAGGGAGCTTCCGGGATGTATATAAACTCAATTTTATCACGGTCACGTTTACCTTTATAAATTGCGTCATACGTCTTAGGGTTTATCAGTGTCATTTTTGTTCATGCTCTCTTATGATTACTATTTTCTGGGTCTCTAATTATTTCTCCAGGAATTTCAACTTTTAACTTATATTTCTGCAATATTTTTGGAAGGGTCTCCCTCTGAGGAGGCTGATCATTGCATTGTAAAACCGTTCAGCTTCTCTTTCATGTAGTTTAAAATTTTCCTTCCTTTTTGAGTATGCTTCTCGCTACAATGATTCCTGTTGCAGCAGCTATAACTATTCCTCTTGATAGCCCTGCGCCGTCACCAGCTACGTATAGATTAGGTATCGGTGTTTCCAATTCGTTGTTTGTCTGCACTCTATTTGCTGAGAACTTTACTTCTGGAGCATATAGAAGCGTTGAAGAGCTTGCTACGCCGGGTATTATCTTATCTAGGGTTTCTAGCCCTTCAAGTATGTCTGTAAGTATTCTATGCGGTAGGACCATTGCTATGTCTCCGGGAGTTGCAGATTTTAATGTTGGTTTCACGTGGCTGTGAGAAATTCTATTCCAAGTTGACCTTCTTCCCATTCTCAGGTCTCCTAGCCTTTGTATTATTGGTTTTCCTCCTCCAAGGATTGTGGCTAGCTTTGCTATTGAGCGCCCATAAGCAGTAGTATCTTCTATTGGCTCTGTCAAGGTTATCTTTACAAGAAATGCAAAATTGGTATTTTGAGATTGCTCGCCAACCATTGAGTGCCCGTTCACTCCCACGAAATCGTCGTAAAGTTCTTGGACAACGAAGCCTCTGTGATTAACGCAGAAGGTTCTCACGAAATCGTCGTACGTTTTTGTGTATATGTGGAACTTCGGATCTCTACATACTTGAATTACGGGCTCCATAACTACTGCTGGAACTTCAACTCTAACACCGATATCTATAGGCTCATGCCTCGTCGGTATTCCCAATTTCTTGGCTTCTTGAGCTAGCCAGTTGGCGCCTACTCTTCCTGGCGCTGCAATTATATATTTAGCTTGAATCGACGTGCCGTCTTCTAAGATCACTTCCCCCGGATTTATTTTAATAACTCTCTTTCTTAACAGGAATTTTACTCCACGTTTCTCTAGATCTTGCTTGAAATTTTTGATTACTTGTGGTGCTAAATCTGAGCCCATGTGTCGTTGGGGTATTGGAATAAATTTAGCGCCTACTGCTGCCGCTCTTCTCTCTAATTCCTCAATAGCAACACTGTCTCCTAGATGCGTTTTCTTAGGTGCACCATATTTCAAAAAGATTGAATCCACGTAATTTACAAGTTCCTGAGCTTTTTCATGAGACTCAACTAAACTTACTAGATCCCCGCCGATGTCAGGTCTTAAATTTAACAATCCTCCCGATAGGGTTCCTGCGCCACCCACGCCGCACATTATGTTGCATGGAGAGCATTTCCTGCAAAAAGCATATGATTTTGCCGGGCAAATTCGCTCATCTACATCTCCTCCTTGATCTATTATGATGATTGATAACTTGCTTTTGCTTGAGAGCTCATATGCTGCGAAAAGCCCCGCTGGACCGGCACCAATTATCACAACGTCTATCTGCAAAGTAGCCACCGGTGGCTTAAAATTGCAGAACACTAATAAAAGGATAGTGCTTCTGCATTATTCTGAGCTTATTGATAGTCTTTGCAGGGTGGTGATCTCGCCTAGAAATGTTCCGTCCAATAAGTACACTTCTGAAGCGCGTATGTGCATAATTTCAGCTTCTAAGAGTGGTCCTAGAAGAGACATGTTTTTAAACTTATTTATTGCAGCACCGCGCAGGTAGGCGTTGAAGGCAGGCATTATTATTATGCTTTTAGTTCTAGGGAAAAATCCAAAAGCCTTCTTAAATGTTTCAATCGAATTTTCAGCAATTCTAATTTTTCTGTATTTTAGATAATCGCTAATTAATTTCTCAGTAGAAACTTCAACTTTAACCCACACTGGTTCTACCAATTTGAAGCCCATATGATCTCTTAGCTCGATGACCGGGTGAACGTGGCCCATTATGATGGTATCGGCTTGAAATATCGGGGGAGAAGGCCACGCATGACCGTGAATTAATCCTATTAGTGTATTACTAATAGTTTCAATGAGAACTCCCCTTACTGAGTGAATGCTCACAGCTCTAGGTGTTAAGGGTTCGATATTTCCATCATGATTGCCTGGAATAACCTCTACATCTATTCCCTCACGCAGCAATTCATTGAAGAATTTTGGAATATCTACCCATTCGCTTGGAGATATTTTGGCAATTTCATGCTTAATGTCACCTAGCAAAATTAGCCTTGAAGGAGAATAATCATGAATTATTCGCTTTAAAGATTTAAGGAGCTTGCCTACTTGTGAAGGCACTCTAATACCTTGCGACGACAACTCGAGTTCGAAGCCTATGTGAAGATCTGTGACTATCAAAATTTTTTCTCCATCCTTTGCTGTCATCAGCAGTGCAGGCTCATCAGGTATGGGCTTTAACATAATTCTCAACGTCAAATTAAATAGGCACAGTTAATTATCTCTATCTGCAGGCTGTGAGCATGACAGTGGAATTCCTCTCACAAATATTCATAAAATTGAAGAAGGAGAAGCGTCTTACTGATGAAGTAGCTTCAAAACTTTTGGAGAAGTATGGGGAGAAATTTCTGAGGGCGCTGGACCTGGTTAGCGCCAAGAAAGTGAGGAAGTGCGTGTTCCGTCCAAGTGGAATTGAACGATGGGTAGTTGTCGGAATGCATGGGCAATATCTCGTAATTCCAAGAAGCTTTTGTCAATGTGATGATTTTTACCTTTCAGTTGTAATACGTAAAAGCAAAGATACATGCTATCATCTGATTGCGCAGACAATTGCAGAAGCGCTGAGAAATTACGAAGAAGAAGTATTAGATGATTCTGAATATGCAGACTTTATGAGAAAGTTTCATGAAATTTAAGTTTGGTTCCTTCTCTTAACTTCACCTCTAACTTCAACTCGTTCTACTTTTCCGTCTCTTAACCAAACAATTCTGTCGCTAACTTCGATAATTTTATAGTCATGTGTTGCACAGAAAATGGTTACGCCACTTTCCTCATTCAATTTTTTAAGAAGTTTTATTATTTCTAGTCCTGTGTTTAAATCTAAGTTTCCAGTGGGCTCGTCGGCAAGTATGATTGATGGATCGTTAGCTAAAGCTCTGGCTATGGCTACTCTTTGTTGCTGGCCTCCAGACAGCTCTGCAGGCTTATGATGAAGACGATCACCCAGTCCAACCTTCTCGAGTAGTTTCGCTGCTTTCTTTAATCTTTCATCTCTTGGCTTTCCGGCAAAGATCATGGGTAGCATAACGTTTTCAAGGGCAGTTAATACTGGTATTAAGTTGAAGGTTTGGAAGATATACCCTATTTTTCTGCACCGTAGCCAAGCCAGCTCGTACGCATCTAACTTTGAGATATCTATGTTGTCGATGAAAACTTTGCCTCGGGTTGGCTTGTCGAGTCCGCCAATCATATTAAATAGCGTGGTTTTCCCAGAGCCGGATGGCCCCATAATTGATAAATATTCTCCTCTATAAACCTTCAAGTTTACTCCATCAAGAGCTTTAATTACATATCCTCCTAGTGTATAGTGTTTCGCTAGATCTATGGTTTCAACAGCGTACTCGTAAGCCAACATCTACACCTCGAATCTTAGAGCTTCTACGGGATTTATTTTTGTTGCGTAATACGCTGGATATGCAGTGGCTACCAAACTTATTATTACCGAAATAACTATTGACAGCGTCATGGTTGATAAGTAAGTTTGAATAGTTGGTAGACGCCCTATTTGAATGTACATTAAAGGCGCAGTTATGATGGCTGAGGATAGGAATCCAGCTAGGCCGCCTAAAATCCCAATAATTAATGATTCGAATATGAACAGCTGGAGAATTAGTGCATTTTTAGCCCCTAAGCACTTCATCGTCCCTATTTCCTTATACCTTTCAGCTACGGATATGAGCATGGAATTGAATATAGTGATGACACATACAATTATCGAAATCAAAGATACCCATAATTGGTAATCACTTAAGTTAATTGGAATGAAACCAGAAACAGCTGATGATGCCAGCGCAAAACTCATGATATTCATGGAGGACACCAAAGCAACGCTTAACAATATGGTTAATGCTGTCAAAGAAACTCGCGACTTTCTCTTCTTCATTCCCTCAAGCACAATGTGGAGCAAGTCCTTAATGCTCACCCTGGCGAAAACTTTTTGCATTGGAGTCACCACTAGTTTTTTCTGCACAAAAGTTTTTAAAGAAAACGGCGGTGTGATTTATGAACTTCGATGCGCTCTTTAACGTGCTGATTGCCCTTTCCATTTTAGCTTCACTTTTGGGGGTAATTTACGTAGTGGTCTCGGAAAAGGGAAGGCGAGAAATTGGATAATGACACAATAGATATTGTTGAAAGGGCTTTTGAAGATGCAGCGCCATACCTTTCAAATTCAAGTTATTTAAGAAAGCGAATTGGAGAAATAGTTTCTAAAGTTAGAAAAATCGATGAGTTGCTCAAAGCTATTGAGGAGGCATGCTTTGAGGAAAAGGAAACTCAAATAAGAACGGATTTTAGAATATTCCTTAATGCTTTAAGGAGAGAATTGCAAAAAATGGGGGCAGCCTATGGGTCGAAAATATAGGAAGAAAATACCGTTGAGACCACCTAAAAGAATACCATCGGTTTTTCAATGCCCGAGGTGTGGGAAAAAAGCCGTCAGAGTTGAAATAAATAAGGATTCCGGAAAAGCCACAGTATCATGTGGAAGCTGCAAAATTCGCGCTGAAATAGAGTTACCGCCAATATGCGGTGCAGTTGACGCTTACGGTAAGTTTGTAGATCTATACTACAACGGGAAACTAGAGGAGGAAAAGGAGATTGAATAGGTTAACTGTTGGTAAGGTAGAGAGATATATGAGAGAGAGGCTTGCAAGTGAGGGCGCAGTACACATTACACTAATAGATCCTGACAAAAGCAGGATTGATGCAAAACGTCTTGCCAAGGAAGCTGAGGAAGGAGGGACATCTGCAATTATGGTTGGCGGATCAATAGGAATCTCTGAAAAATTACTAGATGAAACAGTACTTTCAATAAAGGAGGCGGTAAACATCCCTGTAATCTTATTCCCGGGAAATGTAACTGGGATAAGTAGACATGCTGATGCAATATGGTTTATGTCGCTGTTAAACTCAGCCAACACCTACTACTTAATTGATGCTCAAGCTTTAGGTGCAGTAATAGTTAGGCGTTACGGGCTTGAAGCCATTCCGATGGGTTACTTAATTGTTGGCGAAGGAGGAGCTGCAGGATATATCGGCCACGCTAGGGTTATACCGTATAACCGACCTGAAATTGCAGCAATATATGCACTTGCAGGAGAACTTCTAGGTATGCGATTCATATACTTAGAAGCAGGATCAGGTGCTAAAACGCCAATACCACCAAAAATGATTGAATACGTTAAAAAGGCAATTTCCATACCGCTAATTGTCGGAGGAGGAATAAAAACCGAGGAGCAAGCCAAAAGAGCCGTTATAGCTGGTGCAGATGCTATCGTAACAGGGACAATAATCGAAACTGGAAACGTGAAAAAGAAAGTAAAAAGCATCGTCAAGGGAATCAAAGAGGCAGCTAAGGAAAGGCGTTTAAGCATTGTACTATAAAGCAGATAGCATAATAAAGGAAATATTAAGGAAAGTGCTGCACGCATTTAGTTTAACCATATGGCTTGTGTACATGGTATGCGGTTTTGAAATAACTTTACTTTACACTTTTGCTTGTTTAATCATTTCATTTATTCTTGAAGTAATTAGGCTTCGGAAGTACAAGTATTACCCCTTTAAGTTTATAACAGAGAAAGTTGCTCGAACTCCTGAGAAATACAGGTTTGCAGCTCATGTTCATTTCTTCGCTGGAGCCTCATTAATATTATATTTGTTAAAAGACGATTTAGGAATTATTTCAATTCTATGTTCAGCAGCATCAGATGCGGTAGCTGCGATCATTGGTAAGCTCATAGGTAAGCACCCCAACCCATGGAATGAAAGTAAGACTTTAGAAGGTACATTTTCGGGCATGATCACGGCCTTTCTTGTAATAACACTTTTTACGGGAAATGTTTACTATGGCATTTCGGGGGCGATTGTTTTTGGCATTATTGACTCATTGAAAGTCCATATAAATGATAATTTCATTTTGCCTCTCTCCTTTGGCTGCGCATTAAGAATTTTAGATATGATCAGCCATATAGTGTAATAGGCAGACTGGCGGGAGCGTAATGCTAGAAATAAGCGATGAAATGCTAAAATACTTTAGAAACTTAGAGGAAGAGGTTAAGCGAATTTATGAAAAAGCTAAAAGAGCAAGAGAAAAATCATTTGATCCTTCACCTGAGCCAGAAATATTCTTAGCGAAAGACCTTGCTGAACGAGTTGAGGGATTACTTAAATCGTATGGAATTACAGGAATTGCCGAGCGTATTAGAGAATTGAGTGCAAAATTCAAAAGAGAGATCGTGGCCCTAAAAATAGCTGAAGAAATAGTATATGGCAAGTTCGGAAAGTTTCCTGAAGAAGTTGCAGCGGAAGTTGCAATAAGGGCAGCTTTAGCAATTTTAACTGAAGGCATTACTGCTGCGCCATTACAAGGAATTGAGAAAGTAAAAATAAAGCGCAATACTGATGGAAGCAAGTACCTATCAATATACTATGCGGGGCCCATAAGATCTGCAGGAGGAACTGAGCAAGCATTAACCGTCTTAGTGGGAGATTATGTAAGGCAATTACTTCACTTGGAGCGATACAAGCCAACAGACGAAGAAGTAAAGCGATTCATTGAGGAAATTAGGCTTTATGAAAGGCATGTTGGAAGATTTCAATACCATAATAGTGATGAGGAATTAGAAAGTGCTTTAAGGAGAATACCTGTTGAGATAACGGGCGTTGCAACCGCACCACTAGAAGTGAGCATTCATAGAGATCTACCCCGCATTGAAACCAATAGAATACGCGGAGGAGCATGCCGAGTAATCAATGACGGAGTCATAGGCAAAGCAGCAAAAATTAGGAAAATAGCGGAAGAGGTAGGGCTTGTAGGATGGGACTGGCTAAGAGAATTCATGAAGGAAGAGGGTGAAGAGCAAACCATAAAGCCAAGTGAAAAATACCTTGCAGATGTTGTCGCAGGAAGACCAATATTTTCGCATCCATCAAGGGTAGGAGGATTTAGGTTAAGATATGGTAGGAGTAGGAACACAGGGCTGGCAGCTTTAGGATTGCATCCTGCTACAATGGTTATTCTTGGCGGATTTCTAGCAATTGGAACACAAGTTAGAACCGAGCGCCCGGGAAAAAGCGGAGTTATAATGCCAGTATCATCGATTGAAGGGCCAACAGTGCGGCTTGATGATGGAACCGTTGTAAAAATTGAAGACTTACTCCAGGCCGAAGAGCTGAGAGATCGCATCGACGAAATACTATTTTTAGGAGATGTACTTATTGGATTTGGAGAATTTCTAGAGAATAATCACCCATTACTTCCATCAGGCTATGTAGAAGAGTGGTGGGCTCAGGAAGTTCAAAAGGCTATAAATAAAAAGTTTGAAGGCAATATAGAAAAAGCTGCAAAGCAAGCAGGCATTCCTATAGAAAGACTTCGACAACTTCTATCAGCATGGTGGCAGGAAAAACCAAGGGCAAAAGAAGCATTAGCAATCTCAGAAGCTTTTGAAGTGCCTTTGCATCCTAAGTTCACTTATCATTGGAGCGAAGTAAGCGCAGGAGACGTTCAATTATTGAAGAAATGGATTGAAAAAGCTGTTAGGACACCTCAAGGAATCATCGGTCCAGCAGAAGGAGACATAAAGAGGATTTTAGAGCACTTAGGAGTACCTCATAAACTAGAAAGTAACAGCAAGATAGTTTTAGATGAAGAACATGGGCTCATATTATTGAACTGCTTAGCAGGTGAAGATAAAAACATCATTAGTGCAGAGAACGGCCTTGAAGCAGTAAATATGATCTCTAAGGTTAGAATAAGAAACAAAGCACCAACATACATCGGCCTGAGAATGGGTCGACCGGAAAAAGCAAAGGAAAGAAAAATGAAACCGCCAGTACACGTGCTATTTCCAGTTGGACTTGAAGGAGGAAGCAGCCGAAACGTATTGGAAGCCTCAAGTAAAAAATATGCGAAAGTCAAGATTGCGGAGAGATTATGCTTAAAGTGCAGAAAAAGAACATTTTATGTAAGATGCCCAAATTGTTTAACCGATACAATACCTATAAGGACATGTCCAAAGTGCGGAAGAGAAACCACCACGACGAAGTGCCCAGTATGTAATCAGAAAACAATGCCATATAAGGAGAAAAGCATAGACATTTATAATGAATTAAAACGCGCATGCATTAATTTAGGAATTCAAGCCCCGCCAAAACTAATTAAGGGAGTAAAAGGGCTAACAAACGTTGATAGAACCCCAGAGCCACTTGAAAAAGGAGTTCTTAGAGCAAGGCATGACGTCTATGTATATAAGGATGGAACAATAAGATTCGACATCACAAACGCTCCACTAACTCATTTTAAACCTAAAGAAATAGGGGTAACTATTGAAAAACTGAAAGAACTAGGATATACGAGGGATTATTTAGGCAAACCATTAGTTCATGAAGATCAAATAGTTGAACTAAAAGTCCAGGACATAATAATACCAATAGAGGCAGCAAGTTACTTAATGAGGGTGGCCAGATTTATCGACGAATTGCTCGTTAAGTTCTACAAAGAGGAGCCTTATTATAATGTTAAAAGAAGAGAAGACCTAATAGGGCACATAGTAGTTGGAATTGCACCTCATACATCAGCAGGAGTAATTGGCAGGATCATAGGATTCACAAAAGCCAAGGTATGCTTTGCACATCCTTATTGGCATGCAGCTAAGCGCCGAAACTGCGATGGAGATGAAGACGCCATAATTTTAGGACTGGACGCTTTCCTCAATTTCTCAAAAAGCTATTTGCCCGAAAAGCGAGGCGGACTGATGGATACGCCGCTGGTAGTCATGGTCACTATAGATCCAAACGAAGTTGACGATGAAGTATTCAACATGGAGACCTGCAGTATGCTGCCCATCGAATTCTATGAAGAAACACAAAATTATGCAGATCCCAAAGAAGTAGCTAAAAAAATTGAAAATGTAAGTGATAGGCTTGGCAAGAAAGAGCAGTATGAAGGATTAAAATACACTCACCCAACAACAGCTATTGATCTAGGGCCGAGGATTACAGTTTACAAAAAGTTAAAGACAATGTATGAAAAAGTTGAAGCGCAAATGAAAATTGCAGAGAAAATAAGAGCTGTGGATAAAAAAGACGTTGCTGAAAGAATACTTACACACCACTTTCTACCTGACTTGATTGGCAATTTAAGAGCTTTCACAACGCAAAGTTTGCGTTGTGTAAAATGCAATGCCAAATATGAAAGGCCGCCGTTATCCGGAAAGTGTAGAAAATGTGGTGGTAAACTAATCTTAACAGTGCACAGAAAAGGAATAGAAAAGTATCTAAGTTCAACTATGATGCTTATTCGAAAATACAATTTAGGTGAATACTATAGGCAAAGAATAGAACTAATAGAAAAAGAACTTGAATTGTTATTTAGTGGAGAAAAGGATCGAAAGCAAACTAGCTTGCTTCAATTCTGGAGAAGTGAGCAGCATGCCAATTCAAAAATATGAAGCACTAGCCTTCTTGAGAAGTATAAAAAATGTTAGAAAGGGACTTCTAACTAGAAGTAAGATAATAAGGCTTTTGAAAACAAGGGCAGCGACAACAAAGGAGCTAGCTGGTAATGTTAAGTTGAGCTACAGCACGGTTAGGAGACATTTAAAAATGATGGAGAAAGAAGGCATCGTCATAAAGGTTTATCGTAAATGGAAGTTAACGGGCAAAGGACAGCAAGACCTGCTTAAGTATTTAACTAAAAAACCTGCTTATTGAAATTATTTGAAGAGTATCTGTAATAGGTCTATATCCCTTATCATTCCAATTAAATTCCCCTTTGCGTCGAGAACTGGCAGTTGGTCAATATCATATCGGCGCATTTTTCTAGCACACAAACTTACTGGGGTTTGCTCTACCGCGGTGATTACCCGTTTCACCATAACTTCTTCAACGGGTTTATCCGGAAGAGTTAGTTCGCGACTACTTATGTATAATATTGTAACTGTATCCCAGTCCCACTCCTGCCCCTCAGTAGCTGCCTTTGTGGCAGAAGTATGTTCCTTTAAAGTAATTTCGCATACTGAAATGATATCGGAATCAGAAATTATTCCAGTCAGCTTTCCCTTAGAATCAATTACTGGAAGAGCTTGAACTTTGGCTAGCCTCATTATAGTGTAAGCCGCTGGAAGAGGCGTTTTTTCCCAGACAGCAGTAATTTTCCTTGTTACAAAATCTTTAATCGGCTTGATTACGTTCATGTTAGCAATAGCTTTATAGACGATGTCAGCGACAGTAATTACACCTACAAGCTCATTATCACCTACGACAACTGGAAGCCGCCTTATATCTCGCTCCCATAATATGCGAGCCACTTCATTTATGGGAGTTTCCGGATTAACTGTAATAGGATCTCGAGTCATGAGAAGAGCAAGCTGCTCCTCCATAGGCTTTTTCATTAAATCAGTTCGCGTCACAATTCCTACAACACGTTTTGTGCCCTTCTTAACTACAGGTAAACCCATAACCTTATGCTTAGTCATTAGTCGCAGTACTTGCTCCCTGGTTCCTGGAACCTCCGCATAAATTACATTAGTGGTCATTATGTCTTTCACTTTCACGTAAAATACCCTCCGAAAAACTATGTAACCACAAAATTCAATGAATATCGTTTATGAAAGTTGTATTTATTTTTTCCCTAGCTTATTCTCTGTAAGGACAGGTGCAAGGAGAGTTTTTACAGCGGGGGCAAACGTTTTTGTACTTAGAGAAAGCCGCCTTTGCAAGGTCAACCCCGACGAGATTCGCTAATGAGGACAGCCAGGCCAGGACATCTGCGAATTCACTCTCCATCAACTCATGGTCTCCATCTCTGATTGCTCTGGCAAGTTCTCCAACTTCCTCTACAAGCCACATAAAGGTTTTACCGACGCCTCTAGTGCTATCGCGGGTAAAGTAGAGGCGCCGCATCATGTCCTGAAACTCTCTCAGGCTCATTGCGCACACCTAAAATATAGCTGGCAAATAAGTTATTAATAGGTTTTAGCAAAACAAGAAGTGGTGGCTAAAGTATGTCCAGAAGAAAGCGTAGAAGAGAGGGGGTCATGCCCGTAACAGGTGCAGGGTTGATACGCTTCTTTGAAGAGGAAGTAAGAGGAATCAAAGTTAGCCCTATTCACGTAATTATAATGGCTATAGCTTTAATGGCATTTGCAATGCTAGGGAACCTAGGGTTCTTGCAATTTCTTAGATAATTGCAGTATTATTGAGGAGCCAAACTTCAGCCTTTTCAGATCCTCATCCGATAACTTTTCAATAATAATCTCCTGCCCATCATATGAAGGAGTTATCATACTTATGCCCAAAGGATCTTCAAGTATTAACGTAAAGGGCAGCTTGCCTTGACTTGCCAGCTTCAATTTATTGAGAACATCAATACATTTCCGCTTCTCATGCTCACTGTCAGAGAGTACGAGAAAACTTTTAGTAGCATCTTTAATTCGTTCAAGTACCCCCTCAACATTAGTGATAAAGCCCTGTGCAATTGAGCCTGGCTCAATTGTGGCTCCGAGCTCTGGAATGCGTATGGTTCCGCTGCTTGAGCGTATAACTTTAGCGTATAAGTCCTCTGGCCCTTTAACTTTGAGTATGTATCTTAAAGGCTCTCGAAATTCAAGAGAAAAAACGTCAGTATGCCTATAGCCGCAGTTAGAACACTTCCAGGAAGCCATGATCATCTTACCAAAAAATGGAATTTCACTATGGGCTTCAATAAATTCAAGGGATAGCTTACCACATACAGGGCAATGTAATACTTTAAGCCACTCCGGTAGCGCTTCTGACAATTTAAAGACACCAGAATATAGTTAAGGAAGCTCACTTAAAAGAAATTCTAAAGTTGGGGGAAACATGGAGGTTTCAGAGCGAATAGCAAGAAGATACAGGTTACTTTTCAGCTTACCACCACTTCAAACCATAATTATCAGAACTGTAATTTATAGCACGTTATTTGGATTAGCAACTGAGCTAGTTAAGGTGGGCACAGTAAGTGAGCAGACACTTAGAACAGGTATAGCTATTAGTATCGCCTATTACTTGATTCCAGCATTAATTTCAACACCAATAACAGCAGCATTAGTTAAGCGAGAAGTTCTAACTACCAGACGGCTTGCCGGATTGGCATTGTACTGTATACTTTTCACAGCCCTCGTTCACATCACAGGAGTCACAATGTCAGCGTTACTCGATAATCCAAAATTAGATGAAGCCTCTATGATCTTAAGTTGTGGAGTCATGCTCTCGATAAGGTATCTTGTAATTCGATCTCTGGAGGAAGATAAAGTTGGAGCACTACTGGGCGCGGTTACACAGCCATTAATGAGCGCCTTTGCAGCGCTATACTTCTTGAGAATCTCAGATGTTTATGGTCTACTACCTACGCTTGCAAGGTTAGTTTATGTTGCAGGCTCACTCACCATCAGCTCATGGTGCCTATTGGCAATAATAGATTTTAAAGTAACTAAAGGCACAGGGATGAGCGGCATAGAGTTGTTTAGAGCATTTATGCAAAATTGGTTAGCAGGAAAGAAAACAGCACTAGAGCAGATATTGAGCAGAAATGCAAATGTTAAGGATGTAAAGATTACCAGCATAATTTTCTTCTCCAAGAAGGAAAAGCCCAAATACGCGATAGTCATACCATCCTTCCATTTCGGACCATTCAGAAATATAGGAAGTAGTCAGCTACCATCAAAAATAATGGAAACACTACATAACGAAGGCATAAATGCAGTAGTATTGCACGGAGCTTCAAGCCATGAAGAGGACTTAACAAGCGAAGAGGATTGCCATAAAGTCCTTGATACAATAAGGAAAATGATGAAGAAAGTTAAACCCAAAGCTCTAAGCGCATCGCCAGTTATGAAAGCAGTACATGGAAAAGCAACAGCATATTGCCAATGCTATGAGGATACAGCATTAATAATCATCACACGAGCCCCCAGGCTAACTGAAGACCCGCCAAAGTGGGTTGAAGAAAAAATAGTTCATGAAGCCCGAAAGTTAGGACTAAAGGAAGCAATAGTAATTGATGCGCATAACAGCATAAGCGACATCGAAATATTGAACAGAAATGATTACGAAGAACTGGTAGAGGCAGCAAAGAAAGCATTGCTAAAAGCAATAAAATCAGAACAGCACCCCTTGAAGATCGGGACAGCACGCAGAAGAATAGTAGAGTATACCGAAAAACAAGGGATAGGGAGGGGAGGAGTACTAGCAACAGTTATTGAAACTGGTGGAAGGCGATTTACGACAATAGTTTTTGACGGCAACAATATGATACCAGAATTTAGAGAAAAAGTTCTGCAAGCACTTAAGTCTACAGGTCTCGAAGAAATAGAAGTCCTAACCACAGATACGCATAGCGTAAGTGGATTAACAACAATCGCTAGAGGATATCACCCCGTAGGAGAAGCAGTAAACCAAAACAAGCTTATAGAGTACACAATTGAAGTAGCGATAGAAGCGCTGAAAAACCTGACAGAAGTCACATACACTATAGAATCAGTAACCGTCAAAGAAGTGAAAATCCTAGGCGAAAAACTTCTACAAAAAATCTCCCAGGCAATTGAAATATCATTAAGAACAGCTAAAAAAGTAGCAATTATCGCATATCTGATATCGATTGTGACCTCAGTCCTAATACTTTTAACTTAAATAAATATTTAAACAAATCAACAAACAAAAATAACATAATGATAACTAATTTGTTGATATTTTAACTGATATAAGAAATATTAGAAAACAAACCCCTTCTGATCCACTCTCCATCAGCTCATGGTCTGAAAGCAAACTCGATTCCAGCAAATCAGTTCGAAGTATTGGGGGATAGCACACATAAACTCTAAAGAAAATTTGTAAGCCTTAACGCGCGGGGCCCTATCCCAATATGGGCTGGAATTGCTAGTAAAAGGTGTTGCCGTCAGAATAGGGGTACTCAAAATATTGCAGATTTCAGTTTGGTGAAGGTTGGCTACAGACATGCTGAATGCTAAACGTAACAAATTAGAGTGCAATTGGAATAACTGAGTGCATTAAAGTTCTCATTCAGAGCGAATCACCATCAAATGATGATCCCCAAATTGGTGCAGTATTTGGGCCCTATTTATTTAATTAGGCTTAGTGAAGTCACATTCGGGCCGCCGCTTAGAATGGATATCATAAAATTATTGGAAAAACCATTAAATTAAGGCATCTTTTAACCCTCTTTGCAGAGTCATTGACCATTAATTGATGATGGTTAAAAGCGTGATAATGTGACTATTGTGATGTGATTTGTGTCACGTATCATTGAGTTAATTAAGGTATTTTAGAGAAGCTGCGAATGCTTGGCCTAGGGAGATTCCTCCATCTCCTGGAGGGACTAAACGATGTCTTAGTAATTTGAGGCCGTGCTTGCATACTTCACTTTGAATAGTATGTACTAATAGGTCGTTAACTGCGGCCCCACCAGATATACCTATGAAGTTGGTGTTTACGTGTTCGGCTACTTGTAAAGCGGCTTTTGCAAGGGCTTTTGCTAAGGATCTATGTATTTGTTTGGCAATTAGGTTTGGGGGGGTATTCGAGTTAGATTCTATTTGGTCTATTACTTGTCTTAGGAGATCATTGACATCTATAATGGTAATGTTGTCGATTATTAGTGGAACATCAAAGTGGATAGAGTCTGATTCTGGGGCACTCAGTGCAAAAGATTCAAATTTCATTGCTGGTTCGCCTTCATATGTTCGCTCATAACACACGCCAAATAATGCGGAAAAGGCATCAAGAACTCGACCTAAACTAGAGGTCTTATGAACATTAAGGCCTCTGGATAGCTGTTTGAGAACAGCTTCTATTTCTACTGGTCCGTACTTGAAGCCGGCCGAACAATGTGACATAAGAAAGTCACGGACATCGTCTAGGGAAAAGATGTTTGAAAGCATACCGGCAAGCATTCGGGCCGGGTATCTTGCTGATGCATCGCCCCCAGGCATTGGCTGGTATTTTAGGTGTCCAAGCCTTTCAAATTCACCATCTTTATAAAGAATTATTTCGCCACCCCAAGCAGCGCCATCTAGTCCATAACCATAGCCGTCTATTATAATGCCTACAACAGGCTCATTTATTGGCACATTCGACTCAGCCATTAGAGAAGATAAATGAGCATAATGATGCTGCACCTGAATCAATTCTGCATTAAACTCTTCGGCAAGGATATGCGCTAGCCTTGTCGTTGAAAAGTTTGGATGGAGATCGCATGCAATGACATCAACACGCCGAGTTCTAGTAACCTTCATAAGGAATGATAAAGCATTTCTTAAAAAGTTCAACGAGTCATAGTTATCTACATCACCGATATGCTGCGTTAAGAAGCATTTACCCTTCCTGAGCAGAGCACCAGTAACTTGAAGTTCTGCTCCTAGAGAGAGAATAGTTACTTTTGATGTTAATGTATTCAAATGAATGGGAGTAGGAGCGTAACCACGTGACCTTCGAATAAAGGTAGGGAGATTCGAAGTCACACGCAACACTGAATCGTCACATCTATTCACAATTCTACGGTTGTGAACTAAAAAGTAATCCACTATATGGCTTAGGCGTTTGAAAGCATCAACGTTATCTATTACCATAGGCTCCCCAGGAATATTGCCGCTCGTCATGATAACTGCAGGTTCACGCGAGTAACGTAAAAGTAAAAGATGAATGCCTGTGTATGGCAACATAACGCCAACATTATGTAATCCTGGTGAAACCCACTTAGAGAGATAATAACGGGGGGATTTACGTAGCAAGAGGATGGGTCTTTGATATGATTTCAATAGCTGTTCTTCCACTTCACTTACAACTGCATAAGTACGAATAGTAGAGACATCAGGAGACATAACTGCAAAGGGGCGAGACTTACGTTTTCTCCTCTTACGTAATTCTAAAACTACATCATCATCGACAGCTGCTGCAGCTATATGAAAACCGCCAATTCCCTTTACGGCTATTATAAATCCCTCATGAAGAAGTTTTGCTGCAGTGTATATGGGCTTTTGATCATCTATCAAATCACCCTTATTATCATAAAGAAACATTCGAGGCCCGCATTTCGGGCAGCAAATGCCCTCAGCATGATAGCGACGATCTAATGGATCTTCATACTCTTTCAGACAGTCTCTACATAAAGGGAAGTCAACCATAGATGTGCGCTCACGATCATATGGTAAATCACATATCACAGTGAATCTCGGGCCGCAAACTGCGCAGCATGTAAAGGGATAATCATACCATCGCCGGCCCGGTGTTAAAATATCAGCAATGCAATCATCGCAAATGCCAACATCTGGAGGTACCGTTGATAAAACTTTAGAAGCGCGGGGAGAGCTAACTTCAATTTTGAACTCCTTAAATTCACCTGTATACTTCCCCCAAGTAATTTTTAATGAATCAATTCTAGCAGTTGGAGGCTTCTTATTCTTTAACTCTTCAACAAAATTATAAATTGTAGACTCCTCACCTTCCAATACAATTTCAACGCCAGCATCTCCCAAATTTAGAACGTAACCTTTTAAATTATGAGATAAAGCTAACCTGTAAACAAATGGCCTGAAACCTACACCTTGTACAATGCCACTGACATGTATGATTGCTCGACGTAGCATGATGTATGAACCTCTAAGCTAAAGTGATTGACCAACAAATCATTTAAGCATTATGATAATTTAACTTCAAGAAGATGTGATATAAAGTGATTTATGTCACATATGTGAATAAAGCAAATGTTACAAAAACAAATATTAGGTGCAACAGACATGATCAACAAAGTATAATAAAATAAAGAAGAATTATTACAAACAACTTTCTTGAAAAACCATGAAAAGACCATGAATTTTCCTTGATGTGACGATACAGCTCTCAGTCTGCAAAAGAGCTTTAAGTGAGAAGTTACATAATTATGCAACGAAACAACAAGGGAAATGAGACTATGACAGCAAAAGGACAAGATGACTTATATCAACTTATTCAAGAACTTAAAAGAGATCTCATAGAGTATTTTGACCTCATAATACGAAGGTTAGCAAGACTTAGAATGTTGGAGGAACGCTTAGACATACTTGAAGAATACATTACTGATATCAAAGGACGATTTAGAAAAATAGAATATATTCTTGCAGATATTCTTGAAAAAGAAAGAAAAGTAACACCACCCATATATGCTCCAACAATTGAAAGACCAAGAAGAAGAGTAGCTGGGATAAGAGAGGAAAGATCTGTAGCTGTAATAAGACCATTAGAAGAAGCGCCTAGAGAGGTTGTAGCTAAGCCGGTTACTAAACATGTAAGGACGGATATTTCTGCTGAAAAAGCTCCAACAGTTACGCAACCAAAAATGGAAGAAAAACCAAAAATCACAATCACAAAAGAAATCACAGAAGATGATTTGGCCATCAAATATTCAAAGTTAACTCAGACTGAAAAACAAATATTGAAAGTTTTAATTCGAAATCCAAATCTTAGAGGAGGAACAAGCATAGCAAGAAGGATAGGTAAAGCAAGAGAACATACTTGTCGTTTACTAAAGAAGTTAACCCAGAAAGGATTTTTAATTAGAGATGAATCTGTTTGGCCATATGCGTACTTTGTGCCGGAAAAAGTTAAGCAAATGGTAATGCTTGAAGAACAGTTAAACGTCACATCATAGAGTGTAGATTTTGTTAATATTGAGGATTATTTAACCTTGGAGACAAGCTCTTTGGAGAATCGATAACGCCATCGAGCTCTAGAACCTTGTCTATCTAATAACCCGGAGTAGTGAAGACGTGCAAGATATGTTGTAATGATATTTACAGGTATAACCTCACCATATTCTTCAAAGAAGGCCATAGCAACTTGTTTACTAGTAAACCAAGTCTTATTGAACCGTTTATTTAATAGCAGAATCAATTTTTCCTTGAGAGCTTTACTACGCCGCCTTTTTTCCGTCATCACTCGTTCAGTCACAATAGGTGTGACAGTGTGACTTAAATTGTCATAACCACTTGAAAATAACTCCACAAGATCAAGTAGTTGCTTAATTTTTTCTGGCCCAAAATAACCTTCAAGTGTGATTGAAATTTTTTCTCCTGACGGTGATGTGTACTCTATTCGCCATTTACCTTTATTCATTAAATACACTCTCCGGAGAGAGCGTCTTAAAACTATTATGTGACATATATAATAAGTTTTCGCTTTTATGGAGTAGACAACAGATATAAATCTAAAAAAAGCGTTTTAAGAGCTTTTTTCTTTGAAAAAAGAGTTGTCTGCAAAAATCAAGTGTAAAGAGCTTTAGATAATTCTAAACTATGTTGTAAAAGGCTTTTTCAAGCTTTTCCACATGTTCCAGTGGAAATAGAGGGGTGTTATTTGTAGACAACATTTTTTATCCTCTGTAGGATAAAGATATTAACCCTAAGTCCATATAAATCCAATAACAGGTAATGGTGAATTTAATGAAATTCATGAGTCAACCGCATAGTGAACTATTTAAATTAAGTTTTAAGCTCTCTGAATAAAACTATCCCGGTTATAAAAGGCAAAAATGTGCAAACATGATGATCTCAAATATCTTTAATCTGATGGTAAGCCTGCATATTTGATGATCTCATGATCGAAATATTTATATATCAGAATTGATGCATCTGTGAAGGTTACGGTTTTAGTACACTGGTCAGTTTACTATATTTCCACATGAGAAACCATCAGAACAATGAAATTGAACCCGTTAGGCACCATCAAACACTCATTCCAGACAGCCCCCGACAGTAGTTCCTACATAAATTTCACATGAAAATGATAGTGCCTATAGGCACCATAAAAGGGAAGCAGCACCAAAAAACTCAAACTTCAGCTACATACAGATTTCATCCAGATCAAGCCCCGGTTTAAATTCAGAATATGAACAGTTAAGGGGTGATCATTTCCCAGCGACCCCTGTATTTCCTCTGAATCAAGTAAAAAATTGGTGACTTAAATAAGATATTATGAGTTATCTAGAAATTTTGAGAAGAATATCTTGTAATATAGATAATAATTCTTAAATATAAAATAATTAACATACCAACGGAGTATTTTTCATTTTCATGAAAACAAATAAAGGAAAGCCTTTCGGAGTATTTTCCACTAGAAGTGGAGGGGTCTGTGGGGTGGCATATATTGATGTTGATCGAGCATTAGCATTATCATCATTTGTTCCTTTAAGGGAGCGTTATAGATTTTTAGATATAGTCTTGGATGCCTGTGGTGGTAATATTTCCAGGGCTGCAAGGGAAATCGGAATTTCGCGTTCGCAAATTTACAGATATTTGGGTAGAGCTGAGAGACGTGATATTCCTTCTGATGAAGTTCTAGCTAAGATCATCATTGCTGCTTATCGTTTGCGGCCTGTAAAGACTAGGGATGTTTTTCGTTTTCTTTTAAGTCAGTTTTCCGCTTTGGTTTCTAGGCTGTAACTATTTCGTTAATTTTAATTGACTTCTTTCACTATTGTTTGAGGGTGTTGTCTTGTTTTTCGTCGATGTGCATTGTCATCTCGAGGACGAAGCTTTTGACAAAGATAGAAATGAAGTTATTAGGCGAGCTTATGAAGCCGGTGTTGTCGCAATTATAAATTCTAGTTTAGATTTTGAAGGAGCTATAAAATCCCTTAGGCTTTCCTTACAATATCCCGGTTTTATTTTTACAACTCTAGGGTGGGATCCTACAGATCTTGATCGTGATTTGGTGAATAAACTTCATAGTTTGGCAAGAGAGCAAAAGTATAAAATTGTAGGTATAGGTGAGGTTGGGCTAGACTACTATTACGTTAGAGATCATGCTCTCAGGGAACTTCAACAGGACTTATTTAGAGAATGGATTGCATTAGCTAAGGAACTTGATCTTCCATTGGTAATTCACTCTAGGAGTGCAGGTAAATATGCGTTGCAAATACTGTTTGAAGAGGGTGCTGAAAAGGTATTGATGCATGCTTACGATGGCCGGCCCAGCTGGGCATTAAAAGCTGCTCAGGCCGGCTATTATTTCTCAATTCCAACTTCCGTGTGGAGATCGCGTCAAAAACAAAAGCTTGTAAGAGCTCTTCCTCTAGAGCAACTTATGCTAGAAACAGACTCGCCTGTTCTTTCGCCAATTCTGGGCCGGCGAAATGAACCTGCCAATATACTTTATGCTGCAAGAAAAGTTGCAGAAATTAAAGGTGTTAGTGTAGAGAAAGTTGCTGAAATTACAACTCAGAATGCTATTAACTTTTTCTCATTGAAATTGGGATTGCCTATTTTCAAGTAAAAAATGTTAAGGCCGGCCCAGTAAATTAATGCTTGGCCTTGGAAGCCTTCCATCTTTGAGTATTCTTATGGGTCAGAACAGTAAAGACAGGATCAGGCAGATCAATAACTAAGAATGTTGTTCAAGTTAACGAAAATACGGATACTAGATCATTACGGGCCGGCCTCAAAACCACTACCCAGAATATTTAATAGTAATATTTAATGTCGAGCTGTATCTCAACAAAATAAACTCTTAAATCCCCGCTATGCCTATCTAATATGGTTATGACTTTGAGGTGTATATTGGATGCAAATTAAAATCTCAGTATTAGGTGTTTCCGCTGAACGGTTATGGCCTATTGACAAACCCTATCCCACACAACTTCGCATTAGTACTAGCCTGAATATTATCAATTTTAAAACTGTAGAGGAATCGTCAGCTGAAGCTGAATTTATTTTTGCAGCAAACTATTCACCCCCAGTTGCGCAATTAAGGATAAAGGGTATAGTCAAGATTCTCGGCTCTCAGGATGAGCTCTCATCTTTAATTGAACAACATAAAGTGAAGAAGCACTTACCGCCAATTTTTGTACAATCCCTGCTCAATGCTGTTTTAACTGAAGCTGTTCTCCTGTCAAAAATAATTAATGCTCCTCCTCCAATTCCATTTCCAAGTTTGCCAACAACTAAAAAGGGTGATCGTGGGCCGCCTACTTACGTTGCTTAGTCTTTATTGAAATTATTTGAGCTAGATTTAGTGATGATGCGATCCATGGTATAAGCATTAAAAGTACCCACAATGACAGTGTTCTTGTAATTTTCAGACTGAGGAAGATGAAGGTTACTAATAATATTGTTTCAAGTGGAATCCATAGTATTAAGGCTTTTAGCCCAATTTTCTTCATCAATCTTTTTAAGATTGGATTTTGCTCTTCGCCTTCAGCTATTTTAGCCAGGATATATGTCGTAAGTGAATCTAATACTGCCCCCAATGCAACTATAATTATGATACTCTGAAACTCCAATTCTGCCACCCGTTCTCGTAAATGTTATTACTTTTTTATTTGTTATTTTTACCGGACCTGTTATGCGCTTTCTTGTAATTAGTGATGTGCATGGAAATTTAAAGGCGCCCCAGGCAGCAGTAAATTGTTTCTTTAAATTTTAACGTAGATGCTATAGCTTGTTGCGGTGATGTTGAATCTCAGAAGTAGTTCCGTATAATTTCTAGTAATTTGCAATCATTCTTTGTTTCTGGAAATATGGATGGGCGATCGATTTTAAAGATTCTGGAGCAGTCAGGCATAAGTGTTCATGGTAAGTTAATCAAGTTTAGGCAATATTTCATTGGAGGTATTGGGCGGCTTTAAAATGGAAAAAGCTTTAGCTATGCTGAAAAATGCACTTGAAAAGCAGCGCCCAGAGAAGTGGATTCTCATAACGCACTTTCCGCCTAAAAACACACCTGCAGACAAATTCTTTATATGTTTTCATGTAGGTGATAAAGACATCAGAAAATTAATTTACCAATATAAGCCGTCTGCCTGTTTCTGTGGCCATATTCATGAGAGTCCATGTATTTCTCATGTAGAAGACTTTTTAATTGTGAATCCCGGCCCGGCTTTGAAATGGAGAGCTGCAATTGTAGACTTAGACAAGGATCATGCGGGGGTCATATCGCTTAAATATTAAGTTAAGCCTTTCATTGATCAATCTGGCTAAACTCCTTGTGAATAATTTTTAGCTGCGACGCGTCAAATATTATATAGGCCTCAAATAGAGGATGATATAATGAGGTGTTAATTAATTGGTGAAAGTTGCTGATTTAATGGATTCAAGACACCCTACCGTTCCATATGATTCAACTTCGGGTTATGCCAGAGCGACTTTCCGAGAAACAAGAGTAAGAATTCTTCCAGTGCTAGATGGTGAAAAGCTTGTTGGAGTGATTACTCGAATAGGCATCATGAGTGTAACTGCAACTAGATCCGACTTAACCGTGAGGGACTTGATGATTACGCCTCAATTGGTGCTGAAGCCTTATGAAGACATTTTTAATGCTGCGCAAAAACTTCTTCAAGTTGATGATTGGTATGCTCCAGTAGTTGATGAGCAGAATAAGTATCTTGGCGTGTATGGTCTTGAGCACTTTATGATTTACATGCTTAATCAAGAACATCCTGCCAATTCAGAACCCGTAAAGAAATATATGAGCCAAAACGTCGAGTTTGTCTATGTCGATGACCCAATATCAAAAGTATGGCATAAAATGCTCGAATTTCGATATGCTGGATTTCCAGTAATCACTCATGAAGGCAAACTGATAGGCGTTGTCACGCAGATAGATATACTTAAACGAGGCTTCACCCGCTTACAATTGGAATCCGAGAGTGCTCCTCGCCGCGGCCCCACAGTTGAAGCTGTCATGTCAACTCCACCAATAACTATCCCCCCTAGCGCTTCAATACATGAAGCTGCAAAAATTATGGTCGATCGAAACATAGGCAGGCTTATTGTCGTTAAAGGCGGAAAAATTGAGGGGATAATAGATAGAAGCGACATCACTCGCGCATATCTGAGTTTTTAGCCTTAAAATTACGTTTCCTAACATATTTCCAATTATTTCTGAAATTTTAGAAATACAGTGCATTTAAAGTTTCATTAATGGTGTTTTTAGGATGATGAGTTTATGGAGGGCCTCGATCCGTAATTATTGGTCTGATTTTCTCCAATATCGGGGCTCTCCAGATCATGGCTCATCACCCCTATTCTCATTATTTCCAATTATTATAATATGAGAACATGCTTATAAGCTTTTCTCGCTTTTACATATTATAAAAAATGAGAAAAACTTATAAGTCTCGTCAAGCGCATAAACATGATTGTAATGCGCATTTTAATTGGGGGCGATCAATATGAACAGCGCCAGACAATATTACACTGTAGATGTCAAGCCTGAGAGTAAAGTAGTCATAGTTACATTTAGTGGATCTTCAATGAACTTTAAAACAATACAATCTGCGCTCATTCAACTCAAAAGCTACATAATCGAAGGATACCAAATCAAACTTAGAGGATATATGACTAGAAAAAGTAGCAGCCTAAAGGCATTCATGTTTGCATTATCACTAGTTGGACAGGAAAACCGAATAATCTTTGAAAACAAGGCCAGATACAGTAAAGCCGAAAGAAGAAGAAAGCGAGTAAAAGCCAGAGAATTAAGAAGGAAAGGTTTCACAGCTAAGCAAATATCTCGAGAATTAAAAATACCTCTAAAAACAGTCTACAGATGGCTTAAAGAAGCATGAAGAGTAGCCAACGAAATGTGAAAATTTAGTGGAATGCTGGGCCGAGGGGCCCGAACCGAGTAGTGATGTACCAGGTAATGAATGTTAAGCCAAGATGTTTAATTATTAATGGATTGGATGCAAATAGTTCTCCCGCCGGCGGAAAACCCCCGGCCAATTTACTCTTACGCTAATCTACCTCTAAAATCTTTTACAAAATTCAATAACGTTTTTTACAAATACTTACAAACCATCTTCTCATATTTTTCACAAAAATTCCATTTTAGGAAAAATTTTAATTTTTAGATAGTTGACGGTGATGGTTACGTATAAATGTTATAATAATGGCCAAGCATCGATTGAATAGCTCAATATAAGTAAGTATGTTACAGATTGGTGGACTAAGAATGTCAATTAAAATGAGAGAGTGAAAACTGGATTGCTAGGGGTGCTGAGTCGTTTTCCCGATAGGCCTATTATATTCCGGGTAAGTGGGAGCTAGTAACGAAGAAACTTATTTTAACGGTCATCATAAAGAATACTGTTCTGGGGTTTTGTTTGCAGCCGATCTGTGTTAAGACTAATCATAAGCCTGAGTGGTATAAGCGCTATCGTAAGTAGCCTGTTACTTTTTTAGGGATTTGTCTTCTGATACTATCATTTGCGTTCCTCCCTGACATGCGCCTAAAAATTGGGATTAAGTGGGGAAATTTATGGTTAGGGGATTTCATGAGAGTCGCTAGAAAGCGAATAATTCTCATTTTAGGCAATATTTTAACTTTAAAACCATGATTAATCAATGCTTCAAGAGCGCTGAGAGAACGAATAACCTTCGCAAAATACATGAAAAACATGAAGAAAACCATCAGTTAGCCTAGTGCTGCTAATTCAGAAAACTCTTCAGAACCCGCGTAATTCTATAGGCTTCTTTTACTCAGAAAAGCTAGGAAAAGGTGGTAGCGGGGGGATTTGAACTACATTCATAAAATTGTATAGAAAATTTTTAAGCTATGCTCCTCCTCGAATTTGATGTTGTTTTTTAGCGATTACAATAATTCTCCTTTTTCATAAATGTCAATTTAACCATGAATTTTCCGCTTCTTTCCCATTCTCTTTGTAAAGGTTATGTATGAGCTTTAGCGTTAATTATTTTGATTATAGAACTCCATAATTCATCGTTTTTTATGCATCCTATGTCTGCGGCTGTTACATCTCCGTTGAAGTAGCTGTAGGCTCTTGCGCGGCATCCTCCACAGATATACTTGTCTGGACATGTGCCACAACCGACAATTTTGCCATTTACTTCATATGTCTTCAAGTTTTCTCTTATTCGAAGCTTCCACAAAAGCGGATGATTATCCCAAATTTCCTCAAAATTATCTTTTAGGATATTTCCAAGCACTGTTTCCTTGTTTGTTGGGAAGAATACGCATGGTTTTATGTCTCCGTTTGGTTCTATTGCGCAGTAAAGTCTTCCGGCTCCACATCCGCCGAGAAAGTTTGCAACGTTTTCCACGCCCTTCTTAGCGGCGTAATGTGCCGCAACCATGAAGTTTTCGCCCTTTTGCTGTGAAAGCTCTTTTGTTACACTGGCGTATTGTGGGCAAGTGCTGAAGAAACGGTCAACTTTCACGCTTGATTTGCCAAATTTTAATTCTTCCTCTTTTGCCTTTAGATATAAATCAATTATCTTATTTCCAATCACTTGAAGAACATGGAGTCTCTCTTTTGGCGTTAAGTCTAGTTCTATATGCGCCTTAGCTCTTCCAGTCGGTATATAGTTGAAGTGTATGAATCTTACGCCGAGCTCATCAGCTAAATTTACTATTTTTTCGACTTCTGCAAAGTTTTCTTTATGAATAACTGTAGCAATACATGTGTCAATTCCCGCATCAATGCAGTTCTTTATTCCTTCCATTGTTCTTTTAAATGCACCTGGAATTCCGCGGAACCAATCATGCGTAGCCGCTGAAGCCCCATCAAGACTTATCTCAACATAGTCAATCCCAGCATCTTTTAGTCTTTCCGCATTATCCTTTGTTATTAAGGTTCCATTCGTCGCTATACTCACGTATGGAATTCTCTTTTTTGCATAGGCTGCAACTTCGAAGAAGTCCTCTCTTGCGAGGGGTTCGCCACCGCTGAATGAGAGTGCGGGCAAGCCCACAGTGGAAAGCTTAGATAAAATATCTAAAACCTGCTTTGCTTCATCAGTTGAGAGTTCAAGCTTTTTCCTTCCAGCATTCTCATAGCAGTGCTTACACCTAAGATTACATTTATAGGTATAGTTCCAAACTATCAAGAATGGAGCTGCTGGCGTGAAAGGTATTCTTATCCCATATTTTTCTATCCCCCTCATCATTAAGGCGAACCCGCGGAACCAAGCCTCACCATATTGATCTTCAAGAAATTGCTGCTGCATAAAGGATCTGTCAACCCGTAAAAGCTTAGTGCCTATTTTATAAATTGGCTTTGCTAGGTTCT